>Ga0209902_100007_pt1 | contig 917186 bp, 883 predicted proteins | sample FECB27metaG_FD_188304 | JGI IMG/M metagenome (GOLD analysis project Ga0209902, IMG submission 188304) | Cyanobacterial communities from the Joint Genome Institute, California, USA - FECB-27 (SPAdes) (version 2) | ecosystem: Environmental > Aquatic > Thermal springs > Hot (42-90C) > Microbial...
GCCGAACGCACGATTGCAGGCCTGTGGGACGCTGTCGGCGCAGTCCTCGAATGCTTCACCCCTGACGAATGCGAAAACTACTTCAAGGCAGCTGGGTATGACCCAGATTGATATGGACGCGCTCTAGCCGGCGAACTGCCCCCGGCGTCGGGATGGATCGCGGAGTCCATCGGCTTCGAATTCGCAAACGCCATCGGCGCGGCCAAGGCAGTGGATGGGCCGGTGGCGGAGGTGCTGCAGGCGCCTGCGGCGCGCGGAAAGCTGGACTATCTGCGCGTCGTCACGTCGAGCCTTTCGGACCTGTTCGGCATGCGGCTTTCCGCGGAATTCGGCGTGACGGCCGGCTTTTCCTCGCTGGATGGCGACTGAGCAATGCGCAAGCTGATCGACCGCCGGCACTTCCTGAAGGCAGCCGGCGCGGGTTTTCTGGCGAGTCTGGCGCCTGCGGCACAGGCGGAAGCGCGGGCGACGGACGCCGTCTTCGCGACCGCCTTCCAGCAGCGCGACGGCAGTTTCGGCGCGGCCGTGCTTTCGGAACAGGGCATGCTCCTGCACCGTATTGCGCTGCCCGATCGCGGACACGACGTGACGTTCGATCCGGTGTCGCGCCGTTCCGTGGTGTTCGCGCGCCAGCCGGGAACGTTCGCCGTCGTCTTCGATCACACAGGCGCGACCGAGCCGGTGACGATTGCCAGCGTCGAGGGCCGGCACTTCTACGGACACGGCGTGTTTTCGCCGGACGGGCGGCTGCTCTATGCGACGGAGAACGACTTCGACAGGGCGGCCGGCATGGTCGGCATCTACGATGCGACGGATGGCTTTGCCCGCATCGGAGAATTTGCGACGCATGGCGTGGGGCCACACGAGATGCTGCTGCTCGACGACGGGCGCATGCTGGCGATCGCCAATGGCGGGATCGAGACGCATCCGGATTTTGGCCGGGCGAAACTCAACCTTGCGACCATGAGGCCCTCGCTGGTGTTCGTCGACCGTCTGACGGGCGGGCTGGTCGAGAGGCACCAACTGCCGGCAGGGCTGCACCAGCTCTCGATCCGGCATATGGACGTGGCGGGCGACGGCGGCGTGTGGTTCGGCTGCCAGCACGAAGGCCCGGCCACGGAGCGGCCGGCGCTGGTCGGCCTTGCGAGGCCCGGCGAGGCGGTGCGGCTCATCGACATGCCGGACGACGTGCTGTCCGGCTTCCGCAACTATGTCGGTTCGGTCGCGTCCAACCGGGCAGCCGGAACCGTCGCCGTCTCGTCTCCGCAGGGCAACAGACTCGCCATCCTCGATGCCGGGACAGGACGGGTGGTGGCGGCCAGGACACTCGTCGAGGTCTGCGGGTTGGCGCCCGACCATGCCGGATATCTCGCTTCGACGGGAGCCGGGCTCCTGGTCGATGACGCTGGCAAAGAGGTCAGCGAGCCGGACTTCGTCTGGGACAACCACTTGCTGCGCATCGATCCGTAGACCGACGACGCCTCGGGTATGGCCGCCTACCGGTCCGACGGTCCGCCGAAAGCGTGGTAGGAGCGCACCACGAAAGGCGCGCCCGGCTCCGGCTCGATGAAGAGCGCCAGGCCGTCGATCGCAATCGGCGCCGCGATCAGCGGATCGAAACGCTCGTCCAGCGCCGCACGCAGCCGCCGGGCGTCATTGCCCGAGGCGCGCCCGGTCAGCGTCATGTGGAAGCGGAACTGATCGAAGACATAGGGGTAGCCCCAGCGCGTCAGGTTGGTGAATTCCGCTGGAGACAGCGCGTCGGGGTTGCGGCGCGCCATGTCGGCGTCGGTCAGCGGCGCGCGGAAGCCATCGAAGGTGTGCACGACATCGCCGGCGAAGTCCTGCAGCTCCGGGCTTGTTTCCGCCGGCACGAGCGCGAAGAAACCGTCGAGCTGGGCCAGCACGAGCCGCCCGATCGTGAAGGGACGGGCGGCGGCTGCATAGGCGGCAAGCGCCGCGTCGAGCCGCGTTTCGGTCTCGGTTTCCGCCAGCACGAAGGGCGCCTTCAGCGTGGCATGAAAACCGTAGCGCCGGGCCGATGCGGTGTGGAACGCGATCTCCTCGGGAGACAGGTCGCCCGCTGCTTCGGGCGGGGCAATGGCGCCGTCGAATGCGTCGCGGCCAAGCCAGCGCGCGGCGGCGCGGGTCAGCGGATGGTCCTGTGGCGGCGTGAAATAGATGGCGTAGCGCATGAAATCCTCGCAGGGGCTGCCTGCGTTACGCGAGCCGCGTGACAGGAGCAAGAATCCCGGCGCAGACCCACGCGGCATTTCGGAAAGAGGACCCCTGCGTCAGGCCTTCATCAGCCATTCGTGCTCGGGCGCGTTGTGGAATTTCCAGGTGCGCTTCGGTCCCGCCATCACGTTGAGATAGTAGATGTCGTAGCCGTGGCAGGCGGCGACCGGGTGATAGCCTTTCGGAACCAGCACGACGTCGCCGTCCTCGATCGCCATCGCCTCGTCGAGCGAGCGGTCGTCGGTGTAGACGCGCTGGAAGCCGAAGCCCTGTGGCGGGTTGAAGCGGTGGTAGTAGGTTTCTTCGAGATAGGATTCGGCGGGCAGCGCGTCGCGGTCGTGCTTGTGCGGCGGGTAGGACGAGGTGTGGCCGCCTGGCGTGATGACCTCGACGACCAGAAGCGCGTCGGCAGGCTCGTTCTCCGGCAGGATGTTGGTGACGTAGCGCGTGTTGGTGCCCTTGCCGCGGATTTCCTGGCCGCGGCTGTCGGGTGCGATCAGGCGTGGCGGCAGGCCGCCGCCGAGCCCCGGCGCGGAACAGACGGCAAGCTCCGCATCGGTCTCGGCCGTGACTGTCCAGTCCGAACCTTGCGGGACATAGACCGACCACGGCTTGCCGGCGAAGGGCGACATGCGCTCGCCGATCGTGCCGAAGGAGGTGCCGCCGGCGCCGGCGCTCGCCTTGCCCTTGACCAGCACGAGGCAGACCTCGTCGCCGCCGGTCGTTTCCGAAAGCGTCTCGCCGGCCTTCAGGCGGTACAGTGCGAAGCCGACATAGGACCAGCCGGCGCTCGCTGGCGTGACCTTCGCGACAAGCCCGGTGCCCGGCTTCGCCTTCAGGAGCAGCTTCGACACGGGTGCTATTCCTTCTTCTCGTCCACGGGCGGCGGCGTCTCGGGCGCGGCGGGCTCGCGCGGATTGTAGGCCCAGAGGTAGCTCCACGCCGCATAGAGCGTCATGCCGAAGGTAATGGTCACCCAGAACTGGTCGCCATTGTAGTATTCGATCCCGGTCCAGATCGCGCAGACGGCAACGATGGCGACGCGGCGCCAGAGCGGCCGGAAGAAGGGATGCTCGCGGTCCTTCACGAGGCTGCCCCCGTCTTCGCAGCATTGTCGTCAGGCCGCTCCCGGCCGCAGCATTCATGCATTCGCAAATCCCTGTGTCTCGACCGTATAGCCGGCGGCCGTCATGACCCGCATGAGTTCCTTATAGCCGACCTGCGCCATTGTGAGAGGTGGATTCTTCCTGGGGTCCTGTTCGGCCTCGACCACGAACCAGCCCTCGTAGCCGTGATCGGCAAAGCGCTGCACGATGGCGCCGAAATCCAGCGAGCCGTCTCCCGGCACCGTGAAGGCGCCGAGCGCGACGGCATCCAGGAACGACTGCTTCGTGCGATCGAGGCCATCGACCACCGGACGGCGGATGTCCTTCACATGGACGTGGTTGATGCGGGCGTGATGATTATCGATGGCGCGCAGCACGTCGCCGCCGGCAAAGGCGAGATGGCCCGCGTCGAGAAGGAGCGGAATGCCTTCCCCGGAATGGCGCATGAAGGCATCGAGCTCGGCCTCGGTCTCGACCACGGCCGCCATGTGGTGATGATAGGAGAGCGGCATGCCCTGCTCGGCGCACCATTCGCCAAAGGCGGTCACGCGGCCCGCATAGGCCTTCATCTCGTCGTCGGACAGTCTCGGCTTGGTGGCGAGCGGCTTGGAACGGTCGCCCTGGATCGAGCGGCCGACCTCGCCATAGACGATGCAGGGTGCGGCGACGGCCTTGAACAGGTCGATCATCGGCTGGATGCGGGCCTTGTTGCTGGCAAGGTCATCGTCGACGAGCGTGCCCGAAAACCAGCCGCCGCACAAAGTCACGTCGGCCTGTCTCAGGATCGGCAGCATGATGTCGGGATCGCTCGGGAACCGGCGGCCCATCTCCATGCCGGTGAAGCCCGCAGAGCGCGACTGCGCCAGGCATTCCTCCAGCGAGACGTCGTCCGAGAGTTCGGCGAGATCATCGTTCCACCATGCGATGGGGGACATGCCGAGTTTCGCTTTCACGTCACATGCTCCGATCAGAGGCGCTTGGCCTGGATTGCGTCTTCATAGGTCTTGCGGGCGGCGTTGACGCTCGGCCGGACAGAGACTTCCGGCACGGCGACATCCCACCAGTGGCCGCCTGCATCGGTCGAAATCAGCGGGTCCGTGTCGATGACCAGCACCGTGGTGCGCTCGATGCCGCGCGCCTCGTCCAGCGCGGTCTCGAGTTCGCCGACGGAGGCCACCTTCCTCGTCCAGGCGCCCATGGATGCGGCGTGCATGGCGAAGTCGATGTCGGGCAGGACCTCGTGCCTGGCGTCCTTCAGCAGATTGTTGAAGTTGGCGCCGCCGGTCGCCATCTGCAGCCGGTTGATGCAGCCGAAGCCGCGATTGTCGAGCACGACGATGGTCAGCTTAAGGCCGAGCATCACCGATGTGGCGATCTCGGAATTCATCATCATGTAGCTGCCGTCGCCGAGCATGACGATGACGTCGTCGTCCGGCTTCGCCATCTTCACGCCGAGTCCGCCGGCGATCTCGTAGCCCATGGTCGAGAAGCCGTACTCCATGTGGTAGCTGCCGGGCGCGCCAGCCGGCCACAGCTTGTGCAGTTCACCCGGCAGACCGCCGGAGGCGCAGACCAGCGTGGCCTGCGAGCCGCGCGCACGCGCAACCGCGCCGATGACCTGCGCGTCCGACGGAAGCGCATTGGACGGGTCGGTGACGAGCTTCGCGGCAGCCAGCCAGTCGGTCTTGGCGGCCTTTGCGGTGGCGACCCAACTGGCGGGCGACTTCCAGTCGCCAAGTCTTGTCTCCAGAGCTTCGAGGCCTGCCCGCGCATCCGCGACGAGCGTCTGCGAGCGGTGTTTTCCCGCGTCAAAGGGTTGCGTGTTGAGGCCGACGATCCTGACGCCCTCGGCCTTGAACAGGGCCCAGGAACCGGTGGTGAAATCCTGCAGGCGCGAGCCGACGGCAAGCACGACATCGGCCTGTTCGGCAAGAAGGTTCGAGGCCGACGATCCGGTGACGCCGACCGAACCCATGTTGAGCGGATGGTCGTGCGGCAGGCTCGACTTGCCCGAATTGGTCTCCATGACCGGAATGCCGTGCCTTTCGGCGAAGGCCCGCAGCGCATCCGTCGCCTCGGAATAGAGCACGCCGCCGCCGGCGATGATCACGGGCTTTTCGGCCGCCGCGAGGATCGCAACAGCGGCGTCGAGTTCGCGCGCGTCGGGCGGCGGGCGGCGCGGGATCCAGACGCGTTGCTCGAAGAAGTCCTCGGGGTAGTCAAAAGCCTCGGCCTGCACGTCTTGGCAGAGGCTGAGCGTCACCGGGCCGCATTCAGCGGGATCGGTGAGCACCTGCATGGCGCGGCTGAGCGCCGGAATGATCTGCTCGGGCCGCGTGATGCGGTCGAAATAGCGCGAGACCGGGCGGAAGGCGTCGTTGGCGGAGACCGTGCCGTCGCCCCAATCCTCCACCTGCTGCAGAACCGGGTCCGGTGTGCGGTTGGCGAAGACATCGCCCGGCAGCAGCAGGACCGGGATGCGGTTCACATGGGCGAGGGCTGCCGCGGTGACCATATTCGTGGCGCCCGGACCGATCGAGGACGTCGCCACCATCATGCGGCGGCGAAAGCTCGCCTTGGCAAACGCGATCGCCGAATGCGCCATCGCCTGCTCGTTGTGCGCGCGCCAGGTCGGCAGCTCGTCGCGAACCTGATAGAGCGCCTCGCCGATGGCCGCGACGTTGCCGTGGCCGAAAATCGCCCAGACGCCGCCGAAGATCGGCACTGTCCGGCCGTCGATCTCGGTCATCTGCCGCGTCAGGAACCGCGTCAGCGCCTGCGCCATGGTCAGCCGGATTGTCCTGGTCATGCGTCTTCCTCCCGGGCCGAACTGTTTTCTTCGACTATGCCGCTATCGCGCCGCGCGCCGCAAGCCAGGCTTCCGTCAGCCTGCCGAAGCGCTCCGCCATGGCGGCAATGGCCGCCTCGTCGTCGATCTCGCCGGCCAGCCAGCGCTCGGCGGGCTCGACGAAGATGGTCCGGCCGACAGCGAAACCCTTCACGATGTCGATACCGGCGGTGGCCGCGAAGGCGCGCTCGAGCTCCTCCTGTGGGGCTTCGAGCCCGAGCAGGACGACGCCGCGGCACCAGGGATCATGTTTGCGGATGACCGCCTGGATCGCCAGCCACGCGGAGATCGAGGCCTGCGGCTCGAGCTTCCACCAGTCGGGCTTGATGCCGAGCGCATAAAGCTCCTCCAGCGCGCGCGGGATCGTGTCCTCGGCAAGCGTGCCGTGCTTGCCGGCAATGATCTCGATGAGCAGCTCGCGGCCGACCTTGCGCGCCGCCTCGAACAGCGCGCGCAGTTTTTGCTGCTGCTCCGTCTTCAGCGCCTCGGGATCGTCGGGATGATAGAAGCACAGGCACTTGATGCAATGGTCGACGGGCCATTCGACGATCTGCGAACCGATGTCCTGGCCGAACTCGAAGCGGAGCGGTCGAGACCCCGGCAGTTCGACGGGGCGGCCGAGCCAGGAAAAGGGATGGCGGGCGTACTCGAACATGGCGTCACGGCCGTGCTTCTCGTCGATCAGCATGCCGTAGCCCGGCCGGCCGGCCGCAACGCGTGCCGCCGCCTTGACAGCCAGCACCTTGAACTGGCCGATGCGTTCGGCCGACGCGCCGGCATGGCGCGCCACCTCCTCCATCTGGATGCGATGGTCGATGGCGAGCGCCATCATCGAGGGAATGTCGCGGCGCCGGTTCGTCGCCCAGTGAATGTGGTTGATCGCCTCGTCCTTGCGCAATGCCTTGTGCGGGCTGCCGTGCTCAAGGAAGTAGCTCAGTTCCTCAAAGCTCGGATACTCCGGCGCGCAGAGCAGGCGCGACACGGCAAACGCGCCACAGGCATTGGCCCAGGTCGCCGCCGTATGCAGGGTCTCGCCGCCAAGCCAGCCGCGCAGCAGCCCGGACATGAAGGCGTCGCCGGCGCCGAGCACATTGTAGATCTCGATCGGGAAACCACGACCGACGATGCCGGCCTCCAGGTCGTCGCTGATCTCGCCATCATAGACGATGCAGCCCATGGCGCCGCGCTTGAGCACGATGGTCGCCGCCGAGACGGCGCGGATCGCCTTCAGCGCCGCGAGCACGTCGTCGGCGCCGGACGCGATCATGATCTCTTCTTCGGTACCGACGATGAGGTCGCAGTCGGGCAATACCGATTTCAGCGTGGAGGAGACGCGGTCCGACTTCACGTAGCGCTCGAAGCCCTCGGCGTGGCCGGCAAGGCCCCACAGGTTCGGCCGGTAATCGATGTCGAAGACGACCTTGCGGCCGTTGGCCTTGGCGACGCGGATCGCCTTGCGCTGCGCCGCCTCGCTGTTCGGCCGCGAGAAATGCGTGCCCGTGACGACCACTGCGCGCGCCGAGGCGATGAAGGCCTCGTCGACGTCGTCCTCGTCCAGCGCCATGTCCGCGCAGTCGGTGCGAACGAAGATCATGGGCGAGACGCCCTCCTCCTCGACGGACAGCAGCACCAGCGCCGTCAGCCGATCCGGATCGGTGGCAATGCCTTCGACGCTGACGCCTTCGCGCACCATCTGCTCGCGAATGAAGCGTCCCATCTGCTCGCCGCCGACGCGCGTCAGCAACGCCGAGCGCAGGCCCAGGCGGGCCGTGCCGACGGCGATGTTGGCGGGGCAGCCGCCGACAGACTTGGCGAAACTGGCGATGTCCTCCAGCCGGGAGCCGATCTGCTGGCCATAGAGGTCGACGGAGGCGCGGCCGATTGTGATGACGTCGAGCGTCGTGGTATCAGCCGGCATCGCCGCTGCCTCCTGGATTGTTTCTGCTGCGACGGAGCACGCCGCCGTTCGCGCCGGCCGAGACGGGCTTACGAGCAGAAATATGAAACAGAAATTCCATTGACAAGTCAATATGGAATATACATTCTGTTTTTAGTCGGAATGGGGAGGAGATGCGGCCGTGATTTCCATAGCATTGCTCGGGGCCGGACGCATCGGCCAGATTCACGGTCGGACGATCGCCAATTCAAAACGCGCACGGCTGGCGGCCATCGCCGACCCGATGCCGGAGGGTGCTGCCGCGCTCTCGGATGCGACGGGCGCACCGGTGCGCGGGATCGACGAGATCCTTGCCGACCGATCGATCGACGCGGTGCTGATCGCGACGCCGACCGACACCCATGCCGACTATATCGACCGGGCGGCGGCCGAAGGCAAAGCCGTGCTGTGCGAAAAGCCGGTCGACCTGAGCTCGGCGCGCATCCGCGAGACGCTCGATCGCGTTGGCAAGGCGGGCATTCCGCTGATGATCGGATTCAACCGGCGCTTTGATCCGAATTTCGCGGCGCTGCGCGGCCGGATCGCCGATGGCGCCGTCGGCGAGATCGAACTCGTGACCGTCATCTCGCGTGATCCCGGCCCGCCGCCAGTCTCCTACATCGCGCGCTCGGGCGGCCTGTTCCGGGACATGATGATCCATGATTTCGATATGGCGCGCTTCCTCCTGGGCGAGGACCCGATCGAGGTCTATGCGGTCGGCTCCTCGCTGGTCGATCCGGAGATCGGCAAAGCGGGCGACGTCGACACGGCCGCCGTCATCCTGAAGACGGCCAGCGGCAAGATCTGCCAGATCTCCAACTCGCGCCGCGCAACCTATGGCTACGACCAGCGCGTCGAGGTGCACGGCTCGAAGGGCATGCTTTCGGCCGGCAACATCCACGAGACGACGGTGCGTTTCGCAGGCGCCGGCGGGATCGTCGCCGATCCGGTGCAGAACTTCTTCCTCGAACGCTATGCGGCAGCCTATCGCAACGAGGTCGACGCCTTCATCGAGGCGGTCGAGAGCGGAACAGCGCCCTCGCCGAGCGGACAGGACGGGCTGCAGGCGCAGATGCTGGCCGACGCGGCCCAGGCCTCGCTCGACACCGGCAAGCCCGTGAAGGTGGCCTGATCATGCGCGACACCGCCTCCGTTTCCAATCTCTCGCTCGACGGCCAGGTGGCTGTCATCACCGGCGCCACGCAGGGCCTCGGCGAAGCCACCGCGCATCTCTTCGCCGATCGCGGCATCGCCGGGCTGGTCATCACGGGACGCAATGCCGCGCGCGGCGAGGCCGTCCGCGTCGCGCTCGAGGCGAAGGGCGTGCGGACGGTCTTCGTCGCCGCCGACCTGTCGCGACAGGAGGCGCCCGCCGCGGTCATGCAGGCGGCGGACAGCGCTTTCGGGCGCGTCGACATCCTGGTCAACTCGGCCGGGATCACCGACCGGGGCACCATCTGGGATACCGATCCCGCCCTCTTCGACACGATGTTTGCGGTCAATGTCCGCGCGCCGTTCTTCCTGATGCAGCACGCGCTGAAGATCATGAAGCGGGAGCGCATCCGGGGTTCGATCGTCAACATCATCTCGATGTCGGGGCATGGCGGCCAAAGCTTCATCACCGCCTACAGTGCCTCGAAGGGCGCCCTGATCACGCTGACCAAGAACGTCGCCTACAGCGTCATGCGCCATCATATACGGGTCAACGGGCTGACCATCGGCCATATGGACACGCCGGGCGAAGACCGCATCATGAAGACCTATCACGGCGCAGAGGACGGCTGGCTTGCCGGCGCCGAAGCCGAAAAGCCGTTCGGCCGCCTGCTCAAGACCGACGAGGTGGCGCGCGCCATCGCCTTCCTCGCCAGCGACGAAAGCGGCATGATGACCGGCTCGATCGTCGATTTCGACCAGCAGGTGCTTGGCGCGGGCGACAGCCCGCCCCCGCCACCGCCGATCTGAGGTTCAGGCGCGCTCGGCGCGGCGCGCGGCGATGGACACGGCCAGCGTCATCGCCACCGCCATGGTGACCGCCATGGAGCGGAAGCCCTCGAAATTGGCCTCGACGATCTCGATCACAACGTCGGCGGGCGGCGCGATCGGCGAGAACACCGAATCGGTGATGGCGACGATGCGGGTGCCGCGGCCCTTGGCGGCATTGGTCAGCGTCACCGTCTCGCTGGCATAGGGGCTGAAACTGACGGAGAGGACGGCGTCGCGGGGCGTCATGAAGCTCGCCTGTTCCGCCCCCATGCCGGCAACCGCGTCGACGAGGATGTTGCGGATGCCGAGCTTGCCCAGCGCATAGCTCATGTAGGACGTGATCGGAAAGGACCGGCGCAGGCCGATCAGGTAGACGGTCTCCGCGGTACCGAACATGTCGGCGGCGCGTTCGATCGCGGAGTGATCCACCGTCTCGCGAAATCGCGCCACCGACTGGTCCGACGCATCGAGAAAGCCCTGCAGCAGCAGGCCGGACTTGCTTGCCGCCGCGCCATGCTCGCGCATGCGGGCAAGGCGCTCGTCGTAGTTCAGCACCCGGTCGCGCAGGCGCGAGCGGAACACGTCCTGCAGGTCGGTGAAGCCCTGGAAGCCGAGCGCGCGAGCAAAGCGCACGAGCGCCGAGGGCGGCACGTCTGCGCTGGCCGCGACGCTGGCCACCGTGCCGAAGGCGATCTCGTCAGGATTGTCGAGCGCGTGGCGCGCCACCTGCATGAGGCGCCGGGGCAAGCGCTCGGCCCGTTCCGCGATCAGGGCGGCGAGCGACGGGTAGTCCTTCGGCGGCGCGGTCTGTGCGTCCATGGGGCGTCCGGTGCGATGTGGCTGCGGAACATCCAATCAGAGATGGAACAAAAATTCCATCTTCAAAGGCGCCAGGCCGGATGTTCCGCACAGCTTGGCGGATCGGCGTGAATCGCCCACACTGCCGGCGAGGACAGAGGGGCAGCAGCATGAAGACGATCGGCGTCGGGCTCATCGGCACGGGCTACATGGGCAAGTGCCACGCGCTTGCCTGGAACGCGGTCAGGCCGGTGTTTGGCGACACGCCCGACATCAGGCTGGTCCATCTCGGCGAGGCGGAAGCCGGGCTCGCCCGGACGCGCGCTTCCGAATTCGGCTTCGCGCGTGCCTCCGGCGACTGGCGCGACGTGATCGCCGACCCGGACGTCGACGTCGTCTCGATCACCACGCCCAACCGGTTCCATGCGGAGATGGCGATCGCAGCACTTCAGGCCGGGAAGCATGTCTGGTGCGAGAAGCCGATGGCGCCGAAACTCGCGGAAGCCGAGGCCATGGCGGCCGCGGCGAAGGCGTCGGGGCGGGTTGCGATCCTCGGCTACAACTACATCCAGGGCCCTGCGATCCGCCACATCGCCAGGCTCCTCGACGAGGGCGCCATCGGTGCGGTCAACCATGTCCGCATCGAGATGGACGAGGACTTCATGGCCGACCCCGAAGCGCCCTTCCAGCAACGCCACGAGGCGTCGAACGGACATGGCGCGCTGGACGATTTCGGGGTGCACCCGCTGTCGCTGGTGGCGACGCTGTTCGGCGGTATCGAGCGGGTGATGTGCGACATGGCAAAACCCTATCCGACACGCAAGGAGTCGGGTGCCGAGCGGCCGGTCGAGGTGTTCGACATCGCCACGATCCTGCTGCGGCTGAAAAACGGCGCGTCGGGCCTGATCGCGCTCAGCCGCACCGCATGGGGCCGCAAGGGCCGCATCGCGCTGCAGATCTTTGGCGCGAAGGGCTCGATCATCTACGACCAGGAGCGCATGAACGAGTTCCAGCTCTACCTCACCGCCGACCGGGCGACCGAACAGGGCTTTCGCACCGTGCTGATCGCGCCTCACCACAGGCCCTATGACCGGTTCGTGCCGGCTCCGGGGCATGGCCTCGGCTTCAACGACCTCAAGATCATCGAATGCCGCCAGCTGATCGGCCTGTTGCGCGGCGAGGCGGCGACGGTAGTCGATTTCCAGGCCGGCATCGCCATCGAGCGGACGGTCGATGCCATGGCGCGCTCCTTTCGCGAGCGGGGCTGGGTCGCCATCGGGTGAACGGGCCCGTCACGGCGAAGTGACGGCGCCGTGTGGCCGAAGCGGTTGACCGGCCCGGCACGCCAATGCTCAATCGCGCTTCATCGATCCGGGGGTAATACCGTGCTGAAGAAACTTGTCCTGGCGGCCGCTGCATGCGTCGCGCTGGCGGCCAACGCGTTGGCTGCCGATCCCGACCCGGCGAACTGGTCGGAGGTGCTGGCCGAGGCCAAGGGCCAGACCGTCTATTTCAACGCTTGGGGCGGCTCGGAAAACATCAATGCCTACCTCGACTGGGCCGGCGCCGAGATGCAGGCGCGCTATGGTGTCAAGGTGGTCCATGTAAAGCTCGACGATACCGCCAATGCGGTCAACAAGGTCGTGGCCGAAAAGGCCGCCGGCCGCGACCAGGGCGGTTCGGTCGACCTTATCTGGATCAACGGCGAGAATTTCGCGTCGCTGAAGCGGCAGGGCCTGCTGCTGGCGAGGGGGTGGGCCGAGGCCCTACCCAGCCGGGCCTATGTCGATATCGAGAGCAAGCCGACGATCGTCACCGATTTCACCGTTCCGGTCGAAGGCCAGGAAAGCCCATGGGGCATGGCAAAGCTGGTGTTCTTCCACGACACGGCGCGCACGGATCCGGTCTCGATGCCGAAATCGGCGCTGGAGCTGCTCGTCTGGGCAAAAGCCAATCCCGGCCGGTTCAGCTATCCGCAGCCGCCGGATTTCGTCGGCTCGTCCTTCCTGAAACAGGTGCTGACGGAGCTTGTGGCCGACCGCTCGCTTTTGCTGAAGCCGGTCGACGAGGCTTCGTTCGAGGCGGTGTCGGCGCCGCTGTTTGCCTATCTCGACCAGCTCAACCCGCTGCTCTGGCGCAGCGGACGGGCCTTTCCGCAGAACTATCCGGCCATGCTCCAGCTTCTCGCCGACGGCGAGGTGGAGATCATCTTCGCCTTCAACCCATCGGAGGCCTCCAGCGCCATCGCCAGCGGAACGCTGCCGGATACGGTGCGATCCTTCACGTTTCCGGGCGGAACGCTGGGCAACACCCATTTCGTCGCCATCCCCTACAACGCGAACGCCAAGGCCGGCGCGCTGGTGCTCGCCGATTTTCTCCTGTCGCCGGAGGCCCAGGCGCGCAAGCAGGACCCGACGGTCTGGGGCGATCCGACGGTGCTGTCGATGGACCGGCTGGGGCCAGAGGACAAGGCGCGGTTTGCCGCGCTCGACCTCGGCATCGCGACGCTGCCGCCGGACCAGCTCGGGCCCGCCCTCGACGAGCCGCATCCGAGCTGGATGGACCGCATCGAGACGGAATGGAAGCGCCGCTACGGGGCCGCGAATTGACTTTGGCCCAGCACCTGCCTTTCTGCAGGACGGGTGAAGAAACGTAGCGGAGCGGAGATGTGAGACAGGAAAGGGGCGCGACCGGTTCCCGCTCCTGCTGTCCGGCATGGTCCTGGAAGGGGCCGCGGCCCGAAGAGGGTCGTCTCCCGTGCTGACGCGCCTTGCGCCGCCGCTGGCGATGCTGCTTTTGGCCGGACCGATCCTGCTCGGTCTCGTCGGAACCGTGCTGCCTGCATTCGGCTACCTGCCTGCGCTGGGCGGCACGCAGCTGTCGCTCGACCCCTGGCGCGCGCTGCTCGATCAGCCCGGCCTCGTCATGTCTGCTGCCACCAGCCTAGCGACGGGCCTGTTGGCCACCCTCGTGTCGCTGGGGCTGGTGATGCTCTTCGTGGCCGGCTGGGCGGGTACGCCCGCGTTTTCCCGGATCCAGCATCTCATCTCGCCGCTCCTGTCGGTCCCGCATGCGGCAGCGGCCTTTGGCCTGGCCTTCCTCATTGCGCCCTCCGGCCTGATCTTCCGCCTGCTGTCGCCCGAACTCACTGGCTGGACCCGGCCGCCCGACCTGCTCATCGTCAACGATACCCACGGGCTCGCCATGACGGCGGGACTGATCGTCAAGGAGGTTCCCTTCCTGCTCCTGATGGCGCTGGCGGCACTGCCGCAGGTCGATCTCGCGCGCAGACGCGCGCTCGCGGCGTCACTTGGCTACGGCCGCATCGCGGGCTTCATCTTCGGGGTCTGGCCGCCGCTCTACCGCCAGATGCGGCTTGCGGTGTTTGCCGTCATCGCCTTCTCGACTTCCGTCGTCGACGTCGCGGCCATCCTCGGGCCGACCACGCCGGCACCGCTCGGCGTCCGGTTGATCCAGTGGATGAACGACGCCGACCTCGGCATGCGCTTCATGGCAAGCGCAGGCGCGCTGCTGCAGCTAGCTGTCACGCTTGCCGCCATGCTGGCCTGGATCGGCCTCGAGCGGCTCGGCGCCACGGTATGCGACGCGATGCGCGACCGCGGCCTTCGGCTGCGCCGCGACGCATGGCTGAGGCGGCTGTCGCTCACCGCCATGCTGGCGGCGGCGGCAACGGTCTTCGCCGGGCTCGGCGTGCTCGGGGTCTGGTCCGTCGCCCGGCTCTGGCCGTTTCCCGATGCGCTTCCGAGCGGGCTCTCGCTCACGACCTGGATGAACCAGGCGCCCCGCTTTGCCGATGCCCTCGCGGTCACCCTGGCAATCGGCGCCGTCGCCGCGGCGGTCGCTCTCGCCGTCGTGGTGCTGAGCCTGATGCGCGAGGACGAGACCGGGCGCCGGCCGGGGCGCGGCAGTATCATGCTGCTCTATTTGCCGCTGGTCGTGCCGCAATCAGCCTTCCTGTTCGGACTCCAGCTGCTGTTCGTCGCCACCGGCGTCATCGGCGCACTGCCGGCACTGCTGCTGGCGCATCTGATCTTCGTCATGCCCTATGTTTTCCTGTCGCTGTCGGACCCGTGGCGGGCCTTCGACCGACGCTACGAAGCGGTCGCCGCCGGCCTCGGCAAGGGCCGCTGGACGGTCTTCGCCACGGTTCGGGCGCCGATGCTGCTGCGCGCGATCCTGATTGCCTTTGCCGTCGGCTTCGCTGTGTCGATCGGGCAGTATCTACCGACGGTGCTGATCGGCGCCGGGCGCATCGAGACCATCACCACCGAGGCCGTCGCGCTCGCCGCCAGCGGCGACCGGCGCCTCATCGGCGTCTACGCGTTCCTGCAGTTGCTGCTGCCGATAGCAGGCTTTGCGGTTGCAACGCTGCTGCCCGCGCTGATATTCCGCAACCGCCGCGCCTTGCGCGGCTGACGGGAAGGCACGCGCAAAGCGCATGACAGGCGGCGAACTGGTTCTGGATGGAGTAACGATCAGTCTCGCCGGTCGGGAGCTGCTGTCGGTTACCCGGACCATCGCGCCCGGCTGCGTGCTCACCATCATGGGGCCTTCCGGGTCCGGCAAGTCGACGCTGCTTGCCTATGTCGGCGGCTTCATGGACCCGGTTTTCGAGGCGCGCGGACGGGTGTTGTCGGGCGATATCGAGATCACCACCCTGCCCGCCGAAGATCGCCATGCGGGCATCCTGTTCCAGGACCCGCTCCTCTTTCCGCACATGTCGGTCGGCGCCAACGTCGCCTTCGCACTACCGGCCCGCATTCGCGGTCGCGCCGAACGAAGGGCCCGCGCTGCGGACGCGCTCGATGGCGTCGCGCTTGCCGGCATGGCGGAGCGCGATCCCGACACGCTGTCGGGCGGGCAGAAGGCGCGCGTAGCGCTCGCCCGTGTCCTGGTGTCGGGGCCGCGGATGCTGCTGCTCGACGAGCCGTTCTCGAAACTCGACATGGCGCTGCGCGGGCAGATGCGCGACCTGGTCTTTGCAAAGGCGCGGGAGAGCGGGCTGCCGGTGCTGCTGGTGACGCATGACGAGGCGGACGCGCAGGCCGCCGGGGGCGACCTGATCCGGATCGGCGCCTGATGGGCCTGATGCTTCCCGAACTGCCCGTCACGGCGGTATTGCCCGAACTGCTCGCCGCACTGTACAGTGGAGCCAATGCGGTGCTCGTCGCACCGCCCGGCGCCGGCAAGACGACACTGGTGCCGCCGGCACTGCTGACCGCCGCGTGGCGCGGCGACGGGACGATCCTGCTGCTCGAACCCCGCCGCCTGGCGGCGCGGGCGGCGGCCCGGCGCATGGCCGGCTTCTTCGGCGAGGAGGTCGGCGGCATAGTCGGCTATGCCATGCGCATGGAGCGCCGCGTCTCGCCAAGGACCCGCATCCTCGTCGTCACCGAGGGCATCCTCGCGCGCATGATCCTCGACGATCCCGAGCTGGCCGGCATCGCGGCGGTGCTGTTCGACGAATTCCATGAACGCTCGCTCGACGGCGACTTCGGCCTGGCGCTTGCGCTCGACGTGCAGGCGGCCCTCCGGCCGGACCTGCGCATCATTGCCATGTCGGCCACGATCGACGGCGCGCGCGTAGCGCGGCTGATGGGCGACGCTCCGGTCATCGAAAGCGCGGGCCGCAGCTTTCCCGTCGAGATCCGCCACAGCGAGCGCGCACCGGGGCTGCCGGTGGAGGATGCCGTCGCGGCGGCGATCCGCGAGACGCTTGCCACCGAGCCCGGCAGCGTGCTCGCCTTCCTGCCCGGCCAGCGCGAGATCGAGCGCACCGCCGAGCGGCTTGCCGGACGCGTTGCCGCCGACGTCGACGTCGTGCCGCTCTACGGCATGCTGGATGCGGGCGCGCAGGATGCCGCGATCCGGCCCGCTCCGGCTGGCCGGCGCAAGGTCGTGCTGGCAAGCGCGATCGCCGAGACCTCGATCACCATCGATGGCGTGCGGGTCGTCATCGATTCCGGACTGTCACGCGTGCCGCGCTACGAGCCGGCCTCCGGCCTGACGCGACTCGAAACGGTGCGCGTGTCGCGCACCGCCGCAGACCAGCGCGCCGGGCGCGCCGGCCGTACCCAGGCGGGCGTGGCGATCCGGCTGTGGCGCGCCGAGCAGACAGGGGCGTTGCAGCCCTATGCCACGCCGGAAATCATGGAGGCCGATCTTGCATCGCTCGTCCTCGACTGCGCCGCCTTCGGGATCTCCGACCCCGCAAGCCTCGCTTTCCTCGACCCGCCCCCGGCTGGGGCACTTGCGGAAGCGCGCAGCCTGCTCGTGGCACTCGACGCGCTGGATGCGGATGGGCGGATCACCACAGCCGGCAAGGCGATGCGCGCGCTCGCGCTTCCCGTGCGGCTCGCGCACATGGTCGCCACTTCTGGCGATCAGCACAAGGCGGCCCTGCTGGCGATGCTGATGACCGAGCGCGGGCTGGGCGGCGACAGCGTCGACCTCGACCGACGCCTCGACCGGCTTGCGACGGACCGGTCGCCGCGCGCCAGTGCCGCACGCAAGATGGCGGAGCGGCTCGCACGGCATACAGACGACGGACGTCGTCTGGGTTCGGGTGCTGCCATGCCTGCATCGGGGTACGAATCCGCAGGCACCATACTTCTCCATGCCTGGCCCGACAGGGTGGCGAAGGCGCGCGGCGAGCGCGGGCGCTATGTGCTGGCGAACGGATCGGGCGCCATGCTGGACGGCACCGATCCCCTGGCGGGACAGACCTATCTGGTCGTTGCCGATCTGCAGGGCAAGGCACAGAACGCGCGCATCACCTCGGCCGCGGCCGTCGGCGAAGCCGATATCCGCGCTGTCCTCGGCAGTCGTCTCGAGCGCCGGCTGGTCTCGGAATTCGACGTCGAACGCCGCGCGGTGCGCGTGCGCGAGACGCTGCGCCTTGGCGCCATCCTCCTCTCGGAGGCGATGCTGCCGCCGCCGCGCGGGGCGGAGGCCGATCGCGCCATACTGGACGCCGTGGCGGCGCACGGGCTGCAGCTGCTGCCCTGGAGCGACGACACGCAGGCGCTGCGGCTGCGGCTCGGCTGGCTGAACCGGGCGATCGGGACCCCGTGGCCCGACGTTTCGGACGCTGCCCTTTTGTCCCGCCTTGCAGACCGGCTCGCGCCCTACCTCACCGGCGAGGCGTCGTTTGCGCGCATCGATCCCGGGGCAGTGCGCGCCGGGCTACTGTCGCTGGTGCCGCACGATCTGCAGCGCCGCATCGACGCCGTGGCGCCGACCCACTTCGACGCGCCTTCCGGAAGCAGGGTGCCGATACGCTATGACGGCGAGGCGCCGGTGCTGGCGATCCGGGTGCAGGAACTGTTCGGCCTCGACCGGCATCCAACGGTCGGCGACGACACCATGCCGCTGACGCTGGAGCTGCTGTCGCCTGCGCACCGGCCGCTGCAGACCACACGCGACCTGCCGGGCTTCTGGCGCGGCTCGTGGGCGGATGTGCGGTCCGACATGCGGGGGCGCTATCCCAAACACGTCTGGCCCGAGGACCCGGCCACCGCGGCCGCCACCAGCCGGGCCAAGCCGCGCGGCAAATAGGGCTTTGCCGGCTTGCCCGGGCGGGCCATATAGGGGCCATGATCAAGATGCGGAAGCCGCGCAGGCCCGATCTTCAGCAGAGCCATCGGCTGCGCCTCAACACGCTGATCCGGCTGCGCTGGCTGGCCATCGTCGGCCAGAGCGTCACGGTCGTGACCGTGGCCTACTGGCTGCATTTCCCGCTGCCGGTCAGCCTCTGCTTCGCGCTGATCGCCTGCTCGGCATGGCTCAACCTCTATCTGACCTTCCGCTATCCCTCCGCGCACCGCCTGTCGCCGGAGGCCGCGATGATCATCCTGACCTTCGATTCCCTGCAGCTCGCCGGCCTTCTCTACATCACCGGCGGCCTCACCAATCCGTTCGCGCTCCTGCTGACGGTACCGGTCGTCGTGTCGGCGACGTCGCTGTCGCTGCGCATGACCGCCGCGCTCGGGCTGGTCGTCATGGGTGCCGCCACCGTACTGGTGTTTGCTCACCTTCCGCTTCCCTGGTTTCCGGGCGTCGACCTGACGATGCCCTTCATCTACGTGGCCGGCATGTGGATGGCGGTTCTCTCGTCGATCGCCTTCACCGCCGTCTATGCCTGGCGCGTCGCCGAGGAAGCGCGGCTGCTCGCCAATGCGCTTGCCGCCACCGAACTGGTGCTGCAGCGCGAACAGCATCTGTCGGCGCTCGACGGGCTGGCCGCCGCGGCTGCCCACGAGCTCGGCACACCGCTCGCAACCATCACGCTCGTGGCCAAGGAAATGGAGCGCGCGCTGGGCAACGACGCCAAATACGGCGAGGACGTGAAGCTGCTGCGGTCGCAAAGCGAGCGCTGCCGCGAGATCCTGAAGCGCCTGACCAGCCTTTCGTCGGAAGGCGAGAGCCATATGGCGCGCATGCCCTTCACCTCGCTGATCGAGGAGGTGATCGCGCCGCACCGCGATTTCGGCATCGCCATCCGGCTGGACCCGGGCGAGCGTATCGGCGACGAACCCATCGGCCATCGCAACCCGGGCGTGATCTACGGACTGGGCAACCTGGTCGAGAACGCGGTCGATTTCGCGGCCGGCACCGTCATTGTCCGGTGGCGCTGGGACGACCGTGACGTCGCCATCGAGATCGTGGACGACGGACCCGGCTTTCCGCCTGAAATCATCGACCGCATCGGCGAACCCTACATGTCGACGAGGCAGGGCGCGGAACCTGGCGGAGGGCTGGGACTCGGTCTGTTCATCGCCAAGACCCTGCTGGAGCGATCCGGCGCGAGGCTGTCGTTCTCCAATGCCAATGAACGCGGCAAGGGAGCGGTCGTGCAGGTTGGCTGGCCTCGTGACGTATTCCTGAGCAACCGGACGGCGTCCGCCTCGATGTTTGACACCGCATAGTGGAAAACGCCTCACATGAAGGCTATATCAGCCTCATGAACAGGCACATGAGCACACAAGCATGACGATGGCCGACGAAGACACGCACCCATCCGTACAGGGAGCGGACACATCTCTGCTGATCGTCGACGATGACAAACCGTTTCTGACGCGGCTTGCCCGCGCCATGGAAATGCGCGGCTTCGTGGTCGAGACCGCCGAGAGCGTCGAGGAGGCGGTGGGCAAGGCGCGAGCGCACCCGCCCGCCTACGCCGTTGTCGACATGCGGCTCGGCGACGGAAACGGGCTCGACGTGGTTGCCGCGATCCGCGAGAAACGCGCCGATGCCCGCACCATCATCCTCACCGGCTACGGCAACATCGCCACGGCCGTGACGGCGGTGAAGCTCGGGGCGGTGGACTATCTGTCGAAACCAGCAGACGCCGACGACGTCTTTGCGGCGCTGACGCGAAATGGAGGCGACCGCGCCGCGCCGCCCGAAAATCCGATGTCGGCCGACCGGGTGCGCTGGGAGCATATCCAGCGCGTCTACGAGATGTGCGAACGCAATGTCTCGGAAACGGCGAGGCGCCTCAACATGCACCGCCGCACGCTGCAGCGCATCCTGGCCAAACGCGCGCCGCGCTGACCTCGACGCCGCGCGAGGCGTGAGCTACGATTTCCCGCGTTGGGAGATTGCCGTGAATACAGCGCAAAGCATCATGCACCGCCTTGCTTCAACCGTACGGGACAACGGCAAATCCGTCCATCGTATCCGCGATATTCTCACGCAGCCCTTCCGGGCCCGCCATATCACCAACTTCGTCAAGGGCTCGCGGCTGGTCGATGGAGAACCGTTCTTCGACGCCCAAGCCTTTTGGAGTATCAAGCAGGGCGGACTTCTGGTGTCCACCGGAGGCACGGCCGTCTTCGGTGACGGCGCCTACTGTTTCTCGGTTGCCACCCCGCCACCCACGCCCTGGCACTATTATGTCGACATCTTGGTTCCGCCCGTGACGGGCTGCGAGCAGATGAAAATCCCCGGCATCGCGCCCTACTACTACCGTTTCCTCCCGGCGATGGGCGACCGGATACCGGTCACCATCATCGGCACCAACATCCCTGGCGCCGCGCTCAGCATGGCGCAGAACTTCTGATGCCTACTCGCTCTCGCCGTCGAGCGCGGGAACGGAAACGCCGGCAAGTTCCGCCGCAAGCAGGCGCGCCGCACCGGCCCGCGCGATGCGCAGCATGAGGGATTTGCGGGTCGCCGGGGGCAGCCGGTGCTCGGGCGCCTCGCGGAGGATCTCGGCGCCATAACCATCCGACAGGATGAAACCACACTCGTCGGGAAAGATGTCGGCCGGCACACCCGGATGCGTGGCGAAGAAGAAGCGGTCGGAGTGCAGCCGGTATTCCGGCCATTTGCGGTCGACCCGGAAATCCTCGATCGACGACTTGATCTCGATGATCCAGATGTCGCCCTGACGCGTCAGCGCCACGAGGTCCGCGCGCCGGCCGCTGGCCAGGCAGATTTCGGGCAGGACATGCGCGCCCATCGCCATGAGCAGACGCTGCACGCCGCGTCGAACCAGCATCGCGCGATCGGACTGACGGCCGTCGGCAAGCGGATTGGACAGAATCGGCGAAATGATCGGCATGGCCCATCATGGCAGTCCTTGTTCACGATTTGAACCCAGGGCCGCCAATTTGGTCGCCGCTCTGCCGTCGAGACTCGCATTGGCCGCATGTCAGGCCGCGACTTTGTTGCAAAAATGCCATAGCGCCACACTTCCCCATGCGTAAGCCTTGGCTTTTTGCCCGTTCGTCGCTTGGCAAGGCATGGAAAAGCCTCTTAAAAATTCGTGTCGCATCAGTGGGCATCGAATCGATCCCCGTCGCGGCGCATCGAAGGGGCGGGTTGGGTTCATGACGTTGCGATCAATCATCTTGTATCTGGGCCTGGTCCTGACCGCGGCGCTCGGCGGCTGCAGCACCGAGCTCGGCACGTTCAGCTCGTTCACCGGCGACTATGGCGCGCGCCGCGACCTCGGCTACCAGCTGCCGTCCATTCCGATCTACAAGGTTCCCGAAAAGTATCGTCGCCAGATCGTGCGCTACGACACGAAGGAGGCGCCGGGCACGATCGTGGTCGATACCGGGCAGAAGTTCCTCTACTACGTGCAGGGCAACGGCAAGGCCGTGCGCTACGGCATCGGCGTGGGCCGCGAGGGCTTCGAGTGGAAGGGTACCGCCCGTGTCGCGATGAAGCGCGAATGGCCGGTCTGGACCCCGCCGGCCGCCATGATCAAGCGTCGCCCGGACCTCGCCAAGTGGCGCGGCGGCATGCCCGGCGGTCCGCAGAACGCGCTCGGCGCACGCGCCCTCTATCTCTTCAACAAGCGGGGCGACTCCGGATACCGCATCCACGGCACGCCGGAATGGTTCTCGATCGGCAAGGCCATGTCATCAGGCTGCATCCGCCTGATGAACCAGGACATCATCGACCTCTACAGCCGCGCCAGCGTCGGCGCCAAGGTCATCGTCAAGTAGCGGACCGTCTCGGCAACAACGGACGTCCACACGCGAAAAACCGGGCTTCTCAGCCCGGTTTTTTGTTTTCAGTCGGTGATTATGCGAGGGCAGCACGCCCGGTCGTCATCCCGGAATTCGGATTCGAGCGCAGCGAGAGACGAATATCTGGGACCCATTCCCTGACTTTGCGCGCGACGAGGAATGGGTCCCGGACAGCCGTTCTTCGCTTCGCTGCGATCGGCTTCCGGGATGACGCCGGCGTTGAGCCGCGACGCAGCGCTGCGCCTGCCCGAGGATGACGAACCTGACCTAGGTGATCTGCTCGACCTGCTGGACTTCCGGCACGAAGTGCTTGAGCAGGTTCTGGATGCCATGCTTGAGGGTCGCGGTGGACGACGGGCAGCCGGCGCAGGCGCCCTTCATGTGCAGGAATACGGTGCCGTTCTCGAAGCCGCGGAAGGTGATGTCGCCACCATCCTGCGCGACGGCCGGACGGACGCGGGTCTCGAGCAGTTCCTTGATCGTCACGACGATCTCGGCATCGGCCTTGTCGTAGAATTCGCCTGCGCTGTCGGCCCGATCGGCCGCATCCTGGCCACCGGACGCCATGACGGGCGTACCGGACATGAACTGTTCCATGATGGAGCCGAGAATGGCGGGCTTGAGATGCTGCCAGTCCGGGCCGTCCTTGGTGACGGTGATGAAGTCGTAGCCGAAGAACACGCCGGTGACGCCGGGGATCTCGAAGAGGCGGCCTGCCAGGGGCGAGGACTGCCGCGCCTGCTCCGCGTCGCGGAAATCGGCGGTGCCTTGCGCGAGCACTTCACGGCCGGGCAGGAACTTTAGCGTGGCCGGATTGGGCGTTGCTTCGGTCTGGATGAACATGGCCGCATCTCCGTCACAGCTAATCTGGAATAATTCTAAATAGGCTCAATCGCCGGGACATTCAAGCAGCGATCAAGCCCGCCGGACCGGGCTAGCCGAGGCTGGCGATGTCCTCGTCCGAGAGGTTCTGCGGCACGACGGTGACCGGAATGGGGAAGGCCGCGCCCTTGCCGGCGATCGAGGCGACCAGCGGCCCCGGACCTTCCTTCGCGGCGCCGGCAGCGAGAACGAGGATCGCGATGTCCTGGTCTTCCTCGATCAGCTGGTGGATCTGCTCGGTCGGCTTGCCCTCGCGCACGACCAGTTCCGGCTCAATGCCGAGCGTGGTGCGTATCTTGGCGGCATGCGAGTCCAGCGCGGCCTGCGCGGTCGCCATCGCCTCGTCGCGCATGATCTTCTCGACGCCGAGCCAATGCTGGAAGTCGCCGGGCTCGATGACGTAGAGCAGCACCAATGCGCCGCCGGTCGACTTGGCCCGCATCGAGGCGTAGGCGACGGCGCGCTCGCATTCAGGCGTGTCGTCGATGATTGCCAGGAACTTGCGGCGGTGGCCGGCCTCCCGGCTCAGGCGTTTCGAGACCATGTGCTACCCCTCGCTGCCGGCGCAATCTGCCACCCCGCAGGGGCGGCGGCAAGCCACCGGCAAAACGCCTATCCCTGAAGCAGGCCGATGATGTCGCGCACCGTCTTCATGGTGCCTTCGGCAAGCGCACCTGCCCTCTCGCCGCCATCGCGAAGCACCGCGTCGACATAGGCGCGGTCGTCGGAGATACGGCGCATCTCGCCGGCGATCGGCGCGAGCTTCTCCACGGCGAGGTCGGCCAGCGCCGGCTTGAACACGGAGAACTGCTGGCCACCGAACTCGCGCAGCACCGCCTCCTTCGAGATCTCGCAAAGGCCGGCATAGATGCCCACCAGATTTTCGGCCTCCGGCCGGCCGGCGAGACCATCGAGTTCCGACGGCAAGGCCTCCGGGTCGGTCTTGGCCTTGCGGATCTTCTTGGAGATCGTATCGGCATCGTCGGTCAGGTTGATGCGCGACAGGTCGGAGGGATCGGACTTGGACATCTTCTTCGACCCGTCGCGCAGCGACATGATGCGCGCCGCCGGGCCGCCGATGATCGGCTCGATCAGCGGGAAATACCCGTGCACGGTCTCCTCGCCGACCGCCATCTCGACGCCGACGCCTAGACCTGCGATGCGGTCCGAAAAATCGTTGTTGAACTTCTGGGCGATGTCGCGCGTCAGCTCGATATGCTGCTTCTGGTCGTCCCCGACCGGCACGTGGGTGGCCCGGTAAACCATCATGTCGGCAGCCATGAGGCTCGGATAAGCGAGCAGGCCGAGCGAGGCGTTCTCGCGGTCCTTGCCGGCCTTGTCCTTGAACTGCGTCATGCGGTTCATCCAGCCGATGCGCGCCACGCAGTTGAACACCCAGGCAAGCTCGGCATGCTGCATCACGCGGCTCTGGTTGAAGACGATGTGCTTCTTCGGATCGATGCCGGACGCCAGGAAGGCCGCGGTGATCGAACGCGTCTGGTCCTGCAGATCCTGATGGACGAGCTGGGCGGTCAACGAATGCAGGTCGACGACGCAGTAGATGCAGTCGGACGTGTCCTGCAGGGCGACGAACTTCTTGATGGCGCCGAGATAGTTGCCGAGATGCAGGTTTCCGGTCGGCTGGACGCCCGAAAAGACGAGCGGCTTGAAGGCGGTCATGATCTGTTTCCTTGGCTTGTGGAGGGCCGTTTCGCGCGCGGCGAAGGTTTGGGACGCGCGCTTATGACCGAAGGCGCGGCGGCGGGCAAGGGCGTACGTCTTCGGCTGGCCTGCTTTCGCACGTTTTCGTGCGCTACGTTGCAGGTCGCACCTTTTCGTGCGATTGTGATGATCTGCGGAGCGGGAGATGAAGCGCGAACAGCTGATCCGGGCCTTGCGAAAGGATGCCAAACAAGCCGGCGGGGAGTTGCTGGTCAATATGGCGCGGGGCAAAGGCGGTCACTGCGTCGTACGCTTCAAGAACCGCTTCACGGTTATCGCATCGGGCGAGGTATCGCCCAGAATGGAGAAGATCATCCGCGGACAGCTCGGCCTATAGCCCAGTCCTCCGCCTGATCGGAAAGGTATGATATGCACTATACGGCGCTCTTCGAGCCTGACGAAGGTGGCTGGATCGTTACGTTTCCAGCCCTGCCCGAGGCTATAACGGGCGGAGATTCTCGCGATCGCGCCATGAGCAATGCGCTGGATGCGCTTGAAGTGGTTCTGCTGACCTACGCCAAGGATGGACGGGACCTGCCAGCAGACATGGCGGCGATGGGCGACAAAATGCGGATAGCACCGTCGGCGCAGGTGGTCGCGAAGCTGTCCTTTATCGAAGCATTCCGGAAATCGGGATTGACGCGGGTCGCACTGGCTCAACGCCTCGGCAAGGGTGAGAACGAGGTCCGCAGGATGCTTGACCCCTATTACGGCTCCAAGCTGCCCGCGCTTGAAGATGCAATGCGCGCACTCGGCAAACGCTTCGTCCTGACGGTGGAGCAGGCGGCCTGACGGGGAAGCAAGACTGAAAGGTCAGCCCCGTACCTGCTCGCGACCCTTGACCTTGTCCTTGGCGCCCGTCGGGTCGCCGGTCAGGCCCACCAGCGTGCGCAGCGGCCAGGGAAGCTGGTCGGCTGCAATCGCAAAGGCGAGCGACACGGACAGGGTGATGCAGCTGACCAGCGCCACCTTCGCCGCAACGCCGAGCTCGAGCGGCAGCACGTAGTAAAGCGCCGCCACGATCACCGTCTGGTGCACGATGTAGAGCGGGAAGATCTTGTGGTTGAGCCAGGTGAGCGCATCGCTCTTGCGGTTGAGATGGAGCGCCGCGAAGCCGACGAGGGTCAGGATCATCGACCAGGCTAGCGAGAAGATCAGCAGCTTGTAGAGCGCCGTCATGTTCTCGTAGGAGCCGATCGCGCTGGCGTGCCCTTGCGTCCACGAGAAGCGGTAGAGCACGAGCGTGATGGCCGAGGCGATCGCGGCACTTGCCCAGCGCCGGGCGATCAGCCCCTCGATCAGGGCGCGGTGGTGGCGGGCGAAGAGGAAGCCGAGACCGAACCAGCTCGCCCAGGACGCGAACCATGCCCCGTCATTGTAGAGCGCGTTGGTTTCGCGCGGGTAGAAGGGCGACAGAACGAGGTTGAGGACGAGCGGGAGCAGGAAGAACAGATACACGGCCTTCGACTGCGCGGTCCGCTCGAACCAGTCGGTGAGCGGGCGCATACGTGGCTGCACCAGAAGCCGGAAGATGGGGTAGCAGACCACCGCCATGACCAGAAGGTAGGCGACGAACCACATATGCGCCCAGGTGAAGTTGCCGGTCGGATACTTGCCCTCGGTGAAGTAGCGCTCGGTCCAGAACGTTATGAAGGAGCCCTGGTAGCCCTGCTCGTACATGCGCTCGTACCAGACCTGCGGTACGATGATCACGCACATGGCAAACAGCAGCGGCACGCCGAGCCGCACGATGCGGTCCTTCAGGAAGCCCGCTCCGCCGCTGGAGCGGAAGGCGAACCACGTGCCCATGCCGGAAATGAAGAAAAGCAGCGCCAGGCGCCAGGCGCGCGGGAAATCCATGACCAGCGACAGGTATTCGCTCGTGTCTGCGCTCTTGATCAGCCAAGACATGCCGGGGAAGAACGCCACGGAGCAGTGGTACACGATCAGGATCGCGAAGGCCGAAACCCGCAGCCAGTCGATGTAGTGAAGCCTGCCGTTCATCCGCCCGGTACCCGCAGTAGGCAAGGAGCGGCAAGCCGCACCTTCTCAGCGGCCAAGATGGCAGTCGCCCGTTAAGAATTTGGGACGGCACACCGCTAAAATTCGATGCGAATCGAATGCTATTCGATCTCGTTTTCCGGGCTCTTGTCGGCGCCGCGCCTGACATTGCGGCGGATCATGCCGAAATCGGCGCCGCCGGTGAGGAAAGCGATCCCGAAGTAGAGCACCATGGCCGCGATGACCATTGCGCCGAGTGTCGTTGCCTGCGTCACGAAAAGCGCCGAAGGAGCGAGGTTGTCGGCGAACTGCGTGATCGCTCCATAGAGGGCCCCCGCCATGATTGCGGCGGCAAGAACCAGCCTCGGGATGCGCGACAGAAGCGCCATGTCGGCGCCCCAGTGGCCGCGCCAAGCGAGCGTGCCGAACAGCAGCGCCGCATTCGTCCAGCCCGAAACCACCGCCGCCGCCGCGATGCCGGGCGCCCCCATGACGGGGAAGAGCGTCAGCGCAACCGTTATGTTCAGCGCAACCGACACGCCGGCGAAGATCATTGGCGTGCGGGTGTCCTCGCGCGCGAAGTAGCCGGGCGTGAACGCCTTGATCAGCACAAAGGCGGGCAGGCCTAGCCCGAAGATGGCGAGGATCGAGGCCACCACCGCAGTGTTCTCCGGGCCGAATGCGCCGCGCTCGTAGAGCACGCGCACGATCGGTTCGGAGATGACCATCAACGCAGCGCCGGCGGGCAGTGTCAGAAAGAGCGAGAACTCGACCGAACGGTTCTGCAGGTTCGCCGCATCCCGCATGTGGCCGGCCCTGAGCGCCCGCGCCAGTTCCGGCAGTAGTACTACGCCCACCGCCACGCCCACGACGCCGAGCGGCAGCTGATAGACACGGTCGGCGAGATTGAGCGAGGAGACCGCGCCGTCGAGCCCCGAGGCGATGGCGGTGCCGATCAGCGTGTTGATCTGGGTGATGCCGCCGGTGATCGCCGCGGGCAGCGCCAACCAGAGCAGCCGCTTGACGTTGGGCGTCAGGCGCGGGCGGCGCAGTCCGATGTTGACACGATTGCGGCGCAAGGCGCCCCAGACGATCGCGAGTTGCACGACGCCGGCCGAAAGCACGCCCCAGGCGAGCGCTTCGCCGACCACCTGGCCCTCGGCGCCCAGGTACCAGACGACCGACAGGATGCCGACGAGAATGACGTTCAGGAACACCGGCGCGATCGCCGCCACGAAGTACTGCCGCAGCGAGTTCAGCATGCCCGCCATCATGGCGCCGAGCGACATGCAGATCAGATATGGGAACATGATCATCGCCAGCAGCACGGTCATGTCCAGTTTGACGGGGTCGTCGGCGAAGCCGGGCGCGATCGCGTAGCGGATGACGAAGGGCATCGCCAGTTCCATGACGATGGTCAGCACGATCAGGATGCCGAACAGGACGCCGAACACCTCCTCGGCAAATTTCTTCGCCCCCTCGATGCCGCCCGCCTCGATCTCGCGCGCGAACAGCGGCACGAAGGCCGCGTTGAACGCGCCCTCCGCGAACAGCCGGCGAAACGTATTGGGAAACTGGAACGCCGCGTAGAAGGCGTCGGCCACCGGCCCGACGCCGACAGCGGCCGCCATCAGCATTTCGCGCACGAATCCGAGCAGCCGGCTCGCCATGGTGCCGGACCCGACAGTGGCGAATTTCCTGACGAGGCTCATGGGGCTTTGTTCACCGATGCCATGATTACTCCGCTGCTGCCTTCGTCCTGGCGGGCTTCGCGGGCTCGCCTTCCAGCGTGGCGATCAGCCGGGTGCGGACGGTTTCCAGCCGCGTCGGGTTCTCGATCTTCTGGCCGGTCAGGTCGCTGACATAGAAGGTGTCGATGACCTTCTCGCCAAAGGTCGTGATGTGGGCGGACGCGATGTCGAGGGACAGGTCGGACAGCGTGCCGGTGATCTCCGACAGCAGGCCAGGGCGGTCGAGGCCAGACACGTCGATCACGGTCAGGCGGTTCGACAGCGTGTTGCGGATGTCGACGCGCGGCTCGATGCGGAAGGCCCGCGAACCGCGCTTCGGCTTGGTGCGCCTGGCGATCATTTCGGGCAGCCAGCTGCGACCCGACAGCACATCCTCGATGAGGCGGCCGACACGCTCGGCGCGGCGCCGCTCGTCCTCGTCGAGCGCAAACTCGCGGCTGATGAGGATCGTGTCCAGCGCGCGGCCGTCCGATGTCGTGAAGATCTGAGCGTCGACGATGTTGCCGCCGGCCGCCGCGCAGGCGCCCGCGATGACCGACAGGAGCCGCGGATGGTCCTGCGCCAGGACGGTGATCTCGGTCACCGCCTCGAATTCATGCGTCTTGACCGTGGTGGCGAACTGCCAGCCCTTGGCGTCGGTGTCGCGGATGAATTCCGCATGACGGACCTGGTCCTTGAGGTCGACCGCCAGCAGGTAGTTGTCATAGGGAAGCCCGGCATATTTGGCCCGCGCCTCGGCCGGCCAGTCGGCCAGCGCCTCGAGCAGGTCCTGGCGGGCCTGCTCCGCGCGCTTGGCGCGCGAGACTTCCGAGAAGCCGCCGGTCAGCAGCAGCTCTGTCTCGTAATAGAGGGTGCGCAGGAGCTGGCCCTTCCAGCCGTTCCAGACGCCCGGCCCGACGCCGCGGATGTCGCAGACGGTCAGGATCAGGAGCAGCTTCAGCCGCTCGACGGACTGCACGGCGGCGGCGAAGTCGTCGATCGTCTTGCGGTCGTTCAGATCGCGCGTCTGGGCCGTCATCGACATCAGCAGGTGGTACTCGACCAGCCAGGCAACGGTTTCGGTGTCGGCGGGCGACAGACCCATATGCGGGCAGAGGCGCCGCGCGATCCTGGCGCCGGCCTCGGAGTGGTCCTCCGGCCTGCCCTTGGCGATGTCGTGCAGCAGGACGGCGATGAAGAGCACTTCGCGCTGGCTCTTCAGGCCGGGCATCAGCTTGTGCGACAGGGGATGCAGCGTCTCGCCGTCGCCGTGCTCGATTTCCGACAGGACGCCGATGCAGCGGATGAGATGCTCGTCGACCGTGTAGTGATGATACATGTTGAACTGCATCATGGCGACGATCTTGCCGAAATCGGGGATCAGCCTGCCGAGCAGTCCAGCTTCGTTCATGCGGCGGAGATTGAGTTCGGGATTGCGGTCCGATGTCAGCACGTCGAGGAAGAGGCGGTTGGCCTCCTCGTCGCGGCGAAGCCCCTTGTCGACCAGCCCGAGCGAGCGGGTCAGGAGCTTCAGCGCGTCCGGATGGAACTCCAGCCCCTGTCGGTCGGCGAACCAGAACAGCCGGATCAGGTTGACCGGATCACGTTCGAAGACGGCGTCGTCGGCAATGTTGATGCGATGATTGTCGACGATAAAGTCGGTCGTCCCTGCCAGCTTTCGCCGGCGCCGTGAGAAGGTCAGGAAGATACGGTTGAAGCCCGGCACATGCTTGGCCTGCTCTTCTTCGAGCGCCGCGCAGAAGATGCGGGTCAGGTCGCCGACGCCCTTGGCGACGAGGAAATAGTGCTTCATGAACCGCTCGACGGCAGACAGGCCGGGATGGCTGGTGTAGCCGAGGCGCCGGGCGATCTCGCGCTGGATGTCGAAATGCAGCCTCTCCTCGGCCTTGCCGGTGGAGAAATGCATGTGGCAGCGCACGGCCCAGAGAAAATCCTCGGCCTTGAGGAACTGGTTGTATTCGGCGCGGGTGAAGACGCCGGCCGCGACAAGCTCGTCGCCCGTGCGCACGCGGTAGAAATATTTCCCGATCCAGAACAGGGTCTGCAGATCGCGCAGGCCGCCCTTGCCGTCCTTGACGTTGGGTTCGACGAGGTAGCGGCTTTCACCAGCCTTGGCGTGACGGTCGTCGCGCTCGGCAAGCTTGGCCTGGACATACTCCGCGCCGGTGTTTCTGACCACGTCGTGGTCGAAGCGCGCCAGGAGGTCTTCGAACAGGGCAAATTCGCCCTGCAGGAGCCGGGCCTCGAGGATGGAGGTGCGGATGGTGACGTCGGCGCGCGACAGGCGCAGGCATTCATCGATGTTGCGGGTCGCGTGGCCGACCTTCAGCCCCATGTCCCAGAGCATGTAGAGCATGTATTCCGCGATCTGCTCGCCCGCCGGCACCGGCCTGGCCGGAAGCAGGAACAGGAGATCGATGTCGGAGCCCGGCGCCAGTGTACCGCGGCCGTAGCCGCCGACCGCGACGACCGCCATGCGGTCCGCGGCGACAAGCTGCTTCTTCTGGCGGCACAGCTGTCCGACGGCGAAATCATGCAGCGCGCGGATGATCTCGTCCATCAGATGCGAGAGACGCGCCGCGCAGGCCGAGCCGCTGCCGTCCTCCATCAGCATCGTCTCGGCGATGGAGCGCCCGGCAGCGAGACGTTCCTTCAGAACCGCGAGTATGCGGGGGCGCAGTTTCGCATCCGACGCGTCGCCCGATGCGCCAAGCGCCGACAGTTCCTCGCGCAAGGCTGCGCCATCGATCAGGCTTTCGAGCTTGAGGGGAATTTTGGCCATGCGCGCGTGGTGGTCCCGCCTTTTGGGCCGCGTCTATAACGTGATTTGGGGCACATGGGTATGGGGCAGCCGCACGGCCATGGGAGAGGGCGCAATCGTCCGGCGGACGAGGGCTAAAACAGCTTTGGCGCTTTGGGCAGCGACGGCGGCTTGGTGTTCATGATCTTCTTCGCCTCCTTGGAGACGTCGTCGCCCATCTTGCGCGCCTCGGCGACCTGCTTCTTCACCTCGTCGCGGGTCTTCTCGTAGCGGTCCACCGCCTCGTTGAATTTCTCGCGGCCTTCGTCGATCTTGTCGCGGCCCTCGTTGATCTTGTCCTCGATCTTCTTCTTTTCCGCCATCGCGTCCTGATACAGCGCCTTGGCCTCGTCGACCCTCGCCTTGACCTCGGCGCGCTTCTCCTCGACGAAGGCCTTGGCCTTCTCGAACTTCTCCTTCGCCTCCTCGATCTTGGAGGCCACGTTCTGGACAGCCCCCAGCAGATTGGGCGGCAGTTCGGGTGGCTGCTGCTTGAGAACATTGCCCAGCGCGCCAAGCGCTGCCACTGCCGGAGCAACGAAGGCAGCAGCCGGCACGGCAGCCACCAAGGCGGCGATCTGCTGGGCGGCCTGCGCCGCGGAAGGCAGGTGGGCGGCCAGCGCCGCAGCGGCAGCCTGGGGCGTGGCAGGGATGCCGGGCGGGGGCATCAGGCTCGTGGTGGCCTTGGCGAGGCTAGCCATGAGATCGCCGGGCACGGCGGGCATGTCAGGCATCTCCGGCATTTTTGGCAGGCCGGGGATTTCCGGCAGCGCGGGCAGTTCGGGAAGGGACGGCATGGTCGGCCCCGACGGCGTGACCACGCCGACCTCGCCGATGATGACGGTCGGCCATCCCTGGACGATGACGCCGCCATGAGCGGTGTTGTCGCCGATGCGCGCCGCCGGCAGCCCGACGATCATAACGCCGGCCGATCCCTTCACGATCACGTCCGGCGGGCCGACACAGATGCACATGTCGGTGACGCGGGCAGCCGGGAGATTGCCTATGAGCACCGTCGGCGCGCCGGGCGAGATGATCGGCCCGCCGACATGCGGTATCGGCACCACGGCGGGCGTCTGCATCGGGCAGACATGCATGTCGGTCAGGCGGGCGGCGGGCGGCATACGGCTGGCTCCTGCGGCTCATCGCAAGACGGGCTGCGTCCCGCCTGAAGCCGCTGGGGCATCATCGCCATCCCGGGGCGCTTTGTCCAGACTGGCGGCAATGCGGCCATCATGCCTGCGTCGGGCGCGGAACCTTCGCGCTGCCACCGGGCTTCTACTTCGGTCTCTCAAGACTGACTCTTACAACCGGTCACCGCATGGCGCTTCCAAAATTCTCGCTCGGCAGCCTCTGGACGATCCTGCGCACCGCGGTGCTGGGCTTCATCGACGACAACGCGCTCAGCCGGTCGGCCGCCATGGCCTTCTACGCCGCAACGTCGCTCGCGCCGATCCTTCTTATCGTGCTGTCCATCGCCGGACTCGTCGTCGGTCGCAACGCGGCGGAACTCGCCGTCTCCGCGCAGCTTGCGGGTGTACTCGGGCCCCAGGGCGCGGATCTGCTGCAGGCCATCGTGCAAGGTGCGTCGGACAGGAGCAGCGGGCTGCTGGCCGCGATCCTGGCGACCGTCACGCTGCTCGTCACGGCCTCCGGCGTCTTTGGCGAGATGCAGTCCTCGCTGAACCAGATCTGGAAGGTGGAACCCGTCTCGACCAGCCTGTCCGCCCTGGTCCGGGCGCGGGCGGCGAGCCTCGGCCTGGTTGCCGCCCTCGGCTTCCTGCTGCTTGCATCGCTTCTCGTCAGCGCAGCGCTGTCGGGGCTGATGGACTACATCAATGCCCATCTGCCCTTCGGGACCGTCATCCTGTCGGCCATCGACCTTGTCATCTCTCTGACCCTGATCGCACTGCTCTTTGGTGCGATCTACAAGATCCTGCCTGATCGTTCCCTTGCCTGGCGCGACGTCCGCTTCGGTGCGATCACGACGGCAATCCTGTTTACCGTCGGAAAGACGCTTATCGGTCTCTACCTCGGCACGAGTGCCGTGGCATCCTCCTACGGGGCAGCGGGCAGCCTGATCGTACTCCTGTTGTGGGTGTTCTATTCCTCGGCGATTTTCCTGTTCGGCGCGGAGGTGACGCGGGCCTATGCAACGAGCATCGGAACGCGCAAGGATATGCGTCAGCAGGTCCTGGATGAAGCCGGGGGCGCCGCTGCGCAGCGCCGTTAGCGGCGCGGGGCAAGGCTCGTGCGGCAGTCGGATGCGCCTGGAGGACAAAACATGCTGGCAGGCCGCCCCAAGCGCCTCTACGTCCTCGATTTCGGCACTTTCCGCGTCCATTCCGGGCCGCGCGACATCGGGATCTGCGGTTACCTCGTGGTGACGGAGGCCAACGAACGCATCCTGATCGACAGTGGATTTCCCGCCAAGTACATCGCGGACCCGCTTGCCGCGACTGCCGAAGACGACCTTGGCGGGTTCGGCCAGGTCTTTTCCCTCACCGCCGCCAATTCCCTCGCGGCACAGCTCGCCGCGGCGGGCGCCGGCCCGGATGACGTCGATCTCTTCCTTCTGACCCACAGCCATATCGACCACATTGGTGGCCTCTTCGACATGCCCCGGGCGTTGCTGGTGCTTGCCGAGCGGGAGCGCGCGCTGCCCAGGCCGCTCTACTGGTCGGGTGCGCAACCCTGGGACTGGCCGGAACGAGCCACCCGCACCCTTGCCGGTGACACGGCGCTCGGCCCGGGCTTCGACGTGCTGCAGACGCCGGGCCACGCGCCGGGTCAACTGTCCGTCCTGCTCGACCTGCCGAAGACCGGCGCGGTCCTGCTCACCGGCGACGCGATTTCCAGACCCGGGGAGATCGCCGAAGGATTCGCGACCGCCTCCGATCCGCAGACGGCATTGCAAAGCGCAAAGAGGCTGATGACGCTTGCCGCGGAGCGCGACGCGCTGGTCATCTACGGCCACAGTCCGGAACAGTGGCCGACGCTTCGCAAGGCGCCGGCCTTCTATGACTAGCGGACGTCGCGACCCTGATTCAGGATGATCACGTTGCCGCTGGAAATGTCGCCGGCCGGGGAGATCAGGAACGCGACCCAGGCGGCAACCTCCTCCGGGCGCATGGCGCGGCCGTGCGGCATGCGGGCGATCGCCTCCCGCAGCACGTCAGGGCTGACGACGTTGAACAGAGGGGTTTCGGTCATCGCGGGTGCTATGGAATTGACCGCGATCCTGGACGTGGCGTAGCGGCGGGCCAGGTCCTTGGTCAGCGTATCGAGTGCGGCCTTGGATGCGCGATAGTGCGGCGGATCGAAGACGTCGAAATTGTAGGCGCCGTTGGACGAGATGTTGACGATCTTCTTGACGCCGTCACGCAGCAGCATCAGCGGCACCGCGGCCTGGCAGCAGTGGAACGCCGCGGAGAAATTGAGGCGCATCTGCGCCTCGAGCTCGTCGGCCGGGATCTCGGGAAATGCCGACATGAAGCATGTGCCGGCATTGTTGACGAGGCCATCCACCCCGCCCCAGTGAGCATCCACCGTTTCGAACGCAGCCCTGATCGCATCCGGATCCATGAGATCGCAGGGGCAGGCAAGGAACGCGCTTCCATGCCGGGCGCGCAGTTCGTCGAGCCCCTGCGCGTCGATGTCGACACCGGCGACGCGCATGCCGTCGGCTGCCAGGCGCGACACGATCGCCCGACCCATGCCGCCGGCCGCGCCGGTCACCACGACGATCCTGCTGCCCATCATCCTGTTCCCATCCTCTGGAGCGCGGCCGGGATCCTGGCGGCTAGCGCTTCTCGTTGAGTTCGGGGAAACCGGCCTGATGCCAGAACGGATAGGGCCGCGGCACGTCGCTGGCCGCGTCGAGCGCCGCCACCTGCTCGCGCGACAGGCTCCAGCCAGTTGCGCCGATGTTTTCGACGAGCTGCTCCTCGTTGCGGGCGCCGACGATGATGCTGGACACGGTTTCGCGATGCAGAAGCCAGTTCAACGCCACCTGCGGAATGGTCTTGCCGGTCTCTTGCGCGGCGATATCCAGCGCGTCGATGACGGCAAACAACCGCTCCTCGCTGAAATGAGGCCCCGTGCCGGCGATGTCGTGGGCGCGCGTGCCCGGCTTTGCGGGCTGGCCGCGCCGGATCTTGCCGGTCAGCTTGCCCCAGCCGAGCGGGCTCCAGACGACGGCGCCGACGCCCTGGTCCTTGCCGAGCTGCATGAGTTCCCACTCATAGTCGCGATTGAGCAGCGAGTAGTAGGCCTGGTGCGCGACATGGCGCGGGTAGCCGTAGCGGTCGGAGGCGGCCAGCGACTTCATCATGTGCCAGCCGGCGAAATTCGACCCGCCGATGTAGCGGATCTTGCCGTCGCGCACGAGCTGGTCGAGCGTCGAGAGCGTCTCCTCGACGGGCGTGTTGTAGTCCTGCCCATGCATCTGGAGCAGGTCGATCCGGTCCGTGCCGAGCCGCTTCAGCGCTTTTTCGACGGCCTCGACGATATGCTGGCGCGACGAGCCATAGTCGTTGGCGCCCTCGCCCGAGCGGAAGGTGACCTTGGTCGAGATCAGCAGGCGATCACGCTTTCCCTTGATCGCCACGCCGAGGATTTCCTCGGCGAGCCCCTTGGAATAGACATCCGCGCTGTCGAACATCGACACGCCGTGATCAAGGCAGACGTCTATAAGACGCGACGCGCCGCCGGCATCGGTGGCGCCCCATGCCTTGAAGAAATCAGTACCGCCGCCAAACGTGGCCGTGCCAAAGCTCAGCGCCGGCACGCGCAGGCCAGAATGGCCCATTCGCCGAAATTCCATGTGATGGTTCCCTGTGTTGCCCGTGAAGCCAAAGATGATCGAGACGCGCGGCTGGCGCTACCCTGACTGGCGTCCGTCGCGCCGCCAAGCCGAATTTCGCTCAGGATCCGTGTCGATCGAAGGCATACAGGTCGAAGCGCCGCATTGCGATACCCGACCGTTGCTCACGGCGAAATCGACTTGACCCCGGCCGGCATTCACGCCCGGACAGGCATACGGCAATCGTTGGCGGGCGCCGATGGGGCGATGCAGCGTCCGAAGCTATCAGCGCCGGTCGGGCAGCAGGATGGCATCGAGGCTTAGCCGGCCGCCGCCATAGACGACCAGCGCCAGAGCCATGGCCGCCCAGGGCAGATGGAAATTCGCCCATCCTTCGGGAATGGTGAGCTGGATGACGGCTGTCATCGCCAGAATGCCGAGCGCCGCAAAGCGCGTGCCAAGGCCGAGAACCAGGAGGATCGGCAGCAGGATCTCGCCGATACCTGCAAGGGTCGCCATGGCGCCAGGGAACGGATAGGGAAACTGGCTGCCGAAGATGTGCAGCTTGAACTCTTCCTGGAAGAGGTAGTTGGCGCCCGCCGAGAGCGTCAGGAAGCCGTCCCACTTGGTCAGCCCCGACTTGAAGAACGGCACCGCAAGCGCAACGCGCAGCGCCAGCAGCGGGATCGACGCGGGAATGGCGGCAAGCATGCCCTGGCCGCGGGTGATCGCGGCAAGCAAGGGAGAAGGCCGGCGGGCGGGCGGGTTTGTGGTCGCTGAGCTCATGATACGGTTCCTTCATCAAGCGAGAGCGCGGCAAATGCGCCGAGGCCCACCAGGCCGACCAGGGCCGCGCCGAAATCGAATCTTTCGTCCTCGTGCATGGCCATCGTGGCCGCCGTTCCAAGCGGTGCGCCTGCAAAAAGCGCTTCCGCGAACGGGCCGTCCGGCACTGGGAGAATGTGGACGCCGACCGCCATGTCCGGCCGCACCACCAGCACGGTCTCCGGCCGCCGGTGATCGAGGGGCGTCACGTTTTCCTCTTGATGCGCCGCCCAGATCGAGCCGACGGGATGGGCGGAGCGGATCAGAGAGGCAGAGGGGTGCGCAACCAGCTTCAGCGCGGCAAGGTCTCCCGTGGCGCTGGCGAGCGCGGCAGGATCGAGCGGCACGGCGTCAGCGGCGTGATAGGCCTGTGTCCACGCAGCCTCGAGACGCGCCAGGTCGGGCAGGTATTTCAATCCGGCGGCCGGGTCGAAGCCACGGATAAACTCGGGAAACCCGTCGCCATAGTTCATGATGAGCGGGGTCGCCGGCTTGTGATCCTGCGCAAAGGCGCGCGCCATGCCGACGAAGAAGTCGGCGCCAACGATCCGCTCGGTCACCGGAAAGCGCTGCGCCAGCGCCTTGGTGAGGCTGACGAAGACATTGTTGCGGTAGACGGCAAAGCGCAGCGGATCAGCCGCGCCGCGCGATGTCGTGACGCCGGGCGGCACGGGGCGGCTGCGGTGCAGCAGCGCGTCGGCGAAGGCGTCCTGGGTGGAGGCTGAGCCCATGGCTATGCCGCCCGCGCCCGGCCGGCGGCCCGTTGCGCCAAGGCCTCTGCCATCAGCCCTTCGGCGCGCATCGCCTCGCGATGCAGCGTCGTGAAATCGGGCACGTCATTGTCCCATTCGATCAGTGTCGGCAACGGGCCGCTGCGCGACAGCGTGTAACGGTACAGGTCCATCACGTCGGGGCGGACGGACGAGCCATGCGCGTCGATCAACAGGCGGTCGCCGGCGCCATCGGCCGTCTCGTCGTAACCCGCGAGATGAATCTCGCCGACGCGGTCCATCGGGAAACGGTCGATATAGGCAACAGGATCAAGCCGGTGATTGACCGCCGACACCATCACGTTGTTCACGTCGAGCAGCAGGCCGCAGCCGGTGCGCGCGCTGATCTGCGACAGGAAATCGATCTCGTCGATCGTGGTTTCGGCAAACAGCACATAGGTGGAGGGATTCTCGAGGAGGAGACGGCGGCCTATGGCCTGCTGCGCCTCGTCGACATGGGCGACCACCCGCTCGAGCGTCTCGTCGGTATAGGGCAGCGGCAGAAGATCATTAAGGAAGCCGGTATCATGGGTCGACCAGGCGAGATGTTCCGAAAAGCTCTGCGGCCGGTAGCGGTCGACCAGGCTGCGCAGCCGCGCCAGGTGTGCCTTGTCGAGGGGTTTCGCCCCGCCGATCGACAGGCCGACGCCATGCAGGGACAGCGGATAGCGAGCCGCGATCTGTTCGAGATAGCGGTGCGGCGGGCCGCCAGCACCCATGTAGTTTTCAGCGTGAACCTCGAAAAAGCCGATATCGGGGGCCGTGCCGAGGATCTCGGCATAGTGCTCCGGCTTGAGGCCGAGACCGGCGCGGTTTGGCAGGCAGTCGAGACGGGCGGTCATCGCAAGGCTCCGGTCGGGACGGAAGGTGGGGGCCGCCAGGGGCGGCCCCCGATGGTTCGGTCAGCCCTTCATCGGCTCCAGCATGCCCTTGTGGCCATCGACGTCCATGGTGGTGCAGGTGCCGGCCGGCACGGCCTTCCAGGCCTGCGGATCGTAGTCGACAGTCGAGGTGCCCGCGCAGGTGGTGCCGGCGCCGGCGGCGCAGTCGTTCTGACCCTTCAGCGAGATGCCGTAGCACTTCTCGGTATCCGCGGCGTGCAGCGGCACGGTGAGGGTCACGGAAGCGAGAGCAGTGGCAAGCGAGCCGGCGAGCGCCAGGGAGAGTGTCGAACGGTTCATGGGATCGTCTCCTGTTTGAAGTGTCCGCATGCCTTCATTGGCTGCGTGATGGTGTTTCGCGGCGCTGCATCGATCTGTTACGCGCATCGGCCAACACGAATCCGTGATCTGCCGTCGCCACCGCTTGGACAATAATTCGCGCTGCGCGTAACAAGACGGCGCGTGAATGCGTACAGGGGGATACGGGCGTGGCAGGCAAGGAGGACGACGAACTCGCCGTTCTGTTGCGGGCCGCTGTCGCCGGCGACGAGAAGGCCTATGCGGCATTCCTGAAACGCGTGGCCGGCGCGGTCCGGGCCTTCGCCCGCGCCAAAATCGTCAAGGGCGGGGTAGACCCCGAGGATATCGTGCAGGAGACGTTGCTCGCCATTCACCTGAAACGCCATACCTGGCGGACCGATGCTCCCGTGATGCCGTGGGTCTATGCGATCGCGCGTTTCAAGCTGGTCGACGCGTTTCGCCGCCGCGGCAGCCGCATGGAAATCGATCTCGCCGATGTGCCGGATCTGGCTGTCGAGCAGGAGACGGACTCGGTCAGCCCCCGCGATATCGGCCGGATCCTGGAGACGCTTGCGCCGGGGCAGAGGTCGGTCGTGGCCGCCATTTCGGTAGAGGGCTGCTCGATCGGCGAGACAGCACAGAGGCTGGCGATGACCGAGACGGCGGTTCGTGTCGCACTGCACCGGGGACTGGCCGCAATTGGACGGCGGTTCGGACAAACGACATGAAGACCGAAGAGCTGATCAAGGCGATATCCGCCGATGCCAGAAACGCGTCATCCCCGATGCAGACCGGCTGGCGGGTTGCGCTTGCCGTGTCGCTCGTGGTCGCCGCCGCCGTCTTCTTCGCGTCGCTCGGACCTCGGCACGATATCGTCTCGGCGGCACAGAGCGGGCGCTTCCTGTTCAAGTTCGTGTTCACCATCGCGCTGGCGGCGACCGCGCTCGCCGCGATCGGGCCTCTGTCGCGCCCCGGCGCTCCGGCTTCGCGGATGGTCTGGCTGCTTGCCGCACCCGCCCTCATGCTCGGCGCGCTTCTCGTCGAGCTGGCCGTCGTGCCGCCGTCGCTCTGGGCCACGCGGATGGTCGGATCCAACGTCGGCCTGTGCCTCACCTTCATCCCGCTGATCGGCATCGGGCCGCTGGCGATCTTTCTCGCCGCCCTGCGCCATGGCGCGCCGACGCGGCCGGCGCTTGCCGGCGCGGTGGCCGGAGTGCTTGCGGGCGGTGTTGCGGCCACCTTCTACGCGGCCCACTGCTTTGACGATTCACCGCTCTTCGTGGCCACCTGGTACTCGCTGGCGATTGCCGGGCTGGCGTGCCTTGGCGCGCTGGCGGCGCCGCATGTGGCGCGCTGGTGAGCGAAGACATTCGATCCCGCGAGCCAACCGGCGATGCGGATGGCCCGCGGCTCACTCACCACCACACGCCACCGCGCGTCACGCGAATGCGCGGCGGGCCGGCGGGCGGGTTGAGCGCCGTGTCCGCGGCAGGCGCGCTGTCATCCATCTCAGCCTCGTCGCCGGCATCGCCCACAAGCGCGTGAAGCCGCGGCAGGGATGGGCCTGGGTGGCGGGCGATGCGCGGCACCAGAGACGGGCGCGGACGCGGCGGCGCAAGACCTTCTCCGGGACGGCCGGTGTCCGGCGCAAGGCTTGCCGCGCCGTCGAGCTTGAGTGACTGCAGGCGCGCGACCCGCTCCGCCGTCACGGGATGCGAACGCAGCACCGACGGATCGGGAAGCCGGCTGCCCGGCAGCATGAGCCCCTCCCAGAGCTTGCCCTGCGCCTTTTCGAGCTTGGTCAGCGCCGAGGCGAGCCCGTCGGGATCGCCGGTCAGAAGGGCCGCGCCGAGATCGGCGTCGAACTCCCGGGTGCGCGAGAGCGCCAGTTGCAGGAGGCCGCCAACCGTCGGCGCGGCGAGAAGCACCAGGACGCCGAGCCACGGCACCTGCGTTGCATAGCCACCGGCAAAGCCGAGCAGGTTGAGTGCAAGCGAGAACAGGCCGACCGTCGACATGAAGGATGTGAAGCGCGCCACGATGTCGGCGAAGGCCATGACCTTGAGGTCGTCATGGGCGATATGGCTCACCTCATGCGCCAGGACGCCGGCCAGCTCGCGCGCAGAGAGCTGCCGCGCCAGCGCATCGGTGATGGCAATCGCCGAGTTGGCGCTGCGGCCGACCGCAAAGGCGTACGGGATGATGTGCAGCGAGGGCGTCCGGGCAAGCCCGGCGCGCTGCGCGATTTCGGCAAGCAGGCGCACGCCGACCGGAAACTCGGCGACGCTGACGACCCGCGCCTTGTACATGGCCAGAACCATCTGCGGGCTGACGCGCTGGACCATCCACAGCGAGACCGCGCCGAACACCACGGCATAGACGATGCCGGTCCTGCCGCCGAAGGCCCAGGCGGTGACGCCGAGCAGCACGAGGCTGCCGGTCGCCAGCAGGATGGTGTGCAGCCGGTTCATCGCCCGGTTGCGGCTGTGGGTGAGCAGATCGATGCGCGGTGCCATCAGCCGAATATGGGATGTGAGGCGGCTTTTGCCTACAAGGGCCTGGGGTGGCAAATGTCGGGCCGCTTCTTGTCTGCCCGCTTGCACGCGCAGGGGCCTGTTCTTATATACCCGCCAAGCCTGGACGGCAGCGTGGATGCGCTGTCGCCATGGTATTCCTGGGAAAACAGGGGCTTTCACCGGAACGCCTTATTGGGTCCAGAAAGCCTGCTACGTGGAGAATTGAGAATCATGGCTAAAGTTATCGGTATCGACCTCGGAACGACCAATTCCTGCATCGCCATCATGGATGGCAAGGAACCCAAAGTCATCGAGAACGCCGAAGGCGCGCGCACGACGCCTTCCATTGTCGCCTTCACCGGCGACGGCGAGCGTCTCGTCGGTCAGCCTGCCAAGCGCCAGGCGGTCACCAATCCTGAAAATACCATTTTCGCGGTCAAGCGCCTGATCGGCCGCCGCTATGACGATCCGGTCACCGAGAAGGACAAGAAGCTCGTCCCCTACAAGATCGTCAAGGGCGACAATGGCGACGCCTGGGTCGACGCATCCGGCAAGAAGCAGTCGCCGAGCCAGATCTCCGCGATGATCCTGCAGAAGATGAAGGAAACGGCGGAAGCCTATCTCGGCGAGAAGGTCGACAAGGCCGTCATCACCGTTCCCGCCTATTTCAACGACGCCCAGCGCCAGGCCACCAAGGATGCCGGCAAGATCGCCGGCCTCGAAGTGCTGCGCATCATCAACGAGCCGACGGCAGCCGCGCTCGCCTACGGCCTCGACAAGAAGGAAGGCAAGACGATTGCCGTCTATGACCTTGGCGGCGGCACCTTCGATATCTCGGTTCTCGAGATCGGCGACGGCGTCTTCGAGGTGAAGTCGACCAATGGCGACACGTTCCTCGGCGGCGAGGATTTCGACATGCGCCTGGTCGAGTATCTCGCGGCCGAGTTCAAGAAGGAACAGGGCATCGACCTGAAGAACGACAAGCTGGCACTGCAGCGGCTGAAGGAAGCCGCCGAGAAGGCCAAGATCGAGCTTTCGGCTTCGGCTCAGACCGAAATCAACCTGCCCTTCATTACCGCCGATGCGTCAGGCCCCAAGCACCTGACCATGAAGCTGACGCGCGCCAAGTTCGAGAGCCTGGTCGACGATCTGGTGCAGCGCACGATCGAGCCCTGCAAGGCGGCGCTCAAGGATGCCGGCCTCAAGGCTGGCGAGATCGACGAGGTCGTCCTGGTCGGCGGCATGACCCGCATGCCAAAGATCCAGGAGATCGTGAAGCAGTTCTTCGGCAAGGAGCCGCACAAGGGCGTCAACCCCGATGAGGTGGTTGCACTCGGCGCGGCGATCCAGGCCGGCGTGCTGCAGGGCGACGTCAAGGACGTGCTGCTGCTCGACGTGACCCCGCTGTCGCTCGGCATCGAGACGCTGGGCGGCGTGTTCACGCGCCTCATCGAGCGCAACACGACGATCCCGACCAAGAAGAGCCAGGTCTTCTCGACCGCCGAGGACAATCAGGGCGCGGTGACCATCCGCGTCTTCCAGGGCGAGCGCGAGATGGCTGCCGACAACAAGGCGCTCGGCCAGTTCGACCTGGTCGGCATTCCGCCGGCACCGCGCGGCGTGCCGCAGATCGAGGTCGCCTTCGACATCGACGCCAACGGTATTGTCAACGTCACGGCCAAGGACAAGGGCACCGGCAAGGAGCACCAGATCCGCATCCAGGCGTCGGGCGGACTTTCGGACGCCGACATCGAGAAGATGGTGAAGGACGCCGAGGCAAACGCCGAGTCCGACAAGAAGCGGCGCGCGCTGGTCGAGGCCAGGAACCAGGCCGAGGCGCTCGTGCACTCGTCCGAGAAGTCGCTCAAGGAATATGGCGACAAGGTCTCGGAGGCCGACCGCACCGCGATTTCCGACGCGATCGCGTCGTTGAAGGAAGCCGCGGAAGGCGACGATGTCGATGCGATCCAGGCCAGGAGCCAGACGCTTTCGGAAGTGTCGATGAAGCTCGGCCAGGCGATGTACGAGGCGGCACAGAAGTCTGAGGCCGAGGGCGACGCCCGGGCCGATGCCGCCAAGGACAGCGATGTGGTGGACGCCGATTTCGAAGAGATCGACGACAATGACGACAAGAAGAAGTCCGCCTGATCCAGCCAGCACGGCGCGGTATCTGAACAGGGGGTCCGGCGGCAACGCCGGGCCCCTTCTCGCGTCTTGCGCTGCGGCCGGACGTTTACCCTGAAGCGAGGTTTTTCGCCGCAATGATCTGGTGACCCTTATAAGACTTTGACCGAGTGTGGGGGGGCAGAGTCTCGACGATCCATTACAGAATCCTGGAGTGCTGGAGGCTTACTGCCGCGTTGCTGGTGATGGTGTGGCATTATCTGCGCTACGCACCCGCCGAGGCCGAGGCCGCGTCGAACATCCTCTACAAGCTTCTGCCGCTGATGGAGATGTTTTTGATGATCTCCGGCTTTCTCATCATGATGCGCTATGCCGACACGCTGCTGACGGAGCGCGGCGCCTGGCGGCGCTTCATCCTGCGGCGCATTACCAGGCTCTATCCACTCTATCTCGCGACCTTGCTGTTCTTCGTCCTGATCGGATTGGCCCTGAACGCCGGTTTCGGCGAATCGCATTGGCCGGGGCGCTATGATTTCGCGACCTTGCCGCAAAACCTCCTGCTGGTTCAGGCCTGGGGACTGACGGACAATCTGACCTTCAACTATGTCGCCTGGACGCTCTCGGCCGAATGGTTCTGCTATCTCGCATTCCCGCTGATCGTGTACGTCGCCATGCGGTGGGGAATGGGCGGGCTCGCTGCCCTGACGGTGGCCACCATCATTCTGCTGGAACTGGCGACGGCGCGCGGGATCATTCCTTTCGACTCCTGGCTGCTCGCCGACACCTGGGGGGCCTATCGGGCCTTCGCCGATTTCTGCATCGGTGCGCTGGTGGCACTCGCCGTGCGGGCGAGCCCGGCCGTCCCCGCCAGGCACGGCCAGGCCTGGTTCGTCATGGGGCTGGCGGTGGTGGCAATGCAGACCGACCAGAACAGCTATCTGATCCTGCTGCTGCTGGCCTTTTCGATCTACCTCGCGGCGCTGGCGGAAGCCGCCCGCCCGCTGGGCTCGAGCTGGCTGAAGCCACTCGCGCCGCTGGGCAAGGTGTCTTTCGGCATCTACCTGATCCACCCGGTCGTCGAGACCATCTTCTTCTCGGTCATCTGGAAGACGTTTCCAGCCGTGCAGGCGATGGGCTTCTATGTCTTCTGGCTGATACCAATCACCGTGTCGATTGCCGTGGCTCTCGCCTCGGACCGTTATTTCGAGGGACCGACGGCCGCCTGGCTGAACGGGATCTTCGATCCGCGCAAGGCGCCGCGCGCCGCGCGCGCCTGATTTTCAAGGCACCGCCGGAGCACGCCTGGCGGGGTCGACGCTACCCAGCCACCACCAGGAGCGACGCAAATCGCGCGCTGCGGGCCCGCAGTCGTTGCATCGGCGCGTCGGTCTGCCCAAATAACGCGTGCTTTGCCGCAGGTGCTATGGCATCTGCGCCCTTGGCTCCTTAAATGGGGCCAAACGAGACCGGCCGCCTCGCGCGGCGACTGGCGATGATGGGGCAGCATGAAGGCCGACTACTACGAAACCCTCGGCGTCGGGAAATCGGCGGACGAAAAGGAACTGAAGGCAGCGTTTCGCAGGCTGGCCATGCAGTTCCACCCCGACAAGAACCCGGGCGACGAGAGCGCCGAGCGCAAGTTCAAGGAAATCGGCGAGGCCTACGAGGCGCTGAAGGATCCGCAGAAGCGCGCGGCCTATGATCGCTTCGGACACGCGGCCTTCGAACAGGGCGGCATGGGCAATGCCGGCCAGGGCGGTTTCGGTGCCGGCGGCTTCTCAGACATTTTCGAGGACATCTTTGGCGAGATGATGGGCGGTCGCCAGCGCCGCTCGGCGAACGGGCGCGAGCGCGGCGCCGACCTGCGCTACAACATGGAGATCCTGCTCGAGGAGGCCTATACCGGCAAGACCGCGCAGATCCGCGTGCCGACCTCGATCTCCTGCACGGAGTGCTCCGGTTCGGGCGCCAAGCCCGGTACGCAACCGGTAACCTGCTCCATGTGCTCCGGCTCCGGCCGGGTGCGCGCGGCGCAGGGCTTCTTTTCCATCGAGCGCACCTGCCCGCAGTGCCAGGGCCGAGGCCAGACGATCAAGGACCCCTGCCCGAAATGCGCCGGCCAGGGCCGCGTCACGGAAGAGCGCGCGCTTTCGGTCAACATTCCCGCCGGCATCGAGGACGGTACCCGTATCCGGCTTGCCAACGAGGGCGAGGCGGGGTTGCGCGGCGGTCCCGCCGGAGACCTCTACATCTTCCTGTCGGTCAAGCCGCACGAGTTCTTCCAGCGCGACGGCGCGGACCTCTACTGCAAGGTGCCGATCTCCATGACGACGGCCGCCCTTGGCGGCGCCTTCGAGGTGACCACGCTCGACGGCTCGCAGACGCGGGTGAAGGTGCCGGAAGGCACGCAGAACGGCCGCCAGTTCCGCCTCAAGGGCAAGGGCATGCCGGTGCTGCGCCAGCCCAATATCGGCGACCTCTACATCCAGACCGCGGTGGAAACCCCGCAGAACCTGAACAAACGGCAGCGCGAGCTGCTCGAGGAATTCGACAAGGTGTCGTCGAAGGACAACTCGCCGCAATCCAGCGGGTTCTTTTCGCGCATGAAGGACTTTTTCGAGTCCTTCGGAGAGAACTGAGCCAGCCTTTGGCACGACTTGTATTGGCGGGCCCTCCGGTGTCTAACGCCGCCGTGGGGCGCGAGGGGCTCCGCCCCCGGAGAGCCCGATGCCATCCACGACGCTTCTGCTCGCATTCCTGACAACGACGGCGATCTTCGCCTTCATTCCGGGGCCGGCGATGCTCTATGTCGCAGCGCAGACGCTGGCGCGCGGGCGCTGGTCGGGGCTGATGGCCGCGCTTGGCGTGCATCTCGGCTGCTACGTCCATGTCCTGGCAGCCGCTGCCGGCCTCTCGGTGCTGTTTCACGCCGTGCCCATGCTCTATCTCGCCGTCAAGCTTGCCGGCGCGGCCTATCTGGTGTGGCTCGGCATCGTGATGTTCCGGGCCAAGATGCAGGAACCAAGGGTCGTTCCCGCCGGGCGTACCCGGTCCGGCCGCCGTGCGTTTGCCGAGAGCGTCACGGTCGAGGTGCTCAACCCGAAGACGGCACTCTTCTTCCTGGCGTTCCTGCCGCAGTTCGTCGACGCGTCCGCCGAGTTCCCGCTCTGGCTGCAATTCCTGCTGCTGGGCACGATGGTCAATCTGATCTTCTCGTCAGCCGATCTGGTCGGCGTCATCCTGGCTGGCGCGCTGGTCAAGCGGCTCAGGCGTTCCGGCCGGATGCAGCGGATGATGCAGCGCGCCGGCGGTGCGTTGCTGGTCGGGCTCGGCTTCCGCCTGGCGCTGCAGGACCGCTAACGACGCCTGCTGCGGCGTCGCTCGCGCTTGCTTTGACGCCGCAGGCTGGTACATACCGCAAGGCAGGAGTGAGATGCCCGATGCGACGCTCGACTATTCGCAAGGCGCTGGCGGCGAAGTTCGACGACGAATTTCGGTTCTTCCGCGGCTGGATGGCGCATCCCCGCACGACCGGCTCCATCATCCCGACAAGCGCGATCACGGCGCGGCGCATGGCCTCCAACATCGATCTCGGATCCGGCCTTCCGGTGCTCGAGATCGGCCCCGGCACGGGCGTCATCACCCGGGCCATCCTGACGCGCGGGGTGAAGCCTGAAAACCTCTATGCCGTGGAATACGCGCCCGCCTTCGTGCGCCATCTGCGGCAGAACTTTCCGGGGATCAAGGTCGTCGAAGGGGATGCCTTCGACCTCGACAAGACGCTTGGACCGGACGCGCCGCCCTTCTTCGACTGCGTCATCTCGGGCCTTCCGCTGCTGAACTTTCCCGTCTCCGCGCGGGTCGGCTATCTCAACGGACTCCTGGCGCGGCTGCCCGAAGGGCGACCGGTCGTGCAGTTCAGCTACGGGCCGAAATCGCCGATCCCGCCGGGCTTCGGCAACTATACGGTCAAGCGCTTCGATTTCATCTTGCGCAACATCCCGCCGGCCCAGATATGGGTCTATCGCCGTGGCAAGAGCAATTGACCGCAGGGTTGCAACCAGGAGCAGTTCTTGATCATCCCGAAAATCCTTGTCCTGGCCGGCTCGATCCGCACGGGTGCATATAGCGGCAAGACCGCCGATGTTGCCCAGACCGAACTGGCGCGGCTTGGCGCGGACGTCACCCGCATCTCGCTTGCCGACTATCCGCTGCCGATCATGGACGAGGATCTCGAGCGCGAGCAGGGCGTGCCGGAAAACGCGCTGAAACTCGCACGGATGTTTGCCGCGCATGACGCGCTCCTGATCTGCACGCCGGAATACAACGGCTCAGTCCCGCCGCTCCTGAAGAACACGATCGACTGGGTGAGCCGCGTGCACAAGGACGGCACGCGGCCGATCCAGCCCTATGCCGGCAGGACGGTGGCGATTTGCTCCTCGTCGAACGGACATTTCGCGGGCATCCGCTCGGCCAATCACCTGCGCGCCGTTCTGTCGCATATCGGCATGGAGCCCATCTCGGCACAGGTCTCGGTGCCCAACGGCGCCGATGCGTTCGACGCCGCCGGAAATTTTCGGGAGGAGCGGCTGCGCAAGGGCATGGCGCGACTCTGCCAGGCGCTGGTGGAGCGGGCGGCGCTGGTCTCGACCAGGGCCGAGGCATGATGCAGGCCGTGACGGACAAGCGGCTGATCGTCGGGCTCGATGTTCCGACCGTGCGCGAGGCGGAAGCGGTGGTGGCCGACCTCGACGGCGTGGTCTCCTTCTACAAGATCGGCTACCAGCTCGCCTTTGCCGGCGGGCTGGACTTCGCCCGGCAACTGGCGTCGGGCGGCACGTCCGTGTTCCTCGACATGAAGCTTCTCGACATCGACAACACGGTCGCCAAGGGCGTCGAGAACATCGCAAAGATGGGCGTGTCGATGCTGACGCTGCACGCCTATCCCAAGGCGATGCGCGCCGCGGTGCAGGCAGCGCGCGGCTCGGGGCTCTGCCTGCTCGGCGTCACGGTGCTGACCTCCATGGACGAGCAGGACCTGGTCGACGCGGGCTACGAGTATGATCCGCACACGCTGGTGCTGCGCCGCGCCGAACAGACGCTCGCCGCCGGCATGGGCGGCATTGTCTGCTCGGCCGACGAGGCATCCGCTGTCCGCAGAATCGTCGGGCCGCAGCTCGCAATCGTCACGCCCGGCATTCGGCCGGCCGGCGCCGATCACGGCGACCAGAAGCGTGTCGTGACGCCAGCCGAAGCGATCCGCAGCGGGGCGAGCCACCTCGTGGTGGCACGACCGATCGTGCAGGCGGGCGACAGGCGCGCCGCGGCCCTTGCCATCCTGGCCGAGATGAAGACCGTCTGATGGACGAACAGGGATGTGACCATGCCGAAGGGATACTGGATCGCCCGCGTCGATGTGCGCGATGCGGAAGGCTACAAGGACTATGTCGCGGCCGCGAAACGCGCCTTCGACAAACATGGCGCGACGTTCCTGGCCCGGGGCGGCGCCTGCGAGGCTGCGGAAGGCCCGGGCCGGGCGCGCAACGTGATCATCGAGTTTGCCTCACTGCAGGCCGCCCACGACTGCTACCATTCACCCGAGTACCAGGCGGCCAAGGCAATCCGCGTGAAATTCGCCGAGGGCGAGATCGTGCTGGTCGAAGGGTTCTGACCGCGTCGCCACGCAGCGCGACGGCCCGGCCCAGCTCAAGTTCTTGGACCAAAGTATGACCATAGGTCATGCAAAGTGATCTATTGCGCCGCAACAAAAGATTGTTAACGTCGTTATCCGACTATGTCTGGCGTGCGCCCGCGCGTCGGGCGCACGGACGACGGGGTACAGGATGTTCTATCAGTTTTACGAAATGAACCATGCCGCCGTGCAGCCCTACCGGGCCTTTGCGGATGCGGTGCGTCTCTTCTACTCCAACCCCATGAACCCGGTGTCGCACACACCGTTCGGCCGCACCGTCGCGGCGAGCGCGGAAATGTTCGAACGCACCACGCGACGCTACGGCAAACCTGCCTTCGGCATTGACAAGACCGTGGTCGACTTCAAGCCGGTGGCGGTTGTCGAACATGTTTCCTGGTCGAAACCCTTCTGCAACCTCATCCATTTCGTGCGTGATCTGCCGAGCCGGCGCCGTTCCGATCCGAAACTGCTGATCGTCGCGCCGATGTCGGGCCATTATGCAACGCTGCTGCGCGGAACGGTCGAGGCCATGCTGCCGCATGCCGATGTCTACATCACCGACTGGACGGACGCCCGGCTCGTTCCTGTGAGCGACGGCCGGTTCGATCTCGACGACTACATCGACTACATCATCGAGATGCTGCACGAGCTGGGGCCCGACACGCATGTGATGGCCGTGTGCCAGCCGTCCGTGCCGGTGCTGGCCGCCGCCGCGCTCATGGAAGCCAGAGGCGACCGCTTCGCCCCCTCGACCATGACGCTGATGGGCGGGCCGATCGACACCCGCCGCAATCCGACGGCAGTCAATCTGCTCGCCGAGGAAAAGGGCATCGACTGGTTCCGCGAAAAGGTCATTATGCGGGTTCCGTGGCCCGTGCCGGGCTTCACCCGCCCGGTCTATCCGGGCTTCCTGCAGCTTTCGGGCTTCATGAGCATGAATCTCGATCGCCATGTGGGAGCGCACAAGCGCTTCTTTATGCACCTCATCAAGAATGACGGCGACAACGCCGAAAGGCACCGCGACTTCTACGATGAGTATCTGGCGGTGATGGACCTGACCGCCGAATTCTATCTGCAGACCGTGGACACCGTCTTCGTCAAGCATTCGCTGCCCAAGGGAACGATGATGCATCGTGGCACGCCGGTTGAGCCGTCGGCGGTGCGCAGCGTGGCCCTGATGACCATCGAGGGCGAGAACGACGACATTTCCGGCATTGGCCAGACGCAGGCGGCGCATGATCTGTGCATCAACATCCCGCCCCACATGCGCGCCCATTACGTGCAGCCCGCCGTCGGCCATTACGGCGTCTTCAACGGCTCGCGTTTCCGCGCCGAGATCGTGCCGCGTATCGTCGATTTCATCACCAGCTATGGCCGCGAGAATCGTGTGCCGGCAAAGCCCCGACTGGTAAAGAGCGCCAAGTCCTGAGACGGACTTGGCGCCTGCGGGCGCTGTCGGACGGGCGCGCTCCCTGCCGCTGTTGCATAATCGCCGCTGTTGCCAAGCCAATGCGTTTGGTGCGGCAAACATGGCCCCGCGTTAATTGACTCCTTGCGCAAATCGCCCTTAACCTTTCGTTAACAAGAGGGGCAAAGGCGCTATGGCATACTCTCCGAAAGCGCGCCGCGCGATTTCGCCGATGGGAATCCTGATCGCCTCAGCCTTGTCAGCCCTCGCTTGCGGGAGCGCCTTTGCCTCCAGCCCGATGATCACCGGCGGGCTCACGTCACAGCCGATCGGTCACTACGAATTCTGCAAGGCCAATCCCGAAGAATGCTCGATCCGTACGTCCAGCCGCAAGCCGCTGCGCATGACCGGCCGCGTCTGGGAGCGGATCGTCGCGGTCAATCTGGCCGTCAACCGCGCCATCCGCCCGATGAACGACATCGACATCTATGGCAAGGACGAGGTCTGGGCGTATCCGACAAGTGACGTCGGCGACTGCGAGGACTATGTGCTGGAAAAGCGCCGCATGCTCGTGCGCGGCGGCATGTCGTTCGCCGACCTCCTCATCACCGTCGTGCGCAAGCCGGACGGCGAGGGCCACGCGGTGCTGACGGTGCGCACCGACAAGGGCGACTTCATTCTCGACAATCTGACCGACACGGTCCGCCCGTGGGACCAGACCGGCTACCGCTTTCTCAAGCGCCAGGCGGACGACCATACCGGGCGCTGGGTGACGATCCGCGAGGGCCAGGCCCCGCTGGTGGGTGCGGTGGAGTAGCTGCCCACGACGGCTCGGGACCACCCCGGCGAACCGCCCGGCCATACTTGCAAACCCGCGACTACGACCGTCCGCTCGACATGGCCGCAGGGTTGGCGTTCGGGATCGCCTCCCATCCCCGGGCCATCCCCGGGCCTGACATGCCCGACGCAAGGGGCGGATTTCACGCCGCCTGCGCCAGCCGTTCGCCGGCCATGCGGTAGGAGATCGCCTCGGCGAGATGGATGCGGCCGACCGTCTCGCTCTGGTCGAGATCGGCGAGCGTGCGCGCCACCTTGAGGACGCGGTGATAGGCGCGCGCGGAAAAGCCGAGCTTTTCGGACGCATCGCGCAGCAGCGACAGGCCGGCCTGGTCGGGTGCTGCGATCTCCTCGATGAGCGCCGTGGCGCAATGGGCATTCGTCGAGATGGCAGTCACGCCAAGCCGCTCGAACCGCGCCTGCTGCAGGGCCCGCGCCGCGGCGACCCGCGCGGCGACGGCGGCACTCCCCTCCGCCCTGCCCGGGCGGATCATGTCGCTGGCCGAGACGGACGGAACCTCGATGCGCAGGTCGATGCGGTCGAGGAACGGTCCCGACAGCCGCGCCTGGTAGTCGCTCTGGCAGCGCGGCCCGCGCGCGCAGCGGTAGCCCGGCTCGCCCGCCATGCCGCAGCGGCACGGATTCATCGCGGCGACAAGCTGGATGCGCGCGGGATAGGACACGCGGGTGTTGGCCCGCGCGATGACGCATTCGCCCGTCTCGATCGGTTGGCGCAGCGAATCGAGCACCTGCGGCGTGAATTCGGGCAGTTCGTCGAGGAAGAGCACGCCATTGTGGGCAAGCGACGCCTCGCCGGGGCGCACGCGCAGACCGCCGCCAACCATCGCCGCCATGGAGGCGGAGTGATGCGGGGCGCGGAACGGCCTGCGGTCGGTGAGTTTTCCGCCCGCAAGCTCACCGGCGATCGAGGCGACCATGGAAACCTCGAGAAGCTCGCGCGGCGAGAGCGGCGGCAGGATCGATGGCAGGCGCTGCGCCAGCATCGACTTGCCCGCGCCGGGCGGGCCGACCATCAAGAGATTATGCCCGCCGGCCGCTGCCACTTCGAGCGCGCGCCGGGCCGTCTCTTGGCCCTTGATGTCGGCGAGGTCGGGAAGGTCGCCGGCTGGCGCATGCACGCTGGCCTGGGGTCGCGCCAGCACCTGCGTGCCGCGAAAATGGTTGGCGATCGCAATCAGGCTGCGCGCCGCGACGATGTCGATGTCCGCGCCGGCCCAGGCCGCCTCCGGACCGGACGCGGCGGGGCAGATCAGGCCCTTGCCCTCGGCATTGGCGCCGATGGCGGCGGGCAGCGCGCCGGACACTTCCGTGATCGTGCCGTCGAGCGACAACTCGCCGAGCACGACATAACCCGCCAGCGCGTCGCCCGGCACCGCGCCGAGCGCCGCCATCAGGCCGAGCGCGATCGGCAGATCGTAATGGCTGCCTTCCTTGGGGAGGTCCGCCGGCGCCAGGTTGACGGTGACCTTCTTGGGCGGCATCGAGAGGCCCGATGCGTGCAGCGCCGCCTGCACCCGCTCCCGGCTCTCGGCGACCGCCTTGTCGGGCAAGCCGACGATCTGCATGCCGATCTTGCCCGGCCCGACCATCACCTGCACGTCGACGGGCACGGCCTCGATGCCCTGGAACGCAACCGTGCGCACGCGCGAAACCATGCCGCCTCTCCGACCGGGCGGACGATTGGTGAGCCGTCCGCTTCCCCAAGGTCAGAAAAGCACAGAAATTTTCACTGCGCAAGAACATTTCGGGAACATCGTGCGTCGGTCGTCGCTGGGTCAGGCAACGCAGGAGAAGCGCCGATCAACGCGCCGCGTCGCGGCCCCAGCGTGCAGGCTCGGGGGGCGCAACGACCACGGGAGCAGGCGCGACCGCAGGCGGCGGAGCAGGCGCGGCCGCAGGCGGGGGTGCCGCTGGACGCGCAGGCCGGGGGCGCTGCACCTCGGGCAGGCGAGCGGCATGCCGCGGCGCCGGTTCGACGTCGCGCGGGCGTGCAGCGCCGATCAGCAGGTTGAACACCGCGCGTAGCGCGAAGATCGCCAGCAGGCCGAGCGCCCAGACGGCGGCGGCGATGGCGGTGCCATAGTCCTGAAGGAGCCCGTCGAGCATCCCGGCCCAGCCCGCCATTTCGGGCGGCAGGCCGACCTCGCCTGCGTTGTCCGCGACGAAGTCGGCGGAGATAAGCAGGAGCCCGTAGCCGCCCCAGACCAGCGCCGACCAGAGAAGCGCGAGGACGACGGCAACAAGAGTGCCGGCCGTCCTCATCGCTCGATCTCGCGGGTGAATTCGCCGTCGATGGTCATCGGCGTACGGCCCGCGGTGGCGGCCGGGCCGTGACGCTCGGCAAGATGTCTGCGCAAGAGCTTCATGTTGCGCATGTTGGCGCGGAAGAAGATGTCGCCGACCCAGCCGGCCACCGGCACGGCGCTGATGGCGAAGTCGACGGCCACGTTCCCGACCATGCGCGTGATGAGCGACCGGGGCACGCCGAGGCGGTAGGCCTCCCAGACGAGGTAGGCCGACAGGCTCTTGGCGACGACCAGGCCCGCGACCGGCACCACGTTGAGGATGGCGTCGGCGCCGATGCGCGACCCGATGATGGGGAGCGAGACTGCGCTGTCCATGACGCGGGCAAGCGTGTCGAGCCGGCGCATGGTCGCGCGCTCGTTTTCCGGTGTGGCCGCGTGGCCATAGGCGGTCTGGAAGGTCGAGGCCGATATCATCACAAACTCCTCTCAGGATCAGAGCGTTTGCTCGTCAGGTGAGAGGGTCCGACATCGCAGCCGTTCCCGGCCGCCAGAGGGGCCCGGACCCAATGGATTCTAGATCGGCACGGGGAGGCGGAGTTTCAAGGGGCGGTATTGCCCTAAACCCATGTAGGAGGCCTGGTTATCGATCCGCCACCGGGAAGGGCGACAATGTCAGGAAACTGGGACTGTCGCAAATGACCCGGTCGTATCCGCAGATAGAAGGAAGCGACACCCATCAGGCTCTGGGTCGGATACTTTACAGGTACCAACAGGCCAACCCGCTTGCGAGCTTCCTGGACCACAATCCTGATTGGCTCAACCAGGTCGGAATCATTGGTTATCACCACGGCGACATCGAAAGCATCTATGAATGCATCCCGGACCAGATGCGCAGCCAGGTTGACGTCGCTGCCCTTTTCTTCGCTCTTGACAACCCTTACGACCGCAGGCGGTGGCATCGTCCAATTGTAGTCGCTCGGCTTCGATTGTGGCGGGGTCGCGAGCGGCATCCACGGTTCCGAGACCATGAAGCTACCCTCGTGAACCACGATCTGCGGAACGGTCCCAAGCGCATTGAGGTAGGTTGTCTGCCTCGCCGGTGCTTGTGGATCATGTGCCCGGGCAGAGACTCTCGCGATGTAATAGTTCAGCCTGATTATGGCGTGGTCGGGTTGCAGGACGTTTTGCGCAAGCAGGAGTTGGTTCACCCACTTCAAGGAAGGATGGTTCTTCAACATCCTGTAGTAAAGATTGAACCCGTCGACATAGACGATCGTGCGCATTGGCCACCCCTACCAAAAGCAAAGGCCGCATCGGGAGTTGCCTCCTTTGCGGCCTTTGAGCCCGCAGCAAGCTACGGGTGGGTGATCCATCTTTTATATCGTAAATTTCCGCGAAACGTCAACGAGCGGCGGCTCACAGGCTTCAGCCGACCGTGGCAAACGGCTTCCGGCCTAGCCCCGCTTCCCCTCCACCGCGTCCCAGAACAGCGCCGCGATGTCGGCGCCGCCAAAGCGCTTGACCTCGCGCACGCCGGTCGGCGAGGTGACGTTGATTTCGGTCATGTAGTCGCCGATGACGTCGATGCCGACCAGGATAAAGCCACGCTGCTTCAGCGACGGACCGATGCGGGCGCAGATCTCGCGCTCGCGGGTCGTGAGTTCGGTCCTTTCCGGACGGCCGCCGACATGCATGTTGGAGCGCGACTCGAACTCGGCCGGCACGCGGTTGATGGCGCCCACCGGCTCGCCGTCGATCAGGATGATGCGCTTGTCGCCCTTGCGCACGTCCTTCAGGTAGCGCTGCACGATGAAGGGTTCGCGAAACATCTGGCCGAACAGTTCGAGCAGCGACGACAAATTGCGGTCGGCATCACCCAGATGGAACACGCCGGCGCCGCCATTGCCGTAGAGCGGCTTGATGATGACGTCGCCATGCGCCTTGCGGAATGCCGCGACCTCGGCGGGGTCCTTGGTGATCAGCGTCTCCGGCATCAGGTCGGGAAACTCGGTGACAAAAATCTTTTCCGGGCTATTGCGCACCCAGGCGGGATCGTTGACCACCAGGGTCTTCGGGTGGATGCGCTCCAGAATGTGCGTCGTGGTGATGTAGTTCATGTCGAAGGGCGGATCCTGACGCAACAGGACGACGTCTATTTCCGACAGGTCCGTGCGCTCGGGTTCGCCCAGCGAAAAATGATCGCCCTTGACGTCGCGGACCTCGAGCGTCTCCAGGCGGGCGAACACCTTGCCGTCGGAAAGCGTCAGGCGGTCCGGCGTATAGTGGAAGAGCGCATGGCCGCGCCGCTGCGCTTCGAGCGCGAGCGCAAAGCTCGTATCGCCGGCGATGCCGACGGTATTGATGTGGTCCATCTGGATGGCGACGCGCAGGCTCATGGACAGATTCCCGGGCGCGACAATGCGGGTGCGCCATTTTTCGCGGCCAGATGACGCGCCGGGGGTATCGCTGTCAAGCCGCTGGCAGCCCGCCTGAAATGGACCAGAACCGCGGCCCGGGCAGCGTCGTCGTCAGGCGTTGACGACCAGCAATCCGCCGATGATGAGGGCAGCGCCAAACGCGTAGCGCAGGCTGAGCGTCTCGCCGAGCAGGCCCCAGGCAAGCAGTGGAACGGCGCAGAAGGTCAAGGCCATGAACGGATAGGCGACCGTCAGGGGCACCGATTTCAGCACATAGACCCAGATGATCGTGCCGATGCCGTAGATGGCGAAGGCCGCGATCAGATAGGGGTCGAACAGCATGGCAAGCAGGCCGGCGGCATCGGCGCCGCCGGTACGCGCGCTGGTCAGCTTGAACAGGATCTGGCCGGCCGAGATCAGCAGGGGCGTGAACACCAGGCCGGCCAGGACCGGCAGCGGCAGCGCGTTCACGGCGGTCAGGCCTCCGGCCGGTCTTCGCAGTAGAAGATGTCGCGCCCGACATCGATGCAGACATGCTTCTGCGGCACCGGATGGACAGCGCGCAGGAAGGAATGCGTATAGGGGAAGAAATTGAAATGCGGATTGAAGCTGTAGAGGTATTCGCGCTCGCGCGGCACCACGATGATCAGCCGCTTGCGCGCCACACGGCGCAGTTCCGCGATCGCCTGGCGGTATTCCAGCACATGCTCGATGACATGGGTGCAGATCACCGTGTCGAAGGCGCCGTCGGCGAATGGCAGGTCCTCGATCTTGGCGGCGACATAGTCCACGCCTTCGATGGCTGCGGCATCGTCGACGACGAAATCGACGCCGGTATAGTGTCCCTTGCCGCCGCGCGCGTCGCGAAGCCGCCGCAGCAGCACCCCGGTGCCGCAGCCGACGTCGCAAATCGTGTCGCCGACCGTATTGTCGATGATCTTGCGGATGCAGGCCTCCGAATTGTCGGTGCCTTCATGGACACGGGGATGGTCGCGGTAGAGTGCCTCGTATTGCGCCTCGTCGAGGAACGGCGCGCTTTCGCGGAACGCCGCGAGGCGGGTGATGTGCTCGCCCCAGGCGAGCTTTGCGACGCTGCGGAAAAGGCCGGAATCGCGCACCACAGGAGGCAGGATGTCCTCGAGCACGAAGCGGATCCGGTTGGTTGTTTCTCGGTTCACTTGCGTTGTCTCCGGTCGCCGGTCAGGCGGCTTTGTGGCGGTTGAGGCGGTCGGGCCGGACTACGGGGGCGCGCCGGCCGGACGGCATGCTGAGATAGAAGATGCGCTTCTGTTCGGCGCGTCCGCGCGATACCGAATCGAGCACCAGCCCGGTCACCAGCATCAGCATGGCAAGCAGCAAAAGGGCGACCGACAGAACCCATGTCGGAATGCGCGGCACCAGGCCTGTTTCGATGAACTCGACCAGCACCGGCGTGCCGAGAACCATGCTGCCGATGAGGAACAGCGCCCCGATCGCACCGAAGAAGCGCAGCGGCTGCGTCTCCTTCATCAGCCGGGCAAACATCAGGAGTATTTTGGCGCCGTCGCGATAGGTCGACAGCTTGGAGTGCGACCCTTCCGGCCGCCGGCCATAGTCGAGCGCGATCTCGCTGACCGGCAATTTGAGCTGCGAGGCGTGGACCGACATTTCGGTCTCGATCTCGAAGCCACCCGAGACGGCCGGGAAACTCTTGACGAAGCGGCGCGTGAAGGCGCGATAGCCCGAGAAGATGTCCGTGAAATCACGTCCGAACAGCCGCTTGTAGAGGGCGTTGAACAGGCGGTTGCCCATCGCATGGCCGGCGCGGCCCGCGTCATCTGTGACCCCGCGCCGTGTTCCGACGACCATGTCGGACCTTTCGGTCAACAGCGTGTTGATCAGGAGCGGCGCGTCTTCCGGCATGTAGGTGCCGTCGCCGTCTGCCATCAGATAGACATCGGCGTCGATGTCGGCGAACATGCGCCGCACGACATTGCCCTTGCCCTGGCGCGGCTCGCGCACGACGGTGGCGCCGGCCGCCCGCGCCTTCAGCGCGGTCAGGTCGCTCGAATTGTTGTCATAGACATAGATCGCCGCGGAGGGGAGCGCTTGGCGAAAGCGGGTCACGATATCGCCGATCGTCCGTTCCTCGTTGTAGCAGGGGATGAGCACCGCGAGGGAAAGCTCATCCTGGAGGCCGTGGGGCATCGCCGTCTCCCGGGTTCGGTGCGGACCGGCTTTGCCTCCCGCACACAAGCGCGCCATTAATGTGCGAAAGCCGTTAAGGGCAGGTTAGGATGTGAGCGGCCGTTCACGATCCCCAGCGGCCGGCTGGTCCCGATCGGCCATGGCCAGTTGCACCGACCAGCGGCGCCTTGCCCTCCCGAATTTACCGAATATGAAGCGGTTCGGCGCAAGATGCCGGAATGGCTTCCCATCCAGCCCCCGTGACAACGACTGCGCCCGTCCGCGTACGACCCACCGGCTGGGTTCTCGACGCCGGGCTGGCGCTCGCGGTCACCGCTGCCGTCCTTGTCCTGCACGCGGCGCAGGGATTTCCCACGCTGCACGACGCCGGCGGCGACAATGACAGCCTGCTGCGCCTGGTCCAGGTGCACGATCTGATCGGCGGCCAGGGCTGGTTCGACCTGCATCAGTACCGCATGGGTCCGGACGGCGGCTTCGTGATGCACTGGTCGCGCCTGGTGGACGCGCCGCTGGCGATCATCGTGCTCGCGGCGACGGCACTTTCGGGAAGCCCTGCCACCGGCGACGCGGCGGCGCTGGTGCTGTGGCCGATGATGCTGATGGCAGTGGCGCTGTTCCTGATTCTGCGCGCGACGCGACGGTTCGCGGGCGACGCGGCACTGTTTCCTGCCGTGGTGATCGGGGCGGCCAGCCTGCGCTTCATGGGCATCTTCGACCCCGGCTCCATCGACCACCACAATGTGCAGCTCGTCCTGGCCCTGGCGACCATCACCTTCCTGCTCGACGCGGCGCGCGACACCGTGAAGCCGTTCCTCGCCGGCATCTGCACGGCGCTGATGCTGTCCGTCGGCATGGAGACCGCGCCCTATGTGGCGGTGGCCGGGTTGACGGTGGCTGCCTGGTACCTGGTCGAGGGCGGCAGGGTGTCACGCATCGCTGCCGGCTTCGGCACGGCGTTCGGCCTGACCTCGGCCGTGGTCTTCCTCACGACCGTGCCTGCGGTGCGGTGGCTTGCCCCGCAATGCGACGCGTTCTCGATACCACAGTTCGCACTGGCCGCCTGCGGCGGGTTTGGCCTGGCCGCGATCAGCTTCTCCAGTAGCTGGGGCCGCACGCGCGGAATGAGGCTCGCCGCCCTGTCGGTGCTTGGCGGCGCGGCGGCGTGCGTCGCTGTTGTCTTCTTCCCGCAATGCCTCGGCGACCCCTTCGCATCGGTCGATCCCCAGCTCAGGCGCTACTGGCTGGATGCCGTGACCGAGGCGCAGCCTCTGTGGAAGATCCTCGCCAAGGATCCGGGCATGGCGGCGACCTACTATGCCACGCCGCTCCTGGCGCTCGCGGTAATGGCGGTCCGTATCCGCAGGCACGGCGCTAGAAAGGCCGAGATGATCGTCGGCGGGTTTCTTGCGGCCGCGTTCCTGGTGAGCATCTGGCAGGTGCGCGGCGCGATGTTTTCTGTTCCCTTTGCCGTCATACCGCTTGCCGCATGGGTGTCGGACCTTCGCCTGGCAGCGGTCGGCAAGGTTCCCTTGGCGGCAACGCTGAAAATGCTGCTGGCCTGGCTGTTCTCCTTCACCGTGACGTGGACGGTGGCGGCAAGCGGCGTGGAGTCGGTATTCGAAGCCGAACCCGCCGCCTTGGACGCGTCGTCCGCGACGGTCCGGAAAAAATGCCAGCGGCCACAGGATTATGGCGCGCTGGCAGCGATGCCCGTGACGCGGGTGCTGGCAAGTTCCAACCTCGGTTCGCCGATCCTGAGGCACTCGGCGCACACCGTGCTGGCAGGACCCTATCACCGCAACAATGCGGGCAACCTGCTTGCGCTGCATGCGCTGATGCGACCCCAGGACGAGGCGGAGACGATCGTGCGGGCGCAGCGCATCACGCTGGTTGCGTTCTGCCGGGGAAACGGTGAAAGCAAGGCACTTGCCGAATGGGCTCCCGCCGGCCTGATGGCCGACCTGATGAGGGGCGACGTGCCCAGCTGGCTCGAACCGGTGGCGTCATCGCAAGATCAGCCGCTGCTCCTCTATCGGGTTCGGACGCGCTGATCCTGGCGCTGGCATCTCTTCCCCAGCGTAAGTCTGGAGAGGCTCCCTTTCGAGCCGGCCGCGCCGCTCTTGACACCATTCCTCAACGCTTTGGCGTCATATTCGCCTGTAAGCGAATGCGCATTCAGGTGAATTGATGCAGCGGCCCTTTGCCATAGGCCAGGCGTTGAAGGAAAGCCCCGATCTGGCTTTCACCGATCCGCTGACCAAGCTTGGCAACCAGCGACGGTTCTATGACAAGGTCGACCGCCTGATCGGTGATCGCGCCGACGACCCGGCGCCGTTCGCCATCGGCATTCTCGATCTCGACGGCTTCAAGCCGATCAACGATCTGTTCGGCCAGAAGGCTGGCGACGACATCCTGATCCAGGTGGCCATGCGCCTGCGCGCGGCGATGGACGGCCAGTCCACGGTGGCGCGTGTCGGGGCGGACGAATTCGCCTTTCTCTACCCGATGGTGTTCTCAGAGGACGCTGTCTCGGAGAAGGCCAAGACACTGATCGAGATCCTCTCGGCCCCCTATGACGTGGGTGAGCGCACCGCAAGGCTCTCGGCCTCGGCCGGCTGCTCGCTGTTCTATTCGGGCGAGGAGTCCACCGAGCATCTCGTGGCGAAGGCCGAGACGGCTCTCTACCAGGCCAAGCGCTCCGGCCGGGGCGGCGTGGTGGTCTATACGCGCGAGATGGAAGAGGCCGCCATGCGCGTCACGCGCATCGAGCAGGCGCTGCGCCGCGCCGTGTCGGCGCATGAGGTCGAACCCCATTTCCAGCCGATCGTCGATCTGCGGAGCCGGCGCATTCTCGGCTTCGAGACACTGGCGCGCTGGACAGATGCCGATCTTGGTTTCGTGTCGCCGGCTGTGTTCATTCCGATCGCCGAGGAGCGCGGCATCATCGGCCCGCTGTCGCAGCACGTGCTGCGCAAGGCCACCGAAGCGGCGCGCAACTGGCCGCAGGACCTGTTCCTGTCGTTCAACCTGTCGCCCTCGCAGCTGGTCGACCAGAACACCGGGCTCCACATCCTGACGATTCTCGACCGCACCGGCTTCGATCCGCGCCGGCTGGAGATCGAGATCACCGAGACCGGCCTGATGAGCGATCCGGTCTCTGCCGGCAAGATCATCGACGACCTGCGCCGCTGCGGCATCAGGGTTTCGCTCGACGATTTCGGGACGGGCCAGTCGTCGCTTGGTCGGTTGCGCGAATTCAAGTTCGACAAGCTCAAGATCGACCGCAGCTTCGTGTCCGGCGTTCTCGAAGACCGGCCCTCGGAACACATCGTCAAGGCCATACTGGCCATGTGCGCCGGGCTCGGCATCGAATCGGTCGCCGAGGGCATCGAGGAGGAAGAGCAGGCGGAGCGGCTGATCGAATTCGGCTGCCGCGGCGGACAAGGCTTCCTCTTCGGCAAGGCAACCGACGCCGACACGACCGACACGCTGTTGCGCGATACCGGCCGTGGCCCCTTGAGGGCAGCAATCGCCTGAACAAGCACCTGCGCGTCGCCCAAGGGCACGAAAAGCGCCGCTCCCGGAAAATTCTGTCGCGCGCCACCCGGCCTTCGGGTATTTCAGGACGTTTTCATGACCCAAGGGACAGTGCCTGACATGATGCCTTCCGCCATATTTCCCGACCTCAAGGGCGCGGCCGTACTGATCACCGGTGGTGGTTCGGGCATCGGCGCGGCACTGACCGAGGGGTTCGTCCGGCAAGGCTCCAAGGTCGCGTTTCTCGACGTGGCTCGTGACCCGAGCGAGGCACTGTGCGAGCGCCTCGACAGGGAGACCGGGTATCGTCCGCTGTTCATCGCATGCGACCTGCGCGACATCGATGCGTTGCGCGCGGCGGTAGCGCAGGCCGAGGCCGAAAACGGGCCGGCGACCGTGCTGATCAACAACGCTGCCTTCGACGAGAGGCATGACATCGCCGACGTGACCGTCGACTTCTGGGACGACAACCAGGCCATCAATCTCAGGCCGCACTTCTTCACCGCCCAGGCGGTTTTCGACGGCATGAAGCGCGCCGGCCGCGGCTCGATCATCAACTTCACCTCGACATCCTTCATGATCAATCACCCCGACATGCCGTCCTACACGGCGGCCAAGGCCGGCATCATCGGCCTGACCAAGGGGCTGGCCGGCCGGCTCGGCCCGCATGGCATCCGCGTCAACGCAGTCGCGCCCGGCTGGGTGATGACCGAGCGGCAGCGCGCCAAATGGGTCACCGACGAGGCGCTTTCCGCCCATATCGGCCGCCAGTGCATGAAGGAGGCGATGGTGCCCGACGACATGGTGGGTCCATGCCTGTTCCTGGCATCGGAGGCCTCGCGCATGTTCACCGCGCAGACCATGATCGTCGACGGGGGCTTCCTGTGACCGCTGGCGCCGTCGCGGTCGCCGACTGGGGCACGACGCGGCTGCGCCTCTGGCTGCTCGACCATGCCCGCCGCGTGCTGGCCGAGAGGCGCAGCGACGAGGGCCTTCTTTCGGCCCAGCCCGACCGCTTCTCCCGCATTCTCGAGCGCCACCTGGCCGACATGGGCGCCGGGGCGGGCGTGCCGGTGATGATCTGCGGCATGGCCGGATCGCGCCAGGGCTGGATCGAAGCGCCCTATGTGACCGTGCCGGCGTCGCTCGACGAGATCTTTGGCGGCGCCGTGCGCATACCCGGCCAGAGGCGCGACATCCGGATCGTGCCGGGGCTTGCGCAGCGCGCGGCCGATGCGCCCGATGTGATGCGCGGCGAGGAGACGCAACTCGCTGGTGCGGCCGAAACCCTGTCGTCGGGGCGGCATGTCGTCTGCATGCCGGGCACGCATTCGAAATGGGTCGAAATCGCCGATGGCGTGGTCAACAGGTTCCAGACCTTCATGACCGGAGAGCTCTTTTCCGTCCTGTCGACGCATTCCATTCTCATCCACGCGCTTGGTGCGAAGCCGGAAGCGGTGTCGGCCGGCAGCGCGGCCTTCGCAGGCGCTTGCGCCGCAGCGCTGGCGGACGGCGGGGACATCAGCACGAGGCTGTTTCGGCTGCGCGCTGCGACGCTGTTGCAGGGTCTCGGCCCCGACGATGCGGCTGCGACGCTTTCAGGACTGCTGATCGGCGGCGAGATCGCTTCGGCGAACCGAACGTTTCCGACCGGCGGGGCAGGACTCGTGCTGCTGGCCTCCGGCGCGATGCGGGAGCTTTATACGGTCGCGCTCGGGCTGGCCGGCCAGACGATCCAGGCCATCGACGCGGACGAGGCGGTGCGGATCGGACTTTGCCGCGCCGCCCGTCACCATGGCATGCTGGCGCAAGAGGGGAAACACGCATGACCGTTGCCTTTCCGAAGCTCGAGCGCGGGTTGGTAGCCATCCTGCGCGGCCTGCGTCCCGAGGAAGCGGTCGATGTCGCAACCGCCATCTACGAGGCGGGCATCCATGCCATTGAAGTGCCCCTCAATTCGCCGCGTCCGTTCGAGTCGATCGCCGCCCTGGTGTCGGCGCTGCCGGCCTCCGCGCTGGTCGGTGCCGGAACGGTGCTGACCGCCGACGACGTCGACCGCCTCCACGACACGGGCGGCCGGCTCCTGGTCAGCCCGAACATCGACGTCGCGGTGATGCGCCGCGCAGCACACCACCGGATGGTGACGATGCCCGGCGTCTTCTCGCCGACCGAGGCATTCTCGGCACTGCAGCTCGGCGCTTCGGCGCTAAAATTCTTTCCGGCGAGCGTCATGGGTCCAAAGGGAATCGCAGCAGTCCGCGCCGTGCTGCCACCGGAAGCCATCGTGGGTGTCGTCGGCGGCGTGTCCAATTCGGACTTTGCCGCCTATGCAGCGGTGGGGGTCCGAACCTTCGGGCTGGGATCGAGCCTCTATCGTCCCGGCGACACGGCAGCTGCCGTGGGTGAGAAGGCGTGGGAGGCTGCGCTTGCCTGGGACACTGTGTTCGCAGGTCAGCCATGAGCCCGACCTGATGTCGGCGCGCTATCGCTGCGAAACCTCAGTGTAGAGAAAGACCGATGCGATGCCGACGCCGACGCTGATGCTTGTCTACGAGCCGGAGGAGGCGTGCCGCCAACGCCTGGCGCAGCAGGGTCTTGCGGCCGATCATGTGCTGGAGATTTCCTCCTACCTCGCGCAGAGCACCGATATCGCGAAAGAATTCGGCGACCTTGCCGACGCTTGCGCGGCGCGGGGCATGGCATTCGATCCCGTAGCGCTCGACGACGCGCCAGCCGTTCTGGCGGCGGCAGATCAGCGGCAGACGATCGTCTGGACGCTGAGCGACGGCATCGCCTATTTCCGCGGCGGCGCAGCACCGGCGCTCGCGCGCCTGCATGGGCTCAAGACCATCGGCGCGGACGATTCGCTGTTTGCGCTCTGCCAGGACAAGTTCCGCTCGGGCGCGGTGCTTGGGGCGCTCGGCATGCCTGTGCCGACGTCAGGCCTGGCGCGAAACGGCGAATGGCTGGCAATGCCACCGCGCTCGCAAAGCGGCTATTTCGTCAAGCCGAACCGGCTCGGCTCCAAGATCGGCATCTGGTCCGATTCGCACTGCCAAACCCTGGAGGAGGCGCTGTCGCTGAGCCGCCGTGTCTTCGCGGCCTACCGGGACGATGTCGTGGTCCAGCCCTACCTTGCCGGCCGCAATGCACGCGCCAGCTTCCTGGCGGTCGATCCGGCGGCTGGTGTCGAGGCGCTCGGCCTCTTCTTCGTGGACTCCGGGGCAGACTTCCAGACCATGGACGATTCCCTGGCGCTCTACGGTGAGACGGGTGTCCAGGCAAAGGACGCGGGACGCTATGCCGAACCGGTGCTGACCCCCGTCGCGGCCGGCCAACCCGAGGCGGCGCGCAGGATTGCGGCGATCGCGACGCAACTGATGGCGTCGCTTGGCCTGCGCGACGTGTTTTCGATGGATTTCCGCATCGAGCCGGACGACACGGTGTACCTCATCGAGTTCGAGGTCTGCCCGGGCCTGCCCTGCTTCGATTTTCGAGACTACGTTCGCACGCACTGGGGTCTCGGCCTTGCCGATGCCATGGCCGAGACGGCGGCATTGCGCCTGCGCGGGTGACCTAGCCGTGGCGGGCCATGCAGACCGAGGTGTGGCCCGAACTGATGAAGCCGAGCCGCTGGGCCGCAGCCTTGGACAGGTCGAGCACGCGGCCGCGCACGAAGGGTCCGCGGTCGTTGATGCGCACGATGACGCTCTTGCCATTGCGTTGATTGGTCACGCGCAGCTTGGTGCCGAAGGGCAGGCTGCGATGCGCCGCGGTCATTGCGGCGGGGTTCATGCGCTCGCCTGAAGCGGTGCGCGAATGGAGGGCATACCAGGATGCCTTGCCGCACTGGGCGGAAGCGACTACGCTCGAGGCAGTGATCATGAGGCCTGTCATCAGCGCCAACGCCGCCGTGCTCTTCTTGGTGAACTTCATCTTCGGAGATCGCTCCATTGTGGTTAATGGGCGACCTGCCGTCGGAACCGGGCAGCAATCGCGGCGCGTTTGCGGCAATTTCGCGGCAATCAATGACGATTCAATTCACGCGGAAACATGCCGTGAATCCTCTGCCTGACGACAAGGCAACCGGACAGGGTGCTCATGGATTCGGCAGGAAGAGAAGCGGCCGCTTCGTCTGGGCGGGACGATCTGGACGGGTCCGGACGGCCATGCCACAGTCAAACGATCGCTGAGAAATAGCATTTGGGGGAACCGTGAGCCGCAACATCATTCTTGTCGATCCGCTGCCGCGGACGCTCGACCTCATCATGGAGCCTGGCGTCCGGGCACGGCTGGAAGCGCTGGGCGAGGTGGTGATTTCGGAGCAGCATCAGATGCCCGACGCGCAGGTCGAGGAACTGCTGCCGGACACGGTGCTGATCTTCGGCCAGACATCCATGCCGCGGGAGCGGCTCGACCGTGCGCCGAAGCTCAAGGCCATCATCAACGTCGAGACCAACTTCCTGCCCAACATCGACTATCAGACCTGCACCGAACGGGGCATCTGGGTGATCACCCCGGGGTCGGCATTTGCCGCACCCGTGGCGGAGTCGGCGCTCGGCATGGCGATCGACCTGTGCCGCAACATCACCGCCGCCGACCGCCAGTTCCGGGCCGGTTCGGAAGGATGGGGCCTTGGCGGCAATGAGGGCGTCTTCCGCTTCGCCGGAGCACCCGTCGGGATCATTGGCTTCGGCGATCTCGGCCGACAGTTTCGTGAACTGGCCCGCCCCTTTCGCAACACGGTCCGTGTGTTCGACCCCTGGTTGCCGGACCAGATCATCGAGCGGGCCGACTGCATCGCCACCGACCTCGACACCGTTTTCCGCGACAGCCGGGTCGTGCTGATGTTTGCCAGCGTCACCAGCGAGAATGAAGGCTTCATCAAGAAGCGCCACTTCGATCTGATGGCACGCGGTTCGGTCTTCCTGCTGATGAGCCGCGCGGCTGTCGTCGACTTCCCCGCCATGCTGGACGCCATTTCGAGCGGGCATATCCGCGCCGCGGTGGACGTGTTTCCAACGGAACCGGTGGCGTCGGATGATCCGGTCCGCAGCATGGAGGGGCTGCTGCTGTCGGCGCATCGAACCGGCGGCACCCCCGATGCGCTCTATGCGATCGGCGAGATGGCGGTGGCGGACGCGGAGCTGATCCTGAAAGGGCTGCCTCCGCAGCTGTGCCGCCGGGCGGATCCGGCGACCGCCGCAAGATTGCGCTCGAAGCCCGTCACGGTGACGTAGCGCCGGCCCGCGACGGAAGTCGCCGGGCACAGCGACGCGTCGCCGCCTTCTGGGCGGGCTACGCGTCGACTTCCTTCTTCGCGGGTTTGGCAACAACGCGCCGGGCTCGCTTGCGGCGGTTCGGACCCACGACATCCTTGCCCGCCAAGAGCGCCTGCGTCGCCGCGTCAGCAACGCTGGCCGCGAAAAAATCGCTGCCGATCTCGGCGGCATGCTTGATAGTGTCCAGCGCGCCGGGGGCCTGGTTCCACTGCATCACGCCCACCCGCATCGACGGATGGGCCCGCTTGAACCGGCGCACCATGTAGCGCGAATGCTGCTGCGATTGGGGATTGAGATAGACGAGCAAGACACTGTCGACGCCTGCGAGCGGCAGGCTTCGCGTCTTGCCCGGCTCCAGCGAGCCATGCACAATGAACCGCGCCGTTGCGCCCTGCGCGGCAAGCACCTGAGCCACCATGGCTGCTGCCGCATCATCGAGGTCGCCGCGCCCGCCAATGGTCACGACGACCCGGCCCTTCCCACTGGGCAAGAGCGGCGTCGAAGCTGAAGTCTCCACAGCGGCGGAAGCTCCTGCCGCTTCCGCGTCGCCCTCGAGTTCCTCGGCCTCTTCCTCCGCATAATCCTCCAGGTTGGAAACCAGATCCAGCGCGCTTTCTGCGACCCGCCTTCGACGCTCGTCGCTCATCACGCCGCGCGCCCTGTCCTCCTCGCCAAGCGCAAGCGCGGGCATGGCGACGGTCTCATAGAAGGTGACCAGGCGGTTCTCCTCCAGGAAAAGCTCGGCGCGATCCGTCGCTTCCTCGGGATCGCCTGCAAGCAGGCGCTGATAGAGCTGTTGGTGCGGGTCGAGAACGGGCTCGTTGCCGAAAAGCACGTCCAGGAACTCGAACTGGGGAACATGGCGCCCGAGCACCACCAGGCACACGGTCAGGGGCGTCGACAGGAGCAGTCCGAGCGGTCCCCACAACCAGGTCCAGAATATCGCCGCCACGATGATCGCCAGCGGCGATAGCCCGGTTCGCGAACCATAGAGCCAGGGCTCGACGATGTTGTTGCTGATCAGTTCGACGAGCATGAACAGCGCGGCCGTCCAGAACAGCATCGTCCAGCCGGAATCCACCGCGAGCGCCAGCGTCAGCGGAAAGATCGCCGCGATGATCGGGCCGATATAGGGCACGAAGCGCAGGACGAGGGTGAGCATGCCCCAGAGCAGCGCATTGGGCACGCCGATGATGAAGAGACCGATCGTGATGGGAATTGCGTAGGTCAAGTTGACGACCAGCTGCATCAGGAGGTACTGGCCGACCTTGCTGCCGGCGTCCTGCAGCGCCTCCGTCGTCCGGTGCAGGTCGCCGGCGCCGACGAGCCGGATGAAGCGGTCGCGCAAATCTTCGCGCCGCAGCAGCATGAAGATCACCACCACAACGATGATGCCGCCCGTGGCCAGGGGCTCGATCAGCGGCCCCACCACGGTCAGCAGAACCTGGAGCGGCTTAAGCGCGGGCTCGACCACCTCCACGGGCAGCGGCTTGGGTTCGTCATCCTCCGGTACGGTATCGAGAACGGTTTCTTCTTCCTCGGCCTGGATCTCCCGGCCGAGGCGGTCGAACAGCGTGGACAGGCGATCGAAAACGCCCGGGCCGGAATAGGCTCCCCTGATCGCCTTCACCTTGGTTTCGATGTTGTTCTGGTAGATCGGCAGATTCTGGGCGAGCGTTCCAAGCTGGGAAGCCACTATTGCGCCAAACAGGAAGATCGAGGCGAATGCACCGATAACGACCGTCACGGCCGCGACGGGCCTCGGAAGGTAGAATTTTCGCAGAAACGAAACGAGTGGGGCCAGCGCGAAGGTCAGAAGCACCGCAATGGCCAGCGGTATGAAGATATCGCGTCCGAAGTAAAGCGCGGCGACGGTGGCGACGACGGCAATCGCCTTTGGATATGTCGTCGGGTGGACGGCTCTGTCGGACGAACCCATCCTGTCGTCTTCGAAACCGCTCTTGGGACCTGCGGACGGCATGCATTTCTCCCTGGACTACAAAGCGGCCGACCCGAGGTCCGAAAGGTCACGCCATACGCGTCAATCGAGCTTGCATGCGCATGTCACTTCGCATGCACCCCGCAGTCACTGCTAACGTAATGGAGCGTAGCAGGTTGCACCCCGCTGCGCGCCTGTATCCAATTCATAATCACATAGTGCGGTTTCTGCACGGGATGGGACGTCCGTGTGCGATCCAGGGCAGCGGTTCAGCCCCATGGACCACGCGCCGCGCCGTGAAAAAGCGGGCTTGGCTCGCGAGCAAACGGGCCGATGCCGTAGGGCTGCAAGCCTCCCGCGGCAACGTTGCAGCGGTGGCTTCAGGCTGATCCCCTACCCGATCGCGAAACTGCTGCCCGGCACCGTCTGGGCCTTGATGGCGGCAAAATCCCAGGCGATGCCGAGACCCGGCGCGTCGGACGGGATGGCATGTCCGTCCTCGATCTGCATGGGTTCGAGCGTCAGCGTGTCGATCTGCGGGATGTATTCGACCCAGCGCGCATTGGGCACGGCGGCGCAGAGCGAGACATGCAGCTCCATGAGGAAATGCGGGCAGACCGGCACGTTGAAGCACTCCGCCATGTGCGCCACCTTGAGCCAGGGCGTTATGCCGCCGATGCGGGCAACGTCGACCTGGACGATGGAACAGGCTCCCTGCTGCAGATACTCGCGAAAGTGCAGGTGGCTGTAGAGGCTTTCGCCGATCGCCACGGGCAGGGTGGTGCTCTGCGACAGGCGCACATGACCCATGAGATCGTCCGCGGTCAGCGGCTCTTCGAGCCAGGCGATGTCGATGGGCGTGAAACAGCGGGCGCGGCGGATCGCCTCGTCGATCGTGAAGCGCTGGTTGGCGTCGGTCATGATCTCGAAGGTTGGTCCCACCGCCTTGCGAACCGCTTCCAGCCGCGCCACGTCTTCCGACACATGCGGCTTGCCGATCTTGACTTTCGAGCCGCCAAAACCGCGAGCCTGCGCCGCGAGCGCATCGTCGACGAGCGCGGCGGTCTCGATGTGCAGCCAGCCGCCCTCCGTGGTGTAAAGCGGCACGCGCCGCTGGGCGCCGCCGGCCATGCGATGCAGGGGTTCGCCGTGGCGGCGGCACTTCAGGTCCCAGAGTGCCGTATCGATGGCGGCCAGCGCGAGCGAGGTGATCGCGCCGACCGACGTCGCGTGGGTGAGAAACAGGAGGTCGCGCCAGATGCGCTCGATCTCGGCCGCCTCGCGGCCGATCAGCGCCGGCGCCAGCGTGTGCTCGATGAGCTTCATGACGGAAGGTCCGCCGGTGCCGATCGTATAGCTGTATCCGGTTCCGATCCCGCCATCGGCATCGAAGATGCGCACGATGGGCGTTTCCTGGCTGACGAAAGACTGGATGGCGTCGGTGCGCTTCACCTTCGGCACCAGATCGACCATCAGTGCCTCGACGCGCGTGATCTTTGCCATTGAAGCTCTCCTGTCAGGCAGCCGCGCTGTCGTGGATGTAGCCCATGATGGCGGACGACACGCGCTCGTAGTTGCGATCGTTTTCGACTTCTCCCTTGATCCGGAAGCCTGCCATCACGACGATACGGTCCGCCACGTCGACCATTTCGGGCATGTCGGAGGTGATAAGCAGGACCGCCGTGCCCTGGCCCGCGAGTTCGTGGATCAGGTCATGCAGATAGGCCTTGGTCTTGATGTCGATGCCAACGGACGGCTCGTCGATGATCAGCAGCCTCACGCCGGCGGCGATCCATTTCGCCACCGAGACCTTCTGCTGGTTGCCGCCCGACAGATTGCCGATGATCTGGTGGACCGACGGCGTCTTGACCTCCAGCTTGCGCAAAACGGGGCGCGTGTGATCGATCACGGTGCGGTCGCGCAGAAAGCCGAGGGCGGACGCAAGCTTGCGCCAGACCGTGATGCCGACATTGTCCAGGACGGAATGCAGGAGAATGAGCCCTTCCTGCTTGCGGTCCTCGCTGACATAGCCGATGCCGTGGCGGTGCAACGCATCCGCCGCGGAGTGGATGGCGACTGTCTGTCCGCCCACCCGCACCTCGCCGCCGGTCTGCCTGACCATGCCGAGGATGCCCTTGGCGAGCTCGCTGCGGCCGGCTCCCACCAGACCGTAGAGGCCGAGAATCTCGCCAGGCCGCACAGCCAGCGAAATGTTCGCGTGGCCGGCGGACGACGCATAATGCTTCAGTTCGAGGTAGGGTGACGCCTGTGTCCTCGGGCGCGGCGCGCGGCTGGCGATGCGCTCGGCGCGGCCGATCATCATCCTGACCACATCGTTGCGGTCGAGGCCCTTCAAGGGCTGGCTGTCGCAGGCATTGCGACCGTCGCGCAGCACCGTCACCGTGTCGCAGATCTCGAAAACCTCTTCCAGCTTGTGGCTGACGAAGCTGATGGCGACGCCATCCTCGGCGAGCTTGCGCAGCACCGAAAACAGCACGCGCGTCTCGTTCTGCGTCAGGGAGGCGGTGGGTTCGTCGAGCAGCAGCACGCGCGACTGCAGCGACAGCGCCTTGCCGATCTCCACGAGCTGCATCTGCGCCACGCTCAGGCGCGACACCGGCATGCGCGGATCCACCTCGAGATCGAGAAGCTTCAGCCATTTGGCGGCCTCGTCGTAGAGCGCGTCGTAGTCGATGCGCGACAGAGCGTGCGCCCCCAGCCGCTCCAGCATGATGTTCTCGCCCACCGAGAATCGCGTGACCAGATTGCGCTCCTGGTGGACGACCCCGATGCCCGCGGCCGCCGACTGGCGCGGGTTGGCGAAGCGCCGGGGCTCGCCATTGACGCGGACTTCTCCGCCGTCGGGTTGATGCAGACCCGTGACGATCTTGATGAGGGTCGACTTGCCGGCGCCGTTCTCGCCGAGCAACGCGTGGATCGAGCCTGCCGACAGCGTCATGGACACATCGTCGAGCGCCCGCACTCCGGGAAAGGATTTCGAGACATGCGCGACATGCAGGGCGGGCGTCGCGGTCATGCCGTCTGTCCCATCGCCTTTGCCACCCGGACCTCGCGCAGGCGGTTGATGCCGACGGCCCAGAGGATCAGCCCTCCCAGCACGATCTGGACGACGAAGGGGTCGATGGCGAAAAGCACGAGGGCCTGCGTGATGATCGCGATGATCACGACGCCGAAGAACGTCCCGGCGACGCTGACATGCCCGCCCGCCAGCACCGCGCCGCCGATCACCGGAGCGGCAAACGAGGAGATCAGCCAGTCGTCGCCGATGGTAGGGTGGCCAAGCTGCAGCCGCGCCACCAGCATCATGCCCGCGGCCGCGGCAAGCAGCCCTGACAGAGCATGCGCCCAGATCACCGTGCTGCCGAGATTGATGCCCGACAGTTCGGCTGCGCTGCGATTGCCGCCAATGGCGAGAATGTAGCGGCCGATGCGCAGCCGCGCGAAGAGATACCAGATGGCCACCGAGAAGATGATGGTGGGCAGGACGAGCCAGGGGATCGGCCCCCAGACGGCCGTGTTGCCGAAATCCTTCACGCTTTGCGGCACGCCATAGAAGGGCTGCGCCTCGGTGATGCCGAGATTGATCCCCTTGAAGATCTGCAGGCCGGCAAGCGTAATGATGAAGGCGGTGATGCCGGTTCGGGCGATGACGAAACCGCTCGCCATTCCCGCGAGCACGCCGATGCCGAGGCCGCAGACGAAGGCGAGCACCGGCGGAAAGCCCCACAGCTCCATCATGGCGGCGAAGCTGATCGCGACCAGCCCGCCGATGGCGCCCAGCGCCAGGTTCATCTGGCCAATCGCAATGATCACCAGCTGGCCAAGCGCCACCAGCATGTTGACCGCAATGGCGGACAGCAGGACGAAGATGTTGAAGGACGTCAGGAAGCTCGGCTGGAAGAAGGAGATGACCGCGATGGCGAGACAGCAGACCACGGCCGGACCGATCCAGTCATTGTCGAAGGCGCGCGTGACGCTGGAGATGGCCATCAGATCATTCCTCTCCGGCGCAGCAGCATGTGCCGGGCGCGATCGGCAAGCACGGCGGCGAGCAGCATCAGTCCCAGGAAGGCCTGGATCCAGAATTCTCCGACGCGCATCAGAAGCAGGCCGCTGGTGATGATGTTGACCAGCGCTGCCCCCAGCAGCGTGCCGAACACCGCGACCCGACCGCCGGACAGTAAGGCGCCGCCCAGAACCGGCGCGAGAAAGGCGGGCAACAGCCAGTCCTGTCCCAGGTGACCTGTCATGGATGGAACAGCAGCACCCGTGCGGGCCGTCACCATGAGGCCGGCAAGCGCCGCGAGCCCCCCCGTCAGCACGTGACAGGCCACGAACATGCGTCCCGTGCGAATGCCGGATATTTCCGCCGCACGCGGGTTGGCTCCGGCGGCCAGCATGCGCCGCCCGAGACTGGTGAAGCGGTAGAATATGGAGAGCGCCACGCACGTCACCAGCGAGATGACCAGGAGTGCGGAAACGACACCGCCGAACCGCAGCTTGCCGAGACCCTGCACCTCCGGCGGAAGGCCCCGGAACGCTTCGGCCCGGCTGAGGAAGATCATCACCCCGAAGAAGATGCTCATGCTGGCAAGCGTGATGATGAAGCTGTGCACGCCGGACCGGACGACCGTCGTGCCGTTGATGAAGCCAAGGCTCGCGCCAAACAGCACGGCCAGCGGCACGGCCATGGCCAGCGGCACGCCGGCTCGTTCGAGCAGCCAGCCGAACACCATGGCCGAACAGACGCCGATGGCGCCGACGGAGAGGTCGAGCCCGCCGGTGACGATGACCGCCATCATGGCGAGGCCGATCATCGTGTCGATGCCGATCTGGCGACCCATCGTGAAGAGGCTGAAATTCGACGTGAAGCCGGGCAGCATGCTGGCGAAGACGACGACGGCAAGCGCGATCAGCAGAATGAGCCCGAACTCGCTCGAGAACACCAGGCGCTGCGCAAGCGAGGGGCGGGTCTCGGCAACCGGCACGCCATCGCCTGACTCTGTCACATCGGATATGGTCATGCCGCTTTACCGCAGGGGAGACAGTCGCACGCTCCGGCTGCCGCCAGAAGGCAGCAGCCGGAACGCGGTCGGGTCACTCGAAGAGACTCAGTTGCAGCTCAGGAAGTCGCTGTCGATGCTGGCGAGCAGCGTCTTGGAGATCCCGCGCATCGCGTCGACATAGGTGTCGGCCTGTGCGGCATCCACATAGACGGTACCTGAATCCACGAACTTCGCGGTGAGCGCATTGGACTTCCACGGCGCGCTGTCCTTGATCGTGCAGCCGGACCGAAGCTTGTCGAGCACGTAGGAGCCGATATAGCCCTGGCCATACGGGTTCTGCAGCATGGTGCCGTTGACGAAGCCGTCCTTGATGGCCTGGATCACGACCTCGTCATGGTCGATGCCGACCATCTTGATGCGCTTGTCGCCGATCTTGCGCAGCGAGTTTGCAGCTGTCACGGCCGGCACCCAGGCCGTGGTCACGATGCCGTCCACTCCCGCGGCATTGGCTGCGAGATAGGCGTTGATCTTCTCTTCCGCGGGCTGCGGTGCGTCGATGTCGGCGATGACCTGCACGACCGTGACCGCGCCATTGGTCTCGTCTGCGGCCTTCTGCACCGCGTCGATGCGCAGCTGCGTGTTGGGATCGACCAGGAAGCCGGTGAAGTGGGCGATCTTGCCCTTGCCGCCCATCGCCTTGATCAGTTCCTGGGTGCCGAGATAGGCCGAGTTGCCCGTGTCCGTGCCCATGCAGAAGAGAGCGGGCGTCGGGTCCTTGAGGCAGCCTGCCAGCGCGAGAGCCTGGCCGCCATTCTCCGTGATTTCCTGCACGACGGTGTTGGTGCCGACGGCATCGCCGGGGAAGATGAGGAACGAATTGTAGCCCTGCGTCAGAAGGCTTTCGAGAAGCTGGCTCTGCTGCGAAAGCTCCCATTTCTGGGGTACGCGATAGTCGGCCCCGCCAATGCCGAAATCCTTGACGGCGTCAGCGCCGGCCTGCTCCCAGGCGGCGAAGTATGGATGCGGTCCGCCCGGAACCAGCGCCACTTTCGTGTCTGCTCCGGCATGGGCAAGCCCGGCTGCCAGCGAAATGGCGGCAGCCGATAGTGTCAGTCTTGATACGAGTTTCTTCATTGTCTCCTCCCGGTGAGAGGCCGCAACAGTGCTGCGTTGCGCCTTCATAAATATCCTAGTATACAAGTTTTCAGCTGACAAGGGTCGAGGTGGTCGCCTGGCGCTTGGACTGGACAAGGAGAACGGGCCTTCGTGACTTCGGCCGAGCTGGAAAACGCACCGGACACGGCGGCTGCCGAAAAGGGATCCTTTGCCGTCGACAGGAGGCTACCGGCCGCCGAGCAGGTCTATCGGGCGCTGCGCAACGAGATCATCACCTGCCGGATCGCCCCCAACGAGGCAATCAGCGAGAACCGGCTGTGCGGCATGTTCGGCGTCTCGCGCTCTCCGATCCGGGTTGCCGTCACACGGCTCGCCGAGGATGGGCTGATCGAGATTTTTCCGCAGCGCGGAACCTATGTCGCTCCCATCAAGCTCAGACAGGTGCGGGAAGCGCAGTTCGCCCGTTCGGCACTGGAAGTCGCGCTCGCCGAAGAGGCCGCGCGCCACTGGGACGAGGGGCACGCGCTGGAGGCCCGGCAGAACCTCGACCGCCAGATGCACCACGCCGAAACCGGCGACGGCTGGGGGTTCTTCCTCGACAATGAATCCTTCCACCAGATCATCGCCCGGGCGGCCCGGCTCGAGGGCGTGTGGACGACAGTGCAGAGCGTCAAGACGATCTGGGACCGCATCGGCCACCTGGCAAACCGCGTGCCGGCGCACACTCTCGAAATCATTGCCGAACATGAGAAAATCATCGAGGCTCTCGATGGGCGCAGCCCCGAGGGGGCCGCCGCCGCGATGCGGATCCACCTGCAATCCGTCGACAAGGCGATCGCGCGGCTTCAGCCGCTCTACACGACCTATTTCATCGACGGCTAGATCGGAACCGGCGCCCCACGCATGCGTTCGTCACGGGTGACAACCGCGACCCGCGCAGAAATTGGAGCAGCCAGATGTCGGCAGGACAGAGCAGTGGAACCGGGGCGACGACGGAACTCGATGATGAAAAGGTGAGGAAAAACGATATCCTCAGCAATCGCGACAAGGCGCAGCGGGCGCCTGGACGCGGACTGGACGGGCGGGGCGTTCAGGTGGACGAGCACAAGGACAATCCGGCCAATCGCCGGCCGCGCGACGAGACCTGATTGCTCGCCGCGGCACTGACATTGCGAGGGGCAGTGGAACCGCCCTCGCCCAGCCTTCTCTGCGCGTCTACCGGCGCTGCGGTTGAAACATGCGCAGGAGAACCTGCGAGCGCATCACGAGATGCTGGAACAGCGCACCGGCGATGTGAAGCGCGATTGCTGCCAGGAGGAATTTCTGGATCCATTCATGGGCTTCGCCCGCGATTTCGATGCCGAGAAACCACGCGATCGATCCCGTGACCGGCAGCAGCAGCAGGAACAGGTAGATCGCCCAGTGAACCGCATCCCCAGCCCACTGCAGCAGGCGCGGCTCTCCTTCCGGCGGACCAGGGGCGCCGCGCGTCATGCGCAGATAAAGGCGCAGCAGGGCCAGAAGCAGTACGAGCATGCCGGACGAAATGTGCAGATATCCCAGGACGGCGGCGTCCGAAGGCGGGATCTCGCTGCGGAGATGCGCCCGCCACGAATCCTCGATGCCGTCATGGGCGAGGAACTGGAATGCCACCAGAACCACGACGAGCCAGTGCAAGGCCACCTGCAGGGAAGAGTAGCCGGTCACCTTCCTGTCCATGGCCAATTGCGTATGCCCCCTTGAATCCACAGGCGCCGGACGTGATGATCCGCGCCTTGTCTGGCTGGCGCTGTATGTAGTCCGACCGTCCAGAACGGTCGCAGGCTCAACCTGTTCCCGCACCACCCGGATAGAAATTGTAAAACCGCACGCCACTCCGGAACATTGTGCGCCATAACCTATTACTTGACGACGGTGACGGCGCTTTCAGCCCCGACCATGGAGACGCGCATCAACGCCGAGCTGCATCGACGGAACGAGCGTCCCGGGCCGGCGCGCATGCGGGGCACAGGCAGCCAGCGCGTGCTGCTGCTGGCGCTCTGCCCGGCACTGGCCTCCTGCAGCGGGATCCAGTCCGCCCTCGAACCCGCCGGCGAGGAAGCGGCCCTGGTCGCCACCCTCTTCTGGACGATGACCATCGGCGGCGGCATCATCTGGACCGGGGTCGTGGCGCTTGCGCTCTACGCTTCGCGCTGGAAGCGTCAAGCCATCTCCGAGAAGGCGGCATCCAGGATGATCGTCTGGGCCGGGGTGGTGTTTCCCGTCACGGTCCTGGTCGCGCTGTTGTCCTATGCGCTCTGGCTGATGCCGTCGCTGCGTCCCTTTACCGGCGGCGAGCAGGCGAAAATGCGCATCGACGTCGTCGGCAACCAGTTCTGGTGGCATGTCGTCTATCATCTGTCCGACGGGTCGACTGTCGTGTCTGCCAACGAGATCCGGCTGCCGGTCGGCGAGCGTGTCGAGTTTTCGCTCTCCAGCGCCGACATGATCCACTCCTTCTGGATACCGGCACTCGGCGGCAAGATGGATCTCATCCCAGGCCGCACCAACCGGCTTTCCCTGCGCGCCACGCGGGCGGGTACGTATCGGGGGCAATGCGCCGAATTCTGCGGCACCTCACATGCGCTGATGGCGTTTCCAGCCGTCGTGATGGAGCAGGACGACTTCGACGACTGGCTGCGGGCGCGCAGCCGGCCTTCCGACGGGGTTGAGGCAGGCCAGGACGGTCAGGCCCTCTTCGCGCGGGAAAAGTGCGGCGAATGCCATCGCATCGACGGAACGCAGGCACAGGGAACCAGCGGTCCGGATCTTTCGCATGTCGGCTCGCGGCTCACCCTTGGCGCGGGATTGATGGTCAACGATGCAGGGACGATGGCTCGCTTCATCGCCCATTCGTCGTCGATCAAGCCGGAAAGCCAGATGCCGTCCTATCTTCACCTGTCTGTCGAGGAAGTCGATGCAATGGCCAAATGGCTGAAGGGGCTGCAATGACCGACGCGCCGGCGCCCGACCGCGACCGAACAGAGGAGGCTGCGCAGCTTCGCGCGGTTTGGGCGGCCCCGAAAGGCTGGCGCTACTGGACCTCGGTCAACAACACGCAGGTCGGCCTCTGGTACGGGTCGGCGGCGTTTTCCTTCATGCTGTTTGCCGGCCTGCTCGGCCTGCTGATCCGCGCACAGCTCGCGGTGCCGAACAACGACCTTCTTTCGGCAGACACCTACAATCAGGTCTACACGCTGCACGGCACCGTGATGATGTTCCTGTTTGCCGTGCCGATCTTCGAGGCGGTGGCGATCTTTCTGCTTCCGCCGATGCTGGGCGCACGCGAGTTGCCGTTTCCGCGCCTGGGCGCCTTCGGCTTCTGGAGCTTCCTGATCGGCGGCGTGTTCGTCTGCGGCTCGATCTTCTTCGGCGCCGCGCCCAACGCCGGCTGGTTCATGTATCCACCGCTGGCAACCAGCGAACAGGCGGGGATCGGGGCCGACATCTGGCTGCTCGGACTCTCCTTCATCGAGGTGGCCTCGCTTGCCGCCGCGGTCGAGCTCATCGTCGGCATCATGAAGTGCCGGGCGCCTGGCATGCGGGTGAATCTGATGCCGCTGTTTGCCTGGTACCTGCTGATCGTGGCGGGCATGATCCTCTTTGCGTTCCCGCCGCTCATCGCCGGTGATCTGCTGTTCGAAATGCAGCGCATGTTCGACTGGCCGTTCTTCGATCCCGAGCGCGGCGGCGACCCGCTCCTGTGGCAGCACCTGTTCTGGATCTTCGGACACCCGGAAGTCTACATCATATTCCTGCCGGCCATCGCGCTGCTCGCCATGATCGTCCCGACCTTCGCGGGACGGCCGATCGTCGGCTATTCATGGATCGTGCTCGCTGCCGTCGGCACCGGCTTCCTGTCTTTCGGCCTGTGGGTCCACCACATGTTCGCGACCGGACTGCCGCAGATTTCGCTCGCCTTCTTCTCCGCCGCATCCGCGGCGGTCGCCATCCCCACCGGCGTGCAGATCTTCGTGTTCATCGCCACGATGCTGGCCGGACGGGTAATCTTCTCGACGCCGATGCTGTTTGCCATGGGCGGTCTGGCCATCTTCGTCATGGGTGGCCTGACCGGCGTCATGGTGGCGCTGGTGCCGTTCGACTGGCAGGCCCACGACACCTATTTCATCGTCGCGCACCTGCATTACGTGCTGATCGGCGGCATGCTCTTTCCGGTCTTCGCCGGGCTCTATTATTACTATCCCCTGATAGACGGAAAGAAGATGTCGGACCGGGTCGGCCGGCTGGCCTTCTGGCTGATGTTCGCAGGATTCAACATCGCCTTCTTCCCGATGCATCTGTCCGGTCTGCGCGGCATGCCAAGGCGCGTCTATACCTATCCGGCCGATATCGGCTGGGACTGGCTGAACCTGATCTCGACAATGGGCGCCGTGGTGCTCGGCATCGGCATGTTCGCGGTCGTGGTCGACGTCACGCTCAACCGCCGGCGCAAGCCTCGCGGCGCGCAGAACCCCTGGAATGCCGGCACGCTGGAGTGGGTTGCCGAGCCCGAGGAGAACTGGGGTGTACGCTCGATCCCGCGCATCGAGAGCCGCTACCCGCTGTGGGAGCAGGAAAATCTCGCTCGCGAGGTGAACGCCGGCGACTGGTATCTTGCGAGCGCCGCCGAAGGCCGCCGTGAAACACTGGTCACCTCGGTGCTCGACGCGGAGCCCGAACAGGTGCTGCGTGTCGGCGGAACGTCATACGTGACCATCGTCAGCGCCGCGACGCTCGGAACCGTCTTCGTGGCACTCACCTTCAAATGGTGGATCGTCTCGCTGGTTGCGGGCATCGCCTTCGTGGCGGCGGTGATCTGGTGGCTGTGGACGGGCACGGGCGAAATTCCGGAGAAGGAAGAAAAGGACATTGGCCGGGGCCTCACCCTTCCCCTCTACGCCTCCGGGGTGAAGTCGGCCGGCTGGTGGGCGATGTTCATCACCATGACCGGCGACGGAACCGCTTTCGCAAGCCTCGTCTTCGGTTACTTCTACTTCTGGACGATCCATGAGGATTTCACCGGCGCGCTGGCAGGTCCCGGTGCGTTCTGGCCGATGGTCGCACTGGCCTTGTTCTTCGCGGCATGGGCGGCCACGCTTGGCGCAAGGGAGCTCAACCGGCGTGGAGGCGTCATCCCGGCGCGATTGCTGCTGTCGGCCGGAGCGGTGCTTTCGGTCGCGGGCTGCGCGGCGGGCCTTGCCGGTCCATGGACGACTGCGATGGATCCAACCGCCTATGTCTACCCGGCCATCGTGTGGGTTCTGGTGAGCTGGACCGCGGTGCATGGCGCCGTCGGCATCATCATGCAGCTCTACTGCCTCGCGCGCAGCCTGGCGGGCCGGTTGACGCCGCGATACGACATGGAACTGCACAATGTAGCGCTCTACTGGCACTTCACGCTGGTCACCGCGCTGGTCACGTTCACGGTGGTCGGGCTGTTCCCGGAGGTGCGGTGATGAGGCACCTGCTGCCGCGCGAAATCGAATCGCTCTGGACGCTGTTCACCGCACCGGTCGTATGGGCGCTGCATTTCCTGGCCTGCTATGTCGGCGCGGCGATTTTCTGCGAGAAGCCGTATCTGTTGGGAAACGATTTCGAGAACCTGCGCATCGGCATCGCCGTCGCGACCGCGCTATCGCTCGGCCTGATCGTGCTTTCCGCCGTCCTCGCCTGGCGCCAGTGGGGATTCGGCACGGGCGATCCCCCCCATGACGATCCGACGCGGCGCGACCGGTTGTTGTTCCAGGGCTATGCAACCCTCCTGCTATCGGGCCTGAGCTTCATCGCCGTCGTTTTCACCGCGCTGCCGACGATCTTCATCACGGACTGCGTGCGTTGAGACGATGGGCCCTGGCGATCGGCCTGCTTCTGCTTGCGATCATCTGGCTCGGGCCATTGCTTAGCGCGTGGCGCGATTCCTTTGCGGCCGGCATGGTCGCCCATATGGGCGTGATCGCCGTCGCCGCGCCGTTGATTGCGATCGGACTGCCCCAGTCCTGGCGAAAGGTTTCCTGGCCGGTGACTTTGCCGATCGTTGCCTCGCTTGCCGAGTTGGGTGCTGTCTGGGGATGGCACGCGCCGGCGTTGCGCGAACTGGTCGAAACCTCGCTGGCCGCCACCATTGCGGAGCAGGCGACGTTCCTGATCGTCGGCGTTCTCCTCTGGTACACGAGTTTCGACCCTTCCGGGGAGCGCAGGAAGAACGCAGCCGGCGCGTTCGCGCTGTTGATGACATCGATCCACATGACCCTGCTCGGCGCGTTGCTGTCGCTTAGTCCGAGGCCGCTGTACGGGGTCGGGGAGGTTACCTGCTTCGGCACGGTCCTGAGCGCCGAGCAGGACCAACAGCTCGGAGGAACCGTCATGCTTCTAGTCGGAGCGGTCGTGTACCTCGCGGCTGGGCTCTTCCTCGTCGCCCGCCTGCTCGAAACACCGGCACTACCGCGTTCCTTGGGTGAGAAGTAGTCCGAGCGCGGCGACCGGCCGCCACTACGGGGCAGTTCGCCTGCTCCAGCATGCCATCTCGGCCATTGCGCGCCGGTCTACTCGACGCTCTCCAGCGGCGGTGCGCCGTCCTGCGGCCCGACCGCCGGCGCTATGTCCGTCTGGGCAGGCTCGGGCGCATTGCCCGTGGCGGGTTCTGCGCCGCCGTCCTGCGCTGGCTGGGCAGCGGGCGCCGCCTCGGCACCAGCGCCGTCGCCGACGGCCGTGGACGCCGCGACACGATCGCTCGGAACGGGCTCGGGCGTCACCGAACCATCGGCGGCGGCCACGCGCCAGACGGTGTTGCCGGCATCGTCGGCGATCAGAAGGGCGCCGGTGCCGTCGATGGCGAGCCCGACCGGCCTGCCGCGCGCCTCATCGCCGGCCAGGAAGCCGGTCACCACGTCCTGCGCCATGCCAGACGGCTTGCCGTCGGTGAACGGGATGTAGATGACCTTGTAGCCATTGAAGGCCTTGCGGTTCCAGCTGCCGCGGTTTCCGACGAACGCGCCGTCCCGATAGGCCTCCGGCATGGCGGAATCGTTGGTGAAGGCGAGGCCGAGAGCCGCGACATGGCTCGTCAAAGCGTAGTCGGGCGAGATCGCGGTCTGGACCAGGTCCGGCCGGGGCGGCACGACGCGTTCGTCGACATGCTGGCCAAAATAGCTCCACGGCCAGCCATAGAAGCCGTTCTCGCGTACGGACGTCATGTAGTCGGGCACGAGGTTTGGCCCGAGTTCGTCGCGCTCGTTGACCACCGTCCAGAGTTCGCCCGTCTCCGGGTGGATGTTCAGCCCGTTGGGATTGCGCAGCCCGGATGCAAAGACTTTCGACGCGCCCGTGACGCGATCGACCTGCCAGATCGCAGCGCGGCCCTTTTCCGCCTCCAGCCCGCGCTCGCCGGCGTTCGAATTGGACCCGACGGACGCGTAGAGGAAGCGGCCGTCCGGGCTGAGCGCCAGGTCCTTGGTCCAGTGGTGGTTGATCGGCCCGCCGGGCAGCGGCGTGAGCACGGTCGGGGCAGCGGCGATACGGGTCTGGCCGAGCTCATAAGGGTAGGCCAGTATGGCGTCCGCAGCCGCGACGTAGAGCGTATTCTCGAACCAGGCGACACCGAAGGGCGACGTCAGCCCTGTCAGGAGATCGCTGCGCTCGTCCACCTCGCCGTCGCGGTTGGTATCGCGCAGAAGGGTGATGAGATTGGTTTCCCTGCCGCCACCGCCGCCGCCGGAAGCGATCGACATGATGACGTCGCGGATGAAATCCTTGGGGCGGTTGAGCGGCTTGCCGGGCGGCGCCTTTGACTGCACCACCAGGACGTCTCCGTTGGGCAGGGTGTGAACGGTGCGGGGGTTGGCCAAACCTTTCGCATAGGCAGTGACGACGAGGCCCTCCGGCACGACGGGCGTCTGATCGCCCTGCCAGCCGACGACTTCGGCCACCTTGAGGTCTGGGATGAGGCTGGTCGAGGCCGCTGGCAGCACCGGATCGGGGCCGTATTGCTGCGTCACGTCGAAATCGTCGTTGCTGCAGCCCGCCACCAAAAAGAGGCTAACGCCGGCCAGCGCGGATGTCGTGAGATTCGTTGTCCTAGATATGGAGCAGCCCTCTGCGCGCAAACCATCCGGTCGCCATCATCGCGATCACTGTCAGGATCGACAGCGCAAGCCCGTATGGCACGACAGCGGTCCAGCCATCGGCCGTGTGGACGAAGGAATTCAGCGTGGCCAGGAGCAGGACGACGATTCCGCCCATGACGGCGAGCCATGACGGGCGCACGCTGCGAACGAAATAGTCGATCAGCCGGGCAAGCAGCGCGAACCCGCCGAACACGAGCCCGGCCAGGAGCAGCCACTCGGAGAAATGAAGCCACAGCAGGTTCACGGTCTGCATGTAGGCAAGGTCGCTCACCAGCGTCAGGCTGAAGCAGGCGATGGGAAAGGCCTGAAGACATGCGTGGACGGAGTTCGCGGCCGACGGCCTCTCCATCAGGATCGGAGTAAAGGTCATGGGTTCCGCGGAATGTTGTTGCAGCTACCACACGATACGAACAAGTGCCGCCAAGGTTCCCTGGCTGCCAGGCTTTCGGTCGTTTCCCTGCATGAACCGTTCCAGGGGTGCGAGTGGCACTGGCTTGCACTCGGCAGGCTTTTGTCGTTCTGTATACAGAAGACTTTTCAGCAGATCCCGTGGCATGAACTTTATTACCGGAAACAGGTCACCCCTCGCGGGCAGCGCTCTTTCGCCGCTGACGTCGTCGACGCTGTCCGAGCAGGTTGCCGACAGGCTGGTCGAGGCCATCGCCTTGCGGGAATTGCGGTCGGAGCAGCGCCTGATCGAGACGGAGCTTGCCGCCGCGCTGCAGGTAAGCCGCGTGCCGATCCGCGAGGCAATGCGCATCCTGGAGAGCCAGGGGATCATCGTTGCCTCGCCCCGGCGCGGCATGCGGGTTGCGACGCTCGACGAGGCCTGGGCGCGCCAGCTTCATGCGGTGCGGGCCGCCATCGAGCGGATCGCGGCACATCTTGCTGCCGCGCAGATCCGCGCCGACCCAAAACTGGCCCAGCGCCTCGATCGCTGCATCGAGGCCATCGCGCAGTCGCGCGGCAACTGGCTCGCCACCAACAAGGCCGATATCGGCTTTCACACCACCATCTTCGCGATCGCCGACAGCGCGCTGTTGTGGACGCTGTGGAACGCCATCGCCCGGCACATCCTCATCATCTTCTCGATCGAAACCTATCGCGATCCGGATTTCGACCGCGTCACGCAGGAGCACCGCGTCTATCTCGAGGTGCTCCTGAATGGCGCGGAGGCCGATATCAACGCCGAGGTCGAGCGCCATGTCGCCGGCCTCGACACGTTCGACAATGCCCCCCGTCCGCACACCAGCTGAACTCAACCCCGCAAAGCCATCGGATCACAATGCACACCATCTCGCCCATCGTCAGCAATCCGCCGAAACTGCGCATCACCGGCATCGACTGCCACGTGCTGCTCGCCCCCGACTTCGACAAGAGCGCGACATCGTCGGCGCAGGACAATCTTCTCGTCGTCATCCATACCGATGGCGGCGTATCCGGCGTCGGCGAGTCCGACGCCAATCCCTGGATGCTCAAGGCCTGCATCGATGCGCCGGGGACCCACACGATGGGGCTTTCCATTCGCGACATGCTGATCGGTGCCGATCCCTTCGCCATCGGCGAGATCTGGGAAAGACTCTATATCGGGACAGCCATGAACGGGCGGCGCGGCCTCGTGATCCATGCCATGGGCGCCATCGAGATGGCGCTTTGGGACCTGTGCGGCAAGGCCGTCGGCAAGCCCGTGCATGCGCTGCTCGGTGGCGCGACGCGTGACCGGATCACACCCTACGCCTCGCTGCAGCCGGCCGGGGGCGCGTTCGAACAGTATCGCGACGCCCTGGTTCAATCCGCGCTCACCGCCAAGTCGCTCGGCTTCAAGGCAATCAAGAGCGAAGTCACGATGAACGGGCCCTACGCGCATCACGGCATGCGCGAGAGCTACGACCGCCACACCGACGTCGTGGCCGCCGTGCGCAAGGCGGTCGGACCCGACATGGTGCTGATGATCGACGTCCAGTATCTTTGGGAGGATGCCGCAACGTGTCTCTCCGTGGTCAAGGACTGGAAGGAGTTCGACGTCTATTTCCTGGAGACGCCGATCAACTCCGACAATGTGCGCGAGATGGCCAAGCTCGCCGAGGCAGCGCCGATGCCGATCGCCTGCGGCGAATGGCTGGCGACCCGCCACGAGTTCACGGAACTGATGGACATCGGCAAGATCGGCGTTGCCCAGCCGGATGTCGGGCGCGTCGGCGGCATCGGCGAGGCCAAGATCGTCTGCGACATGGCCAAGGAGCGCGGGCTGACCATCGTGCCGCATTGCTGGAAGACCGGCGTGTCGATCTCCGCCACCGCCCACCTCGCCTTCGTCACCGATCACTGCGCCTTCATCGAGTACTTGCCGCCGCAGCTCTGCCTCGAGCGCCTGCGGCGCGAACTGGCGCAAGAGGAACTCGTGCTCGAGAACGGCACGATCGGCCTGCCGACAAAACCCGGCCTCGGGGTCGAGATCGATTGGGACGTCGTCAGACGCTACACGGTCGCCTGAACATGGCACTGGCTTTCTCATGCGTCGAGAATAGCGCCGGCACGCGGCGCGTGCGCGCGCCGATCGGCCCGTCCGTTGCAGGCGGGATATGGCCGACAGCTGTGGTCCCTCCTGATTCCGCCAATGGCCTGCGCCTGAAGCCGCGAGGCGAAGGGGAGGACGAATGACCGACCAGAGACTGTTGGGCCGGCGCGCCGTCGTGACCGGGGCCGGGCGTGGCATCGGAGAGGCAATCGCCCGGCGGCTTGCGCGCGAAGGTGCCAGGGTCCTGGTGGCCGACATCGACGGCGAAGTCGCGCACGCGGTTGCCGCCGACCTGCCGGGCGCGGTCGCAGCCGTGGTCGACATTGCGAGCGATGCGTCCGTCGCAGCGCTTGCCGACGCCGCCTTGCGCCATTTCGGCGGCTGCGAGATCCTCGTCAACAACGCCGCCATCCTCGACATGACGGGCATCGAGGCGATGACCATGGCGCATTACCGCAAGGTGCTCGACATCAACCAGGATGGCGCGGTGCGGACCACGCTCGCGCTGCTGCCGCTGATCAGGTCCGCCGGCGCGGGCAAGCGCATCGTCAACATCGCCTCCATCATGGGCCTGCGCGGCCAGCCGGATGCGGTACCCTACTCGACCGCCAAGGGCGCGATCGTGAACTTCACGCGCGCCGTCGCCGCCGATCTCGGCCGCCACGGCATCACCGTCAACGCGGTCGCGCCGGGCTTCATCGACACGCGCATGGCGCTCCTGCCCGACGGCACCGGGCATGAGCACGACACCGACTGGTTCAGGGACATCTATCTCAAACATGGCCGGATCCTGCTTGGACGGGCGGGAAAGCCCGACGACCTTGCGGGGCCCGTCTTCTTCCTCTGCTCCGACGACGCAGCCTATGTCACCGGCCAGATCCTGCTGGTCGACGGCGGCGTCTCCGCCACCTTCTGAACCATCTTTCACAAGGCAAGACCCATGGCCGCCATCAAGATCCGCTCCATCCACTGCGCACCGCTGCTGGGCGAAAGCCCCAAGGGTGGATGGTCGAACGAAATCAAGCCGGAGGATTCCGTGCATGCGTTGATTGCCGTCCACACCGATGCCGGCATCACCGGCTACGGTTCGGTGTTCACCGACGGGCGTCTCGTCGAGGCCGGCATCAAGGTGCTGGAGCCGCTGTGGCGCGGCGAGAACGCGCTCGAGCCGGAGCGCGTCACCGAGAAGCTGAACCAGAATACCTTCTGGATGGGTCGCGGCGGCACGCTGACCCACACGATCTCCGGGATCGACATCGCGTTGTGGGACATTCTCGGCAAGGCGCTCGGCCAGCCGGTCGGGCGGTTGCTCGGCGGCTGCTACCGCACGCGGGTCATGCCCTATTGCTCGCTCCTGATGGAGGAGCCCGCGCTGATGAAGGATGTCGTTGGTCCCTATCGCGAGCAGGGTTTTCGCGCCTTCAAGATCGGCTGGGGGCCGTTCGGGCGGCGCGACTCGGCAAAGCTCGACGAGGCGATCGTGCGCGCCGCGCGCGAGGGCATCGGGCCGGATGCGAAGCTGTTCGTCGATGCCGGTGCGTCCGACGCCTACTGGCCGCAAGGCCTGAAATGGGCGATGCGCACGGCCGAGACGCTGAAGGACTACGATGTCGGCTGGTTCGAGGAGGCACTGGTGCCCGACGCGATCGACGATTTCTGCCACCTGCGGCGCGTCAGCCCGGTGCCGATCGCCGGCGGCGAGGTTCTGACGCGGCGCCAGTCCTTCCTGCCCTTTCTGACGCGGGGCGCCTTCGACATCGTGCAGCCCGACGCGACGAAGATGGGCGGCATCTCCGAGCAGCGACGGGTCGCCTGGATGGCCCAGGATTTCGGCGTCAGATATGTCGGCCACGGCTGGAACACGGCGCTCGGCGTGGCGGCCGACCTGCAGCTGGCCACCGCGCTGCCGCATGTCGACCTCGTCGAGTTCATCGGCGGCAGCCCCTATGTCGACGGCATCCTGGCCGAGCCCTTCAGGCTGGACACGGAGGGTTTTCTCGCCATCCCCGACAGACCAGGTCTCGGCGTGACGCTCGATCCCGACAAGGTCGCCCGCTACACGCCGGACGCCGGTATTCTATTCCAGTGATTCATGTGCGTGCCAGGATAGTGGCGATTGAGGAGATCCCATCATGCAGCAGGATGCCGAAGGTGCCGTCGTTGTCGTGACCGGGGCCGCAAAGGGCCTTGGCAAGGCGATAGCCGACGAGATCTTCCGACGCGGCAGCCGGATGGTGTTGCCGGTGCGCTCCGACGCAGCGGCGGCGGCCCTTGCAGCCGAGTTCGGCGACGCGGCCGTCATCGTGATGCGCGACGTCAATGAGCCGGACGCAGCGAACGCGGCGATGGCCGCCGCTGTCGAACGCTTTGGCCGTATCGACGGGCTGGTCAACAATGCCGGCGTCATCGACCCGATCAGCAGGCTCGCGGATTCCGATCCGGCGGCGTGGGAACTGGCGATACGGACCAATCTCGTCGCGCCCTACCGCTTCGCCCGGGCCTTCCTGTCACGCCGCACCGGCAGCGGCCTGCGACGCATCGTCAACATCTCGAGCGGGGCGGCCCATCGGCCCCTGGAAGGATGGAGCTCCTACTGCGCCGGCAAGGCCGGACTTGCCATGCTGACCCAATCGCTGCAGCTCGAATATGCCAGCGCGGGCATACGAGCCTTCGGCCTGGTACCAGGCCTGGTGGACACGGACATGCAGGGATCTATCAGGGCGTCTGGCGTCAACAGCGTCAGCCAGCTGCCACGGTCCGCGTTACGTCCGGCGTCCGAGCCGGCCCTTGCGGTTGCCTATCTGCTGTCGGGCGCCGGTGACGACCTCGCCGGCGGCGAGGTGGAGATCCGCGATGCAAAGTTCCGCGCGAGGGTCGGCCTCGCCCCCCTGTGATCCGACCGATCGCTGGAGGTGATGTCGGCGAAGCGCCAACACGGCCTGAGAGCAATTCCAGCAAGAATGCGCAGCGGTTCTGCGCCGGGAATTGCGCAGAGGCAAAGCGGCCGAGCACTGGAGGCGATCCTGTTGTCACCGGAAATGCTCAGTCCCGTGATGCGAGGTAGTCGTGCAGCACGTGGCCCGGCACGAGCGTGAAGTCCGCGCGCCACCAGAATCCCTCCAGCATCTCGCGCACCGGCAGGCGGTAGAGGGGCGCCTGGACGTTGGGCCTGAGCTCCACGGTGCATGGCCCCGACCAGCATTCATGCACGGTAAGGGCGCCAAGGCGCCGTGCCGTGAGCTGGCGGATCGCCGGCGTGCCGTCGATGTGATTGACCGCTTTCAGATTGATGTTCTGCGCGAAGTCGAAATAGCCGGCCAGCCGCGAGATGTCGCTGCGACCCTGCTTGTAGGCCATCGTTCCCGTCAGCACCTGGATGCCGTTGCGCTCGATCGTGCCGACCCAGGCGTCGCCGCGCGCCTCCAGCCGCGGCTCGCCGAGCTTCTTGGGCTGGCCGTGCACTTCCCGGCCATGCATGACGCCACCGTCGGAGGACAGGAACAGATAGGGCGAGTAGCCACCGACAGCATCGGTTGCCGGATAGCGGCAGCCGACCATGACGTTGCTCTCGAAATACGGCCCGAGCCATTCGGTGTCGTTCATCTTGTAGATATGCGCCAGCACCACGTCCGACGTCGGCTCGAGCGGTGGCGGGAGAATCCTGGCAATCGCCGCGGGGTCGGTGCGCCAGGCCAGCGTCATTACCTCCGCATTGCGGAAGCTGAAGGGAAAGGGCGGCACCGAGGGTGCGTCGAACGGCGTCGAGAAGTCTCCGGCGAGGATCTGTTCCAGCGTGAGCCGGCCCGCCGCCTGGCTTTTCCAGTCAGTCATGGTCCGGTGCCTTTGCTTCGATGGCCGACTTCGTCGTCTCGTGGACGCTTTCCATGTGATGCAGCATGGCGGCGGAGATCCTGTCGGGATCGCGCGATTGCAGGGCTTCGATGATCTGTTCGTGATCGCTGACCGAACGCGACAGGACACCCGGAGTTTCCCACGCCAGCTTGCGATACTCATTGCCGAGAATATAGAGCGCCTCGGAAATCCGCTCCAGGAAAGGGTTGTCGAGCGTTGCGCCAAGCGTGCGGTGAAACTCCATGTCGGAGACACGGAACGCCAGCGCATTGCCTGTGAGCCCATGCTGGATCTCGACCATCTTGCGCAGCCTCGCGATGGTGGAGTCGTCGATCTTGCGGGCAAGCAGCCGACCGATGGCGCCTTCGACCACTTCGCGCGACTCGTGCAAGGCCTCGAAATTGTCTTCGGTCAGCGTGATCAGCATCTGCAGCGGCGCGAGAATTTCGGCCGCCTTGAGCGACGTGACATACAGCCCGCCGCCCTGGCGCACCTTGACGACGCCGAGGATCTGCAAACCGCGCACGGCTTCGCGCACCGACGGGCGCGAGACCTGCAGCGTGGCCGCCAGTTCGCGCTCGGTCGGAAGCTGCTGTCCCGGCCGGATGCTGCCCGACTGGATCAGCCCGAGAAGATTGCGGGCAACCTGCTCGGCCACCGAGATTCGTTCGATCGGCGCCATCTCGTCCAGCTGCAGCCGATCCTGGCCGCGCTCCGATGACGCCGGTTCGTCAAGCTTCATTCGTGCCAACGGCCCCTCCCCGGATCGCTCGCCTATGCGACGCACTTAATGCATGGGGGTCTGGTGTCCAGTTGGCCGGCATCGTCAGGTGACCTGCTTCGGAGCGTTGAACGGCACTCCGAAATCCGCATCGAAACCGCCATCGACATGGAGCACTTGGCCGGTCACGTAGTTTGCTTCGTCCGAGCAGAGAAAGAAGATTGCCTTCGCGATTTCCTCTGGCTGCGCCAACCGGCGGGCGGGCGTGCGGGCGATCACCGGCGACAGGTCGATGCGCCCCTCGGCGACGGCCGCCGCCACGAGCTCGGTCTCGACATAGCCGGGCGCCACCGCATTGACACGGACGCCGCGCTCGGCCCATTCGACCGCGGCCGTCCGGGTCAAGGAAACGATCGCCGCCTTCGATGCGGCATAGGCGGCGCGGCCGGGCGCGCCACGGTTTGCCGCTACCGAGGCAAGGTTGACGACGGCGCCGAAGCCTTGCGGCAGCATGGTGCGCGCCGCAGCCTGCAAGCCGTGGAACGTGCCATTCAGATTGACGTCCATCACCGCGTTCCAGTTCTCCAGAGGCAGCGTTTCGAGTGCGCCGTGACGCTGGATGCCGGCATTGTTGACCACCGCGTCGAGACGCTCCCAGCGCGCAAAAGACTCGGCAAAGGCCTTGTCCACGGCACCACGATCGGAAATGTCGACCGGAAGCGCCAGGATGTTCTTGTGGCGATGCACCGCGTCGAAACCCGAGACGTCGAGGATCGTCACGTTCCAGCCCCGCGCCACGAAGATCTCCGCGGTTGCCCAGCCGATACCGCGGGCGCCACCTGTCACCAGGACGACCTTCGCTTCGCTCATCATCTCATCGCCAGTTCTGGACTGCATGACGGTACGCGTAGGCCTTGAGCACATCCTCGTTCAGCCGCAGCCCCGTGCCTAGCGCGGAGGGCGGGGCGAGGCGCCCGTTTTCAATGTCGTCGAACGACGCCGCTTGGAGCAGCAGATGCGAACAGTCGAACGGGCGGTCAGCCGGGAATATCTCGATGTGATCCGCCGCATCGTCGGCAAACACGCAGTGGCGGTGGATTTCCGGATTGACGTGATAGGAGACCCGCAGGCCCCGAGCGACCGCAGTGGCGGCCAGGCCAATCGCCGCGCTGAAGCCGCCGATCGTGGTGGCATCGATGCGCACGACATCGACGGCCTCGTGGTCCATCAGCGCCTGCAGGTCGAGGGCGCGGGTACATTCGTCGCCGACGCCGATCGGCAGCGGGGAGTGGCGGCGCAGGAAGGCGATTTCCGACAGGCGCGTGCGCGGCATCGGATCCTCGATCCAGGCAATGCCGAGATCCTGCCAGTGATCGGCCGTCTCGATGCCCTGCCGCGCCGTCCTCCACGACCACGCCATGTCGCAGGTGAAGGTGGCGTCTGGCAGTTCGGCCCGGACGTTCGACAGGATGCGTCGGATCGGGCGCGGCTCGCCGTAATGCGCCGCCTCCACTTTGAAGAAGTCGTAGCCTTGCTCCGTCCGGCCGATCAGGCGGGTGGCGATATCGTCCTCCGTCTCGCCCTGGATCTCGTAGCCTTCGACGAGTGCCACCCGAACGTTGCGCCTGTGGCCGCCCAGAAGCTGCCAGACCGGAACGCCAAGCGCCTGCGCCTTGAGGTCCCAGAGGCAGATGTCGATCATGGAAATGGCACGGCCGATGACGCCGTCGGCGTCCATGGCCAGCGTGGCCTTGCGCATGTCCGCGTTGCGTGCGCCGAGATCGAGAGCGTCCTTGCCCAGAAGATGCGGCGCCAGCACGTCGGATATGGCGACATCGACCGGCGACCGCCGTGTGTGACCCAGACAATCCGCGACAAGGCCGCCACGCGTCGTGATCCGCACGGCGGCATACTGGCGGGCCGTGATAACGAAATTACCGAAGGAGAGTGCGCCCGGCAGCGGCACGTGGCAGGCCCAGGTCTCGACGCTATCGATGGTGGTATCGCTACTCATGGCGTCTGCTGCGTCCCCCGCGCCAACCCCGCCCATCCGGCTCCTGGCCTCATCACGTACATTCGCGAACAGCCCGTGAACTGCTGAATTGGTCAGGCCAATACACGCTAGCCGCTCGTTCTGGGCAGTTCAAGCTGCAAACATCCACGGGCATTTCGAACCGATCCGTCGGGGAAAAGGAGAGAACGATGAGAGTGTCCGGCGCCGCCTTGCTGGCGGAGCGGGACGCGTCGCAAACTCAGTGTCTGCCGGACGTTCACGCTATCGCGCGCCGCAACTTCTTCAGCTGCGGCAGAACGCGGCCAAGGTCCGCGGGTCGACCCTCACCGAAGGCGAAGTACATGTCGCGGTAGAGTTCATAAAGGTGATTGTAGCTGGTAACCCGGTCCTGGCTGGGCGCGACGATCCGGGCTGGCAGGCACAGCGCCGCCTGCGCTTCCTCGATCGTCGCGAAGGCGCCTGCCGCCACGCTCGCCACGATACACGAGCCGAGCCCCGCCGGAGTGCCGTCGGGAATGACGACCTCGCAGCCCAGAACGTCGGCGTAGATCTGGTTCAGGACCTCGTTCTTCTGTGGAATTCCGCCGGCATTGATGACCCTCTCGATCGGCACGCCACCCTCGCGCATGCGGTCGAACACGATCCTGGTGTGCATCGCTGTCCCCTCGATCGCCGCATGCAGTTCGTCCGCGGCGGTGTGGTTCAGGTCCCACCCCAGTGTCATGCCTCCCAGGTCGGATCGGACGAGTATCGTCCGGTCGCCATTGTCCCAGCCGACCCGCAGCAGGCCCGTCTGCCCCGGTCCGTATTCGGACAATCCCGCAGCCAGTTCGGAGAGCGGCCGGTTGGCCCGGTGCGCAATCGCGTCGAAGACATCCCCTGTCGCCGACAGTCCAGCTTCAATGCCCATGAGATGCGGATGCACGCTGCCTGACACCAGGCCGCACAGGCCTGCAATCACCTTGCTGTCAGGGGAGCCCAGGGCGATGATGCAGGTGGAGGTACCGACGACATTGACGACATCGCCCAGCCTGCAGCCGGCTCCGATCGCATCCCAGTGCGCGTCGAAGGCGCCGGTCGGAATCGGAATTCCCGCCTTCATGCCGAGGCGCTCTGCCCAGAAGGGGGAGAGGTGGCCGGCCAGTTGGTCCGAGGTCTGATACCGGCCTCCCAGCTTTTCATTCACCCCGTCCAGCAGCGGATCCACGCCGGAAAGAAACGACTGCGGCGGCAGGCCTCCCCAGGCGCTGCCCCACATCCACTTGTGTCCCATGGCGCAGATGCTGCGCGGCAGGTCCTCGATCCTGGTGATGCCGCAAAGCGTCGCCGCGACCATGTCGCAATGTTCCAGCGCGGTTGCGACGCTCGCCCGCTTGTCGGGATTGTGGCGCAGGAAATGGAGCAGCTTGGCGTAGCCCCACTCGTGCGAGTAGACGCCGCCGCACCATTTCAGGGCTTCCAGATCCTGCGACCTTGCCGCTGCCGTGATCTCGGCGGCTTCCTGGTGGGCGCGGTGGTCGCACCACAGATAGTAGTCCGCCAGCGGCTGCAGCCGATCATCGACGATGACGACACTGGAGCCGGTCGTATCCAGGGCAAGCGCGGCGATGGTCGCTCCATCGATCCCTGCCGCGCTGATCGCGCCACGAACGGCTTCGACCAGTGCGTTCATGTGGTCTTCGTGCGACTGGGTCGCGAGATCAGGCTCCCTGGCAGAGCGCTTGAGGGGATAACTCGCCGAGGCGTTCGACAGAATGCCCCTGTCGGTATCCAGCAGTGTTGCGCGAACGCTGAGCGTGCCGAAGTCGACACCTGCTACGATCGTCATCCTGGCGTCCTCCTCGCAGGCGGCTACTGGCCGTAACTTGCCTTGTTTCCGTGCTTTCGAAAGAAGTGCCTGTCGAGCAAGGCGTTCGATATCGGCACGGCGTTCGGGTTGAGAAGAAGCGTGTGCCAGGCAAGGCGGGCGACTTCCTCGAGAATCATCGCGTTGTGGGCGGCGTCCCCGGGCGTATCGCCCCAGGCAAACGGACCGTGGCCTGCAACCAGTGCGGCCGGGATTTCCATGGGATCGTGGTTCCCAAGCGCTTCGACGACGACCTTTCCGGTTGCCTCTATGTAGTGCGTCGCGATTTCCTCGTCGGTCAGATGCCGGGTGATGGGGATCGTACCGTGAAAGTAGTCGGCATGGGTGGTGCCGAATGGCGGTATCGGGCGAAGGCTCTGCGCAAAGATCGTGGCATAGGTCGAGTGCGTATGGACGACGCCGCCTATATCGGGAAAGGCGCGGTAGAGAGCAACATGAGTGTCCAGGTCCGAGGATGGCTTCAGGGAGCCACCGATCGGCCTGCCGTCGAGATCGGTCACGACCATGTCGGACGGCTTCAGCTCATCGTAGGGCACGCCGCTCGGCTTGATCGCGATCACGCCAGCCGCACGGTCGATGCCGCTGGCATTGCCGAAGGTCGAAACGACCAGTCCTGCCTTGACCGTGTAGACGTTTGCCTCGAAGACCGACTGCTTCAATGCGTCCAGATTCATGGGTGCTTCCGATGTGATGACCAGCGGTACTGCGCGGCTACTGGATGAGGGAAGAGAGATATTTTCGGTTCACGGCCACCGCCGGTCCCGGATCTTTCCCCGCTTCCTCGGCTTCCTCCTCCGCGACCAGCCAGCCGTCGAAGCCTATCCGGTCCCGCAAGTGGCCGATCACGCCCGGAATGTCGCACAGGCCCGATCCCATCATCATCCAGCCCGTCGGCGATGCGTCCTTCAGGTGAACATAGGCAATGCGGTCCTCAAACATCGTCAGCGTCTCGACGACATCCTGCGAACCCCGCACGATATGGCCGGTATCGGGAACCCATTTGACCAGAGCGGGATCGGTCGCGCGCATGATGGCCTCATACTGGGCGCGGTTCACGACGACCGAGCCGTGATGGCTGCTGGGGTGGAAGGCGACCGGTATGCCGCGGTTCCGGCCGAGTTCGCCGGCCCGGTTGAAGATGGAAGCGGCGACCTTGATCGCGGCGCCGTCACCGATGCCATGGTGATCGGTCGGGCAACCGAGCGAGAGGATCGTTCCCGGAAACTCGGCCAGGAAATCCATGGCCGCGTCGATCTGTTCGAGTTCATCGTCCGCCTTCTCCGCCACGGTAAATCCGTCCGCGGTCGAGAAGGCATAGGCGATGAAGGCCAGGGAATTGTCCGCCAGCAACTGGCGGAAGCCGTCGGGATCCCGGTCGAAGCGGCCGATCATGTTGTTGGTGATCTCGATGCCTTGGTAGCCGGCGTCGCCGATTGCCGCCACGATGGACTCGGTGGACCATGACGAATGGTCCTCGAGCATCTCCCAGGTGAATGTCTGGCAACCGATCTTCATGCTTTGGCTCCTCGCGACTGCGCGCCGCACTAAGTCCGAACAGAAGCGCCATTGCAATCACAATTGCCTGCGCGGCGTCCGACGACGGCGCGAAATAATGTTGATTGACAACGGCATGTCTGCGCTTACCAGTCGGGCAGCAACCGACACCGGCCGGCAGCCGGCCAGCGTCCGCGCACTCACTCGGTACGGAACGTATTGTGGACCAAAAAATCAACATTCTCTGCTTCGGCGACTCCAACACCTTCGGTACCGTTCCGATGCGGGATCCGGAACATGACGAGCGCTATCCGGCCAGTGTGCGGTGGCCGGGCGTCGTGGCGCAGACGCTCGGCAGCCGCTTTCATGTGATCGAGGAAGGCCTGCCCGGCCGCACGACAGTCCACGACGATGCGATCGAGGGCGCGTCGCGCAATGGCAAGACCTATCTCCTGCCGTGCCTGGGGTCGCACAAGCCGCTCGATGCAATCGTGCTCGCGCTCGGCACGAACGACCTCAAGACGCGGTTCGCCCTGACACCCGAGGACGTTCGCCGCGGACTGGAGGCTTTGCTCGACGTGATCGTCCAAAGCAAATGCGGCCGCGAAGGCTCCACGCCGCGCATCGTCCTCGTCGCGCCGGCGCCGATCGAGGAGGTCGGCGTCCTCGGCGAGATCTTTGTGGGCGGTGCCGCGAAATCGCTGCGCCTCGCCGAGAAGTACGAGGCTGTCGCGCGCGCACGCGGCCTCGAATTCGTCGATGCAGGCTCTCTGAGCCGCGTCAGCCCCGTCGACGGGGTGCATCTCGATGCCGAGCAGCACGCGCGGATCGGCGCCGCGATCGCACAGTGCCTGACGCACCTGTCCACATTATCCGACAATACGCCGAGCCTGTGAGAAGCCTATGAACAAGACCAGAATCGGCGTCATCGGATGCGGCAACATCTCGGCGACCTACATGCGCAACGTGGCGCTGTTCAACACCATCGAACTGACGGCATGCGCCGACATCGTCGCGGAAGCGGCGACCCACAGGGCCCGGGAATACGACATCGAGGCGCTGTCGGTCGACGCCCTCCTGGCGAGCAGCGACGTCGACCTTGTCCTGAACCTCACCATCCCGACCGAGCATTATAGGGTCACCATGGCTGCGCTGGACGCAGGCAAGCATGTGTTCACGGAGAAGCCGCTTGCCGTAACCGCGGCGCTCGCCAGCGAGCTGGTCCGGGCTGCACGCTCGAAGGGGCTGATGCTCGGATCGGCGCCGGACACGTATTTTGGCGCTGCCGGACGCCGCGCGCGCGGGCTGATTGCCGACGGCAAGGTGGGGCCGGTCATCGGCGGGACGGCCCACATGCTGGGGCACGGCATGGAGCATTGGCATCCGGCGCCGGAGTTCTACTACCAGGAGGGCGGCGGCCCGGTCCTCGACATGGGTCCGTACTACATCTCGATGCTGCTCAGCCTGCTCGGCCCGGCCAGGCGTGTCATGGCCATGAGTTCGATCGGCAACGACACGCGCACGATCACGGCACCGGGTCCGAACACCGACAAGACCTTTGCCGTGGGAACCGAGACCACGGCCATGGCGATCATCGAGTTCGCGTCGAACGCGATCATCAGCGTCGGCTTCAGCTGGGACGTATGGTCCCACACGCATCCGTTCATCGAGCTCTACGGACGCAATGGCTCCCTCAGGCTGCCCGATCCCGATACCTATGGCGGGGACGTCCTGTTTTCAGAGCGCGGCGGGCCGTGGCAGACACTGCCCTCCGAAGACAGCCTGCTCGGTGCCATCAACTGGCCATTCGATGCGCCGCGCATCGCCAATTACCGCGCCACCGCCATCGCCGAGATGGCAGCCGCCATCAGTCTGGGCCGCCAGCCGCGTGCATCGGGCGAAAATGCCTTGCATGCGCTGGAAGTTCTCGAGGCCATCCTGAAATCCGGCCGCACCGGAAATCCGGTGGAGATCGCGACGCGATACTCGCTGACGGAGCCGCTGGCGGACGACGAAATCAAGAGCCTGATGGCCTGACGCGAGCCATCTGAAATGTGCCGGCATCTTCCCGGGAGGCTGATGCCGCGACGCCACGCCGGTCGCCATCGTGAACGGTTCTTTTGCCGACGCAGAGGCGCGACGAAACGGATATGACATCGGCATTCGATAGCATCGGCAGTCCAGAGCCGCGCCATAGGGAGCAAGCAATGTCACGTGAAAACCAGCGCATCGTCGTCACCGGTGCGGCCGGCGGAGTGGGCCGCGCCCTCGTCGCGTCGCTGCTGGCAGACGGCGCGCAGGTCTGCGCCAGCGACCTGGCCATCTCGGAGTCCCTGTTTGCACCGGTCGGGCCGGAACGCCTGGTCACCATCAGCGGCGACGTCAGCCGTGCAGCCGACGTGGACGCGATCTTCTCGCTGGCAGAGGCCAGGTTCGGCGGGGTCGATGCCCTGGTCAGCAATGCCGGCTACCTGGTGGTGAAGTCGCTGCACCAGACGACTGAAGACGAGTGGCAGGCCGTCATGGACGCGAATGCGAAGGGGCTCTTCCTGCTCGCACGTCGCGCCCTGCCGGCGATGATGGCGCGCAGATCCGGAGTGATTGTCGCGACCGGGTCGACGTCGAGCGTCGTCGGCCTGCCCGAGCAGGCTGCCTATGCCGCTGCAAAGGGCGCGGTGCTGCAGCTCGTGCGCCAGATGGCGGTCGACTACGCATCCTATGGCATCCGGGTCAACGCGGTCGGCCCGGCGGCCATCAACACGCCCTTCCTGCAAAAGTACCTTCACGGGCTCGAAGATCCGGTCGCCGGCGCCGCCGCCGTCAAGGCCGCCCATCCTCTTGGCCGCTGGGGCGAGCCGGAGGAGATCGCCGAGACGATCCGGTTCCTGCTCGGTCCCGGCAGTTCCTTCGTCACCGGCCACATCCTCATGGTCGACGGCGGCTATACCGCGCGCTGAGCCCCGGCCGGGCGCCAAGGCCGACCCGGAGGAAACACGCAACACTGAATTGCATACGCATTCAAAGTGTGGTGAATTGCTCCGGACGGCAATCGGGCGCGGCGCTTGTGTGACATGCGGGCCCCGCTGCGTGGCGAAAGGCTGAGACGTGGCAACAATGAGACATGAAGGCAAGACAGTCCTCGTCACGGGCGGGGCAAGCGGCATTGGCCTGGGCATCGTGGAGCGCTTTCTTGCCGACGGCGCCGCTGTCGCATCCTTCGACCTGAGGCCGACCCGGCTCGCGGCGCCGAGCGACAGGTTTCTGTCGATCGAAGGCGATGCCTGCGACGAGGCCACCGTCGACAAGGCCGTCGCCGACACGGTCAGGACCTTTGGCGCGCTCGATGTGATGGTCTGCAATGCGGGCGTGATCGGCATCGTGCCCATGGTCGAGATGGAGTTCGCCGAGTGGCGGCGCGTCGTAGAAATCAACCTGCACAGCGTGTTTCTTGGCGCCAGGGCCGCTGCCCGGCAGATGATCGCGCAAGGCAAGGGCGGCGTGATCGTCAACGCGTCGTCGGGCGCCGGTCGGCGCGGCGCACCCAATCTGGCGCATTACTGTGCTTCCAAGGCAGGCGTGATCGGGCTTACCCAGTCGCTGGCGATCGAGCTCGCGCCGCACAAGATCCGTGTCAACTGCTACACGCCTGGGCACATTCAGACCCCGTTCTGGAAGGACATTTCGGAAGGCTTTGCCCGCGTCACCGGGAAATCTCCGGAGGATATCGTCGAGGGCTTCAGGGCCAGTGTGCCGTGGGGTCGCTTCGGCACGCCGGCGGACGTTGCCGCGGCCGTGTCGTGGGTTGCGACCGACGACGCGGAATATATCAGCGGACAGGCCATAGCGATGAACGGGGCCGAACTTCCTTTCTAGCGCGGGTACGCATGCAAAGCTTCGATTTCATCATTGTCGGCGCCGGTTCCGCCGGTTGCGTTCTGGCCAATCGCCTCTCCGAGGACGGGCGCCACAGCGTCCTCTTGATTGAGGCCGGCGGCTCGGATCGCAACCCCGTCTTTTCGATCCCGCTGCTGGCGGGCGCAGCCTATTACTGGCGACCCAGCAACTGGCATTATTCGACCACGCCGCAGCCGGGCCTCGACGGGCGGTCGGTGCAATGGCCGCGCGGAAAGGTGCTGGGGGGCTGCTCCAGCATCAACGGCATGATGTACATGCGTGGCACCCGCGCCGACTACGACGTCTGGCGCCAGCTTGGCCTGTCGGGCTGGGGCTATGAAGATGTCCTGCCCTATTTCATTCGCGCCGAAGACAATCCGGAGCGTCCGGGCGATCCCTATCACGGCCAGGGTGGCCCGCTGCATGTGGAGAAGGCCAAGGCCGACAATCCGCTCTACCGCGCGTTTCTGGCGGCCGGAGCGGCGGAAGGCTTCCCACAGAACGACGATTTCAACGGTGCGCGACAGGAGGGCCTGGGCCGCTATGATTTCAACGTCAGCCAGGGGCGCCGCGTCAGCAGTTCCACGGCCTATCTGCGGCCCGCCCAGGGCCGCGCCAACCTGACAGTCTGGACGAAGACCCTCGTCACGCGGATCGTCGTCGAGCATGGCCGCGCTACCGGGCTGGACGTCATCCGCGACGGTGTCGCGTTCAAGGTGGCCGCAAAACGCGAGATCGTCCTCAGCGCTGGCGCGATCAACTCGCCGCAACTGCTGCAGCTATCCGGGATCGGCGATCCCGAGCATTTGAAGCCGCTCGGCATAGACCCGGTCCATGTGCTGCCGGAAGTCGGCCGCAACCTCCAGGACCACATGGGCGTCTATCTGAAGTATGCCGCCAGCGAACCGATAACGCTCTACTCGCTGTTCAGGCCCGACCGTGCCGCCCTGGCGCTGGCTCGGGCCTATTTCACGGGCACGGGACCGGCGACAGCCGTCCCGCTCGAGGCCGGAGGCTTTCTCAAGACGCGGGCCCAGCTGGAGGAGCCCGACATCCACATCACCTTCGTGCCCGGTCTCAACCTCGAGACGACCCGCGCCGGGCAGGGACGCCACGGATACCTCATCAGCTTCTACCAGTTGCGGCCCGAAAGCCGGGGCAGCGTCGCCATCACGAGCGCGGACCCGCGCGTGGCGCCGCTGATGGACCCGGCCTATCTCGCTGCGGAATCGGACCGTGTGGTGATGCGCGACGGCATGAAGCTCGCCTGGCGCCTCGGCAACAGCCCGTCGCTTGCCCGCTACAAGGCTACCCACATCTCGCCCGTCGAGGCAGACATGAGGAGCGACGAAACAATCGATGCGTGGGTGCGCCAGGGCGCAGGCACCACCTTCCACCCGACAGGCACCTGTCGCATGGGCAGCGATGCCGGGTCGGTGGTCGACGCGGAACTCCGCGTGCGCGGCATCAGTGGCCTGCGCGTCGCCGATGCCTCGGTCATGCCGATGATCGTCAGCGGCAACACGTCGGCCCCGACCATGATGATCGCCGAGAAGGCCTCCGACATGATTCTCGGCAAGCCGGCCCTTGCGCGGATCGGACACGCACATGCGTGACACCGGCGCGACGGACGACGTCATCCACGGAACCTGGGACGCACGGTTCGCGCCTCTGGTGGCGGCGTTCTCGGGATCCGTCGCGGACGGCACCGAACGCGGCGCCATCGCCGTTGCAGTCGATGGCAGGATGGCCGTGCATGCATGGGGCGGGCTCGCCGATCCCGAGACCGGCCGGACCTGGAACGCCGACACGCTTGCCTGTTGCTTTTCCGTCACCAAGGGCGTGCTGTCGCTTCTCGCCCACCGGTTGGTCGACACCAGACGGCTTGATCTCGACAGGGCGGTTGCGGACTACTGGCCGCAATTCGGTGTGGCGGGGAAGGCGCGGATCACCGTGCTCGATCTCTTGACGCACCGCGCGGGACTTCCCGCGATAACCGGCGCAGTCCGGCAAGGGAGCCTCTATGACTGGGAGACCATGACAGCGTTGCTGGCCGCCTCGGCGCCGGTCGTCGCGGCACGCAGCCACCCCGTCTATCACAACATGACCTATGGCCATCTCATCGGTGAGACGATGGTCAGGGCGACCGGCGCCGCCTCGCTCACAGCACTTCTGGACCAGGAGTTGACCGGGCCGCTCGGCGTGGATTTCGGTCTCGGGCTGACACAGGGACAGGCAGACCGGGCGGCGCGCCTGACGCAGGAGAGCGGGATGCATCCCATGCTCGGCATCGACCCTGCCAGCGAGGATCTGTTCCAGAAATCGATGCGGTTCTTTTCGCTGGAGGAAGACTTCAACACCCCAGCCTGGCGCGGCGCCTCGATCGGCTCGGGCAGCGGCCACGCGACCGCGCACGCACTCGCGATCCTGTTCGGCCAGCTCGTGTGGCGCGACGCTATCCTGTCGCCCGAACGGCAGCTGGCGGCGCGCACGCTTTCTGCCGAGAGCGACGACCTCGATCCGGTGATGGGCATCCCGATCCGCTATGGGCAGGGTTTCGAGCTGTCGCTTCCGCCCAAACTCGATTTCGGCCCGAATCCCGAGACGGTGGGGCACTGGGGCGCCGGCGGTTCCATCGCCTTTGCCGACCCCGCGACTGGCCTGTCGTTCGGCTATGTCACTGGCACCATGGCGTCGGGGGCGGGCTCGTCCGATCGCTCGCGCAGGCTCGTCGCAGCACTCTACGACTGCCTCTGAGGCTGCCGCGGTCCCGGCCCGTCCGGGTACCGCGGCATGCAACGCGTCAGCGAACGAGATGGCGGGCGAGCGTCGCCACGTCATCGATCTCGTCGAACCGGTCGATCAATCCGATGAAGGCTTCCCCGGTCTCTTCCATCAGTCCGGCGCGCTTCCAGCAGCGGCGGAACTTGTCGAGGTTTTCCTCCCGCGTCAGCGGCACGTCGGGATGGCCGTAGACCTGTTCGAGCACGACCGAGTGCTTCGCACCCGACTTGAGAACGATGTCCACCGACTGCGGGACCATGGTGTTGGGGTTCGTGCTGTCGTTCTGGACCACGGTGACGCGCGCGGCATAGGCATGCGTCTTCTCGTTGCGCAGCATGTCTGACCCGATGAAGTGCTCGACGTCGACCTTGCCGTGATTGAGATAGGTTCCGACGACGAAGGGCAGGCAGAGCTTGGCGTAATTCGGCTGCGGATCGGGCATGTCGGGCCGGCCCACGAGCCGCTTGACCAGGGACGGGACCGTGCTCGTGATCGAGGCGATATCGTCTGGCGCAAAGCCGTGCGCCTTCATGAGGCGACCGACGCCGTCGACCGCGCCATGCGTCAGGCGGCCGGTCGGAAACGGCTTGTGCGACATCAGCTCCATCTGGAAATGCGCCTTCAGCTCATCGATGCCATGCGCGACATCGAAGTCGTCGCCTTCATACAGGCGCAGATAGCCATACTGTCCGGTAAAGACGTCGCTTGGGCCGAGCAGGCCTTCCGACGACAGATCACAGGAGGTGAGCGCGGCACGTGAGTTGAAGCCGACCTGCATGCCGAGCAGCGGCGACCCCTCGACATGCGACTGCATGGTGCCGCTGGTCTGGCTGTACTGGTTGCCAAAGGTGCGGGCCAGAGTCTCGGCATCGAAGCCCTCAAGCTTTCCGATCGCAGCCGCCGCGCCAAAGCCGCCGGCAGCGGCGGGGCGGAAGAAGCGGATGGGACCGTTGGCGGCCTTGCCGAGAAACACGGAAATGTCGACGCCGAGCACGGCAGCGGTCAGGAAATCCTTGCCGGAAACAGGCCGGCCAGCCGCGGAGCGGCGTTCGGCATGCGCAAAGAGCGCCGACAAGATCGTCGCCATGGGATGCAGCACGGCATCCTCGTTGACGCAGTCGAACTCGAGGCTGTGGATCTGGTAGCCATTCACGAAGGCGGCGGCGCCGGCGGGAAGGCGTTCGCCGCTCACCCAGACCGTCGCTTCCTCACCTGTGCCCCAGCCCGAAGCGACCTTGATGATCTTGTCGACCCGGAATCCGGCGCAGCCGGCAACGCCGACGCCGAACGTATCCAGCAGGAAGGTCTTGGCCTTGTCGACGGCATTGGCGCCGAGATCGTCAAACCCGGTGTTGACGACGCGCTGGACGAGCCATGGAACGGGATTCTCTTGCATGGAAGGCATGACCTTTTCGATTTCAGGCAGACGGCATGTCGCGCCAACTGCGCGGCGCTTGTCGGGGAACGCTGACGATCGCGTCGTCGAAGGGAGGCAGCGCATAGCCGAAAGGCTGCGGGCGCGCGTGATAGCCGCTGACCGCTTCGATCACGGCGAGCACGGGAAGGCTGGTGTAGTAGCCGGCATAGGCCGCCGCAACAAAGCGTTCGAATGCGTCCTTGTGACCCGCTTCGAGCAGCCGAACCTCGACGTCGCGCTGCCAGGGAACCAGCGTGTGAAAGTCGGGCGGGAGCAGCGCAAGGACATCACGCAGGTTAGCCGCGTATTCCTCGCGCGCAACGATCCAGGCTCCGAGCCCGACCGCCGACGCGGCCGGGAACCCCTCGCCTCCCGGCAGAAGCGTGTCAGCAAGGGCGTCGATCGTCAGCAGTTCGGACGTCGAGAGTGTCATGAGCCTGTACCCTGTTGAACGGCTGGGGTCATTCCGCGGCCTCGGTTGCGCGTGCCGGCGTCCATCCGTCATGCCCCCGAGCAGATGTGGTCCCGCGCGCGCGGCGTGACGCTATGATGCGATCCGCGGTCCGCAGCGCGATTGCCTGGATCGTGGGCGTCGGATTGAGGGCCGCCGCAGTGACGAACACGCTTCCGTCGATGATGAAGAGGTTGTCGCATTCATGGGCCTGGCAGTCCGCGTTAACCACCGAGCGGTCAGGGTCTGTCCCCATGCAGGCCGTTCCGAGGAGGTGGAAGCCGGTATAGGGCAGGATGGTCTGGGCGCGTGTCTTGATGGCGCCGGCCTCGGTGAAAGCCTCGGTTGCGCGCGCTATGCCATGGTCGATCATGCGCCTGGTATTGTCCGAAACGCGGTAGTGGAAGCGCGGTGCGGGTATGCCGCTCGAATCCTTCAGGTCGGGGTCGAGGTCGATGCGGTTCGTCTCTTCCGGCAGATCCTCGGTCGTGACCGTCAGGCTCGCGGTCCGCCCGAAGGCGGCGAGGAACTCGGCGTGATGGCCGCTGCCCCAGGCCATGCGGGGCAGATAGCCGCCGAGCACCATGGTGAGCGGCGTCTCGCTGCGCAGCAGTTGCATCTGATAGCCGCGCACGAAATCATTGTCGGGGCGGGTCTCGTAGAATTCCTGGCACAGGATGCTGCAGCCGAACGCGCCCGCGTAGTTTTCCATCGCTTCGGGGAAGACGGCCGAAACCAGGCCGGTCGGGTGGTGCATCAGGCGCTTGCCGACGAGGCCGGAGCCATTCGCGAGGCCGTTCTGGTGCCTGGCCGACTGGGACAGGAGCATGAGGCGCGGCGTGCCGCAGCCATTTGCCGCCATGATGACGGTGCCGGCATTGATCTGCCGGGCAATGCCGTTCTCGTCGAAATAGGCAGCGCCGGTCGCCCGGCCATCGGCACCGGTGGTGATCTCGAAGACGCGCGCGCCCGTGATCAGCTTCACGCCGGCGGCGATGGCCAGCGGCCAGTAGGTGATGTCGGCGCTGGCACGCGACAGCCGCGGGCAGCCCATGTCGCAGGGACCGCAGTGATTGCAGGCGCCGCGGCCGCGGTAGGTCTGGCTGGTGATCGCGACGTCAGACACCCACCAGTGCCAGCCCAGCCGATCGAAGGCCTTGGCCATGCGTTCTCCGCCCTTGCCCAGCGGCAAGGGTGGCATCGGGCGACGCGCGCGTGGCGGATTGCCGGGATCGCCGGCCAGGCCGGAAACACCCATGATCTCGTCGTTGATGTCGTAGTAGCGCTCGAGGTCGAAATAGTCGAAGGGCCAGTCTTCCGCGACGCCGTCGAGCGAGCGGACCTTGAAGTCCGACGGCCGGAAGCGGGGGAATTGCGCGCCCCATTTCATGGTGCTGCCACCGACGCCGTTCCACATCACCGGCTTGATCGGCGTATCGGCATCGTTGACGGGATAGTCTTCCGGGTTGTTGCGGAAATTGGGCGACCAGTGATCGGCGCCGTTGCGCACGATCTCCCAGTCCTCGGAGATCTGGGCCGAGGATGTCTGGTCGCGCCAGAAACCCTGCTCCAGACAGGTCACCGAAATGCCAGCGGCGGCCAGGCGCCAGGCCGCGGCCGCGCCGCTGGCCCCCGCGCCGATGATGAGAACGCTGTCCGACGTATCATCCATAGACAACCTCCGGCTCAGCCTGATGCGTGGGCTGGATATCCACCGTCTCCTGCGCACGCCAGCACCGCACCGGGCGTCCGGTCACGTCCGGAGCCAGTTTCTGCGGTTCGTTGCGGCACCGCTCGAGCCGATACTGGCAGCGGCTGTAGAGATAACATCCGACCGGCAGGTCGATCGGGCTCGGTATCTCGCCAGCCAGCGTGTCCTTGTTCACCCTGTCGACCCGGCGGTTGCTGGTGTCGTCGGACAAATGCGAGGCGATGAGGGCCCTTGTGTAGGGATGGCGTGGTGCCTCGAAGACGTCGCTTGTTCGGCCTATTTCGACGATCTGGCTGAGATACATGACGACCACCCGGTCGCAGACTTCGCTCACCGTCGTCAGGTCATGCGAGATGAACAGGAAGGACAGTCCGAGCTCACGCTGCAGGCGGCGCAGGAGCGCGATGAGGCTGGCGCGGGCGGAAGGCGCGAGAACGGATGTCGGCTCGTCAAGGATGACGAATTGCGGATTGGTCGCCATGGACCGGGCGATGTTGACGCGCTGCAGGGCGCTGGCGCCGAGATCGCGCGGGCGCTTGTCCAGCATCGACTCGTCGAGATCGACCAGCGCCATCAATTCCCTGACCCGTTCGCGCTTCTGCGCACGATCCATGGACGTGTGCACGTCGAGCGGCTCGGTCAGGATCTTGGCAACCGTCCAGCGCAGATCGACGCTGTCATATGGGTCCTGGAGCACGATCTGCATCTGCGACCGCAACTCCTTGAGGCCCGGCTTGCCCAGCGTGTGGACGTCGCGCCCCTTGAAGGTGACGGTGCCGGCGTCGATATCAAACAGGCGAATGATGGAACGGCCGACGGTCGACTTGCCCGACCCGCTCTCCCCCACCAGTCCGAGTGTCTCGCCCGGCTGGATCGTCAGGTCGAAATCCGTGACGGCATGGACCTTCTTGGTGGTGTTGGCGATCGGGAAGTGCTTCGTGAGACCGGACACCGACAGCAGAGGCGCCTTGCCGGCATCGACCGGCGCGTGGCTGTCGACGGCAACCGGTGTCGCGCTCTTGCCGCGACGGCGCGAGAAGTAGCTGCGCGTGTCGTCCTGGTCAACGATGCGGCCCTTGTCCAGAACCACGACCCGATCGCAATAGTTGGCGATGATGCCGTCTTCCTGCGTGACCAGCAGAACGGATGAATGCGTGCGCTGCACCGTTTCCCAGAGCTGGTCGAGAAACTGCGCCTGGATCGTGACATCGAGACCGCTCGTCGGTTCATCCGCGATGAGAAGCTTCGGCATCGACGACAGCGCCATGGCGATCAGCACGCGCTGCGCCATGCCGCCGGACAATTCGTGGGCGAAGGAATCAAGGCGTCGCTCAGGGTCGTTGATGCCGACCAGGCGCAGCATCTCCAGGGCACGTTCACGCGCATCGGCGGCCGACCCGGTGTTGTGCGCCTGCCATGCCGCGCCGATCTGTCGCCCCACCCGCAGCATGGGATGGAGCGCCGAGCGGGGGTTCTGGACGATCAGGCCGATGTTGCCGCCGCGGGTGGCGCGCAGCTCCTTCGGGTCCATCGCCAGCAGGTTCCTGCCTTCCAGCTCGACCGTTCCGCCCACGATCGTGCCCGGGGGCTTGACCAGGCCGAGGAGCGCATAGGCCGCGGTCGACTTGCCGCTGCCGCTGTCGCCAAGAAGACCGACGATCTCGCCACGCCGCACTTCGAGGTCGAGCCCATCGAGCGCGCGATACCCGTCAAAGTCGACCGTCAGTCCACGGACTGAAAGCAGCGGCTCGACGGACGGTGGCGCTCCCACTTCGGCTCTCATTGGTGCTTCCCTTTGCAGCGACGCTGCAAGCCGCGCCGAACACAACGAACGCGCGGCTTGCGCCGCACTGAATTCGTATTCACGCCGGAATGGAGCCGGCTTGTCAACCAATTTCAAAGCGGAACGTGGAAGATTTTGCACCTAAACCACCCTCCTCCGCAAGACAGCACCCCATAAAGTAGCTTGACACCAAAAAGTTCGTCCATCACGATGCATCCGTATGCAAACAATGAGAAGGGGAACTTTCATGCGCATGTGGTTACGAAAACATAGCTTCAGAAACCTGACGGCGGGCGGCAGCACGCTAGCGCTCGTGGCTGGCGCGCTGGCCGGCTCCCTCACCACGGTCTCGGTCGGTCAGGCCCAGGAACAGAACCTGCTCTTCCTCGCTGAGGACGTGCCGTCCGGACTGGACATTGACGGTCCGTCCATTGCCATTCCGACGACGCAGCTCGGCATGGTCCAGTTGCTCGAGCCGCTTATCTCCTATGAGAATGCCCCCGAGCCGAACGAGGACGGGGTAAACGTTCCCGACTTCACCAAGCCTGTCGGCCGACTGCTCGAGAGCTGGAGCTACGATCCCGAAAAGATCACCTGGACACTCAAGCTCCGCAAAGGCGTGAAGAGCTGCGCCGGCAATGAATTCACCGCCGACGACATCATGTACACCTACCAGCGCGCCCTGAACGTCGGCGGCGCCGTACCGAATTCGTGGTTCCTGCTGAACATGGCCGGCGTCAAGGGCTTTACCGCCGATGTCTTCAGCGCCGATGCCGAGGTCGCAGCCAAGGCCAAGGTGCTCGGCGACGGCGTGCGCAAGATCGACGACTACACGGTCGAGGTCGAGCAGGTCGAGCCCAACCCGCTGTTCCTCGTGAACATCGCCGTGACGATCTCGCAGGGCATCCTCGATTCCAAGGAGATGAAGGCGAATGCGACCGCCGAGGACCCCTACAGCTACGACTACGCCAACAACGTGAACCTGCCGTCCTTCGGACCCTACTGCATCGAGAACTGGGTCAAGAACTCGGAAATCCGCTTCAAGGCGAACCCGAACTACTATCGCGGCAAGGCTCCTATCGACGTCGCGATCATCAAGAAGGTCCCGCAGGGCGGCAACCGCATCAGCATCCTGCGTTCCGGCCAGGCTCAGCTCATCCAGGGCATGACGCCGAACCAGTATGATAGCATTCGTGCGATGCCGGGCCTGAAGGCCAGCGGCTATGTCGGCAACGAAGGCCTGTTCATGGTCATGAACTTCAAGACGCCGCCCTTCGACAACATCAAGCTGCGCCAGGCGATCGCCTATGCCGTACCCTATGATCGGGTCATCAGCACCGGCTATGGCGGTCAGGCCAAGCAGTGGGAAAGCGTCGTACCGTCGACCTATCCGAGCTTCGTCAAGAACGACCCGCCCTACTCCTACGACCCGGAGAAGGCAAAGGCGCTTCTGGCCGAGGCAGGGTACCCGGAAGGCAAGGGCCTCGAGGCTTTCGCCGACCAGTTCAAGCTCACCTATGTGAGCGAGAAGGAGACGACGCTCGGCCCCGTGGTCAACCAGATCCGCTCGGCTCTTACCGAGCTCGGCATTCCGGTGACGCTCGATCCGATCCCGCAGGCCCAGTATGGCGATCGCCAGATCGTCAAGAAAGATCTCGCCTTCGCAGTCAACGACCAGGAAAAGCCGATCGGCGTCGACACCGGCTATGCGATGCAGCTGTTCTTCGTGTCGAAGGCGGCCGGCGGCATCAACAACATGATGAACTACGACAATCCCGATCTCGACAAGATGTGGGCCTCGGCCCGCGTCGAGCCGGACAAGGCAAAGCGCGACGCCACGCTTGCTGAGATGCAGAAGATCCTCATGCGGGACGTCGCATGGCTGCCGGTCGTCGAGTTCAAGACCCAGTGGGCGCACAGCGAGAAGCTGAAGGGCCTCACCTGGAACCCCGGCAACTCCCTGCTGATCTACGAACTCCACTACTGACATGACAAGGGCGCTCCCGCTTCGCGGGGGCGCCTTTTGCGGCGGGACAGTCCATGCTTAGACGCTTCCTCATCCGACGTTTGCTGACCGGCTCGATCCAGATGCTCGGCTTGACGCTGGCAGTCTTCTTCCTGGTGCGTCTGCTTCCGGCGGATCCTGTCTCGCGGCTGGTGGGCATGAATGCCTCCCCGGAAGCCTATGCCCAGGCGCAGCGCAGCCTTGGCCTCGACAAGCCCGTCTTCGCGCAGTTGATGGAATATCTCGGCTTCGGTGAGGGCCCTGGACTCCTGCAGGCCAATCTTGGCGTGTCATGGGTCACCAATTCGCCGGTGCTTGTCGAGATCGGCGCCTCCCTGCCGATCACGCTCGAACTTCTCACCTACAGTTTTCTCGTGACCCTCCTGATTGCGGTGCCCGTCGGCGTCATCAGCGCGCGCAGCCCCGGCAAGCTGGTGGACAAGTTCGTGTTCGCCTATGGCCTGTTCGGTGGCTCGCAACCTGAATTCTGGTGGGGCCTGCTGTTCGTCCTGGTGTTCTTCTCGACGCTGGGCATCGCGCCGGCACCGCTCGGCATGATCGACCCGATGATGATGGCGCCGCCGCGCGTCACGGGCTTCTACACGCTGGACGCCGTGATCGCGGGCGACTTCGCATCCCTCGTCGACATCTTCCACCACCTGATGCTGCCGATCCTGACGATGGTCTTCGTGCTGTCCGGGCCGGTGATCAAGATGGTGCGCCAGAGCATGATCCGGGCCCAGGCGTCGGACTTCGTCCTCTATGCCAATGCCGCCGGTCTGCGCCACTCGACCGTGACCAACTACGCCATGCGCGCCGCGATGGCGCCGACCATTACGCTTGTCGGCATCCTCTATGGCGTGATGCTCGGCGGAGCGGTGCTGGTGGAGAGCGTGTTTTCGCTGGGCGGGATCGGCCAGTACGCCGTGCGTTCGGTCCTGTCCTTCGACTACCCCTCCATCCAGGGCATCGTGCTCGTCATCACCGCGATCTCGCTGCTGATCTATCTCCTGCTCGACATCCTCTATGCCTTCATCGATCCCCGCGTGGTGTATGAATGACCCAGATCCCGCCCATTCCGCAGGCGCTGCCAGCCGTTGCCCGCGGCAAGAGCAAGCGCGTCGCGATGCCCTGGCTGCTCGGTTTCGCGCTGTGCTTTGCGGGCGGCGCTCTCTTCATGGCGGCGTTCGGCGAATATGTGGTGCCGTTCGACCCCGTCGACAGTTCCTTCATGCCCAACATGCCGCCGCCGGCGCTGGGCGACGTGCCCTCCCTGCTGCTCGGCATGCTGACCGGATCGGTGACCGAGAACATTCACTGGTTCGGAACCGATTCATCCGGCTTCGACGTCTTCTCCCGCGTGCTGTGCGCACCGCGCATCGATCTGTCGATCGCACTCGCCGCCAATACGCTGGCCATGGCGATCGGCATTCCCTTCGGTCTGGTCGCCGGCTATTTCCGTAATCCGCTTACGGAATTCATGATGCGCGTCTCCGACGTGCTTCAGTCGTTTCCGGTGTTCATCTCGGCGATGATCCTCGTGGCGCTGGGCGGGCAGTCCATCATCAATGTCATCCTGGCGCTGTCGCTTCTCTATGCGCCGATCTACGTGCGCCTCACCCGCACCGAGGTGCTGGCGCAGAAGAGCCGCGGCATGGTCGAGGCGTCGCGCGCCATCGGCCAGAGCGAGATGATGATCGCCATCAAGCACATCCTGCCGAATTCCCTGGGCCCGGCACTGGTGCAGAGTTCGGTGACGATCGGTTTCGCGATCCTGCTTACGGCGGGCCTGTCCTTTGTCGGCGCCGGTGTCAGGCCGCCGAGCCCGGAATGGGGCCTGATGATCTCGACCGGCGCAAACGACATCGTGCTCGGCCAGTGGTGGACGTCGGTCTTCCCTGGCATCGCAATCTCGCTGACCGTGTTCAGCTTTGCCGTGATCGGCGATGCGCTGGAACGTCGCTACAACCGGTAGACCGGGCAGCCCGGGCAAGGGCCGCCCAGATCGTTGGAAACAAGGAAGAAGTCATGCGTATCATCGTTCTGTTCAATCTCCGCCCGGATGTCGCCGTTGCCGACTACGAGGAATGGGCGGTGAAGACGGACATCCCGATCGTGAACGACCTGAGGTCCGTAAAGAGCTTTACCGTCCACAAGATGGACAGCGTGCTCGGCTCCGATGCGGCGCCGCCCTATCAGTACATCGAGGTCGTCGACGTCGCCGACGAGGCTCTGTTCGGCACCGAAGTCGCTGCGGAAACGATGCAGCGGGTTGCGGCCGAGTTCCAGAAGCTGGCCGACAACCCCATCTTCATCAAGACCTCGCAGCTCGGCGCATAGGGATGGGGCGCGGTTTGCTGACAGGCAAGGTTGCCCTGATCACCGGCGCCGGTCGTCAGGCAGGGCTCGGCCAGGCTATCGCCGAGCGGCTTGCCTTCGATGGGGCGTCCATCATGCTGCACGACCGCGGCGCGATCGCCGGCGATATCGCACCGGGACATGGAGTGGGCACGATTTCCGACCTGGAGCGCGTCGCCCAGGACATGCGCGACGGTGGCGCGGATGTGGCGACTGTCACGGGCGACCTCTTGGACGAGACCGCGATCAGGGACATCGTCACGGCAACGGTCGAGCGGTTCGGGCGGCTCGACATCCTCATCAACAATGCCGGCATCGGCTACCTCTTCGGACCGCTCGTCGACATTTCGGCGGAGCATCTCGATGCCGTGCTGGGCGTCAATCTGCGCGCGCCGGTTCTTGCGACCAAATACGCGGCGCGCCAGATGATCGCGCAGGGCGATGGCGGCCGGATCGTCAACATCGCATCGCAGGCTGGCAAGTCGGGCTTCGCCTATGCGACCGCATACACAGCATCCAAGCATGGCGTCATCGGCCTGACCCGCAGTGCCGCGATCGAACTGGGCGAGCACGGCATCACCGTCAATGCGATCTGTCCGAACCACGTGACGACCGGTCTCGGCAGCTGGCAGAACGACTTCATGTCGAAGGCGCGCGGCCAGTCCGTCGACGACTATCTTGCCGACATGCGCGCACGAATCCCGCTTGGGCGCACGGGCACGCCGCAGGACATGGCGGAAGCCGTGGCATTCCTGTGTTCGCCAGCCGCATCCTACATCACGGCCGAGGCGATGAATGTTTCCGGCGGGGAGGAGTATCACTGATGAGCGGTATCGTAAGAACCGAGACTGAATTCGAGATGGAGGTTCCCGTCATCGTGGTGGGAGCCGGGGCTTCCGGCCTGACGGCAGCGCTCGCCGCCCGCGATTGCGGTGCCGACGTTCTGCTCCTGGAGCGCGACCTCGTGCCGCGCGGGAGCACGAGCATGTCGCAGGGCTATGTCTGCGCTGCAGGCACGCGGCTGCAACGCGAGGCGGGCATCGAGGACGACCCGGAACGCTTCTATGTCGACATCATGGACCGCACCAAGAACACGGCCGACCCCCAGGTTGCGCGCGCCGTCGCCACGCATGCCGGCGAGACCGTGGACTGGCTGGTGGAGAAATTCGACATCCCGTTCCGGCTGAACCTGCCCTGGGCGGGCTTCTTCGGCCATTCGGTAAACCGCATGCACGGCATGCCGTCGCGAACCGGCGAGGAACTTCACGGCGCGCTGATCAGCGCCGCCGATCGGGTTGGCGTCGACACCATCGCAGGCGCCCATGTCGATACCGTCTATGCGGACGACACGGGCCGCGTGCGCGGCGTGAGCTTCAAGCGGCCCGATGGCACGGAGGAACGCGTCGGCTGTTCGGCGCTCATCCTCGCCACATGCGGTTTCGGCGCCAACCTCGAGATGGTGCGCAAGTTCATCCCGTCCTTCGGCAACGCGCCCTACTACAAATATCACGGCCACGAGGGCAATGAGGGCGAGGGCATCGCCTGGGGCATGGACCTGGGCGGGGCAGTCGGCAACATGGACGCCTTCCAGGGCTACGGCGCGCTCGCCGAGAAATACGGCATCATCGTCAACTACGACATGGTGATGAAGGGCGGAATCGCCGTCAACCTGCTGGGCGAACGCTTTTCCAACGAGATCGAGGACATTTCTGGCCAGGCCATCAACGTGCTTCAGCAGCCCGGTGGACAATCCTGGATTATCTTCGATGACGAGCGGCGCAAACTCGTCGAGAATTTTCCGGAGTTCCGCGATCTGGCCTCTCTCGGCGCGGTTCGATCCGCATCGTCGGCCGAAGAGCTCGCACAGGCGATCAACGTGCCGGCCGACGCACTCGCCAGGACGCTCGACTCAGTGGAGCGCATGGTCCGGGGCGAGATCAGGTGCCCGTTTGGGCGTGTTTTCGATGGCGTTCGGCCGCTGGCAGCGCCCTATCATGCGATCAGTTCGACCGGGGCGCTTTTCCATACGCAGGGCGGCCTTCAGGTCGATGGCGATGCGCAGGTCGTCAGGCCCGATGGGACAAAACTACCGAACCTGTTTGCCGGAGGCGGCGCTGCGCGCAGCATTTCGGGAGCCGGCCCGTCCGGATACCTGCCGGCGGCGGGGCTCTGCACGGCCGTGACCCTTGGTCGACTGGCCGGGATGTCCGCGGCGGCGCTGGCCCGACCGGCCAACTGACCAGACCATTGCCTCCAAGGGACATCTGACATGGCCGACTTCAAGGACCGCATCATCATCGTCACCGGCGCAGCGAGCGGGCTTGGCGCTGCGACGGCCGATCTTCTCGTGAAAAGAGGAGCGACGGTCATCGGGATCGACCGCTCGCCGGTTGATGGGGAGACTGGCCTTGCGAAGTCGTTTTCCGCTGATGTCACCGACCTTGGTCGCCTGCAATCCATCGCCGAAGAGGTGCGCTCCAGCCATGGCCACGCCGACGGAATTGCCACCTTTGCGGGCATCGAGGCGATGGGTGGTCTGGAAGCGGTTGAGGTGGATACCTGGCGGCGCGTGCTGGACGTCAACGTGATCGGCTCCGCCAATACGGTCCGCGCGTTCCTCCCCGATCTCGAAGCGTCCGGTCACGGGTCGGTCGTGCTGTGCTCGTCGCAGCTGTCTCTGTCAGGCGGGCGGGAGTGCATTGCATATTCCGCATCCAAGGGGGCGATCAATTCGATGTGCCGTAGCCTCGCGATCGATCTTGCTTCGCGCGGCATACGGGTCAATGCCGTGGCTCCGGGCGCCACGGAAACGCCGATGATGGAACGGGCCTTTGCTTCGGCAACGCCGGATGTGCGCGACATGGCGCGCCTGCGCCATGCGATGGGTCGCTTTGGCCAGCCACATGAGACGGCGGCAGCGGCCGCTTTCCTTCTCGGCGATGAGGCGAGCTTCATCACCGGCGCTGTACTGCCTGTGGACGGGGGCTGGACTGCGGCTTGATCTGCGCGCGAGTCTCGCGTTTCTTGCACGTCCAAGTCATCGCGCGTTCGGCGAATCGAACTATTTTCTGCCAGGAGGGCCGACTAAGGCGGAAACGCCGGTCGAACGCATATTCGCAATCTATAACGAGATCAAATCTGCATGCCTATGCAGAGAAGATCGTCGCTTGTGCAACACTGCCGGCCGCATCCAAAATATAAGCAATTAGTGTAGGATGCCTTCATCCGACATTGCGCTCTAGACGCCAAGAGACTAGTTTTTTGATGCAGCTTTGCATGCGGCTGCGATGGGAGGCAGATCATGAGAAGAGGTTCATTCAAAACGACCTCTTTCGACGTCGCGGCGCTCGCGGGCGTTTCGCAATCAGCCGTGTCGCGTGCGTTCACGCCTGGCGCCAGCATCGCCGAGGAAACCCGCACCAAGGTCCTCGACGCAGCGCGCAAGCTCAATTACGTGCCGAACTTCATTGCGAGCAGCTTGACGACGCACCGCTCGAACATCGTCGCCGTCATTCTCGGAAATCTCGACAATCCATTCTACCTGCATGTGCTGAAGCGGTTCAGCAAGGAACTGCAGAAGCACAACCGGCAGATCCTGACCTTCATACTGGGCGAGGATCTCGCGACCGACGACGCGATCATGAAGGTGCTGCAGTATCAGGTCGATGCCGTGGTCCTGACGGCCGCGGCCTTGTCGACGCGCACGATCAGCCTGTGCCATGACCGTGGCATCCCCGTCGTCCTGTTCAATCGCTACATCCCGAACAGTGGCGCCTTCGGCGTGCGCTGCGACAACGCGGCCGGCGGGCAGCTGATCGCGGACGCGTTCGTGCGGGCGGGAGCGCGCAGCTTCCTGATGATCACCGGCGATCCCAACGGCACGACCAGCCAAGATCGGGTGCGGGGCTTTGTAGAGCGCCTTCTCGAGGCCGGCATCAGCCGCAGCGACATCCTCGAGTACCAGGGAGGGTCGTCGTATGAGGGCGCCCGCCTGGCGATCGAGCGCTTGATGGACGACGGCAAGAAGGTGCCGGACGCCGTCTTCGGCATCAACGACATCATGGCGATGGGCGCTCTGGATGTGCTGAAGCTCAAATATGGTCTGCGCGTACCGGATGACGTGATGGTTGCCGGTTTCGACGACATTCCCGAAGGTGCGCGCCTGCCCTACCGTCTCACCACGGTCCGCCAGCCGATCCGCCGCATGGTCGCGGCCACGATCGAACTCCTCCACTTCGACGATCCGACGCGGCCGATCGACCTCGCGGCCGACAAGCCGATTGCCGGTGAGATGATCTGGCGCGACACGATACCGGGCGAGATGCCGGAATACGCGCGGCGGTCGGCCGATGTGCCAGCCACCTCATAGGTACATTCCGAGCTGTTGCATACGGCTGCATAGACAGCTTTCGCAGAGGTTGGGTGACGCTTGGCTGATCAGGCCACCCCGCTGCTGATGCCGCGCTGAATCGGCATCAGCACCGGCTGATTCGGCTCTTTTGTTCCGAAACATGCACCATCTTTCCCGCAAACCAGATCGATTCCGCGACGGCACGGTGGATCCGCGCGGACGATAGCAGTTGAATGCGCATGCAAATGCAGTATATTGGTCGGTAGCCGGCGGAGCGCGACGAGGATCCGGGTCTTTCCGGCTGATTGCCGCCATCGGTTGGCGGATCGTAGAATCGATGGATGGGATCGCCCGTGAACGACAAGCCTCCGGCGACGGCACGAACGCTGTACGAAAAGGTGTGGGATGGCCACGTCATCAAGACGTATGACGACGGCAGTGCGCTCCTCTACGTCGACCGGCATTTCGTGCAGGAAGTGTCCAGTCCGCAGGCCTTCGCGGGCATCACGGATCGCGGCATTTCCGTGCGCCGCGTCGACGCCCATCTGGCGGTCGCCGATCATGCCGTACCCACCACGCACCGCCAGGAAACGCTGAAGGATGGTCTCGCCTCGAGGCAGGTCGCCAGGCTGGTGGCCAACGCCGAGCGCTTCGGCATCCCTTACATTCCCATGCGGGACCGCCGCCATGGGATCGTGCACGTCATCGGCCCGGAAATGGGCTTCACCCTGCCCGGAGTGACATTGGTCTGCGGCGACAGCCACACCTGCACGCATGGCGCGTTCGGCGCGATCGCTTTCGGCATCGGTGCCAGCGAGTGCGAGTGCGTGTTCGCGACCCAGTCGCTCAGGCAGCGCAAGCAGAAAACGCTCGGCGTCAGGCTGGAGGGAAAGCGCCCGGCGGGCGTGGAGGTGAAGGACCTGATCCTGGCCGTGATCTCGACGATCGGCGTTGGCGGCGGCGTTGGCTACGCGATCGAATATCTGGGCTCGGCGGTTGACGACATGACGATGGAGCAGCGCATGACGCTGTGCAACATGTCGATCGAAGCCGGAAGCCGCGTCGGCATGGTTGCGCCGGACGAGAAGACCTTCGCGTTCCTGCGTGATCGTCCGCTGGCTCCCAAGGGCGCGGAATGGGAGGCGGCCTTGTCCTACTGGCGCACGCTTCCCAGCGATGCGGGCGCCGTCTACGACCGCGAGGTCGTGATCGACGTCGAGAGGATGGCGCCCTACATATCCTGGGGCACCACTCCGGAGGAGTCCGCGCCAATTACAGGCAGCGTGCCCGACCCCGCATCCGAACCCGATCCCAAGAAGCGCGCCAGCATGCAGCGTGCGCTGGCCTACATGGACCTCGCCCCGGGCAAGAAGTTCTCCGACATCGCGGTCGACAGGGTTTTCATCGGATCCTGCACCAATGGCCGCATCGAGGATCTGCGGCTTGCCGCTTCAGTGGTGGCCGGCAAGAAGGTGGCCGCCAACATTCACGCGATCGTCGTACCGGGCTCGGCGGCGGTCCACGACCAGGCCGAAGCCGAAGGTCTCGACCAGGTGTTTCTCGCGGCAGGCTTCGAGTGGCGCGATGCCGGCTGTTCGATGTGCGTGGGAATGAATGACGACCGTCTGCAGGAAGGCGAGCGCTGCGCGTCGACCTCGAACCGCAATTTCGAAGGTCGCCAGGGCAAGGGCGGGCGGACACATCTGATGAGCCCGTCCATGGCTGCTGCCGCCGCCCTCACGGGACGGCTGACCGACGTGCGCGCTCTGGGAACCGCGACGTGACTCCGTTCCGATCGATCACCAGCCTGGCTGCGGTTCTCGACGAAGATGACATCGACACCGACATCATCTTTCCCGCGCGGTTCCTGCTCCTGCCCAACAAGGTCGGCCTGGGCAAGCATGCGTTCCACGAGCGCCGGCAGGCACTGCCCGGCAAAGACCCCTTCATTCTTGACCGCCCGCCCTACGACAAGGCGGAAATCCTGATCGCGAGCCGCAATTTCGGAACCGGTTCCAGCAGGGAGCAGGCCGTCTGGGCGCTCGCCGACTTCGGCATCCGATGCGTGATTGCCGCGAGCTTCGGCGAGATCTTCTATGGCAACTGCTTCAAGAACGGCGTGCTGGCCATCGTGAAGACCGGCGACGACTTTGCCGCGCTCCAGGCGGCGGGCAAGGCCGGTGCGGAAATCACGGTCGATCTTGTTGCGCAGACCATTTCCACTGCCGAGGGCCTGAGGCAGACATTCGAGGTCGATGCGTTCCGGCGCGAATCCCTCCTCGAGGGGCTGGACGAGATCGGCTCGATCCTTGCGCGCGACATCGATGACGTCAGGGCGTTCGAGGAGCGCCAGCGCCTTATTGCGCCATGGCTTTATCTGGACCGTGCCGAACTCTCGTTCTTCGACGACCTCGACCCGGAAAATGCGCTTGAGCCGTCTGAAAGGCTCATCGAGAGGAAATCCTGACATGGCCAAAGCCAACCTTCGAACGGCACTCGAGTCAGGCTCATTCGTCCTCGCGCCGGGCATTCACGACATGATCGCCGCAGCCGTGTTCAACACCTTCGATTTCGACTTCGCCTATGCGTCCGGCTACTGGATGGGAGCGTCGGCCTATGGCCTGCCGGACGCCGGCATTGCCACCTACACGCAGATGGTCGATCGCGTGCGGACGCTGTGCACCATGGTGGAAGCCGGCGTCATCGCCGATGCCGATACCGGCTATGGCGGACTTCTCAACGTGCATCACACCGTGCGCGGCTACGAGGATGCGGGCGTTGTCGCCATCCAGATCGAGGACCAGGAATTCCCGAAGAAATGCGGCCACACCCCCTTCAAGCGGGTGGTGCCAACAATCGACATGGTCGAAAAGATCAAGGTCGCCTGCGACGCGCGCCGCAACCCGGACATGCTGGTCATCGCGCGTACCGATGCGCGCCAGACCGATGGCTTCGAAGGCGCGCTGAAGCGCATGCAGGCCTATGGCGAGGCAGGCGCCGACATACTCTTCGTGGAAGCGCTCGAGAGCGAAGCGGAAATGCGCGAGGCCTGCCGGCGGCTGACAAAGCCGACGATGGCAAACATGGCTGACGGTGGCCTGACGCCAATTCGATCGGCAAAGGAACTGTCCGAGATAGGCTACAGCATGGCGATCTATCCGGCCACGACAGGGCTCGCGGCAGCGCAGGGCGTCGCCAATGCCCTGAACGTCTTGAGAAGCGAGGGCACGTCGTCGTCGCCAAACCTGCCGCTTTTCCAGTTTTCCGAGTTCAACAAGCTGATCGGATTTCCGGAAGTATGGGAGTTCGAGCGCAAGTGGGCGCGGCCCGACATCAAGCCCGCTGAGTGAACAGGCTGTCGTGGCGGCCAGGCGCGGTCGTCGCAGGCGGTTCGCGTCGGTAGCGCCTGCCTCAGGCCTGACGTTCCTCGCCCCGATCCGGTAGACATTCGATAGTGAACACAATGCGAGAGCAGCGGTCATGAACCCCTTCGTCTTCAACACCACCCGTTCGATCGCCTTCGGGACGGGGATATCGGCTGACCTTGCCGGCCGCGCGGGAAAGCTGCTGGGAAATTCGGTGCTCGTCGTGACCGATCCGGGCATCCGCCGCCTCGGCCTCGCGGATCCGGCACTCGCCTCGTTGCAACAGGTGGGAATTTCCGTGACCGTGTTCGACGCGGTGGAGGCCGATCCCTCGCGCGAGACGCTGCTCGCAGCCGTGGAAGCGGGACGGACAGCAGGCGTGACGGGTGTCGTCGGCTTCGGCGGCGGCTCGTCGCTGGACGTCGCCAAGCTCGTCGCGCTTCTGCTCGGATCGGGCGAGGATCTCGACGGCGCCTGGGGTGTGGCCAACGCCAAGGGCCCGCGCCTTCCGCTCGTCCTGGTTCCAACGACGGCGGGCACCGGGTCGGAGGTCACGCCGGTGTCGATCATGACGGTCGGCGACGAGAAGCGCGGCGTCTCCAGCCCCGTGATCCTGCCGGATCTGGCCGTGCTCGATCCGCAGCTCACGCTCGGCCTGCCGGCGTCGATCACCGCGGCGACGGGCGTCGATGCCATGGTCCACGCCATCGAGGCCTATACGTCGCGAAGTGCCAACAACAATCCGCTATCGAAGATGCTGGCCCGGCAGGCATTGCAGCTGCTTGGAGCCAACATCGAGAAAGCCGTGTTCGAAGGCACGGACATCGAGGCTCGCGGCGCCATGCTGCTCGGCTCCATGCTGGCCGGCCAGGCCTTCGCCAATTCTCCGGTGGCGGCCGTGCATGCCCTGGCCTATCCGATCGGCGGCACGTTTCACGTGCCGCACGGCCTGTCCAACGCGCTGGTGCTGCCACACGTCCTGCGCTTCAATGCACCCGACGCTGCGGATCTCTATGCGGAGATCGCAGCCGACGTGTTTCCCGCGCTTTCCAGGGAGGAGGGTGTCCAGGGGCGCTGCGCGGCCTTCATCGAAGAGCTGGCTTCCCTGTCCCTGCGCCTCGGCATGCAGACGACGCTGCGCGAGGTCGGCATCGCTGAATCCGATCTGCCGAAACTTGCCGCTGACGCGATGATCCAGCAGCGGCTTCTCGTGAACAATCCGCGGGTTGTCACCGAAGCCGACGCCTACGCGATCTATCGCGCGGCGCTGTAGAGCCTTTCATCAGTCTTCAAAGAAAAGCCCGCTCGCCTCGGATGGCGAGCGGGCTTTGTCCTGGGAGGACTATTCCGCCGCCATCTTCATGCGATTGCGGAACACCGGAGCCTTTGGAGCGTCGAAGCCGGTCTCGGCCTTGCAGCGTGCCTTGAGTTCCTCGATCGAGGTGAAGCCACGATCGAACAGGCTGTCCGGCTTCGGCCTCGCGCTCATCTCGGCGCGCAGCGCGGCCGTCGCCGAAACATTCACCTTGCCGCCCTCGATCACGACGCCGTAGCGGCGCGCGCCCTCGACGGTGACGAGGCCCCGCCTGACGTCGAGCAGCACCAGCTCCGCGTCGCGCTTGGTCGGATCGCCCCAGCCGCCGCCGCCCCAGGTGTTGAAGTACAGTATGTCGCCAGGATTGACCTCGATGCGATCGCACTTCGACGGGATGTTTTCTTCCGTGCCATCGGTGCGGACGAGACGCTTGGTGGACCGCAGCCCCGGTTCGCCACCATTGACGCCCCAAGGGTAGGTCAGCCAGCGGTCGTCATGGATGGAGACCTCGCCCCTTTCGGTCATCTCGTAGGCAATGACGATGCCGTTGCCGCCGCGATGTAGACCCGCGCCGCCTGAGTCCGGGATCGTCGCATACTCCCGGATGCGAAGCGGGAAATAGGCTTCGAGGAACTCGTTCGGCACGTTGGTGAAGGCCGGCCACATTGAGTGCCCGTCCGGCCCGTCGCCGGCCGGACGACCCGGCACGCCGCCGAAGCCGATCTGGAACAGCTGGTACCACTCGTCGTTCTGGTCGAAACCGGAATACATGAAGTGCGGGCTGTCCGAGAAGCCGGCGGCGTTGAGCGCGTCCGGCGCGCCCTGGCCGAGGAGGCCGCCCATCAGGTCGAAGATGCGACCGAGCATGTGCGTGCGGCACGAGAGCGCCGCCGGCTTCTTCGGCTTCAGGATCGAGCCCGCTGGGATATGGACGTCGACGAGGTCGTAGAAGCCGTCGTTGAACAGGATTTGCGGATCGAAGAGGTTGATGGTGAATGCTCCGAAGAACATCTTGAACATCTCTTCGTTGAGCAGGAAGTTGATCGACGAGAAGCTTTGGGGATCGCTGCCGGTGAAGTCGAAATAGGCGATCTCGCCTTCGCGGTGCAGCGAGCAGGCGATCTTGTATGGGCCGTTGCCCATGCCGTCATCGTCGATCCAGTCCTCGAAATAGGCCTTCTTGCCGTCCTTGGCCTCCGGGATGATCATCTTGATGATCGCGCCCATCGCGAGCTTGTTGCGATCGAGCATGTCCCACATGGCGGAGATGTAGTAGTCGGCGCCAAAACGGTCGATGTTTTCGCGCACGCGCCGTTCGGCCAGACGCAGCGCGGCGATGATCGCGAAGAAGTCCGACTTGTTCCATTCCGGCATGCGCGTGTTGTGCAGCATGATGTTGAGGATCTCGTCGGCCAGCTTGCCCTTTCGGTAGATCTTCGTCGGCGGCACGATGATGCCTTCCTCGTAGATCATCTTGGCATCCGTCGGCAGCGAGCCGGGAACCTTGCCGCCCACGTCGGTCATGTGACCGAACATGGCGGCCCAGGAGACCAGCTTGCCCTCATGGTAGATCGGCATCATCAGCAGCCAGTCGTTCAAATGGCTGATCGCGCCGCCGCAGCTGTAGGGATCGTTGGTGATGAAGATGTCGCCATCCTCGATGGTGCCCTGATAGCCGGCTATGAATCCGTACAGGAAGCTGCCGAACTGGCCGACGACCATCTTGCCTTCCTGGTTGGCGATCATCGGGAACGCATCGTGCTGCTCGCGAATGCCGGGCGACATGGCGGTGCGGAACAGAACCGCATCCATCTCGTTGCGGGCATTGCGCAGCGCGTTCTCGACGATGTCCAGCGTGATGGGGTCGACGGTGACGCGGTTGAAGGGCGTCGTGTTGGTTTCGATGATTGTTGCAGGCATGTTTGCGCCCTCCTTAACGTGCGTTCTGATGGTCGGTGGGCCAGATCAGGATATTCCCGACATGGTCGATCACGCCGACATGGCCGGGCAGGATGACTGAGGTCGCGTCCATCTCGAGGACGATGGCAGGGCCCGAAACCCTGTTGCCGGGTACCAGTTTCGAGCGGTCGTAGATGTGGCCCTCACGCCATGCGCCGTCCGCATAGATGCGCGTCTCCTGCAGCCGGGCGGCCGAAGAATCCTCGCCGCCGGCCTCGCTGGAGGCGTTGACGAAGCTCTTTTCCGCACCCTGGACGACCGCGCGCAGGCCGACCAGTTCGTGCTCGGCGTCCAGCGCAAAGGTGAACAGCTGCTCGTGTTCGGCATCGAAACGCCTGGTGATGCCGGCAAGGCCCTCGCTCTCGAAGGTCGACGGCGACACATCGACCGTCAGCTTCATGCCCTGGCCCTTGTAGCGGATGTCGACCTGGTAGAACACATCCTGCTCGCCGCGCTCGACGCCTTCATTGGTCAGATCCTCTGCCGCGGCGGCCCGGAGGTCCTTCAGCCGCTGGCTGATGTCGGCATCGGACGTGTCCTTCACCATCGTCACATAGGTCTGGCTGGCTTCGTTGCGCAGCCGCGTGGTGGCGTCGCCATAGGCACAGAGCACGCCCGGTCCCGGCGGTATGATCACCGGCCAGGAGCCGACGATGCGGGCCAGCGCGTTGGCATGCAGCGGGCCGGCGCCACCGAAGCCCATCAGGGCGAAGTCGCGCGGATCATAGCCCTGCTCGACCGACACCAGGCGCAGCGCGCCGACCATGTTCTCGTTGACGATGCGCACGATGCCTTCGGCCGCATCCTCGACCGAAATGGAGAGCGCAGAGGCGATCTTGCTGACGGCCTGGGTGGCCAGTTCGCGGCTGATGACCATGTCGCCGCCGAGCTTGGCGTCCGACGGGAGGTAGCCGAGAACGACGTTGGCATCGGTGACGGTCGGCAGTTCGCCGCCCTTCTTGTAGGCAGCCGGCCCCGGATCGGCGCCCGCCGATTGCGGGCCGACGCGCAGCGCCTTCGTCAGTTCCGGGATGTAGGCGATCGAGCCACCGCCGGCACCGACCGTGCGGACGTCGATCGACGGCGCACGCACCGTGACGTCGCCGACGCGGGTCTCGCGCCTGGTGCGCGCGACCGAGTTCTGGATCAGCGCGACGTCGGTCGACGTGCCACCCATGTCGAAGGTCAAGATGTTCTTGAAGTTCGCCTGCTTGGCGATCCACAGCGCTCCGGAGACGCCGCCGGCGGGACCGGACATCAGCAGGTTGACCGGCTGGTCCATAGCCGACTGCGCAGACGAGAGGCCGCCGTCGGAACGCAGGATTCGCAGCCGCGTGCCTTCGCCCATGCGCTGGCTGATCTCGCCCTGCAGATTGGCGACATATTTCGACACGACCGGGCGGACGTAGGAATTGACGACCGTCGTTTCGGTCCGCTCATACTCGTACATTTCCGGCATGACGGCCGCAGACGTCGAAACCGGGATATGCGGCGCGATTTCCTGGGCGATCGCGGCGATGCGGCGCTCATGCGCGTCGTTGGCATAGCTGTTGAACAGCGCGATCGTCAGCGCCTCGATGCCGGAATCGAGCAGCTTCTTGAGGTCGGTCCGGATCGCGTCTTCGTCCAGCGCGACCAGCACGTTGCCCTTGGCGTCCATGCGCTCGTTCGCCTCGATCGTGTATTCGAGCGGGGCAAGCGGCGCGGTCTTGTTCCAGATCACCCAGCCGCCGAGACCGCCTGGCACGAAGGAGCGCGCGATCTGCAGCGTATCCCGATAGCCCTTGGTGGTCACCAGGCCGACGAGGGCGCCGGACAGGGTGAGTACGGTGTTGGTGGCAACCGTCGTGCCGTGCATGACCTCGGCTATGTCGGTGGGATTGATGCCTGCGGTGCGGCAGATCTTCTCGATGCCGTTCAGCACGCCGATGGAGCTGTCCTTGGGCGTGGAAGGCACCTTTGCCGTGTAGGTGCGCCCGTTCTTCTGGTCCAGCAGGAGGAGGTCGGTGAATGTGCCGCCGACATCGACGCCAAGCCGGAGGCCTGTGCCGGACGAACCCGACGGCCGCGCCGTGACAGCTTCCTCGGCCCGCATCTGTTGCGTCCGGTCCCCGGAAGCGTGTTGTCCATGATTATTTGTCACGTCGTCGTTCACACCCATGTCCCATCTCTCCAAGTCGCGTTTGTCGCGAGGTATTGTCATCGGCCGAAGGGCCAGCGGCACTTCCAGCGCGAGCCTGCCAGAAAGCAGGAGCGCAAACCGCGCCGGCCGACGGTTTGAAGATCGTTCCTGTCGCCACCGGCCCGCCAGGTACAGCTTGCCGGGACGCCTCAAGCAATCCGGGCTACAATAGGGCCCGGATTTCGATCAGATGCAAGCCTCTTGAATGCGGTTGTCATCGAAATTTCGATTTTGGCTGGCGATGGGAATCTCGGCTTACTGTCTCGAAAACGCGCATTTATCTGCTTTTTTCGGTCTCAAACACCGGTTGATGGCAATTGACTCCGACCATCGGATAAGCAATCATTGAATGCGTATTCACCATAATGGCCGGCGCGTTTCGGGAACGCTGCGACCGGGCCGCGAACACGGGAGAAAGCCATGCGCACGAGCCTCAAATCACTCCTTCTGATGACCACCGTCGGACTTGCCGCGGCAATCACGCCTGCGTCGGCCCAGGAAGGGCTCGCCAAGGCGAAGGAATTCCTGGCCCCGTATTCTGCCAAGCCGGTCTTCACGGCGCCGGGCGAGCCGTTCGACGCCAAGGCCTGCGCCGCCGGCAAGAAGATGCTCTCGATTCCCAATTCCAGCGCCAACCCGTTCCTGAAGGGGATCATCGACCGCATGAAGAAGGTCGGCGGCGAAGTCGGGCTCGAGGTCGTCGAATGGGAGAACCAGGGCCAGCCCAGTCAGTGGGTGCAGGGCTTCGAGTTCGCCATCCGCGACGGCTTCCAGATCATCGATCTGATCTCCGGCATCGATCCGGGCACGGTCGCCCCGCAGGTCAAGGCGGCCAAGGACGCGGGCGTCAAGGTGATGACCTCGCATTTCTACGACCCGTCCTTCGAGCAGCATCCCGACGTCTCGTCGTCGCTCACCATCGGCTTCAACGAGGTCGGCAAGATCCTCGGCAACTGGGCAATCGCAAACACCGACGGCAAGGCAAACATCCTGACCATCGTGTCGCGCGAGGTTCCGCCGACAATCCCGCTGACGGCCGGTATCGACGAGGTGCTCAAGGCGAACTGTCCGGACTGCAAGATCGTGCAGGAGATCAACGTCGGCGTGACCGAATGGGCGACGAAGATCCAGCCCGCCGTCCAGGCGGCACTCCAGGCCAACCCGGACATCAACGTCGTGATCCCGATCTACGACTCGATGTCGCAGTTTGTCGTGCCGGCCATGCGCCTGACGGGCTCGTCGGGCACGGTGAAGGTGGCGACGTTCAACGGCACGCCCTTCGTGCTCGACTTCATTTCGCAGGGCACCGTCGACATGAACATCGGCGAAAGCCTCGACTGGATCGCTTACGCGACCGTCGACGGCCATCTGCGCGACGCCTGCGACCTGGAGAGCCCCAAGGCGCTCAACGTGCCGTTCTACATCTTCGACAAGAGCAACATCGCCGATGCGGGCACGCCCGCGCAGTTCGACACGGGCTACGGCGACGCGTATGTCTCGGGCTTCCGCAAGCTCTGGGGTCTCGACAAGTAGTTGACAGCCGCGATCAGCGACATGGCCGAAAAGGCCGACGACCTGCCTTCGGCGGCGCACCATGCGCCGCCGGTTCTGCGCCTGAGCGACATTGCCAAGAGCTTCGGCGGCGCCCGGGCGTTGAAGGGCATCTCGTTCGAGGTGCTTCCCGGCGAGGTGCACGGACTGCTCGGCAAGAACGGGTCCGGCAAGTCGACGCTGGTCAAGATCCTTGCGGGATTTCACGCCTGCGATCCCGGTGGCAGGATGGAATTCAACGGCGAAGGCGTGGTCCTGCCGCTGAGACCCGGTGACTTCCGCCGGCTCGGCATGAGCTTCGTCCATCAGAATCTCGGCCTTGTTCCCAGCCTGACCGTGCTCGAGAACCTGCGCCTTTCGAGCCTGACGTCCCTGGCGCACAGCTTCATCAACTGGCCGCAAGAACGGCGCCAGACGCGCGAGGCGCTGGCGCGATTCGACCTCAGGCTCGATCCGGACGAGCGCATCGACCGGCTGAGTGCCGTCGACCGCGCGCTGCTGGCGATCGTCAGGGCGTTCGAGGATGTGCGGGTCGCTTCGGAGCGGACCGGCAGGCCCGGGCTGGTGCTGCTCGACGAGCCGACGCCGTTCCTGCCGCGCGAGGGCGTCGAGAAACTCTTCGGCCTCGTCCGGTCGATCGCCGCGCACGGCTCCAGCGTCGTGTTCATCTCGCACGACATCGACGAGGTCATGACGATCACCGATCGGGCCACGATCCTGCGCGACGGCAGTGTCGCCGGCAGCCTGGTGACGACGGACGCCACGCATGACGATGTCGTCGAAATGATCGTCGGGCGAAAGCTTGCGCGGTCCGCGCCCCTGCGCAATGCCGGCAGCGTCGCCCGCCAGCCGCGCATCCGCATCGAGAATGTGTCCAACGACAATTTGCGCGACTGTAGCATCACCGTCGGCAAGGGCGAGATCCTCGGCCTGACCGGACTGATCGGATCCGGCTACGAGGAATTGCCCTATCTGGTGTTCGGGGCCCGCCCGCCCAGGAGCGGAACGATCGCCTTCGACGACGGGGAGCCCATCGCGGTATCGAGCCTCACGCCGCGCAAGGCGATCGACATGGGTCTGGCGTTGCTTCCGGGCGACCGGCAGGGCGCCAGCGGCGTCGACAGCCTGTCCATCATCGACAACATGTTCCTCCCCGATATCGACCGGTTCTTCTGGGGCGGCGTCCTGCACAATGGCCGCATGAAGGCGGAAGCCAAGGTCCTGGGCGAGCTTTTCGAGGTCAGCCCCAATGATCCGCTGCTCAAGCTTTCGGCGCTTTCGGGCGGCAACGCGCAGAAGGTGCTGATCGCTCGCTGGATGAACCGGCAGCCGACCCTGCTGTTGCTCGACGAGCCGACGCAGGGTGTCGACGTCGGGACGCGTCAGAGCATCTTCGTGGCGCTGCGCAGCGCCGCCGCCGAGGGCATGTCGGTGATCTGCGCCAGTTCCGATGCCGAGCAGCTTGCCGACATCTGCGATCGGGTCATCGTGTTTGCGCGCGGCGCGATCTGCGAGGTGATCGAGGGCGAAAACATCTCGAAGGAGAGCATCGCCGAAGCCTGCTACGCGTCGCTCGAGCGCAGCGCCGCACTTGCGCACGGCCGTGCCCATACTGGAATCCAATCATGACCGAAGCGGCAGACACGACAGCCAGCAGGGCGCAGCGCAGGGGCAATTACCTGCGCATCTTCGAGCGGGTCGCGCTCATCCTGGTCTGGCTGCTGATCATTGCCGCCTTCGGTGCGGCGATGCCCAAGTCCTTTCTCAACTGGGGCAATTTCGCGATCCTGTTTGCCTCGTACGCACCGGCGGCACTGCTGGCGCTGGCCATCATCGTTCCGTTGACGGCGGGTGACTACGACCTGTCCGTCGGCGCCACCTTGACCCTGTCGTCCTGCCTCGTCGGCGTCCTGAACGTCTGGGTCGGCCTGCCGCTTCTGCTCGTCCTGCCGCTGGCGCTTGCCGCGGGCGTGGCGGTCGGCTTGGTCAATGCGTTCTTCATCATCTATGTGCGCATCCCGTCGCTCGTCGTCACGCTCGGCACGACATCGCTGATCACCGGGATCGTGCAGTGGATGACCAATTCCTCGACCATCGGCGGCATCGACAACGCGCTGATCATGGCCGTGGTCGGCGGCCGGTTCCTCGGCGTTCCCTATGCCTTCTACTACGCCATCGTCGCCGCCATCATCATGTCCTACGTCTTCGACTTCACGCCGCTGGGGCGCCGTCTCCTGTTTGTCGGCCGCGGCCGGGAAGTGGCACGGTTGAACGGAATCGCGGTGGACAAGGTCCGGCTTGGCGCGCTGGTCACATCAGGGGTCCTGTCGGCTGCGGCAGGCATCCTCTATGCCGGCGTCCTCGGCTCCGCGGATCCCTATTCCGGCCTGAACTTCCTGCTGCCCGCCTTTGCCGCGGCCTTCCTCGGCGCAACCACGATCCTGCCCGGCCGCTTCAACCCCTGGGGGGCGATCGTCGCCGTCTACTTCCTCGCCACGGGCATCACCGGCCTGACAATGCTCGGCATCCCCTTGTGGGTCACCAACGTCTTCAACGGCGGCGCCCTGATCCTCGCCGTCACCATCTCGCAGTTCACCCGCCGGCGCGAAGCCAGCGACATCGGCTGAGCCAACGGCCCGGCCTCCAGGCGGCAGGCGTTCGCCAGCCGCAGCATATTCGACAGCAGACCGAAAGTGAGAGTTCCCATGGCCAATCCCGCCCTGAAAACCGCGATCCGCAACAAGGAGTTCATCCTTGCACCCGGAATCTTCGACCTGATCTCGGCACTCATCGCAGACAGGCAGGATTTCCCCGCGCTCTATGTCACGGGCTATGGCACGGTTGCGTCCTATCTCGGCCTGCCCGATGCGGGGATCGCCACCTATCGGGACATGGTCGAGCGCATTGCCCAGATCGTGAAGATGACCACCAAGCCGATCATCGCCGATGCCGACACCGGCTATGGCGGCCTGTTGAACGTGCGCCACACGATCCGCGGCTACGAAGACGCCGGCGTGTCGGCGATACAGATCGAGGATCAGGAGTTTCCGAAGAAATGCGGCCACACGCCAAACCGCCGCGTGGTTCCGCTGGACGACATGGTGCGCAAGATCGAGGTCGCCGCCGACAGCCGCAGGAGCGACGACTTCCTGATCATCGCGCGCACCGATTCCCGCACCTCGCTCGGGATCGAGGAGGCGATCCGCCGCGGCAAGGCTTTTGCCAAAGCCGGCGCCGACGTCGTCTTCATCGAGTCTCCGGAATCGGAGGAGGAGATGCTGCGGGTCGCGGCGGAAATCGATGCGCCGCTTTTTGCCAACATGGTCAATGGCGGGCGCACGCCGCTACTCCCCGCAAAGAAGCTTCACGACATGGGCTACGCGATCGCCATCCACCCGGCGGTCGGCTTCCTGGCGATGGGCGCCGCGCTGGACAAGGCCTATGCGGACCTCCTCAAGAATGGCGAGACGTCGAAAGAGATCGACCTCTACTCCTTTGCCGAGTTCAACAAATTGCTCGGCTTCGAAGACGTCTGGGCGTTCGAGAAGAAGTTCGCGCAGGTCTGAAGCCTTGGCTCTTGGAGACAATCGATGAGTGACGACCTTCTGGAAAACTACAAGCGCGCCTATTCGAACAGAGCCGGCTTCGGCAAGAAGCCTGCCTTGATCCTGATCGATTTCGCGCATGCCTATTTCGACAAGGACTGCGACCTCTACGCCGGTGTCGACGACGCGCTGGCTTCGGCGCTGCGGGTGCGCGAGGTGGCGCGCGAGGCGGATGTGCCGGTGATCCTGAGCGAGGTGCGCTACAGCGCCAAGGGCCTGAACGGCGGGCGGTTCTTCGAGAAGGCCAAGCCCCTCAAGGCGTTTCTCGAAGGCGAGGCGACCGGGGCGTTCGCCAATGGCCTGGTGCCACGGCCCGACGAACTCGTCATCACCAAGCAGTATCCGAGCGTCTTCTTCGGCACGTCGCTTGCCTCCACGCTGACGGCCGCCGGCATCGACAGCGTCATCCTGACCGGCCTCACGACGTCCGGCTGCGTGCGGGCAAGCTGCGTCGATGCCATGTCGCACGGCTTCATCACCAGCGTCGTGCGCGACGCCTGCGGTGACCGCCATTCGGCGCCCCACGAAGCCAATCTGTTCGACATGAACGCCAAATATGCCGATGTCGTCTCCGAGGACGAAATCGTCGCCTATCTCAGGTCTCTGCGCGGTCGCAACGAGCGTTGATCTGGCATCCGAGCCGGCGTCTGGCCGATGCTCTCCGGCTCGCCCGCGCTGGCAAGCTCCCTGCTCGCCAGGGCAGTGACGCGGCGATCGCCATAGGTCGGGCGCTCGTCGACCAGGCGGCAAACGATCTGCGCCAGCGTTCGAGATCGCGGACGCGTTCCTCCCGCCGTCGCACTTCAGAACCCCTGACCACAGGTTCGTCAGATCCCACCGCCGCTGCTCCGCCTTGCGTAAACAGACGACCGGCTTGGAAGCGGATGGCAGCTCAGAACACAAGGGATCGGTGAAGCTGGGCTCCTGCCCAGGCGCCATCACCCACCGCGAGCGAGACCGAGTGCGGCACTCTCGCAGCGTCGCCGCAGGCGAAGGCGCCGGGCACGCTTGTCTCCTTCTGCGCGTCGGTGGCGATCTGCCAGCCGAAGGGCGTCTCCTCCACCGCACAGCCCAGCGATTCGGCGATCGGTGTCGAGGGCCGGTTGCGCGAGGCGGTGAACAGCCCGGCGAAAGACAGCACACGTCCGTCGGCCAGCCGCACATCCGCGTTGCCCTCGAGCCCGGCAATCGGCGTGGTCTCGATCTGAACGCCACGTTCGCCAAGTTCGCCGCGCTGCTCGTCGGACAGCGCCAGCGCCTTGTTCACAAGCAGGGTGACGTCTCCCCACTCGGGCAGGAACAGGGCCTGGTGCAGCGACATCGGTCCTGTCGCGATCACCCCGAGCTTGCCTTGGTTCAGTTCATATCCGTGACAGTAAGGGCAGTGGAAGACGCTCTTGCCCCATCTGTCCGCCAGGCCCTCCAAGGCTGGCAGTTCGTCGGACACACCGGTCGCGAACAACAGGCGGCGACCCGTCATGATACGGCCGTCCGAGAGGCCTATCGAAAAGTCGTCGCGCGCCCCCTGCGCCTGCTCGGCCACGCCGTCCAGCCACTCCAGGGTCTCATACCGCGACAGCTGCTCGCGCGCCTGTCGGGCGATGTCTCCCGGCGCGACCCCGTCCTGCGTAATGAAACCATGGGAGTGGGTGGCATTCCGATTGCGGCGCAAGCCAGCGTCCACCACGAGGACCGATCGTCGCGCGCGCAGGAGTTGCAGGGCGGCGGCCATGCCTGCGTAGCTCCCGCCAATGATGATGACGTCCGCATCCATGGTTCAGACCTTGTCTTCGGAGGTATGGGCCTGCGCCTGTGCCGCAGCCTCGATGTCGCAATGGGTCACCGCGTCGATGGCCTTGTTAACGCGCAGGGTCTCGATCTTGCGGCCCGGTCGCATGATGCCGACAATCGTCTCGATGTCCGGACAGCCGTCCTCGCGGCAGGCGAGTTCGGTGAGGCACACCACGACGTCCTCGTCGAGACCGTACAGGTCGCGCACCCATGCCTTGATCAGCCGCGTCCTTTCCGGCAGGGCCCGGCGCGGTGCCAGCGGGTTGAAGGATCGGCTCATCGGGGAGTGCTCGTCTGCTGCCGCCGCACGCGTCTCATGCCGCCGGCGCAGACAGATGCGGCTCTGCTCGGCATTTCATGAAACCGGCCTCGATGATGTCGCGCGGCAGGTCGCGGCCGATGAAGACGAGGCGGCTGACGCGTTTCTCGTCCTTCTTCCACGGGCGCTGGTGCGTGCCCTCGAGCAGCATGTGCACGGCCTGCACGACGAAGCGGTCGTTGTCGTTGCGAAAGGCAATGATGCCCTTCATGCGCAGCATGTCGATGCCAAAGTGCTGGGTGGTCTGCTCGATCCAAGGCATGAACCTGTGCGGGTCCATCGGCTCGTCGGTCGCCAACGAGAAGCTCGTGACGTGGTCGTCGTGTTCGTGCTCGTGTTCTTCCTCGAGAAAGTGCGGCTCGATCTCAAGCACCCGGGCGAGATCGAAGGCGCCGCGATTCAGGATCTCGTCGAGCGGCACGTCGCAGCGCGTGGTGCGCTTGATCGCCGCCGTCGGGTTTATCTTGCGGATGCGGGCCTCGACGGCCCGCAGCTCGTCGCCGCTGACAAGGTCCGTCTTGTTGAGAATGACGACATCGGCGAAAGCGAGCTGCTCCTGGGCCTCGTGGGCGCGGTCGATCTCGCCGAGCAGATGCTTGGCGTCGACCACGGTCACGATGGCGTCGAGCCGGGTATTCCGGCGCACGTCGTCGTCGACGAAGAACGTCTGGGCGACTGGCGCAGGGTCCGCGAGACCCGTCGTCTCGACGAGGATCGCGTCGAAGCGGTCCTTGCGTCGCATCAGGCCCTCGATGATGCGGATCAGGTCCCCGCGCACGGTACAGCAGATGCAGCCATTGTTCATCTCGAAGACCTCCTCGTCCGCCTCGACGATCAGATCATTGTCGATGCCGATCTCGCCGAATTCATTGACGATGACCGCATATTTCTTGCCGTGCCGTTCGGACAGGATGCGGTTGAGCAAGGTGGTCTTGCCCGCCCCGAGATAGCCGGTCAGAACGGTGACGGGCGTCTGCGACATCATTGCCTTGGTCATGATCGATCTCCGTTGGTGTGTGATGTCTGGAGGCGCCGCGCGCGCCCGGTCGCGGCTTGGGAACCGAAAAGGCTGCCGAGCGCGGTCGCCATTCCGACAAGCAGGCGCCTGATGGACTGCCGCCGGCTTGCCAGCGCTGCCTCGAAGAGCTGGCGCACCGGTTCCGGCTCGATGCCATCGGTGATGAAGACCAGCCGCGTGCGATGATCGTCGCTGGGCCAGGCGTCGAGCGCGCGCGTCGGGTAGACGACATGCTGTACGGCGTGGACCACGAGCGGACGAAGCGGGTCTTGCGCAAGGTTGACCAGTCCCTTGGCGCGCAGCAGGCGTGGTCCCGCGGCCGCTGCCAGCAGTCCCATGAAATTGCGGAACGCCGCTGGGTCGATGGGATGATCGCGCGTCAACGCGAAGGTACGGATCCGACCGCCATGCCGCTCAAATGAGGGTCTCCCGCCGCCCGAACCCACCGGCATCCCCTCGGCACGGATAGCATCCTCGAGTGCCAGCCAGCCGACGATGTCATCGCCGAGAGAGGCCGGAAGGTATGGCCGGGGATTGAACAGAATCGCCGGCTGGAAGTCCTTGGCGCCGCCATCGAGAATCCGCGCCGACGGGTTCACCGTCGCGAGCCTTGCCGTCAATGTCTCGATGTCCCTGATGGAGGCGGGATCGCGGGCGAGGTCGGTCTTGGTGAGCACGATGCGGTCGGCAAAAGCGACCTGCTTCGTCGCCTCGAAATGGTTCTCGATGGCCAGTTCGCCGGTGACGATGTCGACCAGCGTGACAATGCCGGCGAGTTCGAAGTGTCGGGCGATGACATGGTCGCGCAAGCCGATCGACGGCGCCCCGAACGGAACAAGCTCGTTGACCAGCGGCGCTGGATCGGCAAGCCCCGTTGTCTCGATAATGACCCGACTGAAGGCGATCTCGCCCGCGACCGCGAGCAGGTGGAGTTCGTTGAGGGTGGAGGAGATATCGCTGCCCACGCTGCAGCACGCGCATCCCGTGCTCGTCCGGAGGATCTGGGTCTCGCCGACGCGCACCAGATCGTGGTCGAGGGCAATGTCGCCGAACTCGTTGATGACGACCGCGGTGTCGGCCAAGGACGGCTCGCGCAGCACGCGGTTGAGCAGCGTGGATTTTCCCGCGCCGAGAAATCCGGTGAGGATGAAGACCGGGATCCTAGCCATCGGCGCAGGACTCGCACAATCCGGAAATCTCGACGGTGGTGGACGCGGTGCGGAACCGCTGCCGGCGGGCGAGCCGCTGGAGCAGCCGGTCGAGAGCCCTGTCATGCGTTTCGCTGGCAGAGCCGCAGCGCGTGCAGATGACGAAAACGGCGTGGCGCTCCGCTCCGCACGATGCGTCCGCGCAGAGCGCATAGGTGCTCAGGCTCTCGATCTTGTGCACCGCTCCGTCGGCCACGAGCTGATCAAGCGCCCGGTACACCTGCAGCGGGGAGCGCAGGCCTTCAGCGCTCAGCTGCCGCAGCAATTCGTAGGCGCCAAGGGGCCTGTCGGCCCGGCGCAGCGCCTCAAGCACGAGCTCCCGGTTGCGACCGCGTGGCAGTTTTGGCCCGGTGACGGCGGCCTTCATATCGGCAATGTCCATCGGCCCTTGCGATTCGTAATGGTATAACATTTTTGTTGACGAGCGTAATAACATAACGTACTCGGTCGTCAAGTCGGGAACGAGGGATGGCCTTCTCCCAGCGTTTGCGGAACGGTCTGCCCAGTCGCGATGCAGGTCGGCCCCGGCTGCCGTCGTACAGACTGAATCAAGGAGTTATCCATGTCCCGATTGCTGAGACTTGCCCTCACGGTGAGCGCGATTTCCCTGTTTCCCGCAGCCCTTGCCACAGCGTCGGCCGAGAGACTGAAGGTCGTTGCGACCTTCTCGATCATCGCGGATCTGGCAGCGAACGTCGGTGGCGACCGCATCGACCTGACCACCCTGGTCGGGCCGGACGGGGACGCCCACGTCTACGAGCCGCGCCCGGCAGACGCCCGCGCCGTGGCGGCCGCAGGCGTCGTGCTGGTCAACGGCCTCCAGTTCGAGGGGTTTCTCAAGAGGCTCGTGGACGCAAGCGGAACGAAGGCTTCGGTCGTCGAACTCACCAAGGGCATCGAGCCCCTGAAGAATGCCGACAAGGATCCCCACGATCATGCGGAAGGCGCCGAGGCTTCCTCCGAGCACCAGCATGAAGCCGATGAGGCCGGGCATGATCATGAAGCCCATGCACACGGGGAGGGTCACGGCCATCATGACCATGGCGCGTTCGACCCGCACGCCTGGCAATCCGTGCACAATGCCGAGGTCTATGTGCGCAACATTTCCGACGCCTTCTGCGCGGCGGACGCTGCCGGATGCGACACATACAAGGCCAATGCGCAAAGCTATGGCGCGCAGCTCTCGACCTTGGATGACGAGATCAAGGCGGCGGTCGCGGCAATCCCCCAAGCACGGCGCACGATCATCACCTCGCACGACGCATTCAACTATTTCGAGCACGAATACGGACTCAAGTTCCTTGCGCCCGAGGGGGTTTCCACGGAATCGGAAGCATCCGCCGCCGACGTCGCGGCGCTCATCAAGCAGATCCGCGAGGACAAGGCGTCGGCGATCTTCGTGGAGAACATCTCCAATTCGCGCCTCGTCGAGCAGATCGCCAGCGAGACCGGGCTCAAAGTCGGCGGCGAACTCTATTCCGATGCGCTCTCCGGTCCCGATGGACCGGCTCCGACCTATCTCGAGATGATGAAGCACAACATCGGAACGATACAGGGCGCCATATCGGGAAGCTGAGCGCCACTCGTTTGTCGCGAGGGCACGTCAGTTCTTGTGCCCGGTGCCATGACCCTCGACCGGTGGATGGTGACCTTCGCCGTCCATCATGACGACGCCGTCGAAGGTCGCGAACTGCGCCACCAGCGCAGGGTCGAGCTTTGCCTCCGCATCGACCACGGCCTTTGCCATGGCCTCGGCTTCTTCCGCGTTCAGGCCGAAATGCTGTAGCGACGTCGCCTGCTTCAGCGCATCGCCGCTGCAGAGCGTCAGAACCCATGCGTCGCCCTTCCTGCGCAGCAGCGCGCGGCCGCCCATTTCGCCTTGCGCCCAGCCGGCAACGGCCACGTCCTTGTAGACGGTGACCGGTTCGACTGTGAGATGGGCTTCCGGTTTGTCGAACGTCGCCATCATCAGGTGCCGGATCGCACCGGCGTCGTCGTCATGGGCGACTGCCGGCGCCCACAGGAAAAGTGCGGCCGCAAGGGCGAGGCCGCGTCTCCAGTCCAGAGTCGTCATGCTGTGTCCTTTCACAGTGCTGCGTATGATGCTCAACCTTGCACGCCGACTTCCTTGAACCGCTTCGGCAAAAGGAAATCGATGATCGCAAAGGCGACGATGCCGAGACCCGTCAGCGGGAAGACCAGCGATACAACACCGGCGATGCCGAGGATGACCGCTGGCACGCGGTAGTTCTTTGGATAAAGAGGTGCGCCCATCGTGCCCGCGGGGCGCCGTTTCCACCACATGACGATGCCGGACACGCCCATGAAAATGACGGCAAGACAGAAAATCACGTTCAGCGCCGTGTTCCAAAGTCCCAAATTGGCCTGGTGGAGTGCGATGCCGACCGCCATGGCCTTGCCCGCGAGGCTATAGTCGGCGAAGCGGACATCGGCCAGAATCTTGCCGGTATATCGGTCGATATGGACGGTGCGGTCGCCCGTCGGGCTCTTCGTGTCGCCATCCATGGAGTCCGCCGAGATTGTGTACACGCCGTCATCGCCAGCGGGGATGTTGACGCGGAACTGTTCATTGAAGCCGATGGTCGGCGCGAAGGCAGCGACGGTATCGAGATTGACCGGCGTGCCCTCGGTCAGGCCGGTGATGCCTGCATCAGAGCCCGAAACTGGCAGTTTCGTTTGCTCCAGAGCCCAGGGCACCTCTTTCATGGCGCCATGATTCATGGCCGCATGCGTCTTGTCAGAGAGAGGGACATTGTCCCATTTCTCCGCTGGGAACGTGCTCCAGGCCTGCACGAGCTTGGTGCCCCAGACGCCGGTCCATGACAGGCCGGAGATGAAGAAGAAAAGCAGTACGACGGAGATGTAGAAGCCCAGCGAGACATGCAGGTCCTTCCACAGGGCGCGCCCGCGCAGGCTGGTGTTCGGCCGAAGCACACGCGCGAGGGAACGGCCATTGCGCGGCCACCACAGATAGAGGCCGGTCAGGACGAGCACGATGCCGAGGCCCGCCGCGATTTCCAGGATCCAGTCGCCTGTGTCGCCGATCAGCAGAGTGCCGTGGATGTTGTTGGCCCAGTAGAACCAGGTCTGATCCTTGATCACGTCGCCAACCACGATGGGGCCGGTTGGATCGACCGACACGACATGGTCCTGTCCCCCGCCGTTGACGACGAAAATGCTTGCGCGATCGGGGTCGAGCGGCTTGACCAGCATTTTCACTGTCCCGTCAGGAACGGAGGCGCGTGCGACCTCGGCCTGCTCGACAAGCGTGGCATGCTCCGCGCCAGGCGCCACATAGAAGCGTTTGCCCAGAAAGGTCTCGACGGAATTCCCGTAGACCATGATGAGGCCGGTGATAGCCAGTACCAGCAGGAACGGGATGACTATGAGCCCGGCATAGAAGTGCCAGCGCCATATCGCCCGATAGAGCCGCGTGCTGACCAGTCCTTCGGACTGCGAAATGGAAATCGAAGACATGTGGTCCCCCAAGAATGGATGATGGAACGGGTGATCGCGTTTGCGATCGACGGTGGTGAAATGAGATCGAACCGGCCGCACCATGCGCGGCAGGTATTCTGTTCAGGCGCGCGCGATGTCTGGCAGCACGTGGTGAAGCAGGATCGCCGCGTGGCCGAACAGCCAGGCGAAGGCCAGTGTGTCCTTGAGGTCGAGCCCGTCGCGATGAAGATCGAGCAGCGCGGCCGCCCGCTCCGGCGAGACCCAGCAGGCCCCCGCGAAGAAGGCGACGCAGGCCGAAGCGCCGATCGCGAAGGTGACGCCGAGGATGGAAAGCGGATGGCGCGGGTTCATGCGGTTCCCCCCGCGATCAGACGGCGCAGTTTCTGAAGCCGCGTTTCCATGGCCTCGCCATAGGATATGGTGCCCGCGAACTGCCCGTCGCGATCCATGAGGAAGATCGAGGCGGTGTGGTCCATCGTGTAGTCGCCGCCGTCGGTCGGCACCTTGCGCCAGTAGGCCCTGTATTCCTTGCCCACTGCCGCGATCTCGGCCTCCGTTCCCGTCAGCCCTATGATCCGTGGATCGAAGGACTGGAGGTAGCTGGCGAGGAACTCCGGCGTATCGCGCGCCGGATCCACCGAGATGAACATCACCGTGAGCCTGTCGGCGTCCGGCCCTAGCGTCTTCAGCGCTTCGGTCGTTTCCCAGAGCGTCGTGGGGCAGACTTCGGGGCAATGGGTGAAGCCGAAGAAGACCGCGAACGGCTTGCCCTTCAGATCGGCGTCGGACAGTTTTGCGCCGGTCTGGGTGGTCAGCGTAAACGGACCGCCGATCGGCACGAGACCGGCGACCGCCGATCCGCTCCGATACGGCAGCAGGTAGAGCGCGCCGACGGCCAGCAGCATGACGAGGGCGATGCCGGCCAGCATCGCCCGGAGTGGTCTGGACTGCAGGCCCATCTCAGCCGCCGTGCTTGCTTTGGTCGTGGCCTCCTTCGCCGCCCATGGCTTCGACCGCAAACTCGACATTCACGGTACCGGCCTTCTCGAAGGTCAGCGTTCCCTTGAACGTCTCGCCTTCCCTGGCGCCCTGCTTCAGGTCCATGAACATGATGTGGAACGAGCCCGGTTCGAGCTTGAGCTCACCGCCGGCCGGAATCTCGAGCCCATCCGGCAGAGGGCGCATGGTCATCACGCCGCTGGCGTCCACCGCCATTTCATGGATCTCGGTCTTGTTGGCGATCTCGCCGGTTGCCGACACGAGCCTGTCGGGGACCGATCCCTTATTGGCAATGACGAGATAGCCTGCGGCGACCTTCGCGCCTTCCGGCGTGGCTCTGGACCAAGGATGTTGGATCTCGATGTCGCCGACCTTGAACTCGTGCGCCCAGAGCGAGTGGCTCATGGCGAAGAGCAGCGCCAAGGCAAAGGCAATGATGCCGAGCCTTTCCTCGAACGAACGGAAGCGTGAGATCGGATAGGTGTTGAATGCGACGCGCGTGGCATCGCGAAAGGAAGTGCGCATTGATTTGGCTCCACAAAGGCCGATGCACACAGCTGCGGCATGGGCTGGCTCTGACAGGAATCGGCGCGCGTTTGCGCCGGTCGGATCAGGCCGTCAGAGGGGGAGCGCGGGGGTTTCCCGGATCGTAGTCATGGAGGGCAACAAGAATTGCCGGGACGGACAGGAAGTCCGCTCCGGCTGCATCCTGCCGCACCGAAAGCCACGTGCCGGAGTCATCGGCCGGAGTCGCAAGAAGCGAAGAGCCCATGCTGCAACCAAGCGTGCAGCAATTCGGCATGGAGTGGTCACCGACCGGACCGGAGCCGTCGAGGTCGACTGTCGGCTGGTCGGCGCTGGTTATGCAAAGCGGGTTGCCGAATGCATCCAGCATGCCGCCCGCGGGCATCGAGCCAGCCGCCCATGCCGTGGCGAAGGATTGCAGGACAAGCACAAACGCCGCGGCAAGCGCGACAAATGTCCTCGATGTGCCCTTCCGTTTGACCAAGACCTGCAACCCTCTCGCCGAAGGATTTAGCATCCACGCGAACGCGCGTGAAGTCGGCAACTTAACCTGCGACAGAATGCTGAACCGCCGCATCCTCGATCCGCTTGCCGGCTTCCATATCGGCAACGGCGCTTCGCTTGCGCGCATCGACGCTTTCGGCGATTCATCTCCCGGGGCGACGGGTACGGCCTTGGGGCTGATGGTGAATTGCCGCTACAGATGGGAAGACGTGGAGCGCAATCCCGAGGGAGTCCTCTCGGGCGGGGGCGTGACGGCGGCTGTGGCGGTCAGGAACCTTCTGATTCCCCGGCCGGCCGGGTTTGCCGGCGCACTGCGAAGACGGCCCGATGCGCTGGTCTGACGGGAGTTGATCATGAACAATCATCTGTTTGACGGCATCAGCGCCAAGGCAGCCGAGCCGGCACGGCGGTTCATCGCCACCGCCGACACGTCGGTCACAAGCTACGGCGACATGATGGACGAAACGGCGCGGTTCGCCCGCGCTCTCGTCGTCTCCGGCGTACGGCCCGGCGACCGGGTGGCGGTGCAGGTGGAAAAGAGCGCCGAGATGATCATGCTCTATCTCGCCTGTGTTCGCGCCGGCGCGGTTTTCCTGCCCCTGAACACCGCCTATACGCCGTCCGAAGTCGACTATTTCATCGGCGATTCCGAGCCGCGGCTCGTGGTGGCCGATCCGGCACGGGAGGCCGCACTTGCCCCGTTCGCAGCCGCGGTCGGCGCCCGCATCCTGACGCTTTCCGACAGCGCGTCGGGCACGCTGATGGATCTTGTGCGGGCACAGGAGGCGCGTTTCGACACCATGGCGTGCGGGGCCGAAGATCTCGCGGCACTTCTCTATACATCAGGCACGACCGGCCGCTCGAAGGGCGCCATGCTCACCCACGGCAATCTCCTGTCCAATGCGCGGGTCCTGGCGCAGGCATGGCGGTTCAGCGAAGACGATGTCCTCATCCACGCGCTGCCGCTGTTCCATACGCACGGCCTGTTCGTGGCGACCAACGTGACGCTTGCCGCCGGCGCCGCGATGATCCTGCTGCCAAAGTTCGATCCCGATCGCATCGTCGCGGCCCTGCCACAGGCGACGGTGCTGATGGGTGTTCCCACTTTCTATGTGCGGCTGCTCCAGCATGCCGGCATCACCCGCGACAGCACGCGCGGCATGCGCCTTTTCGTGTCGGGCTCGGCGCCGCTTTTGGCCGAAACCCACGCGCGCTGGCTGGACCTTACCGGCCACGCCATCCTCGAGCGCTACGGCATGACCGAAACCAACATGAACACGTCCAATCCCTATGACGGCGAGCGCCGTCCGGGAACGGTCGGCCCTGCGCTTCCCGGCACGTCGCTGCGGATTGCCGATCCCGACACGGGGCTGCCGCTGCCCGGGGGCGAGGTCGGCATGATCGAGGTGAAGGGCCCCAATGTCTTTTCCGGCTACTGGCGCATGCCCGAAAAGACGAAGGCCGAGTTTCGCGAAGACGGGTTCTTCATCACCGGCGACCTCGGCATGGTCGACCAGGACGGCTATGTCCACATCGTGGGCCGGGGCAAGGACCTCATCATCGCGGGCGGCTACAACATCTATCCCAAGGAAGTCGAGCTGTTGATCGATGCCGTCGAGGGGGTGGAGGAGAGCGCCGTCATCGGTCTGCCGCATCCGGACCTCGGCGAGGGCATCACCGCCGTCGTCGTGCGCAAGCCTGGCGCCAAGGTCGAGGCCGAAGACATCCTTGCGCTGCTCTCCACGCAACTGGCGCGGTTCAAGCATCCGCGGCAGGTAATCTTCCTCGACGAACTGCCGCGCAACACGATGGGCAAGGTGCAGAAGAACGTGCTGCGCGACCTGTACGCGAACCTCTATTTGCCGCCATCGGGTTGATTGCAGTTCGGACGTGCCAGCCACCCAGCACCCTCAGCACTCGATCCGTCGAACCTGCCGCGTGCCAGCGCCTTGCTCTTCTCCGCCTCCTCAAGGATCCAGTCGCCGAACTCCGGCACATAGGGGTTCCAGAGCCGGTCCTTGGGGAAACACCAGGTAGCAGCCGGTCTCCTGCACGTTCAACAGGCGGAACGGGGCCACCAGCCGACCCGCCAGGAGGTCGTCGGTGACGAAGTGAAGCTGGCCGACCGCCACCCCCAGGCCCTTCGTGGCACGCTGGTAGACGGGGCCGCACACAACAGAAAACCGCTTGAGATCAGAGCGCCCAACAATCAGTCGCTTGCGAGCGACTGGTGCCCAGGAGAGGACTCGAACCTCCACGCCTTGCGGCACACGGACCTGAACCGTGCGCGTCTACCAATTCCGCCACCTGGGCAGGTGCGCCGCTGATCTAAGCGGGCCATGCCCCTGTGTCAACGCCGCATTTCGGTGGCGGGTCAAACACATGCATCGCGCAGCGTCAGGCCAGCACATCCTTCGTCGCCACCGTCGAATCGGCGTTGAGCCGGTAAACGATCGGCACGCCGGTGCCCAGTTCCTGGCCGACGACCTCCTCGCCAGACAGGCCGTCCAGCGCCATGATCAGCGCGCGCAGCGAATTGCCGTGTGCGGCGACCAGCACCGTGCCGCCGCGCAGCACATGCTTCTGCATGTCGTGGAGATAGTAGGGCCAGACCCGTGCGCCGGTGTCCTTCAGGCTCTCGCCGCCCGGCGGCGGCACGTCGTAGGAGCGGCGCCAGACATGGACCTGGTCCTCGCCCCATTTGGCGCGCGCATCGTCCTTGTTCAGACCGGTCAGATCGCCATAGTCGCGTTCGTTCAGCGCCTGGTCGCGGATTGTCTCGAGCCCGCTCTGTCCGACCGCGTCGAGAATGTGCTCGCAGGTCTTCTGCGCGCGCATCAGCACCGATGTGAACGCGATGTCGAAGACCAGGCCGCGCGCCTTGAGCTTTGCACCGGCAGCCTTCGCCTCGGCATGGCCCTGCTCCGTCAGGTCGACGTCGCGCCAGCCTGTGAACAGGTTCTTGAGGTTCCACTCGCTCTGACCGTGGCGGACGAGCACCAGAGTTCCGGACATGTCGTTTTCCTTTCCGCGATAGTTTCAGTGGTGGGCGATCACGACAGCCCGAGCACGTCGCGCATGGTGTAGAGGCCGGGCTTGCGGCCGCGTGCCCAGAGTGCCGCACGCAAAGCGCCGCGCGCAAAGATGGAGCGGTCCTCGGCGTGGTGCGAGAGCGTGATGCGCTCTCCGCTGCCGGCCAGGATCACGGAATGGTCGCCGACGACCGAACCGCCGCGCAGCGTGGCAAAGCCGATCGTGCCCTCCGGCCGCGCCCCGGTGTGGCCGTCGCGCGATCGCACGCTGGAATTGGCGAGCCCGATGTCGCGGCCGGCGGCGGCGGCTTGGCCCAGCAGCAATGCCGTGCCGGAGGGCGCGTCGACCTTGTGGCGGTGGTGCATCTCCAGGATCTCGATGTCGAAATCGTCGGACGGAAGCGCGCGGGCCGCCTGCTCGACCAGCACGGCCAAAAGGTTGACGCCGAGGCTCATATTGCCGCTCTTGACGATGGTGGCATGGCGCGCCGCGGCCGCGATCCGGGCGTCGTCCTCCGACGAGCAGCCCGTCGTGCCGATGACATGGACGATATGCGCCTGTGCGGCATAGCCCGCGAACTCCACGGTCGCGGCCGGGGTGCTGAAGTCGAGCACGCCATCGGCCTTGGCGAAGACCGGCAGCGGGTCGTCTGTGATCGTCACCCCGAGCGTACCGACGCCCGCGGCATCGCCGGCGTCCTTGCCGAGCAAGGCCGAACCGGGCCGCTCGATCGCTCCCGCGAGATGTGCGCCCGGGCTGGCGGCGATGGTGCGGATCAGCGTCTGGCCCATGCGGCCGGCGGCACCCACGACAACGAGACCCATCGTGCTCATGCGGCATCTCCCCGGCCGGCCGTGGCGCGCTTGACCGGCTTGCGCGGTCCTGCGCCCTGCTTGATGTCGTCCACCAGTCCGAGGCCCTTGACGTTCTGGACCCGGGTGAAGCGCGCGTAGACGCCGTGCGGGTCGGCCAGCAGCGCCTGATGCGTGCCTTCCTCGACCACGCGCCCCTGTTCCAGCACGACGATACTGTCGGCGCCGACCACGGTCGACAGCCGGTGGGCGATCACGATGACGGTGCGGCCCTGCATGATCGTGCCGAGCGCCTCCTGCACGCGCGCCTCGGACTCCGTGTCGAGCGCCGACGTCGCCTCGTCGAGCAGCAGGATCGGCGCCTGGCGCACGATGGCGCGTGCGATCGAGATGCGCTGGCGCTGGCCGCCGGACAGGGTCACGCCGTTCTCGCCCACCAGCGTGTCGTAGCCCTCGGCCTGCTGGCGGATGAACTCGTCGGCGGCCGCGAGGCGGGCTGCTTCCTCGACCTCGGCATCGCTCGCCGTTTCGCGTCCGTAGCGGATATTGTCGCGGATCGTGCCTTCGAACAGATAGGGCTGCTGCGAGACATAGGCGATCGCACCGCGCAGCGACGTCTTGGTGACCCGCGAAATGTCCTGGCCGTCGATCGAGATCGACCCCCCGCCCAGATCGTGGAAGCGCTCGAGAAGCGCCGTCAGCGTCGACTTGCCGGCGCCCGAGGCACCCACGATGGCCGTCGTCCTGCCGGCCCCGGCCAAGAAACTTACATCGTGCAGCACCGGCATGATGTCGGAATAGCCGAAACTGACATTGGAAAAGCGCACCTCGCCCTTCGTGACGACGAGTTGGGTCGCGTCCGGCGCGTCCCGCTGGCGCGGCTCGAGGTCCAGAATCTCGTAGATCATGCGCGCATTGACCAGCGCACGCTCCAGGCTGACCTGGGCCTTGGCAAGCCGGCGCGCGGGGTCATAGGCCAGCAGCAGCGCGGTGATGAAGGACAGGACCGCGCCGGGCATCTGGTCGCCATAGGCGGAGCGGTAGCCGGCATAGGCGATGACGCCAGCCACCGCCAGGCCTGCCAGCACCTCGGCGATCGGCGTCAGCCGCTCGGAAACCCGGGCAATCTTGTTGGAGCGCGCCTCTGCGTTGGCGATCAGCTCCGCCATCTTGCGCGACAACTGGCTCTCCATGGTGAAGGCCTTCACCACCATGATGCCCTGCGTCGCCTCCTGCATGGCGCCGATAAGACGCGAATTGATCTCCACCGACTCGCGCGTGATGCGGCGCAAGCGGCGCATCAGCCTGTCGACCGCAAAGACGAGCGGCGGACCGATGAGGAAGGCGATGATCGACAGAACCGGGTCCTGCAGGACCATGACGATGGCCAGGCCGATCAGCGACACGATATCGCGCGCCACCGTCGTCAGCGTGATGCCCATCAGGTCGCGGATGCCGGCGACGTTCTGGTTGATCTGGGCCGCGAGATAGCCGGAGCGGTTCTCGTTGAAGAAGCCGATGTCCAGTCTCATCAGATGGTCGAACAGCCGCTGCTGGTAGCGGGCGACGAGGTTGTTGCCGACCTTGGCGAGGATGACCGCCTGCCCGTAGGTCGCGATGCCGCGCACCGCGAAGGCGCCGAAGACCAGCGCGCAGATGAGCACGATGAGATCGGCGCGGCGGCTGTAGAAGATCTGGTCGACGACGTCGCGCATGATCCATGCCGAAAACGCCGTCGTTGCGGCGACCGCCACGAGGCACGCGGCGGCGGCGGCGTAATACCAGATGTATTCGCTGCCGTTCTCGGCGATGACGCGCCGCACGACGGCGACGATCTCGCCCGGGTCCGCCCGGGGCTTGCGTTGTGTCGTTTCGGTCAAGTCCCGGTCTGCCCGTTGTGTGGAGTCCGCTCCGTCTCGGAGGCGGGTCCCTCATAGCGCCATCGCCGCGTCTTGCCTATGGCCTGTGCGCCACGCCGGCGCACTAAGCCGTGCCCGTCCTGCGCCAGCGCCGGCCGCGCGTCTCGACGCCGAAGCGGTCGGGCGTGCGCGCATAGGCGGCGAGGCCGAGGAGAGGGGCCAGCGGGTGGGTGATGACGAAGATGGGAATCGCCCGCATCATGTGCGTGTGCGGCGCCTTGTCCTCGAATGCCGCCCGGAAGTTTGGCGCCTTCAGCGCCGGCACGATCTTCTGGGCGATGCCGCCGGTGAGGAACACGCCGCCCTGTGCCTTGAACACCAGCGCGAGGTCGCCTGCCGTGCGGCCGAGGCAGGTTGCAAACAGCGCCAGCGCCTCGCTTGCCGTCCGGTCGGTCGCATTCAGCGCCGCCGCCGTCACCTCGGCGGGCGTGTTCAGTGTCGGCGTACGGCCGTCGGCCAGCGCCACGGCGCGGTAGGTGCTGAGCAGCCCCCGCCCGGACAGGATCTGCTCGCCCGAGATGCGGCCCTCGAGCGGCTCGATATGCGCGAAGATCCGCGCCTCGCGTTCGGACCGCGGCCCGATATCCATGTGGCCGCCTTCGCCCGGAACCGGAATCCAGCGACCGTTCGCGTGGATGAGCCCGGCAACGCCCAGGCCGGTACCGGGTCCGAGAACCACGCGGCCGGCTCCGGCCTCCGCCGTGCCACCGCCGATCTGCTCCATGTGTTCGGGTCCAAGCGCGACGACGGCCAGCGCCTGCGCCTCGAAATCGTTGAGCACGACGATGTCGCCGAGGCCGAGACTGTCGAACATGACCTTCGGCCGAACCACCCAGGGGCAGTTGGTCAGCGGGATCTCGTCGCCATCCACGGGTCCGGCAACCGCGATCACGGCGGAACGGGGCCGGCTCTTCGCTCCCTCGAGGACAGCCGAGCGGATGGCCTCGTCGATCGTGGCATAGGATGCGGTCTGAACGATCCTCGGCTCGCCTGCGTCCGACGTCGCGCTGTCGACGATCGCAAAGCGCGCATTGGTGCCGCCGACATCGCCGATCAGGATCGGAAACCGCAGGGCTTCTTCATTCCCGCCGTCAGCCATGTCCGTCCCCTGCAAGCGTCTCTGGAGCGCCACGCGTCCAGCTGGCCGCACAAGGACGCTCGATCACCTTAACTCTGCTGCAACGTGCGTGCCGAGCAGCATTCCTGTCATGCGGCATCAGTGCCGGCGGATCAACGAAGAAATGACTGCGCCGTAACAGGCAGAGCCGCGCGGCAGCGACTTCGACCCGCTCTCGGCCTTCCGGCGGTTGGGCAAAGACCTACTGCTCGGGACGCGGACGAGGCAGCGGGATGCCGCTCTTCGGCGTCGGGGCAAACGCGCTGATCGGCAGCGTATCGGTCGGTTCACTTGATTCGGCTGCGGCCGGCGGCGGCGCGGCGGCGACCGACACTTCGGCCCCTGACCCCAGCTCGCCGCCCGGACCAATGGTCACCAGAGCCTCGGATTCCGGTGCCGGCGCATTGAGCACGGCCATGCACTCCTTCGGCAGCGCCCTCATGGTCATCTTGTCGCGTGCCTTCGGCGTGTCGGCATTGTTGTCGGGCAGCTTGGCCGCCTTGGTGAACCACCAGTCGAGCGAGGAGTCGCAGCCATCGCCCGGTGCCGTCTCCGCCTGCGCCTTGCAGCCGCTGGACCCCGGCTGGCAGCCGATGCGGACGTGGAAATGATAGTCGTGGCCCCAGAACGGGCGCACCTTCTGCAGCCAGCTGCGGTCGCCCTTGACCGTCTCGCAGAGCTTCTTCTTGATGCCGGCATTGACCAGGATGCGCTCGACCTCGCCATAGCTGGCGGCGCGTTTCAGGAGCTTTTCGTGCGCAGGCGTCCACAGCCGGTCGTCGACATAGAGGCCGCCCTTCCTGATCATGGAGGTCGCGGCCATGGTCTCGCGCTCCTGCGGTGTCAGCCTGCGGTCGGGCATGGGTGTGAACCAGATGTCGGCGTCGAGGCCGATCTGGTGCGAGGCGTGGCCGGTCAGCATCGGCCCGCCCCTCGGCTGGGAAATGTCACCCAGCAGCAGGCCTGGCCAACCCCCCTTGACCGCGTCGCGCGACAGCTTTTCGACGAGCCTCACCATGGTCGGGTGGCCCCAGCGCCGGTTGCGCGAGAGGCGCATCGCCTGCCAGGTCGGGCCGTCCGTGGCAATGGCGACACCGCCCGAGAAACAGCCCTTCGAATAGAAGCCGTAGGAGCGCGGCTTGGCCACGGCCGGCAGCTTCTCCGCCCCGAACAGGTCCTTTGCAAGCGGCTCGGCGGCCATGCCGTGCGGGACAGGCAGGGCGAACGCCAGGATGGCCAGGGCCAAACCCACGACGCGCGCCAGGGATGCGAATCTTGTCTTCATGCACGGCTCCATGGCCCTGAAATCCGGCGGAATTGGCGCGGTGCAGCGGGCCGAGGGTGAATCACTGTCAGGCCAACCATAGCACGACGCTGACGCCAGTTCGATCACGAAGCCCTTATCGGGCTGCGCAGGTCGCCCCTGCCCGCGCCGCGCCAGCTGTCATCCGCCCATAATGCGTCGAGGGCGGCCCTGTAGTCGGGGTAGCGGAAGACATAACCGGCCTGCTTTATGGCGGCATTGGAGACCCGCTTGTTCTCGCCGTAGAAGGATCGCGCCATCGGCGAGAGCTCGGCCGTCTCGAAGGGCATTTCCGGCGGCGGCGCCACGCCCATGCGCTCCGCAGCATAGGCGACGACGTCCTGCGGCGGAGCGGGCAGATCATCGGTGACGTTGAAGATCCCGCCCGTTCCAGCTTCAGCAAGATGCCAGAGAGCCCCGGCGATGTCGGCGACATGGATGCGATTGAACACCTGGTCCTTCTTGACGAGCCTTCGCGCCGTTCCCTCAGCGAGATTGACGAAGGCGTTGCGCCCAGGCCCGTAAATGCCGGAAAGCCGCAATATGGCAACCGGGATGCCGGTCTCGCGCCCGAGCGCCAGCCAGGCGTCCTCGGCCGCCACCCGCATGCGCGATCGCGCGGACCCCGGCATGGTGGGTGCCGTCTCGTCGGTCCAGGCGCCGCCGCGGTCGCCATAGACGCCGACTGTGGAGAGATAGCCGATCCAGCGCAGTTTTGGCATGGCGCCGACAATCGTCTCCCGGGCAGCATTGAGCACCGGATCGCCGCTCTCGTCGGGCGCGATCGAGACGACCAGCGTATCCGAATCGGCGAGCCTCGCCGCGATGTCGGCGGACAGGGCACCGCCGTCGTATTGCTGGGGACGTATGCCGACGGCACGCAGTGCCTCGAAATTGCGTGCCGAGCGCGTCGTCCCGTCGATCCCGAGCGACGCGTCTGGTCGCTCCGCCGCAAAGGCCCTGCCCGAATAGCCCGCGCCGAAAATGAAGATCCCGCCCTTCAGCACAAAGCCGTCTCCCGCATGTTCGTATGAGGACTGGTAAAGGTCCATTCAGCACGGACGTCGCCGTCCGCTTCTGTGCCGCGTCGAAGTGCTGCCAATGCGGAAAACTCAGCGACGGGCATCAGCTGTGACAGCGCCCATGCCGCGGCGCCGCGCACCAGAGGCGAGGCGTCGTCTGCAAGCGCAACGCACTCCGACACCAGTGCCGTGTCACCCGAATTGCCAGCAGCGACCAGCACGTTGCGCAAAAAGCGGTCGCTGCCGATCCGCTTGACCGGCGATCCGGAAAACAAGGCACGGAAACCTGCATCGTCGAGCGCCAGCAGGTCGGCGAGCTTCGGCGCGCGCAAATCGTCGCGCGCGGCGAGTTTCGCCTCGGAAGCGGCCTGCGCGAACTTGTTCCACGGGCAGGCAGCGAGGCAGTCGTCGCAGCCATAGATGCGGTTGCCCATCAGAGCGCGAAACTCGACCGGGATCGGACCCTTGTTCTCGATCGTGAGATAGGAGATGCAGCGCCGCGCGTCGATCTGGTAGGGCGCGGGAAACGCGTCGGTCGGGCAGGCATCGAGACAGGCACGGCACGAGCCGCAATGGTCGATGTCCGCATTGTCCGGAGCGAGGTCGGCCGTGGTGAAGATGGTGCCGAGAAAAAGCCAGGAGCCATGGCTGCGGCTGACCAGGTTGGTGTGCTTGCCCTGCCAGCCGAGACCGGCGGCCTGCGCCAACGGCTTTTCCATGACCGGTGCGGTGTCGACGAAGACCTTGACGTCGCAGCCGGCCTGCGCGGCCAGCTTGCCGGCGACCTGCTTGAGCTTGCCCTTGACCACGTCGTGATAGTCGCGGTTCTGCGCATAGACCGAAATGGCGCCGCGATCTCGCCGCGCGAGGATCGCGCGCGGGTCCTGGTCGGGTCCGTAGTTCATGCCCAGCACCACGATCGACCGCACCTCCGGCCACAGCCCGTCCGGCGCGCTGCGCCGCGCCAGCGTCTCGGCAAGCCAGTCCATCGAGCCGTGAAACCCCTTCGCGACGAAGTCCGCCAGGCGGTCGCCCGCCAGCGGCGTCGCATCGGGGCGCGTGACCGCGACTGCGTCGAAGCCGGCCATGCGCGCCTCTCGATCGACCAGAAGCCGCAGGCGCGACCGCTGGCCGTCGGCGTCAGAAGTCGAGGTCCGCATAATGCGAGACCGGAGAGATGCCGCGCACCCTGTCAGTCAGCAGCGGCCGGAACGAGGGGCGAGACTTGACCCGCGTGTACCATTCGCGCGCCGCGGCATAGTCGGTCCAGTCGATCTCGCCGAGATAGTCGAGCACCGATATTGCCGCGGCCGCCGACAGGTCGGCATAGGTGATGCGGGGACCGGCCAGCCAGTGGCGGGTGCCCGCCAGCCAGTTGGTGTATTTGAGGTGCTGGCGGATATTGGCGCGCGCGGCACGCAAGGCCGCCGAATCGGGCGAGCCGCCACCCTGCGCTTCCGACATCTGCGGCTTCAGCACGCGTTCGCGCACGAGATGGCGCGTCACCTCGGTCTCCGTCTTGACCAGGTACCAGTCGACAAGGCGGCGTATCTCCGCGCGGTCCAGGGGATCCTCGGCAAACAGGCGCCGCTCGCGCTTCAGCACGCCACGGGTCTCGTCGAGATATTCTGCGATCACATTGGCGCCGACGATCGGCACATCGCCCTCGGCCAGAAGCACGGGCAACGTGCCGGCGGCATTCAGCGCAAGAAACTCCTTGCGCCGTGTCCAGGGCTTCTCCTCGATGAGGGCGAGTTCCTCGCCATACTCACCGAAAGCGAGACGGACAAAGCGGCAGGACGGAAACATGGGGTGATGGAAAAGCGTCAGCATGATCCCGCTGGTGAAATGGACGCTGGCCAATTCCGGGCCGCGCCGGTAATGGATTCAGGACAGCCCGAATGAACGGGCCGCCGGGCGCAAGACCTATAGGAGGGTTCCCGCGCCATGACAAGCAAGCGCCGGCACTTGCCACGAACGCCGCCAGCCCGCCCATCCTCCCGAGAGACCCATGGAAAACCAGACGATCGTCGAAGCCCTCCTGCTCGGCCTGCTCGAAGGGCTGACGGAATTCATTCCGGTCTCCTCGACCGGCCATATCCTGCTGGCCGGCCATTTTCTCGGCTTCGAATCGACGGGCAAGGCTTTCGAGATCCTGATCCAGCTCGGCGCCATCCTTGCCATCCTCAGCGTCTATTTCGGTCGCCTGTGGAAGATGCTGCGCGACCTGCCGCATGACCGGCTGACCCGCCACTTCGTGCTCGGCATCCTGGTCGCCTTCCTGCCGGCGGCGATCATCGGCGTGATGGCGCACGGCTTCATCAAGACGGTGCTGTTCGAATCGCCGAAGCTGATCTGCATCATGCTGATCATCGGCGGCTTCATTCTGCTCGCCGTCGACCGCATGGCGCTGAAGCCGGTCTATCGCGACGTCGAACGCTTTCCGATGCGGCTCTATCTGCAGATCGGCCTGTTCCAGTGCCTGTCGCTCATTCCCGGCACGTCGCGTTCGGGCTCCACCATCGTCGGCGCGCTCCTGCTCGGCGTCGACAAGCGCGCCGCGGCGGAGTTTTCCTTCTTCCTCGCCATGCCGACCATGGTCGGCGCCTTCGCCTATGATCTCTTCAAGAACCGCAACGTGCTGACCAGCGCCGACCTGCCCATCATCGCGGTCGGCTTCGTCGCCGCCTTCGTGATGGCGCTCATCGTCGTGCGTTTCCTGCTGGACTATGTCTCGCGCAAGGGGTTTGCGCTGTTTGCCTGGTGGCGGCTGATCGTCGGGACGGTCGGCCTGATCGGGCTCTACACGATCGGCTGAAAGATCAAGCTTCGGTCTTGCGAGTGAACTGGCCCGCCGGACGATAGCGCCAGAGATAGGACGGCAGGATCGCCGCCGCGCCCTGCGGCGAGATGCCGAGACCGGCAAAAGTCCGGCCATCGGCCTGCGCCTCGGGAGACACGACATTGTCGGTCCTCAGCAGGGTGACCTGGTCGGACGTCAGCAGCGGGTTGGGCAGCAGGCCGAGCAGCGAGCCCTGGAGCGAGGCGATCGCGAAGGGCACGGGAATCAGCACGCGCTTGCGGTCGATGACCTCGAGCATCATCTCCAGGCACTCCCGGAAGGTCAGCACCTGCGGCCCGCCGAGTTCATAGATCCTGCCGCCGGCGACCTTGCCGTCGACCGCGCGCGCGACCGCTTCCGCGACATCGCCGACATAGGCAGGCTGGAACTTCGTATGGCCGCCGCCGATCAGCGGCAGGAAGGGCGAGAACCGCGCCAGATTGGCAAACAGGTTGAAGAAGCCGTCCTCGGGCCCGAAGACGATCGACGGACGGTAGATGACGGCGTCGGGCAGCGTCTCGAAGACGCCCGCTTCGCCGCGTGCCTTGCTGCGGGCATACACCGAGCCCGAATGCGGGTCGGCGCCGATGGCAGAGACATGCGTCAGCCCGGCGCCGACGGCACGCGCGGCCTCGGCCACCGCGCGCGGCCCGAACTCCTGCACCGGATGAAACTTCTGACGGCCCGATTCGAACAGGATGCCGACGAGGTTGACCACGTGGTCGGCCCCCTCGACCGCACGGTCGACCGACCAGCGCACCCTGAGATTGGCCTGGATCGCCTGGATCTGGCCGACATTGCCGAGCGGCTGAAGATGGCCGGCGAGGTCGGGATTGCGGCAGGCGACGCGCACGCTGTAGCCGCGCTTGGCCAGCGCCCGCACGACATGACGCCCCACGAAGCCCGAGCCACCAAACACGGTGACGAGTTTCGGGGACTGCAGGATTTCGGTCATCTTTGGCTCCGGACGCGTCGGCTTGGGATCACGCTCTCATAGTCCGTTTGTGAGCGAAGGCAAAGAGCGGCGCAAGGCCGCGCTTCACCCCTCCCCACGAGCGGAGGGCAGGATGCGCGTCGCGCCGTTCAGCAGGCGCGGCCGATCTTCGCGTCGACCGAATGGCGATTGCCGCCGCGGATGGCAAAGAAGACGAAGACCGCCGTCCAGATGATCGATTTTTCCGAGCCGGAATAGCCCTGATCCATGGTGATCCAGTGGAACCAGACGGTCACGAGCAGCACGATCGCCGCGGCCAGGGCGCCCGGGCGGGTGAGCAGGCCGATGGCGACCAGTATGCCGCCAAAAAACTCGGTCGCGGCAAGAAGCGGCGACCAGAACACGCCGGGATAGAAGCCGAGGCCCTCGACCATCTCGACGGCGCCGAAAGGGTTGGCGATCTTGCCGACGCCGTGCGTCACCAGTGCCAGCCCGGCGACAAGCCTGAGCAGCGTCTCGGCACCATCATGCAGGCTGGCATAGAGGCCGCCGAGAGCGGGAATGATCAGGCGCTGCGGCGTGGTTCGTTCGTTCATCAGGCAAACTCCGTTTTGTGCAGTGCGACAAAGCGGTGCCGGATCGTCCAGGGTCAAGTGGCCGGGCGTTGAACAAATGGTGATGATTCCGTCGCCTTGCCTACAATGGCGAGGGCAACTGCCTGACCAGTTCCCGGCACGACGCGGTCGTGGTGCGGTTGAGCCTGAAGACCTGGTCTTCAGTGCCGAATTCCGGGAAATCCGCCTCCACCGGGCCGTCCGGAGACGACCATGCCGCCAGCGAATCGGGGAAATAGACGACCACGGCAGCGCCGTCGCGCAGGTCGATCGGGAAATCGCCGCCCTCCTCCGCCGAGCCCAGGTCCCTGCTGGCATAGGCATGGCAGTCGAGGCCGCTCGGACCCTTGAAGGCCGGGATCAGCTTCTCGCCCATGATATCGAGATTGGCCTTTTCGGCGAAGGCGCATTCTCCCAGGATGTAGAGCGTCTCGCTCTTCTGCCTGATGCGGATGCGCATCGTGGCGGCATAGGTGTCCGCGCCTTCCATGCGCAGCGACAGCAGCATCTCGCGCGTTTCCTGTTCCGGATGCTTCTGGAGATGCGCCGGATCGTAGACGCGCTCGAAGCAGGCGGCGCCGTTGCCCTTGGCGAGCAGCGTTTCCAGCGGGTCGGCCAGCGCCGCATTGGCGGATGCGGCAAGGGCAAGAGCGGCGCCCAGACCACGCTGCAACGCTGAAGATGTCATGGCCGAACTCTCCCCATTCTCGGTGACCGCGATGCAAGCGCGGCGCTGTCGGACCGTCAAGCCCCGCCGGGCTGTCCATATCCGGCAATGCGCCGGTGCAGGTCCTCCGCGATCACGAACCCGTCGCGCTCGGAGGCCGCGCGCGCCAAAGCTCGCGCACGGCCGGGGATGTGGACCCCAAATTCGTCCGACAGCCGCTTGATCTGCCTGTCCATGCGCTCTGCGAAGTGTTGATCGATCAGCGTCGGGTCGATGGCCAGCACAAAGAGGCCTGTCGCCGGGCTTTGCGAACCTTTCGAGAAGGGAGGCGCGTCGAGCGACCAGTTGGCGCCCGAGAGGCCTGCCGACAGCACCTCGACCATCAGCGCTATGTTGGCGCCGCGCGCGCCGCCGAAGGCAAGCAGCGCGCCGGAGACGGCGGCCTTCGCATCGGTGGTCGGGTTGCCTGCCGCATCCAGCGCCCAGCCCTCCGGGATCGGCTCGCCGCGCTCGGCGGCGCGCGCAATGTTGACATAGGCGGTGGCGCTCGACGACTGGTCGATGACGAGCGGCGGGCCTCCGGCAACAGGCGCCGCAAAGGCAAGCGGGTTGGTGCAGTAGACAGGCTTCGTGCTCCCCGCGCCCGCCAGAAAAGCCGGACCGTTGGTGGCCGCGATGGCCACCAGCCCTTCAGCCGCGAGTCTTTCGGCAAAATGCCCGAGCGCGCCGCAGGTGAACGCGTTGTTCTGAACGAACATGCACAGGCCAAATGTCCTGGCCGTCGCGACGAGGTCGTTGAACGAAATGTCGAAGCCCGGATGCGCTGCGCCGCCCCTGGCGTCGCACAGGATGATGGCGCCCGCAGGCCGCGTGATGTCAGGCACCGCCTGCCCGTCGATGCGACCGGCCTGCAGCGCCGAGAGATAGTCGAGGTAATGCGCCAGGCCGACCGCCGGCTGACCCTCGGCCTCCGCCCTTACGGCCGCGGTGGCGATCGAGCGCGCGACCATGTCGGATGCGCCGAGGCGTATCGCGGCGGCCTCGCACAGCGCCTGCGCCTGCTCAATCGACAAGGCGATGGTCCCGCCCGTCACGGGCCTAGCCCCTGCGGGCCGGAATGCGCGCTTCGAGCTTGCGGAAGATGAACACGATGATCCCCGTGATCGCCAGGTACACGACCGCGAGCAGCAGGAGCGGCTCGTAGATGATGAACGTGTCCTGCCTGACCCGGGAGGCCACGGCATAGATGTCGATCACGGTGATGGTCGCCACCAGGGGAGTCGCCTTGAGCTGCTGCACGGTTTCGCCGGCCAGCGTGGGCAGGACGCTGGTTACCGCCTGCGGCAGCCATATGCGCCGGAAGATGGTGAAGCGCCGCATGCCGAAGGCGCGCGCCGCCTCCAGCTGGCCGCGCGGCACGCCGGCGAAGGCGCCGCGCATCACCTCGCCCTCGTAGGCGGCGTAGGAGATGGTCAGCGCCAGGACCGCATAGGGCCATGCCTGCCTGAGATAGGGCCACAGGAACGACTCGCGGATCCAGGGATACTGGGGAAACAGCGAGCCCAGCCCGTAATAGAGCAGCCAGAGCTGCAGCAGCAGCGGCGTGCCGCGGATGACGGTGCAGAAGGCGCGTGCCGGTACTGCCAGCCACATCGGCCCGGCCGCCTGCGCGAGCCCGAGCGGCACGGCAAGCGCAAAGCCGATCACGGTCGTCACCACCAGGATCCAGATCGTCGCCCAGATGCCGCGCGCCGCAAGACCGAGATAGTTGGGCAGCCATTCCCAGCGCATCAGCGTGGCCGCCGCGATCACCAATGCCGCCGCGACCAGCACCAGCCCGATCCGGTGCGGCCGCCACCACGACGGGGCGCGCGCCGGCCTGTCGATCGAAAGGGTCGTTTCGCCCGCCATCAGCCGGTCACCGCAGGCAGGCCGCGCCGCGCCCAGCGCTCGACGCGTGCGATCACCACGTTCGAGACCAGCGTGAGCGCCAGGTAGAGGGCGCCAGCCGCCATGAAGAAGGTGAAATAGGCCTTGGTCGTGCCGGCCGCCTGGCGGGTTTCCAGCGTCAGTTCGCTGAAGCCGACGACGGCGAGAAGGGCCGTGTCCTTGGTGGCGATCAGCCAGAGATTGGCAAGTCCCGGGATCGCGAAGGGCAGCATGGCCGGAAGCGTGACGCGCCGCAGCATCAGGAAGGGCGACATGCCATAGGCGCGGGCCGCCTCGATCTGGCCCTGCGGCACGGCGCGGATGGCGCCGCGCAGGACTTCGGTGGAATAGGCGCCCTGCACGAAGCCGAGCACGACGATGCCCGCCACCAGCCCGTTGATGTCGACGCGCGCATAGCCCAGCGCCTCCAGCAGGCGGTTGATGAGGTCACCGCCGGCGAAATAGAGCAGCAGGATCAGCACCAGCTCCGGCACGCCGCGCACGATGGTGGTGTAGACCTCGAGCAGATCGCGCAGGATCGGCCCGCCATAGAGCTTGCCATAGGCGCCGCCGATGCCGATGGTGAGGCCGAGCGCGTAGGCGCCGAGCGCGATCTGCACCGAGTGGAACAGCCCACGCAGCAGGTTCGCGCCCCAGCCAGGAGCCCAGGGCGACAGCAGCTCGATCGTGCCAAGCTGCAGCATCGGCATAAGGATGGCGTCGGTCAGCGCGGCATTCCTCGCTCAGGCGGCATGCATGGGCCAGCCACGCGGATGGACCGCCATGGTCGGCATCGAACCTGCCGTTCGATCGATCGGATCAGGTCCGGGGGATCGAACGGCAGCAGTCCAGGCCTTCCAGCTCAGGTCGGGTCGGCGCCGTAGATGTCGAACTCGAAGTACTTCTTGGTGATCTCGCCATACTTGCCGTTGGCGCGAACGGCCTTGATGGCCGCGTTCAGCTTTTCCTTGAGTTCGGTGTCTTCCTTGCGCACGCCGGCACCGGCGCCGGGGCCGAGCACCTCGGCGTCCTCGGCAACCATGCCCTTGAGATCGCAGCAGGCCATGCCCTGCTCGGACTTCAGGAAGGCGTCGAGCGCGATGGAATCGGCCTGCACCGCGTCGAGACGACCGGCGGCAAGATCCTGGTTGGCCTCGTCCTGGGTCTGGTATTCCTTGATCTCGGCGGCTTCGGTGAAGTGCTTCTTGACGTAGGCCGAATGCGTGGTCGAGACCTGCACGCCGATGATCTTGCCCTTCAGGTCGGCCGGTGAGGCTCCGAATGTCTCGGATTTCGGTCCGATGACGGCGGTCGGGGTGTTATAGTACTTGTCGGTGAAGTCGATCGTCTTCAGCCGCTCGTCGGTGATCGACATGGAGTTCCAGATCACATCGATCTTCTTGGTCGTCAGCGCCGGAATGATGCCGTCCCAGGCCGTCGGCACGATGGTGCATTCGAGCTTGGCTTCCGCGCAGACGGCGTCCATCAGCTCGATTTCCCAGCCGACCCATTTGCCGGAGGAATCCATGGAGGCGAAGGGCGGATAGGGTTCTGGAGCCATGCCGAACTTCACCGGTTCGGCATAGGCCGAAGCCGCGCCGGAAAGGCCGAGTGCGATCGCGACCGCCGCCGCGCTAATCAGTTTCTTCATCATCGTGTTCCCCTGTTTGGTTTCTTTTTTGCAGGCTAATGTACGTTGCGCAGGAATTGCTTGAGCCGGTCCGACTTCGGCGCGCCAAAAAGCTGTTCCGGCGGCCCTTCCTCCTCGACCTGGCCGTTGTAGAGATAGACGACATGCGTCGCGACCTCGCGCGCGAACTTCATCTCGTGCGTCACCAGCACCATGGTGCGGCCTTCCGCCGCGAGGTCGGCGATGACGCGCAGCACCTCGCCCACGAGCTCCGGATCGAGCGCCGATGTCGGCTCGTCGAACAGCATGACGCGGGGCTGGATGGCGAGCGCGCGCGCGATGGCGCCGCGCTGCTGCTGGCCGCCGGAGAGGAAGGCGGGATAGACGTCGCGCTTGTCGGCGAGGCCCACGCGCGCCAGAAGCGCCTCGGCCGTGGCGATGGCGTCCGGCTTCTTGACCCCCAGCACATGCACCGGAACCTCGATGAGGTTCTCGATCAGCGTCATGTGGCTCCACAGGTTGAAGCTCTGGAACACCATGCCGAGCTTGGATCGGATGCGCTCGATCTGGCGCCTGTCGGCCGGCACAGAGCCGCCATGGCCGTCGCTCTTCAGGCGGATTTCCTCGCCATTGACCCGGATGATGCCGCTGGTCGGGTTTTCCAGGCAGTTGATGCAGCGCAGGAGCGTCGACTTGCCCGAGCCCGAGCCGCCGATGATGGCAACCACCTCGCCGTCGCGTGCCGACACCGACACGCCCTTCAGCACATGCAGCTGGCCGAATTTCTTGTGCAGGTTCTCGATATGGATGGCCTCGGCGGCACCCTGGTCCTGGCCGGTCACGGCTGCGGATGCTGTGCCGGCAGGGGTCATGCGCAGCGTGCCCCGCCACGCGGCCCAAACAACCCTGCCTTGAAACGTCTCGCCATTACCCGTCACCAACCGGCCCGCGTTCAAGATGGACCGAGCGGCGCGCGCCCGTCAACCGCATTCCTGCGCACTTGCAGGCCGCCCCGGCAAATGATTATTGACGACGGAGCCAGCCGGCCATGCGCGGGGAGACGCCCTTGACCGTTCACACGACCAGACCGTTCGGATCGCAGTCCATGGCGGGTCGCCTGCGGCTTGTGCTGATGCGCTCGGCGGCAAGCGCGATGCGCGGCGCCGATGCAGCGCGCTGGCACTATGGCCCGGGCTTCGATCCGGCGCGGGCGACGCTCCAGCACAAGGCCTTCGCCGACCAGATCGCGTCGACCGGTGCGGAGATCGTCTGGCTCACCGACGCGGATGACGGCTTGGCGGACTCGGTCTTCACGCATGACCCCTCGCTGATGACCGACCACGGCGCATTGATCCTGTCGATGGGCAAGACGCTGCGGCGCCCGGAACCGGCACTGCACGAGGCTGCCTATGCAAGAATCGGCATTCCGATCCTGGGCCGCGTCGCGCTGCCTGGAACAGTGGAGGGCGGCGACTGCGTCTGGGTCGATGCCAAGACGCTCGCCATCGGGCGCGGCGTGCGCACCAACCAGGCCGGCATCGAACAGCTTTCCGCCATCCTCGCGCCGCTTGGCATTTCCGTGCACGGCTTCGACCTGCCGCTGTGGCATGGCGAGGAGGCCTGCCTGCATCTGATGTCGGTGATCAGCCCGCTGGCGGACGATCTCGCCCTAGTCTTCTCGCCGCTCCTGCCCGCTGCGTTCTACCAGATGCTGAAGGCGCGCGGCATCCGCCTCGTCGAAGGCGACCCGCAAGAATTCCACGCCTCCAGCGGCCTCAGCCTCAACGTGCTGCCGACCGCGCCGCGCGAGATCATCGCGGTCGCCGGCTTCCCGAAGACCAAGGCCGCGATGGAAGCCGCGGGCTGTACGGTCGCGACCTTCGAGGCCGATGCGCTGTGCATCGCTTGCGAGGGCGGGCCGACATGTCTCACGCGGCCGGTGTTGAGGGGGTAGCCTATGTTTGTCGTCTTGAGTTCCTTCGCGCCCCCCTCTGGCGTGCCGGCCATCTCCCCCACGGGTGGGGAGATTGGCCAATCGCGGACCGTGACGCGCGTGATCTCCCCCCTCGTGGGGGAGATGGCCGGCAGGCCAGAGGGGGGCGCGACAAGACGTAACCGATCCGATTTCACGAAACGGCCACTCTCATGACCACAGTCGGCGAATGTCTCATCACCCTCCTCGAGCGGCACGGAGTCGACATCGTCTTCGGCATTCCAGGCGTCCACACGGTTGAGCTGTACCGCGGGCTGGCGCGGTCGAGAATCCGCCATGTCACGCCACGCCACGAGCAGGGCGCGGGCTTCATGGCCGACGGCTATGCGCGCGTGTCGGGAAAGCCGGGCGTGGCCTTCGTCATCACCGGACCGGGCCTCACCAACACGATCACGGCGATGGGGCAGGCGCGCGCCGACTCCGTTCCCATGCTGGTCATCTCCGGCGTCAATGCGAGGGAGACGCTGGGCAAGGGTCTTGGCCATCTCCACGAGTTGCCCGACCAGCGCGGCATGATGGAAAAGGTGGCGCTGTTCTCCACGCGCATCGAGGATGGCACGGAGCTGCAGGACGCGCTGGAGCGCGCCTTCGCGCTGTTTTCCTCGGCCCGTCCCGGCCCGGTCCACATTGAAATCCCGACCGATGTCATGGTGGCAGCCGCACCCCGCCTGCGCCCGACCGAGGATGCGCCTGCGCCGATGGAGCCGGACCGCGACGCGGTGGTTGCGGCGGCGCGTATCATCGCGGGCTCGACGCGCCCGGTCATCCTGGCCGGCGGCGGCGCGAAGCGGGCCGAGGCCGAACTGCGCGCGCTGGCCGAGCGCATCGATGCACCCGTGGTGATGACCACCAATGCGCGCGGCCTGCTGCACCGCCATCCGCTCGGCGTGCCGGCCAGCGCCAGCCTGCATCCGGTGCGCGCGATGATCGCCGCGGCCGACGTGGTGATCGCGATCGGCACCGAGTTCGGGCCGACCGACTACGACATGTATGGCGATGGCGGTTTCGCCGCGCCCAAAACCCTGATCCGCATCGACATCGACGCCGAGCAGCTCGACCGCTGGCCGGCGACGGTCGGGATCGAGGCCGACAGTGCGGCGGGTGCGGCGGCGCTGCTCGCCGCGATCACCGCCCGCAACCTGCCCGACACCTCGGCTGGCGCCGAACGCGCGGCCGCCTGCCGCGCGGCTGCGCTGGGGGGGATCGACCAGGCCAACCGCGACAAGATCGCGGTGGTCGAGGCGATCCGCGACGCGCTGCCCGGCGCGATCATCGTCGGCGACTCGACGCAGCCGGTCTACGCCGCCAACCTCTACTACGACCACGACCGCCCCGGCGGCTGGTTCAACGCGGCGACGGGTTTTGGCGCGCTCGGCTACGGCCCGGCGGCCGCCATCGGCGCCGCTCTCGCCGCGCCCGGCACGCCGGTGGTCTGCCTGTCCGGCGATGGCGGCTTCCAGTTCACGCTGCCGGAGCTGGGCGCGGCGCTCGATGCGGGCGCCCCGGTAATCTTCGTCGTCTGGAACAACCGCGGCTACCGCGAGATCGAGACGTCCATGCGCGATGTCGGCGTCGAGCCGGTCGGCGTGTCGCCCGCGCCGCCGGATTTTTGCAGGATCGCCGAGGCCTATGGGCTTGCGGCCGAAAGCCTGGCCTCGCCGGATGGGCTCGCGGACGCGCTGTCGCGGGCCTGGGCCCGAAAGAAGCCTTGCCTGATCGAGATCGCCGTAAGCTGACAGGCAGCATCCCGGCGGTTGTGGGCCGGCAATCCACTCGGCCCGGAAAAGAAAAAGCCCGCCAGATCGCTCCGGCGGGCTTTTTGCTTTTCTGCGTAAAGGCTCGGCCTAGTTGCCGCGGCCCTTGAGTGCTGCGCCGAGAATGTCGCCGAGCGACGCGCCGGAGTCGGTCGAGCCGTACTGGGCAACCGCTTCCTTCTCCTCGAAGATCTCCAGCGCCTTGATCGAGACCTGCGCCTTGCGGGTCTTCTTGTCCCAGGCGATCACGCGGGCATCGACCTTCTGGCCGACCGTGAAGCGCTCGGGGCGCTGCTCGTCGCGGTCACGGCTCAGGTCGTTGCGCTTGATGAACGACTCGACGCCGTGATCGACCAGGCGGACTTCGATGCCGCCGTCCTTGATGCCGATGACTTCACAGGTGACGACCGCGTTCTTGCGCAGTTCGCCCGATGAGTCGCCGCCGCCAGCACTCGCGCCGCTCGATGCACCGCCGCCCGTGTTGCTGAGCTGCTTGACGCCGAGCGAGATGCGCTCCTTGTCCTGGTCCACGTCGAGCACCTGCGCCTTGACCATGTCGCCGCGGTTGTACTCTTCGATGACCTGCTCGCCCGGACGGTTCCAGTCGAGGTCGGAGAGGTGCACCATGCCGTCGACATCGCCCTCGAGGCCGATGAACAGGCCGAACTCGGTCTTGTTCTTGACCTCGCCCTCGACGATGGAGCCGACCGGATGGCTGTTGGCAAAGGCCTGCCACGGGTTTTCCAGCGTCTGCTTGAGGCCGAGCGAGATGCGGCGCTTGGCCGGATCGACCTCGAGCACCACGACGTCGACTTCCTGCGTCGTCGACAGGATCTTGCCGGGATGCACGTTCTTCTTGGTCCACGACATTTCGGAGACGTGGATGAGGCCCTCGATGCCCGGCTCCAGCTCCACGAAGGCGCCGTAGTCGGTGATGTTGGTGACGGTGCCCTTGATCTTCTTGCCGATCGGGAATTTTGCGCCGATTTCCGACCACGGATCGCTCTCGAGCTGCTTCATGCCGAGCGAGATGCGGTGCGTCTCCTGATTGATGCGGATGATCTGCACCTTGACCGTCTGGCCGATGTTCAAAATTTCGGTCGGATGGTTGACGCGGCGCCAGGCCATGTCGGTGACATGCAGCAGGCCGTCGATGCCGCCCAGATCCACGAACGCGCCGTAGTCGGTGATGTTCTTGACGACACCCTCGACGACCTGGCCCTCTTCGAGGTTCTGCACGATCTCCGAACGCTGCTCGGCGCGGCTCTCTTCCAGAACCGTGCGGCGCGACACGACGATGTTGCCGCGGCGGCGATCCATCTTCAGGATCTCGAAGGGCTGCGGGTTGTGCATCAAAGGCGTGACGTCGCGGATCGGGCGGATGTCGACCTGGCTGCGCGGCAGGAACGCCACGGCGCCGTCGAGATCGACCGTGAAGCCGCCCTTGACCTGGTTGAAGATGACGCCCTCGACGCGCTCACCCTTGTTGAACTTCTCTTCGAGCTTGACCCAGCTCTCCTCGCGGCGCGCCTTGTCGCGCGACAGCATGGCCTCGCCCAGCGCGTTCTCGATGCGCTCGACATAGACTTCGACCTTGTCGCCGACCTTGAGCTGGCCGTCCTTGGCGCGGGCGCCGAATTCCTTCAGCGGTACGCGGCCCTCGACCTTGAGGCCGACGTCGATGATGGCCATGTCTTTTTCGATGGCCGTGATGGTGCCGCGAACGACCTGGCCCTCGCCCGAATGACCGTCGGAAAAGGTCTCGTTGAGCAGGGCTTCGAAATCGTCACGGGTTGGAATGGATTGAGACATTGTTTCTCCTGGAAGACCTGCGTCGCCATTTTTTTGGCGGCAGGCATGCGCCGTGGGTTCGTGTTGCGTTTGCCTGACCGCATCCGGGATCGAAAACGACCCTGTCGCCGCTTGCGCGGCCTTGTCGGCGCAAATTCAATGCTGTCAGGCGGCTTTTGTCCCGAAACTTCCCGCGTCCGTTTTCCGCCGCAGGCAGCGAAAAACGCGAAGTCGAAAGCGCTTCAGGACCTGTCTCTGCCGGCCATCACGCCATCGACGATGGATTTGGCTGCCAGAAACGCGGCTTCTATAGACATTTCCGACGTATCGATCAAGTGCGCGTCGGCCGCGGGCCGCAAGGGCGAGTCGGCGCGGCCCTGGTCGCGCTCGTCGCGCCGCTCGATGTCGGCCAGAATCTCCTCAAACAGCGCCGTGCCGCCCCGCCCCTCGATGTCGCGCAGCCGCCGCCGCGCGCGCACCGCCGCACTTGCCGTCACATAGAGTTTCACGTCCGCATCCGGACACACCACCGTACCGATGTCGCGCCCGTCCAGCACCGCGCCCGGCGCCGTCCTGGCAAAGGCGCGCTGCTTCTCCACCAGGATCTTTCGCACGCTCGGATACACCGCCACCTTCGACGCCGCATCCGCCACCGCATGCGCCGAAAGCACCTCCCGGTCGAGACCCGACAGATCGACCTGCCTGGCGGCCGTCTCGGCCGCCGACACATTGTCGAGCGGCAGCCCATGAATGATCAGCGCATGCGCCACCGCGCGATAGGTCAGCCCGGTGTCGAGCAGATTGAGGTGATAATAGTCGGCAAGCCGCCGCGCGAGCGTGCCCTTTCCGGAAGCCGCGGGACCGTCGATGGCGATGAGGAAGGGCGAGATCATGGAGAGGCTTGAAGCGGATAACGCGCGCCGAGACAAGCCCGGGGCGGCGCCAAAAGCGGGGCGCTTTCGATCCTGCTTCCCGCTCGACAGCGCTCCGCCGTTGCCGCTGATCGTCGATGGTGGCAGACAAGGGGTGGGTTGCGGACCTGCGCAGGGCGGCAACCTGAGTCCCGGATCCCAAATAGGTCAGTTTTCAGTCAGGGCTTGATGGCGCATTTGAACCGGGCAAGCACATCAATCCACCAACAATGTCAGCCAAGCATGCCGCGGCCAGTGAAAGCCGATTGACATGCTGCCGACCGCTGACGCAACTTCCAGATGAACCTGAGAAAAGATTGCAGTGGAAACCAAAACATATCTCGAAGCCGCCTATGCGGCTTTAACCCTGACCGGACGTCCGATGACATCCCGCGATATCGCCGTGTTTGTTGCCAATCATCGACTCACAGATATTAGCGGGCTAACTCCTTGGAAAACCATCAATGCGAGAATTTCTGCCGAAATTCTTAATCGGAAAGATGACTCGCGTTTCGTGAGAGTTGGACCCGGTCTCTTTGCACTACGGGAGTGGAAAAACGTAGCAGAGTATCGGGTCGCTCGCCGAATTATAAACCCGACTATGGAAACCATTGCCGTCGTCCAACGTAACGACTTCTTGACTTTTTTGAAACCGCGTAGTGCTTCGCATTTCTTTGACATTGACTACGCTGAGCTATTTAGCAAAGTCGAGGGCATGAGGCGACTCGAAGCAGAAGAGCGCGATACAGTTGTTCAAATTATTCCGCTGTTTTTTTTGTTCGATGGCACTCGCTATTTAACCTACAAGCGAACCCGTCGTCTTCCTGAGCAGCGACTGCACGGAACGCGATCAATTAACTTCGGGGGACACTTGCAAGTAAATGATTTTCCTGCGTTGTTTGACTCCGATCAAAACACGGTTTCCCTTGCGCTCCAGCGAGAGCTCAGGGAGGAGCTTACTTTCGAACCCGATCGAAAGCAGGTGAGCTTCTTCGGCGCAATTCATGATGACACGAATTTTTTCGGCCGCCAACACGTAGGCCTCGTTTTTAAGGTAGCGATAGATCCGAGCGTTTCGATCATCTCCAACGAACCTGGCTTCCTGACTGCAATCGAGAAATTTGATCGCGAAACTATAAATTCTCATCGCACTGAATTTGACGACTGGACGTTTCTAGTACTCGGGGAGCATGATGAATAACACAGACTACTGGGAACTTTTCGAGGGGATCGCCACTGAGATCGCTGCTAATGTCGTTTGGATTGTTCTTGCTGCAGCTTCCGTATTCCTCTACTTCCGTTTCCGCAAGATTTCTATTTGGGTGCGGGTTAGCGCCCTGCGCAAATTTCTTTTTCTGCTTTTATGCCTTTATCTATTTCTATCGGGTGCGGTGTATTTTGGTTCTCTGAGTCTACTGGCCTCACTTGTGGTTTGCACAATAAGTTCCACAATTCTTGGGTGTTATTTCTTGTACCGCTTCTCCCGAATAGGTGTGCTCGACGCATATCCGACAACGACAAAAGGTCTTGATTATCACGCATCGCTCGTGTGGTCGAAACGAAGCTTCGATTTTCTCGGTGTCGGAGCACACAAGCTAACTAGCGATGCCGAGTTCAGCAGGATGGTCACGCGATGCAGCGATGCAGGTCGACCCATTCGGTTGCTGTTGTCGCCTCCAGCGAATCCCGTTCTGCAAAAGGTAGCCAACCGCAGCGGAAGCGCAGGAAACGCCTATGAGAAGCGGGTGAAGGATTCACTCAAGATCGTGAGCGAACTCGTGAGAAACCACGGCCGCAGCATTCAAGTTCGCTCTTATAAGGCAAACAGCGAATCTGACTATCATCAGTTCCGAATGGTGTTCATAGATGACAAGTATTGTATTCTGAGTTTCACTATTTGGGACAACCAAGAGGGCCGAAGTAATCCGCAACTAATAATTGAGGCGACCGACAAAGAAGAGAATCGTCGTTCCATATATTACGCATTTCGTGACTATTTCGAAAGATTGTGGAATGACGAGAATACTCGGGAAGTGGATTTGAGTAAATATCGATGACTTTTACACTGAATCCGACGCTCGTCGGCTGCGGGAAAAAGGTGCCCCTCAATACCATTAGATCGATCTCAGACGAGTTAAAATTGAGTTTCGGTGCGGACGCGGCTTTGCTGCACGTACGTGGAGTGACATTAAACACCAGCATCGACCGGATAGGTCGTTTCTGTAGTAGCCTCGACCTCTTTGCCTCGCTGGCAGTCGATCATTTTATTGGTGACATGATCGCCTCCGACGCGGAACCCGTCCAAATGTCACTTTGTCTAGAGTGTGGACCAGAGTTGGAGAGCGGAAGCGATATCTCGGGACTAACTTCAGCCTTTGTTTCTGACTTAGGCAGTCGAGGCATTGAGGTGGGAAACCTTCACTCCGTTAAATCTGATTATACCGCCGTGACCGCCTGTGTGATTGGTGTTTCTCGCATGAGGAAGTTTGTTAGCCCGTCGACGGGCAAACTGTTTCTCAGCGATCGATTGGGTGCCTTCAAAGCGCTCATCATAAGCGAATTAGACGGGGAGAGCGCGAAGAGTAGATCGCACATCGATGCGAGGCTATTTCTCGGAGAACTTCCCCCTATGATCACGGCGGGCTCGGACGTGACTGGCTTCGGCCTCCAAGGGACGCTTCAGAATCTCGCTGAGAGACATCGCGTTCGGATGGAAGTGATCGTGTCCGAATCGCTGGCGTTTAATCGGGATGTCTTGGAAGCGCCGATTGCATGCATCGATGGCGGTAGGTTTTTCACTTCGGAGAGCGAACGTACATCTACAGCCCAAAAATTGACGAATATGTCCGAAGTCGCTGGCCCCATGGTCATGCTGTGCAATGCGGACCAAGAAGGTAATTTCTTGTCCTGGTTCAGTAGGAAAACGTCGAGAATGCCGATACAGATCGGTCTCTTCACCAAATCGGATTCCCCGAGCGTAAGGATTGCCTACAATTGAAATCATCGTGTTCAATCCATGGGCGGTTCCAGCCGTTTCACAACGGACATCTCCAGTACTTTAGATGGGCGAAGGCACGGTACGAGCTTGTCTATGTTGGAATTACGCAAATCTATGGTTCGAATGCTGGTGACTTCCCCGGCGCCCCGCATAGAGGCGAGGCAGAAAGTAATCCGCTTACATTCTTCGAACGGAGCCGGCTAATCGAAGCAGCACTCGTTGGAGAAGGAGTTGATATATCTTCTTTTAGAATTATTCCATTTCCGATCGAGGATGTTTATCGGCTCCGACTTTTCCTCCCACTTGATGTGCCTTGCTGTACGACGATCCACTCCGAGTGGAACGAACACAAGATCGTTGCTCTCCGCGAGGCAGGCTACGAGGTTGAGGTGCTCGCATCGGACGAAGCTAACGTTCTTCGAGCCTCAGGTTCGGACATCAGAAAAATGATGCGGAGCGGTGATGATATGTGGCGTCGATATGTGCCGACGGGTGCGGCGGCCCTCATTGAGACTGACCTTCTGAAGTTTCTCAACGGAGGTCGTAGCAGTCCAACTGCGATCGAACCTGCTAGTCCACTGGCGGGCCCCGCTCTGTCCTCTGGCGAGAGCTAGAGAAACGGCAGGTTGGTTGCGGGATGGATCGTCCGAATGACCAATTAGGGGTCGCTAGCGGCAATGTCGCTTTGGACAAGCCGGCCTCTGCTCGCAATCGTTGCGCACGGCGGCTAGGCTGCCGCGCCTTGACCGCCTCGCGTCACCGGGCCGTCCTGCCCTGCAGCCCGCGCCGCCCGGCGTGAATAGCCCCACGCCGCTCCCCATCGAAACTCATCTGTTTTCAGCCACTTGGCCAAATCCGTCCTGCCGGTTCTTCCCCGCCTCTCCCGCCGTCCGTATAATGACCGCCCTGAACGGAGGGCAAGAATGGGCTGGCGGCGGGGCGGGGCGGACAGGGACGGCGAGATGCTCAAGCGCATCGTGGCGCTGCTCCTCTCGCTTGCCGTTCTGGCCGAGCATGCCGCCGGCGTGTCGGGGCGGCGGCGGCGCGGCGAGGTGTTGTCCATCCTGCTGTGGGGCGAGGCCGAGGCACGGGCTTTCGTCATCGGGCTGGCGACCGGCGGCATGGTTTTGTCCGGCACGCAGGCTCCGGTCGAAGCGTTTGCGCCTTCCAGCGATTTGCCGGCTTCTTCCAGCGACGCGGCGCAGTGCGCGGTCCGTCTGCGGGCGCTGGCGATGCTGCTGTGCCTGCTGCTGGCCGGCGCCTTGGCGCGACACGCGACCGGATCGCGCGTTGCCCAAGAAGACGCTGGCGCCGGGATCGCAACCCAGCTGAGCGCCGCCCTGCCGGCGCTCGATACGTCATGACGTCACACCGGGCGTGGCCGGATCTGTCCAGCATTTTTCTCTTTTTTGGTGGACGGCGGGCGTTCAGGCCGTCTCTCGACCTGGCGCGGGTTTTTTTGCCGCGCCGGGCGGGCGCGTCCTTGCCTTCTCCCCCTGTGGGAGAAGGTGGATTGTCGCGGTGCGACAAGACGGATGAGGGGTGCTGGAAGAAACGAGACGATTGAAAATGCCAGCGCACAATAAGGAGCGCAATTGCTGATCTTGAGCCCGAACCCCTCATCCGACCTCGCCGTCGCTTCGCTCGGCTCGGCCACCTTCTCCCACAAGGGGAGAAGGCCAGCCGCCCTACCCGATCTTCGCGCCCAAGCCGGTCATCAGCCCCATGAACTCGGGAAAGCTGGTGACGATCATGGAAGAATCGTCGACAGTCACCGGCCTTTCCGAGGCCAGCCCCATGACCAGGAACGCCATGGCGATGCGGTGGTCGAGATGGGTGGCGACGGTGCCGCCGCCGAGCCCCTTGCCGCCGGGTTTTCCGCGCACGGCCAGAGACTCCTTGCCTTCCGTGCAGTCGACGCCGTTGGCCTTCAGCCCCTCGGCGACGGCCGACAGCCGGTCGGATTCTTTTACGCGCAGCTCCTCCAGACCCTGCATCAGGGTCTCGCCTTCGGCAAAGGACGCCGCCACCGCCAGCACCGGATATTCGTCGATCATCGACGGGGCGCGCTCGGCTGGCACGGTGACGCCCTTCAGCTCGGAGGCCCGCACGCGCAGATCCGCGACATCCTCGCCGCCGGCATTGCGCGGATTGACGAGCTCGATCGACGCGCCCATTTCGAGGAGCGTGGTGATCAGCCCGGTGCGGGTCGGGTTCATCAGCACGTTCTCGATCGTAATGTCGGAGCCCGGCACGATGAGCGCCGCGACCAGCGGAAAGCCGGCCGAGGACGGGTCGCCCGGCACGGCAATGGTCTGGCCGGTCAAACTGCCCTGGCCCTCGATGCGGATGTGGCGCACGCCGTCACTGTCGGTCTCGACCTCCAGATTGGCGCCAAAGCCCTTCAGCATCATTTCCGTGTGGTCGCGCGTCATCACCGGCTCGACGACGGTGGTGATGCCAGGCGTGTTGAGGCCGGCCAGAAGCACGGCGGATTTCACCTGGGCCGACGCCATCGGCACGCGGTATGTGATGGGTGCGGTGGCGCGCGGGCCGCGCAGCGTGATCGGCATGCGGTCGCCGGCTGCGGCCTTCAGCACCTGGACGCCCATTTCGCGCAAGGGATCGAGCACGCGGCCCATCGGCCGCTTGGACAGCGACGCGTCGCCGACAAAGGTCGTCTCCATGTCGTATGCGCCGACAAGGCCCATGGTGAGGCGCGAGCCCGTGCCGGCATTGCCGAAATCGAGCGGCGCGGTCGGCTCCAGCAGGCAGCCATTGCCGGTGCCCTTTATGATCCAGGTGTCGCCCTGCTTGGCGATGTGGGCGCCCATCGCCTTCATCGCCTCGCCGGTGCGCATCACGTCCTCGCCTTCCAGCAGGCCGGTGATGCGCGTCTCGCCGGACGCCAGGCCGCCGAACATGAAGGAGCGGTGCGAGATCGACTTGTCGCCGGGCATGCGGACGGTTCCCGTGAGATCGGTCGATCGGCGGGCCGTTGCCGGCTGGGGCAGAGGGGTGGTCGACATGCTGGTGCCTCGGGCAGGAAAGGCGGCCGATGCCGCCGCGGGACTGGTTGCGGCGGTCTCCTATCATGCCCGGCAGGCAGGGTCATCCCCCCGCAAAGCGGCGGAATTTCCGGCATTTGGACGCTTCCGGAAGGGTCGGCGTTTATGCTTTGACAGACCCTGTATCTGCGGTTAAGGGGACCAGTTCTTTTCAGGACGAGGCTTGGACGTGGCAAAACCCGAACTTGGTACAAAACGCATCGACCCGGATACGGGCAAGAAATTCTACGATCTGAACAAGGATCCGATCGTTTCGCCCTATAGCGGCAAATCCTACCCCCGCTCCTATTTCGATTCCGCCAGCCTGAAGGCTGTCGAGGAGGAGGAAGAGGTCGAGGAGAAGGAGGTCGAGGAAGAGGCCGAGGTCGTGTCGCTCGAAGACGCCGACGAGGAAGCCAAGGCCGACGACGTGCCCGAGATCGAGGACGAGGAAGATGTCGACCTCGGCGAGGAAGCCGATGACGTGTTCCTCGAGGACGAGGAAGAAGACGACGACGACGTGTCCGACATCATCGGCGTCGGCGACGACGACGAGATCTAGAGGCATCGTCGCGGGTGGGGCGCCGGCTGCGGAGCCGGCCCCGGAAAAAGCCGCGACGAGACACTTGATCTTGACGTGAGGCGGGGTTAGAAGCCGCCGTCTACCCGGGCCGGTCTGGCCCGGTCCACGCCGGCCTCAGCACCGGCGACAAGTACCGGACATTTGACCGGATAGTGGGGCCATAGCTCAGCTGGGAGAGCGCCTGCATGGCATGCAGGAGGTCAGCGGTTCGATCCCGCTTGGCTCCACCATTTCTTTTTTATGCATCTTAATGTCTCCTAACATTTTGAACGGATTAGATATTTCGGCGGTTCGATAACCTCCGTCGCGCGCGTATGCGAGACGATCAGCAAACACGAGTCTGAGTACTGCACGACGGTCTTCAAACCGGTCGGAATGCCATAGTTTCCAAGGGTTTGCGAGAAAGTCGAAGGCGGTTCGATAAGTTTCGCTGAACGAGGCTGTCGGTCTGCCGCAGGTGCTCATCTTTTCGGCTGTTACGGCTTTCTGCATCTCCAGGTCCCGAATGCGCTTTTCGTATGCGGCGATCACGGAGCCCCCCGCCGCGTCAACGATGCGGTCGAGCAATTGCTCAATCTGGTTCTCTATCTTGGCAAGGTTTGTCCGGAGCTGCTCGATTTGCTCGTTTGCGGATGCCAGCCTGTCGGACCATAGATCGCGAAGTAGGGCAAACGCGAGATTGAACATCCCGGTCGAAGGTATCAACTCCCTCAGCAGAGCATCGAACTCGCCTTCGACCTGTTCCCTACGAAACGACTTTCGTGTTTCAGGGCAGTGGCGAGTATCGCAAAGGTAGTAGGCATACCGGCGGCTACGACCGGTAGACCAGCAGGCGGTTAGGGCTTCTCCGCAACAGGCGCACGCCACGAAGCCGCGCAGAGGGAAGTCTTCGCTCATATCCTTCCGAGCAGGCGCTTTCGTGAGACCAAGCCTGCGGTCTTGCACAGCCTGCCATGTCTCTAACGAGACGATCGCCTCGTGGCGCCCCTGGACGTTGTGGATATTCCACCGCGGGACGTTGATACGACCGGCATAGAGCGCTTGAGAAAGCAGTTCTTCAATTCGCTGCCAATGCACACCGCCCGTGCGGTCTTTCGGCCATGCAGGTTGCTCTTCCAGAAAGCGCTGGATCTCTGATTGCGTTTCGAAGCGACCGCTGGCGTAGCCCTCGAGAACCTCCTTGACGATCGACGCCCGTGGCTCGTCGCGTACTAGCAACTTGCCATGCTCAATGACCTTCTCGATGCGCAGGCCAATTGGGGCCTTGAATGTCCAATAGCCCAGCATCGTGCGGGCCTGCATCTTCTGGATGACTTGGCGCCGGTTCTGCTCGCGCTCAAGTTCGCCCTGAGCTGCGAATATGGTCTCGACAAACCGACCTTCCGGCGAGTCCTCAAACTTAAAGTTCAGGCATTCCACGCGTGCGCCGCGCAATCGAAACGCCCGACGAAGTTGGATATGAAATTCAGTATCCCGGGCAAATCTCTTTAGGTCGTCGAATATGATCACGTACGGGTTTCGGTTCCGTTGAGCGTCAATATAGCTGAGAAGCGCGACCATTCCCGGCCGTTTCATAAAGTCGCCGCCACCCGAAACGTCGTCTGGAAATACGGCCTCGACTTCATAGCCCATACTGTCGGCAAACAGTCGGCAGCGATGCTCTTGCGAGTCCAGTCCATGCCCTTCGACAGCCTGTTTCGTCGACGAGACGCGGCAGTAGATAAGGGCTTTTACTGGAACACTTGCAGGCATCATCGGTCGGTCTCCTTCTCCTCGCACGGTTCGGCAATTCGCCGGAAACCGCTCGTCAGGTTGTCATGATTGGTGGGTATAGCTGGCGATGATATCACATCTCCATTTTCACCTGTATCGCTTTTGTTCCGATCCTTGTTTCCCGCCAATTGAACCGGGTCGTCGCCAAATGCCCGGTCAACGAAGCTCTGCATCATGACGCGAAGCGACCGGATCAGCTCGATCTTGAGCGGCAGTGCCATATCGAGATGGGCGATATGGACGAGATACTTCTCCACATCGTCCACTTTAAGCAACTGTGTCGTCGCTTGAGCGCTTGCCATCGCAACAGTGGAACTGCCGCGATGGCGCGAAGTGCTTTCGGGCCCTTTGTGCCCGTCCGGCTCTTTGTTTCGATGATCCAAGTCCCGCATGATGCCAACCTCCACCATCAAGGACGCGGACGGGGCCGGTAGCCGCGGCTGGTGTCACCACTGCCGTTTCCCGTGCGCTGGCGCGTCGATGTCTCGGCGCCATCGCGGCTGTGGTTCTGATCGCGGGTGCTCTCCCGGGCCACCTTCTCAGCCTCAATTTGAGGTTTGTAGAACTGCCCTTCCAGCTCCTTGCCCCAATCATAAAGATCGCGGTCCTCAACCGCCGCGAATTCTTCCTTCATCAAGCGCTTGGCGCCAGCGTCTGTGATTTTGAGCTCGCCGGCGAGCTGCTGTGCCTGGTGCGAGAACGCGCGGTTGAAATTGATCTTGTCACCGTCCTTGATCATCGTGCCGACAGCGCGGGCGTAGTCCAGCGCCAGAGTTTTTTCCTGCTTCGGCAGCTTCTCCTCGCGGTCGACGAATTCCTTTCGCATATCGTTCATCGACTGCCCGGTGCGGGCCTTGAACAAATCTCGCAGGATCGTCTCTGCCTTCAATGCATCGAAGTTCTCGGTACGGGCGAAGGCGTAGGCGTAGTCACCAAGCTTCTCCTTGAATGCGCCGTTCTTTTGAATTTCCCGCTCGATAATCCCGGTGACGGCCATCGCTTCGTCGAACTGGGCGTCAGTGAGGAGCCTGCCGGAGAAGCTTTCGCGGGCTTCGAGGATGCGGTCCTGTTCTTTGGGGGTATAGAAGTAGTTCATGTTACTGTCTCCTTTCATAATATTAGAACATTTAGTGAACATGATAGGAGGATAGTCCTACCCTAGGCAAGAAGAATCCGGATCATATTGTTACGTTTTACTTTTCGTAACTTATGAGTTCGGGTCCGATTCAGTGCTCGCGGGATCGCCCGCGGCGACGGTCAGGCAGTGTGCGCCGGTCGGCGGCACGCTCAAACTCGCCCCGCATTGCATCGCTCATCGCGTTCTCGCGCCGAGAGCGCTCAACGAGTTTCTTCAACTGTTGCCGTTCATACTCATCGATGCGCTCGATCCGCCTGGAATGATTGTGGCGAACATCGCGTTGCGCCTGGCGCAAGGTAGCAGCGGGACTGAACCGATCCTCTGTCGCCCAAATCGGGTTGTGGTCGCGGCGGGGCACCCCGGCTCTATCGATGATCCGCCGCCGCGCAGCTTCGACGCGCGTGTCGTACTGCGATACGTACAGGTCCTTTTCGCGGGTCCGTGCCTCGTTGCATCGGACCTGCAAACGGGCAGCGTCACGCCATTGCTTGGGGGTTTGAAGCGTCTCGGCCTCACGACGTAGGCTCGCCAGCTCGAAGACGCGACGCAGTTCCTCGTTGACGCTTAAAGGCATGTTCCACCTCACCAATTGGCGATGATTTGCATTCAGATCGCTCAATCCGAGACAATCTCCGGATGAGGACATTCGGTGACAGAGAGGATGTAGAAGAGTGGCTGGCGCCACTCGACTACAATGCGTTCTGGGCGCAGACCGAACCCTTCGCGCTGGATATCCAGCCGAGAGCCAGTTGCGATGCGCAGATCACCTCCGGCGAGGTCGATGAGGCGACCGTGCTCTTCGTGCTGAAGGGCATGGCGCGGCTCGAACTGGTCGAACGTTACGCGCTCAGCCCCCGCGATACCGCGCCCTGGCTCTCGCTTCATTGAGCCGCCTCCACGCGCTTGTAAAACGCGACCCAACCGCATTGGCCGTTGGTCGGGTATGTCGTGAACGCCCCATAGGGACCCACAAAGGTGCAGCGTGTGTAGCGGCGCGAAGACCAGTCGGCATGCGAGCCATAGAAGTCATAGGACCAGATCACATGCGGCAGGCCATAGAGTTGGTATGCGCCAACCAGGAGCGCCGGCACGATGAGCCAGGCGAAGTAGGACGGATGGAGAAGTCGTGGCTTCATCTTCATGCTACCTTCTCGTTCGGTGCGGGGACAGGCGTTGGCAGCGTCACCTTCGGGTCAGGCTTCATCCGCTTACCTTCATGCGGGTTGTCGCCGAGATCGAAACAGTATGGTCCGATGTTGTTTTGCCGGATCTTCCGGCAATGGATAAACCCAACGCCAGCGACATGCAGGATCTGCTCATTGTCCGGCAGCTTCATCAGTTGTTCGGCCGTGAAGATGCGGTCGCGTCCCGTCGAGAAGCTGCTGGAGAAGTTGTTCCGGTCCGAAGAGACGTTTAGCCCGACCGAGATGATCGTCTCTTCGCCGATCGCCTTCGAGATGCGCTCCGCCTCCTCATAGTTCGAGAACTTCAGGTATTGTTTGGTCGTGCAGTTTTCTTCGAGGATCGCCGTCTCCCGCTCCCCATAGCGGCGCACCGCGTCTTGGCGCGACTGGGCGATAAAGTGGCTGCGAGCGCCATAGGAGCGCTGGATCGTGACGCGATTTACGGCCTCGCGCAGCGGCGCATTGCAGAACTCATCGAGGATGTACTCGGCGTCGTTCCCGTCGCCAGACATCTGGGCTTGCAGGAGCGAGAGGAAGTGCAGCGCGAAGTATGAGCCTAGCCGGTCAGCATGGCGCGCCGGATTGACGAAGCAAACGACCCACTTGTCCTTGAGAAGATCAGCATGGGTGAGGTCCGGGGTTCGGCCTGCCTCCTTGAGCGGCCCGAACGAGAAGATCTTAAGGGCCGTTAGCGCCGCGCGCAGATGCTGGGTATAATGCTCCGGATTGTTCTGGCGCAGTTCGAGCATCAGCCGCGCGTCCGCCTTCAGCCCATCCTCGCCTTCTTCCGCTTCGACTTCGAGAGCGCTACCCCAGACCTGAGGATCACCCAGAAAGGCGCGCAGGCCGCCAGGGAAGGCCAGTCGCGGATGGTTCTGCAATAGGATCTTGTGCCCGAGCTCCAGGAACTCGCGCGGGCTCTCGCGCCAGTAAAAGTTCTTGGTGTCATCTTTGGGCTCTTCGATTAGCGCGTGGTTGATGTTCTCGATGATGAACGGGACATCATCGACCGCCGACATGCGGTGTGGCCTTGCCGCGCTGAACGGATTGATCGAGATGCGATGCGGGTTGTTGTGGCCAAGCACGTGAAAGTCGTCGACTACGCCAAATTTGCGGCCGTACTTCTCGCAGAGCGGCGCGATCTGACTGGCGATTTCGCCGTCCTTGACGTCATTGACGAAGATGGCGCGGTTGCGGTCGGAGAGTAGCGAGAGGATCGCCGGTACGGACACGCCGGTCGTCTTGCCGCCGCCCGCAGCCGCATATGTAATGGACGAGCCCGCATGATACGGTTCATAGATCGGACGGTCGTCGAAGGTCAGGCCGAGGATGCGGCGAGGGATCTCAGTCATCGAGCATCCCCGTCCTGGACATGTCGGCTTCGGTGACAAGGCGCGAGGATTTCTGGCGTCCACCCTGCGCCACATAATGAGCGATCTCGCGGTTCTTTCGGTACACCGCAACGATGTCGACAGCCGCCCGAACTAAGCTGGATATGGCAGCGAGCCAAAGGATTACACTCATCACGCCGAGCCCCCACCATTCGGGATTGCTCGGCCAGATGATCCAGGCGACGAAGGCGCATGAGGCGCCCATGAACAGATGAATGTTGATCGCGATGACGTTGCGCGTGCCGGTGCGAAATGCCGTCATGATAGGGTTCCTTCATTTAGTTTGAACAGTGCGGCGACGATGTCGCGCCGCACCCGGTTGAGCGTGGCGTACCGTCCCCAGACAACACCGGAGAGTTCGCTGCCGCGGAGGTCACGCGAGAGCAGCTTCAACTGCCCGATCTGTGCGGCTACGACCGGCGCCGCGACTGCACCGAGAAACGTTCCGAGCATTTCTCCTATGTAAAGCAGGTCGGCGAACATCATCGCGAAGCCGCCGCAGACGAGACCTGACGCCACAGCCGGCGCGAAGAACGGGCGGCGGACCGACACCACCGAGAGCGCGTCCAGAAGGTAGGAATCGCGGTGAGTGACGACCGCTTTGTCATTGACCGTGATGCTGCCGACGATCATGGCATCAGCCTTTCATCGCGCATTGCGGCGTGCTCAGCGCCGCGCCGAGTTCACCGGATAGATTTTTGACGGAATGCGGCGTGACGAGGCGCAGCGTGCCCGCATGAATCGCGAGCGGGATGCGATCGGATTCCAGCGCATAGGAGATCGCGCAGGCGCAACGCGACGCAGCGCCGTCCGTCACATCTCTCAGGCGCATCTCCTCGCGTCGACGTTGCTGGTCCTGGAACTTTTCAACAAAAGGCAGCGCAAACTCACCGCCATGCCGCTGGCAGAACCGCGCGCCTTCTTCGCCGAACCACGGCGCAATCAGGCTGTCGCAATCAAGGCCGGGAACAATGTCGTCAAACAGCGGATTGGCAGACTCAGCACCGCTGAGGACGGCAATCTCGCACTGTTCTGCCCAACCTGATTTCGCAATCGTGCGCTCACCCACCAGCGGGCCAGTTATGAAGAGCGACACGCCGGCATAGAGAAGCCCGAAGGCCAGTGCGCCGCCGGTGAACGGCAAGGATGTTGGATCAGGCAACAAGTCTACCTCCTGCCACTGGGGTTCTGAGAGTTGTGCGGGTGATGGCCGCCATTGCCATTCGGGCGGCGGTCGGATCGGGAGGCCGATGTGGAGTCCACCTGCAGTTCACGCCGGTTGGCCGCGTCGCCAGCGCCTACGCTGTCCTTCTCGACCGCCCACGCCGGTGGATCTTCCTTGAACTTCTCCCATTTCAGAGCCCAGAAGGTGTAGGCCCACAGCACGATCGGAAAGACGAGTTCGACCACGGCGGCAATCGCGGCGATGGGCAGGAAGTGGCCGATGTATCGGAACGTGTCGGATACGCCGGTCTTGCCAGGGAATACGGGCGTTGGAGCCTTCACATCCTCGATGCTGCCGATCACTGTCATCAGGCTCTGCCCATGCCGCGAGAGTATCCCGTTAAGCCGTGCTTCCGCTTCCGGGCGTCCCGCAATGCTGACGCCGGATTGCAATTCGCCCACATAGGCGGCGAGCAACGACAGCGGCACCGCTTCGTTGAGGTCGCCGACGGACTGCCGGATCCTCGTATCAATGGCATTGAGCAGCATCCGCCGATCGCCGATATCCTTGTCGTCTTCGCCAAGGACCTTCTGGTATTCGGCGATGTCGGTGTTCAGCCGGCTAAGAATTGCTTGGCGCGCTGCGTCGCCCGCCGCGATCTGCTGTCCCACCGAGGTAGCGCGCCCCGCATACTCCTGCACCGCCCGCGCGACAGGGCCAACGCCGCCACTGCCACGCCCGGAGACGCAGGACGTCGCGATTTCGCAGGAAGCCTTTTGCTGTAGGTCCGCCTCAATAGCGCGGATGACAGGATTGACCCGCTGGGCGTAAATTTTCGACCAACACCGATTCTGCCGGAAGATTTCATTCTCGTTGGCTGAGCATGATGTTTCCGCGACTTTACCTCGCACGGAATCTTCTGCGCGCTGACGGCGCGATTTTTATCTCGATTGATGACGGTGAGGTCGCAAATCTTCGTAAGATTTGTGATGAAGTGTTTGGCGAGGATAATTTTGTCGCAAATATTGTGTGGCAAAAGAAATATACTAGGGCGAATGACGCTCGATGGTTTTCTGACAACCATGATCACATCCTCGTCTACGCAAAGAACAAAGACGAATTCAACATAAACGGGCTGGCGCGGAGCGAGGAACAGCTCAAGTCCTACGCCAATCCTGACAAGCACCCAAAAGGACCCTGGAAGGCGACACCGCTCCACGCGAAGAGCGGTACGAACACCAGCTCTTACACTTTTGCCAATGGTGTCAGTTGGTCCCCCCCGAAGGGTACTTTCCGACGCTTCAACGATGAGGCGATGCGGCGGATGGATGCCGGTGCGGAAATTTGGTTTGGCGCAGACGGCCATCAACTACCGAACCGCAAATCTTTCTTGAGCGAAGTGAAGGATGGTGTGACGCCGACCACGCTGTGGACCTATCAGGAAGCGGGGCACAACCACGAAGCAAACAACGATTTGAAAGCGCTCGGACTTGGCGGCGCCTTTGATAATCCGAAGCCTGTTCGTCTGATCAAGCTAATCCTCAGTCTCGCAACGTCACCGCTTGAAGAAGACATTGTGATGGATTTTTTTGCGGGATCAGGGACGACGGCACAGGCGGTACTTGAGCAAAACAAAGACGACACGGGCAATAGGCGCTTCATATGCGTTCAACTCCCGGAACATATCGAGGGCGGCCGCGAGGTAGACGGCAAGCGATATACAAAAATATCCGATCTAACCATCGAGCGAATTCGGAGGGCCGCTCACCACCTTGCGGCCGCTAATGAGGGTCTGCTTCCGCTATCCGGGGACGCGGGAATGGACCGTGGGCTTAAGGTGTTCAGCCTAGATTCCTCTAACTTCAGAGTTTGGGACGGCGAAAAGGAATCAGCCGACCAGATCGGAACACAGATCGAACTGCACGTTGACCATCTCTCGCGGCTGAGCACGCCCGAAGACGTTCTCTATGAGATTCTCTTGAAAGCCGGCTTCCCCCTAACAACCACGGTCAAGTCTACGACCATGGCTGGCAAGCAGGTGTTCTCGATCGACGAGGGTGCACTTCTCATTTGCCTTGAGAAGGAAATCACATCTGAATTGATCGACGCCCTCGCTGACGCCAATCCGCTCCAGGTAATTTGCGTGGACGAAGGGTTCGCAGGAAACGATCAGCTAAAGGCAAATGCCGTCCAGACCTTTAAGGCCCGTGCGCAGGCCGAGGAATCCGAAATCGTCTTTAAGACGGTTTGAGGAGCGCGGGGCATGAAGCTCAAATTTGACTCTTCTCTCCAGTACCAGCACGACGCCGTTGAGGCCGTCGTCAGCGCATTCACGGGGCAGCCCTTTGCGCAGTCGGCAACTATGGCATTCGAGTCGCTGCAGATCGGCGGGTTGTTCCAGACCGAGTTGGGGATGGGAAACAGGCTCACCATTGGCGACGAGGAAATTCTGAGGAACGTCCAAGCTGTTCAAGAGGCAAACGATATTGAAAAGGTAGCCGAACTGGCCGGACGCGAGTTCTCTATCGAGATGGAGACCGGCACCGGCAAGACCTATGTGTACCTGCGCACCATTTTCGAGCTGAACAAGGTCTACGGCTTCAAGAAGTTCATCATCGTTGTGCCGAGCGTTGCGGTCCGCGAGGGCGTGCTGAAAAGCATTGAGGTGACGAAGGAGCATTTCCAGACGCTGTTCGACAAGGCGCCGTTCGACCACTTTGTCTACGACTCGAAGCGCCTCGGAAAAGTGCGGCAGTTCGCCAGCAGCAACCAGATTCAGATCATGGTCATCAATATCCAATCGTTCCAGAAGGACGTGGCCGACAAGGACCTGGCGGATATGACGGAGGACGAGCTGAAAAAGCTCAACGTCATCAACCGGGAAAACGACCGTATGTCAGGTCGCCGGCCGATCGAGTTTATTCAGGCCGCCAATCCGATAGTTATCATCGACGAGCCCCAAAGTGTGGATACGACGGACAAGTCCCGGCGGGCCATTCGCAACCTCAATCCCATGGCCACACTGCGCTACAGTGCGACACACCGGAACCCGTACAATCTTCTGTACAAGCTGGACCCCATCAAAGCGTACGACCTGCGCCTTGTGAAGAGGATCGAGGTGGCCTCGGTCCGTTCAGACGACAATTTCAACGATGCCTATGTGAAGCTCATAAGTACGGACAACACGAACGGCATCCGTGCCCGGATTGAGATTCATAAAGAAGGATCGGCAGGTCCCAAGCCCACCAAGCTTTGGGTGAAACAGGGCGACGACCTGTTCGTGAAATCCGAAGAGCGTGAGGCGTACCGCAACGGCTACATCGTTCAGAACATTGATACCACGCCGGGCTCGGAATACGTCGAGTTCAACCAAGGCCGGTTCCTAGAGCTGGGGCAGGAGGCGGGCGGCCAAGCCGACGATATCATGAAGGCCCAGGTCTATGAGACCGTGGAGCAGCATCTGAAGAAGGAGCGTGCGCTGAAAGGAAAGGGTATCAAGGTCCTCTCGCTGTTTTTCATCGACCGCGTCGCCAATTATCGCATCTACAATGACGACGGAACGACAAGCCTAGGAAAAATCGGGCTGTGGTTCGAAGAGGCCTATCGCGAGCTGACCGCCAAGCCGATCTACAAGGGCCTGATAGCATTCGAAGTCTCTGATCTTCACAACGGATATTTCTCGCAGGACAAGCAGGGTCACGCGAAAGACACGCGCGGCAATACCGCCGATGATGACGACACCTACAGCCTGATTATGCGAGACAAGGAGCGCCTCCTTGATCCAAACGTCGCCTTGCGATTCATATTTTCGCATTCGGCCTTGCGAGAGGGATGGGACAACCCGAACGTCTTCCAGATTTGCACGTTGAACGAGTCTCAATCCGTCGAGAAGAAGCGGCAGGAAATTGGACGCGGTTTGCGTCTGCCGGTGAATGAGTCGGGCGAGCGCGTTCATGACGAGACGGTCAACCGCCTCACCGTCATAGCCAACGAATCGTACGAGGAGTTCGCCCGCACTCTCCAGTCAGAGTTCGAGGAAGATTTCGGCATCCAGTTCGGAAGGGTAGAAAAGATCGCCTTCGCAAAGCTGTTGCGCCGTTCTGAAGGCGGAACCGAGAGCGTACTTGGCCAGGATGAATCCGTCAGGCTCTGGGGCAGCCTCGTAGCAAATGGCTATCTCAATCCGGCCGGTGACATCCTTGAAAAGTTCGATCCCAAGAACCCCCATTTCGATCTGAAGATTCCCGCCGATTTTTTGAACCTGAAGGCGGAGATCGTCGATGAAATCAACCGCAAGCTCTTCAAGAATCGCATCGTGAATGCGCGTGACCGCCGCGAATTGAAGTTCCGCAAGGAAGTGCAGCTCAGCGCCGAGTTCCAGGCCCTTTGGGACAAGATCAAGCACCGGACCCGATATCGCGTCACGTTCGAGACTGATGACCTGATCGACCGGGCGCTTGCCCGCATTAAACTGATTGAGCCGATTAAGGCACCCCGTGTCTCCACCACCGTCGTGGAGGTCGAGATCACCGACGCTGGCGTCGCCGCCGACAAGCAGATCGCAACGCGCGTTCGCGACATGGAACAGGTCAAGGTCCTGCCGGATATCCTGGCGTTCCTGCAGAAAGAAACCGAGCTGACTCGGCATACCCTGGCAGAGATATTGAAGCGTTCGGCACGGCTTGCCGAGTTCAAGATCAACCCGCAGGCTTTCATGGCCGCCGCTTCCAAGGAGATTTCCCGGGCCCTGCATGACCTCATGCTGGAAGGAATTAAGTACGAGCGCGTTGCCGGCCAGTTTTGGGAGCAGAGCCGCCTGGAGCAGGATGCCGAGGAAGGGATCATCCGCTACCTCACCAATCTTTACGAGGTGAAGCACCGCGAGAAGGCGCTGTTCGATGCCATCGAGTACGAGTCCGAAGTCGAGAAGCAATTCGCCCGTGATCTTGATAGCAACGAGAACGTTAAGCTGTTCGTCAAGCTGCCGTCGTGGTTCAAGATCGACACGCCGATTGGCACCTACAATCCGGACTGGGCGTTTGTTACCGAGCGCGACGAAAAGCTCTATTTTGTGCGCGAAACCAAGAGCACTCTCGACAACGAGGAGAGGCGCACGAAAGAGAACCAGAAAATCGCCTGCGGACGGAAGCACTTCGACACGTTGGGTGTGGACTATGATGTCGTCACTTCACTGGCAGAGGTACTCATGTAAGGGACAATGTCGTTACGACATTGTTCTGCTTTGGGCTGTCATTGCCTGGATGAATCTCGCGTTGCCTACGCCGGCTCCCTAACCGTACGTCCGAAATCACAACGGTGACGACCAAATCTGGCGAGCCTGCTCATAGAGCGCCTTGCCGCGTTCGGCGATTTCAGGCTCGGCCCAGGTTGGTTTCTTCACAAATTCCTTCGTCAGCATCAGGCTCGATTGATCCTCGAACTCCTGTCGTTTCACATCGAAGGCGAGATTGCTGACGCCGCTGTTAAACGATTGAGTGACGAGCGTCAGATTGCCCAGCGTGTGTCTAAGCCGGTTGCGCCGCACGATCTGGCCGACCATGGTCTTGTCCTCGAGAACGGCAAACATCGACTGTTCGAACTCTTCCTTGGTGGGCTGAGCCTCGCCCACCATGGGCCAGTGCTGCCGCCACTTTTGCGGCAGGATGTGTTCGACGGTCAGCGTATCAGGAAGCGACTGATGTTCCTGCTTTTTGCCCCGTTTCGAGAGTTCAATTTCGGACAGCAATGTCCTGACGCGGGCCGGTCCCAGCGTGGTGTAGAGGGGCTTCGATAGAATCGCATTCTCGAACTCGGCGTCCTGCGGAAAGCGGCCGCTCTCCGAGGTCAGGCTGAGCAAATAGCTCCGGAGGTTTTCGTAGCTCCAGCCCCGCTTGTCGAGGTCGGCCACAACCGTCAGGAAAAGGTTGTTATAGTTCTTGGATGTCAGTCCGCTAACCGCGCGGCGCACAATCAATGACAGAAGCAGATCAAGCGAAGCCTGCTTTTCGGCATCGCCCATGTCGCTCGCCCACAAACGCAGCAGGAGCGGGTTGATGGTTGTCACGTCCCAAGGTTTCAGTCGTGTCGAGAAAATGGCGAGCGGTGAACCCGATGTTCGTTCAACGATGTCTCGGTAGATGGCGCCATAGGATTCGAGATCCTGGATTTCCGCCGCAACATTGGGATAGCGCGGAATAGTGCTGTTGCGCGGTGGCCGGAGGAACGCTTTGTATTCGGAGAACAGTTTGGAGATCGTCACATCGCTTGCCATTTTGCCGGCGATGAAGTTGGCGATGAAGAATTCGATACGCTGCTTTTTGTAGCGCCCCTGCTTTTCCATGACGCTCCAGAAGGAGGCCTCGAAAGGCTTCCAATGACGCTTGAAAAGCTTCTCCGCATTCTCGCGGCGTGCGTCTGCGCGCTGGAAAATATTGTTGCGCACCAGGTCGGCCGCAAGCAGCGGTTCGCCGCGGTCGTTCAGGGTCTCGAAGATGACCTGCGCATCATCGCCTTCGTCTAGGATGATTTCGACGACCTTGAATTCTTCGAGCAGCGATTGCCAGATCGCATCGAGCTTGAGCTCCTTGGGGATCCCATCATCGCTCGCCTGCGTGCCGTCCTCGGCCTCCTCTGGTGCCTCGACCAGGTCATCGTGCAGATCGTCCGTCTCAACCGAATGTTTGATCCGGTCATAAAAATAGCCGTAGCCACGAAGCATCGACGGCGTAGTGCCGTACTCCTTCACCTGGTCGCGCGCCGATTTGGCATACCACTGGTCCGGATAGGCCTTTTTGAGAGAGGCGCGGTCCTTTGAGGCGATGATGTCGACGAAAAGCTTGCGGTTCGATTCCGTTGGCCAGACTTTGTAGATCTCGATGTCTGGGTCTTCCATCAGCTGGGGATCGCTGTTCAAAATATAGCGGTTGATGTTGCCGACCGTCGTGTCATGGCCGATCGACTGCGCGTAGTGACGCGCTGCGGTGAGGAAAAGCTGGAATGTTGTCAGCCGCTGCTGACCGTCCACGACCTGGAAGGACGGCACCTGCTTCACGGAAGGTTTGGCTCTGCTCTCCAGAACGACCGCGCCCATGAAATGAGAGAAGCGGCGCTCACGTCCGGCCAACCGCTCGATCGCCTTGGTGCGGATATCCTGCCAGAACGGCTCCCATTGTTTTTCGCGGTTCCAGACGTAGTGGCGCTGGTAAATCGGAACGCAATAGCGGTTCCGATTTTGCAGCAAAGTGCCGATTTCTACAGGTCCTGCTTTCATTTACGCCTCCCAAGCCAGCCCACTATACACTCTGGTTGGACCAGATCAGCATGTATGCGCTTCCGCCGCCGATTTATCCGCAAAGTTGGTGGCAGGACTCTCGCGCGACTTGTTGTGGTTTTGGGGTCGCCGACCTAAGCCGCCAGCGTCTCTCGGGTAAGTTCGCGAACACGGCACCATTCGGGCAAAGCAAGGTTTTCAGCCCCTACAGCGTGGCGGTTCAGGAATTGCGGGTCGTCGAAATACGCGCCGACATAGATGACGGGCGCGGCGAAGAGCCGATTGTAAATGACGGTGCCGGGCATTTCCTCCAGCGTGTAATTGAGCGATCGGGCGAAGATGCGTTCGCGATCGGGGATGAATCCCTTCGCCTCCTGCCGCGTGGCGGCGCGTTCCGTGTAGTCGGCGCAGATGCCGTGAATGTAGTCCCGCACGTTTGCGTTTTTTTCGTAAAGGTCGCGCACCGTTTGGCTGATGCGGTCGAACTCTTGGCCCTTCAGCTCGTCCCAGTGAGTGACATCGACACGCGCGAAGGTGGCTTCCAGAATGGGTTTGCTCTTGCGCAGCCAGCGATCCGCGTCCGCCGTGCAGGCATCGAGCGCGGCCGGCCAAAGATCCTCTCCCGGAAAAGCAAAATTGTGCGCATCGAGCGTGTCGCACAGAATGATCCGAACACAGCGGAAATGCTCAGCCGTCGCCGCCACAAGCTCCTTGAACGCCTTGCCGTGCATCGCATCGATGCATCCGCAAATCGGCATGATGCAGGTGCGCTGGTCCTTAAAGTGCGGCGGCACATCAATCTTGAACATCTTTTCCTCCAATCGTTTTTCCCGTCCTCCACCAATATTCGAACTGTCGGCGCATCGCTTGCGCATGCAGCGCCGACTTCATCACGACGAAATGTTGTTCGTTTTTTCCGGGCACGTGCTGCATGAATTTGTCGCCATAGATGACGCAAATCTCCGAGCCCGAGAAATAATCCTCCGGAATCCAGCGATAATCCGCCATGTCGCCAAGGATGGTCGTGTTGCCTTCGCAGATGGTCGAGCGGAAGCGGTATCCGTCCTGACGCATGGCAGAGAGTTTTTGCGAAACCTCCGGGCTGGAGCGGCGATCATCGGCGCAATGAAAGAGAATCTCGCCTCCGGACTTCACCGTCCGTTCCACGTCTTTGAGCACATCCATATATTGGGGGTAGGTGGTGAGCACGACATCGTGTTTTTCGACGCCTGTCGCGGTGAAGACGATGCCGTGTTCGGAAAAGCTTTCTTCGATCTTGCGGAGCGTGCGGGTTTCCGGCTCGACGCGGCCCGCCTCGATGTTGGCGATCGAGGATTTTGAAATACCGGTCCGGCGGGCCAGATCGTCCTGGGTCCACGCAAGGAAGCCGCGAGCGGCTCTTATTTTTTCATCGTTGAGCATATTCTCTATTCTAACCGTGCTGTATTGCAATATAGTATCACTTAAGTAAGTATAATTGTCAATCTTAACGTGATTTTAAGGATTTGATACTAAAACAGTCGCCATTGTCAACTGTCTATTGTGGGAAAGGTACTTTTAAATGAAATCGGTCATATCCGCCGGAAAACGCTTTTTCGGCCTGGTCTCTGCCCAAGAAGCCAACCAGAACGGGATATCCCTGTTCGAGGTCAAATCTCTCTACGACGCCGCTTTTGCTGAAAAAGCGAAGGCCCGCGCCAGCCTCAAGGGCTTCCGGGCCCGGCTCAAGGCAGCAGAACGCCTTGATGCCGCCTACCGCAGGCAGCTCGTTCAGAACCAACCTCACGCCTATCGGCAGGGGGTGTAGAATGATGGTCCCTTTGCAACATCCCGAGAGCTCCTATCCGCCGCGCCTCTCCCGTTTCCTTGCGCTGATGGAGAAGGTCAGGAGCCTCAAGCCCCTGGACCTCCATCTGTGGAGAGTGATGGATTCGGTCGCCTTCCAGGACACCGAAACCGCGCTGGAGACTGCGCTCTACAACGAACGCCGGAATCGCAAAAAGCAAAATTCGTAGGTGTTTTTGCCTTTGTCCCCAACCGCCGCCCTTCCCCCGGGCGGCGGTTTTCTTTTGGTCTGGTGGCAGAGCAAAGAAGGGGCCGCCTTTCCGCCTTAAGCGCGGACCGGGCTCTATCTCGCATCGGCTCGACCGAACCCGCGAGGGGCGCGGTTTCGGCCCATACGGGTGACAATCCCTGGCGGAAGATCAGCGGGCAGCGGCTGACGGGTCAGCCGCTGAAGTTTTGTTCCACGCGCGCGCGAAAGGGATCGCGCGCTTGGCACCCCAATTTCCAGCTTATGCCGACAGCGGGGAGCAAGAGCCAATAGCCGAAATCCTCCGGCCCGCTCCATTCGCCTGCCGATAGGGGCAGGCTCCCGTGTTGTCGGATCGCGCATTCGCGCGCCGCGGGGCGGTTCGGCTTTGGCGTCCCCGCCTTACGGCCCTTTACGTCCATACCCGCCCGCGAAAAGCGGGCGGGTTTCAAGAATGGACGCTCGGCGCTGGCCAGGGGTGCATGCGCGAGGTTCGACTTTGGGCTTCGCGATGCTCAACCCCAACCCTGACGAAAGGAAATTTCAATGAAACTCACCCATATCCCATTGGACCAGCTCAAAGCATCGACCCTCAATGTCCGCAAGAAGGGCGGCAAGGACGTATCCGAGCTTGCCGCCAGCATTCGGAGCCTTGGTCTTTTGCAACCGCTTCTGGTGCGCAAGAACTGCGAGGGCTTCGACATCATCGCAGGACAGCGGCGTTACAACGCCCTGACCCTGCTTTCGAAGGAAGGCGCGTTCGCCGATGCAGTGCCCTGCATGGAGATGGAGAATGGTGACGATGCCGCCGCCATCGAGGCGTCTCTCGCCGAGAACATCGCGCGGCTTCCGATGGATGAAATCGACCAGTACAAAGCCTTCTCCGCTATGCGGAGAGAAAGTGTCCCAGTGCCGGACATCGCCGCAAAGTTCGGTGTGACCGAGCGGCTGGTCGAACAACGCTTGGCCATTGCCAACATCATTTCGCCCATCCTCAACGCCTACCGCCGCGATGACATCCGCCCCGAGACATTGCGCACCCTGACCATGGCAACGCCAAAACAGCAAAAGGCATGGTGGAATATGCATCAGTCGGAAGACGAGCATGCACCGACCGGACGCGCCTTGCGCGACTGGCTGTTCGGCGGAGAGCAGATTCCGGTGTCGAACGCGCTGTTCGATGTCGCCACTTACGATGGTGCCATCATGTCTGACCTGTTCGGCGAGGAGCAGTATTTCGCGGATGCGAGTTTATTCTGGACCTTCCAGAACGGTGCTATCGGCGACAAGCGCAACGCCTACCTCGAAGCCGGATGGAGCGATGTGGTGGTCCTCGATATCGGCCATCATTTCGCGCCTTGGAACCACGAGAAGACGTCCAAGAAAAAGGGCGGCAAGGTCTTCATTACCGTGAGCCGCGATGGCGAGGTTTCCTTCCATGAAGGCTGGCTCTCCCTTTGTGAACTGAAACAAAGGGCGAAGGCGCAGGAGGCTGTGGATGATGGCGACACTCCCACCACTGAAAAGCCCGAGCGGTCCGAACTCACCGCCGCAATGCGCAACTATCTCGGTCTGCACCGTCATGCCGCCGTGCGCACCGAACTGCTGTCGCATCCGGCTCTCGCGCTTCGATTGAGCGTGGCCCACATCATCGCGGGGTCCAGTCTTTGGAAGGTCGAGGCCGAAGGTCAGAGGCCGCACAATGATGCCATCGGCAAAAGCCTCGCCTCCGCCAAGGCCAGTGAAACTTTCGCCATCGAGCAGAATGCCGTTCGCGCCCTTCTCGGCTTGCAGGACGAGGAGGATGATTCCTCAACCGGCTCCATCGCAAGAAGCCGCTCAAGTTTCGGAGTCCGCCCATCGGTCGCTGATATCTTCGAAACGCTGATGGGCATGATGGATGAAGAGGTTATGCGCGTGCTCACCCTTGTCATGGCCGAGACGCTTGCCGCTCACACCGACATGGTGGACATTCTCGGCGAGGTTCTGGCCATCGACATGAAACGGTGGTGGACTCCCGACAACGTCTTTCTCGACTTGCTTCGCGACAAACAGGCTTTGATCGAAATCGTGCGCGAGGTCGCGGGTGAGAACACGGCGGACGCGCATGTGGGCTCGACCGCGAAGGTCCAGAAGAAAATCATCGCCGACTGCCTGTCCGGCGAAGGTCGCACCAAGGTCGAGAACTGGATTCCGCGCTATATGCAGTTTCCGGCTACCGCCTATCTCGGCGGACCTATCAATGCGGCGAGACCCGAGACGGACCAGAGCGAAGCCGAGCACTACGGTATCGCTGACGCGGCCTAAGGCAGACACCCCCGCCGCCCGGTTTTGGACCGGGCGGCGTTCTGCGGCCAAGGCCTAAGCTGACATCCCCAAAACACCTTGAAGAATTGTCATGACATTGTCGGGCATTCTGTGTTATCCTTAGCCAGAGAGGATATCATGACCCTACGCACCACCCGCTCCGAAAAACTCGACCTCCGGCTCTCAGCCGAGGCCAAGCGCATGCTCGCCGCCGCCGCCGCCGCCGAGCGCCGTTCCATTTCCGACTTCGTGCTCGAAAGCGCATTGGGACGCGCCGAGGAAACCCTCGCCGACCGCCGCCGCTTCACGCTTGATGCCGAAACTTGGGCGTCCTTCCAGGCCGCTCTCGATGCGCCGCCGCGTGACCTGCCGCGCCTGAAAAAGCTTCTCAACGAGCCTTCGATCTTTTCCGGCCGCGAGCCCGCGTGAGCGGCTTTCGTATCGAGAAGCTGACCCGCAAGCATGCGGTCGATCTCTTCGACTGCGGCGAGGAGCCGCTCAATCGATTCCTGCTTCGCTTTGCTCTTCCCAACCAGCAAGCGAATGCCTCGCAAACCTATGTCGGGCTCTCGGGCGAGAACGTCATCGGCTACTACACACTTGTCGTTGGCGAGATTGCCTTTGATGGCGCGCCCGAACGTTTGACCAAAGGCCTCGCCCGTCACCCGGTTCCCATCATGTTGCTGGGGCGTCTTGCTGTCAGCCGCGACTGGCAGGGCAAGAGCATCGGCGCCGGACTTCTCCGCGATGCCATCTTGCGCACACTTCAAGCTGCCGACATCGCCGGCATTCGCGCCTTTACCGTCCATGCCAAAAACGATGCCGCCCGTTCCTTCTATCGGCATTTCGGATTCGTTGAATCGCCCGCAGACCCGCTTCATTTGTTCGCGCTGGTGAAAGATCTGCGAAGCCTCTAGGCCCGCCGCCGACATGACCGCATGGCCAAGCGTGAGACATTTCGAGCGCGGACATCCTTTCCTTTCCTTTCGAACCTGACTGACCCGCAACGCTAGCGGCCTTTTCAGCTGGACGTTCTGGCAGAAGGCCTTTCATCCCTGCAACGGCATGCGCCGTCTTTTCGCTTCGCCCGCCCCGGCGCTTCGCTTGGGGTGCAGGGCAAAATTCCTCCTGCCTCTCCGAACGCCATCAGGCCGCGAGCGTCGCGGTCCGAACAACCGGCGAAAGGAGAACCATCATGTCCACCAAGGAGAAATTCGACGTCCATCAGGCCATCACAGACCGCATCGTGGCGGCGATAGAAACCGCAGGCGAGTTCCGCCTCCCCTGGGTAAGGAGCGGCGGGGGCTCGATGAAACGCCCCGTCAACATTTCCTCGGCAAAACCCTACAACGGCGTCAACATCCTCTCCCTGTGGGTATCGGCGCTGGCGAGCGATTACCCCTCTCATCTCTGGGGTACCTATCGCCAGTGGCAGGAGCGCAGCTGCCAAGTCCGGCGCGGCGAGAAATCCTCGCTTATCGTCTTCTACAAGAAGCTCGACATCGAGCACGCGAACGAAGCCACCGGCGAGACCGAGCACGGGGAGCGCCTGATGGCGCGTGCAAGCTTCGTCTTCAACGCGGCCCAAGTCGAAGGCTTTGCACTGGAAACTGACGCGGCCCTTCCAGAAGAGCCCGCCTTTGATCCCATTGCGCGGGCAGAAGAATTTGCCAAAGCCACCGGTGCGACCATCGAGGAAACTGGCGACAGAGCCTGCTACATCCCATCGCTCGACAAGATCTGCATGCCCGAGCGCCGCCGGTTCACCGGCACCGAAACCACCACGCCGGCAGAAGGCTACTATTCAACGCTATGCCACGAGCTTGTTCACTGGTCCGGCGCGAAACACCGGCTTGACCGGGATCTCTCGGGACGCTTCGGCAAGGAAGCCTATGCGATGGAAGAGCTCATCGCCGAACTGGGAGCCGCCTTCCTCTGCGGGCACCTTGCCATCACACCGGAGCCGCGCATCGACCATGCGCAGTACATCGCCTCCTGGCTGACAGCTCTCAGGAATGACAAGAAGGCGATCTTCACGGCAGCATCGAAAGCCAGCGAAGCAGCGAACTGGCTTGTCACTAATGGGGAGGGAGCGGCGTAACCTCATCTCCGCAGAGAAACTTCGGATAGCTAACGTCGCTGGCGCAGTTCGCGGGCACGATGCACTGAGCGGCTTTCGCTAATCAGTCGATCTTCAAACCCGCACTATATGTGCCCGACCGATGGCCATCAGAGTCATACTCGTAGATGGTCGCTGGGCCGAGCGATTGATGAAGCTGCCCGAGGAAAAAAGTGAATCCATTGGGAGCGGAGACAAAAAGGTGCGTCCGGGGCCAACGCCCCTGCTGTCGAGCCTGATCCACTATGTTTTCGGCGAGCTCGATTGCATGCGTGCCCCCTTGAACGGAGGCTTGTGAAGCGCGCGTCTCAAGGCGCGCCATCATCAGCGTGCCGACGTCCGGAAGATTTGCCGCGATGAAGCCTCGAACGTCACGCGAAATATCATGCGTAAGCCCGATAGAAATTGCCCGCTCAGCACCCGAACCTAAGGCTTCAACTTCGACGCTCAGCTTTGGCCAATTTTCGTTATGCGCCAAATCGCCTCGATACCAGAAGCGGCGAAGGCCTGTGCGTTGCTCAATCTGTACCGACTTTCCCGACTTCACGTCCAAAATCGCTCCAACAGCAAATGCCAGTGAAACGTGTGCATCCAAAACTAGCCGGAGACTGTCATCTTTTCTTGCATGGGAGAGCACGAAGTCTTTAAGGGCCGGCAGGATCGTATCGTTCCAGGATTCTTCGTTGCGAAGGTATCGACCCTCGAAAAACGGAACGAGGTTTAGACTTTCGGTTGTTCGAGCCTCAAGGCTGTCGATCGCATGCATAAACGATTTCACACCGATGGTCAGACTTGGCGGGTCTCTCGTGTCGGCGAGGAGCTTTTCGTCCTGCACCATCTCTCGAAAGGATTTGCGATCGAAGTCCTTTCGCCCTTGAGCATGCAGTTTTTTAACGATGTCATCATAGCTGAAGCCTGCTTCACTGGCAGGAATAGGCTTCATTCCGAGCCTAGCGAATCGGTCGTTCAAATGTTCCCGAATGTCGGCGCCAGAACGGATGCGCAGGTTGATTCCCAATGTCCTGACGAGCAGTTTCAGTTGATCCTCGTCAATACCAAGATGGTTCGCCCAATGCGCCCGAAACTTGCCCGTCGCGCTGGCCGGACCGCCCTGGAAAAGACGATCGATGTCCAACGTGTTGTGTTGGTTTTGAATAAGTTTGCGAAGCGGATCAGTAGCGTTCCAGTTTGTCACGAACTGGAACCGAGCTCCTTCACCGAGAGGTGCATGCGCAAGCTGCGCTTCTCGCGCACGCTTAAGAATTGAAACGCTTGTACTATTTGTGAAATCCGGGTTGGCGAAATCTTCGTAGCCGAAATCGCCTGGTCTGACATGCCACTTGAGCTGCATGTGGTCTCGGAGAACGGGCTTGCCCGTATGATCTTGAGGAGCTCCATCAGCGTCGTATTCGACCACCACGTCATCGAAGGCCTTTGGTCCCGTCTCAAAAAGGACGCGCCTTACAGGCGACGCCTCATCCAGCAACAGAGATGCCTGCAGCCAAAATAACCTAGCTTGGAAATCGTCTCCCTGTTGCCGCGCAACGATCGCATCTGCCATGCTTTGGTCCTAGCTCGTTGGAAAGTAGCGGCCCATGATCTCACGCCAGAGCGCGATGGCATCGCCTTGCTTTCCCTGCTGTTCAAAACGAACAGCCATTGCTGCTTTCATATCGGCGTCGCGAAGGATTCTTTTGGCTTCCGCAATAAGCTGTGGTGTCATCTGATCTGACACAGGCGGACCGTATCCAGCGGGGTCGGCCCACGCCCGATCAATCCCAGCCTGCGCCGCGGCAAAAAAACGGCGAACCTCACTAGGATATGTGGTGAATGGGGCGTCGACGAGCTCTTGCATCATCACCTCGATCAAAAAGGATGGTTTGATGGGTTTGCCCGCCGAGCGGTTCCAGCGCTTTACCATCTTGACGAGCGGCACCCACTTGCCGCCTAATTCCTTGTTTTTGGCCGTCGCTTGCTGGGCGTGAATTTCAGGATCGGTCTTGATCCATTTTCCCAGGTGGCGGTCTGGGATCTCGTAGCAATCGCCGATGTCGAAGGCAGGCACGGCGTCGATAGATAGAACTTTACCTTCTTCGTCTTTCGTATTTTTTTCGAACTCGACCGTGGCGCAACGACGACCGGGATCGACAGAATCCTGCCCATACTTGCCGCGCAGTGTTTTGACAAAAGCGTCTATCAGCTCGGACGGCGCCTTCTGTCTGTATTTGTCCTTTTCTTTCTGCCCTAGAATGAAAAAGATATCGACATCCTTCAGCGGCTTCGTCTTCGTTGAGCGTCCGTATGATCCCGTCAGAATATCGCGATCGACCTCAAAATCAGCGCGGATAAGATCGCGAACCTCGGTATGCCGCTTGATAGTGTCCTTGCGCTCGGTCTCGCTGAGTTCGAGCCGCTGCCGAAATTTTTCAAATGCGTCTTGCGTGTTAATCATCTGTAATAGGCCGCCGACGCCATAATGTCTGGGGTTGCAATGACCGTGCCAGCCTCTCTGGGTGCGAGTCCATTAAGCCCAAGGAACGGAACGGAAGACAAACCGACATTCGGCGCGCCCGGGGCTTCGACAAGCAAAATCCGGTACACGCAGCCGGCCGGCGGACTAGGAGCCTTAGCGAACGATGCCTTGAAGAACTCGGTGTCGACCCACATGTCGTCGACGCCGTTGGCGTCATACCGGATCGGGAAATCCCATCGGCCAGAAGCGTTGGCTGCGCCAGGCATATAAAACTCGATGACGATGGTCCTAATGTGGCCGCTCTCCATGAGTTTTCGGGCTGCATTCTCGACCCACTCGGACCACGCATCCGCCAGTGACTTCGGGTCCAGGCCCGCATTGAGGATCAAGCTTCTCATCAAGCTACGCATCTTATCTGCAACGTAAATGGCAGTGTTCGTGCGCGTGTAAGCAGTGCTGTATGTGTTGGTCATGTTATCCCAGCGCGCCCCAATCAATTTTCAAGGCTTGCGTTCCTGAGCCGTTATCGTCATCGCCATCAACTGGCGCGTTCACATCGTGAATTTTGATGCGGGGGGCGCGGTCCTTGAGCGCCTTGTTCATCCAGTCAATATCCTCGGCGTCGGAAGGCGCAGTCATCGACCAGTCACCGGCCGTGGGATTCCAAGAAAGCTTGTCTACTTGGAGGTCAGCCTCCATCGCATCCTCACCGAACAACAGGTAGATAACCAGGCGGCTGCCAACGCCCTTCAAGACGATCGGTGTTTTGGACGGATGTTCGTCGGAAATCAGCGACTCCATTACACTCGCAGCTTCATCCAACGTCTTCTTGTCCACGGTGCCCGCTCCCGTGATGAGTTCAATGACCGCTTTCCACGTGTCGGCGGCCGAGCGCTTCGGGATGGATGCAATGTCGCGCCGAACTTTCATGCTGCCTCCACCATGTCTGCCTGCGTGGAAGCACGCTTCAATGTCTCCACGACGTTTTCGCGTGTGACCTTATTCGGGTCTTTTGCGGTCTCGATCGAAACGGCTGCTGCCGATGTCATTGCTTTACGCAGGCGACGGCCATCCATTCCCTCTGAAGCATGAACAAACGCCGCGATATGGGTCTTGAGTTGTCCAAATTTCGGCCATTCGCGGCCCAGCAGTTCGAGAATTTCAAGGATGATTTCTGTTCTTGCTTCGGCATTCGGGGGCCCGATGTCCTCGATCCAGTCGGCGCGGGAGAGCAGTGCTCGATCGACCGCCTTGGGGTAGTTCGTTGTCGCGATCAAAAGCGTGTTGCGGTGCTTACGGCAAAGAAGGTCGATCCCCGCAAGTGCGGCGTCCGTTGCGCGGTGGGCATCGATCGGATTTGCTTCGAGGCTCATTCTCTGACGGTCAGCCGCCAATGTCTCAACCTCATCGAGGAGTATGATCGCCGGCATCGACATCGCCAATTCCGGGATGGTTTGGCTAAAAATTTTGGACACTTCCTTTTGGCTCTTGCCGAGAGAAGAGCTTCCAAGGGCATGGGCGTCGAGTTGCACGTACTGTGCTTTGCCAAGCGCCTTTGCGATTCTGTCGGCCAGTCCCCGCGCAAGGGTGGTTTTGCCGGTGCCCGGAGGACCGGACATCAAGATCAGCCCATGCATCGGGACTTGTTCAAAAGAGAATTTCTGGCGCATTTGAAGCGAGAGGATTGCTTGCGAGAGAAGTCGCTCTTTCACCATCGGATTCACCTTGATGGCGTCCCACGCGGCTTCAAAATCCTTGCTCGGCAGTATCTTTTGCTCGACGATAACGTCCATGACTACGCCCTTTCCCAGAGCCCCTGTCGGCAACCCTGTTCAGTAAATTCTGCATCTGGTATGGCGAAGACGCCCCGCAAGATACATATATGTATGATTTCAGGCCGCTTCAAACCCCACATTTAGCTGTAATAGAAAAGGCCGGTATGGGAAGTACCTGAACTCCGAACACGGTAGATGGATTCGGTAATCGTTGTCAAGGAGGAAAAATACCGCTACTCTGAACAAGGAATTTTTAAAGGAGCTTCAACGTGACGGCACCCCTAGGCACCAAGATGCGCGACCTTCGAAAAGAAAAGGGATATACGCTCGAAAAGCTCGCCGAACTGACTGAATCCAGCAAGAGTTACATCTGGGAGTTGGAAAACAAAAACCCCCCGAGACCGTCAGCTGACAAGATCGGCCGAATTGCCGCCGCCTTGGGTGTCACCAGCGACTATCTTGTCGATGTCAATGCAACGGTGCGTGTTGAAGACGCCGCTGACCAGGCTTTCTATCGAAAGTACCGGGAGATGGACGCTACCACCAAAAATAAGATTCGCCGCATGGCGGACCTCCTTGGTGATGAATGAGCGAGCCGACGGCCACTCGTTGGGCGATTGACCTTTCGCTCCTGTTGAATGCGGTCAAAGGCCCCGAGCGCTTTCCCGTCGACATCTCCGAACTGGCCTTGGAATATTCAGCTACCCGCTACCCCGACGATCCAATATTAAAGGTGGCAGGCGATGACCTGCCAGGATTCGATGGGGCGTTGGTAAAGGCGCGCGGCAGAAAGGCAGGATGGGGTATTTTTTACAACAACACTTTGCTTTCTAAAGGTCGTGTCAACTTCACGCTTGCTCATGAGTTGGGTCATTATCTATTGCACCGTCAGACCCATCCGACCGGATTTCACTGCAGTTCAAGTGATGTGGTTCGTTGGGATTCTGCCTATGGACAAATTGAGCATCAAGCCAACGTTTTTGCCGCCAACATACTGATGCCGCTTGACGACTATCGCAAACAAATTACTCAGGGTCAGCGCGTTGACCTGGAGATGATATCGGCGTGTGCCGATCGATATAGGGTCTCGCTGATCGCGGCCACGCTTCGTTGGCTACACTATACGGGCAGGCGTGCAATTCTAGTTTGTTCCCGGGACGGCTTCATTCTCTGGTCAAAGCCGAGTGCAAGTGCGTTGAAGTCGGGGATCTTTTTCCGTACATCAAAAGGCCCAATCGAGGTGCCATCGGTCTCGCATGCTGCGACACAAGACTTGCTTATCGACGGTAGAGTGGGCGTCTCACATCCGGCAGGTGTTTGGTTCCGAGAGCCCGTCCGCGAGATGACGATTTTTTCTGAGCAATATGAGTTCACGATAAGTCTTCTGACGTTGGAAGATCTGGAACGGTTTGAACTAGATGAGGATCCAGTGTTCGATACATACGACAAGTACATTTCAATGTAACTACTGTCGCTAGCGAGGATGAAAGTTCCTGTGGTTCCGCGCTTTAGTAGCACACATCATGGCTCCATCACGCGACGGCGCTGACCAGTGCGGGAATCAGGGTCTCTGCGGTCGGCGGAAATCTCAACTTTCCTTGGCCCAGGGTCACGCAACTGCCGCTGCAGTCGGGTGAGCTGCTTCGCTTCCTCGCGACGGGTGTGACGTATCTCGCGCTGCAGAGCCTGACGTTCAACAAGTTGTTCGCGAATGAGGACGTCCTTTTCGGCTACATCGCGGTTTCGTGCGCTCTCGGCTTCACGCTCGTTCTCTTGGCGCAGTTTTACATGTCTGCCGGTGACACGGTCCCATAAGCCCAGAATGCCCTTTCGGAATCGATCAGCCCGATTATTCGCTTCGGCAAACCAACGTTGGCTTATCTTCTGTTCGAGGTCCGCACGGGCATATCGTTGTCGGTCCACCATCGCGAGCCGGAGGCCTTCTAGTTCGTGTGCGGCACGAGTGAACTCCTCGCTGATCGACTTTGCAAAGTCCGATAGCTTCTCCCGGGTGAGGGCAATCACTCTCGCCTGTGTGTCAGCTACACTGGGTAGTCGACCAATGTCGCCAATGCGGTCGACAACCTGTTTGCTTCGAAGGCCTGTCCAACGCGCTACCGCATAGGCCACTCCGTCAAGGTCGACGGCAACGACGGCGCGACGATCCCCCTGCGCGAGATGGAAGCCGCGGCTCTCCAGAGCCTGTATAAAAGCCCTACCGGAATCGGATGCCGCCCAGCATTGCCGAAAGACGGCCTTGATGTCGCGCGGATCTTTGCCAGTCCGCTTGGCTTTGAACCACTCATGTCGGTCAAAATTGAGAGGATCGCGCAGCTCAGGATCAATCAACCCCTGAGGCATCTTCCAGCCGTGCTCGAAATAAAGGTCGCGGGATATATCGGTCAGCTTATGCCGGTCGTGTGACATACGGACTGCCGTCATCGTTTCGGCATTGATACGCGACCAGACGCAGTGCGCATGACGACGGCCGTGTTTCTCATGGAAAACGATAACGCGAGGGTGGTCAACGAGCCCAAGCTTTTCCTCGATACGCACGATGGCATCTTCGAAGACGCGCACAGGCACGTTTTCCATCTCAGGGGGGCTAAGTGAAAGCGAATATAAAAATTTGCGGCACTGGGTTCCGCGACTGATCGCCTCCGCCTCCCGCAACGCTCCGGCGAGCGTCTCAGCAACAAAGCCGCGAATCTCATGAACCTCGACGTGCTCGTTTTCGGGTTTCAGAAGATGAACCGCAAGATCACGCGCACCGCCGCGCTGGCTAGCATTCAAAATCATTGAACGGCCCCGTCCGTCGTCACACCCAATGCGGACATGAGGTCATGCCGCATGGCTATGACTGCCCTGCACGCTTCGGCAATGTCATGTTCCGTTTCCGCAGTTACGATCAGGATTCCGACGTTCGCCGCTTTGGCAAGCTCGTTGAGGTTGTTTGCGATGCCGGATTGCCCGAGTGCCGCCAGCACTCTGGCAATCGTCTCGTCATCCTTAACCTTGCCACGTTGGCGCTGGCGCCCGACCTGCGCCGCCCGGGCGAGTATCAGATCGCGCAGGTAGGTAGCGAGCGGTTGCGATCCGGCTCGCTCGGCTAGACGGCGACGCTCTTCATCGGTCAAGCGAATGGAGAATGGCTTCGCCTTCGTGCCGGGGCGGTCGACCTGCGGCAGTGTGTATTGGAGAACTGGCATGGCCGCCTCACGGAGATGGCGGCTTTGGCTTGGCCAGCGATGTATCCTTTAGGATATGCTCCCATTGAGCCAATTCTTCGAATATCTGGTTCGACACCTCCCCTGAGAGGCCCACCAATTTTCTTACCCGGCCCTGGAAATCCGCGGCGAGCGCTGGACGCCCGCCGCGATGAGAAAATCAGTATCGGACCATGCCGGCATCCACGTTGACGGTCTGACCGGTCATCCAGCGCGCATCCTCCGAGGCGAGGAACGAGACGACATCGGCGATGTGCTCGGGCTGGCCCTTGCCCTTCATCGCCTGCAGCATCTCGACGAAATCGAACGCGCCATTGTGCGGGCTGGCCTTGACGCCGTCGCTTTCGATCAGGCCAGGCGTCACCGCATTGGCGGTGATGCCGTACTTGCCCAGTTCGGTCGCCAGCGCCCGGGTAAAGCCGATGACGCCGCCCTTGGCCGCGACATAGGCAGCCATGTTGGGCGTGCCGGCAAAGAAGGTGTTCGACGCGATGCTGATGACGCGGCCGGGCCTTGCCGCCGCGCGCATCTGGTCGGTGGCGGCGCGGGTGACGATGAAGGTGCCAGTCAGGTTGACGTCGATGATCTTGCGCCAATGGTCGAGATCGACATCGTCCCAGGCGACGAAGGGCACGATCGAAGCGTTGTTGACGAGGATGTCGACGCCGCCCGCCGTCTTGATCTCCTCGAACATCGTCGCAACCGATTTCGGATCCGAGATGTCGACCGTGACCGCCCGCGTGTTCCCGCCAATGGCGGCGGCGGCGGCCTTTGCGCCGTCACCGTTGATGTCGGCAACGAAGACGGTCGCGCCATCGGCAGCAAGCCGCGCCGCGATCGCCTTGCCGATGCCCTGTGCCGCGCCTGTCACAAGCGCGGTCTTTCCTGTCAGCCGGTCAGTCATTGCAATGCTCCTGTGATCCCCTTGAGTGTTGTTGTCAGGCGTCCGCGTCGATGACGGCGAGCGCCGCCTCGACGCCCTGGCCGATCCTGTAGTTTCCGCCAGCCGCGTTCAGCGCGCCGCCGAGCGCGGTCAGTGCGACGATGGCGTAGATCGGCTGCGCCGTCGGTCCCATATGGCCGATGCGCGTCAGCTTGCCGAGCGTCTCGCCGCGCCCGGAAGAGAGGACGACGCCGTAGCGCTCGCGCGCCGACTGGCGCAGCTTTTTCTCGTCGACGCCGTCGGGCGTGCGCACCGAGGTGGTGGTCGGCGACGCGATATCGTCCGTGGCAGCCCAGACCGACAGGCCCATTGCCCGCACGCCGGCGCGCATGGCCCTGGCGGTCAGCGCGTGGCGGGCCCAGACGGCCTCCGGCCCCTCGGTGAGATAGAGGTCGAGCGCCGCGTCGAGCCCGTTGACCTCGGCGACCGAGGGCGTGAACGGAAAGGGCTGGTCCTTCGACCAGGCGTTCTCCCAGTCGACGATCGACAGCATCGAGGCGCGTGGCGCCAGCTTGTTGGACTTCATCTTGTCCCAGGCGCGGTCGCTGACGCCCATGACGGTCAGCGCGGGCGGTGCGCCGAGGCATTTTCCCGGACCGGTGACATAGATATCGGCCTTGCAGTCGTCGGGATGGGTATCCATTCCGGCGAAGGAGGAAACCGCGTCAACGATGAGATATCCGCCATGGGCGGACACCAAGGCGCCGATCTCGTTGATCGGATTGATCGTGCCCGACGGGGTGTCGTGGTGGCAGACCGAGACGATCGTGATCTCCGGATGCTTTTTCAGCATGTCGGCGACCGACTGCGGATCGATGGCCTCGTTATAGGGCACCTCGATCTCGAGAAGGTGCGGCGAATAGCGCTTGGCCCAGTACCCGAAACCCTTGCCATAGACGCCTGATGCCAGGTTGAGCACGACGTCGTCGGGCGTGATCAGCGAGGCGGCGGCGGCTTCGAGCCCGAGCACCGGCTCGCCGTGCAGGATCAGCGGCATATTGGACAGCCGCAGTGCCTTCTTCGCCTTCAGCACGACCTGCTCGTAGAACAGCTGGAAGGCCGGGTCGTAGTCGTAGAGAACCGTGCGGCCCAGCGCCTGCAGGACCTCCGGATAGGCATTCACCGGACCGGCAGTCAGGGTGATCACCGGCTTGGCATGATCGGAATAACGCATCGTCTGTCTCCGCGGTTTGCCTGGCTCAGCTGTAGAAGCGCGTGCCGGTCTGGTAGGTCTCGAAGCTCTCCATGTCGTGCGAGAAGAACAGCTCCGCGTCGTGGTCCTCGGCGTATTTCTTGATCTTGCGCATCGACTCGATGCCCTTGACCGGGTCGATGTGGAAGGACGCCTGGCACAGCGTCTCGAGGCTCTTGCGCGTATAGGCGGCGTCGAGCACCAGCATCATCGGGCGCCGGTTCGCCAGCTCGATCATCACCGCGTAGTTGCCGACCGCATGGCCCGGCGCAAAGACCATGTGCACGCCCTTGGCGATCTCGAAGTCGCCCTCGACGCCCTCGAAGGTGGTATTCGCCCGCGTCGCGTTCGGCAACAGCTGCGCGGTCGTGCCGCGCGCTTCCGCCGCCTCGACCGAGAAGCTGAGGTCGGAGTAGCCGAGATGCTCGAAGGGCGCCGGATTGCAGGCCTGCGGGACCTCCAGTTTGTGGCATACCTTGCGCGCATCCGGGAAATACTTGTTGCCGCCGCAGTGGTCGAAATGGAAATGCGAGTTGAAGACGACGTCGATGTCCTTGGGCTCGAGACCGATCAGCTTCAGCGCGCCGGGCATGGTCTGGTCCTTGCTCTGGATCGGCTTCTCGAAGGGCAGAACCTTCATGACGTGGTCGTAGTCATAGCCGGTGTCGATCATGAATCGGCCCTCGGCATGCTCGATCAGGACGGAATAGCTGGGAAAGCGCACCTCCCCGCCGGGACCGCGGTTCCAGAAGATGTGATAGCCGTCGAGAACGAGCGAGCCGCCGTCGAGAAAATAGACCTTGGTATCCGTCATGGTGCAGCCTCCTTCTTTGGGCGGTGTTCCCGCCGCGTCCGTTGGTCTTCGTCAGCGCGCCCCGCGCTCATAGGGAATGCCAAGTGCCGCCGGCAGGCTGGCGCGCCGTCCGAACAATACCAGCATGATCATCACCGCCAGGAAAGGCAGCATCTGAATGACATCGGTCGGGATGTTGATGCCGGCGACCTGCATCGCGGTCGTCAGCGACAGGCAGACACCGAACAAGAGCGCGCCAAAAAGCACCCAGACCGGCCGTCCGCGCGCCAGCATGGCGAGCACGATGCCGAGGAAGCCGGCGCCATTGGTTATGAAGGGAATGAACAGGCCCGCGCCGACATTGGCGAGGTAGGCGCCGCCCAGACCGGCGAGTCCGCCTGTCGTCAGGACGGCAATGGTGCGTGTCCGCATCACATCCACGCCGGCGACGTCGAGCGCGGCCGGCTTGTCGCCCGCCGCCTGCAGGTTGAGCCCAAGCTGGGTGCGTCTGTAGACGATCGTCATCACCACGACCAGCGCCACGGAAAGGTAGACGAGCAGATGGTGCTGGAACAGCGCCGGGCCGAGCACCGGAATGTCGGACAGAAGGGGGATGACGGTAGCATCGGCGGCCGGCAGGCGCGGATAGCTGCGCGAAAACTGGAAATGGTGAAGCAGCGCCGTCAGCCCCTCCAGACCGAGTGTCAGGCCGATGCCGATGACGATCTGGTTCAGGCCGAGCCGTACGCAGAGCAGTGCCATGACGAGCGCCACCGCCATGCCGCCGAGCAGGCCGGTGAGGAAGCCGAGCCACAGGGAACCCGAGTAGAAGGCGCCGACGAAGCCGAGATAGGCACCGCAGATCATCATGCCCTCGATGCCGATGTTCAGGACGCCGGCCTTTTCGGACATCTGCTCACCGAGCCCGGCAAGAAGCAAAGGGATCGCCGCCGTGACGGCGCCGAAGAGCAGTGCGCCAAGGAAGACTTCGCTGAAAAGGCCAGTCATCGCTCACGCCCTCCGTGACTGGTTGTGGCGGTGGTCGAAATATTCCGCCAGCGCCAGCATGATCAGCATGATGGCGACCAGGACCAGCGTGAACGTGTTGGGCACGCCGACCCGGCGCGCGGCACTTTCGCCGCCAATCGATAGAACCGACAGCAGGAAGACGAAGGCGATCGCCGCAAAGCCGTTCATGCGCGCCAGGAAGACGGCCGGGATGACCGCAAGCCCATAGGCGGGGTTCCAGTCGGCACGGACATTGCCCTGCACACCGAGAATGTCGACGGCACCGCCGAGGCCGACGAGGCCCGCAGACAGGGCGAAGACAGCGACGGTAAGCTTGGGCACGCCCAGTCCGGCATGGATGGCGGCGCGCGGGTTGGCGCCGACGATGCGCAGCTTCAGGCCGAAGGCGGTGCGCGTCATCAAGAGGTGGACGGCGACAATCGCGACTAGACCGAAGACCAGTCCGCTGGTGACGGTGGTGTCAAAAAGCCGCGGCAGACGGTCGTCGACCGGCAGGGTTCGCGTCTGGGGCACTGTCGTCGTCGGGTCGAGGAAGACCAGCTTGACCAGGACATTGGCAAGGGAGACGCCGAGAAAGGTCATCATCAGGGTCGTGATGATCTCGTTGACGCCCTGGTAGGCGCGCAGCAGTGCCGGCACGAGCGACCAGATCATGGCGACTGCCGTGGACAGCAGGAAGGCGACGAGCAGCGCCAGCCACCCCGGCATCACGTCAATCAGAAACGACGCGCTGGCGGCCGCGGTGACGGCTCCGAGCAGGAACTGGCCGTCGCCGCCGAGATTCCACATGCCGGCGCGGAACGCGACGATCAGGCCGGCGGCGATGAACAGCAGCGGCGCCATACGCGTCAGCGTCTGCTGGATGCCGAGCGGCGACAGCAGACCGCGCTGCAGAACGGTGCCGTAGTATTCGAGCGGGTTCACTCCCACGGCAAGCAGAATGGCGCCGGCGAGCACCAGTGCGGCAAGGATCGGTCCGAGCGTCATCAGCAGGCGATGCAGGACGCCGCTACCTGTGCGCACTGGCGCGCCATCGAGGTCCGCCGTCGCGGCGGGACCGGTCGCGTCGACGCTCATGCCGCTACTCCAACCATCATGCGGCCGACCGTCGTGCGGACATCATCCTGGTTGCGCACGTCACCGACCAGGCGCCCGCTGGCAATGACGGCGATGCGGTCGCACATGCTGAGCAGTTCCTCCAGGTCCGTCGAGATCAGCAGGATTGCCAGGCCGCGCGCCGCGGTGTCGCGGATGCGCTGGCGGGTCGCGAGCGTGTTGGCGAGGTCGAGGCCGTAGGTCGGCTTGTTGAAGATCACCACCTTGGCGCCGTCGGCCAGTTCGCGCGCCAGGAGGACCTTCTGGATATTGCCTCCCGAAAGCCGGCCGACGGGCGTCTTCAGGCTGGGCGTGCGGACATCGTACTCGCGCACCAGTTCACCGGCGCGACGGTCGATCTCGCCGCGTTGCTCCATGCCGCGGCGCCAGAACGGAGCCTCGCCGACCTGCTTGAGGAAGAAATTGATCGATACGGGGAAGGCGCCGACGGTCCCTTCGCCCAGCCGGTCGTCGGTCAGGTAGCGCAGTCCGGCCGCACGGCGTTGGCCGACGCCAAGCCCGTCGATCCGTTGGCCGTCGAGGCTGATCGAACCGCCCGAGGTCTCGAGCTGGCCCGACAGTGCCTCGGCAAGCTGCTTCTGGCCATTGCCGTCGATGCCGGCAATGCCGAGAATCTCGCCGGGACGGATGTCGAAGGAAACCGAGGCGAGCCCAGGCGAATCGGCCATTGGCGCAACCGCAAGGTCGCGCACCTGGAGCAGTGGCTTCTCGTCAGGGCGGGTGAAGGTGTCGGCATGGCGCTCGGCATCCGGGTCGTCGGTCTGCTTGCCGAACATCATCTCGACGATCTCGGCAATCGCGGCCTGCTCGCCCAGGGACTTCAGCCGCGCGGGCGTGATCTCGCCGACCTTGCGGCCGAGCTTCAACACGGAAATCCGATCGCCGAAGGCGGCGGCTTCCCGGAGCTTGTGCGTGATGAAGACGATGGCGAGACCTCGTTCGACAAGGCGGCGCATCAGTGCGCCGAGTTCCTCGATGCCCTGCGGTGTCAGCATGGAGGTCGATTCATCGAGGATGAGCAGGCGGCTGTTGCGGACCATGGCGCGCAGGATCTCGACCTGCTGCTGCTCGCCGAGCGACAGTTCGGAGACCTTGGCATGCAGGCGCACCGTGATGTTGAGCGACCGTGTGATTTCGCCGACGCGCTTTTCCAGCAGATGGAGTTTGGGGCGCTGCCACCACGGCCCGCCTAGCAGCAGGTTCTCGGCGACGGTCAGCGTCGGCACCAGCATCATGTGCTGGAATACCGTGCCGATGCCGAGCGAAAGGGCGTGGCGCGGCGAGGTGATGGGCGTCGGCCGGCCGTCGATGAGAATGCGGCCCTCGTCGGGCTGCTGCAGGCCCGACAGCATGCCGATCAGCGTCGACTTGCCGGCGCCGTTCTCACCGAGCAGGACGTGAACCTCGCCCGAGCGGATGCGCAGGTCGACACTGTCATTGGCGACGATGCCCGGGAAACGTTTGGTCACGTGTTCGAGCACCACTATGTCATGCGGCTCGGACGACGAGGATGGAGAAGATCTGGTCATGCAGATTCCAGGTGAACGCAATGGCTCGGACCGGCGCGGCTGTCGCCGTGCCGGTCCGATCTGTCGAACTATTCGCTGACGCTGGTCATCAGCGCGCGCACGGCGGCGGCGTCATAGATCGGCTCGACCTTGATCGTGCCGGCAATGACGTCGTCGCGCAGCTTCATGATCTCGGTCCAGGTTTCGGCCGGGATCGCGTCGGTCTTCAGCAGCTTGACGGAATCGTCCTTGAGACCGATAGCGTAGCCCTTGGAGCCGAACGTGTCGGCCTTCAGGTCCTCGATCATCGCCGCGTAAACGGGCGTGATGTTCCACACCACCGACGACAGAAGGAAGCCCTTGTCGATCGGCGTCTTGTCGCCAATGACGTCGATGAAATAGACCTTGCCGCCGTCGCCGGCCTTGGTGGTCTCGACCGCCTGCAGCATGCCGAAGCTGGAGCCGTTGCCCTGGCCGAAGATGATGTCCGAGCCAGCAGCGATCAGGCTTTCGGTGACGCGCTTGCCACCTGCCGCGTCGCTGTAGGCAGCTGGTCCGATAACCGCGTAGGAGACCTTGACGTCCGCGCTCTCGGCCTTGACGCCTTCGGCGAATGCTGCCGACTGCGAGTTCCACGAGGGCGGCTCGCCCGAGACGACGATGCCGACCTGCTTGGACCGCGACATCTTGGCAGCGAGACGGCCAGCGAGATAGGCGCCTTCATGACCGCTCAGCGTGTAGTCGGCGACGAGGCCCTGCTGGAGACCGGCCGGCGTATCGACGATCGCCACCGGCACGTTCATCTCCTTGGCGATTTCCGGCGCTGCCGTGTTGTAGCCGGACGCATGGGCGATCATCAGGCTCGCACCGTCGCCGGCCAGTTCGCGCAGCGTCGGACGAACGTCGCCATAGCCGAGACCGGAGGCGACGATGACCTCGATGCCTGCGGCCGCGGCCGCGGCCTTGGCCGCATCGACGCCCTGCTGATTCCAGCCGTAGTCGGTGCCTTCCTCGGGGGTGAGAATGGCGATGGATTTCACCTCAGCCGCGTAGGCGCTGCCGAGGACGAATGTGCCGAGCAGCACAGCGCTGACACCACTCTTAAGATATTTTAACATTGAAGCCTCTCCATTTGTTGTCCGAAGGATTTATTGTTCTTTTTATTATTGCGCGTTACGCGAGGTATATTGTAAGCCTTAAACAAAGAGGCTCACACAAATGCTACGATATCTGATCCCTGCCATATTCGCGTTCACCACCGTGGCGCATGCTGTCGAACTGCGCCAGATCGAGGTGCGCACAGGCACCGATGGCCTGTCGCCGGTCTCGCTTGCGCTCACCAACGCCGCCGCCGAGACGATCGCCTGCAGCGCCGACATCGCCCATTGGTACTCCGTGGAACTGGCGACGGCTGCGCCCGGCGCCGAGATCCGCATAGAGCTCTGGTTCGATGCGGAGACCGGGACCTACTCCGTGCTCAACGACAAGCGCGAAAACCTGCCTGTCGAGCGCCTGTGGTGCGGCCTTGCCGGCCGTGCCTATGTTACCCGCGCGCAGATCGTGCTGGAGCCGGCGGCGCTGCCAGCTGAACGGCATGTCACATGTGCTCCCACGGCCGAACGCCTGAGCTGCGGATAGGCGGTACGACCGCATCTGTAGCCGGCTCATTGTCGACGGAGTCGAGCGCGGCACGGCAGGTTGAGAAGCAGTCGACTTTGCGGGCGCGCCCTGGATTGGCGTCATGAATCGCCTCCCTCGAGAATGCGCCGGATGGCCACGAGTTTGCGCGCACGTTCGCGCTGGAGTTCTGTGATCCGTTCGGGCGTGTAGGCGTAGATCCCCTTGCCCGACTTGATCCCGAGCGTTCCGGCGGCGATCTTTCTCCCGATCATCGGCGCGACATCCTTGCGGTCAGCGAGGTCGGCATTCAGGAAGGACGAGACCGAGTTGTAGATGTCGAGCCCTGCCATATCGAGCAGGGCCATCGGTCCGACGACCGCCAGCTTGTAGCCGATGCCCCAGGAGACACAGGTATCGATGTCCTCGGGCTCGATCACCCCACGCTCCACCAGGTCAACCACCTCGCGCAGCAGTGCATAGAGAACCCGGTTCTCGACGAAGCCCGGCACGTCCTTCTTCAGCACCACGGGCAGCAAGCCGAGTGAGCGAATGAGGTCACGGATGGTGTCGACCGTTTGGGGGGCGGTCTGTTCGCCGCCGATGACCTCGATCATCGGTATGATGTGCGGCGGGTTCGACCAATGCATGCCGACCATGCGGGCCGGATTGGAGATGTGCGCCTGCAGCTTTGTGATCGGGATGCCGGACGTGTCCGACGCGACAATCGTATCGGGCGCGATCAACGCGTCGATCGCGCGATAGACCTCGGCCTTGATCGCCTCGTTTTCCGGGACGTTTTCTATGATGAGATCGGCGCCCGCGACTGCAGTGGCGAGATCGTCGGCAAACTGGACCGTCCCGGAGCCGGCCGCCGGAGGCGCGATGCCCAATGCGTCAAGAACGGTTTCGGCGACGCCGAGCATGACCCTTGCGCGCTCGATCGCGGCAGGAGCGACATCGTAGGCAACCACGTCGAGGCCACCCCTTGCGAGCCTGGCGGCCATGCCCGGCCCCATCGTGCCCAGACCGATAATGGCGATGCTTCGGATCATCGGGTAGCCTCGCGTTTCTTTGACGCCATGATGAGATCAGCTGCCTTTTCGGCGATCATGATCACCGCCGCGTTGATGTTGCCGCAGACGAGATCCGGCATGACCGATGCATCGACCACCCGAAGCCCGTCGAGCCCGCGCACCCGCAACTGCGGATCGACCACGGAAGCGGCGTCACTGCCCATGCGGCAGGTGCCCGCAGGGTGATGCACGGTGATCGAGGTCTTGCGGATATGCTCGTCGATCTCGTCGTCGCTCTCGCATTGCGGGCCGGGAAAGAATTCTGCCTTGATGAAGGGCTGCATGGCAGGCTGCGCCGCGAGATCGCGCGCGACCCGAAAGCCCGCCCGCAGCGACTCCCAGTCCTTCGGCGAAGCGAGGAAGTTCTGGTGGATCAGAGGCGCCGCGACCGGATCGGCGGAGGCGAGCTTAACCGAGCCCCGGCTCTCGGGCTGCGTCGCCACGACCCGCGTCGCGAAGCCATCGGCAAACGGCGCCTTGAAGGGCTCGAAATAGGGCCATGCGCCCAGCGGTGCGGCCGTAAACAGAAGCTGGACATCGGGCAGCGGCCGGTCCGGGCCGCTTTTCAGGAAGGCAACGACGCCGCCGGGGACATCGCCCGAAAAGCCCTTTCCGGTCAGATAGGTCCTGGCGAAGTCCAGGCCGATGCGGTCCGCGCGCATCATGCGCAGGAACGGGCCCGGTTCCCGGCGACGGTACATGAGAATGACCGAGACATGATCCTGCAGGTTCTTGCCGACCGCGGGGAGGCTCAGCCGCGTCTGGATGCCCTGGGCGGCGAGTTCCTCGGGGGCGCCAATTCCGGACAGCATCATGAGTTGCGGGGTGTTGATGACACCGCCCGAAAGCAGAACCTCGCGGCGGGCAATCACGGTGCGCTCGGCTCCGCGATGCATGAGGGTTACTCCAGTGGCCCGGGTACCCTCCAGCACGATCTTCGTTGCCATGGCTTCGGTCAGGATCGTGAGGTTCGGGCGCTTCATCGCCGGCCGCAGATAGGCGGTTGCGGTCGAACTGCGCCGTCCCTTGGCGATCGTCATCTGGAGGCGGCCGAAACCGTCCTGCTGCGCCCCGTTATAGTCGTCGGTCTGTGGATAGCCGGCCTGGACGCTCGCTTGCGCAAAGGCGTCGATCAGCGTGTCCTTGTAGCGGCAGAACTGGGTGCTGACGGGACCCGAGCCGCCGCGATAGGTATTCTCCCCGCCTTCCCAGCTTTCCTGCTTGCGGAAATAGGGCAGTACCTTCTCGTACGACCAGTCGTTCAGGCCAGACTCGGCCCAGCGGTCGTAGTCGCCCCGGTTGCCGCGCACATAGGCCATGGCGTTGGTCGACGACGATCCGCCAATGACCTTGCCGCGCGCACATTCCACGCTGCGCCCGCCTACGTTCTCTTCCGGCTCGCAGAAATACATCCAGTCGTGCCGGCGCTCGGTGAGGATCTTTCCCCAGCCGAGCGGTATGTGGATCATCGGATCGCGGTCCCAGCCGCCAGCCTCGAGCAGGAGCACCGAGCATCGCGAATCCGCGCTCAGCCGGTTGGCGAGAACGCAACCGGCCGAACCTGCCCCGACGATGACGTAATCGTAGCTTTCAGCGTGCGACATGGTGCGTTTCGTAGTCTCCACGAAGGTTACGAGAGCAGGCCAGCTTCCTTGAGGCGCTGCGACCAGTGGTCCCAGCCACGATTGATCTGCGCGCCGACGAGTTTCCCGGCCGTCTTGACCTCGCCGGGCGAGAGATACTTGACCGTGCCGATCTGCAGTCCGGCCGTGAGTGCTGCGGCTTCCTGCTCGAGATAGAAGGCACGGAACACGACCTCGCGAACGGAGTTCCCGACGTTCACCACGCCATGACGCGCCATCAGCACCACGGTCTGGCTACCGAGGCTCTCGGCTATATCCGCACAGACGCTGGGGCTACCACCGAACAGATCCGTCTCGTCACCAAGCTTGTCACGGATCTCGTAGACGGGGACGGACTCGCCCATGAACGCGCCCATATGCGTAACGGGGCGCAGGGGCGTATCGACGAAGCAGTAAGGGAGCACCGCCGGCGAATGGGTGTGAAGTACACACTGCACGTCCGGCCGCGCCTTGTAGATCTCGCTGTGGATGAAGCGTTCCAGATAGGATGGACGGTTGCTGGTGGTCTCGCCGTCGAGATTGAAGCGGAGGAAGTCGTCCTTGGTGATGTGGTTGGGCGCCAGTTTCTGGGCAAGGAAGAAGCTGGCAGAATCCTGCGGATCGCGGGCGCTGATGTGGCCGAATACATCCATGATGCCTTCATGCACGAGGATCTTGGTCGCAATGACCAGTTCCTCGAACATGTTCTGCTGGACCTCATTCATCTCAGCCAACGTCGTAATCTCCCGTTACAGACATATTCCCGTCTATGACCCGCGCCATGCGCGCTTCACTTGTTCTGGTAGAGACCCACGATGCGGTTCTGCTCGATGATGTTTCCGGCGTATTTCTCGAGGAACTCTTCGCGCGTGGGGGTGCCTTCGACCTTCGTGTCGAGCGCGTAGACCCAGAAGTAGTAGTGATGGAGGCCGTGGCCCGCGGGCGGCTGGGGTCCGTAATACTGCATGTGGCCGGCGCCGTTGGGTCCTACCCGATACTTCTCCTGCGCATCGGACAGGTCGGTAGCCGACGGATCAATCCCGTAGACGGTCCAGTGCGTGAAGCCGTTGGCCAGCGGCGCGTCAGGATCGTGGCAGACCACAGCGAGTTCCTTAGCCTCCGCGGGGACGCCGCTCACCGTAAGCTTTGGCAATACATTGCCTTTGTCGCCGGCATGCTCATCGCGCAGCATTCCAAGCGGCTCGAAGTCCACTGAGGTGATCTTGAGATCCTTGATGTTCAACGGCATGGAATTGGTCCTTTCAAATTTTCGATCGTTAGCCGGCGGCCTTCAGGTCGGCGACGGTTTTGCCGCCGACGCGCTGATGCACGCGCGGACCTGACGCGACCGCGATGCAGATCAAAAGCTCGTCCGGGCGGGGTCCGTCCGGCACGGAGAAGGTCACAGCGTCATAGTGCGAGCGGATGTAGAGCTCGTCCTTGTGGGCGAGAGGGATATCGATGGCGGTGCCGGCAGCCGCGACCTTGCTGACGGACGAGATCCACGCCTTGCCGCCACCCACCTCCTGGCGCAGCGGATCGCCGAACGCGGTGGTGACGCAGGCGACGACATGCTCCTGTTCGCCGGCGGTACCGGCAATGCCGCCCTTGCCATAGCTTTCGACCGGTCTGTCGCCGAGCAGCGCGGCTGCGCGCTTGCCGAGCGCATGACCGATGGCCGCACTCGGATCCGTCAAGGCCGAGAGGTCGGCCACGGATTTTCCCGCAAACGGGTTGCGTATGATGACGCCCACGGCCGCCTTGACCAGCGTATCGCCGGGGCGACCGCCATCGTGGCGGATTTCGTGGATGGCCGAGTACCATCCCCGCACATCGTAATGTCTTTCTACCTCGACCGAATAGTCCATTCTCATCTCCCGAAGGACGCGCGGCCTTTGCGCGCGCCAGTTGGTTTGTCGAGCAGCCTCGTGAAGGCTATTGCGGCCATGAATAAACGCGCCGCAGCGGATCGTAACGAGCAGCTTCCAGAGCCGCCGGCGTGAACATGTTTCCCTTCGAAAGCGAACGGTTGGCCGCATAGTCGGCGGAGATCGCCTGACAGCGGTCGGTAATCGGACGAATGCGCTTTTCCCATTGCAGCAGTGCGTCTTCCACGGAGGACGCCGTCGCGACGTCCTGTGCCAGGCTGAAGGCATTGACCATGGAACAACTGGCGCCCTGGGCCAGCGCAGGACACATGGCGTGCGCGGCATCGCCCACCAACGCAACCTTGCCCCTGGTCCAGCTGTCCAGCTTGGTCGTCTCGTACTTGTCATAGCGCGCCGACTGAAGCTTCGCCGCCTCGACGAGACAAGGCTCCAGGAACGGGAACATCTCGACCCACACGTCGAGATCAAGCGGAACGCGCGAGCCGCGGGGATCGGCGGCGGGAGCCATCAGGCCGAGATAGAGTTCCTTGTCGTTGCAGGGCGAATAGAGAATGCGTTGGACGCGTGGACTGAAGTTCCACATGTCGATCGTGTTGTCCCACTCGCCCTCGCCCAGTTCTTCCTTCTTGCGTGGCACGATCAACCGGATGATGCCGTCGGTCGCGCTCCAGCGCTCCTGCTTGAAGCCGATCGAGTCCCTCACCTTGGAGCCGACACCGTCGGTGCCGACGACCAGGTCGGCTTCAAGCACTTCGCCGGTCTGGAGCGTCAGGCGTCCGTCCGGATCGGCGGCGACCGCTTCGGAATTGACACGCATCTCGACGCCCAGCTCCCGTGCGCGGCGCACCAGGGCGTCATGCAGGTGGCTGCGCGTCATGACGCGCCAAGGCAGCCCGCGGAACGTCTCCTTGGAGATTGACTTGTTCTGCATCCAGGTTTCATAGGTCGGCGGCGTATGAGAACCCTCGAGCACGTCCTCCAGGGCACCGAGGCCTTCGAGAACGCGAAGTCCGTTGTGCCACAGGTAGATGCCGGCGCCGAATGCCCGCAGTTCGCTGCTTTTCTCGTGCAGCCTGACGTCCCATCCGTTCTGCCTGAGAGCGATGGCAGCCGTCAGGCCGGCAAAGCCGCCGCCGGCGATTTCCGCGCGGCGCTGTTTGGTGGGACTGCTGTTCAGATTGGCCATTTTCCGGATCCCGTTTCGTCAGGCGTCGATGAAGTTCGTGATGGCTTTCAGCGTGATCTCGGGAGAGACCTCGTTGACGTAGTGATCAGCGCCCGGAACGACAACGACCGGCAGGTCCGGCCGGAGCCTGCTCGTCTGCGCCAGGGCCGCAGCCGAAACCAGCTTGCTCGCTTCGCCACGAACGATGAGGACGGGCTTCTTCACATCCCGAAACGCAGGCACCAGATCGGAACGCAGGCCGATTGCAGTCTGAGCCATCGCTGCGGGTGAGGCCAGGGGCCGCAGCCCGCCATCGACCGGACGATAGCCGCTTGCGGCCCTTGTCCGGATGGCATCGGCGGGAAGGTTCGGATAGCGTCCGGCGAGGTAGGCCTCGACGGCGGCCACGTCCTTGAACAGCTGGTCACCTGCGTTCACGCGGGTTTCCAGCGCGTCGAACACGTCGGTCTCGATGTAGGGCGTGAAGTCGATCGCGACGACCGAGCGCACCAGTTCCGGATATCGCACTGCCGCCGTCACCGAGTTCCGCGCGCCAAGCGAATGCCCGACGAGAATGGCGCGGCCCCGATCGAGGGTGCGGATCAAGCCGGCTATGTCCTCGGCATAGTCTTGCGCGCCATAGCCGCCTTCCGGCTTGTCGCTCAGCCCATGACCCCGTTGATCGACCGCAATCGTCGTGAACCGATCCGAGAGCCCGACCATCATTGGCGCGAAGACGGCGGAGTTGGAGGTAATGCCGTGGAAGAACAGGATCAGCGGGCCATGGCCCGCTTCCCGCACGTTCAAGGCGATGCCGCCGATGTCTACGCGCCGCGAGCCAAAATGGTCGGAAGGTCTGTCTGCCGCCATGTTTGAGATCCCCGCCGCCGCCCCCGTCTGACCAAATAGGAACATATCACCGACGGGCGCGTCAACAGGATTGTCTGACATTCTTGCAATCTTGAGAATTGACAATCCGGCCGTTCATCCTGTCCAATGCCGAAAGCGTCGCGTATGGTGCGTGCGATCGCGACCCAGACCCGACGAGACGTATCCCATGGTTCCAGACCTGAATTTGCGGATTTCCCCCCGAACGGTACAGCAGGAGACGGTCGACAAGCTGCGGCAGGCGATATTCTCCGGTCTGTTTCAGCCGGGCAGCCGCCTCGTCGAAAGCCAACTCTGCCTCCAGCTCGGCGTCAGTCGCCCCTCCTTGCGAGAGGCCTTGCGCAGCCTCGAAGCCGAGCGCCTGATCGAAATGATCCCCAACCGGGGACCGTCCATACCGGCCCTTTCCTGGGAAGAGGCAACCGCCATCTATGAGGTTCGAGAGCTCCTGGAGGTCGAGGCGGCGGGACGGTGCGCCTTGCGAATTCCGACGGAGCAGCTGCGCGAGCTCGAAAAATCCCTTGCCGCCTTCGAAGAGGCGGCATCAAGCGCGGACAGTCTTGCCCAGGTCATGACTGCCGCCGACTTCTACTCGATCATCCTTGCAAACTGCGGAAATCCAATCCTGGAGGAAGTTCATCGTGGCCTGGTGGCACGGATCAGCTTCTTTCGCGGGCGGTCGATGTCCCTGGAAGGTCGAGCAAGAAGCAGCCTGGTGGAAATGCGGGACATCTATGAATCCATTGCCGCCGGCGACGCGAAAGCTGCCCGCAAGGCCTCCAAACGACACGTGTTGAAGGCAAAAGCGGCAGCGAAGATATCCATGGACAGCGGGATTTGAGGGTTCTCGAGACGGGTCGCGGGTCCTGACCCGCCAGGCGCTTCATGGTGGGACAAAATGAACTGCTGTCGAAACACAGATAGTGCGCTGAGCCTTGCCGTGTCGGCATTGCCGACCGTCGACGCCAGCCCGAGCCAGGTGGAATGGGGATGATCAGCGCCGACGTTGACCGAAGGCCGCATGCCGATGTCGTGATCGTGGGCGGCGGTTCGGCCGGTTCCCTGCTCGCGGCGCGGTTGAGCGAGGAGCCGGGACGCAGCGTCCTGTTGATCGAGGCAGGCGAAGAGCCGAGCGATCCCGACATCTGGAACCCCGCAGCCTGGCCCGCGCTGCAGGGAAGGTCCTATGATCGGGACTATCGCACGGAGCCGCAAGCCGGTACCGCGGGTCGCGTGCATCATTGGGCACGCGGGAAAGTCGTCGGCGGTTCGAGCTGCCTGCACGCTATGGGCTACATGCGAGGCCACCCATCCGATTTTGCGGCCTGGGTCGAGGCGACCGGCGATCGCCGTTGGGGCTGGGAAGAACTGCTTCCGGTGTTCCAGGCGATCGAAGACCATCCGCTCGGTGGCGACGGCATTCACGGCAAGGGCGGGCCATTGCCGGTCTATATGCCGGCGGACGAGGTCAGCCCCCTTGCACGCGCCTTCATCGAGGCAGGCGCGTCGCTGGGCCTGCCTCGCCTGGAAGGCCATAACAACGGAAAGATGATCGGCGTTACCCCAAACTCGCTGAACATTCGCGATGGGCGCAGGGTTACCGTGGCGGATGCCTGGCTTACACCGGCGGTTCGGGGTCGCGAGAACCTGACGATTCTCACGGGATCCGAGGTAAGGCGGCTTGCCCTGGCCGGCAATCGGGTGAGTGGCCTGGAGGTCGTCGGTCCTCAGGGTCTGATTGAAATTCTGGCGAAACACGTGATCCTGTGTGCGGGCGCGCTCGACAGTCCGGCCCTGCTGATGCGATCGGGGATCGGTCCGCGCGATGTACTCGCTGTTGCCGGCGTCGACTGTCTGATCGAGATGCGGGACATCGGCCGCAACCTCCAGGATCATCTGCTCGGGGCCGCCAATCTCTATGCGGCGCGCAGGCCCATCGCGCCATCGCGCCTCCAGCACTCGGAGTCCATGGCCTATATGCGGGCTGGCGACTTCACAGCGACCGGGCAGCCCCAGATCGTCGTGGGTTGCGGCGTCGCTCCGATCGTCTCCGAACGTTTCGAAGCACCCGCCCCCGGCACCGCCTACTCCCTGTTGTTCGGGGTCACCCATCCGACGAGCCGCGGCAGCGTCAGCATAAGCGGGCCGGAGATCGGCGATCGACTGGTCATCGACCCGGCATATCTGCAGACCGATCGTGACCGGGAACTATTCCGCTACGCGCTTGAGGCTGCGCAGGCGATCGGACATCGCGAGGAACTCGCAGACTGGCGCGAGCGCGAGCTCCTGCCCGGCCCCCTGAACACGGTGTCCGAGATCGACGACTTCATCGCGCGGGCAGTCATCACCCATCACCATCCTTGCGGCACCTGCAGGATGGGCAGCGATGCGGATGCCGTCGTCGATGCGAATCTGCGCCTGAAGGGGCTCGACAATCTCTTCATCGTGGATGCCTCGATCATGCCCAGTCTGACCGCAGGTCCGATCCACGCCGCTGTCCTCGCGATCGCCGAGACCTTTGCCCGGACCGCGGCCGACAAGATCTCCTGAAATCGGGGCGACGAGTTCCCAAGGACAACGCTTGACGGGAACGATCAAGCCCCTGCTGACGCGGACAGTCAGGCCGCACGCGCAGAGGAGCCTGACTGTCGCCGACAGCTGCGACCTAATCCATCTCGACGGAAGCGAGGCTGGCGTCGCTTGCCGTGGTGCGGACCGCCACGCTTGCCGAACCGACCGGCGTGTTGCCCTGGAAGAAGTGGACGAACATGCGCTTGCCTGCCGGGTCGAAAGCGATCGGCGTGCCGTTGCTGGTTGCAAAGGCCGAGAAGGTCACCGTCTGGTTGGCGCCGGCCGTAAAGTTGACCGTCGCGCCCTGCGCCGAAATGCAGGCGCCGGTGCTGGGGTTGGTCTGGCACATTGTGAGCGTCAGCGGCAGCGGGTTGTTCGCAGCGCCGATGGCGTTGGTCTGCAGGCGCGCCTGCAGGTTGGATCCCGCGCCGATATTGATGGCTGCAAGGGCGGCAAAACCCGTTCCACCAAGCGGGATGTTCGCGATGCCGTCATTGGTGGCGGTCACCGCCGTCGAGATGACGTCGGCAACCGCGCCTGCCGTGCCGGTCATCAGGAAGGTGTTGAGGCCGCTGACGGACGCCGCTGGATTGGTATTGGAACAGTCGAACACCATGGCCATGTTGCTCGACATGGCCGCGGTGCTGCGGAAGGACAGCAAGAAATCCGCCCTGCCGTTGGCCGCGATGTTGACGGACGGATTCTGGACGCCGCCGATGGCGCCCGTCGTGGTGTTGAATGTCCTGTAGCTGAAGACCAGCGGCAGGCCGGCCGGTGCGGCGATGCCGCAGCTGGTCGCCACATTCGTCGTGGACGCGTTGAGCACGGTCGCGAAGGCCGTCACCGTCGTGCCCACGGCGGCCGCGCGCGCCACCGGCGTGACAGCCGCAACGATCGTTGCAGGCCCGGGAGGAGCCGTCCCGCCTCCGCCCGTCACGTTCAGCGCGATGTTGCTGGACTGTCCGCCATAGCCGGCCACCGCGATCTGGTATTGCGTTCCGGCGACACCCGCGAACTGCACCCGCGAGCGCTGGCCGATGCCCGATGCGTCGTCATTGGCCGCGACCTGTGTCAGGCCGGTGACCGCGGTGCCAGTATAGACCGCCAGCACCGTGTTGAAGAAAGAGCCCACCGTGTCGATGGTGACCTGGCCCGAACTCGATGGTGTGTAGCGCCACCAGACGCTGGTTGTTGCATGGTTGATGCCGGCGTGGGCGGGTTCGCCGGTTTCCTTGTTCGAATTGACGTTGCGTCCATGCACCGTCTGCGTTCCGCCGGCGGTCGCTGGCGGCGCGATAGCGATGCGGCCGGCGAAGTTGTTGTTGGCCGGAATGAAGGGGGGCGGGTTCGGCGGCGGCGTCGAGCCGTTCGTCACGTTGACCCGGACATTGCCGCTTGTACCGCTCCAGCCCGTGATCGCGATCTGATACTGGACGCCGGCCGTCGCCGTGATCTGCACCCGCGATGCCGGTGAGATGCCCGATCCGGTGTCATTGGACGCAATCTTGGTCAGTGCGCCGACGGCGCCACCTGTGTACACGGCCATCTGCGTGTCGAAGTCCGACCCTGCCGTGTCGATGATGATGGGGCCCGACGCGGTCGGGGTGAAGCGCCACCAGACGGTCCTGTCGTTGATCTGTGAACTCACATGGGCAGGCTCGCCGGCTTCCTTAGTGGCATCCCGGTTGGTCCCGACGAGGGTACTGGTTCCGCTGGCCGAGGCGGGCACCGGGATGGGTATCCGGTTGACGAAATTGTCGTTGGCCGGTGGCGCTCCGGGGGAGAGGTTGAGAATGACTTCGGCGCCGGCTCCGCCTACACCCGCCACGGCGATCCTGTACTGCGTGCCCGCCACAGCGGTGAACTGCACCTGCGACAGGTTCGTCCCGCCGGAATCATTGTTTGAAGCGACCGGCGTCAGCGCATTGACCGAATTGCCCGTGTACACAGCCAGCACCGTGTCGAAATTCGAACCAACCGTGTTGATGACCAAGGTGCCGTTGGCCAGGGGCGTGTGGCTCCACCAGGCCGACGAGGTCGCCGAGGCCACGCCGGCATGGTTGGGCTCGCCGGCCTCCTTGGTGGCATTCGCATTCGTTCCAATCACCCTTGTGGAGACAGACACGTTCGCCGGGATAAGGGTGCGGTTGGCAAAATTGTCGTTGACGGGACCAGGCGGGGGGCCGCCGAGAAGCACGGTCAAGGCGCTATCGACCCGGATGCGTGGCTTGGTCGTGGTGCTGCGGGTCAACAGGACACCGGTGCTTTCGAGCGCGTTCTCGATCTGGGTGACGGTGGCGCCCGGCACGCGCGAGCGCAGTGCCGCCCAGGCGCCGGCGACATGCGGCGCGGCCATGGAGGTACCGCTGAGCGACGAGTAGCCGTTTGCCGCAGTGGTGGAGGACGCGAGGATGCTGCTACCCGGCGCCACCACGTCGATCAGACTGCCCCAGTTCGAGAAGGTGGACACGGCGTCGGACTTGGTCGACGATGCGACCGTGATCGCAGCCGATATGCAGCCCGACGCGGCCACACGGTTGCTGTCGCCGTCATTGCCGGCGGAGATGACGACTGCCACATTGTTTGCGCGCAGCGTGTTTATGATGGGGGTCAGCGGTTGAGAGGCGTCGCAGGCAGTCGTGAAGCTGCCGCCGCCGAGGCTCATGTTGACGGAAGCGATGTTGAGCGCAGTGCGCCGTGCATTGACCCGCTCGAGGGCCAGTATCTGATCGGAGCTTGGCGACCGAATGCAGCCCGTCTTTCCCGCCGGCAGACCTCCGCAATTTGCGGAGCCCGTGAACTGCGAAAACACGTTGATCGAGAAGATGCGCGCATCGCGCGCCACGCCATGTTCCGGTTCGCCGGCCTGGCGGTTCGTGTTGAAGCCGGCTGCCGTACCCGCGACATGGGTTCCGTGGCCACAGCCGGAGATCGGTCCAGAGGCGTCGCAGTCATTGGCCGAATTGATGTCGGTCGACGAGGTGGCGCCACCCGGGCACAGGGACGAGGCCCCGCCGGTGTTGCTGTTGTAGCAGGCGGCCTCGACGATGCGGCTCGACAGGAATTCATGGGTGCGCCGCCCACCCGAGTCGAGAATGGCAACGGTGGCGCCGTTGCCCGTCCCGCCCTGTATGTAGACGTTCGGCATGCCGATGAGCGGCACGGACTGCGTCAACAGCGGCGCGGCAAGTGCGTCCTCGTAGATCTTGGTCACACTGGGATCGGCGGCGAACATCTCCAGTTCCTCGGCAGTGGCGGCGAGCGCGAACTGCGGAGAATAGGACATCAACTTGAGCCCGATCTCGGTGGTTGCGGCCTGCGCCGCGGAAATGCCGGCCGTGCCGCCGAAGACCTTGGACAGAATGCGGGTCTGTTCCGCGGCCACCGCGGCTACCTGGGCGGCTTCCGCCTTCTCGACGTCGACGGCACCGTCTGCCTCCGGCAGCGCCGGCAGCGCGAATTCGACGATCACGGGTATGCGCTCATCGGGAGCGACAGATGCAGTTGCCCAGCCAGTGCCGGTATCGATGATCTTTGCCTGCGCCGTGGCCGATAGAGCTGATGCGGCGATGGCGGCGGATGCCGAGAAGCCTGTCAGAAGGGCGAGTGCCGCACTAGCGAGGACGCCCGCAATGCCCTGCGGGCGGATGATCAAGTATTTCACAATGCAGTCTCCCCTTACGCCCATTCGCAAATGGCAACGTGGAATCTTGTGCTCGTGTCCCTCCAACAAGCGGCGGAAATGGCTAGGCGCCTAAACCCCTGAGATAACGAATTATTCCTGCCAGCTTCCCCTGTGTCAACCCGTGTATATTCCTCCGCCGATTCGGTTTGCTTGATCAGACCCGCGATAAACGATTGTATACATCGATGAGATTTTGGATGACGAACGCGTCCAGGTTGCCGCCGATATCGAATGCGTTGGCGATCGGTACGCACCTGTTGCGTTCGTCGGTCCGGCGGTCGCGGGCACTGCGCGAAACGCAGAGCAGCGCGGGCTGCGAGAACTCGCAGCGCTATTCAGTTCTACCGGCTTTTACAGTTGTAGCGGGGAGGAACTCCTACACCGTTTCCCAGCCGCCGCTGTCGCCAGCCTTGAAGATCGCGTCGATCAGTTTCTGATTCCTGACCGAATCCTCGAGCTGGAAAACAGGCTCGCCGCTGCCCTTGGCAGCACGCACGAAAGCCTCAACCTGCAGCCTGTATTGCTGCGCGCCGGGGAAGCGGAACAGCGTTTCCTCGGTGTGGCTCTGGTTGTGCAGGGAGACACGGTGATGGTCGTAGAGGCCGGCATTGAACGGGCCATGGACCTCGATGAAGCCCTTGTCGCCATGGAAGACCATGAGTTGCCGGTTCGCCATTTCGGTCGAGAGGTAGAAGGCGAGTTCGAAATCGCCGAAGTCGGCGCGGATCGAGGAATAGGAGTCCGTGCCGAACTCGCCGCGCTCCACCGTCGCCTGCACCCGTTGCGGCTCCTTGCCGGTGACGAAGCGCGTCGACACGGTGGGGTAGACGCCGATATCGGGCAGGGCGCCGCCGCCGAGCTCCGGACGGTTGCGCATGTTGTCGGGGTCCTTGAGATAATAGGTGAAGGCGCCCTGCACGTAGCGCAGCTTGCCGATCGCGCCCGACTGGACTAGGTCGCGAACCTTGATCCACTGAGGGTGATAGACGACCATGAAGGCTTCGCAGATCTGCACCTTGTTGCGGTCGCGCGCGGCGATCACCTGGTCGATATCAGCCGCGTTCAGCGCCAGCGGCTTTTCCACCAGCACATGCTTGCCGGCATCCGCCGCCTTCACCGCCCATTCGATATGCTGGGAGGTCGGCAGCGGGATGTAGACACCGTCTACGGTGTCCGAGGCGAGAAGTGCCTCGTAGGAGCCGAAGGAATGCGGCGCGCCGAACCGGTCGGCAAGGGCGCGGGCCTTGGTCTCGTCGCGGCTGGCGATGGCCGACAGGACGCTGTTTTCAGCATCCACGATGGCGGGCAGCAGCTGCTCGCGCCCGATCTTTGCGGTCGACAAGACACCCCAGCGAAACATTGTTCTCTCCTCCGAACCGATGCAGTCGGCGTGGAACCTATCGACCGTTGTGGCAAAAGAAAAGGCTCGTCGGCTCGCGGCCGTCGCCGAACGCGCGGCGGCGTCAGATCATCGCAAGCGGCCGCTTCCGCGTGGGCGGCGGGAAGGCGGCGTCCAGATCCGCAAGTTCTTCAGCCGTGAGCTGGAGGTCGGCAGCGGCGCGGTTGTCGCGCACATGCGCGAGCTGCGTTGCCTTGGGAATCGCGATGACGCCCGGCCACCTGAGCGTCCAGGCAAGCGCGACCTGCGCCGCGCTCACGCCATGGCGGTGGGCGATGCGCGCAAGCCCGGAATTTTCCGCAAGCGCGCCCTGCGCCACCGGCGAATAGGCCATCACCGGGATGCCCTGGTCATCCATCGCCGGCAGGAGGTCGAAGTCGATACCGCGGCTTTCCAGATTGTACAGCACCTGGTTGGTCTGTACGGCGTTGCCGCCCGCCACCCGCGCAAGCTCTTCCATGTCGCTCACGTCGAAATTGCTGACGCCCCAGTGCAGGATTTTTCCCGTTGCCTGCAGGGCCTCGAATGCCGCGACCGTCTCGGAGAGTGGTACGCCACCGCGCCAGTGCAGGAGATAGAGGTCGAGACGGTCGGTGCCGAGCCGCTTCAGGCTGGCCTCGCAGGCGCGGATCGTACCGGCGCGCGAGGCATTGGATGGCAGGACCTTCGAGACGATGTAGACGCTGTCGCGGGCCGACCCGACCGCGTCGCGCACCACCTCCTCGGCGCCGCCCGACGCGTACATTTCCGCCGTGTCGATGAGTGTCATGCCGAGCTCGATGCCGAGCTTCAGCGCGGCGACCTCGTCCGCATGGCTTGCTCTCCTCTCGCCCATGTTCCAGGTGCCCTGGCCCAGTACGGGGACCGCCACGCCGGACGGGAGGGACGTGGTCCTGATCGCTGGCATGGGGCGGCCCTTTCTCCGGATACTCTTGCCGGCATCCAGATGGCGGGCCACCCCGCGATGTCAAGCGGAGAGGTCTAGGCTTCCTGGATCGCCGACAGCTTCCACTCGCCGCCTTTGCGGCGCACGAAGGTCCACAGTTCGACGGTTTCGGTCGGTTGCTCCACGCCACCTGCAAGTTCCCCAGTCTCGCGGTCGCGCAGCACGTCTACCGCCTCGTAGCGCAATGCGGCGGTGGCGTAGTCGTCCTCGCCTTCGTTCCATGCCTCCGCGATGTCGGCCTCCACGAGGTGCACGTCCGTCACCTCGTTGCGCACGCCGCGCTTGGCATTGTCGGCCAATTCCTCGGAGAAGTAGGACACCATTTCCGGCGTGCTCAGCCGGCGAAGCGCGGCATGGTCCTCGGCAGCGAAGGCGGTCTGCACCTCGGCCAGGCGCTTCTCGAACGTATCGAGGTCGGTCTGCTCGAGGGTTATTTCGCTGGTCTGCGCTACCGCCGCTGCGCCGCCACCGATACGCGGCAAGGTGAAGCCGCCTGCGGACTTAGCCGGGCCGGTTTCAGGCGCCGCATCACGGCGCGAAGTTCCGCCGAAGCCGGCTGCCCCAGAAGGGGAAGGCGCGCCACCGGCCATCGCCGGAGTGTTGCGCGAGCGGTACCAGGCGACGGCGAGCGAGACCAGGACACCGAGCAGCAGGAGCTGCAACAGGAAGCCGAGCGCACCGGCCATGCCGCCAAAACCGTAGCCGAGCAGCATGCCGAACAGGCCACCGATGAGGATGCCCCGCATCAGCGAGCCGCCCATGCCGTTGAAGAGGCCGGGGCGCTGCTGGCCTACCGCCTGCTGCTGGCGCGTTGCCGCGCTTGGCGCGGGCGTCATGCTGCGCTCGACCGGGCCGGTCTGGGCCGGCGCGGTACGGGTCGGCGGCGCCGCCTGCTGCGTGCGCAAGCCCCGGCTGCCGAAACTGCCGCCGCGCCGTGCCTCGGCGAAGTCGACCGACACAAGCGTCAGCGCCACGAAAGCGGCCGAAAGAAGCGCGAAGAATCGAAAGCGTCCAGAACGCATCATGGCAACCGTGTCCTCCAGTCGCCCGCTCAGGACAATCGCAAAGCGGGCCCATGTCATGCGTCCGACATCACGATCTCTTGGAGAATCGCCAGAGGGGCCCGGTCCGCGCTGCCAATGTGGGGAGACTTGCGGCGTGTTGCAAGAGGAAGAGCGACGGCTTAGCCCCTCAGCATCCCGCCCGTTTGCTTCCCGACATTCTCGACGATGCGACCCGACAGCGCCTCGAAATCTTCGTCGGTCAGCGTGCGCTCCACCGGCTGGATCGACACCTCGATGGCGATGGACTTCTTGCCCTCGCCGAGAGAGGCTCCCTCGAACACGTCGAACACCGAGACGCCGGACACCAGCTTCCTGTCTGCGCCCATTGCCGCCTTCACCAACTCGCCGGCCGCGACAGACTTGTCGACCACGAAGGCAAAATCGCGCTTGACCGTCTGGAAGGGCGACAGGTCGAGTCGCGGCTTCGTCCGCGTCGGCTTGGCCTTGGGCACCGGCACCGCGTCGATGAAGACCTCGAAGCCGCAGAGAGGGCCGGACACGTCGAGGGTTTCGAGCGTCTTCGGATGGAACTCGCCGAAGGTTCCCAGCACGGTTTTCGGTCCGAGCTTGATCACGCCGGAGCGGCCCGGATGATACCAGCCGGGCGCCGAAGCCTGCACGGTAAGCTTGTCAATCGGTGCGCCGCAGGCTTCGAGCGCGGCCAGCGCGTCGGCCTTGGCATCGAAGACCCCGACCGGCTTCGCATTACCCGACCAGCTGCGGCCGGAGCCGTCCAGCGCCGCCGTGCCCCGCCTCACGCCCGCCGCGACGCGGCGCTGTTGGCTCGGCGCGTCGCCTTCATAGGTGCCCGACACTTCAAACAGCGCGACGTCGGCCATGCCCTTGTCGGCATTGCGCTGCGCGGCCGCGATGAGGCCCGGCAGCAGGGAGGGGCGCATATCCGACATGTCGGCAGCGATCGGATTGGCGAGCTTCAACTCAGGCTGCCCGCCGCCAAAGGCTTCCGCATGTCTTGTCGGGATAAAGGACCATGTTACCGCCTCCATCATGCCGCGCACGGCAAGTGCACGCCGCGTCGTCCGGGTGCGGATCTGTGGCACGGTGAGGATCTTGCCGTTGACCGCGGCATGGCTGGCGAGCGGCTGTGGAAGAATGTTGTCGACACCGTGGATGCGCATCACCTCCTCCACAAGGTCGGCCTTGCCATCGACATCCGGTCGCCACGACGGCACCGCGACATCGACCACCGCGCCGGAACCCGACACGCCGAAGCCCAGACGGCGCAGGATCGACAGGCTTTCGTCCGCCGGCACGTCGAGCCCCGTCAGGCGCTTCACCTCCGCAACCGGGAAGGAGACGATCTTCGGCGCATGGCCGGCATAGCCGACAATTTCCGGCTCGCTTGCCGTGCCGCCACAGAGTTCCAGCACCATGGCAGTGGCAAGCTCCAGCCCTGGCACCATGAATTCCGGATCCACGCCGCGCTCGAAGCGATAGCGCGCATCGGTGATGATGCCGAGCATGCGCCCGGTGCGCGCGATGTTGAGCGGCTCCCACAGGGCAGATTCAACCAGCACGTCGGTGGTGTTCTCGTCGCAGCCGGAATGTTCCCCGCCCATCACGCCGGCGATCGATTCGACGCCGTTCTCGTCGGCGATGACGCACATGTCGGGCGTCAGCGTGTAGCTGCGCCCGTCGAGCGCCAGCACCGTCTCGCTCTCTGCCGCGCGGCGCACGGTAAGATTGCCCGCGACCTTGGCGGCGTCGAAGACATGCAGCGGCCGGCCGCGATCGAAAGTGATGTAGTTGGTGATGTCGACGAGCGCGTTGATTGGCCTGAGCCCGATCGCGATCAGCCGCTGCTGAAGCCATTTGGGCGACGGCCCGTTCCTGACGCCCCTCACGAGGCGCAGCGCGAAACCGGGGCAAAGGCTCGGCTCCGCGATCGTCACCGTGACCGGACAGACGCCCTGACCTGCCACTTGCGCCACTGCTGGGGTCTTCAACGTGCCAAGACCACTTGCCGCGAGATCGCGCGCGATACCGTATACCCCAGTTGCTTCGGGATGGTTGGGCGTAAGGTTGATCTCGATGACCGGATCGTCGAGTTTTGCATAGGCGGCAAAGCTGGTGCCGACCGGCGCGTCGGCCGGCAGGTCGATGATTCCTTCATGGGCGTCCGACAGCTGCAGCTCGCGCTCCGAGCACATCATGCCAAAACTCTCGACGCCGCGGATCTTTCCGACGCCGAGCGTCACGTCGATGCCGGGCACATACGCGCCGGGCGCGGCAAAGGCACCGATCAGCCCGGCGCGCGCATTCGGCGCGCCGCAGACCACCTGCAGGGGCTTGCCGTCACCCGTGTCCACGGTCAGCACCTGCAGCTTGTCGGCATCAGGATGGCGCACGGCTGTCAGCACCTTCGCGATGACAAAGGGCTTCAGCGCCGCCTTGTCGTCGACATGTTCGACTTCGAGGCCGATCGACGTCAGCCGCTCGACGATCTCGGCGAGTGGCGCGTCGGTCTCGAGGTGATCCTTGAGCCAGGAGAGTGTGAGTTTCATTCTGCAGTTTCCGTCGGTCGGGGAACGCTTGTGCGTTCGAGCTGGGGCAGGCCGTCACACAGGACGACATAGGGCATTTTCTGGCTGAGATAGGCATGGACCGTCGGCGCGTAAGCTTCCGGATGGTCCATCACGCCGAGCAGGAAATAGATGTGGTCCTCAAGCCGCTCGTCGACATAGGCGATCGGCGAGCCACAGATGCCACAGAAGCTGCGGGTGACCACGCCGTTCTCGTACATTTTCAGCGCCTTGCCGGCGAAGGCCACGTGTTTCGTCTCAAAGCCGACGAAGGCGGTGTAGGGGGCCCCGCCAGCGCGCCGGCAATCTGAGCAATGGCAGTAGCTGACATGGCCAGGCTCTTTGCGTGCGTTGAACCGCACCGCGCCGCAGCGGCAGCCGCCGGTGTGAATGCTCACGACTGCCCACCCTTCACATGCCTCGCCAGCACCTCGTTGATCCTGCCTTGCCAGCCGGGGCCGGTAGCACGGAAATGCGCGAGCACCTCGGGATCGAGGCGAAGGCCGACGCGCTCCTTGGTCGGTGACTTCTGCGGCCCGCGCTGGCCTCGCGTGCGCTCGAACATGTCCCTCAGTTCTGGGAAGTCTGAAATCGGACGCGAGCGGGCGAAGTCCTCCGCAGTCCACTCCGGAATATCTTCGCCGTGGGCGACCTCGTATTCGTCGAGCGTCACCTTGCCGCTATCTACGTCTTCAAGCGTCGGGAGCTTGCTCTGCTTCATAGTCTTCGCGTTCGCGGGCATTGGCTTTCCTGAATGAGATGATGCGAACTTTTCCGTTTCGTGGTGTCCAACAGAATATGCAGATGCGACCGTCCAGATAGCCGATGGAGTTGAAACGCCGTTCGCCGTAGCTTTGTCTGTCGTCCGAACTGGTTCGAACACTCTCGGGTACGAACCGCGCTACATCGGCGAAATCCAGCCCGCGCTCGCGCAGGTTACGCTGCCGCTTTTCTTCGTCCCACTCCAGTTCCATCCATACACCACATCTTTAATTGTGGCCACAGAATAATCAGCTGCTTAATCCCCCGAACAGCGTCGGCATGTCGAGCGGGCGGAAGCCGTAGTGCTGCAGCCAGCGCACATCGGCGTCGAAGAAGGCGCGCAGGTCCGGCATGCCGTATTTCAGCATGGCGATGCGGTCGATGCCCATGCCCCAGGCAAAGCCCTGGAACTCGTCCGGGTCGATGCCGCCGGCGCGTAGCACGTTGGGGTGGACCATGCCGCAGCCGAGGATCTCCATCCAGTCACTGCCCTCGCCGAAGCGCACCTCGCCCGGCCGCGATCGGTCGCACTGGATGTCGACTTCGAGGCTCGGCTCCGTGAAGGGGAAGAAGCTCGGGCGAAACCGCATCTTGACCTGCGGCACCTCGAAGAAGGCCTTGCAGAACTCTTCCAGCACCCACTTCATGTTGGCGATGTTGGCCGTCCTGTCGACCACAAGTCCCTCGACCTGATGGAACATCGGCGAATGGGTGGCGTCCGAGTCCTGGCGGTAGGTCTTGCCGGGGATGACGATGCGGATCGGCGGTTTTTGGGCCTCCATGGTGTGGATCTGCACAGGCGAGGTGTGCGTGCGCAGAAGCTTGCGGGTCCCGTCAGCGCCCGGATTGAAGAAGAACGTGTCGTGCATCTCGCGCGCCGGATGACCCTCCGGGAAATTCAGCGCGGTGAAATTGTAGTGGTCTGTCTCGATGTCCGGCCCTTCGGCCACGGCAAAGCCCATGTCGCCAAAAATGGCCGCGATCTCGTCGACGACCTGGCTGATCGGGTGGATGCGCCCGCGCTCGGCCGGAGACTGGCGCACCGGCAGCGTGACGTCGATCGTCTCGGCAAGGAGCCGGGCCGTGATCGCCACGTCGCGCAGTGCGGCACGGCGGGTAGCCAGCGCCTCCGTGACGCGGTTCTTCAGCCCGTTGATCGCTGGTCCCCTCGTCTGCCGCTCTTCCGGCGACATGGAGCCCAGCGTCTTCAGCATTTCGGAGACGGAGCCCTTCTTGCCGAGAGCCGCGACACGCAGAGCCTCGATCGCCGACTCGTCGCCGGCCGCTGCAATGTCGGCCAGAAGGGACGCTTCAAGTTTGGACAAGTCGCTCATGGCTCAATCCGTTGGGGTTGCGGCATAGAAAAACCCGCGCCAGCCCTGCCAGCGCGGGTTTCCCAAAACAGAATTTCGAAGGCTTGGGAAGCGCTGGTCTTAGGCGACAGCGCTTTCAAAAGCATTCGGAGTCGTGTCCTTCAGGTACTCAAGCGCGACCTTGGCCTTCGCCACGAGGGCGGCAAACGCCTGCGGCTCGTGAATGGCCATGTCGGAGAGCACCTTGCGGTCGATTTCAATGCCCGACTTGGTCAGGCCGTCGATGAAACGGGCATAGGTCAGGCCGTGCTCACGCACGCCGGCGTTGATGCGCTGGACCCACAAGGCGCGGAAGTTGCGCTTGCGGTTCTTGCGGTCGCGGTAGGCATACTGCAGCGACTTCTCGACCGCCTGCTTGGCGATGCGGATGGTGTTCTTGCGGCGGCCATAAAAGCCCTTGGCGGCCTTCAGGACCTTCTTATGCTTGGCGTGCGAGGTGACGCCTCTCTTTACGCGTGCCATGTCATGATCTCCTTAATTCGGTTCCGGGCCGTCGGCTCAAAGGCCGTTCGGCAGAAAATTCTTGATGACCTTCTTGCCATCCGGTTCAGCCAGAACCATCGTGCCGCGGGCATTTCGAATGAACTTGTTGGAACGCTTGATCATGCCGTGACGCTTGCCGGCGGCGGCGGACAGAACCTTGCCGGTGCCGGTGATCTTGAACCGCTTCTTGGCGGCTGATTTGGTCTTCATCTTGGGCATTTTGCTACTCCGTGTATCTGGCGCAGGATCGCGCTTCTTGTTGCTTCGGACAGACCAGCGTCCGAAAAGCATAACGAACCGCCACGGCATGCCCTGCCGGGCGGTTCTGAACGCGCGCTCTATACAAGCAGAGACGAGAAAGCGCAACTGACTCAGAAGAGCCAGAACAGAATCGGGACGGCCCCGCTCTCCTGCGCGATCTCGATGGCCTCGAGAACCGGGATCGCGGCCAGGAAGACGAGACCATCGACAAACGTGACACGGAGCTTTCCGGTCTGGAACGTTACCTCCGCGTCGTCGCGGTAGATCAACGGATTGGGCAGAAAGCGCGGAACCCGCTGCAGATAGGAAAGATACTCGCCGCCCAGCGTCGCGGACAGGAATTGTTCCTCGCGTCGGGCCACGAGATGAAAGACTGCCGCACACAGCACCATGGACGAACAGGCGACGACGTAGCTGCCCGTCTGCGCCCCGACGCCGGCGGCCGCTATCGAGGAGAAGAGATAGAGCGGATTGCGGGTGATGGAGTACGGCCCGGTCGACACGACAACAGCCGACTTGCGCCCGCCGATGTAGAGCGTCGCCCAAAGCCGCCCGCCAATCCCGACCAGGATAAGCAGGAGGCCAAGCGTCTCAATGTACTCGTGCATCAGCTCATCATGCACCGATCCTCCGAAAATCATCATCGTGAAGGCGATCACGATGATGACTGCGAGAATGGCACGTCGGACCGCCTGATAGCGAGCCAAGGCTTTTGCGTCTTCGTAGCTCACCAGTCCCTCTCCAGCGTCGTCCAACCCATTGCCTGCGACGCTGTTGAGCAACCGTGGCTATTTGGGGGCGAGCACCATCATCATCTGGCGGCCTTCGAGCTTCGGCTCGGCTTCGACCTTGGCGATGGTGGCGACCTCTTCCTTGACCTTATTGAGAAGCTGCATGCCAAGTTCCAGATGCGCCATCTCGCGGCCACGGAAGCGCAGTGTCAGCTTGACCTTGTCTCCCTCGTCGAAGAAGCGCTTAACCGCACGCATCTTGACCTCGTAATCGTGGCTATCGATGTTGGGGCGCATCTTGATCTCCTTGATCTCGATGACCTTCTGGTGCTTGCGCGCCTCTGCCGCCTTCTTCTGGTTCGCGTATTTGAGCTTGCCCAGATCCAGGATCTTGACCACGGGCGGCACGGCGTTCGGCGAAATCTCGACCAGATCCAGACCGGCTTCCTCGGCCATCAGCAGCGCGTCGCCGATTGCGATGTCTCCGCGGTTCTGCCCGTCGGCGTCGATCAACTGAACCCGTGGTACCCGAATATCCTTATTTGAGCGCGGGCCGTCTTTTGTCGGCGCGCCTGCCTTGAATGGTCTGCGAATGGTCGTGTTCTCCTCGAACCGTTGATGTTCATTCGGTTGTGCCGCCTATGTCCGGGCGGCGCGGCGCGAGTCAATAGCATGGCGCGACAAATAAATCACCTCCATCCGCAAGATTGCCCGAAGGTCGGCCGCGCCACTTTCCGCGCTCCGACCGCTATGGCAAAAGGGCGGGCCTCGAGGGGAGAACAGCGTGCTGGACGACAGGCCTGAATACATCGACGTTGCCGGCAGGCCGATTGCGGTGCGACGCCGCGCGGGGTGCGCGCCGGGCGTTTGCTGGCTTGGCGGCTATCGCTCCGACATGCGTGGAACCAAGGCGCAGGCACTGGATGAATGGGCGGCGCGGACCGGGCATGCCTGCGTGCGCCACGACTATTCCGGCCATGGCGAGTCGGGCGGCGCCTTCGCCGAGGGCACGATCTCGACATGGCTCGCCGAAAGCCTCGCCGTATTCGACGCCGCGAGCGAAGGTCCGCAGGTGTTGATCGGCTCGTCGATGGGTGCGTGGATCGCGCTGCGGATGGTGCAGGAACTGGCTAAATCGGGCGCGGCGCAGCGGGTGGCGGGGCTGGTGCTTCTGGCGCCGGCGCCGGACTTCACGACCGACCTCGTCGAGCCGACGCTGACCGAGGCGCAGACGCGTGACCTGGACCTGAAAGGCTATTTCGAGGAGCCCTCCGAATACGGGCCTGACCCCTACATCTACACCCGAAAACTCATCGAGGACGGTCGCGCCAACCGCGTGCTGACCGGACCGATCGACACATACTGCCCTGTCCATGTGCTGCAGGGCATGGCGGATCCCGACGTACCCTACACGCATGCGCTGAAGCTGGTGGGCCTGCTGCCATCCGACGACGTCACGCTGTCGCTCATCCCCGGCGGCGACCACCGCCTGTCGCGACCCCAGGACCTCGCCATGATGATCCAGGCCGTGGAATCGGTCATCGCGCAGGCAGGGTCCTAGGCCCATGCGCCTGTCCATCCCGGTATCCGCCTTCGTCGCGGCGATCGTCGGCTTTGGCGGCACGCTGGCGCTGATCATCGCGGCCGCCGCGGCCGTCGGTGCGACGCGCGACCAGACGGCCAGCATGGTCACCGCACTCTGCCTTGCCATGGCATTCGAGACGGCCTGGCTGTCCTGGCGCACGAAGATGCCGGTCATCACCGCATGGTCGACGCCGGGCGCGGCATTGGTCGGGGCAAGCAGCGGCTACACCATGAATGACGCGGTCGGGGCCTTCATCGTGGTCGCACTGATGCTGGTCGCCACTGGGCTTTTCAGGCCGCTGACGCGGCTGATCTCGCGCATCCCCGCTTCGGTGGCGTCGGCCATGCTCGCCGGCATTGTCGTCACCTTCGCCATCAATGCGGTGAAGACCATTCCGGCCGACCCGGTGCTGATCCTGCCGCTGATCGCCGCCTTCTTCGTCATCCGCCTGTTCAACCCCGCTCTGTCCGTTCTTGCCGTCCTGATCGGAGGCGGCATTGCTGCCTTCGCACTGGGCCGCGTCGGCGGTTTGCCCGCGCCGGAACTTTCCGTGCTGGTGCTCACACGTCCCGACTTCTCGCTGTCGGCCATCGTCGGACTTGCCCTTCCGCTCTACCTTGTGACCATGGCGTCGCAAAACCTGTCGGGCCTCGCCGTCCTCAGGGCGGCCGGCTACGAGCCGGCGGCCGGGCCGCTGATCGCTGTCACCGGCCTGTTCTCTCTCGTCACCGCGCCGTTCAACGCGCTGACCACCAATCTCGCCGCGATCTCGGCCGCCATCTGCACCGGTCCCGACGTGCATCCCGATCCCGCCGAGCGCTGGAAGACGGGGCCATTCTACGCGCTGGCCTATCTCGTCTTCGCCATCTTCGGGGCGTCGCTGGTGGCGATCTTTGCAGTGTTGCCGCAGAGCCTGATTGTCCTTGTGGCCGGTCTCGCGCTTCTCGCGCCGCTCGCCAACGCACTGTCGATCGCGCTCAAGGACGAAAGCGAGCATATTGCCGCCACGGCCTGTTTCGCCGTCACAGCCTCAGGGCTGACGCTGTTCGGCATCGGCGCAGCCTTCTGGGGCCTGGTTACCGGATTGCTTCTGCTCGCCCTAGCCATGATCAAAAAACACTAGCCATTTCAATATATTGTCCGGTTCTGTCGGGAAGCATCTTGAATCGCCGTTTTTGTCTCACCATTTCGAAAACAGCAACGATTCTGTTGCCACCAACTGAAGGAACGAAGTGAAGATGAACGCGACTGCACTGATCAGACCGGCCTGGACGCCGGCGACCATTGCTCTCATGGTGGTCGGCTTCATGGTATTCTGGCCGCTGGGCTTTGCCATGCTCGCCTACATCATCTGGGGCGACCGGCTTGACGGCTTCAAGCGTGACATGAACCGCGCGACCGACGGCATCTTCGCCGGTTGCCGCCGCGGTTCGGAGAAGGCTGCGCGCTGGGGCAATGGTGGCCGTGCCGCCCGCACCGGCAACGTCGCCTTCGACGACTGGCGCGACAAGGAACTCGACCGCCTCGCGGAAGAGCGTCGCAAGCTCGACGAGGCGATCGCCGAATTCGACGATTATGCCCGCGAACTGCGCCGCGCCAAGGACCAGGAAGAGTTCGACCGCTTCATGGCAAGCCGCAACCGTCCTGCTGAGTCCGGCCAGACGGAAACCCCGCCCGCCAAGCGTGGCAAGGGTCCATCCTCGGGTCTGCTCGACGAAGTCTGAGCCCCGCGGGTTCACTGAACAGAAGAACGGCGCCGCTCACCCGGCGCCGTTTTTCGTGGGGGCAGGGGAAGCGCAGGGGACAGTTTACTTTTTGCCGACTGCACCCCTCGCTGCCGCACCACCTTTCCGCGGCAAAAAGTAAACTGCCCCCGGCAGCGAATCGCGTAGCGTGGCAATCATGGCCTTCGGTTTCTTCAGACGCCTCGATCCGCCCCAGCCTGCTCCGATGAAGGAGCGGTTGCACGACGTCGCCGGGCGGACGCTTCCGCTGCGCATTGTCGAGAACGATCGCGCCAAGCGCCTGACGCTGCGCATCGACGCGGGCGGGCAGGGCATCCGCATCACGGTGCCGCCCGGCATGGCGGCGCGCGAGGTCGACCGCTTCCTGCACAGGCACCAGGGGTGGCTGGAGCAGCGCCTCGCCAAGGTGCCGGAGCAACCCACGGTGCGGCCGGGGATAAAGATTCCGCTGCGCGGCGTGCCACACCTCATCGTGCACGAACCGGGCAAGCGCGGCACCGTGATCATCTCATCCGACGAAGACGGTCCGGTTCTGATCGTACATGGCGACCGGCTGCATTTGCCGCGCCGCGTGGCCGACTTCCTGAAACGCGAGGCGAAGCGCGAGATCGAGGCGCTGGTCGAAACCCACACGGCCAATGTGGGCCGCAAGGCGAAGGCCGTGCGCTTCCGCGATACGACGAGCCGCTGGGGTTCCTGCACCTCGGACGGCACGCTGTCCTTCTCCTGGCGCATCATGATGGCGCCCAAGCCGGTCATCAACTATCTCGTGGCGCATGAGGTGGCGCATCTCAAGGAGATGAACCACGGCCCGAAATTCTGGAAGCTGTGCGGGGAACTGTGCCCGGACACGGAGCGCTGCCGCGCCTGGCTGAAGAAGAACGGCAGCGCGCTGCAGGCGATCGGGTTCGGATAACGGTACTTTACGCTCCCTTGGGGGAGGTCGACGCAAAGGTTCGAGTTGTCGGACGGCGAGCCTGCCTTCGTCACCACCGCGTATCGCAACCTCCGCTGCGCTCGGGCTGCTCGCCGATATTCCCAGAAGGGATAGGGTGAAGGGCGCTCCTCGACTCCATCCGTGTTTCATGGCAATTCCCGCCCATGCCCCTCGACATCAAGATATGCGGTCTTTCGACGCCCGAGACGGTTGCCGCCGCGCTGGATGCGGGGGCGACACATATCGGCTTCATCTTCTTTGCCAAGAGCCCGCGCAATGTGACCCCTGAACTGGCCGGTCAACTGCGGCAGCCGGCGCAAGGCCGGGCAAAAGCTGTCGCGGTCACCGTGGATGCCGACGATTCCTTCCTGGACGACATCGTCGCAGAGATGCAGCCCGACACGCTGCAGCTTCACGGACATGAAAGCCCGGAGCGCGTCGCCGAGGTCAAGGCACGCTACAAGCTGCCGGTGATGAAGGCGTTTTCGATCAGCACTGCGGCCGATCTCGAGAAGATCAAGGCACATGTCGGCATCGCCGACCATTTTCTCTTCGACGCGAAGCCGCCGAAGGGCTCGGACCTGCCCGGCGGCAACGGGGTGTCCTTCGACTGGACCTTGTTGCAGAATCTCGATCCGACCATCGACTACATGCTGTCGGGTGGACTGAACGCGCAGAACATCGGCGAGGCGCTCAGGCTGGCCAATCCGCCCGGGATCGACATCTCGTCCGGCGTGGAAAGCGCGCCAGGCGTCAAGGATGTCAACACGATCGCCTCCTTCTTGGAAGCCGTACGCGCTGTCAAAGCGACGCAGTCCGCATAGCGCGCGGTGCGGAACAGTTTACTTTTCTGTCGGTAAGGGCATAAGCGTCGGCGTTGGTCCAGAACCGGACCATTCGTTCACGCGTGTGAAGGAGTTCCCATGAACAAGCCTGTCGAACCCAATTCCTTCCGCACCGGTCCCGACGAGCAGGGCATGTTCGGCATGTTCGGCGGACGCTTCGTCGCCGAGACGCTGATGCCGCTGATCCTGGACCTGCAGACGCACTGGGATTTCGCCAAGACCGACCCGGCCTATCGCGCCGAGCTGGACAGCCTCAACACGCATTATATCGGCCGGCCGAGCCCGATGTATTTTGCCGAGCGGCTGACCGCCGAGCTCGGCGGCGCAAAGATCTATTTCAAGCGCGACGAGCTCAACCACACCGGCTCGCACAAGATCAACAACTGCATCGGCCAGATCCTGCTCGCCAAGCGCATGGGCAAGAAGCGCATCATCGCCGAGACCGGTGCCGGCCAGCACGGCGTGGCCTCGGCGACCGTCGCGGCGCGCTTCGGCCTGCCTTGCGTGGTCTATATGGGCGCGACCGACGTGCAGCGTCAGGCGCCCAACGTCTTTCGCATGAAGCTGCTCGGCGCCGAAGTCGTGCCGGTCACGTCCGGCCACGGCACGCTGAAGGACGCCATGAACGAGGCGCTGCGCGACTGGGTGACCAATGTCGACGACACCTACTACATGATCGGCACGGCCGCCGGCCCGCACCCCTATCCCGAAATGGTGCGCGAGCTGCAGTCTGTCATCGGCCGCGAGGCGCGCGAGCAGATGCTGGCGATCGAAGGGCGGCTGCCGGACATGATCGTCGCGGCCGTCGGCGGCGGCTCGAACGCCATCGGCCTGTTCCATCCCTTCCTCGACGACAAGGAGGTCCAGATCGTCGGCGTCGAGGCCGGCGGCAAGGGTCTCGACGGCGAGGAGCATTGCGCCTCGCTCACGGCAGGCTCGCCGGGCGTGCTGCATGGCAACCGGACCTATCTGCTGCAGAATAGCGACGGGCAGATCATGGAGGGCCATTCCATCTCCGCCGGGCTCGACTATCCCGGCATCGGCCCTGAACATTCCTGGCTGAAGGATTCCGGCCGCGTCGACTATGTGCCGATCATGGATCTCGAGGCACTCGAGGCGTTCAAGACGCTGACCCGGCTGGAAGGCATCATCCCGGCGCTGGAGCCGGCGCATGCGCTCGCGGAGGTCATCAAGCGCGCACCAAAGATGGGCAAGGACCAGATCATTGTCATGAATCTGTGCGGCCGCGGCGACAAGGACATCTTTACCGTCGGCAAGATCCTGGGCGTGGAGCTCTGACATGACCACCCGCATCGACCGCCGCATGGCAGCATTGAAGTCCGAGGGGCGTCCCGCGCTCGTCACCTATTTCATGGCCGGCGACCCCGACTATGACACATCGCTGTCGATCATGAAGGCCCTGCCCGGCGCCGGCAGCGACATCATCGAGCTCGGCATGCCGTTCTCCGACCCGATGGCCGACGGTCCGGCTATCCAGGCAGCGGGCCTGCGCGCGCTGCAGGCCGGCCAGACGCTCGTCAAGACGCTGCAAATGGCCCGCGACTTCCGCAGGGATGACGACACGACGCCGATCGTGCTGATGGGCTACTACAATCCGATCTACGTCTACGGCGTCGAGCGATTCCTCAGGGACGCGCTTGCGTCCGGGATCGACGGCCTCATCGTGGTCGACCTGCCACCCGAGATGGACGAGGAGCTCTGCATTCCTGCGCTCAAGGCCGGCATCAACTTCATCCGCCTGGCGACGCCCACCACCGACGACAAGCGCCTGCCAAAGGTGCTGCAGAACACGTCGGGCTTCGTCTATTATGTTTCGATGACCGGCATCACAGGCTCGGCGCTCGCCGACACGACCAAGGTCGCAGCCGCGGTCAGGCGCATCAAGAGCCACACCGATTTGCCGGTCTGCGTCGGTTTCGGGGTCAAGACGGCCGAGCAGGCGCGCATCATCGGCGCCTCCGCGGATGGCGTGGTGGTGGGCACGGCCATCGTCAACGCGGTCGCCAATGTGCTGGGGCCGAAGGGCGAGATGATGGCCGATCCGGCACAGGCCGTGGCGACGCTGGTGTCGGGCCTTTCGCAGGGCGTGCGCGCGGCGCGGCTTGCACCGGTGGCCTAAGCTGCCTATGTCCGCTCTCACGACAAGGATAGCGCGATGAACTGGATCACCAATTACGTCCGGCCCAAGATCAATTCGATGCTTGGCCGGCGCGACATGCCCGAAAACCTCTGGATCAAGGATCCCGAGAGCGGCGAGATGGTGTTCCACAAGGAGCTGGAAGGCAACCAGTACGTTATCCCGTCGTCCGGCCACCATATGAAGATCGGCGCGCGCGAGCGGCTGAAGTTCTTCTTCGACGGCGGCTCCTTCGACGTCATCGACAATCCGAAGGTCGCCATCGATCCGCTGAAGTTCCGCGACGAGAAGCGCTATGTCGACCGGCTGAAGGACGCGCGCGCCAAGACCGGGCTCGATGACGCCATTCTCAATGCGACCGGCACGATCGAGGGACTGCCGATCGTCGTGACGGTGCAGGATTTTACCTTCATGGGCGGTTCGCTCGGCATGGCGGCGGGCGACGCCATCATCCGCGCCTTCGACACCGCGCGAGAGAAGCGGCGGCCGCTGGTGCTGTTTGCCGCCTCCGGCGGCGCGCGCATGCAGGAAGGCATCCTGTCGCTGATGCAGCTGCCGCGCACGACGGTCGCCGTCGACCGATTCAAGGAAGCCGGCCTGCCCTACATCGTCGTGCTCACCAACCCGACCACCGGCGGTGTTACCGCATCCTATGCCATGCTGGGCGACGTGCACATCGCCGAGCCGGGCGCACTGATCGGCTTTGCGGGGCCGCGCGTCATCGAGCAGACGATCCGCGAGAAGTTGCCGGAAGGTTTCCAGCGCGCGGAATATCTCATGGAGCACGGCATGGTCGACATGGTCGTGTCGCGCCTGCATCTCAAGGCAACGATCGCGCGGCTCCTGAAGATACTGCTGAAAATTCCCGTCGAAGCGACGGATGTCCGCGCCGATGTCTCCGTCCCGGCCCTGGCTGGCACGAACGTCGCGCGACCGCAGGCGCGCTGACCGCGGCCAGCATCCCCATGGCGCCCGCCGATCCGGAGAACCCGATGCAGACGACGCTCGCGGATCGGGAGATCGCGCATCTGATGACGCTGCACCCGAAGGGTTTCGACCTTTCGCTCGACCGTGTCACGCGGCTACTCGCGCGTCTCGGTGACCCGCATCTGCGGCTGCCGCCGGTAATCCACATCGCCGGCACGAACGGCAAGGGCTCGGCGGCCGCATTCTCGCGCGCGCTCCTGGAGGCCGAGGGTCTCAGCGTGCATGTCCACACTTCGCCGCACCTGGTCAACTGGCACGAGCGCTACCGGCTCGCTGCGCCTGGCGGAGGCAGGCTGGTGGCCGACGCAGTCTTCGCGGAAGCGATTGCCAGGGTCGCCGCCGCCAATCGCGGCGAGACCATCACCGTGTTCGAGATCCTCACGGCGGTCGGCTTCATCCTGTTTTCCGAGCATCCCGCCGACGTGGCCATCATCGAGGTCGGCCTGGGCGGCCGGTTCGATGCGACCAATGTGATCCCCCGACCGGCTGTGAGCGTTATCATGCCGGTTTCGCTTGACCACGAGGCCTATCTGGGCGACCGGGTCGAGCTGATCGCTGCCGAAAAGGCCGGCATCATCAAGAAGGGCTGTCCGGTCGTGGTCGGCGCGCAGGAGAGTCAGACCGCGCTCGACGTCATAGTGGACGCGGCAGAGCGGCTGGGATGTCCCGTGATCACCTATGGCCAGGATTTCCTGGCCTATGCCGAGAACGGCCGAATGATCTACCAGGACGAGAGCGGCGTGATGGACCTGCCGCAACCGCGGCTTCCGGGCAGACACCAGATCGCCAACGCGGCTGCGGCAATCGCAGCGGTCAAGGCTGCCGGCTTCGAGATCGGCCAAAGGGCGGCGGAACGAGCGATGACGAGTGTTGTCTGGCCCGGGCGCATGCAGCGACTGCCACGTGGCGCACTTACCGCCCTTGCACCAGAGGGGGCCGAATTGTGGCTCGACGGCGGCCATAATCCGGGCGCGGGCATTGTCGTGGCGGAGGCGCTTGCCGAGCTGGAGGAGAAGGTCGCACGGCCGCTGTTCCTGATCAGCGGCATGATCAACACCAAGGACCAGACGGGGTACTTTCGGGCGTTCAAGGGAATAGCGCGGCATGTCTATACCGTACCGGTCGATTCCAGCGACGCCGGTGTGCCGAACGGGGAACTGGCGGCGCGCGCCAACGAGGCCGGGCTATCGGCGGAGCCGGTCAATTCGGTCGCAAACGCCCTGATGCTGCTGCGCGACACGTGGGATTCCGCCGAGGCCGCGCCGCGGATCCTGATCTGCGGATCGCTCTATCTCTCTGGCGCCGTGCTGGCACAAAACGGCACGCCTCCAGCCTGAGTGATCGCCGCTTCGGTATGCCCCGCGATGCGGTCGAGCGCCGCCAGGGAACGCTGAGAAGACCAGTTGGTCCGCCGCTTGCTCTCGCGATCCTTCATATCGGCAACCGCTATGCTGAACAGCGCCATCGCGACCTCATCACCATCCCATCCGGCACGCTGAGCGGAAGCGGCTAGTTCCTTGAAGAAGGGCTCCAGCGCCTGTTTGCAGATAATGTGACGATCCGGATCGTCTTGGGTAAACCGCGGCGAAGGGATCAGAGCGCTATCGAACATGTTGTTCACCCTTGCAGCCCTGTCTCGGCGGGCCTTGTGCAGCTTTTCGTGAAGCGATCGAACCAAAGCGGCAAAGCCGGATCAACCGTAATGTGTGGGCGGTTTCGGCTCGGTGCCGTCGAACTGCACGCCGGCACTGCCTTTCCTGCGCCATTTCAGGACTGCTCTATAGGCAACGCCATCGACCGGGACGTAGAGCAGGAAATGTTCCGGTACGCGGGCCTCGCTCGAAACCGCAAGGCATGCGCCGCCGACACTCTGGTTTCGCACGGTGCAGATGATCTCGCAGTTGCTCGTGCCTTTGATGATGGAGGCGCGCAGATGTCTTTCGAAACGACGCCTCTTCCCGGCTTCAGTTTCGTCACGCTGTGAAAGCTGCATGTATGCTCCAGTGCACACCAAGGCTGATGTCGGGACAAGCCAAGCGGGTTCGGCGCTCAGTCAGCCCATCTCGCCTGAGCTCCCGAACCTTACCGGATTCCCTAGTGTGCAAATAGAACGGGAATATACGCAATTCGTTCCGCATCTAGTCCAAATGGACAATAATAATTCTGACCATTGGCTTTGATGAATCGGATGCAGCACTAGGTATTTTCCGTCGCTTTCAAGCGATCATCAATTTAGGTTAGCTGCTCTTGCAGTCTGACATCTCCGTAGATGGGCGGCTTAAGACTTTATTAACATGTTTCACCACGCAGGTCCGAAGGAATGCGCGTCCGATGCAATCAGGTTGGGCCGCTGCTTCGCTCCCGCGCCAACACAAACCCGCTTTGACTTTACCGGCGATCGATCTATCGACAAGGGCCGCGCCCCCGCCCGGATGGATCGTGTTCCTATGTTTTGGTTCGGCCTTCGCCATCTTGCTGGTCGTGGCGGGACTGTCTTTTCGCGCCACGCAAGAGGCCAAGGAGAGCGACCGCTGGGTGCGCCAAAGCCACGCGGTGCTGGATACGATCGCTCAGCTGCTCCTGGCCATGAGCGACGTGGAGTCGAAGGGGCGGGGCTATGTCCTGACCGGAGATGACAGTTTTCTCGTTTCCGGCAGGGCGGCACTGGCGCGTTTTACCGAGCAGCAGATCATCTTGCGCGCGCTGGTTGCGGACAATCCCGACCAACAGCCCAAGCTGGCCACACTCGACCGCAACGCGACCGAGAAGATCCGGGCTGTCCAGACAATCGGAGAGCTGCGCCGCACGGCCGGGCTGGCAGCGGCCGTTGCATTGGCCCAAAGCGGTCATGGCCAGGACATGATGCAGGCCTTCCAGGATAGCGCGCGGATCGTCCAGGAAACGGAGCTGCGACTGCTTGCGGCCCGCGACGCCGTGGACAAGCAGCGTCTTGCCAGTGCCGAGACCGTTCTGCTCACCGGAACGATCCTGGGGCTGCTGATCACGGCAGCGGCGTGGCTGCTCCTCCAGCGCGACAGTGCCAGACATCGCAGGGCGGCGACGGCTCTGCGCCAGAGTGAGGAAAACTATCGCGCGCTGATCCAGGGCATTCTCGACTACGGCATCGTCATGCTCGGTCCGACGGGCGACGTCCTGAGCTGGAACACCGGCGCCGAGCGTATGACGGGCTGCACCTACCAGGAGATGGTCGGACAACCGTTCTCGCGCTTCTTCCTCGATGAGGATGTCGAGCGAGCCACCGATATCCTGCGCCTGGCCGCCGAACGCGGGCTCCTCGAAGTGCAAGGCGTACGCAAGCGAAAGGATGGTACGCGGTTCAACGTCCGCGCCACCTATACCGCCCTGCTCAATCCGGACGGAAATCTCCGCGGCTATTCACTCATTAGTCGCGACCTCACCGAGAGCACGGAATCCGAGACGCGATACCGCGGGCTGCTCGAGGCAGCCCCGGACGCAATGGTGGTGGTCAACCAGGCGGGGGAGATCGTCCTCTTGAACCTGCAGTCGGAGAAGCAGTTCGGATACCGCCGCGATGAACTGCTCGGGCAGAAGGTGACCGACATCATCCCAGATGGCTTCGCCGAGAGGCTCGTCGCCGACGGACTACGCTCGGAAGAGGATGCGCAGGCTCAGCAGATCGGGACCGGGATCGAGCTGATCGGCCGGCGCAAGGACGGCAGCGCCTTTCCAATCGAACTCATGCTCAGCCCGCTCAGGAGTGCTGACGGCGTTCTGGTAACGGCAGCGATCCGTGACATCAGCGTGCGCCGGGAGGCTGAAAAACACCTGGCGCAGATGGAGGGTCGCTATCGCGGCCTGCTCGAGGCCGCGCCCGACGCCATGGTGGTCGTCAACCAGCGGGAAGAGATCGTTCTCCTCAATCTCCAGGCAGAGAAGCAGTTCGGTTACCATCGCGACGAACTGATCGGCCAGGCGGTCACGAACATTATTCCCGACGGCTTTGCCGAGAGGCTGCTCGCCGATGGCCTGCGCTCCGCCGAGGATGCCCTGGCGCAGCAGATCGGCATGGGCATCGAGCTGATCGGTCGGCGCAAGGATGGCAGTGCCTTTCCGATCGAACTCATGCTGAGCCCGCTCAAGAGCGCCGAGGAGACGCTGGTGACGGCCGCTATCCGCGACATAACCACCAGAAAGAAGGCGGAAGCGCATCTCCTGCTCAAGGTCGAGGAGCTGAACCGGTCAAATGACGAACTGGAGCAGTTCGCCAACCTCGCCTCGCACGACCTGCAGGAGCCGCTGCGCATGGTGGCGAGCTACACGCAACTGCTGTCGCGCCGCTATGCCGGCAGGTTGGACGCCGATGCCGATACGTTCATCGCCTTCGCCGTCGATGGCGCCAGCCGCATGCAGAGGCTCATCCAGGATCTGCTGGCCTATTCCCGCGTCGGCTCCAAGGGCAAGGATCTCCTCGATACATCCAGCGAGGATGCTCTCGGCCAGGCTCTCCTGAACCTGCGCGGGGCCATTGAAGACAGCGCCGCCGTCATCACGCACGATCCGCTGCCGGCCGTGATGGCCGATGAGATGCAGCTCGTCCAGCTGTTCCAGAACCTCGTCGGCAACGCGATCAAATACCAGAGCGCTGGCGTGCCCCGCGTGCATGTGGCCGCAAAGAAAGCCGATGGGAACCGATGGATCTTTTCGGTGAAGGACAATGGTCTCGGCATCGATCCGCAGTATTTCGACCGGATTTTTGGCATGTTCCAGCGGCTGCACAAGCGCGAGGAGTTTGCCGGGACGGGTATCGGGCTCGCCATCTGCAAGAAGATCGTCGAGCGGCACGGCGGGCAGATATCCGTCGAATCGGAGCCCGGACTTGGCGCGACCTTCACATTCGCCCTCTCCGGCGCTGGCAGAAAATCATGACCAAGGTCGCGGACGGTGATCGACGCATCGAGATTCTCCTGGTGGAGGACAGTCCCGGCGACGTTCGACTGACGCAGGAAGCATTCCAGGATGCCAACGCCAGCATCAGGCTGCACGTCGTCGCCGATGGGGTGGAGGCGATGGCTTTTCTGCACAAGCAGGCGCCGCACACCGGCATGCCGCGGCCCGACCTGATCCTGCTCGACCTCAATCTTCCCCGGATGGACGGCCGCGAGGTGCTTGCCCGTATCAAGCAGGACGATGACCTGATGAGGATTCCGACGATCATCCTCACCACGTCCGAGGCCGAGACCGACATTGTCGAAAGCTACGGCCTGCGCGCCAACTGCTACCTCAGCAAGCCGGCCCAATGGGACGAGTTCGTCGTCCTGGTCCGCAGCATCAACGACTTCTGGCTGACCAAGGTCAAGTTGCCGAAACAGGGTGCCGCCGAATGATCGTCGATTCGCCCCCAACGCCGCTGGCAGTCGACAACTGCCTGATGAAGGTAGCCCTTCAGGAGGCCGACGACACGCCAATTGCCATGTCCCAAAGCGTTCAACGCGCGGATTTCGCAACGCTCGTGCACAGCACCAACGACCTCTGGATCAAGAACGTCCAGTTACCACGCCGGAGTGAAGACGAATGAACTGGAAACTGATCGGCACCATCCTGATCGTCGAAGACAATCCGGGCGACGCAAGACTGCTGCACGAAATGCTCAGGGAGCATGGCGCGCCGGCGTTCGAACTGGTCAATGTGGCAAGTCTGGCGGAGGCGGTCGCACACCTCACCCTGCACTCCGTCGACCTCATCCTTCTCGACCTCGGTCTTCCGGATGCGCAGGGTCGCGGCGTCCTGACGCGGATACGCGAGGCAGCGCCCTACACGCCGCTCGTCGTGCTCACCGGAACGGACGACGGGGAACTGGCGGCGGCGGCGCTTCAGGACGGGGCGCAGGACTACCTCGTCAAGGGACAGATCGACGCTCGAGGCCTGGTGCGCGCGATACGCTACGCGATCGAGCGCAAGATGATGGAGACGGAGCGCGAAGCCGTCGAGCAGGCCCTCTTCGAGGCCAAGGAACGGGCCCAGGTCACGCTGGACTGCATCGGAGAGGCCGTCGCCTGTACCAATGTGGCAGGCAACATCACCTTCCTCAACCGCATTGCCGAGAATCTGACGGGATGGTCATTTGAGGAGGCCGAGGGAAAGCCGATGGCCGAGGTGATCCGGATCGTCAACGGAGACACCCATGTTGCGATCCCCAACCCGATGGAGCGTGCGATCGAGCGCGACAGGATCGGTCATCTCCCGTCCAACTCGGTCTTGCTCCGCCGCGACGGAATCGAGACGCCGATCGAAGACTCGGTGGCACCGATCCATGATCGCGACGGCAACGCCAGCGGCGCTGTCATCGTCTTTCGCGACGTCAGTGAATCCCGCGCCATGGCACGCCAGATGGCACATCTGGCGCAGCATGATTTTCTGACCGGCCTGCCCAACCGCATGCTGCTCAATGATCGCGTGGAGAGTGCCATCGCGATCGCTCCGCGCCATCTCAAGAAGGTTGCCGTGCTCTTTCTTGATCTCGATGGCTTCAAGCACATCAATGATTCGCTTGGCCATCCTATCGGCGATCTGCTTCTGAAGTCCGTCGCGGACAGGCTGCGCGATTGCGTGCGCGCCTCCGATACGGTGAGCCGGCAAGGCGGGGACGAGTTCGTCGTGCTCCTGTCGGAAGTCGAGTATGCGGAAGACGCGGCACTGTCGGCGCGCCGGATGCTGGAGGCGGTGGCAAAGCCCCACAACATCCGCCAGCACGAATTGCATCTGACGACCAGTATTGGCGTCGCCATCTTTCCCGACGACGGCATCGATGCCGAAACGCTGGTCAAGAATGCCGACACGGCCATGTACCAGGCCAAGGAGAACGGCCGGCAGAGCTATCAGTTCTTCAAGCCGGTGATGAATGTGCGCGCCGTCGAGCGGCAATCGACGGAGGAGGCATTGCGCCGGGCCCTGGAGCGCAACGAATTCGCACTGCGTTACCAGCCCAAGGTCGACCTGCACACGGGCGCCATTACCGGCGCCGAGGCACTGATACGCTGGACCCATCCGACGCGAGGCCTCGTGCCGCCCGGGCAGTTCGTTCCCATAGCCGAAGAGTGCGGCCTGATCCTGCCGATCGGCGCCTGGGTGCTGCGCGAGGCCTGCAGGCAGGCGCGCGCCTGGATCGATGCCGGCCTGCCGGTGACGACCATGGCGGTCAACGTCTCGGCGATGGAGTTCAGGGAAGAGAGGTTCCTTGAAGGCCTGACCGAGATTCTCGAGGAAACCGGCCTCGATCCACAGGTGCTCGAACTGGAACTGACCGAGAGCGTTCTGATGAAGCGGGCCGAAGCCACGGCGTCACTCCTGCGCACCCTGAGGGATCGCGGGGTGAAAGTGGCGATCGACGATTTCGGGACCGGCTATTCCAGCCTCAGCTACCTGCGAAAGTTCCCGGTCGACGCGCTGAAGATCGACCAGTCCTTCATCCAGCAGATCGCCGCGGCGGGCGAGGACGCCGCCATCGTCACGGCGGTGATCGGCATGGCCCGCAATCTGAAGCTGCGGGTCGTGGCCGAGGGTGTCGAAACCCTGGACGAGCTGGTCTTCCTGCAACAGCACAGATGCGACGAGGCGCAGGGCCATTATTTCAGCAGGGCGGTGACCCCTGGCGCCTTCGCTACGCTGCTGCAGAACGGCATTGGCGGCGCCGGGGTACTGCGTGGAATCAGCGCGCTTGGCCTGGCCGTTGTCGACCCGCGCCCGTCGCGGCAAAAGGAGTCGGCGTCGAACTGACCTCGACCGACGATGAAGCGGTTTGCGTGCCGGTGGCGGTCTTGCGCCAGAAGCTCGAGGATCGCGATCCGTGGCAGCCGTTCAGCGAATCAGGGCGCGGTCGATGGCGCGCAGAAGATCGGCTTCCAGAAATGGTTTCTGGACTACCGCGGCGCGGTTGTGGAGTGACCTTCGTGTGAGGTCGTCGCCGCTGACGAAGACATGCGGCACGAAGCGCTCGCGCAGAACCCGCTCCATCGCGCGGACCCCGCTACCTGTGCCCAGCCCAGCGTCGATGATGATCAACCCCGGACGATGTCTTTCGGCGGCCGACACCGCCCCCGCCTCTGTCGACTCGATGGCGCAGACGGAATGCCCCAGATCACCGATGATGTCTGCAAAAAGCGACGCGATGATCGCGTCGTCTTCGACGATCATCACCTGAAGCGGCCGGGGTTCGCCAGATCGCGCTACGGCAACAAACGCGGGAAATTCCGCCATGCTAAAAAGGTGGTCCCGTGACCGACCACTCTGGGAGGGGGGGCGCCGGTAGTGCGCGGTCACGGGACGGTCGCAGCATTCCTCTGCGGGAGGAGGCTACGAACTCTGCTTGTGCCCTGGAAAAGAGACTCCGGCGGGCGGGCCGGAGTCTCTCTTCAAGCGAGGAACCGCCCAACGGCATTCCTCCCAGAGGCCGGCCACGCTGACAATGTCGCAGCGCGATTCCGGAACTGACACAAATTTCGAACCAGCATAGCTGTTCTCTACTCGACCAACGAAGCATGTGTCCGACGGTCCACGGCGAACGATGCGCCAAATCCAGAAAGACGATCGTTGTGCCGCTGCAAATCCGCGCTTTCTTGCGCTTCACGGATTTTTATCAGCGCGGCGATCACCAATGCGACGGCGGCAGCTATGGCAGTCATGAAGAACATCATGGCTTTGTTCCCTCAAAACAATGCACCACGATCATAACCGATGTTGGGGCCGATAGCGTATATTCGGAATATACCTATTCGTTCCGTTCAGGCCCGAACGGAGAATACTCACCTTCGTAAATTCCAGGGCGCCTCACCCTTCTGCAACTGATTGACGAATACTTTCATCGATTTGAACGGATTCATCTGAAAGATGTGCTATGTGAGAATGCAGCGGCTCATGAGGCCGGTGCAGCATGACCGAACGAGTGCCTATGCCTGGGATACTTCCCGACGGGGCCACAACGGTCCGCGCCATGAAAGGCGAACCGACGCAACCTCTGCGCGCTTCGCAGGGGCCAGGTCCGGTCGTTGCAATCGGCGCTTCCGCCGGCGGACTTGACGCCTGCCGGAACCTCGTTCGCGGGTTGCCCCGCACCACGGGCATGTCCTTCATCCTGGTCCAGCACCTCGATCCGTCGCATGACAGCATGCTGGTCGAACTGCTTGGCGGGCATACGTCGCTCGCCGTGCGCCAGGCGGCCGAAGGAATGGCTGTCGAGCCCGAGCATCTCTATGTGATCCCCCCGGGTACTTCGCTTACTGTCGCCAATGGCGCGCTGCATCTTTCGCAGCCGGAGGCGCCCCACGGCCTTCGTCTTCCCTTCGATATCCTGCTTCATTCCATGGCTGCCGAATATGGCCCGCGCGCGGTGTGCGTCGTCCTCTCGGGGACCGGCGGCGATGGCAGTCTCGGGCTCCGCTCCGTCAACGCAGAGGGCGGGCTCGTCATCGCGCAGGACCCAACCGAAGCCAGTTATGCCGGAATGCCGAAGAGCGCGATCGCTACCGGCCTGGTGGATCTCGTGCTGCCCGTCGCCGAGATCCCTGCCGCCATCCTGCATCATCGCAATATGCCACGGACAGACCAGCCTGACAAAAGCACGGATGCCCCGTCCCCGGCCGCGGCAATTCTGGCCGTCGTCATAGAGTTGCTCCGAACACGGACGAACCATGACTTCACCCTCTACAAGCAGGGCACGCTGCTGCGCCGGATCGAGCGGCGGATGGCCAATGCGGGCATCGCCGCGGGCAAACCGGACAGTTACGTGGAGCTGCTGCGCCGCGACGGGAAGGAACTGGACCAGCTTGCCAAGGATCTGCTGATCAACGTGACGAGCTTCTTCCGAGACCCGGACGTGTTTGCGTATGTGGCCGAAAACATCATCCCCGAACTTGTCTCGGGCGCGACGGCCGACAGGCCGCTTCGCATATGGATCGCCGGCTGCAGCACAGGCGAAGAGACCTACTCTCTGGCGATGCTGTTCCGCGAGGCAATCACGGCGGCGAAGGTCAACGTCAAGCTGCAGGTCTTCGGTTCCGACGTCGACCCGGACGCGGTCGCCGTCGCGAGAGAAGGTCTATACCCCGAGGCCATCGCCTCGACCGTATCGCCAGAAAGGCTTGCCCGCTTCTTCTCGAAGGATGAGCATGGCTATCGGGTCTCGCCAGACCTGCGTTCCGCGGTGGTGTTCACGATACAGGATGTTCTCGCTGATCCCCCGTTCTCACGCCTCGACATGGTGTCCTGTCGCAACCTGCTGATCTATCTCGGCAGCGTCGCGCAGAACAAGGTCATCTCGCTGTTCCACTTCGCCTTGCGGGAACGCGGAATTCTCCTCCTGGGAAGCGCGGAGACAGTGAACACGACCGACGGGCTGTTCGAGGTGCTGTCCAAGCCGGAGCGACTCTATCGGCAGGTGGGCAACAACAGGCCTGGCGAGATGCACTTTGCGCTGGGTCGGAGCCAGCCCCCCGTCTCATCGGTCTCCCCGCCACTCGCTCCCAGCCCGTCGCGGCACAGCGAACTCGCGGAGCTCTGCCGCAGGCTGGTGCTCGACTCCTATGCGCCGGCCGCCGTCCTGGTCAATCGCAAGAACGAATCCCTCTACTCGCTTGGGCGAACCGACCGCTACCTGACCGTCGCGCCAGGTCATCCAAGTCACGACGTTCTTTCCATGGCGCGCCCGGGCATTCGCACCAAGCTCAGGGCTGCAATCCAGCAGGCGACGCAGACCAATGCGAGTGCTCTCGTGATGGGTGGGAGCGTCGACAGCGACCCCAAGGCCGGCACGTTTGGCATTGAGGTTCGTCCCGTCACCCATGCTGGCGAACAGCTGATGCTGATCTGCTTCGTAGAAGACAAGGCCGACACCGGCGGTGCGGATCGGCGCGTTGCATTGACCGATCTGCCGCGCGTCGCGCAGCTGGAGCTGGAACTCGAAGGTATGCGAACGGAGCTTCAAAGCGCGATCCGCAATCTCGAAGTGTCCGCCGAAGAGCAGAAGATCATCAACGAGGAGGCCCTGTCCTTTAACGAGGAGTACCAGTCGACCAATGAAGAACTGCTCACCTCGAAGGAGGAGATGCAGTCGCTCAACGAGGAACTCACCGCACTCAACGGCCAGCTCCAGGAGACGCTGGAGCGCCAGCGGACGACCTCCAACGATCTCAAGAACGTGCTCTACAGCACCGACGTGGCGACGCTGTTTCTCGACACGCAGCTCGACATCCGGTTCTTCACTCCGGCGACACGGTCTCTGTTCAACGTGATACCCGGCGATATCGGGCGACCGCTCTCGGATCTGCATTCCCTGTCGGTCGATGGAGAACTCTTGAACGACGCGCAGTCCGTGTTGCGGGATTTCCTGCCGGTCGAGCGCGAGATCAAGACCGAGTCCGGCGCCTGGTATGTCCGCCGGATCCTGCCCTACCGGACCCAGGACAACGGGGTTGAGGGTGTGGTGATCACTTTTTCCGACATAACCGAACGCCGACGCGCTGCAGACGCGCTGAAGGCCGCCACGGGCGAGGCAGACCTTGCCAACATGGCCAAGTCGCGCTTCCTGGCTGCCGCCAGCCATGACCTTCGCCAGCCCCTGCAGACGCTCGCCCTGATCCAGGGACTGCTCGCCAAGACGGTCGAAGGCGAAAAGGCAAAAAAGCTGGTTGCACGACTTGAAGACACGCTGGGCGCCATGTCGGGCATGCTCAACGCCCTGCTCGACATCAACCAGATCGACGCAGGCGTCGTGCGGGCCGATCCTGTAGACTTCCCTGTCGGCGACCTCATCGACAGGATCAAGGACGAGTTTGCCTATCCGGCACAGGCCAAGCAGCTGGAACTGCGCGCCGTTCGATCATCCGCCTGGATCCACAGTGACCCGCGCCTGCTCGAGCAGATCCTCCGCAACCTGCTTGCGAATGCGTTGAAATACACCGAAACCGGCAAGGTGTTGATCGGCTGCATCCGCAGCAGAGGAGCGCTGCGGATCGGTGTCTGGGACACCGGTATCGGTATTCCCGACAGTCAGATCGAGGCCATATTCGACGAGTATCATCAGCTTGACAATGAGGCGCGTGAGCACGCCCGCGGCCTCGGTCTCGGCCTCTCCATCGTGAAGCGGCTCGGCGAGCTTCTCGGCCACCGCATCGTGGCAAAGTCGCTGCCTGGTCAGGGTTCCGTCTTCACGATCGAGGTTCCACTTGCCCGCCGCAAGGTCGCAGCCGCCCCGCGCCCGCAGGCCGAAGCAGCCATCGCATCAGTTCCACGGAGAGGCGCGATCCTCGTGGTCGAAGACGACCCGCAGGTGCGCGGATTGCTGGAGATGTTCCTCAACGACGAAGGCCACCGCACCGCGAGCGCGCATGACGGCGCCGCCGCGCTGGACCTGATGACGAGCGGGGTGATGCGTCCCGACGTCATTCTTGCCGACTACAATCTTCCCAACGGAATGGACGGCCTCCAGGTCGTCACGCTGCTGCGGGATCAACTTCGTTCCCCTGTCCCCGTCGTCATCCTGACTGGTGACATATCCGGCGAAACGCTGCGCAGGATCGCGGAGGAGAACTGCATCCAGGTGCACAAGCCGGTCAAGCTCGGCGAACTGACGCAGATCATCCAGACCCTTCTGCCCGCCGTTCCGGCGGAGCCTGCCTTGCCGCAGGCGCCACGCGCGGAAGAGGTTTCCGGACAGGACAAAGCGACCATCTTCGTCGTCGACGACGACAGCCGGATCCGCGAGGCGATCCGCAACGTGTTCGAAGACGGCGGTTGGCCGGTGGAGACCTACCCGACATCCGAGGCCTTTCTCGCCGCATACCGGGCCGGTAGTGCGGGATGTCCCCTGATCGACGCCTATTTGCCGGGAATGACCGGTCTCGAGTTGTTGCAGAGCCTTCACAGCAGCGGCAACCGAATACCCGCCATCATGGTCACCGGAAACGGCGACGTGTCGATGGCCGTGCGCGCAATGAAGGCGGGCGCCTCCGACTTCATCGAAAAGCCGATAGGCATGGAGCATCTGATCGCCAGCGTGGAGCTTGCCCTGGAACAGTCGCGCGATACCGGCAGGATGATCGCTCGCCGGGACTTGGCTGCCAGCCATGTCTCGGACCTCACGCCCCGGCAGCGGGAGATCATGGACCTCGTCCTGGCAGGCCATCCGAGCAAGAACATCGCCGCCGATCTCGGCATCAGCCAGCGAACGGTGGAGAACCACCGGGCATCCATCATGCGCAAGACCGGGTCGAAGTCGCTTCCCGCGCTGGCGCGGCTCGCGGTCGCGGCAGCTTGGAACGAGCCCGGCACCTGATCAGGATGGGGCGAGGCTTTACTTCAGCTCGATCTCGATGAAGGCGTATTCGCCGTCATTGGCGTTGACGACGTCATGTTCGACGCCCTCGGAACGGAAATAGGGCACCCCGCCCTTCATTTCGGCGAAGGATTCGCCACTGGACGTCACCAGCTTCACCTTTCCGTCCATCAGCGGCACGACGACATAGTCGTGGCCATGCCGGTGCCATCCAGTGCTGGCGCCCGGCGCGAAACGGTATTCCGTGACGATGACGCGATCATTGTCGATGAAGACAGTCGCCTTGGCGGGAATGGTCATGTCTTGCTCCCTGAGGTGTTCGCCGCGATGGGAGCATGTGACGCGGGCAACGTCGAGAGGCAGGGCCGGGTTTGATGAGGCCAGCAAAAAGCCCGGCGCGAGTGGCCGGGCTCCGGATGCTCGATCGAAACGGATCAGGTCAGGCGACTGCGCCGCTGATCCAGTGCGACAGCGCCGTCTTGGGCAACGCGCCAACCTTGATGTCGGCAACTTCGCCGGCCTTGAAGATCATCAGCGTCGGGATCGAGCGCACGCCGAACTGGGCGGCAAGCTCGGGATTCTCGTCGATGTTGAGCTTGGTGATCTTCACCTTGCCTTCCATCTCGTTGGAGATTTCCTCGAGCGACGGGCCGATCATCTTGCAGGGGCCGCACCACTCCGCCCAGAAGTCGACGACGACGGGACCCTGTGCCTCGAGCACGTCGGACTTGAAGTTGCTGTTGTCGACCTTGTGGGTGGCCATGACGGCTTTCCTTTCCGATTTCGAATTCGCACCACATGTAGTGGCGGGGTCTGATGGGTTCAAGCAGTGCTTGTTTCACGCCTTGCCGAGTCGGACAAGAGAGGCGTCCATCACGGAGGCGGGAATGACGATGAGCCGTGGCACCTCGGTGAACAGCAGAGCGGCCGACACGGTCCTGTCGGGATAAAGCGGGAGCAGCAGCGCGCGGTAGAGCGCGAGCTGGGCGACATAGGCCTCCGGCACGGCTTCGAGCGAAACCGGCGGGGGCCGGTTGGTCTTGTAGTCGACGATCATGATGGAGGTTTCGGTCACCGCCAGGCGGTCGATCTTGCCCGAGATCACCCGCGTCTCGCCTTTGATATCGAGCCGGCCGGCGATGGAAATCTCGGCACGCGAGTTCTCTCCAAAGAGCGGGCCGAAGGACGGATCGTCCAGGATGGCAAGAACGGAACCGGCCGCGTTGCGGCGCTCCGCCTCCGGCCAGTCCGCCGCTGCGGCGTCGAGGTAGCGGGTGGCGGCGGGGCCGCAGTCGGACCCGGGCAGACCCGGCAGCATCTGCAGGAGCTTGTGCAGGACAATGCCCCGAGCAATCGCAAAGCCGGGCTCGGCCTCCAACGCGAACACAGGCGAGCGACCGTCGGTGACCGCGTCCGGCGTTTCCAGCAGAAGGGCCGACGCGCCGGACGGTGCCAGCGGCAGCGCCGAGGCCGCCCCATGCGGCAGCGGTGGCAATGTTTCGTGCGCCGCCGCGGCGTCAGGTGTCGCTCTTCGATCAGCTGCCGGAGGGACCGGGCCGACCGGGCTGGACCGATAGCGGATGACGTCGACCTCGGCGGCCGGATGGCGGACCAGCGTGCTGGCGCTTCCCTCGGACAGCGCGCCGCGCACCAGATTGTGCCAGATGCCGGGCTTCGGCGGCAGCTTCCCGCGATAGCCGCAGACGATCAGCCGGTCCTCGGCCCGCGTCATGCCGACATAGAGCAGACGGCGATATTCCTCCTCGGCCTTTTCGGCGAGGCCGGCAGTGACCGCCCGCGACACCGCGTTGGCAAGATCGCCCGAGGCACGCCAGAGATAGCCCTTGCCATGCCAGCCGCCGTTCCGCGCAGCATAGGGCAGCAGGCGCGGCAGATGCGCGTCGGAAAACGGCCGGCTGCCGCTGTCGACGAGAAACACCACCGGCGCCTCCAGTCCCTTGGCGGCGTGCACCGTCATGATGCGCACTTCGTCGCGAGTCTGATCCATCTCCCGCTTGATGTCCGGTCCGGAGCTTTCCAGTGTCGCCAGGAAGGATTCCAGCCCCGGCAGGCCGGTGCGCTCGGCGGCGAGGCAGAAGCTGAGAAACTCGTCGAGGATCTCTCCGGCCGCAGGCCCGAGGCGCGCGATCATCTTGGTGCGGATGCCATCGCGGGCGAGGACTGCGGCGTAGAACTCGAACACCGGTCTGAACGCCGCCTCGTTGCGCCACTGGTCCAGTCTTTCGACAATCGCCGCCAGCCCGACATCGGTCTCCGCGCGGCCCCGCAGGACGGCAAACAGCGTTGTCTTGCCGCGGTTCCAGGCGAGTTCGAACAGCATGTCCTCGCTGACGCCGAAGACGGGTGAGCGCAGCAGCGCCGCAAGCGACAGGTCGTCGCCCGGCTGCAAGGCGACGCACCCGAGCGCAATGAGATCCTTCACCGCGATGTGGCCCGGCAGGCTCACCCGGTCGGCGCCTGCCACCGCGACACCCCTGTTCTTCAGCGCGCGCGACAGAGCATGGACGAAACGGTCGCGCTTGCGGACCAGCACAAGCACGTCGCCGGGGCCGAGCCGGCGCGCGCGGCCGTCCTCGACCTTGCCCTCGATGACGTCGCCTGAATCGATCCAGCCGCGGATCGTTGTGGCGACCTGTTCGGCCAAAAGGACCGCCGGAGCCGAGGCATGGTCGATCGCCTCCCTCCAGTCGTCCGGCTCCTCGACCGCCGCCGGCTCGATCAGCGGCCAGACTTCGACATAGCCGGGCTCACTCGTGCGAATCGTGGGATGTTCGATCGGCTCCTCGTCACGGGTCAGGCCCTTGCGGGATTCGGCGGCCGCGAACACACGGTCGACCGCCGTCAGCACGTCCTCGGTCGAGCGGAAGGAGCGCTGCAGACGGATCCTCTCGAACCGTCCGCTGGCATCGCGCACCTGGGCCTGGAAGGCAAAACCGTTGGTCGCAAAGGATTCCGGGTCGGCGCCCTGGAACGAATAGATCGACTGCTTCTCGTCGCCGACCGCGAAGATGGTGCGGCTGACATTGTCGCGCGCGCCGAGGCCCGCGAAAAACTCCGCCGCCAGCCGTTTGACCACGTCCCACTGGTCGGGGCTGGTGTCCTGCGCCTCGTCGACGAGTATGTGGTCGATGCCGCGATCGAGCTTGTACTGCACCCATGGCCCGACATCGGCGCGCGCCAAAAGGCGCACCGTGCGTGTGATCAGATCGTTGAAATCGAGAAAGCCCCGCGCCGCCTTCAGCCGCTCGTAGCGGCCGATCAAGAGGTCGGCGATCACGAGTGCGGCGCGCGTGGCCTCCAGCATGCGCAACAGCGCCATACGGTCGGCACCCTCGATCAGAGCGTTTGCAAGACGCTGGAGTTCATCGGCAAATCCTGGAAAGTGCTCCGCCACGCCCTTTGCCATGATGCGCGAAGCGCTCCTGGGCTTGAGACCCCCATTCTCGCTGTCCTTGGTGAGCACCAGCTTGCAGAGCTTGGCGAAGCGCTGGTCAGCGTCGGCTTCCTCGGTCAGCGCGGTCAGCTCGACGCCGAAATCGCGCGCGATGGACTTGCCAGCGGCCGTCGCCCGGGCCTGAATGGCGACCCCGAGGCCGTGGGTGAAATAGGCATCCGGCCAGATGTCGGCGGCAATCGTCTCCGGCGTTGCGTCCTCTGCAATGCCGAATTCCTCGAACAGCGCGGGCGCGTCGCCGCTTCCCAACGCGTCGATGAAGCCGCGCAATCCGTCGCGCTTGGCAACGATCTCGCCAAGCAGGGCGTCGAGCCCGCTCTCGCCGCCGATCGACAGCACTGTCTCGAAGGCCGCCGCCAGGGCCGCGTCGCCGCCAGCCGCGATGCCGCTCAGCATGTCGCGCCGGGCTTCGGCGACGAGGGCGGCTTCCATCTGCCCGTCAAGCATCTCGAAATGGCCGGCAATGTTCGCCTCGAGCGGGAACTTGTGCAGGATCGCCTCGCAGAAGGCGTGGATGGTCTGGATCTTCAAGCCGCCCGGGGTCTCCAGGGCGCGCGCGAACAGTTGACGCGCGCGGCGCAGGCGCAGCGCATCCGGCGCGCTTCCCTCGATGCGGGCGATCTCTCGGGCGAGTTCGGCGTCCGACAGGGCGGTCCAGCCGCCGAGCTGGCCAAACACCCGGTTCGACATGTTGGCCGCTGCCGCCTTGGTGTAGGTCAGGCAGAGGATCTTTGACGGCTCGGTGCCGTCGAGCAACAGCCGGATGACGCGCTGCGCCAGCACATGCGTCTTGCCCGAGCCGGCATTGGCCGACACCCAGACCGAATTTTTCGGATCGGACGCCAACGCCTGATCGAACAGCGTGTCTTCAGGAATGACGCGGGTGGTCGTCATTCGCCGCCCTCGCTTCCGTCGCCGGCCTCGCCGCTGTCGCCGCCGGCCGACCATTCCAGCACGCGCGCCAAATGGTCATAGTCACCATCGGTGTCGCCCTCGCGAAACGGCAGCGCGCGCGAGCGGTAGCCGGTTGCCGGATTGGCATAGTGGTCGAACAGCGTCTCCAGCCGGCGCCAGGACTCTTCTGCCAGATCCGCCGCCAGCCGTGGCGCGCGATTGAGTTCGAGGATCGATTCCTCAACGACCTTGCCCGTAGGCTTGAGCCTGACATAGGCGAGTTCCGCGGGCGTCAGCGCGCCGATTTCCCCAAAGGCGCCACGCGACAGCAGCGCGCCCTCAAGCGACAGCTGCGGGGCGACCAGCCGATGCGCCTGCGTCCTGGACGGGCTCGAGCCCGTCTTGTAATCGAGAATGTCGGCAAGGCCCTCCGGCTTGATGTCGATGCGGTCGGCCCGTCCGCCGAGCGTGACGCCGGTCTGCCCGACCTCGGTCGCCCTGGCGTCGGCCTCCGCGACCCGGCGCGTCGTGTCGTGGCGATGGTTCAGCTCCCATTCGATTAGGTTCGGCGCCATCATCTTGAAGCGCGGCCACCACACCGCGTCGACGTCCATCGGCAGTTCCTCCGCGTCGAAGCACGCGCGCGCAATGGCAATCAACTGGTCGACGGCGTCCGCTGAAGCCGCGTCGACACCCGACTCGGTGAATCGGTGAAGGATGTCGTGGAACAGCGAGCCACGTTCTGCCGCGCCTGGATCGCGCAGCAGAGGTTCGAGCGGTTCAAGCCGCAGAATCTTGCTCGCGTATATCGCATAGGGATCGCGGCGCAGCGTCTCGATCTGCGTGACCGAGAAATGACGCGGTCTTACGTCGAGCGGGGGCGCTGGCATCGGTCGCGCGGCGAAAGGCACGTTTTCCGGAGCGTCCAGAGCATATGCGCGCGCCGCCGCCAGCAAGGCCGCGCCGCGTCCCGCCATCGCGCTCGCCGGCTTCTCCCCGATGCAGGCCGTCAGCCGCTGCAGCCAGCGCGATGGCACCGATGGTGCGTCGCCCGACCGCGCGGCGCGTGTCAAAAGGATCTCCGGACTGCCCATTGCCATGGCGAAGTCATGCGCCGCCTGGCCTAGGCGGCGTTCCGGCGGATCCAGTCTCAGCCCCGACTTCATGACGCGCGACATGAAGCCACCGGGGTCGGCGCGGCCCGGCCAGCTGCCCTCGTTGAGACCGCCGCACACCAGCAGGTCGACGCTCTGCAGACGCGCCTCGAGCGCACCCCAAATCGAAACCGCCTGGTCGGCGCCCTGGCGCGGCTTGACGGTTTCAGCGGCGGCGATCGCACCGAGCACGTCCGGCCACTCGATTGGCGCGACCCGCAGCTGAGCCTGCGAACCAACGAGGCTGCGCAGCAGTCCAGCGAGCTTGATGCCCGCGTCGCCGCGATAGAGCTCGTCCAGACCGCCCGTTGCCGCGCGGCCGACGTTTTCGAACGCCTCGACTGTCACCCGTGCAATCTCTGCGACAGGCTGTGCACCCTGGTTGCGCAATGCGACCAGCGGCGCGAGCGCGGCCGAGAGGGCCGCAAGCACGATGCGTGCTTCCTCGATGTCGTTTCCGCCCAGCCGCGTGAACCAGCGTGGCGTGCGCCTCTCGGCGGAGGCGAACCCGGTCAGCCGCGTCTCGTAGTCGGCCGCCAGCGTCGCGATGTCCGGACGTCCGGTGCCGCCGCGCAGCGCGATCAGCTCGATCGTTTCGGCCGCCTGCCTGACACGCGCGCGCTCCAGCCCGAGCGACAGGAGCGGCTGCTTCAGGAAGGCGAGGATCGCCACCGGGTCCCCCGGCCGCATGACCGCCTCGACCAGCAGGCGCAGGAGGGCCGCCGGCGGGGTTTGCTGCAGCGGCGTGCCTGCGGAATCGTCGGCCACGATGCCGAAGCGCAGCAGTTCGGACGAGACGCGTCTCGCCAGCGCGCGGTCGGCCGTCACGAGGGCCGCACGAGCGCCTGGCGTCGCCGCCTTTCTGCGCAGTGCAAGTGCGATGGCCAGCGCCTCTTCGCGTTCGTTCGGGGCATCGAGCAGCGTTACGCCGTCGAAGGCACCTTCCGCGACGGCCTGCTCCACGACGCCGCGGTTGGTCACCCAGTCCTGCGTCGTCTCGGCGGGCCGCAAGGCTTCGGACAGGATTCGCGCGCGCGCCACCTGATGCGTCGGTCGGTCGCCCAGTAGCGCGACGTCCGCGCGCGCGATGCCGATCGCGCCGAGTAGCCTGTGCAGACCGAACTGGGGATGGCCGTAGACCGACGGCGCGGCATCCGCGTCGCCGAGCGTGTCCCAGGCCGTGGCGTCGAGATCGGTGTCAAGCCCGGGCAGCACCACGGCGCCGTTCGGCAGCCGCGCAATGGCAGCCAGCAGTCGCGCGGTTGCCGGGATCGAGCCGGTGGAGCCCGCCGCGATGACGGGTCCAGCTGGTGGGGTACGCAGCAGCCGCTCGGTTTCCGCGTCCATCAGCCGGCTGCGGTGGGCAACCGGATTGGAGCGCTTCATCTCGGCGAGCGCTGCCGGCCAGAACTGGGTGACGATCTGCAGGAAATCGAGGGTGACCTGCCACCAGGCCGCCAGATCCTCCTTGACGAGGCCGCGAAGGCCATCCCACGCGGCCTCCTCGCGCTCGATCTCGTCCATCAGTTCCGCAAGGTCGCGCGCCAGCCAGATGGCCTCCGCGGACGATGCCGGTACGACGATCTCCTCCGAGAACAGATCGGCGACATGCGCCGGCAGCCGCCGCTTCCAGGCTTGCACGAGGGGCGTCAGCAGCAGCAGCCGCTCCAGCATGTCGATTGGCGGATCGAGGGCTTCCGGAGGGACGGCGCCATCGAACCAGGCCTCGTCCTCATCGAATTCGCCGAGAGGGCGGATCGCCGGCAGGATGACCGAACCGCCGCCAGCCCGTTGCAGGAAGGTAGCGCGAAGTTCGCGCGCAGCGCGCCGCGTCGGCACGTAGATCGTCACGTCGGCAAGCGCCAGCGGGTCGCCATCATGGTGGAAGTCGGCAACAAGCCGACCACCGAGCAGCGCGTCGACGAGGGTGGGGAGGAAGGGCGCGCCGACGGGAATGGAGAGCACGTTGGGCGTGGCGCGCGGGCTCATGGCCTGTCAGCGACGGCGCGCGCGACCGCTGCCTCCGCCTGCGCAATGGCGCCCGGCGTGCCGACCGTGATCCAACTGCCCGACAGGGGCATGCCAAAAAGCCGTCCTTGCGCGATCGCGGCGTCGAAATAGCGGTTGAGAGAGTGCGGCTCGGCCGTGGCGCCCTCGAAGATGCGCGGGTGGACGATGGCAGCACCCGCATAAATCAGCCCGGATGGATCGCCCCCGGCGCGCGACAGCCGACCGTCGGCACCGAGCAGGAAGTCCGTGCTGCCGGAATGGCCGGTCGCCGATTCGAGGTCGGATAGCATCAGGAGAATATCCATGGACGCTCCGTCCCATTCAAGGGCAAGGCCCGACAGGTTAGACAGGCCCCGGTCGATCCAGAACGTGTCGGCATTGAGGATGTAGAAGGGCCGCGCGCCGAGAGCGTGCAGCGCCTTGACGATGCCACCCGCCGAATCGAGCAGCATGGCGCTCTCGTCGGAGATAACGATCTCGGGCGTTCGCCGCGGGGCGAGATGGGCAACGATCTGGTCGGGCAGATAATGGACGTTGACCACTGCCTTGACGACGCCTGCCTCGGCGAGGCTGTCCAGCCCCCAGTCGAGTAGCGTTTTGCCGGCTATGGGAACGAGCGGCTTGGGCAGCGTGTCGGTGATCGGGCGCATGCGCTTGCCGAGGCCGGCTGCCAGCACCATCGCCGTGTCAGGAGCGCTCATGGTGCAGGACCGTCGATGAAGCCGTGGCGCAAGTAGAGGTCGCGCAGCGGTGCGAGCACGGGATGGGCAAAGGCGCGGCCGAGATAGTCGCGGATCCGCGGCAGGTGCCTTAGATAGGCCGGCTTGCCATCGCGGCGGTCGAGCCGCACGAATATGCCGAGAATCTTGGTGTTGCGCTGGGCCGCCATGACTGCATAGGCCTCCTCGAAACCGGCGCGGTCGAAGGAACCCGCGCGCTGCCTTGCGGCGACATAGGCCTCGACCGTCGCACGCTCGATCTCCGGTGGCACGGTGACACGCGCATCCATGGCGAGCGAGGCGACGTCATACGCCGACGGGCCGATCATCGCATCCTGGAAATCGACGATGCCGAGCCGATCGAAGCCCTGGCGCTCGCCACGCCAGATGATGTTGGGCGAATGAAAGTCGCGCAGCACGATCGATGTTTCGGCTCGGTCGAGGCGGTCGAACACGGCGCTCCAGCCATCGACGAATGCACTACGCAGTGCCTGGTTGGCTGGCGCGCCGGTGCTCCAGGGAATGTACCATTCGATGAGCAGTTCGACCTCGATCATCAGCGCATCGCGGTCGAACGGCGGCACATGGTGGACGGTGCCCGGCGCCGCCTCCAGGGCGGTCGGCCAGTTTCTGCCATGGATCATGGCCAGCAGTTCCGCAGCCGAGCGATAGCGGTCCTCGACCGGATGACCGGCCGCATCCAGAAACGGTTCTTCGCCGAGATGGTCGGTGAGCACGAACCCTTGGCCGAGATCGCTCGCCAGTATGGTGGGAACGCAGACGCCCGCTTCATGCAATGCCCTGTCGATGGCCACGAAGGCGGCGACGCTGAGCGCGGTATGGGCAATCTCGGCATAGGCCTTGCCGTCGCGCACCGGAGGTCCGAGCACGAGCGCCGGCGCGTTCATGAGCACGCGTGTCGGTTGCCCGGCGACGGCAATTGTCTCGTAGGAGCGGGCCGATGCGTCGCCAGTGAAGTGGCGGCGCGCGGCCGCCGTGAGGCCTGACGCTGCCAGGAAGTCGCGGATCGCAAGCGAGCGGGCGATGCGGTCGAGCAACGGGCCGGCGCCGGAGATCGTCGCGGCGCGGCCCTCGCGGTCATGTGCGAGCGTGACCGTCACGGTGCGCGCCGGCAAGCGGCCTTCCGCGCGCTCCGGCCACTCGATCATGGCGGCACCCTCGGCCAGCGCCTCGTCGAGGCCGAGTTCGTCGAGCTCCGAGGCGGCACCCAACCGGTACAGGTCGAAATGGCTGACCGGGATGCGTCCCTCATAAGTCTGCACCAGCGTGAAGGTTGGGCTCGGCACGTCGAGTTCCGCATCGTCGGCCATGGCCCGGATGAGACCGCGCGCAAGTGTCGTCTTGCCGGCGCCGAGATCGCCCGACAAGGCCAGAATGTCGCCGGCGCGAAGCGCCAGTGCGAGATCTTCGCCCAGCCTGGCGGTGGCGGCATCGTCCGGCAGAAACAGCCTGAGAGCCGCGGCGGCCACGGCCGAACCTATTCCGCCGCCGCGCGCACGCCCGACGGCACCAGCGGGAACAGGCAGCGCACCGTGGTGCCGGCGCCCGCGCTGGTGTCGATGTGGACGCTGCCGCCATGCAGTTCGACAAAGCTCTTGACGATGGACAGGCCAAGTCCCGCGCCGCGCTTGCGGCCGCCATTGACCCTGGGCTCGAAACGGCGGAACACGGTGTCGAGGATTTCGGGCGGCATGCCCGGACCATCGTCATGCACCGCGAATTCCACCCCCTGGGCAAGCTGCCGGCAGGAGAGCGTGATGGTGCTCGACTGCGGCGCATAATTCACGGCGTTGCTCAAGAGATTGTAGAGAATCTGGCGGACGCGGGTCTCGTCGCCGTGGAAGAACTTCGGCGCCGCGGCCGTATCCACCCGCAGCGCGATGGCATGCTCCTCGAGCCGATCGGCGACCAGGTCGGCGGCGGCCGTGATCGTCTGGTCGACGCGGACCTCGGAGATCTCGAGCTCCATGATGCCGGCATCGACGGTCGCGAGATCCAGGATGTCGTTGACGATGGTGAGAAGGACCGACGATGACGAGCCGATATGCTCGACATATTCGCGCTGCCGGGGCTGAAGAGGACCCGTGGTGGGCAACGACAGCAACTCGGTAAAGCCGATGATGTTGGTCAGCGGCGAGCGCAGCTCGTAGGAGACGTGCTGCACGAAATCGTTCTTGAGCTGGTCGGCGCGGCGTAGCGCCTCGTTCTTGTCCTTCAGCGCGCGTTCCACCTTCACGCTGTCGGTGACGTCGACGAAAGTCATCATGACCTGGCCGTTGGGCAGGTGGATGATGGCGTAGCGCAGGACGACGCCGCTCTTCAGCTCTGTCTGGCCATGCTGGTCGCGGCGATCCTCGTCGAAGCCCGTCACGGCGGCGACGAAGCCGTTCCAGGGACTGTCGACAGCCAGCGCATCGCACTGCGTGCGGATCGCGGCGATATGCATCTTCTGCGCGACGATGTCTTCCTGCAGGCGCCACAGCGCGGCGAAGGCCGGATTGGACAGCCTGATGCGACCGTCCGGCCCGAAGACGGCGACGCCTTCGGCAAGATTGTCGAGCGTTTCGCCCTGTACCCGGACAGCCGTATTGTAGCGGCTCTCGAGGTTCATCTTCTCGGTCAGGTTCTCGAAGACCCAGGTGACGCCGCCCTTGGGCTGCGGGTTGGCAATGACCCGGATGGTCCGGCCATCCGGCAGGTGCCACCAGTGCTCCTGCGACTCCACGGCACGGTAGGCCGACAGAAGCTGCTCCTTCCAGCGCCGCCACTCGGGCTGTTCGGCGATCTTGCCGTCGCTGCGTAGCCGGTCGAGCAGCAGCGCATTGTCGGGCGCGCTGTCGAGGAACTGCTGGTCGAGATCCCACAGGCGCATGAAGGCCTGGTTGAAGAAGCGCAGCTTCTCCTGGGGATCGAAAATCGCGACCGCCGTGGTGAGCTGGTCGAGCGTGTCGGCGTGGCTGCGCACGGTACGCTCATACTCCTCGCGGATCGTCTCGATGGCGCTCATGTCGCTGGCTATGCCGGCAGACCCCGTGGCGCCGGCGAAGTCGGTCACCGCAAAGACACGCCGGTCGCCGGCGATGACGGTCGACATGACCTGTTCGAAGACCGGCAGCTTTTCGTGATGCGCGACGATGGTCTCGCGCGACGCCGTGCCAAGGAATTCCTTGCTGTCGCGCAATGCCGTGTCCGGGCTGTCGGCCTCGACCGCCTCGGCATAGGCGCGGTTCACCCATTTCAGCCGGCCGTCCGCGGAGCGCAGCCAGAAGGGCATCTTCAGCGCGTCGACAAGGCCGAGCATGTTTTCATAATCGGACGACAGGCGCTGGTTCTCCAGCCGGAGACGGGCCTGCATCCGCTGGTTTTCCGAAAGCGAGATGAAGCGGGCCAGGACGTGCGACGCCGTCTTGCGGCCCTGCACTTCCATGGGCGCGCCGGATTGGGTTTCGACGACAAGGTCGAAGGCGACACCCTTTTCGCGCAGCGCGGCGACGGCGTGGTCGAGAGCGGCCGCCGACCGCGGCATCAGCCAGCGCCCGAAGGCGAGGAACGATGAACGATCCTCCGGCGCGCCCGTATCCGGCGGCAGCGATCCCACGAGCTCGGACTTCTGCTTGTCGCCCGCCCATACGATCAGACGCTGGTCGCGCAGGTTGAGCAGGGCTTCCGATCGCTGCAAGGCGGCGTTCAGATCGGCTATGCGCCCGCGCAGGGTGCCGTTCTCGGTCGAGATGCGAGCACGTTCGCGGATCAGGACGACGGCCGACAGGAGAGCGGCGCCCATGACGCCGGCAAACACCGCGAGCTGCATCACCTCGACCGTGCTGATCGACAGCGCGGCGGACTGGGCGAAGGCATGTTCCGCTGGAAGTATGGCCGACAGGGCCGTTCCGCAGGCAAGGCGCAGACCGGTCCGCGCCATCATCGGGCGGCCCCTGATCCAGCCGGACATGTCCTCGACCGAATCCATCCGCCCCGCGTCTGGCGGGTTATCGCCCGGCATGTGTTCATCCTCTCCGCCGCTGGAATGCAGGACCGCCCCGCCGCATGCACCTCGATGTCCTGGCCGGAGCGCAGGAAATCGCCGCGAATCAGCATGACCATACAGTGCGCGCGAATCGCCGTGAAGAACTCTGCTGGCAAAAAAGAAGCCGGGAGGAAGTCAACCGCCCGGCGTCCACATTTTGTATTTGGCTACAGATTAATCAGTACCTGTAGTGTTCGGCCTTGAACGGACCTTGCTGCGTCACGCCGATATAGGCGGCCTGTTCGCCCGACAGTTCGGTCAGCTTGACGCCGAGCTTGTCGAGGTGAAGGCGGGCGACCTTTTCGTCCAGATGCTTGGGCAGGACATAGACCTGATTCTCATAGGTGCCCGGCTTCGAGTAGAGCTCGATCTGCGCCAGCACCTGGTTGGTGAAGGACGCGGACATCACGAAGCTGGGGTGACCGGTCGCGTTGCCGAGATTGAGCAGGCGGCCTTCCGAGAGAAGGATCATGCGCTTGCCGTCCGGGAACGAGATCATGTCAACTTGCGGCTTGATGTTGGTCCACTTCAGATTGCGCAGCGAGGCGATCTGGATCTCGTTGTCGAAGTGGCCGATATTGCCGACGATGGCCATGTCCTTGAACATGCGCATGTGGTCGAGCGTCACGACGTCCTTGTTGCCGGTCGTGGTGATGATGATATCGGCCGTCGTGGCCGCATCTTCGAGCGTGACGACCTCGAAGCCGTCCATCGCCGCCTGCAGCGCGCAGATCGGATCGATCTCGGTGACCTTGACGCGCGCGCCGGCGCCCTTCAGCGAAGCGGCCGAACCCTTGCCGACATCGCCGTAACCGCAGACCACGGCCACCTTACCGGCCATCATGGTGTCGGTTGCGCGGCGGATGCCATCCACCAGCGATTCCTTGCAGCCATACTTGTTGTCGAACTTGGACTTGGTGACCGAGTCGTTGACGTTGATCGCGGGGAAGGGCAGCAAGCCCTTCTTCTGCAGCTGGTAGAGGCGGTTCACGCCCGTGGTCGTCTCCTCGGTAACGCCGCGGATCGCGTCGCGCTGCTTGGTGAAGAAGCCGGGCGAGGCCTTGAGGCGCTTCTTGACCTGCGCGACGAAGTATTCCTCTTCCTCACTCTGCGGGTTGGACAGGACGTCCTCGCCGGCTTCGGCGCGGGCGCCCATCAGGATGTACATGGTGGCGTCGCCGCCATCGTCGAGGATCATGTTCGACTGGCCGCCATCGGCCCACTGGAAGATCTTGTCGGTATAATCCCAATATTCCTCGAGTGACTCGCCCTTGACGGCGAAGACCGGGATGCCGGCCGCCGCGATGGCGGCTGCAGCGTGGTCCTGGGTCGAAAAGATGTTGCACGAAGCCCAGCGGATCTCCGCGCCGAGCACCTTCAGCGTCTCGATGAGCACCGCTGTCTGGATCGTCATGTGCAGCGAACCCGTGATGCGGGCGCCCTTGAGCGGCTTCGTGGTGCCGAATTCCTCGCGGCAGGACATCAGGCCGGGCATTTCGGTCTCGGCGATGTCGATTTCCTTGCGGCCGTAATCCGCGAGCTTGATGTCTGCAACCTTATAGTCGTGGCTTGCCATGCGGCGCTCCTGTCATGTGAATGGATGGCGGACCGGCCGAAGCGCCGGGCTCTTTGCCGGTGCTGATATCAGAGACCAGGCATCGCGACAAGCACATATAAGGATTTCTTTATATGCCGTCGGCGCTGGCATCGGCAGGCCTTGCGGGGCGACCAGCCTTGCGGCAAGGTCTCAAGCGGGAGGATCCAGCCATGAAATCGATCGTCGGGACACTATCTCTTGCGCGCTCATGTGGGCTCGCAGCCATGCTGGTCGCGTCGACGGCATTCACACCGGCGCACGCCGAGGAGATAGACTTCACAACCGACAATGCACTGGCGCAGGCGCTGCTTCCCTACGCGCCATGGTTCTTCGACATCGTGGTCCAAAGCGCGCGCAGCGTCGCCGAGATCAGCTACAGCCGGCGCGGCTACGATCCCGTGACCGCGAGCTTCACCGTCACCGACCTGCATGTGAAGCGGGACAATGTCGATGTGGCCGTGCACCAGATGCGGGCAGGCACCAACATGCTCATGCTGGAGGGCCTGGACGTCGATACGCGCAGCCTCGACCTGCCGCCCCCCCTGCGCGAGGCCTTGCGGCGCCTGGGCAAGGACACGATTACGGGGGACCTCTTGGTCAATATCGGCTACAACGCGCCGCGCAGCGCCTATGACCTCACCTTTCACTTCGACCTTCCCGAGATTGGCGCACTGGCTATGGGCGCCACGGTTGACGGCTTCCATGTCCTTGTTCCCCTGTCTGACATCGAGAGCGGCAGCCTCGCCAATGGCCCCGTCGTCTCGGGGACGCTGGTGCGCGCCTCGGTCGCCTACCGGGATGTCGGTCTCGTCGATACCGCGACCACCATCGGCGCCGAGCAGTCGGGTGTCAGCCCAGACGAAATGCGTGCCGGGCTGAAGGTGATGCCCGCGATGGTCGCCACGCAGATGCTCGATGGCCTGCCAGGCGGCGCGAGCCAGCACCTGCGCGACATGGCGCTCGGCTGGGCGCGCCAGGCCGAGGCGTTCCTGGACGGCAAGGGCGACATCCGCATAGAACTGAACCCTGAAGAACCCGTGGCGCTTGCAGGCCTGCAGACCGGCCCATTCGACGAGAGGCTGATCGCGACACTCAATCCGACGGTGTCGGACAGTTTCGACGCGGTGCTGAGCACATCGGCAGAGCCGGTCGGCTCGCTTGGCGCGGCGAGCGCACTGATCTCGGGCCAGGGCGCCCCGCAGGACAGGGAAGCGGGCGCACAGACGCTCATGGGCCTCGCCGCGACCGGCAATCTGGACGCAGTCGCCAAGATCGGCAACGTCTTCGGAAGCAGGCAGGTGCCGGCTCTCGACCCAACCGCGCTGACCAATCTCTATGCCTATCTACTCGTGGCGCGCGCGCTGGATGATACCGTGCCCGATGCTACGCTGGCGCTATTGGGCGCGACGTTACCACCCGAGGCAGTGCTTGAAGCAGAGCGCAACGCCATGGCCTACTTCCACAAGCATACCGAAGAAGGCAAGGCCGACGTGCCGCTGAGCGGCGCCACGATCGCCGACTACGACGCCGGCGCGTTGAGAATGCTGGCCTTCGCCCTCTACGAAGGCCGCGGCGTGCCGCGCAACGTGACACAGGCCTATGCGGTGGCGCTGGTTGCAGCAGCGGCGGGCGATCCCTTTGCCGCCAAGCTTCGTGACGATCTGGCGGCGGCCGGCCAGGCCAAACGCATCGCGCTCTCCCTGGCGGACGCGCGCAGCGAGGCCGGCATGCTGTGGGCGGCCTACCAGGCCGCGCACGGCACGGCCGACGGTGAGGACGTCGCACCGCAGTAGCTGCCATCGAGGCTACCGGCGTCGAGCGAGATTGGGCTAAGCGTCTTCGCCGAAGCGGGTCGCGACGAGGTCCTCCAGCGCGGCCATCGCTTCCCGCGCCTGAGGGCCGGACGCGGTCACCGTGATGCAGCAGCCAGGACTGGCGGCAAGCATCATGAGGCCCATGATCGAGGTGCCCCCGACCTTCATGCCGTCCCTCTCGACGGAGATGGCCGCGTTGTAGCCGGCGGCGACCTGGACGAACTTGGCCGAAGCCCGCGCATGCAGTCCACGCTGGTTGACGATGAGCAACTCGCGGCGGAGGCCCTCCTCATCCATGGCGGCGGCCGATCCGATCATTTCCCACTCAGAAGCTGGCTTGCGACGTTGATGTATTTACGCCCCGCGGCCTGCGCCTCGTCCAGTGCATCGGCCATGTGGTTGCCATTGCGCACGCTGGAGAGCTTGATCAGCATCGGCAGGTTGACCCCGGCGATGACCTCCACGCGGCCCGCTTCCATCACCGAGATCGCCAGATTGGACGGCGTACCGCCGAACATGTCGGTCAGGACGATGACCCCGTTGCCGGTATCGGTGTGGGCAACGGCATCGACGATATCCTTGCGGCGCTGCTCCATATCGTCATCGGCGCCGATAGACACGGTCTCGAAGCTCTGCTGCGGTCCGACCACATGCTCCACGGCCTTGCGGAACTCGTCGGCCAGATGACCGTGCGTCACGAGCACGAGTCCGATCATTCTGCTTTGGCTCCCGTCATCGCCCGTTCACGCGCAATCCACACACTTTGCCAGCCGCTCGATCTCGTCCAGGTGGCGGGAGCGCTATCTTGTCGACGCGAGGGACGTTGACAAGCCCAAAATTGACGCGCGCGGAACCATTTTGACGCATCCGCCGGGCCGGTCATCCAAATGGGCAGAGGTCGAGCCGCGACTGTATCGCCGCAAGCGCACCGGTGACGTTGCGTCTCGCTAGGGTCAGCAGCGCGATCGAGCAGCCCGCTATGTCGATGACCACATCGTCGGAGAAGCGAGGAGTGTCGTCCTCCGCAACGAGCGCGACGACGAGGTCCACGACCGCATCCGGCACGCTCGCAATCGTCTGCGGCGAGCGGCCACGCACCTCGACCAGTCCGGCGATGGCCGCAGGAGCCGCGCAGACAAGCCGCCCACCTGCCGCCGAGACCAGCACCTGGTCGTCCGAAACAAGAACCGCAAAGTGTCCGTGCGAGCGGGCCGCGGCCAACAGCGCCAGGGCCAATGTCGTCTTGCCGGAACCCGAAGCGCCGGTGATGAGGACGCCGCGGTCGCCGATCACCATCGCCGTGGCGTGGAGGTTCGAAGCGGCCAAGCCTTCAGCCCTCGGCCGGGAGGGTCATGACGAAGCGTGCGCCCCTGACCTCGCCGGGCTTGGTACCCGGGATGTTCTCGGCCGTCAGCCTGCCGCCATGCGCCTCGGCGATCTGGCGGCTGATGGACAGGCCGAGGCCGGAATTCTGCCCGAAAGCCTCACCGGAGGGCCGGTCGGTGTAGAAGCGTTCGAAGATGCGGTCCACGGCCTCCGGCCGGATGCCCGGTCCATTGTCCTCGACCGTGACGACATTGAACTTGCCAGCGCGCGACAGGTGGATAGCAATGTGCCCGCGTTCCTCGGGCACGAAGGAGCGGGCATTCTCGATCAAATTGGTGATCACCTGGCCAAGCCGCAGATCGTGGCCCATGACGGTATAGCCCTTGACCCCCTGCGGCGGTCGGGCGGCCTTGAACTCGATCGCGACCTTGCGCTTGTTGCGGCTGCCATCCTGCGCTGCGGCGGTGAGGTCCCCGATCAGTTTCTTCAAGTCGACGCGGGCCGCATCCTCGCGCGCCAGTTCCGCGTCGAGGCGCGACGCGTCGGAAATGTCGGTGATGAGACGGTCGAGCCGACGCACGTCGTGCTGGATGACGTCCATCAGACGGCCGCGCGAAACGTCGTTCTTGGCAATCGGCAGCGTCTCGACGGCGCTGCGCAGCGAGGTCAGCGGATTCTTCAATTCATGGGCCACGTCGGCGGCGAAGCTCTCGATGGCCTCGATACGAGCATACAGCGCATTGGTCATGTCGCGCATCGAGGCCGACAGATTGCCGATCTCGTCCTGCCGGTCGGAGAAATCGGGGATTTCCTCACGGCTCTTGACCCCCCGGCGCACCCGCACGGCAGCTGCCGCCAGGCGGCGCAGCGGGTTTGCAATGGTCGAGGCCAGCAACATCGACAGGATGGCGGTGACCAGCGCGTTCACGCCGAAGACGCGCAGGATGGCCTTGCGCTCGGCAGCGACGATGCGGTCGATGTCGCCACCCTCGGTCGATAGCATCAGAACGCCGAGAACCGCGCGGAACCGCTGGATCGGCACCGCCACCGAGACGATCTGCTCGCCCTGCTCGCTGACGCGCACCACGGTCGACGGGCTGCCGGTCAGCGCATTCACGACCTCCGGGAAGGCTGCGCCGTTGCCGCCGGGCTGCTCGCGGTAGACCGGAAGCTGCGTGTCGCGGAAGAAATCGAAGATGAACTTTTCGACGCGCTCGAAGAAGTCCGGTTTCTCTTCCTCCACCGGCGGCAGGTCGTAGCGAAGAATCTGGCCGCGCGAATAAAGATGCCGGGAGTCGAGCAGAAGGTTGGCGTCGCGGTCATAGATGCGGGCGCGGGTGCGGGTCGGCGATATCAGCCGCTTGAGTAGAGGCGCGACGCGTTCGGGATTGATGGGAAAATCGAGGTTGTCGAGCTGGTCGGAACCAGGGCCAAGGCTTTCGCCAGCCTGAAGCTCCAGAAGCTTCTCGGGATCGATGCTGATCGAATCGGTCTCAACGGTCGCCGACGAGGCGACCGCACCGGCGATGATCTCGCCCTGCGTCATCAGACTTTCGACACGCGCGTCGATCAACCCGTCGCGAAACGTGTTGAGATAGAGGATGCCGACGACCAGCACGCCGAGCGCGGCAAGGTTGAGAAACAGGATGCGCCGCGTCAGGCTCGAGAAGACGTGGTGGCCGAGAAAACGGCGCAACGGCACCGTCAGCCGCGCGAGCGCGCCCGTCACGGGCCGCCGCTGCCGCCTTGCGGCGGGTTGCGGCGGCGTTTTGGTTTCGACGTCGATCGCCATCTACAGGTTTCAATCCCGCCGAGTGGTCTTGAGCCGCTGCCGGCTCTCATGCCTCGCGGAAACGATACCCCACACCATACAGCGTTTCGATCATCTCGAAATCGTCGTCGACCTGCTTGAACTTCTTGCGCAGGCGCTTGATATGGCTGTCGATGGTGCGATCGTCCACGTAGACCTGCTCATCATAGGCCGAATCCATCAGCGCATCACGACTTTTCACGACGCCCGGCCGCTGGGCCAGCGAATGCAGGATGAGGAACTCGGTGACGGTCAGCGTCACCGCCTCGCCCTTCCAGGTGCAGGTGTGGCGCTCCTGGTCCATGACGAGTTGCCCGCGCTCCAGAGACCGGGCCTGCTGGTTCGGCGTCTTTGCCGCTGCTTCGCGAGCGCTGGCCCGGCGCAGGACTGCCCTCACGCGCTCGACCAGAAGGCGCTGCGAGAAGGGTTTGCGGATGAAATCATCGGCGCCCATCTTGAGACCGAAGAGTTCGTCGATCTCGTCGTCCTTCGACGTCAGGAAGATGACCGGCAGATCCGACTTCTGGCGCATCCGGCGCAGAAGCTCCATGCCATCCATGCGCGGCATCTTGATGTCCAGGATCGCGAGATTCGGCGGACGTGCCGCAAACCCCTCAAGCGCAGACGCCCCGTCCGTGTAGGTTTCTACGCGATAGCCTTCGGATTCGAGTGCGATCGAAACCGAAGTCAGAATGTTGCGGTCGTCATCGACAAGCGCGATCGTTGCCATTTCAAGCGGCTCCCTCATGTGCGGGCGTCCCTTCCTGCATCAAGAAGGCGCAGATGCAGGACAAATTGGGTACAAAATGTGGCACGGCAAGCGCCCGGAGTCACGGCATGATGCGCGCGGTGTTCCAATTGTCGCGCGGCGGCACCTGCCGAGGCATTGTGCACCTTGCTGCCGGTCTTGTGGGCAGGCTTGGCCTTCGCAACATCTTATAAACGATTTAAACGATTCCTGAAATGTTTAAATCGATTAATGATTTGAAATATCTATACTTTTCTGATTTGGGGCCTTCAAGGTCGCCTGACGCGCCCGATCGTGCCAGGCGCTGGAGCCGATTTGCGCAGCGCTCTCAATGACCATGGAGTGGTTCACGTGACAGAAATCGGCAGGCGCAATCCGTCGTGCGGAATCGACCAGTCCGGCGTCAATACATCGGGAACGGCTTTCTACAATCTGGAAGCAGCGCGACTCTACGAAGAAGCGATCCGCCGCGGCGAGGCGACATTGACCGCCGATGGCGCCCTGGTCGCCTACACTGGCCAGCATACGGGCCGGTCGCCCAAGGACAAGTTCGTGGTTCGCGACGGCGTCGTCGACGCGCATGTCTGGTGGGACAACAACAAGCCGATGACACCGGCGCAGTTCGACGTGCTGCACGCGGACTTCCTCGCCCACGCGGCGTCACGCGACCTCTTCGTGCAGGATCTGGTTGGCGGCGCCGACGCGGGGCAGGCACTGCCGTCGCGCGTCATCACCGAGTATGCTTGGCATTCACTGTTCATCCGCAATCTCCTGATCCGTCCGGACGCCGACGCGCTGGCATCCTTCCGGCCGCAGCTGACGGTCATCGACCTGCCTTCCTTCAGGGCCGATCCGGCACGGCACGGCACGCGGACGGAAACGGTGATTGCCGTCGACCTGACCCGGCTGATCGTGTTGATCGGCGGCACGTCCTATGCCGGGGAGATGAAGAAGTCGGTGTTCACCGCGCTCAACTACATTCTGCCCGCCAGGGGCGTCATGCCGATGCACTGCTCGGCCAATGTCGGGGCAGGGGGCGACGCCGCTGTCTTCTTCGGCCTGTCGGGTACGGGAAAGACGACGCTGTCGGCGGACGCTTCCCGCACGCTGATCGGCGACGACGAGCACGGCTGGGGCCCGGACGGCATCTTCAACTTCGAGGGCGGCTGCTATGCCAAGACGATCCGGCTGTCGGCGGAAGCCGAGCCGGAAATCTTTGCGACCACACGCCGCTTTGGCACCGTCCTCGAGAACGTCGTGCTCGATGCTGATCGGGTGCCCGATTTCAACGACGGGTCACTGACGGAAAACACCCGCTGCGCCTATCCGCTCGACTTCATTCCCAATGCCAGCGAGACCGGCCGGTCCGGGCATCCCAGAACGATCATCATGCTGACGGCCGATGCGTTCGGGGTGATGCCCCCAATCGCGCGGCTGACGCCGGCGCAGGCAATGTACCATTTCCTGTCGGGCTATACCGCCAAGGTGGCCGGCACCGAAAAAGGGGTGACCGAGCCGGAGGCGACCTTTTCGACCTGTTTTGGCGCGCCCTTCATGCCGCGTCATCCATCGGAGTACGGCAATCTGCTGCGCAGCCTGATCGCGGGCCATGGCTCGAGCTGCTGGCTGGTCAACACGGGATGGACCGGCGGCGCCTATGGCACCGGCCGGCGCATGCCGATCAAGGTGGAGCCGACGAGACCATCTTCGTTGCGCCCGAGGCGGTGATCTTTCCGGGAGACATTTCGGAGAGCTTCATCCGCTCGTCAGGACCCGGCGGCCAGAACGTCAACAAGGTTGCGACGGCCGTCCTGCTTCGCTTTGACGCTGCCAACGCCCAAGGCCTGTCGGAGAGGGTACGGGCACGCACGATCTCGCTCGCCGGCCAGCGCGCGACCAAGGACGGCGTGATCCTGATCGAGGCAAACCGGTTCCGAACGCAGGATCGCAACCGGGCAGACGCCCGCGAGCGCCTGGTCGAACTGGTGGCCAAGGCCGCCGAACCGCCACCGCCGCCACGGCGCAAGACGAGACCGACCAAGGGCTCTGTCGAACGCAGGTTGCAAGGCAAGTCCGGGCGCTCCACGGTGAAGAAGCTGCGCGGCAAGGTCGGCGACGAATAGAGCCACATGAAGCTGCTTCCCGATGGCGTGCGCCACCTGCCGGATCATCTGGACCGGGCCACCCAGATGGCTCTGGTGGAAGACATCCGCGCCGTGGTGGCCGAAGCGCCGCTCTACACACCCGCCATGCCGCGCACGGGCCAGCCGCTGAGCGTGCGCATGACCAATTGCGGCGAACTCGGATGGGTGACCGACAAGGAGCGCGGCTATCGCTATCAGGCGACGCATCCCGTGACGGGCGAGCCATGGCCCTCTATCCCAACAAGGCTGCTCAGGCTCTGGGACGAACTGTCGGGCTATGACAGGCCGCCGCAGGCCTGTCTGGTGAACTTCTACACCGACGCGGCGAAAATGGGCCTGCACCAGGACCGCGACGAGCAGGACCTCGCCGCACCCGTTCTGTCCGTCTCGCTCGGCGACAGCTGTCTGTTCCGCGTCGGCCAGACCAGCCGCGCCGGGCAAACCACCTCGTTCAAGCTGCACAGCGGAGACGTCGTGGTGCTGGGCGGGGCGGGGCGGCTTTGCTATCACGGCGTCGACCGCATCTATCCCGACACCTCGACTCTGTTGAAGAGTGGCGGCAGGATCAATCTGACGCTTCGGTGTGTCACGGCGCGGTAGCCAGCACCTTCCGCGCCAGCGGCTTACCCGGACCGCATCGCAGTTTGGGCGACACGCGGTGGCGCATCACAGCTTCCTGAGCGCCACTTCCTCGATGAAGTGATCGGCGCCCTTGCGCAAGATGAGGTCGGCGCGCGGACGCGTCGGCAGGATGTTCTCCCGCAGGTTCTTCAGGTTGATGTTGCTCCACAGGCCCTCGGCGATCGCCTGGGCCGCGTCATCCGACAATTGCGAATAGCGGTGGAAGAAGGAATCCGGGTTCCGGAAGGCCGTTTCGCGCAGGCGCATGAAGCGCTTGATATACCAGTTGTGGATCAGCTTCTCGTCTGCGTCGATGTAGATCGAGAAGTCGAAGAAGTCCGAAACGAAGGGGACGAAATTGCCGTCCTGCGGCAGTTCGCGCGGCTGCAGGACGTTCAGGCCCTCGAAGATCAGGATGTCGGGCCGGTCGATGGTGACGAACTCGCCCGGCATGACGTCGTAGGTCAGGTGCGAATAGACGGGCGCGCGCACATTCTCCTGGCCGGACTTGATCGCCGACAGAAAGCGTAGCAGCGCACCGACATCGTAGCTGTCGGGAAAGCCTTTTCGCTCCATCAGGTTTTGACGGCGCAGCACCTCGTTCGGGTAGAGAAAGCCGTCGGTCGTGACGAGGTCGACGGTCGGGTTCGACGGCCAGCGGCGCAGCAGTTCCTTGAGAACGCGCGCGGTTGTCGACTTGCCCACGGCAACCGACCCGGCCATGCCGATGATGAACGGCGTCTTGATCACGTCGGTGGCGTTGAAGAAGGCCTGGCGCTGGCGGAACAGCATCTGGCTCGATTCGACATGGGCGTAAAGCAGCCGCGACAGCGAGAGATAGATCCGCCTGACTTCGTCGAGATCGATCGGATCGTAGAGCGAGCTCAGCCGCTGCACCTCGTCGGCCGTCAGCGTCAGCGGCGTATCGGCGCGAAACTCGGCCCAGCGCTCCGCCGAGAAGAAGCGGTACGGCGAATATTTTTCGGTCGGGACAAGCTGGTCCATCGCAATGCCCCCCAATCAGCCGCCCCGCGATGCCTTCTCGGCAAGCCCGGATTGCGCCGTCCTGCGCTCGAGTTCGGCCATGACATCGGCCAGCGGCACGTCGGCCAGCGCGAGGACGACGAGCCAGTGGTAAAGCAGATCGGCGCTCTCGGAAATCACGCCATTGGTATCACCCTTGACCGCAGCGATGACCGTTTCCACCGCCTCCTCGCCGAGCTTCTTGGCGGCGCGATCCATGCCGGATGCGTAGAGTTTTGCGGTCCAGGATGTCGCGGGGTCGCCGTCGCGCGCGCGCGCAGCGACGATCTTCTCGAGCTCAGTCAGCGAAAAGCCTGTCATGGCGCGCCGTTTATGCCGGTTGCACGGCGGTGTCGAGTCGCATCGGCAAGCCGGCTGCGGCCATGTGCGCCTTGGCCTCGGCAATCGTGTAGGTGCCGAAATGGAAAATGGAAGCAGCAAGCACCGCCGTCGCGTGCCCGTCGCGGATGCCCGCAACCATATGGTCCAGCGTACCGACCCCGCCCGATGCGATGACCGGCACGCGCACGGCATCCGCCACAGCGCGGGTCAGCGCAATGTCGTAGCCGGCCTTGGTGCCGTCACGATCCATGGAGGTCAGCAGGATTTCGCCTGCGCCGCGCGCGACGACGATGCGCGCGAAATCGACGGCGTCGATGCCGGTCGGCTGGCGGCCACCATGGGTGAAGATTTCCCACCGCTCGGGCTCTTCCAAAGCTGACACCTTCTTAGCGTCGATGGCGACCACGATGCACTGGTTGCCGAACTTGTCGGCAGCCTCCGCAACGAAATCCGGATTCTTCACAGCGGCGGTATTGATCGACACCTTGTCGGCGCCGGCCAGCAGAAGCTTGCGGATGTCGGCAACCTGGCGGACCCCACCACCGACGGTAAGCGGCATGAAGCACTGTTCCGCCGTCCGGGCGACGACGTCGAAGATGGTCTCGCGGTTGTCGGACGAGGCGGTGATGTCGAGGAAGCAGAGCTCGTCGGCGCCGGCCGCGTCATAGGCCTTGGCCGCCTCCACCGGATCGCCGGCGTCGATCAGGTCGACAAAGTTGACGCCCTTGACGACACGGCCGTCCTTGACGTCGAGACAGGGGATGACGCGGGCCTTGAGGGTCAACGACGTCGGAGCTCCAGGCCAAGATAGACGTCGCGAAGGGGAACGGCGATCCCCAACCCCCCCAGATTGATTTCCTCGTCTGTGCCTATTTCCATCGGACCGACGAAATCGCCGTCAGCGGCCCGCGTCCATAGCCATGCACGTGCCTCCTCGTGAGAGAAGATCACGTAGTGCCGAAGACTTGCGATCCCTTGATAGTCCTTGAGCTTCTCCACAAAATCGCGTGCAATCGACGACGGAGACAGGATTTCCGCCACGAGGACCGGCGCCGTCGCGGCGAGATCCGTTCCCCCGGACTCATTCGAACGCAGGTCGACATACACGTCCGGATATCTGATCCCGTCTGGCGTTCGAACCCCGAAGTCCGCACTGCCCACGTCAAATGTCGAACGATCCAGCGCGTTGCGCAACGAGACCAACAGGTTCGTAGCAATCAACACATGGTTCCTCGTCACATTGATCATCAACTCGACCACCCTCCCCCGCACGAATTCGCGCTTGCCTTCGCGCCCCTCGTTCCAGCGCAGGAATTCGTCCGCCGTGGTCGGTATTTTGGTCTGCAGGTTCATGCGCCTAATCTAGCACCTGCGGTAGCGGTTTTGTAGCGCCTCGCAGCACGGCCAACGCCTCTGCCGGGTCGATGCGGCCGTCGTAGAGCGCGCGGCCGGAGATCGCACCTTCGAGCTTTCTGGCATCCGGCATGGTCAGCCGGACGATGTCTGCCAGCGAGGCCAGCCCACCCGACGCGATGACCGGGATCGACACGGCCTCGGCAAGCGCGATCGTGGTGTCCCAGTTTATGCCTGCCAGCACGCCGTCGCGGTCGATGTCGGTGTAGATGATGGCGGCCACGCCTGCCCCCTCGAACTTCCGGGCGAGCTCGATCACCTCGAGCGACGAGGCTTCAGCCCAGCCTTCGACTGCCACCTTGCCGCCACGCGCGTCGATGCCGACCGCGATGTATCCAGGAAACAGACGGCACGCCTCTTTCACCAGCTTGGGATCGCGCACCGCGACCGTGCCGAGGATGACGCGCGCCAGCCCTTTGCCCAGCCACGCCTCGATCTGCGCCAGCGTGCGGATGCCCCCGCCGAGTTGAACGGGGTTTCGCGTCGCCTTCAGGATTGCCTCGACGGCCTTTCCGTTGCGGCTCTCACCGGCGAAGGCGCCATCGAGATCGACCACATGCAGCCATTCAAAACCCTGATCCTCGAAGGTTTTCGCCTGCGCTGCGGGATCCGGATTGTAGACCGTGGCCTGATCCATGTCGCCGAGCTTCAGACGCACGCAGGCGCCATCCTTCAGGTCGATCGCAGGGAACAGAATCATGTCAGGCGCCTTCGACGATGACGAAATGGCCGGTCGAGGCTGCCAGGCGGTATTGCAATGCGCGCTGGTACTCCGGCGAATTGTAACAGGCGACTGCCTTTTCGTAGGACTCGAACTCGATGACGACATGGCGGTTGCCGGTCGGTCCCTCGGGGTTTTCATGGCGACCGGCGCGCACCGGGAAGCGGGCGTCGTACTTGGCGAACGGCGCTGCGTTGGCTTCGATGTACTTCTTGTAGGTCTCCGCGTCATGCACATCGACCATGGCGAGCCAGTAGCCCTTCCTTGTCATGGCTTCCACCTCAGGAAATTGGCTATGAGGGCCAGGCCAAGCGCCTGGCTCTTCTCGGGATGGAACTGCGTGCCGGCGAGATTGTCGCGGCCGACAGCGGCGGTTACAGGCCCACCGTAATCCGTCACGGCAAGAACCTCATCCTCATGCAGAGAATCAAGATGGTAGGAATGCACGAAGTAGGCATGCAGCCCGGCCTCTCCTGTCGGTATCCCTTCGAACAGCGGATGACGATGTTTCACGTGAATCGTGTTCCAGCCGATCTGGGGTATCTTCAGCGTCGGGTCGGACGGGGTGATTTCCTTCACATCGCCTGCGATCCAGCCGAAGCCCTTGGTGATCGTCTTTTCGAGGCCTCGGTCGGACATGAGCTGCATTCCGACACAGATACCGAGAAACGGCCGCGCCTTCTTGATGGCGGCTTCCTCGACCGCCTCCCACATGCCGGGGACCGCGTGCAGCCCGGCGGCGCAATCGGCATAGGCCCCGACGCCGGGGAGGACGATGCGGTCCGCCGCACGCACGAAATCCGCATCTGCGGTGAGTAGGATTTCGGCCCCGATGGCGTTCTCGCGGGCGGCGCGTTCGAAGGCCTTGGTCGCCGAGCGCAGGTTGCCCGAACCGTAGTCAATGATTGCAACGCGCATCGTCAAGTCCGTCCAGGATAGCCGAGCAGTCCGAGCGCCGGGCCAGCGGTCATGCGCCCAGGTGGTGGTGGCGCGAGCGCCGCGGGACCCGGTCGCGCTTCTTCCCGGTCGCCATAGTCCTGGCCGATCTGCGAGGCATAGCGGATTTCTGCGTCTTCTTCGGAGTCGGCGTGCACGACGCCCCACTCTTCCCAGCCGCGACGCCGCAGCGCGGCCGTCCGCAGCTTCTGGCCCTCGAGACCGACATAGAGCGACAGCAGGAAGGACAGTGCGGATCCTGCGGGGCCGAGCCCTGCCTGTTCCGCGGCTGTCACGATGGCAAGGCTGCCAGCGAAAAACAGTGCCGCCTCGATCCACAGCCGGTGCCACAGCAGCCAGAGCGGCGACACGACAAAGGCTGGAAATGAAAAGCCGTCGCGGATCAGGCGCGCACCGTCGACCGCCTCTTCATCCGAGGCGGCCGGCGGCTCCATCACGATGTAACTGGCCATGTTCTAGCCCTTCAAGCTGCCCTTGGTGGACGGTACCGCGTCCGGCTGGCGCGGGTCGCGCTCCAGTGCCACACGCAGCACGCGCGCCACAGCCTTGAAACAGGTCTCGGCGATGTGGTGGTTGTTGGCGCCATAGAGATTGGTGACGTGGAGCGTCACGCCGGCATTCTGGGCCAGCGCGTGGAAGAACTCGCGCACCAGTTCGGTGTCGAAGCTGCCGATCTTCGGCGACGAGAACTTGACGTCCCATACCAGATAGGGCCGCCCCGAAACGTCGATCGCGGCGCGCGTCAGCGTCTCGTCCATGGCGAGGTCGATCGAGGCATAGCGCATGATGCCGCGCCGCTCACCAAGCGCCTTCGACAGCGCCTGGCCGATCGCGATGCCGGTGTCTTCGACCGTGTGGTGATCGTCGATGTGCAGATCGCCATTGGCGGTGATGGTCATGTCGATCAGCGAATGGCGCGAGAGCTGGTCGAGCATGTGGTCGAAAAATCCGACGCCCGTTGCCATGGACGCCCGCCCCTGGCCATCGATGTCGAGGGAAACGGCGATATCCGTCTCCTTGGTCTTGCGGGTCACTTCGGCGGAACGCGGCGACATGGATATCCTCGGCAATGCTTTCTGCCGACGCTCTTAACAGCGTCGATGCCCGAACACCAGATTCGCCCGCGCGCGATGGCAGATCTGGTGAATGCCCTTGAGCGAGGCGATTTGCAAAGCATGGCCAGCTGCTTACATATGCGCCAACCCACCTCGTACCGCGCGGGTCGCCTCGATCCGGGACCGCGTGAATCGGAGCACTAGACATGTCGAATGAACTGACGATGCACGCCACGACCATCGTGACCGTGCGCAAGGGCAATCAGGTCGTGATCGCTGGCGATGGCCAGGTGAGCCTGGGCCAGACGATCATGAAGGGCAATGCCCGCAAGGTACGCCGCCTGGGAAAAGGCAACAATGTGATCGCCGGTTTTGCGGGCGCCACCGCGGATGCCTTCACACTCCTCGAACGGCTTGAGGCCAAGCTCGAGCAGTTTCCGGACCAGCTGACGCGTGCCTGCGTGGAACTGGCAAAGGACTGGCGCACCGACCGTTATCTGCGGCGGCTGGAGGCGATGATGCTGGTCGCCGACAAGTCGGTCTCGCTGGCGCTCACCGGAACGGGCGACGTGCTGGAGCCGGAACATGGCGTGATGGCCATCGGGTCGGGCGGAAACTATGCGCTGGCTGCGGCACGCGCGCTCTATGACACCGACAAGAGCGCCGAGGAGATCGCCCGCAAGGCGATGGCGATCGCGGCCGACATCTGCGTTTACACGAACCACAGCTTTGTCATCGAAACGCTCGATGCGGGGTGAAGCATAGGCGCCAGTGACGCGGCGCGGTTTTCAGACAGGATCATGCCCAGGGAGGAAACCGTGCGCTATGTCGTCCGACCGGTCACCTCACGGGATATGCCCCTGCTCGCCCGCTGGCTGGCTGAACCTCACGTCGCCGAGTGGTGGGGGGACCCTGACAAGGAAATTGCCGAGATCCGCGAACATATGGATTCCATTTCCGTCGAGCCGCTGATAGCCGACCTGGATGGAAGGCCGATTGCCTATCTGCAATCCTACGATCCGCATCTCGAGGACGATCACCCCTACAACGACCAGCCCCTCGGCACGCTTGGCGTCGACTTGACGATCGGCGTGCCGGAGCTGGTCGGCAAGGGCCATGGCTCGGCGATGCTGCGCCAGTTCGTCGAAGAGCTGTTCGACGAGGGCACGCCGCGTGTCATCATCGATCCCGACCCCGCCAATGGCCGCGCGATCCGCGCCTATGAGAAAGCCGGCTTTCGCAAGGTCGACGAAAGGATGTCGCTCTATGGTCCCGCCGTCTTGATGGCGCGGGATGCGGAGGGGTGACATGAGCATCGGCACGGCGGACGGGGTACCGCGACACGCAGGCTGGTCGGGATGGAAGATCGGCATCGCAGTGGCCATCGGGCTTCTGTTGCTGCAGGCCGCCATCCTGTTTGCCATGGGGCGGATCCCGATCTGCGAATGCGGCTATGTCAAGCTCTGGCATGGGGTGGCCGTCAGTTCCGAGAACTCGCAGCACCTGTCCGACTGGTACACACCGTCGCACATCATCCATGGCTTCCTCTTCTACGGACTGGCCTGGATCCTGTTCCGCAGGCGATCGCAATGGTTCAGGCTGGCCTTTGCCATCATCGTCGAGGGCGCCTGGGAGATCGTCGAGAATACGGACTGGATCATCAATCGCTACCGCGAGGCCACCGTCTCGCTCGACTATTTCGGCGACTCGATCATCAATTCGGTAGCCGATAATGTTTGGATGGTTGTGGGCTTCATCGCCGCCTCGCGGCTGCCGATATGGGCGACCGTCCTGATCGCCATAGCCTTCGAGATCGGCGTCGGTCTCGTCATCCGCGACAATCTCACACTCAACGTGATCATGCTGCTCTACCCGCTGGACGCCATCAAAGAGTGGCAGGGTGGCTGAGCAACGCATGAGCGGACGCGACACCGCCCTTTCGTCCGTGCCAGGCGCAATCAGCGCCGGCACGCTCGACGCCGCGATCGCCGCGGGCGTCATCACTCTGGACCAGGTGGACCGGCTGCGGGCACTGGAAGCCGGTATTTCGGCTCCAGCGAAGGCACTGCCATCGACTGTCGAAGACGACGAGAACCTGCGGCTTGTGGGCGGCGGTAACGATCTGTTCGTCACGGTGGGCACGGTGCTGCTGACCGCCGGCTTCTATTTCATCCTCGATACGCTGCTGCGGGATCGGCCGCTCTGGATTGCCGGCGCGCTGGCCGTCTTTGCCTGGGTGGTGGCGGAGATCGTGACGCGCCAGCATCGCATGAAGCTGTCTTCGACAGTGCTGGCGCTGGTGTTCACAGGGTCGGCCGCCGTGCTGCTTGCTCTGGTCATCGATGACCGCTACCGCATCCGCATGCCCGAAAGCGTCTGGCAGCTTCTCGCGCTGCGCGGACCCGTCTCGCAGGCGGGTTACATCCTGCTCGGCGGGGTTATTGCTGCCATCCTGGTCTATTTCTGGCGCTTCCGGGTGCCGATCCTCGCAGGTGTCGTCGCCATTGCGGCAACGCTGCTGGCCTTCCTTCAGACCGCCTTGCTGCTCTACGACGGCGTGACCGGCGGCACGATTACGCCGCCACGTCTGGAAGACACGCCCGAGTTGCTGCGCGCCGCACTCTACATGCCGCTCATCTGCGGCCTGATCGTCTTCGCCACGGGCGTCGCGCTCGACCTCTATGACCGCGAGCGTCGAAAGATCTGGTCCGACTGCGCCTTCTGGCTGCATGTCGTTTCGGCACCCATGCTTGTGCATCCGCTCTTCATCATGGCCACCGGCCAGGACGTGGTGTTCGGGCGCATCGAGCCGGGCGCAGGCGCGACCATCATGCTGGCGCTGCTCATCATCGGCTTCGTCTACGTGGCGCTCGCCATCGACCGCCGGTCGCTCCTGGTGCCGACGCTCGCCTATTTCGGCTCGCTCGGCATCTACTACCTCGTCAACTCGGCGGCCAACACGACGGGCATCCCGCCGTTCGCGCTCATCCTGCTTACCGTCGGGGCGCTGGTCATCCTGTTCGGCGCCGGGTGGCAACGCATCCGCCGCTTGATCGTCGGGCCGACACTCCCCACATCCGTTCTCGACAGGCTCCCTCCCTTCAAGGTGTAAGTACCCAAATCCATGAATGCTTTCTCTCCCCGCGAGATCGTTTCCGAACTCGACCGCTACATCATCGGCCAGAAGGACGCCAAGCGCGCCGTGGCCATCGCGCTCCGCAACCGCTGGCGCCGCCAGCAGCTGACGGGCGAGATGCGTGAAGAAGTGATGCCCAAGAACATCCTCATGATCGGACCGACCGGTGTCGGCAAGACCGAGATTTCACGGCGCCTCGCCCGGCTCGCGGGCGCGCCCTTCATCAAGGTGGAGGCAACCAAGTTCACCGAGGTCGGCTATGTCGGCCGTGACGTCGAACAGATCATCCGCGACCTGGTCGAGGTCGCCATCGGCCTGGTGCGCGAGAAAATGCGCGAGGACGTCAAGGCGCGCGCCCATATCAATGCCGAGGAGCGCGTGCTGGAAGCACTGGTCGGCAAGACGGCCAGCCCCGCAACGCGCGATTCATTCCGCAAGAAGCTGCGTGACGGCCATCTCGACGACAAGGAGATCGAAGTCGAGGTTGCCGACAACGGCAGCGGCGGCATGCCCAGCTTCGACATCCCGGGCATGCCTGGCGGCAACATCGGCGTCATGAACATCAACGACATGCTGTCGAAGGCCATGGGCGGCAAGCGGACCAAGTTGCGCAAGACGACCGTCAAGGAATCCTACGCGACGCTGATCGACGACGAGTCCGACAAGCTGCTCGACCAGGACCAGGTCGTGCAGAAGGCACTGGAATCCGCCCAGAACGACGGAATCGTCTTTCTCGACGAGATCGACAAGATCGCGGCGCGCAGCGACATTGCCGGTGGGCCTTCACGCGAAGGCGTGCAGCGTGACCTGCTGCCGCTGGTCGAGGGAACCACGGTCGCCACCAAGTACGGGCCGATCAAGACGGATCACATCCTGTTCATCGCATCGGGCGCCTTCCACGTCGCCAAGCCTTCGGACCTGCTGCCCGAGCTTCAGGGCCGGCTGCCGATCCGCGTGGAGCTGAGGGCGCTGGAAAAGGACGATTTCCGACGTATCCTGACGGAACCTGAATCAAGCCTGATCAAGCAGTATATCGCGCTGATGAACACGGAGCAGGTCACGCTCACCTTTACCGACGACGCCATCGACACGCTCGCAGGCATCGCGGTCGATCTCAATTCGACGCTAGAAAACATCGGCGCGCGGCGGTTGCAAACCGTGATGGAACGCGTGCTCGACGACATATCCTACAACGCGCCCGACCGCCCCGGCAGCGAGACGGTGGTCGACGCGGCTTATGTGGAGAAACACGTCGGCGATCTGTCCAAGAACACAGATTTGTCGCGATTCATCCTGTAGGTCGCGCGCGGGCTTGCCGCCGGACCGCAAGGCGCTCGACGGGATCGCGCGCCTTGCCTATTGTGCGGCACGAATTCCCGACCGGCGGCGGCACATGAAACGACTTGTCCTGATCCTCACCTGCATTACGCTGGCGATGCCCATGCCGGCCGCCGATGCCGCGACCCTGGTTCCGCCAGGCAACCGATATGCCGAGCAGCCCGACATTCCCGGTGCGTCGGCCAAGCGAACGAAGGCCGGCAAGACCAGCTTCGAGGCAAAGTACCGCAAGGTCTATGCGCTTCTGAAGAACGACAAGGCGTTGCGCACGAAGATAAAGGCGGCGGCTTCAGCCTACGGCATCGACCCGCTGCACATCGTCGGCGCGATCGTCGGCGAGCACACCTACAATGTCGACGCCTACGACAGGCTGCAGACCTACTACGTCAAGGCGGTGTCGTATCTGTCGAGTGCGCTGCGTTTCGAACATGACGGCGAGGACGTGGCAGACTTCGTTCAGCGGCAGCAGTTTTCCGCCTGCGACGGCGAGAGCGGCAGCTACGGTCTGTGGACGTGCCGCGAGCGGGTATGGAACACGGCTTTCCGCGGCAAGACCGTCGGCGGCGCGTCGTTTCCCAATGACCGCTTCAGCGCGACTTTCTTCCAGCCCTTCTATGCCGGCCAGACTTTTGGCATCGGCCAGTTGAACCCACTGACGGCGCTGCAGATGAGCGATCTCGTGCACAAGGTCTCGGGACTGCCGCGACTCGATGTCAGCAACCCGAACCGGGTCTATGAGACGATCATGGATCCTGACCTCACGCTTCCCTACGTCGCGGCCACGCTGAAAACCTCGATCGACGCCTATAAACAGATTGCCGGCTTCGACATTTCCGACAATCCGGGCCTCACGGCGACGCTCTACAATGTCGGCAATCCCGAAGCGCGGGCCCATGCGCTGAAGGCGGAAAACGATCGCCGCCAGGCGGCGGGCGAAGACCAGAAGCTGCCCGAGGAAAACTATTACGGCTGGCTGGTCAACGACAAGCTGCCGGAGCTGCAGGCGCTCTTCTGAGGTTCAGCCGCTTGAACGCCCCGATCCCGTGCCGAGCGTTGCGAGCAATGCTGCGATCTGATCGGAGTCGAGCTTGCCGATCCTGACGGCCAGGCGATTGGCCAGTTCGGTTGCTTGCGGCGAAAGCCCCGACGTGTCGATCACGATGCGGGGATCCGAGATCTTGGCCAGCCGCTGCAGATCCTCGGCCTCGTCCCAGATGACGTTGAAGTAGCCGATGATCTTCTGCACCAGAGCCCAGCTGGGCGCGCCGCGGCGGCCATGTTCGAGCGCCGAGAGATAGGCAGCGCTGACGCCCAGCGCCGCCGCCATCTGCTTCTGGCTGACGCCCTGCCTGGCACGCAGCGCCCGCATCTTCTCGCCAAGCGGCGTCATGCCGGATTCTTGCGCCGCAGACGAAGGTATAGCGCGCCGGCACCGCCATGGTTGCGTGCGGCATGATCGTGGCTCGATACCAGCGCCCGGAAGGCGGGCGTCGCCAGCCAGCCGGGCACGGCGCGACGCAGAACGCCCTCGCCGCCCGACGACGACCCTTTCCCGGTGATGACCAGCACATAGCGCACGCCGCCGGCATGCGCCCGGACCAGGAACGACAGCAACAGCGCATGGGCCTGATGCTGCGTCATGCCGTGCAGGTCGACGCGGCCCTCGATGGGCAGCTTTCCGGCGGACAGTTTTTGGCGCGTCGGCTTGTCGAGTGTGGTCGGCTGCGCATGCGGTGCGCGTGGCGCGGGCGAGGCAGCCGGCAGCGCAATCGGCCTCACATCCTCCGCCATGGCTTCCGCCATCGTGACGGGATCGATGACCGGTACGGCGACGGCCTTCGTGCCTTTCAGCGGTTTGGCCGACCTGGCAACGAGGCTCCACAGGACCCGATCCTCGTCGCTGAGTGGCTTGTGGGCGGCGCGGCTCATCGGGGCTTGCCTTCCACCAACACGCGCGGAATGAGCGCGTAGAAGTTGGCGGCGGCGCGCACGACGCCTGCGATCTCGCCCGCCTCATCGCCGGACCCCGCGAACAGATCGCCGCGCGCGGGGCCGGTGATGGCCGAGCCCGTATCCTGCGCGATCATCAGCCGCCGGAACGGCTTTCCCTCGAAGGCGAGCAGATCCGGCGCATCAATGTAGAAGGGCGTTCCGAATGTGTGGAGCAGGCGATCGACCGCGATCGAGCGGCCCGGTTGCAGCGGCACCTTTGCGGCGGCGATCGGGCCGAGGGCCGGGTCTTCGACGGCCGCATCGCGGAAGAATATGTATGAGCGGTTCTGCCACAAGATTTCGTTTATCCGCTCGGGATGCGCGCGAAACCAGGCGCGGATCGACTGCATGGTGATATCGGCGAGCGGGATCTCGCCGAGATCGGCAAGGATCCGTCCCGGACCAGAAAACCGGTGCCCGGACTTGGCGACATAGGTAACGCGGCGCAGGCTGCCGTCGGTTATCACGAGGCGCGCCGCCCCCTGAACATGGATAAAGAAGGCGTCGACAGGATCGGAAAGCCACGCGATCTCAAGTCCCGTGCCGGACAACGCGCCGCGCTCGATCTCGCCCCGGTCATGGTAAGGCACGATGCCGGCCTCAGTTACGCGGCCAAAGGCGAGATAGGGATCGAATCCCGGCGGCCGATTGGTGTCGTCAATGTCGACAAGATCGGCGGGACGTCCAAGGAGCGGGACGCAAAAGATCTCCGTGCGTACTGGCGAGGCCTCGACCTGCGGTTCGTAGAAGCCTGTGACAAGGCCGTGTTCTGCAATGTCTGGCTTGACGAATGCCGGCACGAAGTGCCGTTCGAAGAAGGCACGCGCTTGAGGATCGGTCAACTCATCAAGGCCGCGGGCCTCGGCATAGGCGGGCTCGAATGCCTCGACAGCCACTCCGAGCGACCCGCTGCGGTAAGGCTTGACGAGAACCCTGAAAGCAGACCGGCGAAACGCCGCAAAGGCGCCGCTTGCGGCATCCTCGCCCCAAAAGGGCAGATCAGAGAAGCTTGTGACCGAGAAGGCCGGGGAAAGCGAAGACACGGTGCAACCCCAGGGGCGAGCGACGATCAGTCTTCCTCTTCGGTCGCGACCAGCTTCCAGTTGGGATCACGCGAGCGCGTATCACGCGCAAAGGTCCAGACATCCTTCACTTCGGCGACCGTCTCGGGGTCGCCGTCGATGACCTCACCTGCCTTGTCGCGCGTCGCGGAGATAAGCTCGCTGACGATGCGCAGCGTGATATGCGCCTCCCCGCCCTTCATCTCGGCGGAAACGATGTCGGCCTTGTCGATGCCGACGAAAGAGGACTGGATCTTTTCGGAACGCCCCTCGCGGTCGCTGATGGCAGCGACGAAACCGTCATAGACGTCCTTTGACAGCAGGTTCTTCAACGTCTTGCGGTCGCCATCGGCGTAGGCCATCACGATCATCTCGTAGGCCATCTTGGCGCCATCGACGAAGGTCTTGGGCTCGAAGGTCGGGTCGGCATCTCTCACGGCGCGCAGGCCCTTGTTGATGTCGGTACCCGGCTTGGCGAAAGCATCGATTGCGGCGTAAGCCTCTTCCGCATCGGCGCCGCCCTTCTTGCGCGGCAACGACACGACGTTGTCCGGCTTGGCCACAGGCTCCTTGTCAGCGCGCGAGCGGCCGGCGGTGTACGGATCAAAGGGCGGTTTTTCGTTGCCGGTGCGGCGTCCCAGCACATTGCGCAGCTGGAAAAAGATCACGACAGCCGCGATCAGAAAAAATACCGTGCCGAAGTCGAAGAATTCCATATCTTCCGCCAACCGATCCGTGACCCACATCCGGCTCCGCAGCGCGGAACCTAGCGTCGCTTCAATCCCTGCATATAGATCGCCGCCCGCGATCATTCAAATCAAAGGGCTGCATACCTATCTATCTCTCGATATGCCAGCGCCAATGCCGGCAGACAATTGAAACGCCAACCTTAGGCCCTTCCCTTGCGCGGTCCGCTGATTGCCCTCCTCTTCCTGTCCTTTCCCCTCGTGGAGATCGCGGGCTTCGTGCTTGTCGGTCGTCAGATCGGTGTCCTTGCCACGATCGGCCTGGTGATCGCCACAAGCATAGCCGGTTCGCTGCTTCTGCGGTTCCAGGGTTTCGGCGTGCTGTCACGGATCAATAAGGAGATGCAGACGGGTCAGGACCCGAGCCGTGAGCTTGCGCATGGCGTCATGATCCTCGTCGCCGGTCTGCTCCTGCTCCTGCCAGGCTTCGCGACCGACATTGTCGGGCTGCTGCTGTTCATCCCGCCGGTACGCGACCTCGGCTGGCGCCTGATCCGCAGCAGAGTTAACTTTTCAGGCAGTTTCACCGTTTTCCGCGGCGGCGTCGCTCGGGGTGGTCCCAAGCGGGCTGGCAACACCATCGATCTGGACGCTGACGAGTACACGGCCAGTCGGCCCAGGCCGGAGCCGCGGCCGCGGATCGACGACGACCGGTGACAATCCTTGTCTTGCAATGGCTGTCATGCTAGCCAACCCGCGATTTCATCGGGCCCGAGGCGGCCAAAGCAGGGGAAACGTGGCGGATGGCCAACAGCGATAACGGTCCGGCAGGCGGCGCGACAAACGGCAACGCGAAGGGTCCACAGCCCTCGCTCAACGTACTCGCGCAGTATGTGAAGGACCTTTCCTTCGAGAGCCCCGGCGCGCCCAACTCGCTGCGCGGCCGCGAAACGGCGCCTGGCATCAACATCAATGTCAATGTCAGCGCCAATCCGCTCTCCGACAAGGAGTTCGACGTCAGTCTCTCGCTGAATGCCAAGGCTACATCCGAGAAGGACGTCCTGTTCAACGTCGAACTCATGTATGGCGGTGTGTTTCGCATCGAGGGCTTCCCGCAGGAGCACATGCTGCCGCTCCTGTTCATCGAATGCCCGCGCCTGCTGTTTCCCTTCGCGCGACAGATCATCGCGGAAGCGACCAGAAACGGCGGCTTTCCCCCGCTGATGCTCGACCCGATCGATTTTGCACAGATGTTCCAGCAGAAGCTGGCCGAGGATCAGGCGGCCTCCAAGGTCCAGATCAGCTAAGCCCTGCGCTGACGTCGGTTTCCGCGGGCCGCGCATCGACGCGGCCTGCAACCTTCAGCCATATCGCCTTCTCACCCATCTCGCCAACCAGCCGCGCATGCGCGGCGCGTTCCGCTTCGCTGAGGCGAACCGGCAGGGGCGCCGGACGCACCAGGGCAATCGTGCGGATATCGATCGAAAGCGAGATTTCCGCCGCGGCCTGCTGTCCGGTGTCGAGGACCAGCGCGGCCTGCTTGCCGCCGATGAGCTCGACATAAACTTCCGCCAGCAGTTCCGAATCTAGGAGAGCTCCGTGTTTGGTGCGGCGGCTGTTGTCGATGCCGTAGCGCCGGCAGAGCGCGTCGAGCGAATTGGGTCCCATGGGATGCTTGCGCCGGGCGAGCGCCAGCGTGTCGATCACGCGCTCCGGGCCTATCGGCTCAATGCCGAGCCGGCTGAACTCCGCGTTGAGAAAGCCCATGTCGAAGCCCGCATTATGGGCGACGAGGCGCGCGCCCTCGATAAAGGCCCTGAATTCCTCCGCAATGGCCGGAAAGGCCGGCTTGTCGGCGAGGACGGCATCGCTGATCCCGTGCACGGCGAGTGCATCGGGATGGACGGGCCGGCCTTGCGGATTGATGTAGACGTGGAAGGTCCGGCCTGTCGGAAAGCGATTGTCGAGTTCGATCCCGCCGATCTCGATGATGCGGTCCTCACGCGCGTCGAGACCCGTCGTTTCCGTATCGAAGATAATCTCGCGCATCGAATCGCTCCGTTGGCCGACCATCGCCGCAGCGACGTCCATCGGCAAGACACGAGCGTTCAGTGAGCGGGCTTTTCCCCGGCGAGATCCGCCAGAATTGCCGCGACGGCGAGCCGAGCATGCTCGAGCCCTAGGCCAGTATCGATGACATAGTCGGCGGCGGCGCGTTTGGCAGCGTCGGGAACCTGACTGGCGAGGATGGCTTCGAAGCGTTCCGGGGTCATGCCGGGCCGCGACAGGACGCGATCGCGCTGGATTGCCGCGTCCGCGGTGACGACCAAGACACGGTCGACGCGGTCCCTGGCCCCTGTTTCGAACAGGAGCGGGATGTCGAGGACAACAACCGGCGCCCCGGTCTTGCGGTTCTGTTCCAGGAAGGCGTCGGCCTCGGCGCGCACAAGGGGGTGGATGATCGCCTCGAGGCGGGCCAGTGTCGACTTGTCGCCCAGCACGCGAGAACCGAGCAGCCCGCGATCGACCACGCCATCGCGCACCGTGCCGGGAAATGCCTCCTCCACCAGCGGCGCGGCCTTTCCGGCATAGAGCCGATGCACGGTCGCGTCCGAATCATGCACCGGCACGCCGGCATCCTCGAACATGCGCGCGGTGGTCGATTTGCCCATCCCGATCGATCCGGTGAGGCCAAGCACGATCATCCGCGCTTTGCCTCCATGTCCGCGACGATCAGCGCGCGCAGTTCGGGTGTGACATGAGGCCGGATGCCGAACCATTTCTCGAATCCGGGAACGGCCTGGTGCAACAGCATGCCGAGCCCGTCGACTGTATTCAAACCGCGCCGCCTTGCGGATGCGAGCAGCGGGGTCTCGAGCGGAACATAGACGATGTCGGTGACAAGCGCATGATCCGGGAGACGGTCGAGATCGACATCGAGAGAATCTCGTCCATGCATCCCGAGAGCGGTCGTGTTGACGACCAGCGAGCAGTCGGAGAGCAGGCTGTCGACCGCCGCCATAGGATGTGCTGTAAAACTGGAGCCGAAGCGCGAGGCAAGTGCCTGCGCGCGCTCCAAGGTACGGTTGACGATGCGGATGTCGCCGAAGCCCTTGGCCTTCAAGGCATAAAGTACGGCCCGTGCCGCGCCACCCGCACCAAGCACGACGGCAGCGCCACGGCCATCGCTCCAGCCCGGCGCATGCTCGTCGAGATTGGCGACAAAGCCATGCACGTCGGTGTTCGTCGCGCACAGCAGGCCGTCTTCGAACCACAGCGTGTTGACCGCACCGATCTCGCGCGACGCGTCGTCGGACTGGTCGGCAGCCCGGTATGCCGCTTCCTTGTGCGGCAGCGTCACGTTCCCGCCGACGAAGCCGGACTCGTAGAGATCAGCGGCGAAGGCATCGAAATGCGATGGATCGACGTCGATCGCTTCATAGCTTCCCTCAATGCCGTGTTGCGCCAGCCAGTAGCCATGGATGAGGGGCGAACGGGAATGGGCGATCGGGTGGCCGCAGACGAATGCCTTTTTCCAGGGATTAGCCATCGATGGCCCCGAGGTCGCGCAGCTTCGCCAGAAGCGGCAGCATGGGCAGGCCGACGATGGTGAAATAGTCGCCCTCGATCGCTTCGAAGAGCTGGATCCCCTCGCCGTCGATCTGATAGGCGCCGACGCTGGTCAGTGCCTTTTCGCCGACACGGGCAAGATGGCGGCCGATGAAACCTGGCGAGAGCGTGCGCATGGTCAGCCGAGCGATGGATACGTGCCGCCATAGCGTCTCGCCGTTACGCACCAGCACGACTGCACTGTTGAGCTGATGCGTCCGGCCGGAGAGGTCCAGCAAATGGCGGCGCGCGGCTTCCATGTCGACCGGCTTGTGGAACACACGGTCGTCAAGCGAGAGGGTCTGGTCGCAACCGACAACCAGCGCGCCGGGATGGCGCGCGCTGGCATCCACAGCCTTCGCCTCGGCCAGAATCTGCGCGACCTCGTCCGGGGTCACACCGCTTTCCCGCAGGGGCGCTTCGAGCGCGCGTTCGTCGAGATCGACGCCGACCGCGGCAAAGTCGAGCCCCGCATTCGCCATCAGGCTTTTCCTGAAAGGGCTCGACGAAGCGAGGATGAGTTTGTCGGTCATTCGGTAATCGTCCTTTGGAGGGCTGCCGGCTACCGCGTCTTGCCGCGAAGGGCAACGATAGCGGCGGCAGTTTCCTCGATCGAACGGCGGCTGACGTCGATCATCGGCCAGTTGTGTCGTGCGCAAATCTGTCTCGCATAGGTCAGTTCCTCGTTGATGACCGCACGGTCGACATAGCCTGCCGAATCAAAGCCGCTCGAGGCGCCAAGTATACGGTTCTGCCTCACCTGCGAGACCCGCTCCGCGCTGGCGATGAGCCCGACGACCAGCGGTTTCGTGGCCCCCGCCAGATTGGCTGGCATCGGAACGCCCAGAACGATCGGGATGTTGGCAGTCTTGATACCACGATTGGCGAGGTAGATGCTGGTCGGGGTCTTGGATGTCCGCGATATGCCGATCAGGACAATGTCGGCATCCTCGAGATCGTCTGGCAGTTGGCCGTCATCATGCTCCATGGTGAAGTTCAGCGCGTCGATGCGGCGAAAATACTGTGCGTCCAGCACATGCTGGGCGCCGACGCGCCGGCCGGCCGGCGTGCCGAGGTAGGACTGAAACACGGTAAGCACAGGCTCCAGGACCGAGACACACGGCAGGCCCATGTCGGCGCAGCGCTTGTCGATCATGCCAGCCAGCTGCTGGTCGACCACCGTGTAGAGCACGATGCCTGGTTCCTCCTCGATGTCGTCGAACACCTTCATCAGCTGCTTTTCGGTGCGGATCAGCGGGTAAATGTGCTCGATTGCACGCGCATCCTTGTATTGCGCCGATGCCGCCCTGCCCGCCGCCAGCAGCGTCTCGCCGGTGGCGTCGGAAATCAGGTGGAGATGGAAGAAGCTTTGCGGTTTGTTCACAGCGTTCAGCCTGGGCCTGTGTCCTTGTGTGGACAAGTCCGGCTCGATGTCCGGAGATTGCGCGCCGACTGTATCAGATCGCCACTTGTCCACAATTGACCCGCCTGCAGGGTTAGTTGGCGTGCTGTGGAGAAGTCAGGGGATGGTCTGCTCTGTCCCGGCAAGGTGCAAGGTGCGCGGTGATCTATCGGGCATTAAGTGGCTGATCTTCAGTCGGTTTTCGGAGTCATCCCCATGGTTAACAAATCATGAAGACGGCTCTGTCTTCGGACTGAGTACGGAGCTTTCCAGTCGCCTTTCGGGACAGATGCAAACAACCGATTCCAACAGACTCTAAGAATCAGAAGATTCAGATTCAATCTAGGATTCATTAAGAGGAGGGCGGGAGAGGAAAGGCCGACGCTGTAGCAGGACACCTGTCCATGCGTCTTGCGCTTGTCGCCAATTCAGGCGAAGCCATGCGGCATGGATAGCAAAGCGACGACTGCATCGAGTGGGGCCAATGCTGCGAAGCGAGCGGCGACAGCGATCGCCATCTTCGTGGCGCTGGTCGCGCTGATCTTCTGGCTGGATCCGGAGAATCTCTATCTATGGGCAAAAGCCGTCCACGTGATCGCGGTCATCTCGTGGATGGCCGGGATGCTCTATCTGCCACGCCTGTTCATCTATCATACCGAGGCCGAGAAGGGCTCGGTGCAGTCCGAGACGTTCAAGGTCATGGAGCGGCGTCTCTATCGCGTCATCATCAACCCCGCGATGATGGTGACATGGGTCCTGGGGCTCTATCTCGCCTGGAAGGGGTTCGGCTTCGCCGGCGGCTGGCTCCATGCCAAGATCGCGGCGGTGGTGGCGCTCTCGGCCGTACATGGGTATTTCGGCAGTGCCGTGCGCCGGTTTGCCGAAGACCGCAATGACAAGCCTGCGCGGCACTGGCGCCTCGTCAACGAGATCCCGACGGTGCTGATGATCCTCATCGTCGTACTCGTGGTCGTGAAGCCCTTCTGAGCGCTGCGTCCAAAAAAAGGCGCCTTGCTCTTTCGCAACCTTGGCGGTAAGAGGGAATTCTTCCTCTCCGTAGCGCGCCAACCTGTTTTCTTCGCAATTGGCTGCGTCCGGCGCTCATCGCATTCGTCGATAGCTTCACATTCCCTATTCAGAGTCCGTCCATGCAGGAAATGAAACTCACAGAGTTCAAGAACAAGAAGCCGATCGACCTGATCGCCTTCGCCGAATCGCTCGAGGTCGAGAACGCCAGCGTCATGCGCAAGCAGGAACTGATGTTCGCGATCCTGAAGAAGCTCGCGGCGCAGGATGTCGAGATCATCGGCGACGGTGTCGTCGAGGTTCTCCAGGACGGTTTCGGTTTCCTGCGCTCGGCCAACGCGAACTACCTGCCGGGGCCGGACGACATCTACATCTCACCGTCGCAGATCCGCCGCTTTTCGCTGAAGACCGGCGATACGGTCGAGGGGCCGATCCGCAGCCCGAAGGAAGGCGAGCGCTATTTCGCGCTGCTAAAGGTCAATTCGATCAATTTCGACGATCCCGAAAAGATTCGCCACAAGATCCACTTCGACAATCTGACGCCACTTTACCCGACGTCGCGTCTGAAGATGGAAATGGACAATCCGACGGGCAAGGACATCTCGTCGCGCGTCATCGATCTCGTTGCCCCGATCGGAAAGGGCCAGCGCGGCCTCATCGTAGCGCAGCCGCGCACCGGCAAGACCGTGCTGCTGCAGAACATCGCCCATTCGATCACGACCAATCACCCGGAATGCTATCTCATTGTCCTGCTCATCGACGAGCGGCCTGAAGAAGTCACCGACATGCAGCGCTCGGTGAAGGGCGAGGTCGTCTCCTCCACTTTCGACGAGCCGGCTGTGCGCCACGTCCAGGTGGCCGAGATGGTCATCGAGAAGGCCAAGCGGCTGGTAGAACATGGCCGCGATGTCGTCATCTTGCTGGACTCGATCACGCGCCTGGGGCGCGCCTATAACACGGTAGTTCCCTCATCGGGCAAGGTTCTGACCGGTGGTGTCGATGCGAATGCGCTGCAGCGTCCGAAGCGCTTCTTTGGTGCCGCGCGCAACATTGAGGAAGGTGGTTCGCTCACGATCATCGCAACCGCCCTGATCGATACGGGCAGCCGCATGGACGAGGTCATCTTTGAAGAGTTCAAGGGCACGGGCAATTCCGAAATCGTGCTCGATCGCAAGGTCGCCGACAAGCGCATCTACCCCGCAATGGACATTCTCAAGTCCGGCACGCGCAAGGAGGACCTGCTCGTCGCGAAGGCCGACCTCCAGAAGATCTTCGTTCTTCGCCGCATCCTCGCGCCAATGGGAACCACCGATGCAATCGAGTTCCTGATCGACAAACTGAAGCAAACAAAGACAAATGCTGACTTCTTCGACTCGATGAACACGTAGCGGGTAGCGTCGACTGGCATCCGATTCGAGTCCGTAACGAATCGCTTTCTCAGACAAGATCGTGCGTAGCCGAAAACACGCACGCACGATGGATGTGACGGTGAGCATCTCCTCCACGACATATGAGACCGCAGCGATCTCGAGAGAGACCATTGTGGCCCTTTCCAGCGGCGCAGTACCCTCCGCCATCGCAATTGTTCGGCTTTCGGGTCCGCGCGTCCGACAGGTGCTGCACACTCTGTCTGGAGAGGTCCCACCTCCCCGCACCGCGACGCTCAGGGCACTTCGTTCCCGAGACGGAATGGTCCTCGACAGAGCGTTGCTGCTGTTCTTCCCCTCTCCAGCAAGCTTTACCGGTGAGGATCTCGCTGAACTCCACCTTCACGGCGGCCGCGCGGTGGTGGTCGCGGTCCTGAGGGAGATCAGTTCGATGCCTGGATGCCGCGCCGCCGAAGCGGGCGAGTTCTCGCGGCGTGCGTTGCTCAACGGTAAGATGGACCTTCTTGCTGCCGAGGCGACGGCCGATCTCATTCAGGCGGAGACAGAGGCGCAGCGACGGTTCGCCATAACCAATACTGGCAGCGGACACGCCCTTCTCTACGCTCAGTGGAGAAAGCGGCTAATCCATGCCAGGGCGATGATCGAGGCAGATCTGGATTTCTCGGACGAAGCCGACGTTCCCGGCTCCGTGGCCGACACCGTATGGCCCGATATGGTGCGTCTTGCTGATGAAGTTCGGGCGCATCTCGCGGGGTTCTCCAGGTCCGAGATGATACGGAACGGCTTTAGAGTGGTCCTCCTGGGGGCGCCCAATGCGGGCAAATCGAGCCTCCTGAATGCATTGGCGAAACGCGACGTTGCCATCGTGACAGATGAACCAGGCACGACCCGGGACGCCGTGGACGTGACGCTCGATCTGGAGGGCGTGAAAGTTGTTGTTACTGATACGGCTGGTATCCGGCATACCCAAGGCAAGGCAGAAGCAATTGGAATTACGCGGGCGATAGAACGCGCCGGGGAAGCCGATCTGGTCCTGCTAATCGAGGACATGGCCGATCCACGAGTATTTGATCGGCCGAGCTACTCGGCCGATGTGGTGACCATCGGGACCAAGTCGGACATCGCGTCCAATAGAGTTGCCTCAAACTACGACTTCGTGGTCTCGACGATTGATGGGGACGGCATAGCGGACCTTCTCGGCGTGATCGCTAATCGGGCGTCGGTGGCTGGAGCCAACATCTACGACGGTGAGTTGATTCCCTGGAAGCAAAGGCATGCCGACCTACTGACGACGGCACTCCATAATCTGCAGGTAGCGGCATCGAATGAAACCCAACCCATAGAACTGCGTTGCGAGGATTTGCGTGCGGCTGGCGATGCGATCGGCCGAATCGCGGGCCATGTCGACGTGGAAGACTTGCTCGACGTTGTCTTTTCGCAGTTCTGCATCGGCAAATGACGGGTGTGATTCACGTGAAACGCTGTTCGATGCAGAACGCAGATTGCCACGCCGCGTGACTCACGTGAAACATACAACCCGTCGAAAATTCTACTGCCACCTATGGTTATGGAGAAGCACAAGGTGAAGCCATATGACGTCGTTGTCATTGGAGGGGGGCATGCGGGGTGCGAGGCGGCCTCCGCTTCCGCCAGGCACGGCGCGAAGACCGCGCTGATAACACTGCGCGCCGACGCAATCGGCACGATGTCCTGCAATCCGGCAATCGGAGGGCTCGGAAAAGGGCAGCTGGTGCGCGAACTCGATGCCATGGATGGCATCATGGGCGTCGCCGCTGATCGGGCAGGCATTCAGTTTCGCCTACTCAACCGAAGAAAGGGCCCGGCGGTGCGCGGGCCGCGCGCACAGGCCGATCGCAAGCTCTATCGCCAGGCGGTGCAGCACATCATTCGTAGCCAGGACAATCTGGATGTGATCGAGGGTGAAGTTGCCGAACTAAGCATCATTAATGCGATGATCCGCGGAGTCGTCCTGGCCGATGGTACGAGTCTCTCGTGTAGATCCGTGGTCGTGACGACTGGTACATTCCTCCGGGGACTGATCCATATTGGCGATCGGCGCTTTCCTGCGGGCCGAATGCATGAGAAGGCCTCGCTCGGTCTCGCAGCGTCAATCGCCAACGCAGGCTTTGAAATCGGCCGCCTGAAGACCGGGACACCACCGCGGTTGGATGGCAGGACGATCGACTGGTCCAGCCTGGACATGCAGCCCGGAGACGACAATCCCACACCATTCTCGCTGCTGACGAAGGAGATACCCAGCCGGCAGATCTCATGCGGGATAACGCGAACAACGCACCAAACCCATGCGGTTATTCGCGACAACATTCATCTCTCTGCGATGTATTCGGGGAATATCGAGGGAGTCGGGCCACGGTATTGTCCGTCGATCGAGGACAAAATTGTCCGTTTCGGCGATCGCGACGGACATCAGATATTTCTTGAGCCGGAGGGGTTAGACGACGACACCGTCTATCCAAACGGCATTTCCACGTCCCTTCCCGAAGAGGTGCAGGCCGACATCGTGCGTTCGATCCCGGGTCTCGAGCATGCCCGCATCCTCCAGCCCGGCTATGCCATCGAGTATGATCACATCGACCCAAAGGAGCTGCTTGCAACTCTCGAAACACGCAAAATAGAAGGGCTGTTCCTCGCGGGGCAGATCAACGGCACAACCGGCTATGAGGAAGCCGCCGCACAGGGGCTCATAGCAGGCATCAATGCTGCACTGAAGGCGAGTGGATCAGCGCCTTTCACGCTTGGACGATCGGAAGCCTATATCGGCGTGCTGATCGACGACCTTATCAATCGGGGAGTAACCGAACCATACCGGATGTTCACGTCGCGGGTAGAGTATCGTCTGTCTCTGCGCGCCGACAATGCGGACGATCGGCTAACGCCGCGCGCGGAAGCGCTGGGTATCGTGTCAGAGACGCGTTCGGCCGCCTATGCCGCCGAGCGTGGCGCGCTGAATGTCGCCCGGGCATTGTGTATGAGTATCAAGGCGACATCGGCGGCGCTTCGCGCGACGGGGGCGCAAGCGAACCGCGATGGCAAACGGCGCAGCGCATACGATCTCCTTTCGCGGCCTGGGGTGACAATCGGCCAACTCGCCGAACTCTGGCCAACGCTTGGCGCGATCAGTGAGGGTACGGCGGAAAAACTCGAGGTGGAAGCGCAGTATGCGGTCTATCTTGAGCGACAGGGCGTGGACATCGCGCGCCTCAAGCGGGAGGAGGGACTGCCTATTCCCGAAGGGCTCGACTTCATGGCATGCCCGGGCCTTTCGATCGAGATTCGACAAAAGCTGCACAGGGTGAGCCCGAGGTCGATTGCCGCGGCAGAGAGAATCGAGGGCATGACCCCGGCCGCCTTGGCAATTATCGTGGCTCGAGCGCGAGAGGCCGCGCGTTCCGCCCAAGGAGATGTGGCGTGACCGATAACCGGCCCGAGACCATCATGGCCATCGTGCCGGGAGTTTCACGTGAAACATGCGACATGTTGGTGATGTTCGAACAGGCGCTGATCAAGTGGAACCGGAGCGTAAATCTGGTGGCAACGTCGACCGAGGCCGAGATTTGGAGTAGACATATCCTCGATAGCGCCCAATTGGCTGCACTGGCGCCTGCCGCCCGGCGGTGGCTCGACATCGGCTCTGGCGGAGGATTTCCGGGGCTCGTCCTGGCGATACTGCTTCGAGATCGACCAGGTGGACATATCGATTTGGTTGAAAGCAACCGCAAAAAGGCTGGCTTCCTGCAAGCGATGGTTGGGCAATTTCGCCTGCCGGCCCGCATCCACGCAATTCGAATAGAGGCAATGTCAGTCGAACCGATTGACGTGGTTACAGCACGGGCGCTCGCACCGATGCCGCTCCTATTGGAACTCTCCGAGAGGTGGCTTAGCAGCGGCGCGCGTGCGTTGTTCCACAAAGGGCGGGATTACGTGCATGAGGTTTCAGAAAGTTCTCAACGCTGGACATTTGACCTGCTAGAACATCGCAGCGCAATTGATCCCGGCGGCGTGATTCTCGAGATCAGCAATCTGCACCGGAATCAAGGCTAAGGCGCTGATCGTTCAAGCGGCAAGCGAAGCAATGACCCCAGGCCCACGCATCATCACAGTCGCCAACCAGAAGGGCGGCGTCGGCAAGACAACCACGGCGATCAATCTTGCGACGGCACTGGCCGCAATTGGCGAGCGGGTCTTGCTCGTCGACCTTGATCCGCAGGGAAACGCAAGCACGGGATTGGGGATCGATCGCCGTGAGCGCACCACGTCCTCCTATGACGTCATCACTGGCGTCAGTTCCCTGGATGAGGCAGCCGTAGCTACCGCCGTTCCCGGTCTCTCGATCGTGCCCTCGACACTTGACCTCCTCGGTGTCGAGATGGAGATCGCTGGTGCGCCAGACAGGGTGTTGCGCCTGCGCAATGCCGTGCGGGCCTCGGCTGCGCGTTCGAACGCCTATTCCTACGTGCTCATCGACTGCCCGCCATCATTGAACCTTCTCACCCTGAATTCGATGGCAGCCGCGCATTCGGTGCTTGTTCCCTTGCAGTGCGAGTTCTTTGCGCTCGAAGGGCTCAGCCAGCTGCTGGAGACGGTCGAGCAGGTGCGGCGAACAATCAATCCGGATCTCGTGATACAGGGCATCGTTCTGACCATGTATGACGGGCGCAACAATCTGGCCAATCAGGTTGTTGAGGATGTACGGGCGCATATGGGCGAAAAAGTCTATCAGACGATCATTCCGCGCAATGTGCGCGTCTCGGAGGCGCCCTCCTATGGTAAGCCTGCCATACTCTACGACCTGAAATGCTCGGGCAGCCAGGCCTATCTGCAGCTGGCCTCCGAGGTGATCCGGCAGGAGCGCCGGCTCAGGGCGGCATGACGTGCATGATCGATTCGGTGACGAAATCAGCGCGACGGGGAGATTGTTCTGGTGAGTGAAGATCCTACAAAACGGCGGCTGGGACGCGGCCTGGCGGCTCTCATCGGCGAAATCGACAGCACACCTGAGCCTGCAAAGCCGGCCGTTGTCGGAGATGGCAAGCTGGCGATCGAACTGATCAGCCCGAACCCGCGCAATCCGCGACGCAGCTTCGGTGACGCAGAGCTGACGGATCTCGCCCAGTCGATCAAGGAACACGGCATCGTCCAGCCGGTTATCGTGCGTGCCTCGGTTCTGACCCCCGGACGTTACGAGATCATCGCGGGCGAGAGGCGCTGGCGTGCTGCCCAGCGGGCCGGCCTGGCCGAAATCCCGGTCCTCATTCGCAACGTGAACGACCGCACTGCGCTCGAGCTCGCCATCATCGAGAATGTACAGCGCACCGACCTCAATGCGGTCGAAGAGGCGCTCGGCTATCAGCAGCTCATCGATGACCACGGTTACACGCAGGCCGATCTCGGGCAGGTGATCGGCAAGAGCCGAAGCCATGTCGCCAACACGCTGCGTCTGCTTAAGCTGCCGGAATCGATACGCGACATGCTGGTCGACGGAGCACTGTCGGCTGGTCACGCGCGGGCGCTGGTCACCGCAGCGGACCCGGAAGGGCTTGCACGACGGATTGCTGAAGAGGGCCTGTCCGTGCGCCAGGCCGAGGTTCTGGCGCAGCAGGCCGTCGAGACCCGCAAGGAGACTGCGCCGCGCGACGGTACCACCAAGGACGCCGATACGCTGGCGCTCGAAAAGCTGTTGTCGGATATTACCGGGCTCCGCGTCGCGATTGCCCACAAGGAGAAGGGCGGCGAGTTGCGGATCGCGTACAAATCACTCGAGCAACTCGACGACCTGTGCCGCCGGCTCAAGACATAACATTGCTGACGGTCTCTGGCCTGTTCCAAGTGGGGAGCAGCGCTACGAACAGGATGCGCTTCGTAGCCCGACCAATGGCAGGGCTCCGTCCTGCATGAACGAGGCGCGCAGGGAAGTCAGGGTTCTCAGTGCGTTGTCTTCCGCGCAAATCTGTACCCGACATATGCGGGTTCGCGCCAGTCGGATCCAGCACGTCGCGCGACGGGACAAAGGAGCTTCTTGCAACCGTTTGGGCGCACGATAAAGTCCCAGTAGAAGACGCCCACACGCGCGTTGAACCGTCTCGAGGAGCCGCCGATGAACAGCCTGACCCTTGCGTTGACCGCCTTTGCTGCCGCTTTCGTGCTGCCCATGGCTGCGGGAGCTGAAGGGCTTCCGGACCTCGGCGGCAAGAGCGTGATCGTGGTCACGGAAAATGCCTATCCGCCATTGCAGTTCGTTGATCCGAAGACCGGAAACCAGATCGGTTGGGAATATGATGCGATGGACGAGATCGCCAAGCGGTTGAATTTCAAGGTTGAATACCAGAACACCTCGTGGGACGCGATGATCCAGGCGGTTTCGGACGGCCAGTACAACATCGGCATGACGGGCATAACCATCAAGGACGATCGCAAGGAGAAGGTCGATTTCTCAGACCCCTATATGCGCTCCGAGCAGTTCATGCTCGTGCGTGGCGACGAAACCCGTTTCACGGATGCCACGAGCTTCGGCGCATTCAAGGACGGGCTCGTCGGTGCACAGCCGGGCACCACGCCCTTCTATACCGCGGTCTACAGCGTGCTGGACGGCAACGAGCAGAACCCGCGCATAAAACTGTTCGAGACGTTTGGCGCGACCGTTCAAGCGCTGAAGTCCGGTGATGTCGACGTCGTTCTGACGGACGGCACGGCCGGCAAGGGGTATGTCGATGCCTCGGACGGCGGTCTCAAGCTGATTGGCGGGCCACTCGGCACCGAGGATTTTGGCTTCATCTTCACCAAAGGCTCCGATCTTGTTGCACCGGTGAATGCGGCCATCGCCGCGTTGACAGCCGATGGAACCATCGACGCGCTCAACAAGAAGTGGTTCCTCGACTACAAGATGGGCCAGTAGGCCCTCGTATGATCGAGTTCGACGGATACCGTCCCGGGTGTCTGGCCGATATCGTCGGGCTTCACGCCCGGTACTACGCCCAACACTGGGGCTTCGGGCTGGCTTTCGAGACGAAGGTGGCGGCCGAACTCGCCGCCTTTCTCACTGGCATGGACGCCGGGCGCGACCTTTTCCTTGCCGCCTATGAGGACGATACGGTGATCGGGTCCATCGTCGTCGATGTCAGCGGTGGTGGACCGCGTGGTGCCCATCTACGCTGGTTCATCGTGGCGGCGCCCGGCAGCGGACTTGGCAAGACGATGGTCGAGCGCGCAATGCGGTTCTGCGACGAGACAGGCCAGGAGAAGACCTGGCTGACGACGTTCGCAGGACTGGACGCCGCCCGCGCGCTCTATGAGCGCCACGGTTTCAGACTTGTGGAAGAAACCGCCAGAGACCAGTGGCAGGGCGGTGTGCGTGAACAAATCCTGGTGCGCACGCGGCCCGCGCTCGCGCTGGCGCATTGACCCGGCCGGTGGCACCCTCGCGCGGCGCCGGGGACGACTTCCCCTACTGGCTCGTGGCCGCTGCGGCCATCGCTTTTGCGGCCGCTTTGGCGGTCGCGGCAAGCGGCCTCTATTCCCAGGTGTTCGCCACGGTCGCCAAAGGCGTCGGCATAACCATTTTCGTGACGCTCGTCGGCTTTGCGCTCGCCTCGGTGCTCGGCCTCGGCATTGCCCTAATGGGCTTGTCCGGCTCGATCTGGCTGCGCCAGACAGCGCGATTCTATGTCGAGGTCATTCGCGGCGTGCCGATCCTCGTGCTCTTGTTCTGGATCGCCTTCGCCGGCGTGCCGGGCTTCGTAGCGCTGTGGAATTTCATTGCCACGCCGCTTACCGATGCCGGCTTGCTGGGTCCGCTCCAGGTGCGCGATGTGTCGTTGCTGTGGCGCGCGATCATCGCACTGACCGTCGGTTACTCCGCCTTCATCTCGGAAGTCTTTCGCGCCGGGATTCAGGCGGTGGCTGCGGGCCAGATCGAGGCAGCCAAGTCCCTTGGCCTGACTGGTGGCCAACGCTTCCGGCTGATCATCATGCCGCAGGCAATTCGCACCATCCTGCCGCCGCTCGGAAACGATTTCATCGCGATGGTAAAGGACTCCTCGCTGGTGTCGGTCCTCGGCGTTGCCGACATCACGCAGATGGGCAAGGTCTATGCCGCGGGCTCATTCCGCTTCTTCGAAACCTATTCGATCGTCGCCTATATCTATCTGGTGCTGACGATAAGCCTGTCACTCGGATTGCGCGGGCTGGAGAACAGGCTGCGGAAAGGACGCGAGCGATGACGGCGGCCAAGGGCGACGGTCTCGAACAGGTCTATGCGGCGCGAACGCCGGAGGAGCTTGCGGCCGCCTATGCCGCCTGGGCGAACGTCTATGACCGCGAAACGGCGGCATCCGGATATTGCCTGCCTTTCCTCGTCACCGCCTGGCTGGCTCGCCATGTCCCGGCCGGTGCGGGGCCAGTGCTCGATGCGGGCTGCGGTACCGGCCTGTCTGGCCCCTATCTCGCCGCCCTCGGCTATCCTGATCTGGAGGGGCTGGATCTTTCCGAGGAAATGCTGGGGCTTGCAAGAGATCGCGGCGGATATCGGTCGCTGGTAAAGGCACGGCTTGGCGATCGATTGCCATGGCAGGACGGTCACTTCGCGGCCTTCATCTCCACAGGTGTGTTTACGGAAGGACACGCACCGGCATCCGGCCTGCGCGAACTTGCGCGGATAACTCGTCCAGGCGGCCACGCAATCTTCACGGTCCGTGACAGCATTCTGGATAGCTACGGATTCAGGGCGATCTTCAGGGACCTTGATTCCACCGGCGTCTGGACTCCGGTCGAGGAAAGCAACCCGTTCCGGGCTTTTGCCGTCGCGGAGCCTGACGTTCTGGTTCGGGCGTTCGTGTTCGCCATTGTCTAGCCGGTGCGGAACCGCCCCTGGCCCTCCGGCGTTTGGAACACACAGCGTGAGGGACCCATGGAACAACTGATCGCGGAGTTCGGGCATCCAACCTACACTCCGTTTCCAGTAATCGCCGCCCGCATTGTTGTTGCGGCGCTGCTCGGTGCGCTGATCGGGTTCGAGCGCGAGTGGCGCCAAAGGCCGGCGGGTTTGCGAACCCACATGCTGATCTGCGTCGGGGCCGCGACATTCGGCATCCTCACCATCGAGATCATCCATGCGCCAATGTTCGCCGTCGCGGCACTAAACGAGTCGGTTCAGAACGACCCGCTGCGCGTGGTCGAAGCCGTGACGGCCGGTGTCGCGTTCCTGGCTGCCGGATCGATCATGTTCTCGCGCGGCGAAGTCCACGGACTGACGACCGGCGCGGGCATGTGGCTTGCCGGCGCCATCGGTGTCGCCTGCGGGCTTGGCCTCTGGCAGATCGCGGCGTTCGGGACCTTTGTGGTTCTTGTAGTGCTAGGCCTGATTTCGCTTGTCGAGCCGAAGGTGCGTCCGGAAGCCGAAACGGGGGGCGCCCAGAAGCCCCCGCCAAAACGTGATCCAGACAGGGGTAGCTAGACCCAGGGCTGTGCAGTGGCATGCCTCACGTGATGCCACAGACGCCGAGAGGCACACCGGAAGTGCCCGGCGCTGGCCATGAAGCCTACAATTGCCGCCGTCGCAAAACACTGGTATGAGCGCCGCCATGGAAAAACTCTTCGGAGACCCAACCTACAAGCGCTTCGTGCTGCAGGATCGCAAGCGCCTGCCGGCCCGCTTCTTCGCACGGATTTCAGGCGCCACGAGCTGCTGCCTAGGGTGAACGGACGGGCACAGCCCGGATACTGACCCATCCTGTATAAGCCCCTCCGCCCGTCCTCCATATCGGAGGAATACAAAGCGCAACCAGACATCGACGGATCTACGCAAATGAACGCAGCGCGCACCCTCTACGACAAGATCTTCGACGACCATGTCGTCGACCGGCAGGACGACGGGACGTGCCTGCTCTACATTGACCGTCACCTCGTTCATGAAGTGACGAGCCCGCAGGCCTTCGAGGGACTGCGCATGACCCACCGGACAGTTCGACATCCCGAAAAGACGCTCGCCGTTGTCGACCACAATGTGTCGACCTCGCCGGAACGCAAGTTCGGCATCAACAAGAACGAGGAGAGCCGGATCCAGATCGCGGCGCTTGCGCAGAATGCGAAGGACTTCGGCGTCGAGTATTACTCGGAGAATGATGTGCGCCAAGGCATCGTGCACATCATTGGACCGGAGCAGGGTTTTACGCTCCCCGGCATGACAATCGTGTGCGGCGACAGCCACACCTCGACGCATGGCGCCTTCGGTGCGCTGGCCCACGGCATCGGTACTTCTGAGGTCGAGCACGTGCTGGCGACCCAGACGCTGATCCAGCGCAAGGCCAAGAACATGTTGGTGCGCGTCGACGGCGCCCTGCCGGAGGGTGTCACCGCCAAGGACATCATCCTCGCCATCATTGGCGAGATCGGCACTGCAGGCGGCACCGGGTATGTCATCGAATATGCCGGTGAGGCCATCCGCGCCTTGTCCATGGAAGGCCGCATGACCGTGTGCAACATGTCCATCGAGGGCGGCGCGCGCGCCGGACTTATTGCGCCAGACGAAAAGACCTTCGCTTACGTGAAGGACAAGCCGCGCGCGCCGAAGGGCAAGGCTTGGGACATGGCCATGAAGTACTGGGCCACACTGAAGACCGACGAGGGCGCACATTTCGACAAGGTGGTCGTGCTTGATGCCGCCAAATTGCCGCCGATCGTGTCATGGGGCTCCTCCCCCGAGGACGTCGTCTCAGTAGAAGGCGTCGTACCGGATCCAGCGCTTATCGAGGACGAGAACAAGCGGACCTCCAAGCAGCGGGCGCTCGACTATATGGGCCTCACGCCCGGGACGAAGATCACCGATATCGCGATCGACCGCGTCTTCATCGGATCCTGCACCAATGGCCGTATCGAGGACCTGCGCGCAGTCGCCAAGGTCGTCGAGGGCAAGCATGTCAGCGCGACGGTCGATGCCATGATCGTGCCGGGCTCCGGGCTGGTCAAGGAACAGGCCGAGGCCGAGGGTCTCGACAAGATCTTTCTCGCCGCCGGCTTCGACTGGCGCGAGCCGGGCTGCTCGATGTGCCTGGCCATGAATGACGACAGGCTGAAGCCGCACGAACGCTGCGCCTCAACCTCGAACCGCAATTTCGAGGGCAGGCAGGGATTCAAGGGGCGCACGCATCTGGTGTCGCCGGCGATGGCCGCCGCCGCGGCGATCGCCGGCCATTTCGTGGATATCCGCGACTGGAGATGAGTTCTGCATTATCCGAGCGGCCACGCCCGGATAATGCTGACGGCTCAGCGGCGACGGAAAATACCCGGCTCGCTTAACGGCTTGTTTTCTCCGAGCGTGCAACATTGCCTGGCAACACCAGCACGGGCATTCGAACCGCTTGAACACGGGCATCTTCATCGCGCTTCTCAATCCGTCGATCGCAATGGTACTTGCGGCGGCCTGCCTTCTATTGTGGCTCCACCAGAAAACGCGGCCGTACATGGCGGTGCTTGGCGCCGGCTACGCCGCAACCGGATTCGGCTTCCTGCTGCAGCATTTCGAGTTGCCGATCGGCTTCTTTGCGACCAAATTCGTATCCAACGTCTTCTTCGTGACCTCAGGCGTGCTGATTTCGACCGCAGTCATGAGCCGCTACCGGCGTCCGGTCCCGTATCTGGCGCTGCTTGCGCTCGCTGGAGGCGGTCTGGCCGGGCTGTTGTGGTTCATGATTGCTGAGCCAAGCCTTATGTGGCGCATCTACGTCATGAACTTCGCGCTGGGTGGCATGGCCTTCATCATTTCCGCCGAAGTCTACAAGGTGCCGGAGAAGTCCCCTATCGACCGGCTTCTCCTGGCGGCTTCCATTCTGATCGCGCTGAATTTCACGGTCCGCACCGTCGTTCTGATGGTCCTGTATGGTGGCTACGAGAGCTATGACGTATTCTACACGTCGCCCTATTGGACAACGGCGCTCCTTAGCCATGCGTTGCTGTCCATCGTCATGGCGATAACCCTTATCGTCGGATCGGTGACCGACGTTATGGCTACGCTGCGAACAGAAGCGCATACAGACCCGCTGTCCGGGCTGCTCAATCGCCGGGGGTTCGAGGAGAGGGCGCGTGCGCAGATCGTGGCAGCAGAGCGCCGTTCCGCGCCACTCAGCCTCGTACTGGCCGATCTGGACCATTTCAAATCCGTCAATGATGTGCACGGACATGGGGTTGGTGACGCGGTGATCGCTGCCTTCTCGGCGTTGCTGCGTGGCACCGGGGACGATGCCACGATTATCGGGCGCACCGGCGGCGAGGAGTTTGCCATTCTCGTGCCCGGCAGCGATGTTGCCGTGGCCCGGTTGCTGGCCGAGGGATTGCGCGCTGCCTTATCCGAGGGCCAGGTCCACGGCGTTCCCATCGGGGTCGGCAGGGTAACCGCAAGCTTTGGCGTTGCGACGCTCGACAGTGGCGAGGGGCTGGAAGCTGTCTTCAGACGTGCGGACGCGGCGCTCTACCAGGCCAAGCGCGACGGCCGCAACCGTGTCAGGTTGGCCGAAACTCCTTCCAGTGAGATGCAGGAAACACATTCGGTCGATGTACCGAGTTCTGGTCGGCCCAGCCGAATGCTGGAACGTCGGTCGCATCGTTAGACTGGTCCGGTGCAACCGCGATGCGAGATCGAACCGCCTACTTGCTGGCCGTCAACTTCGGTGAGGTTACCAACCGGTACTCCAAAAGTTCCGTGGGGGACAGATAGTAAAGTGCGCGAGGCGGCGTATCGAGCGCGTGCAGCCACAGAGCCGGATCGATCCCCATGTCGGTCAGATGACGCGAGATGCGGGCAGTCGTAGACTGTGCGTCCGCCATCACCTGCTCGCGCGCCACGTCGCTCGGAACCGCGGCGTAGAACTGGTGAACGCCAATCGCCGCCTTTTCGCCAGCCACTCTGGACTTCCCGCCAGCCATCAGAAGCGGGCAGGAGGAAGCGCAGAGCGCCCCGTCGCGGACTTCCGTGGAAATGCCGCGGTCTCGCACAAGCCTGGCCATGGACATGGCATCATCCAGCGCTCCGCCAGGAGAGTTAAGCAGTATGGTTGTCACATATTCGCCGCGAGCCGCGATCTCAGCGGCAAAGCGAGCCGCAGTACCATTCTCGATCGTGCCGTCCGCCCTCAGAACCTTCCCGGCTTCGAGAGAAAATACCATCGGCTGGCGCAAGGTGGCGTCATCGGAGTCGATGTAGGGTCTTGGATCGCCAGACTGGGCGGGCGCATCGACGTCAACCGATGGTGGAAGGACTGGAGCGTCCGGCGCGGCGATCGCTGATTCGTCGTTCCACCAACCATTCGAACGCGATAGATCGGCAAGGTCCGTTCCCAGCACGCCGATCGTCCCGATGAGCAGCCCGCGAAAAGCCCAGCGCAGCACCTCGCCATCATCGAAGCGGGCGATGTACCGGGCAAACAGATTGCGCTCGACCGGCGGGCCGGCGGCAGGCGGCGCTGCCGGACCCTGCAGCGAGTCGTTCATGGGTCGGCTCGCTTGCGATCGGACAGCGACAACGGCGTCACGTTTTCAGCTGACGCCGGCCGCTGGGGATGCTGGTCGGCGGGGGCGGCTGCAACCTCTGGCGCGAGGGGAGGCGCTGCCGATGCCGCCTGGCCGTGCACCTGGAGCAGGTCGTTGATTCGCAGCGAGCGCAGCATGTCGCCAGCCGTGATGCGATCGGCGTCCTCAAGCTCGTCTTCACCGCGCCGCATCGCGCCGTGCACCACCATCATCATCCCCACGAGCACTGCCGGCAGCAGGTCGATCGAGATCGCGCCGGCCCAGCTCGGGATGAAGTCGGCTGCGTAGCGCAGGACAGCCTCGGCGGCCGTGACGGGCACGTAGCGGCGTTCGGGCACCTTGGGCTGGTCGAGAATCTCGGCGGCAGCCTCGCTCAGAGCCCGGGACTGGGCTTCCACCGAGGTCCTGATGGTTGCCATCACCTGATCCTGGCGGCTCGCCAAGTCGATGGATGTCCCATCAGCGACCGGAGCGATGAAGCCCACGGAAAGGTCGGCCGCGGCGCGGCTGACGGACGCCGCAATCGACGTCTGCTCGAGCGAGGCGATGACCCCTGCCAGGGCAACCGACTCTGCAGCGAACGCGTCGGAGCGCTGGTCGATCGACCCAGGCGCCGACACCAGGCCGCGCATGGTGGCGAGGTGGGCCTGGCCTTCCGCAAAGGCGGTCTGGATGGTCTCGCGCGACGACTCCACTGTCGTTTCGAGCTCTCCCATCTGCGCTGACATCTGGCTGAGGAGCTGCACGACACTGCCGGAGCCCGAAGTTCCGGTAAGAGCACCGGACGCCTGCTCGTCGCCGGCAAGGCGCGAGAACCGTTCCTTCGCACGCTGGATATCGGGCAGGAGCGACAGCGCCCCAAGTGCGTTGGAATGCGCCTGTTCGAGGTCGGACGTGTGCTCCTCGAGCGTCAGCCCGAGATGCTGCTCGACCGCCGCCGAACCTGCCAACGCCGCGGCGTTCAGCCAGGACGACATGGCGACGATCATCAACGATCCGACCGCCATGATGGCGAGCATCGCCAGCCGGGAGCCCGCGTCGCGCATTTCCGGCAGAAAGCGGATCAGGTAAGTCCAGAAGCCGTACATCGCGACCGAAACGGATACGGAATAGATCACCGCCGCGAAGAAGATGAGCGTGGCTGAGCCATCCAGCAGGCTGCGGACGCCGAGATAGGTGTAGACACCGCTGCCCAAGGCAAGGGTGGCCAGCACGAAACGGGTCATCGTCTCGAGGCCGGAGATGTGGTCCTTCAATCGGCGCGAAAGGGCTGCCTGGGTCATGCGTGCTTCACCAATCGTTAACCCCCGCCCTACCGAGCGGGACAAAGGTGACGGAATAAGGGCTGACGCAGGCGCGCTGCCGTTCTGACCCTAGCGGCAGGGGCCGCCCTGGAAGGGGATTTCCCCCTCGTCGAAGCCGTACATGTAGCTGCGACCCTTGATGAGAGCGGGCGGGCGGTAGCAGTCATTCACCACATGTCGTCCGGCGCCGTCGGCATACGCGACATCGATATCCGCCTGGCCCGCGCTCGTGTATTTCGAGAGTTGCTCTGCCTGTCCGCCCTCGCCCACAATGATGCGCTTGTAACCGGCGGCACTTTCGATAACCAGATTGCCGAAGCTATCGGCGTAGACCCGGTCATGGCTGAAGCCACCCGCGAGAGATGCCGTGCCTGCGACGGACAACAGGGCAAGAGCGGGCAGCGTGGCCCGAAGGACTGTGATGAGGGAACGCATGATGCTCTCCTTGTCGGACGGGCGACTCGCCCAAGCGTCGACAGAAAATTAACGCTTTCTTAACCTTTGTTAAGGGAGACGCCGCAAAACGGCGACCCCAATCGCCAAACATGGTTAATTTCAGAGGTGCCCGCCCCAGCGGAAGACGATCGTACCATTGATCTGGGGCTGCGCTTGGCGCTACCTTTGGCGCTGCCAAGGAGGAGTGGGCGTTGCGTCATTCAATGCGTGTTGTGGTGCTGATCACGTCTTTCTGTGCGGCGGCGGGCTGTGTCGCCGAAGGCGATGCGGGACCGACCGCGGCTCTTTCGTCCACCTCAACGGGTGGAATTTCCCAATCAACCGAGCAAGTTGCACCCGTGTCGATGTCAGGAATCGACGTCCAGCCGCGTCACGCGACCTACCGGTGCGACGGCAATCAGACGCTGGTTGTCGAGAACCAGCGTTCATCGGTCTTGCTGGTTGATCCGCAGGGCGAGAATGTGACGCTTCCGGCTTCACCAGCGGCACAGCAGACGCGCTATGGGCTGACCGGATACGCACTCGTGCTTGAAGGCAGAGATGCCCTCTACATGAAAGGCGGCAAGCCGCCCGTAAACTGCCGGCGCTGACACCCGTCTATGATGCAGACGCTCGCGAGTGCGCTGCACAAGTCGTTCAATCGATTGAAGCTCGCAGCTGTGAAATTGTGATGGATTCGCGCGGCGAAGCCATTGCCCAGCAAAGGGCTTTCGGCTTTGACGCGGTGCAAAAATCGCTCTAAGTACCGCGCATCCGCCCGGCATTTTTCGGGCCGCCATGCCCCATCCATCGACAGAGGGGTAGGGCATGGAAAGGGGAGCCATGAGCCAATCGCCAGCCACCCGTCCTGTTCGCCGGGCGCGACCGCTCTCGCCGCACATTTCAATCTACAAATGGCCTGTCACGATGCTGGTGTCGATCCTGCACAGGATCACTGGCGGCGCACTCTATGTCGGGACGCTGCTGCTGGCGGCATGGCTGCTGGCAGCTGCCGGTCCAGAGCGCCACTTCGACACGGTCAACGGGATCTTCGGCTCGTGGTTCGGGCGCCTGGTTCTGTTCGGCTATAGCTGGGCGCTTGTGAACCACATGCTGGGTGGAATTCGCCATCTGATCTGGGACACTGGCGGAGGTCTCGAGAAGCACACCGCGTCGCGGCTTGCCTGGGCACAGCTTGGCGCATCGATCGTTCTGACCATTCTGGTATGGGTCGTCGGCTACATGGCGCGGGGCGCATGACCATGGCATCTTCCGGCAAGGATATGCGCACGCCTCTTGGCAGGGTCCGCGGGCTGGGCTCGGCAAGGGAAGGCACAGGACATTTCTGGCGCCAGCGGTTGACCGCGATCGCCAACATTCCGCTGACGCTGTTTTTCATCGGCTTCCTCATCTCACTCAATGGTGCGGGCTACGCCGAGACACGGAATGCGATCTCGAATCCCTTCGTCGCGCTCGTGCTTTTCCTGTTCATCATCTCCGGGTTGATTCACATGCGGCTCGGGATGCAGGTCATCGTCGAGGACTATATTCATGGCGAAGGGGGCAAGCTTGCTCTTCTCGTGCTGAACACGCTCTTCACCATAGCCATTGGCGCTGCCATCGGCTTTGCCTTGCTCAAAATCGCATTCGGGGTCTGAACCTTGGCGCAGGACACATCCACCAACGGCCCGGCGCCTGCCGGCAAGGCCTACACCTTCGTCGACCACGCATTCGACGTGGTGGTTGTGGGGGCAGGAGGCGCGGGGCTGCGCGCAACGCTCGGCATGGCCGAGCAGGGTCTGAAGACCGCGTGCATCACCAAGGTGTTCCCGACACGATCGCACACCGTGGCAGCGCAGGGCGGCATCGCCGCATCGCTGCAGAACATGGGCGCCGATTCCTGGCAGTGGCATCTCTACGACACCGTCAAGGGCTCGGACTGGCTGGGCGATGTAGACGCCATGGAGTATCTGGCGCGGGAAGCGCCCGCGGCCGTCTACGAACTCGAGCACTATGGCGTGCCCTTTTCGCGTACCGAGGAGGGCAAGATCTATCAGCGGCCGTTCGGCGGCCATATGATGAATTTCGGCGAGGGCCCGCCGGTGCAGCGCACTTGCGCGGCGGCTGACCGAACGGGCCATGCCATCCTGCACACGCTGTATGGCCAGTCGCTGAAGCACAATGCGCAGTTCTTCATCGAATATTTCGCGCTCGACCTGATCATGGAACCGGACGGCACATGCACCGGCGTCGTGGCCTGGAACCTCGACGACGGGACGATCCATCGATTCTCGGCCAAGATGGTGGTCCTCGCCACGGGCGGCTATGGCCGCGCCTATTTCTCGGCGACGTCGGCGCACACCTGCACGGGCGACGGCGGCGGCATGGCGGCCCGGGCTGGACTGCCATTGCAGGACATGGAGTTCGTGCAGTTCCACCCGACCGGCATCTATGGCGCGGGCTGCCTGATCACCGAGGGCGCGCGCGGCGAGGGTGGCTACCTCGTGAATTCCGAGGGCGAGCGCTTCATGGAGCGCTATGCACCGTCTGCCAAGGACCTTGCCTCGCGTGACGTTGTGTCCCGCTGCATGACGCTGGAAATCCGCGAAGGGCGCGGCGTCGGCAAGAACAAGGATCACATCTTCCTGCATCTGGACCATCTTGATCCGAAGGTGCTGCACGAGCGGCTGCCAGGCATTTCCGAATCGGCCAAGATCTTTGCCGGCGTGGACGTGACCCGCGAGCCGATTCCGGTGCTGCCGACGGTGCACTACAACATGGGAGGCATCCCGACGAACTACTGGGGCGAGGTCCTCAACCCGACGCCGAATGAACCCAACCGCGTGTCGCCCGGCCTGATGGCCGTCGGCGAGGCCGGCTGTGCCTCGGTGCACGGCGCGAACCGCCTTGGCTCCAATTCGCTGATCGACCTCGTCGTCTTCGGACGCGCCGCCGCCATCCGTGCAGGGCAGGTGGTCGACCGCAACGCGGCGATCCGCAAGCCCAACGAAGCTTCGGTCGACAGGATCATGGAGCGTTTCGACCGGTTGAGGCATGCGAATGGCGGGACACCGACGGCCGCGCTGCGCGAAAAGATGCAGAAGACGATGCAGGAAGACGCAGCCGTGTTCAGAACCCAGGAATCGCTGGAAAGCGGCTGCAGGCGCATGTCGGCCCTCTGGAACGAACTCGCGGACATCAAGGTCTTCGACCGGTCGATGATCTGGAACTCCGACCTCGTCGAGACGCTGGAGCTGGAGAACCTGATGGCCAACGCCATCACCACGGTCTATGGCGCGGTCGCGCGCCAGGAAAGCCGGGGTGCGCATGCGCGGGAAGATTTCTCCAGCCGCGACGACGTCACCTGGCGCAAGCACACGCTGTCCTGGGTGGATCGGACCGGCAAGGTGACGCTGGACTATCGTCCTGTCCACACCGAGCCGCTGCTGAAGGAAGCAGACGGCGGCATCAGCCTCGCGAAGATTGCGCCAAAGGCTCGGGTGTACTGATGCTTTGGCGCAGGCCCGTCGCCAAACCTGATCCTGTGGCGGACAGCAGCCCCATGAACGACGGGCCTGCCGACATCGGGCCGTTTCACGACGTCGCCTGCACGAAACTGCCCGGGCCTCACGCCGGACCGATCGAGACGGCGTTCTTCGCCCACAAGCGCCGCATCGTGCACAAGTGGCATCACTACCTTCCGCTCTATGACCGCTATTTCGTACCCTATCGCCAGGGCTTTCCCGATGCGTCGGCGCAATCGCCCCGCAGGCCGCTGCGGATGCTGGAGATCGGCGTGTCGTTTGGCGGCTCGCTTGAACTGTGGCGCGACTATTTCGGACCCGACGCGGTTCTCTACGGCATCGACGTCAATCCGGCCTGCGCCGCCTTCGACGGCGAGGGCGGCAATGCGATCCGCGTAGGGTCGCAGGACGATCCCGCGTTCCTCAAGCGCGTGGTTGACGAGATGGGCGGCGTGGACATCGTGCTCGACGATGGCAGCCACATGGCGGCGCATCAGAAGGCCAGTTTCGGGACGCTGTTTCCGTTGCTCAGCGAAGGCGGGCTCTATGTCGTCGAGGATCTCCACACGGCTTACTGGCGTGATTTTGGCGGCGGCTATGCCAGCGACCAGAGCTTCGTCGCGACGTTGAAGCACATGATCGACGACATGCACCATTGGTATCACAGGGCCGGAGAGAAGGTTTCGGCCGCGGCCGGCCTCGTGGGTGGCTTGCACATCCATGATTCGATTGCCTTCATCGAGAAGACACGGGTTGCGCCGCCGGCCCACAGCCGTCGCGGTGCGGACGAAGAACTGGCAAGAGCCTAGGAGCAGACATGGTTGAACTCACGCTGCCCAAGAATTCGCAGATGAGGACAGGCAAGACCTGGCCGAAGCCCGAAGGCGCGTCGAATCTGCGCGAGTACCGGATCTACCGCTGGTCGCCGGATGACGACGAGAATCCCAGCATCGATACCTATTTCGTCGACATGGACGATTGCGGGCCGATGGTGCTCGACGCCCTGCTCTACATCAAGAACAGGATCGACCCGACGCTGACGCTTCGCCGCTCATGCCGCGAGGGGATTTGTGGCTCCTGCGCCATGAACATCGACGGGTCCAACACGCTGGCCTGCACCAAGGGCTGCGATGACATTTCCGGCCCGGTCAAGGTCTATCCGCTGCCGCATATGCCGGTGGTCAAGGATCTGGTTCCCGACCTGACCGTGCCTTATGCGCAGCTCGCGTCCATCCAGCCCTACCTGAAGACCGTCTCTCCGGAGCCGGCAAAGGAATGGCTGCAGAGCCACGAGGACCGCGAAAAGCTCGACGGGCTCTACGAGTGCATCCTGTGCTTCTGCTGCCAGGCGTCATGTCCCTCCTATTGGTGGAACGGGGAGCGCTATCTGGGACCGGCGGTCCTGCTGCAGGCCTATCGCTGGCTGATCGACAGCCGCGACGAGGCCAAGGGCGAGCGGCTGGACAATCTGGAAGACCCGTTCCGTCTCTATCGCTGCCACACGATCATGAATTGCGCGCAAACCTGCCCGAAGGGCTTGAATCCTGCAAAGGCGATCGCCGAGATCAAGAAGCTGATGGTGGAACGCCGGGTCTGACGTCGAGGCGGAAGTGAACGATCTGCGCGTCCTTTCGATCTCCGATGCCGGACCTGTGAACGATCTGGCGTGGCAGGTCCTGGAATCGCGCGGCGTGACCATCGAACGGCTGAAGCTGGCGGAGATCGCGGGCCCGGGCAGTCCCCGCTCGAAGCTTGTCGCAAAGGTCGACCGGTACCTGCCGCAAACCACCGTCGTCCACGCCATCCGTGCCTCCGCGGATCGGCTGCAGCCGCATGTCGTTCATGTCGGTCCCGGCCGATCCGTGGCGCTGTCGGCGCTGCGGGCACTTGGCGATCGGCCGGACCTGCCCGTTGCGATCGAACGGGGCGCGGTGGGCGGGCTGAACCTGCTCAGCCCGATCGAGTGGTCGACATTCTTCAGCCGGCGGGTATCGAAGGTCATCGTGCCGAGCTACGGGCTTCTCAATGCTTGGATGGGCAGGCGCTTCCTGGCCGCGGCACTGACGACCGGCAAGGTCGAGGTGATCCATCATCCGCTTGCCTTGCCGGCGCCGACCGACATCGCGGCACGAAACGCCGAGCGGGACCGGCTTGGCATCCCGCGTGAGGCATTCGTCGTCGGCACGGTCTGCAGGATCCGGCCGATCAAGAACATCGCCTTTGCGGCGAGGGTCGTCGCCTCGCTCGATCGCAACGCGATCTTCGCGGTGGTCGGCGGAGCCGGCGAGCCAGCGGTGATGCGGGAGATCGAGCGCGAGGGCGGAACCCGGCTTCGCCTGCTCGGCCCACAGCCGGGAGCAGCGGCCATGCGGGCCTTCGATGTCTATGTGACGCCGACCGGTGGTTCGGGCGAAGGCTTCGGGCTGGCGACGCTCGAGGCCATGGCGGCCGGCCTGCCGGTGGTGGCGACCAATATCGGCGGGTCCGGCGACCTGGTCCGCGGAATCGGTATCGGCTACTCGCTGCCCTTGCGCGAAGCGGACTGGAAGACGGCGCTGGAGACGCTCGAAAGCGACCCGCCGCTTCGAACGCGGCTCGGGGCCGCCGCGCGCTGCCGGGTGGAGGCTGAGTTTTCGCCAGATAGCGTCGCCGAGCAGACGCTCGGGCTGTGGCGTCGCATGGCCGGGTACCGGACACAGCCAGCATGAGTGCATCCGAAGCCGAGTGATCGTCATCTTCGGGCCTGTACGCTTGGCGCGCTCATTTGAGTTGATCTGAACGAGATCATCACGCAGCTTTGTTTCGGCTTGAATTGAAACATTTCCCGCTCTCGTTACGTATTGAGGGGGAAAGCGGAGGTTTCTCATGTCCCTGAAATTCCCAGTCCTTGCCTCAATGGCCATCGGCATATCCCTTCTGGCCCAGCCGGCGCTGGCCGAGACGAAGAGCGCGATCTTCGCTGGCGGCTGCTTCTGGTGTGTCGAGAAGGACTTCGACCATGTCGCGGGCGTCGTCGCCACGACATCGGGCTATTCCGGCGGGACGCTGGAAAACCCAACCTACGAGAACCACGAAGGCCACCGCGAGGTGGTCAAGATCGACTTTGATCCGGCCAAGGTGGACTATGCGACGCTGGTTGGCATCTTCCTCCGTTCGGTCGATCCGACCGATGCCGGCGGCCAGTTCTGCGACCGTGGCCATGCCTACTCCACCGCGATCTACACGACCGACGACGCCGAGAAGGCAGCGGCCGAAAACGCCAAGGCCGATGCCGAGGCCGCGCTGGGCAAGCCGGTCGTGACGCCGGTCGAGGCCGCGGGGACATTCTGGCCTGCGGAGGGCTATCACCAGGACTATTACAAGAAGAATCCGGTGCGCTACAAATACTACCGCTATTCCTGCGGTCGGGATGCGCGCGTCAAGAAGCTCTGGGGCAAGGCCGCCCATCATGGCATCGAGGGCTTCTGAGCAGAACGCGCCCTCGCTTCCCCGTTGCCACGCTCGCATTTTTTTCGCGCTTGGCCATTGGAGAGGATTGCTACCATAAGAGGGCAACCCGGGAGCGACTGAAAGGGGCCGGCGCCAGCCCCTTTCCATTGATGACGCGGCGGTGTCAGGCGAGCTTGGCGTCGAGCGAAACCTTGATCGCGCCGAGCGCCTTGGACACCGGGCATTCCGCCTTCGCCTTGTCCGCGAGTTCCTTGAACTTGTCGGCCGAGATGCCGGGAACTGTACCGACCAGCGTAATGGCACTTTCGGTGATGCCGGTGCCCGGGATCAGCGTGACGGCAGCCGTAGCGTCGAGCGACGTGGCGGGCGTGCCGTTCTCGGCGAGGAAATGCGAAAGCTGCATGGCGTAGCAGCCGGCATGGGCCGCCGCGATCAGTTCTTCCGGGTTCGTGCCGGACATGCCGGTCTCGTCCTGGAAACGGCCCTTGAAGGAATAGGGAAGCTTGGACAGCGCGCCGCTTTGCGAGTCGATCGTACCCGATCCCTCAGTGAGCGTGCCCTTCCAGACGGCCTTGGCGGTGCGGTTCATGTCTTTCTCCCTTGCTTCCATTGTTGTGGCGGCGGCACGTGATCACAACGATCCAACTCGACCTTGGTTCACACGCGTTCCTGTCTCGATTTCGTCTAGGTTGTCAGGTGATCCGGCAAGAGACTCTTCTGCCACTACCGTTGATCTGGATCAACACGTGACGTTGTGCAGTGCACGATCCTGCCATCTCAACAACTGGAAGTGAAATCCTCATCCCTGACGGGCGCCATGCCGCCAGTCCTCTACCCAGCTCTTCCGCCAGAGACGGCGACCACGCAGCGGCCAACCGCCGAGATCAAATGATCCGGACTTTTCGACGAAACGCCCAGATGAGAACCCCGCCGCTCGCCGGCGGGGTTTTCTTTTTCGGCCCGGCGGAGAGTGCTGCCTGGGGCTGATGGCGGCCGCTCTTGGCTCCTGCGGCGATAGCGACTGCCGCGACGCGTGACGGGGAAACATCGCAGGAGATGCCTGCGGCCGGGAAAGACCTCGGCAATACGGATTTTTCCAGGCGCACGAATGTCTGTTCTAGGCTTCCCGCGTCGTCCTCGTGTCATGGCCACGTCGGGCCTCCGAGGAGCGAGCCATGGATATCCTGTACTGTGCCCAGTGGAAGCGCGCGAAGCGCGGTCGCCGCCGAGAGGACGCGCCCATGGTCCGGCCTCTCGTGCCGGTCCTGCGCATCGCCCTGGCGGTCGGACTGATCTTCGGAGGCGCCGCGCTCCTCGACCGCGCGGCAGTGCAGCCACCACAGCAACAAGCCGCAAACTGACCTGTCCAACACACGAGGGAGTCCGCAATGAAATATGTCTGTATGGTCTATGGCGAGGAGAACATTTTTCACGCGATGGCGCCGCAAGAACTGGCTGAACTGGACGCAAGCTCGATCGCGCATGACCGCGCCCTTGAGCGGGAAGGCAGGCTGGTCATCGCCCAGGCGCTCCAATCGGTCCGGACGTCCAAGACCGTGCGGCGCAGGGGCGGCAAGACGCTGATCACCGATGGCCCGTTCGCCGAGACGAAGGAACAACTGCTGGGTTTCGTGATGATTGAGGCAGACAGTCTCGAGGAAGCGCTGGACGTGGCCGGCGCCGTTCCCTGTGCCGGCATCGGCAGCATCGAGGTGCGGGCTGTCTACACGGTTCCGGGCTCCTGACCCGCTCGACATAAGGCTACTGGCAGACGTCGACCCATTCGGCGCCGGTCAGAACCGCAATGCGTTCGGGCGCGAGCCTGACGGCAGCGTTGGTGGCGCCGGCCGCTGGGACGACTTCCGAAAAGGCGCGCAGCGAGATGTCACAATAGACGGGCAGCGGAGCCGGCAGGCCGAACGGACAGATTCCGCCAACGGGATGGCTGGTCGCGGCAAGGGCCTCCTCGGCGTCGAGCATGCGCGGCTTGGCGCCAAAGCGGTCCTTGAACTTTCTGTTGTCCAGCCGGGCGGTACCGCCTGCGACCACAAGAACGACGCGGTCGCCCAGGCGCAGGCAGATCGTCTTGGCGATCTGCGCCGGCTCGACGCCATGCGCGGCGGCGGCAAGCGCCACCGTCGCCGAACTTTCCGCGGTCTCGATGACGACGATGTCGGGCGCGTTTGCCGCGAAGAAGGCGCGGACCGAGGCAAGGCTCATCGTCAGATCGCCTCGCCCTTCAGCAGGCGCGGCGTGTCGGGTGACAGGCCAGAGGCCTGGCGGATGAAGTAGTCCTTCATGCGCGGCATGCGGTCGACCAAGCCGAGGCCGATATCGCGCATCACGCGCAGCGGGCCGATGTCGTTGGAGAACATGCGGTTCAGCACATCGGTGGTGACGCCCATCTGGACGGTGTCGAAACGCCGCCACACCTGATAGCGCTCGAGCACGTCGAGGGCGCCGATATCCTGGCCGAGCCGGTCGGCCTCGACGATGGTCTCGGCGAGCGCCGCGGCATCCTTGAAGCCGAGATTGAGCCCCTGGCCGGCGATGGGGTGGATGCCATGCGCGGCATCTCCCGCAAGCGCAAAGCGCGGCGCGACGAAGGCGCGCGCCAGCGTCAGGCAGAGCGGCCAGGCCCTGGGCTTGCCCTCGACGCTGATCTCGCCGAGCTTGAGGCCGAAACGCTGCTCGAGTTCCATTTCGAAGACAAGTTCGTCGCCCGCGACCAGCCTGTCGGCGTCGGCGGTGCGCTCGGTCCAGACGATGGAGGACCGGTTGCCGTCGAGCGGCAGGATGGCAAATGGGCCTGCAGGCAGAAAATGTTCCTCGGCGCGGCCATTGTGCGGCCGCTCATGCGCCACCGTGCACACGATGCCGGACTGGCCATAATCCCAGTGCACCGTCTTGATGCCCGCCATGTCGCGCAGGCGCGACTTGACGCCATCGGCGGCGACGAGGAGGCGGGTCTCCACGGTCACGCCGTCGGCGCGGCTGACCTCGACGGTCGCGAGCCCGGTCGTGAAGGATTCCACGGCGACACCCTCGACGATGGCGACGCCGAGTTCGGCGGCGCGTCGGCGCAGCGCGCCGTTGAGGATGCGGTTGGCGACCATGTGGGCGAAGGGTTCGCCCTCGCCGACATCGCCGCCGAAATTGAGCAGGACGGGACGGACCGGATCGGAGGTGCGCGAATCGGTGACGATCATCTCGTTGATCGGCTGGGCGCGGGGCGCGATCTCGTCCCAGCAGCCAAGATGGCCGAGCATGCGGCAGGCGGCGGCGGCGATCGCGGAGGCGCGGCCGTCACGCTCCCAGACACCCTGCGGCGCAGCGTCGACGATGCCGACGGCCAGATTTGGCCTCGCCTGCTTGATCGCCACCGCCGTCGCCAGACCGACATAGCCGGCGCCCGCGACCAGCACGTCGAGCCCAGTCCCGGCACCGGCGCCGATCGTCTTTCCTGCCATGGTCTGTCTCTCCGCCTTCCGCTCCGCTTGACTTGACCCGTCGTTCCTGTTGCATCCGCCGCACAGCGGAACCACTCAATCGGGGATGTGCAACCAGATGTCGTTGGCCATGCAAGAGCTTCTCGCCATTCTCGACCTCGAGAAGCTCGAACACAACCTGTATCGTGGTCGCAGCCCCAAGGAGAGCTGGCAGCGCATTTTTGGCGGCCAGACGATCGCGCAGGCGCTGGTGGCGGCGCAGCGGACCGTGGAGCCGGACCGGCACGTGCATTCGCTGCATGGCTATTTCATGCGTCCCGGCGACACGGCCGTTCCGATCCTCTACGAGGTCGACCGGATCCGCGACGGCGGCAGCTTCACCACCAGGCGGGTCGTCGCCATCCAGCACGGCCAGGCGATCTTTTCGCTGGAGGCCTCGTTCCAGGGCGACGAGACGGGCCTCGAGCATCAGATCCCGATGCCGCTCGACGTGCCGAGGCCCGACAGCCTGCCGTCGCAGAGCGATATTCTCAAACTGTATGGCGAGGCGGTGCCCGAGGGCATCAAGCGCTACTGGGAGCGCGACCGGCCCATCGAGATGCGGCCGGTCATCCTGCAGCATTATGTCAGCCGCGAGAAGCTCGCGCCGGTGCAGCACATCTGGATCCGCACCACGGGCCCGGTGCCGGCCGACCGCGCCCTGCAGTCGGCGGTCCTGGCCTATCTCTCGGACATGACGCTCCTCGACACGTCGACCTTCGCGCATGGCCGTGCGGTGTTCGACCGCGACATCCAGGCGGCGAGCCTCGACCACGCCATGTGGTTCCATCGCCAGGACCCGCTGGACGGCTGGCTGCTCTACACGCAGGACAGTCCGTCGACGCAGGGCGCGCGCGGTTTCACGCGTGGTGCGCTGTATTCCGAAAACGGCACGTTGATCGCTTCGGTGGCACAGGAAGGACTCATCCGCCTGCGTAAGTCGCCCAAATAAGCATCATTTCTCAAATTTTGCCTATTTTTTGATCAGCTATATTGCTGCGACTGCGAAGACATTGGCCGTCTTCGGCCCGGATTCCCTACGTTTACAAGACGTTAACGTGCCGATTTCGAACTGGCACGGAGCTTGAATTGCGTGTGGCACTGATCGGTCGCCGGAGGGGCACCGGCGGAGATACGCAATCGCGGGGGTCCCCGCACAAGCAAAGGGTGAAACCTTATGAAAATCGTGATGGCAATCATCAAGCCTTTCAAGCTGGACGAGGTGCGCGAAGCGCTCACCGCGGTCGGCATCCAAGGCCTGACCGTCACCGAAGTCAAAGGCTACGGGCGTCAGAAGGGTCATACGGAAATCTATCGCGGCGCCGAATACGCCGTCAGCTTCCTGCCCAAGATCAAGATCGAGGTCGCGGTGAGTTCCGATCTCGTCGACAAGGCTGTTGAGGCCATCACGGTCGCCGCCAAGACGGGGCAGATCGGCGACGGCAAGGTCTTCGTCTATTCGATCGACCAGGCCGTGCGCATCCGCACCGGCGAAACAGACACCGACGCGCTCTAAACCGCCACCAGCATCATGGAGACCTCAATGAAACTGCCAACTTCCCTTGCGCCGGTGGCGCGCACCCTCCTGACCAGCGCCGTTGCGCTCGGGGCCTTCGGGCTGTCCGCAGCGCTTGGCCAGGAAGCCGCTCCGGCGGAAGCGGCCGCGGAGGCGGCACCTGCCGTCGCCGCCATTATCGACAAGGGCGACGTCGCCTGGATGATGACGGCAACCGTCCTCGTGCTGTTCATGACGGTGCCGGGCCTCGCCCTGTTCTATGGCGGCCTCGTGCGCGCAAAGAACATGCTCTCCGTCCTCATGCAGTGCACGGTCGTTGCCTCGGTGATGATGATCGTCTGGATCCTGTGGGGCTACTCGATCGCGTTCGGCGGCGGCACCAGCCCGTTCTGGGGCGGCTTCGGCAAGCTTTTCCTCTCCGGCGTCACGACCTCGACCACCAGCGCCACCTTCACCGATGGCGTGGTCCTGCCGGAGTATCTGTTCATCGCCTTCCAGATGACCTTCGCGGCCATCACGCCGGCCCTGATCGTCGGCGCCTTCGCCGAACGCATCAAGTTCCGCGCGGTGGTGCTGTTCTCCGTCCTGTGGGGCACGTTCGTCTACTTCCCGGTCGCCCACATGGTCTGGGACGCCTCGGGCTACATCTTCACCATGGGCGCCATCGATTTCGCGGGCGGCACGGTGGTCCACATCAATGCCGGCATCGCCGCGCTGGTCGGCTGCATCTTTGTCGGCAAGCGCCTCGGCTTTGGCAAGGACAACATGGCTCCCCACTCCATGACGCTGACCATGGTCGGCGCCTCCATGCTGTGGGTCGGCTGGTTCGGCTTCAATGTCGGCTCGAACCTCGAGGCGACTGCCGGCGCAACGCTTGCGATGATCAACACCTTCGTGTGCACCGCGGCAGCGGTGCTGTCCTGGTCGGCGGTCGAGTCCTTTGCACGCGGCAAGGCCTCGATGCTCGGCGCAGCCTCCGGCATGGTCGCCGGCCTGGTTGCCATCACGCCGGCCTGCGGCACCATCGGGCCGGTCGGCGCGATCGTGCTCGGCATCGTCGTCAGCCCGATCTGCTACTTCTTCGTGGCAACCGTGAAGACCAAGTTCGGCTATGACGACAGCCTCGACGTGTTCGGCATCCATGGCGTCGGCGGCATCATCGGCGCCCTGGCGACCGGCATCCTGACCGCGCCGAGCCTTGGCGGCACGGGTGCGGAAGACTTCAGCATCGGCTCGCAGCTGATGATCCAGCTGACCGCAGTGGTCATCACCATCGTCTGGTGTGGCGTGATCTCGGCGATCCTCTTCAAGATCGTCGACATGGTCGTCGGCCTGCGCCCGACGCCGGACGCCGAGCGCGAAGGTCTCGACCTCACCTCGCATGGCGAAGTCGCCTACCACTCGTAAGTATAGGGCGCGGCGGTCCCTCGATCGCCGCGCCTTGATCCTCCCGAGATCAACATTTTCTCCCGCGACTGTGCCCGGCTTCGGCCGGGTTTTTTTGCCCGGTGGTGCCCCTCCACCAGCGCGCACAAGGTCCATGGTTAATGCGACCTTAACCTTCCCCCCGATAGTGTCGTGTTTGAATCCGCTCCTTTCCGCGCCAGTCGCGGAGGGCATTGGCCATCGATTGACGGGGAAAGACGCATGCGTTCTGGGGCATCGGCACCGCTCGCGCTCACCGATACGGGGCAGGGGATACAGGCTTTCGCGCGCCGCCAGGCGGGCCGCGCCATGGGGCTTGCCCTGTTTGCGGGGGTCGCCTTCGGACTGGCCAGCCTTGGCACCTGGAACGTCGCCGATCCCAGCTTCAGCCATGCCACCGACAATCCGGTCACCAACGCAATGGGCTATCCCGGCGCCGTGGTGTCGGACCTCCTTATGCAGTTCTACGGGCTTTCCGCAGTCGCGGTGCTGGTTCCGGCGGTCATCTGGGGAATATTCTTCGCTGCCGCGCGCGGCGTGGACAAGAAGCCGCGCCGGGCGCTCGCCTGGTTCGGGGCCTCGATCCTGGGTGCGGCCATCGCGGGCTGCGTCACGGCGCCACCGACCTGGCCGCTGCCGACGGGTCTCGGCGGCGTGTTCGGCGACATGGTCCTGAAAATACCGGCGATGGCGCTTGGCGGCTACCCGACCGGCCTGATCGCAACCGCCATCGCCATCGTTCTTTCTGCTCCGTCGCTGTTCCTGGCGGCTTACGGCGCCGGGCTTCTGTTCCGCAAGAACGGGTTCGCCGCAATCGAGGAGCAGCCGGTGCGGGATATTCCCGATATCAACGAGCTGGCCTTCGACGACGAGCGCGACGAAGGCATGCTGGCGCTCGGGGCGATCACGCATTGGTGGCTGTCGGCGCGCGCCTTCGTTCGCCGCCGCCTCGCGAGCAGGCGGGTCGAGGACGATTTCTACGAAGCAGCGCCTGCGATGACCGGTGGCTGGCGCCGCGCCGCCGACCGGGTCGAGTCGGCGGAAAAGGCGGAGGCGCGCGTCAGCGTCGATGGACGCACGCGCGTCGAGCCGGAGTTCTTCGCGGCGATCGTCGCCGATGGGCGCAACACCCTTGCGGCGCCGCGCCATGCTGAACTCGCCGACGATTTGCCCGATGATTTCGCCGAAGAGGATGAGGAAGACATCCCGTTCGATCGAGAGACCTTGGCCGACAAGCCAATGACCGCCAAGGTGCAGCCCTACCGGTCGCCGTCGCCCTCCGCGTCGACGGTACGCGTCGACAGCCCCGCGCCCCGCCCGGTGCCAGGTGCCCGCGTGCAGCGCGAGGCGCAGACGTCGCTGATCCGGTCGGACAGTTTCGAGATGCCGTCGCTGCATTACCTGAGCGAGCCCAAGAGCGTGGTGCGCGATGCGAGCCTTTCCAAGGACGCCCTGGAGCAGAACGCACGCATGCTGGAAGGCGTGCTCGAGGATTTCGGCGTCAAGGGCGAGATCATCCATGTCCGCCCCGGTCCCGTCGTGACACTCTACGAACTGGAACCGGCGCCGGGCATCAAGTCGTCGCGCGTCATCGGCCTTGCCGACGACATCGCCCGCTCGATGAGCGCGATCGCCGCCCGTGTCGCCGTGGTGCCCGGCCGCAACGCGATCGGCATCGAACTGCCCAACCAGAGGCGCGAGACGGTCTATCTCAGGGAAATCCTGGCCAGCAAGGACTTCGAGACCACGAAGGCCCGGCTGGCGCTGGCGCTCGGCAAGACGATCAACGGCGAGCCGGTGATCGTCGACATCGCCAAGATGCCGCATGTGCTGGTGGCCGGCACGACCGGCTCGGGCAAGTCGGTGGCGATCAACACCATGATCCTGTCCTTGCTCTACCGCATGACGCCGCAGGAATGCCGACTGATCATGATCGATCCGAAGATGCTCGAACTGTCGGTCTATGACGGCATCCCGCATCTTTTGACGCCTGTCGTGACGGATCCGAAGAAAGCCGTCGTCGCGCTCAAATGGACGGTGCGCGAGATGGAGGACCGCTATCGCAAGATGTCGAAGGTCGGCGTCCGCAACATCGACGGGTTCAACGCGCGCGTCGCTCTCGCCGAGAAGAAGGGCGAGCGCATCTCGCGCACCGTGCAGACCGGGTTCGACCGCGATACGGGCGAAGCGATCTACGAGACGGAGAATCTCGACCTCGCGCCGCTGCCCTATATCGTCGTCATCATCGACGAGATGGCCGACCTGATGATGGTGGCCGGCAAGGATATCGAAGGCGCGGTGCAGCGCCTGGCGCAGATGGCGCGCGCCGCCGGCATCCATGTCATCATGGCGACGCAGCGCCCGTCGGTCGACGTCATCACCGGAACGATCAAGGCCAACTTCCCGACCCGCATCTCCTTCCAGGTCACGTCGAAGATCGACAGCCGTACCATCTTGGGCGAGCAGGGTGCCGAGCAGCTGCTCGGCATGGGCGACATGCTCTACATGGCCGGCGGCGGCCGCATCCAGCGCGTCCACGGTCCCTTCGTTTCCGACGACGAGGTGGAGAAGGTCGTCGGTCACCTGAAGCTGCAGGGCGTGCCGGAATATCTCGACGACATCACCGCCGACGATGACGAAGACGACGATGACGAGCCCTCCGGCAAGGGCGGCGGCAATGGCTCCGTTTCCGGCGTGTTCGACGAGTCCGAGGATCCCTACGACCAGGCGGTCGCCGTGGTGCTGCGCGATGGAAAGGCTTCCACCAGCTATATCCAGCGCCGGCTCGGCATCGGCTACAATCGTGCCGCCTCGATCATCGAGAAGATGGAAAAGGAAGGCATCGTCGGTCCGGCCAACCATGCGGGCAAGCGCGAGATCCTGGTCCCGACCGAGGACGACAAGATGTAGGCTGGCCCAGACAGCCGTTGGCGCCTGGCGGGGCAGCAGCTTGACTTCGCCCAAGTTCAGCCCAACTGAACGCCTAGCAGAGGGTTCACGAATCGAAGGCGGAAACGATGAACGATAGCAACAATCGCAATGAATGGATCTCGGGCAAGACACTGACGCGCCGCCGCGTCGTAGGCCTGGCACTCGGCTTCGCCGGCGCGGTCGTGCTTTCCGGCCTGCCGGGGATGACCGTTTCGAAGGCGAACGCGGCGCCCTCGGCCGCAGCCCAGAAGATCGCCGACCATTTTGCCAGCATCAAGACAATGACCGGTGAGTTCGTCCAGTTCGGGCCGAAGGGCGAGCAGACGGGCGGCAAGTTCTTCATCGAGCGGCCGGGCCGGATCCGCTTCAACTATGACGGTAGTGCCGGTTTCCGCGTGATCTCGGACGGTGACTCGGTGGTGCTGGAAAACCCGAAGATGAAGACGATGGACCTCTATCCGCTCGGCAAGACGCCGCTGAAGCTCCTGCTCGACGACCGGATCGACCTATCGGGCAACAAGGTCAGGAGCGTCAAGGAAGACGACGATCTGACCACCATCGAACTCGTCGACAAGTCGGTCTTCGGCAATGCACGCATCACGATGATGTTCGACCCAAAAACCTACGATCTCCGGCAGTGGACGATCACCGACGCCCAGGGCAAGGACACGACTGTGATGATCTTCAACGTCGAACAGGGCGTGGCCTTCGACCAGGCCATCTTCAAGATCGACTACAAGAAGAACATCGAACTGAACAAGAAGGGCAGCAACCGCTGATCCTCGCCCGCCGCGCGGACCAGCCGGGCTTGTCTTGAGCGGCCGACACTGCCAGTTTCCGGATTGCCCTCCGCATCCGGAATCATCATGCCCCTGTCGATCGCCACCTGGAACATCAATTCCGTCCGCCTCCGCATGCCCATCGTGGAGCGCTTCCTGAAGGCGCACGCGCCCGACATACTGTGCCTTCAGGAAACCAAATGCGCCGATGAGTTCTTCCCGCACGAGGCGTTCCACGCACTCGGCTACGAACACATCGCGATCAGCGGCCAGAAGGGCTATCACGGCGTCGCGACCGTGGCGCGGCGCCCGATCACCGTCATCGACAGGCGCCGCTTCTGCGACGTGCCGGACTGCCGGCACATATCGGTGCGCACCATGGCCGGCGGCAAGGCGCTGACACTGCACAATTTCTACGTGCCTGCGGGGGGCGATGAGCCCGACCCGGAAATCAACCCGAAATTTCGGCACAAGCTGGATTTCGTGGCCGAAATGAACACAATCAGCGCCGACATGGACGACGAGTCGGGGTCCATCCTGGTTGGCGACCTCAACATCGCGCCGCTGGAGCACGATGTCTGGTCGCACAAGCAGCTTCTCAAGGTGGTCAGCCACACGCCGGTCGAGACGACCAGCTTCGAGGCGATGCGCAAGGCGGGTCGCTGGGTGGACCTGCTGCGGCTCAACGTGCCCGCCGAGCAGAAAATCTACACATGGTGGAGCTATCGCGCGCAGGACTGGGACGTTTCGGACCGCGGCCGACGGCTCGACCATATCTGGTCATCGGAAAACCTGGCCGGCAATCTCAGGCGGATCGAGATACTGCGCGCGGCGCGCGGCTGGGACCGGCCGTCCGATCACGTGCCCGTCATCGCGCATTTCGACCTGGATTGACGGATCAGGGCGCGAAACGCGGCGCCATGTCCTCGATCGAGCGGACAAGCGCCTGGAAATCCTCGAAAATGCGGCGGTGCAGCGTGACCGCGACATCGGGATATTCCTCAAGGATGCGGCGAAACATCTTGCGGTTGAGCCGAAGGACCTGCGCGTCTGTTTCGGCGGCCGCGCTGGTGAGGCGCCTGGTGTCGGCGATCAAGGCGAGCTCGCCCAGCATCGCGCCCTTCTCGGCGGTGCCGACCGGCTGGCGCTTGCCTTCGCTCTCGCGAAACAGGGCGATGCGACCGGAAACCACGACATAGGCCGAATCGGCCTCGTCGTCCTCGCGATAGAGCTTCCGATCTGCCGAGAGATTCATCTGCTCGGCGCCGAAGGCGAGCAGGCGCAGCTGTTCAGGCGTGAAGCCTTCGAACAGCCTCACGCCGGACAGGATGCGAATATCGTCATCCAGCGCCATTCATTCCCCAGTCCCCAGCCGTCCCTGGCCGAACCCCTCCGAAGCGGCCCCGCCCGCCTCGGACTCTCAGGGGACCAGCTTGTATCCGCCGCTTTCTGTCACAAGAATTTCCGCATTGGAAGGATCGCGCTCGATCTTCTGGCGCAAGCGGTAAACATGGGTTTCCAGCGTGTGCGTCGTGACGCCGGAATTGTAGCCCCAGACTTCCTCGAGCAGGACGTCGCGCGTGACGACCTTCTGGTCCGCCCGATAGAGGTACTTGATGATCGAGGCTTCCTTCTCGGTGAGGCGGACCTTTGCGCCGCGCTGGTCGATCAGGAGCTTCTGGCTGGGCTTGAAGGTGTAGGGGCCGACGGAGAAGGTGGCGTCCTCGCTCTGCTCGTGCTGGCGCAGCTGCGCGCGGATGCGCGCGAGAAGCACGGCAAAGCGGAACGGCTTGGTGACATAGTCGTTGGCGCCCGCCTCCAGTCCGAGGATCGTGTCGGAATCGGTGTCGTGGCCGGTGAGCATGATGACGGGCGCCTTGTAGCCGCCCTTGCGCAAAAGCTTCACCGCCTCGCGGCCATCCATGTCGGGCAGGCCGACATCCATGATCAGCAGATCGATGAGCCCGGCGCGGGCGACGCTGATGCCCTTCCCGGCTGTCGCTTCCTGCAACACGTCGAATTCCTCGTAGAGCGAAAGCTGCTCGACCAGCGTGGTGCGGAGGTCGTCGTCATCGTCGACGATCAGGATACTGCGCGATGTCATGGATCAATCCGTTGTTCTCAAATGAATAATTCAGTTGACCGTCGGGTGTTTATGCGGAACCTGAGCGCCGTAACAGCCGGTCACGGTGATTTGTAAGCCGATGCGATCATACTCCAAAAAACGTGAGCGCAAGGAAACATTCGCAGGGCGTGCAACCGGCCTGACACGGCTGACGGTACGGCCCAGGCCCGGCAACCCGGCGCAGGGCCTGATCAATGCGGGTGGGACCGTCTTCGCATGTGCGCTCGGACGTGGCGGCATCTCCGCAAACAAGCGTGAAGGCGACGGCGCGACGCCGCTGGCCCGGATGCGGCTGATCTCGGGCTATTTCCGCGGCGGCGCGGTGGCGCGCGGCGCAACGCGCCTTGCTATGACGCCGATCGGCCCGGATCTCGGCTGGTGCGAGGTGCCGGACGACCGCAACTACAACCGGCCGGTGACCATTCCCTACGCCGCGAGCCATGAGCGCATGCGGCGCGACGATGGGCTCTATGATTTCTGCCTGGTGCTCGACTGGAATATCCTGCCGCGCCGGCGCGGGCGCGGCAGCGCGATCTTCTTCCATCTGGCGCGACCCGGCTTCACCCCGACGCAAGGCTGCGTGGCGGTGACGCGGGCGGTGATGACCCGTCTGCTGCCGCATCTGTCGGGTCGCACCGTGCTGACCGTGATGCGGTGAGACGCCCGCGCGTGCGCGGGCGGACGGCCACCGCTTCATCGGCTTGTGATTTGACCTCGTGGGCCGCGCCCCTAGCTTGACAGGGGAACACAGCGAAGGAGCCTTATCATGACAACGCACCGCGCCCGTTTCCGTATCGGTGTCGCCGCATCCCTGGCGCTTCTGGCGGCCAGCCTTCCTGCGGTAGCACATCACGGCTGGTCCTGGACGCAGGACGGGTTCTTCGAGCTCACGGGAACCATAACCGCGATCTTCTACGGCAATCCGCATCCGACGCTCGATGTCGAGGCGAATGGCGAGACCTGGCGGGTCGACCTCGCCACGGCGCGTGCGACGCAAAATGCCGGCTTCCTGGAAGACACCGCCAAGGTTGGCGACGAGGTAACGGTGATGGGAAATCGTTCGCGCGACGATACCGAGCGGCTGATGAAGGCGGTCAGGGTCACCGTGGGCGGCAAGACCTATGACGTCTATCCGAGCCGCGTGCCATCGAACTGAGGAGCCGGTGCCCGAGCTTTTCGCGGCGCTGGAACAGCTTGCGCCCATCCGGGCGCTGAAGGCGTCGTTCGTCGCCTACCCGCTGGTCAATGCGATGCATATCGCGGCGATTGGCGCCTTGTGGACATCGATCGTGCTGATGGATCTGCGGGTACTGGGCGCCTTGCGTGGCCTGCCTGGTCCGGCCTTTCTCGCCACGTTGCGCCGTGTTGCGCTGATTGCCCTCGCATTCGCCGCGGTGACCGGCGCGGCGCTGTTCTGCGTCAGGGCGACCCACTATGCGAGCCTGCCGGTGTTTCAGGTAAAGCTCGGCCTGATCCTGCTGGCAGGCGCCAATCTTGCAGCCTTCACACTGGTGCGGCGCGGTTCGGTCGCATCGTCGCCGACGGGAGCGGCCGAGCGGTGGCTTGCGGCGATGTCGGCGACGATCTGGACCGGCGTGCTTCTGGCTGGGCGCTTCATAGGTTTCGTCTGATCGTCCGGCCATCGCGACCACTGCGACCTGTTGACAGCACGGCGCCGCCTGCAACACCTTGGAAGCGGCAGAGAGGGGATGTCGGCCATGCGCGGCGAAGTCGTTCACTATGACGAGGGGCAGGGTTTCGGTTTCCTGGCCGGAGCGGACGGCAATAACTATTCCTTTCGCCGCGAGGATCTGCGCCGCGAGGCGCGGCTTCCCAAGGGTACGGAGGTCGAGTTCGAGGCGGTGGGAGGGCAGGCGAAGAGGGTCTTCACCATCCGGGCGATGGGACAGGCGACCGCCACATCCGTGCCTTCCGTTCCCGCTGCACCGCTCAGATCGGCTGTGCCGCATCACTTCGGCCGCTATGCCGCGCCGGACGAACCGATCGACCCCAGCCTGTGGGGCTACTTCCAGAGCGCACTGACGGTCAACTACGCCAGCTTTCGCGGCCGGGCGCGACGCAAGGAGTACTGGGGCTATTTCCTGTTCTGGATCATCGCGCTTGCCGTCGCGTGCGGTGCCGCCGCCGCACTGGACGCGGCTCTCGGCAATCTCGACGGCAGCGGCGCCGTACCGGTGGTGACGATCATTGTGTCGGTACTGTTTGTCCTGGGGACCATCATTCCGAGCCTCGGCATCACCGTACGCCGTCTCCACGACATCGGTCTTTCAGGCTGGTTCTACCTGCTGGTCTTCGTGCCTTCTGTCGGCAGCCTGATCATTTTCGTCATGACGCTCATTCCGTCGCAAAAGCACGACAACAAATGGGGACCGGTGCCGCACGGCATCCGGATTCCCGCGCCATACACGCCGACGCCTACGCCGACAGCGACCTGAACCTGTCGATGATCCTGTCGCCCATCTCGACCGTGCTGATCTCCTTCATGCCCTCCGACATGATGTCTCCCGTGCGGTAGCCCTCGTCCAGCGTAGCGGCGATCGCGGCTTCGACGCGGTCGGCCTCGGCCACCATGGCAAAGGAATAGCGCAGGCACATGGCAAACGATGCGATCATGGCAATCGGGTTGGCGATGCCCTTGCCGGCGATATCCGGCGCCGAGCCGTGCACGGGCTCGTAGAGTGCCTTGCGCTTGCCGGTCTTCGGATCCGGCGCGCCGAGCGAGGCCGACGGCAGCATGCCGATCGAGCCCGTCAGCATGGCCGCGATGTCCGACAGCATGTCGCCGAACAGATTGTCGGTGACGATGACGTCGAATTGCTTTGGCCAGCGCACGAGCTGCATGCCGCCGGCATCCGCCAGCATGTGGCTGAGATCGACATCGGAATAGCGCGCCTTGTGGGTCTGGGTGACCACCTCGTTCCAGAGCACGCCCGACTTCATGACGTTGCGCTTTTCCATTGAGCAGACCTTGTTGCCGCGCGTGCGCGCCAGCTCGAAGGCGACGCCGGCGATGCGCTCGATCTCGAACGTGTCGTAGACCTGGGTGTCGATGCCGCGCTTCTGGCCGTTGCCGAGGTCGATGATCTGCTTGGGTTCGCCGAAATAGACGCCGCCGGTGAGCTCGCGCACGATCAGGATGTCGAGGCCTTCGACCACTTCGGGCTTGAGCGAGGAGGAAGCGGCAAGCGCCGGGTAGCAGATGGCCGGGCGCAGATTGGCAAACAGCGCCATGTCCTTGCGCAGGCGCAGCAGACCGGCCTCGGGGCGGACCTCATAGGGTACGCTGTCCCATTTCGGCCCGCCGACTGCCCCGAAGAGGACTGCATCCGCGGCCATCGCCTTTGCCATGTCGGCTTCGGAAATGGCCTTGCCATGCGCGTCATAGGCGCAGCCGCCAACGAGACCGTCCTCGGTCTCGAAGCCAGCGCCGGAGATGTCGTTCATGGCAACGATGAGCTTGCGCACTTCGGCCATCGCCTCTGGGCCGATGCCGTCGCCTGACAGGAGAAGGAGTTTTTTCGAGGCCATAATTGCGTACCCAATTGGCTGTCTGAAGGTCGTGGCCTTGCTAGCGGCGTCAGACGACGGTTGCAAGGTGCGAGTTGCGAGCTGCGGCGTCGATGTGTATGATATTGTCGAATGATACACATGGAGCCCGGTATGCGGACGAACATCGATATTGACGACGATCTCATGGCGAAAGCCATGAAGGCCACGGGACAGACTACAAAAAAGGCAACGGTTGAATATGCCTTGAAGAAGGCAGTTACACTTGCCGTCCAGACTGAAGCGCTAGAGGAGCTCTGGGGCATCGGTTGGGAGGGTGACCTGGACGAGATGCGCACCGACTGGACGCCCGATGTCGACTGGGCGTTGATCAAAGACAAGAAATGATCGTCGTCGATTCCTCCGTCCTGATTTTCGCCATACGCGGAGTCCTGCGACCAAGCACGGCGTCGCTTCGCCACGAGGCGGCGCGGCAAAAATTGCTCATAGGCGACATCTCACTTCTGGAAGTGCTGCGGGGAGCACAGAACGAGGGCCATGCCAATCGCTTGGAAACCCAGCTTCGACGCTACGAGATCGTCGAGATGTTCGACGAGAAGATCGCCCTCGCTGCCGCCAGAAACTATCGGATCCTTCGATCTCACGGCATAACCGTCGCAAAGCTCGCCGATCTCATCATTGGAACCTTCTGCGTCGAAAACGGTCACCGTCTGCTTCAGGACGACCGGGACTTCAGTCCCATGGTCGAGCATCTGGGACTGCGACTGACACGGCCAACAAATCCGATCAAGCCGTGACCGGGACGGCTTGCATGCGCCGCTATTCCTTCTCCCCACCGGGGGGCGATCAGTTAGCGCTTAGCGATACGCCGGGATATCGACCAGGGTGACGTAAGGGTCGCGAACCAAGAACTTCGCGCCGCACGGCTCGTCTACTGGACCGTAGAAGACAGGGAAGCCGGGTTCGTCGCTTCGATGTTGGCAACGATGCGCCTGGCCGTCACGGTTGACGCTTCAGGGCGGTCACCTCGATCTCGATCTTCATTTCCGGCTCGGCGAGCTGGCAGATCACCATGGTGGCGGCGGGGCGGATGTCGCCAAAGGTTTCGCCGAGGATCGGGTAGACCGTGTGAACGTAGCTGCGGTCGGTGACGTAATAGTGGGCGCGCACCACGTCCTGCAGCGCAAAGCCGCCGTCGGCCAAGGCCTTGGCGATGGTCTTCAGGCAGTTGCGCGTCTGGTCCTCGATGCTGTCGGGCATCGACATGGTGGCATAGTTGTAGCCGGTGGTGCCGGCAACGAAGCACCATTCGCCGTCGACCACGGCGCGCGAATAGCCGGCGGTCTTTTCGAAGGGAGAGCCGGTGGAGATCAGTCTGCGCATGGTCTTGCTTCCTTCGCGTGGCTACTGCCGCTGCCCGGGCGCTGCCCTCATGGCGACGTCCGACCGCGGCGGATCGTCAGGCCCAAGGCCGCAATTCCGCATTCCTCGTCTCGAAGGCAGCGATTGCCGGGGCCTTCTCCAGCGTCAGGCCGATGTCGTCGAGGCCGTTGAGCAGGCAATGGCGCTTGAAGTCGTCGAGGTCGAATTTCACCACGCCCCCATCGGGACCGCGTATTTCCTTGGCTTCGAGATCGACGGTGACCTTCGCGTTGGCGCCGCGCGAAGCGTCGTCCATCAGCTTTTCAAGGTCTTCCGGGCTGACCGTGACCGGCAAGATGCCGTTCTTGAAGCAGTTGTTGTAGAAGATGTCGGCGAAGCTGGTGGAAATCACGCAGCGAATGCCGAAGTCGAGCAGCGCCCATGGCGCGTGCTCGCGCGACGAGCCGCAGCCGAAATTGTCGCCGGCAACAAGGATCTGTGCCTGGCGGTATGCCGGCTTGTTGAGCACGAAGTCCGGGTTCTCCGAGCCATCCTCCTTGTAGCGCATGTCGGAGAAGAGGCCGGTGCCGAGGCCGGTGCGCTTGATCGTCTTGAGATAGTCCTTCGGGATGATCATGTCGGTGTCGACATTGACGATCGGCATAGGCGCGGCGACGCCGGTGAGTTTCGTGAATTTTTCCATGGTTGCGGGCTCTTCGATTGATTTTATGACATCGCTTTACAGCATAGCGACCGCGACGCAAAGGGAACGGCAGTGACCAGTATTGCGTTGAGCGCGCATGGTCCAAATGGGGATGCACGGTACGTGCGCGTCATCAATTTATGTCGGAACTGCCGGCTGGAGTATCACCGCGCGCCATGCGGACAGGCTTCCCGGCCCCGGCACACATCTTGAGCGCTATGCCCGGGTTCTGAACTGCGCCGAGATCAATTCATCATTCTACCGGGCGCACAAGAGCGACACCTACAAGCGCTGGAGCGGTAGCGTCCACGACGGGTTCCGCTTTTCGGTCAAGTTGCCCAAGGAGATCACGCATGAATGCCGCCTCGTAGCCTGCGAAGTCTTATGCGGGCGTTCCTCGATCAGGTCGAAGGCCTCGGCGGCAAGCTTGGCGTGCTCCTGGTTCAGCTGCCGCCACAACTGGAGTTCAAGGCAGCCATCTCCGAAGCTTTCTTCGCAGGATTGCGGGAAGCGAGCGACGTTGCCGTCGCCTGCGAGCCGCGCAACGCAGGATGGTTTTCGGCAGAGGCCGAGGATGTCTTCGCGCGCTTTCGCGTGGCACGGGTGGCCGCCGATCCGCGGAGGACCGAGTATGGCGCGGCGGGATGGCCGGGAGTTGCCTACTTCCGAATGCATGGAGCGCCGCGCATGTATCATTCCGACTATGACGATGCGCAACTCGACATGCTGCGAGAGCGAATGCTCGCGGCACGCGGAAGCGCTCGCCACGTCTGGTGCATCTTCGACAACACGGCGGCCTCGCATGCGCTTGGCAATGCCGTGACACTGGTGAGCTCCACTGCGGAACTCCAAGCTGCCAACGGCTGAATTCTTGCGCTGGTGGACCAGTCCAGTGGCCAGAGGCCCCTGAAGCGGCGGGCGGTCTGTTGCGCGCGCGCCGCCTGGCTGAGAGCCCGGGCCTGGCGCCTCAGATCACGTTGAGTTCCCGGAACGCCCGTCCCTCGGCAACGCGTTCATAGCCGAAGGCCGAGCAGTCGATGCCGCGGTAGGCGCCGTGCACCAGAAGCTCGGCGATCGCCTTGCCGACCGCGGGCGCCTGCTGCAGGCCGTGGCCCGAAAAGCCATTGGCGAAGATGAAATTCTCGACCTCGGGATGCCGGCCGATGATGCCGTTCTGGTCGAGCGTGTTGTAGTCATAGTGGCCGGCCCAGGCGCGGGTCGCCTTGATCGCCTCGAAAGCCGGGATGCGGGTGGCCAGCGCCGGCCAGATCACCTCCTCGAAGAGCGGCCAGTCCGGTTCGAAATCGCTCGGATCGGCCGCGCCGTCGCCGTCTTCCGGCTCCGCGCCACCGGTGAGATAGACCGAGCCTTCGGGCCGGACATAGACGCCGCTGGGATCGACGAGGAGCGGCATGTCGGGATATTTGTCGCGCGCCTCGAAGACGAAGACACTGCGCTTGCGCGGCTCGACCGGAAGCGCAAGGCCGGCCAACGCGGCGACCGCGCCGGCATTGGGACCGGCCGCATTGACCACCGTGCCTGCCTCCAGCCGATCGCCATTGCCGAGCGTGACCGCGGTCACGCGGTTTCCCGCGTGCTCGATGCCGGTGACGGGCTGGGCGATCATGTCGACCGACTTCTGGCGCAGCGCCTTGCGAAACAGGGTGAGCAGGGCGTGGGCGTCGAACCAGCCCTCGCCAGTGCGGCCATACACGCCGCCGGCGATCCCCTCCGTCGAAAGCCAGGGGAAGCGGCGGACAAGCGCTTCAGGATCCTCGAGGACGACATCGGCGCCCTCTGCGATCTGCGTGGCGTGGTTGGCCGCCAGCACCGGCATGCCATCCTGCGAGGCGAGGATCAGATAGCCGCCCTCGCGGAAGCCGATGTCGGCCTCGGCGCCGAATTCCTGCCTGAGGCGCCGGAACAGGCCGAGCGTGAACCGCGAGAGGCGGATGTTCTCGGGAATCGAGAATTGCTGGCGGATCGACGCCATGGACAGCGTGGTCGCGGACTGGGCAAAGCCGGGATCGCGCTCGATCAGCGCGATTGAGCCGGAAAAGCCCTCGTCCCGCAAATAGTAGGCGACCGAACTGCCGACGATCGCGCCGCCTATGATGACGACGTCGTAGCGTGCCATGGATGTGCCCCGAAGCTGTTTTCGGGCGTAAAGAGCAGGAACTCCGCCCGCCCGCAAGGTCTTGCAAGGACCGACAAGGCAAGGCAAGGATTCGGCATGTCCGACCATGCCCCGCGGCGGCGCCGCTCCGTGCTCTATGTGCCCGCCTCCAACGAACGCGCGCTGGCCAAGCTCGCGACGCTTGCCTGCGACGCGGTGGTCATCGACCTGGAGGATTCGATAGCGCCCGATGCCAAGGTTCTGGCGCGCGAAGCGCTGAAGGCCTTTTTTGCCGGCCGGGCAACGGGCGGCATGGAAACAATTATCCGCATCAATGCGTTGACGAGCCCCTGGGGAGCGGACGACCTTGCCGTTGCTGCCGATCTCGAACCAGACGGCATCCTCCTGCCCAAGGTCGATACGCCGCGCGACCTGCTCGAGGCAGGCGACATGCTGGACGACGTCGATGTGCCGGACCGCGTGCGGCTGTGGGCGATGATCGAGACGCCCAAGGCCATGCTCAACATCGGCGCGATCGCCGAGCTCGGCCGCGATCCGGCCGCGCGGCTGGCCTGCCTGGTGGCCGGCACCAACGATCTCGTCAAGGAGACCGGCGTGCTGATGACCCCTGACCGGCGCTACCTCATGCCATGGCTGATGCAGATGGTGCTTGCGGCTCGCGCCGGTGGGCTCGATGCGCTGGACGGGGTAAGCAATGATTTCCGCGATCTCGACGCGTTTGCGCGCGAATGCGCCGAGGGAGCGGCGATGGGGTTCGACGGCAAGACGCTGATCCACCCGGCGCAGATCGCGCCCGCCAATGCAGGCTTCTCGCCGTCGGAGGCTGCGATTGCCGAGGCCCGCAAGGTGGTCGACGCCTTCGCGCAGCCGGGCAATGTCGGCAAGGGCGTCATCGCGCTCGACGGGCGCATGGTCGAGGAACTGCATCGCGTGCAGGCCGAAAGGACGCTTTCGCGGGCGGGGTCAGGACAGCGGTGACGCGGGTTCCGGCCGTCCAGGGTTCTGGCGGAGGGGAAAGAAGACCTGCCGCCAACTATTGCGGCAGCTGGTCGGCCGCTTCCTCGATGCGCTCCATGTCGTCGTCGGAAAGGCCGAAATGGTGGCCGATCTCGTGGATCAGGACATGGGTCACGATGTCGCCCAGCGTCTCGTCGTTTTCGGCCCAATAGTCGAGGATGGCGCGGCGGTAGAGCGTGACCCGGTTGGGTCCCTCGCCGGTCTGCGGATTCCAGCGCTCGGCGATGCCGCGCCCTTCGAACAGACCGAGCAGGTCGAAGGGCGTTTCGAGCGAGAGATCGTCCATGATCTCGTCAGTCGGGAATTCAGCCAGCTGGATGATCACCTCGCCGGTCAGCTTGCGGAAATCGTCCGGCAGGTGGGCATAGGCCTCAAGTGCCAGCAGCTCCAGTTCCTCGATCGACGGCGAATGCTGGTCGTGCCATGTGCGTGTCTTGTAGATGCGGGCCATTCGGTGTCCTTTGGTCCCGCATATAGCGTTTAAGGCCGCCGCTTTCGAGGGCTTTGCAGACATGCTCCGATTTTACGCGGCACCGGCCGTCAGGGCAGGAATAAATTCTCTTGCGACTCGGCTTGACTCTCCGGGTGGCCTCTGGAATCTATAGAACATAACAGGAACATCTTGCCGAAGAGCAGACGCCATGGTGACCCGCGCCGTGGCGCAGGAAACCGTTTTTGCCCTGCGCCAGAAGATTGCCCGGCTGGAAGGCACGCTGCCAGCCACCCTCGACAGGCCACCAGGCGGGGATGTCGTGCCGATTCTGGTGCGCCGCAAGGGGGCGGCGGGCGGGCGCGGGTCGTATCTGGCGACTGGGGTGGAAGGGCTCGATGCCGCCCTTGGGGGTGGACTGCCGAAGGCGGCGCTGACCGAGATCCAAGGGCTGGAAACCCGCGACGGCGCGGTGGTGGCGGGGTTCGCGCTTGCCCTTGCCGCCTTCCTGCGGGGCAAGGAAAAGCCCGCGCGGCCGCTGTTGTGGATCGGAACGGCGGAGATCTTTGGCGAGGCGGGCTTTCCGCATGCGCCGGGCCTCGCGTCCGGTTTCGGACTTGAACCCGATGCGCTGCTGTTTGCCGAGGCGCCAAGACTGGCCGACGCGCTGTGGATCGCCGAGGAGGCGGCGGCGCTGAAGGCGCTGTCGGCGGTGATCCTCGAGGTGCGCGGCAATCCGGCACGGCTCGATCTTACCGCAACGCGGCGGCTGCAGGTGCGCGCGCAGCAGGCCGGGCGGCCGGTGTTCCTGCTGCGCCAGGGGGGCTTGCCGGATCCTACCGCGGCGCCGGTGCGGCTGTTGGTTGCGCCCGCGCCCTCGGGGCTGCGCGAAACGCTTTCCGGCCCGCTGCCGCGCTCGATCGGGCCACCCGCCTTCCTCGTCACGCTGAGCAAGAGCCGCACCGCAATGACCGCACAGTTCACGCTGGAATGGAACGCCGATGAACGCGCCTTTTTCGATCGCAAACACGAGCCAGAGCGAGACGGGTATGGGACAGGGCGGCCAGCGCATTCTGGCGCTGTACTTTCCCTATCTCGCGCCTGAACGGATCCTTCGCCAGCGGCTCGGCCGGCACTGGCGTGCCCTGCCGGCTGCTCCGGGCGAGGCCGGGGCACCACTGGTCATCAGTCACCGTGACCGCAACGCACAGCGCATCTGCGCCCTCGACGAGCGAGCCGAGGCGCTCGGCCTGAAGCGCGGCATGGGGCTGGCCGACGCGCGCGCCATGCATCCGGACATCGACATCGTCGAGGCCGACCCCCATGCCGACCGGCGCCTGCTCGAAAGCCTTGCCGACTGGTGCGATCGTTACACGCCGCTGGTGGCGATCGACGGGGCGGACGGCCTGTTTCTCGACATCACCGGTTGCGCGCATCTGTTCGGCGGCGAGAAGGCGCTGCTCGACGACCTGATGGCGCGCTTCTTTCATCAGGGCTTCGACGTGCGCGCCGCTCTTGCCTCGACGCCAGGCGCGGCATGGGCGGCTGCGCGGTTTCGCAGCGGTGCCGTCATCGGGCGCGGCGCGGAGGCCGAGCTGATGCAGCCGCTGCCCTTGCCGGCGCTGCGCCTGGAAGCGGCGACGCGCGCCGGCCTGGAAAGCGTCGGGTTGCGCACCGCGGGGGCGGTCATGGCCGCGCCCCGGGCGCCCCTGGTCCGCCGTTTCGGCCGACAGCTGATGCTGCGCCTCGACCAGGCGCTGGGCCGCGTCGAGGAGGCGGTGTCGCCCCGCATGCCGGTGGCCGCCCTGTCGGTGGAGAGGCTTCTGGCCGAGCCGATCAGCCTGATGGCAGACATCGAGGCGCTGGTGCTAATTCTGGCTGGAAGGTTGAAGAGCGAGATGCTGCGCCGTGGCGAGGGCGCGCGCCAGATCGAGCTACGGCTGTTTCGTGTCGACGGCGCCGTCAGCCGCGTCGCCATCGGCACGTCGCGGCCGCTGCGCGAACCGCGGCTGATCCTGAGGCTGTTCCATGAAAGGTTGGCGGCGCTGGAAAGCGAGATCGACGCCGGCTACGGCTTCGATCTGGTGCGGCTGTCTGTTCTGGCGGCGGCCGGTGTCGACGATGAGCAGACCAGCCTGACCGGCGATACTGGCGACGCTGGAGAAGATGTCGCGCTGTTTGCGGACCGTGTTCGCGCCCGCCTCGGCCGAAATGCGATATTGCAGCCGGTCCTGGCACAAAGCCATCTGCCTGAAGAGGCATGCGGGCTTTTCCCATATGGCGAGGCGCCGGCCGCTGCCATTCATTCGCTTGGCAAGCCCCGGCCGCTTCGCCTGCTGCTTCGTCCCGAGCCGGTCGACGTCACGGCCGAAGTGCCGGAGGGCCCGCCGCTCAATTTTCGCTGGCGCCGCGCGCTCTACCAGGTCTCGCGCTCCGAAGGCCCGGAGCGCATCGCACCGGAATGGTGGCGGCTGTCCGGACCGGTCGCCGATGCCGGAGAGCCCGGTGAAGAGGAGGATCCGGAAGAGGCGTCGGAGCGCGCCGAGGAGGAGGCGATGGCGCGGCTGACGCGTGATTATTTCCGCATCGAGGACATGGCCGGGCATCGATACTGGCTGTTTCGCGAGGGCTTTTATGGAAGGCAACGCCCGCCGCGCTGGTTCATGCACGGGGTGTTTGCATGAGCGCCTATGCCGAGTTCGCCATCCAGTCGAATTTTTCCTTTCTGCGCGGCGCCTCTCGACCGGAGGAACTGGCGGCGACGGCCAGGCGGCTGGGCCTGGCGGCGATCGGGCTTGCCGACAGGAATACGGTGGCCGGTACGGTGCGCGCCTGGCAGCAGGCGAAGCAAGCAGGCCTGGCCTACCATCCCGGCTGCCGGCTGGTTTTTTCCGACGGCACGCCCGACATTCTGGCCTATCCCCGCGACCGGGCCGGCTGGGGCCATCTCTGCCGCATGCTGACGGAGGCCAATATGGCGGGCGACAAGGGTGCGCCGGATCTGCGCTTGGAGAATTTCCTCGCCTGGGGCGACCGCCTGTCGCTGGCGGTGCTGCCGGATCTTTCGCGCAGCCCCGCCATGCTCATCCTGCTGCACGACATGAAGGCGCGCTTCGGTCGCGCCGTGCGCGTTGCCGTGGCACCGGCCTATGGCGGCGACGACCGCTTCCGCCTGGAACAGGCGGCGGACTTGGCCACGACCGCCAGCCTGCCGCTGATGGCGGTCAACGACGTGCTCTACCACGATGCGCGGCGTCGCGGCCTGCAGGACGTGGTCACCGCGATCCGGCTGAAGACGACGGTGACCGACGCCGGCTTCGAGCTCGAGGCCAATGCAGAGCGTCATTTGAAGCCGCCGCAGGAGATGGCGCGGCTGTTTCGGACGCATCCCCATGCGATCGACGAGACGTTGCGCTTCGCCCGTGAGTTGTCGTTCGATCTCTCGGAGCTGAAATACAACTATCCCGACGAACTGACACGCGACGGCGCCAGCCCGCAGCAGGAGCTTGAAAGACTGGCATGGGAGGGCGCGGCACAGCGCTTTCCAAATGGCGTACCTGGCCCCACGGTCGGGCGCATCCGCCGGGAACTCGCCCTCATCGAGGAACTGAATTACGCGCGCTATTTCCTGACCGTGCACGAGATCGTCCGATTCGCCCGGGAACAGAACATATTGTGCCAGGGCCGCGGTTCGGCGGCCAATTCCGTCGTCTGCTACTGCATCGGCGTCACAGAGGTCGGTCCCGACATCATCGACACGCTGTTCGAGCGCTTCATCTCGCGCGACCGCAACGAGCCACCCGACATCGACGTCGATTTCGAACATGAGCGGCGCGAAGAGGTGATCCAGTTCATCTATGGCAAATACAGCGAGAGACGCACGGCGCTGGCCGCTGCCGTGATCTCCTACCGCTCGCGTTCGGCCACCCGCGAAGTTGCCAAGGCAATGGGTCTGTCGGAAGACACGATCGCCGCCCTGTCGAGCAACACATGGCGCTGGACCAGCAGCGGACTGGGCGCAACGGAGGCAAGATCGGCAGGTCTTGATCCCGGCGGGCCGCTGACCAGACAGCTGTTTCGCCACGCCAATGCCATTCTCGGCTTCCCCCGCCACCTTTCCCAGCATGTCGGCGGCTTCGTCATCACCAAGGATCGGCTCGACGAGATCGTGCCGATCATCAAGACGGCGATGCCCGACCGCAAGATGGTCGAATGGGACAAGGACGATCTCGATGCCGTCGGCATCCTGAAGGTCGACATACTGGCGCTGGGCATGCTGTCCTGCCTGCGCCGCAGCTTCGACCTCCTCGAAGCGCATTACGGCGTGCGCGACCGGCATGGACGCGAGTTGTCCCTGGCCACCACCCGCGAGGCGGGCGACGATCCGCGCGTCTACGAGATGATACAGCGCGCCGACACGCTCGGCGTCTTCCAGATCGAAAGCCGGGCGCAGATGACCATGCTGCCGCGGCTGAAGCCAAGGGAGTTCTACGACCTCGTCATCGAGGTGGCGATCGTGCGGCCCGGCCCGATCCAGGGCGACATGGTGCATCCCTATCTGCGCCGGCGCGAAGGCAAGGAAAAGACCGAGTATCCCAAGCCGGAACTGGAAAACATCCTGCGAAAGACGCTCGGCGTGCCGCTGTTCCAGGAACAGGCGATGCGCATCGCCATCGAGGCGGGCGGCTTTTCGCCTGACAAGGCCGACAAGCTGCGGCGCGCCATGGCCACCTTCCGCCGTGTCGGCACGATCGGAACGCTGCGGCGGGAGATGATCGACGGCATGGTCAGCCGCGGCTACGAGAAGGACTTCGCAGAACGCTGCTTCAAGCAGATCGAGGGGTTTGGCGAATACGGCTTCCCCGAAAGCCATGCCGCATCCTTCGCCTTGCTGGTCTACGCTTCCTGCTGGTTCAAGGCCTATTATCCCGACGTCTTCTGCGCCGCGATCCTGAATGCGCAGCCGATGGGTTTCTATGCACCGGCGCAACTGGTGCGCGACGCGATCGACCATGGCGTCGAGGTTCGCGCGGTCGACGTCAACCATTCAAACTGGGACTGCACGCTGGAGAAGTCCTGCTGGGACGAGAGGCGGATGCTGCGAAAACACGCATCCATGCGCGATGTGATCAAGAGCAGCCATGCGGTTCGTCTCGGCTTCCGGCAGATCAAAGGCCTTTCGCAGAAGCGCCTCGAACAATTCGTTGCGCGGCGCGGACCGGGCTATGATTCGGTGCGGGACGCCTGGCTGCGCTCCGGCCTCGACGCCGGTGAGATCGAGAAGCTTGCGCAGGCCGACGCCTTCCGCTCACTCGGCCTCGACCGGCGCGACGCGCTGTGGGCGGTGCGTGCCTTCGACGGCAAGAATGCCACGGAAAGACTGCCGCTGTTCGAGCAGCCGGAAATCCGCCTGCGTGACAACGAGCCGGAAACCAGACTGCCGACCATGCCGCTCGGCGAGCACATCATCCATGACTACCGCTCGCTCGGCCTCTCGCTGAAGGCGCATCCGGTGCTGCTGCTGCGCCAGCGGCTCGATGCCGAGCGCGTGCTGCCCTGCATGCGGCTGGCCGAGACGCCGAGCGGCCGGCGCGTCTGCGTCGCCGGACTCGTGCTGGTGCGCCAGCGCCCCGGCTCGGCCAAGGGCGTCATCTTCATGACAATCGAGGACGAGGAGGGCGTCGCCAACATCATCGTCTGGCCAAAAACGTTCGAGGCCTTCCGGCCGGTGGTGCTCGGCGCCCGCTTCGTGCGGGTGCGCGGCAGGCTGCAGTCGCAGTCCGGCGTCATCCATGTCGTGGCTGACGGGATCGACGACCTCACACCCTGGCTGGGAGACCTTTCGGAGGAGGGCGCCAGGATCGGCGGCCTGTCGAATGCCGACGAGGTGAAGCGGCCGGTCACCGAGAGCCGCGACCGCGCTCATCCGTCGAAGCGGATGACGAGGCTGATGAACGACATGCCGGAACTTCGGGCCGATTTCGAGGCGCTGGCCAAGCAGGCATCGGGCGTCATGCCCAAGGGGCGGAATTTCCAGTGAGCGCGGTTGGGCCCTCCATGCACCGGCCACAGGTCACGGGGCCTGGCGGACGACCGGCTGTCGTCAAACACCCGGCGGCACCGGAGGGGGATCTTCGATGGCGCGGGCCTCGGACGGGAGCAGGATCGGAATGCCGTCGCGCACCGGGTAGGCGAGCTTCGCCAGGCGCGAGACAAGCTCGCCGTGGACGGGATCGAACGCCAGCGGCCCCTTGGTCAAGGGGCAGGCGAGCAGTTCCAGGAGCTTTACGTCGATGCCGCTGCCGTCCCGGTCGGTCTTCATGTCATTGCCCCGCCCCAACAACGCTACTGCAGGCTGGAACCGAAACCGTCGCCATCGCGCGCCAGCGCCATTTCGGTGATCGCGATCAGCGTGTCGGCGCGCGTCTTGAGGTCCGGCGCCTCCAGCAGCGCCTGCTTCTCGGCGGCCCCATAGGGCGCCATCATCGACAGCGCGTTGACCAGCATGGCGTTTTCCGCCCTGCTGACGCTCTCCCAGTCCGCATCGAGGTCATTGGCCTGCAGATAGGCGCGGAAGGCCTTGAGCAGAGCCGGACGATTGACCTCGGCGCCGCCCTGGTCGTCGGCCAGATCCGCCACGAAAGGCGCGATCCGGTACTGCCGGAACGGCGTCTTGACCGCGAGCTCCTGGATGATGCGGAACCGGCAAATGCCCTGCAGCGAGATCAGATAGCGGCCATCACCGCTTTCGGAAAAGGAAATGATGCGCCCGAGGCAGCCGACCTCGCACAATTCGGGCTCGCCATCGTCGCGCAGCGATCCGTCAAGCGCCGGCTGGACCATGCCGATGACCTTGTCGCCCCGGATCGCCTCGTCGATCATCTGAAGATAGCGCGGTTCGAAGATGTTGAGCGGCATGCGGCCGCCCGGCAGCAGCAATGCTCCCGACAGGGGAAACACCGCGACATGCGCGGGCACGTCCTCGGCAAGCCGATAGTGCGCGTTTCCCGCCTGCATAGTCTTCTCCGTTCCGGCCTCGGACCGCGCCGGGCACAAGCTACTGGCCAAAGCCTTTGGCAAACATGTCCCGTGCGTGGCGTCGGCATGCGAACGTCACCGCAGGGCAGCGTTCGCGTCCATGCTACAATCTGGGGCGTCCACGCCAAACCGCAAGGTCAATTCCACGAAACGTCGGCAAATGCCGCAGTCATCGATGCGCGCCGACGGGCGGGCGCGGAACGCGGCCTGCACCATGCACCCGTGGCCAGCAGAGCCCGAGAACTCGGCGTTCCGGTCGCGACGCGACTGCGGCACGGCGCGGGAAGCGGATCGGTATCCGGCAGGCCCGAAGCAGCCGGTCCTCATTCGGAAACGTCGTTCGTGCGTCCGACTGGATGCAGGGCGCGCTGTCAGCGCCTACGCAAACAGGAGCGAGGACAGCTTGCGGCGCGTGGCGAGCGTGACCTCGTCCATCATGCCCCAGGCCTCGAAGAACTGGAGAAGCTGTGCGCGCGCGCCGTCGTCGTTCCACGTCCGATCTGTCCTGACGATCTGGAGCAGGCTGTCGGCGGCCTCGCTGCGCAGGCCCATCGCATTCTGGATCATGGCGAGATCAAAACGCGCCTGGTGATCCTTCGGGTTTTCCGCAAGCCGCCTTTCGAGCGGCGCCGGGTCACCAAGCGCTGCCGCCTGGGCGGCCAGCGTGATGCGGGCACGGATCGCGGCAAGCGCCGGCGCCTCTTTCTTGTCGGCAGGGGCGCGCGCGAGGACTTCCCCGGAGCCTTCGGCGTCGCCCGCCTCGAACAGGAGTTCGGCGAGGCCTGCGATCGCGTCGAGATTTTCGGGCTGCTCGGCGAGCACGGCATCGAAGATGTCCGCGGCGGTCTGCACGTCGCCAGCTGCCTTCGCCTCCACCGCGGCGGCCAGCGCCTCCGCGATCTGCGGCGCGGCTCCGCCCTTGCCGGCAACCCGGTCGATGAACTCGCGGATCTGGCTCTCGGGAACAGCGCCCATGAAGCCGTCGACCGGCTTGCCGTCCTTGAAGGCGATGACGGCGGGAATGGACTGGATGCCGAGCTGGCCCGCGATCGAGGGATGATCGTCGATGTTCATCTTCACGAGCTTGACCCGGCCTCCGGCGGCAGCGACCACTTTCTCGAGCGCCGGCTGGAGCTGCTTGCACGGGCCGCACCACGGCGCCCAGAAGTCGACCAGCACGGGCTGTCGGCGCGATTCCTGGATGACGTCGGCGGCAAAGCCGGCGGTGGTCGTGTCCTTGACCACGGCAGGGGCCGAGGGGCCGGGCCCGGCAAGCGCGGCAGATGGACCGGGGCCGGCCGTGGCCGCGCCGTAGCTGACAGTGGCGGCATAGGGATTTGCTGCGCCGCCGAATGGATTGTCCTGGCTGCTCATGTCACTTCTTTCCGTCGCATTGGGGCGCTGCGCCGTGGCTGCGCCAGCTTGCCCAGCATGTGGCGATCATTGCGAGACTTTCAAGATAGCAGGTTCGTGGCCTGTCGCGCGCGCGAATCGCACGAGGTCGCCCGAGGAAATCGAGGTCGTTGCCGTGTTGACCAGGGGATGCGCATTGATGACCGAATGCGCCATCAGCGCCTCGTCGAGGACCAGCTTGACCCGTCCGTCCGTGTCATTGATGACGCCGAAGGCGGTCACCGCGCCGGGTGCCACGCCGAGCAGTTCCATCAGCGCCTCCGGCTTGCCGAAGCAGACGCGGCTCGAAGCGCCGATCAGGTGATGGATCTGCTTGAGATCGACGGTCGCCTCCTCCTCGACGGTCACCAGGAAGAACTGGTCCTTCTTGTCCTTGAGGAAGAGGTTCTTGGTGTGGCCGCCGGCGATCTCGCCGCGCAACGCCTGGGAATCCGCGACCGTGAACAGCGGCGGGTGCGTGATGGTGGCGATCTCGATGCCGAGCTGGCCGAGAAACGCAAAGAGTTCGTCCGAGGTCTTGGGCATGGCGGTTTCCGGCACTGCGTATGGTCGGGGTTATGGCCAATGTCGTGCCACGAAACAAGCGCCGCGCCACCGTCGACGAGCGCCTGCAGAGCGCCGCCTGGCGACAAGGGGGCCCGCGGGAATGCCGCTGCCCGCTCGGCGCGTTTTCCCTGTTGCAATCGCAGGCCGCTTCGGCCATATAGGCTCGGCTTGCGGTCCAGTACCGTGCGAGCGGGTGTAGCTCAGGGGTAGAGCACAACCTTGCCAAGGTTGGGGTCGAGCGTTCGAATCGCTTCACCCGCTCCAGTTTTCCAGCGGAAATCAAGCAATGAAAGCGGCTGCCGAGAGGCGGCCGTTTTGCTGCGATGAGGAGCGCCCGATTATCCGCGCCGCTTTCCATGAAAACGGCGACGTTCCGGTCAGCCAGACGGCCGCAAATACGGGCGGCATCGCGCCGGGCGACGCGCCCGGCTTTGCCGTCACCATCTCGCTTCCCGGGACAAATTGTCTGGCAACGAATCTGACCGTAACAGCGGCGGTCAACGGTATCGAGGTGAGGGCGAATGAGGTGACGATCGAAATGGGTGGCCGCACCTTTGCCGGCAGCGGGGTCGGTCGAAACGGGATCACGAGCTTCAACCGTGGCCTCGCGGTACGGAACGGTCCGCGGCCTTCCCCTCGAACAACAGCCCTAAAGACAACGCTGCACCGGTAAGCAGCGGTACGGTCTGGATCTATCCAAACCATTGCTCGCCTGCCGCCTGTTGATCGACCTCATCGGGTTGGCACTCGATGCCACGATCTCGGCAAATTCATTCGAGGTCGGCGCTGACCGCTCCCGGCCTGAAGCGACCGGTCAGCGGCGCCGGAGCGACCTCGTCCACTGGGGTGACGATCGGCTTGTCGGAAGTGAAAGAGAATCCCTTCGGCCCGATGAACATCATCGCCACCACGACGAAGATCGAGAGAAGCATTGCCGCCGTGCCAAGATGTTCGCGCATTCTCGCCTCGTTGATTGCGTCAGCAAACGCGCCTCGCCCCGGTGGGTTCCGGCGCTTTGGCTATTGCCCTCCAGGCAGGGCTTGCCGAGCGGCTGCCATGAAGGAAGGTTCGGCCCCGGGTATGAAGCAAGGCAGATTTTCTCACTGCAACGTGACTTCCCGTTGAAACATCCGTCCGACTATGGTCAGCCAACGAGAAGAAAAAAGCCGGTCATCCCGGAAGGGCGTTTGGACATCACCATGAAGCGCAATCTTGTCACGAAGCTGGCAGCCCTTGCCATTGCCTCGGCGGCTCTGGCCGGCCAGGCGGTGGCCGGCGACAAGCGGCCACTCGGGGTGGTGGAACTCTTCACCAGCCAGGGCTGCAGCTCCTGTCCGCCGGCGGACGCGGTGCTTGGCGAACTGGCGCAGCGCGACGACGTGGTGGCGCTGGCTTACCACATCACCTATTGGGACTATCTCGGCTGGCGCGATACGCTGGGCAGCGCCGACAACACGCAGCGCCAGTATGACTATGGCAAATCCTTTGGGATCCGGTCCGTTTATACGCCACAGGCGGTGATCAACGGGCGTGTCCATGTCAATGGCGCCGATCGGTCGTCCGTCGTTGGAAAGCTGCGCGGGCTGGCCGATGCTGGCGAAGGCCTCGCGGTCGATCTTACGGTGACCCGCGTCGGCGACAGCTACATGATCGATGCCGGTAAGGGCTCCGCGCCGCACACCAAGGCGCATCTCGTACTCGTCTATTTCGACACGAAGAAGCCTGTGGTCATCGAGCGCGGCGAGAACACCGGTGCAACGGTGACCTACTGGAACGCCGTTTCCGCGATACAGGCCGCTGGCATGTGGCATGGCAAGGCGCAGCGCTTCGAACTACCGGCAAGCGAGATCACCAAGAAGGCAGGTTGCGCCGTGCTGCTGCAGTCCGTCGACCAGTCGGGACTTCCCGGGGCGATTCTCGGTGCGGCGGTCATTCGCGGCGCCGGACCCTCGCAGTAGTCTCGGCTCCTGGACGGCCTCGCACCAATTCCGTCGTCCATATTCGGCGGCCGCAGACGCGCCATGGCACGCCCCCGAAACGCAAAAACGCACGCCCCTGAAACGCAAAAACCGGTGCCGGCCCGAGGGCCGACACCGGTCAGTTTGACTTTGGGATCGTCAAATCCGGTCTCCTTGCGGAAACCGAAGTTGGTTCGATCCGACGCGGGCCCGTGGGCGGGGGGCTTGGGGTACGAGCCGGTGCCGGACCGAACCGTCTCAGGCAACAGCTGTAAATTCGTCGGACATTGGGGCGTCAGGTTGGATAAATGACGGCGGGAATGTGGCGTTCGTTCACCAATCATATCCGTTCTGATACAATTCCGTTACCTCATGCCGCGGCGCATACGGAATTCGCGGACATGCCGGGTCTTGCAATTTCCTGGCGAACGCGCGACCCTCTTGTCGCCAAACTGTCATGAAAGGCGCCCGTGAATGAGCGATCGCGGCAATGGTACGGAGGGTGGGGAAGAAACCGCCATACTGATCCCGCTCCATAGGCCAAGGCACGACGCCGACGACCGGCCGGTATCCTTTGACAGGCGTGAACTCGACCAATTGCTGCGTCTCTACGGCCGTATGGTCGCGGCCAATGAGTGGCGGGACTACGCCATCGACCATCTGCCGGACCGCGCCGTCTTCTCCGTCTACAGGCGAACCAGCGACGCCCCGCTGTACCAGATCGTCAAGGACCCGAAACTCGCGCGCAAACAATGCATGTTCTCCGTCGTCACCATGGCGGGCACCGTGCAGAAGCGCGGACAGGAACTCGCCCGCGTGCTCGGCGTTTTCGACAAGAAGCTGAAGCTGGTCGGCGCCTGATCGCGCTCAGCGACCCCGGAAGCGCCGCTCCGGCAAAGATCCGGGATCGGGAGGCGTAGCGGTTCCTCCGTTCATCTCGATCTGCACGAAGACGGTGTCCAGCCACTTGCCATGCTTGTAGCCAGAACCGCGGAGAACGCCGGACTGGCGAAAGCCCAGGCTCTCGTGAAGCCGCACGGACGGGCTTGCCGGCGAGCCGTCGCCGATGACGGCAACCATCTGCCGGAAACCCAGAGTGCGGGCCTCGACGAGCAGGCGCTCGAGCAGCATCCGGCCCAGGCCCTTGCCCGTGGCCTCCGGCGCGACATAGATCGAATCCTCGACGATGAAGCGGTAGGCCGGACGCGGCCGGAATGGCCCGGCATAGGCGTAGCCCGCGATGCCGTCGCGCGCAGCGGCGACGAGATAGGGGAAGCCCCCTTGGCTCAACAGGGAAAAGCGGGCCTGCATCTCTTCCGGCGACGGCGGATCAAGTTCGTAGCTGGCCGTGCCGTTGCGGACCGCTTCGGCGTAGATCTCCGCAATCCGCGCCACGTCTGCGCTGACCGCTGGCCGAATCCGGACTTCGTTCATCAGGGGCCCATCATCTCGTTCGTCTCGGTGGCTCCCGGAGCATAGCCATTGGCGCGAACAAGAAAAAGGGCGACCCACCGGGCCGCCCTCGTCTGATATCCGTCGACTGTTGCGGTTAGCGGCGATCGCCGATGAACTGCAGCAGGAAGGTGAAGAGGTTGATGAAGTCGAGATAGAGCGTCAGCGCGCCCATGATGGCCTTGCGGCCGGAGACGAGCACGTCGTCGCCCTCGAAATACATCTCCTTGATCTTCTGCGTGTCGAAGGCGGTCAGACCCGCGAAGATCAGAACGCCGATGCCGGAAATGGCAAACTGCATGGCAGGCGACTGCAGGAAGATGTTGACCACCATCGCAATGATGAGGCCGAACACGCCCATGATGAGGAACGAACCCATCGCAGTCAGGTCGCGCTTGGTGGTGTAGCCGTAGAGCGAAAGCGCGCCGAAGGCAGCGGCCGTCACGAAGAAGGTCTGCGTGATGCTCTGTGCCGTGAACACCAGGAAGATCGATGACAGCGACAGGCCCATCAGGCCTGCGAAGACCCAGAAGGAAATCTGGGCGGTCGAGACGCTCATCGAATGGATGCGGGCGCTCAGGAAGAACACCATGCCGAGCGGTGCCAGCATGACGACCCAGCGCAGAGCAGAACCGTAAAGCGCAGCGCCGATACCGGTGAGCATCGTGCCGTTGCCCAGCGTCGCGACAGCCAGCGCCGGATCGTTGGTGGTCGCCAGCGAGATCGTGCCGAGAGCGGCAACGCCGGTGATGACGAGGCCGAGCGCCATAAGGTTGTAAACCTTGAGCATGTAGGCGCGCAGGCCCTCGTCGATGGCGGCATCGGTGCGGGAGCCCGCAGTCGCGACGCGCGCCTGATAGTTGCGAAGGTCAGCCATTGGAATCCTCTGTTGCTTCTGTCCCGTCGGGTGTCAGACCCTCACGGATCAGGGCGCCGCTGGCGGGACTCCAGCATGCCTACGATGGAATATGATGTGTCCGCCTCGATAGAACAAGAGCCGTTACGACGTGAAATTGTCCGTGAACCAACAAAAACAACGGTGTTGGGACCCAAGACGGCGCTGGTTCTGCCTCAGGCGCCCGGCCATCCCTACACTGTGCGCAGGATCGGCGCGGCCTTGAGACCCAGTATACGCCACGTTCCCGCCAGCCCGATGCCGACCGTCAGTACCAGCGCGACCGTCACGGTCGACAGCGCGACCATTGGAGAGAAGGCCCATGGCAGGGTCATGATCCGTGCGACAACAAACCACGCCGCGACGCCGCCCGCTGCCAGCGCGAAGATGGCGGTTGCCAGACCGATCAGCATGTATTCGAGCGAGAAGGCGGCAATCAACGTGCGACGGGTCGCGCCCAATGTCTTCAGCACGACGGCGTCGTGGATGCGGGCACGGTTGCCGGCTGCAAGCGCGCCCGCCAGAACGAGGATCGACGCGATCAGCGCGACGCTGGCCGCGGCGCGGATCGCGGTGCCGAGCTGTCCGACGAGACGGTTGACGATATCGAGCGCGTCCTTGACGCGCACCGAGGTGACGGCGGGATAGGCCTTGGTCACGGTGTTGAGGATCGTCGATTCCTCGGTAGCCGTGGTGTCCTTGTCCGTCAGCGTCGCGATCCAGGAATGCGGCGCGCCGGCAAAGGTGTTGGGCGAGAACACCATGACGAAGTTGATGCCCATGGTTTCCCACTTCACGGCTCGGAAACTGGCGATTCGGGCAGTGATGTTGCGGCCGAGGATGTTGACCGTGATCGTATCGCCGAGCTTAAGGCCGAGTTCCATGCCCTCCTGCGCCGTGAAGGAGACCAGCGGCTCGCCGGCATAATCCGGATCCCACCATGCTCCCTCCGACAGGGTGGCGTTGTCGGGAACGGTGGCCGAGTAGGTGAGTCCGCGGTCACCGCGCAGGACCCATGCACCCTCGGCTGGAACGTTCACCTTGGCGACTTCGACCCCATTGAGCGCCATGATGCGGCCGCGCAGCATAGGCACGCGCACGATCTTGCCGTTCGGCGCCGACTTCTGGACGAGGCTGGTGAAGTCCTCGACGTCGGCCGCCTGAATGTCGACGAAGAAGAAGTTGGGCGCCAGTTCGGGCAGGCTGCCGGAAATCTGGCGCCTGAGATTGCCGTCGATCAGCGCGAGGGTCACCAGGAGAGTCAGGCCGAGCCCGAGCGACAGCACGACCGAGGGCGTCAGGGCGCCCGGGCGATGGATGTTGCCGATGGCGAGCCGCAGCGCAGTCGAGCGCACGCGCGGGGCGCGGGCGGCAATGACCTGCACGGCCGTGCCGACGCCGCGAAGCACGATGAAGGCGAAGACCGCCGCGCCGACGAAAATGGCCGCGATCCTGCGGTCGCTGGAAAACCAGATCGACAGAGCAGCCAGCGCGGCTGCGATGGCGAGCGAGGCGGCGAGATAGATCCAGCGCGGCATGCCGCGGCCGCCGATGCCCATCTCGCGAAACAGGGCAGTGGCCGGAACGTCCCTGGCGCGTCCAAGGGGCAGAAGCGCGAAGGCGAGCGTGACCATGACCCCGAAGACGGCAGCCATCGCCAAGGCGGACGGATAGAGGCCACCCTGGGCCGGAACAGGGATGACCGACGACAGGGCGGCGCTTGCCGCAAAGGGCATCAGCGCCGCCAGCACCAAGCCGATGACGATGCCGACGCCGGCAATGATCATGATTTGTGTCAGATAGACGGTGAAGACGAAGCCGCCCGAGGCGCCGAGGCTCTTGAAGGTGGCGATCACCCCGCGCTTGCCGTCGAGATAGGCGCCCACCGCATTGGCGACGCCGACCCCGCCGACGACGAGCGCCGTCAGCCCGACCAGGGTCAGGAACTGCGAGAACCGCTCGATGTTGGAGGAAAGCGACGGCGCGGCGTTGGTGCGGCTGCGGATGCTCCAGCCCGCCTCCGGAAATTGCCGGCCGGCGTTGTCGCGGATGGCGGTGATGGCCGATTCCCCGGTGTTTGCCGGCAGCCGGACCTTGTAGGCGGTTTCGACGAGACTGCCCGGCTGGATGAGGCCCGAGCCACGCAGGCCATCCATGGACACCAAGAGCCTCGGTGCGAAGCCAAAGCCCTCGGAGGCTGCGTCCGGCTCGGCGACAAGCTTGGCGCGCAGCTCGAATGTGGCGTTGCCGAGCCTGATGCGGTCGCCGACGCTCAGACCGAGCCGTTCGAGGAAGACGTCGGGCGCGACCGCCCCGTATACGCCGGCCTTGTTGGCAAACAGGTCATCCAGAGGCAGGGCGGGCTCTGTTTCCAGCGTGCCGAACAGCGGATAGGCGCCATCGACGGCCTTGACCTCAGCGAGCGTCTGGTCGGAACCGTCGTCCAGCCGGGCCATGGAGCGCATCGTGGCGCTGACCGCCACCGTGCCGAGGCTGTCCAGCCAGGCGCGTTCCGCGGGCAGGGCCTCGCGCTGATTGAGTTCGAAGCGAATGTCGCCGCCGAGCAGGGACTGACCCTGGTTGGCGACGCTCGCGGTAATCGCGCTCGCCACCGAATTGACGCCGCCAATGGCTGCGACGCCGAGCGCGATGCAGACGAGGAAGATCATGAAGCCCGACAGCCCGCCGCGCATCTCGCGCAGCGCGAAGCGCAACGCCAGGCGCAGGCCATGCGATGGACGCGCATCGCGCGCCGACGGGAGCGTATCTGCCTGGGCTATGACCGTCATCGGGGTGCCTCAGGCCGCGACCGGCTCGGCGAGCGCTATGCGCCCGGAGCGCATGGCGATCTGGCGCGAGCAGCGGGCAGCAAGGGTCGGGTCGTGGGTGACCAGGACGAGCGTCGTGCCGCGGTCCGTCGCCTTGGCAAACAGCAGGTCGGCGATCTGGCGACCGGTCGCCTGGTCGAGATTGCCGGTGGGCTCGTCGGCGATGAGGATGCGCGGCGAGGGAGCGAGAGCGCGCGCGATCGCCACGCGCTGCTGTTCACCGCCTGACAGCTCGCCGGGGTAGTGCGTCAGCCTCTCGCTGAGGCCGACGGAGGCAAGTTCGCGCGCTGCTTCGCCGAACGGGTCGCGGTGGCCGGCAAGTTCGAGCGGCACGGCGACATTCTCCAGCGCCGTCATGTTGGGGATCAGGTGAAAGGACTGGAAGACGATGCCGATGGTGCGTCCGCGGAAGGCGGCGATCTGGTCTTCGCTGCGGCCGTTGAGCAGTTCGCCGGCGATCCGCACGGTACCCGAATCGACACCCTCCAGACCGGCCAGTACCATGAGCAGCGTCGACTTGCCTGAACCGGACGGACCGACGACGCCGACCGTCTCGCCGGCCGCGATATCGAGCGATATTCCCTTCAGGACATGGACGGAAGAAGCGCCGTCGCCCAGGGTCAGCGACACGTCCTTCAACTCGACGACGGCTTCTGTAAGCACGGAAATGTCCTATATGGGGAAGGATCGGGCAGGCATTCCCTCTGCATATGGGCTTTTGGTGATGGGTTTCAAACGTTTCGTACTGTCGGCATTCGTGGCGCTCGCGGGCTTTGCCGGTCTTTGCCTGCAAACTCACGCCACGCCGCGACAGATCGTCGGCTTCGGCGACAGTCTGATGGCCGGCTACGGGCTGAATGCGGGCGAAAGCTTCCCGGAAAAGCTGCAGGCGGCGTTGGCGGCGAAAGGTCACGATGTCGTGATCGCCAATGCCGGCGTCTCCGGCGACACGACGAGCGGCGGGCTGTCCAGGCTCGACTGGTCCGTGCCCGACGGAACCGAGATCGTCATCCTGGAACTCGGCGCCAACGACATGCTGCGCGGCGTTGCGCCCGAAATCGCGGAGAAAAACCTCGACGCGATGGTGTCGCGCCTCAAGGCCCGGGGCATCACGGTGCTGCTCGCCGGCATGTATGCGGCGCCCAATCTCGGACCAGAATACCAGGCTGCCTTCGACGGCATTTATCCCAAGCTCGCGGAGCGCTACGACCTCGTGCTGTACCCCTTCTTCCTCGACGGCGTGACGGGCGACCGGTCGCTGATCCAGGAAGACGGGCTGCACCCGACCGCGGCCGGTATCGACCGGATGGTGGAGAACTTCCTGCCGACAATGGAAGAGGTGCTTGCCGCCGACAAGGCGAAGCCCTGACGGCGCACGAAGGCGAGAAGGAGACGCGGCCTCATTCCGCAGGGGAAGCAGGCGATCTGTTGCAGCGCACATAAATCCGCTTGCCGCCATGCCGAAACGATGATTCCGTGAGGCCTAGTTTCGATTCGATGAAGGGAACCTGGCAATGCCTCGACTTTTCACCGCCCTCGAAATTCCCCGTGATGCTGCCCTTTCTCTCTCGCTGCTGCGCGGCGGCCTGCCCGGCGCGCGCTGGATCGATGTCGAAAACTACCACATCACGCTGCGCTTCTTCGGCGACATCGAGGGTCATGTCGCCGACGATGTCGCCAATGCCCTCGACCGGGTTCGCCGACCGGCTTTCTCCATCGGGCTGTCCGGTGTCGGCGCCTTCGGCTCCAAAAAGCCGCACGCCGTCTGGGCCGGCGTCACTGCCTCGCCCGATCTGGCGGCGCTGCAGGCGGAGATCGAGCGCATCTGCCAGCGCCTCGGCATCCCAAGCGACCCGCGCAAGTTCATGCCGCATGTCACGCTGGCGCGGTTGCGCAGCCCCAACCCGATCGACGTCGCCGGCTATCTTTCGGCGCGCGGCAATTTCTCCGCGGCGCCGTTCCGCGTCGGACGCTTCGTCCTGATGTCATCGCGCGATTCGGTCGGCGGCGGCCCCTATGTCGTCGAGGAAGTCTGGCCGCTGGGCGGCGCCGACATGCGCTCCAGCCTGTCCACCAGCCTTTCGGACGCTTCGCGCACCATGCGGTAGACGCCGGCGAACCCGTCACTGCCGCCGAAGTAGGGATCGGGAATCTCGCCGGCGCTTTCGGTGGCGAAATCGAGAAACAGGTGGACGCGGTCTTCGAAGCCCTCCGGGGCCATCTCCCTGAGATCCTCGACATTGGTGCTGTCCATGCCGAGGATGAGGTCGAAGCGGCTGAAGTCGGCCGCCACGATGCGGCGTGCCTGCTGTGCGGAGATGTCGATGCCGTGGCTGGCGGCGATGGCGACCGAGCGGGGATCGGGTGCCGAACCAAGGTGCCAGCCACCGGTGCCTGCGGAATCGACCAGATAGGCGCCGGAGGCGCCGCGTTCGGCGATGACGGCGCGGAACACGCCTTCGGCAAGCGGCGAGCGGCAGATGTTGCCGAGGCAGACGAAAAGAATGCTCCTATGGGACTGTGCGGTCACGGCCGGGCCGCTATCATTGGGCATAGCGGTTGCGATAACACGGGATGGCACCATGGCGAGAGCGAAACTTGACGGAGCGGCGGTCGACGATGCGCTGTCGGCGCTCGAGGGCTGGGCGCTTTCGCGTGACGGCGCGGCGATAACCAGGAGCTTCGTGTTCAGGAATTTCGTCGAGGCCTTCGGCTTCATGACGCGCTGCGCGCTGGCCGCGGAAAAGCTCGATCACCACCCCGAATGGTCGAATGTCTACAAGACCGTCGACGTCACGCTGACGACGCATGATGCGGGCGGGCTGACCGAACTCGACTTCGATCTCGCCAGGAAGATGGATCGTTTCGCGGCAGCGTGAGGCAGCGGCCATTGCGGCGCGGCCTCAGGAAATCTTGCGAAGGCCGCTCGCCATTCCCACATCTCTCGACTGATGGAGGACATCCAATGGTGACAGGTTCGAGCCAGGGAAATCCCGAGGAGACGGTGCGCGAAAAATTCTGGCAGACGGCCAGGAAGGCGGCGCGCCATGTGCCGTTCATGGACGAGGTCGTTGCCGCCTACTATTGCGCGCTGGACAAGAAGACCCCGCTGCGCGCCAAGGGCATCCTCGTCGCAGCGCTGGCCTATTTCGTGATGCCGGCAGACGCCATACCGGATGTGATCCTCGGGCTCGGGTTCACCGACGACATCGCGGTGCTGACGGCGGCGATCACGGCGGTGAAGGCGCATATACGCCCGGCGCACCGCAAGGCGGCCCGGGAAGCGCTGGCCGGCAAATAGGGATCAGTCGTCCACGTCGATTCGCGGATCAGCAACGAGGATCTTGCGCAGCCGACCGAATGCGAGGCGGATGCGCGACTTGACCGTGCCGAGCGGCAACCCGGTCTTCTCGGCGATCTGGCTGTGGGTCAGGCCGGCATAATAGGCATAGCGCAGCAGTTCGAGCTGCTCGGCCGACAGGCTTGCCATTGCCACGCGCACGCGCTCGTCGCGCTGCTGGGCATCGAGACCCTGGTCGGCGGGTTCCTGCTCTTCCGGCAGCAGCGCCGGATCGAATGGGTCGAGAAGGTGCGAGCGCTCGCGGCGCAGACCGTCGATGCGCCGGTTGCGGGCGATGCGGAAGACCCATGTGGCCAGCGAGGACTTCTTCGGGTCGAACAGGTGGGCCTTGTGCCACAGGACGGCCATGACCTCCTGGGCGAGATCCTCGGCCATTCCCGCTTCCAGCCCCAGGCGCTGGAGATATCCATTGATGCGCGGCCCGAAGTGATCGAACAGGCGCGCGAAGGCATCGCGGTCGCGATCGGCCGCGACTTTCCCGACGAGCCGGGCAAGTTCGTCCTGCGGCAAAGTGGTCATTGTGTCAGGTCTATCAGAAGTGGCCCCGATATGCCGATGCAGCGTTTCGGCCATTGCAGCGCAATATGGGCTACCGCGCGACAAGGTCCAGATTGCACCGTGTAACACAAAGTCAAACTGTTGCCGCTTTTGTTGTCTTGAACACGGCGAGGGACGTCCGCGGTGCGCCCGCAAGGTGCGCCGCGGCAAAATGGCGGTGGCGGTGAGCCAGTGATGAGTACCCTTTTTTGGGAATGTTCACCATTTGGTAACCCTGAACCAATCAAATTGAACAAGACGGGCGGGTCCTCTACCCGGCCTGCCCGCGCATGGCATGCGCAGACAGCGAGGCATTGATATGACGCGCGGATTGATCGCAACGATTTCCGGACTGGTCCTGGCCTTGGGCGCCGTGCCGGCGCTAGCCCAGTCGGCCACCAAGATCGGCCAGCACAATGCCTGGGGCACCTACAGCTATCAGGCGGCAAACGGAAAGGTCTGCTACGTGCTGACCGTGCCGACCGACAAGCAGCCGGAAGCGGTCGATCATGGCGACATGTTCTTCTTCGTCAGCCAGCGGCCGGGACAGGCGGTGTCGTTCGAACCCCAGTTCATAGCCGGTTACAACATGAAGGACGGTTCGAAGGTTTCGGTGTCGGTCGACGCGAAGCAGTTCACCATGTTCACCAAGGGAAAGTCGGCCTGGGTCGAAAATGCAGCCGAGGAGCCCGTGCTCATCGCTGCCATGAAGAGCGGCGTCGACATGAAGGTGCAGGCGCAGTCCGGCCGCGGCACGAAGACGAGCTACGTCTTTTCGCTGAAGGGCATCACGGCTGCGCTCGAATCGATCAAGGGCTGCAAGTAGCGCAGGATCCACAACCGGAAACCGAGGCCGGGCTCTGTGTCCGGCCTTTCGCGTTTCGGGCACCGGCGTGACGCGCATCGTGCCCTGTGATATGGGCGGGCCACCGCATCCAACAGACATCGGCGCTGCCGCGAAACGCTTGCCATGACGCTTTCCATCGACCTCACCCAGCCCGCAACCCGCGACGCGCTCTCCCTGCGCGCGGCGATGCCCGAAAAGGCGTCGCTGATCGGGCTTTCGCGTGCCGAAATGGCAGAGGCGCTGATCGGGGTCGGCGTGCCGGAGCGGCAGGCGAAGATGCGCGTGCAGCAGTTGTGGCACTGGCTCTACGTACGCGGCGTGTCCGACTTTGCCGACATGCACAACGTCTCGAAAGACCTGCGCGTGACGCTGGACCGGCATTTCACCATCGCTCGGCCCGAAGTGGTCGAGGAACAGGTTTCCGGCGATGGCACGCGCAAGTGGCTGTTTCGCTTCCCGCCGCGCGGCGCCGGCCGGCCGGTCGAGATCGAGACCGTCTACATTCCCGAGGAAGGGCGCGGGACGCTGTGCATTTCCAGCCAGGTCGGCTGCACGCTGACCTGCTCATTCTGCCACACGGGCACACAGAAACTGGTGCGCAATCTCACACCCGAGGAAATCCTCGTGCAGCTGATGACGGCGCGCGACCGGCTCGGCGATTTTCCCGAGCGCGGCACGCCAGACGGTGCAATCGTGCCGTCGGAGGGGCGGCGCATCACCAACATCGTGATGATGGGCATGGGCGAGCCGCTGTACAATTTCGAAGCGGTCAAGACCGCGCTGCTGATCGCATCGGACGGCGACGGACTGTCGCTGTCGAAGCGGCGCATCACCCTGTCGACCTCCGGCGTCGTGCCGGAAATTTTTCGCACCGGCGAGGAGATCGGCGTCATGCTGGCGATCTCGCTGCACGCGACCAATGACGACCTGCGCGACCTCCTGGTCCCGATCAACAAGAAGTATCCGCTGAAGGAGCTGATGGCCGCCTGCCGGTCCTATCCCGGCGTCTCCAATGCACGGCGCATCACCTTCGAATATGTGATGCTGAGGGACGTCAACGATTCGATCGACGACGCCAAGGCCCTGATCAAGCTGCTGCGCGGCATTCCGGCCAAGATCAACCTGATCCCGTTCAACCCGTGGCCCGGCACCAATTACCAGTGCTCGGACTGGGAGACGATCGAGAAGTTCGCCGACTACATCAACAATGCCGGCTATGCCTCGCCGATCCGCACGCCGCGCGGCCGCGACATTCTTGCCGCCTGCGGCCAGCTCAAGTCCGAATCCGAGCGGATGCGCCGGGTCGACCGGCTGGCGCTCGAAGCCATGATGATCGCGGGGCACGGCGACTAGTCCAGATGCGCAACATCGCCCTGATCGCGCTCGGTTATGTGGCGGCGGTGGCTGTGGCCGCGCTGGTGACGGTGCTGGCCATGTATGGCTGGGCCGTGGCCGCCGGAGATGGCTCGGCGACGTCCGGCCCGGAATTCGTGTCGTCCGCTTTCGTCGTCGGCGTTTTCTGGACCTTCATCTGTGCATGGCCGGGGTTCTTGGTCTTCGTGATCGTCGCGGCGCGTCTGCGCTGGCGCGGCTGGTTGGCCTGCGCCGCGGCGGGCACGGCCAATGTCATTCCGTCCCTGGCGTTCTTCAGCGTGCTTGCCGGATCGCCTTTCGAGTTTCCGGGCATGGTGCTGGCCTGTTTTCCCGGCGGTCTTGCCGGTGGCGCGGCCTACTGGCTGACGGGCGGGATGTGGATATCCCCCCTGCGCAGGAAGGGGCCGGCATGAGCCGAATGCTTCTGATCGTCGTCCGGCTTTTCGTCATGCTCGCCGGCTATCTGGCGGCGGCGCTCGCTGCCAGCGCATTCCTCCACCTCCTGGTGCTTGGCAGTCTCGGATTCACGTCCGACCAGATGCCCGGGGTCGTCGCCGGATCGCTGGTCTTCTCCGTCCCGTTCATCGCGCTCTTCATTGCCTATTTTTCCTTGCTGCCGGCAATCGTCGTCCTGGCGATCGCCGAAATCCTCTGCCGGCGGGACTGGCTGACCTATGCGATCGGCGGTGCGGCGGTGGGGATCGCCGTCGCGGCCCTGTTCTGGCAGGGCGGGCTGCCGCATACGCAGGAACTCGGCATGGCCGACCCCCAGTCGGTGGGCGGCCCGTCACTGGGCGGACCGGCATTCCAAGCGCTGATGGTGGGCGGCGGCGTCGTCGGCGGCCTTGCCTACTGGCTGGTCGCCGGGCGGCTGGCGGGTGGCTGGCGGCGCGTTCGCGCAGGCTGAACGGCGACGCGCCTTATTTTGCCTGGGCGGTGAGAATCTTCAGCGCGAAGGCGGAAAAGACACCGGCAAACAGATAGTCGACGATCCGGGTGATCCGCGGACTGCGCTTCATCGACACCGAGAAGCGCTCGGCGGCCAGCACCATCGGCGCATTGACCGGGATCGACAGCACGACGAACATCATGCCGAGGAAAAACAGCTTTGCCGGAGCGTGTGGGTCATGGGCCGACACGAATTGCGGCAGGAAGGTCATGAAGAACAGGATGACCTTGGGATTGAGCAGGTTGACGCCGATTCCGGTCGCCCAGCTGCGAAACAGCGAGATCTGCGGTCCGCTCTTCTTTTGCGGGGAGAATGCCGAGCCCTTGAAGATTGCCTGCCCGGCGAGGAAGACGAGGTAGCCGGCCCCAAAAATCTTCAGTGCCAGAAAGGCATTCGGCGAGGCGACGATGAGCGCCGAAATGCCGACCACGACGAGTGTCGTGTGTACAACCGTACCGGTCAGTGCGCCCGCCATCGAGGCAAAGCCGGCAGCCCTACCCTGGCTCAGCGTGCGGCTGACGAAGAGCGTCATGTCGGGACCCGGCGTGATCGCCAGGATGACGGTAGCCACCGCAAATTGCAGGATGATCGGAAGGTCGGGAATGAAGACCATGCTCTTACGCCGCGCCAGAGACGGAACGGCTCTATCCCATTCGCAACCCGCTGGGAAGCTGCCGGCACGCGGCGGCCGCAACGCTACTGGGCGCCGTCGCCCTCGCCCTCGACCGGTTGTTCGTTTTCGCTCAATGCGCTGTCCGGCAACGCGTATTCGCTTCCATTCCAGGCCCAGTGCGTCGCCTCGGTGCCGCCGACCATGGGCAGGGTAACGAGGTTCGGCCAGCCGTCGCTACCGGCCTTGGGATCGGTGTACATCGCGACACCTTCGCTGTTGTAGGCTTCCTGCCAGGCGGCCGTGGCCGACGGCCGGACATAGGCGGAGACCGTGCAGCCGGAACGCCCATAATACCAGGTGGAGCCGCATAGCGAGGCAAACAGCATGGAGCGGGAATCGGGCAACTCCAGCGTGGTGGCAGACAGGGTCGGCTCTTTCTTCGTCGCCTCGCGGTGAAGTTCGGCCTCCTCGGCCATCAGCGGCCGCGCCTGTTCCACGGCCGGTCCGAACCCGACTAGGCTCACGCGATCGTAGCCGGTCATGTCGATCTGGCTGCAGCGCGGCGCGATCGCATCGAGCACCAGCTTGGACCCGCGCAGAGAAAAGTTCGCCTTCGGCGCAGCCTTGCCGGTACCAAAGGCGAAGCCCAGCCGTATCCCCGATTTCAGATCCTCGATTGCCTCGTAGGGGATCGGGACCGTCACGACCGATCCGGCCAGCGTCGAATTGGTGACGAGGTCGGCGCCGTCGATGGAGACGGTGGTTTCAGGGCCGAACACGGGCGCCCCCGACAGATCGGCGCGCAGGCGAAAGTTCCATTTCTGCTCGGCGCAGACGAGGGAGCCGCCGGTGATCACGCTCGTGCGGGCCGGGGCGGGCAGAATTGCGACAGCGCCGCTGCCTGCCTCTTCCCAGCGATCGGCGGCGAAGGCCGGCGTAGCGAGCGTGGCCAGGACGGCCACGATGCAGGCGCCGCGCGCGAGCGTCGACCCCGCGGCCGGTGGTGCTGTGTCGCGACGGGAGAGCATGGATTTCATCATTCCGAACTCTTCAAGAGAATCATTAAGAGTTTATTGATCGTGCCGAGCATCCGCAAAACCTAATCGGCTTATCGATGGGAGGCCGAAGGATTTGCGGGCCTTGCCCACATCTTCATTCCTGTTAAAAGTCCGGCCGCATCGCGGATCACCCGTCGGGGAAATCATGTCCAAGTGGAAAGACGTCAAGAAGGTCGTGCTCGCCTATTCCGGTGGGCTCGACACATCCATTATCCTGAAGTGGCTCCAGACTGAGCTCGGGGCCGAGGTCGTCACCTTCACGGCCGATCTCGGACAGGGCGGCGAGCTCGAACCGGCCCGCAAGAAGGCCGAGATGATGGGGATCAAGCAGATCTACATCCGCGACGTGCGCGAGGAGTTCGTCAGCGACTTCGTGTTTCCGATGTTTCGCGCCAACGCCGTCTATGAGGGAACCTATCTGCTCGGCACCTCGATCGCGCGGCCGCTGATCTCCAAGCATCTCGTCGAGATCGCGCGCGAGACCGGCGCGGATGCGGTGGCGCATGGTGCAACCGGCAAGGGCAACGACCAGGTCCGCTTCGAACTCTCCGCCTATGCGCTCAACCCCGACATCAAGGTCATCGCGCCATGGCGCGACTGGTCGTTCAAGTCGCGCACCGATCTTCTGGATTTTGCCGAGAAACACCAGATTCCGATCGCCAAGGACAAGCGCGGCGACGCGCCGTTCTCGGTCGACGCCAACCTCCTGCACTCCTCATCCGAGGGCAAGGTGCTGGAGGATCCATGGGTCGAGCCGCCGGAATTCGTGCATCAGCGCACGATCTCGCCGATGGACGCGCCAGACGTGGTCACTGAAATCACGCTGACGTTCAAGAATGGCGATCCCGTTGCGCTGAACGGCAAGGCGATGTCGCCGGCGACGCTGCTTGCCGCGCTCAACGACCTCGGCCGCGACAATGGCATCGGGCGGCTCGATCTCGTCGAGAACCGCTTCGTGGGCATGAAGTCGCGCGGCGTCTACGAGACGCCCGGCGGGACGATCCTGATCGTGGCGCACCGCGCAATTGAATCGATCACGCTCGACCGGGGTGCCGCGCATCTCAAGGACGACATCATGCCGCGCTATGCGGAGCTGATCTACAATGGCTTCTGGTATGCGCCGGAGCGCGAGATGCTGCAGGCGCTGATCGACAAGAGCCAGGCCGATGTCGAGGGCGAGGTGCGTCTCAAGCTCTACAAAGGCAATGTGATCGTGACCGGCCGCCGGTCGCCGAAATCGCTCTATTCCGATGCCCTGGTTACCTTCGAGGACGACCGCGGCGCCTACGACCAGAAGGACGCCGAGGGCTTCATCAGGCTGAATGCGCTTCGGCTGCGCACGCTCGCGGCGCGTACCCGCAAGGACTGAGCCTGCGCTGCGAGACGGTCACGCATCAATGAAAAACCCGGCGCAGGCCGGGTTTTTCTTGTCGTCCATGCGCCGCAGCTTCAGTTGCCGTCGATCGCGTCGGCCATGATGGCGATGGCCTGCTGATAGACGCTTGCAGCGTTCCAGCCGGAGATGGCGCCCATGTTGTTGCTCGCGCTGGCGCCCCGGCGCCAGCCATGCGCCTTCAGGAAATTGGCGGTCGAGGCCATGGCGGTCGCCTTGTCGCGCAGATTGCCACCGCCGACGCCGTATTTCAGGACGTTGCCGGGCAGGAACTGGGTGTGGCCGATCTCGCCATGCATGGCGCCGACGGAGTTGGCGCTCAGCGCGCCGCGATCCACCAGCTTCAGGGCGGCGATCGCATGCGGCGTGAAGAAGCCGGGACGACGGCAGTCATAGGCCAGCGTCGTGATCGCCGAGACCGTGTTCTGCTTGCCCATGTAGCCGCCGAAGCCGGTTTCCATGCCCCAGATGGCCAGCAGCACGCCCGGCGGTACGCCGTACTGGCTCTCGATCTTGGAGAACATGGCGGCGTTCGACTTCTTCAGGGAGCGACCCTTGGCGATGATGCTGGCACCGCCGCGGCGCTTCATGAACGAATCGACCGAGCCGCTGAATGCCTTCTTGAGCCCGCGGTCTGCCTTGATCGTGGCCGCCGAATATTTTGCGCCCGCGAGTGCCGAAAGCCCTTTCTTGCCGACGCCCTGGGCGGCCGCCTGCTGTGCGAAATCCTGCTTCCAGTCCTCGAAACCGGCTCCGGTATTGCCGCATTCGGCGGCATGCGCGCTGCCGATCGTCATGCCCAACACGGCAATGGCTGCTACTGCAAGTCTCTTCGTATTGGCGTAAAGTGCCATCCTCGTCTCCTGGTTGCCCAAATCATCTTAGCGGAAGGGAGTAAACCCGCGAATCAACGTCCTGTTACCGCGATCTTCACCGATTCTGTCCCGGCCGGCCGCTGGTCAAGATCGGGCAAATTCCCTACGATCACGTGTATAATGTGGCAAGGGGGGCCTGTACCCACATGGAAGATGTCGATGTCGTCATCGTCGGCGCCGGATCAGCCGGTCTTGCGGCCGCCAAGACACTTCGTGCGGCGGGGCTGAGCTTCAAGGTTTTCGAGGCGATGGACCGGATCGGCGGCCGTGCCTATACCTCCAGCCAGCATTTTGGGATCCCGTTCGACATCGGCTGCGCCTGGCTCCATGCGGCCGACCGCAACCCGTACTTTCCCGAGGCCGAGGCAGCGGGTTGGACGCTGCATCACCACGACATGAAGGTCGACCATCTCTACTTTGGCAAGCGCAAGGCGTCGGAAGCCGAAGAAGAAGAGATGAAGCACGCCGATCACCACCTGTCCGGCCTGCTCGAATCCTGGGCGGGCAGGGACGACCGGCTTTCCTCGCTTCTGGCCTCCGGCCACGCGCCGCGCGCGGCGGCGACCTTTGCGGGACCGATGGATTTCGGCAACGACTTCGACGAGATCTCGATCGAGGATTTCCGCACCGCCGCCGACCTGGACCCGAACTACTTTACCCGGGAGGGTTTTGGCGCGCTGGTCGCCCGCTTCGGCGCGGACGTGCCCGTCGAGCTTTCGACGCCGGTGCGCAAGATCCTGTGGGATGTTCCCGGTGTTGCCTGCGTGACGGACCGCGGCACGATTCGCGCCAGGGCGGTCATCGTCACCGCCTCCCCGGCGGTGCTCGCCTTCGAGGAAATCGCGTTCCACCCGGTGCTGCCCGCCCCCCATGTCGAAGCGTTCTTCGACCTGCCGATGGGCATGCTGACCAAGCTGCCGGTCGAGATAAAGGGCACGCGGCTCGGCCTCAAGGCTTTCGACGACCTCCTGATCGAGCGGCCGGCGCATCACGATATCTATTTCCTCTGTTTTCCGTTCGATACGGATCTCATGGTCGGCTTCGTTGGCGGGGATTTTGCCTGGGAAATGTCAGCCGCCGGCGAAGCGGCCGGCGTCGACTTCGTCGCCGACCGGCTGTGCGGGATCTTCGGCAGCGACCTGCGCAAGCATGTCGGACGCGCCGCCATGACCAACTGGGGCGGCGAGCGCTATGTGCGCGGCGCCTACGCCGCCGCGCGGCCGGGCAAGGCGTCGGCGCGACAGACACTGGCCGAGCCGGTGGCAGAACGGATCTATTTTGCGGGCGAGGCGCTCGCGGGCCCGCTTATCCAGACCTGCGGCGGTGCGCGGCTTTCTGGAGAGGCGGTCGCCCGCACGATCGTCGCGCAGTTGAAGAACCAGGCGTCGAAATAGCGGCGGAGTGCCGGAACGCGACCGCGTTCCGCGCGTTGCGGCAACGCAGACTATGTCAGCCAGCCCAGAACCCGGTTCATCGTCATGAAACTCTTCGACTGCCCCCATTGCGGCATGCGGCTCTATTTCGAGAACGCGCAATGCCTCGCCTGCGGCAGCGCCGTGATCTACGATCCGGTTCCGGCGAAGTTCGAGCTTGCCGGGACGACCGGCGTCTTCAGCTGTGCCAATGCCACCCAATGCAACTGCAACTGGAAAGCGGACGGTAGCCAGCTGTTCTGCCTCGCATGCGGTCTCAACAAGACCATCCCGGATCTGTCGATGGACGGCAACCGGCAACGCTGGACCCGCGTGGAAGCAGCCAAGAAGCGGGCGGTCTACACGCTGCTGGCGCTCGGACTGCCGGTCGTCCCCAAGCAGAACCCGGAAGACGAAGTCGGCATCGCCTTCGATTTCCTCTCGGACCTTGCTGGCGGCGGACCGGGCGGCGAGCGCATCTTGACCGGACACGACAACGGCCTGATCACACTCAACGTGGCAGAGGCCGATTCCTCCGAGCGCGAAAAGATGCGCGCGCAGCTCGGCGAGAACTATCGCACTCTGCTTGGCCATTTTCGCCATGAGCTCGGCCACTACTACTGGGATCGGCTGATCCGGGATGACCCTGACTGGCTCGAAAGATACCGATCCCTGTTCGGCGACGAGTCCGTAGATTACGAGCAGGCGCTGAAGGATCACTATGCTCAGGGCGCGCCCGCCGACTGGCAGATGCACTACATCTCCGCCTATGCGACCACCCATCCGTGGGAGGACTGGGCCGAGAGCTGGGCGCATTACCTGCACATCACCGACACGCTCGAAATGGTACAGTCGCTCAACATGAAGCTTGGCGACCTCGACACTGTCGACCACGACACCCACTCGCAAGGTGATACCGCCCGCGCGCCACAGCGAGGTACCGGCGGCAGCCGATCCGACCCGCCGGACTTCGATACGATGCTGGAACGCTGGCTGGTGCTGTCCGAGGCTTCAAACTCGATCAATCGTTGCATGGGTCTGCCCGACCTCTATCCGTTCGTGATTTCGGCTACCACCGGCAACAAGCTGCGCTTCGTGCATGAGCTCCTGGCGTCCAAAGGCCAGCGTCCCGGCAGCGCCGGGCGGGCGGACACGGACGTGTGGATCCATGCCACGGCTTGACTCGCAGGCCTGTTTCCTGTCTAGAGACGCGCAAATCCGCGACGAGTAGCAACACTCCGAGCAGCCGACCGGGATGCCGATGCCTTTTGGGGCAGGAGCTGTAAATCGATCCTGGAGGCCAACACCCGGCAGCGCGATGCGCCCCCGGGTGCTTTTTGGTTTGGGCTGTTTGGTTGCTTGGCGAGCCGGCGCGGGCGCATTATCTCCCGGACGATGACCCGGGACATGAGGACGCTGTATGTTTGAATCGCTGCAAGAGCGGCTTGGCTCCATTCTGAACGGCCTGACCGGCCGTGGCGCGCTGTCGGAAGCCGATGTGGCGGCTGCGCTGCGCGAGGTGCGCCGCGCCCTGCTCGAAGCCGACGTGGCGCTCGAGGTCGTCCGTTCCTTCATAGACAAGGTGCGCGCCAAGGCCGTCGGCGCGGCGGTGGTCAAGTCGATCAAGCCCGGCCAGATGGTCGTCAAGATCGTCCATGACGAACTGGTCGAGATGCTGGGCAGCGAAGGCCGCACGATCGACCTCAACGCGCCGGCGCCGGTCGTGATCATGATGGTCGGCCTGCAGGGATCGGGCAAGACGACCACGTCTGCCAAGATCGCCAAGCGGCTGACGGATCGCCAGAACAAGAAGGTTCTGATGGCGTCGCTGGATACGCGCCGGCCAGCCGCCCAGGAACAGCTGCGCCAGCTGGGTGAACAGGCCAAGGTCGCGACACTGCCGGTGGTCGCCGGCCAGACGCCGGTGGAGATCGCGCGGCGCGCCGTGCAGGCGGCACGCCTTGGCGGGCACGACGTGGTCATCCTCGACACCGCCGGCCGCACCCATATCGACGAGCCGCTGATGGCCGAGATGGCCGAGATCAAGCAGGTCTCGTCACCGCACGAAATCCTGCTCGTCGCCGATTCGCTGACCGGCCAGGACGCCGTCAACCTGGCGCGCTCCTTCGACGAGCGCGTCGGCATTACCGGCCTCGTCCTGACCCGCATGGATGGCGACGGTCGCGGCGGTGCGGCGCTTTCGATGCGCGCGGTGACCGGCAAGCCGATCAAGCTGATCGGCGTCGGCGAAAAGATGGACGCGCTGGAGGAATTCCATCCCAAGCGCATCGCCGACCGCATCCTCGGCATGGGCGACATCGTCAGCCTGGTCGAGAAGGCCGCCGAGAACATCGACGCGGAAAAGGCCGCGGCGATGGCCAAGAAGATGCAGTCGGGCAAGTTCGACCTGAACGACCTCGCCGACCAGCTCGGCCAGATGGCCAAGATGGGCGGAATGGGCGGCATCATGGGCATGATGCCCGGCATGGGCAAGATGAAGGATCAGATGGCCGCGTCCGGCCTGGACGACAAGATGTTCGCCCGCCAGATCGCCATCATCTCGTCGATGACCAAGGCAGAACGCGCCAATCCGGACATCCTCAAGCACAGCCGCAAGAAGCGCATCGCGGCGGGCTCGGGCAGCGACGCGGCCGAGATCAACAAGCTTCTCAAGATGCATCGCCAGATGGCCGACATGATGAAGGCCATGGGGGGCAAGGGCAAGGGCGGCGGCCTGATGCGCGGCATGATGGGCGGCATCGCCAACAAGATGGGTCTTGGCGGCATGATGCCCGGCATGGGCGGCATGCCGGACCTGTCGAAGATGGATCCGAAGCAGCTCGAGGCCCTGAAGAAGCAGGCCGAAGCGGCCGGTCTGGGCAAGGGCCTGCCGGGCGGATTGCCTGGCCTTGGCGGTGGCGGCGGACTGCCAGGACTTCCCGGCGGCATGAAGCTGCCTGGCCTCGGCGGACCGGGCGGCTTTCCCGGCCTGCCGAAGAAGAAGTGAGGGACAGGATGGCGGACGACACACCCAGCGACGTCGCGCGGGCCCAGGCGCTGCTCGGCGACTTGCGCGCATCGATCGACCGCATCGACGCGGCAGTGATCTACATGTTGGCCGAGCGCTTCCGTTGCACCGAGGCCGTCAGCTACCTGAAGGCCGAGCATGGCCTGCCGCCGGCCGACAAAACGCGAGAGGCCGCGCAGATCAAGCGCCTGCGCGAACTGGCCAAGGATGCCAGGTTCAATCCCGATTTCACAGAGAAATACCTCGCCTTCATCATCCGCGAAGTGATCCAGCATCACGAGCGGGTGGCGGCGGGGGACACCCAAGCCGATCTCGTCCATCGGACCTAACCGTAAACCTGCAAGCTACACTAAAGGAAAAAGAGAATGTCCCTGAAGATCCGTCTGGCCCGCGCTGGCTCCAAGAAGCGCCCCTACTACCACATCGTCATTGCCGACGTACGCTCGCCGCGCGACGGCCGCTTCATCGAGGCGGTCGGCGCCTGGAACCCGCTCCTGCCCAAGGATGGCGACCGCGTTAAGCTCGACGAGGAGCGCATCAAGCACTGGATGAGCCATGGCGCGCTGCCGACCGACCGCGTCGCCCGCTTCCTCGACGAGGCCGGACTGGTCAAGCGCCCGGCGCGCGCCAACCCGACCAAGGCCCTGCCCGGCAAGAAGGCGCAGGAGCGCCTCGACGCGATCAAGAAGGCACAGGCCGACGCCGCTGCCGCAGCCGCTGCTCCGGCAGCCACGGCCGAGTAAGACCGCCTGCCGCCCCATGGCGGCAATTCCGGTGACGGCGGGCAGCCTTGCGGCGCCCGCCGTTTGCATTTCGACTATGCGTCGAGGAACGCCTTGATGATCTTGGCGGCCTGTTCCGGAAACTCCCAGAACATGTTGTGACCGGCGCCCTTAAAGATCTCGAAGTCGGCCTCTGGATAGGCCTTCTCGAGCTTTTCCTGATGGCTGAGGTCGAAGAAGCCGTCCTGGTCGCCCCACAGGACCAGAACCGGCGCCTTGACCAGCGGCGCGATCAGGGTGAGGTCGTCGATCACGGTGGACCACAGCACGCCGTTCCAGACATGGATCGGCGTTGCTGCGCTCTCGGTGCGTTCGCGGGTGATATAGTCCTCATCGACCGGATTCGGATTGGTATACCAGTCCTTCATGAACTGGCTGTCCGGGTCGATCGGCGCGACGAGTGTCGTGACATTGTCCCATAGCCACGAGCCGGGGCCGCCGCCCATGCCGGTGGTCGATGAGATCAGCACCACATGATCGACCTTGGCGGGGTGTTGGGCCGCAAGCAGCTGTGCGGTCAAAGAGCCTAGAGAATGGCCGATGACGTCGGCCTTTGCGACGCCCATGGCGTCGAGAAACAGCGCCGCGTCGTTGGCGAAATCCGTAAAGGCGTAGCAGCACGCCGGCGCATCCGACTTGCCGTGGCCGCGCAGGTCGATGGCGAGCAGGCGCCGCTCCTTCAGGTACGGCGCGATCAGAGACCAGCTGCGGCTGTTGTCGGTATAGCCGTGGATCAGAAGCGTGGGCTTGCCCGCCGGGTCGCCAATTTCGACATAGGCGAGCGAAAGGCCGTTGGGCAGCGCGATCATCTTCTTGGTGTCGGCCCATGCGGCCTGGGACGGGATCGCGGCTTCCTGCGCGCGCGCCGAGATCGCCAAGGGACCGAGGAGCGCAAGCGTCAGCAGCAACAGAAGTGTTTTCGGCAGATGGGGTCGCATGGTCGATCCTTCTTGGCAGGCTGCCCGGCGCTGGTCCCGGGCATTCAGAGTGCCTCGCCATCAAATCTCGCAGACCGGGGCAGAGCCGTCCAGCACCTTCCTGACCCAGCCTGCGGTGCCATGCCGACACCTGATCCATTCCGGAACAGCAGCCCATGTCCCGTCTCGGGACGATAAAGTACGGGCGTGGTCGCCATGGTTAATCAAGTATTGCCTGCCCGTCACCACACGGAAGAGCTTTACCCTCCGTTCACCAATTCGCTGAAGGTGCGCGTTTCAAATCAATGGGTTGGTCGATCACCTCCATGCCGTTGGCCTCTCGGCGGCGGCTCGGCAGGATTCCTGCACTGCCTGTGTCAAACGGCCAGCGGGCCGGGCATGCAGGAGGCGGCATCATGTACGGACAGACGAGCAAGATCGGGACGGTCGGCAGGTTCCTCGACGACCGGAAGGGAAGCTTCGCCGTGATGGCGGGCGTGACCATGGCAACCGTTGCGATGGCGGCCGGCTTCGGCATCAATCTGGCGCAGTCGTTCCAGGTCAAGTCGAGCATGCGCAGCGCGCTCGACGCAGCGGTCACGTCCACTGCGCGCGACCTCACCACCGGCAAGGTGGCGATCAAGGATGCGCGCGCGCTGGTCGAGGCGTTCCTTTCGGCCAACAGCGACACGAAGTTCACCAACGAGAACGCATTCGTGCTGGACAGCGTGACTGTCGACGAGACGGCCAAGACGCTCGTCGCAACCGCTTCGGCGCATGTCGACCTCGCCTTTCCGCTGTTCACTACCAAGGACCCGCTCGTCGCGGTGACGTCGGCTGCGGTCTATTCCGACAAGACCATCGAGGTCGCCATGGTGCTCGATATTACGGGCTCGATGCAGGGCAAGAAGATCGCGGATCTGCGGACTGCGGCGACGAATGCGGTCAATACCTTCCTCGCCGGGCAGGACCCGAAGAACCCGCGCGTGCGGGTCGCCATCGTGCCCTACTCGGAATCGGTCAATACCGGATCGCTGCAGAACACCGTGCATGTCGAGACGAAATTCACCACCGGCGAGCCCCCGAAGCTCAACGACCCCAAGAGCGTTTCGGCCGGCGCGCCCGATGCGTGCGCGACCGAGCGTAAGGGTTCGAAGCAGTTTTCCGACGCCAGCCCCACCTCCGCCATGGTCAATCGCGACTACCGTCTCGGCTTCTGCCCGTCGGCCGCGCTGATGCCACTGACGTCCAACATAAGCGCGCTCAACACCACGATCGGAAATTTCAAGGCAAACGGCATGACCGGCGGCCATATCGGCATCCAGTGGGGCTGGTACATGCTGTCGCCCAAGTGGAGCGACGTGCTGGCTAAATCGGCGCAGCCGGCGGCCTACACGTCCAAGAAAGTGGCGAAATACGCGATCGTGATGACCGACGGCGAGTTCAACACCGCCTTCGCCGACGTGCCGAAGGGCGATGCGACCGGCAGCCAGGCTTCGCGGTCGCGCAACAAGGCCGAGACGCTGTGCGACGCGATGAAGAAGCAGGGCATCGAGATCTTCACGGTCGGCTTCATGCTGAAGGAGGCCGGCGCCAAGGCGGTCCTCAAGGATTGCTCGTCGAAGGACACGGCCGCCTCGAAGCACTATTTCGAGGCCGCGACCGGTTCCGAACTCGACGCGGCGTTCCAGAGCATCGCCCGCAACATCGAGCGGCTGGCGCTAACGGAGTAGGCGCAGCCCGGCGGCGCAGAAGACCGGCTCGGCGCAGGCGAGAACCCCACACAAGGAAAAGGCCGCCGCTTCATGACGAAGCCGGCGGCCTTCCGTGTTTCCGTCCATGGCGCGGCTCATGGCCGCGATCCCCTTCGGGACCGCCGGCCGCGCATCGTGCGCCTTAGCGGGAAGACTGCTTCCCGAAAGTGCAATCCGCTGAGCCTGCGTTATGGAAAACGAAATCACTCGACATCGGATCACCTCCTTTCAGTTCGTTGAACACGAGGGCAATGTGGAGGGATGCGATTGCGATTGCAAGGGGCGATCGTCAGCATGTTGCCTGCAGCAAGCCCGGCCCCCGAGGGCCGGGGCGCGCGGGAGATCCTTGCGCTTCTACCCCTTCCGGTTCTGGCGGTTGGCGATGAGGTCGTCGACGACCGCCGGGTCGGCAAGCGTCGAGGTGTCACCGAGCGCCGCAAAGTCATCCTCGGCGATCTTGCGCAGGATGCGGCGCATGATCTTGCCGGAACGCGTCTTGGGAAGGCCGGGCGCAAACTGCAGCTTGTCGGGCGAGGCGATGGCGCCGATCTCCTTGCGGACATGGGCGACGAGGGCCTTGCGAAGATCGTCGGTGGCTTCCACGCCGGACATCAGCGTGACGTAGCAGTAGATGCCCTGGCCCTTTATGTCGTGGGGATAGCCGACGACCGCTGCCTCCGACACCGTGTCGTGCGAGACGAGCGCTGATTCGACTTCGGCGGTGCCCATGCGGTGGCCGGACACGTTGATGACGTCATCGACGCGGCCGGTGATCCAGTAGTAGCCGTCATTGTCGCGCCTGCAGCCATCGCCGGTGAAGTATTTTCCCTTGTAGGTCGAAAAGTAAGTCTGCACGAAGCGCTCGTGATCGCCATAGACCGTGCGCATCTGTCCGGGCCAGGACTCCGTGATGCAGAGATTGCCGTCGGCGGCCCCCTCCAGCACCTTGCCGTCATTGTCGACGAGCTGCGGCACCACGCCGAAGAAGGGGCGCGTCGCGGAGCCGGCCTTGAGGTCGGTCGCGCCGGGCAGCGGGGTAATGAGAATGCCGCCGGTTTCGGTCTGCCACCATGTGTCGACGATCGGCACGCGGCCGTCGCCGACGACGTTGTAATACCATTCCCAGGCCTCGGGATTGATCGGTTCGCCGACCGAGCCCAGCACCCGCAGGCTCTTGCGCGAGGTCTTCGTAACATGCGTGTCGCCGGCGCCCATCAGGGCGCGCAACGCGGTCGGCGCGGTGTAGAAAATGTTGACCTTGTGCTTGTCGATGACCTCCCAGAAGCGCGACGGCGAGGGATAGTTGGGAACGCCCTCGAACATCAGCGTGGTGGCGCCGTTGGCGAGCGGCCCGTAGACGATGTAGCTGTGGCCGGTGACCCAGCCGACATCGGCGGTGCACCAGTAGATGTCGCCATCATGGTAGTCGAAGACATACTGGTGGGTCATCGACGCGTAGACGAGGTAGCCGCCCGTCGTGTGCAGGACGCCCTTGGGCTTTCCGGTGGAGCCCGATGTGTAAAGGATGAACAGCGGGTCCTCCGCCTTCATCTGCTCGGGCTTGCAGTCGGGCGAGGCCGCGGCCATCGCGTCGTGGTACCAGACGTCGCGGCCGGGCGCCCAGCCGATCTTGCCGCCTGTACGGCGCACGACGACCACCGTGTTGACCATGACGTGCTGGCGCGCCGCGATGTCGATCGCCTTGTCGGTATTCTCCTTGAGCGGGATCGGCTTGCCGCCGCGCAGCCCCTCGTCGGCGGTGATGACGAAGGTGGATTCGCAGTCGACGATGCGGCCTGCGAGCGCATCGGGCGAAAAGCCGCCAAAGACGATCGAATGGATGGCGCCGATGCGGGTGCAGGCCAGCATCGCGTAGGCCGCCTCGGGGATCATCGGCATGTAGATGGTGACGCGGTCACCCTTCTTGACGCCATGCGCCTTCATGACATTGGCGAGGCGGCAGACATGGCCGTGCAGCTCGCGATAGGTGATCTTCTTGTCGTCGTAGGGATTGTCGCCTTCCCAGATGATTGCCGTCTGGTCGCCGCGCTTCTTCAGGTGGCGGTCGATGCAGTTCCAGGAGACGTTGGTGCGCCCGTCCTCGAACCACTTGATGGACACCTTGCCCTTGAAGGAGGCGTTCCTGACCTTGGTGTAGGGCTTGAACCAGTCGATTCGCTTGCCGTGCTTGCCCCAGAACTTGTCCGGATTGCTGATGCTCTCGGCATACCATTTGAGGTAGGTCTCGTTGTCGATCAGCGCATTCTTCTTCCACGCAGCCTTGACCTTGTGGACATGAACCTCGGACATTGCCATTCCTCCCTGATCGCCGCCGGCTTGCCTGCCGCCGGTATCGCGCCCTCGGGCAGCGAATTCGCGCGCATTATTAGCAATTTGCGCGTGGCGGCAACATTAGACCTTGGATTGCAATGGCTGGATGCGGGCGCGGCGTCGACAGGTTGTCAGCACTCGCGGCGCAAGGCTGCCAACTGATTGATTCTGAGACACTTTCATGACGACCACACGAAAAAGTAGTGGACGGTTAACCATCGCTCTGCACACTTTGTCGCGGGAGGATTGTTTCAGGCGCTGGAAGGACTGCCATGCGTGACCATGTTGAATTGGAACTGATGCTCAAGGGATACGGGCTGACGACGGCCCAAATCCTCTACCACTATCCCGACCATCCCCACCTCCTGCAGACCTTCATATGGCAGGACTACGACATCGCGCCGAAGTTCCCGGTGCTGATCGGCTTCATCGAATTCTGGAAGGCCAAGCTCGAGGGCCCGCTGCATTCCGTGACCTACACGCACAAGAAGCTGATCGCGCCAAACGAATGGCGCAAGGTGGATGGCGAGTTCGTGCTGCATTGACCTTTCGGCGGGTGCGAGTGATCCGGCGAACCGCGCTCCCGCCAGGCGGCCCTTGACGGCCGATTCCGTGTCATCGAGCAGGGGCTGCCGGTTGTCCGAAGGGGGGCCAGGCCGACCTCCCAACCCCTTTTTCTCGCCACGGCGCTCGCTTCTCCCACCCCCGGTGAGATGTAGACATGCCAGGCTGTGCAAGGGTCGAATTGGTCAGCAACCAAAGGGCCCACAGCACGTTGTTGCGTCTCGCTGGGGACACCACATGAGCACCGCACAAATCCTCTCGGTCTGCGTGATCGGGCTCATGATGGCTGCCTTTATCTGGGGCCGCTTTCGCTACGACATCGTCGCGGCCGTCTCGCTGCTGGCGGCGATCGCGGTCGGCGTGGTGCCATTCGACAAGGCCTTCATCGGGTTCAGCGACGATATCGTCATCATCGTCGGGAGCGCGCTGTTGGTCAGCGCCGGCATCGCACGGTCCGGCGTGATGGAGGCGGCCATCCAGAAGTTCCTGCCGAACCTGACCGGCGTGCGCGCGCAACTGGCCCTGCTGGTCATCGTGGTGACGATCCTTTCCGCCTTCGTCAAGAATATCGGCGCGCTTGCCATCATGATCCCGATCGCCTTCCAGTTCGCCCGCCGCTCGGGCGTGTCGCCGTCGGTCTTCCTGATGCCGATGGCATTCGGGTCGCTGCTCGGCGGGCTCATGACACTCATCGGCACCTCGCCGAACATCGTCGTGTCGCGGGTGCGCGAGGAGATCACGGGCCAGGCGTTCGGCATGTTCGACTTTGCACCGGTCGGCGCGCTGCTCGCCCTGGCCGGCTCGATCTTCCTGATCATCTTCTACTTCCTAGTGCCGACGCGCCGCCCCGAGGGCGGCTCGCTGCAGGAAGCGATCGACATCAAGAACTACATGGCGGAGGCGCGCGTGACGGCCGATTCCGCGATCGTCGGAAAGACCGTGGCCGACCTGATCAAGCTCAGCGGCGGCGAAGCCATCGTCACCTCCATCCTGCGGTCACGCGCGCTGCGCATCACGCCGTTTCCCGATGCCGTGCTGCGCGAGGGAGACACCGTGCTGATCGAGGGTGATCCAGCGGCACTCGACCGCATGGTGGCACAGGCCGGCATGAGCGTCACGGGCAACCGCGGCAAGGCTGGCGACAAGGCGGGCGGCCAGAGCGAATCCATCGCCATCGAAGGCGTGATCGGCGAAAATTCCAGCCTCATCGGCTGGTCGGCGGAGCGCCTTGCGCTGTACGACCGTTTCAGCATCAACCTCATCGCGATGAGCCGCAAGGGAGAGCGCATGACCGAGAGGCTCGGCGCCGCGAAACTGCGGCTAGGCGATACGGTGCTGCTGCAGGGCAATCGCAAGGCGCTGCCCGGCCTGTTGCGCGAGTTCGGCGTGCTGCCGCTGGCGGAGCGGCCGATCCTGCTCGGAGACCGACGCGACTGGTTCGTGCCGATCGCCATCCTGGTGCTCGCCATGGGGGCGACCGCGTTCGGCGTGGTGCCGGTGTCGGTCGCGTTCTTCGCCGCCGCGGTGATGATGGTGCTCTTCAAGGTCATTCCGGTGCGCGAGATCTACAGCGCGATGGACGGCCCTATCCTGGTGATGCTGGCAGCGCTGATACCGGTCAGCGATTCGCTGCGCCAGACGGGCGCGACGGACCTGATCTCCGCATGGCTGGCCGAGGTCGGGGCGTCGATGCCGCCTGCCGGGGCGCTGGCCATGATCCTGATCGTGTCCATGGCGGTGACGCCGTTTCTCAACAACGCGGCAACCGTCCTGGTCGTGGCGCCCATCGCCGCGGGTTTCGCCGCGACGCTCGGTTTCCGGCCCGAAGCGTTCCTGATGGCGGTGGCCATCGGCGCCGGCTGCGATTTCCTGACGCCGATCGGCCATCAGTGCAACACGCTGGTCATGGGACCCGGCGGCTACCGCTTCAGCGACTATCCGCGGCTTGGCCTGCCCCTCTCGTTGATCGTGATCCTGCTCGCCGTGCCGGCCTTGATGCTGGTCTGGCCGCTGAACTGAGCTGACCGCAATTCCCGCTGAGCGGTTGCGAACAAAACGGGAATTTGGGATCGTCTTCGTCTACTGTCGGGGATGATTCGTGGTTTGACCGAAACGGCCAGCTATCTCGAGGCGCTCAATCCCGAGCAACGGCGCGCGGTCGAACACGGCGTGGTCGATGCGCGGGCCACAGCGGCAGGGCCGCTCCTCATCATTGCCGGCGCGGGATCGGGCAAGACCAACACGCTCGCCCATCGGGTGGCACATCTGATCGTCGGTGGGGCCGACCCGCGGCGTATCCTGCTAATGACCTTTTCGCGGCGCGCGGCGGCCGAAATGACACGCCGTGTCGAGCGGATCTGCAACCAGGTCATGAAGGGGAAGGGTGGCGCCATGGCGGATGCGTTGACCTGGGCCGGGACCTTCCATGGCATCGGTGCGCGACTGCTGCGCGACTATGCCGAGCAGATCGGCCTCGATCCGGGCTTCACCATCCACGATCGCGAGGATTCCGCCGACCTGATGAACCTCGTGCGCCACCAGCTCGGCTTCTCTAAGATGGAGACGCGTTTTCCCGCAAAGGGGACCTGCCTTGCCATCTACTCGCGCGCGGTGAATGCCGAAGCGCCGCTCAAGGAGGTGCTGCTGCGATCCTTCCCGTGGTGCGCCGGCTGGGAGGAGCAGCTGCGCGACCTGTTTGCAGGATACGTCGAGGCGAAGCAGGCGCAGAACGTGCTCGATTACGACGACCTGCTGCTCTACTGGGCCCAGTCGGTGGCGGAGCCGACGCTGGCCGACGATATCGGCGGGCGTTTCGATCACGTGATGGTGGACGAATATCAGGATACCAACCGATTGCAGAGCTCGATCCTGCTGGCGCTTAAACCGACCGGGCGCGGCCTGACCGTGGTCGGCGACGACGCGCAGTCGATCTATTCGTTTCGCGCCGCAACGGTGCGCAACATTCTCGACTTTCCCGGACATTTTTCGCCCGCTGCCGATATCATCACCCTCGACCGCAACTATCGCTCGACACAGCCCATCCTGTCGGCGGCAAACGGCGTGATCGACCTGGCAAGCGAGCGCTTCACCAAGAATCTGTGGACCGAGCGGGTGTCATCGGAGCGGCCGCAACTCGTCACCGTCCGCGACGAGGCCGACCAGGCCCGCTATGTGGCCGACCAGGTGCTGGAGGCAAGGGAGGTCGGAACTGCCCTGAAGCAACAGGCGGTGCTGTTTCGAGCCTCCCACCACAGCGGGCCGCTGGAGGTCGAGCTGACGCGGCGCAACATTCCGTTCGTCAAGTTCGGGGGCCTTAAGTTCCTGGACGCGGCACATGTGAAGGACATGCTGGCGGTGCTGCGCTTCGCACAGAATCCGCGCGACCGCGTCGCCGGATTTCGGCTGCTGCAGCTGCTGCCGGGCATTGGCCCGACATCTGCGCAGCGCGTGCTCGACCACATGGCTACCGAAGCCGACCCGATCGCGGCGCTGCGGGATTTCAACGCGCCGGCGCGCTGGGGCGCTGACTGGGTGCAATTCGTTGCGATGATGCAGGCATTGAAGGGGGGCGGCGCGGGCTGGCCGTCCGACATGGAGCTGGTCCGGCACTGGTATGAACCGCATCTCGAGCGCGTCCACGAGGACGCGACGATGCGTCTGGCCGACCTCTTGCAGCTCGAGCAGATCGCCTCGGGCTACCCGTCGCGCGAACGCTTCCTGACGGAGCTGACACTCGATCCGCCGGACGCGACGAGCGACCAGGCCGGCGTTCCCCATCTCGACGAGGACTATCTGATCCTGTCGACCATCCACTCGGCCAAGGGCCAGGAGTGGAGGAACGTCTTCGTGCTGAACGTCGTGGATGGCTGCATTCCGAGCGATCTCGGCACCGGCAGCAAGGAAGAGGTCGATGAAGAGCGCCGGCTGCTCTATGTCGCCATGACGCGGGCGAAGGACAGCCTGCATCTCGTGAAGCCGCAGCGCTTCTTCACCCACGGCCAGCATGTGCAGGGCGACCGACACGTCTACGCCTCGCGCACCCGCTTCATTCCACCCTCGCTGCTGCAGCATTTTGAATGCAGGACCTGGCCTGTCACATCCGCATCGCCGGTAACCCAGGCGGGAGCGCGACAGACCAGGATCGACGTCGGCGCGCGCATGCGCGGCATGTGGCGCTGAACCGCCCGGCGTCGTGAAGCCCAATCAGGGTCGATCGCTACCGGGTAGACATTGCGGCGATTTGTGTGCACCCTTGCCATACTATCGGTTGGATGCCGTGGCGGGAGGGTCACACCACACAGTCGAAGATTCCTTGCGTTCCCTCTAGATGGGTGTCGCAGAAACATCCTTTCGGGAGGAAATGATGGCTTCTGTCGCTATTCGCGACGTCTACAAATCTTTCGGTGCATCCCAGATCCTGCACGGGGTGAGCGTCGACATTGCCGATGGCGAGTTCGTCACGCTGGTCGGTCCATCCGGTTGCGGCAAGTCAACGCTTCTCAGGATGATCGCGGGCCTGGAGGGAATCTCCGACGGAGAGATCGCCATCGGTGGTCGCGTCGTCAATCGCGTCGCGCCCAAGGAGCGCGACATCGCGATGGTGTTCCAGAACTACGCGCTCTACCCGCACATGACGGTAGCCGAGAACATGGCGTTCTCGATGATGCTGAAGAAGGCGCCGAAGGCCGACAGTGACGAGCGGGTCAAGCGCGCTGCCGAGATTCTTGGCCTGATGCCGCTCCTGGAACGCTACCCACGCCAGCTTTCGGGCGGCCAGCGGCAACGCGTCGCCATGGGCCGCGCCATCGTGCGCGATCCGCAGGTCTTCCTGTTCGACGAGCCCCTGTCCAACCTCGACGCCAAGCTGCGCGTCCAGATGCGCGCCGAGATCAAGGAACTGCACCAGCGCCTGAAGACGACCACGATCTACGTGACGCACGACCAGATCGAGGCGATGACCATGGCCGACAAGATCGTCGTGATGCATGACGGGCTCGTCGAACAGATCGGCAAACCGCTCGACCTCTATGACCGGCCCGACAATCTGTTCGTGGCCGGATTCATCGGCTCGCCGGCCATGAACCTGCTCAAAGGCAAGATGGTGAGGAACGGCGCACCGCGCTTCGAGGGCGCGGGCGGCATTTCGGTGCCGCTGCCCCAGATCGACAATGTCGCCGACGGGCAGCCGATCGTCATCGGCCTGCGGCCCGAGCACCTGCGGCTATCCGAGGACGGTATCGAGATCACCGTCTCGGTGGTCGAGCCGACCGGTTCGGAAGTGCAGCTCATCGGCCGGACCGCAGGCGGAGAAGACATCGTCGCGAATTTCCGCGACCGGCAGATGTTCGACCCTGGCGAGCACATTCGCCTCTCGGCGGAGCCGGAACTTATTCACATCTTTCACGGGGAAACCGGAAAGCGCTTGAGGGAATAGCACCAACAATCAGCGAAGAAGAAACCAGATCACAGGAGGAGAGACCATGAAATTCACGAGACGCGACGTCATCCGCACCACGGCAGGAGCCGCCGCCGGCGTTATCGGCAGCCGGTTCATGACCGGACCGGCCTTCGCCCAGGAGGCACTGACATTCACGCCAGAGCCTGGCGCTTCGCTGCGCCTGTTGCGCTGGTCGCCCTTCGTGCAGGGCGACGAGGATGCCTGGCTGGCCAATACGAAGCGCTTCAGCGACGCGACGGGCGTCGAGGTCCGCGTCGACAAGGAAAGCTGGGAGGACATCCGTCCAAAGGCCGCAGTCGCCGCCAATGTGGGCTCCGGCCCCGATCTGATGCTCGTCTGGTTCGACGACGCGCACCAGTATCCCGACAAGCTGCTCGACGTCACCGACATCGGCGAGTATCTGGGCGCCAAGTATGGCGGCTGGTATGATGGCCCAAAAGGCTATGCCACCAGGGACGGCAAGTTCATCGGGCTTCCGGTGGCTGCCATCGGCAATGCGATCGTCTATCGCGACAGCTGGGTGAAGGAAGCCGGCTTCTCGGAATTCCCGAAGGACACCGCAGGCTTCCTGGAGCTGTGCAAGGCGATGCAGAAGATCGGCCATCCCGCCGGATTCACGCACGGCCATGGCGTCGGCGACGGCAACAACTACGCGCACTGGCTGCTGTGGAGCCATGGCGGCAAGATGGTGGACGAGGCCGGCAAGGTCGTCATCAACAGCCCCGAGACGATGAAGTCGATCGAGTATGCGATGGAGCTCTACAAGACCTTCATCCCCGGCACCGAAAGCTGGCTAGACGTCAACAACAACCGCGCCTTCCTGGCCGGTGAACTCGGCATCATCGCCAACGGGATCTCGGCCTACCGGACGGCGCAGATCAACAAGGACAATGACCCGAAGCTGACCGAGATCGCCAAGGACATCCGCACAACCAACCTGCCGATCGGCCCGGTCGGCCAGTCGGTCGAACTGCACCAGACCACCGTCGGGGTGATCTTCAACCACACGCCCTACCCGAACGCGGCAAAGGCGTATCTGCAGTTCATGTTCGAGGAAGCCCAGATGAGCGACTGGATCAAGGGCTCGCTCGGCTATTGCTGCCAGACGCTAAAGGGTTTTGCCAACAATCCTGTCTGGTCGGAGGATCCTGTAGCCGCCGCCTATTCGCGGGCGTCCGAGACGCTGCGGCCGAACGGCTTTGCCGGGCCGCTCGGTTATGCTTCCGCCGCCACCATGGCCGACTATGTGCTGGTCGATATGTACGCCAAGGCCGTTACCGGCCAGGCGACACCACAGGAAGCGATGGAAGAAGCCGACAAGCGGGCCAATCGCTACTATCGCGTGTAGCAGCGATCGATCCACCCATCCGTCCCCGGTCCGCCGGGGACGGAGCGCCGGTCGCCAGCGTGCGAACGGAACCGCAGCCTCAAGCAGGAGGGCGAATGACCGCCGTCAACAGAAGCGAGATCCAGCCATCGCTCACGTCGCGCCTCACGGAAAGCCGCGGCTTCCTGAGCGCCTGGTTCATGCTGCCGACGGCCGTGCTGCTCCTCGTATTCCTGACGTATCCGCTCGGTCTCGGCGTCTGGCTCGGGTTTACCGATGCGCGCGTTGGCCGGGATGGGGTCTTCATCGGGCTGGAGAACTACGAGTATCTCTGGGACGATGCCATTTTCTGGCTCTCCGTGTTCAACACGCTGCTTTATACGGTCAGCGCTTCTATCCTGAAGTTCGCGCTAGGCCTCTGGCTGGCGCTGCTGCTCAACGAGAACCTTCCGCTGAAGGCGTTCTTCCGGGCCGTCGTCCTGCTCCCATGGGTGGTGCCGACTGTCCTGTCGGCCATCGCCTTCTGGTGGATCTATGATTCCCAGTTCTCCATCCTGTCCTGGGCGCTGATCGAGATGGGCATCATCGAGGAGCGCATCAACTTCCTCGGTGACCCGACAAACGCCCGGGCGTCTGTGATCGCCGCCAACGTCTGGCGCGGCATTCCGTTCGTTGCAATCACGCTGCTCGCCGGGCTACAGACCATTCCGCAATCGCTCTACGAGGCGGCGACGCTCGACGGCGCGACGCGCTGGCAGCTGTTCCGCTTCGTCACGCTGCCCTTGCTGACGCCGATCATCGCGATCACCATGACTTTCTCGGTGTTGTTCACCTTCACCGACTTCCAGCTGATCTACGTGCTGACGCGCGGCGGGCCGGTGAACGCCACCCATTTGATGGCAACGCTGTCCTTCCAGCGTGGCATTTCGGGCGGGCAACTGGGCGAAGGCGCGGCGATCGCGGTGGCGATGATCCCCTTCCTCCTGGCCGCGATCCTGTTCAGCTATTTCGGGCTGCAGCGCCGCAAGTGGCAGCAGGGCGGAGGAGACTGAGATGGCCATCACCGAAGCAAAGACGACTCCCGGCGACGAAGGCGGCATGGGGTACCTGCAGAGCCTGCCGCGGCGGGTTGTCACGATCTACGTGCCGCTGCTGGTCTTCGTCATCGTGCTGCTGTTTCCGTTCTACTGGATGGCAGTCACCGCGGTGAAGCCCAACCTCGAGATGACGGACTACGCCAATTTCAGCCCGTTCTGGGTCGTCAACCCGACGCTTGAGCACATCAAGTATCTGCTGTTCGAGACGTCCTATCCGGGCTGGCTTTGGAACACGATCATCATCTCGACCGCGTCGACCTTCCTGTCGCTGTTTGCTGCGGTCTTTGCCGCCTATGCCATCGAGCGGCTGCGCTTTTCCGGATCGCGCCAGGTCGGGCTCGCCATCTTCCTCGCCTATCTGGTGCCACCGTCCATCCTGTTCATCCCGCTGTCGCTGATGGTCTTCAAGCTCGGCCTCTACGACACGCCGTTCGCGCTGATCCTGACCTATCCGACCTTCCTCGTACCGTTCTGCACCTGGCTTCTGATGGGCTACTTCCGCTCGATCCCGTTCGAGCTGGAGGAATGCGCCCTCATCGACGGCGCCAGCCGCTGGCAGATCCTGACCAAGATCGTGCTGCCGCTGTCGGTGCCGGGACTGATCTCGGCCGGCATCTTCGCCTTCACGCTGTCGTGGAACGAGTTCATCTACGCGCTGACCTTCATCCAGTCGTCGGAAAACAAGACCGTGCCGGTCGGGGTGCTCACCGAACTGGTGCGCTCCGACGTCTATGAATGGGGGGCGCTGATGGCAGGCGCGCTGATCGGATCGCTGCCGGTCGTCATCCTCTATTCCTTCTTCGTCGAGCACTATGTGTCGTCGATGACCGGCGCCGTGAAGGAATAGGTTTTCCGTTCCACGGCTGTCGGGGCAGCCGTGGTCCTTTCGGGCACACGCAACGAAGTGCATGTGCCCGGGACTGCTGTCAGATATCAGAAGCCTACCTTGTCGCTGCCCTTGAGCGACAGGATCTCGCGCGCCTCGTCGGGCGTGGCGATCTCGAGGCCGAGCCCTTCGATCATCTGGCGCACCATGCGGACCTGGTCGGCGCTGGAGGTAGCGAGCTTGCCGCGCCCAGCCCACAGCGAGTCCTCGAGGCCGACGCGCACGTTGCCGCCGAGCGCCACCGACTGCGCGGCGATGCGCAGCTGGCTCGCGCCGGCACCCAGCACCGACCAGCGATAGTCGTTGCCGAACAGGCGGTCGGCCGTGCGCTTCATGTGCTGGACGTCTTCCGGATGCGTGCCGATGCCGCCCAGAATGCCGAACACCGACTGGACGAAGAAGGGCGGCTTGACCAAGCCGCGCTCGGCAAAATGCGCGAGATTGTAGAGATGCGCGATGTCGTAGCACTCGAACTCGAAGCGCGTGTCGTTGTCGTAGCAGGTCTTGAGGATGAACTCGATGTCCTTGAAGGAGTTGCGGAAGACCAGATCGCGGGTCGCCTCGAGATGCGGCTTCTCCCAGTCGTGCTTGAACTCCTTGTATTTGTCGAGCAGGTGGAACAGCGCGAAGTTGATCGACCCCATGTTCAGGGAGGCCACTTCCGGCTTCAGCATCTGGGCAGGCAGCACGCGCTCCTCCACCTTCATGTAGGGGCTGCCGCCGCTGGTGATGTTGATGGCCGCATTGGTCGCCTGCTTGATCTGCGGCAGGAACTTCATGAAGGCTTCGGGCGTCTGGTCAGGCTTGCCGTTCTCGGGATTGCGGGCGTGCAGATGCAGGATGGCGGCGCCCGCCTCGGCCGCGCCGAGCGCATCGGCGATGATCTCGTCCGGCGTGATCGGCAGGTATTGCGACATGGACGGGGTGTGGATCGCACCGGTCACCGCACAGGTGATGATGATCTTCCTGGAAGAGGCTGGTGTTGCCATGGGCGTGTTCCTTAAGCGGTGGTGTTGCGGGATCAGGAGCCGAGCTTGGCGGCGGCGGAGCGCTTGTGGGCGAGCAGCGCCATCAGGCGGCGGTCGCGCCACTCCTGGCGTGATTTCAGCGCATCGGCGGGGAGTTTTTTGCGGCGGTCGCTTTCGATCGTGTCCAGGACTGGCCCGCCCCAGTTGGCGCGGTGCTGCGTGCTCGGCCATAGGCCTGAATATATGCCCTCGTAGCGCTCGACATAGTCGCGCACGCCGGCGGGTGCATTGAGGTCGATCGTCTCGAAGGGACCCATGAAGGTCCAGCGGAGGGCTAGGCCGTCGCGGATGCCGATGTCGACGTCTTCTGGCGAGGCGTAGCCTTCGTCGACCAGCCGGAAGGCTTCCTCGAGCAGGGCGCCCTGCAGCCGGTTCATGATGAAGCCGTCGATCTCGCGCTTCATGACCAGCGGCGCCTGGCCGATCGAGCGGAACAGCGCCGTCGTTCGGTCGACCGTTTCCTGCGAGGTCCAGGGCGCCGGCACCAGTTCGGCGGCGGGGATGAGGTAGGGCGGATTGATCGGGTGCACGACGAGGCAGCGATGGCGGCCGGCGACATGGGCGGTGAAGGCCGAGGGGAGCAGCGCGGAGGTGGAGCTCGCGATGACCGCATCCTTCGGTGCGGCGTCGTCCAACATCTTGAATACGCTGATCTTTATGTCGAGCTTTTCGGGCGTGTTCTCCTGGATGTGGGTCACGCCGTCGAGGGCGGCTTCGATCGAGCCGGCGAGCGTAATCCGGTCGAGCACGGCCTGCTGCGTGTGACCGTTGAGCAGGTCGTTAGCATCGAGATCCGGCAGCACGCCGGCAATGTAGTCGCGCGCGGCGCCAGGCGCCTGGGGAAACTGGTCCCACAGCATGACGTCGTGACCGGCGCGCGCGAAACTGATGGCCCAGGCGCGGCCGATAAAGCCCGTTCCGATGATCGCTATGCGTGACATGGGTTTCCTCCCGGCGTGATGGATCTGAGTGTCGATGGGCGTGCGCGATCAACCACGCCGGTCGCGCAGCGCGATGATCGCCCCGAGGATCACCAGCCCGTAGAGAATGGACCGCGCCGACGTCGGGATGATCGTGCCAGCCAGCAGCGTCTGGAGGGCGGTGAGCAGGATGACGCCGCCCAGCATGCCGACATAGGAGCCGCGTCCGCCGGTGATCAGCGCGCCGCCGACGACGACGACGGCGATGGAGGGGAGTAGATACTCGTCGCCCATGCCGAGGCTGGCCTGGCCGGAGAAACCGGTGAGCAGGATGCCGACCAGCGCCGCGCAGATGCCGGACAGCATGTAGACCTTGATCGTCGTGCGCCGGACCGGGATGCCGGACAGTTCCGCGGCCCGCTCGCTGTTGCCGATCGCGTAGACGCGGCGGCCGAAGGCGGTGCGTCCGAGGAGCAAGACGGCGAAGACACCGAACAGGATGACGAAGGGAACCACCGGGGTGACGCCGAGAAACCGCGAGGTCATGAATTCCCGGAGCAGCGGCGCTGCGAAGCCGTCCGGCGTGCCGCCCGAATAGACCAGCGCGACGCCCTGCAGGATGCCGTTGACGGCAAGCGTCATGACGATCGGCGACAGGCCGAGCGCGACGATGCCGAAGCCGTTGACGAAGCCGATCGCAGCGCCTGCGAGCAGGACGAGCGGGATGGCGTAGATGAGCGCGACGTTGGAGCCGCTGACCATGCCGGCGAGCAGGATGCCGCACAGGCCGATGGTCCACGGCACGGAGAGATCGAGGCCGCCGGTGAGGATGACCGTGCCCTGGCCGAGCGCCAGGATGGCCAGGAAGGACGACAGCACGATCAGCGAATTGTAATAGTTCAGGCTGAAGAGCGTGTTGCCCAGCATGTACTGGGTGACGGCGAGAACGCCGATGAAGCAGACATAGGCCGGCAGCGCGTAGCGTATGATTTCCGCATGGCGTGTGAAATAGCCGACATTGGCGATTGCCGACGGCGCGGCGGTCGCCTTGTCCATGCCGGGCAGCACCAGCTTTTTCGGCGAGAGGTGCAGTTGCGATGGAAGCGTGCCTTCGCGCCGGGCCGACCAACGCGTGGCAAGCTGGCGGATGTTGCGGGCGAGCACCGATTTGCGGTGGAGCGAGGCGCTGAGCACCGCCAGAAGCAGGATCGCGCTTTCGGCAACCGTCGAATAGTAGGCCGAGACGTTGAGGACGAGCAGGATGTTGACGATGATCATCAGCACATAGGCGCCGAGGACCGATCCGGTGAGGCCGCCGCGCCCGCCGCCGAGCAGCGTGCCGCCGACGACCACCGCCGCGAACATCTGCAGCAGCATCGGGTTGCCGACAAGAGGATCGCCGGCACCGGTCTGGGCGCTGATGAAGACGCCCGCCAGGCCATAGAAGCCGCCGGCGATGACGTAGACCATGAACTGCGTCAGGACGGTGGGAATGCCGGCCGAGCGCGCGCTGTCGAAATCGCCGCCGATCGCGTAGATCGCGAGGCCGAGCTTGGTGCGCTTGAGCCAGTACCAGAACAGCAGCAGCACCACGATCAGCGCGGCCGACATCGGCACCCAGTCGGTGATCAGATCGCCGAGAAAGAATTCCGACAGCGCGGCGTCGATCATGCCGCCCGGCTTTTCCATGACGATCAGGGAAATGCCCTGCAGGATGAACATGGTCGACAAGGTCACCACGATCGCCTGCAGCCGCATGACGGCGATGAAGAAACCGTTGAAGGCGCCGACCACCATGCCCAGGCCGACACCGATCAACGTCACCATCAGCGGGGAGGCGGCGATGGATGGCGGCAGGCTGGCCAGGACGACGTTGACCAGAGAGACGACCGCGGCCGCCGACAGATCGAAGCCGCCCGAGAGGACCACGATCGTCTGGCCCATGGCGGCGATGGCAAGCGTCGCCCCGCTCGTGGTCATCTGGGAGATGTCGTAGTAGCCGAGCGGCACGGCGCTCAGGCTCGACACCACCATGAAGAGCACGATGAAGGCGACGACCGCGGTGATCAGACCGCGGTGACGGCCGATCCGCATCGGCGCGGCCGACTTGATCGTGGAGTTCGTCTGGTCTGCAAATGCCATCACGCGGCTACCGTCCTGCTGCCGGACCCCAGGGCTGCCGCCAGGATATTCTCCTCCGTCAGGTCCGGTCCGGATAGTTCCGTGGCGATCGCGCCGGAGTAAAAGACCATGACGCGATCCGCGAGGTGCACGAGTTCGGGAACTTCCGTGGAATAGAACAGCACGGCGCCGCCCGCCTCGGCATAGACGCGCAGGAGCTGGTACAGCTCGTTCTTGGTGCCGACATCGATGCCGCGCGTCGGATCGTAGACCATCAGTATGTGACTCTCCGACAGCAGCCACTTGGCGATCGCGATCTTCTGCTGGTTGCCGCCGGAAAAGGAATCGGCGCGCGCCCACAGCGCACGACCGTCGACCTCGACGCGACGAAACACCTGCTCAACGGCATCCTGCTCGCGCTGCTTGTCGATGAGGCCGAAGCGTACGAAGCGGTCGATGATCGGGATCGTCGCATTGTGCTTGCCGCTGAGCTTCAGGAACAGGCCCTCGGTCTTGCGGTCCTCCGGTACGAGGCTGATCCCGATCCGGGCGGAAATGGCATCCTGGGGCGAAGCGATGGAGGCCTTCTTGCCATCAATGTAGATCTGGCCGCGGCTTGCCGGGACGGCTCCGAACAGGGACAGGAACAGATCGAGCTGGCCCATGCCCTGCAGGCCGGCGATGCCGAGGATCTCCCCTTCGTGCAGGGAAAACGATGCCTCGCTCAGGCGGCCGTCCGTGCCCAGCCGCTCGGCGCGCAGCACTTCCTTGCCGATCGCGTGGCGTTCGGTCGTGCGCGGCGGGAATGAATGAATGAGGGACCGTCCGGCGATCATGCGCACGACGTCGCCGTCCTCATAGTCGGCGACATCGCCGGAGGCGACATGCTTGCCGCCGCGCAGAATGGTGAGCTCGTCGCAGAAGTCCCGAACCTCGCGCAGACGGTGCGAGATGAAGACGACGGTGGTGCCCTTTTCCTTCTGGGTGCGGATAACGGTTCCGAGCCAGTCGACATCCGGACCCGACAGGGCCGATGTCGGCTCGTCCAGCAAGAGAATCCTGGGCTGCCGATAGACGGCGCGCGCGATCTCGATCTTCTGGCGCACGGCGAGGTCGAGGTCGCCGACCTCGTCGTCCAAGTGGACGGATTGAAGACCCATCGCGGCAAAATGTTCGGCGACGGACTGGCGTGCGCGGCCGCGGCTCATCATGCCGGTCGGGCCGACGGGTGCGTCGGGGATCAGCATGTTGTCGAGAACGGTCAGGTTGCGCACCAGGGTCATTTCCTGGAAGGCGGTCTGGATGCCGAGGCGGTGCGCCGCCTTGGGCGAGGTGAGGCTGACCGGATGGCCGAAAACCTCGATGGATCCGGTGTCGGTGGAGACCAGTCCGGAGAGGACCTTGACGATGGTCGACTTGCCGGCCCCGTTCTCGCCGAGCAGCGCGTGGACGGTCCCCTGGCGTATGGAAATCGAGACGTCGTCAAGCGCGACGGTCGCGCCGTAGGCCTTGCGGATCTGGGAGACCCGGATCGCGGTTGTGTCGCTGGTCATGTCTGCGCCCGGAACAATTGTCAGAATTGGCGACTGGACCGGTGGACAGCCTGCCAGGGTGGCAGGCTGTCGCGTTGGTCGAGCGGGCGATCAGTCTTCCGGCTGACCGACGAGGGCCGCGTTCAGGCCGACTTCGGGCGTGTCATCCGAGTAGATCGAGGCGAACCAGCCCGGGTTCGGGATGATGGCGGGCTGGAAGACGTTGCAGCCTGCCTTCATCTCGGCCCAGGTGCCTTCCTTGCAGAGATTGACGTTCTCGTTGGTCACGATGGTCTGCGGAACGTCGGTCAGCGCCGGGATTTCCTTGCCCTCGAGCTTGGCGACGGCCAGCTTGAGCGCGAGCGCGCCGGTGAAGTTCTGCGAACCGGACGACCAGCGCTGCGCGCCCATCGGACGATAGGTGCCGTTCGCGCCATCGACTTCCGTGCCGACCGGCAGCATCTGGATGCGGCCGCCATTGGAGGACTCGCCGGCGCATGGCAGGATCTTGTCGTCGGCAATGCCGGCTTCGCTCTGCATGGAGTTGGCGGTATAACAGCCGGCCTGCATCCAGAGGCCATCGACCTGATCCCAGGGGCGGGTCGCGAGGATCTTCGACAGTTCGGTGCGGGCGACAGCCTGGCTCCACATGCCGTTGGCCTCGGCGACGATCTCGATGCCGGGGTTCTTGGCGAAGACTTCCTTGGCGCCTTCGATGCGCAGCGTGTCGACGGTCGTGCCGGGCACGCCGGTGATCATCACGACCTTGCCCTTGCCGCCGAGCTTGGCGACCAGCCATTCGGCCGATTCCACGCCCCATTTGCGCTGGTCGATATGGACGTTGTAGGCGCAGGGTTCCGAGATGATGGAATCGTAGGCGACGACGATGACGCCCTTGGCGCAGGCGTTCTTGACGGCGCCGTTCAGTGCCGTGGGCGAGATCGGATAGACGATGATGGCCTTGGCGCCGGCCTGTACCATCGAATTGATCTGCTGGATCTGCTTCTGGGCGCTTGGTCCGGCGACCTGAACCTGCAGGTCGACCTTGTCGGCCAGGCTCTTGTGGGCAGCCATCGCCTTGAGCATGTTGGCGGCTTCCGCCTGCCAGTCATTGCCGATGTAGCTCATGCTCAGGAAGATCTTCGACTTTTCCTGGGCCTGGGCGGTGGAAGCCGCAAGTCCGCTGGCGGCCAGCACGGCCATGGCGCTGTAGGCGAGTTTTCTTATGGATCGTTTCATGTCTCTCTCCCTCTCAACTGACTGCGGATTGCAGCGCAGAATTCACGCGCGGGTCCGGTGTCGGACGCGCCCGCAACGATGTGGAAGGGTGCCTGTCGCTGCCGACGGCCCCCCAATCCCGGGCCAACTCATGCCGGCCAGGCGTCTCGAAACTCGGCGATAACTCCTCCCAGCGCGTTGCGCCGATGCCGTCTCCCTGCCGAATGGGCGGCATGACCTAGGCACCATAAATCATGCAGGCAGTCAATAAATAATCGTTGATGTGTGATCACAAGACGCGCAATAACTTGATACGGTCAGTCTCGGGGTGGATGCCTCACCGACGCAGATCGCGAGCCAGGTCGGAAGCCGCGCAAGCATCTGGAGTTTGTCCGGCTCTCGCTATAAGTGCTTCGAAATCGCGCGCCGCGATGGATGGATCTGAATGACCGATAAGCTCTCGCCCGTCGATGTCAGTACCCTGCAGGAGCGTGTCTACCAGAAGCTTCGGGAGGCGCTCTATCAAGGCCAGTTCTCGCCTGGAGAAACCGTGACGATCCGCGGACTGGCCGCGGCGCTCGGCACCAGCGCGATGCCGGTCCGCGAAGCGTTGCAGCGTCTGGTGGCCGAAAAGGCGCTGGTGCAGATGCCAAGCCGCAGCGTGAAGGTCGCGCCGTTCACCCCGGAAATGTTTGCCGAGCTGATCCGCATCCGCATGACCATCGAGGGCATGGCGGCCGGACGCGCCGCCCTGAACTCGACGCCGGCGCTGGTGGAGAAACTGCAGTCGATCAACGAGGAGATGAAGGTGGCCGTGGCGTCGAGCATCCCGGGCGTGACCGGCGATGTGCTGGACGCCAACAGGCGCTTTCATTTCACGCTGTACGAAGCGGCCGAGATGCCGCAACTGCTGGAAATCATCAGCGGCATGTGGCTGAGGACCGGCCCCTATCTGCGGGTCGCCTACCGGACCGGCGCGACGCATCCCTTCGCGACGGGAACGCTGATCCACGACCGCGTCATCGAGGGCGTGCGGCTGCGCAATCCACGCCGCGCCTCCTACAGCCTCGCCCTGGACATCTGGGCGACGGCGCGGTGGTTCAGGAACCACCACCTCGCGGAAATCACCTTCGACGAGGATGTGCCGCGCTTGCGCGGCGCGCTTTGACCGGCAGCCCCGTGGCCTGAGGGCGGACAGCGGCGGGATCGCGAGGACAACGATCCCCGTAGAGCCGCCCTCCAGCGTCGCGCGCAACACTGGACCCGAGCAGGCGCCGCCGGGCCGGTGCCGCGGCGGCGCCGACCGGGCTGCGCGGATGCGGGATGGCTCAGCCGCCAAAGCGCGGCTCGGGGAGGCCCTTGACGCCGAGGCCATGGACGGCAAACAGGCCACCGGCAGACGCTTCCTTCTGCGGCACGCCCTTCATCGGCCGACCCATGCTGGTGACGTACATGATGTCGAGGTTCTTGCCGCCGAACATGACGCTGGTCAGGTTGCGGACGGGGAATTCGATCTCGCGGTCGATGCTGCCGTCCGGCGCATAGCGGATGATGCGGCCGCCGAACACATGCGCGTTCCAGATGTAGCCTTCCGAATCGACCGTCGAACCGTCGAACGTGCCGGGATAGTCCTTGGTCGAGCAGAACAGGCGCTTGTTGGACACGCCGCCGGTCTCGATGTCGTAGTCATAGGCATACATCGCGTTGTCGTAGGAATCGGCGAAGTAGAAGGTCTTGTTGTCGGGGCTCCAGCAGGGTCCGTTCGAGCATTTGATGCCGCTGTCGAGCCGCGTGATCGTGAGATCGGGGGCGAGACTGTAGAGCGCGGAATTGCGGACCGGGCGCTGGCCGCGCGACGCGTCCTCGCGATCATGATCGTAGGACATGTAGCCGGCGACGAACCGGCCGCGCCGGTCGACCTTGCCGTCGTTGAGGCGGTTCTCCGGCTCGTCGGCCTCGGGGTCGCCGATATGGGTGAGGCGCTGGGTCTTGAACTCGTAGAGGCTGAAGCCGTTGGCCAGCGCCAGAACAGCGCCGCCCTTCTCGCGCAGCGCCATCGAACCGATGTGCGATGGCACGTAGTGCAGCCGGACGTCGGAGCCGTCTTCCTTGCAGGTCCAGATCTCGGCCGCCGAACTGTCGATCCAGTAGAGACGCTGCTCCTCCACGTCCCAGAGCGGGCCCTCGCCCAGATGGTTCTTGCTGTCCACCAGCAGACGGATATCGACCATGACTGTTCCTCCCTCGACCAAAAATACGCGCGCCTGATAGCGAGCGTCCTCGCCGGCAAGATCGATCAGGCGGGCGTCAGAGTCAATTTCATTGTGATCACAGATCAGTAATTTCACTGATTGACGCCGCGATGGTCGGCGTGATTACAATGCGCTCTTGGAGGAAGGACCACGCCGCCCTGTTTCAGGCGACGCCAGCACAGGCGGCGGAGGTCGATCAATGCCGGGGAGGCAATCTTGGATACTGCTCATCAGGGGTCGATCGACCTCGTACTGACGACTCTCGGCGGCATGCGCATGGTCGACCTCGCGCCGAAGCTCGAGCGCGGCATTCCGCGCTGGCCGACGCATCCCCACCTGACGATCGACAAGGCCGTGACCCACGACCATGACGGCTACTACTGCCAGGCGATAATGATGGCCGAGCATACGGGAGCCCATGTCGACGCGCCGGCGCACATGCTGCCGGACCGGATGGACCGGACGATCGACACGTTTCCCGCCGACCATCTCTTCGGCGCGGCCGTGCTCTACGATTTCAGCGATCGCGACCTGAAGCCGGGCGACCTGATCACGGCGGCGATGCTGGAGGCCTATGAAGCCAAGTCGGGACTGAAGGTCGGCGAAGGCGAGATCGCCATCGTCAACTACGGCTGGATGAAGCGCTACTGGCGCACCGATTCCAAGGCGCAGTGGTATGTGATGAACGCGCCGGGCATGTCGGAGGACGCCTGCGAGTTCTTCCGCATGCGCAAGGTGCGCGCGGTGGCGACCGACACGGTGGCGGGCGAGACCGCCATCATCGACGGCGTGCCGCAGAACAATCCCGGACACGTGAAGAGCTGGCTGCCGCACGACATCCTGATCATCGAGATGCTGACCAATCTCGAGCAGGTGTCGCCGCGCTCGCTGTTCCTCGCCATGCCGCTGAACATCGACGAGGGGTCCGGATCGCCGATCCGCCCCGTGGCGTTCTGCCCGAACTGACACGCGCCGGCGTCGACGCGCGGCCTGTCCGGGGACGGGCCGCATTCGACCGACATCCGGCCAAACCTGAAACCCATGCGCGCCCGTGCCGCGCAGCGAATGCCTGGAGTAGACCATGAACCTCAACGGCAAGACCGCGATCATCACCGCCGGTGCATCGGGCATCGGCCGCGTGATCGCCGAGCGGTATACTGAACTCGGCGCCTCCGTCTGCCTGTGCGACGTCGACGACGCGGCGCTCGCGGATGTGCGCAAGGCCTTGCCGCAGGCCATCGCGATCAAGGCGGACGTGTCCAACTCCAAGGATGTCGCCGCGCTCTACGTTGCCTTCCTGGCCAGGCATTCCCGGCTCGACATCGTGGTGAACAATGCCGGCATCTCCGGCCCGACCAAGGCCGTGGAGACCATCACCGACGACGAGTGGGACGAGACCATGGCCGTCAACGTGACGGGCATGTTCTACATGGTGCGCAAGGCGGTGCCCCTGTTCAAGCAGGCGGGCGGCGGCTGCATCATCAACTTGTCCTCCGTGGCCGGTCGCATCGGCATGCCGCTGCGCGCGCCCTACTCGACCTCGAAATATGCGGTGCGCGGCCTGACCGACGTGCTGGCCGTGGAACTCGGCGAGTTCAACGTGCGCGTCAACGCGATCTTGCCCGGCCTGGTCGACGGTCCGCGCGGACAGCGCGTGACGCGCGAACAGGCAGAAGCGCGGGGCATGACTTTCGAGGAATTCCGGCCGTTCCTCCTGCACAACATCTCGATGCATACCGACATCAAGATGAAGGAGGTCGCCGACATGGCGGCATTCCTCGCGTCCGATCTGGCTCCGCATGTCACCGGCCAGTCGATCAGCGTCGACGGAAACTTCGAGACCTACCGCGGCCCGAAATTCGTCTGATCACGGCAACGCCGGGCGGTGTAACGGAAGCCTCGCCCGCGTTACATGCTGCGCGACATCAGATCCTTGACGCGCCGCAGCGGGATGGACGATTCGATCGAGGCCACGCTCTTCACCATGGTGAGCTTGCCGGTGATGAACATCTCGAAGGCAGGCAAATCCTCGGTCACGACACGCATCAGATAGTCGCGGTTGCCGGTCATCAGCCAGCAGTCGACGACTTCGGGAAAGCGAGAGACCGCCGCCTCGAAGGTCTTCAGCGCCTCGTCGACCTGTTTGTCGAGCTTGACGGAGACGAAGGCCGAGAAGCCGAAGCCGGCAAGCCGCTCGTCGATCAGCGCGCTGTAACCCAGCAACACGCCGCGCTCTTCGAGCAGCCGGACGCGTCGCGAACAGGGCGACGGGCTGAGCCCGACCTTGTCGCTGAGGTGCTGGATCGACAGGCGCCCATCCTTCTGAAGCTCGCGCAGGATCGCACGGTCGATTGCATCGATCTTGGCTGGATTCGCCACTCAACTCTCCGTTCGTGATGGTTTCATCCAAGCATGGGCATGTTCTTGCTGCAAGTCGCACGCATCTGCCAAGGGGCCTGACCTAGATTGAGCAGGTTCAGCCATGAAAGTACCCGCACGCATGACACCGACCAAGGGCACGGCAGCCGACCGCATCGCCATCCTGGATGAGATCGAACGCCATGTTCTGTGGCTTGCCACCTGGACGATCCATCACGCCAACCACCTTCGCGAAGGCGACGAGGTGAAGATCGGCGGGCACCAGGCGTCGTCGGCGTCGCTGGCGACGATCATGACCGCGCTCTACTTCGCAACGCTGCGGCCGGAGGACCGTGTCGCGGTCAAGCCGCACGCGGCGCCGATCTTCCACGCGATCCAGTATCTCGCCGGAAACCAGACGCGCGAGCGGCTGGAGAATTTTCGCGGCTTCGGCGGCGCGCAGAGCTATCCCTCGCGCACCAAGGACGTCGACGACGTCGACTTTTCCACGGGCTCGGTCGGACTGGGGGTGGCGCAGACCCTCTTCTCGTCTCTGGTGCAGGACTATGTGCGCGAGCATGGCTGGACGCTCGACCGCAAGGCCGGCCGCATGGTGGCGCTTGTCGGCGACGCGGAAATGGACGAGGGCAACATCTACGAGGCTCTGCTCGAGGGCTGGAAGCACGGCGTCCGGAACTGCTGGTGGGTGGTCGACTATAACCGCCAGTCGCTCGACGCCATCATCCGCGAAGGTCTCTGGCAGCGCTTCGAGGAGATGTTCCGCAATTTCGGCTGGGACGTCGTCATCATCAAGCATGGAAGGCTGCAGGAGGCGGCCTTTGCCGAACCCGGCGGCGAAAGGCTGCGTGACTGGATCGACAGCTGCCCCAACCAGCTCTATGCGGCCCTGACCTTCCAGGGCGGAGCGGCGTGGCGCAAGCGCCTCACGGACGAACTCGGCGACCAGGGCGACGTCAGCCGGCTGATCAGCGGCCGGACCGACGATGAACTCGCCAGGCTAATGGGCAATCTCGGCGGCCACGACATGGCGTCGCTGCTCGACGCCTTCGCGGAGGCGGGAACGCACGACAGGCCGACCGTCTTCCTCTGCTACACGATCAAGGGTTTCGGCCTGCCGCTCGCCGGCCACAAGGACAACCATTCCGGGTTGATGACGGTCGCGCAGATGGACCAGTTCCGGCAGGGCATGGGCGTCAAGCCCGGGCAGGAATGGCAGCCGTGGTGCGGGGCGCGGCTCGAAGCGGCGGTGCTGCAGGCACATGTCGACACGGCGCCCTTCTTTGCCAAGGGGCGAAGGCGCCATGTCGCGCAGACGATTGCCGTCCCGGCAAGCCTTCCGACGCCATCGGCCGGCGAGAGGGCCATGTCGACGCAGATGGGCTTCGGGCAGATCCTGAACGACATCGCGCGTGACGACACGCCCTTGTCGCAGGCGATCGTCACGGTTGCGCCCGATGTCGCGACCTCGACCAATCTCGGCCCCTGGGTGAACCGGCGCGGGCTGTTCGCCCGCGAGGAGACGGCCGACCTGTTCAAGGCCGAGCGCATCCCCTCCACCTACAAATGGGAGTATTCGCCCGCCGGGCAGCATATCGAACTCGGCATCGCGGAATCCAACCTGTTCCTGCTGCTCTCGGCGCTCGGCCTGTCGCACTCGATCAACGGCAGGCGGCTCCTGCCGATCGGCACTGTCTACGATCCCTTCATCCTGCGCGCGGCCGACCAGCTCAACTATGCCTGCTACCAGGATGCGCGGTTCATGCTGATCGGCACGCCGTCCGGTGTGACGCTGGCGCCGGAGGGTGGCGCGCACCAGTCGATCGGCACGCCGCTGGTCGGCATGGCGCAGGATGGGCTCGCCGCCTTCGAACCGGCCTATGTCGACGAACTCGCCACCATCATGCGCTTCGGCTTCGACTACATGCAGCGCGATGGCGACGGACCGGTCGACGAAGGCAACTGGCTGCGCGACCATACGGGCGGCTCGATCTATCTGCGCCTGTCGTCGCGCCCGCTGGAGCAGCCGCGACGCGCGATGACACCGGACCTGGAACGCGCCATCGTCGACGGTGGCTACTGGGTGCGCAAGCCAGGTCCGAACGCGGAACTGGTAATCGCCTATGCGGGTGCCATCGCGCCAGAGGCGATCGAGGCGGTGGGGCTGATGGCAGGCGAACGCCGCGACATAGGCCTGCTCGCCATCACCTCCGCCGACAGGCTCAACGCCGGCTGGACCGCGGCACAGCGGGCGCGCGAGCGCGGCCTGTCGCATGCGCGCTGCCATGTCGAACATCTGCTGGACGAGGTGGCGCAGGATGCCGCGCTGATCACCGTCATCGATGGCCATCCGGCGACGCTCGCCTGGCTTGGTTCGGTGCGAGGACAGAGGACGCGGTCGCTCGGTGTCGAGCATTTCGGCCAGACCGGCCGCATCGCCGACCTCTACCGGCATTTCGGCATCGACGCGCAAGGCATCCTGAGGGCAGCGCAGGCCATGGCGCCCGGCCGACCGATCCGGTATCTGGCCAAACCGGCTGCATGACGGTACAGCGCCGGGCTTCGGCGCGCCCCTTTGTTACCGAAATCAGCTTTCCCGACGATTCCAGTCCTGTGGCCGGCCGAAGCCGAGCGCATGCGGAACAAAACTCGTGCTGGGCGGTTCGCTGATGAAGGAGATCAGCGGAGAGTCCATACCATGTCCACCGAACGCACCGAGCGTACCAGGCAGCGTGCCTATGAACTCTGGGAGACACAAGGACGCCCGGAAGGCAGAGATCTGGAACACTGGGAGAAGGCGCGCCTTGAAATCGAGGCCGAAGGATCTTCCGACGACGGGACGGCCGCCGAGAATACGGGCCTTGGTCCCCAAGAGGATGATCTCAGCGCGGAATTCACGGCTCGGTTGCCCGATGCACAACCGAGCCTTGACGGAAAGCCGGGAGATGTCGCCGGCGACGCGCCTATCGCAACGCGGTCGAGCAGGGGCAAGAAGAGTCCTCGCGTGTGAGGAAAGCTGGAGTGAGATGCGCAAGATAACCGACGCAGTTGCCGTGCACCGTGACGAAAAGGGTGCGACCATCGTCTCGATTTCGGTCGATCCGGGCGAGGACGGCACCGAAGCTGCCGAGGCGATACTGGCCAAGGCCTGGGGCCTCCTGGCGGAGGCCATCAGTGCCCAGAAGCTCGCTGCCGAAACCGATCACCAGGAAACAGACCCGGGCGGAGCCGGGGGATGGTGGTCTGGCTGATCGCTGCCTGACGCCGGCAGGACGTCCGCCGTCCGCAGCACTGCCTTTCCCAAAGCCGAGCGGTGGACGTCCACCGTGGCGCAGCCGACCGGGTCGGCCTCAACTGCCGGCAAGCAGCGCAACCGGGAAATCGTCCAGCACATTCGCAACGAGAAGACGATCGCCAGACAGTGCCGAAGCGCTGCCGACGACAGTCGACAGGCGCCGGATTGATAGGCCACCGGGTAATTCAATGCATGTGTCCGACCAGAATCCTCCACCCATCTGGATCGACTCGTCTTGGCAGAGCGGCACGATCAGTCTTGGCACCACCACGACGGCGATGTCGTTGCCGCGCTGGCGCGCGAAGGAAAAGACATTGTCCCGGCGCGCGCCCGAAACACGCAGCGGGACATAGTCCCCGTCGCGAAAAAGCGCTTCATGCTCGCCGCGATAGGCGAGGCATTGCGCGATCAGCATCTGCTTCGCCGTCCCGTTCTCGACATGCTCCATCGAGAGCGGCTGGCGCGCGGCAGACAGGCGGTGCGCCAGGCCCTCGAAGTCGACCGGCTGGCGGTTGTCCGGATCGACCAGGCTGAGATCCTCCGTCTCGGTCCCCTGGTAGATGTCCGGGATGCCCGGCGCGGTCAGCTTGATGAGCGTCTGGGCAAGAGCGTTCACCTTGCCGGCGCGCACGAAGGGCTGCATCGTGCGCGAAAAATCCTCAGGGAATCGCGCGTTGCCGGCTGACAGCAATGCCGCCGCATAGGACTTCACGGCTGTCTCGTAGGCCTCGTTCGGGTGCAGCCAATCGGTGCGCAGCTTTGCTTCCCGCAAGGCCTTTTCGATATAGGGCTGGAAGCGCGCCGATAATCTTTCGAGGGCGGCTGCGTCCATGCCGCCAGGCTCGTCCGGCCATACGCCTGCAAGCGCCTGGTAGAGGAGCCACTCGGTCTGCGGTTCAGGCGCAGGCCCGTCGTCGAGTACCCGGACGTGCCCGGCGTGCATGGCCCGCCACCGCTCGACGGCCTTGCCCCAGGCTGCGGGGGCTTCGCTCAGCGCATACAGCCTGGCGCGCGCGTCTTCGCCGCGCTTGGTGTCATGCGTGGCGGTCGCCAGCAGGCCCGTCGTGTCACGGCCGGCGAGGGCCGCGAGCCGCGCATGGGCCTCCTGCGGCGAAGCCGCCAGTTCGTCCGGGTCGCATCCCACTTCGTTCAGCGCAATCAGGTGATTGCAGCGGTAGAACAGCGTGTCCTCGACCGCCTTTGCCATCACCGGACCGGTGAGTTGCTGGAAGCGCCGCCTGAACTGCGCGGCCACGGGTGATGCCAGCGCGCCGGTGAGCAGCGAGAGGATGAAAGCCTGCGCGCCCGTCTCGGCCCCGGTGCCCCGGGCGTCCCGCGCCACCTGTTCCAACAGGAGGCGGTCCGCTTCCGACATGCCGCCTTCGTCGCCATAGGTGCGGTAGACCGGGAAGGCGACGATAAGGTCCACGATCGCGGCGCGAAGATCGTCGGGTCGCGGCTCTTCGCCTTCGTCCGGCCCGGCCGACCGGGCGAGAGCGACCAGCGCCGACAGCTCGGTGGCGAAATTGTCGGAGACGAGCAGCCGCTTGGCGCGGCGGCGCTCCGCCTCGAGGTCCGTTCCGCCGCCGTCCGATGCGTAGTGCCGCAGCAGCTCCGTCACACCGTCCTTGTCGACGAGAATGTCGGCCATCGTGGCGATGAATTCGTAGCCGGTGGTCCCGGCGATCGGCCAGTCTTCGGGCAGCCTCTCGCTTCCGTTCAGGATCTTCTCGACGACGAGGTAGGTGTCCGGTCCGACCTCCTGGCGCAGCCTCGCCAGGTATCCGCCCGGGTCGGCAAGGCCGTCGACATGGTCGATGCGGAGGCCGTCCACCTTGCCCGACCGCACCAGCTCCAGAACGGGGCGATGGACGTCATCGAAAACCGCCGGATCCTCGACGCTGACGCCAACCAGCCCGGTGACCTCGAAGAAGCGGCGGTAGCTGAGATGCCTGCGCGCCTCCTTCCAGAAGGTCAGCCGCCAGGGCTGCGCGGCAAGGACAGACTGCACGGCGGCGCGATCGGCCGACAGGCTGCCAAGCTGCTCATCCAGCCGCCGGATCTCCTCATGATCGGCGAGCAGGCGTCTCATCCGCTCGTGCATGGCGCCGGAAGAGCCGGGCGCGGCGGATTGCGCGCATCCGATCAGCTCTTCGGCGAGCCTGGCCTCGCAGGACGACAGGAGGGCGCGGTAGGTCGAAGGGGAGAGCGGAAGATGATTGTCGAAATAGGCAAGCACAAGCCCGCCCTGCTGGCGATCGAGCCGAAGCGCGAGCTCACCGGCGGCCAATGACTCATCGAGAGGCCGGCCGAGAATCGGCAGGATCAGCTTCTCGCGCCAGTCGATGTCGAAGTGGCGCCCAAACGTGCTGTGCTCGCCCCATTCGAGCACGTCGCGCCACCAGGTGTTTTGCAGGGACGCCGCCATGTGGTTCGGCACGATGTCGAGGATCAGGGCGAGCCCCGCCTGCCTGAGTGCCGTGCTCAGCCGTTCGAAGCCTTCGCGTCCGCCGAGGACCGGGTCGATCGCGTTGTGGTCAGTCACGTCGTAGCCATGCGTCGAGCCCGAGACGGCGGTGAAGATGGGCGACGCATAGAGGTGGCTGATGCCGAGCCGCTTCAGATACGGCACGATGCGGGCGGCGCGGTCGAAATCCATGCCGTCCCGGAACTGCAGCCTGTAGGTCGCGCGCGGCACCGTCATGTTCGCGGCCTTTCGGCAGCCATTGCCGTGGTGATCGACCTGAACAGCGCCGTGGTGGGAAGTTCTTCAAGGGTGACCGACGACTTGACGCGCCAGTTGGGATGCGCGTCGATCGTGCCGGGCAGGTTGGTCTGCGCGCGTTCGCCGGTCAGGTCCGCGAAGCGGACGCTGGCGAGCGCGCTCCGGGTGCGGGCCACGAAGCGGTGCGCTGCCACCGCGAGGTTTTCGGGCAGCATCGTTTGCATGTCGGGCGCAGGATCGGCGCTGCTCAACGGTGACGCGTCGAGCACGCCTTCGCCAACGAGCAGATCGATGAGGGCCGCGCGATCGGCGACCCTTTCCCTGCGTTGCTCGCCGGCGGCGTCGGCATCGATCAGCCCATGCGCGAGGCGCAAGCCTATGTCGTCGCCAAGCCACCAGCCGGTCAGCGTGGGCATGTCGTGGGTCGAGAGGCAGGCAAGCGCAAGGCGTGGATACTCCTGCGATGCGATGAAGGCGTCGCCCGCCTTCTCGAAATAGACGATGCGGTAGGACAGGATGCCCGCCCCCAGCATCACGTTGCGGAATCCCGGCGGGACGTGACCCAAATCCTCGCCGATCACGATCGTCCGGTGACGCCTGGATTGCTCGGCGAGAATGCCGAGGAGATCCTCGACGGGGTAGCGCACATAGGCGCCATCGGCCGGTGAACCCGCCTCCGGCACGAGGAAAAGCTGCCACAGCGCCATGACGTGGTCGATGCGCAATGCACCGGCGTGGCGCATCAGGGCTTCGTTCGTCGCGCGAAAGTCGGCGAAGCACGACTTCATCATCGCCAGCGGCGACACGGGCGCCAGGCCCCAGTCCTGCCCGTCGATGGTGAACATGTCGGGTGGAGCGCCGATGCTCATTCCCGGAATGGAATGCCCCGGGTCGCTCCAGGTCGCGGACCCGTCCGGCGACTCGCCGACCGCGAGGTCGAGATACAGGCCGATGCGCAGGCCGGCGGCGCTGGCCGCTGCTGCTGCCTGCTCCAGCTGGGCATGCGCGATCCACTGCAGCCAGGCATGGAACCGGACCTCGTCGTCCCTGTCGTCGACAAACCGCAGCACGGCCGCGCCGTGGGCGCTGCGGAACGCCTCCGGCCAGTCCAGCCACCCGCTTCCGAAGCCGGCAGCGACCATCTCGGCGCTCAGCGCCTCGAACACGGCGTGTCCGTGCAACGCTTCGCCGCCGAGCGCGCGGAACGCGGAAAAGGCCTGAGACGAGAAGGGCCCACTCGCGGGCTCATCCTGCCGCCAATGCGTCCACAGGCTGCGCAGGACATCGAGCTTGAGCTTTGCCACGCCGACGAAATCGATATGGGGCGTGGCGCGCAGCAGGCGTGCGGCATCCGCGACAGCCTCGTCCATTACGAAACCCGGCACCTGATCGACCGCGATATAGAGCGGATTGAGGAACTGCCGGCTCGAAGGCGAGAAGGGGCTGCAGCGGTTGGGCTCGGAGAGGAAGAGCGCATGCAGCGGGTTGGTACCGACGAAATCGGCGCCGGCGTCGGCCGCGATCCGGCACAGCGTCGCCAGATCGTCGAAATCGCCGATGCCCCAATTCCTGCCGGACCGCAATTCGTAGAGCTGGACGGAAATGCCCCAGGCACGGTTCTCGACCAGCCAGTCGGGAAGGTAGCATCGGGCCGCGGGCGGAGCACGAAGCTGCGGCGGTTCGACATCGCGCGAGACGGCGAGTGCCGAGGAAATGGCTTCATCCGAGCCAATTTCCACCCCGAGCGCCGTGAGGACGGGCCTTGCCCGGGTGGCGAGGGTCTCGCCCTCTTCACCACCGGGAAGGGCGATGCCATGGCGTCTTGCCAGTTCCGCGATCGGAGCAAGGGTCATGCGCCGCTCCTCTGCCGGTCTGCCAGCGTCACTAGGATGGACAATCCGGGAAGCGAGGCATGGGCCGGGTGCCCCGCGAGCGCCTCCGGCCAGGCGAAGATCACCTCGCCGGCGCCGAGCGGTGACGGCAGGTCGGCGTCGGTCAGGTTGGCGCGCAGGCTGAGGCATGTCGACGCGAAGTGCCAGTCGACCGCCACGAGACCATCCGGCGATGCGACGATGCGACCTTCGCCGCCGGTGGCATCGCCAAGCAGCGGCAGGATATGACGCTTGCGCAAGGCGATCAGCTTCCTCGTGAAGGCGAGGCTTTCGGCGCCGGCACCCTCGGGCTGCGACCAGTCGAGCCGCGAAGACTCGAATGTCGCCTGCGCGTTCGGGTCCGGAATCTCGCGCTGTTGCTCCGCGCTGTTGAATGCGCCAAACTTCGCGAATTCGCGGCGCCTGCCCTCCCGCACCGCGTCGGCGAGACCTCCTTCGAAATCGGTGAAGAACAGGAATGGCGTCTGCGCGTCCCATTCCTCGCCCATGAACAGGAGTGGAATATGCGGCGAGAGGAGCAGCATCGCGCGAAGCACGCGGCGCATCGGCTCTTCGCACAGCAACGCAAGACGTTCGCCCAGCGCCCGGTTGCCGACCTGATCGTGGTTCTGCAGGAAGTCGATGAAGGCTGTTGGCGGGAGGTGGCCGCTCGCTTCGCCGCGCGGCTCCCCGCCCGCATGCCGCGACGGCTCGCCCTGATAGGCAAAGCCTTCCGCAAGAGCGCGGGCAAGGTGGATCCGGGGCCTGTCGGCGAAATCCTCGTAGTAGCCGTCCGTCTCGCCAGTCGCGATGACATGCGCCGCATTGTGCCAGTCGTCGTTCCATTCGGCGGTGAAACGCGGCACAGCACCATTCGCCTCGCGTTCGTGCAGACGGGTGATGTTGCGATTGTCCTCGGTGGTCAGATGGATCTGGCGCTCCGGGAACCCGAGACGCACCAGCTGAGCCAACTCGACCAGCATTTCGGTCTCCGACTCCGGATCCCGCACCTGGTCGATCGCATCGAAGCGAAGGCCATCGAGGTGGAATTCTTCCAGCCAGTACAGCGCGTTCTCGATGAAGAACCGGCGTACCGGGGGTCTCTCATAGGCGATCGCCGCGCCCCACGGCGTGTGAGCCTCGAGATGGAAGAACGCCGGGGCAAGGGCGTGAAGATAATTCCCGTCGGGTCCGAAATGATTGTAGACGACATCGAGCAGCACCATCAGGCCGTTGCCGTGGGCTGCGTCGATGAAGGCCTTCATGTCGTCGGGCGTGCCATAGGCGGCGTGGGGAGCATAGGGCAAGACGCCGTCATAGCCCCAGCCGCGCTCCCCCGAAAACTGCGCGACCGGCATGATCTCGATGGCGGTGACGCCCAACTCCGCCAGATAGGGCAGTCGATCGATCGCCGCCAGGAAGCTGCCCTGCGGCGTGAACGTGCCGACATGGATCTCGTAGATGATCGCTTCTTCCCACCGTCTTCCGGTCCACCCATCGTCCGACCATGCATAGTGTGTCGGATCGACCACGAGCGACGGGCCATGCACGCCTTCCACCTGGCCGCGCGAAGCGGGATCCGGCACGACGAGACCATCGGGAAGCACGAACTGGTAATGCGCGCCTGGCTCTACGCCGGTGGCCAGCAGTTCGAACCAGCCCTCGTCAGCCTGCATGGGCGTATCCACGCCATCCAGCCGAAGCATCAGGGCCGACACCCCCGGCGCCCAGGTCCGGAAGCGCACTTCGCCCGCCCGTAGGAATTCGGCCCCCCAGGACCTGGGGAAGGCGCGACAGCGCCGCGGAGTCTCGTCCCGCGGGCCGCCGTTCATGACCGATCTTGCAGCATCACCAGAGACCGCCCCTGGCCATCGTAGGTGTCGTCCTCCAGCAGCCGGCGACCGCTCGAATCCGCCGTGTCCGACGCTGTGTCGATCAAGACGCCCCAGCGCTGGCGATCGGCGCGTGGAAGCGCGAAGGAAACGGTTTCGTGGTGCGCGTTGCACAGGATCAGCAACCGCTCGGCCGGGCCCGCAAGCAGCATTGCGATGGCGCGGGTTTCAGGCGACTGCCAGTCTGGCTCCGTCATCGCGTGGCCGTCGGGACGGAGCCACTGCACGTCCAGCAGCCCAGACTTGTCGTCATGGCCGGCATGCAGATATCGGTTCTGCCGCAGCAAGGGATGCGCGCGCCGGATGCGGATGACCCGGGCGAGAAACTCGAAGAAGGCGCGATCGCGGTCGTCGATCGCCTCCCAGCGCAGCCAGTTCATGTCATTGTCCTGGCAATAGGAATTGTTGTTGCCGGACTGGCTGCGGCCGATCTCGTCGCCCATCAGCAGCATCGGGGTGCCCTGTGAAAGCAGCACCGTCGCGGCAAGGTTTCGCCGCATGCGGTCCCGCAGCTCGAGCACCGTCTCGTCGTCGGTGGGGCCTTCGACCCCGCAATTCCAGCTCAGATTGTGCGAATGGCCATCGCAGTTCTGTTCGCCATTATCCTCGTTGTGCTTGTCGTTGTAGCTGACAGTATCGGCCAGCGTGAAACCGTCATGCGCCGTGACGAAGTTGACGCTGGCCCATGGCCTGCGTCCGCGCCTGTCGAAACGGCCGGCCGAGCCGAGCAGGTTGCCCGCCAGATCGGGAACGATCCCTTCGTCGCCCTTCCAGTAGGCGCGGGCCGTGTCGCGGTAGGTATCGTTCCATTCGGCCCAGCCCGGCGGAAAGTTGCCAAGCTGGTACCCGTCCGGGCCGGTGTCCCATGGCTCCGCGATCAGCTTGACCGTCTGTAGCACCGGATCCTGACGGATGGCCTCGAAGAAGACGGCGTGGTGGTCGAACGCCGACCGGTCGCGCCCCAGCGTGCTCGCCAGGTCGAAGCGGAAGCCATCGACATGGCAGTCCTCGACCCAGTAGCGCAGTGAATCCATCACCATCTGGAGAACGCGCGGATGACGCAGATTGACGTTGTTGCCGCAGCCCGTGGTGTCGAAGTAATAGCGCGGATCGTCGGCCAGCACATAGTAGCTGGCATTGTCGATGCCCTTGAAGGACAGCGTCGGGCCCATGTGGTTGCCCTCCGCGGTGTGGTTGTAGACGACGTCGAGAATGACTTCGATGCCCGCCTCGTGCAGCCGGCGCACCAGCAGCTTGAATTCATGGATGCCGCTGCCTGGGGAAATGTATCGGGCAGCCGGGGCAAAGAAGCCGATCGTGTTGTAGCCCCAGTAGTTCGTCAGGCCCCTTTCGATCAGATGCCGGTCGTCGAAAAAGGACTGGCTGGGCATGAGTTCGATCGCGGTGACGCCAAGCTTGGCGAGATGGTCGATGACGCGCGGATCGGCCAGCCCGGCAAATGTTCCGCGAAACTGCGGCGGGATATCCTTGTTGAGCGCCGTCATGCCCTTGACGTGGGCTTCATAGATGACCGTTTCCGCCCACGGCGTCTTCGGCCGCTGATCGGCTCCCCAGGTGACGGCGGGATCGACGACCACGCATTTCGGCATGACGGAAGCCGAGTCCCGCTTGTCGAAGGACAGATCCGCGTGCCTGCTTCCAATCCGGTAGCCGAACGCTGCGTCGTGCCAGCGGATGTCTCCGCGCAGTTCCAGCGCATAGGGATCGAGGAGCAGCTTGTTGGGGTTGAACCGGTGTCCGGCCTGCGGTTCGTAGGGTCCGTGCACACGGTAGCCGTACAATTGTCCGGGACGGACATCCGGCAGATAGCCGTGCCACACCTCGTCCGTGTATTCCGGCAGCACGACGCGGTCGATCTCGCGCTTGCCGTTCTTGTCGAAGAGGCACAACTCCACCTTGGTCGCGTTGGCAGAGAAGAGGGCGAAATTGACGCCCAGACCGTCCCACCGCGCGCCGAGTGGAAAAGGCGAGCCTTGCAAAACACGAAACCTGCTGCTCATGACCTGCCGTATTCTGGTGCCAGGAAGGATAGTCGCGAAAGACTGAACGGTGGGAGAGAGATGGAGCACGGACGATCGTGCCCGCGTGCCGTTTCTGCCCGGGTCGAGGTTGCTTTAACCCTCGAACGCCAAAACCGTTCCGGATCGCTGCTGAAAATGCCGGCAAGAGGGAAATCTGTCCCTGCCTACGGGCGTGCGTCTATCCACGTGATGTCCCAACCGAACTGCGCCGAAGCCCGAATGGTTTCAGCTCCGTCCAATAGCTCTCGCGCCAGTAATTTCCTGTGCTCAATGAGGACGCGCCGGGCGTGGGCCGATTTTCGTCAATGGTCGCGGCGAAACGCCTGGATCCGGACAACCGCGGATTCGGCGCGCTGAACCAGCCGATCGAACAGTTCGATGGTCGACTCGGGCAACCGATCGTGCGCCATTGATCGAGACGTCAGTTCGGCGATCTTCTGCGCGGTCGATCGCAATTCCTCGACCAATCCCTTTTCCGCAAACTCGTTGATTTGGTTCCTCACGGCTCACCTCCGACATTGGCTCATGGCGCGGCGCATTGCCGCCCCTAAGGGTGAAACCAGCAAGGCTGCGAGCGGTTCCGCGCCAGGAGGTGGGCACTCCCCTCGACGGGGCGCGGCGGCGACCCACCGCCGCTCGTCAACGCCGCCTGCGCCGCGGACGCCTGAGCACGCCGCAAGCCGTGTGCAAGAACGGGAAGGTTCCGCACCAGCGAAACAACGGATGAGGCTTTGGGGCGTGTCTTTTGCCGCAAGACAGATCAACACAGGCGTCTCGCAGAAAAACGCAGACCGCCTGATCCTGGTGATCCCGACAGGAATCGAACCTGTGACCTACAGATTAGGAATCTGCCGCTCTATCCTACTGAGCTACGGGACCAGCCAAGGGACACATAGCCGCTTCGGGGCGCTTTTCCAACCGCATTGTGACCCACGCGGCGGTCGAATCCGATGGCAGATGATCGTCCCGGCCACGGCACGCCGACGCGCTGGCCATGCGCAAGCGAGCGCTCGAGGCGCGGCGGCGTGTCGGCGATGATGGCGTCGTCAGCGGTTCTCGCGACTGCCGCCGGGAAGGCTCGTCATGTCGACATAGACAAGGACGGCCGCGAAGAAGGCGAAAACGGCCAGAACGAGGATGGTCACGAGGGCGGCATCGGCGGGCATCGGTCTCTCCCTGAAAAAGTACCCGGGGAGACACGACCAGTTTCCGAACACCGATTCCTTGATCTGGATCAGGTCGCCAGCGCGGTCTCGGCGATGCGCACCCAGTAGCTCATGCCATGCGGGATGACCTCGTCGTTGAAGTCGTAGGCGGGATGATGGAGGTTTGCCGACTCGCCATTGCCGATGAAGATGAAGGCGCCGGGGCGAGCCTCCAGCATGTAGGAAAAATCCTCGCCGCCCATGACCGGCTGCACGGCGCGCTGGACTTGGCTCTCGCCCGCGACCGAAGAAGCCGCATCGGCGGCGAAAACCGTCTCTTCGGCGTGGTTGTAGGTGACGGGATAGTTGGGATCGTAGTTCACCGCGATCCTTGCGCCGAAGGCCGTGGCCAGGCCCTCGCAGATCGTGTGCATGCGCTCGCGCGCGACGGCCGCAACCTCCTTGCGCAGCGTGCGCACGGTGCCGGCGATCTGCGCGGTTTCGGGGATGATGTTGTAGGCGTCGCCGGCGTGGAACTTGGTGACCGTGACCACGACCGAATCGACCGGATCGGTGGTGCGCGAGGCGATCGTCTGCAGCGCTCCCACCAGCTGGCTGGCGATCATCACCGGATCGATGGTCCGGTGCGGCATGGCGGCGTGGCCGCCCCTGCCGGTCACGGTGATGGTGAATTCGGCGGTCGCGGCCATGATCGGACCCGGACGGATCGCGAACTGGCCGACGGCGAGGCCGGGCATGTTGTGCATGCCGAACACCTTGTCGATGCCGAAGCGGTCCATCATTCCGTCCTTGACCATCGCCAGACCGCCGCCGCCGCCCTCCTCGGCGGGCTGGAAGATGACCGCCACCGTGCCCGCGAAGTTGCGCGTCTCGGCAAGATATTTCGCGGCGCCGAGCAGCATGGCGGTGTGGCCGTCATGGCCGCAGGCATGCATCTTGCCGGGCTTTCTGGAGGCGTAGGGCTTGCCGGTGGCTTCGGTCAGCGGCAGGGCGTCCATGTCGGCGCGCAGGCCGACCGCGCCGCCCGGGCCCAGATTGCCGCGGATGACGCCGGTGCGGCCGATGCCGGTCACCACTTCGTCGCAGCCGAACTCGCGCAGCCGATCGGCAACGAAGCGCGCCGTCTCCACCACGTCGTAGCCGAGTTCGGGGTTCTGGTGGATCGTTCGCCGCCAGCCGGCGACTTCATCGAGCATCTCGGCGGCGCGGTTGAGGATGGGCATGTCAGGCACTTTCGCTTCCGGCCACACTGCGCAACGAAGGATATCGGACGCAACGCTTTGCCATCTTGAGGTCACATAGGTTAAATACGACGCCGAGGCGACTCGACGGGCGGCCCAGTCGCTGACCGCGCGATGAAACCCAGACACTATTGATCAACGCATGATCGCGGCAAGAGGCGATTTCGGATTTGACGATGCGGCGCTTTTCCCTTTCGACGGCACTGTTTGCGGCACTGGCAGGCGCCCTGTGCATCGCGCCGCTGCCCGGCCTTGCCGGTCCGTCGCTCCTCATCGATGCCAGCACGGGGCGCGTTCTGGAGAGCGACAGCGCGACGCAGCGCGCCTATCCGGCCTCGCTGTCCAAGCTGATGACGACTTATGTCGCCTTTCGCGCCGTCCAGGCTGGCGAGGTGACGCTTGCGTCGCCGGTGCGGATCTCCAAGCGGGCCGCCGCCCTGCCGCCCAGCAAGATGGGCTACAAGCCCGGCTCGGAACTGACGCTCGACAATGCGCTCAAGATCATCATGGTCAAGTCGGCCAACGACGTGGCGCGCTCCATCGGCGAGAGCATCGCGGGCTCCGAGGCGGCCTTTGCCGCGCGAATGAACGCGGAATCGCAGCGGCTCGGCATGACCGATTCGCATTGGGTCAACCAGCACGGGCTGCATGACGCGGACCAGTATTCCTCGGCCCGCGACATGGCGATCCTGGCAACGGCGCTGCGCCGCGAGTTTCCACAGTATGCGGACTTCTTCTCCATCGAGGGGCTCGAGGTCGGCGGCAAGGCCATGCCGAGCCACAACAATCTGCTCGGCCGCTTCGATGGCGCCGATGGCATGAAGACGGGCTACACCTGCCCGGCAGGGTTCAACCTGCTGGCATCGGCGACCCGCAACGGGCGTACGCTGATGGCCGTGGTGATCGGGTCGGAGTCGGTCGCGGCGCGCGACGAGAAGGCTGCGGCCATGCTCGCCCGCGGCTTTGGCCTGACGGCGCAAGCCGGGCCGACGCTCGGCGACCTCAAGGCGGCCAGCCAGGCGGGGCCGGTCGACATGTCGCAACAGCTCTGCTCGAAGGAGGCGCGCGCGGCGCGTGCCAAGGAGCAGACGGAACTCGCCAACGCCATCAAGGCCGGGCTCAAGCAGGCCACGGTCTCGCCCTACCAGGTGGAGCTGCCCCGGCCGCGCGTGCTGGTTGCCGTCGGTCTCGGCGGCGCGACCGGGCCGGTGTCGAAGGCGATGGCCGAGGCCGCCGCCTATGCCGACGTGCCGATCCCGACATGGCGGCCCGACAGGCCGGAACCGATGAGCCAGCAGGCCGACCAGGGCGATTCCGCCCCGTCCGGAAAAACGGACCGGCTTTGACCAGCTTTCCCATTCCGGTCTCGGTGCTGACCGGATTCCTCGGGTCGGGCAAGACGACGCTGCTCAACCGGCTGCTCAAGGATCCGGCGCTCGCCGATACCGCCGTCATCATCAACGAGTATGGCGAGATCGCCATCGACCATTTGCTGGTGGAGCAGGCCTCGGACGGGGTGATTCAGCTTTCCGATGGCTGCCTCTGCTGCACCGTGCGGGGCGAACTGGTCGATACACTTGCCGATCTCGTCGACCGTTTACAGACCGGCAGGATCGAGCGCTTGGCGCGCGTCATCATCGAGACGACCGGCCTGGCCGATCCGGTGCCCGTGCTGCAGTCGATCATGGGGCATCCGGTGCTGGTGCAGGCGTTTCGGCTGGACGGGGTCATCACGCTGGTCGACGCGGTCAATGGCGCGGCGACGCTCGATGCCCATGTGGAAGCCGTGAAGCAGGCCGCCGTGGCCGATCGGCTCGTCATCTCCAAGGGCGATCTCGTCGAGAATCCGGAGACCCTGGCGGCGCTGCGCGCGCGGCTCACGGCGATCAATCCCAATGCGACGGTCATCGAGGCCGGCACCGGCTCGGCCGGTGTCGCGGCGCTCTTCGATTGCGGATTGTATGATCCGCTGACCAAGTCGGCCGATGTCCGCCGCTGGCTCGGCGCGGCCGCTGATCACGACCATGGCCACCATGATCACGACCACGATCATGGTCATGACCATCATCACCATGCCCATGACCATCATCATCCCCACGACGCGCGCATCCGGTCCTTCTCGCTGGTGCATGAGGGACCGGTGCCCTTCGCGTCGATCGACATGTTCCTCGACCTTCTGAGATCGGTGCATGGCGAGCGACTGCTGCGCATGAAGGGCATCATCGAACTCAGCGAGGATCCGAGTCGGCCGCTGGTGATCCACGGCGTGCAGCAGATCCTGCACCCGCCGGTCCGGCTGCCCTCATGGCCCGACGGGGTGCGTGGCACGCGCCTCGTGCTCATCACGCTCGACATGCCGCAGAACTATGTCGAGCGGCTGTTTGCCATCATCACGCAACAGCCGGCCATCGACACGCCCGATCGGGCGGCGATGGAAGACAATCCGCTGGGCATTCCGGGCTTCATGCGCTGAAGCGCGTCGTGGGCGCCAGGCGTCAGGCGCCGCGTTCGACAAGGAAATGATGGCCGTCGGGGCTGGGTTCGCTGCGCAGCAGGCGGTGGCCGCTCTGCGTGCAGAAGGCAGGAATGTCGATGACGGCCAGCGGATCGGTGGTTTCCAGCCACAGGAGGCTGCCCGCTTGCAGCGCGGCGAGCCGCTTGCGCGCCTTGAGCACCGGAAGCGGGCAGTTGAGCCCCCTCAGGTCGTAGCGCTGAGCGGTCTCGTCCATCCCTGCTGTTTCAACTTCCGAAGATGTTGGTGAAGCGCTTGCCGACGCGTCCGAGCAGCCCGGGCTTTTCGGCGCTTGCAGCAGGCTCCTCCGCGACAGAGGCCGGCGCATCGGCCGCGACGGCCTCCGCCGGCTTGCTCGCAGCTTCCGTCTCGGCCTTGGCGAGTGCGGCGGCGGCGGCCTTTTCCTCGGCGGCGCGCTTGCGGGCTGCGATCTTTGCTTCCTCGGCCTTCTTCTTCTCTTCCGCCGCAGCATCCAGTGCCGCCTGGCGGCGACCTTCCGGTGAATCAATCCGGCCCATGCGCTCCGTGGTCGCGACCACGGTGCCGTCCGGCAGCAACTCCGGCGGTTCGACGGTCACGCGTTCGCCGCGCGCCCGCTTGCGGGTCCACTCCGAGACGAGCTTGGCTTCCTTCAGGCCGGCGAGCGTGGGTTTCGGGGCAGGCACGTTGCCGCCACCCAGCGCGGTGGAGAATGCCGCCTCGTAGCTCGTCTGGTAGGACTGGTAGGCGCTCTTCAGCGAATCGGGCTGCGTGTAGGACGGGCAGGCCTGGCTCGGCACGAAGGCCGCGCCGCCTTCGGCCACGGCGTTGAAAACATAGCGCTTGCCGCAGACATCGACCTTCGGCGGCACCTTGGTGATCTCGAAGTTGTCGTAGCCTTCCTTGAGGTTCTTCCAGAATTCGAAATTCGGATCGTTGGCATAGCGGGCCATATTGGCCGGCGTCATGCGGAATGGAAACGCCTGGATCTGGAACTCGGTCTGGCCGCCCCTGAAAGCGTCGCGGCCGAAGGCGTAGATCTCCTCGATCTGCTCGTCGGTCATCGAGTAGCAGCCCGACGACGAACATGCGCCATGCACCATCAGGTTGCTGCCGGTGCGGCCATGCGCCCGATCGAAGGCGTTGGGGTACCCCATGTTGAAGGCGAGGTGGTAGCTGGACTGCGGGTTCATCTGCGACGGACGCACCGTGTAGAAGCCTTCCGGCGCCTGGCGGTCACCCTCGACGTATTTCGGGCCGAGCTTGCCAGACCATTTGCAGATGTCATAGGTCGCCAGCACGTCATAGCGGCCGTTGGTCTTCTGCTTCCAGATCTCGACCTTGCCTTCTTCCTTGAAGATCCGGGCCATGACAGGCGCGCCGCGCTGCATGCCCTTGGCCTTCATCTGGGTCACGATCTTGGGCGGAAGCGGCTTCTCGGCCTTGGCGGAAAAGCTCTGATAGGATGACTCGCTGCAGCCTGCCACGGCAAGCGCGGCAACCAGCAACCCGGCCCTTAGCATCGTGGCGGTGATCGGCATGAAAGCGGTCTTCATTTCCATCGTGTGCTGTGCTGGCCCATAAAGCGCCATACCGCGTTTGGTCAGGACCCTAGTCCCGTTAACCTTGAGATTTCCTTACCCTGACGGACAAGCAACCCTCCACCCCATTCCTATGAAGGGAGGGAGGCGGCAATTTTGTGGCGAAAATCCGTCGACGCTGGCGGACGCTCGGCGATGGATCAGAGATTGCGGCCGATCGCGAGATACTTTTCGCGCCTCTGCTCACGAAAGTCCCCGTTGGTCGAGGCCAGGTCGGCAAAGGCCTTGGCGATCACGTCGCCAGTCGCAGCGATGACCGCGCCGGGGGCGCGATGGGCACCGCCGACCGGTTCGGGAATGATGCCGTCGATGATCTTCAGGTCGAGCAGATCCTGGGCGGTGATCTTCATGTTGGTCGCCGCATCCTTGGAGCGCGTCGTGTCGCGCCACAGGATCGAGGCGGCACCTTCGGGCGAGATGACGGAATAGATCGCATGCTCCAGCATATAGACGCGGTTCGCCGTGGCGATGGCGATGGCGCCACCCGAGCCGCCCTCGCCGATGACGACCGATATCGTCGGGACCTTGACCGCAAGGCACGCCGAGGTGGAACGCGCAATCGCTTCCGCCTGGCCGCGCTCCTCGGCGCCGACACCGGGATAGGCACCGGCTGTATCGATCAGCATGACGATCGGAACATCGAAACGGTCCGCAAGCTCCATGATCCGCACGGCCTTGCGGTAGCCTTCCGGCCGCGGTGAGCCAAAATTGTGCTTCAGGCGGCTCTTGGTGTCGGAGCCCTTTTCCTGGCCCATCACGGCGATCGACTGGCCGCGAAAGCGCGCAAAGCCCGCTACAATGGCATTGTCCTCGCCAAAGCCCCGGTCGCCGGCCAGCGGCGTGAAGTCGGTGAAGAGCCCGTCGATATAGTCCAGGCAATGCGGCCGGTCGGCGTGGCGGGCGACCTGCACCTTCTGCCAGGGCGTCAGCGTGCGATAGAGGTCGCGCAGCACGTCGGCCGAGCGCTTCTCCATGCGCGAGATTTCGTCGGCGAGATCGACGGCGCCATCCTCATTGAGCTTCTTCAGCTCGATGATCCTGCCGTCCAGATCCTGAAGCGGCTTCTCGAAATCAAGGTAGTTATACATGCTTGACGCGGACCAATGGCATTGGGGTGAAAGGAGCCGGCAACCGATGCGCGGCAATTTTGCCGCCAAATGAGGCCTTCACATAGCGTCAGCGGGCAGCATCGGCAAGCGGATGATGGTCGTTGACCAGCCGCATCAGCCTTTCCTCGAGGACATGGGTGTAGATCTGCGTCGTCGAGATGTCGGCATGGCCGAGCAGTTGCTGCACGGCGCGCAGGTCGGCGCCGTTCTGCAGGAGATGGCTCGCAAAGGCGTGGCGGATGACATGCGGCGAAATCCTGGCAGACGCGATGCCCGCCCGCGCGGCCAGGGATTTCAGGTCGCGGGCGAAGACCTGACGGGGCAAGAAGCCCTGGTCGGCGCCGGACGGGAACAGATACGGGCTGCCGGCAAACCCCGGCACTGCCTTGCGAACGTCCAGCCACAGCCGCATCGCCGCGCGGGCCTTTGGCGACAGGGGCACCATGCGCTCCTTGTTGCCCTTGCCGGTGACGATGAAGAAGCGCTCGTCGCGCAAAGCGACCGTCAGCGGCAGGCTGACCAGTTCCGACACGCGCAGGCCGGTGGCGTAGAGAACTTCGACCAGCGCGTGCATGCGGATGGCCGCCGCGTCGCCCGGCTGCCCGGTCGCTTCCGTCGCGGCGCGATCGAGAAGGCGCCCGGTCTCCTCCTCGCGCATGGTCTTGGGCAGCGGCCTGTCGCGGCGGGGACTGTCGAGCGTGCCGGTCGGATCATCGGCGCGCAGGCCTTCGCTATAAAGGAACTTGTAGAACTGACGCAGGACAGACAGCTTGCGCGCCTGCGAGGTGGCGGCAAAGCCGCGCGCGGCCAGGCCCGCGAGATAGGCGCGGATCGCATCATTGCCGGCCTGGGCGAGGTCGCCGGAGATCGCTTCTCCCGCATCCTCCAGGTCGCGCCGGTAGGACTGCAGCGTGTTGGCCGCGGCGCCGCGTTCCGCACTCATCATCTCGAGGAAGGCCTCGATGCGTGCCGCGCTCCTCACTGGGCCGGCTGCTGCTGTGTCAGCCTCTCGGCGGGAATGCGCACGGTCATCTCGCCCTGCTTCGGCTCGACATAGACGACGAGCGCAAACATCACGCCATAGGCGATCCCGGCAAGAATGCCGATCGTGACCAGAAACCTTACCAAGCTGGGCATACGTGAGTCGCTCGCTTTCGTGACTGTTCCGTTATGGGACGCGCATCCGGCCAATTCAAGTTGCGCCGAGGCCGAAGCGCTTGACGCAACCGGCCTTTTCATGTCGTTACGCCGCTGAGAGGACCGCATGAACGCCGACGAAGCTGGCACCGCGCTGGAGACGATTGACGAAACGCTGGCCCTGCTGGGCCAGCGTTCGATCGTGTTCGTCGGGCTGATGGGCGCAGGCAAGACCGCCATCGGCCGGAAGGTCGCAGCCATGCTGGACCTGCCCTTCACCGACAGCGACCAGGAGATCGAAAAGGTGTCGCGCATGACCGTGCCCGAGCTTTTCGAACGCTATGGCGAACCGGAGTTTCGGGCGCTGGAGCAGCGGGTCATCCTGCGCGTGCTGGAAAGCGGCCCGCGCGTCCTGTCGACGGGGGGCGGCGCCTATATGAACCCGCAGACCCGCGACGCAATCGCGCGGCATGCGGTCTCGGTCTGGCTCAAGGCCGATCTCGACATTCTGATGGAACGGGTCTCGAAGAAGCAGAACCGCCCGCTGCTGAAAACCGCCGATCCGCGCGCGACGCTCGGCAAGCTCATGGAAGAGCGCTATCCGGTCTATGCGCTGGCAGCGGTGACCGTGCCCACACGCGACGAGCGCAAGGAGGTCATCGCCGCCGAGGTGGTCGATGCGCTTGCCGCGCATCTCGCGCAGGATCCGGCAGGCGACGATCAAGGGGCGACACGATGAGCGCGAGCGGCGAGACCGCCAGGGTAGAGGTCGTGCTGGGCGCGCGGACCTATGACATCCTGATCGGACCCGGCCTCGTCGCGCGCGCTGGCGCGGAGATCGCATCGCGGCTGCCGGGCGTGCGCGCGGCGATCATCACGGACGTGAATGTGGCGGCCCTACACCTCGGTCCGCTGCAGGAGAGCCTGGATCGTGCCGGAATTGCCGCGACATCCATCGTCCTGCCCGCGGGCGAGAAGACGAAGAGTTTCGGGTTTCTCGAAGAGGCGGTGGGCGGCGTGCTTGCCGCGCGGCTGGAGCGCGGCGACGTGGTGATCGCGCTCGGCGGCGGCGTCATCGGCGACCTGTCCGGCTTCGTGGCCGGCATCGTGCGGCGCGGCATGAACTTCGTCCAGATGCCAACGTCACTGCTCGCACAGGTCGACTCGTCCGTCGGCGGCAAGACCGGCATCAATACGGCGCATGGCAAGAACCTCGTCGGCGTCTTTCACCAGCCGCGGCTGGTCCTGGCGGACACCGGCGTGCTCGATACGCTGCCCGAGCGCGAGTTCCGCGCGGGCTATGCCGAAGTCGCCAAATACGGGCTGATCGACCGGCCGGACTTCTTTGCCTGGCTGGAGGCGAACTGGCGCGAGGTGTTTACGGGCGGCGCGGCGCGGGCCCAGGCGATCGCGACCTCCTGCCAGGCCAAGGCCGACGTCGTGGCGCGCGACGAATTCGAGACGGGAGACCGGGCGCTGCTCAATCTCGGCCACACGTTCGGCCATGCGCTGGAGGCGGCGACCGGCTACGACAGCGCGCGGCTCGTGCATGGCGAGGGCGTGGCGATCGGCATGGCATTGGCGCATCGCTTCTCGGCCCGGCTCAACCTCGCCAGCCCCGACGATGCCGACCGGGTCGAGGCGCATCTGCGGCAGGTCGGCCTGCCCTGGCGGATGAGCGACATCCCGGGCGATCTTCCCGATGCCGAGCGGCTTCTCGGCTATATCGGCCAGGACAAGAAGGTGTCGCGCGGGGCACTGACCTTCATCCTGACACACGGCATCGGCAAATCCTTCGTTGCGAAGGATGTGCCCTCCTCGGCGGTGCTTTCGTTTCTAGGAGATAATCTGCAATCATGACGCTCGACTTGTGGCTCACCGGCGGCGCGATCATCGTCCTCATCATGCTGTCCTTCCTGTTTTCCGGAACCGAAACCGGAATGACGGCGTCCTCCAAAGCAAGGCTGCATGCACTGGCGGCCAATGGCGATGCCCGCGCCGGCGTGGTCGAGCGCCTGACCGAACGCAAGGACAGGCTGGTTGGCGCACTGCTGATCGGCAACAATCTGGTCAACATCCTGGCCTCGGCGCTGGCGACCAGCGTCCTCCTGTCGATATTCGGCGATAGCGGGGTCATCTACGCCACCATCGCGATGACGGTCGTGCTGGTGATCTTTTCCGAAATCCTGCCGAAGTCGCTGGCCCTGGCGCGCCCCGAGCAGTTCGCGCTTTATGTCTCGCCCTTCGCGCGCCTCGTCGTCTTCCTGTTCGGCCCCCTGACTTTGGCCGCCAACGGCGCGGTGCGCCTGATCCTTGCCGGGTTCGGCGTGAACCTGTCGCATGACGAGCCGATGCTGTCGCCGCACGAGGAGATCCGGGGCACGGTGGCCGTCCTGCACCGCGAAGGCTCCTTCGTGAAGCAGGATCGCGACCGTGTGGGCGGCGTTCTCGACCTGCACGAACTCGAGGTTTCCGACGTCATGGTCCACCGGACAAACATGCGTTCGGTCAACGCGGACGACCCGCCCGAGGCCGTGGTGCGCGAAATCCTGCAGAGCCCGCACACGCGCATGCCGCTGTGGCGCGGTTCGCTCGACAATATTGTCGGCGTGCTGCACGCGAAGGACCTGCTGCGGGCCCTGAACGACGTCGGCAATGACTTCTCGCGCATCGACGTCATGAAGATCGCCAGCAAGCCGTGGTTTGTGCCCGACACGACGACGCTGCAGGAACAGCTCAACGCGTTCCTGCGGCGCAAGGCCCATTTTGCCATCGTCGTCGACGAGTATGGCGAAGTGGAAGGACTGGTGACACTCGAAGACATCATCGAGGAAATCGTCGGCGAAATCGCCGACGAGCACGACATCGACGTGCAGGGTGTCAAGCAGGAGGCCGACGGGTCCGTGGTCGTGGAAGGCGGTGTAGCGATCCGCGATCTCAACCGGGCGCTCGACTGGACGCTGCCCGATGACGAGGCCGTGACGATCGCCGGCCTCGTCATCCACGAGACACAATCCATTCCCGACGAGAAGCAGGCATTCACCTTCCACGGCAAGCGCTTCATCGTCATGAAGCGCGACAAGAACCGCATCACCCGGGTCCGCATCAGGCCCGTCGTCTAACGCCGGGCGCGACTGAGGGCGAGGGCGGGCGACTTCGATACCGTGTCGATGCGCTGGCCGTCACATTACTTTTGGTCAGCGTGCATCCATCGGCATTTCGGCGCGTTGTGCGTGCTGCAACGAGGGAGAATTGCCATGATCGATCCGTCAACCATTCGGGAACATGCGGAAGTGATCGGGGCCGATGGTGTCCATGTGGGTACGGTCGACCGGGTCGAATCGGGCAGGATCAAGCTCGTAAAGCAGGATGCCGGCCAAGGCTTGCATCGCGGCCACCACCATTACCTCCCGATCAGCCTCGTTGCCGACATTGAAGGCAACAAGGTTCGCCTGTCGGCAAAGGCCGACGTCGCCGTCGAACTGTTCGAGGAAGAGCAGGACGGGTCGTCGACATAGAGCGCTGTCTCGCCTGCCGGTTACGATTTTCGGGCCGTAGCGGTAGTCGGCGATGCCGGCGCTACTTGCAGCCTTCGCTCGCCCAGTTCGCCAGGGCGACCTTGAACCGCGTCCCGTAGGGATGCTCCAGCCGCATGATCGAGATGTCGATCTTGACGTAGGTGGTCGCCTGTTCGCAGAGACGCTGTTGCGTCCACTCGTGGCAGGACGAGCACTGTACGTCCCACGCAGCCTCTTCCAATCCTTCGATCGGGCTGTAGATCGGCTTTCCGTCGATCAACTGCGCAATGCTCTTTCCGTCCAGCAGCGGATCGCCGAATGCGATCGGCGTGTTGAAACCGATCGGACCGGTCGTTTCCAGCTTCGGGATCTTCTGCCGCAGCAGATTGAGGGCGATCTGGCCTTCATCGGTGGCCATGTTGTTGACGCCGGCTCCGGCGGTGCGGCTTGCTGAATCGGCCTGCCCAGTGGGTGCAGACGCGACGACGGGGGCCGGTTCCGGTTCCGTTACCCGGTTGAGGATCACTTCATCCGTGAGCGAGACGTTGACCCATGGCCGTTGCAGCCCGGATGTCGCCTTGAAGACGTCGCCCGTCACTCTCGTCATGGCAACCGAGAGCGGGAGGTTCGGCTCGCCGATATGCGAGAGGAGCGCCTGGGAGAACGGGGAGTGCTCCCCCTTTCCATCATAGGCGACCTCGTTGGGACTGGTGGCGAAGGCGATGAGCGTGCCGGCGCCGCTGTTTTCCATCTGCACCTCGGCAAGACCGCTGCTTGCCGTTGAGGCACGCTCGGAACCGCCCGATTCGGCCAGAACCTTGGCCAGCGGGTTGTCGCGGCAGGCGTCGAGGAAGACCAGCCGGACAGAGGTCTCGCGCGACATCTGGCGCAGGACGAAGTCGATCTGCACCGTTTCGAAATCGAGCGAGGTTTCGTCTTCGAGCGCGGCGTCGACCGGCAACAGATAATTGCTTCCGGCGACCTGCATGCCATGGCCCGCGTAGAAGAACAACGCGATCTCGGCGCCGCGAACGGTCCTTGCGAAGCGCGCGATGGTCTCCTGGGTCTGCGCCTTGGTCAGGTTGAAGCCCTCGACCACCTCGAAGCCGAGCGCCTTGACCTTTTCGCTGATCGAACGGGCGTCGCTCACCGGGTTGGCAAGCGGCGGTGCATGCTGGTAGGCGGAATTGCCCAGTACCAGGGCGACCCTGCGGGGATTTTCGTCGCCGAGCACCAGCTTGCCTGACGTGTCCTCAGCCAACGCGCCGGCGAATGGCAGCAACAGGGCCGCGACGGCGAGGGCGAGAGCCCGGACGATATTCATCGATGTCACTCCTTTGCGGCCTTCCGATCGGCGGCGCCCGCGTCCAGTCAGTTGGCCATGGGACTTGCCGAGAACTCGATCCGACGGTTGAGACCCTTGTTCTTGTCCGTATCGTTGGCCGCGATCGGCCTGGTTTCGCCATAGCCTACAGCGCCGATCTGCGCCTGTGCGGCGCCTGCCGTGACCAGGAATTCGGCAACCGACTTGGCCCGACGCTCCGAGAGACGCTGGTTGGCGGCATCGTCACCGTCGGAATCGGTGTGACCCGACACTTCGACCTTCAGCTGCGGGCACTTGGTCACCACATCCAGCACGGCATCGAGAGCCGGCCTGCTTTGCGGATCGAGCCTGGCGCTTGCGATGCGGAAGTAGATCGAGCCGGTACGCGACAGGACCTCGAAACGGTTCAGGCATTCCTCGTTGCTGTAGGCGTCCTTCGTCGCGTCGGTGGCGACCGGCCCGGCCTGTTGCGCGGCCGAAATGGGCTCGGCCGCAACGGACTCAGCAGGGGCAGCGGCCTCGACGGGAGCGGCCGCTACCACCGCCGGCTGAGGGGTACCACCGCCATCCTGGGCGAAAACAAAGTCGAAGGTGACGGTGGCCGTGGGCAGGATGCTGGAGACGTTGGCTGCCTGCTGCAACTTCTCGACATTCGGCAGCAGCCCGAAATCGTCGACATTGATGGAGATCGGGGTCTGCGACGCGACCGAGACCATGCTGTCGGTGAGCATGGTCACGACGACCTGCGCTTCCAAGTCCTTCTTCACGCCGTGCAGGTCGAGCGCGAAGGGCAGTTTGACGGTCATGCGCCGCTTGGCGGGCAGGTCCGCGAAGGCGGCCGGATCGAGCTTGGCTGTCAGCGTGGCCGTCGGATACTTGAATGTTTCGAAGAAAAGGAACCGCATGCGCACATTGCGCAGATCGATCCCGGTATCGACCGAATTGAGATCGAACTCAACCGCCGCGTCGCCCTCCGGCGAGATCGCGCCGGTTATATTGCGGATGCTGTTGGTCTCGACGATCGTGTTCTTCTTGACCGACTGGTAGGTCAAGGTCGAACTCGCGGGATCAAGCGTCCAGCCCGACGCGGCGCCCGCGGGCTGCGCGAGAAACGCTGTTGCGACCAGAGCCAGGCTAATGCCCGAGAGGCGGGCCGATACTGCTCGAAGCAACGACAGGGACCACAGGACGAGCATGGGCATGAATCCTCCAGATCAGCTGTTTGCGGCGCAGCCTGCAGCGCAGCCATGGGCGCCAGCCATGGCCACTCAATCAGAAGTCAGTTCACGAATTCTTGCAAGCCTTGATGGCCGCGGTTCGTCGGTCAATGTGCATTCGACAGACTGTGGCGCCCCTCTTGGCGTTTTTGTGACAGCCGATCGGTGCTATTCCCGGCTTGCTGGGCGAAGCGCGGAAGCCGCGACGATGAGCCAGCCTCCAATCATGAGCAGCCCACCCATGGGGGCGGCATAAGGAAACAGCCTGCTGTCGAGGTACTGGCGAGACAGGAGGTCGCCGCAGAAGAGTGCCAGGCCGATGACGAGGCCGGCGCCTCCAATCCGCGCGATACGGTTCGCCGCCAAGAGCGAAAGAACCAGCAGGGCCGGCGCATGCATCAGCAGGAACGACGCTGCGGTGGCCAGGTTGGACCCGCCCGAATGCGCGGCGGCGGCCGACAGGGCTACGCCAAGCGCACCGGCAACGCCGCCCGAAAACAGGAAAGCTCGATGGGGACGGATCATTGTGCCTCCAGCCGACAGTCGGCCTCGATCATGAGCAGTGTCGAGCGTGACTGCGAGAATAGACCCTAGCAGCCCGACTGTTGCCCGTAACGTCGCCTATCGCCGCATCGGGCTTTTGTCGGAACGACTTGTTCAACCCACCGTTCCGCCTCTAGATAGGCAGGACCACCGACGATGCAGGCGAGGACCTTTATGGCGATGAAACCGCGCAGACCCGGCGATCCGATGGCGGCTGCCGAAGCCATGTTCAAGCCAGCCAAGAAGCAGATCGCGGAGCCGCCGCGCACTTCCGCCATACCGGTCGGCAAGGAGTCCGTGACGCTGCGGATCGACCGCGACGTTCTTGAAGCATTTCAGGCTGACGGACCCGGCTGGCAGGACCGCGTCAACGCGGCGTTGCGGGCGGCATCCGGCTTGGTGGCCAGTGGCGACGACGGCAAGCGGCCGGAAGAGCTGAACGCCACCAACGACGACTGAACTCCGTCCCTGCAGGAAAGACACGAAAAAGGCCCGCCGGGATTCGGCGGGCCTTTTCATGCACTGACCGTCATCCGGGAGGGAGATGACGGTGCTTGCCGGTCGACCGAGGGGAGCGGCCGAACCGGAAACTTGCTTAGCGGCCGCGCGCGGCCACGGTGGCGATGTCGCTGCGGGTGATGCCAAGATCATTGAGCTCGCGGTTCGAAAGGCGGCTCAGTTCGTTGACGGTCTCGCGGTAGCGGCGCCAGTTACGGTAATTGCGGATCAGGTTCATGATGTCCTCTTTTCTGTCCTTTGTTCTTGCAACAGCGCTTAGATAGTTATGTTCGCCCGGGAAGAGAATTGACGGCTTTGCATGGCCGAAATGCACAATTGCAGGGCTTGATGCACGATTGACGGCAGGATCTGCCTCAAATTTCAGCGCAGCGCGCCGCAGTTGATCCCGGGAGCGGCGATTCGCGCCCAGCTGTATCCGGTCGCAGGGACAGGCACCCGGGTCCGCCAGCGCCGGCAATTGGCCGGTTCTTGCGAAAGCGCGGGCGATCGGCCATCCTCTGCCTGCGCGATGAATCATGCCGCACACGGGCACTTCAGAAGGCGTTAAAAATTGGTTCCTGTCCGTGGGGGGACGTGGGTGCCGACACTCTATGCGATCAAGCCAGCCTTCCAGGCATTGTTGCGTCCGCTTGTCGTGCGCATCGCGTCGATGGGGATAACCGCGAACCAGGTCACGGTCGCGGCGGCGCTGCTTTCCGTTGCCGCGGCATTTCTGGTCGCCGCGTTTGCCGAAAGCCCGGTGATCTTCCTTCTGCTGCCGCTCGTGCTCCTCGTGCGCATGGCGCTGAACGCCGTCGATGGCATGCTGGCGCGCGAACACGGCCAGGCGTCGACGCTCGGCATGTATCTGAATGAAATCTGCGACGTCATTTCCGATCTCGCCCTTATCCTGGCGTTCCTAGCGGTTTCGGGCGTAGCGGCCTGGAGCATCGTTGCTTTCGCACTGCTTGCCGTGATCGTCGAATTCGCCGGGGTGCTCGGCGTCGCCAGCGGCATCGGGCGCAACTATGCGGGTCCCCTCGGCAAGAGTGACCGTGCGCTGGCGCTGGCTCTTATTGCCATACTGATTGCTTCGGGATACTGGACGCCCGCCGTCGGGACCTGGATTTTCGCCGTATTGGTCGTGCTTTCGGCGATAACGGTCGGGAATCGTATCCGGGCCGGGCTCGCCGGCACGGCCGCGTAAGATGCCTGCTGACTGGTCCTGAGGGGGAGTGCGAGGCATGCTGAACCAGAAATCGCGAAGCGAGGCCTTGCGGGGACGAGAAGCGGTGGAACGCAGCTTCGTCACGCATGACGGTGCCGAGATCTTCTACCGCTACTGGCCGGCAAGCAATGGCGACGCAGCCGGAGCGATCGTGCTGTTCCATCGCGGCCATGAGCATGGCGGCCGCATGGCGCATCTCGTCGACGAACTGCGCATGCCCGACCATGCCTTCTACGCCTGGGACGCCAGGGGACATGGCCGATCGCCCGGCGAACGCGGCTATGCGCCGTCGTTTGCCGCTTCGGTGCGCGATGTCGACTGCTTCATGCGTGAGATCGAGGCCAAGGACGGGTTCGCGCTTTCCGACATTGCCGTCGTCGCGCAGTCGGTCGGGGCGGTGCTTGCGGCCACCTGGGTGCACGACTACGCGCCGAAGATACGGGCTCTGGTGCTCGCGGCGCCAGCATTCTCCGTCAAGCTCTACGTGCCTTTCGCAAAGGAGGGCATCGCCTTCTGGCAGAAGGTGAAAGGTCGCTTCTTCGTAAACTCCTACGTCAAGGCGAAATTCCTGACCCACGACCCCGAGCGGATTGCCTCCTTCGAGGCCGACCCGCTCATCACGCGGCCGATCGCCTCCAACATCCTGGTGGAACTCTACGAGCATGCGGCACGGGTCGTCGGGGATGCCCGCGCCATCACCGTGCCGACGCAGGTCCTGATTTCGGGCAGCGACTGGGTGGTGCGGCACGGCCCGCAGCACGCGTTCTTCGTCAATCTCGGCAGCCGCATCAAGGAGCGGCATGTGCTCAAGGGCTTCTTCCACGACACGCTGGGCGAACGCGACAGAGTGCGCGCGCTCGACCTGGTCAGGCCGTTCCTGACGCGGCGGTTCGATGCGGCGGAAGCGCCGGTCGACCTGCGCTCGGCAGACCTGATCGGCTACACGCGCGACGAGGCGGACAGGCTTGCCACGCCTCTCGAGGCGCTGTCGCCCAAAGGTCTCTACTGGGCAATCAACCGCCTCTCGATCCGCATCGGCGGCCTGTTTTCGGAAGGCATCGCGACCGGCCTGCGCACCGGCTTCGATTCCGGCTCGACGCTGGATTATGTCTATGAGAACCGGCCTCGTGGCCTGGGGCCGGTCGGCCGCATCGTCGATCGCATCTTCCTCGAAGCGATCGGATGGCGCGGCATCCGGCAGCGCAAGCTGCATCTCGAGGAGATGATTGCGGCCAGCGTTGCAACGCTCAAGGCGGCAGGGCGGCCCGCACATGTCCTCGACATCGCCTCGGGCCATGGGCGTTACGTGCTGGACGCGGTCGCTCAATGCGCGGAGAAGCCTGCAAGCGTGCGCCTGCGCGACTATTCCGAGCTGAACGTCACGCTCGGCCGAAAACTCATCGCCGAGCGGCAGCTTCCGGCGACGGTCACCTTCACCAAGGCCGACGCCTTTGACGGCGACGGGCTGGCGCGCTGTCGCCGGCGCCCGACCTCGCCATCGTCTCTGGCCTGTACGAGCTGTTTTCGGACAATGCCCTCATCGCGCGGTCGCTCGGCGGACTTTCGCGCACGATGAAGCCGGGCGCGATCCTCATCTACACCAACCAGCCCTGGCATCCGCAAATCGAGATGATCGCCCGCAGCCTGACATCGCATCGCGGCGGCCAGGCATGGGTGATGCGCAGGCGCAGCCAGGCCGAGATGGATCAGCTCGTCGAGGCCGCCGGCTTCGTGAAACTCGACCAGCGCATCGACCGGTGGGGCATCTTCACCGTATCGGTCGCGCGGCGCACCTGACCGCTCCCATGACCAAGGCCGAGACCGCGCCCGGTACAGAACCCTATTCCGGCGTGCTGCTGCGCGCCGTGTTGTGGCTGGCGTTCCTGGCGCCGTTCTTCTATGCGACCTACGGCTTTGCAAACTGGCTCGCCGCGCAACACGAGGGTGTCGGCAGCATCGTCTTCTCCTGGGAGCGGCATATCCCGTTCCTCGCCTGGACGATCGTGCCCTACTGGTCGATCAATCTGTTCTACGCACTGTCGCTGGCACTCAATGACACGAAGCGCGGCGTGGACCAGATGGCGTTTCGCTATCTGACCGCGCAGGTGACGGCGGTTTCCTGCTTCATCCTGTTTCCGCTGACGGCGACCTTCGTGCGGCCGGAAACAAGCGGGCTGCCGGGGTTCATGTTCGCGGTGCTGGGCGGCTTCGACAAGCCCTTCAATCAGGCGCCGTCGCTGCATATCGCGCTGTTGGTGATCATCTGGGACCACTGGCGCCATCGGCTCGGCGGCGCATGGCGCGGGATCTGGCACCTGTGGTGCCTGCTCATCGGAATCTCGGTGCTGACGACGTGGCAGCATCATTTCATCGACATTCCCACGGGAGCTCTGGTGGGCCTTCTCGCGCTCTGGCTGTTTCCGCGCACGGGTCTCAACCCGCTTGCCGGAGCGAAAATCTCCTCCGATCCACGGTCGATCCGGCTGGCGGCGTATTACGGGTCGGGCGCGGCACTTGCGCTGGGTGGTGCCGTTGCGGGCTCCTTCGCGTCGCCGCTCTGGTTTCTGCTCCTGTGGCCCGCCCTGGCGCTCGCCATCGTCGCGGCCGGCTATGCCGGGCTGGGCGCTCGCGTGTTCCAGAAGGACGAGGAAGGCCATGTCTCGCTGGCGAGCCGCTTCCTGCTCCTGCCCTACCGGACCGGAGCGCGGATCAATGCCTGGGCATGGACCAGACGGCTTCCCGCCAGCGTGGCGATTGCGGACGGAGTGTTTCTCGGCCGATTTCCGACGGCGTCGGAGGCGGACAGCTTTGTCACGGTGGTGGATCTCGCGGCGGAGTTCGAGCGGCCGAGCGGCTCTACTGGCCGGTGGATCAGCCGCCCGATGCTCGATCTCGTGGAGCCGCCTCATGCAGACGTCGCGGCCGCGGCCGAGGCAGTCGAAAGGTCCCGTGGGTCCGGCCCGGTGCTCGTGTGCTGCGCACTTGGCTTTCAGCGCAGCGCCATGGTCGTCGCCGAGTGGCTGGTCTCCACCGGACGCGCCGAGACGCACGGCTCGGCCAGCGCGATGCTCGCCGCGTCCGGCAGACCGGTCTACCTTCGAAGCACGGCCGCCGGGACAGAGGCGCAGCGGGCATGACCGCAGGGGCACACGATGCAGATGCATTCGCCCGTGGGCTGCTGGTGCACGCGACCTGGCCTGCCGCGGCGGTTGCCGCTTCTGCAGTCATCGTCATGTTCGCGGGCGTTCCGTCCCACGGCTCACCGGGGTATGCGGGGATCGTCATTGCCACGGTCGTCGGTCTGTCGGGGCTCGTTACCCTGTTGCTGTCGCTCATGCTCGTCTTCGATGTGCTTCTCTTCCGCCTCATCGCAAGCCACGCCAGCGAAGCGGAGGGCTGCGCGGCCGTGGACGACCTGCTCGCGCGCATGCGGCTGAAGCCGCGGCCTGACCGGCTGCGCGGCATCCAGGAGCGCATCGCGGGAACGCGCCGCCTGATGCGGCGTCAGCGGACCGCGCTCGGCGTGTGCGTCGCCGCCTGCCTGGCCCTCCTGGTGGCGAGGGCTGCATGACGGCACCGGCGCAAATGATCGGCCGGGCCGCCTTTGGGCTGATGCGCTGGGCAACGTCGGTCGGCCTGTCGGCGATGGCCTGGGCAGTGACCGGCGTTCGGCCGCTGTGGCTCGGCAGCCAGCCCTCCGAGCGGCAGCGCATCTATTTTGCGAACCACGCAAGCCATGGCGATTTCATCCTGCTGTCGGCCTGCCTGGGCGAGGCCGAGAGGGCGCGCACCCATGCGGTCGCGGCTGCCGATTACTGGGGCAAGTCGCGCCTGCGCCGCTTCATCGCCGAAGACATGCTCGGGTCGGTGCTGATCCATCGCAACTGGACGGAACCGAGCCAGAACCCGGTCGGGATCATGCTGTCCGTCCTCGATCGGGGTCACTCGCTGATCATCTTCCCGGAGGGCACGCGCAACATGACCGACGAACCGCTGCTGCGCTTTCGTTCGGGGCTGTACAACCTCGCGGTCGCCCGCCCGGGGGTCGAGCTGATCCCCTGCTGGATCGAGAACATGTCGCGCGTGCTGCCGAAGGGCCACTTCCTGCCCGTGCCGCTGCTCTGCCGGGTGGTGTTCGGCGCGCCGGTCGCCGTCCAGCCCGGCGAGGAGCGGCGCGCATTCCTGGAGCGCGCGCATGATGCGCTTCTCGCCCTCAATCCCCGGCCCCCCCGAGACGCAGCATGATCCACGAGACCACCATCCTGATCATCGGCCTGATCGTCGTCCTGTCGACGGCGAGCATCGTTTCCGGCGTGCTGACCTATCGATCGGGCGATCCGCTCAGTCCGACGCTCGTCAATCTCAACCAGCGCATCAATGCATGGTGGGTGATGGTGGCGATCATCGCGATCGCCTTCTTCTTCGGCAAGGACGGCATGACCGTGCTGTTCGCGCTGATCTCCTTTGCGGCGCTGCGCGAATTCGTGACCCTGACCCACACACGGCGCAGCGACCACTGGGTGCTGCTGGCCATGTTCGCCATCATCATCCCGGTCCAGTACTGGCTGGTCTGGACGGCGTGGTACGGGCTCTTCACCATCTTCATCCCGGTCTACTGCTTCCTGCTGATGCCGGCCGTGACGGCGCTGCACGGCGATACCGAGCGGTTCCTCGAGCGCATTGCCGCCCAGCAATGGGCCGTCATGATCTCGGTCTACTGCGTCAGCCATGTCCCCGCGCTGCTGACGCTCGACGTGCCGGGCTTCGAAGGCCGCAACCTGCTCCTGATCGCGTTCCTCATCATCGTGGTGCAGGGCAGCGACGTGCTGCAGTACATCTTTGGCAAGCTGTTCGGCCGCCGGCGCTTCTCGCCGACGGTATCGCCGTCGAAAACATGGGAAGGCCTGATCGGGGGCCTGCTGAGCGCCAGCCTGCTTGGTGCACTCTTGTCCTTCCTCACGCCGTTCTCGCCGCTCCAGGCGTCCGGCGTGGCGTTCATCGTCTGCTTCATGGGCTTCCTCGGCGGGCTGGTGGCATCGGCCATCAAGCGCGACCAGGGCGTCAAGGACTGGGGACACCTGATCGAGGGACATGGCGGCATGATGGACCGCGCCGACAGTCTCGTTTTCTCGGCGCCCGTCTTCTTCCATATCGTCCGCTACTTCTGGACGGTCTGATCGACTGGCCGCCAAAAGCAAGAGGGCGGCGAAGACTTGCGCCTTCACCGCCCCTTGAGACACGGCCGAGTCCAGTGTGCGGCAGACTCCAGGCCGTGTCCCTCCCCCGCCCGCGGGACTACTTTACGATGACGATGCTGGTGTTGGTCGCGCCGAAGGTCTTGACCAGGGCGTAGAAGTCGGCGGCGGCCTCCGGGTGAAGCCGGATGCAGCCATGCGATGCCGGCCGGCCGAGGCGCTTGATGGCATCGGTCGCGTGGACCGCGTAGCCGCCATGGAAGAAGACGGCATGCGGCATCGGCGCGTTGTCGTATTTCCGCGAATACCACATTTCATGCATACGCGTAGGTTTGTAGGCGCCGGTCGGCGTGACATAGCCCTTGCGTGCCGTCGAGACCTTCCACTCATAGGCGGTACGTCCGTTGACGGTCACTTCCATGCGCTGGTCGGAAAGCGAGACCGTGGCGACGAGCTTGCCGTTGGCGGCATGGGCCGCGCCCGCGCCGATATCGAGGAACAGCGCGCCGCCGGCGAGTGCCGCGGCCATGACATTGATGAGCTTGGCGGAAAGGGTGGCATCCATCTTCGTTCTCCTCTTGGTGGGGCCAGGCCGGCCCGAATTCGATGATGCGCTTATTGACCCCTGATGTTTCGATTTGATTTCGCGTGAGCGTGGTTTGGTTTCGAAATTGTTTCCGATTCTGCCCGATATATAAAAATTTTGGCGATGAGAATTGCGCAACTCGCGCATTTTCGGTCACAAACAGGCAGGCAACGACGTCCGATTTCGTCAAAAAAGCACCTCGTTACCAAAAAACCGCATTAAAACAAAAGGCTTGAAACACTGTTGCAACAATGTTGGTTTCCTCGCGGCATGTTCCCGATACGTGTGCTCCATAATGTGCAGTCATCAAACGAGGGGAATATCAGTGAACGCAAACGAAACAGCCAAGCGAACGCTCCGCCAGAGCCTCAGCGCGGGATTCGCCGCGACAGCGATAGGTCTGGCGGTCTGCGGCGACGCCGTAGCGGCGACGCCGTCGCCCGCCGCCGGTTCGGCGGGTCATGCCTTGCTTCTGTTTGCGATCGCCTGGTTCTTCGCCAGCCTGCGCATTCGGAAAGTGGAGGGACGCTGGCGTGTCGGTTTCGAACCGTCGCCGGTGAAGGGTCTTACCGCGCCGAGCAAGCCAATGGGCAGCCCACAACAAGGACGACCGTCATGAAATCGACCGTTGCTGAAAGACTGTTCTCCGCGCTCGTCTACTGCCAGGCGCTGCTGGTGTTCGCAGGTGTCGCCAGCGTGCTGCTGCGCGACCGCTCCGATGCAGACGACACCGCCCGGCATGTCGAGATCCGGGCATCGTCGAATGTCCAGGCAAGCTTGTAACGGCGCGTTGCGCCGCGTGAAACGGCTATTGGCCGGGCGGGTCGAAACGATATCCCGATCCCCGGATCGTCACGATGCTCTCGGTGTCGAGCTTGCGGCGCAGGCGCACGATGCGCGAATCGATGGATCGGTCGAAGGCGTCCAGGTTCTCGGCAGGGGCAGCCGCCATGATGTCGTCGCGGGTCAGCACCTTGCGTGGATTAGCGAGCAGCAGGCGGAACAGGGCGACCTGTCCCGGCGAGAGAGGCTCCTCCTCGCCGGACCGATGCATGACCAGCGCCGAACGAAGGTCGACGGTCGAATTCTCCAGCGCGACGAGTTCGGGACCGGCACGACCGCGGCGTGCAAGAAGCCCGCCGATGCGCGCGGCGATCTCGCGGATGCTGTATGGGGACTCGACGAGGTCCGCCGCTCCGAACTCGAGCACCAGCACCTTTTCCGTTAGGTCGGATTGCGGCCGCATGACGATCACGCTCGGCTCCTCCGGTGTCCCTCCGAGCAGGCGCAGGACGTCGAGGACGGATTCGGATTGCAACCGGTCGCCGAGGACTACGACATCGACATCGGCCGAGGTCACGAGCGGGCGCCCCTCCCATTCCTCGGCCGCCAGCCTGACGTCATTGCCTCGGCGCTCAAGGTGAGCGGCAAGTTCGCCCGAAAGATCCGCCGACAGGCAGACGAGTGCAACGACCGGTCTTTTCGCCATCAACCCTAATCGCTGGACATCATGTTTGTAGCTAATCTACGTTCCGCCGACAGCGGAGGCCAGACCACACTGCGCGCCAGGATTGCGATTGTCGAGGACGAGCCGGACCTGCGGGACGCGGTCGCCGAGTATCTTGGCGCCAACGGCTATGACGTGATCGCGGTCGACGATGCGGCGTCCATGCGCGCACTGGTCGCGAACACCACCATTCATCTCGCCATACTCGACATTGCGATGCCGGGCGAGGACGGGCTTTCCCTCGGTCGCTGGTTGCGGTCGAAGTTCCCGATGGGCATCATCTTCGCGACGGCGGCAGGCACGTCGGTCGACAAGGTCGTCGGGCTCGAACTCGGCGCCGACGACTACATGGTCAAGCCCTATGAACTGCGCGAAATGCTGGCGCGGGTGCGCAGCGTGCTGCGTCGCGTGCCGCGCGCCGACGAGGCACAAGCGGCGCGGGCAGAGGCCGACGGCAAGGTACGGCGCATCGTGACGTTCGGCGGGTTTTCCACCGACCTTGACGGCCGGGTGCTGACGGGACCGGACGGCGCAATCGTCGACATGGCCAAGAGCGAATTCGACGTGCTGGAAATCTTCCTGACGCGGGCTAACCGACTGCTGACGCGCTCCGTGCTGTCGGAAGCGATCGGCATCTCGGACGAGCCGGAAACGTCGCGGGCCGTCGACATCCGCGTCATGCGCCTGCGCCGCAAGATCGAGCAGGATCCGGCCAATCCGAAATTCCTCCGGACCGTGCGCGGCGAGGGATACATCTTCTCGCTGCCTGACGCCGGGCGCTAGCGGAGACCGGCCACGCGATGAAAGGGGCTGAGGAGCAACCCGACTCGCCGATCGACACAGGCCCGGGCCTGATGGCCGCGACGGCGCAGATGGTTCGCCAATTGCGCCTTGCGTCCGACTGGCAGGAAGGCATCGGCGACGTTCTTTCGACCCTGGCAGCGGGTCTCGCGGTTCATCGGACAATCCTGTTCCGGCTGCGGGAAATGCCCGACCAGGGCTTTGCGCAGTCGATCGCCGCCTATTGGGTCGACGAGCGCATCGCGGGCATTGCCGGGCCGCCTACCACGATCATCCAGTCGATCGTCAACTCCGACCCGCTCTTGGAGCGGCTCGCCACGGAAGTGCGGCAGGGCAAGATGTTTGCCGGGCTGACGCGCAACATCGAGGGTTTCCTGCGCCAGGATTTCGAGGCGCAGAGGATCAAGTCCTTTCTCTCCGTATCCGTATTCTCGCATGGCCATCTCTGGGGCACGCTCGCGGTCAACGACTGCGTGGAAGAACGATGCTGGTCCGAGGAAGAGAAGGCAGCCGTCGAGATCGTCGCGCTGGCGATCGGCGAGGCGATCGAGCGATCCCTGTCGGAAGCGCATGTCAGCGAGATCATCCGGCGAACCATGATACAGGCGTCGCTCGACGCCATCATCGTGATCGACGAGACCGGCAGCATCATCGAGTTCAATCCGGCGGCCGAAAAGATGTTCGGCTACAAGCGCGGCGACATCCTCGGCAGCGACCTGCTCGACACGGTGATCCCGCAATTCTATCGCAAGGGCTACAAGACCGGCGCTGAATACATGGCCGGGCGCGGCGCGCCGATGGTCGGCCAGCGCATGGAAACGGTGACGCAGAACGCGCAGGGCGAGACCTTTCCGATCGAACTGACGGCAACCGAGATGCGTCTTGCCGAGCGGCGCCTGATCTTCGGGTCGATCCGGGATCTCCGCGACAAGCATCGCGCCGAGGAGGAGATCAACCGCCAGCGCGACAGGCTGCACCAGAACGAGAAGATGGCGGCGATGGGATCGCTGCTGGCCGGCGTCTCGCACGAACTCAACAATCCCCTTGCCGTCGTCGTGGCGCAGTCGACCCTGCTGCATGAATTCGCGCCCGATCCGGCCACCAAGCTGCGCGCCGAAAAGGTGCGGGCGGCCGCGGAACGCTGCGGGCGTATCGTGAAGAGCTTCCTCGGCATGGTGCGCCTGCATCCGCCGACGCAAAGCGAGATGGATCTCAATGGCGCGGTACGCGCCGCACTCGAGGTGACCGCCTATGGCGCGCGCTCGAACGGCATTTCCATCGACACTGACTTTGTTCCGGGACGCCTGCCCGTGCTGGCCGATGCGGACCACATAACCCAGGTTGCCGCCAATTTCCTGGTCAACAGCCAGCACGCGCTGGCCGCCAACCAGGGTGAACGACGGATCATGGTCCGGACCTTTCGCCTTGGCGACGACAATTGCGGCTTCTCGGTGGAAGACAACGGCCCTGGCGTGCCGGAGAATATCCGGCACCGCGTCTTCGAATCCTATTTCACCACCAAGCCGGTCGGCGTCGGAACGGGCATCGGCCTGTCGATCTCGAAGTCGATCGTGGAACGCCATGGCGGACGGATATGGCTCGAGGACGCCGAACCGACCGGCGCGCGCTTCCTGGTCGAACTGCCGGCCTTCGGCGGCGCCGAGGCGGCGAGTGCCGTGCGACCGGTGCCATCGAGCGGTATCCGCCACGCGCTCATCGTCGACGACGAGCCGGATGTCGCCGCGTCGTTGTCGGATCTTTTGGAACTGATGGGCATCAAGTCGCGGATCGTGCCCGCTTGGACGTCGGCAGCCGAGGCATTCAGGGACTACGAGCCGGATATCGTCTTCAGTGACCTGCGCATGCCGGGCTCAAACGGCATCGCGATCTTCCGTGAGCTGGTCGAGACGCGACCGGCACTGGGCCAGCGCTTCGTGCTGGTGACCGGGGACATGCTCGGCGCCAAGGCGGAGATCACGGCGCTGCCCCCGCATCTGCGCCCGCAGATCCTGGAAAAGCCGTTCAGCACGCTCGACGTGCGCGGCGTGCTGGCCGCCATCAACGACCAGATCACGGCGTCGCGCTGACGCCGGTCGCTCCGGCAGGCGGGCACGAAAGGGCCCTTGCCGCGGGAAGACGGCAAGGGCCCTGTTTGCGCTGGAGGGGGCGCTGGAAATCGTCAGAAGATGTTCGGAACCGTGGTGTCGGGTTCCGCGCTGGCGAGCTTGCGGACCTTGCGGCTGACGTCGACGCCGGACTGCTCGGCCATCATCCGCATGCATGCGTCGGATTCACCGGTCCACTCCTGGCCACGGCAGACGATATCGGTTTCCTTGAGCGGGATCCCGGCCAGTCTGGCGGTGGTGCGCGCATCCTCGTTCAGCTTCATGGGTGCGCCGAGAGTTGCAAAGGCCGGCCCGGTCGTCGGTATGAACGCCATTGAAGCGAAGCCGGCGCCGGCCAAGATGGCGAACATGGCCATCGGATGGTCCGCCGACCGGCGTCGCAGCGACAACCGCGGAAAGCGGCCGTGGCGGGCGCGTGGCTTGAGGCTCGTCTCGACTTCGTTGCGTGTGCTGGAGGAGGACATTGGAATGCCTTCGGATTTCGTTGTTGTTCGTTCCCTGATGATGCGAACCTAAACGCGCGATGTTTCTGACCGATGCTGCAGTTCAATGTTGCTTGTAACGGGAATGAAACAGGCATTCGGTCATCAAGGCCATAAAACGGGCAGGAACCGCTTGGAGCGCGCGTAACCGAAACCGGTAGCAGGGTCGATGCGGCTTGTGCAGTGCGTGGGCATGTGGGCCTTCGGTCGGGGAGCCCTCACGTCATGATTGCAGCGCCGCCGAGAGGTGCCGCGACGAGACCGGCGGAGTCTCAAGCAAGTGATGGAAACTGTGGGGTTTTCTTGTCCCGAGGACGCGCGGAAGCGGCCAGAACAGCCCAACTCGCAAATGCCCATTGGTGTGTCTGGATCGCTAAAGCATTGCCAATGAACAGGAAATGTGTTTTTATTGAATGATCATTCAACAAATATATTGAGCTGTGCCATGAACATGCACTCCCGTGACGTATCCGTCCCCGCCGGCTGGGACCGGCGCGGATTGCCGGGATGGAGCTACCACAGCCAGGCTCTGCTCGAACTGGAGAAGGAGCAGATCTTCCGGAACCACTGGCAGATCGTGTGCCATGTATCCGACGTTCCCCAGCCGGGCGACTATCTGGCGATGGATGTCGTCGGCGAGCGGGCCCTGGTGGTTCGCGGCAAGGACGGCGCGGTGCGCGCCTTTCACAACATGTGCCGCCATCGTGGCTCGCGCGTCGTCGCCGACAACCGGGGCAACTGCAAGAATGCGCTGGTCTGCCCCTTTCACGGGTGGGTCTACAACCTCGACGGGACGCTGCGCGGCGCTGCCCGGCCAAACTCCTTTCCGGACCTTGACAAGGACGAGTTCGGGCTGACGGCGCTGGAGACGGAAATCTGGATGGGTTTCGTTTTCGTGCGCTTCCGTCCAGGTCCCCAGCCATCTGTCGCCGAACTGATGAAGCCGGTCGCGGAAGAGATGAGCCACTATCGCCCGGCGGAAACCGTGCCGTCCTTTGGCATGTGGACCCAGAAGTCGCCCGTGAACTGGAAATCGGTGCGCGATGTCGACAATGAAGGCTACCATGTGGCGATGGCGCATCCCGCGCTGCAGGATCTCTATGGCGCGACCTATTTCGACGAGCCCTTCGTCGAAGGCGTGTCGCGTTCCTTTGCCACCTACAACGCACATGGCGGGCGGCGCTGGAGCGTGCGCAACTATCTCAGCATCGCGCCCGAAGCGACGCACCTGCCCGAAAAGCTGCGCAAGGCATGGGTCTACTATGGCATGTTCCCCAACACCGTGATCGCGCTGACGCCGGAGACGGTGCAGTTCTACCAGGAATTTCCGCTGTCGACCGGCGAGACCATGTTGCGCGGCGCGGTCTATCGCTACCGCGACGAATCGCGTGCGGCGGCGGCGGCGCGCTACCTGTCCTTCCGCATAGACCGCGAGACGACCGCCGAGGATGTTCAGCTCACCAAATGGTCGAACGAATCCATGCAGTCGGACGCCTTTGCCGGCTTCTATCTCTCGGATCTCGAATATGGCGTGCGCAGCCACCACGACCATCTGCGCAAGCTGCTCCCGGTGCTCGGGCTCGAGACGGCGCCCGAGGAAAAGGACCTCTGGTCGCTGAACGACGCATTGAAATCGCAGCGCTGAGGGACCGGCGAGGGTTCCCGCCGCCGGCCCTCTGGCGGCTCAGCTGATGTCGCTGTGCGCGGGCGCGCGTTTGCGCCCGCTGAACATCGCCCGCACAAGGTTTTCCCGATGCTCGATGCTGGCGAGCACGACGCCCGCCACATGCAGTCCGATCAGTCCGAGCGTGGCCCAGGCTGCGGTTTCGTGGACATCCTCGACCCATTCGACGCCCTAGTAGGCGTCGGTCGTCATCATGTAGCCCGTCGTCGCGATGACGCCGATCGCGGCAAGCAGCGCGACGACCATGACGCCGCCGGCCGGATTGTGGCCGAGATAGCGCGGCGCCGAGAAGCTGGCCGTCTGTCTCAGAAAACCGAGAACCCGCAGCGGCGAGCGCACGAAGCTGGCGAATCGGGCATGGCGGCTACCGAACAATCCCCAGAGAATACGCGCCGCGACAAGGCCGGCGATCACGTATCCCGCGCGTTCATGCGGGGTCTGCCACTCGTCGCCCGTGAGGAAGACGAACGCGAACAGGCCGACGAGCGACCAGTGGAAGACCCGGACGAACGGGTCCCAGACCTTGACCGAAGCCGGCGGCATGACGCCGCCGGCTTCCAGTCCCCCATGCGGGGCGCTCATCAGTCGTCGATCTTCGTTTCGACGACCTGGGCGGTCACCGGGTTGAGGTAGGCCTCGACGCGCCTGCCATCCTTGTCGATGGCATAGACTTCGTAGCAGCCGTCCTCGATGTCGATCTTGCGCACCTTGTATCCCATCGCGGTGGCCTTTGCCTCCACGTCGGCCAGGCTCAGCCAGCTGGACTGGGGAGCATTGCCGCAGGAGGGCGATGCATGCGCGACGGATGCCGCGAACGGGGCGGCGGCGAGGGCGAGGATCAATGCGTAGCGGTTCATGTCTGTCTCCTTCTCAAGGCGGGGCGATGGCCCAGCGACGCCGCCCTTGTCGCAAAGCTGCGATGACAGGGCGCTGAGCGGCGATGTCAGCGATTTGTCATCTCGCGATGTGCTAGGACTGCGGCATGCGCGCGCTTGCTTCAGCCCTCCTGGCGATCCTCATCGCCGCAACGCCCGCGCTCGCCGACAAGGGCGGGCGCCGGGATGACGACGACCGCAAGACGCTCGAGCAGGCGCAGGAGCGGGGAGACGTCCTGCCGCTGGCGCGCATCGTCGAACTGCTGCGCGCGCAGGGGATCGCGGGCGATATTCTCGAGGTGGAGCTGGACGACGAGGATAACGGCCTGGTGTACGAGATCTATGTCCTTGGACCTGACGGCCGCAGGCTCGAACTGACGGTGGACCCCGCCACCGGGCGCATCCTCGACACGGACACGGACTGAGATGCGGCTTCTGCTCGTCGAGGACGACCGGCGGATTCGTGAAGACGTGGCGGCTGCGCTCGCCGCCGCCGGCTTCGTCGTCGATGCGGTCGCGGATGGCGAGGACGGCTGGTTCCAGGGCGACACGGAATCCTACGGCGCCTGCGTGCTCGATCTCGGATTGCCCGGCATGGACGGGCTGGCCGTGCTCAAGCGCTGGCGCGAGGCCGGCCGCGACTTCCCGGTCCTCGTCCTCACCGCGCGCGGCACGTGGAGCGAGCGTGTCGAGGGGATCGATGCCGGCGCCGACGATTACCTGCCCAAGCCCTTCCGGATGGAGGAGCTGATCGCGCGGCTGCGGGCGATCATCCGGCGCTCGTCTGGCCATTCCTCGCCGCTGATCCGAGTCGGCGATGCGGAACTCGACACGCGGCAGATGCGGCTTTCCATCCGCGGCGTCCCCGTCGCACTGTCGCCGCAGGAATACCGGCTGGTTGCCTATTTCATGCTCAACCGCGGCCGCGTCGTGCCGCAGCAGGAGCTGGCCGAGCACCTGCAGGCCGACCATTTCGAACGCGAATCCAACGCCGTCGAGGTGCTCGTAGGCCGCGTCAGGCGCAAGCTGCCGGGCTCGCTGATCGAGACCCGGCGCGGCTTCGGCTATCTCGTGCCCGACGAGGCGGCGCCCCCGTGACCAACGCCCGGTCGCTGCGCCTGCGGTTTCTCGCGCTCGGCATGGGCCTGCTCGCGGTCGCGCTGTTCGTCGCGGGTGTCAGCCTGTCGGCGCTGTTTGCGCGCCACCTCGACCGCCGCGCCGGACAGGAGCTCGACACTCATATCGAGACGATCGCCGGCACCTTGCGCATCGACCCGCAAGGCGCGATGAGCCTGTCGCGCGAGCCGGCCGACCCGCGCTTCTCGCGCCCGTTCGGGGGGCTCTACTGGCAGGTCGACGACCACACGTCCGGCCGGCGCCTCGCCTCGCGCTCGCTGTGGGATACCGAGCTTCCCGCGTCGCCCGCGCTATCGCCCGGCAGCGAGGACACGCGCGATGTCGCCGGCCCGCAAGGCGCTGTCCTGCTCGTGCACGAACGCTGGCTGATCGTGTCCGTCGCCTCGGTCGACCATCTGGTGCGCATCGCGGTCGCGATCGACCGGAGCGAACTCGACGCGCTCAGAAGCGGCTTTGCCCGCGATGCGGGCCTCGTGCTCGTCGCGCTCGGCCTCGTGCTCGCGGCAGGCGTGTGGATCCAGATCGCGTCCGGTCTCCGGCCGCTCGCAGCGCTGGCGACCGCCGTGGCGAAGGTGCGCAGCGGCACCGACCGCCGCCTGTCCCCACAGGTGCCGAGCGAGGTGGAACCGCTCGTCACGGAAATGAACTCGTTGCTCGAGGCGCAGGAGCGCGACCTGGTACGGGCGCGCGACCGGGCGGCGGACCTCGCGCATGGCCTCAAGACGCCGCTGACCGCGTTGGCCTCCGACATCAGGGCGCTGCGCGCCCGCGGCGACAGCGAGATTGCAGGCAATCTCGAAGCGCTGTCCGACGCGATGCAGCGCCATGTCGAGCGCGAGCTTGCCCGCACGCGCATCCGCCATGGCACGAGCCGCGCCACCACGCCGCTCGCCGAGGCGGCGCGGCGCATCGTGAGGGTGGTCGAGCGGACGCCGGAGGCCGAGGGCAAGCGGCTCGAGGTAGCCGTGGCGGACGAGGTCACCCTTCCGCTCGACGCCGACGATCTCAACGAGCTGCTGGGCAACCTCCTCGACAACGCCGCGCGCCATGCGCGCTCCCTCGTCCGCATCACGTCGCAGGCGGACGCGGCGACGATCTCGCTGGCGGTGGAGGACGACGGGGCAGGGCTGGCGGACGCAGACCGGGCGGTGGCGCTGTCGCGCGGCGGGCGGCTCGACCGTGGCGGCGGGGCCGGCCTCGGCCTCGCCATCGTGCAGGACATCGCCGATGCCTATAGCGCCGAGGTGACCCTCGGACGTTCCGAACTGGGCGGCCTGTCCGCCCGCGTCACGCTCTCCCGCTAGCCTCAGCCGTTCCAGACGCCTTCCTTGCGCAGGTCGTCCATCGTGCGGGAAATCCCTTCGCGCAAAATGCCGACCATGTCGTCGACCTGCGCATGCGTGATCACCAGCGGCGGCGACATGACGCACATGTTGATCAGCGGGCGCACCAGGAGGCCAAGCTCCTGGCAGTGCCTGTCGATGCGCTTGCCGACCTCGTTGTCGAGCTTGAGCGGGTTCATGCTCTCGCGGTCGGCAACGCATTCGACGCAGGCCATCAGCCCCACGCCGCGCACCTCGCCAACCAGCGGCAGGTCTTCCAGCGTCTTCAGCTGAGCCTGGAAGTAGGGGCCGAGGTTACGCGCATGGTCGAGGATGCCGCCCTCCAGCAGGTCGAGATTCTTCAGCGCCACCGCGCAGCCGACAGGATGGCTGGAATAGGTCAGACCATGCGCGAACATCGCGTCCGGGTGGTTCGAGCGGCGCAGGGTCTCGAATAGTCGGTCGGAGATCATCACGCCGCCAAGCGGGAAGTAGCCCGAGGTGACGCCCTTGGCGAAGGTGATCATGTCCGGCTCGACGCCGAACACGTCCTGAGAGGCGAACACCTCGCCCAGCCGGCCGAAGGCGGTCACCACCTCGTCGGAGACGTAGAGGATGTCGTTGTCGCGGCAGATACGCGCGATGCGCGGCAGGTATCCCGGCGGCGGGACGATGACGCCGCCAGAGGCCTGCACGGGTTCGCCGACGAAGGCACCGATCCTGTCCGCGCCGATGCGGGCGACCGTGTCGCGGAACTCCTCGACGAGAACGTCCGAGAACGCCTCGATGCTCATGCCGGCCGGGCGGCGGAACGGGTTGGGCTGCGTCAGCTTGACGACCAGGGCGTCGGCGCCGTCCATCCAGTCGCGGTCGCGCGGGCGGCCGTTGAGCGAGGCAGAAAGGTAGGTCGAGCCGTGATAGGCGCCGCCGCGCGACAGCAGCATCTTCTTCTCCGGCCGGCCGCGGACATTGTTGTAGAACTGCATGAAGCGCAGCGCGGTCTCGACTGCGGACGAGCCGCCGGTTGTGAAAAAGACGTGGTTGAGGTCGCCCGGCGCATGCGCCGCCAGCCGCTCGGACAGGGCGACCGAGGGCCCGTTCATCGTGTACCAGGGCGTGTTGTAGGAGAGCTCCATAGCCTGGTCGCGCATAACGTCGGCGAGCTCTGCCCGCCGGTGGCCGACATTGACGCACCACATGCCGGCCGGCCCGTCGATCAGCCGTTCTCCCGATGCGCCGGTGATGTAGATGCCGTCGCCCGAGGCGATGAAGGTGCGCGATTCCGCGCCGATATCGCCGGCGGTCGGCCAGGGCTGCACGAGATGGCGCCTTGCGACATCACTGGCGTCGCCGCCGATCGACGTCGCCGGAAGCGTCGTGTCGATGCTGATTGCCGCCGCCATTTTCCGCTCTCCCGATCAAATGTGTCCGACCAGACCGCCTGGCGCGTCAAGTTGCAGAAAACGCCATGCAAAATGCCGTCATATTGAATGGCCGTTCAGTCAATATTTCAGAAGCGGCACTTGATTTCAATCCTGGCTTGGGCGCAAGATGACAGAAATCCGGAAAAGCGGCGGGGCCGCGGTCGCCGGACGCAGATGGGACGGGGCCCATGATGGAAACTTCGCCTGCAATGGCCGGTGTGCCGCTCCGATGACAGCGGCCGCGGAAGGGACCCCCGCATTGCCGGCCAGGCTTGCCAATCGACAACCCCTTCTGCAAACCGAAGCCGCAAAAGGCCTCGCCCTCATCAGCCCCACACTCGCCTATGCGCTCGTCCTGCTCGTCGTGCCGATCCTCGTCGTCATCGCGCACAGCTTCTGGACGCAGAACTACCTGACCATAGACCGGACCTTCACGCTCGAGAACTACCGCATCGCGCTGACCGAGCCGATCTATCGCGATCTCCTGTTCCGCTCGCTCTTCATTTCCCTGTCGGTGAGCTTCTTCACGGTGGTTCTGGCCTACCCCATCGCATACTACATCTCGTTCCACGGCGGTCGTCACAAGGGGCTGTGGCTCTTCCTCATCACGATACCCTTCTGGACCAGCTACCTGCTGCGGGTCATGTCGTGGAAGGTCATCCTGGGCTACAATGGAGTGCTGAACTCCGGGCTGATGGGGCTCGGTATCATCGGCGAACCGTCGACTGCCCTCCTCTACAATTCGAGCGCCGTCATCATCACGCTCACCCATGCCTGGGCAGCCTTCGCCATCCTGCCGATCTTCGTGTCGCTGGAAAAGGTCGATCGAACGTTGATCGAGGCGGCGACCGATCTCGGCGACGGGGCGTTGCGCCGTTTCCTGCGCGTCACGCTGCCGCTCTCGATCCCCGGCGTGACCTCGGCGATCCTCATCGTCATGATCCCGACCGTCGGCGATTTCGTCACGCCACGGCTCGTCGGGGGCAAGGACGGCGTGATGATCGCCAACGCCATCCAGGCCCAGTTCGGCAAGGCCTCCAACTGGCCGCTGGGGGCCGCCCTGTCCGTGACGACCATGGCGATCGTGACCGCGATGGCGGCGGCCATCGTGCTGACGATACGCTGGGCGGCGAGGGCTGTGCGATGAGACGCATCCTCGATCGCTGGCTGCCCGCCTATGCCTTCATCTATGTCGTGTTCCTGTATGCGCCCGTGATCTTCCTGCCGATCTTTTCGGTCAACGCTTCCGCCGTGCCGAAATTCCCGTTGACCGGCTTCACGCTCGACTGGTACCGGCAGCTGCCGCATACGCCGGCGCTGATCGACGCCACCTGGAACAGCCTCGTCGTGGGCATCTCCGCGGCGATCCTCAGCACGACATTGGGGATCTGCGCGGCGCGGGCGATCACCCGCTACCGCTTCCCCGGCCGTCGGACGGCCAACGGGCTGATCATGGCGCCGCTCGTCCTGCCGGAGATCATCGTGGCGGTGTCGATGCTGCTGATCATCCTCCAGCTCGGACTCAGCCTCTCCCTCTTCACGGTCGTGCTCGGCCACGTGCTGATCTGCATCCCCTATTCGCTGGCCGTGCTGACATCGGGCTTCGAAGGGTTCGACCGAAGCCTGGAGGAGGCCTCCGCCGATCTCGGCGAGACCGCCTTCGGGACCTTTCGCCGGGTTACCCTGCCGATGGTCGCTCCGGCGATCATTTCCAGCCTGCTGGTGTCCTTCACCATCTCGCTCGACGAGTTCATCATGGCGTTCTTCCTCGCCGGCACCGAGGCGACGCTGCCGGTCTATATCTGGGGGCAGTTGCGCTTCGCAGCCAAGCTGCCCGGCGTCCTTGCGCTGGGCACGCTGCTGCTCGTCGGCTCCTTCGTGCTGCTGTCGATCGCCGAAATCCTCCGCCGCCGCGCCGCGCGGCGTACGCAGAACGCGGGAGCCCTTCATGTCTGACCGGCCGATGATCGAGATACGCAACGTGACGCGCAGCTACGGCACGTTCAAGGCGCTCGACGATGCGACGGTCACCATCCGCGAGGGCGAGTTCTTCTCGCTGCTCGGACCTTCCGGCTGCGGCAAGACCACCTTGCTGCGCATGATCGCGGGCTTCGACACGCCCACCTCGGGGACGATTTCTATCGACGGCCAGCCCATGGCCGGCATTCCGGCCAACCGGCGGCCGACCAACATGGTGTTCCAGAGCTACGCGATCTTCCCGCATCTCAATGTCGAGCAGAATGTCGCCTACGGGCTGAAACGCCTCAGGCTGGATCGCAGCGAGGAGCGGCGGCGGGTGGACGAGGCGCTTTCCATGGTGTCGCTGACCGGGCTCGGCACGCGCGGCGCCACCGAACTGTCGGGCGGCCAGCGGCAGCGGGTCGCGCTCGCCCGGGCGCTGGTCATGCGGCCAAAGGTCCTGCTGCTCGACGAGCCGCTTTCGGCGCTCGACAAGAAGCTGCGCGAGCAGATGCAGGTGGAACTGCGCAGGCTGCAGCAGGCGGTCGGCATCACCTTCGTGCTCGTCACCCACGACCAGTACGAGGCGCTCGCCATGTCCGACCGTATCGCGGTGATGTTCGGCGGCAGGATCGCCCAGATCGCAGCCCCCAAGGAGATCTATCAGCGCCCGGCGAACCGGCAGGTCGCTGATTTCCTCGGCGGCATGAACTTCATCAAGGCCGAGATCGTCGAGGATGCCGGCGAAACCATCGTCGTCGAGACGCAAGGGTTCGGCCGTGTGCGCACCGGCAAGCCGGAAGCCCATGTGAAGACCGGCTCCGCCGCGACGGTGGGGATCAGGCCGGAACGGCTGCGCGTGCTGTGGGACGACGCGACAGCCAAGCACGAGGTGGCGGGCACCGTCGTGGAGCGCCACTATTTCGGCGAGATAACGCATCTCATCGTCGAAATCCCGGGGATGGAAAGCCCTCTGTCCGTCACCGAGACCAATGATTTCGGTGCCGACGACCTGCCGATCGGCGCCCCGATCCGCCTCGGCTACGACCCCGACGCGCTGGTGGCGATGGCCGACTGACTGCCGGGCAGGGCGAGCGGCCGCGCAAAATAGCGCACGGTCCTGTTGCCGTCATAGAGGACGGCGCTGCCAACCACCGAGAACCCGAGCGCCGCGTGGAAGGCGTCCGAGGCGGGGTTCGGCGGGTCCGAATTCACCTCGCAGGTCACCAGCGTATGTCCGTCGCGACCTGCCTGCGCGAAAAAGGCTTCGTAGAGACGGCGCGCATGGCCGCGGCCGCGCGCGTGGCCCGCCACGACGACGCGATCGACATAGGCGAAACGCGCATAGCGCTCGCGGAACCAGAGGAAGTTCGGGCTGGCATAATCAGCGTCCTGGTCCAGCCCGATGAGGAAGGCATCGTCCTTGCCGATCCGCCGCGCCCAATAGGCTTCGGCGAGGAGCGCCGACAGAGAGTCCGGCGTCAGCCATGACAGTTCGGCCGCATGGGCATTGTTGAGTTCGAGGATGGCCGGCTCGGTCTCGGGCCCGATCGCGAGGATGTCGTTTGCAGCAGCCATCTGACCATTCTCCAGCCCGAACCGGGTGTTGGTTCGACATGTCCTACAGCTGGCAAACGAGGTTTTCCACAGTCACGGAAGAATCAGAAAAGTTTCATCAAACCGAGACGTTGCCGCCATGCAGCCCGCCGATGATGGAGACCCACGCAACGTGGTTCAAGCCATCGGAGAGACAGCCATGAACGATCGGTCACGCCTAACCCGCCGAACCCTGCTCGCCAGTGCTGGCGCTGCCGGCATCGTCGGTGCAACGGGCCTTGCGATGCCCTTCTATTCCCGTGCCGCGTCCCGTCCCGTTTTTTCGCATGGCGTCCAGTCCGGTGACGTCGACTCGCATTCAGGCATGATCTGGACCCGCGCCGACCGGCCTTCCGCCGTGCATTTCGAAGTGGCGACCACCGAGAGCTTTGCCAACGCCACCCGCCTGCCGCCGCTGTTTGCGGTTCCGGAGAGCGACTTTGCCGTCAAGCGGCTCCTGACCGACCTCGCCTCCGACCAGGACATCTTCTACCGCATGACGCTGGCCGATCTTTCCGACCTCAACGCCACGTCCGAGCCGATCGTCGGCCGCTTCAAGACGGCGCCGTCGTCCAAGCGCAACATCCGCTTCGCATGGTCCGGCGACACGGCCGGCCAGGGCTGGGGCATCGACGAGAAGGGCATGTACACTTATGCGACGATCGCCAAGCACACGCCCGACTTCTTCCTGCATTCCGGCGATACCATCTATGCCGACGGTCCCCTGAAGGACGAGGTGGATCTGAAGGACGGCACGAAGTGGGTCAACAAGATCGTCATCGACGAGAAGCGCAAGGTGGCCGAGACGCTCGACGAGTATCGCGGCCAGTGGAAGTACAATCTGATGGACACGCATCTGCAGGCCATGAATGCCGTCTGCCCGACCTTCTTCCAGTGGGACGACCACGAGGTCGTCAACAACTGGTCGAGTTCCAAGGACCTGTCGAAGGACGACCGCTACACGGAAAAGTCGGTCGCCCTTTTGACCTCGCGGGCTGCGCGCGCGTTCCATGAAATGACGCCGATCCGCTTCACGCCGGCCGAACCCGGCCGCATCTACCGCAAGATCGCCTATGGCCCGCTGCTCGACGTGTTCTTCCTCGACATGCGCTCCTATCGCGGCGCCAACGGACCGAGCATGGAAGACACGCAGAGCGCGCAGTCCCGAATCCTCGGCGAGGAGCAGGTCAAATGGCTGAAGCGCGAACTCGCCAACTCCAAGGCGACGTGGAAGGTCATTGCCGCCGACATGCCGATCGGCATCATCGTCTGGGACAATTTCGCCGAAAAGAAGGGCGCCGAGGCGGTTGCCAACGGCGATAACGGTCCAGCCAAGGGTCGCGAACTCGAGATCGCCGATCTCTTGCGCTACATCAAGAACGCCGGGATCGACAATACGGTCTGGGTTACCGCAGACGTGCACTACACCGCCGCCCACTACTACAATCCGGACAAGGCGCAGTTCCAGGACTTCAATCCGTTCTGGGAGTTCGTCTCCGGACCGATCCATGCCGGCACTTTCGGTCCCGGCGATCTCGACATGACCTTCGGCCCGGAACTGAAGTACGTTAAGGGGCCGACAGCCGAGCAGGGCCAGAACCTGCCGCCTTCGGCCGGCCTGCAATTCTTCGGCCTCGTCGACATCGATGGCCAGTCGGAGCAGATGACGGTCCGGCTGATGGACCGCGACGACAATGAACTCTATGCAATGACGCTCGACCCGGTCCGCGCCGCCTGACCAGGCGCAGTTTCCCGTCACGTGCAGTGCCCGTCATGTTTGCGCATGGCGGGCCTGCGTTCGTCGCCCCTTTCGCATCTGCGAAAAACCATGTAAGAGCGCGCGCAAATGAAACGCGGCGCGTCGACAGACCTGCCCGTAACCCTCCCGAGTAAAAAGACATGGACATCCGCAATATCGCGATCATCGCGCACGTCGATCATGGGAAAACCACCCTCGTCGACCAGCTTCTCCGGCAGGCGGGCTCGTTCCGCGAAAACCAGCGCGTTGCCGAGCGGGCGATGGATTCCAACGACCTCGAAAAGGAACGCGGCATCACCATCCTTGCCAAGGCGACGTCGGTCGACTGGAAGGACTATCGCATCAACATCGTCGACACGCCCGGCCATGCCGACTTCGGCGGCGAGGTGGAGCGCATCCTGTCGATGGTGGATTCGGCCATCGTGCTGGTCGACGCCGCCGAGGGCCCGATGCCGCAGACCAAGTTCGTCGTCGGCAAGGCGCTGAAGGTCGGCCTCAAGCCGATCGTCGTCATCAACAAGATCGACCGGCCGGACGCGCGCCATGTCGAGGTCGTCAACGAGGTGTTCGACCTGTTCGCCGCGCTCGACGCGACCGACGAACAGCTCGATTTCCCGATCCTCTATGGTTCCGGCCGCGATGGATGGGTGTCGGAGAACCCGGAAGGCCCCAAGGACCAGGGCCTCGCGCCGCTGTTCGATCTCGTCATCAAGCACGTGCCGGCGCCAGCCGTGCATCCCGGTCCGTTCCGCATGATCGGCACGCTTCTGGAAGCCAATCCGTTCCTCGGCCGCATCATCACGGGCCGCATCGAATCCGGCTCGCTCAAGTCGAACATGCCGGTCAAGGTCCTGGCCAATGACGGTTCGCTGGTGGAAACCGGCCGCATATCCAAGATCCTTGCCTTTCGCGGCCTCGAGCGCCAGCCGATCGACGAAGCGCAGGCGGGAGACATCGTCGCCATTGCCGGCCTGTCGAAGGGCACCGTCGCCGATACGTTCTGCGATCCGTCGGTGACCGAGCCGCTGCATGCGCAGCCGATCGATCCGCCGACCGTGACCATGTCCTTCCTGGTCAACGACAGCCCGCTGGCCGGCACCGAAGGCGACAAGGTGACGAGCCGCGTCATCCGTGACCGCCTGTTGCGCGAAGCGGAAGGCAATGTTGCGCTCAAGATCGAGGAATCGTCCGAGAAGGATTCCTTCTTCGTCTCGGGCCGCGGCGAGTTGCAGCTTGCCGTGCTGATCGAGACGATGCGCCGCGAAGGCTTCGAACTCGCCGTTTCGCGCCCGCGCGTGGTGATGCAGAAGGGCGAGAACGGCGAATTGCTGGAGCCTGTCGAGGAAGTCGTCATCGACGTCGACGAGGAGCATGCCGGCGTGGTCGTGCAGAAGATGTCGGAGCGCAAGGCCGAGATGGTCGAGCTGCGTCCGTCGGGCGGCAACCGCCAGCGCATCGTGTTTCATGCGCCGACGCGCGGCCTGATCGGCTACCAGTCCGAACTGTTGACCGACACGCGCGGCACGGCCGTCATGAACCGGCTGTTCCACGCCTATGAGCCCTACAAGGGCGATATCGGCCAGCGCACCAACGGCGTGCTGATCTCCAACGATTCGGGCGAGGCGGTCGCCTTCGCCATGTGGAACCTGGAAGACCGCGGCCCGATGGTCATCGATCCGGGCGTCAAGGTCTATCAGGGCATGATCATCGGCATCCATTCCAGGGACAACGACCTCGAGGTCAACGTGCTCAAGGGCAAGAAGCTGACCAACATCCGCGCCGCCGGCAAGGACGAGGCCGTCAAGCTGACGCCGCCGATCCGCATGACGCTGGAGCGTGCGCTCGCCTGGATCCAGGACGACGAACTGGTCGAGGTGACGCCCAAGACCATCCGCCTGCGCAAGCTCTATCTCGACCCGAACGAGCGCAAGCGCTTCGAGAAGTCGGCCAAGGTTGCCGGCGCCGCTTGATCGATGAGCCGGGCCGCCAAAGCTTCGCTTGCCTTTCTGGCCGGTGTGGCTGGCGGCTACTGTCTTTCGATTCTCGGATATATTGCCGCCACCTCCATTGGCGGCGTCTTCGATCGTGACGGCGGCCTCGCCATGGGCGTCGCCTTCATGATCGGCCCGCTTGTCGCTGTCGTCTGCGGCATCGTTGCGGCGATCTGGGTGGCGCGGCGGGCATAGCGCCAGAATTTCAACGGTGAGCGCGCAGACCGGTATCGATGGTTTGGACGCCGATCAGCTCTGCTGCGGCATGGAGTGCGCGATCCAGCGTTGCCAAGGCGACGCGTCTTCTCTGGGCAAGCTCAAGATATGACGCATCGTATGGCGTCAGATCGTGCCGGTCGGCCAACCGCAGCGTCTCGTCCCAAGCATGGGTATTCGTATCATCGTCGATGGTGATGGGCAGGCGCATTAGCCGTGCAAGTGCCGCGTCACGAAACTCGGTGTTGGCACGGCCCCGACGAACTGCCATGCGAAATCCGTTGGCCACCTCGAGCCGCCACAGACCCGGGACGACAGCGTATGAGGCGGCCAGGGAGTCGAAAATGGCGACGATCGAAGGGGTCCGCTCGTCCTCAAAGAATCCGGCAAGCGTGACGGAAGCGTCCAGCACGATCACTTACGGCCATCCTCGATCATCTCCTTGATCGACAAGCCACCCAGCGTTACGCCCTTGCTCATCGCCTTGATCTCTTCGACTGCCCTCTGTGCGTCGGCTCTATCGATCGCACCTTGGGCTATCAGTTTCGCGACAGGCTTTCCATGCCGCGTGATCGTCACCTCCTCGCCATTTTCGACAAGGTCAAGCAGGCTCCCCAAGGTATTTTTGGCCTCAAACGCGCCTACCGTCCGCATCACCCTGCTCCAATCAAGCTAGCTTAAGCCAGATTATTGCGGATCGCTTTTGAATGCAATGCTTTCGATCATCGGCGTATGCCAAACGCATCCCTTGGACTGCCAACTAGACGCTGCTGCGCCTTGGCCGTACGGCGGCTTGGCTCTATCGGCTACCGCTCATCTGGATCGACCCGTGACCATACTCAAGTCCGCCGCCCCGCCCCTGCTAGCCATTCTCGTCTGCACGATGGGCATTTTCCTCCTGGCGGCCATGGACGCGGTGGTCAAGGGCCTCGCGCTCGCCGTGGGAGCCTACAACACGCTGTTCTGGCGCAGCATCCTTGCCACCGTGGTGGCGGGGCTGAGCTGGAAGGCTGCGTCGGGCGCACGTCCCGGAAAGGAAGCGCTGCGGCTCCACGCGCTGCGGGGCGGCATCGTCACCTTCGTGGCGCTTACCTTCTTCTGGGGCCTTGGGCGCCTGCCGCTGGCCGAGGCGATCGCGCTCTCCTTCATCGCGCCGCTGGTCGCGCTGTTTCTGGCGAGCATGCTCCTGGGCGAAAAGATCGGACCATCCGCCATATGGGCATCGATCGTCGGGCTGATCGGGGTGGTCGTGATCATGCTGGGCAAGTTCAGCGGCGACGGCTACGCGCCCGATGCCCTGCTCGGCATGGTCGCCGTCATCGCCTCGGCGATGCTCTACGCCTACACCCTGATCCTGGCGCGACGGCAGGCGCAGGTGGCGAAGCCGCTCGAGATCGCCTTCTTCCAGAATATGGTGGTCATGATCGTGCTGGCGCCGGCCGCGCCGTGGCTGGCGATGCTGCTGCCGGCCGACCAGTGGCTGCCGCTGGCCGGCGTCACGGCGCTGGGGCTTGGTGGACATCTCTTGATGAGCTGGTCCTATGCGCGTGCCGAGGCGCAGTATCTGATACCGACCGAATACTCGGCTTTCGTCTGGGCCGTGATCCTCGGTTGGGTCTTCTTCGGCGAAGCGGTCGGCTGGTCGACATTTGCCGGGGCGGCACTCATCATCGTCGGCTGCCTCCTGGCCGCCCGCTCAAAGCCCCGCCTGGCCAAGCCGATCGAAGTCGCCGCCGTGTAGACGGCCGCCGGGACGGGTGACGCGCTGGAACTCTCCTCGCTCCAGGCTCGCGCGGCGGCGGCAATCGCGCCCGCTGATCGCCTCACGGGCCACGGTAAGGACCGCGAGACCCCTCCCGCGGCCGCCGTCATCCAGGTTTCACAGGAAAACCGTAACGCCACGGCCCTGGGCCGCGATGGCGTGTCGCCAAACCCCGCGCATCTGATACGATGGCGAAAGATGACCTTGGGAGGGGATTCGGCATGGCAACCCCAAAAAGTACGGGGAAACCCGCGCGTTCGGCGAAACCGGCAAAGGTGGCGGACAAGCCGACATCGACCCGAGACCGCTTCGCGGAGTTCCTGCTTGCGCGAACGCCGACGGAAGACATCGCCGCCTATGACCCTGCGGTGCTGACGGGCGCGGCGGAACTGGCGCGCCAGGCGGTGCTGAAGCACCACAAGGGCGAAAGCGTGATTGCCATCGATCGGCAGGCCGACCTCCAACGGGGCGGGCTGCCGCTGACGGTGGTGACCGTGGTCAACGACAACATGCCGTTCCTGTTCGATTCCGTGCTGGGCGAGATCACCGAGTCGGCGGGCGAGCCGCTTCTGGTGACCCACCCCGTGATCGTCGTGAAGCATGGACGCGGCGGCGTGGAGGAGATCGTCGGCGATGGCGGTTCGGCGCGCGACAGCGGCGCGGACCGGCTCAGCGTCATCCATGTGCATATCAACCCGCTCAGCGAGGACGAGGCCAAGGGCCTGACGTCGCGACTGGCCAAGATGCTTGCCCAGGTGCGCGCCGCGACGGCGGACTGGAAGCCGATGTTGGCGCGCCTCGACCAGGCGATTTCGGAATTCCGCTATGCCCCGATTCCGCTCGACAAGGAGGCGGTGACCGAGGCGATCGCCTTCCTCGAGTGGCTGCGCGACGATAATTTCACGTTTCTCGGCATGCGCGAGTTTCGTTACTCCGGCGGCGAGAAGAGCGGTTCGCTGGAACGGTCGGACCGGCGCGGCCTGGGCATCCTCGCCGACCCGGAAGTCAGGGTGCTGCGCCGCTCCGTTGAGGGCACCGCAACGACGCCGGAAATCCGCGCCTTCCTGCATGGGCCGGATCCGCTGATCGTCACCAAGGCCAACGCCAAGTCGGCCGTCCACCGGCGCGCCTATCTCGACTATATCGGGGTCAAGACCTACGACAAGAAGGGCTCGCTGACTGGCGAACTGCGCGTCGTGGGGCTGTTCACCTCGACGGCCTACACGCGTTCGGTGATGAAGATCCCCTATCTGCGCTCCAAGGCGCAGACCGTCATCCAGAAGTCAGGCTTCGACCCGAGCGACCATTCCGGCAAGGCACTAACCAACGTGCTGGAATCCTACCCGCGCGACGAACTGTTCCAGACATCGATCCCGACGTTGCGCAAGCATGCAGAGGCGATACTCGGCCTGGTCGAGCGGCCACGCGTGCGGGTTCTCGTGCGCCTCGACCAGTTCGACCGTTTCGTCTCGGTCCTCGTCTTCGTGCCGCGCGACCGCTACGACAGCCGGGTGCGCGAGCGCATCGGCCAGTATCTGAAGACCGCCTTCGAGGGGCGCCTGTCGGCCTACTACCCGGCCTTCCCCGAAGGCGGACTTGCCCGCGTGCATTTCATCATCGGGCGCTCGGGCGGCAAGACGCCGAAGATCGAGCAGCAGACGCTGGAAGCGGCCGTTCGCGACATCGTGCGCACCTGGGAAGACGGGTTGCGCGAGCAGGCCGCAAGTTCCGGGCTCGACGAGCGGATGGTGTCGCTCGCCTCGCAGTTTCCCGAGAGCTACCGGGGCAGTTTTTCCGCCGCCGAAGCGCTTGCGGATGCGGCACGCATAGCGGCGATCGGCGCCGAGAACACGATCGCGATCGACTATTACCGGCAGGGCGACCAGTCGCCGGAGCAGGCGGCGCTGAAGATCTATCACCATGGCGCACCCGTCGCGCTGTCGCGGCGCGTGCCCATACTGGAGAATATCGGCTTTCGCGTCATCAGCGAGCGCACCTTCGAAATCGACCGCGGCGATGCGGGACCGGTCTTCATCCACGACATGGAACTCGCCAGCGCGGCCGGAAAACCGATCGACCTGTCGGGCGGCGGTGGGCTGTTCGAAGACATCTTTCTGTGCGTCTGGCGCGGCGAGGCCGACAATGACGGCTATAGCGGCCTCGCGCAGTCGGCAGGCTTATGGTCGAAAGAGATCGTCATCCTCCGCGCCTATGGCCGCTACCTGCAGCAGGCAGGCATTCCGCAGAGCCAGGATTTCATCTCTGCCATTCTCAACCGCTATCCCGAGATCGCGCGCGGCCTGTTCCAGCTTTTCACGGCGCTGTTCGACCCGAATGCCGCCGACGGCCAGGTGGCCGCCAAGCATCTGAAGGCGAAGATCCGGGATGCCCTGCAGGACGTGCCGTCGATCGACGACGACACGATCATCCGGCGCTACCTCAACCTGATCGAATGCTCGCTGCGCACGAACTATTTCGTTGAAGAAACGAAGGAGCGCGGCCAGTCGCTGGCGATCAAGCTCGATTCGCGCGCGCTTGACGGCCTGCCGGATCCCAAGCCATGGCGAGAGATCTATGTCTACGGCGCCGAGGTCGAGGGCGTTCACCTTCGCTTCGGGCCCGTCGCGCGCGGCGGCCTGCGCTGGTCGGACCGGGCACAGGACTATCGCACCGAGGTGCTCGGGCTGGTCAAGGCGCAGCAGGTCAAGAACGCCGTCATCGTACCGGTCGGCGCCAAGGGCGGGTTCTTTCCAAAGCGCTCGCCCGTCGGTGGCAGCCGCGACGCGGTTTTCGCCGCCGGCACGAAGGCCTATGTCAACTTCGTCTCCAGCCTCCTGTCGATCACCGACAATATTGTCGGCGACGCGGTGGTGCCGCCGCCGGGCGTGGTCAGGCGCGATACGGACGATCCCTATTTCGTCGTCGCCGCCGACAAGGGCACGGCGACATTCTCAGACACCGCCAACGGCATCAGCGCGGCCCATGGCTTCTGGCTGGACGACGCCTTTGCCAGCGGCGGCTCGGCGGGCTACGACCACAAGAAGATGGGCATCACCGCCAAGGGCGCCTGGGAGGCGGTCAAGCGGCATTTCCGCGAGATGAACCGCGACATCCAGGCGGAGCCCTTCACGGTCGTCGGCGTCGGCGACATGTCTGGCGACGTGTTCGGCAACGGCATGCTGCTATCCGCGCAGACGCGGCTGATCGCGGCATTCGACCATCGCGACATCTTCATTGATCCCGATCCGGATCCGGCCGCATCCATGGCCGAGCGCGGCCGCATGTTCGATCTGCCCCGCTCGAGCTGGCAGGATTACGACCGGTCGAAACTGTCGGCCGGCGGCATGATCATCCCGCGCGCCCAGAAGTCGGTCACGCTGGAACCCGCCGCCGCCGCCGCGATTGGGCTCGACAAGACCGTGGCGTCGCCGCTCGAAATCATGAATGCCATCCTCAAGGCCGATGTCGACCTGCTCTGGTTCGGCGGCATCGGCACCTATGTGCGGGCGAACGGCGAGAGCAACCAGGAGGTCGGCGACCGGGCCAACGACGCCATTCGCGTCACGGCGGCCGATGTGCGGGCCAAGGTGATCGGCGAGGGCGCCAATCTCGGCGTCACGCAGCGCGCGCGCATCGAGTTCGGTCTGCTCGGCGGCGCCTGCAATTCGGACGCGATCGACAATTCCGGCGGCGTCAACTCCTCGGACGTCGAGGTCAACATCAAGATCGCGCTGGCCGCCGCCATGCGCAAGGGATCGCTGACGCGCACGGGGCGCAACAAGCTGCTCGCCGAGATGACGCAGGAGGTCGGCGCGCTGGTGCTGGCCAACAACTACCAGCAGCCGCTGGCGTTGTCGCTGTCGCGCAAGAGGGGCTTGGCCGACCTGCAGCACCAGGCCCGCTTCATGGCGGCGCTCGAGGCACGCGGCCTACTCGACCGCACCGTCGAGACGCTGCCCTCGGACGCGGTGCTGGCCGAACGCGCATCGCGTGGCGAACCGCTGACGCGCGCCGAGCTCGGCGTCTTACTCGCCTATGCCAAGATCGTGCTGTTCACGGACATCGTGGCCAGCGGCATTCCGGACGACAGCCATTTCGAGGCCGACCTGATGGGGTATTTCCCGACCAGGATGGTCAAGTCCTACGCCGAGGAGATCCGCGGCCACAGGCTGCGGCGCGAGATCATCGCGCGCGTGCTGGCCAACGACCTTGTCAATCGCGGCGGGCCATCCTTCGTCAACCGGCTTCAGGACGCCACCGGCGGCTCGGCCGCCGACGTCGTGCGCGCCTTCGCCGTGGTGCGCGACGGTTTTGCCCTTCCGTCGCTGTTTGCGGAGATCGATGCGCTGGACAACAGGATCGACGGCCAGTTCCAGCTCGATCTCTACCAGTCCGTGTCGCGGTTGATCCATGCAGCCAGCGCCTGGTATCTCAAAAATGACCGCAGCGAGGACCCGATCGGCGAGCGGATCGCCGATCTGCAGAAGGCGCGCAAGACGCTCGAGCCGAAGCTCGGCGCAATCATGCCCGCCCAGTCCAAGGCGCGCGTCGACGAGCAGCAGCGGACGATGGTCGCGGCCGGCGTGCCCGAAAAACTCGCGCAGCGTCTCGCGATGATCAATGTCATCCAGCTCGTGCCGGACATCGCGCTGGTGGCGAGCCTGGCCAAGGCGGACATCGTCGAGGCGGGACGGGCCTTCTTCGCCGTCACCGACGCCCTGCGCATCGGGCGCATCGAGGAGGCGGCCCGGGGAATTGCGCCCACCGACTATTACGACGGGCTTGCGCTCACGCGCGCCATGGACATGATCAGCGCGGCGCGGCGGGGCATAGCGATCACTGCACTGCGGGGATCCGCAGGCTCTGGGGATGCCGTCGCCAAATGGCTCGCCGGCGGTGGAGATCGTGTCACGCGCATCCGCGAACGGCTGCAGGCCCTGACGGAAAGCGGCGAGATCACCGTGTCACGCCTGTCGGTGGCTTCGGGACTGATGACGGATCTGAGCGCAGCGTGACCGGGAACTCCAGCACGGCGCCCGCCCAGTCATGGCCCTGCCACGGTCGGAGGGGTGCCGTTCTGGTTGAACGTCACCTGAATGACGCCGGGCGTGTTGGAAATGGCGACAAAGGTCGGCAACAGGCTTACGCCCGCGTAACGCCCGCCCGGCGCGCCGCCGATGATCTCGACCAGCGCGAAATGCAGATGATCGGGATTGAAGGCCTTGATGCGGCCGAGCCGGTCACCCCTGCTTATCGTGGCACCCTTCTTCACGGTGGCGGGCACGTCATCGATGTGGGTGTAGAAGCCGCCCATCATGTCGTTCGAGGAGCGAACGAAAATCTCGGCCCCGAACTGCTTGCTTCCGGGCGCAGTGGCCCGGTCGGGATTAAAGACTGTGACCTTGCCGTCGAAGGCCGCGAACACATTGGTGCCGGCAGGGGCGCCAAGGTCCATGCCGAAGGCGATGTACCATTTCGCGGCCTTGTCATGGCCACCGTGGCCCGGACCTCCATGATGCTTGGTGAACCCGGCTGGAAGCGGGCTGGACATGTCCATTGTGAAAGCAGCCATGATGACAATGCTCCGAACTCGCCCCGCCGCACACAGAATGCTATCGCGCACGTGACGCAGGGGCAACAGCAGAGCCTCCGCACCGCAAACGCGCCACTCCGGTCGATGCAATTGACGAGGTCCCGATGACAGCCACCGCAGCGGTGCCCAGACGCGGCATCTGGGGCTGGATGCTGTTCGACTGGGCGGCGCAGCCCTTCTTTACCCTCGTCACGACCTTCATCTTCGGTCCCTACTTCATTTCGCGCATGGCAAGCGACCCGGCCGCGGGGCAGGCGGCCTGGGGTTATGGCGTTGCCGTCGCCGGTCTGTTCATCGCCGTGCTCTCCCCGATCCTGGGCTCGATTGCCGACCAGACGGGCCGCAAGAAACCGTGGATCGGCTTCTTCGCCGTCATCCAGATCTTTTCGCTGTCGATGCTGTGGATTGCCGCGCCGGGATCGAGCCTTGTGCTGGTGCTGTTCTTCTTCTGCCTAGCGACGCTGGCCGCCGAATTCTCCATAGTCTTCAACGATTCCATGATGCCGCGCCTGGTCTCCAAGGAGCAGATCGGCCGCGTTTCCAACATCGCGTGGGGCCTCGGCTATCTCGGCGGCATGATCGTTCTGATCTTCTTCGTCCTGTTCCTCTCCGGATCGGCGGAAACCGGCAAGACGCTGCTCGGTGGCGATCCGCTGTTCGGCCTCGACCCGGCACAGGGCGAGGATGCGCGCGCCACGGGGCCGATCTCGGCTGTCTGGTACCTCGTCTTCATCATGCCGATGCTGCTGTTCACGCCGGATGGCGGCAGGGGCCTGCCGCTCGGACAGGCGATCAAGGTCGGACTGTCGGAACTGAAGGACACGCTGATCGAGGCGCGCGGGCGGCTCGGCATCCTGAAATTCCTGATCGCGCGCATGATCTACCAGGACGGCGTCAACGCGCTGCTGGCGCTTGGCGGCGGGTTCGCCGCCGCGATGTTCGGCTGGTCGATCACCGAACTCGGCGTCTATGGCATTCTGCTCAACGTCATCGCCATCTTCGGCTGCCTGGTGGCCAGCAAGGTCGACAGCGCCTTCGGGTCCAAATGGGTGGTGACCGCTTCGCTCGTGATGCTCAACTTCGCCACAATCGGCATCGTGTCGACAGGTCCCGGCTTCGCCCTGTTCGGGCTGCTTCAGTTCTCGACCGTGGATTCGGGCGGGATGTTCGGAACGGGCGCCGAAAAGGCCTATATCGCCTACGGGCTGATGATCGGCATCGCCTTCGGTCCGGTGCAGGCCTCGTCGCGCTCCTATCTGGCGCGCAGCGTCTCGGCCGACGAGGCCGGCCGCTATTTCGGCCTCTATGCGCTTGCCGGCCGCGCGACGAGCTTTCTAGCGCCGTTCCTCGTCGCCACGGTCACGGCAATGTCGGGATCGCCGAGGCTCGGCATGGCGATGATCATCATTTTTCTGCTGGGCGGGATGGCGGTGCTACTGAAGACGCCTTACCCGGCGGCCCGGGTGGAGGGGTGATCTTACCCTCCCCCTTGCGGGAAGGGTCGACAAGCAAGCTTTGCATGGCAAAGCTTGTGAGGCGGGGTGGGGGTCAAGGCGAGGTGCTCGAACTTGCAAGCCCTCGAGATTCCGCGCCACCCCCACCCGGCCCTTCGGGCCACCCTCCCCGCAAGGGGGAGGGTAAGAGCACTCAATGCCGAAAGTGCCTCACGCCGGTGAACACCATGGCGATGCCGGCGGCGTCGGCGGCGGCGATGACCTCGTCGTCGCGCATCGACCCTCCCGGCTGGATGACGGCCGTGGCGCCGGCCTCGATGGCCGAGACAAGGCCGTCGGCGAAGGGGAAGAAGGCGTCGGAAGCGACGACAGAGCCCTTCGTCGCCGGTTCCGCGGCGCCTGAAGCTTCCGCAGCGTCCTCGGCCTTGCGCGCGGCGATGCGGGATGAATCGACGCGGCTCATCTGGCCGGCGCCGATGCCGACCGTGGCGCCGTCCCTGACGTAGACGATGGCGTTCGACTTGACGTGCTTGGCGACGCGGAAGGCGAAGCGCAGATCGGCAAGCTCGCGCTCGGTCGGCTGGCGTTTGGTGACGACGGTCAGGTCCAGGCCGTCGACCGTGGCATTATCACGCGACTGGACCAGCAGGCCACCGGCCACCGATTTCACGGTCAGCCCGGCGGCCCTTGGGTCTGGCAGACCGCCCGTGACCAGCAGGCGCAGATTCTTCTTCGCCGCCACGATCGCCTGCGCTTCTTCGCTGGCGTCGGGGGCGATGATGACCTCCGTAAAGGTCTTCACGATCTCGAGCGCCGCCTCGGCATCCAGCGTCCGGTTCATGGCGACGATGCCGCCAAAGGCCGAGACCGGATCGCAGGCAAGCGCCTTGGCGTAGGCCTCGGCGAGCGTGTCGGCGATGCCGACGCCGCAGGGGTTGGCGTGCTTGATGATCGCCACCGCGGCCGGCCCGGACGGGTCGAATTCGCCGGCGAGTTCGAAGGCCGCGTCGGTGTCGTTGATGTTGTTGTAGGAGAGCTGCTTGCCCTGGAGCTGGCGCGCGCTGGCAACGCCCGGGCGCGGATCGCCATTGACGTAAAAGCCGGCGGCCTGGTGCGGGTTCTCGCCGTAGCGCATGACGTTGTGCAGCCTGCCGCCAAAGGCGCGCCAGGCCGGCTGCTCGATGTCCAGCGTCTCGGCGAACCAGCCGGAAATCGCCGCGTCGTAGGCTGCGGTGCGCGCAAAGGCCTTGGCGGCGAGTTTCTTGCGGAATTCCAGCGACAGGCTGCCGATGTTGAGTTCGAGCGCGTTGAGGATCGAGCCGTAGTCTTCCGGATCGGTGACGATCGCAACATAGGCATGGTTCTTGGCCGAGGCGCGCACCATGGCCGGGCCGCCGATATCGATGTTCTCGACGATCGAGGGATAGTCCGCACCCGAAAGGCGTACGGTCTCGAAGGGATAGAGATTGACGACCACGAGGTCGATCGGCTCGATGCCGTGCTGGTGCATGGCCTCTGCATGCTCCGGATCGTCGCGCACGCCGAGCAGCGCGCCATGGATGGATGGGTGCAGCGTCTTGACGCGACCGTCCATGATTTCCGGAAATCCGGTTACCTCGGACACGTCGCGGACTCGGATGCCGGCGTCGGCGATCGACTTCGCCGTTCCGCCCGTCGAGATAAGATCGACGCCGAGATCGGAAAGCGCCCGCGCAAAGTCGACCAGCCCGGTCTTGTCGGAGACGGAAAGCAACGCGCGCCTGACGGGGACGAGGTCGGGAGCAGCGATCTTCTTGGAGACAACGGCCATGCCGGCGGGCCTTTCGACGAGCTTTTCGTTTGATGTAGCTGCGCGCGGCCTAGCACATGGTCATGTTAAATCAAGCGGAGGTCGCGGGCTTGCGGCGCACGAGGTCCCAATGGACCTCCGAGACTTCCGAGGCCTTGAAGGCGAGCACGATCTGCCGGCTGCGGCGTGGGCCGCCGAGCGCCGAGAAGAAGATCGATTCCTCGACCTTCGGCGCGACATCGGTGCAGGACAGCGTCCAGCGGTCGCCCTGTGGAGCGCCGAGGACGAGCCTGCCCTTGCCGTCGCGAAACAGTTCCACATCCGGATGCAGGTGGAAGCGGATCGTCACCCTGTCCTGGCCGTCGTCCCGCGCCACTGCCCCGCCCTCACGCAGGAAGCGGTCGGCTCCACTCAGAATGTCGCCCTCGGCGGAGAGCTGCAGCTCGCGCTCGTGGTAGATGCCGAAGGAGGGGACATAGCCGTCATGGCTGGCGACAAAACCCTGGGTCCCTGGCGAATCGGTGCGCTCGCAGGTGACCTTCTTCGGGCCGCCGACCAGCGGCGTGCCCAGAATGCCCTTCACGCGCGCCGAGTGGCTGAAGCGGGCAGAGGACGTGTCGTTGAGCGCGGCCGTCGAATGCGCGGCCGTGGCGCGCGCGAGCGGCCGGAAATCCTCGGCGCCATAGGTGTCCACGCCGGCATTGACGATGAAATGCTGCTTGCGTGACGACATCTCGAAGGACAGGCAGCCCGCATGGGCGGCGTCGGATACGGCAAGCGGCGGCGCGACGCCCGTATCGGCGATCACCGTCGTGCCACCCATCGACAGGCGCTCGTAGCCGGAATGAGGCGCGTGCAGAAGCGGCGCGCCGACCGTGTCGTCATGGCGCAGGATCGCCGCGATGCGTTCGTGGATGGTCACCCCCATGCCGTTGAAGCGAGCCAGGCTGCCGTCCTGGTGGCGAAAGAAACGCAGTGCCGGAAGCATGCGCTCGACCGCGCCGATGAGGGCCGATGGCGGCGCCTCGGCCTGGTTCGCATAGGTCTGGCGCAGCGGCAGAAGGTCGGCCAACAGTTCCAGGATGGCCATCGGATTGCGCGAGATATGTCCGCCATCCGGCAGGATCTGCCGGTCGAGTTCCTCGGCGAGATTGCGCGTGGCGCTGCGCAGCGCCGATGCCGTGGCGGGCAGCGAGAGCGCCGCAAAGGCAAGCGCGATGCGCGCACGCAGGCGGCCCTCGCCGTCGGGCATCTCGCGTGTCACCGAGCGCAGATAGCGGATCTGGATAGCCAGCGACTTCAGGAAGGCGCGGTAGAATGGAAACTCGGCACCCTGCAGGACGACGGACGAGTGCTGCAGCCATGATATGATGCGCTTCGCGGTGGTGGCCGGCTCCCACGCCACGCCCGACATGCGCATGCCATGGCTGCCGATCCAGTCGGACACCAGGGCGCGGGCATTGGCCGCCGCGAGTTCGGTGCCGGCCGCCCGCATGTGCCGCAGCCAGCGGAAGCCATGAAGGGATTTCTGCCAGCCGAGGTTGTTGGCGTCGATCTGGAAGGGCGACTGCCCCGCGGTCTCCACGAGATGGCCAGAGAGCGGAAACCTGCCGTAATAGATTTCCGTTGCGATCTGCGGATCGGCGAGGCGCAGATCCGGCGGCGCGATCAGGACGCGATCGGGCGTGCGGCCGGAATAGCGCCAGCGATAGGCGGGACCCGCACGCAGCCTGCGCCGGGCCTTTCGCCAGAACTCTCTGGCGACCAGCGCCCAAAGGCGCGTGGTGTTGCCCGTAGCAAATGCCAAGAACGCTCCCTCCGACGCCCGTCCACCCCGCGAAGTTCTAGACGATTCATGCTCACGAGCGAAACGAAAATGCAGACCCGGCGCCAAGGCTCAGCCGCGGCGCTTGAACCGGGCCGCGAAGAAGCCGTCGAGCCCGGACATCACAGGGTCGGGCAGGACCATGTCGGCCGGGGTGGTGCGCAGCATGCCGGCCGCGGTGAGGAAGGAATCGATGCCGTCGACTTCGCCGGGAAGGATAGGCTCGAGGACGACTTCGGGCGTCGCTGCAAGCGCCCGGTCCACCAGGCGTTCCCCCTCGGTCGGATCGAGCGAGCAGTTCGAGAAGACGATCGTGCCGCCGGGACGCACCAGCGTGAAGGCGCGCATGAGCAGCTTGAATTGCAACTCGGCAAGCTTGGCGATGTCGTCCGGCGTCTTGGTCCACAGCACATCCGGATGCCTGCGGATCGTTCCGGTCGAGGAGCATGGCGCGTCGAGCAGCACCGCGTCGAAGAGCTGGGGCGGCTCATGGGTCAGGATGTCGGCATTGACGATCTCGGCCGACAGGCCGAGTCGCGCCAGGTTGCCTTCGAGGCGCTTGATGCGGCTCTTGGAGGCATCCAGCGCCGTGACGCGGGCACCGGCCGAAACCAGCTGCGCCGTCTTGCCGCCGGGCGCGGCGCAGAGGTCGGCGACCTCGCGGCCCGCAATATCGCCGAGAAGTCTCGCCGGCAGCGCGGCTGCCGCATCCTGGACCCACCAGGCGCCATCGTCGAAACCGGGAAGCTCGGTCACGGGACCCGCGAGCCGCCCGACGCGCACCGAGCCGGTCGGCAGGACGACACCGCCCAGCGCCCGCGCCCAATGCTCCGGATCGCTCCTCACCGTGAAATCGGTGGCGCCCTCGAGCCGCTGTACAGCGAGGATCTGGCGGGCGCGGTCCTCGCCATAGGCAGCCTTCAGCCGTGCGACGAACCAGTCGGGGGCGTCCAGCGTCTTGGCCAAGGCATCCGGCAGGTCCGTATCCTTGCCGCGCGCAAGCGACCGCAGCAGGCCGTTGACCAGCCCGGAGAACCGGACCGTCCTGGGATCGGACTTGGCGTGGGTGACGGCAAGGTCGACGGCGGCGCTGTCGGGGATGTCGAGAAAGAGGATCTGTGCGGCGCCGACATGCAGGATGTGCGCGAGCGTCGTGGCGTTGCCGGGCAGCGGGTTGGCGAGCCGGGCCGATATAAGCACCTCGATGGTGCGGCGAAAGCGCAGCGCGGTGACCAGGATCGCGCGCACCAGAGACCGGTCGCGCATGTCGAGCGCGCGAAACTGGGGATGGCCGTGGTCGTTGTCGGTCAGGCCGTCGAGCGGCGTATGCGCGTCGACCACCGCGGCCAGCAGGCGCGCCGCCGCCATGCGGGCCGCAAGGCCGGGCGCGGTGTCAGCCGCGGGATCGCTCGCGGAGGTGCTTCGTCCCGGCTGACGCGCCACGCTCAGGACCAAGGCCGCTTGGGCCCGGTCGGGCTGCGGCCCCAGGGGTTCGCCTTTGGTGCCGGCGGCCTGGTCGCGTAGGGCTTGGCGGGGCCTGAGCCCCACGGGCCGGCGGAAGCAGGGGCCTCCTTGGCCGCAGGTGCCACCGGCGCCGAGGATCGCCCGAGAGAGCCGTCGCGCGCCATCTCGACGAGGGCCGCGATGCGGTTTTCGGTGGCCGGATGCGTCGAGAAGAGATTGTCCATGCGTTCGCCCGAGAGGGGATTGATGATGAAGAGATGCGCGGTGGCCGGCGCATTCTCGGCGTCGGGATTGTGGATGCGTTCGACGTTTCGGGCGATCTTGTCAAGCGCAGAGGCGAGTGCGAGTGGCTGGCCCGAAATCTCGGCGCCGCGCCGGTCGGCCGAATATTCTCGCGTCCGGCTGATCGCCATCTGCACGATGGCAGCGGCCAGAGGCGCCACGATCATGGCAACCAGAACGCCGACGAAGCCCAGCGGATTGTTGTTGTCGCGGTTGCCGCCGAAGAAGAAGGCGAAGTTGCCCAGCATCGAGATCGCGCCGGCCAGCGTCGCCGTGATCGTCATGGTCAGCGTGTCGCGGTTCTGCACATGGGCGAGCTCATGCGCCATTACGCCCGCCACCTCCTCGTAGTTCAGCCGGTTGAGGAGGCCGGTGGTGGCCGCCACGGCTGCGTTTTGCGGATTGCGGCCGGTGGCGAAGGCGTTGGGCTGGGGGTTGTCGATCAGATAAACCTTGGGCATCGGCAGGTTGGCGCGCTTGGCCAGATCACGGACGATGCCGAAATACTCCGGTGCCGTGCGCTCGTCGACCTCGACGGCGTGATGCATGCGAAGCACCATCTTGTCGGCGTTCCAATAGCCGAAAAGGTTCATCGCGGCAGCAACGAGGAAGGCGATCATCATGCCGCTGCCGCCGCCGATCATGTAGCCGACGCCCATGAACAGCGCTGTCATCAGCGCAAGAAGCATGGCGGTACGCACGAGATTCATGGACTGGCTCCTTTCGCGTGATGTCGCAACCGGCTGGCCGATCGGGACGGTTCGGGATATAGGATGGGGAGTTGGCCGACTTGTTTCAATGTGCCCGAAAGGTCCTCGATGGCCGAGAAGAACTCCCTGACTGCCGATGATCCGACTTCCTCGCCGGACGAGCCTGCGCCCAAGGCGCTCCCGCCGCCGGCGCAGCGCGCGCTCGACGAGGCCAGGGCGCGCCGTCTTGCGCTGGAAGGCCGCATCGCCGCCATGCCGCCGGAACGGGGCGGGCGCGGCGGCCAGGAGCCGGTCCGCTACGGCGACTGGGAAGTGAAGGGGCTGGCGACCGATTTCTAGGCCAGAGCACGGCGTCCGGTGGGACGCGCGGTGACGCTGCATTGTCTTGAATCTGCTGGATAATGCTTGCAGGAACCGACTCCGGGTCTTCCACCGTTGCCGCACGTTCCGTGCGCCGCATCCCCAATCGACATGCGATCGACAAGCCCGACCGGAACAACTTGGTTCATACCGCGTTGCAGGGTGGTCTTTTTTTACTCAGCCCGACGAGGTCTCCCATGCTGGTACGGCTTGGCTACGAAATTGCGATTGGTTGTGACCAGCCGACGCCCATCATTTCGCTGCTCGAGATCAGCAAGGACCGGCAGCAGGACATCAAGCGCCAGACGCGGGTGCTGACTTCGCCTTCGATTCCAACCCAAGTCTATACCGACCTGTTCGGCAATGTCTGCCGTCGCTTCACCGCGCCAGCGGGCGGCGTTCGCATCCTCTACGACGCGGTCATCGAGGACAGCGGCCTGCCGGACGAGGTCAACCCGCATGCGGGGCAGATGCCGGTCGAACAGCTTCCCAGCGATGTTCTCGGCTACCTCCTGGGCAGCCGCTATTGCGAGACCGACCACATGATGGGCCTGGCGTGGCAGCTGTTCGGCCACCTCCCGTCGGGCTGGGCGCGGGTCCAGGCGATCATGGACTATGTCCACAACCGGCTTTCCTTCGGCTACGGCTATGCCCGCTCGACGCGCACCGCGGCCCAGGCGAATGAAGAGCGCGTCGGCGTATGTCGCGATTTCGCGCATCTGGCGATCACGCTGTGCCGCTGCATGAACATCCCCGCGCGCTATGTGAACGGCTATCTCGGCGACATCGGCGTGCCGGCCGACCCGGCGCCGATGGACTTCAGCGCCTGGACCGAGGTCTTTCTGGACGGAAAGTGGTACACGTTCGACGCGCGCCACAATATCCCGCGCACGGCCCGCGTGGTGATCGCGCGCGGCCGCGATGCGACTGACGTGCCGCTGCTGCACACGTTCGGACCGCACAGCCTGACGCTGTTCAAGGTCTGGACCTACGAGCAGGAGAGCGAGCAGGCGCCGGCGCCGCACCACGGCGTCGACCGCACCGTCCAGGCGCATATCCTCGCTTGAGCGTCGGCATGGGCCGCCTGGGTCAGGCGGCCTTTTTCTTCGGCGAGATGAGGCCGCGCGCGACGAGCAGTTCGGCGATCTGGATGGCGTTCAGCGCCGCGCCCTTGCGCAGATTGTCCGATACGATCCACATCGACAGGCCGTTCTCGATCGTCTGGTCCTCGCGGATGCGCGAGATGTAGGTCGCGTCCTCGCCGGCTGATTCCAGCGGCGTGATGTAGCCGCCATTCTCGCGGCGGTCGATGACCAGACAGCCCGGCGCATCGCGCAGAAGCTCGCGCGCCTCATCGGCGGTGATCGGCTTCTCGAACTCGATGTTGACGGCTTCCGAATGGCCGATGAACACCGGCACGCGCACGCAGGTGGCCGTCATCTTGATCTTCGGGTCGAGGATCTTCTTGGTCTCGACCATCATCTTCCACTCTTCCTTGGTGGAGCCGTCATCCATGAAGACGTCGATATGGGGGATGACGTTGAAGGCGATGCGCTTGGTGAACTTCTTGTTTTCGATCGGATCGGCGACGAAGACCGCGCGCGTCTGCTGGAACAGTTCGTCCATGCCTTCCTTGCCCGCGCCGGAGACGGACTGGTAGGTAGCGACGACGACGCGCTTGATGGTGGCGACATCGTGCAGCGGCTTGAGCGCCACGACCAGCTGTGCCGTCGAGCAGTTCGGGTTGGCGATGATATTGCGCCGCGTGTACATGTCGACCGCGTCCGGATTGACCTCCGGCACGATGAGCGGCACGTCCTGGTCGTAGCGCCAGGCCGAAGAGTTGTCGATCACGACGCAACCCTGCTTGCCGATCTTCGGGGACCACTCCTTGGAGACGTTGCCGCCCGCCGACATCAGGCAGATGTCGGTGTCGGAGAAGTCATAGGTGTCGAGAACCTTCACCTTGATGTTGCGGTCGCCGAAGGAGACCTCGGTACCGAGGGAGCGCCGCGACGCGAGCGCAACAACCTCATCGACCGGGAAGCCACGCTCCTCCAGTATGTTCAGCATCTCGCGGCCCACATTGCCCGTGGCGCCGACTATCGCAACCTTGAAACCCATCGCATTTTCTCCTGTCCCTCGCCCGTCTGGATGAAAGCCCGCCGGCCGGTGCGGGCTCGCCCCGGGCCGGACCCGGGAGGGGCGAGCAGGCCAGGGAAATCAGACCGTCTTGGCGGTCGTTTTGGCCTTGGTTTTGGTCGAGCGCAGGGGCCCGCGTTCGCTGCCGGCGCTGTGGCCGGGGAAGTCGAACGCAAAGAGCGCCATCAAGAGGCCGCGCATCGGTATTCCTCGTTCATTGGAAAGCGCGCAATGCAGCCATCCAGAGCGGCAGACCCGCTCGCGCGTGCTATTGCGCGGATTTCGGCACAAGTCAACATTTCGACGTCGCGAGGCCAGAAGCGCCAGGACCCGGACCGCATTGCTGCGGCCCGGGTCCCGGTGAGACGTCATGGCTCAAGGGCGCCCCGCAGCCTTGTCGAGCAACTGCAGAGCAATGTCGGCGCAGGTCTTCATCGGCTCGTCGTCGGCACATTTGACGTCAAGCTTCAGATCACCCTGTTCGAGGCGGATATGAGCGGCCTTGGCCGGCGGCGGCCGATGCCCATCACGGCCGCCCTTGGGACCGCGCTCGCCATGCCTTCCGTGGCCGGGCGGGGGCGGGCCGTCATCGGGCTGGCCTGCCTCCATCGGCGCAGGAGGCGGAGCCGGTGGTTGCTCCTGAGCGACCGCAATCCCCGTCAGTATGGCGAGGCCGGTGGCCGTGAAAACGATGAAACGCATGGTTCTTCCTTTCTGCTGTCGAACTTCGCGTGGAAATCAGGGCCGGTGACCCCAACCCTTGGGACCGTGACCCGGCCTGCCGCCGGCGTGACCGACGAGATCGGTCTTTCCGTCGGCGTGGACGATCATCGAGCCGCGCAGGAAGCCATCCTCGAAACGACCCTGAACGGTTACGGTTTCATCCCTGGCAACCAGTGTCCCGTCTCGGCCGTGACGGCCTGTCTCGACCAGCACGCGGCCGGACGCGTCCTCGACGATGAACTTGTTGCCAAAGATGTCGCCGACCTTGCCCTTGACGGCGACGACGCTGTCGTCGGTGACGGCGCTGATGGCGACCGGAGGCATGAGCGGCTGCGCCTCGTGGTGGCGGCCCATGAAGTGCGAGGCGGCTGCGCCGGCAACGACGCCGACGACAAGAAGCGCGACGCCGGCGGCGAGCGCGATGGTACGGGTGCGCCAGCCGTTCGCCGGCTTGCCGCCGGCCGGGTCCTGGTGATCGCTGATGGTCGAGTCTTCGGGCATGAAAGTCTCCGTTGCTGTATGCAGATGCCAGCCTTCTAGCCGGCGTCCCGCAAACCCAGCCTGAACCGTTCCGTTCAGATTGAGTTCAGGTGGCGGGACTAGGAAAACGCGGGAAAGCCGCGCGAAAGGCGGAACGGACACGCATGCGCATCCTTCTTGTCGAAGACGACCAGGCCCTGTCTTCCAGCATCGCGGGCGCGCTGCGGGCCGAAAACTTCGTCGTCGACATCGCGCGCAACGGCGAGGACGGCGAGCATCTTGGCCAGACCGAGAATTTCGACGCCGCGGTGCTCGATCTCGGCCTGCCGCTCATAGACGGCATCAGCGTGCTGAAATCCTGGCGCGCCGGGGGGCGCCACCTGCCGGTGCTGATCCTGACGGCGCGCGACGGCTGGTCCGAAAAGGTCGAGGGCTTCAAGGCCGGCGCCGACGACTACATGACCAAGCCCTTCCGCGTCGAGGAACTGGTGATGCGCCTTCGCGCGCTGGTGCGCCGGGCTGCCGGGCATGCGGCAAGCGTGATTGCCTGCGGTCCGGTCAGTTTCGATGCGCAGCTTGGCACCTTCGCGCTCGACGGCCTGCCGCTGAAGCTGACGGCGCTGGAATGGCGCGTCCTGTCCAGCCTCATCCTGCGCAAGGATGTCGTGGTCGCCCGATCCGACCTTCTCGAGCGTGTCTATGACGGCGATGCGGAGGTGGATTCGAATTCGCTGGAAGTGATCATCGCGCGGCTGCGCCGCAAGATCGGCAAGGACCGGATCGAGACCGTGCGCGGGCGCGGCTATCGTCTGGTGGGGCAGCCGGCATGAAGCGCCTGTTCGGCTCGCTCGGCGGTCGCCTTGCCTGGAGCGCGGTTGTCATGATCACGATCGCGCTGGTGCTGGCGGGTATCGGCATCAGCCTCGTCCTGCACCGTTTCGTCGTCAGCCAACTCGACCACCGGCTGGACGAGAAGATTCTTGCGGTGTCGTCCATGCTGGATGCCGGTGCGGACGGCGTGCAGGTGAGACCGACGGCGGACGGTCCGCCGTTCGATCGGCCTTTTTCAGGCTGGTACTGGGAAGTGCGGCAGGGCGACGGCCGGCCAACCGTGCAGTCGGCCTCGCTGGCAGGGGGCGAAATTCTCGTTCACAGGCCGCATTTCCGCTGGCAGGAATTCTGGAACCTAAGGCCGCGGCCCGCCGAGGGACGTGGACCGCGCGGCGAACCGCTGCATCTGCGCGTGGCAAGCGTTCCCGTCGGCAACGCCTTCGTGACGATCATCGCCTCGGCGCCGGGCGAAGCCATCGCCCGGCCGATGTTTGCCGCGCTGACGCCCGTCTTCCTGTCTCTCCTGCTTCTGGGCGTCGCGCTGGCCGCCGCGAGCTTCTTCCAGGTCCGGCTGGGGCTGCGCCCGATCAAGGCGCTGCAGGCAAGCCTTGCCGACATAAGGGCCGGACGCGCGGCGCATGTGCCCGCCGACCAGCCGGCCGAGCTGAAACCGCTCACCGACGAGCTCAACACGCTGCTTGATCAGAACAGCGAGGGGCTCGAGCGGGCGCGGCGCAACGTCGCCAATCTGGCCCATTCGCTGAAGACGCCTCTCGCCACGCTTGCCGTATCGCTGCAGCAGTCGCAGGAGACCGACATGTTGCGGCAGGTGGAGCAGATGGAGCGCCATATAAGGCATCATCTCGGCCGCGCTCGCGCTGCCGCGCTTGGTGGACCCTCGCGGGCGCGCACGGAAGTCGCTCCACGGATCGCCGACCTCGCGGCCATGTTCGCCAAGGTTCATGCCGACCGCAACATTGCCTTCACGTCGTCGGTAAGCAGCGATGTGGCGGTCGCCTGCGAGGCGCAGGACCTCGACGAGATGCTGGGCAATGTGGTCGACAATGCCTTCAAATGGTCGCGGTCGCAGGTGAGCGTCAGCCATCTCCTGACGGAACGCGGCGTATCGATCGTCGTGGAGGATGATGGCCCAGGCCTCAAGGACGACCAGTCGCCCGAGGCGCTGCTGCCGGGGCGCAGGCTCGACGAGACAATTCCGGGCGACGGGTTCGGTCTCGCCATCGTGCGCGAACTGGCGGAGCTCTACAATGGCGGCATTGCGCTCGGGCGTTCGGAATTGGGTGGCCTGCGCGTGGTGATCACGCTGCCGCTGCCGCGTGGATAGACGTCAGGTCAGGCGCCAGACAGTGGTGCGCTTGACCTCCGAGTCTTCCAGCGCCCGCGTCACGGCAACCTCGTAGACGGCGAGTTGTTCGAGCCCTGATTTCGGAAGATAACTGCGGCCGGGATCGCCGACGAGAACCAGCGCACCCCGCGCGGCGAGCGCGCGCAGCCAGGGCTCGAGACGGGCAGCCAGGGCCCTGTCGTAGAAGACATCGCCGGCCAGGACGACGTCCCAGCCCGAATCCGTGCCGACCTGATCCTCCTCGGTGAAGTCGAGCGCCACGGCATTGGCCGCCGCATTCATGCGAACCGCCGCGCGGCAGAAGGGTTCTATGTCGGCGGCGAGAACGCCAGCCGCGCCGGACATTGCGGCCGCGATGGCGACGATGCCGGAGCCTGACGCGATGTCGAGCACGCTGCGGCCGCGCACGCGGTCGGGATGATCGATGACGTAGCGCGCCAGCCCTTGGCCGCCAGCCCAGGCGAAGGCCCAGAAGGGCGGGGGAAGGCCGATCTCCTCGAGCTCGTCCTCCGTGCGGTGCCACAGATCATGCGCCTCGTCTGCCAGATGCAGGCGCATCTCGGGAACGTGCGGCGGAGCGGTGAGTGTCGTGTTGCGCCGGATGAAGCTTTCGGATTCCGCCGGCGACAGCATGGTCACGGATCGGGGTCCATGCCTGCCATGGCACAGACCTCGCGCCATTCTTCCTCCAAGACGGGCTGCACCGACAGCCGCGAATTGGCGACGAGCGCCATCTTGGCAAGCTTCGGGTTAGCCTTGATGTCGACCAGCGTCACGGGCGTGGGAACCGGCTTCAGGGCGCGCACGTCGACGCATTCCCAGCGCGGGTCGTCTGTCGTCGTGTCCTGGTGCGCGAGGCCGCAGACTTCCACGACGCCCACGACGGCCAGACCCTCATTGGAGTGGTAGAAGAAGCCGCGGTCGCCGATCTGCATGGCGCGCATATTGTTGCGCGCCATGTAGTTGCGCACGCCGTCCCACTGCGTGCCCTTGGCGCCCTTTTTCTTCAGCGCGTCGAAGGAGAAGACGGAGGGCTCCGATTTGAACAGCCAGTATTGCAAAGGGAGGGTCTCCTCGTCGCGCGCCGGACGCTCAGGCGGCCGCCGGGTTGTTGAATGTCCAGGTCCAGGGATGGATTTCCACGGACGCGAACAGGCCGGCCTTCGAATAGGGATCGTTCTGCGCAAGCGCGGTTGCCGCGGCTTGGTCGGCGGCCTCGACCGCGATCAGGCTGCCGATCGGCTTGCCGTCGTCGCCCAGCAGGGGGCCGGCGAATTTCAGGGTGCCGGCGGCGTTGAGTTCGTTGAGATAGGCGACATGGGTCGGCCGCGTGTCGAGACGGACCTGGAGATTGCCGGGCTTGTCCTTGCAGTAGATGACGAAGATCATGAGTTCTGCTCCTTGTGCCGCGTGTTCCATCGCACAGAGCCGCTCAGGGTAAAAGACCCTGACGGCGAGCGGCGCCCGATCATTCCGCTTCCGAACGCAGCGGCCGCGACATCAAGCTTTCGACGGCCTGCTGGATGGTCATCTCCCCGTCAAGGATCAGTGCGACGGCGCTCAGGATCGGCGCTGCGATCGCCCGGTCGGCGGCGATGCGCGCGGCGATGCCGGCGGTCGCGACACCTTCGGCAAGCGGGCGGCGGGACAGGTCGTCGCCATGCCCGAGCGCCAGGCCATAGCCGAAGTTGCGCGATTGCGCCGAGCTGCAGGTGAGCAGAAGGTCGCCCAGGCCAGACAGCCCCATGAGCGTTTCCGGCCTCGCGCCGAAGGCGGCCCCGACGCGGCGCAACTCGACGAAGCCGCGCGTGACGAGTGCCGCCTGCGCGCTGGCGCCGAGCCCGGCGCCGATGGTCGCGCCAGCGGCGATGGCAAAGATGTTCTTCAGCGCGCCGCCGATCTCGACACCGATCTGATCGTCGGTCGAGTAGCAGCGGAACTGGCCGGTCGAGAAGCGCGCCGCGAGTTCGGCCGCCAGGCTCTCGTCGGTTGCGGCCACGACTACCGCCGTCGGCAGACCGCGCGCGACATCGGTGGCGAAGCTCGGGCCCGACAACGTCGCGGAGCGATGGCTTGGGCAGATTTCCGCGGCAATTGCCGAGAGGAGCTTTCCGGTGGCGCTTTCGATGCCCTTGGCACACAGGACGAGCGTCGCGTCGTCTGCGAGGAAGGGTCTGGCCGCCCCCAGAACCTGCCGCAGTGCCTGGGCGGGCGTGGCAACAAGGATGCAATCGGCGCCCTGCATCGACCGGCCAAGCTCGGCATGCGCGTCGATACCGGTCTCGAAGTCGATGCCCGGCAGATAGTCCGGGTTGCGCCCGGCGGCGATCGAGCGGGCAGCGTCTGCGTCGCGGGTCCAGAGGCTGACCGGCTGGCCTGCCCGCAGCGTGGCAAGGGCGAGAGCCGTTCCCCAGGCGCCGCCGCCCAGCACGCAGATGCGCCGGCCGCTCATGCCTTGGCGCCCCGGCGGCCCGAGCCGAACAGCGGCAGCGACACGCTGTCCAGCGGCCAGCGCGAGCGGGGGACGAAGTCCATCGCATCGGGGTCGTCCAGGCCCGCCCGCATCCGTTCGATGCCGGCCCAGGCGATCATGGCGGCGTTGTCGGTGCAGAGGATCAAAGGCGGCGCGATGAAGCTGAAGCCATGCCGTTCGCAGAGGGTCTCCAGTGTTTGCCGGATCGTCCGATTGGCCGCGACGCCGCCGGCCACCACCAGCGCCGGATCGGCGACGCCCGGAAACTCGGCGCGAAAGCGCGCCAACGCCTTGGCGACGCGGTCTGCCAGCACGTCGGAGACCGCCGCCTGGAACGATGCGCAGACATCGGCGACATCCTGTTCGGTCAGCGGCGAGACGGCGGTGGCGGCGAGCCGTACCGCCGTTTTCAAGCCGGAAAACGAGAAATCCGGCCGCGCCTCGCCCTTCAGCGGGCGCGGAAAGGCGAAGCGCCCGGCATCGCCGGCCATTGCCGCCCGCTCGACATTGGGTCCGCCCGGATACGCCAGGCCGAGCATCTTGGCGGTCTTGTCGAAGGCTTCGCCGAGCGCGTCGTCGATCGTGGTTGCCCAGCGTTGATAGTCGCCGACACCGCGCACCAGGACGATCTGGGTGTGGCCGCCGGACACCAGCAGCACGAGATAGGGAAAGGCAAGGCCATCCGTCAGCCGGGCGGTCAGCGCATGGCCTTCGAGATGGTTGACGGCAAAAAGCGGCTTGCCGGCGGCGGCGGCCATCGCCTTTGCCGTCATCAGTCCGACGATCAGCCCTCCGACAAGGCCGGGGCCGGCGGTTGCGGCAATGGCATCGACGTCGGAAAGCGCGGTGTCAGCATCGGCGAGTGCTGCCTCGATCAGCCCGTCGAGCGCCTCGACATGGGCGCGCGCGGCAATTTCGGGCACGACCCCGCCAAAAGCGCGATGCGCCTCGATCTGACTGAGGACGATATTGGACAGGATGGCCGCCGAGCCGTCGTCGCGCAGCGCCACCACACTGGCGGCGGTCTCGTCGCAGCTGGTCTCGATGCCCAGGACGCGGATCATTGCGGTTCGTCGTTCCGTGATTGCCCGGCCCGGAATTCCCCATTAGGAGATGGATGGCCCGGCTCTGTCGCCCGGCTGCCTATCATGGACCGTGCTTGATGCAAACAGACATAGTCAGGATCGGAACCCGCGCAAGCCCGCTGGCGCTGGCACAGGCCGCCGAGACACGCGCCCGCCTGATGACGGCGCACAATCTTCCGGAAGAGGCGTTTGCCGTCGAGGTCATGTCGACGGCCGGCGACCGGATCCTCGACCGGCCGCTGGCTGAAGTGGGCGGCAAGGGCCTGTTCACGCAGGAGATCGAGGAGGCCCTGCTGTCCGGGCGAATCGACATCGCCGTCCATTCGTCGAAGGATATGCCCACGCAACTGCCCGAAGGGCTGCAGCTTTCCGCCTTTCTGCCGCGCGAAGATCCGCGCGACGGCTTCGTGGGAGCCGCGGCCGCGTCGATCGCCGCACTGCCGCCGGGCGCCACGATCGGATCGTCCTCGCTGCGCAGGCAGGCCCTGATCCGCCGCATGCGGCCCGACATCCAGGTGACGATGTTCCGCGGCAACGTGCAGACCCGGCTGCGCAAGCTCGGCGAGGGCGACGTCCAGGGCACGATCCTCGCGTATGCCGGCCTGCGGCGGCTGGGGCTCGAGCATGTCGTCACCGACCTGATGGCGCTCGACATGTTCCCGCCCGCACCCGGCCAGGGCGCAATCTGCATCGAAAGCCGCGTCGGCGATGCACGAACCGATGCCATGCTGGCGGCGATCCATCATACCGACACCGGGCAGGCGCTCACCTGCGAACGCGCCTTCCTTGCCGCGCTCGACGGCTCCTGCCGCACGCCGATCGCCGGGCACGCGATCGTCGATGGCGAGATGCTGCGTTTCAAGGGCCTGATCCTCTCCCCGGATGGCGTCGACGCACATGACGTGGAAGCCGAGGGACGGGCCGGGGACGCGGTCGCCATCGGTCACAGTGCAGGCCAGACCGTGCGTGACAAGGCCGGCACGCGATTCTTCGACGGCTGGAGCTGAATGAGCGGCCGCGTTCTCGTCACCCGGCCGGAGCCGGGGGCAGGCCGGACCGCGCGCCGTCTTGCCACCGCAGGCTTCGAGCCGCTGCTGCTGCCCCTGACCGAGATCGTGCCGCTTTCGATCGAAGCAAGTCTGCCCACCCGGATCGACGCCGTGGTGGCGACGAGCGCCAATGCGTTGCGCCACTGTGCTCCGGACCTAATCGCCGGATTGACCGGCACCGTGCTTTTCGCGGTCGGGTCGGAAACCGGTTCGGTGGCCAGAAAGCTCGGCTTCGCGACCGTCGTCGACGGACCCGGCAGTGCGCGGGAACTGGCGAAAGAGGTGGCCGACAGGCTGGGACCTGGGGCGCAACTTGTCTTCCTCTGCGGCAAAGTACGGCTTGCGGATTTCGAGATGGGCCTCCAACAAAGCGGGATAGCCGCGCAAGCGGTGGAAACCTACGACACAAGCGCCATCTCATACACCGTCGAGGATGTCGCCGCAGTGATTGGAAGGGAACCCGTTGCCGCTGTTCTGCTTTACTCCATCGAGGCGGCGCGCGCCTATGAGCGCGCGATTCTGCAGCCCGGACTGGCAAACCGGGTCGTGTCGGCACTACATATCTGTCTCTCGGCCCGGGTGGCGTCCGGCCTGGCGAGAACCGATCCGGCGAGGATTGCGATCGCGGGCGCGCCAACGGAAGACGCGCTGTTTTCCTTGTTGGAAGGACAATCGCCGCGCCGGACACAGGCCGGCCCCTTTTCAGCATAGGCTGGTGTGGTAGGTATCGAAATCAGGGTTGAGAGCCCCACTTGCGGAGGCCAAGAATGGTCACGACCCCAAAAATGCGGCATTCCAAGTCGTCGCGGAAGCCGCTGACGATCGATCTCGGCGCGGATGCCGTGTCGCGCGTCGACGAGGACAAAGTCACCGTCGCGCCAGAGGGCGACGTCTCTGGGACCGCTGCCGCCCCGGACAACGCGACGACGGAGACGGCGGACACCCGTGGGGAAGCCAACCCGACGACCCATGTCGAGCAGGACGAGCCTGCCGCCGCGATGCGCGAGCCGTCGAGCTACCGCCCCGATGACGATCCACCGCCCCATCCGGCGGCCGCCGCCACGCCCACCTCGACATCGCCGGGTTCGCGGGGCGACGGCTTCTCGCGCGTCGCCGCAGGGGTCATCGGCGCTGTCGTCGCGCTCCTCATTGCAGCGGGACTGCAGTATTTCGGCGTGCTCGGCTCGCCGGGTTCAGGGGACATCGGATCCGGTGCTCAGGCACAGATCGAGCAACTCCGGCAGCAGATCGCGGCCATCGAGGCGACTCCCGCCACCGGCGAACTTGGCACACGGATCGACGGGCTTTCGTCGGCGCTCGACGCTGTCGAGGCCGACGTCGCCGCGCTCAAGGAAAACACCGGCGCGCCAAGTGCCGGCGGCGACGGAGCCGGATTGCAGGCACTGGATGAACGCGTGAAGGCGGTCGAAGCGGCGCTGGCCAATGCCGGCCAGGTTGAGGCCGGCGCACCTGATATAGCGGCACTGACCGCGCTCGCTGAAAGGCTGGCAGCCGTCGAGGCCATCTCACAGGCGGCGACCGATTCTGCCACACAGGGCGGCGAGCGGCTGGCACAGCTTGAGCAGGCTCTGGCGACGTTGAGGGGCAGGGTCGACAGCCAGGCGTCGCAGCCCAAGGTCGCGCTGGCGATCGCCACGGCAGCGCTGCAGTCGGCGATCGAGCGCGGCGCGCCTTTCCTGGCCGAGATCGAGACGCTTGCGGCGCTTGCGCCGGAGGTCGCCCAGGTCACCGAACTCAGGGCCTATGCCGAGCAGGGCGTTCCGAGCCGTGCCGCGCTGGCGCAAGAAGCAGGTCCCGCCGCCGACGCCATGGTTGCGGCAGCCGAGCCGGTCGATCCCGGGGCGGGATTCTTCGATCGGCTGCTGCACAGCGCCGAATCGCTGGTCACCGTGCGGCCGATCGGTGCCGTGTCCGGCACGAGCGTCGGGGCGATCGTCGCGCGCATGGAAGTCGCGGTCGAGGCCGGGGATCTCAGCGCCGCCGTTGCCGAATTCGACTCGCTGCCTGACCCGGTGAAACAGGCTGGCGGGACCTTCGGCGAGCGGCTGAAGGCGCGGCAGGCTGTCGAGACGCTTGCCGACCAGGCCGTCGCTGCCGCCATGAAGGCGTGAGGACATGATCAGAATTCTCGTCTTCGTCGTACTCGTCTTCCTGCTCGGCCTGGGCTTTGCCTGGCTCGCCGACCGGCCGGGCGACATGGTGGTCACTTTCGGCGGCTACCAGTACCAAGTCAGCCTGATGGTCGCTGCCGTCGCGGTGGTTGCCGTCGTCGCGGGCGTGATGATCCTCTGGTGGCTGACCAAGGCGATCTGGACGAGCCCCTACATGATCGCGCGCTACTTTCGGGTGCGGCAGCGCGATCGCGGCTACCAGGCCCTTTCGACGGGCATGATCGCCGCCGGCGCCGGTGACGGTGCGCTTGCCCGCAAGATGAACAAGCAGGCTTCGAAGCTGATCCGCTCGGACCAGGAGCCGCTGATCATGCTGCTCGACGCGCAGGCTTCGCTGCTCGAGGGCGACCATGATGGCGCGCGGCAGAAGTTCGAAGCGATGCTGGACGACCCGGAGATGCGGCTGCTCGGACTGCGCGGGCTCTATCTCGAAGCCGAGCGGCTGGGCGACCGCGACGCGGCACGGCACTATGCCGGACGGGCCGCCGACATAGCGCCGCAGCTGGGATGGGCTGCGGAGTCGACGCTGGAAGAGAAGACGGCGCGCGGCGACTGGGACGGCGCGCTCAAGATCATCGATGCCCGCAAAGCCAACCGGCAGCCCGACCGCGACGCGATCGCCCGAAGCCGCGCCGTTCTGCTGACCGGCAAGGCCATGGCCAGCTTCGACACGGACGTCTCAGGATCGAAGGCCGCCGCACTGGAGGCGAACCGACTGCGTCCCGATTTCGTGCCGGCGGCAATCATCGCGGCCAAGGCCGTGTTTCGGCAGGGCGACGTTCGCAAGGGCGCCAAGATACTCGAGGCCGCCTGGCGCGCCGACCCGCACCCCGAAGTGGCCGATCTCTATGTCCACGCCCGGCATGGCGACGCCGTTGGCGACCGGCTGGCGCGGGCGCGCAAACTGAAGTCACTCAAGCAGAACCACGCCGAATCCGAGGTTGCCGTCTCGCGCGCTGCGCTCGACGCGGGCGAGTACGCGACCGCGCGAGCGGCCGCGGCAGCCGCCATACGCATGAACCCGCGCGAGGGCGTCTATCTCCTGATGGCCGATATCGAGGAAGCCGAAACCGGCGACGAGGGCAAGGTGCGCCAGTGGCTTGCGCGGGCCGTTCGTGCGCCTCGCGATCCCGCCTGGGTGGCGGACGGCTATGTCTCGGAGCATTGGGCGCCTGCATCGCCGATCAGCGGCAGGCTCGATGCCTTCGAATGGCGTGTTCCGATGGAGCGGCTGGGCCAGCTGATCGAACAGGATGACGTTATGGATGCACCGCGCGGTAAGGCGCTTGCATCGCTTGCGCCACCCGAATCGCCCGTCGAGGACCAGGCAGAGGTCCACCATACGACGACGGAAATCGCGCCCGAGCCGCCCGCGCCTATGCAGGCTGCCAGTGCCGAGGCGATCGAGCTTGCGCCGGAACCTGTCGAAGAGCCTGCGAAGCCGGCGCTCGAGGCAGGGGCCACGGCTGTGGCTGCCAAGCCTGCCATTGACGAGCCGCAGCCAACTGCATTGCCTCACTTGCCGGACGATCCTGGCGTCGATCCAGATGCGGCAGAGCCCGTTCGCCAGCGATTCCGTCTGTTCTGACCCGAGGACCAATCTGAATGTTCGACCGCGTCATCTCGTTCCTGAGGGACATGCCCCACTCGTCATCCGGGCGCAACCCCGAGCGCGGCGACGATCCGCGCGTCGCGGCCGCAGCGCTGTTGTTTCATGTGATGAACGCCGATGGCGTGAGGCAGGACTCCGAATGGGACCGGGTCAAGCAGCTGCTCGCCGAAACCTACAATCTCAGTGGCGCCGATCTGGACGCACTGGTGAAAGCGGGCGAGACGGCCGATAATGAGGCCATCGATCTCTACACCTTCACGAGCGTGCTGAAGCGGCATCTCGACGAAGATGAACGCATCGCCTTCATCCGGCTCTTGTGGGAAGTCGTCTATGCCGATGGAGTCGTTCACGAGCTGGAGGACAACATGCTCTGGCGCGTCGCCGAACTGATCGGGGTCGAGCGGCGTGACCGCATCCTGACCCGGCAGGACGCGGCCCGCAGCATGCCCAACGCAAGAGGCACTTCCACCGACGAATGAGAACGACAGCGAAGAATGCACGGCCGAAGATCCTGATCGTGCTTCACCAGGAAATGTCGACCCCGGGTCGAGTCGGCCACCTGCTCATCGAAAATGGTTTCGATCTCGATGTTCGCCGGCCCCCACTCGGCGATTCCCTGCCCGAGACTCTGGCCGACCATGCCGGCGCCGTGATGTTCGGCGGACCGATGAGCGCGAACGACCCGGAGGATTTCGTCAGGCGCGAAACGGACTGGCTCGCCGTGCCGCTTGCGGAGGACCGACCCTTTCTCGGCATCTGCCTCGGCGCGCAGATGCTGGTCAACCATCTTGGCGGCACGGTCCAGGGTCACGACGACGGGCTCGTCGAGATCGGCTGGTATCCGCTGATGGCGACCGAAGCCGGGGAAGCGCTGATGCCCTGGCCGAACATGGTCTACCAGTTCCACCGCGAGGGCTTTTCCCTGCCGTCGGGGGCCACGCTGCTGGCGACGGCCGAGACCTATCCCAACCAGGCTTTCCGCTATGGCAGGAATGCGTGGGGGATCCAGTTTCACGGCGAGCTGACGCGCATGATGATGCACCGCTGGGTCGTGCGCGGCGCGCATCGCTTCGAGCTTCCGGGCGCGCAGCCCGGCCGCGACCATCTCGGCGGCCGCCTGATCTGGGACATGCAGCTCAAGCGGTGGCTTACCGAGTTCCTGGAAACCATCTTCGGCCGCCCCGCCGGGAGCAAGCCGCCGGGCCGGTGACCTTACTGGCCGGGGCCGTTCAGGTGCCGTATCCGGCGCAGTTGCGGAAAAAGCCAGGCCCATAGCCCGGCCACCGCCACGGCCCCGACGCCGCCGAACACCACCGCCGGAACCGTGCCGATCAGCGCGGCCATGGTGCCCGCCCGGAATTCGCCCAGTTCGTTGGAGGCACCGACGAAGACCATGTTGACCGCGTTGACGCGGCCTCTCACCTCGTCCGGCGTCCACAGCTGGATCAGCGTCTCGCGCACATAGACGCTGATCATGTCGGTGGCGCCAAGCAGGCCCAGCGCCAGGATCGAAAGCCAGGTCAGGGTCGACAGTCCGAACAGGATCGTCGAGAGGCCGAACAGCGCCACACAGACGAACATGATGAGGCCGGCGTGGTCGCGCAGCGGATGGCCGGCAAGCCAGACCGCCACGCCGATCGCGCCGATGCCGGGCGCGGCGCGCAGCAGGCCAAGCCCCCAGGGGCCGAGTTCCAGGATGTCGCGGGCATAGACGGGCAGGAGCGCGACCGCGCCCGACAGCAGGACGGCAAAGAGATCGAGCGAGATGGCGCCGAGGACGACCCGATCGCTCCAGATGTAGCGGAAGCCGGCAAACAGCATGTCGAGCGTCGGACGTTCGGTCGCGCTGCGCTTGGCGGGCTTGGGGATCGCCAGGACCAGAACGCCACCGGCCGCCATCATGAGTGTCGCCGTTGCATAGGCCACATTGGGCGACACGCCGTAGAGGAGGCCGCCCGCCACGGGACCGACAATGGTTGCCATCTGCCAGGCGGAGGAGTTCCAGGCAACAGCGTTGGCAAAATCCTTCGGCGGCACGAGATTGGCCACGAGTGACGCTGCCGCCGGGCCGAAGAAGGCGCGGGCGATACCGAACACGCCAAGCACGAGAAACATCGGCCCAGGACCCGTCAGACCACGCATCGTGAGCAGGAGAAGGGCTGCCGCGCACAGGGCCTCGAGAAAGGCCGAAAGCGCCATCACGAGCCGTCGGCCAAAACGGTCGGAGACGGCCCCAGTGACCAGCACGAGGAGAAGCGAGGGCGCGAACTGGATGACGCCGACCAGTCCAAGGTCGAAGGGATCGCGCGTCATGTCGTAGATCTGCCAGCCCACGGCCACCGAGACGATCTGCGTGGAAAACGTCGCAAGAAACCGCGCTGTCCAGAAGTTCAGGAACGGCCTATGGTGGAAGGCTGCATATTTCGAAGGGTCTGGGGGAACTGCCGCGGCTGTCATCGACGACCGCAATGGATGAACCCGTGCGCCGTTGCAAGCCGAGGCTCTGCCGATCCAGTGGAAACACGCAGCCAGGTGGCAGGAATTGCCCTAGTGCGTGGCAAGCGCCTCGTTCAGCATGTCGAGATCGACATAGAAGTAACGGATCAGACAGCGCTGTATCTCGTCGACCTGAAAACCGTGGCCGCGCAAATAGGCGACCGATTCAAAGACAGCGCGGCGGTCGACCAGACGCATCTTGAATTCATCCTGCTCGTCCATCAGCGCGTCGACCGCGTCGATGTTGTTCTGTCTGGAAAGTTCTTCCATGGCGAACCCCCAAGGCATGCCGGATGCTTGGGGAAAGCTAGCTCAATATGGATAATAAAGCGCTAATGATCATGGGTCCGACAGGAGGTATACTTAGAGCGTCCCGGCGATACCAATGAAAAAAGCCGCCGAGTTGTCCCGGCGGCTTCCAATCAGCAGGTGTGAAATGGACTAGAACTTCCAGCCGACGCGCGCCGTGACCAGGTCGACGGTTCCGTCGATCCGCGTGCCGTCGAATTCGGTGAAGTCGTAGTGCGTGTACTGCGCACCGACGATGATGTTGTCGGTGAGCGCGTAGTCGATGTTGGCGCCGGCAATCCAACCCCAGTCGGCCAGATCGTTGAAATTGGTCTCGGCATAGACCGCACCGGCGTGGCCCGACAGCAGGAAGCGGTCGACGGCATAGCCCGCACGGGCCTTGAGGGCATAGGAATTGTCGAAGGTGATGAAGGTGAAGCCGTCATAGGTGATGTCCAGCTTCATCGCTTCGGCTTCCGCGCCGACAACGAAGTTGCCATGCTGATAGAGATAGCCGGCATGGCCGCCGAAGACGTAGTCGTCACCCTCGTCGTACAGGGGAATTGGAAAGCCTGGCGGCGGTGCGTAGTCGACATCCTTCAGCCAGCCGTAGCCAGCCGATCCGCCGACATAAAAGCCTGTCCATCCGAAGCGGGCCTGATCGATGTCCGGCGTGATTTCGGGCGCGATTTCGACCGCTGGATCGGCAGCCGCAGCGGCGCCGCAGCCGAACAGCGTGACGGCGAGTGCAATAGCTGGAATACGCATCAATCAATGCTCCGTGCAAATCGGTGGTGAGCAACCTCATCCAGCAAAATATGCAGACATGGTTTCGAAATCGTTAAGTGGACAAGGGAACCGTAAACCATAGTGCCGGCCGGCTTGGGACCAGGGGGCCCATGAGGGTTCGAGGAGCAATGCGTCCCGCCATAACCATTCGGAAAGCGTCGCCGTTGCCCCTTTCTTTACCTCTTCTCAAAGTATCTGCCGCACATTCGGCTGATATCGCCGGGGAAGGGCAATTCAATGGAACTGGTGCGCAAGCTCGATGTGCTGATCGATTGGTTCACGCCAGAGGCGGTCAAGGCCGACACGCATGTCAAGAAGCGTGTCCGCATGTTCCTGATGAGTCATTTCTTCGGCCCCGTGCTCAGCGCGCCGATACCCCTCATTCTCTTCATATACGACCCCAGCCCCTGGCCGCATGTGGGCGTCCTGACCGCGTCCATCGCCGCATTCTGGCTGTTTCCCCTGGCGCTCAAGGCGTTCCCGAAACACTATACGACGCTGGCCCTGCTCTCGACGGTCAACCTCAGCTCCGCCATCCTGTGGGGTTCCTACCACTATGGCGGCGCCAGTTCGCCGTTCCTGATGTGGTTCCTCGTCGTGCCGTTGCTGGCGTTCTTCTATCTCGGGTCCAATACCAAGACGCGTGTCCTGATCTTTGCGCAGATCATCGTCGGCCTGGCCGCCTTCTATACGGCCTATCTCACGGAAAACTCGTTTCCGGCGCATATCCCGGTGCAGGAGATGGTCGGCATCGGCGTCATCTCGGCCTTCTGCGCGGCCACCTATGTATTTCTGATGGCGAGCTACTATTCGAGCGTGGTGGATTCGCAGTCCGAGCTTCTGAAGGAGATCGACCGGCACCAGGGCACGATGAAGATGCTGACGGACGCCAAGGAAGACGCCGAGCGCGCCAACGGCGCCAAGTCGGACTTCCTGGCCAAGATGAGCCATGAACTGCGCACCCCGCTGAACGCGGTTCTCGGCTACAGCGAGATCCTTCTGGAAGATGCCGAACTAGAGGGCCGCGGCGAGCAGATCGCCGACCTGCAGAAGATCAGCGCGGCCGGAAAGCACCTCCTCGCGATGGTCAACGACATTCTCGACATCTCCAAGATCGAGGCCGGCAAGATGGAGCTGAATGTCGAGACGATCGATCTCGCCAAGCTTATCCAGGAGGTCGAATCGACCAGCCGACCGCTCGCCGCAAAGAACACCAACGCGTTTGCCGTGGAGCGCGACGAGGATCTCGGCATGATGCGCGCCGATATCACGAAGCTTCGGCAAGCCATATTCAATCTGCTCAGCAATGCCGCGAAGTTCACGCAGAACGGCCAGATCACGCTCACGGCCAAGCGCAAGAAGGTCAATGGCAGCGACTGGATCACGATCGCGGTATCGGATACGGGCGTCGGCATCAGCAAGGAGCAGCAGAACGCGCTGTTTTCGAACTTCTCGCAGGCCAACCCGTCGATCGCAGCCAAATACGGCGGTACGGGGCTCGGCCTGTCGCTCAGCCAGAACCTTTGCCGGCTCATGGGCGGCAAGATCACGATCGAGAGCGAGCCCGGCAAGGGGTCGTGCTTTACCATCCACCTGCCTGCCAACCAGGCGGGCGACGCCGAGGCGCAGGACGAGAGCCTTCTGAAGGAAGCCGTGGCCACGAACCGCGAACGCAAGCAGGGTTTTGCCGGAATTGGCGGACATGCGCCAGACCACCGCAAGCAGGAGAAGATCCTGCTGGTCGACGACGACGTCAACTTCCTCGACCTGGCAGAAAGACTCCTGATCAAGGAGGGCTACAGCCCGATCTCGACGGATGCGCCTGAATCGGTGCTGCAGATCGCCCGCACGGTGCGTCCCGCCGCCATCTTCGTCGACATCCTCATGCCCGGGCTGAACGGCTGGGACGTCCTGGCCACGCTGAAGTCCGACCCGGTCACTGCGCGCATCCCTGTCGTCATGCTGAGCGTGACCGAGGATCGCCAGAAGGCGCTCGATCTCGGGGCTGACGCCGTGATGACCAAGCCTTTGGAAAGCAGCAAGGTTCGCCAGGTTATGAGTGCTGCCCTGTCAGCGCAGAAGACCAGCGCGCCAAGACGCGCCGCAGGCTGACGACCGACCAAGAGGAGAATTTACATGACCATGGTGCTGATCGTCGAAGACAATCCCATCAATCGCGACGTTCTGGGGCGCCGTCTGGAGCGGCGTGGCTACAATATCCGGTTTGCCGAGGATGGGCCCTCCGGCATAGCTGTCGCCAAGGACCTGATGCCCGACGTCATCCTGATGGACATCGGCCTCGGTGACATGGATGGGTGGGAAACGACGCGCCGCATCAAGGCGGATCCGGCCACGCAGGGCATTCCGATCATCGCGCTGACGGCCAGCGCCTTCGAGTCCGACCGAACCAAGAGCTTCGCCGCCGGCTGCTGCGACTTCGACACCAAGCCGGTGGATCTGCCCCGGCTGCTGGGGAAGATCGAAAAGAGCCTCGTCGCGGTCTGACGACGGCGACGACCGCCCGGCCGCAGCACCTCCGAACGGAAAAGCCCCCGCCGGTTGCCCGGCGGGGGCTTCGTCATGCCCAATTGCGACCGCTCAGGCCGCGCTGCGCACGTCCCTTGCCATCAGCATCGCGCGAAGCTTCTGGAAATCCAGAGGCTTCTGCTGAAGGTAGGGCACCAGAAGCCCCAGCTTTTCGGCCGTCGACTGCGTCTGGCGCAAGACCGTTTCATCCTCGCCGCTGACGATGAGGATGCGGCCGCCATAGCCCGCCTCGGCAAGAAGCTCGAAGAGCCCGACGGCATCGATGTTCGGCATGTTGATGTCGACCGCCATGATGTCGGGATTGAGCGCCTTGGCCAGATTGACCACGCCGCGCGAGTCCGACGTGGCGAAGGCCTCATAGCCGCAGCGCTCAGCCACGCGCACGATCAGTTCGGCCGACGACGCATCGTCGTCGACGGCCAGTAGTCTCAAAGCACGGCCAGATTGGCTGTCCATGGTTGCCTGCCTTATGCCGCGTTCGATTCGACATCCCACTGGGGTGCCGGCGTGACCGCCTGATGCGCCGCCTCGGCTTCCCGATAGGACCTGTATTCGAGATCCGCCGAACGCATCGCCTGCTGCATCAGCCTTACCAGCAGGTTGACGTCCTCGCGCGTGTGATCGGCCATGACCTGGACGCGGAACCGTGCACCGCCCTGAGGCACCGCCGGGTATTCCACGAGATTGGCGATCGCGCCAAGAGAGGCGAGTTCCCGAGAGGCGATGCGGGCGAGCCCTTCCGCGCCGACGCGGACCGGCACGATGGCCGACGGATCACCGAGTGCCTCGAGCCCGACCTTGGTCATTTCGCTGCGCATGTAGAGGATGTTGTCCATCAGTGCACGGCGGCGGCGCTTGCCCTCGTCGGAGCGGACGATCTCGACCGCGGTGAGCACGACCGCCGCCTGGACGGGCGAGAGCGCGTTCGAGAAGGTCTGCGTGGCGCTGTAGTACTTCAGATACTCGGAAACCGAGCGATCCTTGACGGCGATGAAGCCGCCGTTGGACGCGAAGGTCTTGGAGAAGCTGCCGATGATCACATCGGCGGCGGCGACCATGTTCTGCAGGCCGAGATGGCCAAGGCCGTCTTCGCCGATACAGCCGAAATCATGCGCGCAGTCGACCAGAAGCTTGGCGTCGTACTGATCGCACACGGCGCGCAGGGCGCCGATGTTCGGCGTATCCGAATGCATCGAGAACAGGCTCTCGGTGACCACCAGGATGCCGTTCTCCTTGTCGTTGGCGCGGATGCGCTGCAGCCGGCGCGACAGGCCCTCGACGTTCAGGTGGCCGTGGAAATGGATGTTCTGCGTCGCGGCGCGGGCGCCTTCCTGAAGGCAGGAATGGGCGAGCACGTCCATGACGACATGGTCGCCGGGACGAACAATGCCCTGCACGGCCGCAAAGCCCGCCGACCAGCCGGTCGGATAAAGGACGATTTCGCGGCCGTGGATGAATTCCGAGATCGCATGTTCCAGCTTCAGGGAATTGCGTGTGTTGCCGAGCAATGCCGCGGAACCCGCGCTGTGCACGCCATACTCCTCGATCGCTTCCTTCGCGGCTTCCTTGATGGCCGGATGGGAAGCAAGGCTCAGATAATCCTGCGAGGCGAAGTTCACGCCGGAGATTTCCGCGCCGATGTCCGACCGCGCCGTGCAATGCGTCTTTGGCGCCGTTGCCGTCGATCTGGCGTAAGGCCAGAGATTGTGCTGGCGGCGCGTGCTCTGCCAATCATAGAAGCCGCCGACGCGTCCCAGAAGGTCGGTGCCCGCCGGCATGCGGAAATCGCGCAGGCTTCCGGTCATCGCCCTTTCGGGGATCAGCTGTCCCGTTGCTGCAATTCGTGACGTGTCGTTCATTTGGTGCCCCCATGCACTTATCTGGCCACCCTCGGCCTTATGGGAGATACAGTACCGGAAGAGTCCGAAAACCGGATTAAGTGGGAAGTTTTATTTTCAGTAAACGATCTGGATTGTAGGCAGAAGGCAATGTAAATGCACATTCTAAATGGACATATAAAGTACGGCGTCATTACTCATAACTCTACCCGATTTATTTACTTTCTGGTAACCAGTTCCATGATCGTCGCCCATTCCGGTTACTCGATGAATGAGCCGCGAAATGACGCTACGGCAAACCCAACCTTAATCAATCTCGTATAGTGAAGATGGGCATACCGACCATCAGGGGGTGGACGTGGGTCACGTTCGTTTGTTTCAGTTCTTGGCGCGGCGCTTGGACAGTGCGGTAGGGTCTGCCTCGCTGACCGCCAGCATGCGGCTGCAGCTTTTGACCGAGCAGATCCAGGCCATCATCCAGATGACCCCGGCCATGACGGCGGGTGCGGTCCTCATTGCGGCGCTGTTCCTGGTGGTTACCGCAGACACGAGCGCCTTTGGCGCGATGCTGGTCTGGGCTGCCACGTTCTGCACGATGCATTTTATCGGTATGCGCGCCTGGTTTAGAGCCAGGAAACGACCCGAGCGGCGGCCTGCAACACCGAGGGCTATGCGGCGCGCCATCATCAATGCCCTGTTGATGGGTACCATGTGGGGCGTCGTGCCGGTAATCCTGCTTCCGCTCGACGACGGCGCCATCAAGGCCGTGACGGCCGTCGCGATCGGCGGCGTCCTGTGCTGGGCAGGCTTCGTTCTCGCCATCCTTCCGTCGGTGGCGATTGCCTTCTCCCTACCGGTCATCATCGGCTCGATGTGGAGCATTTCTCAGGATCCCGACGGCTCTCAGGCCTGGGCGCACGCGTTCCTGCTGTTTTGCTACGCGGCCGTGATGCCGTTCATCAGTGTCCGCATGGCACGCAACTTCGTCAGGCGCCTGATATCGGAATCGCGGATCCGCGAGCAAAAGGACATCATCAGCCTGCTTCTGAAGGAGTTCGAAGCCAATTCCAGCGACTGGCTGTGGGAGTTCGACAGGCATGGCCTTATCGACCGTGTCTCGGAGCGCTTCGCTTCGGCGGCGAACCTGCAGGCGTCCGAGCTGGTCGGTCTCGACTTCTGCGAGTTCCTGCGCAAGGCCGGAGAGGGCAACGAACCCATCCTGCTCGAAATCGAGCAGGATATCCGGAAGCGCGCAACGTTCCAGGACATCGTGGTCCAGATCAGCCGGGCGGGACATGAATGCTGGTGGCGGTTGACCGGCAAGCCGGCCTATGACGAACAGGGCGACTATATCGGCTATATCGGGACGGCCTCGGACATTACAGCAGAACGCCTGGCCGAGCGGCGGATCAGTTTTCTTGCCCACAATGATGCACTGACAGGTCTTCTCAACCGCGGAAAATTCACCGATCACCTCAAGCAATGCGTCGCTCGCCTGGAGCGGTATGGGTCGCCCTTCACGCTGCTGTTCCTCGACCTCGACCAGTTCAAGTCGGTCAACGACAGCCGCGGCCATCTGATCGGCGACAAGCTTCTCGTCCAGGTCGCTCATCGCATTCGCGGCTGCGTGCGCGAGGGCGACATCGTGGCGCGCCTGGGCGGCGACGAATTCGCCATCATCCTGGGCAGGCCGTCCGAGGCTGCGGAGACAGCGGCGCTTGCGGGCCGGCTCGTCGAGGTGGTCGGCAAGCCCTACGAATTCGACGACGAGATCATGTCCGTCGGTGTCAGCATCGGCATCGCTGTCGCGCCGATCAACGGAACGCGGCCGGATCAGATCCTGCGCAATGCCGACCTTGCCCTGTATCGGGCCAAGGCGGAAGGCAGGGGCATGTTCCGGTTCTTCGAATCGCACATGGATTCGGATGTGCGCGAACGGCGCATGCTGGAGATCGAACTGCGTCAGGCGATCAAGGACGACGAACTCGTTCTCTACTATCAGCCGCTTGTCTCCGCCGACAGCAACAAGGCCAGCGGCCTTGAAGCGCTGGTGCGCTGGAACCATCCGATACGCGGCATCGTCCCCCCCGCCGAGTTCATTCCCATCGCCGAGCAGACAGGCCTGATCAAGCAGATCGGCGACTGGACCATCAGGCAGGCCTGCATGGCGGCAGCCGCCTGGCCCGAGCCGTTGCTGGTTGCCGTCAACCTGTCTGCCAAGCACTTTCAGATGTCCGACATCGGCGTCGTCGTGCGCGAGGCACTGGAGGTGTCCGGACTGGACCCGGCGCGGCTCGAGCTCGAGATCACCGAGAGCCTGCTCATCGAGCGGCCCGAGGACGTGATCGACAAGCTGCTCGAAATCAAGAAGCTCGGCGTCAGCATCGCCATGGACGACTTCGGCACCGGCTATTCCAGCCTGGCCTATCTGCTGAAATTTCCTTTCGACAAGATCAAGATCGACAAATCCTTCGTCACGGCGTCCAGCGACGACCCTGTCGCCCGCGACATCCTGCGGTCGATCGCGTCGCTCGGCAAGACATTGAAGATCCGCATCACGGCCGAGGGCGTCGAGACGCGCGAGCAGGTCGAATTCCTGCGCGACATCGCCTGCAACCAGTTGCAGGGCTTTTTCTTCGCCAAGCCTCTGAACGAGGCAGATCTCGCCACCTACTTCCTTACCGAGTTCGCGCGGGGCATCGGCGCCGCGCCGAAAGCTGCGCGTGACAACCACCGTTTCCCGGTCGCGCTTCGCATTCCGGGCTGAAGACTATGGCAACATGCAACTGGACGATCGACGGTTTTGGCGGGCATAGTGCGGATACCGCCGCGGCAGGAGCCTGCCGAGCGCGGGGCCATTCGATCGGAAGCATCCACCATGCCGGCCGTACTGAAAGATCTGGCGAGCGGAGAGGTCTTCGAGCTTGGCGACTTTTCGCTGATCGGACGCAATGACGGCGTCACCATCCGGCTTCCCGACTCCAGTATCTCACGCCAGCACGCCACGATCAGGCGAGAGGACCAGGACTTCTGGATCGTTGATCTCGGCAGCGCCAACGGCAGCTATGTCAACAACGTCGCCCTGACCTCGGCGCGCGTCCTGCGCCACGGGGATCGGATCCAGCTGGGAACCGCCATTCTCGTCTTCCAGCAGCAGAAGGCAGCGGAATCGGCCGCCTTCCTGGAGGATGCCAGGACGAAGATATCGATCGCGATCCCGCAACCATTGAAGAATGCGGTGGCGACGCTTCTGGTGGCCGATCTGCGGGGTTTCACGCAGATGAGCGCGCTCCTCAGCAATGGGGAAGTGGCCGATCTGCTGCGTGAATGGTATGCCGACTGCACGGCGATCCTGAAGCAGCAAGGCGGATCCATCGACAAGTTCATCGGCGACTGCGTCTTCGCCTATTGGCACGGAAAGGAACCCGACATCCGCATTCGGGCGCTACAGGCGGCCCGCGCGCTGCGTGTGGCCGAGCAGATGCCCAGTTCGCCGACACGTCTCCTTCTGCGCGACCGGCACCATATGGCGCTGGATTGCCGCATCGGCCTGCACATTGGCCCGGTCGCCATCGGCGCCATGGGCAAGGGTATCAATACGGCCGTCGGGGACGCGGTGAACATCGCGTTCCGGATCGAGACGCTGACGCGGGTGGTCGATCGTCCGACGCTGGTCAGTGCGGCGTTTCTCGCGGGCTGGGAGGAGGGCAGTCACCTTTTCGATTCCTGCGGATCCCATTTCGTCAAAGGCCAGACCGAGCCGATCGAGGTGTTTGCCCCTCGCGAGACCCCCTGACACAGGGAGCCGGTCCGGGTGGCCCTTGCCTTCCATCCCGCCGGCTCCTACCTGCCCACGTGACAGGAGCGCCCGTTTGCAGGAGCGCCCCGATGCCCCGGCAATCGGAAAGACGGCAATGGCAGTGCAATTTCGCTTCGACAACAGCTATGCCCGCCTGCCGGACCGGTTCTTTGCGCGCGTCGAGCCGACCCCGGTGTCGAAGCCCGAGCTGATCGCCGTCAACGAAGGACTGGCACGCGAGCTGGGTCTCGATCCCGTTGCACTGGCGAGCGTGGAAGGTGTGGACATCCTTGCCGGCAAGCGGGTCGCGGACCGCTCCGACCCGCTGGCGATGGCCTATGCCGGCCACCAGTTCGGCCAGTTCGTGCCGCAGCTTGGCGATGGCCGCGCCATCCTGCTTGGCGAGGTGATCGATACGAAGGGTCGCCGCCGCGACATACAACTTAAGGGCTCCGGCCCGACGCCCTTCTCGCGGCGTGGCGACGGGCGGGCAGCACTCGGCCCGGTGCTGCGCGAATACATCGTCAGCGAGGCAATGGCGGCACTCGCAATCCCGACGACGCGCGCGCTTGCCGCTGTCTCGACCGGCGAGACCGTCATCCGCGAGACCCACCTGCCCGGCGCGGTCCTCGCGCGGGTCGCCACGAGCCACATCCGGGTCGGAACCTTCCAGTTCTTCGCGGCGCGCGGCGACACCGAAGGGGTGCGCGCGCTTGCCGATCACGCGATCGCCCGGCTCCATCCCGATCTCGCTTCCGCACCCAATCCCTATCGCGCCCTGCTCGACGCGGTGATTGACGCCCAGGCGCGGCTGATCGCGCGATGGATGCTGGTCGGCTTCATCCACGGGGTCATGAACACCGACAACATGTCGATTGCCGGCGAGACCATCGACTACGGGCCCTGTGCCTTCATGGATGCCTATGATCCAGCGGCGGTGTTCAGCTCGATCGATCATGCCGGCCGCTATGCCTATGGCAACCAGCCGCGCATCGCCCAGTGGAACCTTGCCCGGCTGGCCGAGACCCTTTTGCCGCTGCTCGCGACGGATGAGGACGCGGCCATCGCGGAGGCCGAACAGGCGCTCCGCCTGTTTGCCGTGCGCTTCAAGGTCGTCCTCGACGAGGGGCTGCGGCGCAAGATCGGCCTGGTGGAGGCACAGGAGGGCGACGGCGCCCTGGTTCAGGACCTGCTGGATGCGATGGCGCAAGGCGGTGCCGACTTTACGCTGACCTTCCGGAGGCTGGCCGATGCGGCGGCCGGACCCGAAGGCGACGATGCCGTGCGCCGCCTGTTCTCCGATCCGATGGTCTACGATCTCTGGGCTGCGAGATGGCGAACGCGCCTGGAGAGCGAACCTGAGCATGCCGGGCAACGGGCCGCGGCGATGCGGGCCGTGAACCCGGCCTTCATCGCGCGCAACCATCGCGTCGAGGCGGTGATTCGTGCGGCGGTCAACGAGGGTGACTTCGCGCCGTTCCATGCGCTAAGGACCGTCCTCGCCAGGCCATTCGAGGACCACGCGGACCATTCCGCCTACATGGATCCACCGGCACCGCGGGAACGGGTGCTCCAGACGTTCTGTGGCACGTAGCGAAATTCCAGCCCCTTTTCGACGCCGTGCGGCGGGCCGAATCAGGCGCGACGGACACAGTCAACATCGATACGTAAGTGAGCCGCGACCAATCTGCATATTTGCTATGCAATAATGGTGGTTGCCGTTTCGGCGGGCAGATCGTAGTTTGTCCGTGTTGGCCATCTACTCCTCCCAGATGCGATGCCAGCACCAAGCGAGCCACACCTCCTCCCGTGGCAAGCTGAAATCAAACCCGCTGCCACCTCCTCCCGGCAGCGGGTTTTTTCTTGTCCGCACGTCGCTCGTATCTCAGCGGCTGACTTTCCTCAGCGCGCGGGCCCGCGCGGCGGCGCGCCAAGTACCGACTGCTCCATGTCGATCAGTGTGCCTGTCATCAGACCCGCACTTTCGCTGAGCAGGAAGATGGCAAGGCGCGCAACTTCCTCCATGGTCAGCAGGCGGCCGAGCGGCATGGCGGCCGCGGCCTCTTCCAGCCAGCCCGGTCCCTTGCCGAGCGTCTCGCCCTGCATGATCTGCTCGGCCGGCGTGGCGGCCCAGCCCATGTTGATGCCGTTGACCCTGATCCGGTCCGGCAGGAGCGCATTGGCCACGTTGCGCGTGATGGTCGACAGCGCCCCCTTCGAACCCGAATAGACGGTCAGGTTTTCCGCTCCGCAATGGGCATTGATCGACAGGATGTTGACGATCGAGCCTGGCGCCTTGCGGGCCTGCATGTCGGCCACCGCCGCCTGCATCAGGAAGAAGGGCGCGCGCGTGTTGACGGCAAAGAGCTTCTCCCAGTCGTCGAGCGTGGCCGACTGGATGGAAGCACGATCGGTCAGGCCCGCCGCGTTGACGAGGCCGTCGACGCGACCCATCTTGCGCACCGCCTCGCCGATGATCCGGGCCGGCGCATCGGCCTCCGCGAGATCGGCAGTGATGAAGTGCGTCGGGCAGGCATTGGCCGACAGGCTTTCGGCTATCTTCCGGCCGCGCTCCGCATTGCGTCCGACGATCGAGAGGGCGGCCGCGCCGCTGTCGGCGGCCAGGCGGGCGATGGTTTCGCCCAGTCCCTGCGTTCCACCGGTGACGACGAGGCACATGCCATCAAGATCAACGTTCAATCTTTCCTCCCGGAGCCGCGGCCGATCGTCACGAGATCAGGCCCTGCCTGTTGTTGCAGCCAGCATGTTCGGCGTTGCGTTCCCGGGCAGCGCCGGTACCCAACAAGGCAGTCGACGCCTGGCTATTTTGACGGTATCGCCGGGGCAGGAAGCGCGCAACCCGAAACGAGCGCCGGACCGAGGCGGAGGACGATGCAATGGAAATGATCGCAGTCGACGGCATTGCGCTCTCCTTCGAAACAGAAAGCGGGATCATCGACCGGCTGATCATCGGCGCCGCGTTGGCCGGTGGTACGCAGCCGCTCCGCCCCCTGCACCGAGCACCCTGGGTCGAGAGCGGCGAGACGCTCCCGGATTTCGTTGCGCCGATCGAGGCGCGGCTTGCCGGCGACTTCTTCTGTGCGCCCTTCGGGCAGGCGAGCGCGGAGGTCGCCATTCATGGCTGGGCGGCCAACGGAAGCTGGGAGCCGACCGGGACGGATGTTGCGGGCGACGGCGCGGTGACCGCGAGCTTCCATCTGCGGCAGGCCATCCAGGGCGCGCGGCTGGTCAAGGAGATCACGCTGTGCCCTGGCCACCCCATCGTCTATCAACGCCACGCCTTATCGGGCGGGAACGGCCTGCTGCCGGTCGCGCATCACGCGATGCTGCATGTTCCCGGCGGTGCTGCACTGAGCTTTTCGGCAAAGCTGCACGGCGCGACACCTCGCCAGGGTCTCGAGACGGATCCCGCCCGCGGTCGCTCGATCCTCAGCTATCCGCAGAGGTTCGACGCTCTGTCCTCGGTCAAGCGCGCGGACGGGACGACTGTGGATGCCAGCGTCTATCCGTTCGCGGAAAGCCACGAGGACCTGATCATCCTGACCGAGAAGCCGGGCACGCGGCTCGGTTGGTCTGCTGCGGTGGCGGTGAAGGACGGCTTCGTCTTCTTCGCGGTGAAAGATGCGTCGGCTCTGCCGCAGACGGTGCTCTGGATGAGCAATGGCGGTCGCGACTATCCGCCGTGGAACGGCAGGCACCGTGCGGTCATCGGAATCGAGGAGGCCGCGATCGGCGACCCACTCTCCGACGCAGCGTCCGGCGCGCAAGCCGGCATTCGGCTAGAGCCGGACAGGACCACCAGCATAGCCTATGCCTTCGGGGCGATCGCCGTGCCGTCGGACTGGACCGGGATCGTGGACATCGCCGTGAAGGGCGACCGGCTCGTGCTGACCGATGCCAGTCGCGCGACGCGTGACCTGCCTTTTTTCGGCGCCCATTTCGACGCGCCACGGTAGCGCGAAAGGCTAGGCAAGGATCGCCGGCGAGGCGGCCTACAGTCTCTTGTCGTCGTCGGCGATCGTCGCCTCACGGGCTTCGACAGCGGACTGATAGCCGGCATTCCAGTCGCTGTGGCTGGGCGAGTCGTGGGGATAGGGATTGTCGTCCTTGCTCATCCCCGTCCGAGCGGCGGCGACACCTTCATCGAAGGGTGACATGGCTGATCTCCGTGCTCCTGCTCCGTACCCGGAGCTTGCCCTTCATGTATGTCGCGACCGTGGGATTGGTAGCACAGGAGACACGCTATCGCCGCGGCGGCTTTTCGGCGCCGGGAAATCGGCTCGGGACCATGCCGCCGAAGGAACGAATCGCCGGTCCGGCGATTGAACGCCGAACGGCGGCGAAATGGGCGGTCGCCGGGCGGCCGTCCAACAGGTATCGGAGTAAGAGGGTGGCGCCACGCGCAAACTGGAAAGGCTTCCTCAAGGTCGCCGAACTGTCGTGCCCCGTCGCGCTGTACACCGCCGCGTCGACGTCCGAGCGCATCGCATTTCACACAATAAACAGGGCCACCGGCAATCGGGTGCGCCGCGAATTCGTCGACAGCGAGACCAGCAAGCCGGTTTCGAGTGAAGATCAGGTCAAGGGCTACGAGGTCGGTTCGGGAGACTATGTGATCCTGGAGCCCGACGAGGTTGCCGCGGCAGTTCCGCAGAGCGACAAGACGCTTGCCGTGGATGCATTTCTCGCCTGCGACGACATCGACGATGTCTACTTCGACAAGCCCTATTTCCTGGCGCCGGTCGACAAGCATGCGGTAGAGGCCTTCGGCCTGATCCGAGACGGCATGAAGGCCGGCAAGGTCGCCGCGCTGGCGTCGACGGTGCTGTTCCGGCGAGTCAGGACCGTGCTGATCCGGCCGCATGGTGACGGGCTCATCGCGACCACGCTCAACTTCGACTACGAGGTCCGGTCGGCGGATGAGGCATTTTCCGAGATCGGCGACCTGAAGATCAAGGGCGAGATGCTCGATCTCGCCAAGCACATCATCTCCACCAAGAAGGGCAAGTTCGACCCGTCCTCCTTCGAGGACCGCTACGAAGATGCGCTGGCCGAACTCGTCAAGGCCAAGGTCGAGGGCCGGGCGATCGTCAAGCCGAAGGAGCCGAAGCGCGACAAGGTCGTGGACCTCATGGCGGCACTTCGCGAAAGCGCTGGCGTGGGAGCCAAGAAGAAGCCAGCCGGCAAGGCGAAAGCTGCACCCAAATCTGCAGCCGCGACCGAAAAGGCACCAGCGCGGCGCAAGGCTGGCTGATCCATGGCGCTCGAGACCTACCGCAAGAAGCGCGATTTCGCCACGACCGCCGAACCCAAGGGTGGCCGGGCGCGAAAGAAGGGCAACAGCTTCGTCATCCAGAAGCACGATGCGACTCGGCTGCATTATGATCTGCGCCTGGAGATGGATGGCGTGCTGAAGAGCTGGGCCGTGACCAAGGGCCCGAGCCTCGTGCCGGGCGAGAAGCGGCTTGCGGTCCATGTGGAGGACCATCCGCTGGAATATGGCGACTTCGAAGGCACGATCCCCAAGGGCGAGTATGGCGGCGGAACCGTCATCGTGTGGGACCGCGGGACATGGACACCCGTGCATGACCCGGCCAGGGGCTATGCGAAGGGGCACATGGAATTCGAGCTCACGGGCGAGAAGCTTGGGGGGCGGTGGCATCTGGTGCGCATGCAGGGCAAGCCGCGCGAGAAGCGCGAGAACTGGCTGCTGATCAAGAGCGAGGACGAGGCCGCGCGCGGAGAAGGCGACCCGGATATACTGGAGGAGCTTCCGCTCTCGGTGAAGACGGGTCGCGACATTCCGGAGGTCGCGCGGGAGGAGCCGGGCTGGTCGTCGAGGACCGGCAAGATCGACCGCAAGGCAAATGGTGGATCAGTTGCCAGGACGAAAGCCAAGCCGATTGCCAAGGCCATGGGCAAACCGGCTGCGAGCCTGGCGGAAGACGGGGCCGATCCTGTCGGCTCGGGCTCGACCGTAGACCCGTCGCAGATCAAGGGTGCCAGGAAGGCGGCGTTGCCCGACTTCGTCGAGCCGACGCTGGCGACGTTGATGGCCAAGCCGCCGGTCGGCGGCGAATGGCTGCACGAGATCAAGTTCGACGGCTACCGGCTGCAGGCGCACATCCAGGTCGGACGCGTCAAGCTCCTGACGCGCAGCGGACTCGACTGGACCAAGAAGTTCGGCAAGGAGATCGTCGCCGCGCTTCAGGCGCTACCGGTCGGCTCGGCGCTCATCGATGGCGAACTGGTCGTCGAGGGCGGGTCGGGCGCGTCCGATTTCTCGGCGCTGCAGGCCGATCTCAGCGAGGGGCGAGGCGACCGGTTCGTCTACTACGCCTTCGATCTCCTGCATCTCGACGGCTACGACCTGACCCGGCTTGCGCTGTCCGAACGCAAGGCGGTCCTCGGGCCAATGATCGGCGCCGAGCAGGGTCTCATCCGGTTCAGCGACCATTTCGGCGAGAATGGCGACCTCGTGCTGCGCCATGCCTGCCGCCTCAGCCTGGAAGGCGTGATCTCGAAGCGGGCAGACGCGCCCTATCGCTCGGGGCGCAGCAAGGGCTGGATCAAGTCGAAATGCTCGGCGCGGCAGGAATTTGTCATCGGCGGCTACGTGCCGTCCACCACATCGCGCCGCGCGATCGGCTCGCTGGTGATGGGCGTCCACGAGGGCGGCAAGCTCGCTCATGTCGGCCGCGTGGGAACCGGGTTCTCGGTCAATGTGGCCGAGGAACTGTTTCGCCGCCTCGACAGGATGCGGATCGACGAGAGTCCATTTGCCGAACGCCTGACATCGGAGGAAGCCCGCCAGGTCCGCTTCGTGCGGCCCGAACTCGTGGCAGAGGTCGAGTTTCGCGCCTGGACAGGGGACGGCCATCTGCGGCACGCCTCGTTCCGCGGGTTGCGGGAGGACAAGGCGGCGATCGACGTGGTGCGCGAGACGCCGAAAGCTGCGAAGGTCGGCGCGAACGAGAGCAAGCCAGCCGGGAAGCAACCCATGCGCACGGTCAAGTTCACTCATCCCGATCGCGTCTACTGGCCCGACGAGGGCGTCACCAAGGAGGGGCTTGGGGACTATTACGCGCAAGTCTGGCGCCACATCGCGCCGTACATCGTCGGGCGTCCGCTGGCACTGCTGCGCTGCCCGAGCGGCATTGGCGGCCAGCAATTCTTTCAGAAGCATGCCTGGAAGGGGCTCAACCCCAACATCGTGCTGGTGAAGGACCCCAAGGATCCGGAAGAGGACCTGATCAGCATCAACGACCTCGACGGGCTGATGGTACTGGTGCAGTCGGCCGTGCTGGAGATCCACCCATGGGGATCGACGGTGTCTGATTGGGAACGGCCCGACACGATCATCATGGACCTCGACCCCGGCGACGGCGTGTCCTGGGAGCGCGTCATTGCGGCTGCGCAGGAAATCCGCGACCGGATGAAGGATTTCGGATTAGCCGCCTTCGTCAAGACGTCCGGCGGCAAGGGGCTGCATGTCGTGTCGCCGGTCAAGCCCAAGGCAGACTGGCCCGCCGTAAAGGCGTTCACCAAGGCGATGGCTGACGCCATGGCTGCCGACAGCCCCGACAGTTTCGTGTCGACCGTCAGCAAGGCGAAGCGGCACGGCAAGATCCTGGTCGATTATCTGCGCAACCAGAGGGGCCAGACGGCCGTGGCGGCCTATTCGACACGGGCGCGGCCGGGTGCCGCCGTATCGGCGCCCCTGACCTGGGACGAACTCGATCCGGGCATCGGCCCGGACTATTTCACGGTCGCCAACATGCCGACCCGGCTCGCCTCGCTCAGGGCCGATCCGTGGGAGGGATTTCGCGCGGCCGCCGCACCAATCGAGCCGGTTTCCAAGGGCCGGCGGAAAGCGAAGCCGTAGCGGATTGCCTGGATGGGCGCCTGCGCTGATCAGGCGCTTTCCGGAATCCTTCGCATAGACTATTTGCGCTTCGTCTCGGTGGCGAGGCTCTTGCGCAGGGCGTCCATGATGCTGACGACGTTGCTGGGCGCAGCTGCCGCGGGTTTCTCGGCCTTGGCGGGCTTCTTGCGGCCCTTCTTCTTGGCGGAGATGATGTCCAGCAACCGATCCTGGACGGGATCCTTCACCATGGCCGGGTCCCAGGCCGTGGTCCGTTCGCTGATCAGTTTCTTGACCAGTGTCATCGCCTTGGAATCGGTCTTCTGGCCGGCACCGATGTCGAAATAGTCCGTCTCGTCGCGCACCTCGTCGCCATAGCGCAGCGTCCAGAGCACGATGCCCTTGCCGCGCGGCTCGAGCATCACGGCGCGCTCGCGCCGGTACATGACCAGTCGCGATATGCCGACCATGGACGTGGCGGCCATGGCGTCGCGGATGACGGAATAGGCTTCCTCGCCAACCGGATCGTCCGGTACGAGGTAGTGTGGCTTGTCGTACCAGATCCATTCGATGCTGTCGGCCGGCACGAACTTGTCGATGTCGATCGTGCGGGTGCTCTGCAGGCCGACTGCTTCGATCTCGTCGTCCTCAAGGATGACGTACTCGTCCTCGCCACCCTGGTAGCCCTTCACCTCGTCGTCTTCCCCAACCGGCTTGCCGGTCACGGCATCGACGTAACGGCTGGTCACCCGGTTGCCGGAGGCGCGGTTGAGCGTGTGGAAGCGGACTTTCTCGTTCTCCGTGGTGGCCGGCGACATGGCGACCGGGCAGGTCACGAGCGACAGCTTGAGATAGCCCTTCCAGTAGGTGCGCGGCGCCATCGACTGTTTCCAACTTCAACGCGGCTCAACGCGATCGTGGCGCGTGAGTTCCTGCGCCGTGTTCAGCTGCCAGACAGCGACACGCCGCGCGCCCGTTCGCGCAGCATGGCGAGAAGTTCCCGTCGCCGCCCTTCCGGCGTGTCGATGGGCAGCACGAGGCACAGCGTGCGCGTCGCCACGCCCTGAGTGTCGTTGATCGGAGCCGCCATGCACCAGGTGAAACGGTCCGCAAGTCCGGACGTCTCGCTGACATGATCGCGCCGCGCTGCCGCGATTTCGGCAAGGAACGCGTCCTCGTCGATGATCCTTCCGTCGGGCAGGCGGTAGTCCTCTGGCGGAACGAGCGCTCGGATATCGTCGTCGCTCAGATGGCCGAGCAGGAGCCGGCCCGACGCCGTCCACGGGATCGGCACGTCGACGCCGACATCGCTCGAGATGCGGAAGGGTCCGGGTGAATCGCGGCAGTCGAAGACGATGTACTTGTTGCCGCGCAGGCCGCAGATCTGGACGGTCTCGCCGGTATCCGCGGCCATGCGTTCCATGGCTTCGACGATGCGCCGGTAATGCGCGTTGTGGTGGCCATAAGCCCAGCCGAACAGATGCATGGCGCGGCCGAAATAGACATGGCCGTCGGCGCCGACATTCTCCAGAAGCTCGGCTTCCAGCAGGCTGTTGACGATCTCGTAGGTCGTCGAGCGCGGCGCGTCGATCATTCTGGCGATGTCGCCGACGCGCAGCGGCGCACGGTGCTGGAGAAGCGCCTCAAGCAGCATGATGACGCGATCGATGCCGCGACGCCGGTCGCGCGGCTCGGCGCCGGCCGTCGTCTTGGAGACGGTGCCCATCGACATGTCGTTCAAGAGATTCATCGCATCGTCGTTTCAAGACGCTTGTAAAATGTCAAGCCTGTGCATAGCATCCGACTTGTCCGATATACAGATGGGGTGTCCGAAATATCGGACAATATCAATGCGACGCGGTGACTGTGATGGCCGGCGTCGCGAACTCTGAACAGACCCGTAGCCCAAGCAACAGCAGCAGAGGGAAGACCGTCATGAGAAACCGTATCAACCTAGCGTCCGTCAGCGCGCTGTGCCTGGGCCTTGCCCTTGGCCTGGGCGTGGCATCGCAGGCGAGCGCCGCAGCCAACTGCATCAAGGGAGACCGCAAGGCGCCCTACACGATCGGCTGGGCAAACATCTATTCCGTGCCGACCTGGATGAAGCAGACCCAGGGCACGATCGAGGCCCAGTTCGAGGAACTCAAGAAGCAGGGTCTCGTCGACAATTTCGTCGTCACCGACGCGCAGGGCGACGCCAACGTGCAGATCCAGCAGATCCAGTCGATGATCGATTCGGATGTTGATGCCATCATCCTGATCGCCGGCTCGTCGACCGCTCCGGCCCGCGTGCTGGCCGACGCCTGCGCCAAGGGCATCGCCATCGTCAATTTCGACAGCCTTGTCGACAGCAATGACGTCACCGCCAAGGTGAACACCGATTCCAACCAGTGGGGCGACCAGGCGGCGAACTTCCTCATCAATGCCATCGGTGGCAAGGGCAATATCCTGATCCTCAATGGCCCTGCCGGCGTGTCGGTCAGCGACGACCGTCGCAAGGGTGCGGATGCCGCTCTGGCGGCTCATCCCGACGTGAAGATCCTGGCCGAGACCAACACGGCCTACAACGTCGCCCCGGCCCAGGAAGCGGTGACCAGCCTGCTGTTCGCCAATCCCGAGATCGACGGCATCCTGTCGCTCGGCGGCGCGCTGTCGGCCGGTGCCATCCTCGCCCTCGACAAGCAGGGCCGCGAGATGGTTCCGATCACCGGCGAGAACGCCCGCCAGTTCCTCGAGCTGTGGAAGGAAAAGGGCCTGACGAGCTGGGCCACGATGCAGCCGAACTGGCTCGGCGCCTTCGCGACCTATGTCGCGGTGCAGGCACTGGAAGGCAAGGACGTGCCGGCCTTCATCAAGATCCCGCTGCCGGTGATCGACAATTCCAACATCGACGAATATCTGGCGCGCGCGCCCGAATTCCCGGCGGATGGCTACATCTTCTCGCCCTACAACCAGGCGCTGTTCGATAAGCTGCTGGCCGAACAGTAAGCCACGGGCGCGCTTCGACGTGACCATGGTTCCACTTCTCGCGGCGCGCGGGGTGTCGAAGTCCTTCTTCGGCAACCCCGTGCTGCGCGAGGTTTCCATCGAACTCTTGCCGGGCCGCGTGCATGCGCTGCTCGGCGAGAACGGTGCCGGCAAGTCGACGCTGATCAACCTGCTTTCGGGCGCGTTGCAGCCCGATGGCGGCCAGATCGAGATCGACGGCCAGCCGATCGCGCGCATGACGCCGTCCGGAGCCAGCCGCGCCGGCGTGGCTGTCGTTCAACAGGAGCTGAGCCTGACCGGCAGCCTGTCGATTGCCGAGAATATCGGGCTCGGCGCCTATCCCCGCCGGTTCGGCCTCATCGACTATGCGGCGCTGGCCGCGAGGGCCAAGGCCGCGTGCGACCTCGTCGGGCTCAGCGAGCCTCTGTCCATGCCGGTCGGCCAGCTGCCGCTCGGGCGGCGCCAGATGGTCGAGATCGCCAAGGCGCTCTACCGCAACCCGCGCGTGCTAATCCTCGACGAGCCGACGTCTTCGCTGTCGGCGACCGAGACGACGATCCTGACCGACCTGCTCGAAAGACTCCGGGCCGAGGACGTCGCGATTCTCTATATCTCGCACCGGCTGAACGAGGTGATGGCGCTCTGCCAGCATGTGACCGTGCTCAAGGACGGCGTGTGCACCGCCGACCGGCCACTGGACGGCATCGACGCGGCGGGCCTCGTCCGGCTCATGGTCGGCCGGGACCAGGGCGACCTGTTTCCGTCATGGCAGCCGACCGGGTCGGGCAAGACCGCCATCACGGTGCGAAAATTCTCGGCGGGCATGATGCGCGATGTCGATCTCGACATCAGGGCAGGCGAGGTTCTGGGCATAGGCGGTCTCGTCGGCCAGGGCCAGGAAGACCTGTTGCTCGGCCTCTATGGAGCGATCCCGGCCAGGGCGGATGCGGCGACCGTCAATGGCACCGCTGGCCTCCCGGGTTCTGTGACGAAGGCCAATGGGCAGGGCCTAGTCTACGTGCCAGCCGACCGCAAGCGCGAGGGCCTGCACCTGATCCATTCCATCGCCACCAATCTCATGCTGCCGGCTTTTGCGCGCATGACGGCGCTGGCGCCGCGCCGACGCGCCGATGAGGGCAGGATCGTGCGTGAGCTGGCGGCAAGACTCGGCATCAAGGGTGATCTCGACCGTGCCGCGCAGGCGCTTTCGGGCGGCAACCAGCAGAAGGTGGTGCTAGCCAAGTGGATGCCGCACGATCCGCTTGTGCTGCTGCTCAACGACCCGACGCGGGGCGTCGATGTCGAGACCAAACGCGAGATCTATATCATGCTGCGTAACCTCGCAGAGGCGGGAAAGGCCGTCGTGCTGTTGAGTTCGGACACGCCCGAGCTGGTCCATCTGTGCGACCGCGTCGCCGTCGTCCGCGAGGGGCGGATCGTCGCGATGCTGTCGCGCGGCGCGGCGAGCGAGGAGGCCATCGTCTCCGCTGCCATCGGCGCCGAGCAGGCGAGGACGGCCGCATGAGCATTGGTTCCGCCAATCCGGACCTGGATGCCGGCTCGCTCTACTGGCCGGTGCAACTGCGCCGCAATGTCGGGGTGCGCAGCCTGTTCCTGGTCGTGCTGGCCTTCGCCGTCGCGTACGGCTTCCTGTTTCCGGGCCTGTTTTCGGGGTCCGGCTTCGCCAAGTTCACGCAGAGCTGGTTTCCGCTCGCACTGGTCGCGATGGCGCAGGCGATCCTCATGCTGACCGGCGGGATCAGCCTGTCGATCGGCGCAACGGTCAGTCTCGGCGCCGTCATCTCGGCAACGGTGATGGCCGGTCCGCTCGGCGTCGCCGGCGGAGCGGCAGCGGTCGCGGCTGCGGGCCTGGGCATCGGCGCGCTGACTGGCCTCATCGTCGTCAAGCTTCGCCTGCCGGCCATCGTGGTGACGCTCGCCGGATCCTTCATCATCGGCGGCGCCGCGCTGCTCATCCTTCCCAGGCCGGGCGGCGCGATACCTGAGTGGCTCTCGGTGCTGCTGGCGGGCAATACCCCGACCGCGTTCGGATTGCTCGTGGTCATCGTGCTCCTGTGGAAGCTCTATCTGGCAACGCCGCTCGGGCTCAGCCTGTATGCGGCCGGGGAGAATCCGCTCGGTGCCTTCCGGTCCGGCGTTGCCGTGGATGCAGCCCGTATCTCGGCCTATGCGATAAGTGGACTGCTCTGCACCGGCGCCGGCCTGTTCGTCGCGGCGCAGACCGGTTCGGGCGACCCGCTCATCGGCACGTCGTTCACGCTGAACTCGATTGCGGCGGCGGTGCTCGGTGGGATCGGCTTTCTCGGCGGCCAGGGCACCATGCGCGGCGCGCTGGCCGGCAGCCTGCTGCTCAGCCTGATGATCTCCGTGATGTTCTTCCTGGGGTTCACGCCGGTGGCGCAATATGTCGCGCAGGGGCTGATCATCATCGGCGCGGTGGCGATACCGCAGTTTCGCAAGGGGCGGACATGAGCGGAGCGGTTCTCTCGCGCAAGCGCGCCGTGGCCATCCTGCGCAGCCGACCTTTCCTGACATTCGCCATCGTAGCGCTGGTCTGGGTTGTTGCGGGCTTTGCGTCGCGCGGTTTCGGCTCCTACGGCCATCTGCGCTACCTGCTCGAACTCGCGGCCGTGATCGGCCTCGTTGCAGCGGGGCAGACCTTCGTCGTCATCGCGGGCGGCATCGATCTGTCGGTCGCCGCGATCGTCACGGTCAGCGCGGTCGGCCTGCCGCTGCTGACCTGGGGCGGGGATGCGACGGGCCTTACCGCGATCCTCGCGGTGCTTGCCGTAACCACCGTGATCGGCCTCGCCAACGGGCTGGGCGTCGCGCTCTTACGCGTGCACCCGATGATCATGACGCTCGCCATGGCCACGTTCCTGCAGGGACTGCTCATCATCATCGCGGGCGGTAGCGCCATCACGGCGCAGAACCCTCTGGTCGCATGGCTGGGCAATGCAAGGCCAGGCGGCATACCCGCAGGCATCCTGCTGTGGCTGGCGATGGCAGCAGTGACGCTGTTCGTCATGCACGCGACACCGCTTGGCGCGCGCATTTTCGCCATCGGCGCAAATCCGCTGGCGGCACGGCTGTCTGGCGTACCGGTCAACGCGACGACCACCATCGTCTACGGCATCAGCGGCTTCATGTCCGGCCTTGCCGGCGTGCTGATCCTCGGCATGAACGGCCAGGGCTATGTCGGCATCGGCGACCCCTACCTGCTCGCCTCGATCGCCGCCGTGGTGCTTGGTGGGACGTCGATTCTCGGTGGAATCGGTACCTATGCCGGCACGATCCCCGGCTCGATCCTGCTGGTCACGATCACGGCGCTGATCACCGTCGTCAACGCGTCTCCGGGGTGGCGCAGCATCATTTTCGGCTCGCTCATCCTCGGCCTGCTGCTGTTGTCGGGACGGGAGTCAGCGCGTCGATGATCGAGAGTCGAAACGATAGAGGCGGGCGGCGTTGTCGTGAAACAGGGCTGCCTGTTCGCTTGCGGAGAAACCGGCCGTCATGGTCCTGAAGCCGTCATATATGTCGTTAAACGATGCATGCAGCCCGGCAACGGGGAAGTCGCTGCCGAACATGGCGCGGTTCGTGCCGAAGCAGTCGATGCAATGCGTGACGACCGGTCCCAGGCTGGCGAGGGTCCAGTCATGATCATAAGCGACCAGATCCGAAATCTTGATGGCGACATTCTCGTGGCGCGAAAGCAGTGCTAGCCCGTCGCGCCAGGCCTGCATGCCGTCGGCATCGCGGTCGATGGGGCTGCCGCAATGGTTGAGGATGAACTGGAGATCCGGGAAATCGCCGGCCAGACGCGCCGCTGCCGCATGCTGGCGCGGGAAGACCATGAGGTCAAAGGACAGCGCGTGACGGCGCAGAAGACTGAGACCCGCCCGCCACGCGCTCTCGTCCATGATGCCGTCGCGAGCGGCGAAGCGGCGCGCGGGATCGCTGTCCCAGCTCAATATGTCGCGAATGCCGACGACGCGCGAAAATGCAGCCTGCGCCTCGATGAGAGCCTCGGCGTCCCGATGGCCGAGCGGCACATGGGCGACGTAGCGCGCCGCGACGCCATTCGCCTTGTCGAGCGTTTCCAGCCAGCGCGTTTCGCCGAGGCAGTCGTCGGGGCGCCAGCTGGCCTCGACATGGACGGTCGCGACGACGTTGTGGCCGCTGGCGTCGCGGCTGTAATCCGCCGGCAGATAGTTACGGCGCAGCGGACCGAGGTCGCCGAGGCTCTCGCGCCCGGCCGAGGCCGCGCCCAGCCAGGGGTGGCTGTCGAGGCCGAGATCCCACAGATGATGATGTGCGTCGATGACCGGTCCGCAATAGTTCGCCACGTTTCCCCCGCCCTGCTGCCCCGGCTTTCGAAATTGTTGTATCAACCGATGCAGGCCCACAATCAAGGCAGAGGTTACCCCGCATGAACACCGCCGCATCCGCGTCGCTGCCGCAGCCACGGCAGCATTTCCTGCTCGACGATCGCGTCCGGGGCGTCCCGCCGGGGACCGAGCACATGGATAGCGGCCGCGTCGGCGAGCAACGCTGGCATCCGGCCGACGGAAAGATGTCGCTTCCCGTGCTGACGCTCGACGAGGCGGCTTTTGCCGGCAATCGCGACCTCTTTCTCGGCTATGTTTCCGGCCTGGGCATCGAACTTGCGCCGCACGCCAAGACGCCGATGGCGCCCGACCTCGCCCGCTCCCTCGTCGAGGCAGGCGCATGGGGCACCACGGTCGCCGACATCCGGCAGGCGTCGGTCATGCTGCATGCAGGGCTGTTGCGGCTTATCATCGCCAATGGCGTCGGAGGCGCAGGCGGGGCGTCGCGGCTGGCTGCGCTGATGGCGGCATGGCCGCAGGCGGAAGTCTATGTCTTTGCCGATTCGGTGGCGGCCGTCTGCGCGCTCGCCGCAGCCTGGAACGGCAATCCGGCGCTGGCGCCGCTGCGCGTCCTGGTGGAACTCGGCGCGGCGCGCGGCGGTGCCCGCACCACACATGAGGCCGAGGCGATCGCGGATGCGATCCAGGCATCAGGCGGCCGCCTGGTGATAGCCGGCGTCGCCACCTATGAGGGCGCGGCGGCACTGCCCGATCCGGTGCGCACCGGCGAAGTGATCGGCGGACTATTGGCGCTCACCGCGGACATGTTCAAGCGGCTGCGGGCGCGCGTCGGCAGCGGCGTGCCGCTTCTCGTGACGGCCGGCGGATCCGTTTTCTTCGACAAGGTCGTCACGGCTCTCCTGCCCACGGTGAAGGCCGATGGCGATGCCAGGCTGGTGCTGCGCAGCGGGGCAATCTTCTTCCATGACCATGGCACCTATGACCGGCAGCTGGCGGCGCTGGATGCGCGCCACGGCTTTGCGATCGGCGGAAAGCCCGTCTCGGCACAGGCGTCGTTCAAGCCCGCCCTGAGGATATGGGCAGAGATACTGTCGCGTCCGGAGCCCGGCCTCGCCGTCTGCGGCATGGGCATGCGGGACGTTTCCTTCGATCAGGGCCTGCCGACCGTGCTCGGACTCTATCGTGGCGGCACGCCCATGTCTCCCGGCCCCAGGCGTCCCGAAGTGACCAGGCTGAACGATCAGCATGCCTTCCTCACCGTCGATCCAGACGATGATGTCGCGGTCGGCGACGTCGTCGAGTTCGGCATCTCGCATCCCTGCACCTGCCTCGACCGCTACCGTGTCATCTTCGGCGTCGATGAGACGGGCCATGTGCGCAACGCCTTTCCCACCTTCTTCGGCTGACAACCCGTCGCCGCAACCTGAGCAACATGAGGACCCAACGATGATCAAGTATTTCCAGACCGGCTCGCGCATGTCCCAGGCCGTCTCCTATGGCGGCTTCGTCTACATCGCCGGCCAGGTCGCCGACGACCGCAAGGCCGGCGTGGAGGCACAGGTCCGCGATGTGCTGGCAAAGATCGACGCGCTTCTGCACGAGGCCGGTACCAGCAAGTCGCGCCTGATCGCCGTCAACGTGTTCCTACCGCAGATCGGCGATTTCGAGACGATGAACTCGGTCTACGACGCATGGATCGACCCGAACGCCGTGCCGGCGCGCGCCTGCGTCGAGGCGCGGCTGGCCGACCCGGATCTGCGCATCGAGATCACGGCCGTTGCTGCCGTCGCCGCGTAGCCTTCCCGCTGCCCTTCCAGCCTCCAAGGTGCGCCGATGCATACAGGCCTCGTCCATTCGCTCGACTTCGATCGCGACGGCAAGACGCTCGACTTCCTCGGCATTCCCGTCTCCGTCGATCGGTCGCCCTATTATCAGGTCAAGATCCCGATCTGCCTGATCCGCAACGGCGAGGGGCCGTCGGTGCTCCTGATGGCCGGCAACCATGGCGACGAATATGAGGGCGAGCTGTCTCTGGCGCGGCTGATCCGCCGGCTCGACCCCGCCATGGTCCGCGGGCGGGTCACGATCCTGCCGATGACCAATGCGCCGGCCGTTATGGCGGCCAAGCGGTGCTCGCCGCTCGATGGCGGCAACCTCAACCGGGCGTTTCCCGGCAGCCCCGCCGGCACGCCGACCAGCCGCCTTGCACATTTCCTGGAGGCGGAGCTTTTTCCCCGTCACGAGGTGGTGTTCGACCTTCATTCGGGCGGCACGTCGATGGAGCATCTGCCGACGGCGCTGGTCGAGCGCAACCTCGACCCGGAACGGAATCGCAGGGGCGTGGAGCTGATGCGCACGCTTGGGATGCCGCACGGGTTCGTTGCCGACAATGGAGCGGCATCGCCGACCTCTATGGGCGCCGCGAGACGGGCGGGCGCGCTTGGCGTCAGCGGCGAGTTCGGCGGCGGCGGAACGGCGACGGTCGATTCCATGGCGATTACGGCGCGCGCCATCGACAGGCTGCTGCTGGCGGTCGGCTCGATCGCGGCACCGCTGCTTGCGCCAGAGGCGGAGGAGCCCGCCCCGACGCAACTCCTCTCGCTGTCGCGCCACAGCCAGGGCATCTTTGCGACAAGGCGCGGCTGGTTCGAACCCGTGACACGTCTCGGCCAGACGGTCGCGGCGGACGATCTTGCGGGCTGGTACCACGATCTGGAACGCCTCGACCTGCCGGAAGAACCGCTGCGCTTCGCCGAGGGTGGGGTCATCATCTCACGGAGGCTGCACACGATGTGCGAGGCCGGCGACTGCCTGATGCAGGTTGCCGAACCGGTGGAGGGATAGGATCTGAGCGGCGAGACGCTGATCCGCGGTGCCCGCATCGTCGACGGCACCGGCGCGCCGCGCATCGCTCCGAAGTAAGGACCATACGATGCAGCTTTCGATGTGGACCTATCCCTGGGACATCCAGGACATCGGCCAGGAAAGGGTCGAGGCAGAACTGCGCGAGCGGGCAGGGCTGAACACGATCAGCATCGCGACCTCCTACCATGCCGGCCGCTTCCTGCAGCCGCGCAGCCCGCGCCGGAAAGCCTACTTCCCCGAGGACGGCACCATCTACTTCCGGCCGACGGCGTCGCGCTGGGCCGACCTCGCCATCCAGCCGAAGATCGCGGATGTGATCGCCGAGGGCGGCGACGTCCTAGGAGGCCTGGTACGACGACGCGAGGCGGGCGGACTGGCGGTTTCATGCTGGACGGTGTGCCTGCACAATACAAGGCTCGGCATGCTGCATCCCGAGGCAGTCACGCGCAACGCCTTCGGCGATCCCAACTACTACAATCTCTGCCCGTCGCATCCCGATGCGCGCGCCTATGTCCGTGCGTTGGTCGAGGACCTGAGCGCCACCTACGGGCCCGACACGATCGAGCTCGAGAGCCCGTCCTTCATGGGGTTCGCGCATGAGTATCACCACGAAAAGGACGGCGTCGGCCTGACGGCGGAGGATGATTTCCTGCTGTCGCTCTGCTTTTGCCCGTCCTGCCTCGAGCGCGCAGCCGGTGCCGGGGTCGATGGAGAAGCCGCGCGGATGCTGGTGCAACAGTGGATCGTGGACACCTGCGAGCGCGCCGTTCCGGCCGCGCGGTTTCCGGACTTTCCATCGGGCGGCATCGAGACGTTCCGGGCTTGGCCGGCGCTGCACGCCTATCTCGACTGGCGGTTCGAGCCGGTCACCAGTCTCGTCGCCGAACTGCGCGACGTCTGCGATCCCGCGACGCGGCTGGTCGTCATCGACCTGAAGGAAGGCTGGCTCGGGGGCTGCGACCTGGCGGCACTCGGCAAGGTCTGCGACGGTGCCATCCTGTGCGCCTATGACATGCAGCCGGGCGACGTTTCGGCACTTCTCGCCATGGGCCGGGCGGCGCTCGGCCCGGGAAAATTTCTCGGCACCGGTTACCGACTGTTCTATCCGGAAATGTCGGGACCCGAGGTGCTTTCGGCCAAGGTCGCGCCGGCTCTCGAGGCCGGACTCGAGCGCATCAACTTCTACAACTACGGCCTGGTTCCTGCTCCCCGGCTCGATTGGGTCGGCGCCGCCGTCAAGCAGGCGAACGGATGACCCGGGCCGCCAGGCTCATGGCGGTTGCAGGCGGAAGTCGGAACCTTCGGGCAGCAGCTGGCCGCCATCGACGATGATGGTCGTGCCGGTGATGTAGCTCGCATCGTCGGAGGCGAGGAACAGGAACGCGTTGGCGACATCGCGGGGGCTGCCCAGCCGGCCGAGAGGGATAGAATCCTCCATGTTCTTTATGAACTCCGCGCCGCGATGCATCTGGATGGCTTCGGTCAGGATGTTGCCGGGCTCGACGCCGTTGACGGTGATGCCGTAGCCGCAAAATTCGAGCGCGGCCGAGCGGATGAAGCCGTTGATGCCGGCCTTCGATGCGGAATAGTGACCGTGCCCTGGACTGGTGACATGCGGGCCGGTGATCGACGAGGTAAACAGCATGCGGCCGGAGCCCTGCTGTTTCATCGGCACGAGCGCGGCACGGGCGGCGTTGAACGTGCCGCGCAGGTTGACGGCCATGACGCGGTCCCAGTCCTCGGAACTCGTGTTCTCGATGAGCTGCCAAGGGTATATGCCGGCGTTCTGGACGATGATGTCGAGCCGGCCGTGGCGGTCGAGCGCCAATGCGACCGCTGCCTCGGCGTCGGCCATGCGCGAAATGTCGGTGGCGATGAACGATGCGCCGAGTTCGGCGGCCGTCGCCTGTCCATGCTCCGCCTCCAGGTCGGCCAGAACAAGCCTTGCGCCTTCTTCGGCGAAGCGCTGGGCTATGCCCTTGCCTATGCCACGCGCAGCGCCGATGATCAGCGCAACCTTGCCTTCGAGCCGTCCCGTCATGCGAGCCTCTGTCTGATCGTCTGCTTGAATGCGTCGAGAAGGACGGCGGCCAGCACCAGCAGTCCGTGTATGACCTGCGTGAAATTGGCTGGCAGTCCCATCAGGTTGATCGCCGTGTTGATGGACGAGAGCAGTAGCACGCCGGCATAGACGCCGGGAAGGGAGCCGACGCCGCCCTTCAGGCTGACACCGCCGATGACCACGGCGGCGAATGCGTTGAACAGGAGCCCGACGCCGAGATTGGCGGTGGCGCCCGAGGTGCGGATCGCGAGCAACCAGCCGGCAAGGCCGGCGATGGCGCCCGCCAGCACGAAGGCGATGATGAGGTTGCGGTTGACGCGGATGCCGGCGCGATAGGTTGCCGTCTCGTTGCCGCCGATCATCAGCAGATGCCGGCCGAAGGGCGTCTTGGCCAGGATGAACGAGAAGACGGCGAAGCAGGAGACCGCGATCCAGGCTGTCAGGGGCAGGCCGAGGACGCGCTGGATGCCGAACCAGCGAATCGCGGGGGCGAGATCCTGCGCCGAGCGGCCGCCCGAAATGGCCAGAACGAGGCCGCGCACCCAGATGTAGGATGCGAGCGTGATGATGAAGGCGCTCATCTTCAGCCTGACGACAAGGTAGCCGTTGACGGAGCCGATCAGCCCGCCGACGGCCAGCGCGATGGCCAGCGATACGGGGACCATCAGCCATTCCGGGTAGAGCGTGACGCCCATCCCGATGCCCGCCGAGCAGAACAGGATCCCGACCGCCATGGCGGCCAGTGCCGCGACGGACTCGACCGAGAGGTCCATGTGGCCGGTGATGATCACGAGTGCCAGGCCGATGGACATGACGCCCAGCACGCTGGAGGCTTCGATGATGTTGGCGAAGATGCCGAGCTGGAAATAGTTGGGAATGAAGATGGAGAAGACCACCAGCACGAACAGCAGCATGAACCAGACAAGATTGTCCAGGACGAATTCCAGCGTGCGGCGGGTGCGGGGGTTCATGCGTGCGCCTTGCGCCTGGTGACACGGGTTGCGATGTTCAACATGCTGGCATCCGGGAAAATGCGCTCCGCATCGCTGCGGAGCGCGAAGGACGTTACTCCACCGACTTCACGGTATCCGTCGGCGGCTTGAGATTGCCCCAGAAGGCCGGGTTGTCGATGTTTTCCTTGGTGATCGCGGCGCCGGGGATCTTGATGTTCGGCCCCCAGGCTTCGGTGGTCACCGTCGACTTCAGGCCGAGCACGTCATACTCACCCGCCTTGATCTCCTGCTTGCCGACGATCTTGTCCATGAACATCGCGACAGCGGCCGCCTGTGCGTAGAGCGGCTGCTCGACTTCGACATTGAGCCACCCCTTGCGGATCAGGTCGAGACCGACGGGCGCGCCGTTCGAGCTCATCATCATCACGTCGCCCGGCTTCTTGCCGGCCGACTCCAGCGAGGCGACGGCTGCCACGGAAAGATGCGCGGCATGGCTGAAGATCAGGTCGATGTCGGGATTGGCCAGCATCTGGTCGGACACGATGGTGCCGGCGTTCGATGCTTCCCACTGCATGGCGGGCACCGAGATGATGGCGACGTCCGGAAACGCCTTCATCTTCTCCTCGAAACCCTTCTGGATGTCGAGCGTGTAGGGGTCGCCGGGGTCGCCGAGGACCTGCAGCACCTTGCCCTTGACCGCGCCGTGCCTGGCCATGAGCATCTTTTCGGCTTCAGCGGCCGCGACGTGACCGATCTCGATCGTGCCGGCCACCGAGGTGAAGGAGGACGGCGTGGACGTGATCTGGCGGTCGAACTCGACCACGGGGATCCCGGCCGCCATGGCCGCCTCGATCGAGGGCTTCAGCGCGTTGAAGTCGACGGCGGCAAGAATGATCGCCGCTGGCTTGAGTGCGATGACGTCGTTCATCTGGCTTTGCTGCGCGTCGGTCTTGTTGTCCGCGTTCAGCGTCTGCATCTCGTAGCCAACCTGCTTCAAGAACATTTCCAGCGCGCTCACAGAGCCGGTCTGGAATTCGTCGAGAAGGGTGGGGACGAGATAGTAGACCTTGCCCTTCGTCTGGGCGAAGGCCGGTGCGAGCGTGGCGGCTACCATCGCCACGAGGCCGACAACGGTTAGAAGTATTCGCTTCATATCGTTCGCTCCTGTTTCGCCGGATCTTGCTCCGCCCCACTTCTCGCCGATCCGGCACCGGCGAGGTGTTCCCCCGTGATCATGTTGATCACTGCGTCGGGGCTGGTCTGGCTGCGTGCGACATCGCCGGCCACGACGCCTTGGCGGATCACGACGATCCGGTCGGCGACCTGGAAGGCCTGCTGCATGATGTGGGTGATGATGACGACGCCGATTCCGCGCGCCGCCACCTGGCGGATCATGTCGAGGCCGCGCCGCGTCTGGTCGACGCCGAGCGCGGCGAAGGGCTCGTCGAGAAGCACGAGCTTGCCGCCCCAATGGACGAAGCGGTTGAGCTCGATGGCCTGGCGCTGGCCGCCCGACAGGTGCTCGACCTTGGCCCGCAGCGACGGGATGCGCGTACCGGCATTGGCGAGCGCTTCGCCCACGACCTTTTCCATCGCCTTCTCGTCGAGGACGGGGATGCCCAGCACCTTGCGGGTGATTTCGCGGCCCATGAAGAAATTGGCGACGACATCGACATTGGTGCAGAGCGACAGGTCCTGGTAGACGGTCTCGATGCCGGCAGCCTTCGCTTCGGCCGGCGTTCGGGCGCTGAATTCCCTGCCTTCGAACATCATGCGCCCCGAGGTCGGCTCCAGCCCGCCGGAAATGATCTTCACGAGCGTCGACTTGCCGGCGCCGTTGTCGCCGAGCAGCGCCACGACCTCGCCCTTGCCGATCGAGAAGCTGATTCCCCTGAGGGCCTGGATGGCGCCGTAGTTCTTCGTGATGTTTTCCAGAACGAGCAGAGGTTCCGTCATGCCGCGATCCCCTTTCGCCGTACCGGATCGGCCGGGCGACCATCCGTGAACATCCGGCCGAAGCGCGGCGAAAGTGCCCCGGAAATCGCCAGGGCGGCGGCCCCGCGCAACACCGAATTCTGGCCGCCGCGCCCCACGAGGATGCGCGGCGCGGTGCGGCCCGCGCGCGCCGAGACGGAGTTGGGTAGACTTTGCGCAAAGCCGGCGAGGCGTTCGAGCAGACTCGTGGTCGCCAGCCCGCCGAGGATGACCGTCTGCGGATCGAATAGGTTCTCGATGGTCGCCATGGCATTGCGGAAGATCGGCGCGACTTCGCGCGTCCACTCCGCCTCGCCCAGTCTGCGGCGCCCGAAGGCCTCGAGGGACAAATAGCGTTCGAGGCAGCCCCTGTTGCCGCATGGACAGGCCTCGCCATCGGGGATCGCCGGAATGTGCCCGATCTCGCCGGCATTGCCCCATGTGCCGCGGTAGACGGCGCCGTCCTGGACCATGGCGCCGCCGAGGCCGATGCCGAAATAGAGGTAGTAGTAGTCGGAGAACTGCGTGCCGAGCCCGTGAAGCTGCTCGCCGAGCGCCGCGGCCACCATGTCCGGCTCGAGAAAGGCGGGAAGCCCGGTCGCCTCGGCCAGCCTCTCCCTCAGCTTGACGTCCTTCCAGCCGGCCATGGTGGTCGGGCCGACGAAACTCATCGCCTCGACGTCGAACGGACCAGGCATTGCCATGCCGACGCCGAGGATGCGGCCTTCGGGACGCAAGCCGGTCAGTTCTGGGACCATGCTCCCGATCAGGTCGAATGCAAGGTCCGGCGTTGCGCCCGGCGCATCGCGCTGCAGGGTTGCGACCACGTCGCCGCCGAGGTTGATCAGACCCGCCCTGATACCGATCGGTGTGACATGGATGCCGACGGCATAGCCGCCCTCCGGGTTGATCCGCAGCACCTCGGGCGGCAGTCCTCGACCGCGGGGCTGTTCGCGCAGCGACAGGATGTAGTGCTGCTCGTCGAGTTCGCGCACGATGGTCGACACGGTCTGGACGGTGAGGCCGACGCGGCGGGCGATGTCGTTGCGGGTGGTGGGGCCGTGGAGGCGGATCGACTCCAGCACGATGCGCCGGTTGTAGGGCCGCCCAGACTCCTGGTTTGTCCCGCGCAGTGTCACATCGCGCCTCTCGATTGAGGAGAGAGTTGCATTGCCGGCTTATTTCGTCAAATGAAATTCAAAAATTTTGCGTGGTTCCCATCCGCCTCCGCATCGGCCTGTGCCACTCGCCCATTGCGGCATTGCGGGCCCCTGTTCTAAGGAAGCGGTCATGATCGAGATTGCAGACATCCACGCCGCGCGCGAGCGCATCGCGCCCTTCGTGCGGCGGACACCCATCATGGACGCGACGCTTGAGCGCGATCCGTTGCCGGTGGCGGCCCAGGTCACCTTCAAGCTCGAACTGAACCAGGTGACGGGCTCGTTCAAGGCGCGCGGCGCGATGAACCGCCTGCTCGGGGCGGATCGCGCCGAGGTCAGCGCAGGCATCGTCACCGCGTCCGGCGGCAATCACGGCCTTGCGGTCGCCCGCACGGCCAAGGTGGCGGGCGTGCCGGCCATCATCTTCGTTCCCGAGACCGTGTCGCCGGCCAAGGTCGACAAGATGCGAAAGTGGGGCGCCGAGGTGCGCATCGGCGGCGCTGAGTGGAGCGTGTGCAACGAGGCGGCGCTCGATTATGCGCGCACGCACGGCGCGGCCTATTTCCACCCTTTTGCCGACCCACTCGTGGTGGCGGGGCAAGGCACGCTCGGGCTCGAGATCCTCGAGCAGATAGACGGTTTTGACACGATCGTGGTGGCCATCGGCGGTGGCGGGCTGGTGGCCGGACTGTCGACGGCCATCAAGGCAATCAGGCCCGAGGTTCGTATCGTCGCCGTCGAGCCCGTCGGGTCGCCGACCATGAAGGCCTGCCTCGACGCGGGCCATGTGGTCAGCCTGCCGGAGGTGACCAGTCGCGTCGCGACCATGAGCTGCCGGCGCACCGACGAGCGCGTGTTCGAGATCGCGCGCCGCACCGTGTCGGAGGTGGTGCTGGTATCCGACGAGGCGATGCTTGGTGCATCGCAGTGGCTGTGGCACGAATACGGCATTGCCGCCGATCTCTCGGGCGCGGCATCGGTCGCGGCGCTGCAGAGCGGGCACTCGGCCTTCGCGCAGAGCCGCAAGATCTGCGCCGTGATCTGCGGTGCGGGGGCGGAAGGCACCGGGCAGTAGAGGGCAGCGGGTCCGCGTCGCGCCGGCTGTTGGCGGCTCCGCCTGCAGCCGGGCGTGCTATCCGTTCGCGGGGTCGGCCTGCGCGCGGAACAGTTTTATGATCGCGGAAAAATCCTCGCCGCCGTGGCCGAGTTTTTCGAACAGGCCGTAGAGCTGCGCCGCCTGCGTGCCGAGCGGGGTGACCGCGCCGCTGGCGAGCGCAGCCTCCTGCGCCAGCCTCAGATCCTTCAGCATCAGAGCAACGGCGAAACCGGGCTTGTAGTCGTTGTTGGCCGGCGAGGCCGGTACCGGACCCGGAACCGGGCAGTAGCTGGTGAGTGCCCAGCACTGGCCTGAGGAGGTCGACGCCACGTCGAACAGCGCCTGATGCGAGAGACCGAGCTTTTCGGCGAGCGTGAACGCCTCGCCGACGCCGGCCATGGTGATGCCGAGGATCATGTTGTTGCAGATTTTTGCCGCCTGGCCCGAACCCGCGTCGCCACAATGGACGATGCGCTTGCCCATGGCCTGCAGAACCGGTTCGCCGAACGCAAAAGCCGCCGGCGCGCCGCCGACCATGAAGGTCAGCGTGCCCGCCGAAGCACCCCCCGTGCCGCCGGACACCGGCGCGTCGAGCGACGTGCTGCCGTGCTCGGCGGCCAATCCATGGGCCTTGCGCGCGCTTTCGACATCGATGGTCGAGCAGTCGATCAAGAGCGCGCCCTTGGCCAGCAACGGCGCGATCTCGGACCAGACAGCGATCACATGCTTGCCGGCCGGCAGCATGGTGATCACAGTTTCGGCCCCGGCGACCGCTTCGGCAGCCGATGACCGGACATCGATCCCGTTTGCCCTCGCGGCAGCGCAGGAGACGGCCGCGAGATCGAATCCCGTCACCGCGTAACCCGCTTTGACCAGATTGGAGGCCATCGGCCCGCCCATGTTGCCAAGTCCGATGAAGGCGATCCTGTTGGTCATGCTCGTTCCTCCGATGTCCGTCTGGTGCAGGTCCCGTCAGCGCCCGCGCAGGATGGAGCGGGCGACGATCAGGCTCATGATCTCGCTCGTCCCCTCGAGAATCTGATGGACGCGCAAGTCGCGCACGATCTTCTCGATGCCGTAGTCGGCGAGATAACCGTAGCCGCCATGCAACTGAAGCGCCTTGTCGGCGACGTCGGAACAGCGCTCGGTGACGAAGCGTTTGGCCATGGCGCAGAGCGTCGTCGCATCGGCCGCTCCCGCATCGAGCGCGCAGGCCGCGCGCCACAGAAACGTTCGCGCGACTTCGAGATCCGCCGCCATGCCCGCGAGGTCGAACTGCAGGGCCTGGAAGTCCGTGAGTGGCTGGCCGAAAGCGCGTCGGTCGCGCATGTAGGCGAGCGCCTTGTCGAAGGCGGCCTGCGCGCCGCCCAGCGACGCCGCCGCGATGTTGATGCGGCCTCCATCCAGCCCGGCCATCGCAATCCTGAAGCCATCGCCTTCCGCGCCCAGCCGGTTGGCGACAGGGATCCTGGCGCCGTCCAGGATGACGGCACGTGTCGGCTGCGCGTTCCAGCCCATCTTGCGCTCGTTGGCGCCAAACGAGAGGCCGGGCGTGCCGGCGGGAACGATCAGGCAGGAGACGCCCTTCGCGCCGTCCTGTCCCGTGCGGACCATGACCAGATAGATGTCGGCCGCGCCCGCGCCGGAGATGAACTGCTTCTGCCCGGTCACGACATAGTCGTCGCCGTCGCGCACGGCCCGCGTCTTGAGGGCGGCGGCATCCGAACCTGAGCCCGGCTCGGTCAGGCAGTAGCTGCCAAGCCTGTCCATGCAGGCGAGCGTCGGCAGCCATGCCTGGCGCTGCCCGGCATCGCCGAAACGGTCGATCATCGACGCCACCATGTTGTGGATCGAAATATAGGAGGCGATCGATGGGCATCCGGTCGCCAGCGCCTCGATGATCAGCGCCGAATCGAGCCGCCCGAGGCCCGATCCGCCGACATCGTCAGACACGGTGATGCCGCCCATGCCGATCGCGCCCGCCTTGCGCAAGGTCTCGACGGGGAAATGCTTGTCCTGGTCCCATTCGACCGCAAACGGAGCCAGTTCCGTGGCCGCGAAAGCGCGGGCCATGTCGACGATCGCCTGGCGCTCCTCGGTCAGGGCGAAATCCATGGGCTTCCTCCCGGGTGAAAGGCATCTTGTCAGATCAACCCAGATGGCATGAATCGGTGCGCCGATACACCGGGAACTTTTTTCCACGCAGGGCCAATTCGTGTTGGTGGTCCTGGCTCCGGCGCGCCTGATTTTTTTCGCCACCGCCGCTTCGAACTGTGGCAGGCTGTGCAGGCGAGCCTTGCGCCGCATGCACAGCGCTGCCGGGGACGCGTGGGGATGGAAGAATTCGACTACATCGTCGTGGGCGCGGGTTCGGCGGGATGCGTTCTCGCCAACCGGCTGTCGGCAAGGCCCGGCAACAGGGTGCTGTTGCTCGAGGCCGGCGGGTCGGACCGCTATCTCTGGATCCATGTGCCCGTGGGCTATCTCTACTGCATCGGCAATCCGCGCACCGACTGGATGTACCGCACGGCGGAGGAAAAGGGGCTCGGCGGGCGCTCCATCGCCTATCCGCGCGGCAAGGTCATGGGCGGCTGCTCGTCGATCAATGGCATGATCTACATGCGCGGTCAGGCCGCTGACTATGACGGCTGGGCGCAGGGCGGTCTCTCCGGCTGGGGCTGGGACGATGTCCTGCCGATCTTCATGCGTTCCGAAAAATACCATCAGCCGACGGATGGCCATGGCACGGACGGAGAGATGCTGGTCGAGCGGCAGCGACTGCACTGGCCGATCCTCGACGCGGTCCGCGAGGCGGCGGAAGAGATCGGCATCCCCAAGACGGCGGACTTCAATCTCGGCGACAATGAGGGGTCGGGCTATTTCGAGGTGACGCAACGGTCCGGCCTGCGCTGGAGCGCGGTGCGCGCCTTCCTGCCACGGCAGGTGCGGGCACGGCCGAACCTGACCATCGTCGACCGCGCCCAGGTGATGCGGCTCACGCTGGAGGGCAGACGGGTCACCGGCCTCGACTATGTCAGGGATGGGAAGCGCGCCAGCGTACGCGCCGGGCAGGTCGTGCTCGCCGCCGGCGCGATCGGTACGCCGCAGATCATGATGCTGTCCGGACTTGGGCCGGCCGAGCATCTGGGCGAGCATGGCATCGACATCGTCCGAGACCTGCCCGGAGTAGGGGCGAACCTGCAGGACCACCTGCAGATCCGGACCTCCTACCGGATCAGCGGCGCGAAGACACTGAACGATCTTCAGGCGCGGCTCTGGGGCAAGGCGATGATCGCAGCGCGCTATGCCCTGTCGCGCTCCGGGCCGATGGCGATGGCACCCAGCCAGCTCGGCATCTTCACGCGGTCGAATGCCCGTTACGCGACGCCAAACATCGAGTTCCACGTCCAGCCGCTGTCGCTCGATGCCTTCGGGCAGCCCTTGCACTCCTATCCGGCGGTTACGGTGTCCGTGTGCAATCTGCGACCCAACAGCCGTGGATCGGTGCGGTTGAAGTCGGCGGATTTCCGCGACGCGCCGGTCATCGCGCCGAACTATCTCGCCGACCAGGAAGATCGTGACGTGGCGGTTGACTCCATCCGCCTCGCGCGCCGCCTCATGGCAACGCAGCGCCTCGCGCAGTATAATCCGCAGGAAGTCGCGCCCGGTGTCGAGTTGCAGGCGGACGAGGTGCTGGCGGAAGCGGCGGGCCGCATCGCCACGACGATCTTCCATCCTGTCGGCACGACGCGCATGGGGCTGGCCGACGATCCGATGGCCGTGGTCGATCCGCGGCTGCGCGTCCGCGGCGTCGAAGGTCTCACGATCGCCGACGCCTCTGTGATGCCCCGGATCGTGTCGGGCAACACGCATGCGCCTGTCGTGATGATCGCGGAACGTGCCGCGACATTCCTGATGGAAGAGCAGGCAAGCCCGGCCCGCTGATCCACCCAGGGGTCAAGGGGTGCTCCCGCTCGCGTGCCGCTGACTGCGGCCGCATCTTGCGGTCGCGGCTCAGTAAGCGACCGCGCTGCAACGCCAAAGTGTTTGCGCCGGCGCAACGACCGCGGGAAGGGATGCGAAGACGATCCAGGTTTTCGCAAGCGAGCGGCCATGGACAAGCGTTTCGACGAAGACATGACGATGGACGCGATCATGCGGGCCTGGCCGGTCACGATCCGTGTCCTGCTGGATTCGCATCTGCTCTGCGTCGGGTGTCCCATCGCGCCGTTTCACAGCGTCGCCGATGCCGCAAGGGAGCATGGCGTGGAGCAGGCAAGGCTGGTGGGGGACCTGCGCGCGGCGATCCGCCCGGTGGATCCCGGCGTCACATAGGGCGACCGGCAGCGCCGCGATGATCAGGGCTTGGGCAACCGCCCTTCGGCCAGCAGGAGCAGCCGATGCGGCTCTACCACGGTGACCTTCTGGCGCCCGCTCCGGATCAGCCCCTTTTCTTCCCAGGCGCTGAGCAGGCGGCTGACCGTATGCAGCGTCGTTCCGGTCATCTCTGCGATGTCCTGCCGAGAAATCGGGAAGTCGATCACGATTCCGTCGTCCGTCTTCCTGCCCGTCTGGTTCACGAGGCGCAGCAGCGCATGGGCGACACGCTGCTCGACCTGTTCCGTCGCGAGCTCCATGACCTGCGTCTGCGCATCCTGAAGCCGCGCGCCAACGGTCTTGTAGGTGTTGGGGCCGAACTGCGGGAGGCCGGCGAATTGCGGCCAAAGACGACCCGGCCAGGCGATCAGCACACAGTCGACCGCCGCTATTGCATCGGCCGGATAGGTCGTGCGCCCGAGCGCGTGCGCAATGCCCAGCAACTCGCCCGGGCTGATGTAGCGCACGATGACCTGCTGGCCGTCGGGCGTCGACTTCACCACGCGCACATGTCCATCGAGAAGCAGGAAAAAGGAATGCGCTTCGCCATCCTGGTCGAAGACCAGATCGTCCTTGGCGACACGCAGGGACCGGCCCTGCTCGACGATCCGGTCGAGGTCTGCTGCGGCCATGTCCTGGAACGGCGGGAGGCCGGCTATCAACGAGCGGTCAAGTCGGCTCAATGGATGGTTCCCGATGCGCCGAAAACGGCAGGATTCTGGACGCGCAGGATGTCACATACCCTCGGTCCACGGCAAGCGGCCAGCCGAGCGTCCCCATTCGCCTATTCGACGCGTGTTTGCGTTTCATCAAAGTAGGCTGATGGGTGCTCCGCTACACAGCGTCAACGGCAAAGCCGTCGAACAAGAGAAAGAACAATCATGAAATACACGCTTCCCATGGCCGCCGCAGTCTTGGCCCTCATGCTGACCGGCGCCGCACAGGGCGCCGACCATCAGGTCAAGATGCTGAACAAGGGCGAAAAGGGCTCAATGGTCTTCGAGCCCGATTTCGTCGTCGCGGCACCCGGCGATACGGTGACCTTCGTGCCGACGGACAAGTCGCACAATGCCGAGAGCATAAAGGACATGATTCCCGAGGGCGCAGAACCCTTCAAGGGCAAGACGAACGAGCAGGTCGTGGTGACGCTGGGTGCTGATGGCGTCTACGGCGTCAAGTGCCTGCCGCACTACGGTATGGGCATGGTGGCGCTGATCGTCGTCGGCAAGCCGGTCAATCTCGAAGCGGCGAAGGCCGTCAAGCAGACGGGCAAGTCCAAGAAAGTGTTCGAGCAACTGTTCGCCGCCGTCCCCGCGAACTGACATTACGTCCGGCGCACGCCGCTTGCCGGGTCCCGGGTGGCTGGAGACGCCATACGGGACCCACTCAGGAGACGAGATGGCAGTCGCACGCGTCAAGCCGGGGAACTACCCGGCGATCCTATCCTATGGGTTCCGGCCCTTCTTCCTGGTTGGCGCGATCTATGCCGGGCTGGCGATCCTGCTCTGGCTTCCCGTGTTCTACGGGCACCTGGAGACGGCCAGCGCCTTCTCGCCCATCGACTGGCACATCCACGAGATGCTGTTCGGCTTCGTCGCCGCGATCATGACGGGCTTCCTGCTCACCGCGATACCGAACTGGACGGGCCGTCTCCCGGTACAGGGCCTGCCGCTGTCGGTGCTCCTCGCCATTTGGCTGGCAGGGCGGCTCGCGGTTTCGTTTTCGGCCGAGATCGGCTGGCTCGCGGCGGCCGTGGTCGATTGCGCCTTCCTGGCCGCTGTCGCCGTAGCGGCTGCAATCGAGATCATCGCAGGGCGCAACTGGCGCAATCTGAAGGTCCTGGCGCCGGTCGTGGTCCTGCTCGCGGCAAACGCGCTGTTTCACGCCGAGGTCCATTTTGTTGGCACGTCCGACATCAGCCGCCGGCTCGGCATCGGCGCTGTGGTGGTCCTTGTGACGCTCATCGGCGGACGAATCATTCCGAGCTTCACGCGCAACTGGCTCGCGCGGGAAAATCCGGGGCGCCTGCCCACGCCGTTCGGGCCCTTCGATGCCGCCGTCATTGCGCTCACCGCCGCTGGACTTTTGGCATGGGCCTGCTTTCCCGCGCAGGCGATCACGGCCGGCATCCTCGTCTGCGCCGGCATTCTCAACGTCGCCAGGCAGACGCGCTGGGCCGGCGATCGGACCGCGCGTGATCCGCTGGTGCTGATGCTGCACGTTGCCTATGCCTTCGTGCCAGCCGGCCTGATACTCGCCGGCCTCGCGATCTTGCTGCCAGAACGTATCCCTTCCGCCGCCGCCGTCCACGCCTTCGGTGTCGGGGCTTTCGGCTGCATGACGCTGGCCGTCATGACGCGCGCCACGCTCGGGCACACTGGGCATGAACTGAGGGCCGGACGCGGCACGAGCCTGGTCTACGGCTCCGTCGTCGGCGCCGCACTGCTGCGCATCGTCGCCGCCTTCGTCCCCGGCGAGGCTCTTCTGCTGCATGCGTCGGCCTGCCTCTGGGCCGTCGCTTTCCTGGGCTATGCCGCGCTGTTCGGAGGCATGCTCCTGCGCCCTGCAAGGCGCGCACGCAAGCCAGTGGCAACGCCGACCTGAGCTCGTGTGGGCGCCTTTTAGTTTCTCTCGTCACTTTCTTGCGCAGCAAAACCGCGTCTGGTTTGTGCCAACGCAAAGAAGGGTCGCGCCGTAAGCTGTAGAAGGTAACCCGAAGAGCGATCATGCTTGAAAAGGAGATCATAGATGTTCACGCGACGCGAAACACTGTTCGGCGTGGCAGGCGCGGTTGTACTGGCGACGCTGCCCTCCGGGCTCGCGATGGCGCAGGCTGCCGATGTCGCCTCCCTGCCGCGGGTGAAGGTGGCGCTCGTTGCTCCCCCCTTCGTCCATGCCCATGAGCAGGTGGCGACCAGCGGGCCCAAGATCGTCGAGTTCCAGCTCGTCATCAAGGAACAGGCCATGGTCATCGACGGCGACGGCACCACGGTGCGTGCCATGACCTACAATGGCTCCGTGCCGGGTCCGATGATGGTGGTCCACGAGGGTGACTATGTGGAGCTGACGCTCGTCAATCCCGACACCAACGAGATGCCGCACAATATCGATTTCCATGCGGCCACCGGCGCCCTCGGCGGCGGCGCGCTCACCCATGTCAATCCGGGCGAGCAGGCCATCCTGCGCTTCAAGGCGACGCGCAGCGGAACCTTCGTCTATCACTGCGCGCCCGAGGGAATGATCCCCTGGCATGTCGTGTCCGGCATGAGCGGAACCATCATGGTGCTGCCGCGCGACGGGCTGAAGGACCATGTCGGGCAGCCGCTCACTTACGACACGGTCTACTATGTCGGCGAAAACGACTTCTACGTGCCACGTGACGAGACCGGCGCCTACAAGTCCTACGAGACGCTCGGCGAAAGCTACGAAGACACCATGAGTGTCATGCGCGGCCTGATCCCGACCCATGTGGTGTTCAACGGCAAGGTCGGGGCGCTTACCGGCGACAACGCCCTCAAGGCGAAGGTCGGAGAAAAGGTGCTGATCGTGCATTCGCAGGCCAACAGGGACACGCGCCCGCATCTGATCGGCGGCCATGGCGACTATGTCTGGGAACAGGGCAAGTTCGCGAACCCGCCCGCCCGCGATCTCGAGACCTGGTTCATCCGCGGCGGCTCTGCCGGCTCTGCCTTCTACACCTTCCTGCAGCCCGGCGTGTATGCCTATGTGAACCACAATTTGATCGAGGCAGCCGAACTCGGCGCCACGGCACATTTCGTGGTCGACGGCGAATGGAACGATGACCTGATGATGCAGGTCGGCGCGCCGGGGCCGATCCCGATCAACTGATCGGCCCTGCCAGCAGGGGTGGCTTGCGCCACCTCTGCCTTTGGCGGGGATTGCCCGCTTCGAGGATACCGCCATGAAAGCCGTGATGTTGTCGGCGCTTGCCCTGTCGAGCGCGCTTGTGCTGACGGGCCTGGTCGCGCTGGACGCCCACCGCAACCAGCCGTCCGCACGGGCCGGACAGACCGCCGTCGTCACGCTGCCACCCGGCTCCTTCCCGCTGCGACTGCCTGGCGAGTATCAGCGGGCGGGTCGACCGGTCGATGCGCCGCTCGTGCGGACGCCTGTCCGCCACGGCTTCGAAATCATGACCTATCAGGTGAGCGCGGCCGAATATGCACGCTGCGTCGCAGTCGGCGCCTGCTCTGCCGCCGAAGGTGTCGCGGCACGTCCCGATACAACGCCGGTGACGGGTGTGAACTATCTCGACGCTGTGGCCTATGCCGACTGGCTGTCGGGGGTGACGGCGGAGAACTGGCGGCTTCCGAGCGACCTGGAATGGGCCTATGCCGCAGCCGAGCGCTTTCCCGACGAGGCGCTTGGCCTCAAGGACGACGGCGCCAATCCGGCCGCCCGCTGGCTTGCCCGCTATCGCGCCGAGTCGGCCAAGGCGGAGCCCGATCCCGAGCCGAAGCCACGCGCGCATTACGGGATGAACTCGAGGGGCGTTGCCGACGTCGCCGGCAATGTCTGGGACTGGACGTCTACGTGCTATCGGCGTGCCAGCGTCGGAAGCGATGACAGCGTCGGCGTTGCCACCGAAAACTGCGGCGTGCGGGTGGTTGCCGGCAGGCACCGGGGCTACATGTCCCACTTCATCCGGGACGGCAAGAGCGGTGGCTGCGCGGCCGGCATCGCGCCGCAAAATCTCGGCATTCGCCTCGTTCGCGATCCGCCGACGCTGATGTCGCGCATCCGAGGCCTGCTGAACAGGGCCGCGGGCTGATCCAGTCATCTCCTGCCGGTCCGGCAGGCCACGGCGCCGAGGCGTCGTTCCGAAGAAGGTCAGGATGGCGCCGCTGCCGGTGCCTGCAGACGTCTGCGCTCATGGACAATTACGCGACGTCACTTCATACTATCATGATCTTGTCGGCGAGGACATCACCATGGTGAAGCTTCAGGCAGCAATGCTCAGCGCCGCATTGGCCGCGGCACTTGCAGTAACGAGCGTTCAACCTTCCTCCGCCGGCCCGTTCTCTCCGTCAAAGCCCGCAATTGTTCAGTCGGATGTCGTCGAGGTTCGCGACGGCCGCCGGTGGCGTCATCGGCATTTCAGGCCCGGCTTCCGTCGTGGCAATGACCTCTGGCTGCAGGGCGGGGTCGCCATTGCCGGCGCCATCATCGGCGGGGCAATCGTCAGCCAAGGCTGGTATGGCGACGGCTACTATGACGGTCCGTACTATGGAGACGGCTACTACCGCCGCGAATACGCCCGCGAGCGTGTCTACGTCGCGCCGCGCTCGTCCTACCGGCGCGGTTTCAACGATGGCTACCGTGCAGGCTACCGCGACGGTGCGCTGGGTAGCGGGTCATGCAGCCTGAGGCTTCGCGACTCCGGGCAGTGCTGAAGCCAATCGGAGGCCGAGTACACTGGAAGTCCGGAAGGAGTCCGGTCGAAAAGGCCGTGCGCCGCCGTGTCGTCGGTTGCGAAACATCCGGCGCCGGCCGCACCGGAAACCGACTCCCAGTCGCCGCCACGTAGCGCTGAGCCCCGCGGAACCGGACCCCGCCTCGCCGTCATCCCGTCACGCGAGCCGCTATTCGATGCGGGCTTGAAGGATCGGCCTGCCGCGCCTTACCGATGGGGTCATGGGCTGGCCGTGGCCTGCGGCGCGCCGACTGCGGCTGAAAACCCTTCACAGACCAAGCCTCGGACGGCTGCGTGCCGATACCGTGACGCCTGCGGCGCAAACGCGACGCCGTGCCCACCAGCGTTCCGTACGATCTCCGCTCGGAACTCAATCGCCGCCTCCACTGTCGGAGCGCCGATAGCTCCTCCCCCTGTCATGTCGCGGTCCGCCGGCCAACCCTGTTCGCAGGCGTCAGCCGGGGTTGTCTGCAAGAAATTTCACTAATCGAATTTTGCTGCAAGCCGCTTGACTTGGCCAATGTCCACTGGCACATGGGGCAGTCGCTAGAAATTTCTGGAGGTGAAATTTCTTGCGAACCACAGTGATGCTGCCAGCATCGTGGGGGAGGCGAAGACAACACGGAGGAGACAATGAAGAATTTTGGACTGGCCGGGCCCTTGGCCGCGGCGACGATGACGCTTGCCCTCGCCACGGCGGAGGACGCACTCGCCCAAAGCAAGTTCCAGTGCGAGCCGGGCGAGACCTACATCATGAACGTCATGGTTTCGGCCCATCCCTATTGGGTGCCGGTCTACCAGGGCTTCAAGCAGGCAGCCGAGGTGATGGGCTGCGAAACGGCGTTCTCGGGCACGCCGGACTACGACATCACCAAGCAGATCGCCTCGTTCGAGCAGGATCTGGTGAAAAGTCCGGCCGGCATCCTGCTGCACCCGATGCAGTCGGACCCGTTCATCGAGCCGATCAACCGCGCCATCGACGGCGGCGTCGACGTGGTGACATTCGCCGCCGACTCGCCGAAATCCAAGCGCACCGCCTACATCACGTCGGACAATCTCGCCGAGGCAAAGTTCGCGGCCGAGGAGATCGTCAAGCAGGTGGGCGACAGCGCGGAATATGCGGTGCTGGAGAATCCGGGCCAGAGCAACCATGACCTGCGCGTCACCGCGCTCATCGCCTACATGGAAAAGAACTATCCGAACATGAAGCTGGTCGGACGCCAGGCGTCCAACCAGGACAGCAATGCCGCCAACCGGGCGACCGCTTCGATGCTGCAGGCCAATCCGAACCTGAAGGCGATGTGGATTCCGGAGGCCGGCTCCGCCGAGGGTGCGGTCGCGGCGGTGCTCGAGGCGAAGGCCAAGGTGCTGATCATCCACGCCGACGTCACGCCTGCGACGCTGGAGCACATCAAGGCTGGCAACATCCACATGTCGCTCAACCCCAACCAGGGCGTCCAAGGTTTCATGGGCTTCGTCACGCTGTTCATGGCCGCGCATCCGGACATGTTCGACCCGTTCAACGACTACAAGGTGTCCGGCTACAACCCGATGCAGGTTCCGTTCATCGACAATGGGTTCGCGGTCATCACCAAGGACAATGCCGACTCGTTCGACCTGAACAAATACATGGAAGGACGCGATCCGAGCTAAGCGCGGCGGACCGCCACCACGATGGCCGCGCCGCTCCTGCGGCGCGGCCATCGCAAGCCACAGTCACCATGGACCAGCAACGATGAGCGCCGGCGCAAACGACGACCTGATCCTCGAGATCACCAAGCTGTCCAAGTCATTCGGCCCGATTCGCGCACTGCGCGACGTCGACTTCCAGCTGCGCAGGGGCGAGATCCATGCGCTCGCCGGCGAGAACGGTGCGGGCAAGTCGACGCTGATGAACATCATCGACGGCATATTGCGCCCCGACAGCGGCGAGATCCGACTCGACGGCAAGCCTGTTGCCATCGGCTCGCCAGCCAGAGCGCAGGAGCTCGGGATCGGCTTCGTGCACCAGGAAATCGCGCTTTGCCCCGACATCACGGTCGCGGAGAACATCTTCATGGCGGCCACCAATTCGCGCCGCGCGCTGCTGATGGATTTCGGCGACATCGAGCGGCGCTCGGGCGAGATCCTCGACCGCCTGGGTGACATCGATGCGGCTGCGCCGGTGCGCACGCTGTCCATATCGCAGCAGCAACTGGTCGAGATCGCCAAGGCGCTGACGCTCGACTGCCGGGTGCTGATCCTTGACGAGCCGACGGCGGCGCTGACGGAACGCGAGGCGCAGATCCTGTTCGGGATCATGCGCAGGCTGGCCGGACAGGGCATCTCGATCATCTACATCTCCCACCGCATGGTGGAGATCTTCGACAATTGCGACCGTGTCACGGTTCTGCGCGACGGCCAGTACATCACGACCATGAACGTCGCGGACACGACGCCGGGCGAGGTGGTCAGCGCGATGGTCGGACGCGTGATCGACAGTCTCTACCCGCCCAAGCTGAGCGCCGCCGAACGTTCCGACGAGATCATCCTCGACGTCCGTGGCCTGACCGAACGCAAGCGCTTCCGCGAGGTCTCGTTCGAGCTGCGCAAGGGCGAGATCCTGGGGCTTGCCGGCTTGATCGGCGCGGGCCGCAGCGAGATCGTCAAGGGCATCTGCCGGCTGGAGGGCGAAGTGACGGGCGAGGTGTCGCTGCATGGGCGCCGCCTGCATCTGGCGCACTATGCCGACAGCATCTCGGAAGGCCTCGTCTACCTGTCGGAGGACCGCAAGGGCGACGGGCTGTTTCTCGACATGTCGATCGCCGCCAACGTCTCGGCGCTCTGCGTCGAGCAAGTTGCCGGCGCCGCTGGCCTCATCGACGACCGCCGCGAGAACGAGCAGGCGGAGCGGCTCGGTGCCCGCCTCAATCTGCGCTACGGGCATGTCGGCCAGCCCGTGTTGGCGCTGTCGGGCGGAAATCAGCAGAAGGTCGCCATCGCCAAGATGCTTTCGGTCAGCCCCAAGGTGATCTTCCTCGACGAGCCGACGCGCGGGGTGGATGTCGGCGCCAAGGCCGAGATCCACCGCATCCTGCGCGATCTCGCCCGCGGCGGGGTCGGCATCATCGTGATCTCTTCGGAGCTTCCCGAGCTGATCGGCGTCTGCGACCGCGTGCTGGTGGTGCGCGAGGGGCGTATCGCCGGCGAGGTGGCGGCAGACGACATGACCGAAGATCGCATCATGTATCTCGCCTCGCTCGGCGAGCAGCGGCCGGTGGCGTCATGAGCGCGGAGGGAACCATGGCGCGTCCGGCAACGCCTTCGGGCAAGGATCGCAACACCGCGGGCGGCCTGATGGACATGTTGCGGCGCCTGCTGCGGATGCGCGAGACCGGCCTTGTCCTGATCATCCTGGCGCTTTTCATCGCCATGTCGCTTGCCTCGCCCTACTTCCTGACATGGAACAACATGCGCGCCATGGCGATGGCCTTCGCTGTCGAGGGCGTGGTGGTCGTCGGCATGACCATCCTGCTGATTTCCGGCGGCATCGATCTCTCCGTCGGATCCGTTACGGCGCTGGCGATGGTGATCGCAGGCCTGCTCTTCCTCAACGGCGTCGATCCCTGGGTGGCCTCCGGGCTGGCGATCGCCGCCTGCGCGGGCATCGGCGCCACGATGGGCTTCTTCGTCACCCGCGTCGGCCTGCACCATTTCATCGTGTCGCTGGCGGTCATGGTGATCGCGCGCGGCCTCTGCCTGCTCGGCACCGGAGGCCGGCCGATCGGCCTCTATACGTTGCCGCCGGAGTTCAAGTTCATCGGCCAGGGCTCGATCGGCGTTGTACCAGTGGTCATCGTCATCTTCATCGTCGTTGTCGTGGTGTTCGACTTCCTGCTGCGGCGCACCACGATGTTCCGAAAGGTCTTCTACACCGGCAGCAACGAAAAGGCGGCGGCCTATTCGGGCATCCGCACGAAGAAGGTCGTGTTCCTGACGACGACACTGTGCTCCGGCCTGTGCGGCGTTGCCGGCGTCATCTACATGGCGCGCTTCGGCTCGGCCCAGCCGACCTTCGGCATCGGCATGGAGCTCAACGTCATCGCCGCCGCGGTGATCGGCGGCGCCAGCCTGTCGGGCGGCTCCGGCACCATTTTCGGCGCCATCCTGGGGACGATCCTGCTTTCCGTGGTGTCGAGCTCTCTCGCGCTTCTCGATGTGTCGGTATACTGGCAGGACATCATCCGCGGATCGATCCTGCTCACGGCGGTGACGATCGACCACTATCTCAACAAGCGGCGCGGCTGACCGGGATGGCGCGAACGGAGATGGCGATGGCGGACGGCAGGGAAGACTTCGAGGCGATACGTCAGATCTACACGGTGCTGGTGCTGCACTTCGTCGACGGCATGAAGCAGTCCGAGATCGCACTCGCCATGAACCTGTCGCCCTCCAAGGTGAACCGCCTGATCGCGCAAGGCCGCAGGCTCGGCATGGTCAAGGTCGCCATCGAAAGCCCGTTCCAGCCACTGGTCGACCTCGAGAAACGCCTGGCCGAGACCGGCTCGCTCTCGGCCTGCCTGGTCGCGCCCACAGTGCCCGGCAGTCCCGACACCACGCTGCAGCAGGTCGGCCGCGCCGCCGCCAACATGCTCCTCGAGACGCTGCGCGACGGCGACGTCATCGCCATCACCGGCGGCAAGGCGGTGAGCGCGGTCGTCGAGAACATGATGCCGGAGCGCGCCTTCGACGTGACTGTTGTCCCGCTGACCGGCGGCGTGCAGGGCAAGTTCTACACCGACGTCAATCATCTGGCGTCGCGTCTTGCCGAGCGGCTCGGGGGCAGGACCCTGCTCATGCATGCGCCGCTTTTTGCCGAGAGCCGCGAACAGCGCGACATGCTGATGGAGATGGCGTCGATCAGGGATGTCTTCGAGCTATCGCGCAAGGCCACCATCGCGCTGGTCGGCATCGGCTCGATCGTGACGCCCGGTTCCAGCTACTACGATCTCAATCCCCTCACCAAGACCAGCCGCGAGCTTCTGATCGAGAGCGGCGTGCGCGGCGAGTTCCTGGCGCATCTGATACGCGAGGACGGCACAGTGGCCGATCATCCGCTAAACTCCCGCCTCGTCGCACTAGACCCGGCGGAACTGGCGCGATGCCCGCGCAGGATCGGCGTTGCGGCCGGACCGGAAAAGGTGCTGCCGATTCGCGCCGCCCTCAACGGCCGCTTCCTCGATGCTCTCGTCGTCGACGAGGTGACGGCCGGCGCCGTGCTCGAAGCCATGGAGCCTTTGCACAATGTCGCATGAGATGCTTGTCCGCGAGATCGGTTCGTCCGGCGTCAAGGCCTCCGCAATCGGGCTCGGCACCTGGGCGATCGGTGGCTGGATGTGGGGCGGCACCGACGAGCAGCGATCGATCGCGGCGATACAGGCATCGCTGGACGAAGGGATCAGCCTCATCGACACGGCGCCCGCCTACGGCAGGGGACTGGCCGAGGAGATCGTCGGCAAGGCCATCCGCGGCCGGCGCGATCAGGTGGTGCTGGCGACGAAGTGCGGCCTCGTCTGGCACACGCGAAAGGGCAATCACTTCTTCGACTATGACGGCAAGCCGGTCCACCGCCATCTTGGCCGGGAGTCGATCGTCTACGAGCTGGAGCAGAGCCTGAAGCGGCTCGGCACGGACCATATCGATCACTACATCACGCACTGGCAGGACCCGACCACGCCGATCGCCGAGACGATGGCGACGCTCGAGGATCTGAAGCGGCAGGGCAAGATCCGCTCGATCGGGGCAAGCAACCTGGCTGTGGCGGAGTTCGAGGCCTATGCCGCCACCGGCTTGCTCGATGCAATCCAGGAAGAGTATTCGATGGTCAAGCGCCACATCGAAGCCACGCTCCTGCCCGCATGCGCGGCGCACGGTGTGTCGGTACTCAGCTATTCGTCCCTGGCGCTGGGGCTGCTCTCCGGCACCATCGGCCCGGCGCGGTTGTTCGAGGGCGACGACCAGCGCAAGGACAATCCGCGGTTCTCGATCGCCAACCGGGAGAAGGTGGCACGGCTGATGCGCGAGATCGGCCCTATTGCCGAGGGGCACAGGGCGACGCCGGGCCAGATCGTGATTGCCTGGACCCTGCAGCAGCCCGGGATCACTTTCTCCTTGTGCGGGGCGCGCAATCCGGCCCAGGCGCGTGAGAACGCCAAGGCGGGGCGCATCCGCCTGTCATCCGCCGACATCCACACGATCAGCGAGGCAGCCACGCGCCATCTGACAGACCTCGACGCCTGACTGCCAACCGAAAGACCAAGGACCCCGCCGTCCTCGCGACGGCGAACGACACGCCATGCCTGAACAGAGAGACGCAAACCTCGACCTGATCCGCCAAGACGGCACGTTCGACGTCATCGTCGTGGGTGGCGGCATCAACGGAATCGGCGTCTATCGCGAATTGGCCCTGCAGGGTCTTCGGGTGCTTCTCATCGAGCGCAACGACTTCTGTTCGGGCTGCAGCGCGGCACTCTCGCGCATGGTCCATGGCGGCCTGCGCTACCTGGAGAATGGCGAATTCGATCTCGTCTGGGAATCGCTGCGCGAGCGCGACGCGCTGTTGCTCAACGCATCCCACATGGTGCGTGCGCTGCCGACGACGATCCCGATCAACTCCTTCTTCTCGGGCATTCTCAACGGGGCCGCAGGCTTCTTCGGCATGACCAGCCGCCCGGCAAGCAGGGGCGCCTTGCCCATCAAGATCGGGCTCATGCTTTACGACTGGACGACGCGCCATCGCCGCCTCCTGCCGAAGCATCGGTTCCGCGGCGCGCGCGAGACGTTGGAGCACTGGCCCGCGCTGTCGCCGCGACTGCGATTCTCGGCGACCTACCACGATGCCTGGATCAGCTATCCCGAGCGTCTGGGCGTCGAGCTGATCCTCGACACGAAGCAGTTCGCGCCCCGCAGCGTGGCGTTGAATTATGCCGAGATCAAGCGTGCTGGCGCGGGATTCGTCGTCACCGATGGGCCGACCGGAGCCGTCCTGCCGGTCACGGCAAAAGCCGTGGTCAACGCGACCGGCGCGTGGCTCGACGCAGCGCTGCTCAGTCTCTCGGAGGGCGAGACGAACGGCGAGCCGCTGATTTCCGGTACCAAGGGGTCGCACCTGATCCTCGACTGTCCGGCGCTTCTCGATGCCATGCATGGACACATGATCTTCTTCGAGAACGCCGACGGGCGGGTCTGCATCGTCTTTCCCTATCTCGGCAAGGTCCTGGCGGGATCGACCGACATACGCGTCGCCCGGGCGGACCGGGTGCGCTGCGAGCCAGAAGAAAGGGACTATATCCTCGACGCCGTACGCGGGGTGTTTCCCACGATCCCGCTGTCGGTGGACAACGTCGTCTACAGCTACAGCGGCATCCGGCCGCTGCCGAAAAGCGACCACGAATTCACCGGACGCATCTCGCGCGGCCATTTCATCCGGCGCATCGAGGGAACGGTGCCGCAGTTCTGCATGGTGGGCGGCAAGTGGACGACTTTCCGCGCCTTTGCCGAGCAGGCCGCCGACATCGTGCTGGCCGAGCTCGGGCGCAAGCGGTTGCGCGGCACGCTGGATCTCGTCATCGGCGGCGGGGCCGGCTTCCCGAATGCTCCCGGCGCTTTCGCCGCGGAACTCGTCGCCCGGCACGGCATCAGTGCGGCGCGCGCCGCCTATCTGGCCGACCTCTACGGCACGCGGGCTGGCGACGTCCTTGCCTATTGCATCGGCCGCGAGGACGATCAACCCCTGGACGGGTCCTGCCTTACCACCGCGGCCGAGATCGCCTTCCTCGTGCACAACGAATGCGTCGTGGCGTTGGAGGACGTGCTCGTGCGCAGAACGCCGCTGTCGATCCGCGGCGACGTATCAGGCGTCATCGTCGAACGCGTCGCGGCCATCATGGCCGGAACGCTCGGCTGGAGCGACGGTCGCCGGGACCAGGAGGTCGAATCATTCAAGGACGCGCTGGCGCAATATCATGGCGTGTCGCGCGACATGCTCGAACAACGATCCAAGGACAGGAGTTCCCAATGCGCGTGAGCAACAAGGCACGGATGAACCGGCTCTTCACCCATGGCGGCTGCCTCGACGTGGCGCTCGACCACGGCGTGTGCAACGAACCGGGGTTCCTGGTCGGGCTGGAGGACATGGCTGGTGTGGTCGACACGCTGGTCAGCGCCAGGCCCGACGCGATCCAGATGGCCTACGGGCAGGCGGACCTGCTCCAGTCGCGGCCCGAGAAGGACAAGCCGGCGCTGGTGATGCGCATCGACATGGGCAATCCCTACAACGCGCAGCGCCACAGGGTGATGTGGGCCCTCCTGCAGAACCACGAAGAGCCGATCGTCGGCGCGCTGGAGATGGACGCCGCCTGCGTGGTGGTGAACCTCTTCATGCTGCCGGACGAGCCGGAGCTGTTTCGCCAGTGCGTGGAAAACATCAGCAAGGTAAGGGCGGCCTGCCATCGCTACGGCATGCCGCTCATGATCGAGCCGCTGGTCATGCTGCCCAATGATGTGCGCGGCGGCTACCAGGTCGACGGCGATGCCGAGAAGATCGTCACGCTGGTCCGCCTCGCCTCGGAAATGGGCGCCGACATCATCAAGGCCGACCCGACGGACAACCCTGACGATTTTCATCGTGTCGTCGAGGCGGCGCGGGTGCCGGTCCTCGTGCGCGGCGGGGGCAAGGAGGATCTCAAGGTGGTGCTCGCGAAATCGGCCGCCCTGATGAAGCAGGGCGCGAGCGGCATGGTCTATGGCCGCAACATCTATCAGCATTCCAATCCCAAGGCGGTGGTCAACGCGCTGATGGCGATGATCCACCAGGGCGCCGGGGGCGAGGAAGCCTGGGACATCTACAACCGTGGCTGACGGCGGGCCCTTCCTGCTCGGCCTCGATGCCGGCAACACCGTCATCAAGGCCGTCCTGTTCGACCTCGAGGGAAGGCAGATCGCCGTTCACGGGGTCGACGGCGCCACGCACAAGCCGGCCGCCGGGATGGTGGAACGGTCGGTGCCCGAACTCTGGGAGAATGCCAGGGCTGCCATCGCCGGCTGCATCGCCTCCGCCGGGATCGACCCCCGCGCCATCGCCGCGATCGGCACCGCGGGACATGGCAATGGCCTCTATCTGCTCGACCGCGAGGGTGCGCCGCTGATCGGCATCCAGTCGCTCGACACGCGCGCCGCCGTGCTTGCCGCAGAGCTTGACAGGGCGGCGGGGCCCGCCATGCATGCGATTGGCCTGCAAAGACCCTGGCCGTCCCAGACGCCCACCCTGCTCGCCTGGCTCAAGCGGAACCGGCCGGAGCACTATGCGCGGGCCGGAACGCTGCTCTTCGCCAAGGACATCCTGACCTACAGCCTGACCGGCATGCGGGCCAGCGAGGTTTCCGACATGTCGGGCGCCGGCCTGTTGCGGCTGCCGGACGCCGTCTACGACGAAGGCCTCCTTGCGCTCTACGGGCTGGAGGACGCCATGGCGCTGCTGCCGGCCCTGCACCAGCCGTCCAGCATCGTCGGCGCCGTGACGGCAGAGGCGGCTGCGGCGACCGGGCTGGCGCAGGGCACCCCGGTGGTGGCCGGCTACTTCGACGTCGTCGCCTCGGCGCTCGGTTCGGGCGCCGTCGGCCCGGGCGCGGCGTCGGTGGTGGTCGGCAGCTGGTCGATCAACCAGGTGTTCTCGGACGCGCCGGTGCGCGACGACCGCGTCTTCATGGCGGCGGCGTATGGGCCCGGCCGCTTCGTCAACATGGAAAACAGTGCGACATCGGCCGCCAATCTCGAATGGTATGTTCGCGCGCTGGTCGAGCGGGGAGGCCAACACGACGATCCGTTCGGATTCGTCAATGACGTCGTCGTCGGCGTCACTCCAGCGCATGACGATCCCCTGTTCCACCCTTTTCTCTATGGCGGCAGGCTCGGCGCGCACCAGCGCGGTGGCTTCTTCGGCCTTGCCGGCTGGCATGGCGAGGGCCATCTGCTGCGCGCGATCTTCGAGGGCGTGATGTTCGAGCACCGCCGCCATGTCGGCGTCCTGGCCGAGGCCGGCGTCACCTTCTCGACGGCAGCGCTGTCGGGTGGCGGATCGCGCTCGGCGCACTGGGCGCAGATGTTCGCCGACGGATTGGGCGTGCCCGTGACGGTGGCTGAGGCACGCGAGACGGGCGCGCTCGGGGCGGCCATGGCGGCGGCGGTCGGGGTGGGTCACTATCCCTCCGAGGTGGAGGCTGTGGCCGCCATGGCGAGGCCGGCACGGGCTTACGAACCGGACCCGGCGATGCGTGCGCATTACGACCGGCGCTACGCGATCTGGAGGCGCCTGACCGAAGCGGTCGATCCGATCTGGCGCGACCTGGCGTCGCCGGAGCCGACCGCATCGTGATCGAAGGCCGCTACGACTACATCATCGTCGGCGCGGGCACGGCCGGCTGCGTGCTGGCCAACCGGCTGACGCAGGATCCCGCCACCCGCGTCCTGCTCCTGGAAGCCGGCGGTTCGGACCATTATCATTGGGTGCACATTCCCGTCGGCTATCTCTACTGCATCGGCAACCCGCGCACCGACTGGATGATGAGGACCGCGCCGGAGCCGGGTCTCAATGGCCGCTCGCTGGTCTATCCGCGCGGCAAGCTTCTCGGCGGCTGCTCCTCGGTCAACGGCATGATCTACATGCGCGGCCAGGCCGCCGACTACGACCGCTGGCGCCAGATGGGCAATGTCGGCTGGGGCTGGGACGACGTCCTGCCCTATTTCCTGAAGTCCGAGGACCATCATGGCGGCAAGTCGGATCTCCATGGCGCCGGCGGCGAGTGGAAGGTGGCGAAGCAGCGCCTGACCTGGGACATTCTGCGCGCGGTGCAGGAGGGCGCTCGCGAGTTCGGCATCACGCCGCGCGCGGATTTCAACGATGGCGACAATGAAGGCTCGGGGTTCTTCGAGGTCAACCAGAAGCGCGGGCTGCGCTGGAACGGGGCCAGGGGCTTCCTGCGGCCGGCGCTGAAGCGGCCGAATCTGCGCCTGATCACCAATGCGATGACTCAGAGCCTTGTCTTCGAGGGTCGCCGCGTCTCGGGCGTTCGCTTCCTGCATGGAGGCAGGCAGCACGAGGCGCGCGCCGATGCGGAAGTCCTGCTCGCCGCCGGTTCGATCAACTCGCCGAAACTCCTGGAACTCTCCGGCGTCGGCCGGCCGCACGTGCTGCGCAGTCTCGGCATCGGCGTCGTGCATGCAAGCCCGGGCGTCGGCGAGAACCTGCAGGACCACCTGCAGATCCGTACCGTCTACAAGGTGTCGGATGCCATGACGCTCAACACGATGGTCAACAGCCGGCTCGGCAAGGCCCGCATCGCACTCCAGTATGCGTTGATGCAGTCGGGCCCGATGTCGATGGCGCCGAGCCAGTTCGGCATGTTCACCAAGTCGGACCCATCGCGCGCCACACCCGATCTCGAATACCACGTACAACCGTTGTCGACGGACAGGCTGGGCGACCCGCTGCATCCGTTTCCGGCGATTACAGTCTCTGTCTGCAACCTGCGCCCGGACAGCGTCGGCAGTGTGCATGCGATCTCGCCAGCGCCCGACCGGCCGCCCGAGATCAGGCTCAACTACCTCTCGACGCCGAACGACCGGCATATCGCGCTGCTGGCCGTACGCCAGGCACGCCGGATCATGACAGCCAACGCGCTCGCCCGCTACCGGCCCGAGGAGATCCTGCCCGGACCGCTACACCAGTCGGACGAGGCGCTGGCGCACGAGATCGGCAACATCGCGACGACGATCTTCCACCCGGTTGGCACCTGCAAGATGGGTCAGGACGACCGGGCAGTGGTCGGCAGCGACCTCAGGGTTCACGGGCTCGACGGGGTGCGCGTGGTGGATGCGTCGATCATGCCGGCGATCGTCTCGGGCAACACGGCGTCTCCCGTCGTGATGATCGCGGAAAAGGCCGCGGACATGATCCGCAAGGTGCGCTGAGCCACCAGCGAATTCGCCCGTGCCTCATCGTCGCCGCCCTGACGCCGTACCCAGTGGACACGGTGATGCCGATTACTTGCCGCTCGGCCGGCGGAGGCGGGCGACGACCGTCGGAATGGCGGCAACGACGGCAAGGGCTGCGAAGGCGAGCGTGATGTCGGGCGTGACCAGATCGGACAGGGATGCGGACCTGCCCGCATCCCGCGCGGCGACGAGCACGCTGTCGACCCCTTGCCCCAGATAGGCATAGGCGAAAGTGCCGGGCAGGATGCCGACGAAGGTCGCGGCGACGAAACGCCCCAGGCTGATGTCGAACAGGGCTGCGGCGATGTTGACCACGAAGAATGGAAACACCGGCGCCAGCCTGATGACGAGCAGATAGCCGAAAGCGTTTTCGCGAAATCCGTCCGCCAGCCGCTTCACGAAGCCGCTGACGCGCGCGCGCAGGAAGCCGCCAAAGGCCGATCGCGTGGCCAGGAAGATCAGCGACGCGCCAGCGGTTGCGCCGACCGCGACAGTGGCGCCGCCGATCATCCAGCCGAACAGGAAGCCGCCGAAGATCGTGAGCACCGAAGCGGCTGGAAAGGAGAATGCAACGGCAAGTATGTACACCAGGAGGAACGCCGCCAGCGAGAGCCCATAGTGCTCCGAGACGGTGGCCTTCAGCGCGTCGCGCTGCTCGGCCAGGAAGTCGAGCGTCAGGTAGTCCTGGAGCCCGAAGGCATAGCCCGCAGCCAGCCCTGCGACGATGAGCGCCACGGGCGTGTATCGCCAGAGGCTCGGACGCGCCGGTACGTCGGAACCGTCGTGCCTATCACCGTCCTTCGCCTCATTCATGGCTCGGCGTCCGGTCACAGGCGTCATCGCCGAGCGCTGTAGCGTCGACTCCCCGGCCGACGACGGCATCCGGCGCGGCGCCGCACGCCTGGCCGGACAGGCCGAGCATCATGATTCGTTGGGACAGATATCTCATAGGCAGCGGCGTTTCGCCCTCATCGAGGCGCTGGACCGGCCGGTCATGCGCGCGCCATGGATCGCGCATTGCCGGCGATAAGGCAATCCGGCGATGGCGGCGTCACGGACTGTTGAGGGCCGGGTGATGGGAGAGGCACTCGGGAGGCCGCCTTTCGCACAGCTGGCCAATGCAGCCCAGGCGCCCGGGCCGGAGCACATTTCAGACGCCCGGGCACTATCGTATCGCCTATTCGTGATGCCGCAGCCCTTGACTTGAAAGCGGCAGGCGCGCTCCTGATGCCGCGTCAGATCATCGGGAGCGCGGCATTGCAGGACATCGGCGGCTGGGAGAGTTGGGTGCGGCTGGGGGCATTCGGTCTGGTCTTCCTGTCGATCGCAATCCTGGAACTCTGGTCGCCGCGGCTCGAGCGCGCCGACCTCGTCGGCGCCTACAAGGCAAAGCGCTGGTTCACCAATCTGACGCTCGTCATCCTGTCATCGGTGATGCTCAGGATCATCCTGCCGATCACCGCGCTCGGCGCAGCCATCGTGGCCGAGCAGAATCAATGGGGGCTGTTCCACCTTATCGATGCGGGCCCGATCCTGGCGGGAATCGCCGCTTTCGTCGTGCTCGACTTTGCCGTCTGGCTGGAGCACGTGGCCAGCCACAAGATCCCGCTGTTCTGGCGCGTTCACAAGATGCATCACGCCGATACGGCGTTCGACCTCACCACCGGGCTGCGTTTCCATCCGATCGAGATCGTCCTGTCGATGGTATGGAAGATGGGCGTGGTCGTCGCGCTCGGCGCGCCGGTGATCGCGGTACTCGTCTTCGAGATCGTGCTGAACGCCACGGCGATGTTCAACCATTCAAACCTCAGGTTGCCGCTGGGGCTCGACCGCGTCTTGCGGCTGGTGCTCGTCACGCCCGACATGCATCGGGTCCATCATTCGACGCTGCGTCGGGAAACCGATTCCAACTATGGTTTCAACCTGCCGGTCTGGGACCGCATCTTCGGCACCTATGTCGATCAGCCGGAGGCGGGCCATGACGCGATGGCAATCGGGCTCGACGAATACCGCGACAGCAGCCCGTCGCGGCTGTTCTGGTCGCTCGGCCTGCCATTTGCCCGCCAGTCCCGGTCCAAACAACAACGGGGCGCGCCAGGCGTGACGGTCACGTCTCAGGCGGGTCTTACCGGGGTCAATCGGCGGTCAGCAGAACCTTGACGCTGCGCGAGCGGTCAACGGCTAGGCGAAACGCCTCTCCGGCGGCGGAGAGCGGGTATCGGGCGGTGACAAGCTTGAGGACGTCGACTTCCCCGCTGACGATCAGGTCGACCGCTTCGTCGAACTCCGCGGCGAAGCGGAAGGTGCCCCTGAGATCGAGTTCCCTGGTCACCACCGCGGTTGCCGGGACCGGAATCTGGCCGCCCGGCAGGTTGCCGACCTGGACGACCGTGCCGCCGCGCCTGACGCTGGTGATCGCGGCGGCGAGGCCGGCGGAGCTGCCGGAGACTTCGAACGCGACGTCCAAAGGCGTTTCGGCAGCGAGGGCTTTCAGTTCGGCGTCTCCGCCGGAGAGATCGATCGTCCTGTCCGCGCCGAGCTGGCGGGCAAAGGCAAGCGGCGCTTCGGCTATGTCCGCGACAATGAGTTCGCCGCAGCCCTTCAGCCGAGCGGCGAGCATCGTCAAGAGTCCGATCGGTCCGGCTCCGAAGATGACGACGCTCCTGCCGCGTATCTCGCCGGCGCGCGCCACGGCATGCAGGCTGACGGCAAGCGGCTCGGCGAGCGCCGCGGCCTCGTAGGCGACATGGCTCGGAACCTTGACGCACTGCGACGGCGTCGCGTCGAACAGGCTGGCGAAGCCGCCCTGCATGTGGGGTGTCTTCGACGCCGAGCCCATGAAGTAGATGTTCTCGCACAGATTGGCGCGGCCTTCGACGCAGCGCGCGCAATGCCCGCACCAGCGCGACGGGTTGACCGCGACGTGATCGCCGATGCTGAGACCGGGCGCCGGGCCGCTGATTTCCACGATCTCGCCGGAAATCTCGTGGCCAAGGATCAGTGGCGACGTCACGACGAAATCGCCCGTTCTAGCATGACGGAAATAGTGCAGGTCGGAGCCGCAGATGCCGCCAGCGCCGAAACGCAGGCGGACCATACCCGGCGCAAGCGGCCCGAGCCGGCTTTCCGTGACGCGCAGGTCCTCGGGGGCAAAGATCGTCGCGGCGAGGGCCATGTCGGTCATCGGATCAGTCCAAGTTGCGTCGGGAGCCAGAGCGATACCGCCGGCACGAAGGTGATGATGCCGAGCGCGATGAAGAGCGGCACCAGCCAGGGCAGGATCGCCATCGTGGTCCGTTCGATCGAAAGCTTCGAGATGCGCGACAGCACGAAGAGGATCATGCCGACCGGGGGCGTCAGCAGGCCGATCATCAGGTTGAGCGTGATGATGAGGCCGAGATGGACCGGGTCGACGCCATAGCGCGCGGCAATCGGCATGAGAATAGGAACCAGGATGGTAATGGCGGCGATCGTATCGAGAAAGCAGCCGACGAGAAGCAGCAGGATGTTCACGATGATCAGGAACGTCCACCAATTGTCGGTAAGGGTGAACATGAAGTCCGAAAACAGCGCTGCTGCCTGGCTGACCGTCAGCAACCAGGCGAAGATCGAAGCCGCGGTCACGATGAAGAGGACCGAGGCCGTGGTCTCGATCGTCTCGAAGCTCGCCTTCGCGAGTGTCCTCAGCGTCATGGTACGGTAGCGCACGAGGCCGAGGAACAGCGACCAGATGACTGCCGCCACGGCTGCCTCCGTCGGCGTGAACCAGCCCATGGTCATGCCGCCGATCAGGATGATGGGCGTCATGAGAGCCATGACCGCCGAGAAATCGAAGTACCAGTCGATTGCCACCAGAACGACGAGGCACAGGACCACCGAGACGTTCACCGACAGCCCCGCGGCATGCAGGAGGTAGACGCTGATCGGGAATGCGAAGACGATGACGATTTCCAGCGACGCGGCGCCGAGGCGGCGCAACTCGAACGGCGTGTCGGAGCCCCAGCCCTTGCGATAGGCAAAGATCGCGACCGTGATCATCATCAGGGCCGTCATCACCAGGCCAGGCAGAATGCCTGCCATGAACAGCGCGCCGATCGAGACATTCGCCATCATGCCGTAGATGACGAAGGGGAGCGACGGGGGGAAGATGGGCCCGAGCGTGGCCGACGCCGCCGTCACGCCGACCGCCGCTTCGACGGGATAGCCGTGGTCGCGCATCGCCTTGATCTCGATCGTGCCGATGCCGGCGGCGTCGGCCAGTGCCGTTCCCGACATGCCGGAAAAGATGACCGAGCCGATGATGTTCACCTGGGCCAATCCGCCCCGCATCCAGCCGACGAGCGCGAGCGCGAAGGTGTAGATGCGGCCGGTGACGCCGGCGATGTTCATCAGGTTGCCGGCAAGCACGAAGAAGGGAACGGCCAGCAGCGGGAAGCTCTCCACGCCGGCGATCATGCGCTGGGCGGCGATGATGTCGGGCGCCGCGCCATAGATGACGAGGTAGAGCAGCGAGGATGTTGCAAGCGATACCGCAACGGGCGCGCCGACGAGCATCAGGACAAGAAAGGAGCCGATGAGCAGCAGCATGATCAGGCTTCCTTGACCAGGATGTCGTCGCCATCGAGGCGCGGCCCGCCGCGACGGATATCGCCGACGAAGACTTGGATGGCGCGCAGGAACATCAGCGCGAAGGCCGCCAGCACGGAATAGAAGACAATCCCGCGCGGCAGGTTGACGGTGACCATGCGCTCGCTTCCGACGATGGCGACATAGCGCCAGAACAACCAGGTCGCGTAGCCATAGAACCCGATGGTGACGAGGTCGACCGCCAGCGCCAGCCAGCGCCCGACGGGAGCAGGCACGACACGGTAGATGAAGTCGACGCGGATATGGCGCGACAGGCGCACGCACATGGCGGAGCCCATGAACACCGTCACGATCAGGCAGTTGATCGCGATCTCCTCGGTCCAGGCGAGGCTGTTGTTGAGCACGTAGCGCGTGAAGAACTGCAGGATGACGCAGACCGACATGCCCCAGAACGCGACCATCGTCACCCAGTCCTCGGCGGCATGCATGGAGAGGTCGACCGGTGCCACCTCCTCCTCGAAGGCGTGCGCGATCTCCTCGACAGTGACGGGCTTGCGCGGCATCTCGGCCATCGGCGCGGTCTCCGGGGCGGACGGTCGAAGCGGATGAAGCACGCGTCCGGCGCCTTGTGCGCCGGACGCGTCAGATGGCTACTGGATCGCGCGGATGGCTTCCCAGTCGGCCTTGTCGTAGCCGAACTCCTCGAAGGTGACTTTCTCCATGACCGTTTTCTCGAAATCGGAGCGATCGACCTCGGTCACGGAGATGCCCTTGTCCTTGAACTCCTGCACGAGCTCCTTTTCGCGCGAGACGATCTTCTCGGTGGCGCGCGCCGCGGCTTCCTGCATCACTTCGGTGAAGATCTGCTTGTCTTCGTCGGAAAGCGATGCCCAGCGCGTCTTCGACACGATCGTGTTGAGATGGTCGACGATGTGGCCGGTAAGCACGATGTGCTTCTGGACCTCGAAGAACTTCTTCGCCTCGATCGTGGTCAGGGGGTTCTCCTGCGCCTCGACGGTTCCGTTCTGCAACGCGAGATAGACCTCGGCAAAGGCGATCGGCGTGGTGTTCGCGCCACAGGCGCGCGGCATGGCGAGGTAGGCCGGCACATCAGGCACGCGGATCTTCAGTCCGGCCATGTCCGCGCATTTTTCGATCGGCCGGTTGGAGGTCGTGTGGCGCGTTCCGTAATAGGTCGTGGCCGTGATGTGATGGCCGGACGCCTCCTCGTAGCCCGCCGTCAGCTTCTTGTAGGTGTCGCTCTTGGCATATTTGAGCAGGTGATCGCCGTCGCGGAAGATGAAGGGAAAATAGGTGACGCCGATCGGCGCATAGGACCGTGCCGCAAAGCTCGAGCCGGAGATGATGATATCCACGGTGCCGAGGGTGAGGCCCTGGTTGATGTCGCTTTCCTTGCCGAGCTGCGAAGCCGGGAAGACATCGACAGTGTAGCGTCCGTCGGTGCGTTTCTTGATTTCCTCGGCCGCCCAGACGGACTCCGTGTGGAAGGGCTCCGATGTCTCGTAGACATGCGCCCATTTGAGGGCTGTCTGCGCCGAGGCCGAAGCCATGGGCAGGGCGAATGCGGCGATCGTTCCGAGCAGAACGGCGTATTTTCTCAACATGGTATTCCTCCCTGTGATTCAGTTTGCTTGTGCCGACTGGCTCCTCCCGGCCGACCGTCTCCTATCCCGCAACCTCGTTGACCACGGACCTCGCGCCAAGATTGCGTGATAAACTCAGCTGCGACAAGCGTAGATGTTCGTGCGGTGGGGGCTTTGCCGGTTCGCAGTGAGGTCAACACTCTGTTCCCGGATGCCAGTGTGCACCGCCTGAGCCGCCGTCCGCCGGGCTTCCGGGATCCCGACGGAGCGTGAGAAGCGGGCAATGCGCCTGCCAAAGTTTTCTGACCGGGGACGTGGATCCAGGCGGCATTTTGGAGTGCAGCGGTCGCGATCGGGGTGGTTCGCACCCTGGCGCGCTCGCCGTCCCGATCGTCCGGCGTCACCCGATTCAGCCCCGTCACCAGAATCACTGTCCATCCCTTTCTTGGCCAACGGGGATGCGCTAGTCAGGCTGGGGCGAGCGTAGCCGATGTGACGAGAGAAAAGCAGAGCCGTGGACCGCCACTCGCCCTCGACATCCGCGCCGTGCCTTCGTCGGGATTTCGACTTGTATTCGCCTCGGCCGCGATTTCCGCATGGATGACCTCGTCGTTTTCGGCGGGCTGTTTGCGATCGCCTTCGTCGCCGCGACGATTCTGCCGGCCCAGTCTGAGGCGGCTTTGGTCGGCCTGCTTGTCACTGGCGGGTACTCGCCAATCCTGCTCGTCGCCGTCGCCAGTGCGGGAAACGTCCTCGGCGCGGTCGTCAACTGGGCGCTCGGGCGCGGCGTCGAGCGCCTTCGCGACCGAGCCTGGTTTCCGGTCAGCCAAGGCTCGCTCGACCGGGCGACGCGCTGGTATCGCAACTGGGGGCGATGGAGCCTGCTGCTGTCGTGGGCACCCGTCGTCGGGGACGCATTGACCGTGGCGGCCGGGGTGCTGCGCGAACCACTCTGGAGTTTCGTGGCGCTGGTCACGATCGCCAAGACGGCGCGCTATCTCGCTCTGGCGGCCGTCACGCTGGGCTTCATCGGCTGACCGGCAGGCTCGAGCGCCGGCGAGTGCTGACCGTTCAGCCGGCTTCGCGGTAGAGGCGCCCGACGAGCGGCAGGTGGCGGGCGCCCTCGTGCGACAAAAAGGAATGGAAGGCGCTCATCGAGGGCGTCATCGCGCGGTCGCTGCGGGTGACGGCGAACCATTGCCGGCGAATCGGCATGCCGATGACGTCGAGCATGGCGAGGCGACCGGTCTCCAGTTCCGAGGCGATTGTGTGCGCCGAAATGAACGCGATGCCCAGACCGGCCATGACGGACTGCTTGATGGTCTCGTTGGAATCCATCTCGATGGCCGGCGTCTCCAGCCAGAACGGCAATTCGCGCATGAATATCTCCAGGGAGATGCGCGTGCCGGATCCCTGCTCCCGCACGAGGAAGGCTTCGCGTGCGATCGCCTCCTTGCTGATGTCGCGAGCCGATGCGAGCGGGTGGTCGGGCGCCGCGATGATGACCAGCGGATGGTCGCCGAACACCGTGGCACGGACAGGCATGTGTGCAGGCGGGCGCCCCATCAGGGCGATGTCGATGTCATGATCGTGCAGGCGCTGGATGGTTTCGGCCCGATTGCCGACGCGCAGGCTCATCTCGATCTCGGGAAGCCCCGCCATGAACGCCGCCATCAGACGCGGCGCGAAGTATTTCGCGGTCGACACGACGCCGAGGCGAAGGCGGCCGCGCCGCAGACCCTTGATGGCGTCGAGTTCGTCGGCGAGCGCGCGCAGGCGTTCCTCAATCGAAAGCGCGGCGCCAAGTACAGCCAGACCCGCGGTCGTCGCCCGCATTCCGTCGGGCGTGCGGTCGAAGAGGGTAAGGCCCGTTTCCGCCTCGATCTGCTGCAACTGCAGGGTGACCGCGGGCGGGGTCAGGCCGAGTTCAGCCGCCGCATGGACGATCTTGCCGTGCTTGTGGATCGCGCCCACGGCGCGGAACTGCCTGAGACTGACATTGCGCATGACTGAGATAAGAATTTCTCAGTTTGAATGTAAAGATAATAAATTTTACTCACTTCGGTACGGGTGCTTCTGTTCGGCTGCGAGGACACGGGGAGTGCCGGCCTCGTCGAGGAGTAACCAATGGCCAATTCGACGCTCGACGCGTTCCTGGATTCGCATGCGCTCGCGGGCGAGGGACGCGGTGGGGTCGTGGAGATCGTGCGCGCGATCGCGGGTGCGTCCGTCAAGGTGCGCAACGTCATCAACCAGGGCGCTCTGGGAGCGGCGTTCGCAGGCACGCATGGCGGCGCCAACGCGACGGGCGATACGCAGAAGGATCTCGACGTGCACGCCGACACGGTGTTCCTGGATGCGTTGCGCGCTGCACCGGTGGCTCTCTACGGGTCGGAGGAAATGGACCATCCCGTGGTTCTCGATCCGACCGCAACTCTCGCGGTCGCGATCGACCCGCTCGACGGATCTTCCAACATCGACACGAACGCCTCGATCGGTACGATCTTCTCGGTCCTGCCCGCGCTTGGCGACCTGCAGAGCAAGCCGGGGAAGACTTTCCTGCAGCCCGGGCGCAACCAGCTTGCCGCCGGCTTCGTCATCTATGGTCCGCAACTGGCGCTGGTGCTGACGCTCGGCAGCGGCACCCATATCTTCGTGTTTTCCACTAGGCTCGGCGCCTTCGTCCAGGCGTATGAGAGCCGGACGATCGACCGGCGCGCGCATGAATTCGCCATCAATGCCTCCAGCTACCGGCATTGGCACGAAGCGGTGCGCCTTTACATAGACGATTGCCTGAAGGGCGCCGACGGGCCGCGAGAGCGCGATTTCAACATGCGCTGGAACGCGTCGCTGGTGTCGGAAGCCTACCGCATCCTGACGCGCGGCGGTGTGTTTCTCTATCCGGCGGACCAGCGAAAGGGCTACGGGTACGGGCGCCTGCGGCTCGTCTACGAAGCCAATCCCATCGCCATGCTGATAGAGCAGGCGGGCGGAGCAGCGACGGATACCGTCAACGACATACTCGACCTCGTCCCCGAAGGGCTGCACCAGCGCACGCCACTGGTGTTCGGTGCGGCAAGGGAGGTGGCGCGCATTGCACGCTATCACACGGAGCCGAGCCTGATCGGCGAACGTTCGCCGCTTTTTGGCAATCGCGGCCTGTTCCGGGCCTGACGCAGATGTCGGCAAAGCACCCGATCATCTCGATCACCGGCTCGTCGGGCGCCGGCACCACCTCGGTCAAGCGCATCTTCGAGCAGATCTTCCGGCGTGAAAAGGTCGAGGCGGCGTTCATCGAGGGCGATGCGTTCCACCGCTACGACCGCGCTGGCATGAAGGACAAGGTGGCCGCGGAGGAAAGGGCGGGCAATCCCAATTTCACCCACTTCAACGCGGCGGCAAACGAGCTCGAGATCCTCGACGAGGTCTTCGGCGAATATGGCCGAAAGGGAACCGGGCGCACGCGGCACTATGTGCATGATGACGCCGAGGCGGCGGAACTGGGCACCTCGCCGGGGACCTTCACCGACTGGAAAGCGTTCGAGCCAAGCGACCTGCTCTTCTACGAGGGGCTGCATGGCTGCGCTGTGACCGACACTGTCGATCTCAGCAGGCATGGGGACCTGAAGATCGGCGTCGTACCGGTGATCAACCTCGAATGGATCCAGAAGATCCACCGCGATCGCGCGACGCGGGGCTATTCGGCCGAGGCGGTGATGGATGTCATCCTTCGGCGCATGCCGGACTATGTGCGCTACATCGTCCCGCAATTCGCGCTGACCAACATCAATTTCCAGCGCGTGCCGATCGTCGACACGTCGAATCCGTTCATCGCCCGTTGGATCCCGACTCCGGACGAATCGATGCTGGTGATTCGCTTCGCGAATCCGCGAGGCATCGACTTTCCCTACCTGCTGTCGATGATCCCGTCCTCGTTCATGTCGCGGGCGAATTCGATCGTCGTGCCGGGCAACAAGCTCGATCTCGCAATGCAGCTCATCCTGACGCCGCTGATCCTGCAACTGATCGAGCGCAAGCGGCGGATGACGTGAGGAGGATGCGTTGACGAGTGGAGCCGCAGATCGGGTCGACCATCGTGTCAGGACACTGCCGGCGCCCCGCGACGGCGCCAACGGCGTTCGAGGCAGCTTGACCGGATGGCGGGATGGCTGGCGCGTCGCGCCGATCTCCCCTCGTCGGGCTTCCGAAGGGCGGCAACAAGCTCGACCCCAGGACCGCGCTGCAACGCGCTGCCTGAGATTTCACGCACCAGACACCGGAAGGACAGACCGATGAACATCCGCTCCGAGACGATCGCCGAAGGCAAGGAACGCTACAAGTCCGGCGTCATCCCCTACAAGAAGATGGGCTACTGGGAGCCGGACTACAGGCCGAAGGACACCGACCTGATCGCCCTGTTCCGCATCACGCCGCAGGAGGGTGTCGATCACGAGGAGGCGGCGGCCGCGGTTGCAGGCGAAAGCTCGACAGCGACGTGGACGGTGGTGTGGACCGACCGGCTGACGGCCTGCGAGCTCTACCGCGCCAAGGCATATCGCTCCGACCCCGTTCCGAACACGGGGCCCGGCACCAAGACCGAGCAGCAGTATTTCGCCTGGATCGCCTACGACCTCGACCTGTTCGAGCCCGGTTCGATCGCCAACCTGACAGCGTCGATCATCGGCAATGTGTTTGGCTTCAAGGCGGTCAAGGCGCTCAGGCTCGAGGACATGCGCATCCCGGTGGCGTATCTCAAGACCTTCCAGGGTCCGGCGACCGGCATCGTCGTCGAGCGCGAGCGGCTCGACAAGTTCGGACGGCCGCTGCTCGGCGCGACGACCAAGCCGAAGCTCGGCCTGTCGGGCCGCAACTACGGCCGCGTCGTCTACGAGGCGCTGAAGGGCGGGCTCGATTTCGTCAAGGATGACGAGAACATCAACAGCCAGCCCTTCATGCATTGGCGCGACCGCTTCCTTTACTGCATGGAGGCGGTGAACAAGGCGTCGGCGGCGACCGGCGAGGTGAAGGGTCACTATCTCAACGTCACCGCCGGGACGATGGAGGAGATGTACGAGCGGGCCGAGTTCGCCAAGCAGCTCGGCTCCTGCATCATCATGATCGACCTCGTGATCGGCTACACGGCGATCCAGTCCATGGCGAAATGGGCGCGGCGCAACGACATGATCCTGCACCTGCACCGCGCCGGCAACTCGACCTATTCGCGCCAGAAGAACCACGGCATGAACTTCCGCGTCATCTGCAAATGGATGCGCATGGCGGGTGTCGACCACATCCATGCCGGCACGGTCGTCGGGAAGCTTGAAGGCGACCCGCTTATGATCAAGGGATTCTATGACACGCTGCGCGAGGAGCGCACGGTGCAGAACCTGGAGACTGGGCTGTTCTTCGACCAGGACTGGGGCTCGCTCAACAAGGTCATGCCGGTCGCGTCGGGCGGCATCCACGCAGGCCAGATGCACCAGCTGATCCATTATCTCGGCGAGGACGTCATCCTGCAATTCGGCGGTGGCACGATCGGCCATCCGGAAGGCATCCAGGCGGGCGCGACGGCCAACCGCGTGGCGCTGGAAGCCATGATCCTCGCCCGCAACGAGGGCCGCGACTATCTGCGCGAGGGCGCCAAGATTCTCGAGGACGCCGCCAAGTGGTGCTCGCCGCTGAAGGCGGCGCTGGAAGTCTGGAAGGACGTCACCTTCAATTATGAATCGACGGACACGGCCGATTTCGTGCCGACCGCCACAACCAGCTCCTAAGACAGGAACCGCCGCCATGATGAGCAATCCGGGCAACAAGGTCACGCAGGGACAATTTTCCTTCCTGCCCGACCTCACCGACACGCAGATTTCGGCGCAGGTAAAGTATGCGCTGAAGAACGGCTGGGCGGTGAGCGTCGAATACACTGACGATCCGCACCCGCGGAATACCTATTGGGAGATGTTCGGAAACCCGATGTTCGACCTGAAGGACCCGGCAGGCATCCTGACCGAGATCAACTCCTGCCGGAAGACCTTTCCCAACATGTATGTCCGGGTGACCGCCTTTGACTCGACCAAGGGCTGGGAGGCGCCGCGCATGTCCTTCATCGTCAACCGGCCCAAGAACGAACCGGGCTTCCGGCTGGTGCGCCAGGAGCGCGACGGGCGGACGCAGGGATACTCGATCCTGCCGTATGCGACCGACCGCCCGGAGGGGGAGCGGGGGTAGGGCTGCATCTGCAAGGAAGTTCCCCGCCACTTCGGAGCGCGCGGCATCTTCCACACTCCGCAGGGAAAGGCGTCGAGCTTAGGTGCCGACGCAGCGAGGCGGAGAGGGGACGTCGGAAAAGCTGAGTCATGAACCATAACCTCGCCTCACAAACCCACCTTGCCGATGATGCCTCGGTCGACCTCCAGGCGGAGTTCGAGGCGTCGAACATTCATGAGGTGATGGACAAGCTCGACCGCGACCTCGTGGGTCTCGCGCCGGTGAAGACGCGCATCCGCGAGATCGCGGCACTGCTGCTGGTCGACCGGCTGCGGCAGAAGTTCGGCATTTCGTCGGCGCAGCCTACCCTTCACATGAACTTCACCGGCAATCCGGGTACCGGAAAGACGACGGTGGCGCTGCGGATGGCGGAAATCCTGCATCGGCTCGGTTATGTCCGCGAGGGGCATCTGGTCTCGGTGACGCGCGACGACCTTGTCGGGCAATATGTCGGCCATACGGCGCCGAAGACGCGCGAGATCATCAAGCGCGCCATGGGTGGCGTGCTGTTCATCGACGAGGCGTACTATCTCTACAAGCCCGAGAACGAGCGCGACTACGGGCAGGAATCGATCGAGATCCTGCTGCAATTCATGGAAAACAACCGCGACGATCTGGTCGTCATCCTTGCCGGCTACAAGGCGAAGATGGACCGCTTCTTTGACAGCAATCCGGGCATGCGCTCGCGCATCGCGCACCACATCGACTTCCCCGACTACAGCGCACCGGAGCTCAAATCGATCGCCGAGATCATGCTGGAAGGGCAGGACTACCGGCTGAGCGAGGCGGCGGCGGTGGCGCTCGAGGAGTACATCGCGCGGCGCAGGACGCTGCCGCATTTCTCGAATGCGCGGTCGATCCGCAATGCGCTGGACAGGGCGCGATTGCGCCAGGCCAATCGGCTCTTTGCGGTGCGCCATCAGAAGCTGACACGGCTCGACCTGATCACGATCGAGGAGCCGGACATTCGCGGTAGCAGGGTCTTTCTCGAAGGCAGACTCGATGGCGATGCGGAAGATAGCGCGCCAACCGACAGCAATTCGAAGTAATCAATTCGGTATTCGTTTCGGTATTGTACGTATAAGCGACCTGCATGGCTGTTTTTCAGCCTCGCTACTGCTTCTCGTCGGAACTCATGGCGGCAATGGGAGTTGAGCGCATTCAGTTCAACGAACATCATTGCCCCTTCCCGAGGAGGTCATCCCATGAAGACACCATTTCTCCTTGCCTTGCCGATTCTGACTCTGATGCCGCTTGCCGCCATGGCGCAGACCCAAAACGAGACGGTGACGCCCACCATACCTGAAACGCAGATCGCGCCGGCGCCCCTGTCCTCGCCCTATGAATTCGTCTCGGTGGCGACGTCGGCCGACATGTTCATCATGGAGGCTTCGCAAATGGCCGCAACGAAGGCCACCTCGCCCGAGGTCAAGGCGCTGGCTACAGATCTGACGAATGTCGCGACACAGCGGATCGAAGCGACGCGCGCGGCTGGCCAGGCGGACGGCGTCGAGATCGCGGCCCCCGCCGTGGATGGCGAGCAGCAGGGCTTGCTGGGCAAGCTCGAGGCGCTCGACGGGGTGGACTTCGAGAATGCCTATGTCGAGGCACTGATCTACGTCAATCAGCGTTCGATCGCGTATTATCGCGGCTTTGCGGACAAGGGAGGCAGCCTTGGTTCCTTTGCGGTGGAAAGCCTGCCGCCGCTGGTTGCGCATTTCGAAACACTAACCGGTATAGCCGCAGAGCGCGCAGGCGCCAGTGGCGCGCAGGAGCCGGCGGCTGTCCAGTAGCGCAATCAGGACCGGGTTTGCCCAAGGCGCACGGCGAGATCGCCCAGATGCGCCAGCAGGCCAAGTCCGAGCCAGAAAGCGACCGCGCCGGCGCCTGCGTCGAGGAGTGCTGCGCGTAGCGCCAGAATGAGGCTGAGGCCGGACAGGCCGTTCGCCAGGGTGGAGGCAAAGGGCGTGCCGCGACGGTTTCGCGCGAAGAGCCAGAGAACGACGATCTCGACCAGGATTACGACCGCGGCGATGATCGTGATGGTTGCGTCGTCGATCAAGGCGGCGAGTGATGCTGGCATGGCTAGGGCAGTGCCAGACGGAGGATCTGACGCAGATCCTTAAAGAAGACGCGGACATGACCCATCACATCGGTGCGGACGAGCCGCTTGTTGAGATAGGACTCCCAGGTCAGCCGTTGCACGTCGGGATCCGCGCAGATGGCCACGAAGCGCTCGCGGCGCTTGTCGCTGCGGTACCAGAAGCCCTGCATGATGCCGAGGATGAGGAAGACACGGCCGTGCTCGCGCATGAAGCGCTTGCGGGCGCGGGCGAGGGCGCGCGCCTTGCCGGTGGCGAGGAATTCGGTGGCCGACTGAGCGGCCAGACGGCCGCAAAGCATGGCGTAGTAAATGCCCTCGCCCGATGACGGCGCAACGACGCCGGCGGAATCTCCGGCAAGCAAAGTGTCGGCGCCATTGTCCCAACGCCGGAGCGGCTTCAGCGGCAGCGGCGCGCCTTCCTCGCGGAGCGTCGCCTGTTCGCCGAGGCCGGAGGCTTCGCGCAGCAGCCGTGTCGCCTCCTTCAGGTCGAAGCCCTTGACCGCGCTGCCGACGCCGACGCTGGTCGTGTCGCCATGCGGAAAGACCCAGCCGTAGAAATCCGGCGAGATCTGGCCCTGGTAGTACACGTCGCAGCGCTTCGGATCGAATTCGACGCTGCCCGGCGGGGACTCGACGATCTCATGATAAGCAAAGACGTAGGGCGGCTTTTTCTCCTTGCCGAACATGACGCGCCGCACTGCCGAGTTCGCACCGTCAGCGCCGATTATCATGCGGGCCGAGACGTTCAGCTGCGCGGCTCCGTCCTTGGGCTTCAGCTGGATGACGAGCCGGCCATCCGGGTCGCGCCTGGCACCGAGAAAAGCGCCGGCGAGATAGGATGCGCCGCTCGCCCGCGCGCGGTCGCGCAGCCAGACGTCGAAGGTTTCGCGATCGACCATGCCGACGAATCCCTTGTCGATCTTCATGTCGACATGGGCATTGGAGGGCGCAACGATCCTGGCGGAGTGGATGCGAGCTTTCAGCTGCTCGGCCGGGATATCGAAGTCCTCGATAGCGCGCGTCGGAATGGCTCCGCCGCACGGCTTGATGCGGCCCTCGCGGTCGACGAGCATAACACGGTGACCGGCAATCGCGAGGTCGGTCGCGGCGGTTGCGCCGGCAGGACCGCCTCCTATCACGACGACATCGTAGTCGAGAGTCCGGCTATCGGTCATGGTCACTCCGCCGCCTGAAAGGCGGCAGAGCCGCCCGTGTCAAAAATCGGAACATCCCGCGCGCCGCGGCGCGCCACTGCGATGCGCAACGCGACTGCCGCAGCCGCGAGGAATATCGCCGCCTCCAGAAGGAAGACGCAGGCATAGGCGAGGCCTACCGGGGTGCCCACCAGGCGAAGGACATCGACGGCCACGGTGCCGACAAAGCCGCCGAGGCCGAAGGCGATCGCCTGGGCGGCACCCCAGAGACCCATGCGCAGGCCGACGCGGTCCTTTCCCGCGGCACCCGCGAGCGTCATCATGGAGGCTATTGCCGCCACGGCGAAGATGCCATTGGCGAAGCCGAGCGCAAAGATGTTTGCGGTCAGCGGCCAGTCAGGCGCGGCAGAGGACGAGGCGAGGGCGACAAGCGCCAAGGCCGAGAGCAGACAGCCGCCGACCGTAAACATCTTCAGGATTGGCGGGATGCGACGGGCAAGCGCGCTGCCAGCCACGCCGACCAGCACCATGCCGGCGAAGACGCCACCATTCTGGATTCCCGACAGCGTCGTCGTCTCGCCGGGCGTCATTGCGAAGACCAGGCCCGCAAAGGGCTCGAGGATCAGATCCTGCATGCTGTAAGCGAGCATGGAGACGAAGACGAAGATGGTGAACAGACGGGCCTGCGGATCGCCCCAGGCGTCGGCCAGGCTGACCCGGAAGGAGGCGAGCGGGGCCACCGGTTCGGGCGCCGCATAGGGTTGAATGGAGCGTTCGATGCCCCAGACGGCGAGGAGCGTTAGCAGCGAGGCGGCGATGCCGGCACACCCGGCAACAACGACGAGGCGCGTCATGGAGAAGGGATCAAGGAATTTTCCCGAGACGACGGCGGTTACCGCGATGCCAAGGATCATCATCAGCCAGACGAGCGTGGCGGCTGCCGGGCGGCGCTCGGGCGCGACGCTGGACGCGAGCAGCGCCAGCAGCGAGGTGCCAGCGGCGCCGATGCCGGCACCGATCAGTACGAAATCGACGATGGCGAGCGCCAGGCCGAGATAGAAGTTCTGCTCCATGAGCGCGACGGCCATGGCGGCGCCGGTGCCGGCCAGCGCCAGCAACAGCACACCGCCGACGATCCACGGCGTGCGGCGGCCGCCCCGGTCCGAGCCGTGGCCAAAGAGCGGGCGAGCGATCTGCACGCCGTAGTGCAGGCCGACAAGAGCACCGGGGATGGCGGCGGCGAGCGACAACTCGACGACCATGATGCGGTTCAGCGTCGAGGTGGTGAGGACGACGATCGAGCCCAGCGCGACCTGGACGAGGCCGAGCCTGAAGATGCCTATCCAGCCGAGCCCGCGCACCTCAGGCGACCTGCATGGCACGGAGCGCAAAGGCCGCCGAGAGCATGCCGAAGACGAACATCGTGGTGCCGGTCGCATTGTACCAGGAGGCGTTGCGAAGCGGATCGCGGAGCAGGCGCACCATGCAGGCCGCCTGGCCGGCGAGGAGAGCGCCGACGATCATCGCGTGCAGCGGAAATCCCCAATAGAGAAGCAGGCCAATGACCGCCAGTTGCGGCACTGCCATAATGGCGCAGGCGAGACGCGCGGCGCGATCGACGCCGAGGACAGCGGGCAGGCTCGCCAGACCCATCTGTCGATCTCCCTCAACCGACTTGAAATCGTTCAGCGTCATGATGCCGTGCGCGCCAATGCTGTAAAGGAGCGCGATCGTGACGGTCGGCGCGCCGGGGAAGGCGCCGGCAGCCGCGGCCGCGGCCGTGAACCAGGGCAGGCCCTCATAGCAGAGGCCGACCGCACCCGGCCCCCACCAGCCGCTGCGCTTCAGGCGCAACGGCGGCGCGCTGTAGACCCAGGCGAGCGCCAGCCCGACCATGGCCGCGCCGAACACCCAGGGGCCGAGCCACCATGCAACAAGAAGCGAGACGAGCGTATTGATGATCGCGATGCGAAAGCCCCAACTGCCCGGCATGCGGCCGGACGGGATGACGCGGTTGGGCTCGTTGATGGCGTCGACCTCGCGATCATACCAGTCGTTGACCGCCTGGCTGGTGCCGCAGACGAGGGGGCCTGCGAGCAGTATGCCGGCGACGACGTAGGGCCATCGCTCCCCGACGGCCGCCCCCGACGAAACGACTCCGCAACCAAACGCCCACATCGGCGCGAACCACGTGATCGGCTTCAGCAGCTCGATCGTGGCAGCGATCGTCGGCAGCTTCGGACGGTCGGAGACTGCAATGTGCTCGGTCATGCTGTATGGTAGCGTTCACGAAAAAAGGCGTCAATCCAGATTGACACTTTGATCTTATCAGGAGGTCGACTCGCTGTCGTCCTGATCAGAAATCCCGTAGCGCTTGAGCTTGATGTAGAGGCTTTGTCGGCTCAGGCCGAGCATGTCGGCGGCCGAGGCGCGGTTGTTGTCGGTAAGCCGGAGCGCCGCCTCGATGCAGAGCTTCTCGATGATGTCGGCTGTGTCGCGGACCAGGTCCTTCAGCGGCACGCGGCCGACGAGTTCCGTGAACTGGGTGGTGGAGGCAGGCTGTCCTCCAACGCCCGACGTCATCGGTTCGCCGCGAGGCGTTTCGCGAATGACGAAGCCAAAGAGCGGACCGTCGCCGCCCGCGATACGGGCGGCCGATACCTCGACCGTCTCCGTTCCGCCGAGCTCATCGCGGATGACCGAAGCAAAGCGGCGCACCGTGCCATGTTCGCGCAGATTGGCCATCAGCACCTGAAGGTCGACGGGGGAACCGCCGAGCCATGCGTCGAGCCCCCTGCGCTCGACGCGGTCGAGGGAGACTACACGAATGAGGTCGAGGAAGCCCGGATTGGCCTCGACGACGTTGCCCGCATTGTCGACGACCACGATGCCTTCGGGGAGGCTGTCGACGATTGAGATCATCGTATTGTCCGGCGTCGCCGCGGCATCGCTGCGCTGCTCGTCCTCGCTTGCGAAACAGACGAGAAGGTTGGTCTTGCCAAGCTCGCGGAAGGGGGTGACGCGTATCTCCATGACGCGGTCGTCGGTCGCCGGCCGCGCGCGGAACACATCGGCGCGTCCGCGGGCGCCGAGCGTCGTCAAAGTCTCGACTGCCTGGGCCTGGTCGGCCTTTGCAAAGGCGGTCGCGGCAGACATGCCGACGATCTTGCGGATCGTCTTGTCGAGGAGGCGCGCGGCGCCCTCATTGGCGTCGACGATCTTCAGGCTGCGCGCGTCGACCACGATCAGCGGCTCGGCTGCGAGATGGAACAGGATGCGGTAGCGCGACTCGATGTCGCGCAGCTTGCGGTAGTCCTTCTCCATGTCGATCTGGGCACGCACCAGCCGCTGCTGCATCTCGGCCATGGCGCGCATCTCCGTGCCGAGCGCGATACGGAGGTCCGAACCGGCAAAGGACACGATACGATAGCCGACGGGCAGATCGCGCTGGCCCTTGGCGGGATGGTTGACCTGGTGCATGCGGTTCGGCGCTCCCGGACCAGAGTCGCCAAGCAGGTCGCCGATCTTGCCGCGGCTTTCCGGCGTCACGATCTCGACCAGCGGCCGACCGATCCAGCTGTCGAGGTTCCAGGTCTTCAGGCTGCGATCGCGGTAGGCTATGTCCAGGACGACGCCGTCGGGTGACAGGATGAGCGCGATATCGGAATTGGCGGTGACCAGGGCCGCCAGCGCATCGGCGCCGAGGCCAGAAAACAGCATGCCATGCGCGTTGAACGAGCGGGACACCTCACGGGAAGCCGGCTTGTCCATCTGTGTCTGTTCAATCCTCGCCGCTACTCAGCCGCCACGGCGCGACTTGCGCGGCCGAGGCAACTCGAGACCGTCGATTCCGCAAGCCGCACTGCCGATGTTGCATCCGTGGCGATCACGTCGAAGCCGACACTCAGGACACTTCGCGGGTCGACGATCGCCTGGTTGCCGCCCGCCATCAGCAGGACCGACGCATTGAGGGATTTGCGGCGGAGCCGGTCAAGGACGGATGCGAGGCCTCGCAGAGCATGGACGCCGCCCACCGAGATGCCGATGATCCTGTAGTCGTTGGAACCGGCGAGGCGGAACATGTCAGTGCGGCCGCTGGCACTGGCGCAATCCACACTCCAGCCGGCGCGCGTGAGCGCGTCGTCGATGATGACCAGGCCGAGGCTATGCTGATCGCCAGGAGCCTGCACCAACAGCGCACAACGCGTCACGTCCGGCCGTGCGGTCGGCGGATGAGCCGCCACCATCTGGCGGAAGAGACGCTGCATGCGGGACACGACGATGGTCATCTGCAGGAAATCGCATTCGTCGTCGAGCCACTTTCGCTCAAGAATGACGGCAGCGGGATTGAACAGCACCACCACGACTTGCTGCGGGTCGCCGCATTCATCCAGAACGGCGTCGATCATCGCGATGCAGCGGGCAGACGCATCCTCGAACAGCGCCTCGACAAATTGTTGGGCCAGCCTTTGCTGTGTCGCGGAAAGCGTTGCCTGCGCGGAACGCCGCCCCGCGAAACCGTCCATAAGGCTCCGATCCACGGCACCTGGCGCACTGTCTTCCGTAGGGGCGCGCCCGCGATCACGAGAGGCGGCGCGATCGGAGTGGTTGGGGAAATGGGAGGAGGAGAACAGTGAGCCGGCATTGCCTTGCTGTGTCGGACTGGCGAGACGCCCTTGTGCCATGACTGCCATTCCCCCACTGTACCCGCGGGAAAAAGCGCACGGTCGGACCACCGCCTTCTGCCCTGCACGGCCCCCCGAGGACCTTGCGGCAGGCCGCTAATTCAACGCGCTAACGCCTCTCCTGAAAAAAACATACGCTGCCTGCCAAACGATTTCCAGACGGAAAATCGCCTCGAGGGGCCATTGTTGTAAATAACTTTATACGTCACGTTTGATTGACACTTTTGATTTTCCGGTAGTAAGCTTCCTCGACTGCGGGAAAGCGAAAACATCAAGGGAGGCGGTCGGGAGTCGTGGGCAAGTCGGATCGACCCAGCGCTTTTGGCCGAACGGCACCGCTCTACACGCCGGAGCAGCGGCGGCGCAGAGACGAGACGCGCTGGACGCTCGTGCAGGGCATCCTCGCGCCTGTCCAGTTCCTCGCCTTGATCATCAGCGTCGGCCTCATCCTGCGGTATCTCGCCACTGGCGAGGGCCTTTTCGCCGCCAATGTCTCGATCGTGATCAAGACGATTCTCCTCTACACGATCATGATCACCGGCTCGATCTGGGAGAAGGTCGTGTTCGGCAAGTATCTCTTCGCCAGGGCGTTCTTCTGGGAGGATGTCGTCAGCATGCTGGTGCTGGCGCTGCATACCGCCTATCTGCTCTGCCTCACCTACGACCTGATCGACCATCGCAGCCTGATGCTGCTGGCGCTCGCCGCCTATGCAACCTACGTCGTCAATGCGGCTCAGTTCCTGCTCAAGCTGCGCGCGGCCCGGTTGGGCGCGGAGGTCGGTGGCCACGCCGCGACGCCGGCGCTGGAGGCAGCGCGATGAACGGTCCCGCAAACATCGCCGCCAAGGACCGCGGACCAGCCTTGCCGCTGCGCCAGCGCGGGCAGCACGAGGTGTTCTGCGGCCTGACCTCGATCATGTGGCTGCACCGCAAGATGCAGGACGCGTTCTTCCTGATCGTCGGCTCACGCACCTGCGCGCATCTGATGCAGTCGGCCGCCGGCGTCATGATCTTTGCCGAGCCGCGGTTCGCCACCGCCATCATCGACGAGCGCGACCTTGCCGGCATGGCCGACATGCATGACGAACTCGACAAGGTCGTGTCGAAGCTGCTTTCGCGTCGTCCGGACATCCGCATGCTGGTGCTGGTCGGCTCCTGCCCGTCCGAGGTCATCAAGCTCGACCTGTCGAAGGCAGCCGAGCGGCTGAACCGGCAGCATTTTCCGGCGGTCCGGGTGATGAACTACTCTGGCTCGGGCATAGAGACGACGTTCACGCAGGGCGAGGACAATTTCCTGGCGGCGCTGACGCGCGAACTGCCCGCCGAGGCGCCCGGCGCGGCGCCGTCCCTGATCGTAGCGGGTGCGCTCGCCGATGTCGCCGAGGACCAGTTCCGCCGCATTTTCGATGCGCTCGGCATGACGCGGGTCACGTTCCTGCCGCCGCGCGCCTCGACCGCTTTGCCCGCCATCGGTCCGAACACCAAACTGCTGCTCGCGCAGCCCTTTCTCGGCGAGGCGGCGAAGGCGCTGGAGAGCCGTGGCGCCCGGCATCTGCCGGCTCCGTTCCCTCTGGGCGAGGAAGGCACGACGGCCTGGCTCAAGGCGGCGGCGGATGCCTTCGGCGTCGAGCCATTGCGGTTTGCCGCGATCACCGATCCCGGGCGCGCGCGCGCCAAGGTGGCAGTCGCGAAGTATCGCCCGGCATTGGAAGGCAAGCGCATCTTCTTCTTCCCCGATTCTCAGCTGGAGCCATCGATGGCGCGGTTCCTGTCGCGCGAACTCGGCTGCCACATCGTCGAAATCGGCACGCCATTCCTGCACCGGCACCATCTTGCCGGCGAGTTCGCGCTGCTGCCCGACGACGTTTTCGTCAGTGAAGGGCAGGACGTGGACAAGCAGCTCGACCGCTGCCGCGCAGCGCGGCCGGATCTCACGGTCTGCGGCATGGGGCTGGCCAACCCTCTCGAGGCGGAGGGGCTGTCGACCAAGTGGTCGATCGAGCTCGTGTTTACGCCGGTGCATGGCTACGAGCAGGCGGGCGACCTGGCAGAACTTTTCGTGCGGCCCTTCGCGCGGCGCGAGCGTCTCAAGGTGGCCATCTGATGCAGCTCACCATGTGGACATATGAGGGCCCCCCGCATGTCGGCGCGATGCGCGTCGCGGCATCGATGAAGGGCGTGCACTACGTTCTCCACGCGCCGCAGGGCGACACCTATGCGGATCTGTTGTTCACGATGATCGAGCGGCGCAACAGCCGGCCGCCGGTGACCTACACGACATTCCAGGCCCGAGACCTCGGCAGCGACACGGCGGAGATCTTCAAGTCGGCCTGCCGCGATGCGATCGAGCGGTTCAAGCCGGATGCGGTGCTCGTCGGTGCGTCCTGCACTGCGGAGCTGATCCAGGACGATCCGGGCGGTCTCGCCAAGGCGCTGAACCTCTCGACGCCGGTCGTCGTGCTGGAACTTCCATCCTATCAGAAGAAGGAGAACTGGGGCGCGGCGGAGACGTTCTACCGGCTGGTGCACGCATTTGCTCCGGCGAACGGACCGGCTGCGCCGCGGGCGCCGGGCACGGTGTGCAACATTCTCGGACCGGCATCCCTCGGCTTCCGCCACCGCGACGACATCGTCGAGGTATGCAAGCTGGTCGAGGGATTGGGCGTCACGATCAATGTCGTCGCGCCGCAGAGCGCGACCGTGGCGGACCTGGCACGGTTGCCCGAGGCGGACTTCAACATCGTGCTCTACCCGGAAATCGCCGGCGTCGCGGCGGACTGGCTGAAGCGCAATCATGGCCAGCCCTCAGTGACGATGCCGCCTATCGGTGCGCTGGCGACCGAGGCATTTCTCGACGCGGTGGCGAAGGCCGCCGGCATCGCGCGCGCCGCGCCCGCCGCCGCGGCATCCCGGCTGCCCTGGTATTCCCGCTCGGTCGACTCGACCTATCTGACCGGCAAGCGCGTGTTCATCTTCGGCGATGCGACGCATGCAGTCGCCGCCGCGCATATAGCGGCGAAGGAGCTCGGCTTCACCGTGTGCGGGCTCGGCACCTACAGCCGCGAGTTCGCGCGCGAAGTGCGCGCAGCGGCTGCCGAGTATGGCGTCGAGCCGCTGATCACCGATGATCATCTGGAAGTCGAGGACGCGATCATCGCCGCGCAGCCGGAGCTGGTGCTCGGCACGCAGATGGAGCGCCATGTCGCCAAGCGGCTGCGGATCCCCTGCGCGGTCATCTCCTCGCCCGTGCATGTGCAGGATTTCCCGGCGCGCTACTCGCCGCAGATGGGGCACGAAGGCGCAAACGTGATCTTCGATAGCTGGGTCCATCCGCTGATGATGGGCCTGGAGGAGCACCTCCTCGGCATGTTCCGCGAGGATTTCGAGTTCAACGACGCGGCGCGGCCGTCGCATCTCATGCAAAGCACTCCGGCAGCGGCGGTGACAGAAGCAGACTTGCCGGTCGAGGCGCCGCCCAGCCCGATCATCGATATCTCCGGCCCGGTCGCCTGGGCCGACGAGGCTGAACGGGAACTCAAGAAGATACCCTTCTTCGTACGAGGCAAGGCACGACGCAACACGGAAAAATTCGCCTCCGAGCGGGGGCTCCACACGATCACTCTTGAGACGCTGTACGATGCCAAAGCTCATTTCAGAAGCTGACGCGACGCCCGTCCGGGTCGTCATCGTCACCATGGACACGCATCTGGCGAGCGCCACGGAACGTGCGCGGCGCATGCTGCAGCGGGAACTGCCAGGTCTCTCGATCGTGCTTCATGCAGCGACGGAGTGGAACGGCGACGAGCAGAAGCTGGCGCGCTGCCGCGCCGACATCGCGAACGGCGACATCATCATCTGCGCGATGCTCTTCCTGGAAGCGCATTTCCAGGCGATCCTGCCGGACCTGAACGCCCGCGCCGCAAATTGCGACGCCATGGTCTCCATGCTGTCGGAGAGCGAGGTCATGAAGATGACCCGGCTGGGCCGCTTCCGCATGGACAGCCCGCAAGGCGGAGCGCTCGGCTTCCTCAAGCGGCTGAAGGGCGGCAGCAAGGAGCGTTCGGCCAGCGCCGGGGCGCGGCAGATGAAGATGCTGAAGCGCATCCCGCAGATCCTGCGTTTCATTCCGGGTGCCGCGCAGGACGTGCGCGCCTATTTCCTGACGCTGCAATACTGGCTGGCCGGCTCCGAGGACAACATCGCCAACATGGTGCGCTCGCTGGTCGACCGCTATGCCGACGGCGAGCGGCGGATGCTGCGCGGCACGCTGAAGGTGACGCTGCCGATCGCCTATCCCGAGATCGGCGTCTATCATCCACGCATGAAGGGCCGCATCGCGGACCGTGCCGACGCTCTTCCCGTGGCGGGATCGCTTGGTACCGTTGGCCTGCTGGGCATGCGCTCCTACATGCTCGCCGGCAACGCGGCGCACTATGACGGCGTGATCGGGGCGCTCGAAGCGCGCGGGTTGCGGGTGATCCCGGCTTTTGCGAGCGGCCTCGACTGCCGCCCGGCGATCGAAAAATTCTTCATGAAGGACGGCCGCGCGACGGTCGACGCGCTGGTGTCGCTGACGGGTTTCTCGCTCGTCGGTGGTCCGGCCTACAATGACGCCAAGGCCGCCGAGGAGTTGCTGGCGCAGCTCGACATTCCCTATCTGGCGGCGCATCCGGCCGAACTGCAGACGCTGGAGCAGTGGGGCGCGTCCGACCGCGGGCTGCTGCCCGTCGAATCGACGATCATGGTGGCCATCCCCGAACTCGACGGTGCCACCGGCCCGATGGTGTTCGGCGGTCGGTCGGACCATTCGGGCAAGCCCTGCACGGGCTGCGCGCGCGGTTGCACCTTCCATGCCGGCGAGGACAGCCGCGACATGCATGCCTGCATCGAGCGTGCCGACATGCTGTCCGCGCGCGTCGAGAAGCTGGTCAAGCTGCGCCGCGCCAAGCGAGCCGACCGGCGCGTCGCGATCGTGCTTTTCAACTTCCCGCCCAATGCCGGCAATACGGGCACCGCAGCCTACCTCTCGGTGTTCGCCTCGCTGCACGCGACGCTCGGCGCCATGAAGCGCGAGGGCTATCAGGTCAACGTGCCGGCAAGCGTCGACGAGTTGCGTGCCAAGCTGATCGACGGAAATCGCGAGCGTTTTGGCGCGCATGCCAATGTTCATGTCCGGGTACCGGCCGACACGCATGTCAGGCGTGAGAAGAATCTCTACGAGATCGAGGCGCAGTGGGGCCCAGCACCTGGGCGGCAGCAGAGCGATGGCTCGTCGATCTTCGTGCTGGGCGCGGAGTTCGGAAATGTCTTCGTCGGAATCCAGCCCGCCTTCGGCTATGAAGGCGACCCGATGCGGCTCCTGTTCGAAAAGGGGTTCGCTCCGACACATGCTTTCGCGGCCTTCTACCGCTATATCAAGGAGGATTTCGGCGCGCATGCGGTGCTGCATTTCGGCACGCACGGTTCGCTCGAGTTCATGCCCGGCAAGCAGTCCGGCCTGACCGCGCGCGACTGGCCGGACCGCTTGATCGGCGATCTGCCGAACCTCTATCTCTATGCCGCCAACAACCCCTCGGAGGGCGCCATCGCCAAGCGGCGCGCCGCGGCGACGCTGATTTCCTACCTGACGCCGCCGATCACGCATGCCGGGCTCTATCGCGGGCTGGTCGACCTGAAGGCCACGGTGGAACGGTGGCGCGCGCTGTCGCCGGAGACCGAAGGCGAGCGCGGGGACCTGGCCGTGCTGATCCAGGCGCAGGCGGCGATCGTCGATCTGGCCCCGGCCGAGCCAGCGTGGGATCTGGCGACAGCAGACGCAATCATCCGCGATCTCGGCGCGCAGATCCTGGCGCTCGAATACACGCTGATCCCGCACGGCCTGCATGTGGTGGGCATCGCGCCGAATGCGACCGAACGCGTCGACATGCTGCTGGCCGTCGCCGATGCCAGTCATTCGCTGCGGCTCGACCGCTCCGTCGCCGAGGCAATCGTGGCCGGGCGTGCGCCCGAGGCGGCGATGGCTCTGGGCGGCATGGCGCCGGATGCGGCGACGCTCGCCGTGCTGCGCGAGCTTGCGAATACGGACCACCTCGTCGGCGAAGACCATGAAATTCCGGCGATCCTGCGCGCGCTCGATGGGCGCTTCATCCGGCCAGCGCCGGGCGGCGACGTGCTGCGCACGCCGGCGATCCTGCCGACCGGGCGCAACCTGCACGGTTTCGACCCGTTCCGCATTCCGAGCCCCTTCGCGGTTGCCGATGGCGCGCGCCAGGCGCAGCGGCTGATCGACCGCCACATGGCGGACGGCCAGCCAATGCCGGAAACGATTGCGATCGTGCTCTGGGGCACCGACAATCTGAAGAACGAGGGCGGTCCGATCGCCCAGGCGCTGGCGTTGATCGGCGTGCGGCCGCGCTTCGACGGCTATGGCAGGCTCGCCGGCGCGACGCTCATTCCGCTGGCGGAACTCGGCCGCCCGCGCATCGACGTGATGGCGACGCTCTCCGGCATCTTCCGCGACCTCCTGCCGCTGCAGATCAAGCTGCTCGCCGAAGCGTCCTTCCAGGCGGCTACCGCCGACGAGCCGATCGAGATGAACTTCGTGCGCAAGCATGCTCTGGCGCATCAGGCGGAATCGGGCTGCGATCTTGAAACGGCGGCGTTGCGCGTCTTCGGCAATGCCGAAGGCGCCTATGGCTCCAACGTGAACCATCTGATCGAAAACAGCGGCTGGAACGACGAAGACGAGCTGGCCGAAACCTATACGCGGCGCAAGAGCTTCGCCTATGGCCGTACCGGCGTGCCGAGCCAGCAGCTGGGACTGCTGAACAGCGTGTTGTCGGGCGTCGACCTGGCCTACCAGAACCTCGATTCGGTCGAGCTCGGCGTCACCACGGTCGATCACTACTTCGATACGCTCGGCGGCATTTCGCGGGCGGTGCGGAGGGCAAAGGGGGGCAGGGCGGCTCCGGTCTATATCGGCGACCAGACGCGCGGCGAGGGCGCGGTGCGGACGCTCTCCGAACAGGTGGCGATCGAGACGCGGACCCGCATGCTCAATCCGAAGTGGTACGAGGGCATGCTTAGCCACGGCTATGAAGGCGTGCGCCAGATCGAGGAGCATGTTCGCAACACGATGGGCTGGTCGGCGACGACCGGCGAGGTGCAGCCCTGGGTTTACCAGCAATTGACGCAGACCTTCGTGCTTGACCCCGAAATGCGCGAGCGGCTCTCGACGCTCAACCCGACGGCGTCTGCGAAAATGGCGAACCGGCTGATCGAGGCGCATGAGCGTCATTACTGGACGCCCGATCCGGAGATGCTCGATGCGCTGAGGCAGGCGAGCGAAGAACTAGAGGACCGCGTCGAGGGCGTGGGCGTGGAGGCAGCAGCATGAACGTATTCACGCATCCAAGGGTGGCGCGCGACGAAGCGGTCCAGGCGGCGAAGCTCGACGGCGACGGCAGCGTGCAGGTGATGCTCGATCCGTCGGTCGAAATCGGTACGGCAAAGGTCTTCGCCATTTATGGCAAGGGCGGTATCGGCAAGTCGACCACCTCGTCGAACCTGTCGGTCGCCTTCTCCAAGCTCGGCAAGCGCGTGCTGCAGATCGGCTGCGACCCCAAGCACGATTCCACCTTCACGCTGACCAAGTCGCTGATCCCGACCGTCATCGATATCCTCGAGGGTGTCGACTTCCACACGGAGGAACTGCGTGCCGAGGACTTCGTGTTCGAGGGCTACAACGGCGTGAAATGCGTCGAGGCGGGCGGGCCACCGGCCGGCACCGGCTGCGGTGGCTATGTCGTCGGCCAGACGGTGAAGCTCCTGAAGGAGCATCATCTGCTCGAGGACACCGATGTCGTCATCTTCGACGTGCTGGGCGACGTCGTATGCGGCGGCTTTGCCTCGCCGCTGCAGCATGCCGAGCGCGCCATCGTGGTGGCGGCGAACGATTTCGACTCGATCTTCGCGATGAACCGCATCGTGGCGGCGATCAAGGCGAAGTCGAAGAACTACAATGTCAGGCTCGGCGGCGTGATCGCCAACCGCAGCCGGGAGACCGATCAGATCGACCGCTACAACGCGGCGATCGGCCTGAAGCGGCTGGCGCATTTCGGCGATGTCGATGCGGTCCGCCGCAGCCGTCTCAAGAAATCGACGCTGTTCGAGATGGAGGATTCGCCGGAAGTACGCGCGGTGTGCGCCGAATACATGCAACTCGCCGAGAAGCTCTGGGCTGGCACCGACGAACTCGACGCGACGCCGATGAAGGATCGCGAGATCTTCGATTTCCTGGGGTTCGACTGATGCTTGATACGACCTACCAGCGTCGACGCGGCGAGATCCAGACCTATTTCGACCGCACCGCGGTCGAAGCCTGGAAGCGTTTCGCGACGGAGGCACCGCTTGGTCGCATCCGTGCCTCGGTGCGCGAAGGGCGTTCCAGGATGCGCGCCCTGATGCTGTCGGCGCTGCCCGACGACCTGGCGGGCTGGCGCATTCTCGACGCCGGCTGCGGTACGGGCGCCATGTCGATCGAACTGGCGCGGCGCGGCGCGGACGTGCTGGGCATCGACCTTGCTCCGGAGATCATCCGGTTTGCCTCGGAGACGCTGCCCAAGGATCTCGGTCGCGGCAGCATCACGTTTCGCGCCAGTGACATGCTGGCGGCCGAGCATGGCCATTTCGATGCGGTCGTGGCGATGGATTCGCTGATCCACTACCAGATGGAAGACGCTGTGCGGGCGCTTGGAAGTCTTTCCCAGAGGACGTCGCATCGCATCGTCTTTACCTTCGCGCCTCGCACGGCGGCGCTTGCCACGATGTTTTCGCTGGGCAAGCTGTTCCCGCGCTCGGACCGGGCGCCCTCGATCGTGCCGGTGCGACCAGAAGCGCTGGCGCGCGGCCTGACGGCACAGCCGGCGCTGTCCGGATGGAGCGTCGGACGCAGCGAGCGCGTGTCGCACGGCTTCTACACCTCCCAAATGATGGAGGTAGGACGGCAATGAAGCGTGGCGGCATCCGGCTCGCGAATGCGTGGCTCAAGGTGGGCACCCGCTATCTGCCGTTCGCCGATGCCGCGAGCGACGGGCTGCCGCTCGGCCGCTTGATCCGCCTGTCGCTGTTCCAGGTTTCGGTCGGCATGGCGATGGTGCTTTTGACCGGGACGCTCAACCGCGTGATGATCGTCGAGCTCGGCGTGCCAGCTTCGCTCGTTGCATTTATGGTTGCCCTGCCGATCGTCTTTGCACCGGCGCGCGCGCTGATCGGTCACCGCTCCGACACCCATCGCTCCTATCTCGGCTGGCGGCGCGTGCCGTTCATCTGGATGGGCACGATGCTGCAGTTCGGCGGATTTGCCATCATGCCTTTCGCGTTGCTGGTGCTGACCGGCGACGGCATGGCGGCGACGCCCTATGCCGGCGAGATCGGCGCGGCGCTTGCCTTCCTGCTGGTCGGCGCCGGCCTGCACACGACGCAGACGGCGGGCCTGGCGCTTGCCTGCGACCTTGCGCCCAAGGAGAACCGGCCGCGCGTCGTGGCGCTGCTCTACGTCATGCTCCTGGTGGGCATGCTGGTTTCGGCGCTGCTGTTCTCGGCGCTGCTGGCCGACTTCAGCCATATGCGGCTGATCCAGGTGGTGCAGGGCGCGGCCGTGATCACCATGGGGCTGAACCTGATCGCGCTCTGGAAGCAGGAGGGCCGAAACCCCTCGCGCACCGATCCTCAACGCGCGCGCGCGCCGTTCCTCGAGGCTTGGCGCGCCTTTGCGCGCGTGCCGCGCGCACGCCGACTGCTGGTGACAATCGCGCTTGGCACGGCGGCCTTCTCGATGCAGGACGTGCTGCTCGAGCCCTATGGCGGGCAGGTGCTCAATCTTGGTGTCAGCGCGACGACGATGCTGACGGCGCTGCTGGCCGGCGGCACGATCCTAGGGCTGGCGCTTGCCGCTCGCTCGCTGGCTACCGGCTTCGATCCCTGCCGGCTCGCCGCCCTCGGCGCCGTTGCCGGGCTGCCTGCCTTCGCCTGCGTCGTTGTCTCGGCACCGCTGCAATCTGCCGAGATATTCCGCGTCGGCACGGTGCTGATCGGCTTCGGCGGTGGGCTCTTCGCGGTCGGCATGCTGACGGCGGCCATGGATCTGGCACGCGACAGCGACAGCGGCATCGCGCTCGGCGCCTGGGGCGCGGCACAGGCGACCGCTATGGGCGTTGCGATCGCCGCCGGGGGCGCGGTGCGTGACCTCGTCGAGACACTGGCCGGAAACGGCGTGCTCGGACCTGCGTTCGCCGACACGAACGCCGGCTATGGCGTAGTCTATCATATTGAGATCGCATTACTTTTTGCGACGCTCGTCGCGATCGGACCGCTTGTCCGGTACGCGGGGACGTCGGATCGGCAACGGACGTTCGGCCTGGCGGAATTCCCCGGCTGACGACACCAAGGGAGAGGGACATGGAGAACGGCAACATCGTAGGGAGCATCGACGTAGCGCAAGTGACGCTCTACGTCTTCTGGGCATTCTTCTTCGGCCTGATCTTCTGGCTGCGCAAGGAAGACCGCCGCGAAGGATATCCGCTGGAATCGGATCCGAGCGGGCACGTCAAGGATCGCGGCTTCCTGCTGCTGCCGCGGGCAAAGACTTTTCGGCTTCGCGGCGGCGAGCGTGTGTCGGTGCCCAACGACCGACGCGACACGCGGCCGATTGCGGCGCGGCGCGCCGGCAACTTCCCGGGTGCCCCGTTGATCCCGACAGGCAATCCCCTGGTCGACGGTGTCGGTCCCGCAGCCTTTGCCGAGCGGTCTGACAGGCCGGACCAGACCTGGGACGGACGCAACAAGATCGTGCCAACCCGCTCCGATGCGCACTACACGGTAGCCGGCGGTGACCCGGATCCGCGTGGCATGACCGTTTACGGTGCCGACGGCAAGGCTGCCGGAACGGTCACCGATATCTGGGTCGACCGCGCCGAACACGTCATCCGCTATCTCGAGGTCAGCACGGCCAATCCCGGCATCGGCACGCTGCTTCTGCCGATGAACTTTGCCAAGGTCCAGGGCAGCCGGCTCGCCGGCCACAGCATCAAGGTCAAGTCGATCCTGGCCGCGCAGTTCGCCGGCGTTCCGCGGATCAAGTCCCCGGACTCCGTCACATTCCTCGAGGAGGATCGCATCTGCGCCTATTTCGCTGGCGGCCACCTCTACGCAACGCCCGCGCGGTCGGAGCCGCTGTTCTGATGGAAAACCACGACGATTTCGCTTTCGAACCGATCCCGGGCCTGCCTGAAAAGCTCCCTTCGGAAGAGGACATGCTTTGGCAGGGAAGTCCCTCCTGGCCAGCACTTGCGGTGGCCGCCTTCCACGTGCGCAAGGTGGCGATCTACTTCATTCTTCTGCTCGCGTGGCAGCTTGCTGCCGGTCTTCAAGGGGGTGCGAATGCGGGCGACCTCGTTATGTCCTGCGTATGGGTGGCAGCGGTCGGCGCGTCCGCTATTGTCATCCTGTCGCTCCTTGCCTGGCTCTATGCGAAGGGCACGATCTACACCCTGACCACAAAGCGGATCATCATCCGCTCCGGCCTGGCACTCCCGGTCACGCTGAACCTTCCGTTGGCGCTGATCGCGACGGCGGCTTCGACCCGGTCACGGTCTGGTACCGGGAGCATCCTTCTCACGGTGCAACCCCCGAACCGCATCGCCTACCTCGCTCTGTGGCCGAATGCGCGGCCCTGGCACATCAACAATCCGCAGCCGATGCTGCGTTGCCTGCAGGACGTCGATGGTGTCGCGGCCCTGGTGTCCAAGACGCTTGAGGCTGACGTGAACGGAACACGCGCGCCGGCGCCGTACCGGGTTGCTGCCCGTCCGAAGGGAAAGGTCGCAGCGACCACGACGGCTGGCGTCGCCGCCTAGGAGGAAAACATGATCAGTCAGACCACCCCCGCCCCAGACGTATTGCGCCGGCCGATGATGGCGTGCATCGGCCTCGCGGTCGCGGCCATTGTGTTGGTCGCTGTGGGCCGGCAGGACCGGGCGCCGGCGCCGATCGACCCGGAAGTCGTCAAGGCATCGGTGCAGCTGAGCTTTACCGATGTCGGCAATGGCGACGTGATCGCCTCGGATGCGCAGACCGGCGCGGAAATCGCCCGGTTGGTGCCGGGCGAGGGCGGCTTCGTGCGGGTGACGATGCGCGGCTTTGCAGCCGAGCGCAAACGCCGCGGCATGAGCAACGCCGAACCCTTCTTGCTGGCCCGCCTTGCCGATGGAGACCTAATCCTGGACGATGGCGAGACGGGTCGCCGAATGCTGCTCAACGCATTCGGGCCGTCGAATGAAGGTGCGTTCGCCATGCTGCTCGACCGCAAGGAGGCAATTCAATGATGCATGCGCTCAAGCTTGGCCGCGAGAGGATCGACGTGCCCTGCACGATCGAGATCGCACATACCTGGGAAAGCCTGCACGCCCATGTCGAACTGGAAGGCATCGACGTGGAGCCGGGCGACGAGGTCCACGTCCAGGGCGGCGAGATCGTCGTGCCCTATGGCGAGAGCCGCGTGCTGCGCCGCATGGCCACCGTGACGCGCGCCAGCGCGCCTGAGCGCCTGTGGGTCAAGCTCACCGGCGATTTCGAATTCATGGAACTGCTCGAGTTCAGTTTCTCGTCGGGAGAAAAGCTATGACCATCGAAAAGATGTCTCTGCGCGCCAAGGATACGGACGGCATGGCAAGCGAGTCCACGCTGCTCTCGCCGCGCTTCTACACCACCGATTTCGAGGCGCTCGACAAGATGGACGTTTCCGCCGTCCAGAAGGAGTGGGACGAACTGCTCGCCGAGATGGAGAGCGACCCCAACAAGGGTCACTTCAAGCGCAACGAGCACTGGGACTCGATGGACTTTGCTTCGCTGCCCGAAGGCCTGCGTAACGAATTCACCGACTTCATGGTCTCCTCGCTGACCGCCGAATTTTCGGGCTGCGTCCTTTACAAGGAGATGAAGAAGCGTGGCAAGAATCCCGAGATCGTGCGCCTGTTCAGCTATATGAGCCGCGACGAGGCGCGCCATGCCGGCTTCATCAACGACGCGCTGAAGGAACAGGGTATCGGCGTGAACCTCGGCTTCCTGACCAAGGCGAAGAAATACACCTATTTCAGGCCGAAGTTCATCTTCTACGCCACCTACCTCTCGGAGAAGATCGGCTACGCCCGCTACATCACGATCTACCGGCACCTCGAGCGCCACCCCGAACGCCGCTTCCACCCGATCTTCAAATGGTTCGAGAAGTGGTGCAACGACGAGTTCCGTCACGGCGAGGCCTTCGCGCTCCTGATGCGCGCCAATCCGGGCTACCTGCAGGGAATGAACAGGCTCTGGGTGCGGTTCTTCCTGCTTGCGGTCTATGCGACCATGTATGTCCGTGACCATGCGCGGCCGGAGTTCCACAAGGCGCTCGGAATCGATCCGACCGAATACGACTACAAGGTTTTCCACCTCACCAACGAGATTTCGCGCCAGGTCTTTCCGCTGGTGCTCGACATTGAGCATCCGAAGTTCCGCAAGGGACTGGAGAGGCTGCGCGTGATCAACGACAAGGCGGGCGCGATGGCAAAGGAAACCGGCGTGCTAGCACGCATCAAGCGTTTCGGGCTCGGCCTGTCGGCGTTCCGGACATTCGCGGGGCTCTATATGCTGCCGACGAAGGGAAACGAACTGCCGGATACCAGCCGCATGCAGCCGGTCTGGTAGGGAGCCGGGAGCGTGGTCTATCTCTGGCCGATCCTGTTTGCGCTGTTCGTCTGGTGGTTCTCCACCGGGGCGATCATCTATCTGGATGGGCTGCCGCAGCGGACCTTCAAGTGGAGCATGATGGGCGCGACCGCGCTTTTCGGCGCGGCGCTCTATGGCCTCTGGGCATCGAGTGGCGACACGACCGTCAACGGCGCCTATGTCGCCTTCGCATCGGCCCTGATTGCATGGGGCTGGCACGAGATCAGCTTCTACATGGGCTACGTGACCGGACCGCGCAAACATGCCTGTGAAGAGGGGTGCGACGGGCTCGCCCATTTTGGCCATGCCCTGAAGGTCAGCCTGTGGCACGAGTTGGCGATTGTGGTGTCGTTCGGTGCAGTGCTGTGGCTCACCTGGGGCGGCGCCAACCAGATCGGAATGTGGACCTTCGTCATCCTGTGGTGGATGCACGAGAGCGCGCGCATCAACGTCTTTCTTGGCGTGCGCAACGTCAATGCGCATTTCCTGCCGCCGCACCTCGCCTACCTCAAGAGCTTTCTCAAGCAGCGGCCAATGAACCTGCTGTTTCCTGTCTCTGTGACCGTGTCGACCATTATCTGCGGAGTGCTCGCCACTGAAGCCGCGCTCGCGACCAGTCCTTTCGAGCAGGCGGGCTACACTTTTCTTGCCACGATGATGGCGCTGGCGATCCTGGAGCACTGGTTCCTCGTGCTGCCGGTTCCGGCCGAGGCGATGTGGAACTGGAGCATGAAGTCGAGGGAAGCGCCGCGGCCACACGGAACAGATGTACGCCGGGTGGTAGCACAGCACAGCCACCCTCACGCACACGGAAGCGGCCTAGACCATGGCCATCGCCATGCACATGCCCCGATCGCAACACTGCGGTCGGCGAACTGAAATCGGCGGCGTGAAGGCGCCTCGGCCGGAATTTCCGGCGACGACTGAGCAGGAGACGACCATGGACTTCGAAGCCTACTTCGCCACGAAGCTTGACGGCCTTCACAAGGAGGGCCGCTATCGGGTCTTCGCCGATCTCGAGCGACAGGCCGGTTCGTATCCGCGCGCGCTGCGCCACCGTGACGGGACAACCCACGACGTCACCGTGTGGTGCTCCAACGACTATCTCGGGATGGGCCAGAACCCCAAGGTGATCGCCGCGATGCACGAGGCACTCGACCGCTGCGGCGCAGGTGCAGGCGGTACCCGAAACATCTCGGGCACGAACCATTACCATGTGCTGCTCGAGCAGGAGCTGGCGGACCTGCACGGCAAGGAAGCGGCCCTGCTGTTCACGTCCGGATACGTCTCCAACTGGGCCGCGCTCTCGACGCTGGGCGCCAACATTCCCGGCTGCGTGATCTTTTCCGACGAGGGCAATCACGCCTCGATGATAGAGGGTATCCGGCATTCCCGTGCCGAAAAGCGGCTCTGGAGGCACAATGATCCGGAAGATCTCGACCGGATGCTGTCCGAGTATGGCAGCGACGTGCCCAAGATCGTCGCCTTCGAGTCGGTCTACTCGATGGACGGCGACATCGCGCCGATTGCCGAGATTGTCGCCGTGGCCGAGAAGCATGGCGCGCTGACCTACCTCGACGAGGTGCATGGCGTCGGCCTCTACGGGCCGCGCGGCGGCGGGGTGGCCGAGCGCGAAGGGCTGATGGACCGGATCACGCTGATCGAGGGAACGCTCGGCAAGGCATTCGGCGTGGTCGGCGGCTACATCACCGGCTCGACTGCCTTGGTGGACTTCATCCGCTCCTTTGCCAGCGGGTTCATCTTCACGACCGCGCTGCCTCCCGCGGTGGCCGCCGGCGCGCGTGCGTCCATCATGCATCTCAAGGAGAGCGGCTTCGAGCGCGCGCGCCACCAGGACCGCGTGCGCAAGGTGCGCTCCAGGCTCGGGGCGCTCGGCATTCCCGTCATGCCAAACCCCAGCCACATCGTGCCCGTGATGGTTGGCGACGCCGCCAAGTGCAAATGGATCAGCGACCTGTTGCTGGACAGCTACGGCATCTACGTGCAGCCGATCAATTATCCGACGGTGCCCCGCAAGACGGAGCGTCTGCGCATCACGCCCTCGCCGCTGCACACCGATGCCGACATTGATCACCTCGTGGGCGCCCTGTCAGACCTCTGGTCGCATTGCGCCATCGCCCGCGCCGTCGCATAGGCACGCCATGGTGATCTCTTCCCGTCCCGCGCATGTGCCTGCCCCCGATGCGGGGCCGGGGAGCCGCGGCGTGGTCGGCGGCGACATCATCGTGCCCGCAATCGATGGCGAGGGCAGGCTTTTCCCGATCGGCAAGATAGAGGTCCACCGGACCGGCCAGCAGCACCAGGCCGTCTCGGTCTTCGTGTTCTGTGGCGATCACCTGCTGATCCAGCGCCGGGCGCAGGGCAAGTATCACTGCGGCGGAATGTGGGCGAACACGTGTTGCACGCATCCGCACTGGGGCGAAAGTCCAGCGGCCTGCGCGACGCGCCGGCTGCGCGAGGAGGTGGGCCTGGTGCTTCCTCTCGAAGCACGTGCGGTGGTCGACTACCGCGCCGCCGTCACGAACGGGCTGATCGAGAATGAGCGCGTCCATGTCTTCGAAGGCACGTTGTCGCAGATGCGGCTGGACATGACGGTCGAGCCTGCCGAGGTGGCCGAGCTGCGTTGGGTGAACCAGGCGGAGCTTCGCGCGGCAATCGCCGCAGATCCAGAGCGTTTCACGCCATGGCTGCGCATCTATCTCGACCGCTGGCACGAACTCGCGCTGCGCCACGCCGCCTGACTGCGCGCCCGCAGTCCCCCTCCTGAACGCCGAGGCTTCTGACGGACTGTGTCCGACCGGGCAATGTCTCACGCTCGCCGGAGAGGCGTCTGCGGGAGGCGTATGCGACCTGCTCTGCTGCATCGACGCCAAAATGTCATCTCTCTGGTCTGGCTTGAGGCGGTCTCTGTCCGCCGATGGTCAGACCACACCCGGCGCCCACGCCGCACGCTGTCACCTTGGGAACAGGTGCGAAACGATCGCAGCCAATGCCGCGCGGTAAAGCAAGCGCACCTTGTGCGGCCACGGCAACACAATAAAAAAACCCGGCATCCTGTCGGACGCCGGGTCTCTCTCGGTGCAGATCGGCTTGGAGGGGCCAGCCGGTCCGGCCACAACCGCCGCCCGCGGTCTCGCTCCGACGGCCGCGGTTGCCGAAAGACGCCTTACATCGGAGCCAGTCCGTGCTTCTGGCCCCACTCGAACCAGTTGTCGACCACTGTGCCGGTGAGCAGGATACCGATGCCGCCGGTCAGCGGGCAGAGGATGGCGAACCACCAGGCCCAGCGATGGATCGATTCCATGGTGGCGTTGAAGCCCATGGTCCATCTCCAGAACAGCGCAGCGCGCTCGGCCGCCGTGCCGCGATCGACGATCTGCTCGATCTCGCGCTCGCCGCCAAGCCTGCTGACGGCGAGGATCGTCGCGCCGTGCATGGCGAAGAGAACCGCGGAACCGTAGAGGAAAGCGATCGAAAGCATGTGGAACGGGTTGTAGAACAGGTTGCCGTGATTGAGCGAGAAGTTGTTCGTCCAGTCGAGATGCGGAAAGATGCCGAAAGGTACGCCCTCGCTCCATGAACCCATCAGCAGCGGGCGGATGAAGCCCAGTACGAGATAGAGCCAGATCGCAGAGGCAAAGGCCCAGGGGATGTGGGTGCCCATGCCGAGCGCGCGGGCGCGACGATACATGCGGGCCCACCAGAGCAGTATCGCGCTGGTCAGGAAGAAGCCGGCCATCAGCCACCAGCCACCTTCCTTGAGCGGCGGCAGTATCTTGAGGCCGTGCTCGGGAAGCGGCGGCTCGAGCGCCAGCCAGAAGAAGGTCTTGATGAACTCCTGCGGGTCCCAGTTCACCGAGGCCAGCATGTTGAGCCCGATGATCTCGATGGCGATGAAGCCGCAGAACAGCGAGGCGAGGCCGAGGGAGCCCAGATAGAGCGGCCCGATCTGCGCATCGCCGAAGCGACCAAGGAGATGCGAAAAGCCGACCTCGCGCTGGCGGCTCCAGATGCCGGCCGGTATCGGAACCCCGAGGTCTGCGCCGCCGCGGATCTGAACGCGCGTGAAGATATTCTGATATTCGGTCATGATCGTTCCCCCTAGCTCCAGATCGGGATGCGCTGCCACCAGTCCCACCATTCCGGCCAGCCCTGAGCCCAGAGCGGTCCGCTGATGATCATGCAGACGGCGCTCCAGAAGGCGGCCGAGACGGCCAGGAACAGGCCCAGCCGGTGGATCCCGAGCGTGCCGATCGAATAGCCGATGGTGTCGCGGAAGTAGGTGTTCTCGTGCTCGGCCGTCTTCACGTTCTCGCCCTTCTTCGGGTTGGTGGCCGAAAGGATCAGGCCGCCGTGCAGCGCGAGCGCGAGGCATGTCGTGAAGAAGAACGAAATGGCGATCATATGCGCCGGATTGTAATGGAAGTTGCCGTACTGGTAGCCGGTGTTCGACACCCAATCGAGATGGGTGATGATGCCGTACGGAAATGCGTGGCTCCAGCTGCCCATGAGGATCGGTCTGAACACGACCAGCGTCACATAGGCCAGAACGGCGAAACCGAACGCCCAGGGAATGTGCATTCCCATGCCGAGCTTGCGGGCGATCTCCGCCTGTCGCAGCGCCCAGGAGCCGAATGCGCCAATGGCGCAGATGGTAATCACCTGCCACAGGCCGCCTTCCTTCAGCGGGGCGAAGCCGAGGCCATATTCCTCGGTCGGCGGGTTGATGCTGATCTGCCAGAGATTCCAGGTCGGCCCGAGCGCCGCGCCATAGGCGATCAGGGCGACGCCGATGGCCGTGAAGAAGATCGTCGTCACGCCAAAGAAGCCGACGAAGAATGGGCCGATCCAGAAATCGAAAAGATCGCCCCCCAGAAGCGTCCCGCCCCGGACGCGATATTTTCGTTCAAAACTGAGCATCGCCATGATGACATCACCTTCCAGAAAGGGCCGTTGCCACGCGCGCGGAAGCGCTCGCGTGTCTGGCGACGGGCGGATGCCGAAGCAGTCCGCCCGCAGCCGAAGTAGTGTCGATTGGCCGGGCAGAGAGCCCGGTCAGCCGATGTCGGTGGTCTGTTCGATGACCAAAGAAGCCGCTGGCGCCGCCGGCGCCGGGCCTTCCAGCCAGTTGAACCGGTTCGTCGAGAGCAGGATGAAATGAATCACCAGCGCAAGAACGAACAGGAAGGTGAACAGCGCGACCAGCGTGCGACGCGGGTCGAATAGAAGCCAGATTCTCCACATTTCGCTTTCCTCCTATGTCAGCATTGACATGAGAGAGCCGGCGACAGCGGTCGTGCTGTCGTCAAGCCACGCATAGCCACTGGGTCCGGGCAGCCAGGGACGCCACATCCAGGCAAGGATGTGGGCGACCACGGCGATCACCACAAACACGATGAAGCTACTCATGAAAACGGAGTGAAACTCTCTGGCCTCTGCTTCAGAGAGGCCCGACAGGGACCCTTCATTCACAGCCATGATTACCTCCTAGGTTTGGCCTTCCGGCCCTTTGCCGCACATCGCTGTGCAGCGGTTAAGCCACGGCGCTTTGAGGACCGTGACGTTCTCCCGGAGGGGTTACCCCGCCGGAACGGGCGTTCACCGAAAGATGAACGGGATACAGTTCAAGGCGGCAATGCGCGCCTCGGCGAAGACTGATCGGCCGCCGTCAAGCACGGAGTGCTTGCCGCGCGGCATCAGGCGCGACGCAACGGCAAGCGCCAGAAGCAGCGGATAAAGCGCGCAGACGAGCAGCCAGGATTGGCGCGCATCGGAGCGCCGCCGGCGGGCGTAGTGTCTTTCCCGATGAAATTCCGCGATTGCCATGACCGTCCTCCACCTCTGCCGCGCCCGCGCGCCATTGCCTCCGCGCTTCTATGCGGGCTCGAATTCAAATCTCAGTATCTGCTTCAGGCGCGCCAGGCCGACCGTGTCCTCCCCGGCCTTGCGCGCAATTTCTTCGACACGGTCGCGCATCCGCTTCGCAGCGGAAATGCGGACCAGAACCGGATAGGTTTCAAGCGCGCGGTCGAGTTCGGCGCGTGCGTCGTCGTCCCAGGCCAGTTCACGGTGCAGGCGCGCCGGTGTCGCCTCGACTCGGTCCAGATCTGTGCCGAGCGGAAGGATGCGGAAGAGTGCATCAAACAGCGCGTTGCACACTTCCTGCACGATGTAGGTCGCGCCGGCGTAGCCCATGAAGGGCGTGCCGGTGTGGCGCCTGATGATGGCGCCCGGAAACGACGCCGGGATATACGATGAACGGCCGCCGGCCTCTGCGGAATACATGCGCTCGTTGAACGAGCCGAAGAGGATGAGCGGCTGCTTCTCGTGGATCGCCTTGCGGACCTCGTCGTTCATCGTCTTCTCGCCGGCACGGCGTGCAAAAGAGAAGGCGCAGGGGAAGCCGAGGTCGGTCTCGAGAAAGTTGCGCACGCCGCGCGCGTAGGTCTCGTTTGCGACGATGCCGAAGCTGGCCGTGGCGAAGAAATCCTGCGTTACCGAACGCCACAGATCCCAGAGCGGCTTGATCGTGGTCATCTTCTCGGACGCAATGAACGGCTCCGGGTCGAGGCCTGTCAGTTCACCCAGCTTGCGCAGGAACGCCGTCGTCGAATGCAGGCCTATCGGCGCCTGCAGATAGGGCTTTTCCAGCGCCTCGCAGAGCTTGCGGCCGAATTCCCGATAGAGACAGATGTTGACGTCCGCGTCGGCGAGCCTCGGCACATCGGCGATGTCGGTGCCGAGAGGGAAGACGAGGTTGACGTCGCAGCCGATGCCTTCGACCAGACGGCGGATCTCGTGCAGGTCGGACGGCATGTTGAACGTGCCATAGGCGGGGCCGATGAGGTTGACCCGAGGCTTGGCGCCGTCCGGCCGGGCAACGGGCTTTTTCGGCTTCTTGCCCTTGGTGCCGAACTCCTTCCACAGCCAGGAAAGGGCGCGGTCCGCGCTCTGCCACTGGTCCTCGTCGATCGTGCGCGGCAGGAAGCGCATGATGCGGGTTCCCTCGGGCGTGACGCCGCCGCCGATCATTTCGGCAATCGAGCCTGTGACGACGACGCTCGGCTTCGTGGGGTCGAGCGTCGAATGGGCGCGCTTCATCGCGTTTTCGGTGCCGGTCTGCCCAAGCTCTTCTTCGCCAAGGCCGGTGACCACGACCGGCAATTCATGCGGCGGCAGCGCGTCGGTGTAGTGCAGCACGGCGGTGACCGGCAGGTTCTCGCATCCGACGGGGCCGTCGATGATGACCTGCAGACCCTTCAGGGCGGAAAACACGTAGACCGCACCCCAGTAGCCGCCAGCGCGATCGTGATCGAGGACCAGCATCAGAAGTCCTCCATCGTGACGGAGGTCTTGGCGGCGACGAGCGGCCGGGCGGCCTTGTCTTGCTTGGAGGGCAGCATCCGTGCGTCGTGCCAGACACCAGCGGTACGGCCCTTGCCTACGCCTTCGAAGAAGGCGGTCATGGTATCGAAGCGCGACTTGTTGCCGACCGCGGCGTTGATGACGGCGGCGAGCGAGCCGGCGCCAGCCGGTCCCATGAGAGGCCGGGCCGAGATCAGATTGGTGAAATAGAGCGAGGGGATCGATTTCTGCTTGGCATGCTGGACGACGGGAGTCGTGCCGATCGCGAGATCCGGCTCGAACGCGTCGACTGCGGAGAGATCCTTTTCGAGCGAGGCACGAAATTCGACATGGACGCCCTGCGCGCGCAGCCAGTCGGCGTCCGCTTCGCTCCATTTCGTGCGTGGCAGGGCGGTGCCGACATAGCGAAGATCGGCGCCAGACTCCTTGAGCAGACGACCGACGATGAGTTCGGAGCCTTCGTAGCCAGACAGCGTGATGCGGGCCTTGATCGGCGCGCCGTCAAGCGCTGCACGGGTGGCCGCGAGCAGCGGCGCCTTGGCGGCGTCGACGATACGCGTTGCGATACCACAGGCTTGGCCGATGGCATCAAGCCAGGCAGCGGTGCCGGCGACGCCGACAGGTGCGGAGCCGACGATGTCGCGACCCGCCGCCTGAAATTCGCGGACGCTGGCGGTGTAGAATGGATGGATCGCCGCGACCGCGGCGCAGTCGAGCGCGGCATAGAGTTCGCGCCACTCACGTGTCGGAACAACGGGGCCGGCGGCGAGACCAAGCGGCTCGAGCATGCGGCCGATGGTGACCGGATCGACCGGGAACATTTCGCCCAGCAAGGTGATGGTCGGCTTGCCCGACTTGCCGCCCTTCGGCGCCTGCACGGGGCCCGCGGCCGCTTCGAGGCGGGCGAAGTTCAACATGGCGCCCGCGAGCACGTCCTTGGCTTCCGCATGTGTCGGCACGCCGAAACCCGGAACGTCGATGCCGATGATGCGGACGCCATTGATCTCCTTCGGAAGCGCGCGCAGCGGCACCCCGGAAGCTGTTGGCACGCAGAGATTGGTAACGACGATCGTGTCATAGAGGGCCGGGTCGGCGAGCGTGTGGACGGCGTCGCGGATGTCCTCGTAGAGCTTGCCGGTGACGAGCGTTTCCGAATTGAACGGCACGTAGCCGACGGTGCGCTTGGCGCCGTAGAAGTGCGAGGTGAAGGTGAGGCCGTAGACGCAGCAGGCGGAGCCGGACAGGACGGTCGCGGTGCGGCGCATGCGCAGCCCGACGCGCAACGAGCCGAAAGCCGGGCACATGGATTGCGGCTGGTCGTGTGGCCCCTGCGGATAATCGGCCTGCAGCCTTGCCAGGACTTCGCTGTTTGCCGAGGCATTGGCGGCGCGCTGCATCTCGGACTTGCCGCCGTGGCAGCCCGCGCCATCTCCGGCCGTCGCGGCCATCATCGCCTCGGCCGCGGTCGGCGCGGGAATGTCCGGATTGTCGATCCGAACCGTCGCTGCCTTGTCGTACACCACCTCGGTGGTGGCGACGGGCTCGGCTGAGGCGATATGCGGGCGGTCATTCATGTCATTGGACCGATCACACAGCGTCGTAGACGATTTCGAGGGACGGACGAATCTCGACAACCCCGCCGCGCATGTCGGATTGGCTCGCGGGTTCGAGGACGACATTGCCGCCGACATCCTGGGCGGCGAAGAGGCCGAGCAACTCGTCCTGCGACAGGGGGGTTGGACGTTGCGGCGTCGATTCGTGGACGTTCAGCGAGAGTTCCTCGAACAGCGGACCCCACTGCGTGCCGGGAATGCCGATGATCTGATAGTTGGCGCTCTTGCGGCGAATGTCGTCGTCGGCGGGGATGGCTGCCAGCACCGGGATGCCGACCGCGGCCGCGAACGCGGCTGCCTCGCCGGTGCCGTCATCCTTGTTGATGACCATGCCCGCGACGCCGACATTGCCGCCGAGTTTCCTGAAGTAGTCGACCGCCGAGCACACGTTGTTGGCAACGTAGAGCGACTGAAGATCGTTCGAGCCGACGACGATGACCTTCTGGCACATGTCGCGGGCGATCGGCAGGCCGAAGCCGCCACAGACGACATCGCCCAGGAAGTCGAGCAGCACATAGTCGAACCCCCAGTCGTGGAAGCCGAGTTTTTCCAGGAGCTCGAAGCCGTGGATGATGCCGCGCCCGCCGCAGCCGCGACCGACTTCCGGACCGCCCAGTTCCATCGCGAAGACGCCGCCGCGCTTGAAGCAGACATCGCCGATCTCGACTTCCTCGCCGGCGGCCTTCTTGCGCGCCGAGGTTTCGATGATCGTTGGGCAGGCGCGGCCGCCAAACAGCAGCGAGGTCGTGTCGCTCTTGGGGTCGCAGCCGATTAGCAGGACACGCTTTCCCTGCTGCGCCATCATGTGGCTGAGGTTGGCGAGCGTGAAGCTCTTGCCGATGCCGCCCTTGCCGTAGATGGCAATGATCTGGGTCTCTTTCTTGACCTCGCCGACATGCACCGGATCGGGCTCGAATGCAGCTTCGGCGCGCACGCTTTCGACGAGCGCGAGCAGGCCGCCTTCGGGTGTCTTGATCGGTGCGTTCATGCCGCTTGTCTCCAGTCGAGAACCATCTTCAGGCAGGCGGGATCGGTGAATGCCGAGGTGTAGGCGTGCTCATAATCCGATGGTCGGCTCGTGTGCGTGATGAGCCCGTCGAGCGACAGGCGGCCGTCGGCGACCATCCGCTCGACGGCGGCAAGATCGTGCGGCGACCATTCGGCCGAGATCCGGATCTGCGCCTCGCGCATGAAGGCGGCGGGGAAGGCGAAAGACAGGCGCTGGTCGTAGAAGCCGGCAAGCAGCACCTCGCCGCCGCGCGCCAGGCGCATGATCAGGCTGTCCAGGAGTTCCGCATCGCCGCTGACATCGCAGATGCGGTTGTAGTCGCGGCGAGGATCTTCGTCGGGATGCAGCACGGCATAACCCTCGCCGCCCGGCTGGCGTGTCGGGTTAGTCTCCCAGACCGTTGTCGCGCCGCCGCCAGCCACGACGATGCGCGCGATCAGGCGTCCGAGTACGCCATGCCCGATAATAAGTTCGGGCGCCTTGCGGGTTTCGGGCGAAACGGCGTGGTAGGCAGTAGCGGCGAGCGCAAGAAGGATGGCCCGCTCGCCGAGATGGGTTGCGATCGGCGTCGTCTTGCGACCGGCCAGCACGACACGGGACGATGCGCCGCCGAACAGGCCGCGCGCTTCGCGGTAGCAATTGGCGCCGGGAACGAAGACCTGGTCGCCGACACGCCGTCCCGACGCGGGACCGGCCTCGACGATGCGACCGATCGATTCGTAGCCCGGAACAAGCGGATATCCCATGCCCGGAAAGGGCGGCATGCGACCGGACCAGAGCAGCTTTTCGGTGCCGGTGGAAATGCCGCTCCACTCGATGTCGACGACGACATCATCGGGAGTCGGATCGTTCAGCGTGAGCTCGCAAAGCGCCAGCTTCCGGGGTTCCTCGAAAACGATAGCCAGCGCATTCATCGGAACCCTCCCTCCTGTCAGGTCGCCATGAGTGCGCCTGCCATTCGATGTCAGCTTATCTTGACGTCTTTAGTTGTCAAATCTTTTGTACAGTTTTGGGCGTAAATCAAATTTTACAGTCCCGCCGATCAGGCGGTGTGGGCGAGCGGGCGCGCCGACAGGATGCGCGCAATGAGCGGCGTGTTGGTGCGGACGCGACGGATGTCGCCGAAGCCTGCCAGGCCCAGCATTCGCGAGATCTCGTCCTCCGTGCGCGGGCGGCCCTGCCCCATGGCCAGCAGATAGAACCCGAAATAGGCATCGCCGCTCGCCTTGGCGCCCCTGGTGCCGGCCATCGGCTCTGTGACAAGCAGTGCGCCGTCGGCCGAGATGGCGTGCCGAATGGCCTTGAGGATGGTAAGGGCGGCGCCATCGTCATGATCGTGAAGAACGCGGTTGAGCGTCACCAGATCTGCGCCCGGGGGAAGTGGATCATCAAAGAAGCTGCCGCCGTAAGCCTTGGCGCGGCCGGAGAGGCCAGCCGCGAGGAGCCGTTGGCGCGCAATCGTGGCGACGGGAGGCAGGTCGAACATGGCGAGTTCAAGCTCCGGGGCGGCCTTGGCTGCCGCCAGGAGGAAGGTGGCGTCGCCTCCCCCGACATCGAGCAATCGACGGTGTCGAGCGAGGGGGTAGGCATCAAGGATTTCCGTCGTCACGAAAGCCTGGGAGGCAGCCATCAGCCTCGTGTAGTCGGCATGCCGGTGCGGCTCCGGATCGGATGCCGATGACCCGCCCGCATAGACCCAGTAGCGCTGCAGCTGGGATGCCGTTTCGCCCGCCAGAAGGGCCAGCGGATCGCGCAGATCGTCATAGAGTATCTGATGGTGCAGGATCATCGCCTCGACGCCCTCGTTGCCGACGAGGGCCGCGCCGAGCGCGCCGAGGGCAAAGCGGTCTCCGGCCCGCTCTTCCAACAGATCGAGAGCGGCCGCGGCTTTCAGGAGGCGCCGTGCGCCGTCCGGCGGCAGGCCGGCGCGGCTGGCGATTTCCTCCGTGGCAAGCGGTCCGGCAGCCAGCGTGTCGAAGAGATTCAGCCGGACGCAACTGCACAAGATCTGCGAGTAGACGAAGCCGGCGGTGAGATCAAACAGTGCTGCGGCCTGTTTGCGCGCAAAGAACCGGGTCGGCGCGAAACGCGCGGCCCAGCGGCGGAACGTGGGATCGGCGACCTTGCTGTTGCGAAAGTCGCTAAGTCGCTCGCGCCAACCGGACAACATGGGTCACATGCCTGCCATCCCGCCGATCAAGCCGCATGCTGCGCTGCGTCCTTGGGCAGGAAGCGGCTCGCCTGTGCACGGATCTGCGTCTTGAGCGCGACGGCGCCGATGCAGTCCGGGATAGACTCGGCTGCCTCTTCGACAAGATCCGCGAGCTTCATCGCCGCGCCGCGAACACCGAGGTCATGTACGGCATTGGGCCGGCCGAACTTTTCGTCCTGGCCGACCGGCTTGCCTATATCCTGCGCGCTGCACATCACGTCCCGGATGTCGTCGGCAACCTGGTAGGCCTCGCCAAGCCTGTAGCCGAGCTTGGCCCAGGGGTCTGCCGCATGGCCGGCCGCAGCTGCTCCCGCCATGGCGGCGCCGGCAAACAACGAGCCGGTCTTTGCACGCTGATAGAGAACAAGGTCAGGCGAATTTTCGCTCTCCCAGCCCTGACCGGCGACAATGCCGTGCGGCATGCCGACGGCGCGCGCGGCAATCAGCGACAGGCTGACGGAGCGCAGGGGATCGGCGACCGCTGCAAGGGCCACTGTCTCGAAGGCGAGCACGATAAGTCCATCACCGGCGAGCAGGGCCAGCGGCTCCCCAAAGGCGGCATGTACCGCAGGCTTGCCACGGCGGATGCCCGCATTGTCGAAACAGGGCATGTCGTCGTGTACGAGCGAGGCGCAATGGAGGAGTTCGATGGCAACGGCGGCGGCGGTCGACAGCACCGGATTGTCGTCACCGCAGGCATGCGCGACAGACAGTGTCAGCTTGGGGCGGATACGCTGGCCTGCCGGAAACACCGAATGCGTGAACGCCTTCGCGAGCAGAGGCGGCGCGGAGGGGCCGACGGTGCGGGACAGCGCTTTGTGCAGGGCCTCTTCGATGCGCTGCGAAAGGTCTTCCGCCGACATGGGCGTTCCTCCATCGGTGTCAGATACTGTGGACTAGAATGCATGTAAATGATACTTGACACAAGATCATGTTGGACCGGATTGACACTTCCTCTCACAGAGCCATGCCTCGGGTCATCGTGGTCGGCGCGGGCGTGGGTGGGCTGGTCTCGGCACTGCTGCTGGCGACCCGCGGCTTCTCCGTAACTGTCCTCGAACGGGCAGAACGCTCGGGCGGGAAGCTGCGCGTACTCGACGTCGCCGGCAGGGCCATCGATTCCGGTCCGACCGTGTTCACCATGCGCGGCGTGCTGGACGCGATCTTCGAGGAGGCCGGGACAAGGCTCGACGATCACCTGAAGCTCCGTCGCGCCGACATTCTTGCGCGGCACGCGTGGCCGGACGGGTCGGTGCTTGACCTGTATGCCGATATCGACGCGACGGCCGATGCCGTGAGCCGGTTTGCAGGCCCCGCCGAGGCGCGAGGCTATCGCGCATTCTGCGCACGCACCGCCGAGGTGTTTCAAACGCTCGACGAACCGTTCATGCGCAATCCTGCGCCGAGCCCCGTCGGCCTGGCGCTGGGAGCGGGGATCGGCGGCCTCGGGGCGCTGACGCGGATCCGGCCGTTCAGTTCGCTGTGGGACGTCGTCAGCAGCTATTTCAAGGATCCGCGCCTGCGCCAGATGTTTGGTCGCTATGCAACCTATTGCGGGTCATCGCCCTTTGCAGCGCCTGGCCCGCTGATGCTGATCGCGCATGTCGAACAGGCTGGCGTCTGGTCGGTCGAGGGCGGCATGGTGCGCGTTGCGGATGCGCTGGAACGGCTGGCGATCGCACGGGGCGTCACGTTTCGATACGGGGCGGATGTGGACGACCTGCTGATGCAGGACGGGCGTGCCTGCGGCGCTAGGCTTGTCACGAGCGAGGAGATCCACAGCGACGCAGTGGTGTTCAACGGCGATCCGGCGGCGCTCTTCGCGGGCCTGGTCGGGGCCCGGAGCCGCCACGCCGTTTCGCCGTGGGCGCATGCCGAGCGGTCACTGTCCGCCATGACATGGTCGATCGTGGGAACCGCAAGCGGCTTTCCGCTGTCCCATCACACCGTGTTTTTCTCGGGCGACTATCCGCGAGAGTTCGGCGACCTCCTCCAGGGGCGGCTGCCCGCCGATCCGACGATCTATGTCTGCGCCCAGGATCGCGCGGCCGGCGCGACAGTGTCTGGTCCGGAACGGCTGTTCCTTCTTGTCAACGCGCCGGCAAACGCCGACCGCACACCCCTGAACGCCATGGAGATCGCGACATGCGAGAAAGCGATGATCGATCGGCTGGCCCAGTCGGGGCTGGCGATCTCCGGCCCACAGGAGGCACGCCTGATGACGACGCCGGCAGACTTCGCGCGGCTGTTTCCGGGGACGGGGGGGGCGCTCTACGGTCGGGCGTCGCACGGCTGGGCGGCGTCGTTCCGCAGGCCGGGGGCGCGCAGCAGCATTCGGGGTCTCTATCTGGCCGGCGGGGGGGTGCATCCTGGTCCGGGCCTGCCGATGGCGGCGCTCTCGGGCAGCCACGCGGCAATTGCGGTGGCGAAGGACCTTTCGGATTCGATCGCGTCGTTCCACGCAACGGCTACGCCTGGTGGTATGTCGACGCGATCAGCACGGACGGCCGCCACGCGCTGACCGTCATCGCCTTCGTCGGCAGCGTGTTTTCGCCATATTATGCTGCGGCGCGTCGGCGCGGACATGCGGATCCTGCCAACCACGTCAGCATCAACGCGATCCTTTACGGACAGGGAACCAAGCACTGGACAATGACCGAGCGTGGCGGTGGCTCGATGACAAGGTCGCCGTCCCGACTGTCGATCGGGCCGAGCGCGCTGCGCTTTGAGAACGGGCGGCTCGATATCGACCTCGACGAATGGACGGTGCCGATCCCGAGGCGGCTCAGGGGCAGGATCTCGATCGACCTGGGGCCGGTCTTCGACACTGAATGGCCGCTCGACCTGCGCGACCGGCATCAATGGCGTCCCATCGCGCCGATGGCGACGGCACAGGTTTCGCTCGAAAGCCCCAACATCGCATGGCAGGGGCGTGCCTATGTCGATATGAACGAAGGATCGGAGCCGCTGGAAGCTGCGTTCGTGCGGTGGAACTGGTCGCGCGAGGATCGCGGCGATGTCACCAGGATCCTCTACGATCTCGAAGATCGGGAGGGAGATGCTCGCGGGTTGGCGTTCGATTATGGCAGCGACGGGAGGCTCAGGCATGTCGAAACCGCGCCTCGCCAGGAACTTCGGCGTACCGGATGGCGCGTCGCGCGGTCGACACGTTCGGAGAGCGGCCGGCCGGCGCAGATCATGCGGACGCTGGAGGACACGCCCTTCTACAGCCGTACAATGCTGGCGACGCAAGGCGATGGCGGGCGACACGTCTCGATTCACGAAAGCGTCGATCTCGACCGCTTCCGCTCTCGCTGGGTGCAGACCCTTCTGCCATTCAAGATGCCGCGCAAGGCGTGGTAGCTATTCCCCGGAAGGATTCTCCGCGGCCTTGCTGCGGGCCTTGCGCTCGCGTTCGAAGCGTCGAAGATTGACGATCTCGCGCACGCCGAAGACGAGCGCGACGCCCAGCACCAAGATCAGTTCCAGCAGGATGATGAGCCCGGAACTCATTGGCGCGATGCATCGGCTCGCGCGGGCACGAGGAAGGTGCGCTTCTTCTGCGACGCGTCGGCGCGCGCTGCCCGCTCGGCGAACGCAGCGAGAAGTTCGACCATGTGCACGGTCCTGGCGCGCAGATCCCACCAGGGCGGAACTGCGGCGGGACGCCAGGGCCCGGCGGTCGACGCGACCGCGTCCAGGAGAAACGCCATGGCGGGGAGCGGCGGCGCGCCAAGGGAGGCCGTCGGCGAGACGCGCATTGCCGACGCTTCGGCGAGAAGGCGGAGCTTGCGGGAACGCGAGGTGACGGCGCGGGTCTTGACCGGGTCGACGCCGCGCATGATCTCGCGGCCGATCTCGCGGTAGAGCAGCCGTGCGGCGTTGATGCCGAAGCGACAGCTGGCGGGAAGCGCCGCAATGCCTGAATCGGCCCGCTGGTAGAGTTCCTCCGCCTCGCCGAGCAACCGAAGGACGGTGACCCTGATCGCTGGCGCCGATAGGGGTGCGGCAAGCCAGCTATCCGGATCGAGGCCGGCGTCGCGCAGCCATCCAAGCGGCATGTAGATGCGGCCGTTCGCGGCATCCTCGCCGATGTCGCGCGCGATGTTGGAAAGTTGCATTGCCACGCCGAGATCGCAGGCGCGCGCCAACACGTCCGGCTCACGCCGGCCCATGACGAGCGTCATCATGAAGCCGACCGTGCCTGCGACGCGAACCGCATAGGCGACGAGGTCGTCGAGCGTCTCGTAGTGCCGCCCGGCCGCATCCCAGGCGAGGCCCTCGACCAGGGCGTCCGGGATCGCGCGCGGGATGGCGAAGTCGCGTACCACATCGGCGAAACCACGCTCCACGTAGCTGGCGGCAGGGCGACCGGAGTAGATGCGGTCGAGCATTTCGCCCAGCGCTGCGATCGCATCGGCGCCACCATCGTCCCTGTCGATCAGGTCGTCGGCCATACGGCAGAAGGCATAGACGGCATAGGACGGTTCGCGGATGTCGACGGGCAACAGGAGCGAGGCGAGGTGGAAGGAATGCGACCCGTGCCGGATCGCCGTACGGCAGGCCGCGCAGTCCGCCGGCGTGGAAAATGTCTCAGCGCGCGAGAGCGTTGGCATGGGGAACGACCTTGTCGAGGATGCGGGCCGAGGACAGAACGCCGGGCAGGCCGGCACCAGGGTGTGTCCCGGCGCCGACGAGGTAGAGGTTCTCGATGTTCTCGCTGCGATTGTTGGGGCGGAACCAGGCGCTCTGCGTCAGAACAGGCTCGAAGCTGAAGCCGGCGCCCTTTTCCGAAAGAAGCTGATCGTGGAAGTGCATCGGCGTAACCATCGAAGAGGTCACGATCTCGTCTTGCAGCCCAGGAAGCAGCGTGCTCGATAGCCGGCGAATGATCGCTTGCCGGCGGTTTTCCCCCTCGACCGCCCAGTCGATTCCTGCATCGAGATTGGGGACCGGGCAGAGCGCATAGAAGGCATCACAGCCGGGCGGCGCAACGGAGGCATCGCTGGCGGTGGGACGGTGGAGGTAGAGCGAGAAATCCTCGGTCAGCTTCTTTCGGTCAAAGATGTCCGTGAGCAGTTCCTTGTAACGCGGGCCGAGGAGGATGGTGTGGTGTCCTACCCCGTCGTAGCGCTTGCGCGTGCCAAAATACCAGACCAGCAGGCCCATCGAATACCGCGCCCGGCGGAGCTTGCCTTGCGTCCAGCGCGTCGTTGCGCCTTTCGCCAGCAACTTTCCGTAGGTCCACGCCGCATCCGCGTTGGAGACGACGATGTCGGCGTCGATGCGCTCGCCGGCGGCCAGTCGCACGCCGGAAGCGCGGCCATTGTCGACGAGGATTTCGGCGACATCGGCTTCCAGCCTGACAGCATTTCCCTGGCCCTGGATCAGGCCAACCAGACCTTCGACGAGCTTGCCCACACCGCCCATCGGATAATGGACGCCCCAGCGCCGTTCCAGGTCGGGTATCAGGCAATAGATCGCCGGTGCCCGGAACGGATTGCCACCGATCAGAAGGGGATGGAAGGAGAGCATGGTGCGCAGTTTCGGATGCCGCACGAAGCGCGATACGAGCCCGTGGACGCTGCGATAGCCTTCCAGCCGCAGGAGGTCCGGTGCGATTTTCAGCATGTCGAGGGGCGAGCCGAACGGCATGTCGCCGAGTTCTTCGAAACCCTTCCGGCAGATCTCGCGGGCCTTGACGAGAAAACGCTCGTAGCCGGCGAGGTCGTCGGGGGCGATGCGCAAGATCTGGGCCCGCATCGAGTCGTCATCGGCCGAACAGGCGATCTCGTCGCCGTCGTCGAAGCGGATCGTGTAGAAGGGCAGCATCGGCTTCAGGTCGACGTCGTCCGCGCGCTCCCTGCCGCAGAGTTGCCAGAGTTCGTCGAAAAGGAAGGGTGCCGTGACGATGGTTGGCCCGCGATCGAAGGTGAATCCGTCCTGGCGCAACACGCCGGCCCGGCCGCCGGCATAGGCAAGGCGCTCCAGCACGGTCACCCGGTAGCCGCGTGCGCCGAGGCGGATCGCCGCCGCGAGGCCGCCGAAGCCGCTGCCGATCACCACCGCATGCGCGGCGCTGTCACGCGCCCTGCCGGTCTCCTGTCGCTGGATTGTTGTCAACATAGGTTGACGCTATTGCAGTATTGTCGATTTGACAACGGGTCAGCTGCGACCACTCGCTGATGTGCCGGCTCCGGCCAGTTCGATGATCAGATCCGACAGTTCGGCCGGCTTCTCCTCGTGCACGAGATGACCGCCATGATCGAGCGCAACGATCCGCGCGCCTGGCACGCGCGCGGCGATCACCTTGGCGTCCGCGGGGGGAACCGCCCTGTCGCCCGAAGCCGTCACCAGCACAAGCGGGACGACAAGCTTGCCGAGCCTGCGCTCGAAGCGGTCGAGATCCCAGTTTGCCATCATGCCGAGCGTACCGGCGACATGGCCCGAGCGGCGGAAGAGCCGCTGGTAAAGCTCGATGCCGCAGTCGTCGACCGCCGAACCCGTGCCGTGCAGCAGACGGCGCGTGGAATCCGGACCGAGCGCCCGCCAGGCGAAGAGTCTTGGCGCGATCGGATTGAGGAACAGCAGCTTGGCCAGGGGCGCAAACAGCGTAGCGCCGCGGATCGGCAGCAGGGCGCCATTGATGGAAATGATCACCTTCGGCGCGTTCATGCCGGCCAGCGCCATCTCGATGAGGATGGCGACGCCGGCGGAATGGCCGACGACGATGTCCGGCCGGAATTCGAGGCTGGCAAGTAAGTCACGCACGAGCCGCGCCATGCCGGGCAGGGACAGGCCATGGCGATCTGGCATGCCGGTGAAGCCGTGCCCGGGCAGGTCGAGCATCAGAACGTGGAAATGCCGTGCCAGGAGAGGTGCCAGATCGCGAAACGAATGCGTCGCGGCGCCGGTACCATGCAGGAGCAGCAGGCTTGGGCCCTTGCCCATCTCCTGGACATGCCAGGTCAGTCCGCCCGCCGCAACGAATCGGCTGTGCGCCCGGTTTGGCCAGTCGCGGCCCTCGACCGCCCAGGACGGCTGGTCAGGCATGAGGACCATCGTGGCGGCCCTCCATGCGAGCGCCGATCTCCCGTGACAGGCGACGCGCACCGCCGCGCGGCAGCGCCAGATATTCGGCGCCAAGTTCGCGCGCCAGCACCTGGGCGCGGGCTTGCGGTCGCTGCGCGGTGTCGATCAGGATCGAGCGAATGCAACTGGCGCGGAACAACTGCGCCGCCCGCTGGGTATCGGCGGCGACGGTTTCGCGGGCGATCGAACCATCGAGAGCGATGTTTCCGCGACCGTCGGTCAGGAACACCGCAACGACGCTCTGTCCCTTCAGGATCGAAGCTCTGGCCAGGCCCAGCGACGCCATGATGCCAGACGCAAGCGGCGTTCCGCCGCCGCCAGGAAGCGCAGAGAGGCTGCGCTTTGCGCGCACCAGCGAGCGCGTCGGTTCCAGCAGGGTTTCTGCGCCCTTGCCGCGAAATGCGATGAGCGCGACGCTGTCGCGCCGGACATAGCATTCCGCCAGCAGCAACTCGACCGCGCCTTTCGTCTCGGCCAGGCGCTCGACGGCTGCGGAGCCGGAGGCGTCGACCGCGAAGATCGCCGTTGTGCCGGTCTTGTCGCGGTAGCGGACATAGCGAAAGTCGTCCTTGCGGATGTGTAGTCGGGGCGTGGCGCCTGGCGCGCCGTTCCTGAGCGCCGCTCCAGCGCGCAGCCGCTGCCAGGGCGCGGCCTGGCGAAGCGTGGCGAGCACGTCCAGGCGGGCGGCGGGCACGGGCGGCGAGGCGGCGATGCCGATGGCCCTGCCGCGCGTCCCCCGATTGCGCACAGCACCTGCCTTGCCTGCGTTGCCCGGCGCATTGCGCGCGGCGGCGCTGTCCTGACTGCGGAGAAGATGCTTGGGCAGGGTCGCCTGCACGGCCTCGACAAGCATGTCCTGCAGCGCCTGCGCGGAAAGTGCTTCCTGGTCCTCCGGCTTCGCCGGCGTCGCGTCGCGCGGCGAGGACGCGTCTTCGGGGTCTGGCGGCGGCTCCGCCTCATTCACCTGATCATCCGGATGTTCAACCGGCGGCTCGGAGACGCGCAGGCCGAGCACGAGGCGAAGCGCCAGGATGGCGTCAGCGAGATCGGCCACCAGGGCGCCGCGCAGTGCGGCGGCGGCGCGCGTCGTCTGAATCAGATGCAGGGTCGGGCGCATCGATCCGGGTGCCGCGTTGAGCGCGACGGCGCAGAGCGCCTCGGTGAGCGCTTCCGGTACCCGGACTTGCGAAAGAGTTCGCCGCGCGGCCTCGAGGTCCGGCTCTGCCGCTGCATGTATCGCTTCGCGCCATCCGACCGTCGAGAGATCGACACGCAGGCCCAGCCGGTCGGACAGGGATGGAGAGACGGCTTCGTCGTCGTCCACGCCCTCGTCGAGCGCGATCAGGGCGAAGCGCGCCGGCTGGCGCGCCGACACGCCGTCGCGCTCGATGCGGACATGGCCCTCGTCGAGTGCCATGCCGATGACGCCGGACGCGGACGCCGACAGCCGCTCCGCCATGGCGAGAACGACCACACCGCCATCGGCCGCCGCGAGGACGCCCTGCTCGACTGTCGGCCGCCCCAGCGACAGCGTCGCGCCGATGTCCAGGCCGCCGGTGAGTCGCGCCTCGGCGATGCCAGCCGAGATGCGCCGACGCGGCAGGTCGGAGGCGAATTGCGTCTCGAGATGGGCGAGCCACCTGTCGCGCACCGGTCCGGCGCGGGCACGCACATGGACGCCACCCAGTCCCTGCGGATCGACGGCGATCAGGGTTGCCGCCAGGAGCGCGTCGCTCCAGGGGCCAGGATCGGTTCCCGCACTGGGCTCAGCACCAATAAGGGTCTCGTCGATCATGGCGGCGCGACTTCGGCCAATGCGCGTTCGACGCGCATGCCGGACCCTGTCTCGTCGAGCGGGTCGCGGCGCAAACGGTGACGGAGTGCCGAAACCGCAATCGACCGGAGGTTTGCTTCCGTCACCTCACGCTCACCCTCCAATGCCGCAAGTGCCCGGGCGGCGCGCATGAGGGTCAGTTCGCCGCGCAGGCCGTCGACGCCCAGCGCGAGGCAAAGGCCGGAGGCAAGCTCGAGGATGCGGTCAGGCGTCTCGATCGCATCGCGACGCGCCCTCGCCTTGCCTATTCTGGTCCGAAGCGCAGCGTCCTTGCGCTTCCACAGCGCCGTGAAAGCCTCGGGATCGCGGTCGAATGCATCGCGGCGCTTGACGACTTCGACACGCGACGGGATGTCCTTGGGTGAGGCTACCTCGACCGACAGGCCGAAGCGGTCGAGCAATTGCGGGCGCAATTCGCCTTCTTCCGGATTGCCGCTGCCGATGAGGACGAAGCGCGCGGCGTGGCGGATGCTCAACCCCTCGCGCTCGATGATGTTGACGCCGGAGGCGGCCACGTCGAGCAAAAGGTCGACCAGATGATCCTCGAGCAGGTTCACCTCGTCGATATACAGGAAGCCGCGATGGGCGCTGGCGAGCAGCCCGGGCTCAAAAGCCTTTTCACCGGAGACCAGCGCCTTTTCCAGATCGAGGGCGCCTGCGACGCGATCCTCGGTGGCGCCGAGCGGCAGATCGATGACCGGCACAGCGACCTGGCGATGCTTGAGCCGTCCCGCCCGCGACTGCTCCAGGCAGCGTGCGCAGAGCCGGCGTTCGTCGCCAGGTTCGCAATTGTAGCGGCAGTCGCCCGCAACCTGCATCGGGGGCAGGAGCCCTGCCAGCGCGCGCACGGCGGTCGATTTCCCGGTGCCGCGATCGCCGAACACAAGAATGCCGCCGATGGCCGGATCGACGGCAGCGAGCAACAGCGCGCGCTTCATCTCGTCCTGTCCGACGATTGCCGAGAATGGGTAGTTCTGGCCCATGCGCGTTTCGCTGCTTACGTCGGCGGGTGTCAACCCGGCCTGACACTTCATCTTCGGCATTGATGGAGCAGGGCGGTCTATTTTGCAACAGCTTAGCCGTATCGTAGGCTGGAACTGTCCAGCCAATTTTACAGCCTTGACCTTGACACGATTGTGACCCGAACTAGGTTTCGTCGTTCAACAGCTACTTCTGGGAGGAATTGACCCATGGCGAAAAATCTGAATTTTCTGGCCGCTGCAGGCATCGCGCTGCTGGTGGCTGGACCGGCGCTCGCAGCCGAAGGCAATGCCGACGCCGGCAAGAAGGTGTTCGCCAAATGCGCGGTCTGCCATGGCGTTGGAGACACCAAGAAGCCGATCGGACCGAGTCTGAATGGCGTGGTCGGACGCACCGCCGGGACGGATGCCGACTTCCTCGCGAAAAAGGGAGCGGGCTATTCCAAGGCGATGATCGCCGCAGGCGCCGCCGGCCTCGTGTGGGATGAAGCCAACATCTCGGAATACATCACCGATCCGAAGAAGAAGGTGCCCGGCAACAAGATGGCGTTCCCGGGCATCAAGGCCGAGCAGGATCGCCTCGATGTCATTGCCTATGTGAAGACGTTCACCCCGTAAGCTCCTGTCCTCCCCTCGCCATCGTCCCGAGACCGCATTCATCCGGCGCACCAGCCCCGGTCATGCCGGTTGGGACGATGGCAGGCGAGCCAATATCCGACACGCCATACTTATCCATCGACATTGACATATCGATGTGTAAACTTATCTTGACAGACCTGGGCGGGCAGCCAGTCCCGTTCGTGGCAATCGGTCACGTGTGACTGGCCAATCGCAACCGGGCGAATGGATCGCCGCGTTTCCGCTACCAAGTGCTGCGCGCGATCCCGGAACGGGAGAGCGACGCGATGGGACGGGCGGCTGGCACAATCCTGGACGGCATTTCCTCTCCGGCCGACATGAAGAAGCTCTCGGATCGCGAGCTTTCGCGGCTTGCGACCGAGCTTCGTCAGGAAACGGTCTCAGCCGTCTCCGTAACCGGCGGGCATCTCGGCGCAAGCCTCGGTGTCGTCGAGCTGACGGTGGCGATCCACGCCGTGTTCGAAACGCCGCGCGATCGGCTGATCTTCGATGTCGGTCACCAGGCCTATCCGCACAAGATATTGACGGGACGACGCGACCGCATCCGCACGCTGCGCCAAGGCGGCGGGCTGTCCGGTTTCACGCGACGCTCGGAAAGCGAATACGATCCATTTGGCGCCGCGCACTCCTCGACCTCGATCTCCGCGGGGCTGGGCTTCGCCGTGGCCCGGGATCTCCTCGGCGAAGGGGGCGACGTCGTCTGCGTGATCGGCGACGGTGCGCTGTCCGCCGGCATGGCCTATGAGGCGATGAACAATGCCGGGCATCTCGGCAAGCGTCTGATCGTCATCCTCAACGACAACGACATGTCGATATCGCCGCCGGTCGGCGCCATGTCGCGCCATCTCGTGAAGCTGTACACGGAGCGGCCGTTCCAGGAGTTCAAGGCGCTGGCCAACGGCGCGGTCTCGCTTCTGCCGCAGCCACTGCGCGAGGGAGCGGCACGGGCGCGGGGCCTGATGAAGGATCTCGTGATTGGCGGCTCGCTGTTCGAGGATCTTGGCTTCTCCTATGTCGGACCGGTCGACGGGCACGACATGAACCAGCTTCTGAGGGTGCTGCGCACGGTGCGCGAGCGCGCCAACGGGCCGATCCTCATCCATGCGCTGACCGAGAAGGGCAAGGGCTACGAGCCGGCCGAGAGCGCGGCTGACAAATATCACGGCGTCGCCCGATTCGACATTGTCACCGGGCAGCAGAAGAAGGCTACGCCGGAGGCGCCGGCCTATACCGCAGTGTTTGCCGAGAGCCTGATCCGGGAGGCGTCAAGCGACGCCCGCATCGTGGCCGTGACGGCGGCGATGGCGTCGGGAACCGGCCTCGACAAGTTCCAGAAGCGATTTCCTGGCAGGTTCTTCGACGTGGGCATTGCCGAGCAGCATGGCGTGACCTTCTGCGCCGGGCTCGCGGCGGCCGGCATGCGGCCCTTCTGCGCGATCTATTCGACGTTCCTGCAGCGCGGCTATGACCAGATCGTTCACGATGTGGCATTGCAGAAGCTGCCCGTCCGTTTTGCCATCGACCGCGCCGGGCTGGTCGGCGAGGACGGCGCGACCCATGCTGGCGCTTTCGATATCAGCTACCTGACAAACCTGCCCGGCTTCGTTGTCATGGCCGCGGCTGACGAGGCGGAACTCATGCATATGGTGGCGACGGCGGCGGCGATTGACGACGCACCCTCGGCATTCCGCTATCCGCGCGGCGAAGGCCGTGGAGTCACGATGCCCGAGCGCGGCCTGCCGCTCGAGATCGGCAAGGGTCGCATCATACGCGAGGGCACGAAGATCGCGCTCTTGTCCTTCGGTGGACGGCTTGGCGAATGCCTGAAGGCAGCGACAGAGCTGGAGGCGCGGGGCCTGTCGACGACAGTCGCCGATGCGCGCTTCGCCAAGCCGCTCGACCACGACCTCATCCGCCAGCTCTGCCGGAATCACCAGGTGGTGGTGACGATCGAGGAGGGCGCCGCGGGCGGGTTTGGCGCGCATGTTCTGCACTTCCTCGCCGCCGACGGAGGTCTCGACCACGGGCTGCGTATCCGCACCATGGTGCTGCCCGACAGCTTCATCGATCATGATACGCCATACGCAATGTACGATTCAGCCGGGCTGAACGCCGCGCAGATCGTGGCGACGGCAGAGGCTGCACTCGGCATGGACACGCGCCGGCCGGCTTTCGTGCGGGCGATCACCGCCTGAGCGCAACGGGGATCAGGCGGCCTGCGGGTTCATGCGCCAGACGGTCAGGTTGAGCGCGCCGGCGATCGTCACCCAGACGAGATAGGGCACAAAGAGCAGCCCGGCGATCTGCGACAGAGGCAATGCGACAACGATGAAGGCCGCGATGGTAAGCCACATCGCGACGAGATCGGCAAAAGCCAGGTCCATCCGCCGGCGGCCGAAGAACAGCCAGGACCAGGCGCCATTGAGGAGCAGCTGTAACCCCCACAGCCAGAGCGCCGGCGAACCTGGGTCAGCCCGCCACACCAGCCATCCGGCGACCGCGATCATGATATAGAGCACCGACCAGACCGGGCCAAACAGCCAGTTCGGTGGCGTCCAGAACGGCTTGCTGAGACCGCGATACCATTCGCCCGGCTTGAAGAAGACGCCGCTTCCCCCCGTGACGACGACGAGAATGACGAACATGGCCAGTGTCCAATCCAACGCCATTCCGCCTTCTCCGCTTCCATGAACAGGGCCCGCAGGGATATCGGGCTTTTGCCAGATATAGACGCTGCGGCGCGCGGATGAAACGTCAGCCGCCCAAAAAGGGAAACGTGACGGCGATCGCCCAACCAAAGAGAAGCGCATTGGTCACCGCACCCACGGCCGGATGCCCGGCGCGTCGGTAAATCCACGAACTGAGCAGACCGAAAAGGGTGAAGAACACCAGGATGACCGGCACGATGATGATCAGGAAGAACAGCTCCTCGAGGTTGATCGCGATGGCGATGGCCAGCGAGACGAGAAAGCAGAGCTTGGTGACGATATAGGCGCCCCGCGGCGACGTCGCGCCACGCGTCAGCCACTCGTCGGCGAGGAACCACGGCAGCAGGCCAAGCGTCATTGCGACAATCAGGGGCAACCGTGGGCCGGTCGGCACGAAGGACGTAACGAAGAGATCGATCGGCAGATACAGGGCAGCCAGGCAGAAGACAGTGGCGGCAACGATGCCGAGCGCCATGTTGCGCCAGGATATAGCGCCTGCGACGGGCCGGCTCGCACCAGCGCGGAAGATCCAGAGGGCAAGCGCCGTGATCAGGCCATAGACCAGGAAATGTACCGCCAGATAGTCGCCGACCGGAACCGGCAGGAAGTCAACCGGGGCCTTCCAGAGCAGAAGCGGCGTCAGCAGGGCGGGTGCGACGCCGATGAACAGCAGCCGACGCCATCGGTGACCCGATCCTGCGTATCCGTCGACCACGCGCGGCAGATGACCAGCGGCGAATCGTGCGATGAGGAACACGCCAAGAAACAGGAGGACAATGGAAAGTCCTCGCGCCTCAATCTCGCCCGCTTGAGCGCGACCCCAGACGCGGTCGAGCCAGTCGCGCGCTTCGCGGAGGCTTTCGGCACTGTAGAGGACGCCGACATGCTCCACACTGTCGGCAAAGACGGCACGACGGCCGGTGCCGGCCGCCGGGTCGCCATAGGTGATCCCCTCTTCGGCGGTTCCGCTCGGCGAAGCCAGGCCGACCGCGCGCAATGCCTCGGCGCGCAGCCCGGGCTCCCAGGCGCCGACGATGACGAGCAGGTTCTTGGGCGTGGTCGCAGTGACCACGGGTGAGAACATCGATACGGCGATCGTCGCCGCCACGCGCGGGTCCGACAAGGCGAAGCGAACGACGATGTCGGACGCCATGGAATGGCCGAGCACGGCAAGGCGACCATCGGATTGCGGCAAGGCGAGAGCAAGATCAGCGACCCGGCCGAGTTCGGCGACGAGGTTGGCCGTCGCGCCTTCTGCGCGCGTGACGTCTCCCGTCAACGGCAGCGGATTTCGGCCGTGACCGAGAAGATCATGGGTGACCGCCAGATAGCCGGCGCGCGCGAGCGTGATCGCGAAAGGCTGCATGAGCTGCTGCGAGCCTGCGAAGCCGTGCGCGATGATGACCACGGGCCGTGGGGTCTCGCCCGGCACGGAAAAGAGGGTGACCGGGGTGGAGCCCGCAGCGGTCCGTGCAACGCTCAGTCCCGATGTGGCCCCAGCCAGGTTCCAGATGCCGGTTGCCGCCGCAACGCAGCCGATTGCCAGCCAGATCCATTTCAGCACGAGCGGCAAGACCGACGTGCGCCGTTCATTGCGGGGAGGAGCGGAACCGCAACCGAGCGCGTGCTCGCGCGAGCCGAACCGAATCCATCATGCATCAACAATCGCATTGTCCTCGTGAAACAGAAATGACACTCTCAAGTGTACCGTTTGTTTTACGCTACTCAATGGGTCTCGAACCGTGACGCTGCATTCACATGCCTCGCAAGCAATCTGGGCGCCGCCCGTCGCAGCCGCTGCGGAACGCGATCTGTGCACCGATTGCGGGATCTCGCGCACCGAAGACGCCAAGGCGTGCGGGCGCGCCTGCCAGTTCATCCGGCCGGACTACGATGCTCTTGAACGAAAGGTCCACGGGCGCGCACGCGATCCTGAACGCGCCGACGAGATGCATTTCGGCCCCTACCGACGCATGCTTCGCGCCGCGCTGCGGCGACCGGCCGATGGCGCGCAGTGGACGGGCATCGCGACGCGGCTGGCCGAACGCCTTCTGGAGACCGGTGCCGTCGATGCCGTGCTGACCATGGCACCCGATCCGGCCGACCGCTGGAAGCCTGTGCCCGTCCTCGTGACCAAACCCGAGGGAATGGCCGCCTGCCGCGGCATGCGCATGGGCTTCGCCCCGCTGCTCGCGCTGCTGGAGCCTGCGCGGCGGCTCGGCTATCGGAAGCTGGCCATCATCGGCATCCCCTGCCAGGTCCATGCGCTTCGCTCCCTGGAGGCCGAGTACGGGTTTGAGCGGCTCTACGTGATTGGCACGCCATGTTCGGACAACACGACAACGGAGCGATTCCATCAATTCCTGGAACTTCTGGCCGACGATCCGGCCACCATCACCTATCTGGAGTTCAGAGCGGATTTCCGGGTCGAGTTGCGCTTCACCGACGGCAGGGTCAGGACGATCCCGTTCCTGCAGCTGCCGATCTCGAAACTGCCGGGCGATTTCTTCCCGCTCACATGCCGGACCTGCGTCGACTACACCAATGCGCTGGCGGACATCACGGTGGGCTACATGGGCGGAGAAGGGCAGCAATGGCTGCTGGTGCGCAACGAGCGCGGCGAGGAACTGGCGAATTTGCTTGGCGAGGAGTTGCTGACGTCGCAGACCCGGAGCAGCGGCAAGCGGCACGGGGCGGTCAAGGGCTATCTCGCCAATGTCGAGCGCGCGGCGGGCGGACTGCCCTTGCGCAGCATGCCCGACTGGCTGCGGCCGATCGTGGGCTGGCTGATGCCGCGGATCGGACCCAAGGGACTGGAATTTGCCCGAGCGCGCGTCGAGATGAAGGCTATCGAAACGATCGTGCATCTGCGGCGGGAGCATCCGCGGCGGTTGCGCAACATGGTACCACGGCATGTCTGGGCGCTTGTCGCGCCCTATGGGATCACGCCCGGCAAAGATGAAAAGAGCTAGCTAGAGATGCCCTGCGTCCCAGCGCACGCAAAGCACGACGCCAGGACTACTCTTCGTCGGTGATCCCGTAACGGTGCAGCTTGAGGTAAAGCGCCTGGCGGCTCAGCCCCAGAACGCGCGCTGTAGACGCCCGGTTGTTGCCGGTCAGCTTCAGCGCGGCCTCGATGCACATGCGCTCGATCACGTCCGTCGTGTCGCGCACCAGATCCTTCAGCGGCACCCGGCCGATCATCTCGATCAGGTTCTCCGCCGTGCGGGTGAGGTCGCTGCCGCCGTGGCCGGCGCGCGACTCGTCGGCCGATCCAGGCCGCATCACGAAACCGAAACGCGCCGGCGAGCCTTCCGGCATGGCGATCGCCGACAGGTCGACATCGGCAGTCTGACCGAGGGCGCCGCGCAGGACACCGGCGAACAGCGGCACGCGACCGTGCCGGCGGACATTGGCCAGCAGCACGTCAAGTTCCAGCCCGCCCCACTGAAAGAAATCGTCCAGCGAACGGCCGAGCGCCTGCGCCGCAAGCGGAATCTGCGCCATGGCGATGAAGGAGTCATTTGCCCAGAGGACCCTGCCGTCATCGTCGGTCAGCAGCACGGCTTCCGCAGCTCCGCGGACCAGGCTGCCGAGGCTGGTTTCCGGCGCCGAACCGCTTCTGTCATCGGGCGCGGACGTGGATAACCGAAGCAAAACCAGCTTGAGGTCCCCGGCCCGAAAGAGATCGGCGTCGATCAGAATCGGCTGCTCGCTGCTTGGGGCCTCGATTGTCAGCCGCTGCTGAGCGCCTGTGGCCAGGACGCCGGAAAGCATGGCCTGGACGTCCGCGTGGCGGGATTTGTCGAAAATGCCGGCGAGCTTCTTGCCCGTCATCTCCGAGGCACTGGTGTCGAACATGCCGCAGGCCCGCAAGTTGGCGTCGCGGATGCGTCCGTTTGCCGGATCGACGATGATCAGCGCATCGGAGGTGGTCTCGAAGAGCAGGCGGTAGTGCGCTTCGGCCTGTCTCTGGCGTGTTGCGTTCTGCTCGAGCGACTGGCGGTTGCTGAGCAGCCTCGACTGCAGATCGGCAACGGGACGCAGATCGCGGCCCAGGAGGACGATGCGGTCATCCGAGCCGATGCGAAGTGCGGAATACTGAACCGGCAGATGTGGGCCACCCTCGATGGGATGGCTGATATCGAAGCGCCTGGCCGGCTTGCCGCCGCGCGCCGAGCGCAGCATCTTGCGCAGCAGCGGTCGGCTGCTGCCGTGCACGACCTCCTCCACCGGCTGCCCACGCCAGCGGGGGATGACGCCCGAAAGCGGGTCCTCGAGACTGAAGGACAGATCCTTGATGATGTCGTCGCCACCGAGGACGAGCGTCAAGTCCGACGAGGCGGCGATCAGGGTGGCGACCATGCGTTCATCCGTCTTCGACAGATGCAACTCGGGATGCTGGAAATCGGATGTCATGCGGCGGGCAGGCCCTGCGTTCAAGAAGCGGTTGGCTGCATGGCTACGGTCGTCAAACCGGATGGCTCTTGGACTATGCTGCAGCGCGTACTCAAGGGCTGCGGCCTTTCGCGACCTATTGCGCCTATTCGGTCACACATGTCCAGCGCCGCATTGCCGCATCTGTCGCAATAGAGTTACACTCCTATATGTCTCGACGAAGGGTCAGGTCAACCGGAGGACTGATCCGACCTATATCCGGGCCTTGGGAGGGGCGGTTTCGGGCCATGCAGCATGTCGACCTGCCAACGGAAGCGTTTCGCTTCGAACTTCGGCGCCAGACGAGGGTCGAGCATCAGGCGCTTGACCGGCACCCGGCGTTCTCCGCGCTCGTCGACGGCAGCATGGATCTGAACGGCTACAGGCGGCTGATGCTGCTGTTCCACGGCTATTACACGACGTTTGACACGCGGCTCGAGAAGGCTGCGGCGCGATTCGGCCTCGGATCGACCGGGTTCGTCTATGCGGCACGAACGGGCATCCTCGCCGAAGATCTGCGTGCTCTCGGGCTCGACGACACGCGCATCGCGCGAAACCCTGGCATTGAGGCGCTGCCCGCAATGGAAACGGCGCAAGCCGCTGCCGGGCTGCTCTATGTGTTCGAAGGATCGCTGCTCGGCGCGTCCGTCCTCTGCGACGCCACCGGCCTCATTCTGGCGCGACGCGGCCTTCCCGAAGGCCACGGCAACGCATACTGGCGCTGGTGCCGCACGGTCGCGGGGCCGCGGTGGGCCATGACGTGCCGCCAGATCGAGGCGCTGTCGGCAACCACGTCCGAGCGTGAGGCGATGTCGACAGCGGCGCGCGAGGGTTTTCGCAGCTTCTCGGACTGGCTTGCGGGCTTTGACGCGCCAACGGCGCCGAGGAGTGCCGAAACGTGCTGAAACGGAAGGTCGACCTAAGCTCCTGCGATACCGAACCGATCCACATCATCGGTGCCATCCAGCCGTTCGGCGCTCTCATTGCCGTCGATGCCACCTCGTTGACGATCGAATATGCCAGCGCGAACTGCGACAGCTTCTTCGGCCGCACGTGCCAATCGCTTCTGGGACAGCCGCTGGCATTCCTGCTGGGCGAAGCGCGTTGCGCTGAATTCCTCTCGCGGCGGCTCACGCCGATGGTTCCGGAGGTGCTGCGGCCCTGGTTTGTGCGCATCCCACGACCGGACGGCAGGGAAGCAGATCTCGAGTGCTTTCCGCATCGGCAGGGCGATCACATTACGCTGGAATTCGTGCTTCGGGAGGATGGTCCGGCCGCACTCTGGGAAGAGGATCTGATTCGCCAGCGGATCATTTCCGAGCTCATTCGTCCGGAAACGCTGACGGACCTCGCCGAGGTCGGCGCCCAGATCATCCGCGAGGTAACGGGTTTCGACCGCGTGATGATCTATCGTTTCGCAGCCGACCAGCATGGCGAGGTCATCGCGGAAAGCACGGTGCGCGAAGACAGTTTTCTCGGCCTGCACTATCCGGCGTCCGACATCCCTGATCCGGCGCGCCGGCACTTCGTGCTCAACGTCATCCGGACCATTCCCGACATCAATGCCGTCGCCGTACCGATCATCGGACGATCGGGCGATATCGCGGACGCGCGGTCGACCGCACCACTCGATCTCACCTATTCCAAGCTGCGTGCCGTCGCGCCAGTGCACACCGAGTATCTCAACAACATGGGTGTCGGGGCCAGCATGTCGATCTCGCTTGTCTCCAACAAGGAACTTTGGGGGCTCGTCGCCTGCCATCACTACGGACCGCTGCATCTGTCGTGGAGCCGGTTCCGCTTCTGTGAACTGCTGGGCGGTACCATATCCGCCCTGCTGCAAAGCCTGGAGAACACCATCCAGCTCCGGCAATCGATAGGCGCCGAAAAGACCGTGTTCGAGATCGAGAGCGCGCATCGCCGCGGCGAAGGGTTGACGCAGGTGGTGGCCGATCATGCGACGGCGCTGATGGAGCAGTGCGAGGCGTGCGGCATGCTGCTGAGGCTCGACGGGAAGACCTTCGCCTTCGGCGACGTTCCGGACCCCGATATGGACTTCTCCGCTCTCAAGGCCGCGCTCGAGGAGGGTGTCGCGACGTCGGACCATCTGGTCTCGCTGGGTCTTGCAGAGGCTGGCGAGAGCGGCGCGGCCGGCGCGGCGTTGCTGGAACTTTCCGAAGACGGTGGTGATCTTCTCGTCATGTTCCGCGAAGCCTACGAGCAGACAATCCGCTGGGCAGGCAAGCCGGAGAAAGTCGAGACGCGGCTCGACGATGGAACGGTGCGCCTGTCGCCGCGCGGCTCGTTCGCTCTGTGGCGGGAGGAGCGACGGGGGCGCAGCAAACCGTTCACGAGCATGGACCGCGAGGTGCTGCGCATCATCCGGCGCGCGCTCTTTGCCATGAACAGCCTCGACCGCGAACGCGCAGCGGTGACCTCGATGATGCAGGCCGAAGCCGAGGAGGCGCGGCTGAGGCTGGTGCTTCTGGACGCCGCGCGCGACCGTTCGATGGGCGAGCTTGCCTCGGCCCTGGCGCACGAGCTCAACCAGCCGCTTTCCGCCGTCACCAACTACGTGAACGCCTGCCGGCAGGAACTGCGCAACTATGGCAAGAAGCTTCCCGAACAGATCACAAGCCTGATGGACAGTGCCGTGGCGGAGGCTTCGCGGGCCGCCGAACTGGTGCGCCGCCTGCGCAATTTCATCGGCCAGGGCGAGATTGCGATCGAGCAGATCGACCTGCATTCGGTCATCCGGCAGGGGGTCGAACTGGCGCTGGTCGCCTCGAACGGCCCTCGGCCGCAACTCGCCTTCGCTTTCGCGGCGGATGCGCCAGACATCATGGCGGACCCGGTCCAGGTCGGACAGGTCATCCTCAATCTCGTGCGAAACAGTCTTGCCGCAATGCAGGATAGTCCGCGGCGCGTTCTCAAGATCGCGACGCGGTTCGACGCGACGCATGCCGAGATCAGGGTCACGGATACCGGCATCGGCATGGCGCCGGGCGTGGAATCATCCCTTTTCGAGCCGTTCCACAATTCGACGACCAGTGGCATGGGCTTCGGGCTTTCGCTCTGCCGATCCATCGTCGAAGCGCATGGCGGCACGATCTGGATCGAGCCCGCGCTGAGTGGCGCGAGCGTCGTCTTCACACTGAGCAGGAATGGCCGCCGCGATGGGTGAGAACGCCAAGAATCGCCGGGTCTACGTCGTCGATGATGATCTTTCGGTGCGGGCCTCGCTCTGCGCGCTGCTTTCCGCGCATGGCTATCGCCCGGCCGCCTTTCCGAGCGGGGAAGAGTTTCTGCGCGGATTCGAAGCGGATAACTGCTTGTGTGTCTTCCTCGATCTGCGCATGGGCGAGATTGGCGGCATGAAGCTTCAGAAGCTGCTCAACGCCAAAGGGATCAACGTGCCGATCATAATGCTGACGGCGCATGGGGACGTGCCATTGGCTGTCGAGGCGATCAAGGCTGGCGCCGTCGATTTCATCGAGAAACCGGCATCGGAGGCGCAACTCCTGGGGGCTATCGAGGCGGCGTCGAACCGGCTTGCAGACCGACCGGCGCCGAACGTGCCCCCCGGCCTCGTCAGCGAGCGCCTTTCGCGCCTGACCAGCCGCGAGCGCGAGGTGCTCGACCATTTGATTCTCGGCATGACAAACAAGCACATCGCCGACGAACTCGGTATTAGCCAGCGCACGGTGGAAATCCATCGCGCCCGCATCCGCGAGAAGATGGAAGCACGCGGCCTGTCCGATCTGATCCGCATGATGCGCTGACCTTCGGGCGCGATAGGCATAAACTACGTAGCGGAATTTCCGAAATAGCAAAGAATACGCATTCGCCGTCTAATCACCGCGGAGGAGACGGACGCGGGATGCGGGCAACAAGACTCCGCACCTTTCGTCCATGGATGGGGGATCTGCCATGTCGGCCCGCACAGCGTCCAAGGAACCGACGGATCGAGGATCTACCGGACCTCAACAGCAAACCGCCAGGCACCGTGTCATCGTCACGCTCACTGACGAGCACATCGCCGCGGTCGAGGGCTGGCGCATGGCGCACGGGATGATCGGGCAGTCGGAGGCGCTCGGCGAATTGGTCCGGCTCGGACTGCTCAGCGAGATCGCCAAGATCTTCCGACTGGTGTCGGAAAACCGGAATTCGGCCAGCGACCGCGGTCGCAGCGGCAACACGCGCAAAGCGCAGGTCAGCGACCAGCTCGACGGTTGAATGTGCGGTGGCCGATAAGGCCCGCGCGAAGGCCCAAGGCATGGTCTACTGAGGCAGGCATATGGCCTGGTTCATCACCCGACTGCACCGCGTCAAGGCGTGGCGGGTATTCCGGTCGAGGAACAAAGCAACGTCATGAGCATTCCCTTGGTCAGTGGTAACCAAGGAGAATAGCAATGAACGTTCAGTATAGAGATCACCAGCCCTTCGCCGCCGCGCACACTGCCGCTACCGATCGGGATCGCGCGCCGATGGATTATTCCGGCCAGAGCCATGGCGCAGCGCTGGCAGGCGGCACAGGGAAATACGCACCCCATAACCGTGACGCTCCCCTGCTGGAAGGCAAGGACTATCCCGGCCTGGCGCTGATGATCCTCATGGCACTCGGTCCCCTGACCGCCTATGCCGTCGGCTTCTAGTCAACGCACAGCGAGCCTCATGCATTGCCGGGTGGCGCGAGCAGACCCATGCCGCCCGCATGTCCCTCTCTGACAGTGGCGCTCATAAGTGTGAGCGACGCTAGAAACGACGCTCAGCTTGCCGGTATGACCGAAACTTTGGATGATCCGCTGGTGGTGGACGCAGTCCGGAGCGAACCAGTCTCTGGTTGAAATTGCCTGATAACGGCTGAAAACAGGGACTTTGTGGCAAAAACGCCGACTTCGGTGACATCCTGCGGACAATAGCCCCGCATTCACAACGGCTTGGCGAGAAAATTCCCTAGATCGATATCAGGGAGTGTTTCTGAGGCATCAGGGAATTGTTTTGCACGAGCAGGGAAAAGACGCGTCACGCAGGGAATTTTCGCGCGACTGGGCGTCGGTCTCGACTTGATTTGGCCCGAAGGATGGCCAACGGCGAACACCGGATGGCCGAAGTGATCGCCGCTGGTTCCGTAGTTCTATCACGGAAGTTGGACCGAAGACGCAGGCCTTGCCGTCGGCGATCCAATGGTGCGCGCTCGGGATCTACGAGGAAGCTTGAAAGCAATGGCGTTGCAGCTTTGGCAACAGGGGTTCGCGAGCCTCTTGCTGCGGCCTCAACTTGATCCGACTGGCCGTCATATGGCCGAAGGCGACGCCATCGCCTGGGCCGAAATTATCGAAATGAATTTTATCCAGAATCCCTCGATACAGTATCGCCGAAATATATACCGTATAATAAATAACAATATCTCCGAAGTAAGCGCCGAATAAAAGTATTTATATCGTATCTAAATGATATGTATTGACAGATGCCGCTCTCCACACAATGATATATTCATACGACGGGAGAGAATGCGATGTTGGACCTAAAAATTGAAATGCTGCCGACGGTTGCTGTTCGGCCTTACGCGCGCAACGCACGCAAGCATTCTCGACGGCAGGTTCACAAGATCGCTGCCAGCATCCGCGAATATGGCTTCACCAACCCGATTCTTGTTGATGAGGCCGGCGAGATTATAGCAGGCCACGGACGCCTTGAGGCTGCCAAGCTCCTCGGCCACTGGCAGGTGCCGACGATTCGTCTCAGCAACCTCTCAAAAGTGCAAAAGCAGGCACTCCGGCTCGCAGACAATGAGATCGCAGCCAAATCCAAGTGGTCGATTGACCTTCTCGTGGCTGAACTGGCCGATATCTCGGCCACCGATTTTGACATTCAGCTGACAGGCTTCGATACGATCGAAGTCGATAAGCTGATAACGCCGTCAATTGATTTCGGCGACCGGTCCGACGACATTCCACCGCCTCCCGCCGAGCCAACCACTCGGCGGGGAGATCTGTGGAAGGTGGGCGATCACGCCATTGTCTGCGGGGACGCGCTAGATGTTTCCGCTTACCGAACCGTCATCGGAACCTGCCTCGCCGACATGGTTGCGACCGACCCTCCCTACAATGTGCCGATTGCCGGGCACGTCAGCGGCAACGGCAATGTCAAGCATGACGAATTTGCGATGGCTTCGGGAGAAATGTCCCGCGACCAGTTTGCAACGTTTTCGACGACGGCGCTGCGGCTGTCTCAACAGTTTTCGCGCGATGGCGCGCTCGTTTACGTGTTTGGCGACTGGCGCATGATCGCCATGCTCATAACGATCGGCGAAACCCTCTTCACCAAGATGCTCAATCTTCTCGTGTGGGCAAAAAGCAACCCAGGCATGGGGTCGTTTTACCGTAGCGGTCACGAACTGATCGCCGTGTTCAAAAACGGCAATGCACCACACACCAACAACATTCAGCTGGGGCGCATGGGGCGCAACCGCAGCAATGTACTGCAGTACCCGGGTGGGTCCAGTTTCTCGAAATCTCGGGCCAGGGATCTTCGCGACCACCCGACACCGAAGCCGATCGCAATGATCGCCGATCTCATTCGCGACGCCACCAAGCCAGGAGATTTGGTTCTCGACATGTTTGCGGGGGCTGGAAGCACGATGTTGGCCGCCGAAATGACCGGCCGGAAAGCGGCGTTGATCGAGATCGAGCCGAAATTCGTCGATGTCACACTCCGGAGATTTCAGGAACTGACGGGCGTCGAGGCCGTCTTGATGCCCGACAGAATTCCATTTTCGGAACTTCAGAAATTACGAAGCCACGAGGCTCGCGGCAGCGAATAGCGGTGTCGAAGCGTGACTTAAGCCGGACGGGAGACCAAGAATGACCGATAAGCGCAAAAAGGTCGGCTACAAAAGTCCGCCCCAGGAACACCAGTTCAAGAAGGGCAGGAGCGGTAACCCAAAGGGCCGCCCGCGGCGTTCGAAGAACGCCAACGATATTCTTGACGCGGAGCTGGGTAAGACGATGACCATTATCGAACAAGGGGTCGAAGTCCGAATCTCAAAGCGTGAGGCCTTCGTAGCCAGCCTGGTGAACGACGCCATTCGCGGGGTGAAGGCGGCCCGCCCCCTACTGCTTAAGGTCCTCGCCTTGCAGGTACCTACGGAGCCATTTGAGGCCAATCCAGATGACGACGCGATACTCGCCGCGTACCTGAAAAGTCTGAAGCCGGAGGAGGAGCCGGACGAGGATGACTGATGCCGTCCAGCTACTGTTTCGATCCTCATTCCCCGCATTTTTCGAATTCGCCTTCCGGGAGCTCCATCCCGGTCACCACCTAGTCAAAGCGCCATACCTGGCGTTTCTGACCGACCTGCTTGGACAGGTCGCGAGGGGCGATCTCAGGCGGCTTGTGGTCAACCTTCCGCCGCGGACTTTGAAGTCCATCGCACTGCTGGCGCTGATTGCTTTTATGCTCGGGCGAAATCCTGACATCCAGATTATCCTGATCGCGGGCAATCAGCGCCTGGAAAAAGAGCTGATGGATAAGTTGAAGCGCTTGATGTCTTCGGCGCGATACCGCGGGCTGTTTGATCGCACACGTTTTGACTTCGGGACGAATGAAGTCCGCACGTCTCGCGGCGGGTTCATACGCTCAGCTATCGTCGGCCAGCAGCTTAGTGGTCGTGGAGCTGACTTGATCATCATCGATGTGTCGACCGTATTTGGGAAGGCACCTCCGAAATTCAGCGCTCGATCATCGGTGGCCAGATCCGCAAGCGCGGCCTCGGGATCTATTCGGGATGGTAGGATTGGCGGCGAGCAGTGCACCCCGGGACCGCCTGGCGCCCACGCTGCGCCAGCGCGAAAATCTGACGACCGTCCTGCTCTTGCTTCCGGCCCTGATTTTCCTGGGCGGATGGTTCATCATCCCAATTGGGCAACTCTTCACGCTGAGCCTCGATGGCCCAGGCGGCCCCTTTTCCGCCTACGCTGATTTGCTTGGCAGCCCGGTGTTCCGGCAGGTGTTTATCAACACGTTGAAGCTGTCGGTCATCGTGACGATCATCTGTGTGCTGCTCGCCTATCCAGCAGCTTATCTACTCACTCGCCTGAAAGGTATTTGGTTTGCCGTCGCGCTCTATTGCGTGCTGGTTCCTTTCTGGATCAGCGTACTGGTGCGCACCTTTAGCTGGATGCTGCTTCTGGAGCGCAATGGCCCCGTCAACTCACTCTTGGTTGCGAGCGGCCTGGTGGACGGGCCGGTCCCGCTGCTGTTTAATAACTTCTCTGTCTATCTCGGCATGGTGCATGTGCTCCTTCCGTACGCGCTCCTTCCCATCTATGCCTCGATGCTGCGGGTCGACGGACGGCTTCTCCAGGCAAGCGAGGGGCTAGGCGCGAGAGGCCGCACTACGTTCCTTCGCATTTACCTGCCGCTGACCATGCCGGGTGTTATGGCGGGTGGTGCGTTCGTTCTGTTACTGGCGCTTGGCTTTTACATCACACCAGCGTTGTTGGGCAGTCTGCAGAACGTCACTGCCGCAATGCTGGTGGATACCTTCGTCAACGAAAGACTGGTTTGGCCCCTTGCCGCTGCTGCCTCCTTTGTGCTCCTCGTCATGGTGCTGACGATCCTTGCACTGGCCTGGCGGTTTTTGTCGCTAGGTTCCGTGGTAACGGCACCATGAGGCTTAGCTATGCGACCATAGCCACTCAGGTGATCGGCGCGACGGTGCTGGCCTTCTTGCTCTTGCCGATCTTTGCAGTCGTGCCCGCCTCGCTTAACGAGCAGTCGTTTATAAAGATTCCGCCCACCGGCTATTCGCTCCGCTGGTATGAGAGTTTCTTCGCCGATCCCGGCTGGGTTACCTCTGTGGTCAATAGCTGCAAGGTTGCGGGGCTCGCGTGCCTGTTCACCGTGATCGTCGGGACGATGGTCGCGGTGGCCCTCAATCGATTGGGGCCGCGCCTGCGGATCCTCATGACGGGTCTTGTGATGGCGCCGCTGGTCGTTCCTGCTATCATGATCTCGATTGCGCTCTATTACGTTAGCCGCCGAGTAGGGCTTTACGGTACCATACCTGGTCTGGCGCTGAGCCATGCGCTCCTGTGTCTGCCTTTCGTGGTCATCAATGTCGGTGTATCGCTTAGTCGATTGGACCAAAACTTGTTGCGCGCGGCGGCCGGTCTGGGTGCGAGCGGTTGGCATGTTTTCCGCACCGTGACGTTTCCCTCGATAACGCCGGGCCTCGCCGGAGGCGCCGCATTCGCCTTCGTAACATCATTCGACGAAGTCATTATTTCGATCTTCCTCGCGGGGTACGGCGCCAAGACGTTGCCGGTGAAGCTGTGGGAGGAAATCAGGGTCCAGTTCACCCCCGTGTCGGCCGCGGGATCTACAATCATACTGCTGTTGACGATCGTCCTTTTCGTCGCTGTTCAAATCATGCGGTCACGCACGACGCAGCGCGACAACCAAAAGCCAGTCCTATGAAGCTAGCCGTCAGCGGGGTTCCCGTAACATTCCAGCAGGTGGAGAAGCGCTTCGGGTCCGTGCGCGCACTCGAACCCATCTCTCTCGACGTGAAAGCGGGTGAGTTTCTCACACTGCTGGGGCCCAGTGGCTCGGGCAAGACGACGCTCCTCAACATTGCTGCCGGCTTCCTTAGTCCGGATGATGGCCAAGTTTTGCTTGACGGGCGCAACATCACGAACACACCGCCTCGGCAGCGGAACATCGGCATGGTCTTCCAGAACTATGCTCTATTTCCGCACCTCGACGTGTTCGAAAATGTCGCCTACGGGCTACGGGTCCGCAAGGTTTCAGATGCGGACATCAAAATACGGGTCGCCAATGCTCTTGCTATGGTGCAGCTCGACGGTTTCGCTCGGCGGGGCATTACTCAGCTCTCTGGTGGCCAACAGCAGCGTGTCGCGCTCGCTCGCGCTATGGTCATAGATCCGTCGCTTCTCCTAATGGACGAGCCACTTGGCGCGCTGGACCGGCAACTACGGAAGCATGTGCAGCTCGAGATAAGGCGGCTTCACGTCAACTCCCCGCGAACAACAATTTACGTCACGCACGACCAGGAGGAGGCGTTGGTCATGTCCGACCGCGTCGCCATAATGAGCAAAGGGCGAATCGAGCAGATCGGAACTCCGCATGATCTCTATGCGGATCCAAAGAACGTTTTCGTCGCGCAGTTTCTAGGTGAGTCCAACATATTGCCCGTGACCATACTCAGTACGGAAGGTGATCACGTGGCGTTTTCCCTAGACGGGACAAAAGGCCGCTGGTCCGTGCGGGCGCCAAAGGACCAGCCGTCATCCGGCCCAGGCTCGTTACTTGTGCGCCCTGAGTCCATCCGTCCGGCGCGCGATGGCGAAACGTCGGTGTCCGCCATCGTCAAGGAAATTGCCTATCTCGGGGAACTGAGCGCCACGCGACTGACGCTACCTAACGGAAGGGATATTTGGATGCGCAGCATGGGGCCGATGCCCGCCGCCCTCGGTGCGGTAATACCAATCTGCTGGAACGAGGATGACACGCGCCTCTTCATTGCGACCAGTAGTAGTGTTGACGGTTAGAGTGCCGTCCTCGACCCGAAAGGGTTCGATAGGGGCCGTTACAACGGACGGGAATCCAAGGAAGCAACCTGTCGCCGGCTTGGGAAATATCCCAGCGGCATCACAAAAGGAGGACTGACAATGATTACAAGACGTGGGTTACTATATGGCGGTGTCGCCCTCGGCTCCGGCGCATTGATCGGACTGCGTAGTCATCGGGCCTACGCGCAGGGCCGACCTTTCACCTTCTGCTCCTGGGGCGGTGCGCTATCCGAGACGGAAAAGACCGCATTCATGGACCCGTTCTCCAAGCTAAAGGGCGTCGAGATCGCCAATGTCTCGCCGACAGCGTATGCCAAAGTGAAGGCCATGGTTGAGGCCAACGCCGTCGAATGGGATCTGGTCTGCGTAGGCGGCTATTTCATCTTCACCGGCCGCGACGAAGGCCTTCTTGAGCCAATCGATTATTCGATCGTTAAGGCCGACCACCTCTCGCCCGACTGGCGCACGGAGTATGGGGTCTACACCACCACTGGCGCTTCCGTTGTTGCCTATGGCACTAAAGCGTTTACCCCCGGCAATGAACCCCATTCTTGGGCTGACTTTTGGAATGTAAAAGATTTTCCTGGGCCGCGCAGCCTCTACTCTCGTCTCTGGTATAATTACGAAGCAGCGTTGCGAGCCGCAGGCGTGCCTAAGAACGAAATTTATCCGGCCACGCCCGAAAAGGTTGATCTCGCCTTCGCCAAACTCGCCGAAATTAAGCCCCACGTCGCCGTGTGGTGGACCTCGGGCGCTCAGCCGGCGCAGCTTCTCTCCACCGGCGAGGTCAGCATGGCTATGGCATGGAGTGGTCGTATCGCCGACGCAGTGAAGGAGGGCTCTCCCGTCGCCATGACGTTCGAAGACGCCATTGCCTGGGGCAACGCCTTCGTCGTCCCGAAGGGTACACCTTATCGTGATCTTGCCATGGAGATCATAAACTACGCCATAACCCCAGGCGCCCAGGAAGCCCTTCTGCCGATCGGCACCTACGGCCCGACTCTGGAGGCAGCCGCTGCCAAGGCGACGCCGGAACAGGCAATCAACATTGTGACCTATCCGGGGAACATCAAAGATGCGGTCATTCAGAACGATGAGGAGGTCGCAGCCTACGTGAAGAAGTACGAGGAGCGTTGGCAGCAGTTCCAGCTTGGCTGACGCATCGATCAGGTCGGCCCGCATTGCGGGCCGACCTCTCCGCATCTCTCCAGTTCCGGAAACGTCATGACCGAGTCTCTTTCCTTCAGCACGATCCGCTTTGCGTCCGACGGAGGCATAGCACGCATCGTCCTGAACCGCCCACAGGTGCTCAACGCGCTGGATCCCGTCATGGTACGCGAACTTTTCACCGCGATGGATCGCGTCGAGGAGGATGACGACATAAAGGCAGTAATTATATCGGGTGAGGGGCGTGCCTTCTCGGCCGGGTTCGATCTCAAAGCCTCGGCGGAGCGCGGCCCTCTGTCGCCATCGCAATGGCGTTCGACGCTAGAGGAGGACTTAGAGCTCGTAATGCGTTTCTGGGACTGTCCCAAGCCGACGATCGCCGCCGTCCACGGCCATTGCATTGGTGGCGCCTTTGAACTCGCGCTTGCCTGCGATATCACAATTGCGGGAGAATCGGCGCTGATGGGTGAACCGGAGGTCCGGTTCGGATCGGGCATAGTAGCGATGCTTTTGCCCTGGATCACTGGGCCGAAGCAGGCCAAGGAGATGTTGCTGACTGGCGAAGATCGCATGGCTGCGGCGCGGGCGCTGCAGATCGGCATCGTCAATCAGGTCGTGCCGGATACTGAACTCCTCAATGCAGCAACCGCCATGGCGCAACGCATCCTTGCTGCGGCGCCCCTTTCGGTGAGGCTAACGAAAAAGGCGATAAATCGCAGTTATGAAATCATGGGGCTGCGTCAGGCGTTGCTGCAATCGCTCGAAATTGACATCTTCCTGGAGTCCACAGTGGGCCCTGAGCGCGAGACATTCAATCGTATCCGCAAGGAAGAGGGCTTGCAGGCAGCGTTGGCTTGGCGCAACAGCCGTTCGGACAACTGACGGTTCACACCCTGCCCAATATCCCGTCCAGGACTACCCGCGCCCAGGTCTCATTACAGGTCGGGTACGGTAAATCGCCAAAGGCAAGCCCATTGAAAAGGGACACAAGCGGCAATCCAAGTGGCCGCAGCCCAAGGCGAGGAGTGCGTCGACGTTGTGGCAGATCGAGCTCGACAAATTCGTCGTCGTTCGCGTTGGCGAAACTGAACGGAAGATCACCAAGCGCAAAGCCTTCATTATCAAGTTGGTCGACGACGACGACTCTGATCCAGGGTTCAGATCGGTTGACGATCCACTACCGCTCTCAGAAAGCGGCGCAGCCGCTCATTTTTGGGACGGCTGAAGATTTCAGCAGGAGTGCCTTGCTCCACGATCACGCCCCCATCCATGAAAACAACCCGATCGGCAACGTCTCGGGCGAAGCTCATTTCGTGTGTTACAATGAGCATGGTCATGCCTTGCTTGGCGAGATCGCGTATGACCGCCAACACCTCGCCAACGAGTTCCGGATCCAGTGCGGACGTCACTTCGTCCAGAAGCAGCAGCCGTGGCTCCATTGCAAGACAGCGCGCGATGGCGACGCGCTGCTTCTGGCCCCCCGACAATTGCGAGGGGAAAGCGTCAGCGCGGTCCGCGAGGCCGACCCTCTCCAGGAGTACTCTCGCCCGCACGAGCGCTTCGTCGCGCGATAGTTTGGTTACGTGTATCGGAGCCTCAATGATGTTGCCCAGCGCCGTCTTGTGGGGAAACAGGTTGAAGTTCTGAAACACCATGCCCATACGGGCCCGCAAGGCATTGATGTCTGTGGCCGGTGTAAACTCTTTGCCCTCGAAGATCATGCGCCCGGCGCTAGGCTTCTCCAGCCTGTTGAGGCAGCGCAACAGCGTGCTCTTGCCAGACCCACTCGGCCCAATAATCGCGATACTCTCGCCGACGTTTACGCTCAGGTCTATGCCACGCAGAACTTCATGTTTTCCGAACGCCATACTCAGATTCTCGATACGAAGAATCTCAGTCATCGCGGCGCCCTACGCCGCTCGAGCGCCCTGGCCAACTGCGACAGCGGCAAGCAGATCGCCAAATAAATCACCCCAGCCATGACATAAATCTCCAGGCTGCGGAAAGACTGGCTTGCCGCATCGTATGAGCGGTACATGATCTCGGGAACGGCGATGGTCAAAGCGAGCGAGGTGTCTTTGACCATGGCGATCACAAAATTGGTGAATGGCGGTAAGATAAGCACCGCTGCCTGTGGCAGGATTATTCTGCGCATTGCGAGCTGAGCCGGCATGCCGAGGCTGCGGGCGGCCTCATACTGGCCGCGGTCGACCGCATCGATGCCTGCGCGGAAGATTTCGGCCGAATAGGCGCCGCCAATCAGGCTAAGAGCGAGAACGGCCGCCGAAAACGGATCGAGTCGGATGTTAAAGCTGGTTAAACCGAAGTAGATAATGAAGAGCTGCAGAAGCGCTGGCGTCGCACGGATTAGCTCGATGTAGACGCCGGCAATGGCGCGCAGCAATCCTGATTGGCTCATGCGAGCCATCGCGGTCAGGAGGCCAAGGACGACGCTGCCGATCAGGGTCATCGCCGTAAGCTCTAGTGTGACGACGGCACCTCGCAGGATGTATGGAAAATACGTTTGTGCGAGGCCGAGAAATTCCATGACGGACAACACGTCTCCCAAATTGTCGGAACGACGGGGGACACGGTCCCCCGTCGTTCCGGACTATTTCATGTCGCCGGTGATGTAGGCTGGATTGGTGAGACCGTACGTGGCCATGATCACTTTGTCCTCACCGGCCGACTGCATCCTGGCGATCTCCGTATCAAATGACGCGATAAGGGACTCGGTGCCGGCTTTGGCGAACACGTAGTGCGTCGCGGGCAGTTTATTGCTTCCGAGATATTCCGGCGGGATATATTCAACGACCTTGAAGTCGTAGGTGGGGTTTTTCTGTACGGCATAGTCGAACGTAAAGCCCCACCAGATCGCCGCATCGAGGCGTTCCGCCTTCAGGTCCATCAGCATGGTGTCGGCCGCATCAAACTTGCGGATTTCAGCAATGCCAAAGCGCTTCTTTAGCTCTTCGGCCTCCAGTTCTTGGGCTGATCCACGCACCGTACCGATGATTTTGTCCTTTAGGTCCTCGACCTTGTCGACGGTGCCACCATTTCTGGCGACGAGCACGTCAATTCCGTACCAGAAGGGTATCTTGTTGTACGCCATAACTTTTTCACGCTCGGGTGTGCGATAGAGGCCGGCGATCACGTCGACGCGGTTGGCTTCCAACGCAGGGGCCAGCGCTGCATGGACGAGCACCACCGGATCGACCTCGACGCCGATCGACTTCGCTATTGCCTTTGTGAAGTCGGCATCGATGCCTTTCCATTCGCCAGAGTCGATATCGATCCACGTCTCGGGCGGAATGCTGAATGTACCGACGCGCATGAACCCACGCTTCTTAATCTGCGCTAACAGATCGTCGGTTTCCTGTGCCTGAGTGATCTTCCCGCCCAGGAAAGCCGCGCCGGCCATGCCGGCCACGGACGTGGTGAAGTGGCGACGTGTAAGCTTGATTGTCATGCTTGTTCCCCTTGCTTTAGCAGTTGGCTTTAAGTCAATCTTCGGTCCTCATAGTTTCGGCAGAGCGTCCGCAAAACGGCGAATGGCGTTCAAACCGAATTCCGTACAGACGGTGGATGGCAATGGTGCGGCGCCAGTCTCAGCGTTGAGCCGCATAGCCACAACGCGCTTGCCGTACGTTACAAGGTGGTCGATGCTGTCCTCGAGGAACACTATCAAGGGCAGAACTTCCTTATAGTATCGCTCCGCATCGTCCTCCCGGCCGTCCCTCATCGCATCGTAGGCTTTGACGAAGATGTCGAAGCTTTCGCCGCCTGGGATGATCCCGGCTGCGCCGGCTCGCACCGCATCTGGCAGTTCAAAACCACCTCGTCCATTGAAGACATCGAATAGCCCGTCCGTCTGCTCGACAAGTTGGGCCAGAGCGACCGCAGTGCATTCAGTTTTGGCAACGACAAAATTCGGGTGGCGGCGGGCAAGCTCCCGTAGGCCCGCATTGGAGAGTCCAATTCCAAGATATTGAGGAGCGTTTTGAATGCCTGCCGGCAGGTCAATCTTGTCGAGGATGGCGCCAAAGAACGAGAGGAGTTGTTCCTCGCCGATATGGGACACCGGCGGAGGCTGAAGAACGAGCCAGTTTGCTCCGTGCTCTTTCGCTAGCTTGGCGAATTCAATCTGTCCGGCAACGCTGTTTTCTGCGACGGTCACACTCAGCGGGACACGGCCAGCATTCGTCTCGCTGACCCATCCAAGCAATTGCAGTCGATTCTTGTAAGAGAGCTTGTTGACCTCGGAGGCGAGACCCAAAACGGCGACCCCGTGAACTCCGTGACGGATCATCGCTTCAACGGAGGCGACGACAGGCGCCCGTAACAACTCCCCTCGGTCGTCGAAGAAGGCGTAAACCATCGGATAGACGCCATGAAATCCGGATCTGGTCTTCGGCAACGGAAGGTTCCTTGTTTATCGTTAAACAAAGACTGTCACCTTTTTTCTCGCCTTGCAAGGCCCTCGAATAGGGCAAGAGCCAAGCATTCAGGCACATGAAAGAATCGGGTTAAGCGGAGATTGGCCGCAGGCGGTTCCACCGGATCCGCGCAGTGTGTCGCGCTTTGCTATGATCCTAAGCGGATCCGCCAAACCGAACTGATACGGGAAAAATACACTCCTGTTCCAGGGGGGCATCGCCGCGCAGGATGTCAAGGACCATCTCGCCGGCCTTTGACCCCATGTCGTAGGCCGGGGAAAACACTGTCGTCAGAACCGGATCGCTGTATTGCCAGACCTCAAACGCGTTAAAGCCGGTAACGAGGACATCTTCGGGCACGCGCATTCCCCGTCCGGTTGCCCACTTAAGTGCCGCGATGCCCATTTGGTCGTTACATCCCATGATCCCAGACGGCCAACCGTTCTGTACGACGTCGTGAGCCAGCGCACTCTGCGTATCCGGGAAGCCGCCGTTCCCGCACGTGACGACCCGAATCCGTTCAACTTTACCCCCTGCTTCCATTGCCGATTGCGCGCCGGCAAGGCGTTGCTCAATTGCGGGCCAGGACACTTCCGGCGCGAGGAAGATGATCTTGTCGGCTCCACGAGCGACCATACGCGCGGCCAGTGCCTTGGCGCCGCCAAAATCATCCTGACGGATGGAATGAAGGAGCGGGCCCGCAGGTACCGGTTCCTGAAAGACGATAATGGGTTGGTTCAGCGTCCTAAACCGGGCGATCAGGCGACGACGCAGCACAGGCGGCCCCGACAGGAAGAGACAGATTGCATCCGTTTCGTGACGCTTCATTAGCGCGGCCTTATGCAGCCCAGCCGCGCTGATTCCCTGCAGAACTAGCCCGTAGTCACGCTGATTCAAGTAGTTGCTAAGCCCGGCCACCAAATGGGTGATGAAGGGATCCGCCAGGAAGGTAGGCGACGCGTCGACAACGACCATGCCGATCGCAAACCGCGTGGAAAGCTTCAGGCTCCGCCCACTGGCATGGGGACGGTAACGAAGTTCGCGGATGGCCAGCTCTACGGCAGTTCGGGTTTCCTTGGTCATGGAACCGAAGCGGCCGTTGACGACATTGGACACTGTCATTGACGAGACGTTTGCTGCGCGCGCAACGTCGGCAATATTCGGACGACGACCAGGCGGAGGCATGATCAACCAATGGCCATTTGTATAGGCGGCTTTGACACAAACTGGGACAATTCTATCGGCTGAGGAAGGTGAGCATCCTAGCTTAGGCGAAGGGTTCATTGTCCCGCAACCTTCATTCGGATAAATGCGTGGCCTCCGGGCCGTTGGCCTGTCGATCTGACTGAGGCGGCTTATCGAACACCTCGATTCAGGTCCGTTGGAAACGCTGGGCGAAGCCAGTGCTGTTCAGGTTCGTTTCGATGAACGGCAATAAAGCGCCCTCATTCCCCGGCCCTAGAGGTCGATCTTGCCTAAAAGCAAACGCCGACGTCGACCACGCCGGACTTAAAATTATCTGAGGCGAGATTCCTCCACGCGGTTGTTGGCTGCCACTTATTCGATTAGAGCGCTACCGTTTTGACTTCCGCCAACCAGCGTTGCGTGCGTCAGCTTCCGAACAAAACCAGCGCTCACCCCACTCCGACGAGATCCTGGTGTCATTGTAGAACTCCTGACCGGGCACGTGATAGATGCGCTCTCCGGTTTCGATGCTGATGTTCCCTTTAACGTCGCAGCCAGAACCAGCCAGTGAGGCGGAAACTTTATCGGGTGGTAGGACATCGGCGTAGTATCCAATTCCTGCGGCCCCGCACAGAAGGAATGCTGTGGGGATGGTCATCGCGTGGATACGAATGGCGCGTCGAGTTCGATACATGCATTACGGTTGCACATCATCCTTGTCGTAGGATGAAGCCTGCCAGCGCAATTTTAGCTGACACGCCCCTATCCCAGTGGCGAAAGGAAACTAATCAACTCAGCGTGCGACATGGGTGCTCTGGCCGGCAATAATCGTCGCCAGGAGACTGTCGGCGATCCGTCGTCTACTCGTCCACCGCAACAGATCGTATCGGTTGCCGTATCCCATTCAATGGCGCAAACTCCGCCTGGAGGAACGGCTGCCATGCGTGGCAGGACGTCGTAACGGTGTTGATGCTGGCGGGCGACATCGTTGCGTCCGCTCACGCCGCCAATAACCGCAGCAGCGACGGCAAAAGCGGAATCTCACATTGCCAAGGGAAGAAGTTTGTCTGCAATGATGGGTCGATTAGCGCCCGCAAGAAAAGCTGCTCGGGGCGTTCTAAGGTTCGAGACCCGCTGGGGATTGTCGGCTCATCCTCTCCTGGAATGTCACCTGCTGCGGGCTCATCTGACTGCTCCGGTCGCTCTGGGACGTACTGCACCGGTCCCAGATGCGGCAAATATTGCCTGAATGACCGGGGCAAGAAAAGTTATCTGAAGAACTAGGCTGTGTTTGCTGCAGGAGTTGCATAATTTGTTCGGACGCCGAATTTCATCGTTCCTGGTCGTATTTGGTCTAAGCCTCGCGCCAGCTGTCGCCGAAGATCCCACCAGCTCAGGTACGGCGTTTCTAATCAATTCGGACGGTTGGGCGGTGACAAACGCGCACGTGGTCAAGGATTGTACACGGGTCACCGCGGGCGGCGCGTTGACATCTGATGTACGCATGGACGTCAGCAATGATCTTGCTGTGCTTAAAGTGGGCGAAGAAAATTCCAGTTTCGTTCGACTGCGGCGTGAGGCCGCCCGGCTCGGTGAGGATATAGCTGCTTTCGGCTATCCACTGGGCTCGGTTCTTTCTTCATCGGTCAAGGTCACGACGGGCAATGTGAATTCGTTGATGGGACTGGGAGACGATACGCGCTATCTCCAGATCTCGACTCCGATTCAGCCTGGCAACTCAGGTGGGCCGGTGGTCGATCGAAGAGGTGCCCTCGTCGGAGTAACCACCGCGACGTTAAAGACGGAAGCCGGCGGCGGGGTCCTTCCACAGAACGTCAACTTTGCCCTACGCGCCACCCTCCTCCAAACCTTCCTCGAGAGCAGAGGGATAGAGTTCGATTTCGCGCCTGCGGGCGCCAGCGAAATGCAGACGGCCGATCTCGCTGAAAAGCTCCAGCCGGCGGTCATTCAACTTCTTTGCTATGGTTCAGCGCCTGAGCCGGTTTCGACGGATACGGCAGCTATCACAAGCGTTCCAGCACCTGAGCCCTATCGCCCGACGCGGCCGTTCAGCTCGCTGGATAATCACGACGTTGTCGGCTTTGACTACGCAACCCTCCAAAATGTCAGCCAAGCCCAGTGCACACAGGCGTGCAGCGATGATGCCCAATGCAACGCGGTGACCTACAACAAAAAGGAGCGCTTCTGCTTTCTGAAGAACGACGCAAAGATCCTCGTTCAAAATACAGACGCGTTTGCGATGGTCGTCGACCCCAGGAGCTCCCAGGTCAGTTTCTCGACTTTCACCATTGGTTCCGGAAAAGACGTGCCGGGAGGTGATTACAAGCGGCTAAGGTCGGATTTCATCGGGTGCTACTTGCAATGCGAGGTCGACAATCTCTGCCGAGCATTCTCATACGTCCGAAAAAAGCGCGAGTGCTGGCTTAAGGATCGTGTGGGGGTGGTGTCGAGTAAGGCCGGCGTAGACAGTGGGATAAAGTAGCCTACGAGAGGACAAAAAGAATGCGGTATCAGCGTACCACTTGTGCTCAAGCTGGTTAGCGCGGTGGTAGGGCTTTCAACGTCGTCCTGTTTTATGCGTTGGGACTGAACGCCCGTCACGATCATGCGGTGCGTTGCCTCTGGTCGCCCGAAAACGGACATTGTGAATGCCGCTTGGGTCGACCGATCTTTGCGCTGACAGCTCCTAGCCGCCGTCCAGAGTCTATCGATCATTCAGTTGATGGTTTGCGAAGTTGCGGAGCCCCTGCCGGTTTCGACCAGATCCAGCAGCCGTTGTTCAACCTGCAACCAAGGCTGCGCCAAATCGACAGTCGCAAGCTGCACGCGGTGCCCATGGATCATGTATGAGTCACTGAGCTGCGCATTGACCTGCGGATACAATAACATGCCTTCAGCAGTGGCAGCCTGAGGACTAGTAAGCGCGTCATTTCTTAGGTAAGCGAAGAGCTGGTATAGATTGCCCGATCGATAGCTGACAGCCTCGTACCGTACCTGGAGAGCGTCGGCGTAGTATTTCGTATCGATGATAATACGCCGCTCCTTGCTCTCAAAATATATGTCCGTTCTCATGGTCGGCAGTCGGGCGACGCCCGTGGCTTCAAGCCTCGTCGCCTGCCATTCAAGCTGAAGCGGCTTGATCCGAAAAGCGGTCAAATGCGCTCGGTAGAAATTCCGAACGAAGCGCTCGAACACGTCGGCCATCTTGCGCTCATCGCGGAGCACATCCTGAAACGCATATCCCGTCCCATTTTCGAGTGGAATCGTGTTCTCCAAGGCGAGGGCACAGATCTTGAGGAGCAGGTCGTACCGAGCATTGTTGCGATGAAGCTGCACGCGCGCGAAAGCTGCTGGGGTGAGCCTGATATCTGAGACGTCGGGCATCCTGGTGGACAATGCATGCAGCTCGCGGGCAAGACCTGGATCTAAAGTTGCTGCCCTTCTCAGACGCTTGAGCGTCGCTTTCAGCAGCTGGTTGTGTAAAAGGTCATAGCTGAGTTCGTCGTAGGTACATTGTATCCGACGCGCGCTACGCGCCTGAAGCTGCAGCGTTGGTCCAAGTTCGATGTGACCTCGAACTGTGCTCAGATCCTCCTCGATCGGTAGGTAGTCGCGATCGAAGCCGCGTCGCAGAAGTGACTGCGTCCCGTTGATGAGCACGCGGGCAAGTAGGTTTGGAAGGTCTGGACTATCCTCTGCGCCCGTGGCAATCGAGCGCGCCTCTTCAAACCGATCCCACGCGTAGCAGAACAGGTAATACAGGTTTCGGATCGGAATTGCCGGTGCCGTCACGGTGTGAGCAGCCGCTCTTTCCAGCTCTCCGCCTTGTCCGGCATATCGAACCAGTATTCCCGCAGGAGCGGTGCCAGCTCGGTCCGTACGATCCTGGCGTACCAGTCTGTATCGCTCTCCCCGACACTCAACTCTGAACAGAAAAAGCTGTGCCCGATAGCAAAACCAGGTCCAAGATTGACCGTGTCGGCAATGATCTCGGCATTGAGCGATCCGACGGCAGATCGCAGCGATGCCCGCAATTCTGCGCTGACGCCAAGCCCTGCCAAGTGCTTGTCGAATTGGGGTGAGTCGAGATTTGGATTTAAGTTTACAAAAGCAAAGCGACGGCGAAGGGCGTAATCAACCACCGCGAGCGATCGATCCGCGGTGTTCATAAGTCCCATAATGTACACGTTTGACGGTACATGGAACGGCGCCTTGCCTGACGCCAGTGGCATCGCCCACTTAGGATCGCGCTTATCCGACTCTACGAGCAGCATGAGCTCGCCAAGGATTTTGCTCAGATTGCCCCTGTTGATCTCATCAATGATGAACACGTATCGGTGATTTGGATCCGCTTCAGCACGCCGGCAGAACTCAAAAAACTTGCCAGGTCTCAGCTCGAATCCCTTATCGGTGGGTCGATATCCCTCGACGAAATCCTCGTATGAATACGACTGATGAAACTGGACGAAGCCGACCCGATCCCGATCCTCAACGCCCATCAAAGCGAAGGCGAACTTGTGGGCAGCGAAGGACTTACCTACTCCGGGTGGACCCTGAAGGATGACGTTCTTCTTGGCGCGGAATAGCAGCAGAATGTCTTCTGCTTCTTCCCGACTCAGAAAGAGCTCGGCGAGTGCGTCATCGATTGTGTACGCACGCGTTGGCTCGATCTTGCTGACCTCTTCCTCCTCTCCCACATAAGGGAGCCCATGACCCGCCACTTCGACGTAGGCGCGATTGAGGATCGATAACAGCGTTGGCGTCGCCTCAGTTAGGTATGCGCCCTGGTTCAGCCCTCGGCGGCTATTATAGAACAGTCCCTTCGCGCCACTTTCGGCCAGCTCCTTAAGCTCGGCAGCAAAGGGTTCAGCTTCTAAAAATGCATCCCGCGATAGCGGCGGCTGCAGAACCTGGTGATCCCTCAGCGCAATGCGAAAGCCGGGCTGACCCTCCCAGTCACTGCCGTTAAGCCCGACGAAGTTTGGATCCGCAGGTGCAGTCGCGACCGACACGCTCGCAATTGCTTCATTGTCGACAAGATGGAAGACCACGTCGCCTTCGCGCACCTCCAGCATGTTGGCGTATATGTTCTTCCCATCCTTTGAACGCTGAGGCGACCACAGCGAGCGACCAAGCGCATTGTCGCCATCGAGCCGGTCCGGTCGGCCATTGACGATTGTTTTTTCAATCCAGTAGCGCTGCTGGCGCACGGCTGAGTCTCCGTGGACTTCAGCCCAGGACCCGTGATTCCGGAACCAGTTGATATCTTGTGGCTGATCTTCGAATGTGAATGCGATCAATCTGTCGGCGGGTTCGTCGCCAGGGTGAACCTGCCAAATGGTCGCGCGATAAGTGTAGAAATACCAATCGCGCTGCGAGAACTCCGGATCCCAGGCCACCAGAACGCGCTCGCCGTCGTCCAGATTTGCTGTGATTTTGCCGCGCGCTTTGATGCGCATCACCGAAATGGATTTGCCTCGCCCGTCGAACGGAAGATTGTTCTTCTGCACGAAGGAAGCCTTTATAGCGATCCGCTCACCTGGCTTCATGGAGCGCACTTGCGCAGCATCAGCGTCGCTGGGCGTGCTTATCTCCCAGATCCCTTCGCGCAGAAACCGATCCACTTGATCGTCACTTCTGCCAAATGCCGCGCCGACAAACCAGCACGTGCGGCTCTGATCAGTGGCCACAATGGCGCTTTGACTGGCGGGCTCTCGTACGACGAAGCCGAGGTCCTCGAGCTTTGCCCGCACGGTGTTTTCACCGCCCGTGAATTCGCTTGCCCGCAACGGTCCCTTTTCCGGATGCTGCTTACCGACCGCGACCCCAACAATCGCCTTTGATGGGTATTCTCGCCCGCTATGAACGAGAACATATGAGTGGGCGGGGCGGTAACCATACTTGCGGAGGAACTCGACGCCCCCAAGGCGGTCGTGCTCTTCCATAGCCTCACTGACGGCCGCCGGATCGGTAAGTCGGCTTAGTGACATCATGTTCTCCTTGCAGAGGAGTTGACCAGTTGCGGGCCGCGGGCGGAAGCGAAACCTATCGGAGTTTCAACGGAGTTAAAACAGCTGCCCTGAGCTCAATCCCAAGCGTAGTGAGGAACTCACCCTCCTCGAGTCAGCACCGGGATGCGCTGCGTAGAAGCACACACGCCCCGATCGAGATTAGGTCGAACCCTGCCAAGTTGCTAGGGAGCAGAGAGTCGGCCAGGCGCCGATCGATCGATTTCGGTCAAAAAAATTTGGCTTATCTTGTTAAGTCTCTTTTTGCGGTTCGAATAATATACTCGGGAAATGTTGAGAGAAATAGCAAGCCTCGCAGCTGAGTCGCAGCTGCTGATTGTGGTCTTTGTCTTCGGAGCGTTTCTCGGCGCCGCCGTTGAGAGACTGAGAGCTAGTGTCCGACGTCGAAGATGGCGCAAGAACAATCCGTGGTCGAGCGAACGCGTTACCGCTCCGCAAACGACGCCACCTAGCGGAGAAGCGCCAACTGACGGACGTGCCGACGCTGCCGATCAACTCCGTATCGTCATGAGCGCGGATTTTTCGATCCAGCCTCTGCTTAACAAAGGCGAAGCCAGGGTGTTCAGAGAGTTGGATCGTTACGTGCTGGAGCAGAACGCGAACTGGCAAGTGATGGCGCAAGTCTCTTTGGGAGAGATACTGCGATCGAGGGACTCCAGAGCGTACGCGTGTATCAACTCAAAGCGGGTCGACCTGCTTATAGTCGATGAAAGCTGCCGGCCGCGTCACGTCGTGGAATACCAAGGCGAGGGGCATCATCAGGGTACTGCGGCCGCTCGAGATGCGATAAAAAAAGAAGCACTGCGACGGGCAGGGATACCCTACCATGAGGTGGTCGCTGGCCACACAACCCCCATGGATTTACGCCGCCTTGTGCAACGACTCGTTATTGCTCCGGCGGTCGAAATGCCCACCGAGGGTTTGGATCGTGGACAATGTCCATGACCCTTATGACGGATCGTTTTCAACGTTCTTTTGACATTCACATTCTAGCCGCGCATCGAAAAAATAGTGGCCTTGCCGCCTTGCTCGAACGATGGGTTCTACCCGGTCAGGACGCAGCTGCTTATGGCCTTCGCTTAGCTGTCCGGAATGGCTACCTCAACCTTTATGTGAAGGGGCAGTCGGTAGGCAAACTGCGACTGGTCAGAGGATTGCCCTGCCTCAGGCTCCATAGCAAGTACAAGTCTCTCCTCGGGAACGGTAGCTCGCATGGGAGCCGGCCTGGACCAACGTATGATGTCGTCAATGCTAGCGAGCTAGCGATGGCGGGCCCTGACACAATTGATGCCTGGATACGGACGGCTGAAACCTATGCCGGCGATGAGAAGCGCTTCGTTGACGATCTGGTCGCGGTCACCCCCGGCACAATTGATCTAGAAATGGGCCTGCCTGCAGATATGCATTCGGTCATGAAAGAGCGAACGGCGCCGCGCATGGATTTGGTAGTTGCCCAAGGCACCGAAATCGCATTCTGGGAGGCGAAGTGCGCCGTGAACGGGGAATTGCGTGGCGACGCGCCGTACACAGAATTGCCCGATGGCGGCTACGGCGAGGGGCCGCACGTTCTCTGGCAACTACGCCGTTATCAACGCTGGATGAATCGCCACTATCGAGTTGTCCAGGTCCGGGAGGCTTATCTTGAAGCCACCCGAATCCTCCTCGGGCTCGCCGAAATGTTTGGCAAGCGTGGGCCTGCCATTGAGGCTTGGCAGAGTTTCGTTGCTGCCGGTGAAAAGGTGGCCGTCATTCTTCCGCCCGGCATAGTGGTTTCAGGCTACTGTCCCTCTCGGGCCGACGGCAGTCCGCGTGCAGAGAGCAGCGCCTACGCCGCAAAACTTCGGTCTTTCGACAAGCACAAGGATCGGCTATCTGGCCATGGTGTAACTGTGGTAACGGTGAGCGCCAAACCCGACTTTCCTGCCCTACCGAAACTTCGCCCGGGGACGGTCAGCGCAGTTGAAGACGGTGGCTGTTAAGCGCCCCAGTATCGTAAGATGGTGCGGCTCCTAATTTTTCCTGGAAGCGGACATTGAAGACCGCTACCTAGCCGTCGCAGGTGCACCATCATCGCGTGCAGCAGCAAGGTTATGGCGAATGGGTATTTGTCGGCGGTTGGATCGACAGCACGCTTGAGAACATTGCAGCAGTCGCCATCGATCTTGGGTCGCCGCTCCATCACTAGCCTGCCGGCCCCTGCCGAGAGTATACTAGGAGAGCAGAGCCCGCTCTTCCAGCGCCTCGGTTCGGCCGAGGACGTTACGCCGGTTAGAGTCGCGAAGATTCGTCGCGCTTAAGATTCTCAGCGAGCACCGCGGCGTCAATTGGGCGCACTTCAGCGAAGTGGAAGTCACAGTCGGCAAGTTTGCCTAGGCCCGTGATTTTCAGGAACTACCTGCTGAGGCAGGTTGGTAAGTATGATATTATAGTCGATCCCCTCCACGCGCAATCCTGGGCCGCCGGTCGGCTGACGATCGAGGACGCCGCCGCCGATGAGATCGTGAGCGAAAGCGAGCGAACTCTTGTGTATGCGGTGATTGTCTGTTCGATCTGACGTTGACAATCGCAGCGGAAAGCCGAGAACATCCAGGCCCTAAGCTTGGGCACGAAGCTGTTGTGGCAAGTAGGCGAAAGGCACATCGAAGGAATGGCCCTAGACATTCTTCAGAGATTTCTCACCGCCCGGCTGTTCGATGTCGGCGGAGACGACACGCGTGTCGTCAAACTGCGCGAGGCCGCCGCCGACCTCGCCAATGTCATCAAGGCTGCACCACATCGCGTCGCAATCTTTACGATGGTGGCTATCGACGGACAGATCGGCCCGGATGATCCATTAATTATCGAGGTTACAGGCATTCTTGAGAAGCGCTGGCAAAGCTATGCCGGCGCGTTCGTCGACGCATCTCTCCCGACCGTCGCCCGCGCAATTGTATTGCAAGCTCTCGCGAGCGCGATGGCATCCGACGCTGTGGCTGCGGCGGTAACCTTGACCGCCCGCAACATGCTCCCGCACATCGGAGCGCAGTCTGATCGAAATCTTTGGATCGACCTTATTCAAGAAGCCGATCGTCGTCTCGACACTCGAGCTCAGCGCGAATGGGCGCTGCCACATGCCGCGGCTGCTTCCGATGTAGCGCTGACACTCGACGGTGTACCTGCACTCGCACCCCCCACGTTGTCGAGGGATTGGCTCACCAAGCAGCTACAGGCGGCGTCGGGTCCATCCAATGCCCAAGGGGAGGCATTGAAAACCCCAAACCCACACTGGCCGAATGAGGGATCCCCTTGGTCTCACCAGTTTGCCCCAGCGGCGGCATCGGCAACTGCTGCGGCGGTCGATGCGGTTATCAAAGCTCTCGCTGAGAAGGTGGATGAGCAGGCGGGCGCGAAAGCTCTGGCAGATACAGTAAGCAAGTATGTTTCTGAAGTCGCGGCAACGCTGACGCAAACCGCGGCTGGAATCGAGCGTCGCACCTCGCTACTGTGGTGGAAAGAAGCTCTCTTTTCCCCTTCCACCGGCCTAAGCTACCGAGATCTTGCTCCACCTGTCGCGGCTGCCCTTGCCGCCCTGGATGCTTCGGCGCAGACTCAGGCATTTGCTCCTCGCATGGCGGAGGCGTTTGTTCGCGAGACGGTCCGTTCTATTGGTGAAGAGAAAATGCTCCGCGCGCAGCCGATTAGCCAACTCTGCTCGGTCGTTATCCAGGCGTCGGACGATGTCCGCACGACTTTGCGCGAGGGATACGCACAAGTGCATACCGAGGCCGGCCGGATACCCTTGGCGGGAGTCCTCGCCGGTGAGCTGGATGCCTCAGTGCTTAGCGCTCGCCTTGGGATAGATGGATCAGTCGCCATCTCGCCCGCTGATTTCGGCGTTTGGCTATTCCGCGATCTTCAAGCCGCTGCAGCAACCCCAGCGGGGACTAAGCGTAAGCGGCAGTCTCGTCCACAATGAAGCGGTGTCCGGACAGCCGCTGCAACGCACCGGACGTTGCTTGCCGTTTAGGCGAAGCGACGCCAGCTGACTGCGCAGTCTGGGGCAACTCTGCGGATACTGAGGCCCCCGAAGGCGACAGCCCGAACCTCACACTGCTTCCATGGTCGGGAGCTGCCCTCGGTACCACAGACTTGGCTTTCCTTACCTCTCGCGGCGAACCAAAACTTGTCGCGCTGATCGGTCCGCACAATGCGGGAAAGACGACGCTGCTCGCTGCATTCTATCAGCAGATCGGGCGCACTGGGTCCATCGGCGAAGTCCGTTTTGCCGGCAGCTATTCTTTAGAAGGCTGGGAAGCCATTGCGCATGCCCTGCGCTGGGAGGGTGGAACTCCAAAGTTTCCACCCCATACTCCCTCAGGCACAGGACGAGCGCCGGGACTTCTTCACCTCGCGCAACGCGCTGCGGATGGAACTCTTTCAGACTTCCTGTTTGCCGACACGCCTGGTGAATGGTTTCAGCGCTGGACTATGGACGTTGATGCACCCGATGCTGAAGGTGCCCGTTGGCTCGCCGATCGCGCCTCGACGCTCGCGATTGTCGCGGATTGCGAGGCGCTTTCCGGTGCGAAGAGAGGTGAGGCCCGAAACGAGATGGTCAATCTGATCCGTCGCGTTGCCTCCGAGCGCCGCGGCCGCCCAGTGGCTCTTATTTGGACCAAGGCTGATATCCAGGTCAGCCAACCCATTCGCGATGCGGTGAGGAATGCTGCCAAACGAGGAATGCCTGACATCGTCGAGTTCGAAGCGAGTGTCGTTCCGCGCTCTCTTGATGATATTGCCATCGAGCCGATCGCTGCCGTGAAAACGGTGCTCGCTTGGGCGACAACGCCATTACCCGTCGGTTTCTCCCCTCCGGCATACTGTTCAGGGACCCGTGATCCATTCTTTTCGATTGGAGCCGACGCGTGAGCGGAAGTCTTCTTCTTCTCGGTGAATCTGATGTAGGTAAAAGCCACTTTGGAGGACAACTGCTAGGTCGCCTCAGCCAGGAAACTGGAGCGTTGCGAATGGCCGGCTCACCTAAGTCTCTGGAGGCATTTGATGCAGTGCTCAATTGCCTCAACGCTGGCCGCGCTGCCCCGCACACATCGCAGGATCGATATGTCGAGAGCCGCTGGCCTCTCATGGATCAATTGGGCAGACGCACGGAGCTCGTTTGGCCAGACTATGGTGGCGAACAGGTTCGGGTCATTCGTACTGAGCGAAGGATGCCAGAAACTTGGCGCACGCGCGTCACTTCTGCAGCCGGTTGGATCGTGATGGTCCGTATTGCGCATGCGCAGCTGAGCGATGACGTTTTCACCCGCCCCCTTGCAGAGCCTGGGCGCGAGCGTGAGCGTATTCGAGATTTCAAGCTATCCCAGCAGGCGCTACTTGTCGATTTTCTTCAATGGCTGATGTTCGTCCGTCGAACTGGAACCTTGAAGCCCGTCGCGAACCCTCCGCTTATGTTGCTTCTATCCTGCTGGGACGAGCTACCGGAGGCGCAGCTAAACACCGATCCATTCGACGTCCTGCGGACACGTATGCCGATGGTGGCGGCCTTCGCCGAAGCCAACTGGCAGCCTGGAGCGCTACGCGTTGTAGGATTGTCTGCACTGGGCCGCGCGCTCACCGAGACCAATGTAGACGAGGAGTTCATTGATCGCGGCCCCGAAAGCTTCGGTTATGTCGTTCTGGAGAACGGAAAGCACGATCCGGATCTCACCCTCGCCATAGCGCCGATGATTTGACGGTGCTTAAGATCGCCCATGCCATCTTTGGCGAACGCGACAGAGGTCACCGCCTACTAGCGGCGAGCCCTTCTTTCACTGGCGCAAAGGCGCTTGAAGGGCGGATGGATATGCAAGGCTCTCCACCCCCCTACACAACGTGGGATCCCTATTTCAGCGGCTTTGCTTGGGAACAAGTGTATGTCCTTGCTCGGACGGTGTCCGATCCAAAAGCGGCTCGTTCGGGTATGGTGTTTTCGCGAGCTTTCGCCATTCCTGCCGCCGAAGCTTCCGCGATGGACGATATCGGCGTGCTCCTTAATCTGCTGACAGCAATGGATGATGAGCGTCAAAATGTCATCGAGGATGTCGACTGGGCCTCGACAGGCTCAAAGCCGCAAGGCAGCCAGGCCCTGGTTCGGGCTATTTTGAGCGGCGGCCCGTCACCTACAGTCTGGTTTGGCGAAGCAGGTTTCAGCGATGCAATTTCCTCTTTGTGGGCGAATCTCTGGCCCGCAGCACGGATGCGCTTTTCCTTCCGAATGGCGTTCTCCCCACAGGACGTGTCGACGTCGCCGCCCACGGTGGTCACCACTCCGCCTTCGTTGGCCTCCCGCTGGTCCGGACACACTGTTGTAAGTGATAGTGAAGGGATGGGGGAACCGACATCCGCCGAGGCGCTGCTTCTTGGGCTTAAACAAGCAAGCTCTCTGCAAGCCCTCGTTGATGAGATCGGAACAGCAATACCGGAGATCGTTGGCCTGCAGCGCCTGGTGGAGATCGACCGTCTGCTCCGCGAAGGTGCTGGTTTCGCAGAACTTCTCGACGGGCTGCGTCTCATTTGCCACCTGAGTCCCGATCCTTCTCAAGCAAGGGCGATCAAGGAAACGCTCAAAACTCGCGCCACGCGAGCCATTTCCACTGCGTCCGTAGCTGACGTGCGGATGGTACGAAATCTCGACCTGAAAGCTATCGCGACTCCTGACGAGTTCTGGAAGGCGATCGAACAGTGGTCCGAAAACAACCTTTGGCTTGAGCCAAATCCCAATCTGATAGCCCAGTTGCTCGGGGACTTGCTTTCGCCCAAACCAGTTACGTCTTGGCGTGAGGCCACTCTTAAAGGTGTGCGGCTTACATTAAATTCCCAGGCAGATAGGGTCGCGCCCGCCCTCTGGCGCGTCTTACAGGTGCATCCAACGACGCTTGCACACCTGTTTGAGCGGTTTGGGAAGCAGCCGAGCCTTGAATCCGCGCTTGTCAGGGCGGTCCCAAAAACACTTTCACTCGAAAACGGTAAGGCGTTTGCCGCTACATCCGTAGAGCTTGGCCTCGTCCGGCTTCACGCCGCCTGCTGCGGAGCGTTCCTAGCTCCTGTCGATGCTGTTGTTCAACACATTGCAGACGTCTCGTTTGACAGCAAGTCCATCCAAATCGCAGCTTCCAAAGCTTCAGAAAGCGATTGGGTAGAGATTGCGATCGTATGCTCAGACGAGGCGACGCTGATTCTTGCCGCCGAAAAGTGCGCTGCCAAATCCAGTTTGTTGAAGCAGTTGGATATCCTGAATCCGAGATGGCGCGCTCTCTGGCTGCGATCGCTCCAACGGAACGTCGACGCCTGGAATGGCCCATCTAAACCGAAAGCAGCAATGGCGAAGTTGCTTGATGGCGTTGCAGGCCGGGTGATCAAAGACATCGATCTGATCCAGGCGCTCACGGCTACGCCGCTGGCCAATCTCTTAGACTATCCACGGCGAACTGAGGTGTGGCCGCACCTGCCGGCGGCTTCTCGCCCGAATTACCTTGCTGCCACGTCCGAAGCTTGGCTCGCGAGTTTTTGCGACGGAACCGACCAAGACTTGGAGGACGAACTTGCAGCATTCGTGGCTGAGCCAGGGCGTCTCAACCCGACGCTTTTACGACTCGTTGCGAGCCCGTCCCGCGGCTGCGCTCTGTTTCGAGCGATTCCAAAACTGTCAGAGCGCACTTTCTCCGAGTGGTTGAACAAGGTGCTCAATCGAGGCTCCCGGCTCGACAAAAGCGACGCCGAAGCTGTTGGTCGTCTGATCGCAGCGAGGAACTGGCGCAACTCTGCCTACGCGCTCGCAGAGTTGATGCTAGACGCCAAGCGTGAAGACCTCCGTCCAGCAATCGTTTACGTCGTTGACCTGTTCGGCTTCATCACTCGCTTCCGCCTCGATATGCTGGGCCAAAGCCCTCCTGACTCAGCGAGATGGCGGATTTTAGAGGAGGTCGCGACTGAGCTGTATGCCTGGGGTCCAGGCCAGGACGGCCTTTGGATCCGCGCTGGCGGAAAGGAGAGCGACATCCCGAAAGCAGAAACAGGTGGCGAGGCGTGGCGCATCGTCATTAGTAAAGCTGAGCGGGGCAAGGGCGATATCAACATTCACAGGCTCGTTGAAGTAATGGCTGACGACTTTCCGGAAAATGTCGTACTTCGTAAGGTGCGGTCCGACTCCTTGTTCAATGGCCGATCATGACCGCACTCATCGCACATAAGCTTGTGGAGCTAGCGCCTAGGTCCGTTAGCGCTGACGGCTGAAGACAGGACAACACCCAAAGTAGACGTATTTTCGATGGAGGAGGCGGTGAAACTGGAAACGGATCTGAGGCGCGGATTGACCGCCAGCCTCGTCACTGAAACGCTTGCCAACTATGAGCACGCAGATGAGCCGTTGCTGTGCATTTCCGGATTGGTCCAACAATGTGAGGAAGTCGCCTCGAGAGACCACTATTACTTTCGTTCCGATGGCCATTTCTGGTCTACCAGCGGGACGCTGCCGGAGGGGGCGCAGATTGAACTCCGTGACGCCGTTGTTACCGAATGGGTAGCTCGCGTGCCCGGTCTCTACTGGCAGCAAGGCGCCGGATTCCGCCGTACGCCGCGCCAGGCACAGATAGAGGAGCAAGTCGGCAACTTCGTGAAGCTCAAACCAATTGGGAAGTCGGAAGTCGTTTCCGGCGGTATCGGGACCCTGCGGTTTCCCCCATCTGAGGCGGGCTACAGGCTAGGTTCATTGACCACGGCTCGAAATGCTTCCAGCGGCGTGCCGTTCTTGATTTCGCCGGATGTCTGGAATGCGCACAATCTGGGCGAGGGCTCGCTGGTGTCGGGCCGTTTGACTTGGCGTCGCTTGCCCATCGAATGGTCTTCGAAGTTCCCATCTGTCGCAGGCATTCCACGTAATTGTCTCGTGGCAACCAAACCGATTGAGGTGCACGCCTACGACCGTAAAGTCGCTGTCGAAGTCCATCCCTTTGCGGTGATGGAATATGAGACAAACGAAGCTTTCTTACACGACTTCGTCTTCGCGACTGCACAAACTTGCGATTCAACCATGCGGTCGGCAATCGCGACTTTTTTCGAGCACTACCGCAAAGCCGAGGGGCGCCATGGGACGTATCTCACGGCCGGCGATATTGCAGAGCCGATGTGGGAGGCAACGTTCCCGAGCCCTGAGGATCTGCGCAAGGCTGAACCATTGGCTCTCAGACTGATCGAGGCCCGCCTCCATGACGTGATATGTGGCGAGGAGTCGGTGGAGGCCGCAATTCGGCAACTGTCGCGGTTCGAGCCGTCTGATCTTCGCAGGATCGCCGTTGCGGCCGAACTCAACGCTAACCGCATCGATCTGAAGGGCCCCTCCGCCAAGCTGGCGCTTCGCATCGTCGAGGCATCCCTCCAACGCGACCGCCTACCGGCGCTGCTTCGGATCATTCAGGAGGAAGCCTTGTGACGTGGACACAGCCCGTGCTCAACAGCCTCAATCGAGTGCTCGCCAATTACTATCCACTGCTTAGTGACGGAATGCGAATTGCAAAGGCGGCCGACCTGCGACTCCCGCAGATCGAGTTTTCAAACAAGGCCAACCTCAATTGGTTTGCCATTGTTCAGCAGGCCAAAATTCAGAATCGGGTCGATCAGCTCGTCGACATTGTGCTCGGCGAATTTCCAGATGACACGACACTGCTCCAAATTAAATCTCAGTCTCCACCGCCGTCGGTCGAGGGCCCCAGCATATCTTGGAAAGCACCGGAAGGGCAGCTAGAGAAAATCATCGGCAGTAAGAGTACCCTAGTCGCGATCGCCTCGCTGGAGCTGGGGATAAAGCGAGCCCGATCGGTAGTACGCATCAGGCGCGCTGATGGTGGGTTAGGCACCGGGTTTGTCATTTCAGGCAATCGGATCGTGACCAACAATCATGTCCTTCCCAATGAAGAGACAGCAAAAACGGCGGTTGCACAGTTTAACTACCAAAAAACCATTGATGGACTCGATGCACAAGTCGAGGAGTTTCCCTTTGCAATTTCTGGATTCCGTACAAGCGTGACTGATGACTGGAGCGTAGTGAAGTTCACTGGCGATGCTTCTAACTGGGGTGAGTTGCCCTTTGGACCTTGCAATGTCGTCGCGGGCGAATTTGTAAACATCATCCAGCATCCCGGTGGCGGACCAAAGCAACTGTCCTTTGCCGCCAATCTGGTCGCATTCGTGGGAGGAGGCCGGGTTCAATACCTGACGGACACCCTGCCGGGTTCGTCCGGATCGCCCGTATTCGATACGGATTGGAACTTGGTTGCGCTGCACCACAGTGGGGGCTGGCTGGTCGAGCCAGGCGCAGCAACCAAGACCACCTATTACCGCAACGAGGGAATCGCGATTGCCACTGTGATCGAAGGTCTCGCCGCCAGCGCGTCGGTGAGCGCCATCAAAATTTAGCCTGCGGGACAACGGAAGGATAGCCTACGGCGGCTTCGTCAGGCAACACAAAGGCCGATATTAGAGACTTACTGCATTGCGGATATTGCCCGAAGCCGGGCCACAACGTCATACGCCCAGCTTTTGCAAAGCAAACAGTTTAATCATACACGGACACGACAGATTGTCCGCTCCAGGCGTTTGCGCTTGTCTCCCAATCGGGTCACGGGAAAGTCGGACGTATGCCTATTCCGGACGGCAACGAACCACTGAACGACCGGCTTGTGGTCGTTGAACGAACCCGCTCGCGCGGGAGGGCGCCTGGGGCTGAGGTAGAGGGCACAGGCCGGAGGTGGGGCCTCCATTGAGCGTCGCGCGGCAGCAGCAGAGCATAACGGGCTTCTTCAACAAGGAGCCTGACGATGACTTTCTCCAATCTCGACACACCCATCAGCCCGCTGCGCCAACGGCTGATCGACGACATGAACTTGCGGCGTTTCTCGCGCGAGACGCAGCGCAACTATCTCCGCGACATCGGACGCCTGGCGTCATTCCTCGGGCGCTCCCCTGACACGGCGACCGCCGACGACCTGCGCCGGTTCCAGATCGAGCAGCAGGAGGACGGCGTTCCCGTGCCGACGATGAACAGCATCGTGTCGGCGCTGCGCTTCCTCTTCATCCACACGCTCGACCGCCCGGAACTGGCGCGCAGGCTCATCCGGCTGGCGCATCGGCGCAACCTGCCCGTGGTGCTGAGCCGCGACGAGGTGGCCCGGCTGCTCAATGCCACGACGTGCCTCAAGCACCAGGCCGCGCTCTCTGTCGCCTATGGGGCAGGCCTGCGTGTCGCCGAGGTGTCGATGCTGAAGGTTGCCGACGTCGACAGCGAGCGCATGCTGCTGCGTGTCGAGCGTGGCAAGGGCGGGCGCTATCGCAACGCGATACTCTCCGAGGACCTGCTGACTCTGCTGCGGGAGTGGTGGAAGGTCGGACGACAGCAGGGAGTGATGCACCGCGACGGCTGGCTGTTCCCGGGACAGCATGCGATGAAGCCGATCAGCACGCGACAACTCTATCGCATCGTGGTCGAGGCGGCCCGGGCCGCCGACATCGCCAAGCGGGTCGGGCCGCACACGCTGCGCCACAGCTTCGCGACCCACCTGCTGGAGGACGGCACCGACATCCGGATCATCCAGGTCCTGCTCGGACACGCCAAGCTCAACAACACGGCGCTCTATGCGAAGGTCGCGATCAAGACGGTTCGCACGGTCACGAGCCCGCTCGACAAGCTTGGGCTGTTCAGGCCAGGGGAGAGTCTGCCCGGCGGCTGAGCCGTGCGCGCCTCAGTCGAGGTCGCCGACATCTTCCGAGCCGCAGGGCCTGCGTATCGGGCCGCTCATGCAGGGCACCTGAGCCTCGCCCAGCTCAAGGTCATGTCGGCAATCGAGCATTGCCGCACCGCGGCTCTCGGCGGTCACGTCGAAGCCTGCGAGGACTGCGGCGAGTGGCGCATCGCCTACAACTCCTGCCGCAACCGGCACTGCCCGAAGTGCCAGGGCGCGGCGGCGCGGACGTGGCTGGCCGAGCGCGAGGCCGACCTGCTGCCGGTCGGATACTTCCACGTCGTGTTCACGCTGCCCGCCGAGGTCGCCGACATCGCCTTCCAGAACACGGCGCTCGTCTACAACCTGCTGTTCAAGGCGGCGTCGGAGACGATGCTGACGATCGCCGCCGATCCGAAGCATCTCGGCGCGCGCATCGGCATCACCGCCGTGCTCCATACCTGGGGATCGGCGATGACCCACCATCCGCACGTGCACATGATCGTGCCGGGCGGCGGCATAGCGCCGGACGGAAGCCGCTGGATCCCGTCACGCCCAGCCTTCCTGCTTCCGGTGCGCGTGCTCGGCAAGCTCTTCCGACGGCTCTTCCTCACCCGGCTGGTCGCACTCCACGACGCCGGACGGCTCGGCTTCTTCGGGACCTTGGCGCACCTCATCGAGCGACGCGCCTTCCTGCGTCACCTTGCTCCCGTTCGCGGGAAGCGATGGGTGGTATACGCCAAGGCGCCGTTTGCGGGGCCGGAGGCGGTGCTCGCCTACCTGTCGCGCTACACCCACAGGGTCGCGATCTCGAACAGCCGCCTGATCGCGTTCGACCAGGACGGCGTCACCTTCCGCTACAAAGACTACCGCCGCGACGGCGCGGACCGGCGGCAGGCCATGACGCTCGCTGTCGACGAGTTCATCCGCCGGTTCCTGATCCATGTTCTGCCGCGCGGCTTCCATCGCATCCGGCACTACGGCCTGCTTGCCGGCTCCACCCGCAAGGCCAGCCTCTCGCTCGCCCGCAAACTCCTGGATGCCGACGCGCCGCCTGACCTACGCGACGCCGACGAACAGGAGGACTTCCGCCCGCCATGCCCTTGCTGCGGTGGACGCATGATCATCATCGAGACGTTCGAGCGCTGGAGGCAGCCGCGAGGACCGCCGCACGCGTCGGCGACGAACCGGGAGACCGCTCCATGACCCGGCATGGCATGGTCGAACCTTCAGCCGCCGGCGCCCGGCCGCCGGCATCGGACCCGCGCGTGCCCAGAGCAATCGCCGACGCCGGCATGCATCCGCACGGATCAGTTCCCGGCGCTCAATACCCCACGAAGGAGCAACGAAGCGGCCTCTCCGCATTCACGGCCGGGCTTCCCAATAGTGGCTCCGCCATCGCCGACATCGGCCGCAGATCGAAATCCCCATAGCCGTCGACTGTGCCCCGCGGGTTCCTTCCTCGGGGACTTTCGTACGCCTGCCGGCGCCCGAAACTCTTCACGGATACAGAACGGCAGCTTACCGCCTTGTGATCCCCAGAACCGGACAGTCCGTTGTCGGCCCCATTGCCGCTATTGCGGCCCGCCTTGCTGCCATTCCCGCTCCACCTACTTCGGCGCTGGACTTCGTTGGAGAAGCACGCATTGGTGTGCACGGAACGCACGGTTGGTCGTCAGCCCGATGAACGCAACGAACACGTCCTGCCCGCCAATGCGGGCTCCAGTCAGTACAGGCGCAGGAATGGCCTGCACCGGAAACTGGAGAACTACGATGGACACTACATCTCAGATCCCGCCTGACAATGCGTTGCACGCAGTGCCTAATCATGCCGCCGAGCGTGTTGCCAGAGCCTCGACACCAAAGCCAAAATCAGCGGCGACGACCAAGACCGACATAGTTTTGAAGAAGCTGCGTTCGGTCAAGGGCGCGACTATCCAGCAACTCTCTGAAGCTACCGGATGGCAGCTGCATTCAGTGCGCGGTTTTTTGTCCGCGACGGTTCGGAAGAAGCTCAGCCTCAATCTGGTAAGCGATGTCGGCAAGGATGAAGTACGTCGGTACCGGATCGTCGACACTGCGTCGGGCGCATCATCATGAAGCGCTCACGTAATAGCGTTGATCAGGAGGTCGCCGCCACAGGCGACCTCACCCGGGAACAGCTCGCTCAACTTTGGGAGAAAGCCCATGGTCATCTGCCACCGAAAGGCATCCGGCAGGAGCTCTTGATTCGCTCCGCCAGTTGGCATTTGCAGGTAAAGCGTCTCGGCGGGATTTCGCCGCGCACGCGGCGCTTGCTGAACGCAGCCATGGCGGAGGTCGCAAGCGTTTCTCGGTCGCGACTAATTGCTGATGCAGATCGCGGAGACGAGGTAAGGGATGCCACGTCTTCCAGCAGAGCCGACACCTCCCACCTAGGAGCGGTGCCCAGCGACGTCAGACCGGTACGGCACCGCCGTCGTCGAGCAACACTGTTGCCGGGCGCTCGGCTTATCCGCGATTGGAATGGCAAGACTCACGTTGTCGACGTGATCGAGGAAGGGTTTGTCTTCCAGGCAACGGTTCACAACTCCCTGACGGCCATCGCGCATCAGATCACCGGAGCACATTGGTCTGGCCCAAGGTTCTTTGGGCTATGAGCTCCATCCAAAAACTCCGCTGCGCCGTTTATACCCGTAAATCCAGTGAAGAGGGCCTCGACCAGGAGTTCAACTCGCTCGATGCACAGAGAGAGGCATGCTCGGCATTCATCGCTTCGCAAGTGGGCCTCGGATGGAAGCTGGTTTATGATCGCTATGACGATGGCGGCATATCGGGCGGGACAATGGAGCGGCCCGCGCTGAAGCGACTGCTCGCCGACATTGCTGCTAAGAAGGTTGATGTGGTCGTGGTCTACAAAATCGACCGCCTAACCCGCGCGCTTGCCGATTTCGCTAAGATCGTCGAGGTGTTTGACGGTAATGGCGTTTCCTTTGTCTCGGTCACCCAGCAATTCAATACGACAACATCGATGGGCAGGCTGACCCTCAATGTACTGCTATCATTTGCCCAGTTCGAACGGGAGGTCACGGCGGAGCGCATCCGCGACAAGATTGCCGCGTCGAAGAAGAAGGGCATGTGGATGGGCGGCACCGTGCCGCTCGGCTACAAAGTCGAAAGCCGCAAACTGCTCATCAAGGAACCGGAGGCGAGTTTTGTCCGGCACCTGTTTGATCGATATCTCGAACTGAGGTCGGTGCCAGCACTCGCCGCAGAGGTCACGGCACACGCGGATGCTATGGATCAGGATGATCCGGCAACATCTGGAATGTCACCTCCGCAGGTTTACACCCGCCGCTGCCGAGCGGGCATGCTCTACAATCTGCTCGCCAATCCACTCTACGTCGGAAAACTGAAGCACAAAGACAGCGTCCATGACGGCGAGCATCAGCTGATCGTCGACGCGATGGTGTTTGATAAGGTCCAGCAATTGCTGGCTGAACAAGCCGCCACACCGCGAGGCTCATCTGCGCATGCCGATGTGCATCTACTGACCGGTCTCCTGGTGGATGATGCCGGTGATCGCATGAGCCCGACCCATGCCAGGGCTCGTGGAAAGCGGTATCGCTATTATATCTCCGGTCGCATCAACGGAGCCAAGCGAACCGACACGACAGCCTGGCGCATCCCGGCGCCCGAACTGGATTCGACGGTAACACGCTTCATTGCAAGGCTGCTTAGCGATCGTTCCCGCCTCGTCGAATGGATCGGAATGTATGCGCCGACGGCCGACATCAAACGATGCCTTGATGCTGCCGCGACCATTCAAACCAAGTTCGCCAACGACAGGACCGCTGATCAGCGCGTCATGCTTCTGACTTTGGTGCACAAGATCGCTCTTGGAACAGCCGCGATAACGTTCACCATCGATGCCGCAGCACTGGTCTCGATGCTACAAGACGGCATGAGCACTGCGCATCCGTCGGTCCCAGACGATCATGAGCAAACCGATGCCCTGGTCACGATCGATTTTCCAGTGACGATCAAGCGCCGTGGCAACGAGATGCGGCTGATCATTCACAACGACGATCTCGCGCGCATTCCAGATCAGTCGCTGGTGATGATGGTCGCCCGCGCGCAACTTTATCTCCAGCATCTTACGCATTCGCCAGGCATCAGTGTCACAGATGCCGCTGAGCACTTCGGTGTTCATCGCGTCGATGTTGGACGCATCCTGCCCCTGGCATTCCTGGCACCAAAACTGATCGACCAGATCCTCAGCGGCAACCAGCCAATGGACATCTCAGCGCGGCGCTTGGCTCGTGACAATCTTCCGCTTCTTTGGGTCGATCAGCTTGCAGCGCTGAGCTGATCAACACCAACGCACGGAGTCGACTCGCACAAGACCTCAGAGTGCAAGCCGGCAGCATCACAAGTAGCATCGTCGCAGCATCGGCCAGATGCATCACCATCAAAATCGCAAACTTGTGGTCACAGGGAAACGCCCCGAGAGACGCGACGCCGTTAATGGGTAGAAACGTTTCAAACCAGCGTCTCTTGCAGCCAATTCGCAAAACTAACTGGCCTAAGCCACGGAAGTTACGCGGCTATTCGGAGTCGCTCTTGTGGTCTGGTGTTTGGAAAAATCCGCTGGTGGTGTTGGCAGTCTTGAGAGAACTAGTCTCCGCTCCAAAATTCCTTGCTCCTGGCCACAAAACAGCGAATTGCGCTGAAAAGCCTTGGTTCAAGCGACCTTCTGAAGGAAATTGCCGGGCAATCTCAATCGGCTAGCGTAGAGATCCCTACAGCGGAGAGCAGGGAATTGGTTCTTCATTGCAGGGAGGGCCTTGGCTGGTAGCTGTGAAATGCAGTGAACGCCCACCGTGCTGCGTCAGCAGACGTCAGTCCGGTCGACTTTGGCTGCGTAGCAACTGATTGAGCCGGACGTCGCAATAGCTATCGTTCAATGCCATCCAAGCACTTTTGGGCAATCATGTTGCCGATAGGCAAGGCTGATGTAGCGGCCGGGGAGGGTGCGTTGCAGACATGCAGCGTCCGCGTTGTCTCCGCGAACAGAAAGTCGTGAACGGCTTCACCGTTCGACGTCACTGCCTGAGCGCGGATACCTGCCTCGCACGGCCCAAGATCGTCAACGGTCAGGCTCGGACAATATTTTTGGCATTCCTCCAGATACCTTTGCTTGGAGAGCGAATTGCGGAGCTCACTCAGTGCGTGCCGTCCGTTTTTCGCCACTAGTTTCCAAAAGCCAGGAAACGCCGCCAGATCCACCGCATCCCGGAGATTGAAAGACAGTTTTGGATATCCCTCGCGCGACAGGCCGAGAACAGCATTAGGACCGACCGTGACGCCTCCGTCGATCATGCGGGTGAGGTGTATGCCGAGAAACGGCAGGTCGGGATCTGGTGCAGGGTAGATCAGATGCCGCACAATCTTGTCCCTGTGCGGCGGCAGTCGGAAGTATTCGCCGCGGAACGGTACGATACGGTAGTCCACCTTTGCACCCGCCAGCCGAGCAATGCGGTCCGATTGCAGGCCGGCACAGGCCACAAGCTGGCGCGCCTGCCATGACGTGCCCGATGCCCGAATCGTGATGTCGGCGACGCCTTCCTCGATGCCGTCGACATTGGTCCCATAACGGATAGTGGCGCCTGCTCTCAAAAGCAGTTCCGCCATTTTTTCAGATACGCGCCTGTAGTCAACGATGCCGGTCTCGGGGCTGAGCAGCGCGCCAGTACCCGAGATATTGGGTTCGAGTTCTTTCAGTTCAGCACGATTGACGTGCCTCAGTTTGAGGCCGTTGGCGGTGGCACGCTCGTAAAGCGCAGAGATCCGCTGCATTTCGGCGGGGTTCGTCGCGACGATTAGCTTTCCGCAAGTAACGAACGGGATACCGTGTTCCGTGCAGAAATCGCGAGTGGCGCTGGCCCCGGCGCTACACAGACGAGCCTTCATGCTGCCGGGCGCGTAATAGATTCCGGCATGGATGACACCGCTGTTGTGGCCGGTTTGATGTCTTGCAACGCGGTCTTCCTTCTCCAGCATCAAAAGACTGGCACCGGGACGGCGTTCCAAAAGCTTCAGAGCGGTGGCGAGGCCGACGATGCCGCCGCCGATGACGCAAAAATCATAGAGCAACGTGACTGTCTCCGCCCTATAGCGCTGCGCTTGCACCTTGACTGAGCCGGCGGCGGAGCACTTCGCCGGCGACACCTATCGAGACGACGACAACGACGATGACAAGTCCGGGGAGAGTCGCGATCCACCATGCGTTGGCGAGATAGTTGCGGCCCGACGCGATGATGCGGCCCCAAGACGGCACATCGATCGGCGTTCCCAGGCCGAGGAAACCGAGTGCGGCCTCTGCCAGAATGATCAGGCTGAGCTCAGCAGACATGAGAACCAACAGCGGTATCCACAGATTGGGCAAGATGCAGTCTCTGATAATCCGCCAAGTGCTCTCGCCAGAGATCATTGCCGCTTCCACATAACTTTTGGTCAGCGCGCGAGCGGTGATGGCGCGGGCAACGCGAGCGACGACCGCCCATCTCGTAACGGCGAGGATTAGGATTACTGACAGCAGGCTGGGCTGCACGAAGGCGGCGAGAAATACCGCGATCAGGATCGACGGGAAAGCGAGCTGAATATCGACGAATCGCATTAGGAATTGTTCGCTACGGCCGCCAGACCACCCGGCCCAAACACCGACGATGACGCCAAAGGCGGTAGCGAGAATGGCTGCGGTGAAGCCGACGGTCAGCGACACGCGGGCGCCATAAATGACCTGCTTGGCGACGTCTCGGCCGACAGCGTCGGTGCCGAACCAAGCGACGCTGCCTCCCTCTAGTACGGTCATCGGGGGCTTCAGACGAGCCGCAGTATCGGTCGCGGACGGGTTGAAATCGATAATGTAGGGACCGAAGATCCCGACAAGGAAAAACAACGCAATCAGGCCGAGCGCCAATATTTCCGTGAACTTGAAGCCGTCTCTCGGCGCCTGAGCGGTGGTTGTAGACGCCGTCATGATCAGCCTCGCCTCAGACGGGGGTCGATTAACCGGTACCCGAAATCTACCGCAAGATTCACCGCGACGACCAAAAAGGTCATGACGAAAATACAGGCCTGGACCACGGCATAGTCGCGGTAGCCGATCGCCGAAATCAGTTCCTTGCCAAGACCGGGCCAACCGAACACCGTCTCAACGATGACCGCACCACCGAGCAGATGCCCGAACTGAACGCCGCCGACCGTCAGCACTGGCAGCAAGGCGTTGCGCAACACATGGTGGCTGACGATGCGCCGCGTGGGGATGCCCTTGGCGCGTAGAATCTTGACCATGTTAGAGTTGAGCACGCCGATGGCCTCGTTGCGCATCAGGCGCAAGTTCACGGCAATCAAAGGAAGCGCCAATGTCACCGCAGGCAGTATGATCGAGCTGGGATAGGACCAGCCCGAACTAGGCAGGATCTGGAGCCAGCGGGCGAAGACCAGGATGAAAACAAGGCCAAGCCAGAAATCCGGAACGCCGAGGATCACGAGTGAACTGTTGGAGGCCGCGCGGTCGAATAGGCGACCCCTGTAGAGAGCGGCGAGAAGGCCGAGTGGGACAGCGACCGCAATCACGAGGCCGAAGGTGAAGGCGCCAAGGGTCAGAGTCGCAACCATGCGCTGCGCGACGATCTCGACGGCCGCGCGGCCTTGGATGATCGAATTGCCGAAATCCAGCGTGAACGCCTTGCCGAGGTAGATCAGAAGCTGTTCGTAGAGGGGACGATCGAGACCGTACTGAATGCGCGCGGCTGCGATCTGGTCGGGCGAAGCGAGATCGCCAAGCAGCACGAGCACCGGGTCACCGGGCGCCATACGGATCATCACGAAAGTGGCGATCACCGCTGCGACCAGCGTTGCCGCTGCGTTGAAGAACCGCGAGACGACAAAGCCGATCATGGCCGAGCCTCCGCGTTAACCGAGCCAAGCCGCTTGCGGGCATTGTCCAGCAGCACGCCGCGCGTCCGAAGCCTGGGCGATGCGGCAATCAGCGCCGACGTGTAGACCTGCTGCGGCCGATCGATGATCTCGCGCGCAGGACCGACCTCGACCACGCGACCTTTGAACATGACGGCAATGGTGTCGGCGATATGACCGAGCACTCCGAGATTGTGGGTGACGAAGACGAAGGCGCGGCCCTGCGCCTTCAGAGCTGCGAAAAGGTCAAGGATCTGCGCCTGGATCGACACGTCGAGGGCCGACGTCGGCTCGTCGCACAACAGCACCGACGGATCGCAAGCCAGCGCCCGCGCAATTGCCAAACGCTGCAACTGGCCGCCGGAAAACTCGGAGGGATACCGATCGAGCGCACCTTCGTTCATGCCGACGCTATCAAGCAGCGCACCAAGCCGTTCGGTCTCGGTCCCTGAGGCAGGCTGACGGGCAAGCGCAGCTGACAATGTGTGGCGGATAGTCCTGAACGGGTTGAGGCTGCCACCCGGATCCTGGAAGATCATCTGAACGCCGGCCCTGAAGGGTGCCAGGCTGGCTTTGTCTTTGGAATGGTCGATCACTTCGCCGCGAAATCTGATCGTACCGGTGTGATGCTTGTTCAGACCGACGATGGTGCGCAGCAAGGTGCTCTTGCCGCTCCCCGACTCGCCGACAATGCCGAGTACACGCCCCGGCTCGACGGCAAGGCTGACCGCGTCCAGCGCCTTGACTGCGACATCACGGGAAGACATTAGGCGGCCGCTGGGATAGCCGAAGGTAAGGTTCTCGGTTTCCAGAATGGCAGTCATTGTGCGGCCTCCGCGGCGACAACACAGGGCCACTCGAAGCACCGCACAATAGAACCCTCGCTGATGCTCTCGATCTCCGGCGTGAGGGTGACGCAGCGCTCGGTTTTCCAGCTGCACCGCGGATGGAACGCACAACTCGCGTTCCAGCTCGTACCAGCTCGGGGCGGCTGGCCTGGAATCGCGATCACCGGCCGGTCGAGGTCGTCGATGTCGGGGATCGATGAGATCAGCCCGCGGGTGTAGGGATGGCGTCCGCGCTCGGTTATCTGCAAAGTCTCGCCGCCTTCGACCAGTCTCCCCGCATACATGACCATCACTGGGTCGGCGCACTGGTAGACCACGCCGAAGTCGTGGGTGATGATGAGTACCGCCATGTCGAGTTCGGATCGGAGATCATCGATCAGCGCCAAAATCTCTGCCTGAACGGTCACGTCCAGCGCGGTGGTCGGCTCATCGGCAACCAGCAGCCGGGGCGACAGCGCCACCGCCATGGCGATCAGGACGCGCTGCTTCATGCCGCCAGAGAACTGGTGAGGATAGTCGCTCACCCGCGTCGCAGCATTGGGAATGCGCACGAAGTCGAGCATACGAGCCGCCTCGCCCAGCGCGGAGCGCATGGTCATGCCGCGATGGACCACGAACATCTCGGCGATCTGGCGGCCGACCGTCATTGTTGGATCCAGAGCCGAAGAGGGATCCTGCATCACGTATCCGGTCAATTGCCCTCGGAAGCCGCTGGGTAGCTTTCTCCCATCGAAACCCATTGCCTCGCCCTGGAAGGTGAGCGCGCTGCCCGAGACGGTATAGATCTCGGGGTTGAGAAGACCGAGGATCGCCTGCGCCGTCAGGCTCTTGCCGCTCCCGGATTCGCCGACCAACGCCGTCGTCGTGCCGGGAGACAGATCGAAACTGACACCATCGACCAGCGTCAGGCCGCCGGCACGGACCGTGAGATCGCGCACCGACAGAAGAGGCTGGCCAAGCTCAGATACGATATCTGGATCTGTCACGGTCACAGGGCATCTGCCTTCTTGATGAGCCGGGCGCCGATCCCAATCGGAAATGACGCGATGGTTTCGGGGTTCCGATTCAAGTCCTGCCCTGTGCGGCACGTTCTGCAGCGTATTCAGCCAAACCTTCTTCCTCCAAAGGGTAGGTGCCATAGATCGAGGCACCAGCCCTGATCTTGCGCAGGATGAACTCCTCTTGCTCCTCATAGGCGAGCGACTCCCGCGAAATCTCGTCGGCGATTTCCTGTGGCACCACCATGACGCCATCGGGATCACCGACGATGAAATCGCCCGGATAGACCGCGACTCCGCCGCAGCCGATCGGCACGTTGAGCTCCAAAAAGCGATGCGCGACCATACTGTTTGGCGGGCATACCGCCTTGGCGTACACGGGGAAGCCGGTCTCGGCGATCTCCCACGCGTCACGCACGCCACCATCCGACACGACGCCAGCGCAGCCGCGCAGTCGCATACGTTCGAACAACATCATACCACCACTGGCGCCGGTCGCGTCGCCACGACAGTCGATCACCAACACCTCACCTATGCCGCACTCCTCTGTGGAACGGCGCTGCATATTGAGGCGCGGATCGATCGCCTTGTCCGTCGCGAGCTTATCCTCGCGCACCGGGATCGACCGCATGGTGAAAGCCCGACCGACCATCCGCGGCCTTGAACCCGGCAAGGGCGACACACCGTACATAAAGACGCGGTTCAGCCCGTGTTTCGTCATGATCGTCGCCAACGTTGCGGTGCCGCAGAGCTTCAGGCGTCCGATGATTTCGGTATCGGCTTCTGATGTCATGGCGATGTGTCCGTCCGTCAGTAGATCATTGGTTCCGGCGTCTCGCCCGCCGGTAAAAGAAAGTCAAAATCGCAGCCCTGGTCCGCCGACATGACGTGCTTGGCGAACATGGCGCCATAGCCGCGAGAATAGTAGGCCGGGGGTTCGCGCCATTGGGAACGACGTCGTTCCATCTCGTCCACGGACACGAGCAGGTCTAGCCGTCGCTCCGCAACGTCCAGCTCGATGATGTCGCCATCCTCGACCAGAGCGAGCGGGCCGCCGCGCGCCGCCTCCGGCGAGACATGCAAGACGCAGGCGCCGAAGCTTGTGCCGCTCATGCGGGCATCCGAGATGCGCAGCATGTCCCGCACCCCCTGCTTCAGCAGTTTCTTAGGGATTGGTAGGGCACCCCATTCGGGCATGCCGGGCGCTCCGACAGGTCCCGCACCTTTCAGGACGATGACGTCGTTCTCCGCAATGTCGAGGTCGGGATCGTCAATGCGTCTTGCCAGGTCCTCGCGGTCGGAGAAGGTGACAGCGCGGCCACGGTGTTGCATCAGTGCCGGTGTTGCCGCCGATGGCTTGATCACTGCCCCCTGTGGGGCCAGCGTCCCCTTAACCACGACCAATCCGCCTGCCGCGAGGATCGCGTTGTCGAGCGTGCGGATGACATCCGTATCAAAGACGTCGGCGTCGGCGACATTCTCGCCGAGGGACCGGCCGTTCGCGGTCAGACTGTCGGCATTAAGCAGGCTCAGCATGTTGCGGATCAGCGCCCGCAGCCCACCAGCATAGTAGAAATCCTCCATCAAGAACTTGCCTGACGGGCGTAGATTGGCGAGCACTGGTGTGCGCTGCGAGATGCGGTCGAACACGTCGAGGTCGAGCGGAATTGACAACCGCCGAGCCATTGCAATCAGATGGATGACAGCGTTGGTAGAACCCCCGATCGCCATCACCACCGAGACTGCGTTCTCGAATGAACGCATATCAACGAAGCTCGCTGGCCTCATGTCCTCCCACACCATCTCGACGATGCGTCGCCCGGAATCAGAGGCCATGCGAGAGTGGTTGGAATCTGGCGCAGGGATCGATGCCGCTCCGGGCAACGTCATCCCGAGCGCCTCCGCCGCGCTCGTCATGGTCGAAGCGGTGCCCATGGTCATACAGTGACCAGGAGAACGCGCGATCGATTCCTCCATGCTTTGCCATTGCGCGTCGGTGATGTTGCCCGCCCGCTTCTCGTCCCAAAACTTCCAGTTATCGCTGCCGCTCCCAAGCGTGTGGCCACGCCAATGCGCGTTCAGCATCGGCCCCGCAGGAACGAAGATGCAGGGCACATTCATGCTGAAGGCGCCCATGAGCAAGCCCGGGGTTGTCTTGTCGCAGCCTCCCATCAGCACGGCACCGTCGACCGGGTGCGCGCGCAGCACCTCCTCCGTCTCCATCGCAAGAAGATTGCGATAAAGCATCGTCGTAGGCTTCATCATGGGCTCACTGAGCGAGATCGCAGGCACCTCGATCGGAAAGCCGCCGGCCTGCCAGACGCCACGCTTGACCTCTTCGACCCGCTGCTTGAAATGTGAGTGGCATTGGTTGAAGTCGCTCCACGTGTTGACGATCGCAATGACGGGCTTGCCCTCGAAATCCGCTTTTGAATAGCCGATCTGGAAAGTGCGCGAGCGGTGGTTGAAAGTGCGCATCGCAGGTGAATTGTACCAGCGCTGGCTGCGCAGATCCGCTACGGAAATTTTCTTCATGAACGCCTGCTCGGTAGTTACAAATTTTCGCCAAATTATCAATTTCAGGCTATATGTCAATCGAGTTGTAATTGATCTGTCGGCGCGCTTGCCGTATTTGTGCACTGCATGCTAGCGTGACGTAATGATGATGGACTTGCTCACCGATAGCCTTCCGCCAGTCTCGATCTCGCGTGACCGTAGCAGGAGCGAAGTCGTGTATCGTTCTTTGCTGAGCTGGATCGAAGAGGGACGCGTGCCTGCAGATGGCAAGCTGCCGACGGAAAATGAGCTCACAAAACACTTCCAAGTCTCCCGCCCAGTGGTCCGCGCGGCGATAGCGAAGCTCCGCGAGAAGGGACTTGTACGGTCCGTCCAAGGCTCAGGAACTGTGGTAATTCGCGAACCCTCTGCCTCCAGCTCCAGTCCCAGTGAAGTAAGTCAGAGCAGCAGCGTTCGCGACCTGCAGCGCTGCTTCGAATTTCGCCTTTTGATCGAGAGCGAGGCAGCCTATCTGGCGGCACTCAGGCACAGCCCCGCGTCGCTCAAGCGGATAAGCGAGTGTGTTTATCCGCCAACACATACCTTCCCTGCGATCAGCCAGCAGCCACTCGAAGCTTTCGATTTCCACCATTCCGTTGTTCTGGCAGCAGATAATCCGTTTCTAGAGCAGTCCATGCGGACGATCATTTCGCAGCCCGGCTTCCAGGTCTATATTCGGCTCTGCAGCGCGAACAAGGCGCCGGACCCTGTTGCCCACCGCACCAAGATCAATGGGGAGCATAGGGAAATATTAAGGCTGATTGAGCGCCGGCAGGCCGAAGAAGCGCGCGAATACATGCGGTATCACATCCAAAGCGCTTATGAATACATGATCAATCGGATCCCTGTGACTGATAAGCTCTAACGAGCGTACTTCCCAAGCTGGTTGCTAGGTCTGTAGCGGAGACGCCCGCACCTGGGGAAGTTGTTGAATTCCATCTGGGGCAAAGGCGCGATGCCGGGAGTCGAAGCGGCCTCTACCCGTATCTACTCGGGGGAGAGAGCCTTTTCCAACGCTTCGACCATTGCCTCAGCCATCTTTCGCCTCGTCTCCTTCGTAGCGCTGCCAATGTGGGGGAGGACGGTCACCCGTGGGCTGGCGACAAGCGCGGCATGCGGCGTTGGCTCGTCCTCGAAGACGTCCAGTCCGGCTCCCGCGATTGCGCGGCCTACCACCGCCTCGGCGAGCGCGCTCTCGTCGACAACAGAGCCCCGCGCGACATTTATGAGTGTGCCTTCAGGGCCGAGAGCCGCGAGCACAGTCTTCGACACCAGGTGATGGGTCCCCGGCCCGCCGGGGCAGCAGAGTGCGAGGAAATCCGACCATTTGGCCAGTTCGGAGAGTTCTGCGAAATATTGCCAGGGAACCTCCTTTGGCGACCGACCGTGATATGCGACTTCCATGTCGAAAGCGGCGGCCCGACGCACGACCGCGGATCCAATCGATCCTAAACCAACTATGCCTAGCCGCGCGCCCTGTAGCGACTTCCCAAGAGCAAAACGTCCGGCCGACCAGGCGCCAGAGCGCACGAAGCGGTCTGCGCCTATCAGATCCCGGGCCGTGGCAATGATTAGTCCCATCGCGATATCCGCTACGTCTGCGGCAAGGACAGCGGACGTTGTGGCGAGCGCGATGTTGCGCTCGGCGGTGGCCTCGGTGTCGATCCCCTCGGAACCGGCGCCCAAGCACGAAATGATTTCCAGATCGGGAAGGTGCTCGATGAGCGTTCGACCGATCGGCGCCTTTCCCGAGGTTGCGATGCCCCGAACTCGCTTCAAATCGGCCATCGAAATAGATTCGTCGGAGCCGCTGACTTGATGCACGGCGAAACGGCTGCTCAGCAGGTCTACAGCCTGGTCAGGCAACGTACCAATTTGGAGAATCGGGACGTGGTGATGGTGCATCGTAATCTCCCGCGGCGCAAAACAGCCCCCTCCGGTTCGGTTTCACCCAGCTGTGCGCAGCTGGCTTCGGGCCGTCTCCAGAGGACCGTCGATCATTGACCCCGATTATCACGCGTTGTGACAAATAACTACACATTGGATGTTGACATTGACATCTTTATGACAAATCCTTTTAGTGCGCCTTCGCCACTCTGGGACGAAGACATCCAATTCGGGAGGAAGACAATGAGAAAGATTATAGTAGCCTTAGCGGCAGCGCTGCTGTCGACGGCCGCGTCCGCGCAGATCGTAAAGGTATCGCCGCCCCGCACGATCATCGACATCGATCCACATGGTCCTAACGCCCTCCTGCGCGAATCCGTGCTGGTCGCCCGTCAGGTCTTTGAGACTCTGATACGGTTCGAGAACAACGAACCGGTCGCAGTCCTAGCTGAAAGCTGGAAGCAGATTGACGAGAAGACCTGGGAATTCAAGCTGCGCCAAGGCGTCAAGTTTCATGATGGAAGCGACTTCGATTCCGCTGACGTGAAGGCTTCGGCGGAACGACTGTCGCGAGCCAAGGGCGGACTCGCCAGCCAGTGGAAGGTCTTGGAGAGAGTCGAGACACCGGACCCACTGACCGTTGTGGTTCATCTGAAGAACCCGGTAGGGCCTTTTCTGCGCATCACCTCGTTTCTGTCGATCGGCCCGTCCGAAGTGGTGAACGCCAAAGGTCCGGAAGAGTACGGCGCCGGCGTAATACTCCCTGGAACCGGGCCGTTCAAAATCGGCGACTTCTCGCCGGGCGACAGCCTGACGGTGAACGCCAATCCCGATTACTGGGGAGAAAAGCCCAAGATCGAAGGCCTGCAATTTGTAAACATTCCCGAGCAGACAGCCCGTGTGACCGCGATTCTTACCGGCGAAGTCGGCATTGCTTGGGCATTTTCCGATGACGATTTGGCTGCGCTACGCGACGACACCTCTGTGAAAGTCGATGTGGTACCGAGCGCCACTTATGGCTACGCGTGGTTCAATGCCGCCCGCAAACCGTTCGATGATCCTCGGGTGCGCCGAGCGATGTGGCACGCCATCGACATTGAGAAAGTGATGCGCGACCTGAAACCTGAAACCGGCACGGTTGCCCGCAGCGTGATCCCGGAGACAGTCTTCGGCTTCACTCCCCTCGACCCCTACGCTTATGATCCGGAAAAGTCGAAAGCTCTGCTCGCTGAAGCCGGTCTTGCCGACGGCTTCGAGACCAGCATCCTGTTCGGCCAGAACTTCTTCCCGGGCATCGCCGATTTCGGGCAGACCTTCATCTCGTACTGGGATGCGATTGGAGTCAAAGTCCGCCCCCTTGAACAGGAGCGCGCCATATTCACCCAAAACTTCCGCGAAATGAACTGGGACATGGTGCTGGCATCGAACCCTGCGTTGACGCAGGACGCCGACTACACCGTTGGCCGCCTATATTATTCCGAGAACAAGGAAATGAACTACGCCAATCTCGAACTGGACAAGATCCTACTCGAGGCAAAGGCAGAGAGCGATCAAGCGAAGCGCAAGGAGCTCTACGCCCAGGCTACGAAAATCATCTGGGACGACGCGGTCGGCATCTTTTGGGGTGACCTGAAGATTGTCTACGCGGCCCGATCCAACATTTCGGGGCTGCAATTCTCGCCGATCGAAGCACCTTATCTCGCCGGTATCGCGGTCAACTGATCCCCTCTGGAGTGTGACGGCTGTCTGCAGGTCGCGGACAGCCGTTTCCACGACAAATTGCCGGCCGAATGGCCGCTTGCAAGGATTGCTCCCGTGAGCCCACAGCAAATCTTGATCGATCATCAGAAGTTGCACGACTTCGTCGCCGGAATATTCTTGGCGGTCGGTTCGTCCGCCCGCGAGGCCACGCTAATCGCGCGCCATTTGGTCGATTCGAACCTGCGTGGACACGACTCCCACGGCGTCGGCTCCATCCCGGTTTACATCCGAAATCTGCGCTCGGGCGATCTGCTAATCAACCAGTCGCTGGTCGCTCTGATTGAAACAGACTCCTTCGTCATTTGCGACGGCAATGGCGGCTTCGGACAAGTCATGGCGCATGATGCCATGGAGATCGGCATAGCGAAGGCGGCGACCAACGGTGTCGCGCTCGTCGGCCTGCGCAACAGCCACCATGTCGGGCGCATAGGCCACTGGGCCGAACAATGCGCGGCAGCAGGCTTTGTCTCGATACACTTTGTCAACGTCGTCAGCGATCCGTCCGTGGCGCCATTCGGCGGCCTAGCTGCGCGCGTTGGTACCAATCCATTCGCGGTCGGAATTCCCCGCGACGACCACCGCCCGATCGTACTCGATTTCGCGACGAGTAAGCTCGCTGTCGGCAAGGTCCGTGTTGCCATGAACCAGGGCAAAGCGTTGCCGCCGGGCGCACTGCTGGAGGCCGACGGAAAACCGACCACCGACCCTTCGGTGCTGTTCGGCACGCCCAAGGGCGTTCTGCTTCCGTTTGGGGACCACAAGGGCTGGGGCCTGTCGCTCGCTTGCGAGTTGCTGGGCGCAGCGCTCACCGGCGGCAGCACACAGTCGGGCCCCAAGCGTCGCAACGCAACCATCAACTGCATGCTCTCAATTGTCATTTCGCCGGAGCGGCTCGGCACTTCCGACAATCTGTCTCTCGAAACTGCTCGCTTCATTAAGTGGGTCCGCTCTGGTGAGAACAGTGGCGTGCTGCTGCCCGGAGATGTCGAGGCTTCGACCACAGCCGAACGCACGGCAAAGGGTATCCCGATCGACGCCAAAACCTGGGCCGACATCGTGGGAGTAGCAGAGGAGGCCGGCGTGTCGTCGCCCATCGACCTGATCCGACCGATGGAGGATGCAAGTTCGTGAAGATCGTCGATGTCACAGTCACGCAGTTCGAGCAGCGCGGCATTCGCCAGTTGACCTTCGGCCCGCACAACGCACCGACCAGCGGAGCCTCGACACTGGGGTTGGTGACGTTGAAGACCGACGAGGGGCTTGAGGGCCACGCCTTCCTCGGCTCAATCACGAAATCGTCCGAACTCGACGCAGTCTCGCTGATCCAGACCCTTAAACCGATCTTGCTTGGCCGCGACCCGCTCGACCGCGAAGTTTTGCACCAGGATATCTGCCGCCGCTTCCGCTCTACAACTTGGCGGTGCATAGGCGCCGTTGATGTGGCTCTTTGGGATCTAGCCGGCAAGATTGCTGGCTTGCCGATCTACCGGCTGATAGGCGGTTTTCGCAATAGCGTGCCGGCCTATGCCAGTTCGCCGGGCCTTTCCGGTGTCGAGGCCTATATCGAGGAAGCACTGGAGACCAAGGCACGCGGCTTCCATGCTTATAAGATTCATCCGCCCCGCAAGGGCTGGGAAGGCGACATCGCAGTCTGTAAAGCGGTTCGTAAAGCGGTCGGAGATGACTACCGCCTGATGCTCGATTCGACCTGGATGTATACATACACGCAAGCGCTGCGCGTTGGCCGCGCCATTGAGGAACTCGGCTTCTACTGGTTCGAAGACCCGCTCGCAGAAGAGGACATGTACAACTACGTCAAGCTTCGGCAAAAGCTCGACATCCCAATCCTGGCGACTGAATTTTCTCCCGGCGGCTTTCATGCCTATGCCCCGTGGATCGTCAGCCAGGCAACCGACTTTCTGCGCGGCGATGTCGCTGTCAAGGGTGGTGTGACCGCCTGCGTGAAGACAGCGCATCTCGCCGAAGCGTTCCGAATGACCTACGAGATCCATCATGGCGGCAATTCGCTGAATAACGTCGCGAACTTGCACGTAATGTGCGGCATACCGAATTCCGAATTTTTCGAAGTGATATTGCCCGACGACGTGCAGAAGTTTGGTTTGATCGACGACCTCGAAGTCTCGGCGGACGGCATGGTCAAGGTGCCCGAAGGCCCGGGACTGGGGGTTGAAATCGATTTCGAACTCATCAGACGAAATACAAAATGCACGCTGTCTTAGTCGCTTGGTTGAAAGGCCGGTACTACCTTGCTGGTCCCTGAAACCATAGAGCAGTCTCACAATGATTTGGTTGAGATGCTCTCGATCGTGTTGGCGTCAGCGGGCGCGTCTGAGGAGAACGCTTTCGCAGTTGCCGGTCAGCTTGTGGATGCAGAGGTGGCAGGACGTGAGGCACACGGGCTACGGCTCATTCAATTGTACGTCGAACGACTGCTCAATGGGCAGGTCTCGGGAAAAGCGCAAGCGGGCCTTTCGCTCGACGCTGGGGCCATCCTGAAAGTCGATGGGAACCGTGCATTTGGACAGGTCGTCGGCGACTTTGCCACGGACATTGGGACACGCCGGGCAGTTGAGTTGGGTTGCAGTGTTGTAAGCATCGCGAACGCCGGCCACTTTGGACGCAACGCAAGATGGCCAGAGCGCGCGGCGAAGTTGGGCGTCGCCTCGATACACTTCGTGCACGGATTTGGGTCCGCGGCGAACGTGGTCCCGTTTGGTGCCGTCGAGCCGAAGTTACGAACCAGTCCAATCGCGCTCGGGGCTCCTTCATCCGACGGCCGGCATATCATCCTCGATTTTTCAGTCGCCGAGGTGTCGGCGAATGCTGTTCGGCTCGCTGCGGAGCGCGACGAAAAACTGCCGTCCCAATCCCTGATCGACACAAGCGGCACGCTCACGGACGATCCAGTCGCCTTTATGGAGGGATCGGCAAGCCTTTTGGCGTTCGGCGGGTTCAAGGGCTACGGCATGGCGGTCTTCGCAGAGATATTCGCGGGAATCATCGGAGGCGGTCTCAACACTTTGGCTGGAACCAATTCCATGTTGTCGATCTATTTCGACGTGAAGCAGATGACGGATTGGGAGGCGTATAATCGGGCGCTGGCCGAGTTCGCCGCGGATGTGCGAGCCGCGCGACCGCTTGCAGGGGGACAGGTCGTCGCCTTTCCCGGCGATCGCGGTAGGCTTGCTGTGGAACGAACGCGAGATCGGGCGTTCCAAATAGACACCTTCGCCAGGGAGACGATCGGCAAAGCAGCGCACAGAAGCGGTGCTGCAGATGCGCTTTCGGCCAGATGGCCGTCGATCTTTCACTGATGCTCAAGTGCAGTTCCAAGGACCTAAACGGGAAGAAATGATGACAGGTGAGAACAAGCTCCGTGGGGTCATCGCAGCTGTCCCTACTCCATTCACGTCCGACCTTCAGCCGGACACGGCGCGCTTCGTGACGTTGGCAAAGTACCTTCTCGACAACGGGTGTGACGCTCTCAATATCTGCGGCACGACCGGCGAAGCGACATCGATGAGCGTGGTCCAGCGAAAGGCGTTGATGTCCGCCGCTGCAGCCGCGCTTCCCCTGGAACGGCTAATGGTGGGCACGGGAGCGGCCTCGGTTGCAGATTCCGTGGAGCTGACACTCTTTGCCGGTCAGCTTGGGTTTGCAGGCGCGCTTATGTTGCCGCCGTTTTACTACAAGAGCGTCCTCGACGAAGGAGTGGTCAGCTACTTCGAATTGATCGCGCGGCTGACCGCGTTGTATCCCTGCTCCATATACCTCTACAATTTCCCGGCCTTGACCGGCGTTCCGTTTCATCCTGCATTGGTGGCCCAATTGCGATCGCGGCTTGGTGATCGACTGCTCGGCATCAAGGACTCATCCGGCGATGAAGCCTACGCGCGCCATATCGCCGCCCAGTCAAAAGCCTTCGACGTGTTTCCAAGTAGCGAGTCTGGGCTCATTGACGCGCGAGACGGCATCTTTGCAGGATGTATCTCAGCAACCGCCAATATCACCAGCCATCTTTGTTCCGCCGCTTATCACCAGGGCGATCGCGCCGCACTGGAGCTCGCTAAGGCGGTTCGCGAGCGGGTTGCCGCCGGACCCCTTATCCCCGGCGTCAAGGCAGCCCTCGCCTCCCGGATGAAGGATCCGGCTTACTTGGCGCTGATGCCGCCGCTGATGGCCTTGTCCGATACAGAGGCAACCAATCTTATCGATGATATCGAAACCATCGTGAAGTAATTGATTCTCGCTCTAGCAATGCACCCGTATCGTGGTTTTCTCGGTTGCAGCCGAAAAAAACGGTCACATACAACAGGCGGATCAGAAGGATCGCGATGATCCAGGCGCAAACAGGCGTTCGCGGTATGATGACTGGGCAGACTAGCCCGCTTGATGCATAGCGACCGGCTTTCGGCTGGCTGATCCGGCGATCTGGTCGTCCTGGTGGTGCGTTTTCACAACGTTGATCGGGCGCCGGTGGTGATCCGTCGTGAAGGAAGGTGGGGTTTGCGGGTTGATGGGGACGGGTTCGTTTCGGGGCACATGCCCCGTCGTCTATGTCACGAGCCGCGGAATTCGGTCGAGGACGATGCGCAGGATGGCCTGGTCCGGGCAGGATGTCGGGAGGTGCAGGCGGATTTGGGTTTTCATCTCGACCACGCGGGCGGCGATCTTGATGAGGCGCAATCGCAGCGTGTCGAATTGGGCAACTGCAAAGCTCGATCGTTTCGGCATCGCGGCGCGCAGGCCCCACATCAGCCAATATGCGCCGGCGTGCAGGAAGAGCCGGAACTGGTTGGCCGTCGCCTTGGTGCAGGAGGTGCGGTCGGCGGCGAGATGCGTCTTCCACGACTTGATGTGGTTCTCGGCTGCGCCGCGTCGGCAGTAGACATCCTCGTAGAGCGCCTTGGCCTTGCCGCCGGCAAGGTTGGTGACGATGAAGCGGGTGTCGGCACCCTGGGCGCCGACTTCGACCCGTGCGATGACGCGCTCGACGCGGCTCCAACTGGCGGCGCCGTCCAGGAACTCCTTGAAGCGGCGGACTTTGCCCGTCTTCTCCGACGCTTCGAAGCGCGCCATCGTGCCGGCTTCCAGGTCAGCGACATGCTTGCGCAGCGTCGTGGTGGGCGCGAGACCGAAGATGAAGTCGATGGTGTTGGCGCGGCACCAGTCGATGACCTGTGGACTGCAGTAGTGGCTGTCGGCCCGGATCAGGATCCGAGTGTTCGGCCAATTGCTCCGGATCGCCCGCACGAGACGGCGCAGGTGGGCGCGGATTTCTGCCCCACTCGGCCGCTTGGCCGGCTGCAGTACCGCACCGACGAACCGGCCGTCGCCATCGAACACAACAATCGGCTGGAAGCCGTATTCGTCGTAGTGGGCATTGAACAGCCGCAATTGCTGGCCGCCGTGCACGGCATCGAAGGTGTCGTCGATGTCGAGCACGATCCGCTTCGGAACTTGGCGGAAGGAAGCGCAATAGAGGTCGATCATCGCCCGGCCCATAGCGACCAGTTCCCGCACGCCAGGCAGGTTCTCCAGCCGGCACATCGTAGACTGGGAGGCCAGATCCCGACCCGAAGGCAGCGCGTCCTGGGCCATCTTGAAGACCGGATCGGAGCGCAGCCGGTTGGCGTCGTTGCCATCCTCATAACCGGCGGCGATCATCTTCATGCGGAAGCCGATCATGTCAGCCAGGCCGTGGACGACCTGGTCAGGGCAGCGCGGATCGTCGATGCAGCCCGCCAGACGATCGGCCACCCGCAGCCGCTTTTCTACCTCCGCCAAGGCCAGAACGCCGCCGTTCGAAGACAGCATCCCCCCGTCAAAACGCGCAACAACAGACTTGCCGCGAACAGATGACAAACCGCTCAGCGGCAGCGTAGGATCATTCATGGCGGGTGTGATCTCCAGGACATGGCGCGGATCGGCCTAAGCAACCAAATCCTACGTCATTTCAACGGCTTGATCCACACCCGCCAGCCTGCCATGAATTTTCCGGGCTAACACGTTGCACATCAGAGCCTTAGCGCGTCTATCACTGCCATAGCTCGCAGAAGTGCTGACTTCGCTGCATTGAGCTCAATCGCCAACTCGTAGACATCCCGATCAGCCATTTTCAGAACGGAATGAAGAACGGCGTCTGAATTTCTGGCCAGCAAAATTAGGTGCCGGCCATCCGGACCTCGTGTTCCTGACAGCCAATACTTTGCTGCACGGTCACTTGCGCCCGTCCAGCGCATCACCGTTTTGGTGGCTTGCGACGATGTGCCGAGTTCCTGCCTTAAGGCAGATGCAATTGCCGCGGCATACCCGCTGTCGGTCCTTGGATCGTTTCTCCGAACAGTTGTGCCCTTCTTCGGAAACATGTTTCCGGCCTCCTTGTGTTGATTTCCACCCAGAAGTGAGCCGGGTTGGCGCGTAATTTTCATTGAGAATTGAGCCATGTGACCCCTTCCCCTTCGCGCAGAGCGACAGGGGGCAACGGAGTGATCCACATGGGACTTTTGAACATCATCCGGCGCATGGCGTTGCGCGAGAAGCTGTCGATCCGCGAGATCGCCCGACGCACCGGTCTATCGCGTAACACCGTCGCGAAGCATCTGAACTCAGGGACCATCGAACCGAGGTTCGCCACGCCGGAGCGGCCGAGCAAGATTGATCCGTTCGCCGACAAGCTGGCTGCATGGCTTGGTGCCGAAGCGGCCAGGTCGCGCAAGCAGAAGCGGACGCTGAAGCAGCTTCATTCAGATCTGGTGGCGCTCGGCTTCACGGGGTCTTACGGGCGCGTCGCTGCCTTTGCACGCCAGTGGCGCGCGGACCGTCAGCGCGAGCAGCAGACCACGGGACGTGGCACGTTCGTGCCCCTGACATTCCGGGCCGGGGAAGCGTTCCAGTTCGACTGGAGCGAAGATCATGCGGTTCTGGGCGGCGAGCGCACGAAGCTTCAGGTTGCGCACATCAAGCTGTCGCACAGCCGGGCGTTCCTGCTGCGCGCCTATCTCCTGCAGACCCACGAGATGCTGTTTGACGCCCATTGGCACGGGTTCCGCGTCTTCGGCGGCATCCCGGAGCGCGGCATTTACGACAACATGCGCACGGCGGTCGATCGCGTCGGAAGGGGCAATGAGCGACAGGTCAACATCCGGTGTCCGTCGTCAGAGTTTTTGAGACGAATGGCGGCCTGATTTAGCGGAGGCTCTGGCTCATCTGGGTTGGCATTTTAGGCTGCGGCTTTGCGATGCTGCAAGCGTCGCTGTTCGATGGTCTTTCGCTTGATCCTTTCTCGTTGCAACAGGATGGTTTGGCCTCGGTCGAAGTAGACGTCGGCCGGGGTGAGATTGTCGAGGCTCTCGTGATATCGCCGATGATTGTAGCGCTCGACGAAGGCTGCGATCTGGGCTTCGAGGTCGCCCGGCAGGAAGTAGTTCTCCAGCAGGATTCGGTTTTTCAACGTCTGGTGCCAGCGCTCGATCTTGCCCTGGGTCTGAGGATGGTTCGGCGCACCACGGGTATGACACATGTCCCGATCCTGAAGCCAGTCGGCCAGCTCGCCGGCGATGTAACACGGCCCATTGTCGGAAAGCAGACGCGGGCGCTGACGCACCGTCGCCCGATCGCAGCCCGATGCCGTGAGCGCCAGGTTCAGCGTGTCGGTGACGTCCTCGGCCTTCATGGTGGTGCACAGCTTCCAGGCGATGATGTAGCGGGAGAAGTCGTCGAGGATGGTCGACAGGTAAAACCAACCCCAGCCGATGACCTTCAAATAGGTGAAGTCGGTCTGCCAGAGCTGGTTGGGCGCCGTCGTCTTGTCCTTGAACTCATTCGCGGCCTTGATCACGATGAAGGCCGGACTGGTGATCAGGTCTTGCGCCTTGAGCAGGCGATAGACCGAAGCTTCCGAGACAAAATAGCCTTCCGTGTCGGTGAACGTCACGGCCAATTCCCGCGGCGACAGCTCCGGCTTGTCCAGGGCAAGGTCGACGATCCGATCCCGCACGGGCTCGGGAATGCGGTTCCACACCCGGCCAGGCCGTGGGCTACGATCCTCGAGCGCATCGACGCCGCCCGTCAGGAAACGATCATACCAGCGGTGGAAGGTGGCGCGCGGGATGCCGAGCTTTTCCAGTGTGCGACGCGCCGGCAAGTGGGATCGCTCGACGATCTGGATGATCTCGAGCTTCTCGGATGCGGGGTATCTCATTCGTCGTCGCCCCCATCCGCGATCATGCTTTTTTTAAGCAGCCGCAGTTCCAGCGCCTGTTCGGCGACGACTTCCTTCAGATCGCGGGCTTCCTTGCGAAGCACCTTCACCTCATCGGTGGTGGCGGCGCGCGCCGTGTCACCCGCCAGCCGCTTCTTGCCGGCTTCCAGGAACTCCTTCGACCAATTGTAATACAGGCTCTCCGCGATGGCTTCCCGGCGGCACAGGGCCGCGATCGACTCCTCGCCGCGAAGTCCCTCCAGCACGATACGGATCTTCTCCTCCGCGCCATACTGCTTGCGGTTTACCCGGCGGATGTCCTTGATCACCGTCTCCGCCGACGGCTTCTGTGTCCCGGCTTTCTGTCTCATCGTCGTTCCTTTGAAAGGCTACGATGAACCAGAAATCCTCCTCTCTCAATTAGCCCAATTCTGTCTCATTGGTGCTGACGCCGGACAGCATACGCGATCGCGGCGGACCCAGTTGATCCGTCTACATCAGGAACATCACCGTCACTCATTTACACCCGCCGCTGCAGGGCGGGCATGCTCTACAATCTGCTCGCCAATCCCCTCTACATCGGCAGACTGAAGCACAAGGACAGCGTCCACGACGGCGAGCATCAGCCGATCGTCGACGCGATGGTGTTTGATAAGGTCCAGCAATTGCTGGCAGAACAAGCCGCCTCACCGCGCGGCTCATCTGCGCATGCCGATGTGCATCTTCTGACCGGTCTCCTGGTGGATGATACCGGTGATCGCATCAGCCCGACGCATGCCAAGGCTCGCGGCAAGAGATACCGCTACTATATCTCCAGTCGCATTAACGGGGCCAAGTGAAACGACACGACGGCCTGGCGCATTCCGGCACCCGAGTTGGACTCCACGGTGACAGCCGCAAAACCGCATCCACGAAAGCCGGTCGCGCGCCATGTAGGCCGTTCGTTCCAGCGACAGTCCGTGCAGCGATTGCAGTACCAGCATCCTGAACTTCAGCACCGGGCAAAACGGCGGGCGTCCCATGCGAGAGGGACCAGCCTGCCGCAAAGCCCGCAATAGGATCGGCCGGAAAACCTCGAAATCAACCGTGGCCGCCAGCTTCTCAAGCGGATCGCCTTCCGCCGAAAGCTCCGCCAGACGGTCCTCAACATCCCAAAAGCCCTTTTGACCCGCCATCGTCCGACCCCGTTCCAACCCAAGGACAGTGAATCAGAAAACGAGGAAATCCGCTACTTTCCGGAGGCGTCCATCTGCTGGTGATGGCGGCGCGCGAGCAGGCGGGCAAAGAGGCCAGTCCGACAGCCGGCATCATCGATAGCCAATCGGTCAAAACCACCGAAAGCGGCGGGATTTGCGGGTATGACGCGGGCAAGAAGGTGAAAGGCCGCAAGCGCCATATCGTCACCGACACACTCGGCTTCCTGCTCTTCGTGCTCGTTCATGCCGCCGACATCCAGGACCGGGACGGCGCGCCCGAACTGATCAAGACCATTCGTTTCCGTTTCCCATGGCTGCGCCACATCTTCGCCGATGGCGGCTATGCCGGCGCGAAATTGACCGATGCTCTCGTCGGTCATGGCCCGTGGACCATCGAAATCGTCAAGCGCTCCGACGCCGCCAAAGGCTTCGTCGTCCTGCCGCGAAGATGGGTGGTCGAGCGAACCTTCGCGTGGCTCGGACGTTGCCGCAGACTGGCTAAGGACTGGGAGAAATCCATCGAAAGCACAACCGCATGGCCCAACATCGCATCCATCCGCATGCTCACCCGCAGGATCGCAAGACCCTCATATCATTGAACAACTTTCGAAACGGGCTCTAATGTAGTTTGATCCAGATAGATAGTCGGTTGCGGCGAAGTGGCGGTCTATTCGGTTTGCAAATTTTCGACCGGACATTCCGAAACTGAATTCGTAACTCAGACGCTAAAAAAGAGTAGCGATCTGCAGAACGGTGGCTTCCGAGAAGCTGTGCTGATGCTTTAGATCACTAGGCAAGCGAGCAATGAGCGGTGGATCAAAGGTTGTTACGCTGGCCTCTCGACCAAACTGGATCCGATACTCTTTTCGCTCTACTGCACCTTTTGTGACCTCCCCATCGGCATCCCTTGTGGTGGCACAAATCTCGATACTTGCCAGCGGCACCGGATCAAAAAGTGTTACATTGACCATTACAGTGCCCCTCCCCGCCTCGAGTGACCCGTCGACCGCCGATTTGATCATTGCTTCAATTGCCTCAGCTAACGTGTGATCGTCGGATAGGGCCTGTAGTTCCGAGATCGGCGCGAACGATAGATCCCACCGCCCGTCAGCAGTTGTCATGTTGCCGTGCATTGCAACTGGCGCCACGCTGTCTCGAACGACTGAAGTACCCGCCACCGCAATGAGCAAGTTCGTCGCGTCGCGAACAGACATCGAGCCCGGCCCGCGGCCGCCTTTTTCCTTTCCCATCAGTCCAGCGTTGCGAAGAACACGCGCTTGCTCACGCACAGTGGTCACTTCCAGTCCAAACAGGTCGGCGATTAATGCAGCCAATTCGCCTGGTCGAGCCATCGATGTTTCATCCTCCGTCTGTTGACCGGTTTTAGCGAAGCCAGCGGAGTGTGTCGACACAATCAATGAATTGACTCTCAATTCCGTAAATGCATAGTATCGATTGTAAAATCATCGATTGTGTGATGTGCGCTAGGAAGTGAGAAATGGCCGATATCCTCCCGACCCAACTAGTCGATCCAAACAAGCTCAAGCCCTACCCTAACAACCCCCGCAAACGCTCTCGGGCAAGCAGGCGTCGGCTGGCACGGCTCATAAAGAAATACGGATTCACGCAGGCCATTCTGTGCGACGAAAGCTGGGTAATCCTCGCTGGGCATGGACGCCTTGAGGCGGCCCAAGAGCTTGGGCTCGAAACCGTCCCCGTGGTTCGTATTCTAGGACTTTCTGAAGCTGAAAAGTCTGGACTACGCCTTTCCGACAATAGGGCGGCTGAGGATTCAATTTGGGTTCCCGAACTGCTTGCATTCGAGCTCAAAGAACTGATCGACGGAAACTTCAATCTGGACGACACTGGTTTTGACGCCATCGAGCTTGATCAAATCCTCGCGCCGAGCGTTTCCACAAAGGATATTGTTGAGCCGGCATACCCACAGCTATCAGCTGACCCCGTCGCCAAGTTCGGTGATCGCTGGTCTCTTGCGGGACACATTGCTGTCTGTGGCGATTCCACCGATTCATGGGTCTACGCTGGACTTCTAGGCGGTCGGAAAGCGGCGATGGTTTTCACGGATCCGCCCTGGAATGTTCCGATCCAGGGCCACGTCAGCGGCAACGGAAAGACTAAACACGGCGAGTTCCAGATGGCTTCGGGAGAAATGGACACTCCGGAGTTTCAGGACTTTTTGTCGACCACGCTCGGCCTTGCCCGGACGTTTTCCAGCGATGGTTCGCTGCACTACGTCTGTATGGATTGGCGGGGTATCGCCGACCTTATCATGGTCGGCCGCACCATTTACTCCAAGATGATGAACCTGGCAGTTTGGGCGAAACCAAACGGTGGCATGGGAAGCCTGTATCGCTCGCAGCACGAACTCTGCGCCATCTTCAAGCATGGCGATGCCCCGCATATGAACAACGTGCAACTCGGGCGTCTGAAACGTTATCGGTCCAATCTATGGCAGTACGCAGGTGCGTCCGGATTCTCCAAAACACGCAAGCAAGATCTGGAGGATCACCCGACGGTCAAACCAATCGCGATGGTGGCCGACGCCATTCGCGACGCCACAAAGCCTGGCGATCTCGTACTGGATCCATTTGGCGGCGCTGGGACCACTCTGATGGCGGCGGAACTCACAGGCCGTCGTGCGGCGACCATCGAGATAGAGCCGAAATTTGTCGATGTCACAATGCGTCGGTTCCAGGAGCAGACCGGTATCGAGCCTCTGCTGTTGCCTGATCTCGTGCCCCTCTCTGTCATTCGCGCCCAGCGTAACAGCGAGACGACGGAGGCAGCAGAATGATCGACAATGACGACGACGTAGTCGGTTACGGCAAGCCACCCAAAGCACATCAGTTCAAGAAGGGCACCAGCGGCAATCCTAAAGGCCGCAAGAAGGAGGACAAGACGATCCGCGCAATCCTCCAAAAGATCTCCGCAGAGAAGATTACGGTAAAAATACAGGGCGAGGAAAGGCAGATGATCTCGTTGGAGTTTGTCTTGCGGTCGTTGCTCAAAAAAGCTGCTAACGGCGATAATCGGGCCACGTCGAAATTCATCGACCTGACACTGATGGCCTTTGGGCTCGGCGAGCCTGACGACATAAAGCGCGACGTCTCCGACGAGGATCGCGCACTCCTTGCTCAGGCCCTGAGATCGATGGGGGCCGGCACGAATGGAGTCGAATGAACACCGTCTTTTGCAGGCCGTGCTGCGTGAGAAGTTTTCCAGCTTCGCTCAAAAATCCTTCATGTTCCTCAATCCAGCGACGCCCCTGAGCTGGAACTGGCATCTGGACGCTATATGCCACCAACTTGATCGGGTTCGGCGCGGTGAGGTCAAACGCCTCATCATCACATTGCCGCCGCGTAGCCTTAAATCTACGATTGCTTCAGTTGCCTTTCCTGCTTTCGCGCTCGGCCAGAACCCGTCAGACAAGATAATTTGCCTGAGCTATTCCGCAGAGCTTTCGAATGATTTCGCGCGGAAATCGCGCGCACTGATGAACGCGCCGTTTTACCGTGAGCTGTTTACGGGCACGAGGATCAGCTCCGAGCGCGACGCGACACTGGATTTCATGACCACAAAGCGTGGGTACAGAATGGCCACCTCCGTCGGCGGAACGTTGACCGGCCGCGGTGGAAACATTGTCATCATTGATGACATCCTTAAGCCAGACGATGCGACTTCAGATGCGAAGCGAAACTCGGTACTGCAGTGGTTTGATAACACGGTCTATACCCGCCTCGACGATAAAATGACTGGCGCTATCATCATTGTGATGCAGCGAGTTCATGTCTACGACCTGATCGGTCACGTCCTGGATAAGAGCGAATGGGAAGTATTAAACCTTCCGGCTACTGGGGAGGCCGACGAGAAAATCGCTGTCAGCGACGGCGTTTTCTATCAACGGAGAGCGGGCGAACTTCTACATCCGGAACGTGAAAATCAGGAGGTCCTCGATGATCTCAAGCAGCACATGGGGTCATACGCGTACTCGGCTCAATATCAGCAGCGACCGATTCCAATTGATGGCAATATTTTCAAGAAGGCCTGGTTTCAACGATACGAAAGCCTCCCCGAAACGCATTGCTCGATGACCGTTCAGAGCTGGGACACAGCTCAAAGCGGGACTCCAGAGTCAGACTATTCGGTATGCACGACATGGAAGGTTTACGGGACGCACTTCTATCTCGTTGACGTTTTCCGCAAGCGAGTAACCTACCCTGATCTCAAGCGGGCTGTCGTTGACCAGGCCGCGAAACACCAGCCGAACTACGTCCTCATCGAGGAGGTAGGATCTGGCATGTCGCTCATCCAGGACATGTCAAAGGAACGGCCAAAGCACTGCGAAAACCCGATCGCTATCAAGGTCAAGCTCGACAAAATTACTCGTGCAGCTCAGCAGTCGGCGACGGTCGAAAGCCAGCGCGTCTTCCTGCCGACTAAGGCCGAATGGGTCGATGCGTTGCTGCATGAACTTCTGCTCTTTCCGTCTGCGCGCAACGACGATCAGGTCGATAGTTTTTCACAGTTTTTAAATTGGCGCATTCACGAGCACATTGAATGGGCCAGGAGCATAAAGGTGACATGGCCGTACTAGCCGCGACTATGCGCAGGCGCAGGGCGGCGGAGCGGCCGCGCGGCGCCAGCTCGAGGATCTCCGCGCCGCGATCAATCACTACCACGCCGAAGGCTACAGCCTGACGGCGCCGGCCATCGTCCTGCCGCCCAAGCCGCTGGCCAGGGATCGATGGCTGACGCGCGACGAGGCGGCCAGGCTGGTGCGCGCCGCCTGGCGCATGACGCAGTCATGGAAGGGCGAGGACAGCCGCCGCCGTACCGGCCGGCATCTCGCCCGCTTCATCCTGGTCGGCCTCTACACCGGCACGCGCTCCGGCGCCGTCTGCGGCGCAGCCATGCGCCCGACCGAAGGCCGCGGCCATGTCGACCTCGAGCGCGGCGTCTTCTTCCGCCGCGCGCCGGGAAAGCTCCAGACGAAGAAGCGCCAGCCGCCCGTGCGCCTGCCCGACCGTCTGCTCGCCCACATCAGGCGCTGGGCCGTCACCGAGCAGAAGATCGAGACCATGCGGCGCGGCAAAAGCCGCAACATCGGCCGCATGATCGCGCAGGATTTCGTCGTCGAGTGGAACGGCAGGCCGGTCCAGTCGGTCAAGAAGGCGTTCCGCGCCGCGGTCGAGACTGCCGGCCTCGGCTGGTATGTCGAGAGCGGCGGCAAGCGACAATTCAGGACGGACGTGACGCCGCACATATTGCGCCACACCGCGGCAACCTGGCTGATGCAGGGCGGCGCCGACCCCTGGACGGCAGCCGGCTATCTGGGCATGTCAGTCGAGGTGCTGATCGAAACCTACGGCCACCACCACCCCGACTTCCAAGTCGGGGCGGCCGAAGCGATTACTTCGAAGTCAAAGCAGCGTTTCATGCCGAAGAACGTCGTCTGGTTTTCGGACAAACCTGCGCCCGCGGCGGCGGCGTTGACACACAGCGCTGGTCCGACCAGCACGGGGCACAGCAATCATCAACCATGACGTAAAAAACAGTGGATTAGCGACGATCTGGGCAGCCGAACAATGCCAACAGAAGTCACTTCGGCTTCCGAAGATGCGGATAAGATTTAGGGATCACCATACAGTTTCCCCTCACGCATGGCCTTCGGCCGCTACGCCTCCGCAATCCGATCAAATTCTGATACGAAGCTTCGGCGAAAAAACCCGGCGGTTGCCCGCCGGGTTTTTCTCGATCAGCCGGTAAGGCTGATTAGAACGTGCGACGGAAGCGAAGGCGACCGTTGAACGAGTCGATATTGTCAATGCTGAAGTTGTCTGAGTAGGAGACTTCCGGCGTGATCGTGAAGCCTGGAACCAGCTGGTACGGAGCAGCCAGCACAGCGGCGAAGTTTTCATCTTCGTCATACGATGCCTGAGCAGCGATGCTCAGCTTCTCGCTGACCTTGAACGTGCCACCGCCCCAGACGGCCCAGTCGCCGTTCCACTGCGCATAGTAGTTGTTCGCGGTCACGTTGCCGAGACCTTCGGCGCCGACGAATTCCGGATCGTTGGTCGAATAGCCGGCCATCAGGAAGAGCGACAGCTGCTCGGTGGCATTCACGTCGATACGGCCCTTGACAGCGCCTTCTTCAAGCACCGAGTCGTAACCGGCAACAACCGAGATACCACCCCAGCCCTGCGTCCAGGCGACACCGCCCGTGACATGAGGCATGAAGTCATTGATGCCGTGGCCGCCGGAGACCGGGTTGCCCGCGCCGTCCATGAAGCCGTAGCTGACGGCGCCTTCTTCAAGGGCGATCGCGGCCGAGAAGCCGTTCGAGCCCGTGAAGGTGTAAGCGATCTGGTGAGTTCCGTATGGGCCATAAGGGACCATCAGATCGTCCGAGATGATCCCGCCGGCATAACCGGTGAAGGTCGAGAACAACGAGTCCGTCTTACCGATGCGGAAGCCGCCCAGTTCGATGTAGGCATGGTCGATGCCGACGCTGTCACCGGAATCGGTGAAGTCGCCCGCACCGGGGAAAGTCCTGTAGTCGAAATTCAGCACGAAGTAGCCACGCAGCGTGCCCATTTCGGTCTCAGAGCGAGCGTCCATGATGACGCGAGCGCGGGCGCGTTTGCCCCAGGTGTCGCTCTCGCCGTCGCCGTCGAGATCCTCACCGAGGCCGTAGTTGGTGCCCGTGAAGCCGCTGGCCGCATGGATGTCGTACTCAACGAAACCGCCGACGCGCAGGCAGGTCTCGGTGCCGGGGATGTAGTAGAAGCCCGTGCCGTAAGTGTCGCAGATGCGAACATAGTCCATGGGCTCCGGCTCTGCGATCACGACAGCGTCAGCCGCGCGCGCACCGGAAACTGCGACGAGAGCCGCAGCGGAGCCGAGAAGTAGGCTCTTGATGTTCATTTTCTGACCTCCAGTCAAAAGTTGCAAAACGGGTCTGGGTATTTTTTGCTGAAGGACAGCGTTTCCCTGCCCCATCCCCAATGTCGAAAAAGACACGATCGCTCGCCCTTTCTCCATGTCGACATTACTCATGCCCCCGACGTGTTCAACCAAGATCGTCAACGGTTGCAGGCTTCTCCCACGCTATCCCCCGGGTCTGTGACCGAAAAGACACGATTGGATGGGTGTCGTTAACCAATCATTGTCCATAACGGCTAATGATCGATGTCTTGCCAGGATTGGATTGTTGAATTCAGGAACTTCCGGGGACCGGCGGATCGTCCGATTCGTGGATGCTAGCTTCGGCGGCGACAAGCACTGCCTCCAATTTTTCCGCGAGAAGGATATCGATTGGCGATTCGCCTGAGAAGCGGAGCGAAGGCGTAATGAGCCATCGCCATGCCATCCGGTGACTACCGAACACTTCGCAAACGGATGAAAGGCCTTTAACCGGCCTCCCGTCTACAAACTGTTTGATGGGGAACACATAGCGCTTCCCCCCCGTGCGCAGGGCAATCACCTCTGAGCGCTTTTGCCAGCGGAACAACGTCGAGCGCGGTATGCCGAAATGCCTTTCAAGTGCCGTCGGACCGGCCGTAGGCCCAGCCCAATCGACAGCAATCTCGGCTCCGACTACGCTGTTCGCTGTTGGCCTATGAACTTCGAGAGGCCTATGCAAGTCAGGGATTCCTACCTCTGCAGCGGCTTGGAGGGTGACCTGGTCAACGAATGCGTGGCTCATTGACTGCAGGCGAGCGTCCACAAACTTTAGTGACCGTTGAACGGCTTGCGTTTGGACAGCGATCAGAGATGCCACCAGACCGGCTAGCCGTGCCGCCACTTCTACCGCTGGCTTTCGAGTAGAGGGGTAGTGCGCAAGGATCAGACGCCTGGCTTCTTGGCTGATCGCCTCCTCCAGGCTCGGGCGCGCCAAACGTTTTGGTCTGTTGCCCGTCCTAGACAGATGTCTGTTGCTAGCTGACATTACCTGCTTCGCTCCATTCTTGTGCCGAGCCGAGCCCCCGGCAGCCGGATCACCCGGCTGGCCGTCAGGGGGCCAAACCCCGGCGCGGCAATTAATCCGTCGAGAAGCGCCGGCACGTCGGTCAACTGTCCCCGCAGCGCTAGCCCCTATGATTGCCTAGCCTGAGGGCGGCCCGTCAACCGATATGCAACGGTACGAGGGTTAAGCCGGCTAGCCGGCGCAGAGCCTCATGCATAGGAGACGGGCCGTGGAATAAATGAATTAAGCTGACCTTAAGATGCCTGTGGTTCCCTCCCAGCCTTACCCAGGAGAATCCACGCCATGCTGAGAGCTTTCCTTCGTTCCACCAGCGGCAATTTTGCGGTGGTTTTTGCTGTCGCTCTGCCAGCCATCATGGCGTCCGTCGGGTTAGCAGTCGATTACGCCAATCTGACAGACGTAAAGACACGACTGCAGAGCGCGGCGGATGCCGGCGTTCAGGCCGCCTCTCGCGAGGGCGCCTCGGAGGCCCAGCGCAACGAAATTTTCAGCGCATTTCTCCAAGCCAATCTTCGCAAGAACGGCGTGTCGATCACTTCTTCCGGAATCGATATCGAGGCAGGCATCAACCATCTGAGCATCAGTGGCCATGTGACGGCAGATGTCGACCTCTACTTCATGGACCGTATGGGAGTAAGGCAGGTATCGGTCACTGCCTCCACCTTTCGTTCGACCAAGAGCATGGAGATCGCTGTGGTCCTGGACAATACGGGTTCCATGGGATCAGGCGGCATCAATGCGCTGAAGAATGCCTCCCGCGCTCTTGTCGATGCGGTAGAGACTGGTCGCGCGCCAAATCAGGATGTGCGCATGAGCCTTGTGCCCTTCGTGACCTCGGTCAACATCAAGGGCGAGGGCTTCGATATTGACTGGATCGATACAACTGGCCAATCACTCTACAACGGCTGGAATTTCCTGGATAGCACCCTGCGCCAGCGTCGGCGCGATGGCGAGAGGATGGCGCAACTGCCCGAAGGCTATGGAAGCAATGCGACCGGCAACGGGTCGGGCGGTGGCCAGGCCTGCAAGGATCAGGGGAAAGATCAGCCGGCAATCAAGAAGCGCGAGCGCTGCCTCGCTGCCGACAAGTACCCGCACCACCTCTATCTCTTTCAGCAGTCCAATGTGGACTGGAAGGGATGCGTCGAGGCGCGTCCCTATCCGCATAACTTTAGGATCGACGCGCCCGACAAGAACAAGCCGGCGACGCTCTTCGTGCCGTATTTCGCGCCCGATGAGTTCGGAACCCGCATGAGCCAAGGGGGCAACAATTCCGCCAGCTACAACAATTCATGGCTCGAGGACGAGGTGACCGGAACGGAAGCGGAAATCCAGCGCTCGACGCTGAAATACATCAATCCTGCGTCCAAGAGCATCAACAACACTGGACCGCTTACCATCGGTCCCAATCGTGCCTGCCCCACACCCATCGTGCCGCTGACCTCCGACTTCTCCAAGATCCGCGCCGGTATAAACGCGATGAATTACTGGAACGGTTCCGGAACCAACATTGCCGAAGGCCTCGCATGGGGCTGGAGGGTCCTTTCACCACAGGCTCCCTATACCGAGGCCGGCGAGTTCGACAGCACCGAGCGCCAAAAATACATGGTGCTGATGACCGACGGTCGCAACGTCTCCTTTGGAGCGAGTGGCACGATGAATCGGTCCGACTACGGTGCCTACAACTTCCTCGCCAACGGCCTGATTGGCGGTACGGTCAACCAGGGAACGGTGGAGGGCATTGTTAACGGCTGGACGCTCGACATGTGTACACGGATGAAGGCCCAGGGCATCGAGATATTCACTGTTGTCTACAATGAGACAGCCGCTTCCGTACACAACATGTTCCGAAACTGCGCCTCGCGCCCGGAAAACTTCTACATGACAAACAACACCGCTGCGCTTAATAATGCGTTTTCGAACATCGGCCGCCAGATGTCACGCCTGCGCCTGACCAATTGATCGTGGACATCGAACCATAAGGCCTCGCGCAAGCCTAACAGGCTCTGTTGAAGAAGCCTCCCGCTTTGCCTTGAGGATGGCCTCATCGCCTGTTCGCCGTCAGCACCCATGGCACAGATTTACGGTTGAGATTTAAGGAGTGTTTTGGTCTCGTCGCATGACGAAGGAACCAAGATGACCGCCAAATCCTCGTACACCAAGAAGCCTGCCGAGCAGGTGTTGAAGGACATCCGCCGTGCGACCCAGTGCCGTAGCGGATCGTGTTGGATTTCGGCGGCGTGGCCTCCGGTAGGTTGAGATTATCGTTTCATGCGGCGAGGTCAATCTGCTGATCGAGCGGCTTGGTGGGAAGCGTCAGCCAGCCGTCGATCTTTCGCATCGAGATTTGGCCGGACGCCATCAGAGCCCAGAACAACATCGCCGCGGTTTCGGCTGACGGCAGCACGGTCTGGGTTTTGATGCGCCGCTTGAACTCCTCGTGCAGACGCTCGATCGCGTTGTTGTTCTGGCGCTTTTCCACTGGCTCGGCGGCAGGCGGGTGAAGGCGAAGAGGCGCTCGCCGGCTTCCTCCAGGCTGTCGGCCACCGCTCTGCACTTGAGCCGCCATTTGCGAATGAAGGCCTTACGGCGGGTCTCGATCTCCTGCGGCGTGGCGGCGTAGATCATGTCGGTGTAGTCGGAGGTGATCTCCTCGTGCAGTCTTTCGGGAGCGTGCGCCAGCAGGTTGCGATGTTTGTGGACCGTGCATCTTTGGACCAGCGCCCCGTCCCACAGGCTGGCGATGGCGCTGTCGAGCCCCTTTGCGCCGTCGACGATGAGGAATTCGGGACGCCTGAGGCCACGCCCGACGAGATCGTCGAGAACGGTTCGCCAAGCCTCGGTCGTCTCACCGCCCATGTTCCTGACGGCGAGCAGGACCTTCTGACCGTCCTAGCCTGAAAAATTCATAGGGGTTGGCGGATGTGGATCAAGCCGTTGAAATGACGTAGGATTTGGTTGCTTGGGCCGATCCGCCCCATTTCCCGGAGACCACATCCGCCATGAATGATCCTACGCTGCCGCTGAGCGGTTTGTCATCTGTCCGCGGCAAATCTGTTGTTGCGCGTTTTGACGGGGGGATGCTGTCTTCGAACGGCGGCGTTCTGGCCTTGGCGGAGGTAGAAAAGCGGCTGCGTGTCGCCGAGCGTCTGGCGCGGTGCATCGACGATCCGCGCTGCCCGGACCAGGTCATCCATAGCTTGTCCGATATGATCGGCTTCCGCATGAAGATGATTGCCGCCGGTTATGAGGTTATCGCATCGGTTCATGCTGCACTGGAAAAGCTTGGGCGCGTGCGGGCAATGCCGGAACCGGTGGCCCTCACTCCGCCCGTGCCCATCAAGAAGTCGGTAACGCCGGAGTACCTGATCTCCCTGGAGGACGGTCGCCGTTACAAGGCATTGAAGCGCCACCTCAGGGGACGCGGCCTGACGCCTGCCCAGTACCGGCAGAAATGGAATCTTCCCGGCGACTATCCCATGGTCGCGCCGGACTATGCGGCAAAGCGGTCCCAGCTGGCGAAATCACTGGGACTGGGCAGTAAGGCGTATGGAGCCGCTGCGAAGCCCAGGAAAGTGCCGGGCAAGCGTGGCCGGCCACGGAACGCCGCTTAGGCAGCCCAACCCGAACTCCAGTTGTTTACGCGATTGCCAGCCCGGCGGACACTGTCCGACATTATCGCCGCATGCGGAACGATTGCCGCTCCCAGCCGTTTCGCGCGCTATGTATGAATTCCTACGGCGGGGGCTGCTTTGTTGGAATGGCTGCAGTTTATTTATGGCCTATGCACGAGCGGGGTTCCCCCCGCCAACTGGCGGGCAATCACTGTCATATCGAATGCGGCAATTGCCGGGGCCTACTTCTGGATCCCCGCAGTCATGGGGGTGGTCTTTTCCCGATGGCGCGAGGAGCTAGCCCGCTTGATGCATAGCGACCGGGTGCCGTCGCGGGAGTGGTTGGAATTGATGTTGGCGTAGTCTCCGGGGTGTTCAACCTCGAATCATCCGGCGTTGAAGCCCCGGACAGGAAACCACGCCATGAAGAACGATATCATGAAGTCCGGTTCAGCAAAGTCGGGAGCTGAAAACGCCCCCTATCTTTTTGACGACTGGTTCGACCCGATCGAAGCAGGCCTGCGCGAGCGGGTGCGCGGCTTCATCGAGACGATGCTCGAGAAGGAGTTGGACGAGGTGTTTGCCCGTCCCCGTTATGGCCGACGGCCGACCGAGGCCGAACAGGGCGAAGACAGAGCCGGCATTGCAGGTCACCGCCACGGCAGCCGGACGCGCCGGCTGACGGGGACATTCGGCATGACCGAGATTGCGGTGCCGCGGGCGCGCCTTGAGGCTGGCGATGGCAAGACGGTGGAATGGAAGAGCAAGGCCCTGCGCGCCTATCAACGGCGCACGATGGCCGCCGACGCGCTGATCGCCTCGGTCTATCTCTCCGGCACCAACACGCGGCAGGTGCGGCGGGCGCTTTCGGCCCTGTTCGGCGGCGCCATCGGCAAGGACATCGTCAGCCGGACCTGGCGCAAGGTGAAGACAGATTGGGATGCGTGGAACACCCGCCCGCTCGCCGATGAGCCGATCGTGCGCGCTCGCCATTGTCCTCGGACCAATGGCGGACAAGGGCTCGCCCTTGACGGCACGGTGGTCCGCGTCAGGCTTGACCGCGAGGCGACGGCGATCTCGCTGCTCGTGGTCATCGGTGTGCGCTAGCCCGACCGAACCGCCGCGTCGAGACGTTGATCAACATCAGGTTCATTGCCCAGCGGCCGAGCCAGTCCTCCGACGACGCCTGGTCCCAACTCGGGATCGGCGCCTCCCGGCCATCAACCCTTCGAGCCCGGGGGCGCTGTACCGCGATCTTGCCGCCGTGGAACCCGATCCGACCGCGTGTGCTACCCCAGCGATGTGCTTCGCGCTTCTCGACCCGGCCGTGGCGCGGGCCACAGGCCGCTTCGACGTCGGCCTCCATCATCGCACCCAGCGTTTCTATCCCTGCGGCAAGGCAGAACCGTTCGAAGCTCTGCTGAACATCCGTCAGCGCTTCGTCCGCAATCCCAATAACCGGCGTCGTCGTCGATATGATATCTCTCTTCATGGCGTTGCTCTCCTCAGTGGAATCGGCACCCCGAGCCTAACGGCTCGAGGCGGGCAACGCCGCCAACTTCAGAGTTTCAACAGAGACCGGGACATCCCCGCCGAAAGCTCATCGACGTGCATTAACCGGGTTAGCCGACGCTGCAATTCGCTACCCTGTGAAGCCGAATACTGCCTGGTATTCGCATCGGGCGTCGAAAGTCGCTCGTCTGGACTGGACTTGTGTCCCGACAGGAGCATTGGTGTCAGTGGCGCCGGTCTTCGGCGCCAACCCCAAGCCCGCCTGCGGGCTCATCTCAGTACAGGCGACTGGATTGTCCGCGCCTGAGCTGAGGATTTTACTATGACCGACATTTCAACAGATGATACTACGCGCACCGACGCGGTTGCCGCCACCTCAAAGCGCGCCACGGCGGCCAAGGCGAAGACCGAGGTTGCCTCAACGTCGAAGACGGACCTCGTGCTGAAGAAGCTGCGCGGGGCAAAGGGCATGACACTGGCGCAGCTCTCCGAACTGACCGGATGGCAGGCGCATTCGGTGCGTGGATTTCTGTCCGGCACGGTGCGTAAGAAGCTGGGGCTCAACCTGACGAGCGATGCCGGGAAGGACGGCGTCCGACGCTATCGCATCAGTGATCGTGCTGACGGGGCATCGTCATGACGCGGGCGAGCAATGACGTCGGCGATGAGATCGCCGCCTTGGCCGATCTCTCTCGGGAACAGCTGGCAGCGCTCTGGCAGAAGGCGCATGGCTCTGCGATTCCAAAAGGCATTCGCCACGAGCTGCTGATCCGATCAGCTGCCTGGCATCTGCAGGCAAAACGCTTTGGCGGTCTGTCGCCAAACACAAGGCGGGCACTCACTGCTGCGATGAAGGAGGTGGAACGCGGTTTGCTGGTGCGATCGCCTCACCCGGCTGAGGCGGTCGGGGACGACCCTGAGCGGTCGATCAAATCGACAGCTCAACCCTCCCGAAGCCTCTCACCCGGTGCCCGGCTCATTCGCGACTGGAATGGCAAAAGCCATGTCATCGACGTCATCGAGAACGGCTTTGTCTTTCAGGCGAAGGTCTACAAATCGCTGACTGCCATTGCCCACCAGATCACCGGTGCCCACTGGTCGGGTCCAAGGTTTTTTGGGCTATGAGCGCGATCACAAAACTGCGCTGTGCGGTCTACACGCGCAAGTCGACCGAGGACGGTCTGGAGCAAGAGTTCAACTCGCTCGATGCTCAGCGTGACGCATGTTCGTCGTTCATCGCATCACAGGCGGGGCTGGGCTGGAAGCTTGTCTCCGATCGCTATGATGATGGGGGTATCTCTGGCGGTACCATGGAGCGTCCAGCGCTCCGCCGATTGCTCGATGACATTCGGGACAAAAAGGTCGACGTAGTCGTCGTCTACAAGATCGATCGGCTGACCCGCTCGCTGACCGACTTCGCCAGGATTGTTGAGGTGTTCGATACCAATGGCGTATCGTTCGTATCGGTGACCCAGCAGTTCAACACGACGACGTCGATGGGCAGGCTTACTCTCAATATCCTCTTGTCGTTTGCCCAATTCGAACGTGAGGTGACGACCGAGCGCATTCGCGACAAGATCGCTGCATCAAAGCGCAAGGGGATCTGGATGGGCGGCACGGTGTCGCTCGGCTACCAGGTCCAAAGCCGCAAGCTGCTTATCAAGGAACCCGAGGCCAGTTTTGTGCGAGGCTTGTTCACCCGATACCTCGAACTCAAGTCGGTGCCAAAGCTCGCCGCAGAAGTGACGCGGCAGGCCATCGCCGAAGAGCAACGAGACGCTGGGGAGACGGGCATTGCCGAAGAGCAACATGCTGCGGGCGAAGCTGGAAGGCCCGGAGTTGAAGCCCAAGCCAAGCCGCCCGACTTCACCCGACGCATTGGCAGCGGCATGATGTACAAGCTTCTCGCCAACCCGATCTACATCGGCAAGCTACGCCATCGCGACAATGTCCATGACGGCGAGCACGAACCCATCGTCGACGCAAAACTGTTCGATCAGGTTCAGCAGCTCATGGCATCGCAGGCAGCGACCCCTCGCGGGTCAATCGTCCACAAGGACGTTCATCTGCTGACCGGGCTTCTGTTCGATGACACCGGTGATCGCATGAGCCCGACGCACGCCAAGGCGCGTGGCAAGCGGTTCCGCTACTACATCTCCAGCCGCATCAACGGCAAAGCCCGTACCGACACCACGGCATGGCGCATCCCCGCGATCGAACTGGAAACGGTTGTCGTACGATTTGGTCAACAGCTGCTTGGCAAAAAGACCCGGCTTCTGGATTGGCTTGCAACCTATGACCGATCAGCTGATCGACAGACTGCGCTGGATGCTGCGGCAATCCTCTCAGCACAGCTCGGATCACAGTCAGGCACGGAACGCCGCAGCATTCTCGCAGCCATGTTCTCCAGGATCAGCCTTGGAGCCGACGCGATCAGCTTTGACGTCGATGTCACCGCGCTGATGCGGAGGCTCGTGAAGACCGATACAACATCGGCTGGTGGCGAACCGGACAATGAGAGCACGAGCCTGATCGAGACACTCACACTACCGATCCAGATAAAGCGTCGCGGCAACGAGGTGCGCATGGTGATCGATGGACCAGATCATCATGCAGAGCCCGATCCGAGCCTGGTGAGCCTGATTGCCAAGGCGCACGTCTATCTGACAAAGCTGATCGAAGAGCCAACCCTCAACATCACCGATCTCGCAGACCGCCTTGGCGTCGATCGGGTTGATGTCGGTCGTGTTCTGCCGCTGGCATTCCTGGCGCCGTGGCTGACCGATCAGATTCTTGCCGGCACTCAGCCCACCGATCTATCGGCGCGGCATCTCGCTCGCCTCAATCTCCCGCTGACCTGGTCGGACCAGCTCCAGGCCATTCGCTGATTTTTTGGCTTGGGAAGCCCAGCGACGGGACACAACATTGGTGCGGGTCGCTACCATCAGCCTCATGATCATCCGACCATCACGCCGATGCGCCCACCATCGCTTCTTCAATAATGTGGGCAGCGTGAATGCCGGCGAGAGACGAAACCAAGAATGCCACCGAAAGCGCCGAGATTCGCGTCTCAGTTGACCAAACGCGCATCGCTCTGACAGGCTAAGCCACGGAAAAATGGTGCTAATTCCGGGCGGCCAATGTGGCCAGGTGTTTGGGAAAATCCGCTGGTGGAGCTGAGGAGGATCGAACTCCTGACCTCGTCATTGCGAACGACGCGCTCTCCCAGCTGAGCTACAGCCCCGTCCAGCGGATGGCGGTGTTATGGGCTGGCCGGCCCGAGCCTGTCAAGGCGGTCGGAGCCTCCGTAGGAGCGCGGGGCTTGCCGCCATCGCGGCCAGTGTCTACATGTCGGCGGTTCAATGGAGTCCGGCATGATCGCCCTCATTCAGACCGTGGTTCTCGCGCTCGACATCTACTGGTGGATCCTGATCGCGTCGGCCATCTTCTCCTGGCTGTACGCGTTCAATGTCGTCAATCCGCGCAACCAGTTCGTCGGGTCGGTCGGCAACTTCCTGTTTCGCATCACAGAACCGGTGCTCGCACCGGTACGGCGCATCCTGCCAGATCTCGGCGGCATCGACATCTCGCCGATCGTCGTCCTCCTGATCCTCTTCTTCTTACGGCAGTTCCTGCTCACGACCGTCCTGTCGCTCGTCGTGTGATGAGCCTCCCGGCGGCTGGGTTTTTTCGCCTGCGCGCCGAGGGATTGGACCTGTTCGTGCGACTGACGCCGAAGGCATCGACGGATTCGATCGAGGGTATCGGCGTGGCGTCCGATGGCAGTGCGCATGTCATGGCCCGCGTCCGCTCCGTTCCCGACAAGGGGCTCGCCAACATTGCGCTGCGGAAGCTCCTTGCCGCCTTCTTCGACGTCCCGCCACGTGACATCACGCTTGTATCCGGCCCCACATCCCGACTGAAGACACTGCGTGTCCGCGGCGATCCGGCGCGTCTGTCGCTGCTGGCTGAGGCGCTCGCCAGTCCGGGCTGATGCCTCGGGTCGCCGCGCAGCAATGCCATTCCCATTGAGCGACGCCTGGCATAGTTTTCCGGGTCAAGAGGATGCGAATGCCACCAAGGAGAGGTCGAATGAACAGACGAATGGCCATCGGCGTCGCGGTGACTGCCGCTCTGTGCTGGCCGGTCGCGGCGGCGGAAATGTCGAGCGCCTACACGGATCTCGATACCGCCCGGGACTGCGCAGTGCTCGAGTCGAGCCAGGACGAAGGAGACTTTGTCCGGATGGTCTGTCCCGGCTGGCGCGGCTATCCGGTGATCCTGTCCGCCGGCGACTTGCGCGAGTCGGTCTTCTACGGCTTCCCGCCCCCAGGAGATCTGCCATGGGAGAGCTTCGGGCCCTTCAACGCAACCGGCAACAAAATCGAATGGCGCCTTGAGACGAATGGCGCGACGGTCGTGCCGATCGCCACGATCCACCGCTGGTTCGTCAGCGATCCGGAGGACGACACGCAGAAGACCGAGGTGCTCGTGATCGAGAAAGTCGGTCAGCTCGGCGAGCGCGACGGCTGCGCGGTCGGACTGGTCGTGGCAACGGGCAACCCGAAGGCCAACGAGACAGCGCGGCGCATCGCCGACGAATCCGTGCGGGATTTTGCGTGCGGCGCCGACGAGCGGCTGCTCGTCAGCGGCGACGTTCCGCTGCCGTCATTCGAGCGCCAGTAGGGGAGCACTGGCTCCCTGTTACCTCGCTTCGGCACTGGGGATCGTGCAGCCCGCTTGGCGTGCGCGATCGGCCATGTAGGCGCACCAGTAGGGCGCCATCCGGAAGTCCGGGTGATGTGCGATGCGCGCCTGGGGATCGATCAGCGCAAGGAGCCTGTCATCAGACACCGGGATGCCATCCGGCTGGCAGGCGAGAGTGGCGGCACGCTCCCATGCGGAGACGTGGCCACGCATGTCGTCGGCGACCCGCGCATTGTGCAGGAAGGTCACTGCCCCGAGGGCACCCAACAGGCCGGGCACGCCCAGCCGGGCGGCTCGCCTGTAGAGGGCGTCGGCGTTGGCCGACAGCGCGAGAGCGCCCATGGCGCAGACGACTGTGCCCACGCCATAGATCGAGGTCCTGCTGTCGAGATAGGGACACACCAGCGTGCCGATACACCATGCTTGCTGCTTGACGGTCATGGAGACGGGCACCGTCACGTAGACGGCGAATGCCAGCCCGCCCAAACCGATCAACAGCGGTGACGGCAGGCTCGCGAGTGACGGGACGCTCCAGGCCACGAGGGCGGCCGTGACAAGCGCGACAAGCGCCGCCGCAAGCAGCCGAGGCGCATCGGCGTCGAAGATGCTGCCGTCAATGTAGGGAAGAACCGTGCCCGACAGCATATGCGCGAGGGTCGTGCGGACGAAGGCCGCGCCGTTCCAGATGCCGTCAGGGCTGTTACCGGGATAGGTCGTCGGGTTCCATATCCGGAACGCGATGTAGATCGCCAGTGTGACGGCTACCGTCGCAAGGTCGAGGCGGGCCGCGCGCGATCTCAGCGCCGTGACGGCCGAATTGCGCAGAGACCCGCCCGCTGCTCGTCCGCGAACGGTTTCGGATGCAAGCTCGCAGGCGATCAGCCCCGTTGCCAGCAGAAAACAGTGTTCGTCGACGAGCATGGAGAAACCAAGTACCGCCAGCAGGAGCGGTTCCGGGAGCCGATCTCGCGCCGGACGCTGGAAGTGTTTGCGGATGTCGAGCAGATGGAGGCGGACAGCGAGGATCACCGCGAAGGGAATCGCATGCTGCAGCGGATAGGCGTTGGGTGGCATATGAGCAAAGGCGAGCGGCTGCAGGGACATCAGCACGACGAAAAGCAGCACGGAGATGTCGCGATCAAGAAGCCGCGCGACATATCTCGCCATCAGCAAAAGAGAGAGAAAATGCAGGAGTACGCAGACGAGCCGGAACCAGAGGAAGTCTGACAAGTAGGCGGCTGCGATGTTCATCGGCAGCGCCGCGAGGTGTCCTATGCGGCCCTGCTCGACCGCCAGCTTCCAGGTTGCATCCAGAGATGCCGGAAGACCGTCCAGAAGCAGGGCGTGAAAGAACACGTCGTCAGCGGTTAGGCGGTAGCCTACCGTAAACAGTGAACCGTGAAGGCAGGCCAGGACGATCGCGGCGACCCAGACCACGCAGAGCCAAACGACGGGCCGGTGCTGCGCGGCGGGGGTCGGGACGGTCTGCGTCATTCCGAGGGCTCCCGCCATCGCCCCTCTGTGCCGCTTCGGGGTCGGGCTCTATCGCGATGCCGTTCGGCTGTGAAACGCGTCGCCGGGACGGAGGCCCGTCTCCCTATTTTGCGGCCTTGGCGCGATCTATTGCTTCGACGATCATCTGCTTGGCGCGCGCCGAGCCATGCCAGCCGCTGATCTTGACCCATTTGCCCGGCTCGAGATCCTTGTAATGCTGAAAGAAATGCTCGACCTGCTGCACGGTGATATCCGGCAACTGGTTGTATTCGTGCACGTTCTCGTAGCGCAGGGTCAATTTGGGCGAGGGCACCGCGATGACCTTCTCGTCCTGGCCGGCATTGTCCTCCATGACGAGGACGCCGATCGGACGGACATTGATGACGCAGCCCGGGATCAGCGCGCGCGTATTGCAGACGAGCACGTCGATCGGATCGCCGTCTCCCGACAGCGTATGCGGCACGAAGCCATAGTTGCCGGGATAGCGCATCGAAGTGTGCAGGAAACGGTCGACGAAGAGTGTGCCCGCGTCCTTGTCCATCTCGTACTTGATCGGCTCGCCGCCGATCGGCACCTCGATGATGACGTTGACGTCTTCGGGAGGGTTCTTGCCGCTGGCGATGGCCTCGATGCGCATGTCACGTGTTTCCTTGCTGACAAGGCTTCGATAGCCGGGCCTAAGCCCGGGCGCAACTGGCAGACGGGGTCAGGACATAGGCTTGAAGGGTTTCGGCAGATGTCTCAGTCCCAGACGAAGGCCACCTTGCGCAGGGCCTTCTGGTCGAAGACCTCGACGCCCTCGGCAATGTCACGCCCGCCAAAGCCGCTGTAGAACGACATGGCGGTCTGGTTGTCTTCCAGCGCCCAGACCACCATCCCCTTGAGGCCATGTTCGGCCAGCTTGCGCCTGGCCGCGGCGAACAGACGGCCACCAAGGCCTACGCCCTGGTATTCCGGCTTTAGGTAGAGCTCGTAGATTTCGCCCTGCTGCGGCAGTTCGCGGGCGCGGTTGCGGCCGACCGTGGTGTAGCCAGCGATCTCGCCGCCGATCTCTATGACCAGCACGGTCGCCGACCTGCGGATCGCGTTCGCCCACCAGTTCTCGCCACGCCTGCCGATCATTCCGGCGAGCGCCTTATAGGGAATTATGCCGGCATAGGCACCCTGCCAGGCGGCCTGGTGAACCTCGGCGATTGCCATGGCGTCGCTCGGCTCGGCCTTGCGTATGTCGATGAGAAGCGTGGTCATTGTTTCTTAACTTTAGACGTGGCCGCCGACGCTTTGCAAGCACAAGTCGGATGTCCACAGGGGTAACGCATCGGAAGATTTCGTCCGTGCGTCGCCGACGGCCGCGGGCCGTTCTCAGATTTCGATGAGGTGGTCGCCGAGTTCGTTTGTGTCGCGCGCAGAAACCGGAAAATGGGCAGCCAAGATGTCGCCAACCGTCCCGATCGCGGCGACGAATCCGTCGGCGAGGCGATCCTCGCGGGCATTGTCGATCAGTGCCGCCACGATGGCGTTCCAGGTCTCCTGGGGCGTGCGCGCATTGATGCCGCTGTCGGCGACAATCTCGGCATAGCGCTCGGCGAGCGACACGAAGATCAGCACGCCGGTGCGCGCGGAGGTGATGTGCACGTTGCGCGCCAGAAACTGTTTCAGCGCATTGTCGTGGGCCCTTCGGTAGCGATGCCGGAGCGGTACGAAGTGAAGGCGCAATGCCGGAAAGACCCGCAGAACGACGAGGGCCGTCGCGACGGCAAGGATCTGCGCCGCGACGAAATGGGCGAGCGGAACCGGTTGCCAGCCACGGTCGAGGACGAGCGCTGCGATGAGGCTGGCGGCCATGATGCCAGCGGTCACGAACAGCGCTGCAGCCACGAAGTAGCTGTCGCTGGCGCGCGCCACCACGCAGTAGATCTCACCGGACGTCCTGGCCTCGGCGGCGCGGATGGCCGCGGCGATGCGGGCGTGATCTTGCGGGCTCAGGTTTCGTCTTGCCATGCGATGCTCACCAGCTTCCCGACGACCCGCCGCCGCCCGACGATCCGCCCCCGCCCGAAAAACCGCCGCCGGAGGAACTGCCGGAAGACCACCCGGATGAACTGCCCGATGACCAGCCGCTGCCAGAAGAGGAACCCGACCTGCCGCCGACCGTGATGTCCATGCCCAGCCAGCGGTATTTGTTGGGCCCTATCTTGCGGCCGAAGATCGGAGGCAGGATCGCCATGGCGAAGCCTCCGAAGAAGAGCGTCCCCCATACGATGAAGAACAGCACGACGAAGGGATCGATTGCGTCCGTCGTGTCGGGCGGGTTGCGCGCCGCCCGCGATTCAAGCTCTGCCGCATTGCCTTCCAGAACCATCACGATGTCGTCGACTGCCCGCGATATGCCGCCGGGGAAGTCGCCGGCGCGAAAGGCAGGGACCATGGTGTTTTCAATTATCAGCCTGGAATGCAGGTCGGTCAGCGTGCCTTCCAGCCCGTAGCCGACCTCGATGCGCATCTTGCGGTCGGATTGCGCGACGAGCAGCAGGACTCCGTTGTCCTCGCCGGCCTGACCCAGGCCCCAGGCGCGAAACAGCCGGTTTGCATAGGGCTCGATCGCCTCGCCATCCAGGCTGTCGATGGTGGCGACGACGATCTGGTCCGATGATTTTTCCTCGAAGGCCGCCAGCTTTGCGGTCAGAGCCGTTTCGGTGGCCTGATCGATGATGCCTGCATTGTCGACCACGCGTCCGGTGAGCGTCGGCAGATCGGCGGCGAGGGCGGCGAACTGCGCGACGATCAGGAACAGAAGCGCGAGTGCGGAGCGGGTCATGTCAGTACGCCGGCAGGGCCGGCTAGCCGCCCTGGTTGGTCCCGAAGTCCACCTTCGGCGTCTGTGTCGTGTCCTCTTCCACGGTGAAGTTCTGGAACGGCTCGTTGCCGGTGTACCAGAACGTCGCCCACAGGATCGAAGGAAAGGTCCTGAGGCTCGTGTTGTAGACCCGCACCGCCTCGATGTAGTCGCGCCGCGCGACTGCGATGCGGTTCTCGGTGCCTTCCAGCTGCGCCTGAAGTGCCAGGAAATTCTGGTTGGATTTCAGGTCGGGATAGTTTTCGACCACGGCCAGTAGCCGGGAGAGGGCGCCGGTCAGGCCGGACTGGCCTTCCTGAAAGGCCTTGAACGCCTCGGGGTTGGTCAGCGCATCCGCCGGCAGGGTGACCTGGGTTGCCCTGGAGCGGGCTTCGACGACCGCTTCAAGTGTCTCGCGTTCCTGTGCCGCGTAGCCCTTCACGGTCTCGACCAGATTCGGAATGAGATCGGCGCGGCGCTGGTACTGGTTCAGGACCTCGCTCCAAGCCGCCTTGGCGCTTTCTTCGGCGGTGGGTATCGTGTTGAAGCCGCAGCCGGCGAGCAGCGGCAGCAAGAGCGCCACGACGAGGAGCGAAAACCCCCTGCGGAGCATCGGAGCGGAGGTAACGGATAGCTCTTGCATGGCGGTCACCGGTTGGGTTGAGAATTTCGGGACATCTACCACAATGGCTGCGCGTTGAAAGCGGCATCGCGCGCCAAGAAAGGAGTCTCGAGTTGCCGTTTGAATCTGGGATTGGGCGCGCGAACGCTGTAAGCTTGCCGTGCCACCTGAGGAATATCACGTGAACAGCCGCCCGGACCAGGACAGAAGCACCGAATCGCGCCGCATCCTCGATCGCGTCGAGCGCGAGGCGCATGTCGGGACGCCGTCCTTTGTCGGCGCTGCCACGCGCAGGCTGCGCGACCACGTGACCGCCGTGACGGCGGCGCAGGATGATCCCGTCGAGTATTGGGCCACGCGTGTCGGGCGCATGCTCGGGTTCGTCATCAGCGTGGCACTGATCGTCGGCCTGATCATCTTTGTCCTGCGGGGCGGATGACACGTCATGGCTGTTGAGGATGTGGATCCGCCTCGGGCGGTGATCGTCATATCGAGCCATGTCGCGCGGGGGTCCGTTGGCAACAGGGCTGCCGTCTTTGCGCTGGAGATGCTGGGCTATCCGGTCTGGGCGGTGCCGACGGTCATCCTGCCCTGGCATCCAGGCCATAGCCGCGCTACCCGCATCGTTCCCGACCCAAAGCAATTTGCCGACCTGATGAAGGATCTTGAAAACTCGCCCTGGCTGGGCGAGGTCGCAGGCGTCCTGTCCGGCTATCTCGGCAATGCCGAGCAGGCGACCGCCGTGGCGTCGCTGGTCGGGGCCGTGCGGGCCCGCAATCCCAAGGCAACCTATATCTGCGACCCGGTCATGGGCGATTCCGGCGGGCTCTATGTCACCCAGGCGCTTGCCGAGGCGCTGCGCGACGTGCTCCTGCCGATCGCCGACATCGCAACCCCCAACCGCTACGAACTGGAGTGGCTGGCAGGCAGCAAGCTCGAGGACATGCGCTCCGTGATGGCCGCCGCACTCGATGTCGGGCCACCGTCCATGCTCGTGACCTCGGCGCCGGCGATGATGGCGGGCGGCATCGGCAACCTGCTGCTCACCCAGTCGGTCGCGCTGCTTGCCGAGCACAGGCTGATCGACCGGCCGCCCAACGGGCTCGGCGACCTGACGGCGGCCGTGTTCCTCGCCAGGCTGCTCGACGGCCAGAATTCCGCCAAGGCGCTGCAGTCGACCACTGCATCGGTGTTCGAAATCCTCGCCCGAACCGCCAAGCGTGGCGCCGACGAGCTCCAGCTCGAAACGGACGCGCAGAGCCTGTCGCACCCCATGGCGATGGTACAATTGCGGCACCTGACGCATCCCGAACGCGACAGGCGAGCGTGACAGGGACTGATGTCGCGATTGCCGGGGTCGACGGCTGCAAGGCCGGATGGATCGCGATCTGGCTCATGCCCGGCGAACCGATTGCCGTCGGCGTCTTCCCGACTTTTCCAGCATTGCTCGCTCGCCTGCCGGAGACAGCGATCATTGCGGTCGACATGCCGATCGGATTGCCAGCCGTCGCCGCCCGTGGCGGGCGCGGCCCGGAAGCGCTGGTGCGTCCATTGCTGGGCGCACGCCAGTCAAGCGTGTTTTCAATTCCGTCACGTGCAGCCGTCTACGCGGCGCCCGAGCCGTTCGTGACGCTCGACGCCTGGTACGAAGGCCACCGCCGCGCCAGCACGGTGGCGCGGGCCACCTCTGATCCGCCGCGCGCCGTCTCCATCCAGGCCTACGGCATCTTCGGCAAGATCCGCGAACTCGACATGGTGTTGCGGGCCGAGCCTGCCCTCGCCGGGCGAGTCGTCGAATCGCATCCGGAACTGGCCTTCTGGCGGCTGAACGGGGAGCGTGCCATGGCGCTGCCGAAGAAGGTCAAGGGCCGCGTCCATCCGGCCGGCATGGAAGAGCGAAAGATGCTGCTTGCGGGTCATGGCATCGACCGCGCGCTGCTTGATGCCAGGCCGCCCCGAGGGGCTGCGGAGGACGATCTTCTCGACGCCGCCGTGATGATGCTGATCGCGTCGCGGCACGCGCGCGGCCAGGCCGTCCCCTATCCCAGTCCGCCCGGCCGCGACGAGCACGGTTTGCCGATTGCCATCTGGGCGTGAATCCGCATTGATTGCACTGCAACATTGCGGTTAGGTGATGCCATGAGCCATCTGCCCGAAAGCCTGCTTGCCGGATATCGCAATTTCATGGACAGGCGATACACGTCCGAGAGCCAGCGCTATCGTTCGCTCGCCAAGGAGGGGCAGGCGCCCGAGACGATGGTCATCGCCTGCTGCGATTCCCGTGCCGCGCCCGAGGCGATCTTCGATGCCGGCCCCGGCGAGCTTTTCGTCGTACGAAACGTCGCCAATCTTGTTCCGCCCTACGCTCCGGACGACCAGTATCACTCGACGTCGGCCGCGCTCGAATTTGCGGTGCAGGGCCTCAAGGTGCGCAACATCGTGGTCATGGGCCACGGGCGCTGCGGTGGCATCCGTGCCGCGCTCAACCCCGATGTCGTGCCGCTGTCACCGGGCGACTTCATCGGCCGCTGGATGAACCTCGTGGCGCCGGCGGCCCAGGCTGTCTCGGGCAACGCCATGATGACCAACGCCGAGCGGCAGACGGCACTGGAGCGCATCTCGATCCGCTATTCGCTGGCCAATCTGAGGACCTTTCCCTGTGTAAAGATTCTCGAGGGCAAGGGTCGGCTGACGCTGCATGGCTGCTGGTTCGACATCTCGACCGGCGAGCTCTGGGCCATGAACAAGGAAACCGGCGATTTCGAGCGGCCGGAAATAGACTGAGGTCGCAGGCACGACGGGTTGGGCATGGGCGCGCGCATCTTCACGACGGTTCTTGTCCTTGCAGCCCTGCTGATGGCCGGGCCTGCCCGTTCCAGCGACGATTTGGTGGCGCGGTGGTATGCGCTTCTGGTCAAGGCGGATGGTCCGGGGCTCGCCTCCCTGCTGTCCGACGACGCACGCATCAACCTCAACGACCTTGGCGTCGAGCAGAGTAAAGCGGAGTTCATCGCTACCATGGACGAGTGGGCCGAGGCGGTGGTGGGAGCGGCCATCCGGCACCGGGTTGAAACGACGGTCGGTGACGTGACGACGGTGCTGGCCTGCTACGACTTTGCGTCCAACGACATGCTGATCCGCGAGACCTTCACGATCCGGGACGGTCTGATCGTGGACAACACGCAAACTGGCGTTGCCGAGACCTGCGACCTCTGAGGGCAGGGCGGGAGGCTGCGTCCCGATACGGGTTGCGAAGCCTGGCCATGCACCCTAAATCCGCCTGACGCACATATCTCTCCCCCAAGCCATATACAGGAAAGGCCCGCCATGAGCGTGACCACAGCCGATCTCGACCTCAGCCGTCACCCCCTGACGCGCTGGGCGGGGCCGCTCGGCCTGCCGGATTTCGGTGCGCTGGACGACGGCGATTTCGGCCCTGTGTTTGACGCGGCGCTGAAGGCGCATAGCGCGGAGATCGATGCGATTGCCGGCAATCCGGATGCGCCCACCGTCGACAACACGCTGGCCGCTCTCGAACTGGCGGGCGACCCGCTGGACCGGGTGTCGTCGATCTTCTGGTGCCGGGCCGGCGCGCATACCAATGACGCGATCCAGGCGATGGAGCGCGAGATTGCGCCAAAGATGTCGCGCCACTATTCGGCGATCTCGATGAACGAGCCGCTGTTTAGCCGCATCGACGCGCTCCACGCCAAGCGCGCGACGCTCGGCCTCGATGCTGAGACGCTGCGTGTCCTCGAAAAGACCTGGAAGGGTTTCGTGCGCTCCGGCGCCAGGCTCGACGCGGAGGGCAAGAAGAAGCTCGCCGCCATCAGCGAGGAGCTTGCCTCGCTCGGCGCGACGTTTGGACAGAATCTTCTGGCCGACGAGAAGGACTGGGTGCTCTTCCTCGGCCGGGACGATCTCGACGGCCTGCCGGATTTCCTGAGCGATGCCATGGCCCAGGCAGCCGAGATGCGGGGCCGCAAGGGATACTATGCGGTGACCCTGTCGCGCTCGATCTACGAGCCCTTCACCACCTATTCGACGCGGCGCGACCTGCGCGAAAAGGCGTGGCGCGCCTTTACCGGGCGCGGCGAGACCGGCGGCCCGACGGACAATGGCGCGGTGGTGGCCCGGACGCTCGAATTGCGCGCCGCCAAGGCAAGGCTGCTCGGCTACGAATCTTATGCGGCGCTCAAGCTCGACGACACGATGGCCAAGACGCCCGCAGCCGTCCTCGGCCTGCTCGAACCGGTGTGGGACAGAGCGCGCGAGAAGGCTGCCCTCGACCAGGAGGGCCTTCAGCGCATCGCGGCGGCCAGCGGCAGCAATGCGACGATTTCCGGCTGGGACTGGCGCCACTACCAGGAAAAGCTGCGCGCGGAAAAGTATGCATTCGACGACGCCGAACTGAAGCCCTACCTGCAGCTCGATCGCATCATCGACGCCTGCTTCGACGTTGCCGGACGGCTGTTCGGACTGACTTTTGCGGAGGAGAAGGGCATCGCGGCATGGCATCCCGAGGTGCGGGTGTTTTCAGTGAAGAATCGGGACGGCAGCCGACTCGCCCTGTTTCTCGCCGACTATTTCGCCCGGCCCACAAAGCGGTCCGGCGCCTGGATGAGCGCGCTGCAGTCGGGCCACAAGCTGGGCGAGGGGTCGACGCCGATCATCTACAATGTGATGAACTTCGCCAGGCCGGCCGCTGGCGAGGCTGCACTCCTGTCGCTCGACGAAGCGCGCACCCTGTTTCATGAATTTGGCCATGCGCTGCACGGGATGCTGACGGAGGCGACCTGGCCGTCGCTGTCGGGCACGTCGGTCAGCCGCGACTTCGTCGAGCTGCCCTCGCAGCTCTACGAGCACTGGCTGACCGTGCCGGTGATCCTGGAGAAGCACGCGCTCCACTACCGGACAGGCAAGCCGATGCCGAAGGAACTACTCGACAAGATGCTCTCTGCCGGCACTTTCGGCGCCGGTTTCGCGACCGTCGAATTCACCTCCTCGGCGCTGGTCGACATGGCCTACCATGCGCGGTCCGATGCGCCGGCCGACCCGATGGCCTTCGAGGCGGAGACGCTGGCGCGACTGAAGATGCCGGATGCGATTGCAATGCGCCACCGCACGCCGCAGTTCCAGCACGTCTTTGCCGGCGACGGCTATTCGGCCGGCTATTATTCCTACATGTGGTCGGAAGTGCTCGACGCCGATGCCTTCTCGGCCTTCGAGGAGACGGGCGACCCCTTCCATCCGGAGCTCGCGGAGAAACTCAGGACGCACATCTATGCGGCCGGCGGCACGAAGGATCCGGAAGTGCTATACACCGCATTTCGCGGCAAGATGCCTTCGCCTGATGCAATGATGCGCAAGCGCGGACTGGTTTGAGCGGACACGTTTTCGCATCGCCACGCCCCGTTTCCGGTCTGGCGATCTTGCCGTTAGGGTAGTGCGCCTACTATGCGGGATGTGGAGGGAGAGGGGACAGACGGACTGCGCAATTCTCGGTGAAAACCGAAGAAATGACCGAATATCAGATCGTTAGGGAAAGACCGTGGACCTGCGGCGCGCGAAGTTGTGACTCACCGGCCGTTTCCCGCCCTTCGCTTCGTGGGCGCTACGTGATCCAGCCTGCTGGGATCCGTGCCTCAGTCGGGGTAGCAGCCTGCCGGCACGCGGGGCCAGACGGCCTCGGCGCAGTTGAGCAGTGCGCGCTTCTGCTTGAAGGCGACGCTGACCGGGCCGGTGACGACCGGGTCGACGCCGTCGGGCGCACCGGCGAAGCGCTCCTGCAGTTCCGCGGCATCACGATCGGATGAGGCGCGCTGCTGGGTGGCCAGGCGGTCCCGGCCTTCGACGGGTGCGGCGTTGCCGGGCGAGACGACCAAAGTCGCCAGCGCCACGGTCAGGCATACCACCGCAGCCGCCGCAAGTTTGACCATCGCCGTCTGAAAAACGTCCATCGCAAGCACCGTATTGTGGGATCGCCATCGGACCCTATTCAACCATTGTCGGCCCGGTATCCTTAACAATTGGTGCAGGGATGGGTTCCACCCCTGCGCGACCTGATGGGAGCACCTAGCGGTCGGTGGTGGCGAAATCGTGGTGCAAGACCTTGACGGTCGGCCGCGGGCGCCCGGACCTTGGCTGCGGGCCGGCCGGGGTGCACGCGCTGCCGTGCGACTGTCAGGTTCGGACGCGATCAGTCCGCGACCTGAAATTCCTTGTCCACCGGGATCTGCATTGCCGTTACCAGATGATTGGTCTGGCCGGCGAGGCCGATAATGGCCATGAGCTCGCCTTGCTGCGCCTCGGTCATGCCGCGGGCCTTGGCCGCTGCCGTGTGGGAGTGCACGCAATAGCTGCAGCCATTGGCGGTGGACACGGCGATATAGATCATCTCGCGCACGAGCGGATCGAGCGCGCCTTCGACGGCCATGACCGACTTCACGGCCTCCCACGTACGCTTGAGCAAGGGCGGGTCATTGGCGAGCCCGCGCCAGATGTTGTTGACGAAATCGGACTTGCGGGTGGCGCGGATGTCGTCGAACACCGCCTTGACCGCGGGGTTCGCCTCGACCTCTGCGTCGGAAAACAGTCTTACGGTTGCCATTGCATGCTCCTGTTCGGCTCTAAGGGCAGCAGGCTACATCATGACCCGGCAGGTGCGACATCCCCCGCGCGAGGAAGAGCCCTCGTGGCGCTTGCCTGTCGCCGCCGTCTCGGGCATGGCGAGGATAGAAAGCCGCCGGAGCATCATGCGCCAGTCCCGTCCCGAGCCGCCAGCCCGGTCTTGTCCCGCATGAACGGCGCGCCCCACGTCACATGCGACCGACCCTGGCTGGTGGCGCGCTTTGCGGCGAGGCAGCGCATGGTGAGCTGGTCCCTGAACCGGCCGGGCTTCGTCGAGGCAGAGAGCGTCGCCTGGCTGGAGGTGCACGGCAGCGATTTCGTTGCCGATGTCGACCCAGCGGTGTGGTTCGCCGAGCGGCTTGCTGCCCAAGGGCTCGGCGATGCGGTGGGGATGATGACCGCGCGGAATGTTGCCAGTTTCGTGCAGCGCACGGCCGTCGTCGGCGCGGTGAAAGCGGGCTGCGTGGTGACGCTCGGGCTGAACAATGGCGATCGCGTCGGCGCGCGCATGGCGCAGCCCGCGCCGGGTGCGGGCACCATCAACATCCTCTGCAATGTCTCGCATCCGCTGACCGACGCGGCGTTGCTGGAGGCGGCGTCGATCGTGGCGCAGGCGCGCACGGTGGTGCTGACCGAGGCGGGCTACCGACGTCCGGGCCAGGCGCAGACGGTCACCGGCACCGGCACGGACTGCATCGTAATGGCATCACCCATCGGCGGAGCGCCGACGGCCTATGCCGGCATGCACACGGAGATCGGCGAGGCGGTGGGCGCCTGCGTTGCGGATGCGACGGCCGAGGCGCTTCGGGCATGGATCGCCGAGCGCGGCTCGTAGCCGCGCTCACTCCATTCCGCCGAGCAATTCCTCCATCGCGTCGACAAGCTGGTCGGCATGCTCCAGGGTAACGCAAAGCGGCGGCCGGATCTTGAGGACATTGCCGAACTTGCCGGCGGCCCCAATGAGGATGCCGCGCTGGCGCAGCCCGTTGATGAGCATGGTGGCGATGTCGGGCGCCGGGACGCCGTCGCGGGCGAATTCGACCCCGAGATAGAGGCCCGAGCCGCGCACCGCGGAGATGGTCGTGCGCGAGGGAAGGCGCCGCAGCCGGCCCGCCAGATGGTTGCCGACCAGCGCGGCATTCTGGATCAGCCCGTCCTCGTCGATCGCCTGCAGGACGGCCATGGCGGCGGCGGTCGCCACCGGGCTGGCGGCAAACGTGTTGAAATAGCCGAAGTCGGCGCAGAAGGCGGACAGCAGTTCGGGCCGCGTGACGACGCCGCCGATCGGGTAGCCGTTGCCCATCGGCTTGCCCATGGTAACGATGTCTGGGACGATGCCGTGGCGGGCAAAGCCCCACATGCCGTGGCCGGTGCGGCCGAAGCCGGGCTGTACCTCGTCGGCGATGAAAAGGCCGCCGGCCTTGCGCGTGACTTCTGCCGCGATGGCAAGGAAGCCGGGCGGATCGGCATAGACGCCGTCGGACGAGAAGATGGTGTCGACCAGAAGCCCGGCGAATTTTATGCCATCGGCTTCCATCGCCGCGATGGCGCCCGCGACGGCGTCGGCGAAGCCCTGCGCGAGGTCGTTGCCGAAGATCGCGGGATCGGGCGCGGGAACGGTGCGGACATGGGGCGGCGGACGCCCCGTCTTGTAGGAGGATGGCGAGACCTCCGTCACCGCCGACGTGTTGCCGTGATAGGCCGCCTCGGTGACGATGAAGCCGGTGCCGCCCGACGCCTTCCTGGCGATGCGCAAGGCAAGGTCATTGCTCTCGCTGCCGGTGCAGGTCAGCGCGACATTGGACAGTTCTGCCGGGAAGGTGGCGAGCAGCCGGTCGGCATAGTCGTGGGCGATGTCGAAGAGATAGCGCGAGTGGATGTTGAGTTCGCCGACCTGCTTTCGAACCGCCTCCACGACCAGGGGATGGCAATGGCCGACCGTCGGCACGTTGTTGTAGAAGTCGAGATAGGCGCGGCCGTCGGACGCGTACATGGTGGCGCCCTCGGCGCGCAGCATCTTGAGCGGCTCGTTGTAGAACAGCACGGAGCCGGCTCCGAAGGCGCGACGCCGTCGCGCCACCAGCGCCGCGATCTCGGGGTCGAGCCCTTCGGCCGGGCGATCGCCGAACGCGTTCAGCGCGAGGATCTCGAGCTTGCGGGCGGTCATGAGGCCCTCCTGGCGCTGCCGCCGTCATAGGTGCGCAGGAAGTTGCGCGCGAGCGCAACCGTGCCCCTTGTGTAGTCCTCGCCCATGGCCTGCGCGGTCGGCGTTTCGGAATGCGAAGCGATCCAGGCGGTCAGGAGAATGCGCCGCAACATGATGAAGACCGGCAGGATGGCGCAGTCTTCGTCGGACAGCGGCGCGACCGTGCGATAGCCCTCGATCCATGCCGCCTGCAGCGCCGGGATATAGGGCTGGTGCTCGGTGAAGCTTATGGCGGCGGCGAAATCGTAGAGGTACCAGCTGAAGCCGCAATCGTCGAAGTCGATGACCGACAGGGTCTCGCCATCGACGAGGAGATTTGCGACACGCATGTCGGCGTGGACGAGGCCGAATCGGTCGTTGCCCTTGCCATAGGCGTCGAGCAGGTCGCGCAGTACCAGCGCCGTGCGCTCCAGGACCGCCTTGCCCTCAGCGTCGAGGCCGAGGCCGGCGCGCCAGTCGCCCCACAGCCGGACCTCGCCCAGCATGGCCTCGTAGTCCCAGACTTTTCGCACGAAGCCTTCGGGCCGCCGCCAACCTTTGGCGTGGATGTGGAGCCGCGCGTTGATGGCGCCGAGCGTCCTGAACCAGCGGGGCAGGTCGTCGCCCTCGGCGGGTTCGCGGCCCGACAGCAGGCCGAAGGCGACGACATGGCGCGTCAGGCCATCATCGTCGATGTCGGCGATCAGCGTTCCGTCTGCCTGCGTGACAGGGGTCAGCGTAGCGATGACGCCTTCGCTCCCAAGTGCCTCGACCCAGGCCAGTTCGGACTCGATCTCGGCGCGGGTGTGGTAGCCCGGGCGATGGACGCGGAACACCACGTCGCGGGTGGAAAGCGGATCATGCGCGCGGAAGGTCGCGTTCTCCGAGATGGTGAGCAGGCGAAGGTCGGTCTGGTCCGACAGGCCCCAGCGCGGCAGCGCGCCGCGCAGGCCCTGCTGCAGCCGGTCGAGAAAGGTCGCATCATACATGGTGGTCTGGGTCAATTCGGTCGTCTCGTCATTGCAGTTCAAAAGCGCATCAGCGCCTTGAGGTCGGATAGCGTCATCACGTTGCAGTAGATCATGTTGATAATCTCGAGTTCGCGGCGGTGCAGGTCGTCGGTTGCCGCCGCGCAGCAGTCGTCGAGCACGACGACGTCGAAGCTCTCGTCGGCAAGGCTGCGCACCGTGGAGGACACGCACTGGTCGGTGAAGATGCCGACGCAGATGACGGTGCGGATACCGAGGTTGGATAGGATGAGGCGCAGATTGGTGCCGGTCAGCGCGCTGTCCGTGGTCTTGGTGACGACGATTTCGTCGGGCTCGGGCTTCAGCGCCTCGACGATCTGCGACGCGGCTTCGTCCCTGGGCAGGAGCAGGTTGTTGAAGCCCGGCTTCTTCTGGCTGAGCGAGCGGTCGCGGCCATCGGCGGTCTGGCAAGCGATGCGGGCAAAAAGGCACTCGATGCCGCGCGCCCGGAAGATGGCGAGCAGGTCCGCGACGTTGGGCACGACGGTGCCGTGCATGCGCTGATGGAACGGCGTCCAGCCGTCGAAATGAGCGCGCTCCGCCTCGCTGTTGAGCGATGTGGGATCGGGTCGCGCCAGATAGGTGTTCTGCACGTCGATGACGAGCAGCGCGGTGGTGGCGGGCGTCAGGTCTGGCTCGTCCGGCTCGGGCGCAAGCTGGTAGTAGAAGGAGCGGTTTGCGGTCTTCCAACTCATGGCGCGGCTCGCGACGCCGCATGCTTGCCGAGGAAGGCGAGCAGTGCCGCGTCATAGGCGGCGGGCTCCTCGTAGAAGGGCATGTGGCTGGAGTTCGGGAAGACGACGAGCTCGACGTCTCGCAATCCCTGCTTGATGCGCAGCGCGCAGGCAGGCGTGATCTCGTCGTGGCGGCCGACCGTGATCAGGCTCGGGCAGGCGATGCGCGGCAGGTCCGCTGTCCGGTCCCAGTCCTTGAGGTTGCCGATGTAGAGGAACTCGTTGGGGCCCTGCATGGTCATGTAGGGTCCCATGTTCCAGTCGTTCAGCGAGGCGGTGAGCGGCGCCGGCCAGACCGGCAGCCGGCAGACATGGCGGTGGTTGAGCAGCGTGATCGCGGCCTGGTATTCCGGGTGGTCGTAGGTGGCGTCAGCCTCGTGGGCGAGCAGCATCTCGACCGTTTCCGGGCCAAGGGACGCGCGAAGCCGGTGCATCTCGGCCATGAGGTGCGGGATGTCGGCGGCCGTGTCCTCCAGGATCAGCGTCCTCAGCGCATCGGGGTGGGTGAGCGCGTAGTCGATGGCAAGCCAGCCGCCCCAGGAATGGCCGAGTAGGTGCACCTTGCCGAGGCCGAGCGCGGTCCGGACCGTCTCGGTTTCTTCGACATAGCGGCCGATGGTCCACAGCGCCGGGTCGGTTGGCCGGTCGGATGCGCCGCAGCCGAGCTGGTCGAAGGCGACGACGCGGTAACCGTGACCGGCCAGAAAGCTGTGCGCGTCGCGCAGGTAGTTGCAGGGCAGGCCGGGGCCGCCATTGAGCAGGAAGACGACGTCGTCGCCGCTGCCATAGGAATAGGCGACGACGCGGTGTCCGCCGACATCGACCTCGATCCGCTCGTCGGGGGCGCGCTCCTGCCACATGGTCAGCCCCGCCTGTCCGCAACGGTGATTTCTACATGGGCGCGGGCAAGCGCCCGGCCGGTGACGCCTTCCGGCGCGCGGTCGACCACGAGGCGCTGGATGTCGGAGACGCGGGCCCAGATGGCGAGCGCCTGGACGTCGAACTTCTTGTGGTCGGCAACGACGATCGTCTCGGCGGCGCGCTTCATCATCGCCTTGTAGACATGCGCGGCAGGGGCCTCGGCGTCGGCCAGACCCTCCGGCGTGAGGCCCGAGATACCGAGGATGGCGCGGTTCACATTGTAGGATTCGAGGAATTCGATCGTCTCGGCGCCGACCATCATGCCTTCGCGCGCATTGTAGCGGCCGGGGCACATGATGACGTCGATGGTGGGATTTGCGGCGACGACGGTGGCAACCGAAAAGGAGTGCGCGATGACGGTGATGTCGCGGCATTCGGCGGCCATGCGGCGGGCGACATGGGTGGTCGTGGCACCGGCGCCGATGGCGATGACTTCCTTCGGCTTGATGAACTTGACCGTGACCGCGGCGATCGCCTCGCGCTCCGGCACCATCAAGCCGTGCCGCTCGGTGACCGCCGGTTCGGACGCAAAGGGCCGCACCGCGCCGCCATAGGTACGGTTGAGCAGGCCGCGCTCCTGCAGTTCGAACAGGTCGCGCCGGATCGTCTCGGTCGAAACGTCGAGATCGGTCGCCAGGTCGCCGACGCGCAGCGTCGAGGTCGCCATCATCTCGGCGAGGATGCGTTCCTGGCGCGCCTGTTTTCCCAGACGCGAACGGCGACCGACTTGGCCCATGTCGGCGGTTGCCGTCATATCGTTGCGCGCAGCGTTCATGCCACCTGCCGCCTTCTGGCCAGCATGGCGACCGTTCCGCCGAGAAGCAGGATGGCGGCGGCGCTCAGCGTCGCCATGGTGCCAAGTGCCGGCACCATTGGCGTGTAGCCGGCGACCATCTTGGAATAGAGCCATTCGGGCACCGTCGAGTCGGCGCCGGTCGTGTAGAGCGACAGCGGAAAGTTGCTCCAGGACAGGAGGAAGGCAAACAGCATGCCCGACCAGATGCCCGGCCAGAGCAGAGGCAGCGTCACCTCGCGGAAAACCTGCAGGCGCGAACAGCCGAGATCGAAGGCGGCCTCCTCCAGTGAGGGGTCGAAACCATAAACCTGGATGGCGATGACCAGCGTGACGACGGGAACGATCCATACGAGATGGGCGAAGACGGCGGTCATCCATGTGGTCTGGATGCCGGCCGCGCTGAAGCCGAGCAGCAGGGCGAGGCCGAGCACCGGCTGCGGGAAGAAGATCGGCAAGAGGATGAGCTTCTGGTAGAGGCGGCGCCCCTTCCAGTCATAGCGGGCGAAGGCCAGCGCGCCAAAAGTGGCGATCACCACCGAAAACAGCGTGACCAGCAGCGCCACGACAAGCGAAGTCCGAACGATCATGGTGATCTCGATGGAGGCAAACATCTTGCCCCACCAGTCGGTGGAATAGGCCGTGAGCGGAAAGCCGAAATAGCGGCTCTTGGAAAAGCTCGCCAGAGCGCAGCAGGCGATGGGCAGGTAGACGACGAACAGCACGAAGCCCGTCCACAGCCAGATCAGCGAATCCGTTCTTTTGCGCGCCATGCTCATCGCCTCCCGAGCATGCGGTCGAGGTCGAGCCGGCTCAGAGCAAACAGCGTCAGCGCGGCGATGAAGATCGTCACGACGACCGCGAGCGCGGAACCGAGCGGCCAGTTCTGCGAATACGTGAAGGCGATCTCGATGTCGTGCGAGATGACGATGACCGACTGGCCGCCGAGGATCTTGGCTTCGGCGGTCGCGCCGATGCCGAGCACGAAGGTCAGCAGCATGCCGATCAGGATGCCCGGCATGGCGAGCGGCAGCTCGATCTCGCGCCATATGAATAGCCTCGATGCACCAAGGTCACGCGCTGCGTCGATCAGGTCGCGCGGCACGAGCGCCAGGCCGAGCGTCATGGGAAACAGCATGAAGGGCAGGTAGGTATAGACCATGCCGAACAGCGTCGCGCCCTGGTTGAACAGGAAGTCCGGGCCGCCCTCGAAGCCGAGCTTCTTCAGCGTGCCGTCGAGCACGCCGTTCTTGATGAAGAACAGCACCCAGCCGTAGAGGCGGACATTCTCCGAGACGAAAAGCGGGAAGACGAAGAACACGCTGAGCAGCGCCGACCATCGGCCGAACACGGCGTTCATGCCATAGGCGATGGGATAGGCAACGACCGCCAGGATCGCCACGGTGAAGAGGGCGAAGCCACAGGACCAGACGAAGGACATCCAGACCGTGTTGGCGGGATCGAAGATCGCGCCGAAGTTTTCCAGCGTGAAGCTGCGGAAGACGAGGAAGCTGCGCGGGGTGGCGAAGGAGTAGCCAAGGATTGCGACAAGCGGCGCCAGGAAGCCGATGCCGAGCAGCACGGCGACGGGAATGGCGCAGCGCGCGCCGGCCGACAGGAGCCTGCCCCGGCGCTCCTCGCGCGCGGTCATGTCGGCGGGCAGGGCGACGTCGGCCATGGCTCAGCTCGCCAGCGTGAAGGCGTCGGCGGCGTCCCAGCCGATCGCCACGTGGCGGTCCGCGCCCGGCGGCAGCGCGCGGGCGCGCGACAGTTCGAGCACCATGACCTTGTCGCCGACGCGCACCTGGTACTGGATGCGCGAACCCAGCGCGTATTCGTTGTAGACGATGCCCTCGACACGGTTGTCGGCGCTCTCGCCGTCGCCGAGGAAGCGCATGAATTCCGGCCGCACCACCACGAACGCCTTGTCGAGGACGGCGCCGCTCTCCGGCGGGCGAACCTTGAAGCGACCGGCGACGTCGACACCATCCCACAGCCCGTCGGCACCGGCGCGCACGCCGATCGTGTTCACCTCGCCGACGAACTCGGCGACGAAGCGGTCGACCGGGCGCGAATAGATTTCTTCCGGGGTGCCGACCTGCACGAGGCGGCCGGCGCGCATGACGCCGATCCGGTCCGACATCACCATCGCCTCCTCGAGGCTGTGGGTGATGTAGATGAAGGTCTTGCCCGTCTCGCGGTGCAGATCCTTCAGTTCCTTCTCCAGCGTCTTCTTGAGCTTGTAGTCGATGGCCGACAGTGGCTCGTCGAAGAACAGGACTTCCGGATCGTAGGCGAGTGCGCGGGCCAGCGCGACGCGCTGGCGCTCGCCGCCGGAGCATTTCATGACATTCTTGTCATGGTGCAGTTCGGGCAGGCGGACGATTTTCATGAGTTCGAGCGCGCGTGCCTTGCGGGTGGCGGGATCGACACCCCTCACCTTGAGCGAGAAGGCGATGTTCTCGCCCACCGTCTTGTGGGGGAACAGCGCGAGCGACTGGAAGACGAGGCAGGTCGGCCGCTTGTTGGGTGGCACGTCGTTGATCAATGCCCCATGCAGCGTGATGTTGCCCTCGGTCGGCGTATCCATGCCGGCCAGCATGCGCAGCAGCGTCGTCTTGCCCGAGCCGGACGGGCCGACGATGGTCAGGAACTCGCCTTCGCGGACGTCGAGGTCGATATGCTCGACCGCGGCAAAGGCGTTGAAGGTCTTGCGTACGCCGACAAGCTGGAGAATGGGCTTCGGCCGGGTTTCGGTCGCCGAGGCTGTCGGTATCTGGAGCATGTGTCAGTCCGTGTTGCGGCCGGCGTCGGCGGTGAGTGCCGACGCAAGCGGGCGATGGTGTCGGGCGCCGGGTGGAACAGGCTGGCGCCCGCTCCACCCGGTGCGGCGACGCTAGCCGCGTGAACGCTTGGCGGCGTTCATGATGTCGAGCGCCTTGTCGTAGTCGGGCACGATATCGTATTCGACCGAGCGCGCCATTTCCTCCTCGAGGCTGTCCCACTGGATCGCGTCGAGCTCCTCTGATGTGAAGAGATCGAAGCACGCCTTGTTGCCCATCTGCGAGACGGGGTTGAAGGTGCCCTCGGCAAACGCCACCGTATGCGCTACTGCCGGATCCTGAACGTATTTCAGGAACTCGACGGCGAGCGGCGAGACGTTCGGGTTGTTGACGACCGAGGTCACCTCGATCCAGGCGATGCCGCCCTTGCCACCTTCCATCGGGCCCCTGAGAGGCGTGATGCCGCGCAGGTTGGGATGGCCGTCGGCACGCGCCGGCGAGACGGAGTAGGTGCCGCCGGTCAGGTGCATGTCGATCTCGCCGGAGATCAGGCCCTGATTCATGGTGGCGATGTCGCCGATCATCTTGGCGCCCTTGAAGACGCGCTTGGCGGCCTCGTCGAACTTGGCCATCTCATCGTCGCTGTGGACCTTGAAGGGATCGATGCCGGCCACGACGAAGATGTTGAAGACGTTCCAGTCGTCGGATTCGAGGATGCCGTATTTGCCGGCCATCGCCGGATCGTTGAACAGGTCCCAGCCTGTATCCTCAGCGGTGGCGCGGCTGATCTTGTCGGTATTGACGACGAAGCTGTAGGGGCCGAAGCGCTGGCAGATACCGAGCAGTTCCGCGCCGTCGTCGCTCATCGCCCATTTGTAGGGCGGCTTGAACATCGGCATCATCTGCTCGAAGAAGGGCTCGAACTCGGCGCGCGGCAGCGGCGTGATCAGCTTCTCGGGAAGCATCACCTTGCGCGCCCAGGGATTGTTGACGTTGATCAGGTCCCAGGTGTTGATCTCGCCGGCGCGCAGACGGTTGATCATGGTCGGGTCGTTGGTCAGGCTTTCGGCCTTGACCGTGGCGCCCTGCGCGGACCGGAACGGGTCGAGCACCTGTGCCGAATTGTAGCCTTCCCAGCAAAGGATGTTGAGCTCCTTCTCACGCGCCGCGAATGCCTTGCTGACGCTGGCGAGAGGTCCGGCGGCGGCAATCGCCGCTCCCATGCCCTGCAACATCGATCGTCTCGAAATATCTCCCATCACGAAGGTCCCTTTGTTGTGCCGACGAAAAACCTGTCATCCCGGCAACCGGACGCTGCCTGCCGGAAGGCAGGAAACCACGTGCCGTGTGCCGCGCAACTTTCGCTTCTGGGCCGCCGTGTTCCCGTGGTGACGGCCCTGGTCCTTGTGGACTCTATGTTGGACTTTGTGTGATCTTAAACATGTTGGCGTGGGCTTTACAACATCATTGTTGCGACGCACCATCCGGCATCGTCGCATGGCTGGCTCTTGCCGGTTGGGACGGCGGATTAAAGGTTAGAAAAAACTTACGAATGGGGGACTGACTTACAATGTTCACGCCGCTTAAGGGCAAGACCGTCATCGTCACCGGGGCCAGCAAGGGGATTGGCCGGGGCATCGCGCGCCGCTTCGGTGAGGCCGGTCTCAATGTGCTGGTCGTCAGCCGCAACCTGGCCGAGGCGGAACGCGTCGCCGCCGAGATCGGGCCGTCGGCGTCTGCGTTCGCTGCCGACGTCGCGCAGGAGGAGGACTGCGCCGGCATGGCGGCGGCCGCATTGGAGCGCTACGGCCAGGTCGATGTCCTGTGCGCCAATGCCGGCATCTTTCCGGCCGCGAAGCTGGGAGAGATGACGGCGGCCGATTTCGACCATGTCATCTCAACGAATCTCAAGGGGACGTTCCTGTCCGTCTCGGCCGTGCTGCCCGAGATGAAGGCGATGAAGAACGGGCGCATCGTCATCACCTCGTCGATCACCGGCCCGATCACCGGCTTTCCCGGCTGGTCGCACTATGGGGCGTCGAAGGCGGGCCAGCTCGGCTTCATGCGCACGGCGGCCATCGAACTCGCGCCATGGGGGATCACCGTCAATGCCGTCATGCCCGGCAACATCCACACCGAGGGCATGGACGGGCTTGGCCCCGACTACATCGCCTCGATGGCGGCCTCGATCCCGATGAAGCGGCTTGGCTCGGTCGCCGACATCGCCAATGCGGCGCTGTTCTTTGCCTCCGAGGAAGCCGGCTACATCACCGGCCAGTCGATGGTGATCGACGGCGGCCAGGTGCTGCCGGAATCGCTGATGGCGCTGCAGGAGATGGGGCAGGCCTGAACCCACGAGCAATCCCGCTCCCTCACGGAGCGCAGGGATGGCGGCGCCGAAGCGCCGCCATCGGGCTCAGGCCGCGAGATCGCGCAGCACGTATTGCAGGATGCCGCCATTCTTGAAGTAGTCGAGCTCGTCGACCGTATCGATGCGGCAGATGATCGGCACGTTGAGAACCGCGCCCTCGCCGGTGACGATCCTTGCGATCAGCTTCTGGCGCGGACGGATCGTGTCGAGCCCGTCGATAGTCACCGTCTCGTCGCCCTTCAGGCCGAGCGACTGCCATGACGTGCCGTCCTCCAGAACGAAGGGGATGACGCCCATGCCGACGAGGTTGGAGCGGTGGATGCGCTCGAAGGACTGCGCGATGACGGCCCGTACGCCGAGCAAATTGGTGCCCTTGGCCGCCCAGTCGCGCGATGAGCCATTGCCGTATTCGACGCCGGCGAAGATGACCAGCGGGACGCCCTCCTGCTTGTATTGCATGGCGGCGTCGTAGATCGAGGTCTCTTCCTTCGACGGGTAGTGGATGGTGTAGCCGCCCTCGCGGCCGTTCTCGCCCAGCATGTGGTTGCGGATGCGGATGTTGGCGAACGTGCCGCGCATCATGACCTCATGGTTGCCGCGCCGCGTGCCGTACTGGTTGAAGTCGGCGACGCCGACGCCGTGGTCGGTCAGGTACTTGCCGGCCGGCGACGCCGCCTTGATCGAGCCAGCCGGCGAGATGTGGTCGGTCGTGATCTTGTCGCCGAACAGGCCGAGGATGCGGGCGCCCTGGATGGTGCCGATCGCGCCCGGCTGCGAGACCATGCCGACGAAATAGGGCGGGTTCTGCACATAGGTCGACTCGTCGTCCCAGGTGTAGGTCTGGCCTTCCGGGGCCGCGACCGCCTGCCAGTTCTCGTCGCCCTTGAACACGTCGGCATATTTGCGCGAGAACAGTTCGCGCGTCACGTTCTCGGCAACGAACGCGTCGATCTCATGGCTGGTCGGCCAGATGTCGCGGAGATAAACCGGGTTGCCGTCGCGATCGTCGCCGAGCGGCTCGGTCGTCAGGTCCCTGGTGACCGTGCCGGCCAGCGCGTGGGCAACGACGAGCGGCGGCGAGGCGAGATAGTTTGCCTGCACGTCGGGCGAGACGCGGCCCTCGAAGTTGCGGTTGCCGGAGAGGACGGCGGCGGCGATCAGCCCCTTGTCGTTGATGGTCTTCGAGATCGGCGCCGGCAGCGGGCCGGAATTGCCGATGCAGGTTGTGCAGCCGAAGCCGACGAGGTTGAAGCCGATCTGGTCGAGTTCCTTCTGCAGGCCGGACTTCTCCAGATACTCCGCGACAACCTGGCTGCCGGGAGCCAGCGAGGTCTTGACCCATGGCTTCTGTTTCAGCCCGAGGCGATTGGCGTTGCGGGCAAGCAGGCCGGCGCCGATCAGGACGGACGGGTTCGACGTGTTGGTGCAGGACGTGATGGCTGCGATGACGACGTCGCCATGGCCGAGATCGTGGTCGGTGCCTTCGACCGCGTAGCGCTTCGAGATTTCCTCGGCCTTGCGGTATTCCGTTTCCATCGCCTTGGCGAAGCCGGCAGCAATGCCTTCAAGCGGCACGCGGCCTTCGGGGCGCTTCGGTCCGGCCATGGAGGGAACGACTTCGCCGAGGTCGAGCTCGAGCGTGTCGGTAAAGACGGGATCGGCCGAGTCGCTGGTGCGCCACATGCCTTGAGCCTTCGCATAGGCCTCGACCAGCGCGATGCGGCTTTCGCTGCGTCCCGACATCGTGAGGTAGCGGATGGTCTCGGCATCGACGGGGAAGAAGCCGCAGGTCGCGCCATACTCCGGTGCCATGTTGCCGATCGTGGCGCGGTCGGCCAGCGTCAGCGCCGACAGGCCCGATCCGTAGAATTCCACGAACTTGCCGACGACGCCCTTCTTGCGCAGCATCTGGGTGACGGTCAGCACCAGGTCGGTGGCGGTGACGCCTTCCCTGAGCTTGCCGGTCAGGCGAAAGCCGATCACCTCAGGCAGCAGCATGGAGACCGGCTGGCCGAGCATCGCGGCCTCCGCCTCGATGCCGCCGACACCCCAGCCCAGCACGCCGAGACCGTTAATCATGGTGGTGTGCGAATCGGTGCCGACGCAGGTGTCGGGATAGGCAGTGGTCTCGCCGTCCTCGGAATTGGTCCAGACGACCTGGCCGAGATATTCGAGGTTGACCTGGTGGCAGATGCCGGTGCCGGGCGGCACGACGCGGAAGTTGCGGAAAGCCTGCTGGCCCCATTTCAGGAATTTGTAGCGCTCCTGGTTGCGTTCGTACTCGAGTTCGACGTTGCGGGCGAAGGCGAGCGGCGTGCCGAATTCGTCGACGATCACCGAGTGGTCGATGACGAGGTCGACGGGCACCAGCGGATTGATCTTCTGCGGGTCGCCGCCGAGGGAGGCCATGGCGTCGCGCATCGCCGCGAGGTCGACCACGGCCGGCACGCCGGTGAAATCCTGCATCAGCACGCGGGCCGGGCGGTAGGCGATCTCGACGCCTGCCGTGCCCCTGTCGGCCAGCCAGCCGGCTACCGCCTGGATGTTGGCCTTGGTGACGGTGCGACCATCCTCGTTGCGCAGCAGATTCTCGAGCAGCACCTTCATGGAATAGGGCAACTGCGCAACGCCGGTCAGACCGTTCTTCTCGGCCTCGATCAGGTTGTAGGTGACATATTCCGTCTCCCCTACGGTGAGGGTCGTCCGGCACTTGAAGCTGTCGAGAGATTTTGACACGTGCATCCCATCCTGGTCTGTTCTGCCGAAGCGGGAACGGACTCCTGTGGGCATGCTGACACGCGCAAAGGTGCGGGTACGGCCATTTCCGCAGTCCATCTCCCGCGACCCGGCCGCAAAGGGCGGCGCGCGCGCTGGTTCGGCGCATATCCGGTTGTTGTGCCGACCGCTGGCACAATGGTCATGCGTATAGAGAATTTTCTGGAATAGTTCTAGACCGACCAAAGACGAAAATGTTGCGATGCACATCGTGAATGCCGGCCCGCGCCGGCGGGAGGACGGATGCGACTGATCGCGGAGAAACTGGAGGCGATGCGCGGTGGCGAGACGGTGTTCCGTCGCATCGGCTTCAGCGTCTCCAGCGGCGAGAGCCTTGTCGTCACCGGACCGAACGGGTCGGGAAAGTCGACGCTGCTGCGCGTGCTCGCGGGCCTCTTGCCTGCGTCATCCGGCACGGTCCGGGTCGAGGGTGGCGAGGAGGACGCCGCGGTTGCGGCATCATGCCACTATCTCGGGCATGACAATGCGATGAAGACGGCGCTGACAGTCACCGAAAATCTCCGTTTCTGGCAGCGCTTCCTGGGCAGTCCGGCGCTTGGCGTACAGGAAGCCCTCGATGCGGTCGGGCTGGGAACGATCGGGCACCTGCCTTTCGGCTATCTCTCGACCGGGCAGCGCCGGAGGTCGGCGATCGCAAGGTTGCTGGTCAGCCATCGCCCCGTCTGGCTGCTCGACGAGCCGACGGCCGGGCTGGACGCCGCGTCCGAACGCAGCTTCGCCGCGCTGATGACGGCGCATGTGCGGGATGGCGGCATCCTGGTTGCCGCCACGCATCTGCCCTTGGGGATCGATGGGGCGAAGGCGCTGGGGATGGGGGGAACTGATGGGAGATAGCTTTTCCGACATGGTGCTCTTTCGCAAGAAGGCGCGCCGCGATGCCAGAAATAGCATTCTCAAGCGATCCGCATGCTAAACCTCTACCTGCGCGACCTGAAACTTTCGATGCGCGCCGGTGGCGGGGCGCTCACCGGTATCCTGTTCTTCCTGGCCATCGTTGCGACGATCCCGTTCGGCGTCGGCCCCGACCTCAATCTGCTCGCGCGCATCGGCCCGGCAATCCTGTGGGTCGGCGCGCTTCTGGCAAGCCTGCTGGGGCTCGACCGGCTGTTCCAGGCCGACCGCGAGGACGGATCGCTCGACCTTCTCGTCCTGTCGGATGACCGGCACATGCTGGCGCTGACCGTGCTGGTCAAGTGCCTGGCGCACTGGACCGGAAGCGTGCTGCCGCTGATTCTCGCCTCACCGCTGCTCGGCCTGTTCATGAACATCGAACCGGCAGGGCTCGCCGCGGCCGCGCTGACGCTCCTGGTCGGCACGCCGGCGATCACCTTCGTCGGCGCCGTCGGTGCCGCCGTCGCGGTCGCCCTGCCGCGCGGCGGACTGCTGATCTCCGTGCTCATCCTGCCGCTTACCATTCCGGTGCTGATCTTCGGCGTTTCGGCCACCTATGGCGCAGTCAACGACCCGGCGCCCTTCCTGCAGCCGTTTCTCATCCTTACCGCGATCACGCTTTTCCTTGCCGTGATAGGCCCGGTCGCGGCGGCCGTTGCCCTGAAGGGCAGCGAATAGCCCCAGAACCCCTGAATGGCGATGGCGGGATCATTGCGCCTGATGCCCCGCCGGGCTCAGGAATCAGATGTCCCGGTCGAGGTCGAGACCCGGGAAAGCGTAGGCCGATCAACTCGCGGGGACCAATTCGTCACGGCATTTCTACTGGCATGCAATTGCGTGGGGCAGGACATGCGATTATCTAGGCCTCATGACAGGGACGAGCCCAGTTTCCACCCGGTGGATTGACCTCGCCAACCCGACACGGTTTCTCGACCTGTCCGGAAGGGTGCTGCCATGGCTTGCCGGCGCCGCGCTGCTGGCTGTCGCCGCCGGGATTGCCATGGGGTTTGCCGCACCCGAGGACTACCAGCAGGGCATCACCGTGCGGATCATGTATATCCATGTGCCTTTCGCGTGGATTTCCATGATGTGCTACATGGTGATGGCGGCGGCGGCCCTTGGCACGCTGGTGTGGAAACACCCGCTGGCCGACGTTGCGCTCAAGGCGGCGGCCCCGATCGGGGCCATGTTCACTGCTTTGGCGCTGGCCACCGGGTCGATCTGGGGCCGGCCGATGTGGGGCACCTGGTGGGTCTGGGATGGCCGGCTGACCTCGGTCTTCGTGCTGTTCCTGATGTATCTGGGCATTCTGGCGCTGACGCGGGCGCTGGACGATCCGGCGCGCGCAGCACGCGCGGCGGCGGTGGTCACGCTGGTCGGGGTCATCAACATCCCGATCATCAAGTTTTCGGTCGAGTGGTGGAACACGCTGCACCAGCCCGCCTCCGTGCTGCGCCTTGACGGGCCGACCATCCATGCAAGCCTGCTGTGGCCACTGCTGGTCTCGGCGCTCGGCTTCACGCTGCTTTTCTTCACGCTGCATCTGATGGCGATGCGGGCCGAAATCCTGCGCCGCCGGGTCAGCGCCATGCGCCGCATTGCGTCTCGTCGCGCCGAGCGCGGAACCCCCGCATGAACCATGTGCTCTTCGTCACCGCGGCCTATGCCATTTCCGCGCTCGGTCTTGGCGGAATTGGGCTGTGGACAATCCTCGACCAGAGGCAGCGCCGGCGCGAAATCGCGGAACTCGAAAAGAGCGGCGTGACGCGCCGCTCGGCCAAGCCGGAGGCCGCTGGATGAGTGCCAAAGCCGATAGCGGACCGAAGTCACGGCGGCGGCTGCTTGCGCTCCTGCCGCTTGCGCTGTTCCTGGTTCTTGCCGGGATCTTCCTGATGCAGCTTCTGTCGGGGCGCGACCTTTCGACGGTGCCGTCGGCGCTGATCGGCGCGCCGGCGCCTGAAACCAGGCTGCCGCCGGTCGAGGGGCTCGGACTGCCGGGGCTCGATTCAGCCCAATTTGTCGGCAATGTCACGCTGGTCAATGTCTGGGCGTCGTGGTGCGCCCCTTGCCGCGAGGAGCATCCGGTGCTGATGGCGCTGGCCCGTGACGGGCGCTTTGCCATTGCCGGGATCAACTACAAGGACAAGCCGGACAATGCCCGGCGGTTTCTCGGCGACCTCGGCAATCCGTTCACGACCGTCGGCACGGACGTGAATGGCCGCACGGCGATCGACTGGGGCGTCTACGGGGTTCCCGAGAGCTATATCGTCGGGCGGGACGGAAAAATCCTGTTCAAGCATGTCGGACCGATCGATCCGGCGACAGCCGAAACGGAAATCATGCCTCTTATCGAGCAGGCACTCGCCGCCGGGCAGTGACAGCGGTCGATCGCGCGGCCGCATAAGCGCCCCTCGCCATGCAGCGGCGTGGATCGTCAATGCGGCGAGCCTGCCATACGGCGCGTCGGTGTCGCATGATCTTCAAGAAGCGGCAGCCAGGCCGATCTCTGTGCGACGGCTCGCTCAGGAGCCGCCGCGCGTGCAAGAGCCGATGGCTCAGTTGCCGTAAACTTCGCGGTAGGCGTGGTGAAGCATGTCGCCGCGGTTGGCGTTGATGTCGGCGAGGTCGCGAGGCGACATACCCTGGATCTCGGCGATCAGGCGGTTGTAACGCTGGCGCTTGGCCATACGGTCCTTGGCGCGATTGATGATGGTGTCGAACATGGTACAAGGTCCAATTGCTGTGTCGCCGGAGCGACGGTTGTTGGTCCTCCCTTGCAGCCATAGATTGGCATGTTCGGCGTGCGATGCAACGCCGAATGTTGCATCGCAGCATTGCAGATGCGCATGGCTGGTTAACAGAGCTGTGCTAAATCTGCAGGCATAAATGGGCGAATTCTGCCGTCAATGCGCGCAATTCGCTCGCGAATCGCGCAAATCTGTCGCCTTCCGCTCGAAACCGCTCACGCCCCGCGTCGATTTCGCTCAGATTCGTTAACGCGTCGAGGAGACAGCCAACCTACCACATGGTCTGGCTGTAGGCCTCGTCGAGGCGCCGATCGCCTTCCTCGGCCGTGGCGGCATAGGCGACCTGGTCCCGCAGGATGGCGCCCAGCGTCGGCAGGGTCGCGCGATCCGGCCATGTCTCCGGCTTCCAGAGTTCGGAGCGCATGAAGGCCTTGGCGCAGTGCATGTAGGCGGATCGGATCGAGACGACGACCACGCTGAGCGGCACGCGGCCTTCGACGGCGAGCCGCTCGCGAAGGGTTGCGTCCAGAGTGATCCTCGCGGTGCCGTTGACACGCAGCGTCTCGTTCATGCCGGGGATCAGGAAGAGCAGCCCGACCGCCGGGTTGACGGTGATGTTTTCCAGCGTGTCCAGCCTGTTGTTGCCGGGCCGGTCGGGAATGGCGAGCGTGGTGTCGTCAAGGATGGCGACGAAGCCGGGGCGATCGCCCTTCGGTGTCACGTCGGCATTGCCGGCAGCGTCAGAGGAGCCGATCAGCACGAAGGGGCTCCTGGCGATGAAGTTGCGGCAGTGCCCGTCGAGCGACGCCAGTTCCTTCTTCAGGGCGACGTCGTGTGCCGGCTTGTAGTGGGCGCGCAGCGCCTCGCGCGAGGTGACGAAGTCCATGGCTACCCCTTTTTTCCGCTCTCCTCCAGCGAATGGCGCAGGATAAGCGGCATCTGCGACAGCGTAAAGGCGAGCGTGATCGGCATGATGCCCCAGACCTTGAAGGTGACCCAGGCATCGGTGGAGAAATTGCGCCAGACGACCTCGTTGATGAGCGCCAGGAACAGGAAGAAGATGCCCCAGCGCCATGTCAGCTTGCGCCAGCCCTCGGCGTCGAGGTGAAACGCGGAATCGAAGACGTAGCCCAACAGCGCCTTGCCGAACCACAATCCGCCCAGCAGCGTGACGCCGAACAGCGCGTTGACGATGGTGGGCTTCATCTTGATGAAGATCTCGTCCTGCAGGTAAAGCGTCAGCGCGCCGAACACGAACACCACGATGCCCGATACCATCGGCATGATCGGCAAGGTTCGGGTCAGCATCCAGGATACGGAGAGCGCTATTGCCGTCGCCACCATGAACAGGCCGGTGGCAACGAAGATCGGGCCGCCAAGATCGCCGAGTGCCGGGAACTTCTCCACCAGCCAGGCGCCACGCGTGTTGGCGAAGAAGAAGACCATCAGGGGGCCGAGCTCGAGCGCCAGCTTCAGCAAGGGATTGATCGCCGGCTTTTTCGGAGCCGCAGGGTCCAGCGGATCGGGTTCGAGGATGGAAGGGTTCATGTCATGCCACTCCCGCGATCGCCTTGGCGAAATCGCTGGCTGAGAAAGGTTCGAGGTCGTCGACCTGTTCGCCGACGCCGATGAAATAGACTGGAAGTTTGTGCTTGGCAGCGATGGCGACAAGAATGCCGCCGCGAGCCGTGCCGTCGAGCTTGGTCATGACCAGCCCGTTGACGCCCGCCACGTTGCGGAAGATCTCGACCTGATTGAGCGCATTCTGGCCAGTGGTCGCATCCACGGTCTGCAAGACCGTATGCGGGGCCTCGGGATCGTGCTTGCCGAGCACGCGGACGATCTTCTCCAACTCGGCCATCAGTTCGGTGCGATTCTGCAGGCGGCCGGCCGTGTCGATGATGAGCACGTCCGAGCCGGCGGCCTTGGCCTTCTCGAAGGCGTCCCAGGCAAGCCCCGCCGCGTCGGCGCCGATCTTCGAGGACACGACGGGCGAGCCGGTGCGCTCGCCCCAGATCTTGAGCTGCTCGATGGCGGCGGCGCGGAACGTGTCTCCGGCGGCCAGCATGACGGACAGGCCGCCCGCTGTCAGCTTGGCGGCGAGCTTGCCGATCGTGGTTGTCTTGCCGGTGCCGTTGACGCCGACCACGAGGATGACATGCGGCTTGTGGCTGAGGTCGAGTTCGAGCGGCAGGGCGACGGGCCGCAGTACCTTCTCGACCTCCTGCGCCATGATCTGGCGGACTTCCGTGTCCGACACGTCCTTGCCGTAGCGGCTGGCCGACAGCGCGTCGGTGACGCGGATCGCCGTCTCCATGCCGAGATCGGCGCGCAGGAGAACCTCTTCGAGCTCTTCCAGCGTCTCCTCGTTGAGCTTGCGCTTGGTGAAGATGCCGGCGATGCCACCGGTCAGTTCGCGCGACGAGCGCGACAGGCCGTCGCGCAGGCGCTGGAACCAGCTGGTGCGCTCGGCGGGCCGGACAGGCTCCACCTGCTCGATCTTTGGCGCAATGACCTTGCCGACAAGCACTTTCCCGGCAGCCGGTAGGCTGGGCCGGGGCGCGGGTGTGCCGACCGGTGGCGCCTGTTCGATGATGGCAGGCGCTTCGGTTGCGGGTGACGGTGGTTCGATTGCCTGCGGTTCCGGCGCGATCTCGGCTTCGACCGGGCGCGTCTCGACCGGGAAGGGCTGGCGGATCGGCGGTGCGATCTCGGCGGAAGGGGGCGCTACAAGGCGTGGGCGCGGCGCGGGCTCCGGCGTCGTCTCCGGGCGGGCGACAGGTTCCGGCGCCGCGATCGCAGCCGGCTCCGGTGCGATCTCGGCCTCGACTGGGCGCGTCTCGATGGGAGATGGCACGCGGATCGGTGGCGCCATTTCCGCCGATGGCAGGGCAGCGGGCGCCGTGGGCTCGGGCGCCACTTCCGGGGGTGCCGGCTTTTCGAGTTCTCCAGGCTCCGGCGGCACCGTTCGAGGCTCTTCCTCGGCCTCCAGGTCGAACTCTTCGAGCGTTGCCGGGGGCAGCGCGGCTAGATCGCCGACAGCGCGTTCCTCCTCCTGAGCGGGAGGAAGGTCAAACGCAGGACGGTCGCTCTCGACCCGGATGGCGGCGATGTCCGGCGGCGATTCCGTCAGCGCGTTGGCATCGGAAGCCTGTTGCGGCTGCTCGCGTCTCAGAAAGTCGGGCAGCGGGCCGCGTTCTTCGGCAGCGGGTGCGTCGATCGTGTCTATCGCGAGGGGCGCAGGCGCCGGGTCCGCAACCGCGGGTTCTTCCTTCCTGCCGAAGGAAAATACTTTCTTGATGAAGCCAAACGCCATCCGGATGCTTTCTCAGGCTGCCTGGGCTTCGAGCGGCGCGATGGTGAGCCGCCTGCCGTCATGGCCGGTCACCGCGACGCTGCGGATTTGTCCCACCGCGCTGCCAGCATTGGCGGCGACCGCGAAGCCTTCCGTCCGGCCGACCCCGCCGCGCTCGACCAGGATCGACTGGCGCGTGCCGACGAGGCTTGCAAGATGCCGCTCATGCATGCGGGCACCGGCGGCGCGCAGCCGCGCGGCGCGCTCCTTGACGATCGTGCCCGAGACCTGCGGCATGCGCGCCGCCGGCGTGTTCTCGCGCGGCGAATAGGGAAAGACATGGAGATGCGTCAGGCCGCAGGCGTCGACGATCGACAGGGAGTTTTCGAACATCGCCTCGGTCTCGGTCGGGAAGCCGGCGATGATGTCGGCGCCGAATACCATGTCGGGACGAAGCCGCCGCAGATCTTCGCAGAAGCGGATGGACGCGTCGCGGCCGTGGCGGCGCTTCATGCGCTTCAGGATCATGTCATCACCGGACTGCAGCGACAGGTGCAGATGCGGCATGACGCGCCGCTCCGTCGCGAAAGCCTCCAGCAGATCCTCGTCAGCCTCCACCGAATCGATCGAGGACAGGCGCAGCCGGCGCAGATCGGGCACCAGCCGCAGCAACGTCCTGACCAGTTTTCCCAGCCTCGGCGCGCCGGGCAGGTCGGCGCCGTAGCCCGTCATGTCGACGCCGGTCAGCACGATCTCGCCATAGCCGTTGTCGACAAGCCGCCTGACCTGCTCGACCACCGCGCCCATCGGCACGGAGCGCGAATTGCCCCGGGCAAAGGGGATGATGCAGAAGGTGCAGCGGTGGTCGCAGCCGTTCTGCACCTGGACGAAGGCGCGTGCCTTGCCGTCGATGGCGTCGACCATGTGCCCTGCTGTCTCGCGCACGCTCATGATGTCGTTGACGCGAATCTTCTCGGCATCGTTGACGCCGAAATCGGGCAAGGCGCGATAGTTGTGGCTTCTGAGCTTCTCCTCGTTGCCGAGCACCAGGTCGACCTCGTCCATCGCGGCGAACAGGGCGGGGCTGGTCTGTGCCGCACAGCCAGTGACGACGATCCGCGCTTCGGGATTGTCGCGACGCGCGCGGCGGATCGCCTGGCGCGCCTGGCGCACTGCCTCGCCGGTGACGGCGCAGGTGTTGAAGATGATGGCACCACCCTGTAGCGCGCCGAGGCCCGCCGCGTCCGCCTCGCCGCGGATCACCTCCGACTCATAGCCATTGAGCCGGCAGCCGAACGTCACCACGTCGACCGCCATCAGGCGACGTCCTGGCGGTCGCGCGTCCAGGCGCCGGAGGCGGGATCGAAGCTGCCGGAAAACTCCCATTGGGCGGGGCCGGTCATGATCACGTGGCCGTCGTCGCGCCACTGGATGCGCAGCGGCCCGCCCGGGACCGTGACGGTCACGTCGCGCCCGGTTCTTTCGGTGCGCGCGGCACAGACAGCCGCGGCGCAGGCGGCCGAGCCACAGGCCTTGGTCAGGCCGGCGCCGCGCTCCCAGGTGCGCAGCGTCAGCGCGTCGGGTGCCGTGACGCGCGCGATCGAGATGTTGGCCCGCTCGGGAAAGATCGGGTGGTTTTCCAGCATCGGTCCAAAACGTTCGAGGTCGTAGTCCCAGACGTCCCGGTCGACCCAGAAGATCGCATGCGGATTGCCCATCGAGGCCACCGAGGGCGAATGCAGCACGGGCGCGTCGATCGGGCCGATCTGCAGTTCGATGCGCGTCGTGTCAGCAAATTCCTCGGCAAGCGGTATGTCGCGCCAGCCGAAGCGCGGCACGCCCATGTCGACGGAGATCAGCCCGTCGGCATGCTCCTCGGCGTTGAGGATGCCGGCGATGGTCTCGAAGGTGAAGATCTTCTGGCCGGTCTCGGCTCCCAGCGCCTGGACGACGCAGCGCATGCCGTTGCCGCAGGCCTGCGCCATCGATCCGTCCGAGTTCAGGATCTCGATATAGTTGACCGTGCCTCGCGTGCGCGGATCGTGGATCGCCATGATCTGGTCAAAGCGCGTTGCGCTGTCGGCGTTGAGAGCGACCGCCGCAACTGGCGTCACGCGATCGGACCTGCCGCGCATGTCGGCAACGATGATTTCGTTGCCGAGCCCGTTCATCTTGGCGAAATGCGCCTGCGGTCCCATCGATCAGTCAAATCTCGTGGCTGGTTTGCGCCTATATGGCGGAATCTCCGGCCGATTACCAGTCTGGCACGGCCTGCGACGGCGCCACGTCCCACACCTCGCCGGGCAGCATCGGACGAAAGCGCTGACGTTCCACGCCATGCCGGTCGAGGGCTTCGAGCAGCAGTTGCTTCGGCTCGTCGATCGGCTCGTTGGTGAGCTGGAACGTGCCCCAGTGGCATCCCGCGGCATTTTCTGCCCGGCTCAGGAGCATCCCCTGCACCGCCTCGTCGGGATCCTGGTGATGCGGGCGCATGAACCACCGCGGCGCGTAGGCGCCGATCGGCAGGATCGCGAGGCGCAGACGGCCATGGCGTTCGGCAAGGCCGCGATAGTTTTCGCCGCCATGGAAACCGGTGTCGCCGGCAAAGAAGACCTTGCCTGCCGGCGTCTCGACCACGAAGCCGGACCACAGCGCCATCCGGCGATCTCGTGTCGCGCGGGCCGACCAGTGATGAACCGGCTCGATGTGAACCGCCACACCATTGCCCACCTCGATCGTTTCCAGCCAGTCGTGCTCCGCAATGCGCATGGTCGGCACGGCGCGGCGGATGATGGCGTCGTTGCCCAGCGGCGTGACCAGAAGCGGATCATGGGCGCGCCGCAGCCGCTTCAGCGTCGCCAGGTCGAGATGGTCGTAGTGGTTGTGGCTGACCAGAACGAGGTCGATCGGCGGCAGGTTCTCGAAACCGATGCCGGGCGGGTTCACCCTTCTCGGCCCGGCAAATGAAAGGGGCGAGACCCGCCTGGACCAGACCGGATCGGTGAGAATATTGAGGCCGGCGATCTGCACCAGGAGGGTCGAATGCCCGACCATCGTGATCCGCAACCGGTCCCCGTCAATGCTAGGCTCGGGCCGAGCGGCGGGAAACGGACTCGGCCGCGTTGGGGGCCACTTGGCGCGGCCGCCGCCAAGCTGCCACTTCAGAAGATCGCGGAAGCCGGCGGGATGCTCGCCGCCTGGATTGAGAAAGAGCTTGCCATCGAAATGCGGCCCGCGCGGCCCATTGTAGTAGCGATTGCCGCCCCTGGCGCTCATTGCGCAACCCCCGAGGCTGAGCGGATAGCTGCGAAATGTGTCGCGGCAGGAGCTGAAATCATCTTCGGCAGATAGTGCAGCGCGCTCCGGCCCGCCAGCCTTCGCGAAGCGCGGCCGAGGGCAGCCGCGGCGAAATGCCCGCAATGATGCAACGAAATCGCCTGCAAACCATATATTAACCATATCTGGTTGAAATTTGGCCACCATTGTCCTTTCAGCGTTGGTAGCTGATGGGCTCGGCGGCGCGGACGCTGTGATGTCCGCTGGAGGTTGGAATGAACTATTCGAAGACCGGCATCGTTTTTGCCTCGCTGATCGCTCTTGCCGTGAGCGGATGCCAAAGTTCCCGCTTCTCGTCCATGGATTCCGGCCAGCCGGCGCCGCTGCCCGCAGCGCCTGCCGGAACGGTGCAGCAGGGGACACTGCCGCCACCCGCCGCTCCCGGGACCACCGACCCGTCACAGTTCCCGACCGCGCCTGGAGCGAGCACGGACGTGGCGGCCGTCACGCCAACTGCGCCTCCGGCCAACGCCCCCGATCTTACGCCGTCCAGCATCGGCGGCGTGTGGACCGTTTCGGTCTCCGGCCAAAGCTGCAAGATCGCCACGTCGCAGACGAAATTCGGCCAGGGCTACCGCGCCGGACCGCTTCGCTGCCCCGATCCGGTCGCAGGCGTGAAATCGTGGAACGTCGCCGGCAAGCAGCTGTCGCTCTACGACGAGAACGGCTCTGTGATGGCGCGTCTCTACTCGTCGGGCTCCGAGAAGTTCGACGGCCAGACCGAAAGCGGCATCCCGATCTCGTTCTCACGCTGAGAGGGCGGCAGCGACCAACGCCCAGGCCATGCATCTCCGCGACGGACCCAGCGCCCACCTGACGGCGACCAGGCTCTATTCGGACATGGTAGGCGCGGGGACTCTGCGCGCGGACCCGGCGCAGGAACGCATCCTGCGCGCGCTCGACCGGCTCAGTGAAGCACTTGCCGCGCGCTCGCTTGCCAGCAAGTCCAGCGCGCTCGGCTGGCTTTTCGGCCGCAAGACCTCCGCCGCGACCGCGCCGAAAGGCCTCTACATCCATGGCGGGGTGGGTCGCGGCAAGACCATGCTGATGGACCTCTTCTTCAAGGTGGTTCCGATCCGCGCCAAGCGGCGCCTGCATTTCAACGGCTTCATGGCGGACGTGCATGACCGCATCCAGAAGCATAGGCAGGCCCGCAAGGATGGCACCACGAACGAGGACGATCCGATTCCCCCGGTCGCGCGGCAGATCGCCAAGGAGGCCCGGCTGCTCTGTTTCGATGAGTTCTCGGTCACCGATATCGCCGACGCGATGGTGCTCTCGCGCCTGTTCTCGGCGCTGTTTGCCGAGGGCGTGGTGCTCGTCGCGACGTCCAACGTCGCGCCGGACGATCTCTACCGGGACGGACTGAACCGGGGCCTGTTCCTCCCTTTCGTGGATCTCCTGAAACAGCAGACGGATGTCATCGCCCTGAATACCGACACGGACTACCGGATGGAGAAGCTGAGCCGGATTCCCGTCTACATGACACCGCTGTCGCACGCGACAGAGGCGCAGATGGACGAGGCGTGGGCGGCCGTCACCAACGGGCGCCCGGGCGAGCCGACGACGCTCACGGTCAAGGGCCGCATTGTCGTGATTCCCCGGGCGAGCGGCGAGGCGGCGCGCTTTTCCTTTGCCGATCTGTGCGAGAGGCCGCTCGGCGCGCGGGACTATCTGGCGATCGCAGCCCGCTTCTCCACGCTGTTCATCGATCGCGTTCCCGTGCTGGAGCGCCATCGCCGCAACGAGGCAAAGCGTCTTATTCTTCTCATAGACACGCTCTATGACCGGCACGTCCGGCTGTTCCTCAGCGCCGAGGCGCCACCGGATGCGCTGTATCCTGATCCTGGTGGCACCGAGGGCTTCGAGTTCCAGCGCACGGCATCGCGCCTCGTCGAGATGCAGAGCCGCGACTGGCTGGATGGCTGGAGGGCCGGGATACCCGTCCGGGACGACGGCGATTCGGCCGTCGCGCAGGCGTCCGCGACATGACCTTGGCCCCAAAATTTTGACGCTTACGTAAATGCATTCTTTTCTAACCGATTGAAACCGTTGACCTCAAAATAATCGGTTGAATTTGAATGCGCTCAAGGCTATTTCGAGGCGCGACATCTGGCCGCGTGGCGGCCTCTTCTCTGGCCCAACACTCCCGGCCTGCGCGGATACTGCCTGGCCTCGACACGAAGGAAGATATCCTGACATGGCACGCAGTAAGATAGCCCTCATCGGTTCGGGCATGATCGGCGGCACGCTCGCCCACATGATCGGTCTCAAGGAACTCGGCGACGTCGTCCTGTTCGACATCGCCGAGGGCACCCCGCAAGGCAAGGGCCTCGACATCGCCCAGTCTTCGCCGGTCGACGGCTTCGACGCACGCTTCGTGGGCGTCAACGACTATGCCGGCATCGAGGGCGCGGACGTGTGCATCGTCACCGCCGGCGTGCCGCGCAAGCCCGGCATGAGCCGCGACGATCTCCTCGGCATCAACCTCAAGGTGATGGAGCAGGTTGGCGCAGGCATCAAGAAATACGCGCCAAACGCTTTCGTGATCTGCATCACCAATCCGCTCGACGCCATGGTCTGGGCGCTGCAGAAGTTTTCCGGCCTGCCCAAGACGCATGTCGTCGGCATGGCCGGCGTGCTGGACTCCGCGCGCTTCCGATACTTCCTCGCCGAAGAGTTCAAGGTTTCGGTCGAGGACGTCACCGGTTTCGTGCTCGGCGGCCATGGTGACACGATGGTGCCGCTGATACGCTATTCGACGATCGCCGGCATTCCGCTGCCGGACCTCGTCAAGATGGGCTGGACCTCCAAGGACCGGCTGGAAAAGATCGTGCAGCGCACGCGCGACGGCGGTGCCGAGATCGTCGGACTGCTGAAGACCGGTTCGGCCTACTACGCGCCTGCGGCCTCGGCCATCGCGATGGCAGAATCCTTCCTGAAGGACAAGAAGCGCGTGCTGCCCTGCGCGGCCTACCTGTCGGGCCAGTATGGCGTGAAGGACATGTATGTCGGCGTGCCTACGGTGATCGGCGCCGGCGGCGTCGAGCGCGTCATCGAGATCGACCTCAATGGCGCCGAGCGCAAGATGTTCGACAAGTCGGTGACGGCTGTCGCGGGGCTCTGCGAAGCCTGCATCGGCATCGCGCCCAACCTCGGCAAGAAGTGAGGCGCCAGCCATGAACATCCACGAATACCAGGGCAAGGCCCTCCTGAAATCGTTCGGGGCGCCGGTCGCCGAGGGCGTGGCCATCATGTCAGCCGGCGAGGCCGAGACGGCGGCAAAGTCGCTGCCCGGCCCGCTCTATGTGGTGAAGAGCCAGATCCATGCCGGCGGGCGCGGCAAGGGCAAGTTCAAGGAACTCGCCCCGGACGCCAAGGGCGGCGTGCGGCTGGCCAAGTCAGTCGCCGACGTGGCGGCCAATGTCAGCGAGATGCTGGGCAACACGCTTGTCACCAAGCAGACGGGACCGGCCGGCAAGCAGGTCAACCGGCTCTACATCGAGGACGGCGCCGACATCGCGCGGGAACTCTATCTCTCCATTCTGGTCGACCGCACTGTCGGCCGCGTCGCCTTCGTGGTGTCCACCGAGGGCGGCATGGACATCGAGGCGGTGGCGCATGACACGCCCGAAAAGATCATCACGCAGGCGATCGATCCCGAAAAGGGCGTGACGGATGCCGACGTCAGGGCGCTCGCCACCGCGCTGAAACTCGACGGCGCCGCGGCAACGGATGCGGGCACGCTGTTTCCGCTGCTCTACAAGGCGTTCACCGAGAAGGACATGAGCCTGCTCGAGGTCAATCCGCTGATCGTCATGAAGGATGGCAGGCTGCGCGTTCTGGACGCCAAGGTGTCCTTCGACAACAACGCGCTGTTCCGTCATCCCGATGTCATGGAACTTCGCGACACGACCGAAGAGGACGAGAAGGAGATCGAGGCGTCCAAATACGATCTCGCCTATGTCGCGCTCGACGGCAATATCGGCTGCATGGTCAACGGTGCCGGGCTCGCCATGGCGACCATGGACATCATCAAGCTCTATGGCGCCGAGCCCGCCAACTTCCTCGACGTCGGCGGCGGCGCGTCCAAGGAGAAGGTCACGGCGGCGTTCAAGATCATCACCGCCGACCCGAACGTGAAGGGGATCCTGATCAACATCTTTGGCGGCATCATGAAGTGCGACGTGATCGCCGAGGGCGTCATCGCCGCGGTCAAGGAAGTCGGCCTCAAGGTGCCGCTGGTCGTGCGGCTGGAAGGCACCAATGCGGAACTGGGCAAGAAGATCATCAACGAGAGCGGGCTGAACGTGGTGTCGGCCGACGATCTCGACGATGCCGCAAAGAAGATCGTTTCGGCGGTGAAGGGTTGAGGAATTACACATAATCACACATATTGAGCCTGTGTGATTATGTGGAGATTGGTCCGATGAAGAACGTGACTCTGGCAATCGACGAAAAACTTCTGGAAAGCGCTCGAGCCCTCGCCGAAAAGCGCAAGACGTCCCTCAATGCGCTCGTGCGCAGTCTGCTGTCCCACGAGGTCGAGCAGGAGGATCGAATTGCTTGGGCAAGGGAAGGGATGAGGCGTCTAATGGCGGAATCGCCTCTCGATTTGGGACCTGACTTCAAATGGAATCGGGACGAGATCTATGCCGAACGAGAAGATCGAATGCTTTCTCGACTCGAACGTCCTGCTCTACGCGGCTTCGGAGAGGAGTCTTGACCCGCGCCGGTATGACATTGCGCATGAACTGGTCCTTGGGACGCTCTTCGGCGTTTCGGGGCAATCTCTCGCAGAATTTGCCAATGTCGCGCGTCGCAAGTCTATCAACAACGATGCGATCATCGACTACTGGCTCAACTTCCTCGGCACCCTTCCTTTCCTGCCAGTTGACCAGGACTACGTCATTGCAGGCCTGCGCCTGGCACGCAGATATCAACTCAAATACTACGATGCCGCGCTCCTTGCCGCGGCCGAGCGCCTCGGCGCGCCAATTTTCTATACCGAAGATCTCAATCACAACCAGGTCTATGGCTCGGTCCGATCCGTCAATCCATTCCTAGAACGCTGACACGCCCCCCGGAGTTACAGTCCGCATGTCCATCCTCGTCGACAAGAACACGAAAGTCCTGGTCCAGGGCCTGACCGGCAAGACCGGCTCGTTCCACACCGAGCAGGCGCTCGCCTATCACGGCACGCAGATGGTGGGCGGCATCCATCCCAAGAAGGGCGGCGAGAAGTGGGACGGCTCCGTGCCGCTGCCGATCTTCGCCTCCGTCGCCGAGGGCAAGGCCGCCACCGGCGCCAACGCCACGGTCGTCTACGTGCCGCCGGCGGGTGCCGCCGCGGCGATCCTCGAGGCGATCGAGGCGGAAATCCCGCTGATCGTCTGCATCACCGAGGGCATCCCGGTGATGGACATGATCAAGGTCAAGGCCCGGCTCGACCGCTCGACGTCGCGGCTGATCGGCCCGAACTGCCCCGGCGTCGTGACGCCGGACCAGTGCAAGATCGGCATCATGCCCGGCAACATCTTCCGCAAGGGCTCGGTCGGCGTTGTCTCGCGCTCGGGCACGCTTACATACGAGGCCGTGTTCCAGACCACCAATGAAGGGCTCGGCCAGTCGACCGCCGTCGGCATCGGCGGCGATCCCGTCAAGGGCACCGAGTTCATCGACATGCTCGAAATGTTCCTGGCCGACGATGAGACCAAGTCGATCATCATGATCGGCGAGATCGGCGGTTCGGCCGAGGAAGACGCGGCCCAGTTCATCATCGACGAGGCCAAGCGCGGCCGCCGGAAGCCGATGGCCGGCTTCATCGCAGGGCGCACGGCACCGGCAGGGCGCACGATGGGCCATGCCGGCGCTGTCATTTCCGGCGGCAAGGGCGGCGCGGAAGACAAGATCGCTGCAATGGAAGCGGCGGGCATCCGCGTCTCGCCGTCGCCAGCCCGGCTCGGCACGACGCTGGTGGAAGCGATCAAGGGGTGAGGAGCGGTCCGCGCAGCGGACGAAAAGCCAACGATTTGGCTTTTCGAGCGACAAACGCCCTGAGCCGAAGCAAAGGGCAGGCAGCATAGGCCGGATCCGCCAGCAACAAGGAGACGGAGCCAAAGCTCCGAGACATTGAATGGCACGACAAGACCAGTCCAACGACCAGTTTTCGCTGACCTCGTTCCTCTATGGCGGCAATGCCGACTATATCGAGGCGCTGCATGCCGCATGGCAGGACGACCCGTCGTCGGTCACACAGGAGTGGCAGGACTTCTTCGGCGCGATCAAGGACGACGCGGGCGACGTGCGCAAGAACGCCAAGGGCGCGTCCTGGTCGACCCCGTCCTGGCCGCTGGCCGCCAATGGCGAACTGGTTTCGGCGCTCGACGGCAACTGGGGGCTGGTCGAGAAGCATATCGAGAAGAAGGTCAAGGACAAGGCTGCCGCCAGCGGCGCGGGGATTTCACAGTCCGACGTGATGCAGGCGACGCGCGATTCCGTGCGCGCCATCATGATGATCCGCGCCTTCCGCATGCGCGGCCACCTGCACGCCAATCTCGACCCGCTGGGCATTGCCAAGCCGCTCGAGGACTACAACGAACTGTCGCCGTCGGCCTATGGCTTCACCGAGGCGGACTATGACCGGCCGATCTTCATCGACAAGGTTCTGGGGCTCGAATACGCCACGATCCGGCAGATGGTGGAAATCCTGACGCGCACCTATTGCTCGACGCTCGGCGTCGAGTTCATGCATATCTCCCATCCCGAGGAGAAGGCGTGGATCCAGGAACGCATAGAGGGTCCGGACAAGGGAATCGCCTTCACGCCGCAGGGCAAGAAGGCCATCCTGCAGAAGCTGATCGAGGCCGAGGGTTTCGAGCAGTTCATCGACGTCAAGTACAAGGGAACCAAGCGCTTCGGCCTCGACGGCGGTGAATCGCTGATTCCGGCGCTCGAGCAGATCATCAAGCGCGGCGGCTCGCTGGGCATGCAGGAGATCGTGCTCGGCATGGCGCATCGCGGCCGCCTCAACGTGCTTTCCCAGGTGATGGCAAAGCCGCACCGCGCCATCTTCCACGAGTTCAAGGGCGGCTCCTATGCGCCTGACGACGTCGAGGGATCGGGCGACGTCAAGTACCATCTCGGCGCCTCGTCGGACCGCGAGTTCGACGGCAACAAGGTGCACCTGTCGCTGACGGCCAACCCGTCGCATCTCGAAATCGTCGACCCGGTCGTGATGGGCAAGGCGCGGGCCAAGCAGGACCAGCTGTTCGGCCGCACGCGCGAGGAACTCGTGCCGCTGGAGGAGCGCGCCAAGGTGCTGCCGCTTCTGCTGCATGGCGACGCGGCCTTCGCCGGCCAGGGCGTCATCGCCGAAATCCTCGGCCTGTCGGGCCTGCGCGGCCATCGCGTCGCCGGCACGCTGCATTTCATCATCAACAACCAGATCGGTTTCACCACCAATCCGCGCTTCTCGCGCTCGTCGCCCTATCCGTCGGATGTCGCCAAGATGATCGAGGCACCGATCTTCCACGTCAATGGCGACGATCCGGAAGCCGTGGTCTATGCCGCGAAGGTTGCGATGGAATTCCGGATGAAGTTCTTCAAGCCGGTCGTCATCGACATGTTCTGCTATCGCCGCTTCGGCCACAATGAGGGCGACGAGCCGTCCTTCACGCAGCCGATCATGTATCGCGACATCCGCTCGCACAAGACGACCGTCCAGATCTACGGCGAGAAGCTGATCGCCGAAGGCCATGTGTCGCGCGAGGAGTTCGAGAAGCTCAAGGCCGACTGGCGTGCCCATCTCGAATCCGAATGGGAGGTGGGCCAGCACTACAAGCCCAACAAGGCCGACTGGCTCGACGGCGTCTGGGCGGGACTGCGCACGGCCGACAACCAGGACGAGCAGCGCCGCGGCAAGACCGCGATGCCGGTCAAGGTCCTGAAAGAGATCGGCAAGAAGCTGACGGATATCCCCGCGGGTTTCGAGGCGCACAAGACGATCGTCCGCTTCATGGAAACGCGGCGCAAGATGATCGAATCCGGTGAGGGGATTGACTGGTCCACCGCCGAGGCGTTGGCGTTTGCTTCGATCCTGCTCGACGGCAATCCAGTCCGCCTGTCGGGCCAGGATTCCGAGCGCGGCACCTTCTCGCAGCGCCACTCGGTGCTGTACGACCAGAACGACGAGACGCGCTACATCCCCCTCAACAATCTGTCGGCGGCGCAGGCCAACTACGAAGTCGTCAACTCCATGCTGTCGGAAGAGGCGGTGCTCGGCTTCGAATACGGCTTCTCGCTCGCCGAGCCGAAGGCCCTGACGCTCTGGGAAGCGCAGTTCGGCGACTTCGCCAATGGCGCCCAGGTTGTGTTCGACCAGTTCATCTCGTCTGGCGAGCGCAAGTGGCTGCGCATGTCCGGCCTCGTCTGCCTGCTGCCGCATGGCTATGAGGGGCAGGGGCCGGAGCATTCCTCCGCACGCCTCGAACGCTTCCTGCAGCTCTGCGCGGAAGACAACATGCAGGTCGCCAACGTCACGACGCCGGCGAACTACTTCCACATCCTGCGCCGGCAGCTCAAGCGCGACTTCCGCAAGCCGCTGATCCTGATGACGCCGAAGTCGCTGCTGCGCCACAAGCGCGCGGTGTCGACCATTTCCGAACTGTCGGGCGAGAGTGCGTTCCACCGGCTCCTGTGGGACGACGCGCAACTGCTCGCCGACCAGCCGATCAAGCTGGTGCGCGACTCGAAGATCAGGCGCGTCGTGATGTCCTCTGGCAAGGTCTATTACGACCTCTACGAGGAGCGCGAGAAGCGCGGCATCAACGACATCTACCTCTTGCGCGTGGAACAGCTCTACCCGTTCCCGGCCAAGGCGCTGATCACCGAACTGTCGCGCTTCCGCAATGCGGAGATGGTGTGGTGCCAGGAGGAGCCGAAGAACATGGGCTCCTGGTCCTTCATCGACCCTTATCTGGAATGGGTGCTTGCCCATATCGATGCCAAGCATCAGCGCGTGCGCTACACGGGCCGGCCGGCGGCTGCCTCGCCGGCGACCGGGTTGATGTCCAAGCATCTGGCGCAGCTGCAGGCATTCCTCGACGACGCACTCGGCGAATAACAGAAGACGAACAACGGACAGGCAACACATGGCTACCGAAATCCGCGTCCCGACCCTGGGCGAATCCGTCTCCGAGGCGACGATCGGCAAATGGTTCAAGAAGGTGGGCGACACGATCGCCGCCGACGAACCGCTGGTCGAGCTGGAGACCGACAAGGTGACGATCGAGGTGCCGTCCCCGGCCGCGGGCACGCTGTCGGAGATCACCGCCAAGGATGGCGAGACCGTCGGCGTCGGCGCTTTGCTCGGGCAGATCGGCGAAGCCGGCGCCGCAAAGCCCGCGGCCAAGGCCGACGCACCGAAGCCGGCCGCGGCGACGAAGCCCGAAGCTGTTGCCCAGGCGGCCGGTCCCGGTGCCGCCGACACGATGAAGGAAGCGGCGGAAAAGACCGCCGCGGTTGCCGGCGATGCGGGCGGGGTGAGCGAGCGCAAGATGCAGCCGGCGCCATCCGCCGCCAAGCTCATGGCGGAAAGCAATGTTGCCGTCGACCAGATCGCCGGCTCGGGTAAGCGCGGCCAGGTGCTGAAGGGCGACGTGCTGGATGCGCTGGCCAAGGGTATTTCCGCGCCGGCGGCCGCCGCGCAGGCGCCTGCTGCTCCAGCCGCGCCGCGCGCGCCGACCTCGGCCGACGATGCATCGCGCGAAGAGCGCGTGCGCATGACCAAGCTGCGCCAGACGATCGCGCGCCGCCTCAAGGAGGCGCAGTCGGCCGCCGCCATGCTGACCACCTTCAACGAGGTGGACATGAGCGGCGTGATGGCGCTGCGTACCAAGTACAAGGACGTCTTCGAGAAGAAGCACGGCGTGAAGCTCGGCTTCATGGGCTTCTTTACCAAGGCGGTGACGCATGCGCTGAAGGAGATCCCGGCGGTCAACGCCGAGATCGACGGCACGGACATCATCTATAAGAACTACGCCCATATCGGCGTGGCCGTGGGCACCGAGAAGGGCCTTGTCGTGCCGGTGGTGCGCGATGCCGACGCGATGACCATCGCGGAGATCGAGAAGGAGATCGGCAGGCTCGGCCTGGCGGCGCGTGACGGCAAGCTCGGCGTCGCCGACATGCAGGGCGGCACGTTCACCATCTCCAATGGCGGCGTCTACGGTTCGCTGATGTCGACACCGATCCTCAACGCGCCGCAGTCGGGCATCCTCGGCATGCACAAGATCCAGGAACGTCCGGTCGTGGTCGGCGGCCAGATCGTCATCCGCCCGATGATGTATCTCGCGCTCAGCTACGACCACCGCATCGTCGACGGCAAGGAAGCGGTGACGTTCCTCGTGCGCGTCAAGGAAAGCCTGGAGGATCCCGAGAGGCTCGTGCTGGATCTGTGATCGTTCCTGGCTGGGTCTGATCAGATCCAGTCTCACATCGCTCGATTTATGACCGAACCGGAGAGTACCGTCATGGAATCTGCAGCGGCATCGACTGAAATCTGGGTGCTCGGCTGGAGCGCGGTGCTGCTCCTCGCGCAGGTGGTGGCGCAGGCGACCGCGGGGTCCGATCTCGGCCCGACCTACCTGTTCAGCGCGCGCGACGAAGAACGGGTCAGCAGGAACGTCGTCGCACAGCGGCTGAAGCGCGCGCTGCACAATCTCCTGGAGACCTATCCGGCCTATATCGCGCTTGCGCTGGCGCTTGCCGTGACCGGCAAGACGGGTGGCATCGCGGCCACCGGCGCGATCCTCTGGATCGTCTGCCGCGTCGCCTATGTCCTGATCTATGCGGCCGGCATTCCGGTCATCCGTACCTTCGTCTGGCTGGGCTCGATCATAGGCCTCGTCATGATGGCCGTGCGGCTCCTGGGCTGACGCAAGCGCACGGGCGAGGCGAATGGGACCGAGACAAAAGGCGCGACCCGTCGGACTCGCGATCGCGGCGCTGCTTGGCTGCTCTCAGGCCAGCCATGCCGCAGCCTGCCTGTTCAAGGATGGGATCTATACGCAGAAGGAAAGCCGCTACGTCCTTCGTTTTGTGCCATCACGCCAGCTCGGACGCTTTTCCGGGACCAGCAACGTATTCTACGTGGATGTGCCGAACTTCGACAAACCTCTGCTGAGCTGGGTCATCTGGAACAACGGGGAAAGCCGACCCACGGCCAGGGTCATGCTCGACTGTCCGCCGGATGGGCAGACCAACGAGGATTTCGAGGAATGCACGCAGTGGCATGGGGTCATGTACGCGCTGACCGGCGATGGCGCCGCGCTGCTGCCCGGGGAAGACGAGCCGGCGCCCGCGACGATCCTGCTGCCGGACTTTGGGCGAAAGATGCGCTACTCCTCGGTCGGCGACATCGAGAACGTGCCATGGGACATCTTCAGGTTCGACAGATGCGGAAAATGACCAGCTTGACCCTGGCATGCGCGACGTTCGCCTCGCTTGCGGCGACCCCAGCTGCTGCCGACTGTGCCATCGAGCGGGCCATCTATGAGGACATGGAGGGAGCGGCGCGTATCGAGTTCTTCGCGACCGGCACTGCCGCGACCGTCACGAATTCCTTCCGCATGCTGCTTAACGACACGATCGTGCTGGACGGCATCGTGCAGTGGACGGACGAGGTGCCGCGCCCCAACGGCAAGCTGATGTACCAGTGCCCGGACGGCGACGTCACCGGGCCGGAATACGAGATCTGTACGGTCTGGCAGGGGGTCATCTATACGGCTGACGAGACCGGCAACATCGGATTGCTGCCGGCCGAGGGCGTCGGCGCGCCTGCGAAACTGATCTTTCCCGACCTCGGCCACGCGCTGCGCATGTCTTCCGCCTATGGCGCTACCGGGTTTACGAAGACGCCTTGGGACGTATTCCAACAGAAGGGCTGCCAATGACCGTCAACACACCGCCGCGAACGCTTCTCGTCACAGGTGGCAGCCGAGGCATCGGCGCCGCCGTCTGCCTGCGGGCCGCAGAGCGAGGATACCGGGTCGCCGTCAATTATTCAGCGAGCGAGGACGCAGCGAACGCGGTCGTCGCGGCCATCGTCGCCAAGGGCGGCGAGGCCTTCGCGGTCAAGGGAGACGTCGGCAGCGAGGCCGACATATTGGCGATGTTTAAGGCGGTCGACCACCGTTTCGGCCCGCTCGACGCGCTGGTCAACAATGCCGGCGTGGTGGACGTGATGACGCGCGTCGACGAGGTTTCCTATGAACGCCTGGAACGCCTGATGCGCATCAACACCATCGGCTCGATCCTGTGCGCGCGGGAAGCCGTGCGGCGCATGTCGACGCGGCATGGCGGGAAGGGCGGCGCCATCGTCAACCTGTCGTCCGCCGCGGCAGTGCTCGGCGCGGCGGGATGGTATGTCGACTATGCCGCCTCGAAAGGGGCGATCGACAGCTTCACCATCGGCCTTGCCAGAGAGGTGGCCGAGGAGAATATCCGCGTCAACGCGGTGCGGCCGGGAATCATCGCTACCGACATCCATGCTTCGGCAGGCGAACCGGACCGCGCGGTACAGCTGCGGTCGATCATACCCATGAAGCGCGAGGGAACGGCGGATGAAGTCGCGGCCGGTATAGTCTGGCTTCTTTCCGACGAGGCGTCCTATACAACGGGAACGATATTGACCATCAGCGGCGGCCGCTGACGGTACCGAAACAACCCAGAAGGAACCAGCCATGGCCTATGATGTCGTGATCATCGGAAGCGGACCGGGCGGCTATGTCTGCGCCATCAAGGCGGCGCAGCTCGGTCTGAGCGTGGCCGTCGTGGAAAAGAACGCCACGCTTGGCGGTACTTGCCTGAATGTCGGCTGCATACCGTCCAAGGCCCTGCTGCATGCTTCGGAAATGTTCGAGGAGGCCGGACACTCCTTTGACGCGCTCGGCGTCGAGATCGGCACGCCGAAGCTGAACCTCAAGAAGATGATGGCACACAAGGACGCCACGGTGGCGTCCAACGTCAACGGCGTCGCCTTCCTGTTCAAGAAGAACAAGATCGACTGGCTGAAAGGGCTGGGCAAGGTCGTCTCCGCCGGCAAGGTCCAGGTGACCGGCGCGGACGGTGCAACCCAGGACGTCGAGACGAAGAACATCGTCATTGCCACCGGGTCCGACGTGGCGGGAATTCCCGGCGTCGCCGTCGAGATCGACGAGAAGGTCATCGTGTCGTCGACCGGCGCGCTCGCGCTCGACAAGGTGCCCGGCCATCTCGTCGTGGTCGGCGGTGGCGTCATCGGGCTCGAGCTCGGTTCGGTCTGGGCGCGGCTCGGCGCCAAGGTCACTGTGGTCGAGTATCTCGACATGATTCTCGGCGGCATGGACGGCGATGTCGCAAAACAGTTCCAGCGCCTGCTGGCCAAGCAGGGCATGGAGTTCAAGCTGGGCTCCAAGGTCACCGGCGTCTCGCGCGCCAAGAAGGGCGTCAGCGTCACCTTCGAGCCGGTCAAGGGCGGTTCCGCCGAGACGATCACGGCCGACGTGGCGCTCATCGCCACCGGCCGCAGGCCCTATACGGACGGTCTCGGCCTCGCCGAGGCAGGCGTCAAACTCGACGCTCGCGGCCGCATCGTGACCGATGCCCATCTGCGCACCAATGTGGCGGGCATCTATGCACTGGGCGACGTGGTGGTCGGGCCGATGCTGGCGCACAAGGCCGAGGACGAGGGCGTGGCGGTGGCGGAAACCATCGCCGGCCAGGCGGGCCATGTGAATTACGAGGTCATTCCAAGCGTGGTCTACACAAGTCCGGAAGTGGCCTCCGTCGGCAAGACCGAGGAGGAACTCAAGAAGGCCGGTGTCGAGTACAAGGCGGGAAAATTTCCTTTCACGGCCAATGCGCGCGCCCGCGCCACGCTGCATACCGACGGTTTCGTCAAGATACTGGCAGACAAGGCGAGCGACCGGGTTCTCGGTGTCCACATCGTCGGGCATGGGGCCGGCGAGATGATCCACGAGGCGGCGGTGCTGATGGAGTTCGGCGGCTCTTCAGAAGACCTGGCGCGGACCTGTCATGCGCATCCGACGATGTCGGAAGCGGTCAGGGAAGCGGCGCTGGGGACCTTCTTCAAGTCGATCCATATCTGACCGACCGCTTCCCCCGAATCAGAAAGGCCCGCCGGATGCCGGCGGGCCTTTCCTACCATCTCTGAAACTATAGGACGCTTACTGCGCGGGCGCCGGAGCCGGGGCAGTTTCGGCCGGGGGCGGCGTCGCGGATTCGGGTGCCGGGGCAACCGGATCGGCCGGTGCTGCCGGAGCCGTGGCGTCGGGCGCTGGTGCGACCGGATCCGCTGGCGCAGCAGGCGCCGTTGCGTCGGGAGCCGGCGCTGCGGGCTCCGTGGTTGCGGCGGGCTCGGGCGGGACGACGGTCGTATCCGTCCCCGGTGCAAACATGAAGTATGCGGCGATTGCGAGAACCACGATGACCGCGGCGATCATGACGCCGGTTCCGCCGCTGCGCTGCGAGACATTCACGGGGCGGTTCGCATAGGGCTCGCTCGTGTTGGCGGCGCCCGTGCGCGGATTGACGTTGAGAGGTGCACCGGTAACCGGGTCTGCAGTCACAGGCTCCCCGGTGCGGGGATCAGGCATGCGTGCTGGGTCGGCCATTGTGGTTCTCCTGGTTTCACTGGGAGCACAACGCGCATCAGCCGTTTCGGTTTCATGCAGTGTCGATCAAGCGGGAAGGCAGGCCCCAGCCTGGAGGACGAAGGGGCCTGCCTTCCCTGGAGCTGACCTCGCGAGCGGGGCCAGAAATGCGTCTATTCGGCCGGCACTTCGGCGATAGGGGCCGCCGTATCGGCAGTCGCGACCGGCTCCGACTGGGGAAGCACGACGCTTGCCACGACCGTGGGATCGGTCGCCTGGCTCGCCTTGGCCGAACGCTGGAATTCGCATGCAGAAGCGCCGGACACTCCGAAACAGAGCAAGGCAGCAATGATAAGGGCTTTTTTCATCCGTATCGTCCTTTGTTGACTCCACCGGCGGCAGCGTAACAAAGGCGGCGCGACAGACCAAATCACGCTTTTCGTGATCGCTCGACGAGCGAGGTCAGTTGACGGCGGTAACGCGGTAGCCGTCCTTGCGCAGAAGCTCGATCAGGCCGCCCTCGCCCGGCAGGTGCAGGGCACCGACAGCGACGAAGGCGCTGCCTGCAGCCAGGATCGGCTCGGCATTGTCGGCCATGACAGCGTTGCGGGCAGTGATCATCGTCTCCTCGAAGGCGGCGTAGCCGGACGCGTCGTCCTCGTCGCTAGGCAAGACGGCGCGGAACAGCGGCCAGAACATGCCGGTCTCGCCCTTCACATAGAGAACGATCATCGTCTCGATGACGTCGTCCATCCTATCGCCGAGCTTCAGCGTGTCGACGAGTCCCTTCATGTGGAACTCCATCGGCAGGGAGGCCATCGCCTCGAGCTGGCTGGCGACGGTCTCCAGCCCCTTGAGATCCTTGCCGTCGGCCTTTGCCTCTTCCGCAAGCTTGACGTCGAGGATCGGCGCGCCCTCGGCCTTGCGGGCCATTTCGCAGGCCGGCAGCGACAGCATGGCAGAGATCATCCACGGCTTCATCTTGGCGACGCTGCCCGGCGGAATGCCACGCGCCTCGAGCGCCGTGTCCACCGTGATCTTGTCTTCAGGCGAGAGGAGCGAACTCAGCGTGGTCGAGTCGGTGAACATCATCAGTTCGGGCTTGGCCATGATGCTCGCCATCATGGCGGTCTGATCGAGAACTTCGGTCGTCTCGATGACGACGGTGGCTGACGCGTCGAAGGCCTTCTGGGCGGCGGGCGTCAGGCTGATGACACGCGGGTCGGTCATGTGCATCGTGCCGAACAGCCAGGAGGGCTGGCGCCCGTCCTTCTCGATCTTCCAGAGCAGGCCACTGCCGTTCAACGTCTTGGCGGCGTCGGCCCTGATGGTCGCGACCAGGGTCGGGTCGCTGGCCTCGAGCTCAGCCATCATGTCCTGGCCGGTGCAGGCCGGGGTTTCGGCGCGCGCCTTGCCGGTGGCGATCGCGATCATGATCAGGAAGCTGATCAGGAACAGCAGATTGACGGCCGCGACGAGCTTGATTAGCGGCAGGGCGGTGCGATCGACGAGGGAAGCGACTCGGTTCATGCCACGCAAGCTAGCGCCAAAACACGGCCAAACTGTTAATCCCGGGCCCGAAATTGTCCCGGTGCAGGCCGCGGTTCAGGCCCTTGGATGGGCGGAATCATAGATTTCCAGAAGGCGAGCCGTGTCGACGCCGGTATAAACCTGCGTCGTCGAGAGGCTGGCATGGCCGAGCAGTTCCTGGATGACGCGCAGATCGCCGCCGCGTCCGAGCAGATGAGTCGCGAAGGAGTGCCGGAGCGCATGTGGCGTGGCAGTATCCGGCAGGTTGAGCGCGCCGCGCATGCGCTTCATGTCGCGCTGGACGATCGCCGGGTTGAGCGGGCCGCCCTTGACGCCGCGAAACAGCAGGCCTTTCGGATCGAGATCGTAGGGGCAGAGGCGCCGGTATTCGGCGACTGCCTGCAGCGCGATGGGCAGAACCGGCACGAGCCGTGTCTTGCCGCCCTTGCCGGTGACGCGCAGCACGCTGTCGGCGGGCGAGACAAGCGCGCCCGCTGGCAGGCCGAGCGCTTCGGAGATGCGCAGCCCGCAGCCATAGAGCAGGGTCAGCACGGCGGCGTTGCGCGCCCGGATCCAGGGCTCCTCGTCGAGCTGCTCGACCTCGGACACGACGCGCCGCGCGTCGCTGGCGGTGAGCGACTTCGGCAGCGATTTCGGCTGGCGTGGCGCGCGCAAGGCGGCGGCACCGGCCGCGTTGATCAGGCCCTTGCGCTCCAGGAAGCGCAGCAGCGAGCGGACGCCCGCCAGACCGCGCCCAAGGGTGCGGGCGCCCGCGCCGTCCTTGCGCCGTTGGGCCAGGAAAGCGCGCAGATCGGCGGGCCGCAGGTCGGCAATGTCGGCGATGCCGGGCGCGCCGCCGCAATGGCCGGTCAGGAACTGCAGGAACTGGCGCGAGTCGCGCTCATAGGCCTCGACCGTTTCCGGCGAGAGCCTGCGTTCACGCACAAGCATGGACAGCCAGGATTGCCGCGCAGCCTGAAGGTCGGGTCGGGCGGCGATCAGGAATTCCTGCATGGCGGTTCACGGTCCTGTTGCCTGGCGAAATCCTTGCCCTGTCGAGGTTAGCAAGCCGTGAAGGACGCGGCGATTGAAATGCCGGCGGCCGGGCGATAGAGGAACCGCAGAAGGATTGTCCGCAATGCCCAGCCCCAAGAATCCCATCCAGATGGCCGTGATCGGCGCCGCGCATGGCATCAAGGGGGAATTGCGCGTCAAGACGTTCACCGGCGACCCGCTGGCGCTGGGGGACTATGGCCCGCTCTATGCCAAGGACGGCCGCGCCTTCGAGATCGCCAACATCCGGCCGGCCGGCGATGTCGTGGTCGTGCGCTTCAAAAGCGTAGCGGATCGCAATGCGGCCGAGGCGCTGACCGGCACGGAACTCTTCGTGGACCGCGCCGCCCTGCCGGACGATTTCGAGGAAGGTGAGTTCTACCATGCCGACCTGATCGGCCTTGCCGTGCGCGACGAAACCGGCGCCGAGGCGGGCACGATCATCGCGGTGCACAATTTCGGCGGCGGCGACATACTCGACATTTCCTATAAAGGCCGGCGCGGCGTGCTGGTGCCCTTCACGGAGGCTGCCGTGCCGGTCGTCGAGATCGCCGGCGGCTTCGTCGCCATCGATACCTCCGCTGCCGGGCTCGGCGAGGATCCCGACGAGGCCGAGGCGCGCGCCGCCACGGATAATGGTGCCTCGCGACCGCGGCCGCGGTCGGAGAAGGGAGAATGACGATCTTGCCAAGGATCATAGTGATGTGTATTTATACACATGAATAGTAGAGATGTCATCCGACTGCTAGAAGCAAATGGATGGCATCAGGTTCGCCAGAAAGGCAGCCATATTCAGTTTCGGCATCCAGATAAGCCAGGACGGGTCACGGTTCCCCATCCCAAGCGCGACATGCCCATCGGAACATTGAGAAGCATCGAAGACCAGTCGGGGCTGAAATTGAGATGACCCAGTACATCGCCTTGATCCACAAGGACCCCGAGAGCGACTATGGTGTCTCGTTTCCTGATTTCCCCGGATGCATCTCCGCCGGGACGACTCTCGATGACGCCCGAACAATGGCCTCGGAAGCGCTGGCCTTGCATGTCGAGGGGATGATTGAAGATGGCGAGCAACTGCCCCGCGCCTCGAGTCTCGACGACGTTATGGCCGATGCGATTAACAGACAGGCCGTCGCTGTCCTTATCGATGCACCGGCGGAAGCTGAGCGTTCGGTCCGTGTGAACGTAACATTGCCCGAAAGCGTGCTGACGCGGATCGATTCCTTTGCCACGCGGTCCGGATATTCGCGATCCGGCTTCCTGGCCAACGCGGCATTGCGGGAGCTTGAGCGCCAGCGCAAGGCAGGCGGAAACCGTTGACGTTCCGCGCTTCCGTTCTGACGCTCTATCCGGAGATGTTTCCGGGTGCGCTCGGCCTTTCGCTCGCTGGACGCGGCTTGGAGGCAGGCGCGTGGTCGCTCGAGACGGTGCAGATCCGGGATTTTGCGACCGATCGGCATCGGTCGGTGGACGACACACCATCGGGCGGCGGGGCGGGGATGGTGATGCGCGCCGACGTGCTTGCCCACGCCATAGATCATGCGTCGCCGCAGGGCGATCCGCGTCCCCGTCTGCTGATGAGCCCGCGCGGAAAGCCGCTGACGCAGGCGCGGGTGCGCGAGCTTGCGGCGGGGCCGGGCGCGGTCATCGTCTGCGGGCGCTTCGAGGGCGTCGACGAGCGCGTCATTGCCGCGCGTGATCTCGAGGAAATCTCGATCGGCGATTTCATCCTGTCAGGCGGAGAGGCGGCCGCACTCGTGCTGCTGGACGCGGTCGTGCGGCTGCTGCCCGGCGTGATGGGCAATGTGCGCTCCGGCGAGGAGGAGAGTTTTGAAAACGGCCTGCTGGAACATCCGCACTATACGCGTCCTCAGGAATTCGAAGGCATGGACATCCCGCCGGTCCTGATCTCCGGTGACCATGCAAGGATCGCGGCATGGCGGAAGGCGGAGTCGGAGCGCCTGACGGCCGAACGGCGGCCCGACCTGCTCAAGCCCTGAGCCTAAACGGGTTCACCCCGTGACAAGATAATACACCGCCAGGAACAGGCCGACCGCGATGACGAAGATGCGCACGGCGATCTGCGGCACGCGCTTGGCGAGCCAGACGCCGGCATAGCCGCCGAGCGCGCCGCCCGGCACCATGGCGGCCGCTTCCGGCCAGGCGACGACGCCGCCCGAGACGAAGACTACGATTGCCACGATGGCGATGACCATGGCGAGCAGGTTCTTCAGCGCGTTGAGGCGGTGATAGTCGCCGGTCTGGGTCAGGCCGAGCGTCGCCAGCATCATGACGCCCATGCCGGCGCCGAAGAAGCCGCCATAGATCGAGGTTACACCCTGCACCAGCAGGCCGACCACCGAGCCGGCCGCCGTGTCCTTGCCGGGCCGGGGCTTCGGCTTCAGCCACGGCCCGGCTGCAAAGAGCGCGGTCGCGCCGATCAGCAGCCATGGCACAAGCGCGCGAAAGGACGGGTTGTCGAGCGCCAGCAGGATCAGCGCACCGGCGAGCGACCCGATGACCGAGGCGATGGCAAGCAGCACCGCGCCGCGCCAGAAGCGCTTGATGTCGCTCCAGTAGGCCAGCGTCGACGTGACATAGCCGGGAAACTGCACGATGGAGGACGTTGCGTTGGCCGAGATCGGCGGAATGCCGACCAGCGTCAGCGCGCCGAAGGTCAGGAAGGTACCGCCGCCGGCCACCGCATTCATGGCGCTGGAAAAGAAGCCCGCGCCAAACAGCAGGAGAATGAGGGTAAAGGACATGGCGCCGGCCGCAGGGAGGGATCGGAATTCTCTGGCAACCGCTCTATGGTCCGCCTGCACGGGGCGCAAGGGCGAGTTCATGGGCCAGTGCGGCGCCACCCCGATGCAAAATTGCCGCGCGAGGGCGTGACATCCAGGGTTTTATGGTGTATCGCCGCGCACGCAACCGGAAGAACAATCGACCGGACCCGTCAATCAAGTGCGGTGAATTCGCCCCTGCCCAAGCCTTTCGAGGCGAGGGCATAGCCAAGCAGCCATGGAGCCGCGCGGCAAGAGCAGGGCGCTCTGGCTGTCGAGAAGCAAGAAGAGGTATTTGCGATGGACATCATCCGTCAGCTCGAAGCCGAGCAGGGCGCCAAGATCGAAGCGAAGCGCAAGCTTCCCGAATTCCAGCCCGGCGACACCGTCCGCGTCCAGGTCCGTGTCACGGAAGGCACGCGTACCCGCGTGCAGGCCTATGAAGGCGTCGTCATTGCCCGCGCCGGCGCAGGTTTCCAGGAAAACTTCACCGTCCGCAAGATCTCCTACGGCGAAGGCGTCGAGCGCGTGTTCCCCGTCTACTCGCCGATGGTCGAGGGCGTCGAGATCGTGCGCCGCGGCAAGGTGCGCCGCGCCAAGCTCTATTATCTGCGCGACCGCCGCGGCAAGTCGGCCCGTATCGTCGAGAATACCGGTGTGCGCGCCCGCAAGCTCAACGACGCCGAGCGCGATGCGCTGAACGCCGAGAAGGCCCGCATCGAGGCCGAGAAGGTCGCCGCCGCCCAGGCGCTGGCAGCCGAGAAGGCAGCGCAGGAAGCCGCCGAGAAGAAGGTAGCCGCCGAAGCTGAGGCCGCAAAGGCTGCCGAAGCCGCTGCCGCGGAAGCAGCGAAGGCCGAAACGCCCGCCGAATAGGCTCAACCGATCTGTCATGAGACAAGGCGGCTTCGGCCGCCTTTTTCATGTCCGGAGCTTGATCAGAGCCGAACATGCCATCGCCAACCGGCTGAACTGGGACAATCGCGCCGAGCTACACGTGTCGGATACGACCAGCAGCTACCGCCGCGAGCGCCGCGCGCTTTCGACCGCGATGCCGAGCAGTGCCTGGCGCGCCAGCGCGGTGGCGAGGTCGGGGCGGCGCCTGGTCTGCAGCACCGTATCCTGAAGACGGGTCAAGACGCGTGCCAGCCCCTCCGAATCCCAACGCTCCAGAGCGTCTTCAACCGCCTTCTTGCGCTGGTAAAAGACTGGCGGTCGCGCCGCCGCGACCATGGCGGAAGCCGACCGGCGCTCGGCCTCCATCGCGCCGCGCATCATGTGCAGGCTCTGCATCTGGCGCATCGCTGCCGACAGGACCGGATAGGTCTGGCCGCCGGACGTCGCCTGCCGCGCGAAGGCCGCGTCGAAGCCGGCGATGTTTCCGTCTATGGCGGCATTGACCGTCTCGTCGACCGACAGCGCCGACACGTCGCCGGTCAGCGCGCGGATATCGTCGACGGTGATCGCCGTCTCGCCCATGCAGTAGAGCACGAGTTTCTGGACCTCGGCACGCGAAGCCATGCGGTCGCCGCCGAGGCTTCGACGCAGCAGCTGGCGCGCTTCGGGGTCGATCGCCATGCCGGCCTTGCCGAGTTCATCGTCGATCACGGCATCGACCGAGCGCGCATCGTCGGCATAGCAGGGCATTGCGAGCCCGGCGGTTGCCGCCTCCACGGCCGTACGCAGCGGCGCGCTCTTCTTCAGGTCGCCGGCCTCGATCAGCACCAGGCAGTCGGCGGGCGGGTCCTTGCACAATGTCTTGACGTCGTCGGCCAGCGTCTTTTGCGCGCCGCCATTCTTCACCCACAGAAGCCGCCGTCCGGCAAACATCGGGATCGTGTTGGCCTCGTCGAGAAGCCGGCCGGGATCCTTGTCGAGTTCGCCGGCCTCCAGCCTGACGACCGAGAACGGATCGTCGAGCGCAAGCCCCGACAGGACGGCATAGCGCTGCGCCCGCTCGCTGACGAGGCCGCGGTCGGGGCCGTAGATCAGAACGACCGGGGTCGGCGGCCGCGCCTTCGCCAGCCAGGAATCGATCTCGTGGGCTTTCAGCTGCGCCATGGCAGGCGGGTAACATATTCGGCCGTGATGACGAAAGACAAACGTGCCGCTGCAGCGCTGGCGATCATGTTGCCCATGCGGAGTCCTGCCATGCATAGCGATCGATCATAGTGTCGTTTCTGCTTCGGCCGGCGGGAGCCGTGGTGCTGCGGCGACCAAGGCCTTGCCCATGGCGGAGCGCGGCGCCGATATGACGGAGGCGGCGTCGCCCGTCTCGACGATGCGGCCGGCGTCCATGACCGCCACCCGGTGCGCAAGTGTCCGTGCCAGAGCGAGATCATGCGTGATGAAGAGATAGGAGAGGCCCGAATCCCGCTGCAGGCTTGCCAGCAGGTCGACGATGCCGGCGCGCACGGTCACGTCGAGCGCCGACAGGGCTTCGTCGAGGACGATCAGCGACGGTCCGGTCGCGATGGCGCGGGCGATCGCCACGCGCTGGCGCTGCCCGCCGGAAATCTCGTGGATGCGGCGGGCGGCGAGGGCGGCCGGCAATCCGACCCGCTCCAGCAGGCCGGCAATCACGGCTGGACGCTGCGCGCTGTCCGCGATCGCATGGATGCGCAGCGGATCGTCGAGCACGCGCGCCACCGTGGCGCGCGGATTGAAGGCGGCAAGCGGATCCTGGAACACCATCTGGAGTTTTTGGCGCATCGCCCGCAGCTTCGCCCCGCGCAGCGCGAGCAGGTCGATGCCGTCGAAGACGATCGTGCCGGATTCGGGCTCGACCAGGCGCATGACCGCGCGGGCAAGCGTCGACTTGCCGCTGCCCGAGGGACCGACCAGCGCCAGCGTCTCACCTACCCGGACTGTGAGGTCGACATTGTCGAGCGCCGCAACCACCTTGCCGCCGCGCCGGTAGCGCCGTGTCAGGCCGAAGACCGTCAGGAGGGCGGGCTCCGTCATGCCGGGGCGCCCTCGACGTCCAGGCATGCGGCGAGCAGTGCGCGTGTATAGGGCGCTGCCGGGTGCCCGATGATCCGCTGCGTGGGGCCGGCTTCGACGATAATGCCGTCCTTCAGCACGACCATCTTTTCGGCGATCCCGCTCGCCAGCGCGATGTCATGGGTGATCATCAGAAGCGCCATGCCGGTCTCCGCGGCAATCGTGCGAATGAGCGCGATGATCTCTGCCTGGACGATCGTATCCAGCGCGCTGGTCGGCTCGTCGGCGATCAAGAGCCGCGGTTGGGCGGCTATGGCGGCCGCGATCCCGACGCGCTGCTTCTGTCCGCCGGAAAGCTGGTGCGGAAAGGCGTCGAGCAGCGCAGTAGGGTCGGGCAGGCGCACGCGGTCGAACAGTGTCGCCGCCGCCGCCAGCGAATCCGCACGTCCTAGGCCGAGATGAACCTGGACCACCTCGGCCACTTGGCGTCCGACGCTCAACACCGGGTCGAGGCTTGCCGACGGATCCTGGAACACGAAGCCGATGTCGGCCCCGTTGCGCGGCCGGCGGCCGAAACCGGGCCAGTCGATACGGCCCCCTTGGGCGGCCGATCGTGGCAGCAGGCCGGCCAGCGCCAGCGCCAGCGTTGACTTGCCCGAGCCGCTTTCGCCGATGATGGCGATACGCTCGCCTGCGCCAATGTCGAGGTCGATGCCCTTCAGCGCCTGGAAATCGGTGGCGCCGTCGCGATAGGTGACGGAGAGGCTCCTGACTGTCGCGAGCGGCGTCATGCGAGGCTCCGCCGCGCGGCCGATGCCTCGACGATGCCCTCGCCGGCCAGATAGACCCCGAGCACGGACAGCACCAGCGCTACGCCCGGCACGATTGACAGGAAGGGCGCGGTGCGCAGCACGGCGCGGCCCTCCGCGATCATCCCGCCCCAGGTAACCCGGTTCGGGTCGCCGAGCCCGAGGAAGGAGAGCGCAGCCTCGGTCAGGATCGCGCCCGCCACGATGACCGACGACAGCGCCAGCACCGGCGGCAATGCGTTGGGCAGCACCTCGCGGAAGGCGATTTCGACGGGATGCATGCCGATGACGCGCGCGCCGGCGACAAAGTCGCGCTCGCGCAGCGACAGGATTTCGGCGCGCGCAACGCGGGCAGGCCCGGTCCAGGCACCGAGCGCGATGGCCACGACCACGACGGCGAGCGACGGCCCCGCCACGCTGACGAAGGCAAGCGCGAGGAGAAAGCCCGGCACGGTCTGGAAGGCATCGGTCACCCGCATCAGCGCGTCGTCGACGAGCCCACCGGCGAAGCCCGCGAGCGTGCCGACGATGCTGCCGACCGCAATCGCCGCGGCCGCCGCGGCAAGGCCGACCGCAAGCGAGCTTCCGGCGCCGTGGAACAGGCCGGCGAGCACGTCGCGGCCAAGCCGGTCGGTGCCGAACGGCAGGGACCAGTCCTGGAATGGGGACAGGAGCGCCGGACCGGCGATGGTCATCGGATCCTGCGGAAACAGGATGGGCGCGGACAGGGCCATGGCGGCAAGCAGCGCCAGAAGCAGGCTGCCCGCGACGGCCTGGCCGGAGGCCGCGAAGCGCCTGAAAAAGTTCATGCGCCGGCCTCGTTGGCGCCGACGCGCGGATCGAGCGCCGCATAGGCGACGTCGACGGCGAGATTGACCAGCATGACGAGCACGGCGCTCGCCAGGATGATGCCGAGCAGCAGCGGCGTGTCGCGCGCCGCGACCGCCTCCTGCGCGAGACGCCCGATGCCCGGCACGGAAAAGACACTCTCGATCACCACGCTGCCGCCCAGCATCGTCGCCGATTGCAGGCCGAGCATGGTGACCAGAGGCAGGAGCGCGTTGCGGGCGACGTGGCCGAGCACGATCCGGAGGCGCGGAATGCCGCGCGCGCGGGCGGCCAGGACGAAATCCATGCGCCACACCTCGGCCATCGCCGCGCGCATGACCCTGAGATAGAGCGCGAGATAGATGACGGCGAGGCTCGCCACCGGCAGGACGAGGTGGCGCGCAATGTCGGCGGCACGGTCGAGGCCCGCCTTGCCGGACGCGATGCTCTCGATGCCGCTGCCCGGCAGCCAGCGCAGCTTGACGGAGAAGACGATGGTCAAGAGCAGCGCCAGCCAGAAGCCCGGTATCGCATAGAGCGCCAGTGAGCCGATCGACAACACGCGGTCGCGAAAACTGCCCGGCCGCGACCCGGCAACGATGCCGAGCAGAGAGCCCAGCGCGAAGGAGAGCGCGGTGGCGCTTCCCATCAGCAGGAGCGTGTTCGGCAACCGCTCCAGGATCACGTCGAGAACGGGCCGGGAAAAGGTCACGGAATGGCCGAGGTCGAGGTGGAGCAGCGCCCAGAGATAGATGGCGAGGCGGGTCGCGGGTGACTGGTCGAGACCCCAGCGGGCACGGAGCGCCTCAACCAGCCCGGCATCGCCGCCAACCGATACGGAGTAGGCGTCGACGGCATCGCCAGGCGCTGCCTCCAAAAGCAGGAAGCAGCCGACGACCACGATCAGCAGGACGGGGAGCGCTCCGACCAGTCGACGGCGGAGGATAAGGAGCGCACGGTTCATGGAGGGGCTGATCTTGGAACGCGACACGATCTGTGCCGTTGCGCTCCTTCGCGCCCCCCTCTGTCCTGCCGGACATCTCCCCCACAAGGGGGGAGATTAGCCTGCATCGGCGACGCGCCTGGTCTCCCCCCTTGTGGGGGAGATGTCCGGCAGGACAGAGGGGGGCAACATGGAGTGATCACCTTACAACTAGAGCATTACAACCCGTGAACCGCAACGATGCGAACGCTCACTCCTCGATCCACGTGTCCGCCCAGTTCGAGACCGCCCAGCGCGGGTTGCTGGCGACGTTCTTCACCGTGTCGCGGGCAACCGTGATGAAGCCCCAGTCCGCGACGTTGATCAGCGGCAGGTCCTCGGCCACCAGCTTCTGGAGATCGTGGTACAGCGCGATGCGGGCCGCCGGGTCGAGCGTGGTCGCCGCCTTTTCGATCAGCGCGTCGACGGCGTCGTTCTTGTATCCGCCCTGGTTGGAGAAAGGCACGCCGTCGGGAATGCCGCTCTGGAACAGGATCGTGGTGGAAATGGCCGGGTCGCCACGGAACACGGTCGGCGCGATCGCCAGGTCGAAGGCGTGGTCGGTGTAGACAGCCTTCTGGTGCGCCGCGGCGTCGTTGCTGACGATCTCGGCATTGATGCCGACCGCGATCAGCGCCTGGCGCAGATAGTCGCCGAACTGCTTTGTCTCGTTGAAATAGGGTGCCGGCAAGAGCTTCAGCGCGAAACGGGTGCCGTCGGCACCCTTGGGATAGCCGGCTTCGTCGAGCAGTGCGTTCGCCTTGGCGACGTCGAAGGCATAGGCCGGCACGTCGGGCGTGTAGAACTGGCTGTCGTTCTTGGGCACCGGGCCGGCCGCCTCGGCGGCGAAACCCAGGAACACGGTATTCACCACGAAAGCCCGGTCGATCGCATGCGCAATGGCGCGGCGCACGCGCACGTCAGCCAGTTCCTTGCGCCGGTGATTGATCTCGACCACGAGCTGGTAGGTCAAGCCCTCGTAGCCCTTGGGGATAACGACGATGCCGGGCACCTTGCCGATGCGCTCGAGGTCTGCGAGCGGCACGGCGGAGAAGGCTGCGAGATGGATCTCCTCCGCTTCCAGCGCGCCTGCCGCCGCTGCCCGGTCCGGCAGCACGCGGTAGACGATCTCGTCGAGATGCGGCTGGCCTTCCGCCCAGTAGTTCTCGTTGCGCGTCAGGCGGTAGTATTCGCCGGGCTTGTGCTCGGCGAAGACGAACGGCCCGGTGCCGACCGGCGCCGTGTTTGCAGGGTTTTCGGCGATCTCGCCGGTCTCGTAGAGGTGCTTCGGCACCACATGTGTGACGACGGGTAGGGCGTTGCGGATAAGCTGGAACGGTGTCGGCTTGGCAAAGCGCAGGATCACCGTGTGGTCGTCGGGTGTCTCGGCGCCGACGAGGTCCTTGAAGACGACGCGGCCGAGATTCTGCAGCGGCTTCCAGATGTTGAGCGCCGAGAAAGCCACGTCGGCCGAGGTGAAGGGCTTCCCGTCGTGCCAGGTGATGCCCTGGCGCAGCCGGAACGTTGCCGACAGGCCGTCGTCCGATCCTTCCCAGGACGTGGCCAGCCGGGGATCGAGCCCGTCCTGGCCGCCGAACGATGCCTCGGCGAGCGGCTCCAGCACCTTGCTGGCCACAAAGAACACGCCGTTCGAGGCGACGACGGCCGGGTTGAGGTTGCGCGGCTCCGAATCGGCGGCCACGATCAGGCGCCCGCCCTTCCTTGGCGTCTGCGCCCACAGAAGCGGCGGCATGGCTGTCGAGGCCAGAAGTGCTGCCGAGCCGGACAGAAACAGGCGGCGGGAGATGGTGAGAAGCGACATGAGCGGAACTCCGTCCTGACGGGCGGGAAGCACGGTCGTCCCGCCGACTGGGGAGAGACTACAGGCGGAGAACGCCACTTTACCAGAGAAGAATTGCCTCGTCGCCGGGGCCGGGCCGGAACGGATTGCCTTTGCGTCAGCGGCTGCCGAAGATGGCGCTGCCCACCCGCACGCTGGTCGCGCCAAAAGCCACCGCCAGCGCGTAGTCGCCAGACATCCCCATCGACAATCGTTCGACACCTGCCTCCTTCGCCAGTTTGGCGAGCAGCGCGAAATGCGGGCCGGGATTCTCGTCGGCCGGCGGGATGCACATCAGTCCCTCGATCTCGAGGCCGTGCACGCCGCGGCAGCGCTCCACGAAGGCGACCGCCTCGGTCGGGTCGATGCCTGCCTTCTGCGGCTCGGAGCCGGTATTGACCTGGACGTAGAGTCGCGGCTTGCGACCCTGCTTCGCCATTTCCTTCGCCAGTTCGGCAGCGATCTTCTCGCGGTCGACAGTCTCGATGACGTCAAACAGCTCGACCGCCTCACGCGCCTTGTTGGACTGCAGCGGCCCGATCAGCCGCAACTCGATGTCGGGGAATTCGGCCTTGAGCGCCGGCCACTTGCCTTGCGCCTCCTGCACGCGGTTCTCGCCGAAGACGCGCTGGCCGGCTTCGATGACCGGTCGCACCTCGTCCGCGGAGAAGGTCTTGGACACCGCGACCAGCGTTGCGCTGCCGGCGGCGCGCTGCGCCTCCTGCTCGGCTGCCGAGATGGTTTCGCGCACCGTACCAAGCCGTGCGACAAGCTCGTTCATCACCGTGTCATTCCCGTGCATCGGCAGATTTGGCGCCGCCCCTTGCCCATACGGTTGACGGGTCCCGCAAACCATGGTGAAGGTCCCGCCGCACCCGTCCCACGCAAGCGTTCAAGTGAAAAGCGGTCATGGCAACCGAACGATACAATCCGCGCGCGGCCGAACCCAAATGGCAGAAAGCCTGGGATTCCGCAAAGCTTTTCGAGACGAAGAACGACGACCCGCGCCCCAAATACTATGTGCTCGAGATGTTCCCCTATCCGTCGGGCCGCATCCACATGGGCCATGTGCGCAACTATGCGATGGGCGACGTGGTGGCGCGGTTCCGCCGCGCGATGGGCTGCAACGTGCTGCACCCGATGGGCTGGGACGCCTTCGGCCTGCCCGCGGAGAACGCCGCGCGCGACAACAAGGTCAACCCGCGCGACTGGACCTATGCCAACATCGCCACGATGCGGGCGCAGCTCAAGACCATGGGCCTGTCGCTCGACTGGGCGCGCGAGATCGCGACCTGCGACCCGAGCTACTATCGCCACCAGCAGAAGATGTTCCTCGACTTCTGGCGCTCGGGCCTCGCCGAGCGCAAGTCGGCCAAGGTGAACTGGGATCCGGTCGACATGACCGTGCTCGCCAACGAGCAGGTCATCGATGGCAAGGGCTGGCGCTCCGGCGCCGCGGTCGAACAGCGCGACCTGACGCAGTGGTTCTTCAAGATCACCTCGATGTCGCAGGATCTGCTCGACAGCCTGGAGACGCTCGACCGCTGGCCCGAGAAGGTCAAGCTGATGCAGGCCAACTGGATCGGCCGCTCGGAGGGGCTTTTGATCCGCTGGCCGGTCGCGCCCGGTACTGCGCCGTCCGGCGAGGCGGAACTCGAAGTCTATACGACGCGCCCCGACACGATTTTTGGCGCCTCCTTCATGGCGATCGCCGCCGACCATCCGCTGGCCCGGAAGGCCGCCGAAATGAACCCGGCGCTGAAGACCTTCGTCGACGAGATCCGCCACGGCGGAACGTCAGCAGCCGAGATCGAGACGGCCGAGAAGAAGGGATTCGACACGGGCATCCGCGTCGTCCACCCGTTCGACGCGAGCTGGACGCTGCCGGTCTACGTCGCCAACTTCGTGTTGATGGACTACGGTACGGGCGCGATCTTCGGCTGCCCGGCGCATGACCAGCGCGACCTCGACTTCGCCAACAAATACGGGCTGCCGGTGATCCCGGTGGTGATGCCGGACGGCGAGAACGCGGCCGCGTTCCAGATCACCGAGGAAGCCTTTATCGAAGACGGCGCGATGATCAATTCGCGCTTCCTCGACGGGATGTCGCCGGACGCCGCCTTCGACGAGGTCGCGACGCGGCTGTCGGGCGTCACCATCGGCAATCGGCCGATGGCCGAGCGCAAGGTGAATTTCCGCCTGCGCGACTGGCTGATCTCGCGCCAGCGCTATTGGGGCTGCCCGATACCGGTGATCCACTGCGACAATTGCGGCGCGGTGCCTGTTCCAGACAGCGATCTTCCAGTGCTGCTGCCGACCGATGTCACCTTCGACAGGCCGGGCAATCCGCTGGACCATCATCCGACCTGGAAGCACGCGTCCTGCCCGCAATGCGGCAAGGCGGCACGGCGTGACACCGACACGATGGACACATTCGTCGATTCGTCCTGGTATTTTGCCCGCTTCACCGATCCGTGGAACGAGACATCGCCCACGACGCTTGCCAGCGTCGACGGAAAGAACGGCTGGCTGCCGGTCAATCAATATATCGGCGGCATCGAGCACGCGATCCTGCACCTGCTCTATTCGCGCTTTTTTGCCCGGGCGATGCAGGCGACAGGTCACCTCAACGGCGTCGTCGAGCCCTTCGAGGGTCTCTTCACGCAAGGCATGGTGGTGCACGAGACCTACAGGGGTCCGCAGGGCTGGGTGACGCCTGCCGAAATCCGAATCGAGGAGACCGACGGCAAGCGGCGGGCATCGCTCCTGTCGGACAGCACGCCGATCGAGATCGGCGCCATCCAGAAGATGTCGAAGTCGAAGAAGAACGTGGTCGATCCCGACGACATCATCGCCAGCTACGGCGCCGACACGGCGCGCTGGTTCATGCTGTCGGATTCGCCGCCGGAGCGCGACGTGATCTGGACCGAAGCCGGCGTCGAGGGCGCGCATCGCTTCGTGCAGCGCGTCTGGCGCCTGGTGTCGGAATCCGCGCCGCATCTGTCCGGTGTCGAGGCACAGGCTTCCCTCGAAGGCGAATCCGCGGCCATATCCAAGGTGGCGCACAAGACGCTGAAGGCGGTTGGCGAGGACATCGGCAAGCTCGCCTTCAACAAGGCCGTGGCGCGCATCTACGAACTCGTCAACGCGCTGCAGGCGCCGATGGCGGCACTCGGCGACGAGCGCGCTGATCGGTCGCCAGCGCCGGCGCTGCGTCAGGCGGTGGAATTCCTGGTCGGCATGATCGCCCCGATGATGCCGCATCTGGCCGAGGAATGCTGGACGGCGCTGGGCGGTGGCGGCATGATCGCCGAGCGGCCTTGGCCGGATTTCGATCCTGCGCTCGTCGTGGACAACGAGATCGTCTATCCCGTACAGATCAACGGCAAGAAGCGCGGCGATTTGACAATTGCGCGCGACGCGGATCAAGCTGCCGTCGAGACGGCTGCCCTTGCGCTCGATTTCGTCCAGAAGGCGCTTGAGGGCAAGCCGCCGCGAAAGATCATCGTCGTGCCGCAGAGGATCGTCAATGTCGTTGCCTGACCGCCGCCACGAGACTCTTCGGCGCCGCCTGTGGCTGGGCGCCGTTTGCGCCATGGCGATTGCCGTCGGTGCGGCGTCGGGCTGCACGGTCCGGCCGCTCTATTCCAACGCGACGTCGTCGGTCGGAACCGATGCGACCGGGTCGGCCGGCCTTGGTTCCATAGCGATCAGTCCTGTCGTCACCCGCTACGGCCAGGAGGTGCGCAACCACCTGATCTTTCTCCTGAACGGTGGCTCGGGGCAGCCGGCAGCGGCAGCCTACACGATGGACCTCAGGGTCAGCGTCCTCGACCAGCCTTCGGCTGTCATCCAGGTCGACAATGAAGACCGGCCGACGGCCGGCACGCTGAAGATGACCGGAACCTACACGCTGAAGGATATTGCCACCGGCGAGACGATCATCACCAGCACACGCGACATCTCCGCGTCCTACGACCGGCCAAGCCAGCAGTTCGCGGCGCAACGCGCACGTCGCGACGCGGAAAATCGCGCCGCCCGCGAACTCGCGGAACTGCTGAAGCTCGATATCGGCCAGAGGCTGGCGACGCGCTGAGCTGACGCGCTGAGCTTTTTCAGCCGCAAAGCAGGACGGGGTCGCCACGCGGCACTCCGGCCTCGTGGCAACCTCGTCGGCGGTGTTCAGTGGAATGGCTGACCGGCAGGCGATCCAAGCGCCCCGCCAACCCGTCCTCCGACGGCTAGTGAATATTCGGAACGATCCACGGATTGGCCATGACGCCGCTCGGCGCAGTGGGCGCCTTCCGCTGGTCCGATGTCTTGGCGGCGGTTCCGTTGACGGACCGGGTCGAGGTGAAGTCGAGGAGAGGTGTCTTGGCCGCGCGCTTGGGTTCCGCGACGCGGGGGCTCGCCTTGGCGGCGTGAGCGGCAGGAGGCACGATCCTTTCCTTAGCGGACGCGGTTCCCGTGATAGCGAAGGCAGCGATGAGAGCTGCGGCGGCAACGGATGCGATTTTCATGGCGATCATCCCTTCGGAGACGGTTCATTTTTCCGTACGTGTACAATATGCCGTACATATACGGCGGTGACTCGCGTGGCGCAAGAGGGATTTTCGTATCAGTACGGAAAATGCTAATGGCGTGCGCGGATGGTCTTGGCGATGCAGACTGGAAGCTGCCACTACGACGAGAAAAAGGTTCTCGGTCGTACTCTGTCGGCGGCCGTTCAGCAGCAGTCGGGCACGCGGTCCAAGGCATCGATCGGGCGCTTCGCCAGTCCGGCCAGGGCCATGTCGATCACCCGCTCCACATAGGCTTCGCGATCCCCGAAGGGATAGTGCGTGAAGCTGATCAAGAGCGAGACCGCGCCGTGGCCGACCGTCCACAGGAGCGTTGCAATGGCGTGCGTGTCGCCGGAGAAATGGCCGGCCTCGACGCAGTCGCGCACGCGCGCGAGCAGGAGTTGCAGGGCAGGGTTCTGTTTGGTCATCTCGTCTTCGGTCTGTCCGGGATCGTACCCCGAATCGATCGTCATGAAGACGGTGCGGTATTCGTTGGGGTTCTCCAGGCCGAACTCGGCATAGGCGCGCATGAGACTTTTCAGCCGCTCGAGCGGCTCGCCCGCCGGCGCCCGCTCCATGCGTCGCGCCAGTTCGGCAAAGGCGTCCTGCGCAACGGCGAGAAGGATGGCGTGCTTGTCGGGAAAGTAGGAATAGACCGACATCGTGGCATAGCCGACGCGCTCCGCCAGCTTGCGGATGGTCAGCCCCTCATAACCATCCTCCCGGATGAGTGCATGGGCCGCGATGACCAGATCGGCGCGAATCTCGGCTTTCTTGAGTTCGCGCCTGTTGGGGCCTGGTGTCTTGGGCATGCTCGGCTTGCCGACCTCCACGAAAACGAAGTGCTGTTCGTGCGCGACGGTCGTGCCCATCCCGCAAGGTGCCCCAGCCGGACCGGCCGGGCAGAAAGCGCCGCGCCGCCCGATGTCGGGGCAGGCGCGTTCAGGCGATCTTCTGACCGGTCTTGGCCCAATCCGCGATGAACGCCTCGAGGCCCTTGTCGGTGAGCGGGTGCTTGACCAGCGCCTTCAGCGTCGCCGGGGGCGCGGTGACGACATCGGCGCCGATCAGCGCGGACTGCTTGACGTGGTTCACGGTGCGCGCCGAGGCGACCAGGATCTCGGTGTCGAAATCGTAGTTGTCGTAGATCACCCTGATCTCCTGGATCAGCTCCATGCCGTCGAGACCGATGTCGTCGAGGCGGCCGACGAAGGGCGAGATGAAGCTGGCGCCGGCCTTGGCGGCGAGCAGCGCCTGGTTTGCCGAGAAGCAAAGCGTCACGTTGACGAGGCGGTTCATGTCGGTACGGATGGTCTTGCAGGCCTTGAGCCCGTCGAGCGTCAGGGGCACCTTGATGCAGACATTGTCGGCAATCTTGGCGAGGACCTCGGCTTCCTTCATCATCTGGGCAAAATCGGTCGCGGTCACTTCCGCGGAAACCGGCCCGGAAACGATGCTGCAGATCTCGCGCGTCACCTCGGTGATGTTGCCGCCGGACTTCAGGATCAGCGACGGATTGGTGGTGACGCCGTCGACCAACCCGAGATCGTTCAGTTCGCGGATGTCCTTGACGTCCGCTGTGTCGACGAAGAATTTCATGGCGTTCTCCTTAAGCTCTCCGCTGGTGGCGGACTGTCTCGCTGTTCGGCCTTGATCTAAACGAAACTCCGGTCAAGGTCACGCGCGATGACACAAGATTCGCCGCGCCGGTCGGTTCCGGTCATGGTGCCGATGCCGGCGCCGGGCGCGTTCAGCTATGCGGTGCCGGACGGCATGAAGGTCGAGCCCGGCTCGATCGTGCGCATCCCGCTCGGGCCGCGGCTGGTAGCCGGCATCGTGTGGGACGGCGAGGGCGGAAGCGTCGACGCCCGGAAACTGCGGCCGATCGACCACGTCTTCGACTGCCCGCCGATCGCCGAGCCAATGCGCCGTTTCGTCGATTGGGTCGCCGCCTACACGCTGTCACCGCCCGGGATGGTCGCGCGCATGCTCCTGCGGGCGCCTGAAGCTTTTGATCCGGAGCCCTGGATCGAAGGGCTTGCCATGACCGGGGCAAGGCCGGACCGCGTCACCCCGGCGCGTGCCCGCGTGCTCGAAGCGGCATCCGACGGCCTCGCCTGGACGCGGTCCGGGCTGGCTCATGCCGCGGGGGTCAGCAGCACCGTCATCGACGGGCTGAAGGCGCAGGGCGTGTTCGAGACGGTGATGATCCCGCCACGGCCCGTCGTCGCCATGCCCGACCCATCCTACGGCAAGGGCGTGCTCGGGCCAGAGCAGGCAGCGGCCGCCGATATCCTGCGCAAGAGCACCGCGGAGGGCGGCTTCGGCGTCACGCTGATCGACGGCGTCACCGGGTCTGGCAAGACGGAGGTCTATTTCGAAGCCGTCGCCGCGGCGCTCGACCAGGGCAGGCAGGTGCTGATCCTGCTGCCGGAAATCGCCTTGACCCATGCGTTTCTCGAACGGTTCCAGGATCGGTTCGGCGCCAAGCCGGCCGAGTGGCACTCCGACCTGCCGCCGCGCATGCGCGAAAAGGTCTGGCGGCAGGTGGCGGAAGGCGGCGTGCGCGTGGTGGCCGGTGCCCGCTCGGCGCTGTTCCTTCCGTTTCGCGATCTCGGCCTGATCGTCGTCGATGAGGAACACGACCCTGCCTACAAGCAGGAGGACCGCGTCTTCTACAATGCCCGCGACATGGCCGTGGTGCGCGCCCGCATCAGCGGCTTTCCCGTGGTGCTGGCGTCGGCGACGCCGTCGATCGAGAGCCGGGTCAACGCCGAGCAGGGCCGCTATGCCCGCATCGCGCTCGAGGCGCGCTTCGCCGACGCCGCCCTGCCCGACATCGCAGCCATCGACATGCGCCGCGCGCCGCCGGCCCGCGGCGGGTTCCTGTCGCCGGTACTGCTCGGTCACATGCGCCAGACCCTGGCGCGGGGCGAGCAGTCGCTTCTCTTCCTCAACCGGCGTGGCTATGCGCCGCTGACGCTGTGCCGTGTCTGCGGACACCGGTTCCAGTGCCCCGACTGCTCGAGCTGGCTGGTCGAGCACCGCTTTCGCGGCCAGCTCGTCTGCCACCATTGCGGCCACAACGAGAGGCGGCCGGAAGCCTGCCCCGAATGCGGCACGCTCGACCATCTGGTTGCCTGCGGTCCCGGTGTCGAGCGCATTGCCGAAGAGGTCGTCGCGCATTTTCCCGATGCGCGCACCATCGTCCTGTCCTCCGACATTCTCGGCGGGGTGAAGCGGCTGCGCCTGGAACTGGAGGCCATCGCGAAGGGGGAGGCCGACATCATTATCGGTACGCAGCTCGTGGCCAAGGGCCACAACTTTCCCAACATGACCATGGTCGGAGTCGTGGATGCCGATCTCGGCCTTGCCAATGGCGACCCGCGGGCTGCCGAACGCACCTTCCAATTGCTCAGCCAGGTCACGGGCCGCGCCGGCCGCACCGGCAAGAAGAGCCTTGGGCTGCTGCAGACCTTCCAGCCAGACCATCCCGTCATGAAGGCGATCGTGTCGGGCGATGCCGAGACGTTCTACGCCCGCGAAATCGCGGAACGTGAACGCGCCGGGCTGCCGCCCTTCGGCCGTCTCGCGGGCATTATCGTCAGCGCCGCGACGCGGGCGGAAGCCGAAACGCATGCGCGCGCCATGCGCCGCGCTGCGCCGCCGGACCCGGATGTATCGGTGCTTGGCCCTGCCGAGGCGCCGCTGGCGCTGATCGGCGGGCGCCATCGCTTCCGGCTGCTGGTGCAGGGTGGCCGCAAGTCCGACATACAGGGCTTTGTCCGAAAAATGCTGGCCGAGGGACCCAAGCAGCGCGGCTCCGTGCGGGTGGCGGTCGACATCGACCCGCAGAGCTTTTTGTAGCTCAGACCCTCCGCAGCATATGCGCCGCCGACTCGACCACTTCGCCCTCGCTTCCCTTTATCAGGATCGGCGGAGATGTCGGTCGCGAAGCGCGATGTATCCTGACCTGCTGGGTTTCATTGTAACTGTCGTTGTCGAGAATGACTTGTCACCCGCCTTGAAGTACGGCATCCCTTCCTTCGGTCCCGACCGAGTTTAGGCAAGCCCTAGCGCCGGCTTTCAAGATTGCGGCGAAAGGGGAGGCCGGTCTCGGGTGCGTGCGCCGAGCCAGTGGAGATTTGAATGGAATTCGCGTTCCCCTGGCCAATGACCAATGGCGAATGGATGGCTTGGGGCAGTGCCGCGGTCACTGTCCTGTTCGGCCTGGTCCTGCTCTTCCTGCCCGGCCTGTCGCTGCGCCTGCTGCGCCTTCGCACCACCGACAATCATCCCGAAGCGCTGTCCGAGGCTCGCTCGACCATGGCGGGTTTCTATCTTGGTGTCGGTCTCTGCTGTATCCTGCTTGCGCAGCCGCTGCTCTATCTTGTTCTCGGCTTCTCGTGGCTGTTCACGGCCTTCGGGCGGGTCGTGTCGATGCTTTCGGACCGCGGCAATACCGCCTTCAACTGGGTTTCGGTTGTCATAGAACTGGTGCTCGCCATCCTGCCGCTTCTCTTCGCGTTCGGCTTCGTCGCCTGAATCCGCGATGCCTCGGCAAGGCTCGCCACGGGCTGCGACAAATCTGCCCAAATGCCTTCCGGCCAACGTGTTGCGGTCACTTGATGCCTGTGCTAGACGGCAATCGTCTGTCGTTCGGGGGAAGCGCGAAGTGCCTTCTCGCTGTCGACAAAAACGCAGCATGGTCAAGGATTTAGCTAGAGTTTAGGGCTCCAGCCGACAATCCTGCGGCCTCTCAGACAAGAGAAATCGACCTTACGTGGCAAAGTCCAGTTCGCCAGTCTCAGGAGTTGCCGAACGCTATGCGGGTTCGCTCTACGAACTCGCCGCGCAGGCGAAGTCGGTGCCGCAGGTCGAAGCCGATCTCGATCGCTTCAAGGCCCTCCTCGACGGCAGCCCCGATCTGGTGCGCATGATCAGGAGCCCGGTGTTTTCGGCCGACGACCAGTTCAAGGCCGTCGCGGCCATCGCCGACAAGGCGAAGATCGGCGGGCTCGTCGGCAATTTCCTGCGCGTCGTCGCCAGGAACCGCCGTCTGTTCGCGGTTCCTGCCATGATCCAGGCCTTCCACCGCATCGCGGCCGAACAGCGCGGCGAGGTGGCCGCCGAGGTCACATCGGCGCATGCGCTCACGGCCGCGCAGGAGGCCGAACTCAAGGCGGCGCTAAAGAGCGTTGCCGGCAAGGATGTGTCGATCGCCGTCACCGTCGATCCCAGCCTGCTCGGTGGACTCGTCGTCAAGATCGGCTCGCGCCAGATCGATACGTCGCTCAAGACAAAACTCAACTCGCTCAAGCTTGCACTGAAAGAGGTCGGCTGATGGACATCCGCGCCGCGGAAATTTCCGCAATTCTCAAGGACCAGATCAAGAATTTCGGCAAGGAAGCCGAAGTCTCGGAAGTCGGTCAGGTTCTGTCCGTCGGTGACGGTATCGCCCGTGTCTATGGCCTCGACAATGTCCAGGCCGGCGAGATGGTCGAGTTCCCCGGCGGCATCCGCGGCATGGCGCTGAACCTCGAAACCGACAATGTCGGCGTCGTCATCTTCGGTGCCGACCGCGACATCAAGGAAGGCGACATCGTCAAGCGCACGGGTTCGATCGTGGACGTGCCGGTCGGCATGGGCCTGCTCGGACGCGTCGTCGACGCGCTGGGCAACCCGATCGACGGCAAGGGCCCGATCCAGGCGACCGAGCGTCGCCGCGTCGACGTCAAGGCGCCCGGCATCATTCCGCGCAAGTCGGTCAACGAGCCTATGTCCACCGGCCTCAAGGCGATCGACGCGCTGATCCCCGTTGGACGCGGCCAGCGCGAACTCGTCATCGGCGATCGCCAGACCGGCAAGACCGCCATCATTCTCGACACGATCCTGAACCAGAAGGCCATTCACGTCAGTGGCCCTGAGAAGGAAAAGCTCTATTGCGTCTACGTCGCCGTCGGCCAGAAGCGCTCGACCGTCGCGCAGTTCGTGAAGATCCTCGAGGAGCGCGGCGCGCTCGAATACTCGATCATCATCGCTGCCACCGCGTCGGAATCGGCACCGATGCAGTTCCTGGCGCCGTTCTCCGGTTGCGCCATGGGCGAGTATTTCCGCGACAACGGCATGCATGCGCTGATCAGCTATGACGATCTGTCCAAGCAGGCCGTCGCCTATCGCCAGATGTCGTTGCTGCTGCGCCGCCCGCCGGGCCGCGAAGCCTATCCGGGCGACGTGTTCTATCTGCACTCGCGCCTGCTCGAGCGCGCCGCGAAGCTGAATGACGACAATGGCGGCGGTTCGCTGACGGCTCTGCCGGTCATCGAGACGCAGGCCAACGACGTGTCGGCCTACATCCCGACCAACGTGATCTCGATCACCGACGGTCAGATATTCCTCGAGACGAACCTGTTTTTCCAGGGCATCCGGCCTGCGGTGAACGTCGGCCTCTCGGTGTCGCGCGTCGGTTCGGCCGCGCAGATCAAGGCGATGAAGCAGGTTGCCGGCTCCATCAAGGGCGAGCTTGCTCAGTATCGCGAAATGGCTGCCTTCGCGCAGTTCGGCTCCGATCTCGACGCGGCGACGCAGCGCTTGCTCAACCGTGGCGCGCGCCTGACCGAGCTTCTCAAGCAGCCGCAGTTCTCGCCACTGAAGACCGAGGAGCAGGTCGCCGTGATTTTCGCCGGCGTCAATGGCTATCTCGACAAGCTGCCGATCAACCGCGTCGGAGCATTCGAGCAGGGTCTGCTTGCCCATATGCGATCAGAAGGCAAGGACGTGCTCGATACCATCCGCAAGGAAAAGGCGATCAGCGACGACCTGCGTGCAAAGCTCAAGGGTCACATCGACGCCTTCGCGAAAAACTTCGCCTGACACTGACGGTTAAGGCATGGCATCCCTAAAAGACCTCCGCAACCGGATCGCCTCGGTCAAGGCGACGCAGAAGATCACCAAGGCGATGCAGATGGTCGCCGCGGCGAAGCTGCGTCGCGCGCAGGAGGCTGCCGAGGCCGCGCGTCCCTATTCCCAGCGCATGGGTGCCGTGCTCGCCAACATCGCCGAAGCAGTCGGCGGCGGCGGCGAAGCTCCGACCCTGATGACGGGAACCGGCAAGGACGACGTGCATCTCCTCGTCGTCTGCACCGCCGAGCGCGGCCTGTGCGGTGGCTTCAACAGCCAGATCGCGCGTTTTGCGCGCGACCACATCCGCAAGCTTCTCTCGGCAGGCAAGACCGTCAAGATCATCTGCGTCGGCAAGAAGGGCTATGACATCCTGCGCCGCGACTACGCTTCGCTGATCATCGACCGGGTCGATCTGCGCGAAGCCAAGCAGCTCGGCTTCGTCCATGCCGATGGCGTGGCGCGCAAGATCCTGGCGCTGTTCAACGAAGGTGGTTTCGACGTCTGCACGCTGTTCTATTCCGAGTTCAAGTCGGTGATCAGCCAGATCCCGACCGCGCAGCAGATCATACCGGCCGCCGTTCCGGCAGCGGCGAATTCCGCGGATGCCGGCGGCAGCGCTGTCTACGAATACGAGCCGGAGCCAGGCGAGATCCTCTCCGACCTCATCCCGCGCAACATCTCTGTCCAGGTGTTCCGCGCGCTGCTCGAAAACGCGGCGGGCGAGATGGGCGCCAAGATGAGCGCCATGGACAATGCGACGCGCAATGCGGGCGACATGATCAACAAGCTGACCATGTCCTACAACCGCCAGCGCCAGGCGCAGATCACCAAGGAACTGATCGAAATCATTTCGGGCGCGGAAGCGCTCTAAGGCAAGAGGCTAGAGACCATGGCGAAAGCAGCAACCCCCAAGGCACCGGCCGCCAAGGCCCCTGCGGCGAAGGCTCCGGTAGCGAAGGCAGCGCCGGCACCGAAGGCTGCCGCCAAGCCCGCTCCCGCGGTGGCCGCCAAGGCAGCCGCTCCGGCGAAGTCCGCGGCCGTGAAGGCAGCACCGGGAAAGGCCACCCAGGCCAAGGCCGCCTACACGCCGTCGACCGCGATGATGTCGCAGGGCAAGCCGGGCCGTGTCGCCCAGGTCATCGGCGCCGTCGTCGACGTGCATTTCGATGAGGATCTGCCGAAGATCCTCAACGCGCTCGAGACCATGAACGGCCCGAACCGGCTGGTTCTCGAAGTCGCGCAGCATCTCGGCGAGAACGCCGTGCGCTGCATCGCCATGGACACGTCGGAAGGCCTCGTGCGCGGTCAGGCTGTCTATGACACGGGCTCGCCCATCACCGTTCCGGTCGGCGACGAGACGCTCGGCCGTATCATGAACGTCATCGGCGAACCGGTCGACGAAGCGGGTCCCGTCAGGACGAAGACGCGCCGCGCGATCCATCAGGATGCGCCGGCCTATGTCGATCAGTCGACCGAAGCGCAGATCCTCGTCACCGGCATCAAGGTCGTCGACCTGCTCGCGCCCTATGCGCGCGGCGGCAAGATCGGCCTGTTCGGTGGTGCCGGCGTCGGTAAGACCGTGCTGATCCAGGAGCTCATCAACAACGTCGCCAAGGCGCATGGCGGCTACTCGGTGTTCGCCGGTGTCGGCGAGCGCACCCGCGAGGGCAACGACCTTTACCACGAGATGATCGAGTCGGGCGTCAACAAGGACCCGCACGAGCATGGTGGATCGACCGAAGGCTCCAAGTGCGCTCTCGTCTTCGGCCAGATGAACGAACCGCCCGGAGCGCGCGCCCGCGTCGCGCTGTCCGGCCTGACGATCGCGGAGCATTTCCGTGACCAGGGCCAGGACGTGCTGTTCTTCGTCGACAACATCTTCCGCTTCACGCAGGCCGGCTCGGAAGTGTCCGCGCTGCTCGGCCGCATCCCGTCCGCCGTGGGTTACCAGCCGACACTGGCGACCGACATGGGCGCGATGCAGGAACGCATCACGACAACCAACAAGGGCTCGATCACGTCCGTGCAGGCCATCTACGTGCCCGCCGACGACTTGACCGATCCGGCGCCGGCAACGTCCTTCGCGCATCTTGACGCGACGACCGTGCTCAACCGCGCGATCTCGGAAAAGGGCATCTACCCGGCCGTCGACCCGCTCGACTCGACGTCGCGCATGCTCGACCCGCTGATCGTCGGCGAGGAGCACTATCTGGTTGCCCGCCGCGTGCAGGAAATTCTCCAGCGCTACAAGTCGCTGCAGGACATCATCGCCATCCTGGGCATGGACGAGCTTTCGGAAGAGGACAAGATTACGGTCGCGCGCGCCCGCAAGGTCGAGCGCTTCCTGTCGCAGCCCTTCTTCGTGGCCGAAGTGTTCACCGGTTCGCCGGGCCAGCTCGTGCCGCTCGAAGACACGATCAAGAGCTTCAAGGGCCTCGTCGAAGGCGAATACGATCACCTGCCGGAAGCTGCCTTCTACATGGTTGGCGGCATCGACATGGCGCTGGCCAAGGCACAGCGCCTGGCGGCGGAAGCAGCGTAAACCGAGCGAATAGCGAATAGGGAGTAGCGAATAGGGTAGGGAACAGGCGCCGCGAATATCCATTCGCTATTCGCTATTCGCTATTCGCTAGATGTCATGGCTGAAGCATTCAAGTTCGAACTGGTCTCGCCGGAACGCCTGCTCGTCTCCGAGCAGGTCGAGTCGGTTGTCATTCCCGGTTCGGAAGGCGAGATGACGGTGATGGCTAACCATGCGCCCGTCATGACCACGGTCAAGCCAGGCATCGTCACGGTCAAGACCGTTGCCGGCGCCGAGGAACGCTATGTCGTGTTCGGCGGCTTTGCCGACATCGTGCCCGCCGGCTGCACGCTTCTGGCCGAATCGGCGGTCTCGGTGAAGAACCTCGACCGCGCCGATTTCGCCCGCCGCCTGGACGCTGCCCGCTCGGCTCTGCAGGAAGCCAAGACCGACGAGCACCGGACCAAGGCCGAGCAATTCCTGCACCAGCTGACAACGCTGGAAGGCACGATCCTTCCCGCCTGATCGCGCCCGGACGTCACTGTTCAGGAATAGCGCGCCCGCGCGGCACTTTGCCTGCCCGCTAGAGATTGCTGAGAGGCACGGTTCGGCGCGCCATCGGCATCACGCCGTGGCAGGCTGCCGCAGCACTTGCCGCAATTCCTCGCTTGAGCGAATGCAGGCGACCTTCATGGGAACCTGCTTTCCGGGCAGCGTGACGGCAGGAAAGTCCCGCGCGGTGGTCGCCTCAGGCGACACTGTCAGCAGGGCCTCCTGCGACACGATCATCGTGCAATCCATACGCTTGGTTTCGGCCTCGAGCCGCGCGGCGACGTTTCCCGTGTCGCCGAGGAAGGGCATGCCTTCCATGCCTCCCTCCCACTTCACCCCGACGACAGCGACGCCGACATGCAGGCCGATGCCGAAGCGCAGAGGTTCCGTGAGTTCATCGCCGAGTTCCTCGTTCAGCGCGTCGATGCCGTCCCACAGCTGAAGGGCTGCCTTGAGCGCGGCGCGGGCGCCGTTCTGCCGCGCGTCTTCCACCCCGAAGACGCTCATGATGCCGTCGCCGGCGATGTTGGTGACATGGCCGCCGCAGTCGCGCACTGCCGTGGAGACCGCGTTGATATAGCGCTCGACGATGAACAGCGTGTCATAGGGCAGGCGGTCGTCGGCGAGCCGCGTGGACTGGCGCAGGTCGACGAAGAGCGCCGCGACCTCCGTCTCACGCCGCCCGCCGACGGGAAAACCGAAGCCGCTGCCAAGGGGAAGCGGCGCGGCTGTCGAATGCACCAGCGGCACGACCGCGATGTCGTGCTCCGGGCGAATCTGGCAGGCAAGCCTGACGCTTTTCGGCGCGCCGATGCGCGACAGCAGCCGCTGCTCGTCCTCGCCGGGTGGCGGCAGTGCCTCGCCGCCGGCCACCACATCGACCCGGCAGGTCGAGCAGCGCCCGCGCCCGCCGCAGACCGAGGCATGCGGGACGCCGCCCCAGCGGCTCGCCTCTAGCACGGAAAAGCCCTCCGGCACGGTCAGAAGCTGGCCGCCGGGATAGGTGATGCGGATGGCGCGGAACCGTCGCGCGTGCCAGTCGCGCGCTGCGCGGAGCGCCAGCAATGCCCCCACGAGGCCCACGTAGCCCAGCGTCAGATCGTCGACCCAGCGGTAGACATTGGCGAAGTTTGCCGCCTGCTCCGACCCCGGCGCATCCTGCACATGGGCAGGCAGCGCGGCGGGGTTCGTGGCCACGAGTTCGCGCATGTCCAGCCCGGCATTGATGAAGCCAAGAAGCGCCAGCACGGGCACAAGTGTCGCCAGTGACGCCAGGATCGGCACTGCCGACGGATACCAGGCCTTAGACGACAGCCAGGCGCGGATGCCGATGCAGCCATGGATCCAGACGACGGCAAGAAGCAGGATCTGACGCGGCAGTGCGAAATCTGGCGAGATGATCCAGTATTGGTAGATGACCCGGACATAGCCGATCTGAAGGTCGTAGATGGAATCGCCCAGCCGCACGGCAGCGGAATGCGAGATCAGCAGCAGCGGAACCGCAAGGCCAAGCGTCAGCTGCACCATTTCTATTGCCGGAATGCGTAGATGCCGGCGCCGGTAGAGCGCCGCAAGGCCGAGCGCCAGATGGGTGAGCAGGGCGGTGTAGAGCATGATCAGCCCAGGCAGCGTCTGCCACGGCTCGAGCAGATACCGGGCGGCGGCCTGCATGGCTTCGAGGGACCGAATGCCGAAGGCATGGTTCACGAAATGCGTGAGGGCATAGAAGAACAGGACGAGGCCCGTGGACAGCCTCAGGGTTCTCTCGATGCCGCGGCGCGACAGGTTCAAGCCGGCGCTCCTGACTGGCGGGGATCCCGGCGTGTCATCCCGTCGGCCTTCATGGCAACTCCGATTCGCCTCGTCGGCCTATCGTATAGTCGAGTTTGTCCCGGAACTCGATTGGTCCCGCGACAGCCGAAACCGTCCGGGCTGGTTGGTGCGATCGAGCAACAATCGCAATGCTGGAGGGGTGGTAGCGGGCGCTTCGTGTCGCGGCGGCGCATGCAATCGAAAGGACGCTTCGTGCGTTCCTCTCTATCATCCGCCGACACCTGCCGTCCGTCGTTGCCTCGGCCGGCAGTTGGCAGCACAATCGCGCCGGGAGGAATGCCGCGATGACCGATCATGCGCCGCTCAGCCTGCATGTGCCGGAACCGGAGGTGCGCCCCGGCGGCACGCCCGACTTCTCGAATGTACCCATCCCCAAGGCGGGTTCGGTCCCGAGACCCGCGGTCGACGCCGATCCGAGCACCATGCGCGATCTCGCCTACTCCATCATCCGCGTGCTCAACCGGCATGGCGAGGCCGTCGGTCCGTGGGCCGGCACGCTCACCGACACCGAGCTGATGGAAGGCCTGCGTCACATGATGACGCTGCGCGCCTTCGACCAGCGCATGCAGATGGCGCAGCGCCAGGGCAAGACCTCGTTCTACATGCAGCACATGGGCGAGGAGGCGGTGAGCTGCGCCTTTCGCGTCGCGCTGGAAAAGGGCGACATGAATTTTCCGACCTATCGCCAGGCGGGCCTGCTGATCGCCGGCGGCTATCCGATGGTCGACATGATGAACCAGATCTATTCCAACGAGAGCGATCCGCTGAAGGGCCGCCAGCTGCCGATCATGTACTCGGCCAGGGAGCACGGCTTCTTCTCCATCTCCGGCAATCTGACGACCCAGTATATCCAGGCGGTCGGCTGGGCGATGGCGTCCGCCATCCGCAACGACACGCGCATCGCGGCCGGCTGGGTTGGCGACGGGTCGACGGCCGAGAGCGACTTCCACGCAGCCCTCGTCTTCGCCTCCACCTACCGCGCGCCGGTCGTGCTGAACATCGTCAACAACCAGTGGGCGATCTCCACCTTCCAGGGCATCGCCCGGGGCGGGTCGGGCACTTTCGCCGCACGCGGACTGGGTTTTGGCATCCCCGCGCTCAGGGTCGACGGCAACGATTATCTGGCCGTCCATGCCGCCGCCAAATGGGCCATCGAGCGCGCGCGCAAAAATCTCGGGCCGACGCTGGTGGAGTATGTAACCTACCGCGTCGGGGCGCATTCCACTTCCGACGATCCGTCCGCCTACCGGCCGAAGACCGAGTCGGACGCCTGGCCGCTCGGCGATCCGGTCATCCGGCTGAAGAACCATCTGATTACGCGCGGACTGTGGAGCGAAGAGCGGCATGTGCAGGCCGAAGCGGAAATCCTGGACGCGGTGATCTCCGCGCAGAAGCAGGCAGAGAGCAATGGCACGCTGCATGCCGGCGGAAAGCCTTCGGCGCGCGACATGTTCGAGGGCGTCTATGCGACAATGCCGCCGCATCTGCGCCGCCAGCGCCAGCAGGCGGGGGTATAATCGTGGTAATTGCGCAACCCGTGCGTCGTCGCACCCCCCTCTGCCTGCCGGCATCTCCCCCTCAAGGGGGGAGATCAAGCGCGTCGCGGATTGCGCTGAACCATCGAAGGTTCGGCGCTACCATTCATGGAGGCCGATCTCCCCCCTTGAGGGGGAGATGCCCGGCAGGGCAGAGGGGGGTGTCTCGCGCGACGCCACCGGGAGCCACGCCATGCCCCGCATGACCATGATCGAGGCCATCCGTGATGCCATGGACGTGTCCATGGCGCGCGACGATACGGTGGTCGTGTTCGGCGAGGATGTCGGCTATTTCGGCGGCGTCTTTCGCTGCACCCAGGGCCTGCAGCAGAAGTACGGCAGGACGCGCTGCTTCGATGCGCCGATCAGCGAACTGGGCATCGTCGGCGCGGCAGTGGGCATGGCCGCCTACGGGCTGAAACCCTGCGTCGAGATACAATTCGCCGATTATGTCTATCCCGCCTTCGACCAGATCGTCTCGGAAGCGGCACGGCTGCGCTACCGATCGAATGGCGACTTCACCTGCCCGCTGGTTGTGCGCATGCCAACCGGCGGCGGCATCTTTGGCGGCCAGACGCACAGCCAGAGCCCGGAAGGGCTGTTCACCCATGTGTCCGGCCTCAAGGTGGTCGTGCCCTCCAATCCGCGCGATGCCAAGGGCCTGCTGATCGCGGCGATAGAGGACCCCGATCCGGTGATATTCCTGGAGCCGAAGCGGCTCTACAACGGCCCCTTCGACGGCCATCACGAGCGCCCGGTGACGCCATGGTCGAAGCACGAGCTTAGCGAGGTCGCGGACGGGCACTACGCGATCGAACTCGGCAAGGCCGCAATCCGAAGGGCAGGCAGCGCGCTCACCGTGCTGGCCTATGGCACGATGGTGCATGTGGCGGAGGCGGCGGCCACAGAGACGGGCATCGACGCGGAGATCATCGACCTGCGCACGCTTCTGCCGCTCGACCTCGATGCCATCGTAACGTCAGTGAAGAAGACCGGCCGCTGCGTAGTCGTCCACGAAGCGACCATGACGTCGGGTTTTGGCGCGGAACTGGTGACGCTGGTGCAGGAACATTGCTTCCACCACCTGGAGGCGCCGATCATGCGCGTCACCGGCTGGGACACGCCCTACCCGCATGCGCAGGAGTGGGACTACTTTCCCGGTCCGGCGCGCGTCGGCCGCGCCTTCACCGAAACCATGGAGGCGTGACATGGCCGAGCATGTGATCAAGCTTCCGGATGTCGGCGAGGGCGTCGCCGAGGCGGAACTGGTGGAGTGGCACGTCAAGGTCGGCGACCTGGTACGCGAGGATTCGCTGCTCGCCGCAGTCATGACCGACAAGGCGACGGTGGAGATACCGTCACCGGCCGACGGCGAGGTGCTGTGGCTGGGCGCCGAGATCGGCGACGTTGTGGCGGTCGGGTCGGCGATCGTGCGGCTGAAGGTGGCGGGCGAAGGCGATACGCCTCCAGGCACTGCGACTGGCGATACCCCCACCCCTTACCCCTCCCCACAAGCGGGAGGGGGACCGGCCGCCGTTGCACCCAAACCGACCACGCCGTCCGTCTCCGGCAGCGCCGACCACAGCGAGGACACGGATTCAGAATCGCCCTCCCCCTTGTGCGGAGGGGTTGACCCCGGATCGGGCAAGGGCAAGGCTCCTGCGACCGCCATGCCGGGTGCTTCGACAGGTGCCCCCCGCCCCGAGGGCGCAAAGCCAACCGCCTCGCCGGCCGTTCGGCTGCGCGCGAAAGAGGCCGGCATCGACCTGCGCCAAGTGCACGGCACGGGACCGGCGGGGCGGATCACGTATGAGGATCTCGACGCCGTGCTTGCCGGTGCAGCCGGCCCGCGGCCGGTGGGACGTCTGGCGAAATCGACGGCGGTCGAAGAGGTGAAGATCGTCGGCCTGCGTCGCAAGATCGCCGAGAAGATGGCGCTTTCGGCCTCGCGCATCCCGCACATCACCTATGTCGAGGAACTCGACGTCACGGCGCTGGAAGAGCTTCGCGCCGCGCTCAACAATCAAAAGCGTCCTGATCGCCCGAAACTGACGTTTCTCCCCTTCCTCATGCGGGCGATGGTCAAGGCGATCGCCGAGCAGGCTGGCGTGAACGCGCATTTCGACGACGAGGCGGGCATCATCCGCCGTTTTGGCGCGGTGCACATCGGCGTGGCGGCACAGACGCCGAGCGGACTGATGGTGCCGGTGGTCAGGCATGCCGAGGCGCGCGACCTGTGGGACTGCGCCGCCGAGCTTGCCCGTCTGGCCGAGGCTGCGAGGGCTGGAACAGCGACCCGCGAAGAGTTGTCCGGCTCGACCATCACCATCACCTCGCTCGGCGCGATGGGCGGGGTGGCCACCACGCCGGTCATCAACCACCCGGAAGTGGCGATTGTCGGTGTCAACAAGATGATGGTCCGCCCCGTCTGGGACGGCACGGCGTTCCGCCCGCGCACCATGATGAACCTGTCGTCCAGCTTCGACCATCGCGTGGTGGATGGCTGGGATGCGGCGGTCTTCATCCAGCGCATCAGGGCGCTGATCGAGACGCCGGCGCTGATCTTCGTGGAGGGGTGACGTGACGCACATTTCTACGGCTAGTGTTTTGTCACGCCCCCCTCTGTCCTGCCGGACATCTCCCCCACAAGGGGGGAGATTAGCCTGCATAGGCGACGTGCATAATCTCCCCCCTTGTGGGGGAGATGTCCGGCAGGACAGAGGGGGGCAACGTAGGGCAGCCAACCAGGCAGCCGAGTGCGGGGCATGAAGGACATCACCTGCAAGCTGCTCGTGATCGGCGCCGGGCCGGGCGGCTATGCCTGCGCCATCCGCGCCGGCCAGCTCGGCATCGACACGGTGGTCGTCGAAGCGGACCGGCCGGGCGGCACATGCCTGAATGTCGGCTGCATTCCGTCCAAGGCGCTGATCCACGCCGCCGAGGAGTTTCACGCCGTTTCGCGCATTGCCGCCGGGGCCAGCCCGCTCGGCATATCGGCCAGCGTTCCGACCCTCGATCTCGGCCAAACCGTCGCCTGGAAGGACAGTGTCGTCGCGCGGCTGACCGGTGGTGTCGCCGGCCTCCTGAAGCGCGCCGGGGTCAAGACGGTGCATGGAAGGGCGGCGTTTCGCGACGGCAAGACCGTGGCGGTCGAGACCGAAACCGGTGCCCAGATCATCCGGGCCGAGACGATCGTCATCGCGACTGGCTCGGTGCCGGTCGAACTGCCGTTCCTGCCTTTTGGCGGGCGCGTCATCTCGTCCACGCAGGCGCTGTCGCTCACCACGCTGCCGCGGCGGCTCGCGGTGGTGGGGGGCGGCTATATCGGGCTCGAACTCGGGACGGCCTTAGCCAAACTCGGTGCGTCCGTCATAGTCATCGAGGCGGAAAAGACGATCCTGCCGCTCTACGATTCTGAACTCACCCGCGTGGTTGCAAAGCGCTTGGGTGAACTCGGCGTCATCGTCATGACCAATGCGCGGGCAAGGGGTCTGTCGGCGGCCGGTGACGGCCTGCGGGTCGAAACCGCAGACGGCAAGTCCACAGACATCGAAGCCGATGCGATCCTGGTCACGGTCGGGCGCCGGGCCAATCTCGAAGGCTGGGGTCTCGACCAGATCGATCTCGACCTCTCGGGCGGGTTCCTGCGCATCGATGACCAGTGCCGGACCTCGATGCGCGGCATCTTCGCGGTCGGTGACGTGACCGGCGAGCCCATGCTGGCGCATCGCGCCATCGCGCAGGGCGAGATGGTGGCGGAAATCGTCGCCGGCCACAGGCGCAGCTGGGACAAGGCCTGCATCCCGGTGGTCTGCTTCACCGATCCGGAGATCGTCAGCGCCGGCCTGTCGCCGGACGAGGCAAAGGCCGCCGGTATCGAGACCAAGGTCGGCAGCTTTCCGTTCTCGGCCAATGGACGAGCGCTCACCAAGCTCGACGAGGCCGGTTTCGTGCGCGTGGTCTCGCGCGCCGATACGCATCTCGTGCTTGGCATCCAGGCCGTCGGCCATGGCGTGTCGGAACTGTCAGCCGCATTTGGCCTTGCCATCGAGATGGGGGCGCGGCTCGAGGATATCGCTGGCACAATCCACGCCCACCCCACGCAGGGCGAAGCCTTCCAGGAGGCCGCGCTCCGCGTGCTGGGCGCGGCCATCCATATCTGAAGCAGTCAGTCCGTCAGCTTGACGCCGTTCTGCGCGGCCACGATGTCCGACAGCATCGGCACGAAGCGCTGGGCATTGCCCATGCCGACGGCGGTGGCGAAACTGTTGCGCACGGCTGCACCCATCGGATTGGCGACCCCGTTCGACTGCGCGCAGGAGGCGAGGTAGGTCATGTCCTTCAACGCATTGGACAGGGTGAAGAGATGCGCCTTTTCGTTGCGGTTGATCACGTAGTCGAAGAAGGTCTGGTAGAACGGGCAGTCCATGCGTCCGCCGCGGATGACCTGGTCGAACACTCTTGTCGAGACCCCTGCCTTGACGCCGACCGTCAGGGCCTCGGCGTACAGAGCCGCATAGCCCATCGACAGAAAATTGTTCAGGAGCTTCATCGTGTGGCCGCTGCCCGTCGGGCCGGTATGCACGATGCGGCCGGCAAACGCCTCGATGATCGGCTTTGCCCGCTCGAAGACCTCCGGCGCGCCGCCGGCCATCACGTCGAGCGTCCCGGCGGCTGCTTCCTTCGGCGTGCGCGACAGCGGCGCGTCGATCAGCGTGATGCCCTTGCCGGCGAGATCGGCGGCCAACTGCACGGTTGCCGACGGATCTGAGGTCGAGCAGTCGATGACCAGCAGTTTCTTGCCGGCCGAGACCAGCCCATCCGGGCCGTTGACGACGCGGTCGACCTCGGGCGATCCGGTTACGCACAGGACGATGACGTCGCTCGCCAGAGCCAGTTCGCGGGGTGTTTTGGCCTCGGAAGCGCCGGCCTGGACGATTCGGTCGACGGCCTCGCGGCTGCGGTGCGCAAGCACGGTGAGCGGCCAACCCTTTGCCCTGAGATTCTCGGCCATGCCGGCACCCATGTTGCCCAGCCCGATAAACCCGACGCGTTCCTTCATTTCATCCTCCACCAGTCTGCCGCCCGCACTCCGCCCGGCGCCTTGGACCGACATTGCCATGCCGGCCCACGCCACGCCACCGCTGAAAGGGCGAACCGTCATGCCAGTCCCACGGCGTCATTGCTCAGGCCGCGTCGATCTCGGCCTGCAATGCGGCGATATGTTGCTCGGCTGCGGCTGCGGCTGCGCGCTCGACGGCACGGAACCGGCTCACCACGGCGAGACCAACGGGTGTCAGACTGGCGCCGCCGCCCTTCTTGCCGCCGGTCTGCGCCGAGACAAGCGGCTTGCCGAAGATGCGGTTCAACTCTTCCACGAGATCCCAGGCGTGCTTGTAGGACATGCCCATCTTGCGCGCGGCCGCCGAGATCGAGCCGAAAGCGGCGATCTGCTCCAGCAGTTCGATCTTGCCGGGTCCGATCCGGCCGTCCGGGTCGAGATTGATCCGCAGGCTAAGCGAGGGCATGCCGTCTCCAAGGGTGCGCATGGACCCTAGCAGACGAGACCCTGTGCGCAAGCAAACAGGGTCAATGCGTGTCAATGTGCTGCGTATGACCGGCGTAGGCCTGATCGATGCTGGCCGACTTGATGATCGCGAAGACCGGCGTGCCGGGGGCGAGCCCGAGGTCGTGCCGCGACCGCGCGGTGATCCGGGCCGCGACCGTCTGGCCGTTGCAGTCGAGCAGGATGTCGGCCACCGGGCCTGACGTTGCGCCGACGCTGGACACAATGGCCGGCAGGATGTTGAGCGCGCTCAGGCCATGGGGCCTTTCGGTTGCGATCATCACGTCGCGGGCACGGATACGCACCCGCACGGCCGAGCCGTTCGGCGCATCGCATCCGGTCACGCGCAGCTCCCCGACGGCCGAGCGCAGCACCGTCGTTCCAAATTCGTCGGGGCCGTCTGCCACGATCATCTCGAGGATGGAGCCGCCTTCGCCACGCTCCTCGAGGGGCAGCAGGTCTAGCCGCTGCAGGATCGAGGAGGCGGGCCCGGCGGCACGCACCTTGCCTTCGGCCAGCACCACGATGTCGCTTGCCAGCCGCGCGACCTCGGCAACCGAATGGCTGACATAGACGATCGGTATCGCCAGTTCGTCGCGCAGCCGCTCGATATAGGGGATGATCTCGGCCTTGCGGGCGTCGTCCAGCGAGGCCAGGGGCTCGTCCATCAGGAGCAGCCTCGGGCTGGCGATGAGCGCCCGGCCGATGGCGACGCGCTGCTTCTCGCCGCCGGAGAGCGTCGCCGGCCGGCGGTCGAGAAGCGCGCCGATGCCGAGAAGCGCGACGATGCGGTCCCAGGCGGCATAGCGCTCTGCCGACGGCGTGAACCAGCGTCCGTAGCCGAGGTTCTGCGCAACCGTCATATGCGGAAACAGCCTGGCGTCCTGGAACACGTAACCAATGCGGCGCCTGTGGCTGGGAACGAAGAGCCTTGCCCCTGTGTCGACGAGCACCGTTTCGCCAAAGGCGATGCGTCCCGCGTCGGGCCGTGCCAACCCGCCGATCAGGTTGACCAGCGACGTCTTGCCAGAGCCGGAGGCGCCGAACAGCGCCGTCAACGGACCAGCGCTGGAAAACGCGGCCTCGAGCGAAAAGGCGCCGCGCCGGCTGCGAATGTCGACCGACAGCGTCATTCCACGTCCATCCGCCGCCCGACGCGGCGCGCCAGAAGCTCCGAGGCGATCAGCGCCGCCATGGCGATGGCAATCGAGATGAGGGTCAGGCGCATCGCGCCGGCGTCGCCGCCGGGCACCTGGGTGAAGGTGTAGATCGCCGAGGGCAGGGTCTGCGTCTCGCCCGGGATGTTGGAGACGAAGGTGATGGTGGCACCGAATTCGCCCATCGCCTTGGCAAAGGAGAGGATCATTCCGGCGATGATGCCCGGCAGGATCAGCGGCAGCGTGATCGTGGCAAAGACCCAGACCGGACCCGCGCCGAGCGTGCCGGCTGCCGCCTCCAGCCTTCGATCGACCGCCTCGATGGAGAGGCGGATCGCGCGCACCATCAGCGGAAATCCCATGATGGCGCAGGCGAGCGCTGCCCCCGTCCAGCGGAACGACAGGACAATGCCGAAATGCTCGTCCAGGAAGGCACCGATGGGGCCACGCCTGCCGAAACCGAGCAGCAGCAGATAGCCGGTGACCACCGGAGGGAGGATCAAGGGAAGGTGGACGATGCCGTTCAGGACCGACTTGCCCCAGAACCGTCCGCGCGCGAGGACAAGGGCCACGAGAATGCCGAGCGGCAGGCTTGCCAGCATCGCCCATGTCGCGACTTTCACGGAGAGCCGGACCGCGTTCCATTCATCGGGCGTCAGGTCGAGCCAGTCCATGCCTCGGATGTGATCCCTCAGTTGGAGGCGCCAGGCGCCAGCACAGTGAAGCCCTGGGCCTCGAAAATTTTCCTCGCCCTGGAGGACCGCAGGTATTCCAGGAATGCAGCCGCGTCGGCATGGGTGGACAAAGCCGTCACTGCGACGGGATACACGATCGGCGGATACGAGTCCTGCGGGAATGTGCCGACCGTCTTCACGCCGGGCTCGGCGACCGCGTCGGTCGCATAGACGATGCCGAGCGGAGCCTCGCCTGTCGAGACGAGTTTCAGGGCCGCGCGGACGTTCTCCGCCTGCGCGATCTTCCCTTCCACCGATGCCCACACGCCCAGTGACTCCAGCGCTGCCTTGCCGTACTTGCCCGCCGGGACGGCCTTGACGTCGCCCATGGCCAGCCTGCCGTCGCCGAGCAGACTCGCCAGATCGAAGCCGGGAGCGATCGTCGCTGTCGTGGCTGCATCTCGCGGCGCGATAAGGACGATGCGGTTGCCGAGCAGCGCGGTCCGGGTGTCCGGCCGGATCAGCGCGTTCTCGGAGAGGTAGGACATCCAGTCGAGATCGGCCGAGATGAAGACATCCGCTGGTGCGCCGGCCTCGATCTGCCTGGCCAGTGCCGAACTTGCTGCATAGGAGATCGTCGTCGTCTTGCCGGTTTCGTCCGCCCAAGACGCGCTGACGGCGTCGAGCGCGTTCTTGAGGCTCGCGGCGGCGAAGACAACGAGCCTGTCGGCGGCCTGCGCCGATGGCACTGCCGATGACAGCATCGCGGCACCCAACAGTGCGGCGGCGAGGGACATTGTCGCATGTCTGCGGGTGAGCAACGCGATCCTCCCGGATGGATGTCCTGCCTTCCGAAGGGGGCAGGCACCAACCGATATATCCACACAAATATAACAATGGAAGAAGTTCGGCACAGATTTGAAGAAAATCCGGCTACTTCGGGCGCAAACCAGGGGGTGGCAGCTGCCTCCTGATTGTCTACGTTGGATGGGGGATGTTCGCGTTCGCTCCCCTCAGGCATAGCGAAGCCTGGCGGACACAGGCGCTGCACCGCCGTCAGGCGCTCGATGGCAGGGACGGCCGGGCGACGGCTGGCGCCTTGGCGAAGGCGCAGCTTCAGTCCGGTTTCAGCAGTTCGGTAAGGCTTCGGTCCAGGCCGTCCCGCCAGTCGGGCAGGCGGTGGCCGAAGGTGACCGCGAATTTCGACGTGTCGAGAACCGAGTAGGCGGGCCGCTGTGCCCGCGTCGGATACTGGCTGGTGGCGATCGGCTCGACGCGTGCCGAAGGCCCGCCGCGCGCCGCCGACTGGCGAAAGATTTCGGCCGCGAAATCCGCCCAGCTTGCCGTGCCCTGCGCGACCACATGGAAGGTCCCGCGCCAATCGCTGCCCCCCGGGCTGGACAGCGCATGACGGCAGGCCACGAGGATGGCATCGGCTAGGTCATGCGCCGAAGTCGGCGATCCCACCTGGTCGGCCACGACATTGACGACCTCCCGGTCGCCCGCCAGCCGCAGCATGGTCTTCACGAAATTGGCGCCATGGGGGCTGTAGACCCAGGCCGTGCGCAGGATCATATGGTCGGCATTGGCCTCGGCCACCGCCACTTCGCCCTCGCGTTTCGAGCGGCCATAGACGCCGAGCGGCGCGACCGCGTCCGTCTCCGCGTAGGGCGCGTCGCCGCTGCCGGGAAAGACGTAGTCGGTGGAGACCTGCACCACCGGGATTCCGGCGGCGGCAGCCGCACGTGCCACGTTGCCCGCACCCACGGCGTTGACGAGGAAGGCTGCCTCGCTGTCGTCCTCGGCCCGATCGACGGCGGTATAGGCCGCCGCGTTGACGACGATGTCCGGCCGGGTTGCCGCGATGGCGCGGGAGACGCTGTCGGCCTGCGTGATGTCGAGTTCAGGGCGGCCGAGCGCCACGATGTCGAGGCCGGGGCCGGACCTGTCACGCAGGCAGCGGGCGAGCTGGCCTTCCCACCCCGTTACGAGGACCTTCATCCGCCCTCAGCCCGTTGGCGCGTCGGCGCGCATCAGGCCTTCGCGCTTCAGATCATCCCACAAGGCAGCGGGGATCTTCTTGTCGATCAGCGCGCGGTTGGCGAGGACCTCGCTTGGGCGCTGGCCGCCGGGAATGACCGAGACGACGGAGGGGTGCAACAGCGGGAAATTCAGCGCCGCCTCGATCAGCTTGACACCATGGCGCATGCAGACCGCTTCGATGCGGGAGACGCGGTCGAGGATGTCCTGTGGCGCCGCATCATAGTTGTAATAGGCGCCGGGCTTCGGACCGGTGGCGAGAATGCCCGAATTGTAGGGCCCGCCGAGCACGATGCCGATGCCACGCTTCTCGCAGAGCGGCAGGAAGGATTCCAGCGCCTCCTGTTCAAGAAGGGTGTAGCGGCCTGCGAGCAGGAACAGGTCGAAGTCGCCGCGCTCGGCCAATGTCTGGCAAACCTGCCATTCGTTGATGCCGCCGCCGAAGGCCTTGATCACGCCCTGGTCGCGCAGCGCCAGCAGGCCGTAGTAGCCCGACTTCATGAACTCCTCGATGCGGCGGTCGGACGCCTCCTTGCTGCCATGGGTGAAGATATCGACGTCATGCACGAGGAGGATGTCGATGCGGTCGACGCCCATGCGTTCGAGCGATGCCTCGAAGGAGCGCATCACGCCGTCATAGCTGTAGTCGTAGACTTCGCGGCGCGACGGCGTGGCGAAGAACTTGCCGATACCCGTGCGCTGCTCGGGCGGGCAGGCGGCAAGCAGGCGACCGATCTTGCTCGACAGCACATAGTCGTCCCGTTTCTTGCCGCGCAAAAAGGGATTGAGCCGCGTTTCCGACAGGCCCAGCCCATAAAGAGGCGCGGTGTCGAAGTAGCGGACGCCGGACTCCCAGGCGGCATTGAGCGTTGCGTCGGCATCGGCGTCGGATACTTCGCGGTAGAGATTGCCCAGCGGCGCGGTTCCGAAGCCCAGTTCGGTGAAGTCGATGCCGCCATTGCCGATGCGGTCGAAGTGTCTGTAGTCCATGTCGTTTCTCCCCCTGCATGTTTTTTCGTCGCGGACACTAGTGCGGTTCAGCGCCAGATGGAAGAAGGCAGGACTGCTGTTTCGAAGCCGGCAATGGAGCCAGACGACCAGCCATTGCGCCAGCACGCCGAACGATTGGACACACAGATTCGCGGTTGCTAACGTGGCTGCAAAACGAGGCATCGGGGGAAGCGTGACAGACAGGTTCCGACGAGTTTTCGGCAGCGGCAAGCCCGTGATCGCCATGGTGCATTTCGGTGCTCTTCCCGGCTCGCCGCTCTATGACGCCGAAGGTGGCATCGAGGCGCTCATCGACGGGGTCAGCAAGGACACCGACGCGCTGCAGCGCGCCGGCTTCGACGCGATCATGTTCGGCAACGAGAACGACCGCCCTTACGAATTCTCGGTCGACACGGCATCGACCGCGACCATGGCCTATGTCATCGGCCGGGTGCGCGACAGGATCACGCTGCCGTTCGGCGTCAATGTCCTGTGGGACCCGATGTCGTCCATCGCGCTCGCGGCCGCGACCGGCGCGCGCTTCGTGCGCGAGATATTCACCGGCACCTATGCCTCCGACATGGGGCCATGGACGCCCGATGCCGGCAAGGCGATGCGCTACCGCGACAGGCTGCATCGCTCCGACATGGCGCTGCTCTACAACGTGTCTGCCGAATTCGCGCACTCGCTCGACCGCCGCGCGCTTCCCGACCGGGCGCGCTCGGCGGTGTTTTCGAGCATTCCGGACGCGATCCTGGTCTCCGGCCAGATCACCGGGGAGGCCGCCGAGATGGGCGACCTGGAGGCCGTGAAGAAGGCGTTGCCAACGACGCCGGTGCTGGCCAATACCGGCGTCAAGCACGCGACGGTGGCCGATGTGCTGAAAATTGCCGACGGCTGCATCGTCGGCTCTTCGCTGAAGATCGACGGAGACACCTGGAAGGCTGTCGATCCGGAGCGGGCTGCCGAGTTCATGGCAATCGCGCGCAAGGCGCGCGGCGCATGAGCGCAGGCGAGGCGCAGGCCGACACGATACGGACGCTGCTGACGGATCTGGCGATGATCCCGGGCCTCAGCGGCCATGAAGGCCGCATCCGCCGCGCAATCGCCGCCAGGCTGCAGGTCATGGGCCTGACCACGCAGACCGACCGGCTCGGCAATCTGATCGCCACCATTGAGGGTGCAGCGGGCACGCCGAGCGTCATGCTGTTCACGCATATGGACCAGCTCGGCTTCGTGGTACGCAAGATCGAGGCGGACGGCTTCATCCGCGTCGAGCGGCTCGGCGGCGTGCCGGAGCGCGCGCTGGCCTCGCAGGCGGTCCTGCTCTGCGTCGGAGAGGGCAAGGACCGGGCCGGCGTGATCGCCAACAAGAGTCATCACGCCACCCAGCCGGACGAGAAGTACAAGGTCGTGCCCTACCAGGATCTCTACATCGATGCCGGGTTCTCCAGCCGCGACGAGGCGCTCGCCGCCGGCGTCACCATCGGCACGCCGGTGGTCTATCGCCCGCATGTCATGCCGCTCGGCGAAACCCGCGTGGCGGGGACCGCCATCGACGACAGGGCGGGCTGCGCGGTGCAACTGGAGGTCGCCCGCGCGCTGTTGGCGGGTCCGTCGCGAGCCACCGTCCACATCGTCTTTTCCGTGCAGGAAGAGTTCAATCTGCGCGGTGCGCTTACCGCGGCCCAGGTGCTGCAGCCTGACATTGCCATCCAGATCGACCTGCTGCTCGCCACCGACACGCCCGACATGGCTGCACGCGGCGATGTCACGCTCGGCGGTGGGCCAGGCATCAGCCTCTACTCTTTCCACGGAAGGGGGACGCTGAACGGCACGATACCGCATCCGGGGCTCGTTTCGCTGTTCGAGCAGACGAGCCAGAGCACCAGCATTCCGCTGCAGCGCAGCGCGCACACCGGCGCGCTGACGGATTCGTCCTATGTGCAGCTTGTTGGCGGCGGTGTCGCGGTCATCGATGTCGGCTTCCCCATGCGCTACACACATTCCTCGCTCGAGGTCTGCGACCTCGGCGATCTTGTGCAACTGACGGATCTTCTCGTTCACGCCATTCGAACTGTCGATTCCGCCTTCAGCCTCAATCGGGACGACTACCCGTGAGCGGCCACTATCTCGGCATCGACATCGGCACCTTCGAATCGAAGGGCGTCATCGTCGATGGCGCGGGGCGGATCGTCGCCACGGCGTCGCGTCCACACAAGATGCTGGTGCCAAGGCCCGGCTGGGCCGAACACCGGCCGAAGCAGGACTGGTGGGGCGATTTCGTCTTCCTGTGCAAGGCGTTGCTGGCGCAATCGGGGCTGCCGGCCTCCGAAATCCGCGCCGTGGGCGCTAGCGCCATCGGCCCCTGCATGCTGCCCGTGGATGCGGACGGCGAGGCTTTGTCCAACGCCGCGCTCTACGGCGTCGACGCCCGCGCCTTCATGGAGATCGACGACCTCAACGCCGCCATCGGGGCGGATACGATACTGAGGCGCTGCGGCAACGCCCTGACATCGCAGTCGGTCGGGCCAAAGATCCTCTGGCTGAAGCGCAACCGGCCCGACATCTTTGCCAAGGCTGCGAAGATCGTCACATCGACGACCTATCTCGTGCAGAAGCTGACCGGCGAATGCGTCATCGACCATTATTCAGCGGCCAACTTCTCGCCTCTCTACCTGATCGACAGGCAGGACTGGAGCACAGAGCTGTCGTCCGACATCATCGATATCGAACGCCTGCCGCGCCTCGTCTGGTCGACCGACATTGCGGGCCATGTCACGAAGAAGGCAGCGCGCGCCACCGGGCTTGCGGCCGGCACGCCGGTCATCGCCGGCACGATCGATGCAGCCGCCGAGGCGCTCAGCGTCGGCGTCGTGCGCAATGGCGACATGATGCTGATGTATGGCTCGACCATCTTCACCATCATGCTGTCCAAGACCCGCATCGAGGATTCCCGCCTCTGGTATGCGCCCTGGCTGTTTCCGGGCGAGCACGCCTCGATGGCCGGCCTTGCCACCAGCGGCACGCTGACCCACTGGTTTCGCGACGTTGCGGCGCGTGAACTCGACCCCGACACGGCCTTCGCCAGGCTGACGCGGGAGGCGGAAGCCTCGCCGCCGGGGGCGGGCGGGCTGGTGGTGCTGCCTTACTTCTCGGGCGAGCGGACGCCGATCCACGACCCGAACGCCAAGGGCGTCATCTTCGGCATGAACCTTACGCATGGGCGCGGCGACCTCTACCGCGCCGTGCTCGAAGGCATCGCCTGCGGAACCAACCACATCATCGAGACCTACCGCGAGATCGGCCACGTGCCGAAGACGTTGCTCGCGGTCGGCGGCGGCACCAAGAACCGCATCTGGTCGCAGGCGACATCGGATGTTTCCGGCATGGCGCAGTCCGTCTGCCGCAAGACGCTGGGCGCATCCTATGGCGACGCCTTCCTGGCGGCGCTGGCGATGGGCGACGTGACGCGGAAGGATATCCTGACCTGGAATCCGGAGGAGCGCCGCATCCGGCCGGACAAGTCCACGGCGAAGGTCTATGCCCGGCAGTACCGGCAGTTCAAGGCGCTCTACCAGCAGACCAGAAGCCTGATGGCGGAGCCGACATGACCGACAGTGCGCAGACCAATCCCTACCGTACCGCGCTCGACGAACTCGGTGCAGTGCTGGGAAGAATCGACGACCGGTCGGTCGACGCCGCCTGCCGGCTGCTGGCCGGGGCAGGGCGCATCGGCGTCCATGGCTGCGGTCGCGAGGCGCTTCAGCTGAATGGCTTTGCGATGCGGCTCTTCCATCTCGGCCTGCCCGTCGCCGTGGTGGGCGACATGACCATGCCGCCGCTCGGGGCGGGCGACGTCTTCTTCGCCAGTTCCGGTCCGGGCGAGACCACGACCGTGCTGACGCTGATGCGGGTGGCGCGCGACGCTGGCGCGACCGTGCTGCTGGTCACGGCCCAGCCTGACAGCACCGCAGCCGGCCTCGCGGACGCAACCTTGGTGATACCTGCGCAGACCATGGCAAACGACCAGGGGCCAACGAAAAGTTCCGTCCTGCCGATGGGATCGGTCTTCGAGGGTGCGCTGTTCGTGCTGTTCGAAGTGATGGTACTGAAGCTCAGGGACCTCACGGGCGAGACGCCTGCCACCATGCGTGCCCGCCACACCAACATGGAGTAGCGGCCGCCCTCCATACGATCGAATTCACGAGCGACGGGCCTCAGCCAGTTTCGGCAGAGCCGACCAAACAGAAGCGCTCAATCAGCCAATGCCGCATCCAACCGTGCGGCGACAAAACGGAGACTGTCATGACAGCAAGCATTTTCTCGGGCGTCGTTCCCGCCCTGATGACCCCCTGCAACGACGACCGCTCGCCGAATTTCGACGCGCTGGTGCGCAAGGGCAAGGACCTCATCGCCGCCGGCATGTCCGCCGTCGTCTACTGCGGCTCGATGGGTGACTGGCCGCTCTTGACCGACGCGCAGCGCATGGAAGGCGTCGAGCATCTGGTGAAGGCAGGCATCCCGCTCATCGTGGGAACCGGCGCGGTCAATACGGCGTCCGCGGTGGCGCATGCCGCGCATGCCCAGAAGGTCGGCGCGCAGGGCCTGATGGTCATCCCCCGCGTTCTGTCGCGCGGCCCGGTCATCGCCGCCCAGAAGGCGCATTTCAAGGCCATCCTGTCGGCCGCTCCGGACCTGCCCGCCGTCATCTACAACAGCCCCTACTACGGCTTTGCGACCCGCGCCGACCTGTTCTTCGCGCTGCGCGCCGAGCACAGGAACCTCGTCGGCTTCAAGGAGTTCGGTGGCCCGGCCGACCTGCGCTATGCCGCCGAAAACATCACGAGCCGCGATGACGAGGCCTCGCTGATGATCGGCGTCGATACCGCAGTCTTTCATGGCTTCGTCAATTGCGGCGCAACCGGCGCGATCACAGGCATCGGCAATGTCTTGCCGAGGGAAGTCCTGCATCTGTGCAACCTTTCGCGCGCCGCCGCGGCAGGTGACGCGGATGCGCGTCAGCGTGCGATCGAGATGGACCAGGCCTTTGCCGTGCTCTCGTCCTTCGACGAGGGACCGGACCTCGTCCTGTTCTTCAAGCACATGCTGGTCCTCAAGGGCGAAAAGGAATACGCGCTCCACTTCAACGACTTCGATGCGCTCTCCGATAGCCAGCGCGGCTATGTCGAGACGCAGTTCAAGCTGTTCAACACCTGGTACGCCGAATGGAGCAAGCTGCCCGGCGCCGTGCAGAAGTATCGCCCGTAACCCTATGAAGACCGCACCCGCGCCGGTTCCACGGAGAAAGCAGCAATGCGCTACGAACTGATGCTGCCGCACCAGATCCGCACGGCGATTGCCGGCAACTGGCCGGTCGTGCTGCCGCTCGGCGTACTGGAATACCATGGCGAGCACATGGCGCTCGGCATGGACACGCTTGCGGTCACAAGGATGCTGGACCTGATCGAGCCGGAGATCGACATCGTCATCCTGCCGCCCTTCTACTATGGCGCGGCAAGCTATGCGGTGGAAAAGCCGGAAGGCAACGGCTCGGTCCAGGTGGGCGGTGGCGCGCTGTCGCCTTTTGCCGAGGAACTGTTCTTCAGCCTGCTCAGGATCGGCTTTCGCAACATCCACGCGATCATCCACCACCAGACGGAAAATTTCGCCGCCGGCATGCCGACCGACCTCGCCTTTCGCACGGCCGGGCGCCAGGCCATCTTTCGCTTCCTCGAGAAGGAGCATGGCGAGGGCTGGTGGGGCAACGAAGCCTCGGCCAATTACTATGCCGACCACGCGGCGGGCGCGAACCCGTTCAACTGGGTGCAGGTGCATCCGCTGATGACGACCGAGATCTTCGCGCATTACCCGTTCGACCATGCGGGTGAGGGCGAGACATCGCTGATGATGGCTCTATGCCCCGAGGCAGTCGACATGGGCCGCCATGCCGAGAACACCGGCTGGTACACCAGAACGGCGGCGCTCGCCTCGCGCGAGACCGGCGAACGGGGCCGGGACCTGATCCTGGCCAGGCTGCGCACCCTGCTGAGAGGCTGAAGGCGCGTCAGCCGAAGCGGCGCGGATCGACGTTCCGGCTACTTCACAGCGCCGGCGGTCATGCCCTTGATGAGATAGCGTTCGAGCACGATGCCGATGACGATCAGCGGCAGGATCGCGGCAAAGGAGAGCGCTGCCATCGACCACCAGCTGATGCCCTGGCTGCCCGTCTGCGACGCCACCATCACCGGCAGCGTATTGGCGTAGGTCGACGTCAGAAGCGCCGCGAAGAAGTACTCGTTCCAGGTCAGCACCAGGCTGAGGATGAACGCGGCCATCATGCCCGGCAGCGCGATGGGCAATATCACGCCGAAGAAGGCGCCCCAGATCGACAGGCCGTCGACAAGTGCCGCCTCCTCGAGTTCGGTCGGGATGGAGGCAAACTGGTCGCGCATGATCCAGATGACGATCGGCAGCACGGTCAGCGTGTAGAGCAGGATCAGGCCGATATGGGTGTCGAACAGGGCGAGCTCCCGGTAGAGCACCAGGAAGGGCAAAGCGAGCACGACTGGCGGCAGGATAAGCTGCGACAGGAAGAAGAAGGAAATGTCGGAATTGCGCATGAAGCCGAAGCGGTACGAGAAACGCGACAGGCCGTAGGCGGCCAGTGAGCCCAGCGCGACCGCGAGCGTGGACGATGCCAGCGAGGTGATCGTCGAGTTGAGGAAGCGCTTCATGAACTCGTCGCGCACGGTGCTTTCGGCGAAGATCGTATCGGGGGAAAGACCGAGCGAACGCCAGCCCAGCCAGGCCGGCGTGTAGTCGACCCAGGGGATCAGGTTGCCCTTCATGACGTTGGGCGCCATCTTGAAGCTGGTGGTGATCGTCCAGTAGATCGGAAACAGGCAGATGATCGCCCACAGGATCAGAAGGCCATAGATGCCGACGCGCCCGATCACCCATTTGGCGCGGAAGGCGAGGTCGGCCTCACTGTCGCGGAAGATCGGCTGGGTCACGTCTGGGGCCTCGCGAATCGTTCGGCGAACTTCATCAGAATGGTCATGACGATGATGATGATGACGAGATAGACCATCGCCAGGAGCGTCCCGTAGCCGACATTCGACCGGTCTCGGTATTCCCGGAAGATGAAGGAGGTGACGCTGTCGGTCGCGCCGCCCGGCCCGCCGGACGTGATGTTGATGACGATGTCGGCGAGCTTCAGCTTGAAGATGATGCGGATCAGCACCGCCGTCACCGACACGGGGAGCATCAGCGGGAAGGTCACCTCCCAGAAACTGCGCCAGGGGCTCGCGCCGTCGACCCGCGCCGCCTCGGTGAGTTCCTTGGGAATGGCCTGCAAGCCGGCAAGGATCATGATCATCATGAAGGGGATGAAGGTCCAGGCATCCAGCAGCATGATCGTGAAGCGCGCGATCTCCGGCGAGCCGAAGAAGCTCGGATTGTCCCACCCGATCCATCGCGCCAGCCGCGCCAACGGACCGAAGCGCGCTTCCAGCATCGACTTGCCGATCATCCAGCTCACCGCCACCGGCGACAGCATCAGCGGCAGCAGAAAGGCGACGCGGAAGAACTTGCGCGCCCGGATCTCGGCGTTGAGCAGCAGCGCCAGGCCAAAGGCGATCGCGTATTCGACGATGATCGCCAGGGTGTACCAGAGCATGTTGCGCAACGCGTTCCAGTAGAACGGGTCGGACCACATCTCGTAGACATTGGTCAGGCCGTTGAATTTGCGCCCCGTCGACGACGCGAGGTTCCAGTCCGAAAATGCAATGAGCAGACCGAAGAGCAGCGGGAAAACGGTGAGCGAGATGACGAACAGCGCTGCCGGCAGGACGAAGAGAGAGCGCTTGCCGTGCTCGCCGCGGATCAGTACCTGGCTCCAGCACAGGCAGATCGCCCACAGGATATAGGCGTAGAGTGTCGGCCGCCAGTTCGCGAAGCCGAAGTCGGCTGTCCCCGTCTGCTGCAGCGTCTGGGCTACCGCGACAAGAGCCAGTATCAGGGCCGAGCCCCAGACGATCGAACGGCCGAACAGCTTTCGGCGGTCGGAAATATCGTCGGCGGTCACGACGTGAAGCAGATCACCCTGGCTCATGCACCCACGCTGAAATGTCAAAGGAAACGCCGGCCCGAGAGCCGGCGGAAGCAGGCGAAGGTGCGGACCGAGAGGCCCGCACCCGTCTCGTGTCAAATGCCCAGCGAAGCCTTGTAGAGCTTGATCTGGCTCTCGCGACCGATCTGGTCTGTGATCTTCTCCCAGGCCGCGGCGATGGCGTCCGCCGTCGCCTGAGCCGAGGCGTATTGCCCGGCAAAGCCTTTGGCCAGTTCGTCCTCGGCGACCGAATAATACTGGAAGATGCCCGGGATGCGCGGCTCGATCGCGGCGTTGGGGTGGTTGTAGCTGTCGGCGTTCGACCCGAGATAATCCTCGATATAGGCGCGGTCATAGCCTGCCGCTTCCCATTCCTCGTAGTTGAAATGCGACTGGCGATAGGGCTGGAAGCCCGAGGGGTAGGCCGCGGTCCAGAGGCTCAGGTCCTTGCCGCCGAGATGCGCCGCCGCCGACCAGGCCGCCTTTCGCTTCTTCTCGTCGCCCGACACGCGGCTGGTGACATAGATACCCCAGCCGATATAGGCCATAAGCGGCGCCTCGTTCGCAGTCTCTTCCCAGGCTCCCGCGGCCGAATTGTACCGCCGGGTCGAGCCGGGGTTGATCCCGAAGCCCACGACATCACCCACAACCGAGGTATCCGACGTGCGCGCGGACGAGCCCACGTCGCCCCACCACATCAGCATGGAGCCGGTCCCGGCCAGGAACTGGCTGAAGGCCGTGGTGCCGGGGTCGGCGTTGATCTGGTCGGCGGGATAGGCGCCCGCCGCGATCAGGTCCAGCACGTCCTGGATCGCCTGGACCCAGCCCGGGTTATTCACCCGTGGCTTCATCGTGTCCGGATCGAACAGCCACGCCGGATCGTTCGGGTGCTTGACGTAGGCGGTGGCGCGGTTGGCGATGAAATACATGCCGAACCCGCCCCAACCCTTCAGCGGATCAAGGTAGCCGTGCGCGGGCTGGCCGGTCAGCGGGTCGGTCTTGCCGACAAGCGCCTTCGAGACCGCATTGACGTCCTGCCAGGTCTTCGGCACGTCCGGTCCACCAATCGCCCCTTCGCCGAAATAGTCGGTGCGGTAGGCGAAGGTGTGGCAGTCGCCGTCAATCGTGACTCGGTACTTCTTGCCGTCCCACGTCCCGACCGGGGGCTGCAGGTAGCCCACAAGGTCGGTCTCGTCGATCTGGGCCGAAACCCAGTCCGGCATCTCGTCCAGCAGACCCTTGCTCGCCGTGTCGCCCTCGAAGGGCGCGCCCATCTCGATGATATCGAAATCGACGGTGCCGGTCGCGATCGCCTGCTGGAGACGCGCATTGTAGTCGGCCTGGGCAAGGTCGATCCAGTTGATCTTGGCCCCGGTGTAGGCTTCCCATGGCTTCAGGAAGCCGCGGAACAGGAAATTGTGCAGGTTCTGGTTGTTGAGACCCATGAAGGTGAGTTCGACGCCGGCGAATTCGCCTTCCGTTACGCTGGCTTTCGTGGCCTCGAGGCAGAGTTCGCCGACCTTCTGCCAGTCCGCATCTGTCGGCGAGCCCTTGCCGACGCCGGGAATCTTCAGGATCTCGGCGCGCAGATTTTCCTGCGCCGAGGCTTCGCGGGTAAGTCCGCCAAGCCCTGCCGACGAAGCGGCGGCAATCGCCGCCATGCTGGCGGCGCCCCTGAGCACGTCGCGCCGCGTGGCGCCGGCCCTTGCGAGCAGTTCATAGAGTCCAGTCTTCATCGTGTTCCTCCCAGAATACCATTTGCAAAACCGTTACGGCGACACGGACCAGAAGCACGGGCCCGCCGCCATTCCACGAGATCATTGGGAATGCGCGCCCCCACCGACAGCGCGCACCAAAATCCATGCCTTTCGAGGCACTTGCTACTATTCTCGCAACGGGGTTGCGTGTCAACGCGGTTGCATCAGGCCGCCGCTGCCAGTATCGAGCGGTGACGAATTTGGGCCGATTGAGCCTGTGGACTTGCGCGGGGCTTCTGACTAGCCTTCGCCGCAAATTGGGCGATGCAACGGCGCGGGAGGAAACATGGCCCAGGTGGCAATTCGCGATGTGGCGAAGGACTACGGCGCGGTCAAGGTGCTGCACGGGGTAAGCGTCGACATCGATGACGGCGAGTTCGTCGTGCTCGTCGGTCCCTCGGGTTGCGGCAAGTCGACGCTGCTGCGCATGGTGGCGGGGCTGGAAGCCATCACCAGCGGCACCGTCTCGATCGGCGACCGCGTGGTCAACAATCTGCCCCCGGCCAAGCGCGACATCGCCATGGTGTTCCAGAGCTACGCGCTCTATCCGCACAAGACGGTCGGCCAGAACATGGCATTCTCGCTGAAGCTGAAGAAGACCGACCCGGCCGTCATCAAGGAGCGCGTTAAGCGGGCAGCGGAAATTCTCGACCTCATCCCCTATCTCGATCGCTACCCCCGCCAGCTTTCTGGCGGCCAGCGGCAACGCGTCGCCATGGGCCGCGCCATCGTGCGCGACCCGCAGGTCTTCCTGTTCGACGAGCCTTTGTCCAACCTCGACGCCAAGCTGCGCGTCCAGATGCGCGCCGAGATCAAGGAACTGCATCAGCGCCTGAAGACGACCACCATCTACGTCACCCACGACCAGGTCGAGGCGATGACCATGGCCGACAAGATCGTGGTGATGCAGGCGGGGCGCATCGAACAGGCCGGCGCGCCGCTCGAATTGTTCGATCGGCCGGCGAACCTCTTCGTGGCGGGCTTCATCGGCTCGCCATCGATGAACCTGTTGAAGGGAACGGTCCGCCTCGGCGCGAAGAATGTCGTCGACGTCGACGGGGCGAGCCTGCCATTTTCGGGATCGCCCAACGTGGTGGACGGCCAGAAGGTGATCTATGGCGTGCGGCCGGAACATCTCGAAATCGCCGCCGAAGGATTGCAGACGCGCATTTCCGTGGTGGAGCCGACGGGATCGGAGACCACGGTCGTGCTGAAATTCGGCGGGAGCGAGATGGTCGCGCTGTTTCGCGAGCGCCACGACTTCAGGCCAGGCGACACGCTGACGCTGCGGCCACGCGCCGATCAGGCGCATCTGTTCCATGCCGAGACGGGGCAGAGACTCTAGCTATCCAGACGAACACGGATCCGCCGACCGGCGGGTTCGCGCGACATTCACCGGGGAGGTTTCACATATGCTCAAGGGTATCAATCCGCTTCTCAACGCCGACGTGCTGCAGGCGCTACGGGCCATGGGCCATGGCGACGACCTGATCATCTCGGACACGAATTTTCCGTCCGACTCGGTCGCCCGCGAGACCAGCCTGGGCTTTCTCCTGCGCATCGACGGCGCCACCGTGCCCGAGGTGGTGGCGGCCGTGCTGTCGGTGCTTCCGCTCGACACCTTCGTGGACGACTCCGCAGCCCGCATGGAGGTCGTCGGCAATCCCGGCGAAGTGCTGCCCATCATGCATGAGGTCCAGGCGGAGATCGACAAGGCCGAGGGCAAGTCCTGGCCACTGATCTCGATCGAGCGCTATGCCTTCTACGAGCGCGCCAAGAAGGCCTATTGCGTGATCCAGACCGGCGAGCGGCGCTTCTATGGCTGCTTCGCCTTCCGCAAGGGCGTCATCCCCCCGGATGCGGGCTGATCCCATGCCCGGCAAACCGATCGTCATTCTTGGCGTCTTCGTCGCCGACACGGCCTACCGCGCGGCGCGCCAGCCGCGCATGGGCGAGACCATATTGGGCAACTCTTTCGTGCTCGGACCCGGCGGCAAGGGCTCGAACCAGTCGGTCGCGGCCGGCAGGCTGGGCGGCGACGTGACCATCATCACGCGGCTCGGCCGCGACGCCTTCGCCGAAATGGCGCGCTCGACCTGGGCCGGCGCGGGCGTCAAGTCCGCCGTCACCGAGACGCCGGAGAGCTATACGGGCGCCGCCTACATCTTCATCGAGGAGGCGACCGGCAACAATGCGATCATCATCAGCCCCGGCGCGGCAGCACTGATCTCGGTTGAGGACATCGAAGCCAATGCGGCGCTGATCCGCTCGGCCGGCGTGTTCATCACGCAACTCGAGCAGCCCATGCCGGCGGCACAGCGTGCGCTGGAAATCGCGCGCCAGGCCGGCGTCACGACCATCCTCAATCCGGCACCGGCCGCCCAGCTTCCCGACGCCATCTTCTCGCTGTGCGACTGGATGACCCCCAACGAGACCGAGGCCGAGGAACTGACCGGCATAAAGGTCAGCACCGTGGACGACGCGCGGCGCGCCGCCGACGCGCTCCTGGCGCGCGGCGTCGGCGGTGTGATCGTGACGCTCGGCGAAAAGGGCGCGCTGCTGCACACCGCGACCCGTTCGGAGCATGTCGGACCGGTCAAGGCCGGACCCGTGGTGGAAACCACCGGGGCGGGCGACGCTTTCAACGGCGGCTTTGCTGTCGGCCTGTCGCGCGGCCTCGATCCGCTCGACGCGGTGCGCTTCGCCTCGGCGGTCGCCGGCATCTCGGTGACACGCCCCGGTACCGCGCCCTCGATGCCGTCGCTTGCCGAAGTCGAGGCAATTCTGGCACAAGGCCGCTAGAAACTGGCGGGCGGCGTATCCGCGCCGCCGCCAACCGGTATCCGTCCATGTCCTTTCACGACACGCTTGACCGCCACAACAGGCTCTTCCTGGGCCTCGGAGTCTTGGAGCCTGTCGTCCTGCAGCTGGTCGACCAGGTCGAGCGCACCATCCGCCAGGGCGGCAAGATCCTGTTCTTCGGCAATGGCGGAAGTGCCGCCGACAGCCAGCATCTCGCGGCCGAATTCGTGGTGCGCTACAAGACCGACCGCAAGGCCATCGCGGCGCTGGCCCTGACCGTCGACACGTCCATCCTGACCGCTGGCGCCAACGATTACGGGTTCGCGTCGGTCTATGCCCGCCAGATCGAGGCGCTGTGCCGCAAGGAGGATACCGTCATCGGCATCTCGACCTCCGGCGACAGCGACAACATCATTGAAGGCATCCGCGCCGCGCAGGAAATCGGCGCGCAGACCTGGGCCTGGACTGGCGAAACCGGCGGCAGGCTGAAGGACATCGCGCCACAGATCATCCGGGTGCCATCTTCAGAGACGGCCCGCGTCCAGGAAGCGCATATCTTCATCGGGCACTGGCTCTGCGAAGAGATCGACCGGCGGTTCGCCGAGGGATGACCACGATCCGGCTCGACCTGCTGATCATCGGCGGCGGCGTTGCCGGCCTGTGGACGCTCAACCGTGCGATCAAGGCTGGCTACAGCGCGCTTCTGATCGAGAAAGGCGCGCTCGGCGGCGGCCAGAGCGTGCATTCGCAGGGCATCATCCATGGCGGCACGAAATATGCGCTGAACGGCACGTTCACCCGTGCCGCCTCGGCGATCGCGGCCATGCCCGACCGCTGGCGGTCCTGCCTTGCGGGGCAGGGCGAGCTCGACCTCTCGGCGGTGACGCAGCTGTCCGACGCCACCTACTTCTGGTCGCAGGCCACGCTCGGCGCGAAGATGACCTCGTTCCTGGCGTCGAAGGCGCTGCGCGGACGGGTCGATTCGATCGCTGGCGGCGACCGGCCCGACATCTTTCGCGACAGCCGGTTCGGTGGCGCGCTGTACAGGCTGGCCGAACCCGTTCTCGACGTGCCTTCGGTGATCGCGGCGCTGGCCGATCCCGTCAGCGAGCACATCGTCCAGCTCGATGCGGCGAAGCTGACAGTGAGCACTGGCGCCGACGGTCGCATGCAGATTTCCGTTCCGTCGCTGGGCGGCCTCATCCTCCAACCTCAGCGGATCGTCATCGCAGCAGGCGACGGATTTCTGGAACTTGCCGAGCGGATGGGACTTGCGCGTCCGACGATGCAGCGCCGCCCCCTGCACATGGTGGTGGCGCAGCACGGCAGCTGGCTGAAACTGTTCGGCCACTGCATCGGCGCATCCTCGGTGCCGCTGGTCAGCATCACGACTCATCCCTCCGCCGACGGACGCCAGGTCTGGTACATGGGCGGGGGGCTGGCGGAGGCGGGCGTCGCCCGGGAGCCGGCTGACCAGATCGCCGCCGCGCAGGCTACGATTGCCGAGCTGCTGCCGTGGGTCGATCTCGGCGAGGTGCGGTGGGACACGCTGCGCATCGACCGCGCCGAACCCGCGACCGACATGCGCGCCCGCCCGGACACAGGCTATGCCGAAGCAGTGGGCGACGTCATCGTCGCCTGGCCGACCAAACTGACGCTGGCGCCGGATCTCGCCGATACCATCCTCAGACTGCTGCCGCCGCCGCGCGCCGACGCGACCGGTCTGGACGCACTCGCCGCACTGCCGCGCCCGCCTGTCGCGCGGCCGTTCTGGGAAAGCATGTGATGCTGACACCCAGGCCGTTCGGCGTAACGGGACTCGATGTCAGCCCGATCGGCCTCGGGACGGTGAAGTTCGGGCGCGACAAGGGTCTAAAGCATCCGGGCGCCTTCACCATTCCGACTGACGCCGAGGCGCAGGGGCTCCTGGCGCTGGCCTCCGATCTTGGTATCAACCTGATCGATACGGCGCCCGCCTATGGCACGAGTGAGGAGCGCCTCGGCGGCCTGCTCGCCGGACAGCGGGACAGGTGGGTGATCTGCACCAAGGTCGGCGAGGAGTTCGACAATGCGACGGGTGTCGGCCGCTTCGACTTCACCGCGGAGCACATCCGCTTCAGCGTCGAGCGCAGCCTGTCGCGCCTTCGAGTGGAGGTCCTCGACATGGTGCTGGTGCATTCGGACGGCAACGACGTGGCGATCATCGAAGGCGGGGCGCTCGACGTCCTGTCCGGCCTCAAGGCCGCGGGGAAAATCCGTGCCTTCGGCATGTCGACCAAGACGATCGAGGGCGGGATGATGGCCGTTGAGCAGGCCGACTGCGCGATGGTGACCTACAATCTCGACTGGACTGCGGAAAGGCCGGTCATCGAGCGCGCCGCGGTGCTCGGCAAGGGGGTCCTGATCAAGAAGCCGCTGGCGTCCGGCCATGTCGGCGGCGATGCCGTCAGGGACAGCTTCCGCCATATAATGTCATGCCCCGGTGTCGGCTCGATCGTGGTGGGCACGATCAATCCCGATCATCTGCGGTCCAACGTGGCAGCCTGCGCCGCCGCGTTGGCCAGCCTCGGCAGAGCTATTTGCGGGTCTCGCGGATCGAGTTGACGATGGCCGTAGTGGAAACATTGTCGAGATGCGACAGCACCTTGACCTCGCCGCCATAGGACTTCACGAATTCGCCGCCGACCACGCCATCCAACGTATAGTCGCCGCCCTTGACCAGGATTTCGGGCCGCACCTTGCGCAGCAGGGCGTCGGGCGTGTCGTCGTCGAAGGAGACGACCCAGTCGACCGCCTCCAGCCCCTCCAGCACCGCCATGCGGCGCTCCAGCGTGTTGACCGGCCGGCCCTCGCCTTTCAGGCGGCGCACGGAGGCGTCGCCGTTGACGGCCAGCACGAGCCGGTCGCCCAGCGCGCGGGCTTGGGCAAGATACCCGACGTGGCCGGCATGCAGGATGTCGAAGCAGCCATTTGTGAAGACGATCTTCTCGCCGGCGGCGCGCGCATCCTCGAGCGCCATCAGGAGCTGGTCTTCCGTCACGCTGCCCCGGCCATAGCCTTGCGCGCGGTTGACCGCCTGGCGCAGTTCCGGGCCGCTCACCGAGGCGGTCCCGAGCTTGCCGACGACGATGCCGGCCGCGACGTTGGAGAGCGCGACGGCTTGCCCCATCGTCTCGCCGGCCGCAAGCGCAGCCGCCAGGGTGGCGATCACCGTATCGCCTGCGCCGGTCACGTCATAGATCTCCTTGGCCTGGGCGGGAAAATGCAGCGCCCTGTGGCCGCCGCCGATCAGGGTCATGCCATGTTCGCCGCGCGTGACGAGCAGCGCGTCGAGGCCGAGGCGCGCCACGAGTTCCGTGCCGCGGGTGATCAGTTCCTCCTCGCCTGCGCAATGGCCGACCACCGCTTCGAACTCGCGCAGATTGGGCGTGAGCAGCGTGGCGCCGCGATAGCGCTCGAAATCCGTACCCTTGGGATCGACCAGCACCATCGTGCCCCGTGCCCGCGCAAGCGCGATCAGCCCCTGGCAATCGGCCAGCGTGCCCTTGTCGTAGTCGGAGATCACCATCACCGACACGGCCTCGAGCAATGCTTCGGCCTGACCAGCGAGCGCCGGCGCATGCGACGGCGGGAAGCGTTTTTCCATGTCGAGCCGGATCAGCTGCTGGCTGCGGCTGATGATGCGCAGCTTGGTGATGGTCGGCTCGGTGGCCGTTTCGACGAAGGCACAGTGGATGCCGGCTGCGGCAAGCCGCTGGCGCAGCACATCCGCCGGCTCGTCGCGGCCGACGAGGCCGACCACGCGGACGCCCGCGCCGAGAGCCGCGATGTTGAGCGCCACGTTGGCCGCCCCGCCGGGCCGGTCCTCGTTGCTTTCGATGCGCACCACGGGGACGGGAGCCTCCGGCGAGATGCGCGCGGTGTCGCCGTGCCAGTAGCGGTCGAGCATGACGTCGCCGACCACCAGCAGCTGGGCCTTGTCGAAGCGCGGGACTGTCAGGTGCATCGATGGTCTCGTCATGTTGCTGTCTGTGCCAAGGGTCGATCGGGGCGACGGCTCGATGGCGGAAGACGGACTATGCCGTCCTTGCCGCGAAGTCGAGTGTTTTGGGTGAGGGCGCCCGTACGTGCGCCGTCAGCGCGTCGCGCCGCCGGCCTCGGCAAGCAGGCCGACCAACCGTTGCCAGACGATTTCGGGCGTCAGCGCAGCAAGGTCCGGCGGAGTGACCGCGCGTGCGGCAGGCGGGAAGTCGCGCGCCCGCAAGCAGAGCTGGTCCTTGCCGTAGCCGCCGACAAGGCCCGGGTCGGTCGGCCCGAACAGGATCACGTTCGGGCGGTCGAGTGCTGCCGCCAGATGCGACAGTCCCGTGTCGACGGACACCACGCCGGCCGCCCTGGCAAGTTCGGCTGCCACCTGCGACAGGGTCAGGCGCGGCAGCACGGTGACATTGGCCGCGCCGCTCCCGAGCCGTTCGGCGCGCGCGCGCTCCGCGGCGGTGTTCCAGACGAGGCGCACCGGCCAACCATGCTCGCCGACGATTCGCGCAAGCTCGGCCCAGTAGCTCTCGGGCCAGTGCTTCTCGTCGCGTGTCGTGGCGTGCAGGAACATCAGATAGGGCGCGCCCGCGCTGCGCTCGAAATGCCGGGCGATGGCGAAATCGCCGCGCGTTTCCGGTACCTTGTAGCCAAGCGATCGGGCGAAGAGCTGTCGCACGCGCTCGACGGCGTGCTGGCTGCGCGCAACGGCGATTCGCCGGTCGTAAAACCGTGCGGCGATGGGTTCGCGCGCCGACTGCGCATCGAGACCATAGCGGGGTCCCCGCGCCATGCGGGTGACGAGCAGCGCGCTCTTGATGAGTCCCTGCGCGTCGATCACGGCGTCGTAGCTCTCCGATCTGAGTGTAGCACGGTAGTCGGCCCATTCGCCGCTGCGCAGCGTCGAGAGCGGCGACTTTCGCCAGCGGCGCAGCGCCACGGGGATCACGCGATCCACGGCCTCGTGCCATGCCGGGATTTCGGCAAAAGCTTCCTCGACCACCCAGTCGAAGCGGATGCCGGGAATGGCGCGCGACGCGTCGGTCAGCGCGGGCAGGGTGTGGATGACGTCGCCCATGGAGGACGTCTTGACGACGAGGACCTTCACGCGCCCGCCTCCAGTTCGGCCAGCGCCGATGAGACGAGTTCCGGCGGCAATGTTCTCAGGCAGTTGTTGTGGTCGAGCGGACATTCGCGCTTGAAGCACGGGCTGCAGTCGAGGCCGAGACGCACGATGCGCTTGCGGTCCGAGAGGGGCGGGGTGAAGGCCGGCGAGGTCGAGCCGTAGACGGCGACCAGCGGCCGTCCGAGCGCGGCGGCGACATGCATCAGGCCGGAATCGTTGCTGACCACGGCGTCGGCGAGCGAGAGCAGGTCGACGGCCTCGGCAAGCGACGTGCGTCCGGCAAGGATATGGCAGGCGGCTTGCGCGTCGGGCGTCAGCTGCGCGCGGATGCTTGCGCAGTCGCCCGCGTCCTTGGCCGAGCCGAACAGCCAGACCTGCCACCCTTCGGCAATTCGCTCGGCGGCGACGCTCGCGTATTTGTCGTCCGGCCAGCGCTTGGACGGCCCGAATTCCGCGCCCGGACAGAGCGCCAGGACGGGCCGCTCGCTTTCCATCGCGAATTTTTGGCGCGTCCGTTCCGTTTGAGCGGCATCGACCACGAGGTGGGGATTGGGATGCGGTCTGGGAAAGTCCGCCGCCGCCGCGATCCGGCCGCTGTCGAAGGCGAGCGCGTTGAAGCGGTCCACCATCATCGGCAGGCGCTGCTTGTCGAGCCAGCGCATGTCGTTGAGCAGGCCGAAGCGCATTTCGCCCTTCCAGCCGGTGCGGCGCGGGATGCCGGCAAACCAGGGGACCAGCGCCGACTTCCAGGAATTGGGCAGCACGATCGCGCGGTCGTAGCGCTCGGCGCGCAGCGCGTGCCCGAGCCGCCGCCTGCCGGCCAGGTCGAACCTGCCATGGTCGAAGGGCGCGCCGATCGCGCGACGCACCTCCGGCATCCGCTCGATCAGCGGCGCGGTCCAGCCCGGCGCCAGCACGTCGATCGTGGCGTCGGGTTGCGCCTGCTTCAGCGTCATGAACAGGCTCTGCGCCATCACCATGTCGCCGACCCAGGCGGGTCCGATGATCAGGATCTTTTCGGTCAATCGATCAGTCTCTATGGCCGCGCAGCGTCGCCCTTCGAGCGCGCGGCCCACTCCATAAGCCACGAAATAGCGCCTGAACAGGCATACCGCACGCAGTCACATCGCTCGTGTGACGAGTCACGGCGGTCACGCGGGTCGGCGTCGCGTGCCTGCGCGCTGGCTGGCCGCCTCTTCGATGATGTCCGCGGCCACGGCGATGCCGCTGGTCAGATCGGCCTTGCGCACATAGTCGCGTGCTGCGTTGGACCATGCCAGGCGCGTCGCGGCGTCGACAGAGGCCGCCGCTGCGATCTGCTCAGGGCTCGCATCGCGCGGCAGGACAACGCCCGCGCCGGCTGCCGAAACGTGAAGGGCATAGCCGCAATTGTCGGTGACGATGACCGGCAGGCCAGCACCCAGCGCCTCGACGATCACCGTACCCGTCACGTCCAGCCGGGCAGGGTGGACGAGCAGGTCGCAGGCGACGAAGTGCTGCGCCAGATCGGCGTCGCTGAGGCTGCCGGGGGTAGCGACGCGGTCGGCGCAGCCGAGCTTTCGCGCCAGGGCCATCGCCGCGCGCATCGGTCGCCGGGACGTGTCGACACCGCAGGCAAACAGTTTTGCATTGGGCGCCAGCGCCAGCGCGCGGATGACCCGGTCGAGCCCCTTCACGTGCGGCTGCAGGCCGATCCAGAGCCAGGCCGTCTGGCCTTCCGTCAGTCCAAGCGATGCACGCGCGCCAGCCCGCTGCGAAGCGGACACCGCCTCCATCACGCGTCGCCGGTCGAGCGTCGGCGGCAGGACCGTCACACGGTCGGCGGCCATGCCATAGGCGTCGCGGTAGGCCTGCGCCTGTGGTTCGGCCAGCATCAGGAGCTTCGTGGTGGAGCCGGCTGCGCAACAGGCCTCCTCCAGCGCCGCCATGGTGCGGTAGCGCGGCAGGAGGCGCGCCAGCGGCGACACCGTGCGGTCGACAAAACACCAGTCGCAGCAGAAGAGGACGTCGAGGCCAGCCATCTTCTGGAATCCGACGAGAAGGTCATGGCGCCCGTGCGCGGTCCTGGCCAGGTCATTCTGGAACGCGGCGAGCCTGCCATGGTTGGACATGCCGCGCCACCTGATGGGCGCGATCGCGATGCCGTCGGGCACCGTCCCTGCGGCCGTGGTGTAGATGGTCACGCTGTGGCCGCGTGCGACGAGTGCCTCGCCCAGGCGAAGCGCGTGGCGTTCGAGCCCGCCCGCGGCAGCTAGGCGGTAGACGGCGATGGCGATGTCGAGCCGGCCTGCCGTCACACGCGGTCGTCCAGGTTAAGCGTGCCGCCGGTCCGCCGGAAGTTGGTCACCACGCGGCGGATCAGCGTCTCGATCTCGGAAAAGGCTGTCGTTGCCACCGCGCCGGTCGTCTTGGCGTGCAGTTCGGCCAGCACCGCATCGAGCGTAGCGGCATCCGTGGCTTCGGCGCGGACACCGAGCAGGCGATCCATGCCGATCTCCACCTCCTGCTCGCCATGCCCGACAAAGATCTCCTCGTCCTTTTCGCCCACCGTATCGAGCGGCGTCAGCACGATGGGATAGCCGTCGCGTCCCTCTCGCAGATGGGCCTCGGCCTCGGCAAAATCATGCAGGAACACCGCACGCTGGCCGGTGCTCTCGACAAAGCGACCGGCCACGTCCGCCAGTTCGGTCGGCGGAAGATCAGGCGTGGGACGCGGGATCACGGCCATTCCCGGCGGGCAGCAGGCTGCGCCGAGGAGGCAGATCTGCGCCGCCTCGTCGGCCGAAATGAAGAACCGCCGCGTGTTTTCGGGCGCTGACAGCGGCCTGCCGGCAGCCATGCGCAGGCCGAAACTTTCCAGAAGGCTACCGGCCGAGAACGCGACGTTTGCAAAGCGCGCGGAACTCGTCGAGATGGCAGCACCCCGCGTTCCGGCGCGGTAAAGCACTTCTTCCAGAAGCCGCTTGGTCGCGCCCATGAAGTTGGCGGGATCGGCCGCCTTGTCGGTCGATACGGCAAACAGCCTCCGAGGCGGCGCGGTTTCGCTCAGCATTCGGAAAAAAGAATCCTGCCTGACGACGTTGACGTCGAGCATGTGCAACAGCGCGGGTAGCGTCTTTTCCGAGCGGACATGCTTCACTGCCGCAAAATCCAGGACGACGTCGAAAGGCCCGGCCGTTTCGAGATGCGCGCGCGTCGGGTAGCCGCCGAAATCGGCCGCGAGATAGAAGATTTCAGCGGTCGGCCGGCCTTCGGCCATGATCGAGCGGGTCAATCGTGCCAGCCCGTTCTCGTCGATGTCGATGACGTGGATGCGTTTCGGGCCGAGGTTGAGCAGGCGGCGCACCGTCGCGGCGCCGATGCTGCCCGCGCCGCCGATGACCAGCACCGACGCGCCCTCGAACAGGGCGCGGAGCGCCTCACTTTTGCCTGTCCAGTCCGCGGCAAACAGCGATTGCTCGCGCTGCGTGGCGAGGAAAGCTTCGTCTCTCATGCGGCTTTCCTCCCGCCCGCCAGTGCCATGGACAGTGCGTCGGCGATGTCGGAGCTCGGTCGAAAGCCGAGATTGCGTTCGCACAGCGTCGGATCGCCGACCACGCGATCTCCGATGCCTTCCGCCTGCGGATGGTCGAGTTCGACACCGGCGAGCGCCGCCATCTCGGTGAGCAGACTGGAGAACGTCCGGCCGTGCCCGGTGCAGATGTTGATGACCGGCGGCAGCCGTTCGGACAGAAGCGTACGGCGGCAGGCTTCGGCGACATCGCCCACGCCCACGAAGTCGCGCACCATCGGCAACGATCGCCTTTCCTCGTCCCAGTCGAGCTTCGGCCCGGTTCCACGGATTTGCCGCACCACGTCACCAGGCAGCCCGCCCATTCCGGGCCCGACGACGTTGAAAAGGCGCAGTACCGCGACGTTTAGTCCCGCGCGGCCGGCGAGATCGAGCGCGAGCAGGGTGGCGTCGAGCTTGCTTCGCCCGTAGGGCGATTTCGGATCGCAGGCATCCGTCTCCCGGATCGGCTGGCCGTCGCCGGGGATGCCGTATTCGGCCGCACTGCCGATCATCACGATGCGCGGCTTCGATTCAATCCGGCCTGCGGCGTCGAGCAGGTTGCGCGTTGCCGTCACGTTGGCGGCGATCAGCGCTTCAAGCGATCCATGGCGGGCGCCGGCGGCATGGATGATGGCGTCGGGTCTGCTGCGGTCGATCAGCGCGGCGGCATCGGCGGGCTGCGTGAGATCGGCACTGTGCTGGATGTTGTCGCCAGGCCGCCTTGCCGTCCCGATCACCTCGAAGCGCGCGTCGCTGCGCAGTAGCGCCATGACATGGCGCCCGACGAAGCCGCTGGCTCCGGTGACCAGGACCCGTTCCATCACGCGCGGCGGTTCAGGAAGCGGTCGGGATCGCGGCCAAAATCCTCGATCGCCGCCTCGTAGTGGTCGGGCCGGCCAATGTCGCGCCAGTAGGCATCGCTGCGATAGACCTGGACCACGGCCTTGTCGGCGAGCGCGGCGCGGATCAAATCCGGCATGTCGAAGCGCCGGTCGGTCGGGATATAGGCCAGCGCGCGGCGCGACAGCGCATAGACGCCCGAGCTGACCTCCAGCCGACGCTTCGGCTTCTCGACATAGTCGGTCAGCGCGCCTGTCGCCGGATCGCTGACCAGCACGCCATAGTCGACCTGGTCCTCCACCGTCGGCCCGAAGATGGTCGCGACGGCCCGGCTGGCGCGGTGGGCGGCCAGGAGATTGGCGAAGTCGAGATCGGTCAGCGTGTCGCCGTTGATGAGCAGGAAGTCTTCGGGCAGTCCGGGCGCGAGAAGCAGCGGCGCGGCTGTGCCGAGCGGCTTTTCCTCCTCGACGATGGAAATCGCCAGCCCCCATTGCGCGCCATCGCGGACGAAGGCCGCGATGATGGCGGAGAGATAGCCCAGCGACAATGTGACATGGGTCACCCCGCAGACCGACAGTCGCTGCAGCAGGATATCCAGGATCGAACGATCGCCCAGCGGCATCAGGGGCTTGGGGATCGCGTGCGTGTAGGGTCTGAGCCGCGTGCCGAGGCCACCGGCGAGAATGAAGGCGTGCATGGCGCTCCCGGAGCATGGCGGGCCGGCAGTGCCCGCGCTTTCCACCCTGCTCTAGCGCGCGGATCGATGACAGCGCAATCGCAAAGCTGCGTGCCCACCACGCCCACGGGGTCGACCAAAGTGGTGTGGGAGTGAACTGACTTTGCCGATCAAACCCTGTATGCTGCGGCGCAGGTTCATCCACACGAGTAGCTTCCCGTTGAGAAAAGACATCCACACCACCGGTATTCCGGTCCTGTGTGCCTCCTGCGAAGCGCGCCACAAGGGCGTATGCGGCGCGTTGGAGCCGGAGCAGCTGGTGGCGCTTGCCAAGACGTCGTCCAAGCATGCCGTGCGTGAAGGGTCCGAACTGATCGGCGACGCCGAAGAGATCGAGAGCTATTCGAACATTCTCAACGGTGTCGTGAAGCTGACGAAAACGCTGGCCGACGGACGCCAGCAAATCGTGGGGCTCCAGTTCGCGCCCGATTTCCTTGGCCGACCGTTCAAGGTGGAGAGCGCGATCAACGCGGAGGCCGCGACGGATCTCTCCCTGTGTTCGTTCCCGAAGGCGGCGATCGAGCGGATGATGAGCGACTCGCCGGTCCTCGAGCACAGGCTGCTCAAGCAGACTCTTCGCGAACTCGACGAGGCCAGGGACTGGATGGTGACGCTGGGGCGCAAGAACGCGGCCGAAAAGGTCGCGAGCTTCCTGCTCCTGATCGCACGCCACATCGACCCGACGGCTGATCCAGCCCGGGACAGCGCGACATTCGACCTGCCTTTGACGCGGGCCGACATCGCCGACTTCCTCGGCCTGACGATCGAGACGGTCAGCCGGCAGATGACGAAGCTGAAGGCGGACAACGTCATCAGGATTGAGAACAACCGGCACATCACGGTGGAAAGCCTCCGCCGCCTGGAAGTCCGTACCGGCTCCTGAGAATTTGCGGCCCTTGCTCGGGCTCAGCCCGGCCGGATCGGCAGGATGTGCTCCCGTTCGAAGGCGACATGCCGCCGCATCGACTGGAAGAATGCGCGCAGCATGAAGCCGAGCGCTTCCGGATTGTCGATCGTGCCGCCATGACCGATCTTCAGCAGGACTTCGCTGAGGTCGGCGGCCGCGCATTCGTCGGTCGCATGTTCCGCCTTCAGCCGGGCGATCGACTGCGCCCGTTCGGGATTCTGGCCGGGGCCTGCGAAAGCCGGGAATATACAGCTCTCCTCGAAGGCGTGTCCCTTGCGCATCAGTGGGGACAATTCGGCGGCAATCCGCAGGCATTCGAACCTGTCGACCCGCCAGGGCAGCGAATCGGCAATCGCCTCGAGCGCGTCGCACAGAGCGAGTTTTTCATGGTGGAACCGGTCGATCTCGTTGCACGCCGGAGCCTGACCCGGGCCACAGGCGGTGGCAATCGGGCATGACTCTGCATTGCCGCACGCTATCGACCCCGCCAAACGTCTCCCGGCCATAAGATCCTCCGGCGATTTCTCTCTCCCCGTGCAAACTGTCGCAGGTCGGAGCGGTCGGTCTTGACCTGGATCAAGGCGCCGCATCGCTCATGCGGCGATGAGCGATGTGACGGTCCGTGCCGATTGCCCGGATTCGTGAAGCCGGGGACATTCCATGAGATACGGACCGTACATTATCGGCGTCGGGCTCTTCGCCTTCCTCGCCATGCTTGGCGCGGCATTCACCCACGATCCGGTGTTTGCCCAGCACATGACGGTGCTTTGCGTCGTGCTCTCGATCAGCACGATCGTGCTGATGCGCAAGACGAGCTTTGCACCGGCAGCTGCCATCGACCCTTCCGCCTATATGGACGGTCCGACGCGATACGGTGCGATCGCAACGATGTTCTGGGGCGTCGTCGGCATGCTGGTCGGTGTCATTGTCGCCCTGCAACTCGCCTGGCCCGATCTCAACATCGAGCCCTGGTTCAATTTCGGGCGTCTGCGCCCGCTGCACACATCCGCCGTCGTCTTCGCCTTCGGCGGCAACGCGCTGTTGTGCACGTCATTCTACGTCGTGCAGCGCACCTCGAGGGCGCGCCTGTTCGGCGGCGACCTCGCCTGGTTCGTGTTCTGGGGCTACCAGCTCTTCATCGTCATGGCGGCCACCGGCTATCTGCTCGGCATCACGCAGAGCCGCGAATATGCCGAGCCGGAATGGTATGTCGATCTCTGGCTGACGGTCGTCTGGGTCGCCTATCTCGCGGTGTTCCTCGGCACGATCCTGAAGCGCAAGGAACCCCACATCTACGTGGCGAACTGGTTCTACCTGTCCTTCATCGTGACGATCGCGATGCTGCACATCGTCAACAATCTGGCGATGCCGGTCTCCTTCCTCGGAACCAAGAGCTACTCGCTGTTTTCGGGCGTGCAGGATGCGCTTACGCAGTGGTGGTACGGCCACAACGCGGTCGGATTCTTCCTGACGGCGGGCTTCCTCGGCATGATGTATTACTTCATTCCCAAGCAGGCCAACCGGCCGGTCTATTCCTACCGCCTGTCGATCGTGCACTTCTGGGCGCTGATCTTCCTCTACATCTGGGCCGGCCCGCATCACCTCCACTACACGGCGCTGCCGGACTGGGCGCAGACGCTCGGCATGGTGTTTTCGATCATGCTCTGGATGCCGTCCTGGGGTGGCATGATCAACGGCCTGATGACGCTTTCGGGCGCCTGGGACAAGATCCGCACCGATCCGATCATCCGCATGATGGTCATGTCCGTCGCCTTCTATGGCATGTCGACCTTCGAAGGTCCCGTCATGTCCATCAAGGCGGTAAACTCGCTGTCGCACTATACCGACTGGACGATCGGCCACGTCCATTCGGGCGCACTCGGCTGGGTCGGCATGATCTCCTTCGGCGCGATCTACTTCATGGTGCCGAAGCTGTGGAACCGCGAGCGGCTCTACTCGATGCGGATGATCACCTGGCACTTCTGGCTGGCGACCCTCGGTCTCGTCGTCTACGCCGCCGTCATGTGGGTTGCCGGCATCCAGCAGGGCCTGATGTGGCGCGAATACGACGAGCAGGGCTTCCTGGTCTACTCCTTCGCCGAAAGCGTCGCAGCCATGTTCCCCTACTACATCGTGCGCGCCATCGGGGGCCTGCTCTACCTCGTGGGTGCGCTGATCATGGCCTACAACATCACCATGACGATCCTCGGCTACCAGCGCGAGGAAGAGCCGATCGGGGGCGCCTCCGCGGCGCCTGGCACCACACTCCAGCCTGCCGAGTAAGGAACGCACATGTCACTCCTCGACAAACACTCGATCCTGGAACGAAACGCGACGCTTCTGCTCGTCGGTTCGTTCCTGGTGGTCACCGTCGGCGGCATCGTCGAGATCGCGCCCCTCTTCTATCTCGAGAACACCATCGAGAAGGTGGACGGGATGCGGCCCTATTCGCCGCTGGAACTCGCGGGACGCGACGTCTACATCCGCGAGGGCTGCTACACCTGTCACAGCCAGATGATCCGCCCCTTCCGCGACGAGGTCGAACGCTACGGCCATTACAGCCTGGCGGCGGAATCGATGTACGATCATCCATTCCAGTGGGGCTCCAAACGAACCGGGCCCGATCTGGCGCGCGTCGGCGACCGCTACTCCAACGAATGGCACGTGCAGCACCTGACCGAGCCGCGCTCGGTCGTGCCGGAATCGATCATGCCGAGCTATGCCTTCCTCAAGGAAACGCCGCTCAACATCCGCGACTTCTCCACCCATCTCGTCGCCAACGCCCGCGTCGGCGTGCCTTACACCGACGAGATGATTGCCAATGCGGATGCGGACATCAAAGCGCAGGCAGACCCGGATGCCGATACGACGGCGCTGCTGGCGCGCTATCCAAAGGCCAAGCTCGGCGATTTCGACGGCGATCCGAAGGCGCTCACCGAGATGGACGCGCTCGTTGCCTATCTGCAGATGCTGGGCACGCTGGTCGATTTCTCGACCTACGACGAAGCTGCCGGCTACCGCTGAGGAGATGCGACATGGACTATCAGATGATGCGCACCTTCGCCGACAGCTGGGGGCTGCTGTTCATGGCTGTTTTCTTCGTGGCCGTGGCTGCCTTCGCCTTCCGCCCTGGAAGCCGCAAGTCGGCCCAGGACGCGGCCAATATTCCACTGAGGGATGACCAGAAGCCATGAGCGAGAAACACATCGACGAAGCCACCGGGATCTCGACGACCGGTCACGAGTGGGACGGCATCCGCGAGCTCAACAATCCTCTGCCGCGGTGGTGGGTGTGGACCTTCTATGCCACGATCCTGTGGGCGCTTGCCTATGTCATCGTCTACCCCGCCATTCCCCTGCTGACGTCGGCGACGACGGGTGTCCTCGGCTACTCGAGCCGGGGCGCGGTGAAGGCGGAGCTTGCGGCGGCGGAAGCCGCAAAGGGCGACTATGTCGCGGCCGTCGCGGCAAAGAGCGTCGACGAAATCCTCGCCGACGAAGAGCTCCGCACCTTCGCCGTGGCCGCTGGCAGCGCGGCGTTCAAGGTCAACTGCGTGCAGTGCCACGGCTCGGGTGCGCAGGGTTCGGCGGGCTTTCCGAACCTGAACGACGACGACTGGCTGTGGGGCGGCACGCCGGAGCAGATCCAGTTGACGATCGCGCACGGCATCCGCTTTGCCGGAGACGAAAACACCCGCATCTCGGAGATGCCCGCCTTTGCCGACATGCTCGACGGCACGCAGACGGCGCAGGTCAGCGCCTTTGTGGCGAGCCTGTCGGGGCCTGCGTCCGACCCGGCGCTCGTCGAGCCGGGCAAGCAGATCTTTGCCGACAACTGCGCTGCCTGCCATGGCGACACGGGTGCAGGCAACAAGGAACTCGGCGCGCCGAACCTGACCGACGCCATATGGCTCAAGGGGTCCAGCGAAGCGGCCATCGCCGCTCAGGTGCGGGCACCCGCGCATGGCGCGATGCCGGCCTGGCTGGGAAGGCTGGGCGACGTGAAGGTGAAGGAACTCGCCGTGTTCGTGCATTCGCTGGGCGGCGGCGAATAGGTGCTTGGGGGAGCACCTGTTCCCTCCTCCCGTCCCCGGCGCAAAGGGCCCGGCATTCATGCCGGGCCTTCTGCCATGCGGGTTCAGCGCTTCGCCGACCAGATCTCCGCGTCGATCTTGCCCTTCAGTTCCGGAAAGTTCTCCGCCTCGAAGACAGGCTCCCGGCCTGCCTTCTTCTGCGCGAAGTAATCCGCCGTCAGCTTGGCTACGGTTCCCGAAAGCATCACGATCGCAATCAGGTTGATCGTCGCCATCAGGCCCATGGACGCGTCGGCTGCGTCGAAGACCGTCCCCACCGTCTGCAGCGAGCCCCAGAGAACCATCGCCAGCACCGCCGTGCGCAGGATCATGATGGGCATTCCGGTCCCGACCCCCAGGAAGGTCATCGCGTTCTCCGAATAGGAGTAGTTGCCGATGATCGACGTGAAGGCGAAGAAGAAGATCGCCACCGCGATGAAGGCGACGCCGGCCGAGCCGATATGGACCTGCATCGCCGCCTGGGTGAGCTGCGTGCCCGTCACGCCCGATTCCGGCACCAGCATGCCCGACAGCAGGATCATCACCGCCGTCGCGGTGCAGATCAGGATCGTGTCGATGAACACGCCCAGCGCCTGCACGAAGCCCTGTGAGGAGGGATGGTGCGGGTGGGGCGTGGCCACCGCTGCGATGTTGGGCGCCGAGCCCATGCCGGCCTCGTTGGAGAACAGGCCGCGCTTGACGCCGTTGAGCATGGCGGCCGCCAGCCCGCCGGTGAAGCCGGCCGCCGCCTCACCGATGCCGAAAGCACTGGTGATGATAAGCCCGATGACGCCCGGGATCTCGCCGATGTGGACGACCAGCACGTAGAGCGCCATCAGAAGATAGACGATCGCCATGAACGGCACGACGATCTCGGCCACCTTGGCGATCTGCCTGATGCCGCCGAAGATCACGACGCCGCTGATCGCCGCCACGGCGATGCCTGTCACCAGCTTCGGCAGGCCGAAGGCACCTTCCATCGCGTCGGCGATCGAGTTGGCCTGAACCGCGTTGAACACGAGGCCGAAGGCCAGGATCAGGCAGACCGAGAAGATCGCGCCCGCCCAGCTCGCGCCCAGCCCGCGTGCAATGTAGAAGGCCGGCCCGCCGCGATACTGGCCCTCGTCATTCCTGACCTTGTAGAGCTGCGCCAGCGTGCTTTCCGCATAGGCGGTCGCCATGCCGACGAGCGCCACCAATCCACATCCAGAAGATCGCGCCGGGCCCGCCGAGATACAGCGCCACTGCCACGCCGGCGATGTTGCCGGTGCCGACGCGCGAGGCGAGGCTGGTACACAGCGCCTGGAACGGCGTGATGCCGGACTTGTCCGCCGTGTTCGAGCCGCGAACGGCGCGGAACATCTCGCCGAAATGGACGAACTGGATGAATTTCAGGCGGATCGTGAAGAACACCCCGACCGCGAGAAGGCCGTAGATGAGGACGTAGCCCCAGAAGACCGTGTTCAGGAAGTTGATTGTCGCAGTCATGTCGCACTCCTGACCGAACGGGCTCAAAACCTAGCGCACAGAGTGTTCGAGGATCGGAGGCGTGTCCACCGGCTTCTGCCCTTTGATCAGGATCAAGGCTGGCCGGGCATCGAAATGCGAGCGTAATCCGACAAAATTGCCCTCGCTTGCGTGTACGCCATGACCCTGATGACCAAGCCCGATCCGTTCCCCGAGATCGAGCGTCTCGACGCCTCGGCCGTGAACTCGGCCAAGGTGCGCCAACCGCTGTATGCGCCCCGCCAGAAGATCTTCCCCAAGCGCGCCTCGGGCGCGTACCGGCAATTCAAGTGGCTGATCATGGCCGTCACGCTGGCCATCTACTACCTGACGCCATGGATTCGCTGGGATCGGGGCCCCTATGCGCCCGACCAGGCGGTGCTCATCGACATCGCCAACCGCCGCTTCTATTTCTTCTTCATCGAGATCTGGCCGCAGGAATTCATCTACATCGCTGGCCTTCTGATCATGGCCGGCATCGGCCTCTTCCTCGTCACGTCCACGGTCGGCCGCGCCTGGTGCGGCTACACCTGTCCGCAGACCGTCTGGGTCGACCTCTTTCTCGTGGTCGAGCGCGCCATCGAGGGCGAGCGCAATGCGCGCATCAAGCTCGACCAGGGGCCGTGGACCCAGCGCAAGATCGTCCTGCGGACAGCCAAGCACGCGATCTGGCTGCTGATCGCCGTGGCCACGGGTGGTGCCTGGATCTTCTACTTCGCCGACGCGCCGACGCTGCTGGTCGACGTCGTGACCGGCCATGCCGCGCCTGTCGCCTACATCACCATCGCGGTCCTCACCGCGACGACATACACGTTCGGCGGGCTCATGCGCGAGCAGGTCTGCACCTATATGTGCCCCTGGCCGCGCATCCAGGCGGCCATGCTCGACGAGCATTCGCTGACGGTCACCTACAATGACTGGCGCGGCGAGCCGCGCTCGCGCCACGCCAAGAAGATGGTGGCCACGGGCACGAGCGTCGGCGACTGCGTCGACTGCAACGCCTGCGTCGCGGTGTGCCCGATGGGCATCGACATCCGCGACGGCCAGCAGCTCGAATGCATCACCTGCGCGCTGTGCATCGACGCCTGCGACGGCGTCATGGACAAGCTCGGCAAGGAACGCGGCCTGATCTCCTATGCGACTCTCAACGACTACAACGCCAACATGGCGCTCGCGACCTGCGGCGGCGCCGCGCCGATCAATCCGGCGCTGGTGCGCGAACCGGCCGGGCGCCTGAACGCCAAGGTGGCGCAGTTCCATATCCGCCGGATCCTGCGGCCGCGCAGCTTCCTCTATCTCGGCGCCTGGTCGCTCGTCGGCATCCTGCTTGTCTACGCGCTGCTGAGCCGCGACCGGCTCGAGATCAACGTCCTGCACGACCGCAATCCGCAGTTCGTCCTTCTGTCGGATGGCTCCGTGCGCAACGGCTACACGGTCAAGCTCCTGAATATGATCCCCGAACCACGTACGATCGTGGTAACGCTGGAAGGCCTGCCCGGCGCGATGATGAGCGTGGTGGGCGACGATTCGCCGGAAGCCAGGACGATTGCCGTCGACGTCGAACCCGACCGCCTCAAGGCGCTCAGGATCTATGTCCGGCAGCCTCCCGAGTTCGTCGATGGCCAGACACAGAAGTTCAGTTTCAGCATCGAAGACAAGGCAAGCTTCGAGGAAGACCACTACAAGGCAACCTTCAACGCCCCGGAAAAGAAGAAATGACCACACAGCACATCGAAAAAGGCACGTTCACCGGTCGTCACATGCTGGTCGTCATGATCGCCTTCTTCACGGTGATCATCTCGGTCAACGTGCTGATGGCCACGCTGGCCAACACGACGTGGAGCGGGCTGGTGGTGGAGAATTCCTACGTGGCCAGCCAGCAGTTCAACCGCAAGGCGGCCGAGGGCCGCGCGCAGGCGGCCTTGGGCTGGGCGGGCCTGCTGACCATCGAAGACGGCAAGATCGCCTATCGCCTGAACGACCAGGAAGGCCGTCCGGTGCCGCTGGACACGGTGACCGTCACGTTCCGGCATCCGGCCTATGATGCGAAGGACCTCGTCGTCGCTCTGGAAGCCGAGGGCGCGGGCAGGTTCACGGCCGGCCGCGTGCCGACCGACGGCATCTGGATCGTCGATGTGGAGGCTGATACCGGGCAAGCCAGGCCCTATCGCGATGTCAGGCGCATCACGGTGACGGGAGGCGCGCTGAAATGAGTTGCTGCGCGCCCGGCGCCGAAAACGGTCTCGATCCGGTCCAGCGCCTGCCCGGCGACGACGAGATCCGCCTGTCGAGCCGGCCGCTCGGCGACGGCATCAACCAGATCGACCTGTCCGTGCCTGCCGTCCATTGCGGCGCCTGCATCGCCACCGTGGAGCGTGCACTGGCGCAGGTTCCCGGCGTGGAGGCGGCGCGGGTCAACCTGTCGACCAAGCGCGTCAGCATCAGATGGCGCGACGGGGCGGTGCCGCCGATCGCCCAGACGCTGGCCCGGCTCGGCTACGCCCCGCATCTGTTCGACGACAGCGCCCCGCAGGAGGACCGGCAGCTTGCCGAACTCCTGTGGGCGGTCGCTGTCTCCGGCTTCGCGGCCGGCAACATCATGCTCCTCTCGGTGTCGGTCTGGTCGGGCGCGGAGGGCGCGACGCGGGACCTGTTCCACTGGGTCTCCGCCCTGATCGCGCTGCCCGCGCTCGTCTTTGCCGGACGCGTCTACTATCGCTCGGCGTGGAGCGCTCTTCGCCACGGGCGCATGAACATGGACGTCCCGATCGCCATCGGGGTCAGCCTCGCCTACGCGATGAGCCTCTACGAGACCATCAACCACGGCCCCCACGCCTATTTCGATGCGGCGGTTTCGCTTCTCTTTTTCCTGCTGATCGGCCGTACGCTCGACCATCTGATGCGCGACAGGGCTCGCACCGCCGTGCTCGGCCTCGCGCGCCTTGCGCCACGCGGCGCGCTCGTCGTCTCGTCCGACGGCAGCCGCGACTACCGCCCTCTGGCCGAACTGCAGCCCGGGATGACGTTGCTCGTCGCTGCCGGCGAGCGCATCCCCGTCGATGCGCGCGTGCTGAAGGGCATGTCGGACGTCGACTGCTCCGCCGTTACGGGCGAGAACGATCTGGTGGTCACCCGCCCCGGAAGCGAGGTCCGCGCTGGCATGCTGAACGTCACGGGCCCGCTTACTGTTGAGGTGCTGAAGCCCGCCTCCGACTCCTTCCTCGCCGAGATGGTCCGCATGATGGAAATGGCCGAAGGCGGCCGCGCGCGATACCGGCGCATCGCCGAACGGGTTTCCGCCTATTATGCGCCGGTCGTTCATCTCACGGCGCTGGTGACCTTTATCGCCTGGGTGGCGATCGACGGCGACTGGCACAGGGCAATGACCATCGCCATCGCCGTGCTGATCATCACCTGCCCCTGCGCGCTCGGGCTTGCGGTGCCGATGGTCCAGGTCGTGGCGGCACGCCGGCTTTTCGAGGCGGGCATCATGGTCAAGGACGGCTCGGCCATGGAGCGGCTCGCCGAGGCCGATGCCGTCGTATTCGACAAGACGGGCACGCTGACGCTCGGGCGACCGCGGCTCGTCAACCTTTCCGAGATTCCCGCCGACCTGGTTGGCGTCGCGGCCGAGCTGGCCGCCCATTCGCGCCATCCGATCGCGCAATCGATCGCCGTGCACGCAGCCGGCGTGCCGCGCGCTCCCGCCTTTGATCGCGTCGAGGAGCATCCCGGCTTCGGCATGGAGGGACATGTCGCGGGGCATGTCTGGCGGCTTGGCAGGATGGAATGGGCCGCGCCGGGCGCCGCGTCCGCAGAGGACGCAGGCACCGTCCTCAGCCGCGATCTCATGCCGATGACGAGCTTCCGGTTCCAGGACGTGATCCGTCAGGACGCACGCGCCGCCGTGACCGCACTCGAGCACGACATGGGCAAGGCGGAAATGCTGTCCGGCGATTCGCGGGCCGCCTGCGCGACCGTGGCGCAAGCGCTTGGCATGACGACGTTTTCCTCCAACTTGCTGCCCGCCGAGAAGGTTGCCCGCATCGCAGCACTGACCGCCGAGGGCCGCAAGGTGCTGATGGTCGGCGACGGGCTCAACGACGCGCCGGCGCTCAGCGCCGCCCATGTTTCGATGGCGCCAGCCACGGCCGCCGACATCGGCCGCAACGCTGCCGACTTCGTGTTCCTGCGCGAAAGCCTCGCCGCCGTGCCACTCGCACGCGACGTCTCGCTACGGGCGGGGCGGCTGATCCGCCAGAACATCGGGCTTGCCATCGTCTACAACGCGATCGCCGTCCCGATCGCCATCCTCGGCCATGTCACGCCGCTGATCGCGGCAATCGCGATGTCGGCGTCGTCTCTGCTGGTGATCGCCAATGCGTTGCGGCTGGGCAGCGGCGGGTTCGCCCGGCCGCAGGGCCGCCAACTCGCTTCTCCTGCCAGCGCGGGACAGACGACATGAGCATTCTCGTCTACCTCATTCCGATTGCGCTCTTCCTCGGCACGATCAGCCTGCTCGGCTTCCTCTGGGCGCTGCGCAGCGGCCAGTACGAGGATCTCGACGGTGCCGCCGTGCGCGTCCTCAACGATGACGCGCCCGAGCCCGCACCGACATCGCCGAAAGGCTGACCAGCTGGATGCCGCCGCGCTGGTGGAACGCCGGCGCAAAGAGCCTCGGCGCACCGGCAGGGTGATCCGGCATCCGCCGGAATACCCTGGGATCACGGAGAGACCGATGTCGGTCTCAAGAGCACCGCAAGCGCGCCAAAGACGAGAACCCCGGCGACTGCAGTCCCGGTCAGTACGAGCAGCGCGCCCGGGATCGTCAGGCCTGCCATCATGAGAGCGAAGACGAAGGGGGCGAAGGCGGAGGTGAACTGGCGCGCCGCGCTCATCCAGCCGACATGGTGGCCATAAGCCTTCCGGCCGAACACCTCGAGCGGCAGTGTCCCGCCGACGATCGATGTCAGGCCGGATCCCAGGCCGAAGAGCACGACGAAGGCGGCGATGCCGATGACCATCGGCGAAGAGGCAAGCAGCGTCGCGAGCCCTGCCGCGACCAGGGTCGCAGCGGTGATCGCCAACACGGACTGGCGCAGTCTGCCGCCGAAGACCATGTTGACGAGTCTGCTCGCCACCTGGGCCGGACCGAACAACGTCGCGGCCGCGACGCCCGCCGTTCCCAGCCCGAGTGCGGCAAGGAGCGGAACCATGTGCAACAGAACGGCCGAGAGGATGAATCCCTCCACGGCAAAACCAGCCATCATCAGCAGGAAGGCGATCCTGGCCTTGTCCGGATCGAGTGGCGTAGCGTCGGGGACATGGTTCACGGCACTGCCTGCGTCGACCGACGGCTTGGCACGCCACGCGGCCAGCGTCGCCAGCCGCGTATGGACAGGAAGACAGACGAGGAGATTGGCGGCTGCGAAGACGAGATAGATCTCGCGCCAGTCGAGATGGCCGTGCAGGAAGCTTGTCAACGGCCAGAACAGCGTCGAGGCGAAGCCTGCGATGAGCGTCAGATGCGTGATCGAACGCTGTGCGGCAACGGCACCGATCTGGACGATGGCCACGAAGGCCGTGGCATAGAGCACGAAGCAGGATGCGAGTTCCATTGCCACCAGCGCTGCGACGAAACTGTATCGGTCGGGCGCAAGCGCGCAGGCCGTCAGCGCCAGCGCAGCCGCCAGGGAACCGAGGGTCATGACACGTCCTGCCCCGTGCCGGTCCGCCAGTTTGCCCGCCGTCGGTGCAAGCAGGCTGCCAAGCAGGAGCGCGACCGACAAAGCGCCGAACACCCATTGCGTGGCCAGTCCGAACTCAGCCGCCATGTCCGGAGCAAGGATCGCAAAGCTGTAGTACAGCGTGCCATAGCCGACGATCTGGGTCACGCCCAGCGCCCAGATGGCCCAGGCTGGAGCCCTCGTCTCAGGTCCGTGCATGAAGGATCGCGTGTTTTCGGCCGACGGCTGTCTTCGGTCCGCAGCCACACCCGGCCTCGGCCCTCGCGGCGGAGATGACGGGCCGCACCCCGCAGACCCCGTTCCCGGGAGGCACCAACCGAAACTGGCGCGCGGCGACTGGGTCGCCTGCAGTTTCAGCCGAGATGGACCGGACCCACTCTCCAGCAAAGCCGTCCATCGTTCGACCTTTCCCGAATATTCCAATGCTACTCAAGAAAGGCGCTATGCGCGCTCCCTGGCGATCCGTCGAGGCTGTTCCGGCGGACAGGTTCCGTCGGCGCAGCACTCGTCGGAGAGGTAACCGATCAGCGCCTGCATCGCAGGATACTCCGCCCGGCAGATGAGTGTGGTCGACTGCCGCTCCTGGGTAACCAGTCCCGTCTCGACCAATCGCTTGCAGTGGTGCGACAGGGTGGACGCCGGAATGCCCAGCTTCTCCTGGATGCTGCCCACGGCCAGCCCCTCAGCGCCCGCGCGCACGAGAATCCGGTAGATGTTCAGCCGCGTGGCATTGCCGAGGGCTTCCAGTTGCGATGCAGCCTGTTCGACTTTCATGCAAAAATCCTACCCGCCGTGGTCGGCCAACGTCAATCAAACTTCGATGATCATCGAAATAGTAGGTGCTGGATGCAACGGTCAGATCGACTTCTGGTTCACGCGCCTCGACACCTCTTCGGCGCTCTCGACGCGCTCGGAATAGCGGTCGGTAAGGTAGTCCGCTCGGTCGCGCAGGAGCAGCGTGAACTTCATCAGCTCCTCCATCACGTCGACGATGCGATTGTAGTAGGGCGATGGCTTCATCCGACCGTCCGCGTCGAACTCGTTGAACGCCTTGGCGACCGATGACTGGTTGGGGATGGTCACCATGCGCATCCAGCGCCCGAGTATGCGCAACTGGTTGACCGCGTTGAAGCTCTGCGAGCCGCCGCAGACCTGCATCACCGCCAGCGTCCGCCCTTGCGTCGGGCGCACCCCGCCGAGCGACAGCGGCAGCCAGTCGATCTGCGCCTTCATGATGCCGGTCATCGCGCCGTGGCGTTCGGGCGAGCACCAGACCTGTCCCTCCGACCACATCGAGAGCTCCCGCAACTCCTTGACCTTCGGGTGATCCGCCGGCACCGAATCCGGAAGCGGCAATCCCGCAGGATTGAAGATGCGCACCTCGGCGCCCAGCCTGCGCAGGATACGCGCCGCTTCCTCGGTGGCCAGCCGCGAATAGGAGCGCTCGCGCAGCGAGCCGTAGAGCATCAGGATCCGGGCCGGGTGCGCAGACCGCGGCGCGCCGAGCAGCGCCGCCGGTTCGATCGGACGGAAGCTTTCCGGGTCGATGTTGGGCAGAAGGTCGAGGCGCGTGGTGTCTTCGGTCATGCTGATCCTGTCGGCCGCGATCCACCCGCGCGGCTGATTATTCGATGTTTATCGAAATAATAATTGGTCGCTTCCACCGCTCGTGTCAACCTTATTTCGAAAAATCTAGAATTAGCGAAGCCGTCGGCCATCCGCGTCGATCACGACTTCGCCGTCGTCCTTGGTGAAGGGCCCGATCTCCGGGTTCGGCAATATGTCGAGCACGGCTTCCGACGGGCGGCAGAGCTTCGTACCGAGCGGCGTCTCGACGATCGGCCGGTTGATCAGGATCGGATGCGCCAGCATGGCGTCCACGAGTTCGTCGTCGCTCCATTTCGCGTCGCCAAGCCCGAGTTCGCCATACGGCGTCCCCTTCTCGCGCAGCAGCGCGCGGGGCATGATCCCCATGGCCGCGATGAGTTCGACCAGCCTTTCGCGCGACGGCGGCGTCTTCAGATACTCGATCACCTCCGGCTCCTCGCCGGACTGGCGGATCATGGCCAGCGTGTTGCGCGACGTGCCGCAAGCCGGGTTGTGGTAGATCGTGATGGTCATCTCAGCCTTTCGGGAACCAGTGCTGGGTGCGGTTGGCGAAGGCGACCAGCGACAGCATGACCGGCACTTCGACCAGCACGCCCACAACGGTCGCAAGCGCGGCGCCCGAATGCAGTCCGAACAGGCTGATCGCCACCGCCACCGCCAGTTCGAAGAAGTTGGACGTGCCGATCAGCGCGCAAGGGGCTGCCACGTTGAACGGAACCTTCCAGGCCTTCGCCGCCGCATAGGTGATTGCAAAGATCCCGTAGGACTGCAGCACCAGCGGCACCGCGATCAGCACGATGAGCATCGGATTGCCGAGGATCACCTCGCCCTGGAAGCCGAACAGCAGCACCACGGTTGCCAGCAATCCGATGACGGACACCGGCTTGAGCCGTGCCGTGAATTCCGACACCGCCGCCTCTGCATTGCCGCCGCCTCCGGACCGCCCGACGAGCCAGTTCCGGACGATCGCGCCTGCGACAAGCGGGATGACCACATAGAGCACCGTGGAGAGGATCAGCGTTGCCCACGGCACGACGATATCGGTGACCCCAAGCAGCAGCGCCACGATCGGCGCGAAGGCGAAGATCATGATGACGTCGTTCACCGATACCTGCACCAGCGTGTAGGTCGCGTCGCCGCGCGTCATCTGGCTCCAGACGAAGACCATCGCCGTGCAGGGCGCCGCCCCGAGCAGGATCAGCCCGGCGATGTATTGCTGCGCGTCGGCCGGCTCTATCCAGGGCGCGAAGACGTATTCGAAGAACAGCACGCCGAGTGCCGCCATCGTGAACGGCTTGACCAGCCAGTTCACCACGATCGTCAGCACCAGGCCCTTGGGGCGGTCACCGATGTGGCGCAAGCTGGCGAAATCGACATTGACCATCATCGGGAAGACCATTGCCCAGATCAGGACGGCAACGACGAGGTTGACCGAGGCATATTCGAGCCCCGCGAGCACGCCGAAGACATCAGGCAGCATTGTCCCGAGAGCGATGCCGGCAATGATGCAGAGCGCCACCCAGACCGATAGCCACTTTTCGAAGAATCCGATGCCCGCGGGCGGGGCGCGGCCCGCGTCCAGTATCGTGTTGGTCATTGTAAATTCCTTTAGCCGGCCTTGGGCATGTTGCGGCCGATCTCGTCGAGCCGCTTCTGCAGCGCCAGCCGGTCGACCATGTCCATCGGCAGGCTGGTGAAGATCGAGATGCGGTTGTTGAGCATCCGGTAGGCGTCGGCGAAGGCGAGCCGCTTCTCGGCCTCCGTGCCTTCGACGGCGGCCGGGTCCGGAACGCCCCAATGCGCCGTCATCGGCTGGCCCGGCCAGACCGGGCAGGATTCGGCCGCCGCGTTGTCGCAGACCGTGAAGACGAAATGCATCTCCGGCGCGCCTGCAACGGCGAACTCTTCCCAGTCCTTCGACCGCGCGAAACCGGTGTCGTGGTTCAGGCTCTTCAGCAGATCGAGCGCATAGGGATGCACCGCGCCCTTCGGCTGCGAACCGGCCGAGAAGGCCTTGAAGCGGCCCTGCCCGACGCGATTCAGGATCGCCTCGGCAAGGATCGAACGGGCCGAATTGCCCGTGCAGAGGAAGAGGACGTTGTGGGGAGTCTCGGACATGGTTGCTCTCCTAGCAATCGCAGGTGACGGCGTTGATGACGGGACGACAGAGTTCAGGAGAACCGTTGCAGCAGTCCTCCATCAGGTAGGCGAGCAGGTCGCGGAAGCCGGTCATGTCGGCGACGTAGCGCACGGTGCGGCCGTCACGCTCGGGGCGGATGAGGCCGGCATGGGTGAGGATTTTCAGATGCGAGGACGTCGTGTTCTGCACCGCGCCCACGCCCGTTGCGATCTCGCCCGCGGCAATGCCGTCAGTCCCGGCCCGCACCAGCAGGCGGAAGATGTCGAGGCGCGTTTCCTGGCCGAGTGCCGCCAGAGCCGCCATCGATGACTTCTTGTCCATACATCTGCCTTTCTCGATGGATCGACTTATCGGCAGGTAACATGACGGGACGATGACGGAAACCCCAGCCGCCACGACAGGGTCGCCTGAACGGCATGGTCGGCGGCCGATCGGCCGTCCTGCATCGCCGACCTGCCTTACTCTCGGCCTGTGAGGGTCAGGAGCGCGAAGGCGCGGTGCCGAAGGATCCCATCTCGCCCGGCGCGATGCCGAAGACGAACTCGGCTTTGCCTTGGCCCATATTGTAGTATTGATGCTTGTATCCCGCCGGAATGTAGAAGCCATCGCGCGGGTTCAGCTCGAACCAGACCTGGCCCTCGGCGTCAGGCACGTGGATGTTGAGCGCCCCCGACAGCACATAGATGCATTCGTCTCCGGCATGCGTTTCCATGCCGCTGCGCTTGCCGGTCATAATCGAGGTGCGGCCGGCGGTCAGGTGCTCGGTGGCGCAGTAAAAGCCGGTATAGGCGCCCTGCGTCTCGCGATCGAGGCTCCACAAGAGGTCGGCATCCCGCATCGGATGGATGGTGCGGCCGGCGCGCTCGCCCGCACTGTCCATCGGGAAGCGGCCCATCATCGCGTCCTGCAGGTAGCGATTCTCGGTGATCAGCTCCTTGGTGCGGGCATAGGGGCCGGACGTGCCCTGCGAGGGCGGCGGCGCGAAGTATTCGAGCACGCGCACGGGCTCGTCGCCGAGGTTGAAGCCGTGATGCCAGGTATCCTTGCGAAAGAACAGCGCCTCGCCCGCCTTGGCCACCTGCATCTCGCCGGTCTGCGGATTGGCGAGGCCAAAAGTGCCGGACAGGATGTAGAGCACCTCGTCGGCGCCAAAAATGGTGCGGAAGGCGTCGGTGTGCTTGAAGAAGCCGCCCGGCTGCAGGCCGAAGACGAGCTGGTGGATCTTGTCCGTCGAGGCATAGATCCAGTCGTCCACGAGGCCGGCATCCTCCTCGCCCCACAGATGGCGCGTCACGCCTGCGTAGGGAATATGCGACGGCTTGTCGAAGACGGGGCGGGGCGAGGGCTTGTAGGCCATGGTTTTCTCCGGAAGCTTTTTTCAGGCGCCAGTCGCGCCGGCGCGGCGGGCAAGGGCGGCGACGCCGATCGCGCAGGCATTGTCGCCGAGCGCGGCAGGAACGATCGGCATGTCGCGCGCCAGGTCGGCGAAGATGAAGGGGCGCGTCAGCGCGCCAAGGCGGCTGTTGATGTCGGGATTGCTGCCCATCCCGCCGCCGATGACCATCATTGCCGGGTCGAGGATGTTGACCAACTGGCCGAGATAGGAGGCGATCGACAACAGCGCATTGTCCCGGAGCACCCGAGCGCGCGGCTCGGACTGTGCGGCAAGAAAGAGGTCACGGGCGGTGGCGTCGGCCCTGCCGGTCAGCGCTCCATAGCGCTCGCTGATGCCCTTGCCGCTGGCGAAGATTTCCAGGTGCTGGCGGATCTCGACGTTCTTGTCCGGGCCGGTCCAGGCCACGAGTTCGCTGCCGGCGAAATGGATGGCAAAGCCGCGCGCGCCGCCATAGGGTTTTCCGTTGATCACGAGCGTATGCGACATGCCCGTCGACAGCGTGACGTAGACGAAGACACCGGCGTCGCGGCCCGCGCCGATCCAGCCCTCGGCAAAAGCCGCGGCGCGCACATCGCTCTCGACATAGACGGGGCCGAATGCGGAAAGCGGGGTCCGGTAGTCGAGGCCGCGCCATTCGAAATTCCAGGCGGATCCGGGCGCGCCCTCGTTGGTGACGAGTTCGGGCAGGCAGACACCCACGGGACAGTCCGCACCGACCAGCCGGCCCGCCTCGCCTTGCATATCGCCCGCCATGGCGACGACCAGATCGAGCACTGCCTGGCCGCCTTCGGCGCAAAGCGTCGGACGGGTCCTTTCGACCAGCACCACGCCGTCGGATATCCGCACCAGGCAGGCCTTGGTCTTGGTGCCGCCGACATCGATGCCGATCGCGTGCGCAGTGCATGGATCGACCTCAGGCATCCGCCGCGCTCCGGTCCGCGTGGAGTTCGGCGGCACTGCACTCGACGACGATCGTCGCGGGCCAGGATGGATCGTATGCCTCCGCCTGCGAAAGCCGCCGCCAGGCTTCCCGCTTGCCTTCACCCCAGACGATCATCGCGGCAGACTTCGACAATGCGGCGATCGAACCGACGCCGATCGTGATGCCATGCGAGGGAACCTCGTCCAGCGAGCGGAAGTCGGGAAAGGTGGCAAGATTGTCGCGCCTTGTCTGCTCGGCAAGCGCGACGACGCGGCTGCGGCTGTCGCGCGATGAACCGGGCGGGTTGAAGGCGATATGGCCGTCGCCGGCACCGGATGCCAGCAGGAAAAGGTCGATGCCGCCGGCCTCTTCCAGGCGCAGGTCATAGTCGGCAGGCGCGGATGGATCGGGCATCCAGAAGTTTTCAGGGCGGATGCTGAAAGCCGCCGGAAGGCCGCTGTTGATACGCCCGAGGATTTCCCGCTCGCCGAAGCCGCGGCACGAATAATGCGCCGAAGCGGGCGGGGGCGTCAGCGCGCCGTCCGCTGCGACCAGGAGATACTCGTCCATCATGGCGATGACCAGCCGCGAGCAGTCGAGCGGCATGTCGGCCAATTGCGCTGCAAGCGCTTCATAGACCGGCATCGGGCTTCGGCCGCCGGGGCATCCGAGCACGTAGGCGCGGCCCGCCTGGTTGGCGGCGCGGATGCCGTCGGCAATGCGCGTCGCGAGCGCCGCTCCGATGGCGGACCTGGTATCGTGCACCTGCACTTTCATGGGTATCTGCCTGCCACCCCGGCCGTCGGCTGTCCACTACCCTGCATAGGATGGCCGCCTCATACCGCGCACGCCTGGCTTGAATGCGAACAGCCCGCCCTGCTGCGGGTAGCGCTGCGCGGTGTCCTCGTCGATGCCGAGCTTGGCCGTCGTGACATAAAGCGTATCGAAGTCCGGACCGCCGAAGGCACAGGACGTCACGAGCGAAGCGGGGATCGGCACGATGCGATCGACCGCGCCGTCGGGAGAGATCCGCGCGACGCAGTGGCCGTCCCAGCGCGCGCTCCAGAGATAGCCCTGCGCATCGACGGCATTGCCGTCGGGTGTCCCGAGATCCTGGATGTCGCTCAAGATGCGCCGCGGTCCGACGGTGCCTGTCTCGAGGTCGAAGTCGCAGGCATAGATATGGTTCAGCATGGAGTCGACCACATAGAGCGTTGTCGAGTCCGGGCTCCAGGCGACGCCATTGGTGATGCTGAGATTGCTCATCGCGGAGACCGGCGGTTTGCCGGGCTCGTAACGCCACAGGCTGCCGGTCGCACCCTCGATCGGAATGGCGGTGCCGCCGGGTCCGAGATTGTTCTGCATCGTGCCGATCCAGAACCGCCCCCTTGCGTCAGGTGCGCCATCATTGCTGCGGTTCTGCGGCAGGTGCGGCTCGAGTTCGCCGAGGTGGCCATAGGCGCCGGTATCGGGGTTGAAGACGTTCAGCCCGTTCTCCGAAGCCACCAGCAACGTTCCGTCGCCGCGCTTGGCCATGGCGGTCACCATTTCCGGCATCGGCCAGGATGTATGGTCCCCCGTGGCGGGAATGAAGCGGTGGATGAAGGATGGCATGGGCACGTCGAGCCAGTAGACGGCCTGCTCCTGCGGACACCAGAAGACGCCCTCGCCGAGCATGTTACGGCTGTCGACGACGCAGGTGACATCTTGTTGCGAAACGACGTAGTGGCTCATCGTGCATCCTCCCGAGGCTCGCTCGCCAGCGCCGGCCCGGCATGGCCCTCGCCGACGCGGCTTGCAAGATCCAGATAGGGCATCTCGCACAGCGCGCGCGACACCGTTTCAGCCAGCGGCGCGTCCCGCGCCGTGATGGCTTCGGTCAGTTCGCGATGCAGCGGCAGGCCGCGCTCGAAATCGCCGGGCTTGCTGGCGGTATACGTCACCTGCACCCGCATGATGGCTGCCGTCAGCAGGCCGAGATGCTGCAGCAAGGCATTGTGCGAGGCGCGCTGGATGCTCTGATGGAACGCGATGTCGGCGTCCGGCATGCGATCGAGGTGACCGACGCAGGCCTCCAGCGCATCGCAGGCGTCACGAATGACCTGGATCTCGGCATCGGTCGCCCGTTTCGCCGCCAGGAAGGATGCCTTCGGCTCGACGATCAGCCGGAACTCGCAGAAATTGAAGGCATAGGGCAGATGCAGGTTGCCCGACGCCTCCCAGGCCAGCACCTCGGGATCGAGCATGTGCCACTCTTCCTTGGCCCTGATTGTCGTGCCGGTCTTGGGCCGAACGTCGAGCATGCCCTTGGCGACGAGCACCTTGACGGCCTCGCGCAGCACGTTGCGGCTGACACCGAGATCGCGCGCGAGATCGATCTCGTTGGGCAAGGTGGCGCCTTCGGGAAAGACGCCGCTGACGATGCCGCGGCCGAGCTTCTCGACCACGTCGTCATGCAGGCTGCGGCGATGGACGGCACCCATGACCGGCATACCAGACCGTCGCCTTGGAGCCGCATTCGTGTCGGCCAAAGCCGCCTGGGCGTCCGGATCGCCGTGGATCAATTGTGCCTCACACCGCTTCGGCAGTCGCTATTGACCAATCATCCTATGTTTGTATCATTATCTCAAGAGGGCCGGTTTGGGACAAGACCGAAGGTTGGGAATTCCGTGGCAGTTTCGGTCGGCGACATGCGAATCGTAAGCCTCGAAGCCTTTCCCGCGAGCATCGCCTATAGCCATGTCGAGCGCAGCAGCCGCGTCAACCGCTCCGGCGTGACCGATGTGGTCGTCAGGCTGACGACCGACAGCGGCCTCGTCGGCTGGGGCGAATCCTGCAGTGGAGCAGACACGGCCTCGATCGAGGCGGCCGTGCGGTCGATGGCGAAATTCGTTGTCGGACGCGATCCGTGGGACAGCGAAGCGATCGCGCGCGACGTCTTTGGGGCGGGGCTCTGGGAGTATCGCCCGATGACCGGCAACTTCGCCTTCGCCGGCATCGACATGGCGCTCTGGGACCTGTGCGGGAAGGCTGCCGGCCAGCCGCTCTACCGGCTGTTCGGCGGCGCCCAGCGCGAGACGGTGAACTATTTCTGCTACCTGTCGCAGGGCCGTCCCGACGATCTCGCCGCCCAGTGCCGGGATGCCGTGAAGGCGGGCTACACCTGCTTCTATCTCAAGGTCGGCGTGGATGCCGCCGCCGAAGAGGAGATGCTGGAAGCCATCCGCGCCACTATCGGCCCCTCGGCCAAGATCCGCATCGACGCCAACGAAGCATGGTCGGTGCCGGAGGCGGTCCGGCTCCTGACGCGATGGCACGAGCGCTTCGACATCGACTTCGCCGAAGCGCCGGTGCGTGCGACGCCGCACGCTCTCATGCTCGACCTGAGGAAGCGCGTGCCCGTGGCGCTGTGCGCCAACGAGGGGCTGGGCCGACAGGCCGATGTGGTTTCCATGATCGAAAGCCACGCGGCCGACGTTCTCTGCTTCTCGAGCTACTGGGTCGGCAGCCTGAGACGATTCCACACGCTATCCCACCTTGCCGCGTTGCACGGACAGTCCGTCATCAAGCATACTCATGGAGAGTTTGGCATCGCGGCCGCTGCCGGCCATCACATGATGCTGGCTTTGCCCAATGTGGATGTCGGCGTGCAGCAGACCGCGGCGATTATGGAGGACGATATTCTGGCCGATCGCCTGCCCATCGCCGATGGTCCGGACTGGGGTCTGATCGACAGGCCGGGTCTGGGCGTCGAGATCGACGAGGACAGGCTCGCGCGCTACGTCGAGGCGTATCGCAAAGACGGCCAGTTCCTGCCCAACTGAATCGGAAAGCGAGATGGTGCTGCAGACCCGGCCAGACCCTCGAGCCCCGCACACCAACGGGCCGGCCGCGCTTCTCAAGCTTCGCGGCATTTCCAAACGCTATGGCGATCTGGCCGCGGTCGAGCCGCTGGATCTCGACATCTTCCCGCGCGACTTCGTGGCCATCCTCGGCCCGTCCGGCTGCGGCAAGACAACCCTGCTGCGCATCATCGGCGGCTTCGTCAGGCCGACGACGGGCACCGTCGAGATCGACGGCCGCGACGTGACGCGCATCGGCCCGGAACAGCGGCCGACCAACACCGTCTTCCAGGGCTACGGCCTGTTTCCGCACATGAATGTGCGCCAGAACATCGGCTATGGCCTGCGTCTTCAGAAGACGCCACGCGCCGAGATCAACGACCGCGTGGCGGATGCCTTGCGCCAGTCGCGTCTCACGGACCTGGCGGACCGCGCGGTGACTGCGCTCTCTGGCGGCCAGCAGCAGCGCGTGGCCCTGGCGCGCGCCCTGATCCTGCGGCCAAAGGTGCTGCTTCTCGACGAGCCGCTCGCGGCGCTGGATCTCAAGCTGCGGCACGTCATGCAGGACGAGTTGCGGCGCCTGCACGAGGAGTTCGGCGGCACCTTCGTCTTCGTCACCCACGACCAGGGCGAGGCGCTGTCGCTGGCCAACCGCATCGCGGTGATGAATGCCGGCCGCATCGAGCAGGAAGGCGATGCCGAAAGCATCTATGCCGAGCCGGCGACTCGCTTCGTCGCCACCTTCATCGGCGAGGCAAACCTTCTCCAGGGCGTCCGCAGGGGCGGACAGGTCACGCTCGTCGCCGGCGCGTCCTTTGCGGACGCGGGCGCGGACGGGCCGGTCACGGCCGTGGTCCGGCCGAAGGCCGTGAAAATCCTCGCAAGCGGGGACACATCGGATGTCGAGGTTTCGGGCACCATCACGAGTGTCGTCTACCTCGGCGACCATATCAAATGCTCGGTCGATATCGCCGACGAGCAGACGCTGATCGTCCACCTCGATGCGACGGCCTTGCCGCGGCCGGTCGCGGGTGAACGTGTGAAGCTCGGCTGGCCGCTGCAGCAGCAGCGCGTCGTCAACGCTTAGGCCGGGACCAGGGGTACGACGCAACAACGACAACCGGGAAACAGGAGAACAGGACATGGGAAGCGACACATTCAAGCCGTCGGGTTTCAAGCCGACGCGACGCCAATTCTCGCAGGCACTGGCGGCCACCGCCGCAGCAGGTGCGATCGGTCTGTCGGCGACGCGTGCCCGCGCGGAGTCGACGGTCAACTTCGTGGGCTGGCAGGGCTACGACGATCCGGTCGCCTTCGACGATTTCCTGAAGTCGAAGGGCATCACGCTCAACACCACCTATATCGGCAACAATGACGAGATCGTCGCCAAGCTGCGCGGCGGCGGCGTCGGCACCATCGACATCGTCACGCCATACATGGGCTACATCCCGCTGCTGGTGAAGTTGGACCTCATCCAGCCGATCGATGTTTCGCGCGTGCCGAACCTCGAGAAGGTGCTGCCGATCTTCCGCGACGATCCGAACATCAATGTCGACGGCAAGCTCTACGGCGTGCCGTTCACCTGGGGCGGCGGGCCGATGGTCTATGACCCGGCAGTGATCACCGTACCGCCGACATCCTGGAAGGACCTGCTGAAGCCGGAATTCACCGGAAAGGTCGGCATGATGGACGACCCGCTCGGCAACATGATGATCGGCGCATTGGTGGCGACCGGGACACAGACCCCGACCAAGCTGAACGCAGCACAGCTCGAGCAGACCATCGACTTCCTGATCGAGGTGAAGAAGCAGTCGCGCGTGGTCGCGGCAAGCTGGGGCGATCTGGCTGACTCCATTGCCCGTGGCGACGTCGCCGTGACGTTCAACGGCTGGGAGACCATGGTCAAGTTCTGCGGCGACAAGGGCAAGGCCGTCAAATACGTGTACCCGGTCGAGCGCACCAACGCCTGGCTCGACAATTACTGCATCGCCAAGGATGCGCCCAACCTCGACGCGGCCTATGAGCTGTGCAACCGCGTCATCAGCGTCGAGGGCCAGAGGCGCCTCGCCGAGGTCGCCATCCAGGCGATCGTGAGTTCGGACGCGGTCGCCGCTTTGCCGGCCGATATCCGTGCTCTCTACCCCTATGACGACATCGCCAACTACGGCCAAAAGGCCGGCTTCTTCGGCTTCCCGCCGACGGAGCCGGAAGGTGACCTCATGACGTTCAGCGACTGGCTGAAGGCCTACGAGCGCTTCAAGGCCGCGTGACCAACACGGGAGCCCCGGGCCAGGCCCGGGGCTCCCGACCCTCCTGATGTCGGGGCAGATGGAAAACAGGTCCACCTACTGGCTGATTGCGCCCTCGGCGCTGCTCTTCGTCGCGCTGTTCATCGCGCCGACCGGCTTCTTCGTCGTGCTCAGCTTCTGGCAGGTCGAGTATTTCGAGCTCAGCACCCAGCCGACCCTCGCCAACTATCGCGACGTCTTTGCCAACTACTGGCACGTCATGGGCTTCACCGTCGCGCTGGCCACGGCGGCGGCGCTGCTGACCACCGCCCTCGGCTTCGTCTTTTCCTTCCTTGCCCGGTTTCGCGCCGGAAAATGGGCCCAGCTCCTGCTCTTCATCGTTCTGATCACGCTGTTTGGCGGCTACCTGATGAAGATCTATGCGTGGAAGACGATCCTCGGCAATGAAGGCGTCCTCAACACGGCGCTGATGGCGATAGGCATCATCTCCTCGCCGATCACCTCGCTGCTCTACAGCCCGCAGGCCGTCGTCGTCACGCTCATGCATTTCAGCCTGCCATTCGCCGTGCTGCCGATCTACGCGTCGATGCGCGGCGTCTCCGACAGCGAGGTGGAGGCGGCGCGCGACCTCGGGGCCGGCCGCTGGCCGATCCTGTCGACGATCATCGTGCCGCGCTGCCAGAACGGCATCGTCGCGGCGTTCAGCTTCGTCTTCCTGATGGTCGCAGGCGACTACGTCACGCCGCTGCTCGTCGGCGGCAAGCAGACCATGATCGGCAATCTCATCGCGCCGCAGTTCGGCGCGCAGTTCAACTGGCCGCTCGGCGCCGCCATGTCGATCGTCATGCTCCTCGTGGCGCTTGTGGTTATCTATCTGTTCCGCCTTCTGGTGGCGCTGGGCAGCCGCCAATGAGCACGCGATCCACCATCGTCTGGGCGACCGTCGCCGTCGCGTTCATCGTCTTCCTGCTGGCCCCGATCGTGCTGCTGGTCGTCTTCACCTTCACGTCGCGGACGTTGACCAACTTCCCCATCGAGGGCCTTTCGCTGCGCTGGTGGCAGGAGATGGCGACGACGCGGCAGTTCTGGCCGTCATTGTCCAACAGCCTGATCATCGGCCTCTGCGTCGGCCTGGTGTCGGCCGTCGTCGGCACGCTCGCCGCCATGGGGCTGGCTGCCTTGCCGCCGCGCCGCGCCTCGCTCATCATGGCGCTGCTGACGCTGCCGGTCATGCTGCCGCCGCTGGTGCTCGGCGTCGCGCTGTTGTCCTTCTATGTCACGATCGATCTCAAGCTCGGCCTGCCGACGGTAATCCTCAGCCACGTGCTGTTCGCGCAGCCCTTCGTCATCCTCATCGTGCATGCGCGCATGGTCAGTTTCGACCCGCGTGTCGTCGAGAGCGCGCGCGATCTGGGTGCAACCCCGCTGCAGGCCTTCTTCACCGTGACGCTCCCGATCATCCGGCCGGTGGTCATCGGCGCCGCCCTGATCGCCATGGCGCTGTCGATCGACGACTTCATCATCACCTTCTTCACCATCGGCACGGGAAACACGCTGCCGACGCTGGTCTGGGGCATGATCCGCACGGGCCTGACGCCGGCGGTCAACGCCATCGGCACGCTGATCCTGCTGCTGACCATCGGATCCACGGTCATCGCGCTGTGGCTGACGCGGTATCGAGGCTGAGGCGACATCATGGTGGATCGCCTCAGGAACAAGGTCGCGCTGGTCACCGGCGGCGCCTCGGGCATCGGTCGGGCCGGTTCGGTTGCGATGGCGCGCGAGGGCGCGAAGATCGTCGTCGCCGACATCGACGCCGCCCGCGCAGCGGCTGTGGCGCGGGAGATCGAGGCCGGCGGGGGAGAGGCGCTCGCCGTCACCGTCGATGTGCGCGACACGGCATCCGTCCAGGCGATGGTGGCGGCAACGATCGAACGCTTCGGCAGCATCGACGTCTTGTTCCACAATGCGGTGTCGGTGCCGCTGGTCAACAAGCACGACCGCCGCATCACCGAACTGCCGGAGGAAACATGGGACGCCATCATCGGCCTGGTGCTGACCGGCACCTTCCTGACGGCGAAATATGTCGGCCGGCAGATGCTTGCGCAGCGTTCGGGCTCGATGATCCTGACGGCCACCGTGGACGCGCTGGTCGGGCAGGCCGGACTTGACGCCTACACGGCTGCCAAGGGCGGCGTCGTCTCGATGACGCGGTCGATGGCGGCCGGTCTGTCGCCGCAGGGCGTGCGCGTCAACGCGATCTGTCCCGGCTTCGTCAGCACACCGCACCAGAGCGTCTTTCTCGACGATGAGAAAGGCCGTGCTGAGATCGAGTCGCTGCACCTGATGGGCATCATGGACCCGATGGAGGTCGCGGCCTTCGCGGTCTTCCTGGCATCGGACGAGGCACGCTCGATGACCGGCGGCATCCACGTCGTCGACAGCGGCTACACCGCCTTCAAGGCCCACATGAACCCGGACACCGTGTTCAAGCGCTGAACACGGAAGTCCTCGGGGAGATTTCCCCCCGATGGTACGCCACGGCCAGCCAGGCCGTGTGAAGTCGCAGGCAAACTCCCTCGCCGTTGCGGCCGCCAGTTGCGATGCCGGCGAGCCCGGCGGTCCCGGCCGCGTGCGAGACCTCCGATCCAGCGCTGCGTCCCGTAAGCAACCGGCGATGTGGAACCATGTCCAAATTGTGGCGTTAGCGGACACAGCCCACGGGATCAGGAGTATATGCGCATGGCCAATCGCAACCATGGATTTGGGTATTGGATACCCGTAATCGTCGCGACAATCCTGGCGATCTTCGGCCTGCCGATCCTGGGTGGTGGTCTCTGGCTCATCATGCTGGGCGGATCCTGGTATTATGCCTTCGCGGGTCTTGGACTTCTCGTTTCCGCATATTTTCTGTTTCGCCATTCGCTGGCCGGTGTATCGGCCTACCTCCTCACCTTCGTGGGAACGGTGATCTGGGCACTTTGGGAAGCAGGGCTCAACGGCTGGGCACAGGTGCCGCGCCTCGTCGCGCCGACAGTCATCCTCGTCCTGGTCCTGCTCACCATTCCGACGCTGCGCGGACGCATCGCCGGTTCGCGCGGCGCCATGGCTGCCGCCGCCATCGGGGGCGTGCTCATCGCGGGTGCCGCCATGATGCTGACGCCCGAGCGCGGCCAGGCCGTTGCCGCGCAACAGACGCTGGTCGCCCAGGCAACGCTTCCGACCGCTCCTGAAACCGCCCCGCCCGCAGCCGAGCCGACCGCTCCTGAAGCCGCCCCGCCGCCAGCCGAGCCTGCCATTCCCGAGGCCGCGGCGCCGTCGGCGCCCGGCGAGGTGCCGGCCCAGGAGGCGTCCGAGCCCCCGCCGGCGATCACCTATACATCCCTGGAGACCGGCGTTGACTGGCCGGCCTATGGCGGCACCCACAAGGCAACCCGCTACTCCCCGCTCGACCAGATCACGCGAGACAATGTGGGTCAGCTCGAGAAGATCTGGGAGTTCCGCACCGGCGATCTGCCCGAGGACGACGAGCCCTTCGGCAACCAGAACACGCCGGTCAAGGTGGGCAACCGCCTGTATTTGTGCTCGGCGCTCAACAGGATCAGTGCGCTCGACGCCGCGACCGGCGCCCAGTTCTGGACCTACAACCCGGAGACCCCAGTCGACGCGATCGGCTACAACGCCTCGTGCCGCGGGCTGGTCTATTTCCAGAACCCGGCGGCGGCCGCCACCGATCTCTGCGCCGCCCGCGTGGCGTTCCTAACCCATGACGCGCGGATGATCGCGCTCGACACGGAAACGGGACAGCTCTGCCCCGATTTCGGCAATGCCGGCGTCGTCAACCTGCTCGAAGGCATCGGCGACACCGCGCCCGGCTTCTACGCCCCGACCTCGCCGCCGACTCTGGTGCGCGACGTGCTGGTGGTCGGCAGTCAGGTCAGCGACGGCCAGACGCGCGAAGCGCCGTCCGGTGTGATCCGCGGCTACAGTGTCCTCACGGGCGCTCTGGAATGGGCCTGGGACATGGGTCGACCGGGCCAGACCGGCCTGCCGCCCGAGGGCGAGATCTACACGCCCGGCACGCCCAACATGTGGACCATCGCGTCGGGCGACGACGAGCTCGGTCTCGTCTACATGCCGATGGGCAATTCCGCCGTCGACTACTGGGGCGGGGATCGCTCGGAGGCGGAGAACACCTACTCCACGGCCATCGTCGCGCTTGATGTCGAGACGGGCGAGGTCCGTTGGCACTACCAGACCGTGCATTACGATGTGTGGGATTATGACCTGGGCGGACAGGGCACGCTGGTCGACTTCCCCACCGCCAACGGCCCCGTGCCGGCGATCATCATGCCGTCCAAGCAGGCGCAGTTCTACATCCTGAACCGCGAGACCGGCGAACTGCTCGTCGACGTCGAGGAGCGCCCGGCGCCGCAGGGCGGCGTCGAGCCCGACCGCCTGTCGCCGACGCAACCCTATGTCACGGATTTTCCGAACCTGCTCAAGCCCGACCTCACCGAGGCGGACATGTGGGGCACGACGCCGCTCGACCAGCTCTGGTGCCGCATCCAGTTCCGCCAGGCGAGCTATGACGGCGTCTATACGCCGCCGACCGTCGATCGGCCGTGGATCCAGTTTCCCGGCTACAATGGCGGCTCGGACTGGGGTGGCGTCGCGATCGATCCGGTCAAGGGCATCATGATCGCCAACTACAACAACATGCCCAACTACAACCAACTCATCCCGCGCGAAGAGGTCGATGCCATGGGCGTCCTGCCCATAACGGATCCGAACTACAATGCGGACGTGGGTGGCGGCTCGCATGGCAGCGTTTCGCCGCAGGCGCAGACGCCCTACGGCATCCGGGTCAACGCCGGCTGGCGCGTGCCCTTCACGGGGCTGCTGTGCAAGGAGCCACCCTATGGCGGCATCGCCGCCATCGACCTGAACACCCGCGAAGTGCTGTGGGATCGCCCCTTCGGCTCGGCTCGCAAGAACGGGCCTTTCGGCATCCCCTCGATGCTGCCTGTTGAGATCGGCACGCCCAACAATGGCGGCGGGGTGATCACGGCCTCGGGCCTGTTCTTCATCGCGGCAGCCACCGACGATATACTGCGCGCCATCGATATCGAGACCGGCGAGGAGGTCTGGCAGGTCGTCCTGCCGGCCGGCGGCCAGGCAACGCCCTTGACCTACGAGGCCGGGGGCCGCCAGATCGTCGTCATCAACGCGGGCGGCCATGACTTCATGGAAACCCCGATCGGCGACTACTTCATCGCCTACGCCTTGCCGGCATCCGCGACGCCGTAGCGGCCCCTTCCGCGCGAGGCGATGGATGTCGCCTCGCGCTATGCATCAAGGTCGAGGCGCTCATCCTGGAAAGCGACGGGACTCTGAGCGGGGTCATTCGCCGCGCGTGGACCGGCTTGGCCTGGGGCGTCGCCGAGCCGATCAGCCATTTTCCCGGCCGCCGCCGCCCGTCGTCGTGCCCTTGACCGCGAGTGCACCGGATCCGTCCTGATTCCCGCCGGAATTGGCAGGGAAAGCTACCCTGGGGTATAGGCAGGGCATGGGATTCATGGTGCGGGGCTGGCAGGTTTCATCTCTTCGTGCGGTAGCGGCGCTCGCCGTAGCGTTGCTCTGCCTTGTCCCATCCGCTCGGGCGGCCGACTACGATCCGCTCGACCAGGCCTTCGTTGCCGCGCAATGGGCGATGCTGTCCTCGGCCGGACGCGCCCTGCAGCAGACCGGCCTGCGCGCCGCAGCCGGCGACCCGGAACTCGCCCGGAAGGTGCGCGACCGCCAGGATCTCGCCGACCGCGCCCTCGATCTGGAGGACCGGCTAGCCGACGAGACCCAGCCCGAGGCGCGTATCGCGTTGCGGGGCGAAATCGATTCGCTGGAAGACGAGATGGCCTCGATCGATCTCGTCCTGGCGCGGGATTTTCCACGCTTCGCCGACTTTTCCGCGCCCGCGCCGATTGCCATCGCACAGGTACAGGCCATGCTGCGCGGGGACGAGGCGCTGCTGCTTTTCCTGTCGGGCCGCGATGTCATCTTCATTTTCGCTGTCAGCCCGCAGCAGGTCGCCTTTCACCGGGCGCCGTACGGGACCGAGACGCTGGCCGGCGACATCGCCAAGCTGCGCCGCCAGCTCGACCCGCTCGCGGTCAATCGCGGTGCCGTCTCGCTGGTCCCGGGGAAGGACCGGCCGCGCGTCGCCAGCTTCGACCGCGGGCTGGCGCACCTACTGTACCTGGAATTGCTGGCACCCCTGAATGCCGTGCTTGCAAAGGCTTCACATCTGCACGTCGTGGCCGATGGCCCGATCAGCGGGCTGCCGCTGTCCCTGCTGGTGACCGAGAGGCCACTGGGAGACGACACCGATCCCCAGGCCCTGCGCGACACGCAATGGCTGGTCAGGCGCCACGCCACCACCACGCTGCCCGATGTCGGCAGCCTGAGCGTGATCCGGGGACTGCCCACGGTAACGCGGGGCGAAAGACAGTTGGCGTTTGCGGGTTTCGGTGCGCCGGTGCTCGGTGGACAAACCGTCGAGGCCGTGCTCGGCAATCCTGCGGTCGGACAGGCCTTCTTCCGCGGCGCCTTCGCCGATGTGAGCGCAGTTCGCAATTTGCCAGCCTTGCCCCAGACCGGTCCCGAGATTGAGCGGCTGGCGTTATCTCTCGGCGGGCGGTCGAGCCTTTATCTCGGCGCGGACGCGACCGAAGCGTTGGTCAAGTCCACCGACCTCTCCGGCTACGACATCATCGCCTTCGCCACGCATGGCCTGCTTTCGGGCGATCTCGAAGGGCTGGAAGAGCCTGCCCTCGTCCTGACGCCACCCGAAGTTGCGTCCAGCAGGGATGACGGGTTGCTGACGGCCTCCGAGATCGCTGCACTGAAACTGACCGCCGAATGGGTCATCCTGTCTGCATGCAACACGGCCGGCGGCAACGGTGAACCGGACGCCGAGGGCCTCTCCGGGCTGGCCCGCGCCTTCCTCTATGCGGGGGCCCGCTCCATCCTGGTATCGCATTGGCCTGTGCGCGACGATGCCGCCGCCATGCTGACCACCGGTGCCATCGCAAGACTGTCGACCGGCGCGGCCGAGGGCCGCTCCGAAGCCTTGAGGCAGGCGATGCTGGAGGTCATGAACAGTCCGAAGGACCATTCGCTGGCACATCCATCCGCATGGGCGCCCTTCGCGATCGTCGGCGAGGGCAAGTGATGACACGGCTCCGCTCGACCCTGTTCTCGGCTCTTCTCCTCACCGCGGCCATCTTGCCCGCCCAGGCGCAACCGCCCGACCCCTTCGCGATCATCGATGCCGCCATGGCCGCCTACCAGACGCGCGAAAGCTATGCAGACGTGCGCGCCGTGTTGAGCAAGGGGCTTCGCGATGCCGGCGAACAGGGGGCGCTGTCGCCGGGCTTCGCCATCGTCTACGCCATCTACTCCGATACGGCCCGTTTCGAGGGCAATGCTTCCTTCGCGCTGCATCTGGCCGATGAGGGGCTGCGGCTCGTGCGCACGCAGGAACAGGTGGATCGCGAAATGGAGAACGCGCTGCTGGTCTCCCGTGCCTATGCCCTGGCCGAGCTTGGCCGGTATCAGGAGGCCGTCGATGGCGCCCGCATACCGGCCGTCTGGATGGGCGAGCGTTTTGGCGCCGACGCCCGCCGCGATCTGGAAGCGGAGATCACAGGCTGGGCGGCGCGCGGTCCGAACAGCGGTGCGGGCGAACTCCCGGATGCCGTGCAACTGGCGGTCCAGCTGCTGCAGCAGGCGGAAAGCCGCGCCAATGAAGGCGACACGGCCGCCGCGCACGGGCTGGCCTCTCGCGCCTTGCTGCCGCGCGGCACGGCGATAGACGAGATTTCGCTGAGCTTCGTCAACGGCTGGAGCCACGCCGTGTCCGGCTACGCCTTCCGGCTGGAGGGTCGTCCCGACGCGGCCCTGCGCGCATTCCAGCGGGCGGCGACCGAGATCACCGGTGGCAAATGGACTGGCGCACATGTGGCAATCCTCCCGGAGACCTTCGCGGGAGAGGCAGGTGCGCGGAGCCTTGCCTGGGATATCTTCAGCAACATCGGCGCCATGGCCGCCACGTTGAAGGACACCGAGCTGGCATCCGCCGCACTTGCAACGGCCGAGCGCTTCGCCTCGACCCCGGAGCGGCGCTTCACGATCCTGATCCAGCGCAGTGCCGTGCTCCTGGCGCAGCAGGACTTCATCGCCGCCGAAGCCGAAATGCGCCGCAGCGCCGACGACGCGGCCCGCGTTGGAGATGCGGCCAGCGCCGCGCTGGCGGAGCTGTACATCGTGATCACCCGCCTGCATCAGGGCAAGGAACTGGACGAGGCGGTCCTGACCGAATTGCTGGCCCGGGCGCGAAAGGCAGCCGACCTCGCCTCGGACAACTGGCAGCAGCGCGAATTCATCCTGACAATGGCTGTCCACCAGGCAGCCGTTCGAGGAGCCGCGCCCGAATCTCTGCTGCCGCTGGCGCGCAATGCATTCACGGAGTTCACACAGCGCCAGAAGCTGATGCGCGACCAGTCCTCTGGCCAGGACGCGGCGCGGCGCGAAAGACGGCGGTTTCTGGAAACCTTCATCGACATCAATCTCGCCACGACAGCAAGCGCCGCGCCATCGACGCTCACGGCGGCGCCGATCTCGCCGGGCGGCACGCAGGAAAAGGGAGCCGGCAGCCGGTTGCAGGGTGCCGGCCAGTAAGGATTTCCGATGCAAGGGCTTTTTTCGGGGGTCCTGGCCAACGCTGATGAAGGGCTCGTGCGCGGCGTCCGCATCTTCGACCCATGACGCCTTTCCGGCGACTTTGGGCCCCTCCCACTTTGCCTTCAGGTCCGGCTTGACGCGCCTGGCGACCACGGTGGGCAAGTAGAGTTCATGACGGAGATTCCCTGGGCCCGGCGGAAGTACTACCGATGCCTTTCGCACGAACGCAGCGGTCGCCGTCGTGCGGCGCTTTACCACGCAGCGACGCGCACAGAAGCGCGTCCCGGCCACCATTCCACCGTCGATCACGACCGGCATGGTGCGGTAGAAGAGGACGATGGTTCCGAAGGCGTGAACGCTCCCTGGTCAGACGCGGAAAGCGTTGAGGGCGTTTTCGTCGAGGGTGATGCCGAGGCCGGGTTTCGACGGCAGCGGAATGCGCCCGTCGATGACGGGCAGTTCCTCGGAACAGAGCTCTATGCGAAGCCGCGAATCGGCGAGTTCGCGCGGCAGGAACTCGATATGCGTGCAGGTCGGCGACACAACGGAGAGATGCGCCGATGCGGCGATGCCGATCGCGGACTTCCAGCAATGCGGGACGACCAGCAGGCCGTGGTCTGCCGCATGCTGGGCCACGCGCCGCGCCTCGGTCAGTCCGCCGACGCGCCCGACATCCGGCTGGGCAACGTCGAGCGCGCCGGCCCGGAACAGTTCCAGGAACTCGAAACGCGTGTTCAGCCATTCGCCCGCAGCGACACGCATGGGTGACGCCTTGACCAGCTTTGCGTAGCCTTCGACGTCGTCGGAGGGCAGCGGCGTCTCTATGAAGAAGATGTCCTGGTCGGCGAACATTTCCATTGCGCGCAGCGCCTCCTTCCAGTCGCGCCACGCATAGGCGACGTCGACCATCACCGTCATGTCCGGTCCGATCGCCTGCCGGCAGGCGGCGACGATGCGTGCGATCTCGCGATCGTCCTCGATCTGCAGCGAGTTGTGCGAATACGGCCCCTTGGTGCAGACCTCGAGCTTCACGGCCCGGAAGCCAAGCGCCTTCGCCTTCTCGGCGCGCTCGACGAGGATGCGGGTATAGGTGTCGAGGTCGTCGCCTTCCGGCAGCAGCGAGGCGTAGGGCGTGATGACCGGGTTGACCGCGCCGCCCAGCAACTGCCAGCACGGCTTGCCCTCGACCTTCCCGCGAAGATCCCACAGCGCCATGTCCAGCGCTCCCATGGCGCAGATGCCCAGGCCCCGGCGTCCTGTCATCGCCGAGCCCCTGTACATCTTCTCCCACAGGCCCTCGACATCGCTCGGATCCGCGCCGACCAGCATTTCGGTGAGCCCAAGACCCATGACATGCGTACCCGGAGCCTCGATCATCGCGCGCGCGACCCATGGGTTGGTGTCGGTCTCGCCGATGCCGACATGGCCTTCGTCGGTGTGGATCTTGACGACCAGATTGTCCTGGGCGGACGAATTGGCGTCTGCGCGATAGTCCGGCATGAGCAGAACGAAACACTCGATCCTGGTAATCTTCATGGTGTCACCCTCAAATCCCCGGTGCTGGTCGGCTCCGCGTCCGGCCAGGTGGCGCGGCGCGCCAGTTCCTCAAGCGAATGATGGCAGCGGATGCGCAACCCCTCTGGCGTCTCGCGCCAGGGCGGACGCGCGCTCTCGCAGACGTCGCCGATCTGCCAGGGGCATCGACCGGCATAGGCGCAGCCCTTGCTGGACGGCGCCTTGGCGGCGTCCCGCTGTCCGCCACGGTGCGGACGCGCCCGCAAGGGTGTCGGCACGGCTTCGAGAAGACTGTGCGTATAGGGATGGAAGGGCGCCGAAAAGACCTGGTCGCGACGTCCGATCTCCATCACCTCGCCGCGAAACAGCACGCAGACGCGATCGGCAAGCATCCGCACGACGGCGAGGTCGTGCGAGATGAACAGCATGGCGATGTTGCGCTCCGCCTTCAGCTTTTGCAGGAGCGCCAGAATGCTCGCCTGGACGGAGACATCGAGGGCCGACAGGATTTCGTCACAGAGCAGCAGCGACGGATCGGCGACCAGGGCCCGCGCCAGGGCAACGCGCTGGCGCTCGCCGCCCGACAGCTCGTCTGGAAAGCGGTCGGCATACCTCCGATCGAGCCGCACGTCCGCGAGCGCCGCGACCACGCTGGCGGGTGAGGACCTTCCGAAGAAGAACTGAAGCGGCCGCGCCAGAGCCGTCGAAATGCGCGCGCGTGGATTGAGCGATGCATCGGGGTTCTGGAACACGAATTGAACAAGCCGGCGCTCTTCGGCGCTGCGTTGACCGACAGTGCCGGCGAGCCGCTTGCCCGACATCGAAATCTGGCCCTCGGCCGGAGCGATCATTCCGGCAACGGCCCGGGCCAGGGTAGATTTCCCGCTGCCGGATTCGCCCACCAGCGCAAATGTCTCGCCCGTGCCTATGGTGAGCGAGATGTCGCGAAGGGCCCGAAAGGCAGTGTTTCCCGAGCCGTAGACGACGCTGACGCTTTCGATCGCCAGCAGCGCCTCGCGCGTCGTCACCTCGGCGGAGGCATCGATGGCCCGGGCGTCGGGGGGAACCACGATCTCCGGCCAGCGCCAGCACGCGACTTCTTGCGCCGGACCGGCCGTCTTCAGGTCCTGACGCTCCTCGAAGCATCTGGGCAAAGCCCAGTCGCAGCGTGGCGCGAACGGGCATCCCGGGGGCAGGCTCTCGCGCTGCAGCAGCCCGCGCAGCGGCCGCGCGGGCAGGCTCGACCTGTCATCGATGCGCGGGATCGAGCCGATCAGTCCGCGCGTATAGGGGTGCCTGGGGTCGGTGAACAGCGCGCCGGTCGGCGCGATCTCCACCATCCGTCCGGCATACATGACGCCGACGCGGTCCGCGATCTGCGACAGCAGGCCGAGGTCGTGCGTCACGTAGAGCATCGACATCTTCAGCCGCGCCCTGAGGTCGACCAGCAAGGCGACGATCTGCTCCTGGGTCGTCACGTCGAGGCCGGTCGTCGGCTCGTCGAGCACGACGAAGGCGGGATCGCAGGCAAGCGCCATGCCGATGCAGACCCGCTGCTGCTGCCCGCCCGAGAGCTGGTGCGGGAAGCGCCGCAGGAACGACCGGTCTGCCGGAAGTCCGACGAGGCCGAACAGGTCGAGCGTCCGTTCGACGCGGCGTCTCGGATCGCCATAGGCATGGGCGCGCAGAATCTCGTCGACCTGCTCTCCGACCCTTATGCCGGGGTTGAGCGCCGTGGTGGGGTTCTGCGGCACGAAGGCGATGCGCGCGCCGCGCACGCGATCGAGCTGCGGCCTGTCGAGTGCCAGCAGGTCGTCGCCGCCGAAGCGGACCGCGCCGGCATCGGTGCGCATTGCCGGCGAGCGATAGCCAAGCAGTTGCAGGGCGATAGTGGACTTGCCGCAGCCGGACTCTCCCACGAGGCCGAATACCTCTCCGGGCGCGACGGAGAAGCTGACGTCCTCGACCACCCGGGTGAAGCCGGCGCCCTGGCTGTACGATACCGAAAGCCCCTCGACCGCAATAATCGGGGACGGCAGCATCACTGCACCCCGAGCTTCACGGTACGGCCGAGGATGCGCGCAAGGCCTTCGGTGAACAGGTTGAGGCCGACGACCAGCGAGGCGAGCGCAAGGCCTGGCCCCAGCACGGTAATCGGCGTGACCATGATGAGTGCGCGGTTCTCGCTGATCATCAGGCCCCATTCCGGTGTCGGCGGCCGCAGCCCGAAGCCCAGGAAGCCGAGCGAGCCGATCAGCACCGGAGCGTATCCGGCGCGAAGCGCAAACTCGACCAGGAGAACGCTGGTCGCGTTGGGCAGGAGTTCCCTTGCCATCACCGACCAGGCGCCTTCGCCACGCAGCCTCGCCACCATGACATGGTCGCGCGTGGCGATCTCGACCGCCACCGTCCGGGCCATGCGTGCGATGCGCGGCGCATAGACCAGCGCAACGACGAGGACGATGAGCACGGGATTGCCGGAAAGCTGGGGACCGGCCGCGGCGATCGCGATCAGCGCCAGCACCAGGAAGGGAATGCTGATGAGGGCTTCGAGAAAGCGCTGCAGGATCTCGTCGAACCAGCCGCCGATATAGCCCGACAGCAGGCCGAGCACCGAGCCCACGATCAGTCCGATCAGCGTTCCCGACAGGGACAGGAGGATTACGATGTGGCTGCCATGGACGACGCGGCTGAAGATGTCCCGGCCGAGCTGGTCCACGCCGAAGGGATGCGCCCAACTCATGCCGGACAACGGACGCCCGGTGCCCATCTGCGACAGGCCGTAGGGCGCCCAGAAGGGACCCGTCACGGCGACGACAAGGTGTAGGGTGAGAATGACCAGGCCGATCTTGAAGCTCAACGGCGTCTGCCGCCAGAGCGACAGCAGGCCGCTCCAGCTTCGCGCCGAGCGGGCCGGCGGCGGGGACAGCGTCTCGACGCTCATCTCAGCCGGTCCTCAGGCGCGGGTTGAGCAGGATAGCGGCCACGTCGGCGATGAGGTTTGCGCCGACATAGACCAGCGCGGCGATCATGACGGTCGCCTCCACGACCGGCAGGTCGCGCAGCTGCAGCGAATCGACAAGCAGGCTGCCGAAGCCCGGATAGGAGAACACCTTCTCCACGACAACCACGCCGCCGACCAGATAGGCAAGGTTGAGCGCGGTCACGTTCAGCGTCGGCACCAGTGCGTTGGGCAGCGCATGGCGCAGCAACACCCAGCGACGCGACAGGCCCTTGAGTTCCGCCATGCGGATGTAATCCGAATCCAGCACCTCGATGAGATTGTCGCGCAGCATGCGCACCGCATAGACCGTCATGACGATGGCCAGCGTCAGCGCCGGCAGCGTCATCGCCCGGAAATACTCCCAGCCGCTCGAACTTGCGTCGACGAGCGAGATCGCCGGGAGCAAGGGGATCAGAATGACGAAGGACAGCAGGAGGATCGTTGCCAGCAGAAAGTCCGGCACGGACAGGAGCACGAGCGTGATCACGGAAAACCCGTGGTCCACAGCGCGGTCGCGATGGAGCGCCTGAAAGATCGCCGGGATCACCGTCAGCGGCAGATAGATCAGGAACGCATACGCCGACAGAAGAACGGTGTTGAAAATGCGCGGCGCCAGGATCTCGGAGACGGGGCGGCTCGATGCCAGCGACTGGCCCAGATCGCCGGTGACCAGCCCGCCGAGCCAGCCGAGATAGCGGACCGGCGCGGGGCGGTCGAGGCCGAGCTGGGTACGAAGCTGCTGCAGTGTCTCGGGCGTCGCGTCGCGCCCCAGAATGCGCGACGCGACATCTCCCGGAAGGACTTCGAGCATCGTGAAGATGATCAGCGACACCAGAAGCAACGTCACGACCGACATGAGAGACCGGCGGATCACCAGTTTGAAAATGGTCACGCGGGCTCCTCGTCAGGCAATCATCGACTGCAACGCGCCCCGGAAGATTTTCCCAGGGCGCGCGTCTTGCCCTTCGTTACTTGCAGCTCAGGTCCTCGAAGTCGAGGTTGAAGTTCTGTGCACGCGGCGTGTAGCCGTCGCATGCCGCGCGTAGCGCCAGCACCTGATGTACGAACATCGGCAGGATCAGGCCGCCTTCCTTGGCGAGCAATTCGCCGGTCTGCTGGAAGAGCTTGGTACGCTCCGCCGCATCGACCGTCGTGTTCGCCTTGAGCAGCAGCGCGTCGTAGTCCGGGCGCTCCCAGTGGGTCTCCTTCCACTTGGCCGTCTGGGTATAGGCGGTGGCCAGGCCTTCGCCGGGCGGACGCATCGACCAGGCCGAGGTCACCGCCGACTGCTTGAGCCACACATCGTCCCAGAAGCTCTCCGCCGGCGTCACGATGACGTTGATGTTGAAGCCCGCGGCCTTTGCCATCTCGGCATAGACCTGCGCCATCAGCACCATGCCGGGGACGCCTTCGGCCGTGTATAGGTCGAAGCTCAGGCCGTCCGGATAGCCGGCCTCGGCAAGAAGCGCCTTGGCCTTCTCGATATCCTGCTTCGGCGCTTCCTTGGTGTAGGAGGCGGGGCTGCCGACCGGCACCGGGTTGTCGGCGCCGGGTTCGCCAAATCCGAGCAGGACGGTGTCGACCATGGCCTGGCGATCGACGACGAGCTTCATCGCCTCGCGCACTTTCGGGTTGTCGAACGGCTTGGTGTCGACCCACACGGAGACAGTCATCGAGTTGGAGGCGCCGGTGGAGAGCAGCTTGACCGACGCATCGTCCTTCAGTGTCGAGATGACCGAAGGATCGACATTCAGCATCAGGTCGACCTGGCCCGACTTGATCGCCGACACTGCGGCCACGGCCTCCTGCGCAACTGTGATGCGCAGGCATTCGGCCTTCGGCTGGCCGGCGTTCCAGTAGTTCGGGTTCTTGCGCAGGATGCGCACCGGCGCGTTTGGCGTGAACTGCTCCTGCATGAACGGACCGGTGCCGTCGGCCTTCAGCTTCAGCGTGTCGCCCGTCGCGCCATCGGGGACGATGTTGGTGAACTTGTTGGTGATCAGCACCGGCAGTTCGACGACCGGGTTCTTGGTCTTGAAGACGACGGTGGTCGCGTCCGGCGCGCTGATGCCGTCCGGATCGAGGAACTCGAGTACGGCCCGGGCGCCCGAACCGGTCTTCTCGTCGAGCAGGCGCTTGAAGCTCCACACCACGTCGGCGGAGGAGAAGTCCTTGCCGGAGTGGAATTTCACGCCATCGCGCAGCTTGAACGTCCATGTCAGCCCGTCTTCCGATACCGACCATTCGGTGGCGAGTTCGGGAAGCACGGCGAAATTGTCGTCGATGTCGACCAGTCGGTTGTAGACGGCGAAGGTATGGTACGCGTCATCGCCGGAATGCATGTCGGCGGGATCCATGGACTGCTTCTCGCCACTCCACTCATACCCCAGTATCTTCACACACTCATCGCCGGCGGCGGCAAATCCAGACGTCGCCGAGACCGTCATGCAGAGCGCCGCGATGGCGGCGCTGGATAGATATCGTGTCATTCTCATTGGCTTGTTCTCCCTGCCACACAAGCTAGTTCCCAACCGATGCTCTATTCCGAAATGCCGGATATACGTACGTTTATGTAGACTGGCACATTATCCGTGTTAGCCTGCGAGTCAAGGAACTGGCGCCGACCTGCGGAGCGCAATCAGCGGCCACCCAGTTTTCGGGAGGACGTCGACAATGGCGGCTGTGACCCTTCGCGGCATCACCTGGGATCATCGCCGGGCAATCGATCCACTGACACGCACCTTGCCGCTCTTTCGCGCGCGCCACCCGGACGTCGACGTAGAGTGGTCGGCGCGGCCACTTTCCGGCTTCGAGTTCACCTCGGTCGACATGCTCGCCGAGCAATACGACCTCATCATCCTCGACCATCCCTTCATGGGGGCGGTGGCGGCTTCCGGCTCGCTTGCGCCGCTCGACGAAATTGGCGGGGTGGCGGACAGCCAGTTCGTGGGGGCGTCGCTCGCCACCTATCGGATGAAGGGATCGGTCTGGGCGCTGCCGGTCGACGCCGCCTGTCAGGTCGCCGTCTCGCGCCCGGACCTCATGCGCGCGCTTGACGCCGAGGCTCCGTCGAACTGGGACGAACTCACGGCGCTCGGAGGGAGGGCCCGACAGAAGTCACTGCGCCTGGCCATCGGTCTGTCGGGCGTCCACAGCCTGATGACGTTCTTCACCCTGATGGCCAATCTCGGCACACCATGCGCAACCGACCGGGAGGAGCCTTTCGCCGACCGGCAGAGCGCCCGCGCGGCACTTGCCCTGATGCGCGGCCTGCTCGAATTCTGCCCGCCTGACGTGCTCGACTGGAACAGCATCCGCCTGCATGACGAGATGGTTGCACGCGACGACCTCGTCTTCTGCCCCGCCGTATACTGCTACGCGACCTATGCGGAAGCCGACCAGCGGCGCAGGCTCACCTTCCACGACCTGCCCGGCCCCACGGGCCCGTCGGGCTCGACGATCGGCGGGACCGGCCTTGCCGTCTCGGCACGATCCAGGCATCGCCAGGCTGCGTTCGATTATGTGCGCTTCGCCGCAAACCTCTCCACGCAGCGCAGCTTCGCCGAGCACCATGGCCAGCCGGCACGCCGTGAACTCTGGCTCGACGAGGCGGTCAACATCCGTTTTGGAGGCTGCTACCGCAATACGCTGGCTACGATGGAGTCGTGCTGGATACGCCCGCGCCACGACGGATATCTCGCGTTTCAGGAGCAGGCGGGAGAACTCATCGAGGCGCATCTTCGCAAAGAGATCAGCGAGGACGCCCTGCTTTCGCGGCTCGAGCGTCTTCACGCCGGACGTTGAGGACATCGCAGGGTGCCGCTCAAAAGCTCCGCGACGACCTGCTCTCGCCCAACCCAGAGATGAGGGAAAAGCCATGAAAATCGTCGATATCGAAGTGATGGAGCTGCGCGTTCCCGGCTGGACCGGGGACACGTTTGACGGGTCGTACGACAATTGTCTGGTGCTCGTCCACACGGACCAGGGCATATCCGGCATCGCGGAAGTGGACAGCGTCCCTGCGGTGATCCGCGCCATCGTCGATGCACGGCGCTCGCACACGCATGCCATGGGATTGAAGGAAATACTGGTCGGAAGCGACCCCAGCGACGTCGAGGGACTCTGGGATCGCATGTACGACCTGACCAGTTATTATGGTCGGCGCGGCGTGGTCATCCACGCCATCTCGGCCGTCGACATCGCGCTCTGGGACCTGCGCGGAAAGGTGCTTGGCAAGAGCCTGGGCGCCCTGCTGGGCAAACGCCAGCGCGATCGCGTCCTCGCCTACGGCACCGTCTATCCCCTCGGCGACACGCCGGACGACGTGCGAAGAAACATCGACCGCGGCCTGAAGCTCGGCCTCAAGGCCATCAAGATCGTCGCCGATCCATTCTGGCGCGACGACCTCGACAAGACGGCGGCACTGGTCCGCACGACGCGCGAACATGTCGGTCCCGACATTCGCCTGATGGTCGACGCGGCGACCGCCTGGGCGAAGGCCGAGGAAGGCCTGCCCTTGATGCCCATATTCAAGGAACATGACTTCTTCTGGGTCGAGGCGCCGCTGCCGATCGACGATCTCGACGGCCATGCGCGCTTCCAGGGTTTCGGCGTGCCGATCGGTGGCGGCGATCTCGGCCTGACGACCCGCTTCGAATACGAGGAAGCCTTCGTGCGCGGCAAGATCGACATCGCGCAACCGGACGTCACCATGGCCGGCGGTATCACCGAGCTGATGCGCATTTCTGCTCTCGCCAAGCGCCTGGGAAGGCGCGTCGTCACGCATGGCTACAAGTCGAACATCACCATCGCCGCCAACCTCGCCTTCCTGTCGCAGCACTGGATGGACGAGCCCTGCGAATACTCGACCAGCCAGTCGCCGCTGCGGTGGGAGCTCACCAGGGAGGCCTTTCCGATCGGCCCGGACGGCCGTATCGCGGTGCCCGACGCGCCGGGTCTGGGCGTCAGCCTCGATCCCGCGACCGTCGAAAAGTACCGGATCGGCTAGTCCACCCGCCAGCGCGCGACCAGGTCTTCATTCAGCTCGATGCCCAGGCCCGGACCGGTGGGCAGCTCCATGAAGCCGTCCACCACAGCCGGCTCCGGCGAGACGAGTTCGCGCCGGAGCGGACTGTCGAAGACAAGCGGCGAGACATATTCGAAGACGGGCGCCGCCGGGCATGCCGCCTGGAAGTGCCGCCCGGCCGCCGAGGTGATTCCCGTCTTCCAGCCGTGCGGCACGACTTCGGCGCCGAACAGCTCGCACATGTCGGCAATGCGTCGCAGCTCCGTCAGCCCACCGCCGCGCCCGATGTTCGGCTGCACAACGCCGACCTTGCCCTCAGTCAGCCATTCGCGAACCTCGAAGCGGGTGGCGGCGGCTTCCGCGCCCCCGATACGGATCGAGCTTTTCTCAGCCAGCCGCGCATGCCCTGCGAGATCGTCATGCTGCAGCGTTGCCTCGGCAAAGTAGATATCCGCGTCCGCAGCGCGCTCAAGCACGTACAGTGCATCGTGCCAGTTGTGCCAGCGATAGCCGAAGTCGACTGCCATGGTGATGTCATCGCCGAGCATCTTTCGGCCCTCATGGATCAGGGCGACCAGCTCGCGGTCGGTGACGAGGTCGTAGAACAGCACTTCCATCTTCACCGCGCGAAAGCCCGAGCCCAATGCCGTCTCGAATTGCCGGCCGATCTCGCGCATCAGCTGCTCGATGCTGCGCCCATGCGCCAGGCCGGGGAAGATCGTGCAGTATGGCCTCAGCCTCTCGCGCCGGGCGCCGCCCATCAGCTTGTAGGCCGGCACGCCCAGCTGCTTGCCGGCAAGATCATGCAAGGCGATGTCGATCGCAGAGATTGCATGCATGCCGAGCCCGCGCCGGCCTGGCCAGAACGTGCCGTCGTAGAGCTTTTGCCAGATCGCCGCGATCTCCAGCGGGTCCTGGCCGACAAGAATCTCACTGGCGTTGCGGCTCCACAGATGCGCCGTCGGCATCTCCAGAAAGCTCTTCACCGCGGCGGGCGGCGCATCCGCTTCGCCGAAGCCGTAGCGGCCGTCCTCGTCGTAGACCTTTATGATGACCGTGTCCGCCGTGCCGTCGAGATCGTCTGCCGAAGTCGCCGGCGAGAAGACTGGAATGACTTCGATACGTGCGATTCTGCTTGTCATCTGGCACCCATTGGACCGTGCGGCCGCCCGCCCGATCGATCTCACCCGCCGCTCGGCCCACGGCGACTGCGCACGCGGACCGAGCGAGGCGTACATCGCTTTTCGCAGCGGCGCGAACCAATCCGCAAACACCGTATTGCGTTCCGGCTCTGCAAACAATGGTCCGAGATATCGGACGATTCTTACCCTGCGGACGCCACGAGGCCCGTGACTCCACCCTCTCGGGAAGGATAGAAGTGTCGGCCGAGGAATGATCACGCTGTTGCGGATGAGGTGGACCATGAATGTGCTCCATGATCGACTGGCGCTTGTGACCGGCGCCGGGCGCGGGCTTGGTGCGGCGATCGCGCGTGGCCTGGCCGAGGCGGGCGCGAAGGTCATCGTCGCCGACATCGACGTCGACACGGCCGACCGCACCGCGTCGGAACTCACGGCGGAAGGACATGTGGCATGGGGAGAAAGGATCGACGTGACGGACCGGCGGGGCCTGGAGCTGCTCGCCGCGCGGGCCGCTAAGGCCTATGGCGACGTGTCGATCCTGATCAACAATGCAGGGGTCGCCGGCAATGCACGCATCGGAGACAGTGATTCCGAAGACACCTGGGACCGCAACATCGCGGTCCACCTGACCGGCGCCTTCAACACGGCACGCGCGTTCCTGCCCGCGCTTTCGGCGACACGCGGGACCATCATCAACATTTCCTCCGTCGTCGCCTTCACCAGCGGCTTCGCCCATGTCGGCTACGTCGCTGCGAAAGGTGGCGTGCGCGCGCTCACCCAGGCGATGTGTCGCGAGCTCGCGCCTTTCGCCATCCGCGTCAACGCGGTCGCGCCCGGCTACATGGACACCGACATGGGCGGCAAGGGCGACGGCAGCACGGATGAATGGCTGAACTGGCATTGCCCGATGAAGCGTTTCGGCCAGCCCCACGAAGTCGCAGGACCGATCGTGTTCCTGGCCTCTCCGGCGGCAAGCTTCGTAAACGGCGTGACGCTGCCGATCGACGGCGGCTATCTGGTGATATGAGGGACCGATGATCACGGGGTTCAATCACACGAGCTTCACCGTCGCCGATGTCCAACGCGCCATCCATTTCTGGGCGAAGCTCGGTTTCGAAGGACCGGGGATCGTGGAGCGCGACGCCGGGTGGGTCGGCGACGTGACAGGGGTTCCCGGTGCGCGCATTCGCGTCGCGCATCTCTATGGCTACGGCCATCACATGGAATTCATCGAATACCACAATGGGGGAGGGGACAACCCGACAGAGCTTCCGAACACGCCCGGCGTCGGACATGTGTGCCTCGACGTCGCGGACATCCATGCCACGTTCGCGGACCTCCTCGCCGCCGGGGCCAGCCCCCTGGGCAAGGTGACCGGGATCGATCAGCCTGGCATGGCGCCGTGTTCCGCGGGCTATCTGCGCGATCCGAACGGCATCATCATCGAGTTGCTCGAGAAGCGGTGATTTTGTTCCCGTGCAGGTCCATGCCACGCCTGAACCTGTCCAAGCCTTGGAGCCTCCGATCGATCTTTCCCTGATCGTCTCGCTTGTCGCAACGAGCGGTTCCATCCTGATCGAAATGGCTCTACCTTGCGTCCATCGGAGGACCCATGTGTCTGGCATGTGAGATCAATCAAGGCGCGGAAGGCTGGATGCGTGTCGGCCAGTCCAGCGCTGCCGAGCGGCACGCCTGGTTCGAGCGCTGCAAGGAGGTCGCCGACCGGGTGCTTGCCGTTCGCGGCCTGCATCTCGACACACGTCCCGGCGACCTGCGCGTCGCTACCGCCGGGGGACGGGCCCTTCGCATCGCCGATCTCGGCTCGCTATGGGAAGCGGCGGAACTGCTGACGGGGCGGCCGGTCGATCCGCTGTCGCCCGACGTCCTGGCGCTCGCACCCGGCCCGATGCGATGACGGAGCAGGACCCGGCGCGCCTGACGGTGCTTTCCGGCTTCCTCGGTTCCGGCAAGACGACTTGGCTCGCTCACCAGTTCCACTACGGGGCGCTTTTTGGTGCAGCGCTGCTGGTCAACGAAGCCGCCGATGCGCCCGTCGACAACACCTTGCTGTCCGCGACCGGCATTCGGGTGATCGCCGGCGGCTGCGCCTGCTGCGCGCGCCGCGCTGAATTGCTCGACGTGCTGGGCGAGATGGTTGACGAGGGCGCCCGCCACATCGTCCTGGAAACGAGCGGGCTGGCCGATCCGGCGGAGATTAGGGAGGCCGTTCAGGCTGACCCGCGTCTGGAAGGCAGGCTCGTCCTCGGCGAGATCGTCGTGACGGTCGACTGCGCGCAGGGGCTCGACCTCTTGCGCACGGAAGCCACGGCGCGTCGCCAGGTCGGGGCAGCCGACGCGCTGATCCTGACCAAGCCAGCCTTGGCCGATCTTGCCGCGGCGCGGCGCCTGGTAGCGACGCTGCAACTGATGGCGCCTCACGCGTCGATCTTCGCCGCCGAACGAGGCGTCGACGTGCCGGCCCCCGAAGCCGGCGACGTCGAGCCCGAGCTTCTCGAGGCGCTGCCCGACGAGCCGGACAACCAGGGCATCGCGGCGATCTCGCTTGATCTTTCCGGCAAGACCGACTGGCCATCCTTCACGCTCTGGATGTCGGCGCTGCTTCACGCGCGCGGCGACAGCGTGCTGCGCGTCAAGGGCATCCTGCGCGACGGCGAAAGGCGCATTCTCGTGCAGGCGACGCGCCGTGCCATCGAGGCGGTCGAGATCGCCGGCATGCCCGAAGAAACTCTCGACCGGGTGGTGCTGATCGGTCGCGGCTTCAGCGAGGACGATCTCTACCGGTCGCTGCGCGCCTTCGCACAAGCTGGCTAAGCATTTTTCCCGATAGCGCGTTCGGCGAGCACGAAGAAGTCGCTGCCGCCCTTGCCCTTGGCGATGGCGCGTTCGTATTTTTCCTTCACGAGCGGCAGCACCGAAAGGTCGAGCTCGCCCTCGGCGGCGGCCGCGAGGATCAGGTCGAAATCCTTGTTCATCTGCCGAACCGTGAAGGCCGGCGAGAAGTCACCGCTCTCCAGCATGGTGCGCTTGTAGGCGAGCAGCGGCGAGGCGACGGCGCTTTCGGCAATCACCGCCGTCATGTCGGCCACGGAGAGACCGCCGGCGCGGCCGATCTCCAGCGCCTCGGCCGCCAGCGCCGCGGTCGCACCGACAAGGCTGTTCAGCACGAGCTTGAGATAGCGCGCTTCCTCGCCCTCGCCGACATGGAAGCGTCGCGCGCTGAAGGTGGAAAGCAGTGGCTCTGCGGCATCGAAGGCGGCACGCGGCCCCGAAGCGAGCACGGTCAACTTGGCGCTGGACGCCGTGGCGGTGCTGCCCGAAACCGGTGCGCGCAGATAGGAAATGCCAGCCGGCTGCAGCGCGGCGGCGACCTCCCGCGAGATCTGCGGCGACACGGTGCTCATCTCGATCAGCGTCTGGCCGCTACGCATGGACCCTGCGAGCCCATCGGGGCCGAAGACCACGGCCTTCAGCACGGCATCGTCGGGGATCATCACGAACACGGTGCCGCACGTCCGCGCGAGATCCGCAGGATTTTCGGCTGACTGGGCACCACGCGCGACGGCTGCTGCCCGGTTGGCGGCATCCGGTTCGGCCACGCGCACCGTATGGCCGGCATCGATCAGGTGCCCCGCCATCGGCAGGCCCATCTTGCCCGTTCCGATCCAGCCGATCGTGTCGCGTGTGGTCATCGGTCGTCCTCCCCTTTTGCGCGCGAGACTGTCGGATGCCTGCTTGCATTGCAACGGGGCCGGCTCGATCATCGCGCACGCCTGCGTGCGCAGACCAATGGGAGACCACAATGCACTATGTCGTTCAATGCCTCGACCACGCCGATGCACTGCCCATCCGGCTGGCCAACTACGATGCGCACAAGGCCTATCTGGCCGGCGTCACGATCAACATCCTGATATCAGGTCCGCTGATTGCCGATGATGGCGAGACCATGATCGGCTCCTTCTTTCTGATCGAGTCCGACGACCGCTCCGCGGTCGAGGCATTCAACGCCGAAGACCCGTTCAACAAGGCGGGAATCTGGCGCCAGGTCACGATCAACCGCTTCCTGAAGCGGGTCGACAAGCGCAGCTGAGCCTCTTCCAGTACTATCAGCGAAAACGATGGCACATCCCACATCTTATGATTTCTGATGAGTGGAGACCACGTCCTATGGTCCGGTCTGAAGCGAGATCAGCGGCTTAAGTCCTTCGGGAGGAGTGCCGAGATCGAGCCGAATTGCCGATCCAATGCCTCTGGGAGGAGGGGGACGGCTTGGGTGAGGAAACAATTCGATGGAGGAGATGGTCATGTCGATCTCTGGAAGGACGCTGCGGCGTACTGCGGCAGCAGCCGCGCTGATGTCCCTGTTTTCGGGAGCTGCCATGGCCCAGGCCATCACGGGCGTGGACGTGGCGCCGGACAAGGTTGGAACCGTCAAGGAATTGATGGACATTTCCGGCTTCTGCGGCACCAAGCCGATCAAGGTCGCCCTGTCGGACGGTTGGGGCGAGAACGGCTGGCGCAAGATCACGCGGGCCGAATTCGAGGATGAGGCCTCGAAGTGCCCCAACATCACCGAAGTGCGCTACACCAACGGCCAGGGCAATCCGCAGAAGCAGATCGCCGACATCCAGGGCCTGATCGCGCAGCAGTTCAACGTCATCGTCGTCTATCCCGACGGCGGCGAGGCCATTCTCAACGTCATGAACCAGGCGACGCAGCAGGGCATCGCGGTCGTGCCGCATGCAGTGGGCGAGCGTTTCCCCGGCGTTCCCGGCCAGGACTACACGTCGGTCGCCACCGAGAGCCTCGTTTCCGTCGGCCGCACGCTGGCTGAATGGACGGTCAAGAACCTAAAGGGCGAAGGCAACGTGATCGTTCTCGGCGGCACGCCCGGCAACCCCACCTCCGCCGCCATGGCAGAGGGCTGGAAGGAAGTGTTCGACAAGAACCCCGGCATCACGGTGCTGGAAGGACCGGTCGACACCAACTGGGATCCGGCCGAAGCCCAGCGCGTGATGGCCTCCATGCTGGCCAAGTATCCGAAAATCGATGCGGTGATGTCGGACTACGGCCAGGGCTCCATGGGCGCGCTGCGCGCCTTCGTGGCGGCCGGCCGTCCGATCCCGCTGTGGCCCTCGCAGGACGCCAACGAGCTCGGCTGCTTCTGGGAAGCCAACAAGGACGCCAACCCGAACTTCCAGCTGGCCACCGTTTCGGCCCGCACCTGGATGGTACGCCTGGCGCTGCGCAAGGCCGTCGCCGCGGCTCAGGGCATCAACCAGCCCGAGCCGTCGATCATCGAGCTGCCGCTGGTCGAAGACAGCGCGTCCGGCGATGCGGCGCTCGCGCCTAAGTGCAACAAGGACCTGCCGCCGGATGCGATCCTGTCATCCATGCTGTCGGTCGAAAAGCTGGTAGCCCTGCTCGCGAAGTAAGGGCAGCCGCCGGAAAGACCGCCCATCCCGGCCAAGGTCGCGGATGGGCGTTCGGCGTTTAGCGAGGGCCTCGAAATTGCCGGAATAGATGGATGCAGCACGAGATGACAGAGACTCCAGGCAAGCAGGCTAAGGCGCCTGCATCCGGGCTGCGCCTCCTCGGCGCTTTCGGCAAGAGTCTCGGCGGTCGCGCGACCATCTCGTCCATCGTCCTCGTCGCGCTCGGCGCGCTCATTGCTCCCAGCACCGTGTCGGCCAGCGCCTTCCTGTCGCTGCTTCCCTTCGTTGCCATTCTCGCCGTCGTCTCCATCGGACAGCATCTCGTCATCCAGCAGCGCGGCCTCGACATCTCGGTTGCCGGCATCATGTCGTTTGCCGCCGTCATCGTGACCAAGCTGCCCTCGGCCGGGGCGTCCAACAACGAGATCCTCGGCTGGATAGCGCTTGCGCTCGTCTCGGGCCTCGTGGCCGGCGCGGTCAACGGGGTGGTCATCACGCTTCTACGAGTGCCGGCGCTGGTCACGACCATCGGCGTCAACGCGGTCCTGTTCGGCGTCGCGCTCCTTGTCTCAGGCGGCGTTCCGAGCGGGGCGCCGCCCCAGCTGGCGAGCTTTGCCATCAACCTCACGCTCGGCGTGCCCAACACGATCTGGATCGCGCTCGCCGCTGGCGTCATCGCCATCTTCATCACCGAGCGTACGACCATCGGGCGACGCTTCGTCGCCGTCAGCGTCAGTGCGCCGGCCGCCCATGCCGTCGCGATCCCGGTCGAGCGATACCGCATCGGTACCTACATGGCCGCAGGGCTGCTCTACGCGGTGGGCGGCGTGATGCTGGCCGGCTATCTGTCGGTCCCCAACATCTTCGCCGGCAACTTCTACATCCTGGCCACCGTCGCGGCCGTCGTCGTCGGCGGCAACTCGGTGGCCGGCGGTGCGCGCGGAAGCATTCTCGCTACCATGATCGGTGCCTTCTTCCTCACCTTCCTCAGCCAGCTGGTGCTCTCGGCCGGTCTCGACCGCTCCATGCAGAACGTCGTCCAGGCGCTGATCGTGATCGGCGGCGTCGGCCTGCCGATGCTGTTCGCGCGGCCGCGCGCCCGGGCAGCGGCGGCCGCGGCGCCGCGTGCGGCAGCGTCTGCCACCGACGCCGTTCCGATCATGCTGGGCGCCAAACCCGGCGCCGTGCCGGTCCTCGAGCTGAAGGGAATCCGCAAGTCCTTCGGCCCGGTGGACGCGCTGAAGAACGTCTCCTTCACCGCCCTTCCGGGCGAGATCCATGCGGTTCTCGGCGAGAACGGCGCCGGCAAGTCGACGATGATCGCGATCGCCGCCGGTGTCCTGAAGCCCAGCGCCGGCGTGGTGACGCTGAAGGGCCGCGACGTCAGCGAGGAGGGCTCGCGTGGCCGCCGCGAAGGCGGTATCTCGGTCGCCTACCAGCACCCTGCGCTCGCTCCGGATCTCACGGTCTACGAGAATCTTCTCCTCGCGGCCCCCGCGCTGACCGCCGCCGAGGCGGATGATCTGATCGACAGCGTGGCCACCGCGCAGCTGCGCATGGACAAGAGCCGTCGTGTCGAGGAGCTCACGCTCGCCCAGCTGCATGTCGTGGAGATCGCCCGCGCGCTCGCAACCGATCCTGCCGTGCTCATTCTCGACGAGCCGACCGAGCCGTTCCAGCACGACGACATCCGAAAACTCTTCTCGCTCATCAAGGCGCTGCGCGCGCGCGGCGTGGCCATCGTCTACGTCTCGCACCGCCTGCACGAGATCACCGAGCTTGCCGACCGCATCTCGATCCTGCGCGACGGCGAGTTGGTGGCCTCGCGTCCGGCTTCCGCATTCTCGGAAGCCGACATCATCGGCCTCATCGCCGGCCGCCCTCTCGGTCAGATCTTTCCGGCGAAGTCAGGTGGCGGCGGCGCGCCGATACTGGAAGTGCGCGGTCTTTCCGGCGCAGGCTTCGCCAATGTCGATCTCGTCGCGCGTGCCGGAGAGATCGTCGGCCTCGCGGGCGTCGAGGGCGAGGGGCAGCGCGAATTCCTGCGGGCGCTTGCCGGCATCAATACGCAGACTTCTGGCGCCGTCACGGTCGGCGGGCGCGCTGTGGCCGTCCATTCGCCTGCCGCGACCCGCGCCGCGGGCATCGGCTTCGTGCCCGACGATCGCCATGCCGAAGGTCTATTCCTCAACCTCACCGTGCGCGAGAACATCGGCATCGGCGTCCTCGATCAGGTCGCGCAGGGCGGACTGGTGCGGCGCGGCGACGAGGAAGTGCTGGCCGGCGACATGTTCCGCGCGCTGGGCATCCGCGCGCCGTCGATGGAAACCACCGTGTCCGACCTCTCGGGCGGCAACCAGCAGAAAGTGCTCTTTGCCCGCGAGATCTCGGCGCGGCCCAAGGTGCTGCTCATCGACGAGCCGACCAAGGGCGTCGACATTGGCGCGCGCAGCGAGATCTACCAGCGTCTGCGCCGCTTCGCCGACGAGGGAACCGCCGTGGTCATCGCGGCATCCGACGGCGTCGAGCTCGAGGGCCTGTGCGACCGCGTCCTGGTGTTCGCGCGCGGCTCGGTCAGTCGCGAACTGACGGGCACTGATGTCACCGACACTGCCATAACGGAGGCGAACCTTACCACCACCGCGGCGCGCGACGCCGGTCCCGCGGCCCTCTCTGGTCCGGCCACGGGCATGCGCAAGCTGCTCACCGGCGAGCATTTCCCGGCCCTCGTGCTGGCGCTGCTCACGCTTGCCATCGCCTTCGGCACCAACGCGGCCAACGGCTACTTCCTCACGGGCTTCAACATCGGCCAGATGCTGTTCCTGCTTGCCATCCTCGCCATGCTTTCGCTCGCCCAGTTCTCGACCATCGTGGTCGGCGGCATCGACCTGTCGGTGGGCCCGCTCGCCGGGCTAGTCGTGGTCATCGCCTCGTTCGTCATCCCTGCGGGTGTCGGCGGCGTGGGGCTTGCCGGGGCCATGGTCGGCATCGTCGTCTTCTGCGCCGCATTCGGCTACCTCCAGGGCGTGCTCGTCACCGTGCTGCGCCTGCCGGCCATCGTGGTCACGCTCGCCTCCTTCATCGGCCTGCAGGGCGTGTCGCTCATCCTGCGCCCGCGCCCGGCCGGCCGCATCGACGGCAGCCTGTCGATCGTCCTCACCAAGTCGTTCCTCGGCATTCCCGTCGCCATGTGGCTGGCGCTCGCCGTCGTCGTGGTGTTTGAGATCATCCTCTTCCGGCGCGGCGCCGGCCGGCAGCTACGGGCCGTCGGCTCCAACCCGCTTGCCTCGCTTCGCCTCGGCGTCGATGGCGGCCGCGTCGTGCGCGCGGCTTTCGCCCTCGCCGGCGCGCTGACCGGGCTTGGCGGCATCATGCTCGCCGCCCAGATCGGCATCGGCTCCGGCACCACCGGCGTCGACTTCACGCTGATGACCATCACCGCCGTCGTCCTTGGCGGCGTCGCGGTCACCGGCGGCCGCGGATCGGCGCTGTCGGTCCTGCTCGGCGCGGCCCTCGTCCAGGCCACCACCAGCGCCTCTTCGTTCCTGGCCGCGGACTCGGCCTGGCAGTATACCGTCGTCGGCACGATCACCTTGATCGGCGCCTGTCTGTTCAGCCTGGCCCGAGGCAAGGGCCGGGGAGCTGCCGCCGCCCATTGAGGGGGGCGGCCAATTGGGAGGAAAGAGCCTTGAAGACCAGTACCGACAGAATCCTGACGACCCACACCGGAAGCCTGCCGCGCAGCAAGGCGCTGTCGGCGATGCTGGTCAAGCGCGAACAGCGCAAGCCCTTCGACAAGGCCGCGCTGGCCGCCGAGATCGAGGCCAACCTCGACAGCAACATCCGTCGCCAGGCGAGCTCCGGCGTCGACATCGGCAATGACGGCGAGACGCCGCGCGTCGGCTTCTCCACCTACACCACCGAGCGCATGACGGGTTTTGGCGGCGAGTCGCTGCGCAAGCCGACGCTCGACACGATCAAGTATCCCGGCTTCGCCGACTTCATGCGCCGCCAGATCGGCATTTCCGACGAACTGGCCAAGGTCTGGAACGCGCCGCAATGCGTCGACGCCCTGACCTACGATCCCGAGCTCACCGAGGCGAAGGAAGAGAACGCGCTCTTCAAGGCCGCGGTCAAGCGGACCGGCGTCAACTTCACGGAAACCTTCATGTCGGCCGCCTCGCCCGGCATCGTGTCCACCACCATGCTTCTGTCGCCGTCCAACCCGGTCTACCGCACCGACGCAGACTACGTGATGGCGATCGCCAAGGAGCTGAAGAAGGAATACGACTACATCGTCAGCCAGGGCTACGTGCTCCAGCTCGACGCGCCGGACCTCGCCATGGAGCGGGTCATCATGTTCGGCGACCAGCCGCTCAACGTCTTCCTCGACCGCGTCGAACTGCACATCGAGGCGATGAACGTCGCGCTCGCCGACATTCCGCGCGATCGCGTGCGCCTGCATGTCTGCTGGGGCAACTGGAACGGCCCCCATCAGGACGACGTCGACATGAAGGACCTGTTGCCGATCCTCTACAAGGCCAGGGTCGGCGGCCTGTCCATCCCGGTCGGCAACCCGCGCCATGAGCACGAGACCGGCGTGTTCAAGACGCTGAAGCTGCCCGACGGCATGATCCTGATCCCAGGCGTCATCGACGTCACCACCAACTATCTCGAGCACCCCGAAGTCGTGGCGAACCGCATCTGCGCGGCCGTCGACGCCGTGGGCGACCGCGAGCGCGTCATTGCCGGCACCGATTGCGGCTTCGGCACCTTCGCCAGCTACGAGTTCATCGCCGAGGACATCGTCTGGGCAAAGCTCGGCGCGCTGTCGGATGGCGCCAAGGTCGCGACCAAGCGCCTCTGGGATAGTCGTCCTTTTGGCCGAACGAAAAAGCCCCGCCGGCGTCGCGCCGGCGGGGCTTTTGATTCCGGCCGCTGAAGCGGGCGTCAGAAGCCGAGCGAGAAGCCCTCGTCCAGCGTCAGGACGGCGCCGTGCACCGGCTTGCTGTCCTCGCAGGAGAGATAGAGGATCGCCTTGGCCATCTCCTCGGGCTTCGAATAGGTGCGACCGCTCGGCGTGCGCGCCGCCATGGCGTCGATGAAGCCCTTGTACTGCTCCTCGGTGCGCAGATTATGGTTCATCGGCGTTGCCGTGTTGCCGGGCGCGATGGCGTTCACATGCAGCCCGTCGCGGCCGAACTCGATCGACAGCGAGCGCGTCAGCATGTTCACCGCCGCCTTCGAGGCGCAGTAGACCGCGTAGTTGCCCAGCGCCATGGCGCCGAGAACCGACGAGACGTTGACGATCCAGCCCGTCTTGCGGGCCCGCATCTCGGGCGAGATGGCGGCGATGGCGTTCCACGTGCCCTTCACGTTGATGTCCATCACCTGGTCGTAGACCTCGTCGGGCGTCGAGCCGTTCGGCGTCGGCGGGAACACGCCGGCCGAGTTCACCAGAATGTCGATCGGTCCGTGCGCTGCCTTCGCCTCTGCAACCGCCTTGCCCAGCGCGTCCGTGTCGCGCACGTCGGCCTTGTGGGCACTGGCAATGCCGCCGGCCGCGCGGATGCGCGCCGCCACCGCCTCGGCCTTTGCGAGATCGCCGCTCGCCAGCACCGCCACCTTGGCGCCTTCACGGCCGAACAGAAGCGCCGTCTCCTCCCCGATACCCTGCGAGCCGCCCGTGATGAAGGCGACCTTTCCGTCGAGCTTACCCATGTCCGTCTCCTCCTCCAGTGGCGCTCCCCCGCGCCGGGTCCCGCCTCTGCGGGTTCTGCCTAGTCTCGTTTGTGCCCTGCCATCTTTTCCAGAACATCGCACACGGCAGCGACATCTGCATCCGGATGGGACGCGCCGCCGGCAAGATAATAGGGGACCGTGGCCGACAGCAGCGGCGTCGGCACGCCGAGCTTCATGGCGAAGTCGCCGATGATGCCGAGATCCTTGAAATACATCGGGAAGCCGGCCGTCACCGGCTCGTAGACGCCCTTGGCCATCATCGGCCCGCGCACCTCGAGCATGCGCGATCCGCCCGCCCCGTGCCGCACCACCTCCACCACGCGCGCCGGGTCGAGCCCGGCCTTCATGCCCAGCACCAATGCCTCGGCCGCCGCCACGTTGTGGATGAAGACAAGGAGGTTGGCGACGTATTTCATGCGGCTGCCATTGCCAACTTCGCCGAGGTCGAACCAGGTCTTGGCAAAACCCTCGAACACGGCGGACAGCCCGGCGATCGTCGCGCTGTCGCCACTCGCATAGATGGTGAGGTCGCGCGTCTTGGCCTGCGCGCCGGTGCCGGAGAGTGGGCAGTCGAGCATCGTGTGCCCGCCCGCCGCCATCGCGCTCGCCGCCGAGACCTTCGCGTCGATCGCCAGCGTGCTCATTTCCACAAGCGTCCGTCCGGTGGCGCCGCTGGCGAGTATCGTCGCGACGGTGCGCTCCAGCGCTTTCTCGTTCGGCAGGCTGGAGAGCAGCGTCGGCACACTGCGCGCCACCTCGGCCGGATCGTCCGTCACCTCGACGCCGAGTGCTGCCATGGCCGCGCGGCGGGATGGGTCGGGATCGAAGCCGATGACGTGGAAGCCTGCCGCCATCAGGTTCGACGAGATCGCGCTCCCCATGATGCCGAGGCCGAACAGCCCGATCTCGCTCCTGTTGTCGCCCATGCCGTCTTCTCCTGGTCAGTCGTCGGTGAACAGGAAGCCGGCCAGCGCCGCGTCGAAGGCGGCCGGGGCTTCCATGTTGGCGATGTGGGCCGCGCCGTCGATCACCGCCATCTGCGCGCCGGGCGTAGCCTCAGCCGTGTCGCGCATCGCGGCGGCTGGCGCGGCCATGTCATGTTCTCCGGCAAGGTAGAGCATCGGCACCGCGATGTCGCCGAGGCGTTTCTCGTGGTCGAGGCCCTTCAGCGCCTTCACGCAGGCGACGTATCCCGCGACCGAGGTCTTCAGGATCATCGCCTCGGCATGGTCACGCAGCGCCTGCGGCGCATCCGGCGTCAACCAGCGCGACAGCGTGCCGGAAGCGACGGCTGCCATGCCGCCTTGTTCGACGGCCTGGATGCGCTCGTCCCAGCCGACGATCGCCGGTGGCGGGAACGACGCGCGGGCGCAGGCGCAGACCGCCCTGCGCAGCCTATCGGGATGATGGATGGCAAGTCCCAGCGCCGTCATGCCGCCCATCGACAGACCGACCATGTCGGCTTTCTCGATGACATGGGCATCCATGATGGCGATGATGTCGGCGGCGAGATCGGCCATGGAAAGCGCACGGCTCGGCGCGCCGCTGTCGCCATGGCCCGGCTGGTCGAAGCGCAACACGCGCCGGTGGCGAAGCAGCATCGCCATCTGCGGCTCCCACAGCGACATGTCGCTGCCCAGCGAGTTCGCCAGGATCAGCCACGGCATGCCGGGCTCACCATCGATGCGGATGGCAAGACGGGCTGTCTCTGTCTGCAGATGCGATGTCATGCGATGCGTGCGCGAGCCTGCCCCTGTCCGGCGTGCGCGTTGATGGAGGGCACGACGCGCTCGGCCATCAGCCGCATCGATTTCTTGGCAAGCGCCGGGTCGCGCCAGTCGTGGCCGGCATAGAGCAGCGTCCCGAACGGGCCGACTTCTTCGCGGAAGGCCAGCAACTTCTCAGTGACTTCCTCTGGCGATCCAAAGATCAGCAGGCGGTCCAGCACGTGGTCCAGCGTCAGGGCCGAATCCGGCATGTCCGGATCTTCCTTGAACAGGTTCGAGCGGCCGTTCTTGACCAGCTTGGTGAAGAGCGAGTTGAAGTAGTGAACATAGGGGCTTCCGGGCCCGAGCGCGTATTCCCGGGCGGTGCGGCTGTCCTCGGCCACGAAGATGCTTTTGGCCACGCGCCAGTTGGCGAGATCCACCGGTCGGCCGCCCTGGCGGCAGCCTTCCTCGTAGCTTGCCTTGTGCGTGGCGACCCAGCGCGGCATCAGGAAGTTTGCCGAGATAGGCTCCCAGCCGCGGGCGGCTGCCGCTGTCACGCCCTTGGAATAGGGCGCCACCGCCGTGACGACGATGGGCGGATGCGGCTTCTGCAGCGGCTTGGCAATGATGCCCTGACCGATCTCGGGAACCAGCATGCGCTGCGTCGAGATCTTCCAGAAGCGGCCGTCGATGTTGTAGGGCGCCTCGGTCGCCCACAGCGCGAGCACCGCGTCGATGCCTTCGAGGAACATGGCGTTGCGGTCGGCGTCGAGATTGCCAAAAATCTCCGCGTCGGAGAGCAGCCCGCCCGGACTGATGCCGAAATTCAGTCTGCCGTCGAGCAGGTGATCCAGCATCGCGATCTGTGCGGCCACATGCGCCGGATGCGAGTTGGGCAGGTTCACCGTGCCCGTGCCGAGCCGCATGTGCTTGATGCGGCCGGCCAGCGTGGCGAGAAACACGATGCAGGAGGTGATGTTCTCCGCCAGATCCGTCACATGCTCGCCGACATAGCCTTCCGAGAAGCCAAGTTCGTCGGCCAGCAGGAAGGCTTCCTGGTCCTCGCGCAGCGTCTCTCTCCAGTCCCGCCCGAGCGGGTGGATGGGCATGGTGAAGAACCCGAGATCCATAGAGGCATACCCTCCCTTTTTTGTTGAAGGTGAGGGTAGAGGATGCGGCAATGATGAAAACCAATATGTTCTGATGCAGGTAATCAGCCCGCGTGATGACCCCTGACGCCTTTCACGGAGGTCCACGCGTTCTTGAGCTGGCTGTACTGGGAGGCGATCTCGTCGAGGAACAGCGTTGCCGCCGGCGGTATCGCGGTCTTGGCCGGCTCGATGATGGCGTAGTCCACCGTCAGCGGCGGATCGGCGAGCGGATGCAGCGAGCGGACGCGGCCGTCTATGTCGTTGACGCAGATCGTCTCCGGCAGGATCGTGACGAAGTCCGACTGCGCGACGAATTCCAGCGTGGCGATCATGGCGTCCATGCTCAGCACCGTGGCGATGCGGATGCCGTGCAGTTCGGCATAGGCCTCGAAGGCGATCCGGCGCGCATTGGTCTTGCTGGGCAGCACCAGCTTCAATGGCGGCATCTCGGAAAGCTGCACCGTCTGCAGATGGGGGATCGATTGATCGGGGCGCCGCACCAGAATCTCGCGGTCCGTGCCGAGCAGGCGGGTGCGGACGCCGTCCCGGTGCGGCGCGCGCGGCACGATGGCGAAGTCGTAGTCGCCCGAGACGACGCCTTCCGTCAGCGCCGCGCTGTAGGCTTCGATCACGGTCACGCGCACATTGGGATAGTTGCGCATGAAGGCGAGCAGGCTGGGTGCGAGCACCGAGCGCGTGAAGGTCGGCATCAGCCCCACCTTGAGGTCGCCGCTGACGCCTTGCGACAGGGACTTCATCTCCGTTTCCATCTCGTCGACATTCCGCATCACCGAGACGGCCCGCTCGTAGAGACGCTGGCCGGCATAGGTCGGCGTCACGCCGCGCGGCGAGCGGTCGAACAGCCGCGTGCCGATCCGCTCCTCGAGCAACTGCGTCTGCATGGAAAGGCCCGACTGTGTCGCGTTCAGCCGCCGCGCCGCCTTCGAGAAGGAGCGTTCCTCGTAGACGCCGACGAAGGTGGCAAGCTGGCGGAGATTCATGGGCTATCACTCATCCTGATGACAAGGTTCTGATCTTATCATTTCCAGCCATGCCGGCAATTGCCCTAGATTGACGCTTCACCATATCGACAGGAGTCGGGGCGATGAGCATGATGCAGAGGATCGAAGGAACCGCCCGCGATACGGCGACCGAGCAGGATCCGGTCGCGTTGCGCGGCGTGCTTGGCCGCTTTGCCACCGGCGTCACCATCATCACCGCCGTCTCGCCCGCGGGCGATCGCGTGGGCGTCACGGCCAACTCCTTCAACACGCTCTCGCTCGATCCGCCGCTGATCCTGTGGAGCCTCGCCCTGAAGGCGTGGAGCGTCGACGTCTTCCGCGCCACGGACCGCTTCGCCGTCAACATCCTCAGCGCGAGCCAGCATGGCATTGCGCGCCAGTTTGCCCGCGCGGCCGATGACAAGTTCGCCGGCGTCGAGATCGAGGAGGGGCTCGGCGGCGTGCCGCTCATAAAGGGCGCCGCGGCCTATCTCGAGTGCAGCGTTCACCAGCGCCACCCCGGCGGCGACCACGAGCTCTACATCGGGCTCGTCGAGCGGTCGGCGGCCACCGACCACGAGCCGCTAATCTACCTGAAGAGCCGCTTCGGCGGCTTTGCGCAGCACGATTGAACACGATGGCGGAGCGTCCCCCGGTCCTCGACGAAGCGGCGCTGACGCCGGACCAGCAGCAGGTCTTCGATTCCATTCGCTCGGGGCCGCGCGGCGTGGTCGAGGGGCCTCTGCGCGTCTGGCTGCAGAACCCGGGCCTGGCGCGCCAGGCGCAGGCGCTCGGCGCCTATTGCCGTTACGGCACCAGCCTCTCGCCGCGCCTGTCCGAACTGGCCATCCTGACGGTCGGGGCGCACTGGCGCTCCGGCTTCGAGTGGCATGTGCATCATCCGATCGCCTTGAAGGCGGGCGTCCCGCCGGAAGCCGCGGAGGCGATCCGGGCGGGTCGCGACCCGGCGCTGGTCGATCCCGACGACCGCATCGTCCATGCCTTCTCTCGAGAACTTCTGGAGACCCGCCAGATTGGCGAGGACACCTACGCCGCGGCCGTCGACCGGCTGGGCATTGCCCGCGTCGTCGATCTCGTCGGCGTGCTGGGCTACTACACGCTGATCTCCATGACCATCAACGCGTTCCATGTTCCCGTGCCGCCCGGCGCGCCAGAACCGTTTGCCGGGGAGGAGTAGCACGCCATCACGCCGCTGGATGCCAGACATCAGCGATGATGATTTGAGTGCCCCGCATGCCCCTGATATCGCGATAACCAAGCTCTACTTTCCGGTCCCTTCCTCCGCCCGTTCCTGCACGGCGCGGTGCTGGGATCACTGTTGCCAGACGATCAATGGGAGGAACCACCTATGACCCGCACAGTCATCCGCAACGCCATCGTCCTGTCGATGGATCCGCAGATCGGCGAGCATCTCGACTGCGACGTCGTGATCGACGGGACGAAGATCGCCGAGGTCCGGCCGAATGTCGGCCCGGTCGACGGCATCGAGATCGATGGGCGGGGCTCGATCGTCATGCCCGGCTTCGTCGACACCCATCGCCACACCTGGCAGTGCCTGATGCGCAATGCGGCCGCCGACTGGAGCCTCGCGCAGTATTTCGGCGGCGTGCGCGGCGTCATGGGCGGCCTCTACACCGCCGACGACATGTATGTTGCCAACTACATCGGCGCCCTCGAGGCGCTGGACGCCGGCATCACCACGCTGGTCGACTGGTCGCACAACACCAACACGCCCGAGCATGCCGACATGGCGGTCAAGGGCTTGATGGATTCGGGCGTGCGCGGCGTCTTTGCCTATGGCAATTCCAACGCCGAGTGGTTCCCGATCAGCAACGAGCCGACGAACTTCGACGACGTCACCCGCGTGCGCAAGCGCTACTTCAACTCCGACGACCAGCTCGTCACCATGGCGTTTGCCGCCCGCGGACCGCAGTTCGCGACCATGGAGCAGACGATCCGCGATTTCCGCGAGGCGCGCGCCCTCGACCTGCCGATCACGCTGCACGCCGGCGACGGTCTCTGGGGCCTCAACCATCCCATCGACCAGCTCAACGCCGAAGGACTGCTTGGGCCCCGCACCACCTATGTGCATTGCTGCACCCTCGACGACCACGAGTTCAAGCTGATGGCCGATACGGGCGGCTCGGCGTCGCTTGCGGCAGAAGTCGAGCTCAACATGGGGCACGGCAATCCGGCGACGCTCCAATGCCTGAAATACGGTCTGCGGCCCTCGATCTCCATCGACGTCTGCACCTCGGTCGGCAGCGACATGTTCACCCAGATCCGTATCCTGATGGCCGCCTCGCGCGGCGTGGTCAACGCCGAGGCGCTGCGCCAGAACCGGCTGCTCGATCCGGTGCCGCTCACCGTGAAGGACATGCTCGACTTCGCCACGCTGCAGGGCGCCAAGACCGCCAATCTCGACCATGTCACCGGCTCGCTGACGCCGGGCAAGGATGCCGATTTCATCATCCTCGATACGAATTCCCTCAACATGTTCCCGATCAACAATCCGATCGGCGTGGTGGTCGAGGATGCGCATGTCGGCAACATCGACAGCGTCTATGTGCGCGGCCGCGCCGTGAAGCGGCATGGCAAGCTTGTCGACGTCGACATCAAGGCGCTGCGCCGGCGCATGGAGGCTTCCGTCGACGGGCTGTTCGAGCGCGCGGGGGTCGAGCGCGGCAAGAACTGGCTGCCCGAGCCCTATACGGGCGGCACCACGGCCAACTGAGGCGGACCCGATGCCCAGCTACGAATATGCCTGCGGCGACTGCGGAAGCTTCGACGCCATCCAGTCGCTGGCCTTCTGGGACAGCCCGGTCGAGTGTCCGGGCTGTGGGGCGCTTGCGCCGCGCGCGCTGTCGTCGCCGATGCGCGCCTTCAAGGCCACCGACACCACGGGTGCGCCGCGCCGCGCGGCGCATGCCTCGGGCTGCGGTTGCTGCTCCACCGGGCCGCGATCCAGGCCCAAGGCTCCGGCCGCACCGCCGACACCGTCCTTCCTGACGCGCGGGTAGCGCGCGTCAGGCGATGCCATCGACAGTCTCCATGCCGTCGGACAGCCTGGACCGGTCTTGTGCCGTTCTGCAACAGCATGCCCGACTTCAGCCGCTGACGGCGATCGCAACCACATGGTCGCCGTCGTCATGCAGCCAGTGTCGGAATAGCGATCGCCTCCTAGTCGGCGCCAACGCATGCTGGGCCCCGCAGCCGGAAGCGGCCGGGCGCGGGCACCGGCGGATGACATGGCGCGCGAGGACCGCGTGCGCATGACCACGCTGCGCCAGACCACCGCGCGTCGCCTGAAGGACGCGCAACGCGCTGCCGCGATGCTACCACCGTCGACGCGGTGGACATGAAGGCGCTCATGGACCTGCGCGGCCACTACGAGGATGTGTTCGAGAAGAAGCCGGGCGTGAAGCTCGGCTTCATGGGTATCTTTCCCGGGGCCGAGACGCATGCGCTGAAAGAGATTCCGGCGGTCAATGTCCAGATCGACGGCACCGACGTCATCTACAGGAACTACGCCCACACCGGCGTCGCCGTCGATCCATGGATCGTGCCCGGCTTCCGCTGAGCGTCGTCGGATTTGAGTGGCTGGCTGTCGGATGTCCCGTGACGCCCGAGGGTCCGTTCAGAGTGTGATCGGAGGCGTCGGAAACCCTCTTGCGGTTGTCGCGCCGTCGACGACGATTTCGGTTCCGCTCACATAGGACGCGTCGTCCGACAGCAGGAACGCCACCACGGCGGCGATCTCGTCGGCTGAAGCGACCCGCCCCATCGGCGACACCTCGCCCTCGCGCCGCAATGCCTCATCGCGCCCCAAGCCAGGCGGCAGGACCCCATCCAGCATCGGCGTGTCTATCGAACCCGGAAGAACGGCATTGCAGCGAATGCCGTAGGGGCCGTAGTCTACCGCGACGCTTCTTGACATTGCCGTGATTGCCGCCTTTGCCGCGCCATAGACGAAGTAGCGCGGCCACAGGGAAAAGGCCTGTATCGACGAGATGTTGACGATGGCTCCGCGTCTGCGTGGCAGCATGCGTCTTACAGCCGTGCATGTTCCGAACATCGGGCCGTACTGCAGTACCCTGAGGGCGCTTTCCAGGTCGCGCGGCTCTACCTCATGCGCTGCCCCCTGCACGTCGATCCCCGCATTGTTGACCCACCACCCGAGCGGCGCAACATGTTCGGCCAGATCCGCGGCCTCGACATGCGACTGCGGGTCCTGCACGTCCCCGACCAGGGTGGAGATCGGGTGAGCGATCGACGCCGCCAGCACTTGCAATCCATCCGCATCGATGTCGGTGGCGACGACATGCACATCCGGCGACGCGATACGCCGAACGATCGCGGCGCCGAGGCCGCGGGCAGCACCTGTGACGACGGCCGAGATCATGGGCTCACCTTCGGATAGTGGAGCGAGCGGCCAGCCACGCCTGGCCTGAACGCACGGATGAAATTGCCGCCGAGAGCCGGGAATGCGACTTCCTCCAACCCTGGACCGAAGAATGCCAGGTTGTTCGGCGTCAGCACGTGGATGCCGGTCCAGTCGTCGGCGATGGTCTCCAACGATCCCCCTGCCGACAGCCGCAGTATACGGTTCGGCTGCCAGCAGCCGACCCACAGATCGCCCTCCGCGTCGAAGGCGATGCCATCGGGAATGGCCCTGTCGAGGCGGACCACAACCTCCGGCGTGCCTCCCCCCAGAGGTAGCCGCACGACACCCGGAAACGTCGACTCGACGACGTAGAGCCGATCGTCCTTGAGCGCCATGCCGTTCGGGAATCTGAGCGGCGGCGTCTCGAGCCTTTTCGTCCGCCCGCCCGGTTCGATGCAGTGGATCGCGCCGTCATCCGCCTTCCATGTCCCTGAATCGCTGACATAGAGCCGCCCGTCCGGACCGAACACTGGATAGTTCGGATAAGCGATCTCGTCGCCATAGGGCGCCGCGCCGCCGTCGGGTTCGATGCGCCATACACGGCGGTTTCCGATGTCGCAGGCGTAGATCCGCCCGTGCCCGTCCGTCGCCAGTCCGAGGATGAAGCCATCGGGAATCTGCACGACGAGCATGGCCGTGCCCTCGCCCGGCGCGACGCGATAGACCTGCCCGTGTTCGCCGCCCGCATACATGCAATGCGCAAGCGGACACCAGCACAGCGACTCCGGATGGTCGAGCCCGTCTGCGATGGTACGCAGGCCGGCAGGCAGCCTGATGCCGCTCTCCAACGGATGTGCCTTCGCCTCGACCGACACGGTTCCCCCCAACTTCAGGCCGGTGTCCTAATCGCCCAGATAGGGCCTGACATCCTGCACGATCCGACCCCGTTCCAGTATCACGCATTGCGACGGGAACTCCTGCACGAAAACCGCTCCCTGGTCCTTGGCGCGGCCGAGAAAGCTGTCGAGCTGGTTCATGGCTCCGGTCGGGATGTCGTGCAGAACCATAAGCGTGTGCGTGCTGGCGCGGCAGAGTTCGAGCGCCCGCTCGACCCAGTTCTGAGGATCGACCCAGTCCCTCGGAATGGCGTTCCAGAGCACGCATGTGTGACCGCGCGCCTGCAGGTAGGCGAGGGCCTCGCGGTTCAGCAGACCGCTGCCCAGGTCGCCGCCATTTCCGAAGGGCCTGAAGAACTGCCGCGGATGGGCAAGATCGCCGATCAGAGCATCCGTCAGCTCGATCTCGCGCAGCGCGCTGCCGACCTGTCGCACCCGTCCGAGCGGCACCATGTGCGTGTATGTGTGGTTGCCAATCCAGTGACCGTCTGCGCGAGCGGCCTCGCTGAGCTTGCGCCGGTCGCGCAGCTTCTCCCCGATGACGAAAAAGGTCGAAAGCAGCCCGTGCCTGCGCAGTGTCCGCAGCACGAGGGGGGTGACATCAGGCTCCGGCCCATTGTCGAAGGTAAGCGTGACGGTTGTCATGTCCAATCTTCACAACGCATGGGAGCGCCTTGACAACGAGTAAAGAATAAAAAATATAATTTCCCGGACGCGAAGAATGAGGTGATGCGTGGCGGGAGGCCTCCCCAGAAGTCCGCTCAACGACGCGAGCATAATGGCATTGCGCTGCTTCGTGGCAGTCGTTCAGACGCAGAGCTTCTCGTCGGCCGCGCGACAGCTCCGCCTGGCGCCATCCTCGGTCACCAAGCACGTCAAGACGCTGGAGGCGGCTCTGGGAAGCGCCCTGGTGCATCGCACCACCCGCCTCGTCAGCGTCACCGATGCGGGCGAAAGCTTCTACGAGCGATGCGTCAACATCCTCAACGAGATCGACAGCGCCGCGGCGATGATCGCCTCGGAACGGCAATTGAGCGGGCACCTGCGCGTCGTCGCGCCGCCCTCCTTCGCCGCCTCGATCCTCGGTCCAAACCTTCACCTGTTCCTGGCCGATCATCCGGGCATGTCAGTGGACGTGATCGTAACCAGCGCCACGCCGAACCTGATCCGCGACCGCGTCGACGTCGCGATCGCGCTCGACAGCGACCCGAAATCCAAGCTCGCGCATATCATGCTGGCACAGTGCGAGCGCGTGCTCTGTGCCTCGCCCGGCTACATCGCGGCGCATGGCAGCCCGAAATCGCCCGAAGATCTGCAGCGGTACGACTGCATCGCCAGCCGCTTCTCCGATCTGGCCGAGGATTGGGTACTGCGCAGGCGCACAGGCTGGGAAGCGATCAACGTCCGCAGCCGGCTCCTGTCCGACAATGGCGAACTGCTCCGCCAGGCTTGCTTGAGGGGTGCCGGCATCGGCAATTTCTACCGTTTCCATGTCGATGGAGACCTGAGGTCGGGCGACCTTGCTCCCGTCCTCGCCGAATTCGAGGTTAAGCCGAAGAACATCTACGCCGTGCTGCCGCACCGCCAGATCATCAGGCCGCAGGCCAGGGCATTCGTTGAATTCGCGCGTCAGCTGACGACGTGACCAGCCCGACCCAGTCCGGATTTGTTGCCGGAACGGAAATTACATATTCACGTTGTTGCCGATTGTGCACAAAGCTTTTCTGCCGCTAAATCCTGCCAGAAGCCCCGCCCTTGCGTGAGTCAGGCTCCGTTTCCCAGCCTCTCGGCCGATGGCGAAAAGTGGGCTCGCGCCGACGAAACGTCTGCAAAGGGGAGTGGTGCGATGGATCTGAAGCATATCCTGAAGCGTGAGCTCGTCACGCAGCGCCTGTCACGGCGCGACTTCGTCACCGGCATGGTCGCGATGGGTCTGAGTGTCGCTGCGGCGACGCAGCTTGCCCGAGAGATCATCTCGCCGGCCCGAGCCGCCGAGCCGAAGAAGGGCGGGCTGCTCCGCTTCGCGACCAACGACGCGTCGAGCGCCGACACGCTTGATCCGCACAAGGCGTTGTCGTTCACCGACATTACCAACAACGCCCTCGTCTACGAGAAGCTCACCGAGTTCGACGCCGACGGAAATCTGGTGCCTTGGCTAGCGGAATCCTTCTCCGCCAGTCCCGACGCGACGGTCTGGACCTTCCAGCTGCGCAAGGGCGTCACCTTCCACAACGGCAAGACCATGTCTTCGGCCGACGTGCTCTATTCCTTCCAGCGCATCCTGGACAAGGAAGTGGCCTCGCCGGGGGCCGCGGCGCTGGGCGACGTCCTCGACGTCAAGGCCGACGGCGCCGACAAGGTGGTGTTTACCCTCAAGGGTGCCAACGCCGAGTTCCCGTCCTTCCTGACGACCCGCACGCTGTGCATCGTGCCTGAGGCCACAAAGGAGTTCCCGAAGGAAGCGATCGGCACCGGACCCTGGAAGGTCAAGGAGTTCGCCCCCGGTCTGCCCTCGTCCTTCGTGCGCCATGACGGCTACTGGATGGAGGGACGCCCGTACATCGACGAGCTCGAAGGCATCGGCATAGGCGACGAGAACGCGCGTCTGAACGCGCTGCTGTCCGGCGAGGTCGACCTGATCCAGACGCTGAACCCGAAGGCCGTCAAGAAGGTGGAGGCCAGCGGTGTCGCGCGCGCCTCGATCAAGTCCGGCACGGCGCACGCCACCTATCCGATGAACGGCAAGGTCGCGCCGTTCGACAACAACGACCTGCGCACCGCAATCAAGTGGTCCTTCGACCGCCAGAGGCTGATCGATCTCGCCTTTGACGGCCAGGGTGTCGTCGGCCGCGATGCCGGCGTATGGCCGACCGATCCCATGTTTGCCGACGACGTACCGGTACCGACCGCCGACCCCGACCGCGTTAAGTCCCTCCTGAAGAAGACCGGGCACGAGAACACGGTCTTCGAGCTGCACACCTCGGACGGCAATTACGGCGGCGCGAACGCTGCGGTCGTTCTCGCAGAGCTGATGAAGGAGAACGGCCTCAACGTGAAGGCCATCAAGGACCCGTCCGACGGCTACTGGTCGGCCGTCTACATGAAGGTGGGCTGGTGCGCCTCGTCATGGACGAGCCGCCCGACGGCCGTCGCCTACTTCGAGACCGGCTACACCTCCAACGCGCCCTACAACGAGTCCTTCTTCTACAACGAGAAGTTCGACGCACTGGTCGCGGAGGCGAAGAAGACGCTGGACGACGCGAAGCGCAAGGTGATCCTGCGCGACGCCCAGCACCTGCTGGCAGCCGACGGCAGCCAGATCGCCGCGGTCTACGTGCCCTGGATCGACGGCGTCGCCACCCGCGTGCAGAACTTCAAGTCCCATCCGCGCCAGTCGATCGGCAGCTCGCTCTGGCAGGATGTCTGGCTCGAGTCCTGACGCTTCCCGTCCGCCTCCATCCGAGGCGGACGGGGCCTGTGCCCTTTTCGGAGCTTGGAATGTCCAACCTCTCGCAAATCGTCCTGAGGCGGGCCTTCTTCGGGCTTCTCACGCTGGTCGCCACGTCGATGATCGTCTTCGCCGCCACGGAGATCCTTCCGGGCGATGTCGCATCGGCCATTCTGGGGCAGACTGCCACGCCCGAGATGGTCGAGGCGATCCGCGAGCGGCTCGGGCTGGATCAGCCGGTTGTGCAGCGATACGTGCACTGGCTCTCGGGCTTCGCCACAGGCCAGCTCGGCAGCTCGCTCGCCACCGGTGCGAACGTCGCTGATGTGGTCATGCCGCGGCTCTGGAACACGTTCGGGCTGGCCGCCTACTCGGCGCTCGTCGCCATACCGCTCTCGATCGGGCTCGGCGTGCTCTCGGCGGCCTGGCACCAGAGCCTGTTCGACCGGACGCTGAACTCGCTGAGTGTCTTCCTGGTCTCCGTGCCGGAATTCGTCATCGCGGTAATCCTGGTGGTGGTGCTTGCGGTCGAGCTCAAGCTGTTTCCGTCCGTCATCGCCCGGCCGGCCTGGCACAATCCCCTGCTGCTGGGCTGGCAGCTCTTCCTGCCGATGGCGACCATCGTCTTCACCATGCTCGCGCATCTGATCCGCATGACGCGGGCGACGTTGCTGGAGGCGCTCGCCAGCCCCTACGCCGAGATGGCGCTGCTCAAGGGCGCGTCGAAGTGGCGGATCCTGTTTCGGCACGCTTTGCCCAACGCCGCCGGACCGGTCATCAGCGTGATCGCCCTCAACATCGGCTACCTGATTTCCGGCGTGGCCGTGATCGAGGTCGTGTTCAGCTATCCCGGCCTCGGCAAGCTGATGGTCGACTCGATCTTCTACCGCGACCTTCCGCTCGTTCAGGCCACTGCCATGATCTTCTGCGCCGTCTACGTTCTCTGCAACACCCTTGCGGATGTGAGCGCGGCGGTTCTCAATCCCCGTATCGGACAGGCCGCCTGATGTCGGTCCTGGGTGAGGAGAGGCAGGCAATCTTGACGCTGCCACGGTTCAACATGACGGGCGCGATCGGCGTCGCGATCACCTTGCTTGCGGTAGCGGCCGCGCTTCTTGCGCCGGTGCTCGCCCCGCATCCGCCCTCCAGGCTCGTCGGCATGCCGTTCGAGGCCCCCGGTACCTTCCTGCTCGGCACCGATGTGGTCGGTCGCGATCTCTTCTCGCGCCTGCTCTACGGGGCCCGCTTCACGCTCATCGTGACCTTCGTCGCCACCACCATCGCTTTCGTGCTGGGTGCGGCATGGGGTTTCGCCGCGGCCGAGGTCGGCGGGATCTTCGACGACCTGACCGATATCGTCGTCAACATCCTCCTGTCCTTTCCGCCTCTGATGCTCGGACTGCTGGTCGTCGCCGGCCTTTCGTCGAGCCTGCCGGTTCTGATCGCGGTCATCGCCATCATCCAGCTGCCACGCGTGGTCCGTGTCGCGCGCTCCATCGCCAGAAACGTCACCGCGCTGCAGTTCGTCGAGGCGGCCCGTGCGCGCGGTCACGGCATGTTCGCGATCCTCGCGACCGAGGTGCTGCCCAACTCCTGGCGCACTCGGCGTCGAGTACGGCCTGCGGCTGACCTATTCGACGCTCTTCATCAGCGCTCTCAGCTTCCTCGGGCTCGGCATACAGCCGCCGGACGCCGACTGGGGGCTGCTGGTGCGCGAGAACCTCAGCTCGCTGCAGGAGGACGTCTACCTTCCGGCTCTGCTGCCCGCGATTGCCATCGGCGTTTTCGGCATCGGCCTAAACCTGGTCATCGACTGGCTGAGCGACGAGGAGTCGCTGCGCATTCCCGAGGACCTCAGATGATCGGCGCGGTGCTCGACATCAGCAACATCGAGGTCGAAGGCGTCGCGCCGGGCGGCGGATGGCGCACGATCCTCGGCAACGTCTCGCTGACGGTGAACCCCGGCGAGGTCGTGGCGCTGATCGGCGAGTCCGGTGCAGGCAAGACCACGCTGGCGCTCGCCGCGCTGGGCTACTGCCGTGCCGGAACGCGCTTCGCCGGCGGCAAGGTCAGCTACGGTGCCACCGACGTGCTGGCGCTCGACCGCGCCGGCCGGCGCGGCTTCCGCGGCCGCGAGGTCGCCTATGTCGCGCAGAGCGCGGCCGCCGCCCTCAACCCGGCGATCCGGATCGGCGAGCAGGTCGCCGAGCCGATCTTCCTGCATGGGTTGCAGGACAGCGTCGTTCCCCAGGCCCGCGTCGACGAACTGCTGCGGCTCCTGCGTCTGCCCCAGCCCTCCGAGATCGTTCGCCGTTATCCGTCGCAGACCAGCGGCGGCCAGCAGCAACGCGTGATGATGGCGATGGCGATGTCGTCCCATCCGGGTCTTCTGGTCCTCGACGAGCCGACGACCGCGCTGGACGTCACGACCCAGATCGACGTCCTGAAGGCGATCAAGGACGCGATCCGCGAACAGGGAACTGCGGCGATCTATGTCAGCCACGACCTCTCCGTCGTCGCACAGATGGCGACGCGGATCGTCGTGATGCGCAATGGCCGCATCGTCGAGCAGGGTTCGACCGAAGCGATCCTCGGCGATCCGAAGGAGCCCTACACGCGGGCACTTCTCGACGCGGTCCGCACCGTGGGCCGCGCGGAACCAGCTGAGGAGCCGGCCTGGCTGGCTGCCCCCCTTCTGTCGGCCGACCGGATTTCAGCAAGCTACACGCGCCGACTTTTCAGACGCGATAGGGAAGCCGACCGGGTTCTCCGCGAAGTCTCGCTCGATATTCGGCCGGGCGAGACGCTGGCGGTGGCGGGCGAGTCGGGCAGCGGCAAGAGCACGCTGGTGCGCGTCATCGCGGGTCTGCATCGCCCGTCGTCCGGCGCCGTGAGCCTCGATGGCAGGCCGCTGGCCGCTGGCACGCAAGGCAGGACCCGCGAGCAGCTGAGGCGCGTCCAGATCGTCATGCAGTCCCCCGAGCAGGCCCTGAATCCCAGGCTCGATGTCGGGGAAGCACTGGGCCAGGTGCTTCGCTTCTATTTCGACCTGAAGCCCCTGGACATGTCGGCGCGCATCGCGGAGCTTCTCGACATGGTGGGTCTCCCCGCCACCAGCGCCTCGAAGCTGCCGGGCGACCTGTCCGGTGGCCAGCGCCAGCGCGTGGCGATCGCGCGTGCCTTCGCCGCCAAGCCGGACATCGTGCTATGTGACGAGTTCCTCTCCGCGCTCGATACGCTGCTCGCGACCCGCATCCTCGACCTGATGGCCGAGCTGAAGCAGGCGAGCAACGTCGCCTACGTGTTCGTCTCGCATGACCTCGCCACGGTCTCGACCATCGCCGACCGGGTGGCGGTCATGTATCGCGGCCGTATCGTCGAGGTCGGCGACACAGCATCCGTCTTCTCGCCGGCGCAGCATCCCTACACCAGACTGCTCGTCCAGTCCGTACCGCAACTCCGGCCGGACTGGCTGGAGGAGACCATCGCCCTGCGTGGCTCAGGGGCCGAACTCCGTGGCACGGCAGCGGCCTCGGGATGCGCCTTCTATTCGCGCTGCCCCGCAGCGATCGACGGTCTCTGCGACCGCACACCGCCACCCGAACGCGATCTGGGGCAAGGACATCTCATCCGGTGCCATCACGAATACCCGACGCGCTCCGACGCAATCCACTGACACAGGAGAATACCGACATGGATCAGAACTTCGGAACGGTCCGTTTCACCAGCCTCGAGCAGTGTACCAAGGAGGAATGGGACCTGATCATCCGCCATCATGAGGCGCACTACGCCCATGAGGGTGCACTGGCCGACGAGATACTCAACGTGCTCTCGCGCCAGAAGGGCCCGAAGCTCGGCTTCCAGGTCGACCGCTACGAGCACAGCCTGCAGACGGCGACGCGCGCGTTGCGTGCCGGGGAGGAAGAGGAGTTCGTCTGCGCGGCGCTCTTGCACGACATCGGCGACACGCTGTCGCCGGAGAACCATTGCGAAGTCGCAGGCTCAATCTTGCGGCCGTACCTGAGCCCCGATCTCGTCTGGATGGTGGAGAACCACGTGGTCTTCACCGGCTACTACTTCTTCCACCACAGCGGCCTCGACCGCTACGAGCACCGCAAGTTCAAGGACCATCCGGCCTACGAATTGACCATGCGCTTCGTGCGCGACTACGACGCCCCGTCCTTCGATCCGGCCTACGACACCGAGCCGATCGAGACCTTCATCCCGATGGTTCGCCGGCTCTTCGCCGAGCCGCGCAACAGCACCTGGCGCGACGCCAGCCAAGCCGCCTGAGACCGATCATGCCCAAAATCGTTGAAGTGGAAGTCATCCCCGTCGCCATGCCGGCGGACACCAGCTGGTTCGAGTCCGGGCTGGACGAAACCCTCGTTGTGCGGCTGACCGACGAGAACGGGCTCCAGGGCATCGGCGACTGCTATGCGGCACCAGCCGTCACGAAGCCCTGGTTCGAGATGAGCTCCATCAACATGTGGAGCCGCAACCTCACGTCGATCCTGCTCGGTGCCGATCCGATGGACCGCGCGACACTGTGGGACCTGATGTACGAAGGAACCATCTTCCCCGGTCGCCGCGGCGCCGCCATCCATGCGATCTCGGCCGCCGACATCGCGCTGACGGATCTCGCGGCGCGGCAGATGGGCGTGCCAGTGTGGCGCCTGCTCGGCGGCAACCGCAGGCCGCACTGCACGCCCTACGCGACGATCTTCCCCGGCATGGCGCGCGGTTCGCAGACCGTCCGCGACCTTATGAACATCATCGAAAAGCAGTTCCAGCAGGTGATCGAGGGCGGCTACCGCGTCGTCAAGATGGAGGTGCTGTTCTACGACCTCTGCAGCGACGTGGAACTGATCTCGTTGATCAAGGAAGGCCGGCGCATGGTCGGCCCGGACATCACGATGGCGGTGGACTTCGGCTATCGCTGGCGGAGCTGGCACGACGCCAAGTTCGTGATCGACCGCATCGCCGACGAGAACATCTTCTTCTGCGAGGCGCCGCTGCAGCACGACGACCTCCCGGGCCACGCCAACCTCGCGCGGATGAGCCCGGTCAGGATCGCCGGCGCCGAGTTCGCCGTGACGCGCTGGGAGTGCCGCGACTGGATCGAGACCGGCGGCGTCGCGCTGGTGCAGCCGGGCATCACGCGTGCCGGTGGCTTCACCGAGATGATGCGCATCGCCGAGTTCGCGGATCAGAAGGGTGTGCAGGTCGTGCCGCTGGCGTGGCACACGGGCATCACCGCCGCCGCCGCGCTCCATTTCCAGGCAGCCACGATCAACACGCCCGTGGTCGAGTATTTCCCGACCTACCTCTTCGACTCGCCGCTTCGCGAGCATCTCGTTTCGCCCGAGGCGAAGATCGTCGACGGCAAGGTGAAGCTGCCGGAAGGGCCTGGCCTGGGCGTCACGCTCAACGAGGAGATCATCCGCAAGTACGGGCGGAGATCCTAGCCGCCGATGAAAGCCAAGGTCGTCGTCCAGACCGGTGATCGCAGGTTCGAGGTCACCGAGCACGAGGTTCCGCCGGTCACCGCCGGAACCGCGCTCCTTGCCGTCGAGGCTTGCGGCCTCTGCGGCAGCGACGTTGAGCAGTACAAGGGTGCCTTCAGCGCCAAGGGTATCGCCACCTATCCGCTGATCCCCGGCCACGAGCCGGTCGGCCGCATTCTCGAGATCCACCCCGACGCCGCGCGCAACTGGGGCGTCAGCGCCGGCGACCGTGTCGTGGTGGAGCCGCACCTGTCCTGCGGCCACTGCCGCACCTGCCTCGGCGGCGGCTACCATCTCTGCAAGGAGGTGCGTCCGACCGGCCTGCCCGCCTACGGCTTCCTGCCGCTCGACTACGGTCACGGCCTGTGGGGCGGCTACTCGACTTTCCTCCATCTCGTCCCGCGCACCGTCCTCCACCGCATCCCCGACGAGATGCCGATCGAACTGGCGGCGCAGTACCAGTCGCTGGCGGCCGGCGTACGCTGGGCCGTGCAGGTGCCGAAGACGGCGCTGGGCGACAGCGTCCTGATCCTCGGGCCCGGCCAGCGCGGGCTGGGCTCCGTCATCGCCTGCCGCGAGGCGGGCGCCGGCCAGATCATCGTGACCGGGCTCAGGCGCGACGAGCACAAGCTCCGCCTCGCCCGGGCTCTCGGCGCGCACCACACCATCGTCGTCGACGAGGAGGACACCGTGGCGCGCGTTATGGAGATCACCGGCGGGCGCGGCGTCGACGTCGCCGTCGACGTGGTTCCGGCAAGCCCGCAGCCGATCGTCGACGCCGTCGGTGCCGTGCGTGTCGGAGGCACGGTCATCATTGGCGGCGTCAAGGGCGGCACCACAAAGGTCTCGCTCGATTCCGACCGCATACTGTTCCGCGAGATCACCATCAAGGGCGTCTACAGCCAGGGCAGCCCCGCCTATGTCGAGGCGCTGCGCCTGCTTGCCGAGAACCGCTACGACCTGGCGCGCCTCCACACCCATTCCTTCCCGCTCGAGCAAGCCGATACCGCCATCCGCACGCTTGCCGGCGAGATTCCCGGAGTCGAGGCCATATCGGTCTCGCTCCATCCAGACAGTGCAGCAATCGCGAGACAATGATGGGCCTTCCGCTTCTTCCCACGACCGTTGTCGGCAGCTACCCGCAGCCAGGCTGGCTGGTCGACCACGAGATGATGATGGCGATCACGCCCCCACGCGTCCGCATGGCCAAGGTCTGGCGCTTCGAGGGCGACCTGCTCAAGGAGGCGCAGGACGACGCCACGCGGCTTGCTGTGCACGACATGGAGGAGGCCGGCCTCGACATCGTGTCCGATGGCGAGATCCGCCGCGAGAGCTATTTCAACCTCTTCGCCACTGCGCTTTCGGGCATCGATCTCGACCAGCCCGGTGCTATGCCGGACCGCACCGGCGCGATGGTGCCCGTGCCGCGCGTCGTGGGGCCGATCAAGCGGCTTCGGCCGGTGCAGCTGGATGACTACCGGTTCCTGCGCTCGATCACCAATCGAAAGATCAAGATGACCGTGCCTGGTCCCTTCACCATGAGCCAGCTGGCCATCGACGAGTACTACCACGACGAGCAGGCCCTGATCGCCGCCTACGCCGACGCGGTCAACGCCGAGCTGCGCGATCTCAAGGCAGCGGGCTGCGACATCGTGCAGATCGACGAGCCCTATCTGCAGGCCAAGCCCGACAAGGCGCGGAAGTACGGCGTCGACGGCATCAACCGAGCGCTGGCCGGCATCGCGGCGCCGACCATAGTGCACATGTGCTTCGGCTACGCCTATGCCGTGAAGGACAAGCCGACAGGCTACTCCTTCCTTCCCGAGCTCGACCGCTGCTGCTCGACGCAGGTCTCGCTCGAGGCCGCGCAGCCGAGACTCGATCCGGACGCGCTCTCCGGCCTGCCATCCAAGACCATCATGCTTGGCGTACTCGATCTCGGCGATCCCGAGGTCGAGACGCCTGAGCTCGTCGCATCACGCATCCGTAAGGCGCTGGTTTCGGTCGAGGCATCCCGCCTCGTCATCGCGCCGGACTGCGGCATGAAGTACCTCCCGCGCGCCACCGCTTTCGGCAAGCTGAAGTCGATGGTGGCGGGAGCTGCGATCGTACGTGAAGAACTCCAGACAAAGAGGGTGTCATGAGGTTTGATCAATCGAGACTGTCCCGGCGAAGCGTCGTCGGGGGGCTGGTGGCGCTGCCGTTCGCCGCTGCGCTTCCGACACTGGGCCGCACGCAAGCGGCGAAGGGCGGTAATCTCCGCGTCGCCATTCTCGGCGGCGGCAGCTCCGACACGATGGACGCGCATGGCAGCGTCACGGTGCCCGACACAGCGCGTGTGTTCGCCATGTATGAGGGCCTCGTACAGCTCAACCCGGACGGCAAGGTCGTGAACGCGCTGGCCGAGTCGCTGGAAGCCAACGCCAGTGCCACGGAATGGACGGCGCGGCTGCGGCCGGGTCTGACCTTCCACAACGGCAAGCCGGTCACCGCCGAGGACGTCGCCTTCTCGCTGCGCCGCGTGGCGAACCCGGAGGCGCCGTTCGCCGGCGCTTCCGCGCTCAAGCCGGTCGATCTCGCCAACCTGCAGATTCTCGACGAGCGCACGATCCGACTGCCCACGCTCTCGCCCTATGCTGCGTTTCCGGACCTGATCTCGGCCTCGCACATGTTCTCCATCGTGCCGGTCGGCTACGATCCGGCCAAGCCGGTCGGCACCGGCGCCTTCCAGTACAAGGAGTTCGTTCCGGGCGAGCAGGGCGTCTTCACCCGGTTCGACGGCTATTGGCGCGAGGGTGCGCCGCTGCTCGATTCCGTCACCATCATCAGCTCGTTCGCCGACGCGACCGCGGCCTTCAATGCGCTGCAGGGCGGCGAGATCGATGTCTTTGCCTCCGCGCCGCTTGCTCTGGTCAACCAGGTTATGGAAGGCGGTCCGATCCGCAAGCTCGTGTCAAAGCCCGGCCAATGGACGCCCTTCGTCATGCGCGTCGATCATCCGCCCTTCGACAACCCGGATGTCCGCATGGCGTTCAGGCTGCTGGTCGACCGCCAGCAGATCGTGAATCTCGCCTTCAGCGGCTACGCCGAGGTTGGCTCGGACGTCTTCTCGCCGGCCGACGCCTGCCACGATCCGAGCCTGCGGCGTGCCCGCGACGTCGAGCAGGCAAAGGCCCTTCTGGCAAAGGCCGGGCAGGAGAACCTGACGGTGGAACTGGTCACATCCGACATCGCCGCCGGCGTCGTCGAGTCCGCGCAGGTCTTCGCCCAGCAGGCCAAGGACGCCGGCGTGACCGTCAATGTCCGCCAGGTGACGCCCGACGTCTTCTTCGGCGAGCAGTACACGCAGTGGCCGTTCGCTCAGGACATCTGGTACTACGCTCCGTTCATGGGGCAGGTCGTCCAGTCGAGTCTCGAGGGCGCTCCCTACAATGAGACGCACTGGAACGACCCGGACTACACCCGCCTCTACAACGAGGCGCAGGCCACGACCGACGCGACCAAGCGTTGCGACATCCTGCGTGCCATGCAGAAGATCGACTTCGAGCGCGGCGGCTACATAATACCGTCGTTCAACCAGGGGGTGGATCTGATGGCAAGCGGCGTGGACGGCTTCGTTCCGGCGGCGACCGGCATTCCGCTCGGCAACTTCGGCTTCCACTCGGCATGGATGGCGTGATCATTGTCACAGGGTGTTGTTTTCCGGCTGGTCGCGCGTCGTGTCCTTCTCGGTCTCGTCACTCTGGTGATGGTTTCCATCGTCGTCTTCGCGGCGACGCAGTTCCTGCCCGGCGACGCGGCCCAGGCTGTCCTGGGCCGCTCGGCGACGCCGGAACGGCTGGAGGCATTGCGGACCCAGCTTCATCTCAATGAGCCTGTCGTGGTGCAGTACTGGCTCTGGCTCTCCGGCCTGCTGGCCGGCGATCCGGGCATTTCGCTTGCCAACCAGAAGCCGATCCTGCCGCAGGTCCTGCCGCGCATCGCCAACTCTCTCACGCTCCTTCTCGCGACCGTGATCGTGGCCGTGCCGCTGGCGATCGCCGCCGGAATCGCGGCCGCCCTGCGCAAGGGCAAGGCGGCCGACACCACGATGACGGTCGCGGCGCTCGGGCTCGCTGCGGCACCCGAATTCGTCGTCGCGATCGGCCTGATCGCGCTGTTCTCGACTGTCGTCTTCCACTGGCTGCCGCCGGTCTCGATGGTGCCGCCGGGCAGTTCGGTGCTGGCACGGCCGGCCATCCTGGTGCTGCCGGTGATGACCCTCGCGATCGTGGTCTTCCCTTACATCTTCCGCATGATTCGCGCCTCGATGATCGAGGTTCTCGAAAGCGAGTATATCGAGATGGGAAGGCTGAAGGGCCTCGCGCGCCGGCGTCTCGTCTTCGTGCACGCTCTGCCCAATGCACTCGGCCCCACGCTTCAGGTGGTGGCGCTGACCTTCGCCTATCTCGCCGGCGGTGTCGTCATTGTCGAATACATCTTCGGCTTTCCCGGCATCGGCCAGGGGCTGATCAACGCGGTCACGACACGCGACATCCCGACCATTCAACTCGCCGTGCTGCTGCTCGCCGCATTCTACGTCACGGTCAACCTGTTCGCCGACGTGCTCACCGTCCTGATCACGCCGAAACTGCGCACCGGAGCCGCCGGGCGATGAGCATGTTCCGCTCCGGGATCGGCCTCGTCGGGCTTGTCTTCGCCGGCTTCGTCGTGGCTGTCGCACTGGTCGGCCCGTTTCTTTCGCCCTATTTGCCGGAGGAGTTCGTCGGCGTGCCCTTCCAGCCGCCTGGCGGCGATCTCCTGCTGGGCGCCGACTCGCTCGGCCGAGATGCGCTGTCACGCGTGCTTAGCGGCGGCTACCGCACTCTCGGACTGGCGGCGCTCGCGACCGCCCTCGGCGTCGGCGCCGGCGCGATCCTCGGCATGACGGCAGGCTTTATGAAGGGCGCGGTGGACGAGGCGATCATGCGCGTGCTGGACGTGGCGCTCGCCTTCCCGCAGATGATCTTCGCGCTCCTGTTCCTGAGCATCCTCGGCTCCGATCCGTGGCTCGTGGTGCTGATCGTCGCCATCGTCCACGCCCCGCAAGTCGCCCGGGTAGCGCGCGGCGGAACGCTGCACGTCGCCGGCGAGGACTTCGTGCGCCACGCGGAGGCGATCGGCATGCCCGGCTGGCGAATCCTCCTGCGCGAGATCCTGCCCAACATAGCGGTGCCCCTGCTGGTCGAGGTCGGCCTGCGCTACACCTACTCCATAGCGCTCATCGCCGGTCTGAGCTTCATCGGTCTCGGCCAGCAGCCGCCGACGCCGGACTGGGGGCTGATGATCAACGAGAACCGCATCGGCATGGCCTCCAACCCCTGGCCGGTGCTCGCTCCTGTCCTGCTGATCGTGCTTCTCACCATCGGCGTCAATCTCGTGACCGATACGATCGCGCGCCGGAGCGACGGGACCGGCACGGAGGTGCCGCGATGACCGGCGCCGATCTCGCGCTCGACGTCCGGGACCTCACGGTGCTGCGCGCGGGGACAAAGACCAACATCGTCTCCGGCCTGTCCTTCACGCTGAGACCCGGCGAGGTGCTCGGGCTGGTTGGGGAGTCCGGCTCCGGCAAGACGACCGCCGGGCTTGCGCTGCTGGGACATTTCCGCCGTGGCCTGAAAGCGGCCGGCGGCGGACATCTCCTGATCGCGGGCAGGATCATCGCCCCGGACGATCCGGAAGCGCTGCGCGCAGTGCGCGGATCGCTCGTCAGCTACGTGCCGCAGGATCCCGGCTCTGCACTCAATCCTGCGCTCAGGATCCGCACCCAGCTCGCCGAATGCGGCAAGGACGGCGTCCCGCTCACCGGAGCGCGCCTGGCGGAACTGCTCGAAGAGGTCAAGCTGCCGGCGACCCGGGCCATCCTCGACGCCTACCCGCATCAGCTCTCGGGCGGCCAGCAGCAGCGCATCGGCATCGCAATGGCCTTCGCCAACCGGCCGCGCGTCATCGTCATGGACGAACCGACCACCGGGCTCGATGTCACCACGCAGGCGCATGTGCTCGACATCGTGCGCCAGCTCTGCTCCCGCTATGTCGTCGCCGCGGTCTACATCAGCCATGATCTCGCCGTCGTGGCATCGCTCACCGATCGCGTGGCGGTAATGTATTCCGGACGCATCGTCGAGATGGGACCGGTCGACGCTGTGCTGCGCCGACCCCGGCATCCCTACACGCGGGCGCTCGTGCGCGCCGTTCCCGACATTGGCGACGATGCGCCGGTCAGCGGCATTCCGGGGCAGGCACCCGATCCCGCCGGCCGGCCGGCCGGCTGCAGCTTCGCGCCGCGCTGCCCGGTCGTCGCGCCGGCCTGCGCCGAGGAGCCGCCGGAGACGGAGATCGGCAAGGATCACGCCATTCGCTGCTTTGTGCCGCTGGACCCCGGCCTGCCGTCCGAAGCAAAAGTGCGCGATGTCGCCACCCTTGGCATTGCGGAGGTCCTCCTCGCGGTACGCGATCTCGGCGCGTGGCATGGCGCGCGACAGGTCCTGCACGGCGTCGATGTCGAGGTCGCCGCCGGCCGCTGCCTGGCGATCGTCGGCGAATCCGGATCGGGCAAGACCACGTTCGCGCGCTGCATAGCCGGCCTCCACGCCGATCACTCCGGCGAGATCATCTTCGCCGGCCAGGCGCTTGCCCGCTCCAGTCGCGCGCGGTCCGCGACTGCCCGGCGCGACATTCAGTACATCTTCCAGAACCCCTATGCGTCGCTCAATCCGCGCCGCACCATCCGGCAGTCCATCTCCGCGTCGCTGGACATTCTGGACCCGCTCTCGGGTGCAGAGCGGAAGCGGCGGATAGACGAGGTCCTGCAACAGGTCTCGCTGGCCCCGGCGCTGGCGGAGCGCTACCCGCACCAGCTTTCGGGTGGCCAGCGGCAGCGCGCAGCGATCGCGCGGGCGCTCGTGGTGAGGCCGAAGCTCCTGATCTGCGACGAGATCACCTCCGCGCTCGATGTCTCCATCCAGGCGGTCATCGTCGAGATGATCGACGGGCTGAAGCGCGAGCACGGCCTGTCGCTGATCTTCGTCACCCACAATCTGGCGCTGGTGAACAGCATCGCGGAGCATGTCGCGGTGATTATGGCCGGCAGGATCGTCGAGAGCGGCGAGGTGCGTCAGGTCTTGTCGAACCCGTACAGCGCCGAAGCGCGTCAGCTACTCATGGACACGCCGAGGCTCGGCGGCGGCGTAGCCTGACCCCGCCCCGCAAGGCAGAAGCGACTTGGCTCAGGCCGCCTTGCGCGTCGGCTGGATCACCGCGCGCGCCACACACGGCGTAGCGCCGGTTCAGCCCTTTACGACGCCTTCCGCCAGACCCTTGAAGAACAGTTTCTGCGCAAGGGTGAAGGCCACGATGCCGGGCGTCACCACGATCATGTAGACGGCCGCGAGATTGGGCCATGTCCATTGCCCGAGGCCTCCCTGGGCGCCCGCAAGAACCACAGGCATGGTGCGGGCCGCCTGGTCGTTTGTCAGCGTAGAACACAGAAGGAACTCGCCCCAGGCGGTAACGAAATTGACGATGAAGATCACCACGATGCCGTTGCGTGCCATCGGCAGGGCGATCGTCAGAAGTGTTCGCCACGGACCCGCACCGTCCACCTTGGCCGCCTCGATCACTTCATGCGGAACAAGCTGGAACACGCTGCGCATGATGAGGACGCTGATCGCGAGGTTCAGCGTCACATAAGGCAGGATCAGTCCCGTCGTGCTGTTGATGAGGCCAAGACTGTTCTGGATCTCGTATATGCTGATGATCGAGACCACGCGCGTCGGGAAATAGAGCGAGGCCAGCAGCGCGGCGACCACGATGCCGGCGCCGCGCGGGCGCATGTGAACCAGCGCATAGCCCGCAAGCACGGCGCAGATCGTGGTGAGAACTACCGTTCCTGCTGTCACATAGATGCTGTTCCACATGTTTACGGGCAGCGTCTCGATCTTCTGGAACACGTATCCATAGGTGGTGAAGTCGAACTTGCGCGGCCAGAAGTCGCCGCGCATGGCGTCTGGCCTGGACTTCACCGACATGATCATCACCCAGGCGAGCGGAAGCAGGATGATGATCATGAAGAAGTTGATGATGCCGTGCCGGATGATGGACGACAGATTGCGGGCAATCCAGCTTCCCTGCGGCGGGTGGCTGATGGTCGGCAGGGACGTGTCGGTCATGCCGGTCACCCTCGCGTCCGGAAAATGCGGAGAAGGATGATCATGACGATCATCATGGCGATCGAGCCGATCATGCCGATCGCCGCGGCAAAACCCTGTCGCCACAGACCTAGCTTGAAGGCCTGATCATACATGAAGACTGTCCAGGTATAGGTCGGGGAATCGCGGTTGAAGCCGCCGAAGATGAGATACTCGTCGATCACGGCCATGGCGGAGCCGAAGCGCAGCACCACGAGGATCATCATGATCGGCATGAGGCGCGGGAAGGTCACGTGCCAGAACAGCTGCCATTCGTTTGCGCCGTCGATGCGGGCCGCTTCCGGCAGGTCCTTCGAAATCGCGGCCAGACCTGCGAGGAAAAAGATCGTGTGATAGCCAAGCCCCCACCAGACCTCCATGACGGCGATCGCCGGCAGGGTGAGCGCGGTGCCGCCCAGCCATTGCGGGGCATCCTGCAGCGTGAACCATCCCGTCGTGTTGACGAGGAAATGATTGATGGGCCCGGACTGGTAATTGTACATCCACTTCCACAGCACGAACACCAGGGTGCTGGGGATGACGGCCGGTATGAGAAGGATGACACGGTAGACCGTCGCCAGAACCGGGCTCGACACGCGATCGATCAGGATCGCGAGTATGAGCGGCAGGATGATGCAGCCCGGCAGGAACATCAGCGTGAAGAGCGTGGCGCGCCAGAGGCTCACCCACATCAACGGGTCATTGAGGGCGGCGATGTAATTGTCGAAGCCAACCCAGTTCGCCGGTTCGTTCGTCAGATACTGATAGTCCGTGAAGCTGATCCACAGGACGCGGACGATGGGATAGGCTTGGTAGCCGATAAAGAAGGCAAGGGCCGGGACAAGAAACAGCCAGGTCCGCAGGTCCCTCCGCAGGACTTCGAACCAGCGGGGCGCAGCAGCCTCGGAGCCGGAAATCGTCTTGGCGGCTACGTCGGCCATGCCCGTGCATCCGGTGTCCGAACAAAGGTGTCTGGCCGTGTTCCGGCAAGCATGTCGATCGAGGCTCCGAGAAACATGGCCGGAACGCGGGACGCGTCCCGGCCCAATGATCGTCGCGTGAACTAGCCGCGGCTCATTTCCGCCTTCACGGCCTCGGTGATCTTCTTCATGACCGCCTTCTCGTCCGTCTCCTCGCCCTTCAGATAGGCATCCCACATGGGCTTGCCGAGCACGAACTGCTGGAGGCCGAAGAGATGGTTGTTGATGGCCTTGGCGCGGTCAAGCTGGCCGCGGACGAGCGACACGAAGTCCGGCATCCAGTCCGGCTTGTTCGCATCCCAGCCGGTGTAGATCGACTTGTAGGGCGGTAGATGGCCGGGATGGCCGCTGGCCGTACCGGCAATCGAATCCTGCCAGATCTGCGTGTCGTAGGTCAGCGCCTTGATGTACTCGGCCGCCTTTTCCTTGTTCTTGCCATGCTTGAACAAGGCGCAGCCCGTCGTCCAGAACACCGTCGAGCCTTCGCCGTTGCTGAACTTCGGCAGTGGTCCCAAGCGCAGCGCCTTGGGATCGTCCCAGTACTGGGCCATGCGCAGCGGCGCATTGAAGTACTTGGAATAATATCCCACGCGCTGGGCCGCGAAGGCCACTTCGTCAGGCGTTCCGTTGACGCCGCCGTCGGAAGAGCCTTCGAGCAGAAGGTCGGGCGTCGACAGCGCGAAGATCTTCTTCATCAGCTTCAAGGCCTCGATGGCCGCGTCGCTTTCGAAGTTGAACAGGCCTTCGGGCGTATAGACATCCGTGCTCATCGAATGCGCCATTGGCGCAAGCGAGCGCCAGCCGCGGTCGTCGAAGGCGGCGCCGAAGGGAGCGGCCTGCGAATCGACGACGGCCTTGGCGTTGGCAAGGTGCTCGTCCCAGGTCTCTGGCGCCTTGTCGGCAAGGCCCGCCTTGGTGGTCAGGCCCGAGTGCCAAGAGTTGCCGATCACGTCGAGCAGGAACGGCCAGCCGTAGAGCTTGCCGTCGATGGTGCCTTCGGCGCGGATCGACGGGATCATGTCGTCGAGCACCTCCTTTGGTATGTAATTGTCCCACGGCTCGATGACGTCGGCCTTGATCATCGCCGACATCTCGACGAACGGAGTCTGGCCGACATAGACGTCCCAGGTCGATTCCTGGTTCTTCGCTTCGGCGACGAAACGCTCGATGCCGAAGCCCTCGACCGGAGCGATCTGATAGTTCACGCCCGGGAATTTCTCGTTGACCTGCGGAATGCTGGGATGCAGGTCCTGGATCCACTGGTAGAATGTCGGAGTCAGAGGCCTGTCCTGCGCCAGCGCGGGCATGATGCTGGCCTTGCCGATGGCGCCGATGCCGGCCATGCCGAGGCCTGCCATCACGGTTCTTGAAAGAAACTCCCGCCGGTCGATCTGCCCGCCGAGCAGCGCTTCCCGCGACGCCGCCTGCAACAGAAACTCCCGCTCCTTGCGAATGCTCATTGTCGTTCTCCCGAAACTGGCCGGATGTCCCCGCCCCGGACCACTGCGCCTAAACCCTCCCATAGATTTTCACGCTCCACAATACCCGGCAATGTCGTGCGACTTGCAGGTTACTCGAATTTAAGCAAACGTGCCTGACGACGCAGTGGAGTTGGACGCCGTGGCATCGGTAGATATTGTGCAGGTGCGGAAATCCTATGGCCCGCACGAAGTCATCCACGGGATTTCCGTCGACATCCCGGACGGCGAGTTCCTGGCGCTCGTGGGCCCTTCGGGCTGCGGCAAGTCCACGCTGCTGCGCATGATCGCGGGACTCGAGGATATCTCGGGAGGCCTCGTCCGAATCGGCAACAGGGTCGTCAATCACCTCGAGCCCAAGGAACGCAACATCGCGATGGTGTTCCAGAGCTATGCGCTTTACCCGCACAAGACCGTGGCCCAGAACATGGGCTTCGCGCTTCTGCTGCGCAACGATCCCAAGGCCGAGATCGAGAAGCGGGTGCTTCGTGCAGCGGAAATCCTCGGTCTCGTGCCGCTCCTCGGCCGTTACCCCCGCGAACTCTCGGGCGGGCAGCGCCAGCGCGTGGCCATGGGCCGCGCCATCGTGCGCGATCCCGCCGTCTTCCTGTTCGACGAACCGTTGTCGAACCTCGATGCCCAGCTTCGTGTGCAGATGCGAACCGAGATCAAGGAACTGCACCAGCGGCTGGAAACCACGACGGTTTATGTGACCCATGACCAGGTCGAAGCCATGACCATGGCGGACCGCATCGTTGTCCTTCATGACGGAATCGTCGAGCAGACCGGAGCGCCGCTCGACCTCTATGACCTGCCGGCCAATCTGTTCGTGGCGGGTTTCATCGGCTCGCCCGCGATGAATCTCCTGAAAGGACACATTCGCAGCCTTGCGGGCAAGCCGGCCTTCGAAGCTGCCGACGGTACGATGCTGCCGCTGGCCAGCGCCCCTTCCGCAAGCGACGGGAAACCCGCGATCTATGGCATGAGGCCCGAGCATCTCACGCTCGGCGGCCCGCTGGAGGCCTCCGTGGCAGTCATCGAGCCGATGGGAGGCGAGACGCAGGTCATAGCAAGCCTTGCCGGCCAGAAGCTCGTGGGCGTTTTCCGCGAACGGATCACCGCGCGGCCGGGCGAAAAGCTGGGGCTGATGCCCGATCTCTCGAAGATCCACTTGTTCGACGCCGAAAGCGGATCGCGGCTCTGACGAAAGCAGATTGGCTGGCGGGGAGATTCACATGAGCGTGCTGGATCGATTCAGGCTCGACGGAAAGCGCATCTTCATCACCGGTGGCAGCCGCGGCTTCGGGCGGGTGATCGCGCTGGCGGCAGCCGAGGCCGGTGCCGACGTCGTGCTCAACGCGCGGGACGCCGGCGCGCTCGAAAGGACCGCCGATGAGGTGCGTGCGCTTGGCCGCAAGGTGTGGACCTATGCGGCTGACATCGCCGATCCGGCAACCTGCGAGGAGACATGCCGCACCGTGCTGGCCGAGCCTGGCGGCATCGACATTCTCGTCAACAATGTCGGGGGCCGCAATCTGGATGTCCCCGTCGAGGCGACCGACCTCGCGACATGGCAGAAGTTCATCGACCTCAACCTCACCCATGTTTTCCTGTGCACGAAAATGATCGGCGGCGCGATGCTGGCGCGCGGCTCGGGCCGCGTCATCAACATCGCCTCGGTGAGCGGCATCATTGCCAACCGCGGCATCGCCGGCCGCCACTATGAGACATCGAAGGCCGCCGTCATCCATTTCACGCGGGCGACCGCGGCAGACTGGGCGCCGCGCGGCGTTACCGTCAATGCGATCTGTCCCGGCCTGTTCATGACCGAACCCAACAAGGCCTGGGCGAAGAAGCACCCGGAGGTGATCGAAACCTTTGTCCAGTCGGTGCCGATGGGCCGAACCGGCGAGCCCGACGAGATCGGCCCGCTCGCGCTCTACCTGGCGTCACCCGCCTCGAGCTATGTGACGGGTGCCAGCTTCATCATCGACGGCGGCTATACGCTGTGGTGAGTCTCAGAGCTTGATCTGCTGGTAGCTGCCCATCCATGGCCTTACGCGCTCAAGGGCCGCGCTGGCGGCGATGACGCCATAATCGTCATAGCGGCGGCCCGCAATCTGCAGCCCCACCGGCAAGCCGTTGTCGGCCAGTCCTGCCGGGCACGAGGCCGCCGGATGGCCGTTGAAGTTGATGAGGAAGGTCATGCACCAGCCGATCAACCGGTTGATCTTCTCGCCATTGACTTCAGCGGGACCCAGCGTGTTCCCATCCTTGGCGTTGTCCACGGCGAGGCAGGAGAGCGTGGGTGATACGAGGAAATCATACCTGTCGAAGACCATCCGCAGCGCATCATAGACCTCGCTGCGGATCGCCTGGTCCCTCATCCAGTCGTTGGCCGACATCTTGAGGCCGATCTCGTCCCAGTACCAGAACTCGGGCGGCATGTCGTCGTGGTGGTCGCGGCGGATGTCGATGCCTTGCTGCTTGAAGTCCTCGAGCACGGCCACCTGCTTTACCGCGCAGAAGCGGCACCACGCTTCGCTCAGTTCCATATGTGAGCGCCTGATGCCGAGATCGACCTCCTCGACGATGGCCCCGGCATCACGCAACGCGTCCACCGCCTTGTCGGTAACGGCCGTCACCCGCTTGTCGACCGGGAACACGCCATAGTCGCGCGTATAGGCGATGCGCTTGCCCTTGATCGAGGCGTGGAGCGCACCCATGAAATCGACGCTGCCTTCGAGCGCGAAGGGATCGCGCGAGTCGTAGCCCTGAAGCACCGACATGGCGAGGGCGGAATCCTCCACCGTGCGCGAGATCGGGCCCTCGAAGATGAAGGGCGTCATGCCACCGAAAGCATCGGGCCGCGAGACCAGCGGCACGCGGCCGAAGGATGCCTTGTAGCCATAGGCACCGCTCCAGGCGGCAGGAATGCGGATCGATCCGCCGCCGTCGGTTCCCTCGCAGAGCGGAAGCAGCCCCGCCGCCACCGCGCCCGCGCTGCCGCCTGAGGAGCCGCCGGTGTTCTTGTCGAGATTGAACGGGTTGCGCGACGGCCCGAACATGTAATTGTCGCAGGTGCCGCGGAAACCGAAGATCGGGCTGTTGGTCTTGCCGACGATGATGGCGCCGGCCTTCTCCATGCGCTCAGCCCACATGCAGTGGAAATCCGCCGTCCAGTTCTTCAGCGCCTTGACGCCGCCGAAGGTGCATACCCATCCCGGCTTGAAGTCGAAGCAGTCTTTCATGGCCACCGGCACGCCATGCAGTGGCCCGAGTTCCTCGCCGCGCATCACGGCGGCTTCGGCGTTCTTCGCCGCGTCGCGTGCCTGATCGAGATGGAGGATGATCAGCGCGTTGATCTTGTGATTATGCGCCTCTATGCGGGCGATGGCAGCGTCCATCACCTCGACGGGCGAAATCTCGCGCCGCCGGATACGGCCGGCCAGCGATGCCGCGGACTCGGTTCTGCTCAGATCTTCCACCGTTGCCATGTTCTTCTGCCCTGCTTGAGTTGTGTCCTTCATCACGGCGCGAACGCCGTGTTCCGCTGTCACCAGCCGGTCGTGTTCGGGCCGACGCAACCCGCCGCCGATAAAGACATGGTCGCGCCGGAAGCGCATGCCACCGTGCGCCATATCCAGCGTTGCGAAGCGAATTTCCATCGGCTGCGCCGCGCTGACGATGCGCCACATTGAGGGACGTGATTGCGCCACCCGGCATTGCGATGATGCGGTCGCCTGCGCACGTCACGCGTTTGGCGATGAGCGGCATCCCTTCGAGCACGCTCGCCTGCTGGCCGGATGTCTGTACCCGGTCGATGCCGCCTTCGATCAGGCTGGTGCAAAGTTCCACCCGCGCAGCCCCGGCATCCCGCGCAGCCATGACCCACTCGACGGAATCGACACGGATGGCGGCCTCTCCCCTGACGGGGCGAGTAAAGAACGGAATTCGCTGCTTTTCAAGTTCGCCTGCTGACGATTCCCAAGGACTGCCACGGAGTGTAAGGCGCATGGCGCCAAGACTGTGTCAGCACATCTCGAAATGGTAGGTTGGTTCATCCGGGGTCACCAATCCGCGGTCCCGATAGACAATCGGGATCTGGCCACTACGTTTCGAGCAGGCCAGCGTGAAAAATTCCCGACTGTTGTCGATGTATTCGATCTCCAGCACTTGGCCATAAACAGAAGTGTAGTCCTCGCATTCGTCGTTCACCTCGCATTCCTCTGCAATTGCAAAGTCGAATCCGCCGAGCGATTTGCCCGCCGCTCCGATCTCCGGATTGTTCTTTTGCGCGACTGCAAGGCCAAGATTGTGCGCCCGATCCGAAATCAGTCTGGCCATTGCGAGATTGTCGTTCATTTCGAGGAGGCCCGAAGAACGGGTCCAACTGTCCAGATTGTCCGGCTCAATGGCATTGAAGCCGTCTTCAGCGCATTTGGTGATCCATGGGTCGATGACATCCAAGATCATTTGGCGCTTTTCTCCGATTGACGTGTCGAGGAGAAACTCTCCAGGCCAGTTCGGATCTTCAACGAATTTGCCGTCCTGACCGCGCAGGAGAAGGTCCGCGTGGTGCAACGTCCACCAAGCCGTCTCTTCGGCTTGCGTCTGAAATGCATTGAAGTAGCAGATCGAGTAGAGGCCTGCCGCGGGTGGAGAGAGGCGATCACGGCTCACCGTCTGGACGCCTGCCGGTGGCAGATAGGCGCCGCCGAGCTGCGGATCGTAGCCGCCGGTGGTCGGCAGGAATACAAGACCGGCCGCAAACGAGTTTGTACTGTGGAGCAAGGCACAGCCAGCGAATACCGCCTTGGCGAACAGGGAGCGATGAAGGAGCCGCCAGGGAGTGCGCATGCGTAAGCTCCGCAGACATGGACGGCCATGAATTCATCACAAACCATATACTCCGGCAACATGCGGGAAACCTCGACAGTGGCAGTCGGTCGCTAGAGGCAGCCGCAATCAGAACAACCTCGATTGCAGAAGCAGCCGCGATGGGCGGAACACCATACGACTGTGGCGGCGCATCCTCCTGTTCGCGATCGCAACGATGGTGAGCGATAAGCTTCCGGTCGAGGACGGACGGGGCGCTCCCACACGGCCAATGACCGTGTTTGCCCCGATTGCGGTTGCCCTTTTCTGCGGTAGCAAGCGGAAACTACAGGCCGCGCCAAGGTCTCAATCTGGGCACCCAGCGTCGGACAGAATGGCAATAGGCATCGAATACGTATCCGTAGTCCGCGCGCAGCTGCGGTTCCTCATAAACGAGGACGGTGAGGAGGAACATCGCCCAGATAGCTCCCGCATAAAGGGTCAACCATGTCGATCCAAACAAAAGGGCATGTCCGAGAATCAACGACAGAGGCGCGACGCGGCGGCGTCATCACGCTCGTCTCGGTTGGCACCTGTTCGATCACCGCCTCACAGGCCGGCAACGCGAACTTCGTCACGGCAACCCCTGTCGTCCGTCCGTTCAGTGTGACCAAGGCGGCGACTGCACCCACACTTACTTCGTCTCTCAATCCGTCGACTTTCGGCCAGTCCGTCAGCTTCACTGCGCGCGTCAGTGCGACGACCAGTTCTGCCTCCCACACCGGCACGGTCACCATAACCGACACCACGAATGCAGCGGTGCTCGGCACGCCGACGCTGATACCCGTCACGCAGACGAGGCTGGCGGCCAACACCGCCAGTTTACGTGGGCGCAGCATTACGGGACGATCGCTGAACTGCCTGGCGCGGCAGTCGTCTGGACTGGACAGGCACGGTTCCCCGTATAGGGCCACGGTCCCGAACAGCGGATGCCGCTGCGACAGGCCGCACTTGCTGATCGTGGGCAGCGCGGCGGACAGTTCGATGTTGCCCGCAAGCCAACGTATCAGGCGCGGGGCAGGCGGCAGGCGGTCAAAACAGCGCGCTTGTACTTCCACGCGCCTTGGTCAGACTGTCGCGAACCGTGCCGGAGATCTTCACCATCGCCTGCTGCGCAAGGTCTTCCTTGGTCTTGTTGACGGACTTCACGGCGCGCAGTTCGTGGACGTACTGATTGGCGATCAGATCGGTGTGAGCGTCGATCTTCTTCTGGAAGAATCCCCTCATGTCCGTCTGTACGGCCTTGCGGGCATCGTTCAGCTGTTCGAGCTCGCCGGTCTTGATGAATTCGACTAGCGGCTTGGCAAAGCTGTCGCTGACCGCTGCGACCATCGAGCTGGTTTTCGGGCTCTCTGCCTTGGCGGTCACTACGCGGTGTACCGGCCGGTAGACGGCGATGGCGTTGCCGGCCTTCGGATCGTAGTTCGCCACACCCTGGCCGGCCTGGAAGATGAGCTTGGCGCCAAGGCTGCCGCGGCGGTTCGCTACCTGCTTGTCCGCCTTGTCGAGTTGCGCGGCATCGAGTGCGGGAGCCAGTTTCTCCCTGAGGTCTCCGAAGCTCAGGCTCTTGGCATGGTCCGGCCACCCGGCATCGATGACATGGTCGTATTCGAGATATTTTCCGTAACTGCCGGGAAACTTTCCATGCGATTGGTACCTGCCCTCGATGTCGAGGAAATTGGGGATTCCGCGCGCGTCGTCGCCGGACATCGGCAATTCGCTCAACGAGCCATTGGGCGTGGCGCCCGGCGCAGCCGCTTTCTGCGGTTCGTCTACCGTGTTCAAGGCGTAGAGATCTGTGTTTCTTTGGATCAGGGTCTGGATGCCGGCGTCGATCTTCGTCTTGATCGGGTCGGTGGCCGAGGCGTCGGCGCGCACGATTTCGACGATCTTGTCGCCTTCCAGCTTGATCTGGTCGGCGAGCAGCTTCTTCACCGCGCCGACGGGATCGGGCTGCTTCGCGGCGGCCTCGACCATCGCCTTGGCTTCGGCAGGCGATGTCGATTTCTTGTTGACGTGGACCGGCCGGTAGATGGTCATCGCCTCCAGGCCTTTGCCGGCGTCGTTGATCTCCGTGATGGTGTCGCCGAGCTTGCCGACGGTCGGCTTTGCAGCTTCCTTTTCCGACGCGGGCGCTTCTGCCTTCTCGCTGGCGCGGTCCACGGTCTCCCCGCCGCCGCCCGGCTTGAGCCTGTCGATATTCGCCAGGATCGCCTTGGGGAACTGCTTCTCCGGAATGTGGTCGTTCTCGTAGAAGACCGAATAGGGGCGCCCGCTCGGATCCGGAACGTCACCGGTCGTGATGACTTGCTTCGTGACCTTTCCGAGAGTGGAGTATTCGTCCGCTGATCCTTCGATTTTGTCGAAGCGCGGCTCCTTGGCGCGGAACAGATATTTGGCGTGCTCGGTGTCAATCTCGGGGAAATTCGTGGTGTCGGCGCCGGCCTCCTGCAGTTCGGCCGCGGCCTCTTTCAGTTCCGCCTCCAGCGCCGCGAAGCCTTGCAGTTGATTGTCCTTCCGGCTCTCGCGCTTCAGCTTGTCGACTTTTTCGCCGGCCTCCTCGCTCGCCTCGCCGACTTCCTCGGCGATCTGGCCGCCTTCCGCCGCCGCGGCCTTGTCCTTGATCTTCTTGGCCTCAGCTGCCGCGTCGGTTTTCACATCCTTTATCGGATGGCCCTTGCCAGAAGCGATCATGACCTCAATCTTCTTGCCACGCTGTTCGGCGAAGATGCGGTGCTGCTTCTTGCCGAAGGTGAAATTGGCTGACGGCAGCTTGCGCTTGGAATTGACCTTGGCGATCAGCTTCGAAAACAGTTTCTTCGCCTTCTTGGCGACAAAGGTGATCATCTTCTCGATGGCGCGCTCGACGGCGCCGCGCAGCTTGGTGATGATGTTACGGATCGAGTTGGTGATGCTGGTGACCGGAACGAGGGCGGCCAGGAAGGAGATGACGACGGGAATGGTCGCGGCCATCGTTTTCTCGATGAAGTCCGCTGCTTCCTGGATGCGCCCGGCGGCGATGGCCGCGATCGACGAGAAGATCGATTTCGCGACCTCGAGGATCTGGTCGAGCCGCTCGAGGAAGGTCTTGATCAGGTTGTAGATCGCCAGCGCGATCTTGATCACGGCGCCGACCGGATTGGACAGGCCCGCGAGCCAGCTGATGCCGCCCATGATCAGCGACTTGATGACAAAATCCTTGATCCCGTCGACGATGGTCTGCTTGAAATTGTCGATCATCTGCAGCGCGCGCTGCCACAGGCCGACGAAGCCTTCCTTGGCGAGGATCTTCGCCGCCTCGACGGACTTCTCCAGGAAGGCGACCTTGCGCTCGCCGTTCTGGCCGAGCCTCTTGACAAGGATGGCGCGGAAATTGGCGTAGGTCAGGCCGACGATTTGCAGGCCGATCGAGATCAGGCCCTTGAAGTCGAGCTTTTCGGGGATCGTGATGTCGAGCCCCTTGATTGTGCCGAACAGCCAGCCCATCAGGCCTTTCTTGATGTGCTCCACGATGTTGGAGCCGAACTGCTTGAAGCCCTTCAGCACCGCGCTGAACAGGTTCTTGGCGAAGCCGAGCGGGTCCTCGAGAATGGTCATCAGGACCGTTCCCGCGGCCTGGATCACCTCCCAGACCTTGTCGCCCCACGGACCGGCAAGGCGCAGCGCGCCGCGCACGATGAATTCGAGGATCTTGCCGACCACCTCGCCGACGAAGGTGATGATGTCGTCGACGAGTGGCTTGAACAGCTTCTTGGCATAAGCGATCATGTCGGAGGGCCAGTCCGGCATGAAGTCGATGAGATCACTGATCAGGCCCGTGATGCGGGTCCAGGTGATATTGAGGCTCGAGAGGCGCCCTGAAATCCAGTCGAATGCCTCCTGCAGGACGCGCGATTCCTCGAGGCGCTCGAACAGGAGATTGCCGCCCGGAATCAGACCCATCAAGCCACCGAGCAGGTTGACGGCATTGAACTCGACCGTCTCGCCGGTGATCGGGCTCTTGCCGATAATGACAGAGATCAGCCGATAGCCGGGCACGTTGCGGGCGTATTTCTCGGCCTTGTCGCGGATGTAGCTTCGCCGTAGCTCCGGTTCCGCGTTGTCCTGGCCGGCCTCGACCGCGCGCGCGCGCGAGGCGGGCGTGGTCTGCTGGACGACATGGGTCAGCTCGTGCGCCATAAGCTTGAGGTCTTCGGCGCTTTCGCCGGGCCCCATCCAGATATGGTCGCCATGCGTGAAGGCGCGCGCGCCGATGCGGTGTGCGGCGCGACGGTCCTCGGTCGCGTCGTGGATACGCACGGCGGAAAAGTCTCGGCCGAAGCGGGGCTCCATGAAAGCCAGGACGCCGGTGGGCAGCGGCCGGCCGCTGCCCGGCTGGGCGACCCGGCGCGCGACATCGGACGGCGCCGTGCCGCCTTCCGCGCCGATCATCGGGCCGTCCGGCCGCGCCGGCTGCGCCGTCTCTTCGGCGGGCGGCGGCGACTCGGCGACCGGCTCGTCGCCGGCGGTGTCGACCGGCTGCCCGCTTTCCAGCTCGTTCATGTCGCCGGCCGTCAGATCCTCGGTGGCGACGTCCTCCGTCGGCGGCACGTCGGGATCCTGGTGATCCTCGGGGATCGGCGGCGTCGTTTCGAACTCGTCGGTGCTCGGCTGGTTGTCCACGTCGCGCCGCGCCTCGCCCGCAGCGCTCGGAGCGGATGGCGGGGCGGCGGCGGTGGACGATTGCGGGGCGGGCATGGCGACGACACGTTCGGCCATGGTCTCGGCCTCGCGCTCGAGCGGGTCGTTCGCCGGGCCAACCTTGAGGACGGGCTGCAGGAGATTGGTGGCGCGGCTGACATGATGGTCGGGCGCCAGGCGGTGCTCGCTGCGCCGCGACGGCATCCGACGGGCCGACAGTGCAGGCTTCCTTGCGGCCTTGATCTTGATCGGCTGTCCGGACATCGCCCAACGCCCTAGAGTTTGCGGCCCCGCAGATAGGTTTCAAGGACAGGCGCATAGTCGGGAGGCATGGAATCGAAGGACGCCTCGAACCGCGTGATCCAGTCCTGTGCGTAGAATTCCCAGGCGAACGGGCCGGTGTTGCCGGTCGGCGGCATGAATCGCGACCAGTTCAACACCGTGCCCGCGAATGGCACTCCTTGCAGGAACCAGCCGATCGCAAGCACCTGGCCGCGCCGGTCGAACCAGGTGCATGTCCCGTCGAGCAAGCCTCCCGAGCGTGTCATTTCGGCGACACGGTGGCCTTGCGCGTCGAGAATGGTCTCGGGTTCGTCGGACAGGATCGTCTCCATCTGATGTGCGCCCAATGAGCCCCGACCTACGGCAACTTGTCCAGGCAATGGCAGGTCTCCACGTGGCCGGTACGATTCTTGATGAGGTTCGGATCCGGCGTATCGTGCTTGTCGTTGGTGCGGGCCGGTTCCGTGACCGGGAACCAGCTCGCCGGCGGCAACGGACCCTTGACCGGGCGGGAGCCGTTCTTCGAGACGGTCGTGGCCGGACCCTTGCCGACATCGTCGGTCTGTCCACCGACGATGTGGAAATCCTTGTGCTTCGGGGTGGTCGTGCCGGTCTTCTTGTTCGTCAGGCTGACGTCGTAGTTCCAGTACCAGAACTTGTACTGGCGCGGCGCGCAGGGATCGGCGCAGGAGGGCAGCTTGGTGCCCTTGGCGAGTGCCGCGTCGGTGGCGGTCTTGTCCATGAAAGTGTGCGTCTTCAGAGCCAGCCCGGTGCAATTATAGTTCTCACTCTTGTCGCCCGTGGCGAAGTCGGCATGAGCGAGATCGGTCGCGGCGTCCCACTTGCCGTCCGGCGTTCCCTTGAAAAGTCCCTCGGCCTTGAGCTTGGTCTGGTATTTCTGCACCGCGTCGCGCGTATTGTTGCCGTAGACCCCGTCTGGGGTGGTGCCGACGACCGACTGGATTTCGGCGACGCTGCGCGATACGGTAGCCGGCAAGGAGTAGCGGAAGCCGGTGTCCTTGACCCAGACGCGGCGCAGCTTTCGCCGAAGGCCGCCATCCTCGAGGACATGCGCCAGTTCATGGGCCATCAGGCGGCGTCCGGCGCGGCTGCCGGGTGCATATTCGCCGCGGGCAAAGGCGATTTCGTCCCCGAGCGCGAACGCGCGTGCGTTGACGGAACGGCTCGCTCGGTCGCCCTCGCGGCCGTCATGGATGCGCACCGGCGACAGGTCGGCGCCGAAGCGCGGCTCGAAGAAGGCGCGCTCGGCCGACATAAGCGGGCGTCCCGGGCCCATCGCACCGATCGCCTTCGCCGCACCCTTCGAGGCAGGCGCAGCGGCCGGACCGGCGGCGACGGGGGCGGCGGTGCCGGCCGTCTTGGTGCGCACCGTCCCCTGTTCGTCGCCAGGCTTCTTGTCTGTCTCCTCTGCCGCGCAGGCATCGCACTTGCGATGCAGCACCGGGGCGGACACACGCATGACGCGGTCCGCGGTGCGATCGGCGCGCCGCTCGGCCGCGTCCTGGACGCCGCCGATCATCAGCCCGCTCTCGGCCGACGCCGTCTTGTGGGCATCACCGCGCATGGCCGGGACGTGCGCGCGGCGCAGCTGCGGGCGGCCGCGGCGCTGCTTGCGGCGAATGCGTGCCTTTTGTGCCATGGTCCCTCCTAGCCGAGCGGCCGCTTGAGGAAATCGGTCGCCCTGGTCTTGAGCGCCGTTGCCTCACTCTCCTTCAGGATGCCCGCGGTGTCGAGCCGGCGGATCGCCGCCGGGGTGAGCTTGGCCATGTCGGCGAGCGTGGTGATGCCTTCTCCGGCAAGCTTCGCAATGATGTCCGGCCTGTCATTGCCGAGCACCACGGTGACAGGCTGGGCGTTGCGCACCGCCTCGGTGATCGCCTTGCGGCTTTCGTCGGCGGCCTTCAGCTCGTTGCTGGCGGTCGCGATGGCGCTCGACAGGGCTTCGCGAACCTTGGCGAGTTCGGTCAGCTGCGCGCGCACCTCGGTCAGCGAGCTGGCGGTTTCCTGGCGCATCCTGGTCAAGGCCTCGATGTCCGTGCGCAGACCGTCGATCTCTGTCACCAGCGTTTCGCGCCGCGTCGAGAGGACTTCGAGCTCGCTCCTGGCGCCCGCCGTGTCGCGCACCAGCTTGTCGGCGGCGGCGAGGTCGGCATCGTTGATCTTCACGCCGAGCTTTGCCGGTTCGAAGGGCAGCTTGCCCGAGCCGCGCTCGAGGAGCACATAGCCGCGCGCGATGCCGTCCTGGACGAGCAGGCCGACCTTGTCGCCCGGCCGCACCTGCTCGGCGGTGACGAGCAGATCGAGTGCCGTCACTCCGGTAAGTTTCGTCTCGATCGTCTCGAATGCCTTGGCATCGTTGATGTCGATCGTCTCGGCGATCTCGATGCCGGTCCCGCGCAATGCGGCCTGCGCGTCGAGAGTGCTCAGATTGTTGACCTCGACCTTGGTGGTGAAATCGCTCGGCAATTTCTCCGGACGGTCGAGGAAACTGTTGACGAGCTTGAATTCCTCGACGAACCGCACCGGGTCGAAGGCCGTGTAGCGGGTCGGATCGTAGATCACCTTGCCGGGCCGCGTCGGCTCGCGGTCATCATGCCCGCAGCAGATCGCCGACAGCCGGCCCGCCAGACGCTCGCGCATGTCGCCGATGAAGTATTGCACGGAGCGCCAGGTCATCGCCTGCTTGCGGCAGCAATAGGGGCAGACCTCCTGCAGGAAGATGGTCGGCCGATCGAGGCTGCCGCGCAGGCAGGCGATCGGCACGAAAAAGGGCGCCTTGCCGAGGTCGGGCGGACAGGGCGGAAACAGATTGTCGCAGAGGCAGCGGCGCAGACGCTCCTCGTCGGTCTCGGCATAGGCCGCGAAGATGGCGGTGGCCTGCTGCATCTGGCGGATTTCGAGCGCCGCGCCGCTCAGATTGCCGGTCGGATTGTCGTTTTTGGCCTTTTCGACGCGTCCCTTGAGGATGACGGCATCCTCCGGGTCGGCGGCCTGTTCGAAGGCACGGAACAGGGTCTCCTGGAAGGCCGACGCATCGGTGAACTCGGCCCGCGTCAGGCGCGCGGTGCTGCGGAACGCTCCGCCGCCGGAGGTGGCCAGCACGATCTTGGTGGCGGCGGCCTTCTGGCGCGTGGGGAGCTTGGCGACAAGGTCGTCGAACTGGACGATCTTCTTCTTGTCGATGCAGGCCTTGACGCGTTCGCCAAACGAGAGGTCGGGCGGACCGTAGGCGATCGCCTTGGGCACCAGATGAATGCTGGTCTTGCCGCCGTCTTCTGCGGCGAGCGCCAGGCAGACTTCACCCTTGGTCAGCGCGGCATGCAGTTCGTCGTCGGTCTTGAAGTGCACCGTCTCGCCGAGCTTCAGGTCGCTGACATCAAGGTCGGCGCCCTCGAACCGGGTCAGCCTGCCTGCCCGGTCGAGATAGGCGCCCGGCGTAATGGCGATCTTGCCGCCGAACTGGATGGCCTTCCTCGGCACGATGCCGCATACGACACCCCAGTCGAACAGCAGGCGGAACGCCCCCTCCACGGAGAAGTCGACGCGGCAGAGCGCATCCAGCGCTTCCTGAACGTTCTTCGCATCGCCATAGAGCGCGCAGCTCGGATCAAAGGCGATATCCTCGGCCGAGATGGAGCAGAGATTGTCGAGCGCTTCCTGGACGTTTTCGGCATTGCCGTAGAGTTTGGCGCAATTGTTGTCGAAACCGACATGGTCGGCGGGCAGATCGGCGAGCGTCGGAAAGGTGAGCTTGCGATGGCGCTGGTCGGTGAGCGCGACGATGGACCCATTGGTGACGGCGACCAGCGTGCAGTAATGGTGCTGGATGCCGACCGGCGTCGGCTGGACGAGGCGGATGCGGTCGGCCTCGGCGGCGTGGCGGCGCAGCTCGACCAGCCAGTAGTCGCCGGGAACGACGGCCTTGTTGGCGAGGTCGAGCACGGCCTCGAAGGCGCCGACGCGCAGGGTGATCGTCTTGCCGGCGGCCGTCACGGTGAAGCCGCCACCGAGCGAGCCGACGACGGTTCCCGCCGTCGTGTTGATCGTCGCCACACCGTCCCAGCGGCGCACGAAGGGCCAGTCCTGGCCGTTATGGTTCTTGGGCGGAGCGGGCGTCGTTGCCATGTCGGCGACAAAGGCCGGCAGGCGCGCGTCGGCCGTGTTGGCAAAGACGCCGGCGCGGCTCTCCGTGATGGGCGAGAAGAACTCGTAGACCTTGTTGGCGCGTTCGAAGCTCTCAGGCGAGACGGTAGCGGGGGCGATCTCCGCCGCGTTTTCGTCCGACCAGGCGAGCACGACGCGCGATGGATTGTTCGGCGTGCCCTCGATCGAGATTATCTCGAGGCGCCACAGCGCGTTGGCGACCATCTGTTCGGCGCTGACGACATCGGCGCAGGGGTCGCATTCGTCGGCGAGGATCTCGGCATTGAGCGGCGTCACGGCGAGCACGCCGGTGCCGATGCGCGGGAAGGCGCCGGTGCCAGCCTCGATGTCGGCCAGCGCCGCGATGGGCGCCGCCTTCAGCTGCGTCATGGTGCGCGTGCGGAAGCCGGTGATCGCGCCGTGCAGACCCGGATCGGCGAGATAGGGGTCTTCGAGGGGGAAGACCGGCCGCTCCCAGATGTCGGCATAGACGATCAGCGACGTGTTGCCGGGAAGCGCCGGCCCCATCGGCAGGTCGGCCTGCTGGGTGAAGATGCCGAGCGGCGCTGCGGGCGGGGCGCCCAGCGATTGCAGGAGGCCCCGCACGCCGCCGGCGTAGATGATGCCCGGCCGCAGCGAGACCGTGCCGTCCGCGGCGATGCCGACCGCGCCGCCGACTGCCGGCACACCGTCCTTGATCGTGTCGTCGCCGAGATTGTCGGTGCGTTCCCGGGTGATCGTCGAGCGCTCGTCGAGATCGGCATCGGTGACCATCGCGCCCTGGATGTGATAGACGCCCGAGTATCGCCGCTGCGGCCGGTGGCTCTCACGCGAGATCTGCGCTTTCATGGCAACATCCTCTCTATGCTATTGCAGCGCCGCGGCCGGGCGGGCGAGGTGCGGGTCGTAACGGATGGCGACTTCCTGGCCGAGCGGCAGGAAATCGCCGAGCTTGCGCCGCACCGCGCCAAGCTGCGCGCTGTGGAACTGGTGGTGATAGGCGCCCATCTCGCCACCATCCTCGGCGCCGGCGGTGATCTTGGAGGAGCTGGTCTGGTCCAGCACGCCGCAGCCGGGTTCGCCGAAGGCGGCCGGCCGCAGCACGCAGCCCGTCGGATCGTCGAAATAGAGGCGGATGAAGTTCGGATCGTCGTCGGTCAGATTGGGGCTGTTCTCAGCGGCGCAGCCGGCAAGCGCCGCGAAATCGGGGATGCGCGAATAGCGGATGCAGGTTTCGTCGGCGCCGCATTTCACGTCGATCAGGGCGCCCGCAAAGATGCAGTCCGACGCATGCAGCCGCTCCAGGTGGGTTTCGCCGAGCACCGTGCAGTAGACGAGTTCGGCGAAGCCCGACTGGCTGACTATCTCGCCGATGAGGCAGTCCTTGGCGCGCAGCGACGGGGTGTCGCCCGGCAGTTCCAGCCGCAGCCGCGCGACCGCGACGCGCGACAGGCGAAGCCGCGTCTCGTGCGCTGGATTGGTGGCGACCGTGATGCGGCCCGTGAAGAGCAGGTTTTCGAAGGAAACCATGGCGGTCGCCGGGATCGTCAAATTGCCGGTGACGACGATCTTGTCGGGCGCGGCGGTCACGAGATCGCCATCGCCATCGACGGGGTCGCCCAGCGCCTTCAGGATTTCGGCCGGACCAAAGGACTGGATTTGCCCATTGTCGGTGAGGTCGAAGCCGAGCGGATTGGCGCCGCCGGGAAGCACCACCACGCGCAGGCCGGGCTCGAAGAAGCCATATGGCGGGCGGACATGGATCAGCGTGCGGCGCGGATGCGGGCCGACCGACGGATTGAGCGGGTTGCGCAGATCCGGCGTGCGCACGGACGTATCGTCATAGGCGCCCGGGAAGCACGGCGTGCCGCCATAGGCGCGTGGCTTCCAGAAGGTGACGGTCGGCTCCACGATATGGCCGGTCGCGCTGCGCGCCGGGTGCGTCAGCCGATAGAGCGTGTTGGCGCCGTTCGGATCGACCACGGCGCGCGTCGAGCGCCGCAGGTCCGGCGTGCCGAGCGGCAGAGCGGCGGGCCCGAGCGGATCGCCGTCGCCGACCGCGGAAGCCGGACCGGTGAAGGGCGGCAGCTGCAGCCGCGGCGTCAGCAGGACGCGGCGCCAGCCTTCGACGAGGACCGTTTCGGTGGCGCCAACGATGTCGGAAATGGAATCGACGCTGCGCAACGTGCCCTTGGTCTTGTACCAGCCGACGGCGTTGGAGAGTTCCTCCGCGCGGCGCCGTGGGTCGGGCGCCAGGAGTTCTGCGCCGACGAGTTCGGCCAGATAGGGCAGCAGCCATGTCTGGATCTCGCGGTTGTCGTCGACATCCTGCGCCGGGAAATCGATCGCATCGGCGAAGGCGTCGGCATAGGCCTGCTCGGTGGTACCGCGGATCAGGTCGAGCAGATGGCCGAAACCGTGCAGATAGGCTTCGAGGTCGCCGGGCTCGTCGTCGTCGCGGCGGTCGAGGAAGCGGTATTCCTCCGGCAGCTGGCGGTAGAGCAGCAGGCCGGCCTTGCTCTTCAGTTCGGCGAGGCTGGTCATCACATGGCCTCCACATTGGCGACGATGTCGGCGCTGGATGCGACGCGGATCACCTGGTTCTCGCGCGGGAAGATCGCCGCGACGGCGCCGGAGACCAGCGCCTCGCGCAGCGGCAGCGGCGCGCCCGCCTTGCGCGCGAACCCGTTGATCACCACCGTCTCGACGCCTTCGACGCGCTCGGCGGCGGCGAGGATTTCGGCGACGTAGAGCGGCTGGCCGAGGCCGCGCCGGATCAGCGAGAATTCCTCCTGAAGGCCCAGCGCGAGGCGGTCCTGCACGTCGGTCTTCTCGTAGCGACCGGTGTCGACGCGGGCGGTGACGGCGATCGAGACGAGGACATCCTCGAAGCCGGTGACGGTCATGGCGGTGCCGGGCAGCGAGCGCGACTTGACGAAGTCGATCAGGTCCTGGCGCAGCCGCGTCGTCACCGCGCCGCCGCCGGACGGCACCACGATGACGTCGACGAGATTGGTCGAGCCCGGCCCGACGACTTCGCGCGCACGCGCCTGCCAGACGCTGGCGTGGCGCTGGCAGAGGCGCTCGAAATCCTTCAGCGACACGGCGCGGCCGTTGGCGGCGAGATTGGCCGGCGCGTTCTCGCGCATGGCGGTGACCGGCTCGCGGTCGGCGCCGCCAGACGTCGGGAAGGGCTGCACGACGCCGGTGACGAAGCGGTTCTTCTTCATCGGCGCGGTGAATGACCAGGGCGCTACGCCGCTACCGGCGAGACCGACGCCGACGCGGTGGCGAGGGGCGGTGACATTGTTGCTGCCGCTGGGCAGCCGGCGGCGGAAATGCACCTGCAGCGTGTCGTCGTCGTTGAGCTTGACGGACCATGCATCGGCGCCTTCGGCCGTAGGGTCGCCGAAATCGCGGTATTCCCATTTCACGCCATCGACGGCGACGTCCATGTCGGGCGCTACCCCGGAGACCGAGGCGGTCGACGGGATGAAGGTGACATTGTCGATCTTGAAGCGGAAATCCTGCCGGCGGCGCTCGGCATCGCCGGAGCCGAGCACTTTCGGATCCTTGGTCTCGCCATGGGAGATGGTGACGGTGTTGAGATGGAAGTTGGTCCAGCCCTTCTCCCAGCCTGTGAAATCGGTCTCGCTGTCGAGGGCCAGCTTGATTGTACCGTCGGCCAGCGTCTCGTCGCTGAGGATGAGCGCGGAGCCGGCCTTCTTCACCCCGTCGCGCTCATGCACGACAAGCACCGTCCTGCCCGGCTTGACCAGGTCGCGCGCGGCGGGCGACTGGGCTTCAAGCGTGCAGAAGCCGCCAGCGACAGCCGGGCTCGGGTTGCGATCATGGCCGAGCGGCCGAAGCTCGCGCGTCATCGGGCCGAAGAACTCCGTGCGGTCGGGCAGAGCCGGCGGATTGGGGCAGAAGAAGACGAAATGCACGTCTGCCTCGATGCGCACCCCGGTGACTTTCAGCGCGGTCAGATCATTGCTGCCGACCGGACGCGCGACATACCAGTCGCCCTGCTTGAGGCTTTTCGGCGGCTTGCCGGCGAAGCGGACGCCTGCGCCGATGACTTGCGTGCTGAACGACGGGGTGGCGACGATTTCGCCGGAAAACACGCGATTGGCGGAGAGGTTGATGAAGGCGGTGCCGACCGTGCCGGCCGGGCGGTTGAAGCGGTGGGCAAAGGCGACGTCGTCGCCATCCTCGTCCTCGGTATTGCGAATGTCGAAGTCCGACTGCACGGCGACGCCGGCCGTCCCGCTCTTCTTGAAGTAGAGCGTGTCGACGTTGAGCGGCGTATCGAACTTGCCCGACGGAGTGGCGGCAAGCGGCGTATAGACCTCGACATCGACCGGACCGGTGATCGCCTCATCAGACAGCAGGACGAGTTGGTCGCCTGTTGCGCCGGTGACGACGCCGAGCGTCGAACTGGCGCCATTGTTGTAGCGGATTTCGACCACCGTGTTGGCGGGGACGGATGCCGCGCCGGCGATCTTGATGACGAGTTGGCCGGAGGCGGTTTCCGGCAGGCCGAGGCGCACGCCGTCCGGCTCGGCGTAGAGGAATGTCTCCGACATCGGCGAGTCGATGCCGGTGGGCGGCTCGAAGACGAGCCTGGCGAGGCCGGCCTCCTGGTCTCCGTCGATCGTCACGAGCGTGCGGGCGACGCCCAACATCTGCCAGCCACCGAGCACCACCACGTCGCCTTGCGAAATCCTGGTCTTTGCCGGCACGATCCAGGTCGCGTCTTTCGGCAGAGCGAGCTTGCTGGAATTGACGTTCCAGGCGACGGCGTGCGCGGCGTTCAGATCAGGATGCGCGGCCAGCGGCTTCAGCGTCTCGAAGATCAGCGGTGCGCCGCCTTCCGGCGGAGCGAACTTCATGGCGAGGCCGCGCGCGACCTCGATGAGGCCGGAGCCCTCCGCCATCAGAAGGGCCACCGTCGTCGTCGCCGAGGCCGGCGGCGTAGGCTGGTAATTCACCATGGCCGCGAGCTTGCGCAGATTGTCCCACTGCGTGGCGGTTCGCAGATAGCCCTCATTGGCATAGGCATCGAGATGGCCGAGCAGGATGTGGACGGCGCGGGCGAAGGCGCGCGCGATCTCCCAGGCATAGTCAGGCGAGTGGCGCTCGTATTGCGCGACGAGGCGCCGGTTGCGCGCGCTGCCGTTCTCGACCGCGGCAGGCGGCGTCGGCAGCAGGTCGGCCCAGGCGACGGCCTCGGCATAGGTGGCGGGCGGCTTGCCCAGCTGCCATTCGCTGACGGGTCTGGTGAACAGGTCGCGCCATTTCTCCGGCAAGCGGTCGTTCGGATCGATGCCGCGCAGGTAATGTGCCAGCAGCCCGATGCGCAGCTCCTCCAGCCAGACGGCGGCATTGCCGTCGACGTAACGCAGCCGCGTCAGGCCGGCGCGGTTCCAGCGCGTCAGGTCGAAGCGGAAATCATCGCGGCCGATGGGGGCTTTGAGCGTCATGCGCCGTCTCCCGCGTTGACCGTGATGCGGAACGTGCCGTGTTCGGGCTTCGAGCGGCTGTTGGTGCAGAGCACGAACTCGTCCTCGGCGATGACGATGACGCCGTTCGCCGTCTGGTCCGGATAGTCGCCGACCCGTTTGAAGCGGTTAAGGCAGGCAACCGCAACGCCCTCGACGGACATCGCCGTCTCGATGATGTCGGAGGCGAAGAGATCAGCGCCGAAGCCGAGGCGGCCGGGCTCGAAGAAGCCGCCCTGGTCTGCCGAGAAGACCTCCTCCAGCGCCTGCCTGAGCTCGGAGCGGAAATAGCCCTTCTTGGCGCGGACCGAGAGGACGATGCTGACGGGTGCGGCCTTGGCGGTCTCGAGCAGGACCTCGGAGCCGAGCATGCGGTTGAGCTCGATGACGGCGCGGAGCAGCCGCCGCGCGGTGAGCGTGTCGTTGACCGGCGCCAGCGCCAGCCGCTCGACGCGGTGGAAGATGACGATTTCGGCCCACAGCTTCTCGTCGATCCCGCTCGGCTTGCCGCCGGCCGGCGGCGGTGCACCGACATGCAGAGGCTCGTCAAGGTTGCGATTGTCTTCCAGGAGGGCTGCGACCAGCACGGTGTTCCACGCGCCGCTCCACACCAGCCGGGCGCGGGCGCGCGCGACAAGCGGGTGCTTTGCCAGCACTTCCTCATGGTCGGCGAGCGTCACCATGCGGCGTACTTCGCCGGTCAGGCGCGGCCCCTCGGCACGGGCGAATTCCATCTCGGCCGGGTTGAGCCGCCAATAGCGCTCGACCTTCTGCGCGTCTGTCTCGGTCTGTCCAACGGGGACTGGCGGCAGCGCGGCGAGCAGTGCTGGGTCGATTCGCTCGACCACGTCGTAACCGATGAGCTTGAGCAGGCGGCGCACCGACTGCGGCCGCCGTGCAGTCTCCAGGTAGCGCTCTGCCTGAACCGCGTCGAGCGCGTGCGAGGCACGGTCGAGGGCCGCCGCCAGCAGCTCGACGATGACGACCTCGACATCGGCGGGGGTCCAGCGGCGGCGCTCCGGGAAGCGGTAGGCGAGTTCCTGCATCATGAACAGGCGGAAGCTGTCGTAGTCGCGCGCGCGCCAGTCGAAATCATTGGCGATCTCTGGCAGCGGGAAGGGCAGCACCGCGCGCCGATCGCCGCAATCCGGGCAGCCGCCATCGAAAGTGAGGATCGGTTCGGCGAGCTCAGCCATGGCGGCCTCGCTCAGCTTCAGAGCCGGAACGCATGGCTCTCCTCCTTCTGCAGGGCGGCCAGCACATAGGCGATGGTGACCAGCAGCTGTTCGGGCTGGCCGGGCGGCGCGCCGACGGTGACGCGGATCGTCTTCGGATCGACCTCGCCGGCGAGCGCCTCGGTAAGCGAGCCGTGCAGACGGCTGCGCACCGCCTCCCAGAGCTGGATGGCATTCGGCTCGAAGACGTGCTGGCGCGCGCCGAAGCCGAATTCGGGACGGAAGACGCGCTCGCCCGGGCTGGTGAAGATCACCTGCATGATCTGCTCGCGGATATGGTCGGCGCGCGCCGAGGTAGCGGCACCCGCCTTCGTCATCTCGAAGGGGAAGCGCATGTACTGCGTCCGCGGCAGGCGGGTTTCGAGCGCGCTGGTCATAGGGCTGTCGACTTCGTTGTGAGTACGGCGGGCGTCAGCGGCGGCACCGGCGGACCTGAAGGCGATCCCGGCGCCGTGCAGACATGGGTGTGGGCGTTGAACATGCCGAGGAAGGTGGTGCCCTTGATCAGCGGCTCGCCGCCGCTTCCGCCAATCGCGACCGAGGTGCCTTCGATCGTCACCGTCGCAGGCGCCTTGATGGTGATGCCGCCCGCCGCCGTCGTGATCTCGTTGCCGGAGGAGTCCTTGCATGTGATGCCCGAGGACGACATCAGCATGGAATTGCCGTTGGCATCCTCGATGCGGATCTCGCTGGTGACCGCGTCTAGTGTCACCGTGGCGCCGCCGGAATCGGTCAGCGCGAAGGAGCCGTCCTTGTCCATTTCGAGGATCGCCTCGGCAGCGCTTTTCAGCGTGATGTGCTCTTCGCCGTCCTTGTCTTCCATGATGAGGAGATTGCCGCTCTCCGTCTTCATCACCTTGGCGGTCGGGCCCTCGTTGCCGGAAAACTCGGGTGGCAGCTCGCTCGGCGTCCGCCAGAACGTGCCGGTCCACAGCGGCGCCGAGATGTCGCCTTCCATGAACTCCGCGATCACCTGCGCCCCGATCGGCGGAACCGCGATGAAACCGATGCCCGACGCGCCGCCATAGGGCGTGCAGGGCAGCGCCCAGGCGCCGACGGTTTCGCCCATGACGCTGGGTACGACGAGCTTGCAGCGGCCGAGCTTTTCCGGGTCCGCGTTGTCGGACACGAAGCCGCGATACTTGCCATAGTAGCGGTTCTGCTGCTGGCGGATGGTTTTCTCGATAGCCGTGAATTCGTCCATGGCGCGCCTCTAGAACACGGATGCGATTGCGGATGAGGCCGAGGACAGCGGCCCGAGCGGGCCGCTGTCCTCGCCGGTCGCGTTGCGCATCAGCTCGAATTGCTGGCGGTAGCCGTCGGGCGAGAAGCGGTGCACGACCTTGTCGGCGAAATAGGTGCCACCATACCGCGCGCCGGTCCCGTCGATGGTCACCGTCTTGCCGGCGCGCAGCACGTGGCCGTAGAGCGAACCGTCGATCTCGCCATTGGCGCGGATGCGGAAGGAGTGTTCGTTGACCAGCGCCTGGGCACGCGCGCGCAGCTCCTCCTCGGTCTCGTCGCCCTCCTTCGAGACGCGCCAGACTGACGGGGTGCCGAGTGCGGCGCCCTCCTCGGCGACGGGTGTGGTGCCGAGCGCCGGCACGTCGGCGGTGAGCGTCTCGGTGACGGCCTGGGCACCGTCCTGCTGCGGCGCATGGTCGAAACGCACGGCGTCGGGGCGCTGGCCGTCATCGGTGATGTCGAGGCTGAGGCAGTTTGTGGCGCGGCCGGCATAGACGAGGATCGGCGCCTGGGCCTCGCCTTCGAGGCGCTTCGGGCCGAAATAGACCTTGCCCTCGGAGAACATCAGGTCGTAGCCATTGGCGGCCGCGCGCTCGCGCAGGAAGACGATCGGCGTCGCGTCCTGCGACAGCGAGCGGCTCGACTGGCCGGTGCCGGACTCGGCATCGACGGAAAGGCCAAGCGGCGCGACAAGAACGGTCAGGATGTCCCTGTCGCTCATCGGCGCGGTGTCGCCCCAGATGGTGCGCATCTGCTCGCGGTCGAGTGCTGCACTCTCGTCCTGCACGAGCAGCTCGAGCTTCGTCTCGCCGCCGGAATTGGGATAGGACGGTTTCGGCTGGACGATGAAGCCGCGAAAGATCTCCTCGACATGGGTCTGGAAGTCTGCCGAGACGCGGATCGGCGCCCAGCGCGTGAAAAGGCCGGAATCGGCGGCGATCCACTGGCCGTCCTCCTTGCGGCGGTCCTCGATGATGATGGTGCCGATGGCGGCCTCGGCGCGGCTGGTGGTGATCTCCACCTGCATGACGAGATCGGCGATGATGCCGATGTCCGACAGGCCTTCCCCGACCTCGATCAGGCAGCTTGCGGGTTGCCGGATACCGGGATCGAGCAGGACACCGAGCGAAACCATCAGCGAACATCCTTCTTGCGCGGGATGAGCAGGACATTGCCGAGTCGCTCGCGGCCATTGTCCTCGACCGGCAGCGCTTCCCAGAGCAGGTCCTCGGCGAAGAGCGCGTCGGGATTGGCATCGGCGATTCGCCGCCAGTCGCGCGATTGCGCGTAGTAGTGGTGCGCGACGCTATCGAGGCGCTCCTTGAGCGCCACCGAATGCTCCAGCACCGGATCGGGCTTGGCCAGCGGGCGCTCGCGCAGGCCGTCGAATACCTTTCTGTCCGTGTCGTCGGGCTCGAAGAGCGGGACGTTTTCGTAATAGGACCCTTTGAAGAACGCCATCAGAGCCTCGCTAGAAGCCGCTGACGGCATTGAGCGCCGTCATCGCGGTCTGGCGGACCTTTTCCGCCAGGAAGAAGGGGTTGTTGGACTCGATGATCTGCATGGTCAGCGTCATCTCGGCCCGGTACGGCGCGAGATTGGGCAGATGCAGCGCCTCGTTCTGGCTGACGCTGGTCAGGAATACCGGCAGGAATTGCAGGCCCCAGGCAAAGACCAGCACAGAGGCTGACTCGGCGCGCTCGAACGCGCGCGCGCCGCCGCCGCCCAGGCTGGCCAGCACCTTCAGACCACCCGGCCCCTGCACCTTCGGCTCCAACATGGAACGCAGTGTATCGATCTGCGGCTGGACCCCGAACTGCCCGGCGATGGCGTCACCGCTCTGCATCTTGTCGGTGGCATCGAGCAGGATGGTGATCGAAATCGACTCGCCCTGCAGTTCGACGCCCTGCGATGCGCGCGGCGTCTCCAGCGGTGTCATGAAATCGTAGCCAAGCCGTGCGCCGGGCGCGTTGCCTGTCTTGATGGTCGCGGAACGCGAGCGCGAAATCTGTTGCGGGTTGAAATCGAAGACCAGCGCCAGTGGCGGCAGCGACAGGCCGTACTCGAAGAGCATCCCCTTGGCCGCGACCGCCATGGCTCAGACCCTCCGCCGGCCGGCCTGGACGGCGCGGGTGGTCGCACTGGCGAGATCGGCTGCCATGTGCCGGACGGGGCGGCCTTGTCCCTGGATCTCGATCGCAAGTCGGTCGCTGGCGGCGGAGCCTTGTGCGGCCAAGGCCTGCGCCACGGCGTCTGCGACCTGGCGTGCGTCGGGCGCGGCCGAGCCCTTCATGCGGGCGGGCAGGACGAGGCGAGCGCGCAGGATCCTCATGCGGGCTCCTCCAAATAGTCGGCGAGCGGCCCCAGTTCAGAGAGGCGCACCTGGCGGTTGTCCTTGTTGAGCTCGGCCCAGACCGCGCGCGCTATGTGGGCGCCGCCGATCGGCTCGCCGCGTTCCCAGGCGAGCACGGAGGCGAAGAAGGCGGCGTTGTGGATGGCTCCGCCCGAGAGCCGTACGGCGCTCGCAAGCTGGCCAGTGTCGAGCTCGGCCGCGCGCGGCGCGCCGGCCGGCAGAAGCTTCTCCCACAGAGTCTTGCGCGCCATGGTGTCCGGCGCCGGAAAGTCGACGATCTGCTGGAAGCGGCGCAGGAAGGCCGCGTCGATGTTGGAGCGCAGATTGGTGGTCAGGATGACCGGTCCCGCATGCCGCTCGAAGCGCGACAGCATGTGCGAGACTTCGAGATTGGCGTAGCGGTCGCGCGCATCGGAAATCTCGCCGCGCTTGCCAAGCAGGCCGTCCGCCTCGTCGATCTGGAGGATGGCGCGGCGTCCGTCGAGTGCGTCGAGCAACGCATTCAGGTTCTGCTCCGTCTCGCCCACATACTTGGACATCACGCGGCCGAGATCGAGCGCGTAGAGCGCCCAGCTCTCGCCTGTCAGTTCGCCGAGCTGGGCAGCGATGATGCTGGCGGCAAAACTCTTGCCCGAGCCTGACGGGCCACAGAACAGCGCTAGCGGCCCGCCGATCGGCCGCGCGCCCCAGTCGCCGATGACGGTGTCGCGGAAGCGGATCCAGGCGGTGAGGTCGCGCAGGCAGGCAAGCGCGGTTTCCGGCAGCACGAGATCGCCCCAACTCGCCATCGTTGTGACGAGATGGGCGCCAGGCGGCGGCGACAGATCGGTGACGCGGCCGAGTAGCGCCTTGGCGACGCGTGGGCTTGCACTGATCGTCTGGTAGGCGCCCTTTCCGCCGACGCGCACGAGGCCTGCTGAGACCAGCGGCGCCGCCGGCTCCAGGCGCTCGAACAAAGCGGCGATTTCGTCGCCATGGTCGAGCATCAGCATTTCCTGGATCAGTGCGAGGCTCGGCTGCGGCTCGCCGATCTGCGGCTGCAGTGAATGGATGCGCGGGGCGAGGGAAGGCCGCGCTTCGGGTGCGAGCGCCAGCGCCAATATGTCGAGATCGATCTGCACAAAGCGTGTCAGCGTCGTCGCATCGACCAGATTGCGCAGTCCTGCCCAGGAGCCGTTCTCGCGGCTGGCGGTCACCTGCGCGCCGAGTGCCTCGAAGCGGGCGCCAAAATCGCCGGGCAGAGGCGTACCGGATCGGATCGACTCGGCCATCGCCACGAGCAGCTCGATGCGCGTCCATTCGGAGTCGAAGGCGACGCGGTCGCTCGCGATCGATCGGGACGCGACATTCATCATGGACCTGCCGTGAGCGTGAGCGTGTTGGCGAAGGGCGAATTCGGCACGGGCACGCCGCCGGCATTGGCGGCACGGGTAGATACAATTGCCGTGTCGCCCGCCACGGGAGCGTCGAGCACGAGGCTCACGATGGCGGCCGGATCGTCGATGCGCGGCACCGCAACGGTGAAGGCCTGCGCCGGCTGCGTATCGGCGGAGTTGTCGGCGCGCGTCCAGGCGACGCTCACGGACACGCGCGCACCGGGCAGGCCCGAGATGGCGAGGTCGATGCTTGCGGTGGCAGGCGCGACGGTGGCGGCGTTGGACAGCGCGCCGGCCTGCGAAAACAGCACGACCGGCAGGAAATCGGCCGGCGGCGGCTGCTGGTCGGGGGTGGTGGCGGCGAGCGGAAAGGCGCGCGCCTCGGCGCCGAACGGAACGAAGCCGGCCGGGCTCGCCGGCACCGAGGGCCGCACGTCGAGAATCGACGAGCGCACCGGACCGGCCGCCGCGCGGTGGTTGAGCGGCTCGATCGGAATCAACGCGAATTCGTAGGCTGCCGACAGCCGATAGGCGAGTTCGCCGCCCTGCGTCGTCCAGATGTGGTTGAGCTCTTCCATGGTCGGCGCCTGCAGAACCGCTTGAAGGCGGTAGTCGAGATGAGGACCGGTGCGGAAATCCTCCGGCCCGGCGCCGACGCCCGGCAGGAGCCCGGGGACGATCGGGCGCGAGGCGAGGACCCGGATGGCGTGGCCGAGGATGCGCAGGTCCGAATCGAGCGCGCCATTGTCCTGGTCGGTCAGGAACGGCGTCAGCAGCGCGTTCAGCCGGACGAAGAAGGGCTCGTCGGAACCATTCGCGGCATGAAAGCCCGACGGCGAGATACGATAGGTGAAGAGGTTGAGGAAATGCTTGTCGCCCCCCTTGGCGCGCTCGGCAGCGCGCTGCGGCGAGTCGGTCGAGATGACGACATCCTCGCCGAACTGGCCGTCGAGGAAATCGGCTATCCCCTGCACGGCGACCGACAGAGAGGAGACGGGGACGACCATCGTCTAAAGTCTCCGCAGGTAGCGCGCGCGCATCAGGCGGCCGTGGTCGGCCTGCGCGCGTGCGGGCGCTGAGGCGGCCGGCTCGTGGATCACTACGTCGAGTTGATCGATAACAACCTGAGTGCGGCCGGGGGCCGGCGCTGGCGCGAAGCCACCGGTCTCGAAGGCGGGGACCTCGGGTGCGAAGCCGGGCTCGGCGCCCGCCCAGGCTGGTTCGGGGCGCGGCAGCCAGGCATCGGCTCCACGCGGAGCGGCAGGCGGAGGTGTCGGCGGTGGCGCTGCGGTGGAGGCCTGGCGCGGCGGCGCGGCGGCGCGGCGCAGCGCCTGCAGTTGCGATGGCTCCTCATCATTGGCGAGGTCGGGATGCGACGGCATGGCGCCGGGCACGAGATCTGCCTGAAAGGGTTGGCGCAGCGGCTTCTCGCCATCGTCGAGCGGCACCTCCTCGGCACGCCGGATCGTCCGCATCGGCTGCGCTGGCGGCTCTTCCTCCGACCCCTCTGGCGCCTCGGCGCGGCGCAAGGGTGCCACCTCGGGCTCGTCCTCCTCGGCCGTGGCGCGGCGCAGCGGCGCGACCGGCTCTTCCTTCTCGTCGGACGGTTTTGCGGCCGCGCGGCGGAGGCGGGCCGGCTTGACCTCGGCTTCGTTCTCGGGCGGCTCCGCCGCCGGCGCCCGCGCCATCTCCTCGTCCTCGCCGGAGGGCGCATCGGCCCGCCGCAGCGGAAGGCTCGCCGGCCTGCGGAAGGGCGCGATCTCGGGATCCTCATCGGGCGGCGCGGCCTCGCGGTAGACCGGCGCCATCTGCCGCGCGGCGAGGCCCTTGGGCATCACCGCCGGCATGCGCGACAGCGCCGGCAGAGCGCGCGCCGACAACCTGCCGAGAAAACTCATCACCGCCTCCCGACAGGCTGGCCGGCGCGTCTGCCACCGGCGATCATGCCGACATGGAAGGCGCGGTGGCGTGCGGAGAGTTTCAGGATCGCGTCGGGCGGCCATCCATAGGCGCTCGCGATCACATGCATGTCACGCAGGATGCGGGACTCGTCGGGGAAGGCGAACAGCAGCGGGTCGATATGGCTTTCGGTCTCCGCGCCGCAATCGGGGCAGACGGCCTTGATCGCATCCGCCGCGTCCGGCGACGCTGCCTCCAGCGCCTCGTCGATCAGTTGCAGATCATGCTCGCCGAACTCGGCGGCGTCGGCGATTGCGTCGCGGGACAGGCCGCACAGCGCTGCAAAGGCGCGGCGCGGATCGCCCGCGGCGGAGCCACTCGCCAGCCGTTCCTCATGCGCTCCGGTCGGAATGACGAAGGCGCGCGTGCCGAGGCTCGTCTCGACGGTGACTTCCGTCCGCCCGCCATCGGCCGCGCGATAGACCGGATGCGCCAGGTCGAGCGCCAGGTCATAGGGCGCGCCGCAGTGGGAGCACTCGGCCTCGAACCAGCGCGTGCCCGGGTTGAGGCGGTGAGCCGACCATTGCAGCAGCCACTCCCGGGTGCCGCTGGGCAAGGCGCGGGCGAGGTCCGGCGTGGCCGGCCGCCCGTCGATCGTCTCGAACAGAGCGGCGAGGATCGCCGTCACCGCTTCGGGCCGCGAGCGCGAGGCGGCGGCGGCTTCCGCGACCGCAAGTTCCGTCGCGCCGTCCAGCGCGCGCAGGCGCGGAGCGGGAAACGCTTGCATGGTCGATTGCGCTTCAGTCACCGCTCAGCCCCCGGCGTCAGGTTTCCGCGGGCTCGACCGTGCCCGGATCGCGCACGAAGCCCTCGTGCTGGATCGTGATGGACTGGATGCCGACCGTGTTCATGTTGTTGGCGTCGAATTCGGGCAGCGCCTGGTATTCCGACACCCAGGCGCGGCGCAGCTGGTAGGTGATCGCCGGCGTGCCCTGCAGGTTGAGCACGTTGATCACCACGTCGCGGCGGTAGTTGAGCAGGCTCATTCCGCCATCGCCGTTAGCGACATTGTTGACGGAATTGGCCCATTCCTCGAACACCGGATCGTGGCTGAGGCCCTGCTCGAGCGCGACCGCCTCGAAGCTCGATCCGCCCGGCATGTTGCGCTGATGCGACGGCTCGCCGGCGCTGCGCCACTTGACGGATTCCGTGGTTCGCTTGAGCGCGCCCATCTTGGAGAGGCCAGCGACTGTGCGGCCGCCGATCACCACCTGGAACTTGAACGTGCGGTACGGGTCGTAGCGATGTGCGTTTGCGGGAAACATCGGTGCTGGCATGGCTTGTCTCCTGGTCTACTCGGCGCGCCGCCGCTTCAAGCGGTCTGACCGACGATCTGCTTGATCTGGACGACGACGAATTCGGCGGGCTTCAGCGGCGCGAAGCCGACCACCAGGCGCACGATGCCGGCGTCGATATCGCCCTGCGTCATGGTGGCGCCGAGGCCGCACTGGACGTAGTAGGCGTCCGATGCCTTCTCGCCCTGGAACGCGCCGGCCCGGAACAGTCCGTCCATGAAATTGGCCGACGAGGCGCGCAGGCTCGCCCACAGCCGATGGTCGTTCGGCTCGAAGACGACGGTCTGCAACGCGTTGTAGAGGCTCTCGCCGATCATGTTCTGGGTGCGGCGCACCGAGATATAGCGGTATTCCGGTTTCGTCTTGCTGGCGAGCGTGCGGGCGCCCCAGATGACGGTTGGACCGATAATCGAGCGCAGGCAGTTGATGCCAAGTTCGTTCAGATTGCCCTGCAGATCGTTGCCGATCAGGATGTTCGGCCCGATGGTGCCGCGCACCGTTGCCTCGAGGCCGGCCGGTGCCTTCCAGACGCCACGGCTGTTGTCGATGCGCGCCCACATGCCAGCGCCGAAGCTCGACGGCGGGATTCGGAACGTCTTCGGCTTGTTGGCGGCCGTATCCGCATTGTAGTGCGGATTGGCGACCTGCAGCCAGGGATAATAGAGCGCCGTGTAGGGTGAGGTCGGCGCGCCGAGATCCTTGACGTCCTTGGGCGAGACGAGCGTGTTGCTGCCGATCGGATCTGGCGGATCGACGATGACCATCCGGTTCTGCATGAACTCCGCATGGGTGATCGCCAGTTCGAGGACCGAATTGTCGCCGCCTTCGATCCAGACGCGATTCGGCAAGAGCATGATCGAGATGTCGCGATAGTCACGCAGCGTGTCGAACACGGCGCTGTATGCCGCGTTGGCGGGCGACGACGCTCCGTCCGCGCCGCCATCGAAGAAACCCTCGATCGTCGAAGTGCCGGTGGGCAGGGTGTTTTCGGTGACGTCGACCTGGGTGGCGCCGGCGCCGAGGCCGAGCAAGGCGCGCGCGTTGCCCGTCGGCGCCGAGACATTGCCCGCGACGCCGGCGATGCCGGAGACCAGTCGCAGGGTGTTGCCGCCGGTGACGATGACGTCGAATTCGGGCGAACCGTCGGGGTGCTCGCGCGCCGCCTTGCGAATCACGGCGGCGATGTCGTTGGCGACGCCGCTGTCGGCGGTGAATACGATGGAAAACTTCGGGCTGGCGCCGATCTGGATGTCGAGCTTCTTGTCGGTGAGCGCCAGCGGCGGAGCGAGCACCATCGCGACGCCCTGCAGCGCCTTGGCGGCGACCGTGATCTCGCCCGCGCCCGCGCCGATCGTGGCCGCGGTGATCTTGGCCAGCGTTGATCGTTCGGTGACGACCTTCTCGATCGACTGCGCCGAACTGGCATCCATCTGCAGGCCGGTGAAGGCCTCGAGCGGGAGGAACTTGCCATCGGCGATGACGCCAAGCTCGAGCGTGTAGCCGAGATCGATGTCGGGAACCGCGCTGCGGTCCGAGGTGCGCAGCCTGGCGATCAGCACATTGGACCAGGCACCGGGCGATTTCGCACTCAGGATGAAGCCGGTCGTATTGACCTCGGGGTTGGGCAGCACGGCCGTCGCGGTGGCAGGGGCGCCGCCGCCCGTGGCATCGGCGACGCGCACGATATACGCCTTGTTGCCGCCATTGGCGAAGAAGGCGTTGACGGCGTGGCCGAAGTGATCGGGATTGTCGCCGAGGTCGCGGATGCCGCCCGCTGCGTCATTCAACGCGCCGAACTGCTGCGCGAACAGGGTCGCACTGGTGATGAAGACGGGCTCGCCGACAGGCCCGCGGCTGACCGGGCCGATGAAGGCGGCGACGGACGTCGATGCCGCTTCGACTGACAGGAGGCCGGACGGGACATGTTCAATATAGACGCCGGGATGTTTGTACATCGGCACTCTCCCTAGGGTTGACCCCGGTCTTCGACCTGACCCGGGACGATTTCCTTCATGCGTTCGCGAAGCCACTCCACGGCGAGCGGGAAGGTGGCGAAGCGCAGCTTGCGGCGGGCGCCGACCTCCTCGACGCTGAACTGCGCATGACGCACGCGGTCGGCAGCGCCGGCGAGGCGGACGCGCAGGATGAAGGCGTGGCTCTCCTCCTGCGCGCGCATCGATTTCCAGCCTTTGCGCGGCGGCGCATCGTCGTCGTCGTCGTGATCTTCATCGGGTGGCACGAATGGGTTCCAGGAACTGCGGCTGGCGGATCAGCGCGCAGCCATCTCGTCGGTCACCCTAGCCGACAGCCGCGCGGCAACCGTTCCGCCGGAGTTCCGCCAAGCTGGCACGTCCGTCGCCGCTGCGTCACCGGCGCGTCACCCGGTGATGCGCGAACCGTCACCCAAACGACAGCCCAAGCGTCTTGCAAGCGGCGCATGCATCACGCGGCTCACGTGGGCGCCGTGGTGTCGATTGGGGCTTCCGTTGCCTGATGTCAGATCGGCCAGGTGCGGATCTGCTGATAGACGTCGCGCCGCGACCTCTCGACAGCCGCAAGCATCATCGCGAATGTCGCGCGTGGGTCGGGCGCGCGCGAGTCCGGCGCCGAGCCGGAGCCCACGTCGCCGTCGAGATCGGTGTCGAGCCCGTTGCGGATATGGTCATACAGCGCGCGCGTCTCCACCATAGGCGCTATTCCGAGCTCGTCGTGCAGGAAGCTTGCGAAAGATTGGTACTGGCGTATCGCCCGCGCCCGTTGCCCGTTGAGAACGTAGAGCCACATCATGTCGATCTGCACGGATTCACGAAACGGATCCTCACAGAGGAGCCGGCGGCCGATCTGCAGGGCCTCCTCATAGGAGCGGTTGTCGCCGTACCAGTGCATCAGGGCGATCATGCCACGAGCACGGATGCTGGACACGCGCTCGCGTTCGGCCAGCGTCCAGTCGGCATCGAGACCGTCCATGAACGGCGCTTCGCTGCTGTCCAGTGCCGCCGCCAGCCGTTCGGCGCATTCGGCGGCCATGCCGCCACCGCACGCCTCGCGCACGAGCGCGCAAAGATCGCGCGTGTCGACCGGGATGGCTCCGCCGATGGTCAGGCACAAGGTCGTGTCGGTGGCGCGCAGCTTCAGGTTAGGATGGCGCGGCAGCTTCTTGCCGATGCGCCAGATCGCCGAATTGAGCGCCGAGCGCTGCCGCTCGGCGCTGGACGACTGCCAGAACTGATCGGCAACGCATTCGCGCCGCAGATCTTGCCCGGCACGCGAAACGAGATACCAGACCAGCTCGAGCGTGGTGCCTTTCAGCCCAAGCGGATACGGCCGACCGTCACGTCGGAACAGCGTCGGACCGAACAGACTGATGGACAACACGGGCGCGCGCATCGAAACATTTCCGATTGGATCAGAATTCAGAAATCCGCGATTGCCACCCCCCGAAAGACTATCATATTCCGTTGCGTAAGCAACAGGCCGACTTTGCACGAGCGTAAAGAATTCCTCAGTTCGAACTCGGCAAATTGTCCAAACCGGCCAGGCGATTCGATGTGGACGCGCGGCGCCGACGCGGCCGGGATCCTCGGATAGAAACGAACCCGATCCACCTTGGCCAAGCCGCCAAACGGTCTCATCAGGCGGGACCACCTCGTGACCACCGCACAGCCGAGCATGATCTGGATAGCAAATCGACGAAAAAGCCTTATACGGTGGTTGAGAAAACCCAGGGGGAGACGATGCGCTACATACGTCCACTGACCATGGAAGACGCCGTCGGATTGATTGCCGGCTCTGTCGGTCATGCCGCAATCCTTGCTGGAGGCAGTGACCTTCTGGTGAGAATGAAAGGCGATTTCATCGAGCCGGACTTGATTGTCGACATCAAGGCAATCGACGGCCTGAGCGAGATCCGCGAAACGCCCCAGGGCTTCCGAATCGGAGCCGCGGTGCCTTGCGCCGTACTGGGAGAGCATGCGGCGTTGAAGGCGGCATGGCCGGGAGTTGTCGAGGCGGCCAAGCTGATCGGCTCGAAACAGGTGCAGGGCCGGTGCACCATCGTCGGCAATCTTTGCAACGCCTCGCCGGCGGCCGACAGCGTACCGGCGCTTGTCGCGGCTGGCGCCCAGGCGTCGATCGTCGGACCGTCAGGCCGACGCACCGCACCTGTGGAGAGCGTGCCAGTCTCACCGGGCAAAACATCGCTCGCCAGGGGCGAAATCATCGAAGCGATCCTGCTGCCCACTCGCCCGTCGCATTCGGGCGATGCCTATCTGCGCTTCATTCCGCGCACCGAGATGGACATCGCGGTGGTGAGCGCGGGCGTGGACCTGACGCTCGACGGGGAAGGCGTGATCAAGGCTGCACGCTTCGCGCTGGGCGCCGTCGCACCGACGGTGCTCCTGGTGGAGGAGGCTGCCCGGGTTCTCATCGGCTCCAGGCTCGACGAGGCAACCCAGGCAAGGCTGGCCGAGGTTTGTTCGCAAGCCTGCCGCCCCATCGACGACAAGCGGGGCACCATCGACTTCAGAAGAAAGGTTGCGGGCGTGCTGGCCAAGCGGGCTGCCGTCATTGCTTATGGACGCGCGGGAGGTAGATCATGAGCGGCATAGCGGTTTCAACGACGATCAACGGCGACACGGTCGAGTTCCTGTGCCAGCCGGACGAGACGTTGCTCGATGTCCTGCGCGATCGTCTGGGCCTGACGGGCGCCAAGGAAGGCTGCGGCACGGGCGATTGCGGCGCCTGCAGCATCATTCTCGACGACCGGCTCGTCTGCTCCTGCCTGGTTCTCGGCGCCGAGGCCGAAGGCCGGCGCATGGAGACGATCGAGGGAATGGCGCATGGTGACACGCTTCACCCGCTGCAGCAGAAGTTCATCGAACATGCGGCCCTGCAGTGCGGAATCTGCACGCCTGGGTTCCTCATCGCCGCAAAGGACCTTCTGGCCCGAAACCCCGACCCGACCGAGGAAGAGATCCGCTTCGGCCTTGCCGGAAATCTCTGCCGTTGTACCGGCTACGACAAGATCGTGCGTGCCGTTCAGGATGCCGCAACCGTGATGAGGACAGCATGACCATTGGCTTTGATCCGCGCTATCTGAAACGCGCTTTCACCTCCGTCGGCACACGCCCGCTGCGCCCCGACGGGATCGACAAGGTAACCGGCCGCGCACGCTACGGCGCGGACTTCAACATGGCCGGCCAGCTGGTCGGCCGTATTCTCCGCAGCCCCCACGCCCACGCGACGATCAAAAGGATCGATACCTCGAAGGCCGAAAAGCTTCCCGGCGTGAAGGCAATTGTCACCGCAGCTGACCTGCCTGATCTCACCAATGGTGATGCGGGCATGTACGACATTCTCGACAACTGCATGGCGCGCAAGAAGGCTTTCTATGACGGCCATGCGGTCGCCGCGGTCGCCGCGGTCGATGCCCACACGGCCAAGCGGGCCTTGAAGCTGATCGAAGTCGAATACGAGATCCTGCCTCATGTGACAGATGTCGATGAGGCAATGAAGGATACGGCGCCCGTCCTCCACGACGGCGTCTTCACGGAGGGCATGGAGCCCAAGCCGGCCAAGTCTTCCAACATCCCGAAGCGCACCCAGTACGGCCACGGCGATGTCGAGGCGGGCTTCGGCCAGGCCGACTTCATCGTCGAGCGCTCCTTCAAGACCGAGCAGACGCATCAGGGCTATATCGAGCCACATGCCTGCGTGGCCAATTTCAGCCCCGACGGCACCGCCGAGCTGTGGGTCTGCACGCAGGGCCATTTCGTTTACCGCCAGCACTGCGCGCAGCTGCTCGGGATTGACGCTTCGAAGCTGCGTGTCACCTCCTCGGAAATCGGCGGCGGCTTCGGCGGCAAGACGCATGTGTGGACCGAGCCGGTCGCGCTGGCGCTGTCGCGCAAGGCAGGACGGCCGGTCAAGCTGGTCATGACGCGTGACGAGGTGTTTCGTGCGTCGGGACCGACGAGCGCCACCTCCATCGACGTCAAGATCGGCGCCCGCAAGGATGGCACCATCGTCGCCGCCGAGGCGACCTTGCGCTATTCCAGCGGCGCCTACGGCGGCATGTGGGCAGAGCTTGGCGCCATGACCGCGTTCGCCTGCTACAGCCTCGAGAACGTCAAGACGGTCGGCTACGAGGTCCTGGTGAACCGGCCGAAGACCGCGGCCTATCGAGCGCCGTCGGCGCCTATGGCAGCTTTCGCGGTTGAAAGCGTGGTCGACGAGCTCGCCAGGCAGATCGGCATCGACGCAGTCGATTTCCGGATCAAGAACGCGGCCCAGGAAGGCACCAGGTCTTCCTATGGCCCGATCTACGGGCCGATCGGGATCGGCCCGACGCTGGAGGCGGTGAAGAACCATCCGCACATGAAGGCCCCGCTGGGCGAGAATCAGGGCCGCGGCATGGCCTGCGGTTTCTGGTTCAACTTCGGCGGCCAGACCTGCACCAACCTGAACATCGGCATGGACGGAACGGTCTCGCTCGCCGTCGGAACGGTCGATGTCGGCGGCTCGCGCGCTTCGCTGTCGCTGGTGGCGGCGGAGGAGCTCGGCATCGACTATGCACAGGTCAAGGCGGTGGTCGCCGATACCTCCAGCCTCGGCTACAACGACATGACCGATGGCAGCCGCGGCACCTTCTCCTCGTCCATGGCAACCATCTCGGCTGCCCGCAACGCCATCGTCGTGCTGCGCGAGCGCGCCGCGCAGATGTGGGACATTCCTGTCGAGGCGGTTGGCTGGGGAGAGGGTCACGCCGTTGCGCTGGGCGAAAAGCACGGCAATCTCGGACGGCTCTCGCTGAAGGAGATCGCGGCTGCCTCGGGCACGACCGGCGGGCCGATCGCCGGGCACAGCGAACTCGTCGCGGACGGCGCCGGCGTCTCCTTCGCCACGCACATCTGCGACATCGAGGTGGATCGCGAGACCGGCTTCACCAAGGTCCTGCGCTATACCGTCGTCCAGGACGCCGGCAAGGCCGTGCATCCAACCTATGTCGAGGGTCAGTACCAGGGCGGTGCGGCGCAGGGCATCGGCTGGGCGCTGAACGAGGAATACATCTATGGCAAGGACGGCCGGCTCCAGAACTCCGGTTTCCTCGACTACCGCATCCCGGTCTGCTCCGATCTCCCGATGATCGACACGCAGATCCTGGAGATACCGAACCCCAACCACCCCTACGGTGTGCGGGGCGTCGGCGAGACGTCGATCGTGCCGCCGCTGGCGGCGATCGCCAACGCGGTGTCGAATGCCGTCGGCGTACGGATGACGCACATCCCGATGTCGCCGCCGCGCATCCTGGCGGCGCTCGAGAACGCGGGCAAGGGCTGATGGTCGAAGTCACGCTCTGGGGATCACTCGGGGCGGCCGCCGGCGGCAGGAACAAGGTCGAGATCGAGGCCAAGGACATCCGGGAACTGTTCGGCAAGCTGGCCGAACAGTTCCCCAGTCTCCAGCCCTGGATCGACCGTGGCATCGCCGTCTCCATCGACGGAACGATCTATCGCGACACGTGGTCGAAGGAACTGCCGAAAGACGCGGAGATTTTTCTGCTGCCGCGGCTGGCTGGAGGTTAGAGTCTGATGACCTCATGTTGAAGCGTACCCGGCGTTGACGAGGTAGTTCCGGCATTCGTCTGGCGGGAAGCGTTTGAGCAGGTTGCCTGCGGCTTTCCATGTGGCCTCGATGGTCCGTGCAGCTGCGGCCCGCATGAGGTGCTTGAGCTTGGCGAAGACCTGTTCGATGGGATTGAGATCGGGACTGTAGGGCGGCAGGAAGAAGAGCTTGGCTCCGGCGTTGCGGATGGTTTGTCGGACCAACTGCCCCTTGTGGGAACCGAGGTTGTCCATGATGACGATGTCGCCTGGGCCAAGCGTCGGCACGAGGACCTGCTCGACATAGGCTGCGAAGCTGCGCCCGTTGATGGGGCCGTCGAACACGCATGGCGCATCGATGCGGTCGCAGCGCAGCGCCGCGATCAGGGTGAGTGTCTTCCAGTGGCCATGGGGAACCTGTGCCTGCAATCTCTGGCCGCGTGGCGACCAACCGCGGATCGGAGCCATGTTGGTCTTGGCCCAGCATCGGCGGGCAATCGATTCGCTGGATCGATTGCTTCTCCGCCTCTGCGTCGATGAACACCAGCCGTCGCGGATCGAGGCGGCCCTGGTACTTCTTCCACCGGGCACGTCGACGCGCGATGTCAGGACGGCGTTGCTCGCTTGGCAGAACGCTTTTTTTTGAAGCTCAGCCCTTCGGCGTGGACGAAGTTCCAGACCGTCCGGTAGTCGACCTTGGTCCCGCGCCCTGCGAGCTCGGCCTGAAGACCGCGCAACGTGACGTGTTCGCCGCTGCCGAGCCGCTCGAGCAGAAAGGCACGATGGGGTGCAAGCAGCGACGGACGAGGCCGACCGGCAGCCCGACCGGGAGCAACGCTTCCCGTCGCACGATAGCGCTGGACCACTTGACCACACTGGAAACGCTGACCTGGAGCACGGCGGCCACGGACCGCACGCTCTCGCCGGCCAAGACGCGCGACACGGCGCGCTCACGAAGATCGAAGGAAAGCGGCTTCGGCATCAGATGCTGGCCTCCATCCCAGCCAGCATCTTGAATCACAATCCACAACCTGCGGGAATCCCCTTTCGATTCAACGCAACCTCATTTCGCTCTAGCCGCTGTTCTCAGCCGCTGTTCGTAAGCGATAAACGTCTGCGAGGGGGCAAACGGCCCCTCGGAATAGTAACTCCGATGTCTTTCAAAGGATAGCGGAGCTTGCTGGAACGTCCGGAACTGGGGCGCATTGCAGACCGTTCGGTTTCGGTGGTGACGTCCCTGGACGTGGTGTAGCTGGGTAGCGCGGTGGTCATCGGCGCTTTCCGGTAGGGTCTGGTTGTCGAAGCCAACCCTTATCCGAAAGGACCACCGATGACCGACGACATGATGAAC